>OFDA01000001.1_pt1 | contig 1472350 bp, 1301 predicted proteins | sample 1520921 | NCBI WGS metagenome assembly OFDA01 (sample SAMEA2699028, study PRJEB24076) | metagenome
TTGCATGTGTTAAGCACGCCGCCAGCGTTCGTCCTGAGCCAGGATCAAACTCTCCGAACAAAACATAAAAACATTAAGCCCGGAAAACCCACCACAAAAACATGGCAAGCAATCCCAACCAAAAAAAATACTCAAAAACAAAAAACAGGCATAAAAACAAAAAAACAAACACACTATCGAGTTCACAAACAACACCCCCACACTCCCCAACCAAACCCACCAAAAACCAGCAGGAAAAGCCAAGAAAGAAGGCCACCACCACAACCACAAGGCCGCGGCGACGAAAGAAAAATCTACACACCCAACCCCCACCACGTCAAACCAAAACCACGTGAACCAGCACACATTACTATTTTGGGCCTTAGATTTTTATCATTATTGCCAATTCTTTACCTTTGCTATACGCTTATCTCAATGTTTTCGCAGCGGCTATTGGGGCCTCCCCATCGGCAAGATTCTGCGGTTTTACTGACCATTTTGACTGAGGAGCTCTCATGGCAAGCATCTTGGATGCAATCTCTACGGCCTTGTACAGCTACATCCTGATCATTCTTTTGATCGGTACCGGCTTGTACTTTTTTATCCGAACGAAGGCACTTCCACTGCGTATGTTCTGGGAGTCGATTCGCGTCGTTATGGAAAAACCCGAGAAAGATAGCGACTTCTCATCGTTCCGCGCGCTGATGATTTCCACGGCCTCGCGCGTGGGTGTTGGCAACATTGCCGGTGTCGCAACGGCGATCGCGCTGGGCGGTGCTGGAGCAGTCTTTTGGATGTGGGTTATCGCAACCGTTGGCTCGGCCTCGGCTTTCATTGAATCAACTCTGGCTCAGATCTACAAGCATCGCTCCTCTGATGGCCATTCCTTCGGTGGTCCTGCGCACTACATCAAGGACGGCTTGGGCAGGGGATGGTTGGCAGTCGTCTTCGCAATTGCCTTGATCATCACCTACATGGGCGGCTTCAATCTGCTTGCCTCGTTCAACGTGAACCAGGCATTCAGCGCATACAGCTGGTACGACGCTAGCTACACTCCGTACATCATTGGTGGCCTGCTTGCTATCGCGATGGCAGGTTCAATCTTCGGTGGAACCCGTCGCCTATCCGACATCACTTCCATCCTCGTCCCGCTCATGGCAACTGTCTACTTGGGCGTGGGAATCATCGTTGTGCTGATCAATTGGCAGAACATCCCCTCGATGCTGGAATCGATCTTTGCAGGCGCTTTCGACTTCAAGGCAATTTTCTCCAGCTTTGCAGGATCGGCAGTCATGTACGGCATTAAGCGTGGCCTTTACTCGAACGAGGCCGGTGTCGGTTCCGCTCCCAACGCCGCAGCTTCAGCCTCGGTGTCCCACCCCGTCAAACAGGGCCTAGTTCAGATGCTCTCTGTCTTTATCGACACAATGATCATCTGCACCGTCACCGCCTTCGTAATCCTCTCCTCCAACATTGAACTTAACGGAGACGTGACCGGCGCTCCCCTAGTTCAGAACGCAATGGCCTTGACCATCGGATCTTTCGCAGGCCCCTTCACCACCTTTGCCCTGCTGCTCTTCGGCTTCACTACCCTGGTTGGTAACTTCTACTACGCCGAGGTAAATCTGCGCTTCCTCTTCGGCGATAAGCCCACTCCGCACTGGGTATTAACAATCTTCCGCTCCATCGCTTCGCTGTTGGTCTTTGCAGGTGCACTGCTGGAGTTCTCGGTCGCATGGAACATTGGCGATATCTTGATGGGTCTCATGGCCTTGATCAACCTGCCTGTGATCATCATCTTGGGCAACAAAGCCATCCGATGCGCCCTTGATTACCAGAAGCAGCGCAAGGCAGGACTTAACCCGACCTTCAAGGCTTCTTCGATTGGCATGACCCAAAAGCTGGATTACTGGCAGGACTAGCTAGGAACCAGGCCGGGGCAGGCCCTAGCACTACCCCAGGCTTTTCCCTCGGCAAAGCTCCGAAAAATAGGAATCCCGGCCGCCTCACTGAGGTGACCGGGAATTTCTTTACCAAGAAGAACAAAAATACACAAAAGGCCGGGCAATCAGCCCGACCCAGGTTGTGGAGCTAGGGGGATTCGAACCCCCGACCTTCTCATTGCGAACGAGACGCGCTACCAACTGCGCCATAGCCCCAAGGACCTCACCATCATAGCCGGCAGAAGTCCGTTTGGCCAAACGGAGCCCCAGCCGGCTCCGCACGCCGAGCTACTGAGCGATACGCGAATCGAGCGCGGCCTCGACATCCAAGACAACTGCTTCGTTGGCGACGACTTCCTCGGTCGAACGCGCATCCTTTGGCACTGGGCCAGCGGCGATCGGACGAGCAGGAATACGCGCATCCACCCTGGGGATTCCACGAATATCGGTATCGGGGTGCACGATACGTCCGCTCAGTCGTGCGCGCATTGCGTAGGTCGGCGCCGGGATGGCAGCAGGAGTCCAGGTGCGACGTTCCACTGGTGCGGGAATCTCCTCCTCGATAGCCGAGGCCACAGTCTGCTCCGCACCAGCCTGCGCTTCATCGTGAAGATCTTCAGCGAGTTCCTCGGACTCATCCGCAACCTGGTCCGCACACTGACTTTCATCTTCCGCGCCCTCTTCCGAGGCGTCAGAAAGAGAGGGGTGGATAGTTTCAGCTTCAACCGTGGTTACGTCACTCGACACCTTCGCGGACGCTGATGACCGGGAAAGCTGGTCGCGAAGCCTGTGGAGCTGTGCGACTTCCTCTTCCCCAATACGCTGGGAACGAATCGCACACGCACGCGAGAATGCAAGAGTCGCCGCACCCATAACAAAGGGAAGAAGCGGCCACATCCACGACAGCGAGGTTGCTGCGGCACAACCAGCAAGGATCAGGGTTGCAAGAGCAGCCACTGCCATGAGCAGCACACGTCGGCGGGCAGCAGCGGCCTCGGCACTCAAACGGGCGGCGCGACGGGCGCGCAGCGCAGAAATCTCACGTACCCCGCGGCTGCGAGCGCGGGCGGCCTCTACGGTCAGGACCGGAGCATTGTGTGCCACTGGAGAGCTCCTTCGTTGCACGGGACGAGTGCCGTTGAGTAGCGCGGGCGAGTCGTCAGCGCATTCGTCAACGGGTACGACGCTAGCCGATTCAACGAGACGCAAGCTGGGAGAAAACCGGTCGTTCTCTCGAGATTGCATCATCGCACTTCGACGAGCAATGAGGTACGGGAGGGTGGCAAGGGTGACGACGAGCGCCACTGCAACCAAAACCCCTCCGTATACCACCCTCTAACGCTAAAACCTCAGCACCATGACAGAGTTCTATAGCGGGCGCGTGTCTGTGATCGCGGGAAGAAAAATGCCGCAGTAAATTCACATCAATCACAGTTGTCACATGTACACCATTGACAACATGAATCGAAGTAAACTAGCACAAGCTTTGACCGTACAAGGAGGCGATCATGCCACCTTGGGGAAGAGACTCTGCATCCATCGCAAAACTCACGTGGTCGGCCCAGTGTCCAGCGATGTTCATGTAGCGCTCACGGTAGCCTTCCTCGCGAAGGCCCAGCTTGCGACAAAGACCCAAAGAGCGCTCGTTTTCTGGCCGCACATTAACTTCAATTCGATGTAGACCGAGTTCGCCAATGACCAGGTCCATCATGTAAGCAACAACCAAAGAAGCGACGCCCATATGAGCAGCTTCTTGAGCGACCCAATAGCCAAGGATTCCTTGACTCATTGCACCCCATTGCACCTGTGAAAGGGTGAATTGCCCTACCGGCTTCCCATCAAATTCGGGCATCAATATTAAAGAATGCCCCTCACGCTGATCGCGGTCTGCACGTCGCATGTAATCCCACAGGGTTGGCAGTTCTTCCACTGCCCCCTCGGGCAAGGTTGCATCCCACGGATTCAGCCAGGCGGAGTTCGCACGCCTTACCGAATCGATACGCAAATGGTCCCGCCCCAGAAGGGGACGAATCGTCAAGACCTTAGGAGATACTGAGGACGATGCGCGAATGAAACCTTCCGAAACCGGATCCTCAATGCGCACACTGAAGAAGGACGGGTCACGCCCCCACACCGCAGCGGGTGCAAAAAGCTCGCGCAGTCCCATCCCGAGTAGGTACCCAATCAGTCCAAAACCATGCAGCGCAAAGTATCGCCGACGCGCACATTCGTCACGTCTTCGGGGACCACCGCAAGCGCATTCGATTCAGCCAGAGCTGAGAGCAGCAAGGAGGCAGGAGCCCCCATCACCTTCGCCTGATAGCCCGTGCGAGGTTCGCCCACTAGACGCACTCGCACAAACTCGCGACGGCCTCGCGGCGAATACCACGAGCGATCCACGCGCGCTTCAACGCTGGGACGGTTGAGAACGGTCCACCCCTGCATGTGGCGCAGTGCGGGACGCACATAGACCTCGAAGCAAACTTGAGCGGAAACCGGGTCACCAGGAAGACAGAAAATAGGTGTACCCGCGCGCCCCTGGTCGTCACCGCCGACAGTTCCCACGCCAAGGATGTGACCGGGCCATGCAGCAACCGAATCGAAGCGAACCGTGCCGAGTGCCGACAAGACCTCACGCACCGTATCGCCGCTTCCGTAAGAAATACCGCCCGTCGTCAAGATCAAATCGGCACGAACCAACTGATCTTCAATAGTTTCACGAAGAACAGAACGCTCATCAGGAACGGCAGACACGCGGAAGGTCTGCGCACCCGCATCAGTGATAGCCGTCGAAAGCGCGTGGCCATTGGCATCGAAGACCGTCCCAGGGCGAGCCTCGCGACCGGGTTCAACGATCTCATCACCGATGGACAAAATCACCACGCGGGGACGCGGGTGAACCAGAACGCGGGAACGGCCAACGCCGGCGAGCAGAGCAACCTGACGGGCACCCACGCGGGTCCCCGCTCGAAGAACAACGGTTCCTTCCTCCACGTCCTCGGCCTTACGGCGGATGTTCTCCCCCACCGCAGGCTGAGTTTTTGCGGAAACCTTAGAAATGCCATGGTCGCTGAATTCCAGAGCAAGAACTGCATCCGCACCCTGAGGCAGAGGAGCGCCAGACGCGATACGGATCGCACGGCCTCGGATCAGGGCAGCCGGGTGAATATCACCCGCGCGGATTTCTTCCGTAACGGGCAGGACAACAGGGGCATCCGGGCGAGCACCTTCAAGGTCAGCTGCAGCAACCGCGTAGCCATCGCACGCAGCCAGATCGGCAACCGGAAGGTTGAAGGGAGCCTCAACGTCCTCTGCCAGGACACAGCCCACAGCGTCTGGAAGTTGAACATCCAGAGGGGGCTGCTGCCCGACGGCAGAAATACAGTCTTGATAGAAATCAGCGACCGAGCGCATTACAGACCTAGAACTTTCGCCAGACGGCCTTTCAGCTGGGTACCGGCCTCGCTGACCAAGAACTCTGCCAACTTCGGACCGAGCTTCGGGTCTTCCAAAGCCAAGGCAATATTGGCCTCGAGGTAGCCGAGCTTGTCACCGGTGTCGAAACGACGGTCATTGACAACGACACCGTACAGGCCGCCGCCGTCCTCGGGATCGCGGTCGATCAGGCGAGCGAAACCATCAGTCAGCTGGTATTCACCACCGCGACCGGGCTCAATCTTTGTCAGTTCATCGAAGATTGCGGGGTCGAAGACGTAGCGGCCAACAACTGCGTACTCACTCATGACCTCTTCAAGCGGTGGCTTCTCAACAACGCGATCAATACGCATGAGATCGCCGTCCTTGAGGGAAACACCTTCGGGGATCTCCAGAGGTGTAACCGAAGTCGACGCGTAGGCGGTCGCCTGTTCAGGAGTCACGCGCAAAAGTGCGACAACCGAACCACCAAGAGCATGGCGCACATCAATCATGTGCTTGAGCAGCGTGGAATTCGGGTGCATGAGGTCGTCAGGAAGCATTACAGCAAAGGGAGCATTTCCAACATGCTGACGGGCCTGCAACACAGCATGCCCCAGACCCAGCGGGTGTCCCTGGCGCACCGAGTGCATGCGCGCGAGCTTGAGGTATTCACGGGAGAGGGCAAGGAGCTCGTCCTTGCCTGCCTTCTCGAGCTCATTTTCAAGACCGGGGTCGGCATCGAAGTAAGCTTCGATGGATTCCTTACCGGTTCGAGTCACGAAGAGCATATCGTCGATACCGGCATCCGTTGCCTCTCGAGCGATATATTCGATTGAAGGACGATCAACAACAGGCAGCATTTCCTTAGGCACAGACTTTGTGATTGGCAGGAAACGCGTGCCGCGTCCGGCGGCCGGAACAACCGCGTGACGCACAGGTAAATTTTGATTTGTCATACTCACCAGAGTAGTCGAGAAAGGGGCATGGGAGCGAAATGACCATGCACAAAAATTTACTTCGTGCTGAAATTCGTGCGCGTAGGAACCAGTACCGGGATTCCCAAGGCCGCGCCGAGACACAGGGTGAGCGTGACGCTTTAGCCGCACATTTCTGTCAAGCGCTCGATGTTTTTGGAGTCAGTCCAAGCAGCGAACACCCCATTGCAGCTTTTTATCCGATGGAAAAGGAACCGGATATTTCTGGAATCCTTGCCGCGTATAACCCTGTTCTGCTCCCCGTTCTTGCGCACGAGGATGGCACGCTGCTGCGCGAACCCCACTGGGCCCTTCATTCCCAAGGCGACGAGCTCACTCGCCCCAACCCGCGCTTCCCTGCCCAAAGCCGCGCACCTATCCGCGGGATTGAGGCTCTGGAGGCGGCCTCGGTTGTCCTGATCGCCGCTCTTGCAGTCGACGAGGCCGGAACTCGCCTTGGCCAGGGCGGCGGATGGTACGATCGCGCACTGTTACATAAGGCCGCATCCGCCCCTATCATTGCTTGCATTTTTAATTGGGAGTATCAAGGAGAAGAACTACTCCCCCACGAGGACCACGATATTCCGGTCGACGGAGTCATTACGCCTTTGAGCTTCATCAAACTGGGAATCAAGTGAATAGCTCCTGCACAAGCTGGGCACAATATGTGAGGAAGACTGCGTATTTTGAGCTTCCCAAGGTACTGGTATTGCCGATAGGCTTTCTCCTTGGTTGACGCATGAGCGTCACGCAACACGTGCGAGTTCGGTGATTCCTAACTGGACTCAGAGCTGACTATCAACAACTCAAGGAGTTTTCCATGCTTAAGGGCTTCAAAGAATTCATTTCCCGCGGAAACGCTGTTGATCTTGCCGTCGGTATGGTGATCGGCGCTGCCTTCACCGCAATTGTCACCGCTCTGGTTGAGAAGTTCCTCAACCCCCTCATCGGTGGTCTGGTCGGCAAGCCGAACTTCGACAGCTTCCTGGAGTTCACCGTTGGCACGGCAACCGTTCAGCCCGGCGCTATCATCACCGCACTGGTCAACTTCCTGATCGTTGCCTTTGCACTGTACCTCTTCGTGGTTATGCCGATGAACGCTCTGATCGCTCGCCGCAAAAAGGAAGAGCCCGAAGAAGCTCCCGCAGTTTCCGAGGACGTCCAGCTGCTCTCTGAGATCCGCGACCTGCTCAAGGCTCAGAGCAACAACTGAATGTGACTCATATATAAGGTGGCGGCAAGTATCATGCTTGCCGCCACCTTTTTCTATGTCATTCTGCGCAGGCTAAATCCGCGCTTGAGAGTGCGGGGGGACATTAGCGGCGAGGCGGGCAGTATTCGACTGATCCGCCTCGCCGACTATATGCGCCTTATCCAGAGCATCCTGGCGTTCTTGGTCGGAAACTCGATCCTCCAAAGAGGTAGGGATCCCGCGCGAAATCAGCCTCTCATCAACCTCGTTGACGAAAAGCACACGCCTGCGCTTCCGTGCGCGCGTCGCGTGTTCTTCGGATCCCGCAGAGTTATCTCCACTTCCTAAATCCGGCTCATGAGAGTGCGAGCGCGTTGCCTCAGAGGCCTCACTCACTTCTGATTCCTACGAATCACATGACGCAAGACCGCATCGGTCTGAGCGCCACGGCGAGTCAATCCAAGTGCACGCCAGAGCTCATCAACAGCTTCTTCTTCACTGCGCTCAACACCATCGGAGGCCACCCACAGCGCGACCTCATCCAATTGATCATCGCTGTAGGCCGCCAGCGGCAAACCGCGTGCAATTGCTGGACGCTCTCCACGCGCGCTATCAGCATCGTCTTCAGACTCAGCCACGGCCTCGTTCTCACGGGCATCCTCAACCAACTCATCACGGCGCTGACGAGCCTGCGAGGCCTCGTCATCTTCCTGACCACCGCGCGGAGCCTCGGCAGAAACAGAAGCAAAAGCGTCTTCTTCTTCAGCTACGCCAAACTCAGCGTCAGGATCCTCGGGAAGTTCAAGTACTGGCGCGGCAGGACCGTTGATCTCATCAACTGCATCCAGCACCAGCTGGACAATGCGATCCGTTTCCTTTGCGGGGTCAATGAAAACGGCCATCGACAATGCGATATGCACCTTCCACCCCTGCTCCTCAAGCATCGAAGGCCACAGGCGATCGCGCACACGCAATGAAGGCTGAGCAACATACTCATCGTCATCAGTAAGAACCGCGAGGAGCAGACGTCCCGGAACCTCGGGATGTCCAATTGCAAGGGGGATCCGCAAACCACCGGGAATACCGATATTTGCAACAACCTCGAGACCCAAGCCGTACAGACGATCCGCTAGGTCGATGAGCAGACGATCCGGCTCAATCTCCAGGGTCGGCCAGGCATCAATACCCACACCCGACTGCCCTTGAGCAATCTCTAGCAGGTCGACCAGCATGAGCGCACCGGGCTGGGACAAACGCGAAGTATCAATCTCTTCGGGTCGAATCGAAGAGACAACAGTCAGATCTCCGCGCACCGAGCGCAAGACATCAGCCATTGCTCCCGCACCCGCAGGGGAAGAGAAAACACCAAAGTGGTGAATAACGCGACCGTGAGGAGTCTTCGCGAAACCAACAGAAATAATGACGTGGTCGCGGCCCAGGCCTCGTGCACCATCGGGGTCAACAACCACGAAGGGTTCCACGCGCGCGGGATCAAAGAACGAGGCCAAGCCGGGTTCGGCGCCGATTGTGCGCGTCAGTTGGGCACGGATTCGCTCAGCGTGCTGTGCATTCAACGCGATCACAGCAAGAGAACGCTCAGGGGTTGAAGTCGCGTGCTCAAGAACAGCCTCGACGACGGCATCAACTTCCACGGAAGTCGACTCAACAGCTTCACTTCCCGGAGTCGGCATCCCCGTGCCCTCTGTCCACACCGCGGTCACCGGAGCGCTGGCAGAGGTCCAAGGAACCGGAACACCCGTATGGTCAACGCGGTATCGGGCAAGAAGTAATGCCATCTGATCATTCAGGCGCGTGGGGCGAACATCCATGCGCACCTGCGGAAGAACCTCGGCTAGGGCGTCGACGGCGTCCTCGCTGTGTTCCTGCGCAAGATCGGCAAAAACGACTACCTGCGATGCGCGCGAAATAATCGGGACCAATTCTGCGATGGGGAGCTCATCAATGCCGTCCAAAATAACGACATCGACCTGTTGCTGTTCAGGCAGAATTTGAGGAACCAGCGTCGGGACCGTCAAAACCGCGGGAATAAGCTTCCACGCCAAGGGGAATTGCGCGTACAAAGACGTCAGCGGATGCTGGTCTTGGACAGCCAATTCAAGAGCTCGCAACGCTTGCGGATCATCAGCCAAAGCCTGGGTACGTACCCGATGCAGACGCGAAATGACCTGCGGGACCAAAGATGCGACCTGGCGGCGATCCAAATCGCGGCCCTCGATCAGGGTTTGCTCCAAAACGGCAGGATCAAACCCGCCCAAGCGCGAATCAGTTGCCAGCATCAAGCCCAAGATCGATGCCCACCACGCTAGGTCGAGTTCGGCATCCAGTTGGTCGTCAGCAACATGACGCTGACGAAGATCTCGGGTCAGCGGTTCAAGACCAAGCTCAGACAGAGCCTTCAATACCGCAACGCGACGAGGAAGTTCGTAACCACCTTCGGGATCAGCACTGAGCCTCTCGCACAGTTTCGCCAACTCGGCAATCGGCATTGCCTCAAGATCACCGTGAGCCGTCGCAAACATGGGCGTCAGATGCTCAAGATCTTCCGCAACATCCTGGGTCAGTTCCACAGCCTGCGTCAGGTTCGACGGCAGTGTCGGCCAGCCATCGGAATCGCAATGCTGACGCCACACATCGCGTCGTTCTTGGACGGTCAGCAGAGCCCGGTGAAGATCATTGACGTGGGTGCCCGGGCGGAGCATATCCTGCGCTTGTTTGACCAAACGGACTCGCTGAGAACGAGACATCGAAATACCGTGCTCTTGACGCCACTTCTTCGAAGCGGTCGCAATCACCATATCGGCTGCAGAGCGCTCAAAGACGCGCGGCTGGAAGATATCCAAAACCTCACGAACGCCCTCAAACATCGACAGCTGCGCATACCACTGACGCATATCAACAGCGGGAGTGATCCCACTTTCTCCCGCAACCGAGGCCATGATGACTCGCAATTGCGGAAGCGTTTCCTTTGCCAGGCGGTCGACTCGCTCAAGAACATCGGGAACCTGCTCTTGGGACCCAATGACGATCCCCTTCCAGGGGCCAACCTGCGCCTGGCGCGAGAAAACTCCTAGGGCTGAGGCCTCGTGAAGAAGTTCGCGGGCACGCTCCCCCTGGTCGGAAGCGATCTCAAGAAGAACATCCTCGCCAAGGCGTACGCGAGTGCGGGGAGCCGGCTTTGTTGCCGTCAGATCAGTCAGAACCTGAAGCGCATTGAAAGCACTGACACCAAAATTCTTGAAGGGGCGGTGCAAATAGGTGGTGTACGAAGACAGGGTTTGACGGATGGTACGCAAACGTGCACGCATCTGAGCAACTTCGGTCGTATCCTCAACCGAGTTCGTGTCTTCGGCCGCGTGAAGAAGCTTCTCCCCCAGCAGCGCGTCGGTCGCATTCGAGCCATCAATACGTACCGCGGCCTCATCGATACCGAGCTCACGAAGACGCCCATGAACCGCAAGAGCGCGCGAGGGCGAACCCGCAATATGAACCAGTGCGCGTCCATTCGCAGCACTATCGGCAATGATCGCGGAAATAAGGGAGGCGTCATCTGCGCCCGAAGGCGTATCGACAATGAAGGAATGGCCCTCTGCAACGGCCTCAACAACATCTTGTTGACGTGGGGTCAGATCGCCTGCACCGCGTTCCTCATCGGGGTCACGGTCGTTGGGATTGGATTGCGGAAGGGGACCAGAGATCGCACTTCTAGCCGCTGCGTCCCCGGCAAGAGCACGAATCACGCGGTTCTTCATCAGAACGGCAGGATGGTCAAGCTCGCGGAGTAGAAGCGCAGCAGGGTGTTCAAAAATTCCGATTGTCAGTTCTTCGCGAACATCGAAGTTTTCAAGAACCGAGGCCGCCCGCCGGGCATGGTCCAAAACCACGGATGCAGAAAAACCGTGCGTCTGAGTCGACAGATGCGCAACTTCATCCATGTCGATGCGCACGCCTTTGTCCGCGAGCGCATCTTCAAAAGCAGCAGAGAGTTCCATTCCATGACGCAAGGTGATAACGACATCGTCACCTTCAACGGCAAGGCGCAGCGGGCGAAGGAAAACAGGGGCGCTTTGCCTGGCCTCGCCGCTGCCCCACTGCGCGTGACCGATGGCAATGTGAACAGGGGCAACGCCGTGGCGCATTGCCATCTCATGGGCGAAAGAGACCAAGGAACGTGCGTGCTCGAGAGCACGCTTATGGGCCGCACTTTCACGGATCAGGCTGGACAATTTCGTGGGTCGCCCAGCATAAAGCTGCGCCAATCCTCCCGGGTGCGCCTCAGAGACGGTCAGGCTTGGGAAAGAGTTCCCGCCTTCCTGCGAAGTCAAAAGGCGCAGTTGCGCACGCCATTCTTGGACAACATGGTCGCTGGGTGCGCTCGGCGTTTCAGGAACGGTATCTACCGGTTCCCGTGAGGAATCTTGCGTCGATCGAGAAAAGAAATTAACGGCCACAAAACCACCGTAATGGAAATGGCTCCTTCGCCACGAGAGGGAACGCCGTAAGGCAACATTTTCCCAGCACTCGGGCTACCGAGTCCGGCTGCCCGCAGTGACTTAAGCTATCTCCATGAGCACTGTTGCAACTGATTTTGCGTCCAAGCTGGAACCGCTGGTCGAATTGGCCGAACGCGCGGGTATTTCCAGTGAGCACCTTCTCCCCTACGGATTTGATCTGGCGAAGATCGATCTTGCCGCTGTCGATACTTCCGCTCCCCAACGAGCCCGCTACGTCGTTGTGACGGCAACCTCCCCCACTCCCTTTGGTGAGGGGAAAACGACGACTGCAATCGGCCTCGTTCAGGGGTTGGCACTTGAAGGCGCTAGCGCAACTTTGACAATCCGTCAGCCCTCAATGGGGCCGACTTTCGGCGTCAAAGGCGGTGCAGCCGGCAATGGCAAGAGCCAAGTGCTGCCATTCGAAAAAATGAATCTACACCTGACCGGCGATTTCCACGCGATCACAGCTGCACACAACCTGCTGTCTGCAATGATCGATAACCACCTGCATCAGGGAAATGAGCTACACATCAAGGAACGCTCCATCACGTGGCCTCGTGTTCTGGACGTCAATGACCGCTCTTTGCGCCACGTCGTCACGGGCTTGGGGGGCGCAATCGATGGCGTGACTCGTCAGTCCTCCTTTGATATCACCGCCGCCAGCGAGGTCATGGTCATCATGTCCTTGGCCACCTCTTACACGGACCTCCGCGAGCGTCTGGGACGCATTGTGATCGGCCAAAATGAGGCCGGCGAATATGTCACTGCCGAGGACCTGAAAGCTGCCGGAGCAATGGCTGCGCTCCTTCGCGACGCACTCTGCCCGAACCTTTTGCGCACGACTGAGGGCAGCCCCGTCCTGGTTCACACCGGCCCCTTCGGCAATATTGCAACGGGATGTTCCTCAGTGATCGCGGACCGCCTTGCTGGACAGCACAGTGATTACGTGGTGACCGAGGCCGGTTTTGGCGCGGATATGGGTGCCGAGCGTTTCTTCGATATCAAGTGCCCCGTGGGCGGTTTGCGTCCCAATTGCGCGGTGATCGTCACGACGGTTCGCGCGCTCAAGTCGCACTCCGGTAAGTACCGTCTTGCTCCGGGCAAGCCCCTGCCCGATGCTATGACCGAGGAAAACGTCGAAGAGATTCGCGCGGGTAGCGCGAACCTTCTCAAGCACATTGAGATTGTCCGCGGTTTCGGCCTGAACCCCGTGGTTGCGATCAATGTCTTCCCCACCGACCACGAGGCCGAGCTCGCTGAGATCGAGAAAATTTGTGCCGAGGCCGGGGTGCGTTTGGCGCGCTGCCTCGGTGTCGTTGAGGGCGGCGAAGGTGCGCGTGAGCTTGCGCGTGAAGTAGCCGCGGCGTGTGAAGAATCCGCCGATGCGCAGATTAGTCCCCTCTACGAAGATTCGGATTCCCTCGAGGACAAGATCGCAAAGGTCGCTGCAATGTACGGGGCATCTGGGGTGGACTACACTCCTGCCGCCGCAAAGCGCCTCAAGGAATACCAGGCAGCCGGCTTTGGTTCACTCAAGGTTGTGGTTGCCAAAACTCCGATGTCCCTCAGCGCCGATCCGCAAGCGAAGGGCGCGCCTACGGGTTGGACTCTTCCCATTCGCGAAGTTCGTCTTGCAGCTGGCGCCGGCTATGTCTACGCAATTTCGGGAACGCTTTCAACAATGCCCGGTTTGTCGGCTCACCCTGCGGCAGAACGAATTGAGCTGGCCACTGACGGCGAAATCACCGGGGTGAAGTAAGCCTAAAGCAGCTGCACAGAAGGCTCCCTGTCGATCACTGCTTCATGCAGGTCAACAGGGAGCCTTCTTGTTGATTGAGCTCGGGCGGGTATTAGATAACCAGAGGACATCCCGAACAGTGAAGCATCACCTCGGGAGCCTTATTCCCGTGGCACGCACCCAAGCCCGAAGCACACAGGGACTGCGCGCTGGTTGCATGGCCTCGGCGCTCCATGTCCTCAATGACGACAGTGGCGAATGCCTTCGACACCTGTGCCTGCGCTGCCGCGGCTTCCAGGGTGCACCCCCGCGCCAGCGCCTCTCTGAGACGCTGGACGGGAGACACAAACTGCGCAGAAGCCATCAGAAAAGCAGCCGTCCGATCTGGAAGACAGCCACAGCCAACAGCCAAGCGGTGCAGAGCTGGACGGCAACAGCGGCAGCCGTGAGCTTGCCACCAATCTGGCGAACCTGTTCAGCTACAGTCGCCATACAGGGCGTGTAGGTCAGTACGAAGACCAAGAATGCAAAGGCACCGATCGGCGCTGCATCTCCTGCAGACTTTTGGAAAGATTCAGTGACCAGCTGGGGCAGCGAACCAAGATCGTCACCGCCGTCCTCGGCATCTCCACCTTCTGTTTCAGGATCCATGTTGTAGGAAGTGACAATCGATGAGATCACAGTTTCCTTCGCAACGAAACCGGTCATCAGAGCGCCGGTCATGTGCCACTCACCAAAACCAGCGGGCTTGAAGACAGGCTCGAGCACCTGAGCTGTGCGCCCGTAAAGGGAATCCTCCATTGGGAGTTCGGAGTCGGCGAAAGAGTAGTTTCCTGCCATGGGAATGGCACCCAAGAGCCACACGACGAAGGTCATGGCCAAGATGATCTTGCCTGCGCCCTTCACGAAGGCCCACGCACGCAGCCATGTGGTCCGCAAGATCACGAGAACACGCGGAACCTGGTAGGCGGGAAGTACCAGGAACAGTGGAGAGTCCGTGGTCTTCTTCGTGAAGAACGGCTTGAGGATAAGTGCTCCCAGGACCACCATGATGAGCGAGAGAACATAGAGCGAGAAGATCACAGTTCCAGCGCTATCAGGGAAGAAAATCCGCGCGATCATCAAGTAGATGGTCAGTCGCGCTGCGCACGAGGTATAGGGCGTAATAATGGTCGTAACGATTCGCTGGGCAGTATTGGGAAGCGTTCGCGTTGCTGCCAGTGACGGCAGATTGCAGCCAAATCCCATGATCAGCGGCAAAATCACGCGGCCATCCAGGCCGATCGCACGCATGACGCGGTCACCGAGGAAGGCTGCACGGGCCATATAACCGGAGTCTTCCAGGATGGAAATCATCAAGAAGATGATGAACATCAGGGGGATGAAGGAAGAAACCACGCCCAAACCGGTGCACAGACCACCAATGAGGAAGCTGTGGAGCCAGCCGTCTTGAAGTCCTCCAAGCGTGAGGAGGTAGGTAATACCGTTTGCCAGAGAGGGGAAGCCTTCATCCGTTGAAGAGAAGATGTGCTCGAAGAAGTCCTGGACGGTGCTGACCCATTCGCCTGCGACTTTGAAGAGGAACCACATGAGAACAAAGAAGATCGGGATTCCTAACCAGGGGTTGAGTAGGACTCGGTCAATCTTGTCAGAGGTCGAGAGGATGGGGTCGCCTTCAGCTTTTCCGACTACTGCGGTTTCAACGCGGTCAACCCACGCGAAGAGTTCATCTGCCTGGGTCAGTCCGCCGCATCCGCAGGTACAGCTTCCATCAGCGGCGTCGACGGGAAGCCCATTCGGACGCGCGTGGTGTTCGAGCGCGTGACGGACAATTCCTTCGAGAAGATCAGGATTGTCGTAGTGGCGCGGGTCGACAGCAAGAACGGGAATTCCCAATTCATCGGCAAGTTTATCGACCGGGTATTTCTGGCCGTCCTTCTCAGAAACGTCAACCATGGTGGCGACGGCAACAACGGGGTGGCCAGCTTGTGCGACCTGTCCCAAGAGGTAGAGCGAACGCGTCATCGCGCTGGCATCCAAAAGGACAATAGCCAGATCAACTTTTCGTCCGGTTCGAGGGTCGGTGAATGAGCCCTCGGCACCAGAAAGAGTGTCACTGACTACTTGCTCGTCGGGAGAAGATGCGATCAAGGAATAAGTTCCGGGAAGATCAATAAGATTTGCACCCAGTGCACGCCAAGTACCACGCTTCATTTCAACCGTGGTGCCGGGAGCATTAACGACGTGCTGGCGGGAACCGGTAATTGCGTTGAATAGTGTTGATTTCCCAACGTTCGGGTTACCAACTAAAACAATCGTTCTTTCTCCACCATTTGAGGTCGGAGTGTCCAACACAGCGACATCTGATTTGGGAGAGCAGTGTGGGCAGCTCATGCGATTTCCTCCACTTCGATTGCCCGAGCACTACGACGGTCAACGGCAACGCGCGCACCGGCGATATTAACGACCAGGCCTCCGAAAGCGTCCTTGTTCACAATGAAGAATTCGCTTCCAGGGCGAACCCCAAGTTCATACAGACGGAGTCGGTGTTCGGGGGAAACCTCCATGTTTCCGAGGCGAGCCCGAGTCCGTAATGGAAATTGTGATAGTTGCCTACCACCAAGGTTAGGCAAGCATTATCGACGCAAGTGATACCTTTGTCCCTCACATAGAAATTGCGCGCCTATTGCATACTTAAACTCTGCAGAAATGCTTCATAAGCACTCCCTGAACTGCGCTTTTATCTTCTCCACACATTGGATTTATGATCATCTCATCTAATTTCCTGCTTGCTTTCAGAAGGGATCAATGATGAGCACCGTCCAGGAAGTGAAGGACATTATCGAACGCGCAGCGAAGATGCCGTGGGGGCCCGCGTGCAGTGCCGAGCTTGCGCGCGCAGTAGTGCTCGTCGATTCCTTAGAGGGCGAAGCAGAGCTACGCATCGAAACCTATATACAGCTGGCTACCGCTTATCAACAGGGAAATGAAGAGTGGAAAGCACTGGCACCCACGGCATGGCTTGTCACAAAATTTGATGAAAATCCCGGTGCCTTCGACGCTGATCAGATCAAATCCTTAGCTTGGTTGTACAAGAACGCCGCGAGTGCAACAGGACGTAACCCCGCAGTCTCGATGAAACAAGCGCTGGAGCTCTCCGAAGGCTTCGGGAAATTCATCCAGGATCAGGGTTATTCGATGCATGCGGTCCACGGAGTCCGTTTCGCCCTCGCGCTTCGCATGGGAGACCCCGCGGCCGCCCATGAAGAATTAGTGAAGTGGCGGGCAACCCCACGCGATGAGGTTTCCGACTGCGTCCAATGCGATCCCGAACGCCAGATCACCGAGGCCGTTGTTGCGAAAGATTGGGAACGTGCAGTTGCGACAGCGGTACCTTTGCTCGACATCCGCGAGGGCTGCGGAAATCAGCCTGCAGGAGTCCAAGCACTGTCTATGATTCCTCTATTGATGTCAGGGCGTCCCGAAGCCGCGTGGGAATGCCACGTCCGTTCCTATCGCCAGCATCGCCGCAACGCAGAATACATGGATCTTTTGGGACAACACATGGAGTTCCTTGTGCTCTCCGGGCGTTGGCAGCGTGCGCTGGATATCCTGCGCGACTCCATTGCAGTGACCTCCCGCGCGGAAAGCGCAGCCCTTCTTTTCGATTACCTGAAGGGAGCTGCGTTGGCGGCGCGCGAGGCCGTCGACCGAGGTTTAGGAAAACATGCTTTCCGCGCGCTTTGCACTGGGCAATCTCAGTGGTGCCAGGGGCCCCGTTTGGATGTCAATACCTCTTTGGAAGATGTTGCCTCAGGGCTCCAAGAATGGTTGTTCTCTGTTGCTGCGCTCTTCGACGCGCGAAATGGTAATGATTTTTACACGGCCTCTGCTGGCGAAGTTCTTGATGAAGGTCCAGTTAATAGCGAAGCAGAAGAACGCGCACAAAAAACCTGGTCTTTTGAGGTTGTGGGCGAGCGCGAAGTTCTTCCCGAAGCGATTTCAAGTAGTGACGTCGACGAAACACCGAAATACTCCACGCGTCGCATCAAGCAGGAAAAAGTGAAGACCACCGATGACACGAATCCCTACCCACATGTCGATCTGAGCCCACTTACTCCCCCTGCCTCGATGCAAGAAGCCTTCAATCGTTTCTCAGCGCTCTCGGGCACAACCGGTTTCGATCCTGAACGCCAGTTCATCGTCGACCACGCAACTGTCATGAACGAGTCAGTTCTAGATATCGATTTCAGTCACGCAGACGTCATGGACTACTACATTTTCGCTTGCGTCATCCTCAAATTGCACCAAAATTTTGATGCTGCTCGTAGGCTTCTCGGCCAGGCAGAACAGGCAGTTATTGCACTAAGTGATGACACGGCTGTTGTTTCTCCCGGCTTGTTCTCAAAGCTAAGGGGACGCCGCGCTCACCTCACTCGCCAGCAGCTCAACCTTGCATGGATCAACCTCCAACGTTCTTCCTGTGATGTCATGTATTTCTCCATTCGCGATGAGGAAATCCCCGAAGAAGTCGTGACTCATGCGATGGCCCGTATCAAGAACGCTCGCGCATTAATCGAAGAAGTGGTCCCCGAGCTGAATCGCAATCAGGGAACGGGGAAAGATATTCAGCTCGTTGGCCTCATTCTCAGCCAATGTGCGTCCATTGCAACAATGTGCAAAAACTTCGATGACATTGAGGCAAGCTACGCGCTTTGGGAAAACCTTGAGAGGGCCTTCACTCGTTTTGCACCTTCAAAGAAGCATGTTGCGCTTGACCTTCTTTTGGAATATCAGGAATTAGAGCTTGGACGCGAAAAATATATGGCAGCTTGCCAATACGCCGACCAGGCTCTGCGTCTGAACGATTTGTGCGATCCCTATACCGCCCTTATCTCGCGAGGGACGATTTGCTCGGCTTCACTTCAGGCACACCAGCCTGACGAGGCCCTTGCCCAGGCGAAACACCTCAATGACGTCATTCACGCTTTCCCAACCGAGGTATGGAACGTCAGTGTCGCGCGTCTTTTTTCGCAAGCTCTTGCTGAAAAAGATCGATTCACCGAAGCAACTGAAATCCTTGAAGAGGCCTTCAGTACTCTCAATGATTCCCCGTATATCAGAATGCGCTTGGCCGGAGCTGCCCCAACTTTGGCGCACCTCTACCTCTGCATCGACGAATACCAAGACGCCTACGACCTTGCGATGAAGTATTCCGCCGTGCTGCGTGAAAATGAAATGTATCGACTGGCTCTGAGCCTTGCCGACACCGCTAGCAATGCGGCGAAGGAGTTGGGGAATTACATTCCCGAGGCCGACGCTGCGGATCTTGCCGCAGAATTGAGCCACGAATGGAAAGAGTACTTCAGGGAGCATCAGTACCTTCGTCGCGAGGCAGCGGCAATGGTCAAAGGTCCACACGTGGGAGAGGACGATCTTGAACGCGCTCTGGCTGTTCTAGAACGAGATCGTCAGCTCATTGCCTCAATCAAGACGGAGTTAACTGAGAAACAAGTTGCAATATCACATGCCGAAAACAACTACACCTTGGGGTGGGTAACCCTAAAGGCAGGCAAACCGGTTGAGGCTATGGATGCTCTTCGCGAATCAATCGCATGCTTCCGCGCATACGAAGAATATGACGAGGCCGGTTACCCGATGGAAGTTCTTGCACGCTGCTATTACGTGACGGGGAATTTTGATGGCCTGCGCGAGTGCATCGACGAACTCACTGAGATGACAAAACTACCCTCGATGAAACCCACTAGGTTGAGGTCGCTCATTCGCGCGATCCAAGAACTCATCGACGAGGAAGACCCCGGGGCTCAAGATCAGTCATAGATCCGCGTGTTTGTGGGGGCAAGGCTCATATGCACTTCCCCCCACAACCGCGAATAGTTTTAGGACAGATCCGTTACTGCCAAAACCGAAACGGGAACGTTCCCAGCAACCGCCTTTGAATAGGGACAAAGCTGGTGGGTACGCTCAGCCAATGCCTGCGCCTGCGAAAGCTCAAGACCTGGAATCAGAACGCGGATATCAACAGCGATGCCGAAGGATTCGCCCTCGGGACCAATTCCGACGCTCACAGCAACCTTCGAATCGGTAACATCGACTCCCGCTTCCTTTGCGGCTAAGCCAAGAGCTCCCTGGAAGCACGCACCGTATCCCATAGCAAAGAGAGCTTCAGGATTTGCACCACCACCGGGTCCGCCAAGAGCCGGTGGCATACGCATATCTAGGGTGAGATCGGGGTCAAAAGAGTGGGCCTGACCAGAACGGCCACCCGTCACCTCAGCGCGGGCGGTGTACACAATTTTCGATGGCATATTGCTCATGCCGCCATTGTGTCGTTTTTGTCCGAATAGCGCACTATTTTTATGCCGTAGTAGGAAAAAGAATAGAGTGGAGCGCATCGAGTATTACCGCCAAGGAAGACCATGAATACGCGCACTCGTGGATATCTCATCACGATCCTTGCCTCAATTGCCTGGGGCTTCTCGGGAGTTTGTAGTGAATTCCTGATGAAGGACTATGACGCGAACCCCTATTGGCTCACCGCGATCCGAATGCTTCTTGCCGCACCGACTACAATGGGTTTCCTTCTCTTTAAAGACCAAGGTTTCTCTGCCTTGCACAGAAGCCTCCTGCGAAACCGCCGCTCCTACCTGCCGATGGCCATTTATTCGGTTCTCGGACTTGCAGGCAGTCAATTGACCTACGTGGTCGCGATCGGTTATTCCAATGCGGGAACAGCAACGGTCATCGAATTTCTCGGTCCCATCCTGATTGTCGTTTTCGTCTGTATCACCGCACGCCGTCTTCCAAAATACACCGAGCTCTTTGCCATTACTTTCGCTTTATTGGGGACCTTTATTCTGGCAACCCACGGGAAGATCGACTCTCTGGCTATTTCCACCGATGCCTTGTACTGGGGCCTTGCCAGCGCTATCGGTTTCGCTCTCTACACGTTTATCCCCGTCAAACTCATCCGCCACTACGGCAGCGAGCTGGTCGTTGCTTATGGCTTCATCATTGGCGGGATCATCTTGGGGCTCGGTGTTCGCGTCTGGTCCTACTCCATCAAGTGGGATTTCATGTCGGTGATGGCCGTGGCCGGACTGGTCTTAGTTGGCACGACCTTCGCCTTCACGCTGTTCCTGCAGGGAGTCGGCGATATCGGTCCGGTGCGTGCAAGCCTCATTTCCTGCCTTCAGCCAATTTCTGCGACTTTCTTTTCGTTCCTTCTTGTTGGAACCCATTTCACGCTTGTCGATATCGCGGGTATGGCTTTAATTTTGGCAGGCGTTATTATTGTCAGTCTCAAGGATATTATTTCCGCAAAGCAACTGGATCGTCGTTCCTCTACCGCAACGAGCGACGAAAAGGCAACATCAGAGGGGAAGTGAATGTCGACATTCCAAGTGGACCTCAGAGGGATGGTTGATCTTCTCTCCCGAAATCTGTATTCCGGTCCGCGCGTATACATTCGCGAACTCCTCCAAAATGGCCTCGACGCTATTGAGGCCCGTAGCGCACTGGATCCTGAGTGCCCGCGCCGCGTCACCATCACAATTGAAGGGCGCACCCTGAAGTGCCGAGATAGCGGAATCGGACTTACAGAAGAGGAAGCTGCGGGACTGCTCTCGACTATTGGCGCCTCATCAAAACGTGATGAATTGGGAATGGCTCGCAGTGATTTCCTAGGCCAGTTCGGTATCGGCATGCTCTCATGCTTCATGATTTCCGACTCAATCACTGTTTACTCGCGTTCGGCTAAGTCTCCCGACTCCCCCACCGTGATCTGGGAAGGGAAGACCGAAGGCACCTACACCACACAGCCCCTCTCGGCCTCGGACCCCAACAACTTGGGTGAAGCCGGTACCGAAGTGGTTCTCGAGGCCCACCCCGGCGAACCCTGGATCGACCCTGATACCGTGCGAGCCCTGGTCGACGAATTCGCCTCGCTTCTTCCGATTTCGATTGAAGTGCGTTCCGACTCCGCTTCAACTTTCCACGGGAATGAGACGCCGGTATGGGAACTGGAGCCTTCACAACAACAGCAGTGGTGCGACGAGCATCTTGCCTCCTCAGGGATGGATATCATCCCCATCGATGTTCCCGCCGCTGGAGTTAAAGGTATCGCGGTGGTTTCGCAGCGCCCGAATACGCTATCCAGCTCCAACCACACGGTATACGCAAAGAAGATGCTGGTGTCGCGGACCTGCGAAGGAATCGTTCCACAGTGGGCGTATTTTGTTCGTTTCATTGGGAATGCAAATTACTTGCGCTTGACCGCCTCCCGCGAGCAGCTCAGCGACGATGAGCTCTTGGAAAATACTTGCGATGCTATTGGTAGCGAGATCCGCGCCTGGCTCGAGGAGATGGCCGAACACTCACCTTCGCGTTTTAACGAGTTCATTTCCACCCATGCGATGGGGCTGCGTGCTGTCGCCATGCGCGACCCTTACATGCTTGACCTCACCGCTCGCTATGTTCCCATGGAGAGCACGGTCGGAGCCGCTCCCATACTGACGCTCCTCTCCTCTGAGGAGACAATCCGATACACGCGTACCGTCGATCAGTACCGAGCCTTAGCCGATGTCGCTGCCTCGCAATCCATAGTCCTGGTGAATGCGGGCTACGCCTACGACGAAGAGCTCATCAATGCACTGATGACGGATCCCCGTTACTCGACTTTGGCGCAGAAACTTCAACTGGTCGATCCCTCAGAGCTTCTCGATGCCTTCGAAGAATGCAGTTTGTCAGAGCAGGCCGAGGCCATGGACCTCATGCTGCTCGCGGCCGAGGCGATCGACCCCTCTGATTGCGAAGTAGTGTTGCGCCGCTTCACGCCAATCACTCTGCCTGCGCTCTATCTGCCTGACCCAGACTTCGCGGAACGCCACGTTCAGCGCAATTCTCAGGCACAGGCCTCGAAACTGTGGGCGGGAATCATGGGGGTTACCGATCCCTTCGCAAATTCCAAGCCACCCAGACTGGTACTGAATCGTTCGAATTCATTGGTGACACGATTGATCGTGGCAAGCCGGTCCCCGCAAACCGCCGTAAGTGTCCTGCGCGGGCTCTACGTCCAAAGCCTCTTGGCGGGACGCCAAACTTTGGGGCCCAAAGAAAGGGCTTGGGCGGCACAGCTCCTCGGCTCGCTGCTCGATTCTGCACTCGGTACAACCGACAATTAACCCTCCAACGCTCGGAAGGACCTCCCATGCCAAACGCTGAAGACGTACGCGAACTCCTCGACTACACCTCCCAGCTTCCATGGGGACCGGCGCGTAGTAGCCAAGTCGCACAGGCGGTTGTCTGGGCGGACGCACTGGAGGGCGAGGCCGAATTGCAGATCGATGCCTACCTTGCTCTGACCTTGTCCTATCAGCAGGGCAACGAAGAATGGAAGGCGCTGGCTCCAGTCTCACTCCTACTGAGCCACTTTGAAAAGAACTCAGCGGACTTTACTCCCGAACAGACCGAAGAACTCGCATGGCTTTTCAAGAGCGCGGTGGCCGCGGCAGGTCGAAACCCCGCGGTCTCGATTGACCAAATCGATGAACTGATTACCTCACTTGCGACCTTCGTATCGGGCCAGGGTTTTTCGATGCATGCCGTTCACGGGGTACGCGCCATGGTCGGCTTGCGAACGGGGCGCCTGGACGACGCCCGCGAAGCACTGACCTTGTGGCGCTCTACGCCGAGCGATCAGATTAGCGATTGCGAAGGCTGCGACCCCATGAAGCAGATTAACGAGGCCGTCGCCCACAAGGATTGGGAACGTGCAGTTGCCACCGCAATGCCGCTTTTCGACGAGGAGGGCGCCTGCGGAGCTCAGCCCCACGGAATCCGAGCCAAAGCAATGATCCCACTGTTGATGTCGGGGCGCCCCGATGCGGCTTGGGAGGCACATATTCGCTCCTACCGGCACCACCGAGGCGTTGCCAACAGCATCGATTACATCGGGTTGCATCTCGAATACCTTGTGCGCTCAGGACGCTGGCAACGCGCCTTAGAGATCCTGCGAGACAGTATCGGCATGACCTCTTCCCTTGAAAGCGCCTCGCTTCTTGCCGATTATCTTCCGGCTGCTGCACTGACGGCTATCGAGGCCACACGACGCGGTCACGGCAATGAACCTTTTGGGGCCCTGTGCACCGGCCAGTCGCAGTGGTGCCAGGGACCACAGCTTGATATCAATACCCCGCTTTCCGAGGCCGCCGAAAAGCTCTCGCAATGGGCGTTGGATGTTGCTTCTCTCTTTGATCAGCGCAACGGGAATGACTACTACACCCGTTCAGCGCGTGAGGTTCTTGAAGCTGGGCCAGTCGACGAACAGGCAGAAACACGTGCGCAGGGCGAGTGGCAGTTGGAGCTGGTCGGTGAGCGCGAGACCATGCCCGATCCTCTATCGACTATTGAGGGTGAAGAGTTGCCCGCGCTGCAGGTATCGTCCCGCACTGCTCGCACACAGGCCGAGACCATTGACCAGTCAAACCCCTATCCACCCATTGACTATTCGCTGCCTCCCTTGCCGGCCTTGATGCAAGAGGCTTTTGATCGCTACGCTGCACAGACGGATGTCATCGGCTATAACGTGGAGACCAATCTTCTGACGGATTGGTGTCTTGTTAACACCTTGGATCTCGATGAGCTGCACTTTGACGAAAGTGATCCTCAAGCGGCTCTTTCCTTTGCAAGTTTTTCAAAAACTCTTCTGTCCTTGCGGAAAGAGCACGAGAAGTTTCAATCCGTCTATGAGCGAGTAGCGCCGGTTATTCATTCAATGGCTGAAGACGCTCCCCTAGTCACGCCAGGTTTCTTCGCAAAGATTTTCGGGCGCTCCCAAGCATCTTTCAGTCGCAAGGATTTGAGTATCACGCAGCTAGAATTACTGCGGTTCTCCTGCGAGCTCGATCGCCACTCATGGCTCGGTATGGAAGCGCCTAGCGACCTTCAAAAGGACGCAGTGGCCCTATGCGACACTTTCGTCTCTCAAATTGCTTCCATGACATCAACATTGAACCGAGGAGCAACAAAGGCCGAGGATATTGCAGCAATCATTGATTGTCTGTGTACCTGTGGCGAAATCTTCCTTGATTCAGAGAAATCAAAGCAAGCGCTCAAAGCCCTTGACACGATCGAATCCCTCAAATCCGCTTGCCTACACAGCGGTACCAGCGAGGCAGCATTCATGCGCACTCTTAGCCTTGAGGGCGCACAGCTTTACCTTGAAATCAGCGACTACCGCCGAGCTGCTCAGCTGGCTGATCAGACTCTACGTTTAGAGACGCACTGCGACCCCTACACGGCTTTCTTTGCCCGATTGATTATCTGTACTGCCAGCATCAAGGCTTACGAATCAGCCGAGGCCGTTTCCCAAGCCTTGCGCCTGAGCGAAATCATCACGCGCACACCGCTGCGCTCCTTGGGATTGTCTGCCGCGACAATCATCTCGGATGCATTCGAAGGTGTGCACCGCATCGAAGAAGCAATTGAGATCCTTGAGCAAACCATTTCGCGGGCAGGCGACTCTCCCTTCGCGCGGCTTCTAACAGCGCTCATTCGTCTGACCCTTGCAAGCTACTACCTATCCATCGACCAAGACGAAGACGCCTACGAAACCGCGATGGAGGCCATTGATCCACTCGTCGCAAGCGGTAACCTGCGCGCGGCCTCGCGCGCGGGGTCACTGGCCAACGATGCCGCAAAGCGACTGCACGATCGCCCCAAGCGACTAGCCGCGATCGAGCGCGCTCTTGAGATTGCAAAAGAGTTCAAGGCTCCTCACGATGTCATCGCCCTGACTCGAATGGCTGCAAAGACTTATGTCGACACCCCAACGGGAAAGGTATCGGAGGCCGATAAAGAACGGGCCCTTCAAGCGGTAGATGCCGGAGCCACGTGGCTTGATTCCTTCACCGAGGAAATAGATCCTCAGGAGATGGCTTTCCTCCGTGCCGGGATTACCTACATTAAGGGATGGGTGTACATGACATCCCACGATCACTATCCGGCAATTCCTCTTCTACAAGAAGCTTTCACTCTCCAAAAAGAGATCAAGGACGCCGAAAACTATGTCTTCCCGCTGGCTGCCCTATCTCAGTGTTATTCCGAGCTTGGAGATACTGATGCGCTTCACAATCTGCTGATCGAAGTGAAGGAGACTATTAAGACAACTTCCCTTCACTCTGGAAAGCTCCGTACTCTTGCCCGCGAGATCGAGAAGGAACTCAGCGGCGAAGGCGAGGCATAGGGGAAGACCTTAACGAATCAGGAAACGCTAATAACCCGCACCTTCGTTCTTTACCTCACTCCCGCAAAGTCCTAGGACTTTGGTCGGTGTAGGGTGGTTTCGTTCGGAGCAGATCGTGTTTATTTGGGCTGAACGCCCACACTTCACGGAATGCTCACTCAAAGACCAAGGAGCGACTATGAACGTTGCAGAGCAGCTTGTCTCCCAACTGATCGATGCTGGTGTCCACCGCGTCTATGGCATTGTTGGAGACTCGCTCAACCCCGTTGTCGATGCAATCCGCAAGTCTGGCGGTAGCAAGAAGGGCGGAATTGATTGGGTTCATGTCCGCCACGAAGAGGCCGCTGCTTTCGCTGCAGCCGCTGAAGCACAACTGACTGGAAAGCTGGCAGTATGCGCAGGCTCGTGCGGACCAGGCAACCTTCACTTAATCAACGGGCTCTACGATGCACAGCGCTCCGCTGCCCCTGTTCTGGCAATTGCCTCACACATCCCCAGCGTCCAGATCGGTCAGATGTACTTCCAAGAGACGCACCCGGATCGCTTGTTTAATGAGTGCTCGGTTTACAACGAGATGATTTCCAGCGCTGAGCAGGCCCCGCGCGTCGTTAACGCTGCAATCCGTCACGCTGTTGAGCTCTCTGGCGTTTCAGTCATCAGCCTTCCCGGAGATGTTTCGGACCTGAAGGCAACATCTCCTTCACCGAAGTACGTGCCTTCCCGACGCCCCGTTCTGACCCCGAATGAGGAAGACGTTCGCCAACTCGCAGATGTCCTCAATCGCGCAAAGAAGGTTGCAATCTTTGCTGGCGCTGGTGTCGAAGGCGCTCATGACGAGGTCATCGAGCTCGCCGACGTTTTGAAGGCCCCCATCGGCCACACCCTACGTGGCAAGGACTTCATCCAGTACGACAACCCCTTCGATGTGGGCATGACCGGCCTGCTGGGTTACGGCGCAGCAGCTGAGGGCATGAATGACGCAGATGTCCTCATCATGCTGGGCACCGACTTCCCCTACGATCAATTCCTGCCCAACAGCTTCACCGTCCAGGTCGAAAACCATCCGGAAAAGCTGGGACGTCGTACCGATGTTTCGCTTCCAATCCACAGTGATGTCAAGCCTTTGATCACTGCGCTCTTGCCGCTTCTTGATCGCGATCGTTCAGATGCTTTCCTTAAGGCGAAGGTGAAGAAGCATTCGAAGATCATGCACTCCCCCGTTGGCGCTTATACGCGCAATGCGGAGCACATGAAACCGATTCACCCCGAGTACGCGGCACATATCCTCAACGAGGTTGCCTCTAAGGATGCAATCTTCACCGCTGACACGGGCATGTGCAACGTGTGGACCGCACGCTACATCGATCCGCTTGGCACCCGTCGTCTGATCGGCTCTTTCTTACACGGCTCGATGGCCAATGCGCTTCCTCACGCAATCGGTGCGCAAGTGGCCTTCCCGAACCGTCAGGTTATCTCCGTTTCCGGCGACGGCGGCCTTTCGATGCTCCTTGGCGAGTTGGTAACCGCACGCATGTACGACCTGCCCATCAAGGTTGTTGTCTTCAACAACTCAACACTGGGCATGGTGAAACTCGAGATGCTGGTAAACGGCCTTCCCGATTACGGCACCGATGTCCACGACGTGAACTACGCGGAAGTCGCAAGCGCAATTGGTTTCCACGGCGAGCGCGTCACCGAGCCCAGTCGCCTGCGCGGAGCGCTCCAAGAAGCCTTCGCATACAACGGCCCCGCTTTGATCGAGGTCATGACCGATCCGAACGCACTCTCACTTCCGCCCGAGATCCGTTCGGGACAGGTGATTGGTTTCGCGACCGCGATGAGCAAGATTGTCCTCAACCGTGGCGCTGGCGAAGCTGTCGCAATGGCAACTTCCAATATGCGTAACATTCCGCGATTCTAAGTCTGAGGGAGCGCTTTCTTCGTTTCCTCATAGCGCTTCCTCTCCTTGACGAGGCCGTGGCTGGGTACTGTGCACTTCTTTGCACACCCCCACCACGGCCTCGCCAATTAGGACAAAGGTCCCGATACGCTTTCGACACCCTTGTCAACAATTTCAACCAATAGACACGCTTTTCCGCAGCTTAAAAACTATCGTTTTCATTCTTCCTAAAATCGTCATTTTCTTGCATAACCGTGCGATTGTGACAAATTGAGCTGGATTCGTAAATAAATTTGGTTTTATCCTTTTTTATGACGAATGCGTCCTAAACTGAAAGTGTCACCGTGTCAGAATCGACTAAGGAATCACCATGTCGCACTCATTTATTGCAGTCGCGAATATCGTGAATGGCGTTGATCTGGATACCTTCCCCGCGTGGCTTCGAATTACCCACTTCATCAACTTCATCATGATGGGGTTCCTCATTCGATCCGGCTGGGAAGTTCTAGCATCTCACCCACGACTGTACTGGAATAACCACTGCACCCCCGGCTCTGAGTGGATCAAGTTCACCAAGGACAAGGTTTCGACTGTTCCCGGCGAGTTCACCGCTCGCGACGATCAGCGCAGTCTTCACCCGCTGATCTCCCTCCCCGGACGAGGCGAAATTGGACTCGGACGCGCATGGCACGCCCTAGTTACCTCAATCTGGCTGCTCAACGGTTTTATCTACGTTGCTCTACTTTTCGGAACCGGTCAATGGCGCCGCATCGTCCCGACGTCATGGTCGATTTTCCCCGAGGCCTGGGAAAGCGCCAAGATCTACATGGGCTTGCAGATCCCCTCGATCGAGCACTTCCAGCCCTATGACGCTCTGCAGAAGCTCATGTACTTCACAGTTGTCTTCATCGTTGCACCCTTGATGATTGCAACCGGACCGATCATGTCCCCGACCTTCGCAGGGCGCTTCCCCCGCTACGTCAAGCTCTTCCACAACCGTCAGACGGCACGTTCCATTCACTTCCTTGGAATGGCTTTCTACTGCGTATTTGTGGTAATTCACGTGGCCCTGGTTTTCGTGGTTCACCCGCAGTACAACATCGCACACATGATGCTGGGCGAAAACTACAACGACATCACTGCAGCGCAATTCGCCCAAGCTGTGACGATGCTGATCCTTGGAATTGTTTTTGCAATTGCTCTATGGATCGGCGCTTCTTACTGGTCATTGGCAGACAAGCGCCGCGCACAGCGCCTGGTCTGGGGAGCAACCCAGCCTATCCGTTCACTTACCCTCGACAAGATGCATTCTCGTCAGGTCAAGACAGGCACGTTTACCGAAGACGATATTTCGCCTTTCCACTGGGTGAACACCCGTCCCCCGACACGCGAGCAATCCGAAGAGTGGGTTGAAATGCGTGAACGCGGCTTCGAGGACTACCGCTTGGAGATTGGCGGCCTGGTCGAGGAAGAGAAGTCCTTCTCGATTGATGAACTCAAGGCACTTGGCCACGTCACCAACATCACCATGCACACCTGCATGCAGGGATGGACTGGCATTGCAAAGTGGGAAGGCATCCGTTTGAAGGACGTCTTAGCTTTGGTGAAGCCAACCGAGGGCGCACGCTACGTTATGGTCACTTCCTACGGACACGTGGGACACATGTACGACGGCGGTCCGACAACTCCGTACTACGAGTGCCTGGAGCCTTCCATGGTTGACGACGATGAATGCATCCTCGCATGGGCCATGAACGGTGAGCCCCTGCCCGACGTTTACGGCGGCCCCCTGCGCTTGCGTGCTGATTCTCAGCACGGCTACAAGATGGTCAAGTGGGTTCACCGTATCGAATGGATTCACGACTACCACGATGTCGGTGATGGTCAGGGCGGTTCCCGTGAGGACTCCGGCCTACAACACTTCGACGCACGCGCATAAAGCGTTAGCTGTTGATCCGGCCGATCTACTCCACATGAAGTCAGCAAATGCAATGGGCTACAACCTGTATCCTGGCGCGACTTCATGTGACAGATCTGAAAGATCAGGCAACCGGATGACGTGATACGCGTTTGTTCACACTATGGGGGCGCTGCCAATTTGATTGGCAGCGCCCCCATTACATTTACAGATAAGCGCTTCTAAAGCTCTCTGCCTTCCTGCTAAGTGATCCCCACTCCCCCTACGCAGAGCCGACTAGGCCTTGCCCACACATAACTCAGGCAATAAACGGCCCTATTCTCCGTCGCTACGCGCAACTAAGTCACTATGCGCGCCCTAAGGAACGCTTAGATGCATTGCATAGACAGGAAAGACCTCGAGATACCGATCGGTGCACATTCAGACTCGCAATAAACACTGGTGGGCTCCATCTATATAGATGGAGCCCACCAGTACATGTACTGCGTTTACGCCTAAGACATTCCCCTTGGTCCAAGGGTCTACTCTTCAGGCATTAAACCTCAGTTTTGAAGCCGAAGCTTAAGACTTGCTCTCAGGCCTGCTGACGACGACGCATCAGCGCAGCACCCAATGCCAGTCCAAGCACGCCCAAACCGATCGCCGGAGCAGTCATAACACCTGTACGGGCCAAAGGAGTCTTCGGCGAAGGAGTGGTACTGGCCGACGGGGAAGGCGTGGCCTCGGTCGTCGACACAGAGGGCGAAGGGGTCACCGTCGTTGCCGGAGGAGTTGTGGTAGTCGGGGTCGGAGGAGTCGTACGGAGCTGTCCTTCAACATTTCCCCAGCCAACGGTCTCAACTTCGATTTCCTTCTTCGCGGTCAGTCCGTTGACATCCGCAGTGTTATTGAAGGAGTTACCAATCTTCAGGCCCTCGGGAGACTTAAGCTCGGTGTAGTACTTGAGCTCATAGATCGCGTCATCATTGGAGTTCGGGAAAGAGGCAACGAAGCCAGTCGAGGTTTCGGTCAAGGTGAAAGTACCACCGTTGATCGCCTCACCGACCTTCACCCGTGAAGAAGGATGCGCGTGGTAGGGGTCCTTCTTGTAGGCCTCTGTGCTATTCCACTTCAGCAGGCGAGTGTGCTGCCAAGCATTCGGATCCGTTGACGGATCATTGAAGAGCTTGTAACCACCATGAGCGGTATCGAAGGTGTCCGTCACCGAAATAACGGGCGCTTGGATCGATTTTGCAGGAATATGAATTTCCCACGTGAAGCGCTCATTGTGTCCGTCGTGGAGCTGCCAACCATACTTCCACGGGCTCGGCGGCACCCAAGCCTCCTTGTTCACCACAACGTTGCCATTGGGAATATTGGCTTTGATTTCCACTTTGTGGTTGACCTTGAAAGTCAAGGACGCATTCGTAGTCGTTGAAGCCACGTCCGTACGAACGTGGATGTCACCCTTCGCGTTTACGTGCGTATTCACATAGTCTGTAAACGTACAGGTCACCGTCTGCCCAAGACCGAAAGGCACCGTGCAGTTCAAAGCAACTCCGCCGGTCTTCTTATCGGTAACGTCGAAGGTCGCGTTACGGGTACGCAATTCAGCCGGCAGGTCGATGGTCAGAGTATCACCCTGCTTAACGCTCTTACCGCTGGTATCGAAGGTCAGATCGACTGAGAAGGAATCCCAAAGCCGGTTTGGTCCATTGGGGCTAAATTCATTAGCGACATTGACGCTGGTGATGATTCCATTCACTTCAGCTGCCGAGGCCGCTGGGGCAGTGGGCGTAAAAACGCTGAGTGCGCCGGCACCGAGCAAAGCAACTGTGAGTGCGCCAGCGAGAGGAACACGACGCAACTGCGCGCGCGTAGCTTCGTTATTCATGACGTATGTGTCTTTCTGGAGGGATGCCGCTTAAGCGGCTAAGCCCTTTCAGGCTAGCATTTTCATCTTCAGCTTTGGTCAAGCAATTTTTTCTCAAACAACAATACCAATTTCAGGAAATCCGCAGAATATCAACGATATACGCATTCAATATCAGCGGATTCCCCGATACATTTCTGAATATTCCTGAGTAAATCCCAGTTACTGACATATCGTTAGAGATTCAAAAGCCTGAAGTTACGTAGCACTACAAATTCGCGTCTTTCCAGCTACATACAACTGACCACCAGCACATATTCGTTCAAAATCAACAAAATAACACTGCTTCTAGGTAAAGCTGTGGGCCCCATCCACAGGGATGAAGCCCACAGCTCAGCCGTTACTTCTCTACAGAGAAGCACTCCTTGTTCAGACTGAGGCCTGCTGACGACGACGCATCAGCGCAGCGCCCAATGCCAGTCCAAGCACACCCAGGCCGATCATCGGAGCAGCCGTAACACCTGTACGGGCCAAGGGAGTCTTAGGCGTAGGAGCGGTGCTGGTGGAAGGGGAAGGGGCCGCCTCGGTTGTCGACTCAGAGGGCGATGGGGTCACCGTGGTAGCGGGAGGAGTCGAGGTCGAGGGAGCGGGAGGAGTCGGGCGATTCTCACTCGAGAGGTCACCCCAGCCAACCGTATCGATCGCGATACTGTGCTCAGCGGTCATCCCATTGACATCAGCCTTGTTATTGAAAACGTTTCCGGGCTTCGCATCTTCAGGAGCATTCAGCACCGTGTAGTACTCGATCATGTAGTACGCATCGCTGTTCGAGTTCGGGAAAGAAGCAACGAACCCGGTCGAGGTCTCGGTCATGGCAAAGGTGCCACCATTGACCGCACCTCCAACCGGAATGCTCTCGTTGTACTTCTGGTAACTGGGGTCAGCCTTGAATTCCGCAAGCGAATTCCACTTGAGCAAGCGGGTACGCTGCCAAGCATTCGGATCCGTTGACGGATCATTGAAAAGCTTGTAACCACCATTAGCGGTGTCGAAAGTGTCAGTCACCGAAATAATGTTGGAGCGAATTTTACGCTCTGGGATGAAGACCTGCCAGGTAAAGCGTTCCTTGTGGCCTTCATGAAGCTGCCAGCCGTTCTTCCACGGAGTATCAGGAGCATACCCAACTGCATTCGGAACGACGTTGCCATGCTCAATATCTGCAGGCAGCGTAATGTCATGACTCAACTTGAACTCAAAGTGCGTTGAAGTGGTCGGGCGCGTAACATCCGCCAGGACATGGATATCGCCCTTTATGTTGATGTGGTTATCTGCGTAGTCCGTAAACGCACAGCGCAGCGTCTGTCCCTCGCCATCGGGAATGACACACTTCATTGCGACGCCACCGGTGTTCTTATCTGTAACGTCAAAGGAAGCAGCACGAGTACGCAAGTCACTGGGAAGCTGAATTGTAATGGTGTCAGTTTCGGCAACTTCCACACCAGCCGTATCGAAGCTGAAATCCATGGTGAAGTTATCCCACACACGGTTGGGGCCATCCGGAGTCGAACGGTTTTTCATCACGACGTTCTTGACGACCTGATCGACCGCAACGGGATAGTGATCAGCAGCTTGCGAAGACGAAGCGGTAACAACAGACATCACGCTGGCTCCGGCAAGCGTGCATGCAAGAGCACCGGCAACCGAAACGCGACGCACGCGCACGCTTGTAGCATTGAAAATCATGAAGTTATTTCTTTCTGGAGGGTTGTCACACAAGTGACCGAACACTAAAAGATTATCACGCCAACATCCAGCCTCAACTCAGGTTACACCGTGAATAACATCAGAATTCTTGGTCATTTTCTGCGGATTCTCAGAAATTTTTTCAGACAAATACCGATGTATGTTGAGCTACGTCATAAAGAGCCTCCAGGCTACCCCCCTAGAGCATTTTGCGTACAAAATGATTTGACCGGTGTCTCCGAACGGAGACACCGGTCAATCAGACTAGCGAGAAATTAAATTACTGTGCGCGTCGACGCGAAAGCATTGCGCCCAGCGTGCCAGCCAAGGCACCGGCGAGAAGGACAATCGCAGCACTTGCACCCGTATGGGCCAGAACCTTAGGAGCTTCAGTCGAGGTTGAAACACTGGGCTCAGGCATCGTGGTAGACGGAGTGGGTTCAGGCTCAGGCGTCGGCGTCGTAGTGGACGGAGTCGGCGAAGGCGTCGTGGTAGACGGAGTCGGCGAAGGCGTCGTGGTAGACGGAGTCGGCGAAGGCGTCGTAGTGGACGGAGTCGGGCTCGGAGTCTTCTTCTTATCTGCATCGACATCGCCCCAACCGGCGGTGTTAATGACGATACTCTTCTCAGCAACTTGCTCATTAACGACAGCAGTGTTCTTGAAAGCACTGCCGACGCTTGCGTTCGCAGGAACCTTCAGTTCTGTGTAGTACTTGAGCAGGTAGTAAGCATCGCCACCCGAGTTTGGGAAAGATGCGACAAAACCGTTAGCAGTCTCCGTCATGGTGAAGGTGCCGCCATTGATGGAGCCACCAACGTCGACCTTTTCAGCAAAATTCTCACGCTTCGGGTCGTTCTGGAAGTCTTCCAGCGAATTCCACTTCAGAAGACGCGTACGCTGCCATGCACCATTCGGATCATTGAAAAGACGGTAGCCACCGTTGGCGGGATCAAAAGTATCGGTCACGCTGATGGTACTTGCATGGTTTTGGCGCTCAGGGATGTAGACCTCCCACGTAAAGCGCTCATCATGCCCGTTGTGAAGCTGCCAACCATCCTTATAGGCCGTCGCAGGCGCATGAGCATTAGCTTTCGGGACAATCTTGCCATTAGGCATGGGTACAGGAAGGGTCACCGTGTGATTCACAGTGAAGCTCAAATTTTCACTTGAAGATTCGGCGGCTGTTTCACCAACCAAGTGGATCTGACCCCTCGCATTTTCATGCGTCTTCATATAGTCGGTGAAAATGCAGGTAAGCTCAGGCCCTTCGCCAGAAGGAACCGAGCACCGAAGCGCTACGCCACCGGTCTGAGCATCAGTCACATCGAAAGAGGCCTGACGGGTCCTCAATTCCTTGGGAAGCTTAATGGTAAGCGTGTCATTTTCGGCTACAGTCTTACCGGTCGTATCGAAGGAGAAAACGGCACTGAAAGAGTCGAAGACATTATTGGGACCATTTGGATGCGAGGTATTCTTGATCGACGCATCGGTAACCACATTGACATCCGCGGCATGCGCGACGCCGTTCGAGGTCATCACACCGACAGCAGCTCCAGCACCAACTAGCGTACAAGCGACTGCCGTTGCTCCCCAAGAACACAGCGGGCGAACGCGTATCACTTTAGAGTTCATCACAAGTTATCTTTCGTTGAGAACGTCGAACTGTATTGAGGCAATTTGAATGCTAACACAGCAACGTACAGCCTAAGTTCAGAGATTTCTCACACTTTCTACATTTTCCAGATATTGCAAGGAAAACTCCTAATTAATAAGGCGCGAGGCGAGTATTATTCTTCCGCAATACTCCTATGCGGATGAAAGCCATACGAAATTTCAGATCCTTATAGAAAGCGTGGCTGGTGCAAAAATACGCACCAGCCACGCTCACGATCACCGATCAATCATTGCGCCCGACGGGCAATGATTGCTGCTCCTGAAATTCCAAGTAACATCATCAAAAGTCCGATCAGCGCAACGTCACTTCCCGTACGGGCAAGAACCTTTTGAGGAGGCAAACTTGCGCTTGTTGACGAGGCCGGTGATGGACTCGTCGTCGAGGCTGTGGGTTCCGGCTCAGGCGTCGTTGTAGACGGGGTGGGCTCAGGCGTCGGCGTCGTAGTGGACGGGGTGGGCTCAGGCGTCGGCGTCGTAGTGGACGGAGTGGGCTCAGGCGTCGGCGTCGTTGTAGACGGGGTGGGCTCAGGCGTTGGTGTGGTCTTTTGATCTGCATCTAGGTCTCCCCAACCAGCAGTCTTAATGGCAATAGTATTCTCAGACTTTTTCCCATTCACAACCGCTGTATTTGCGAAAGTGCTGCCAACCTTCGCATTAGCTGGAACATTCAGAACCGTGTAGTACTTGAGGACGTAGTACGCATCGCCCTTGGCACTCGGGAATGAAACACGGAAGCCATCCGCCGTATCCGTCATCTGGAAGATACCTCCATTAATTGCACCCCCTACCGAAACAGTCTCCGCAGGACGTTCATGGCTGGGATCCGCTTTAAAGTCATCCAGCGAGTTCCACTTCATAAGGTGGGTGCGCTGCCACGCATTTTCACTGCTCGTATCATTGAAAAGACGGTAGCCACCGTACGAGGAATCAAAAGTGTCATTGACCGTTATGGTGTTTTCACCAATATTCCGCTCAGGAATGAAGATCTCCCACGTGAAGCGGTCAGGATGACCATCATGCAGCTGCCACCCGTACTTATACGGCGTCTCCGGGGCGAAACCTATTTTGGGCTTAACAATTGCCCCATGATCAAGGGACATCGGAATATCAACTGAGTGATTAATCGTCGCATGAAGCACTTCACTTGTCGTTTCTTTCACCGAATCTGCGACAAGGACGATATTTCCCCTAGCATTTATATGAGTTGCCATGAAATCAGTGAAAACACAGGTCACTTCTGGACCTTCAGCTGCAGGAACAGTGCAGCGCAGCGCAACACCACCCGATTCCGTATCGGTCACATCGAAAGAAGTACTCCGAGTTCGCAGCTCCCTGGGGAGCTGAATATTAAGAGTATCGTTCTCAGCGACCGTCTTTCCGGTTGTATCAAAGGTAAGCTCGAGCTTGAAATTGTCGTAGACATGGTTCGGACCGGCTGGCGTAGACGTATTAGTAATCTTCGCTCCCGTCACGGCATCAATTTGAGCGGCCTCGGCAGATTGGTCACTTATCACAACGCCCAGCAAAGAACTCACACACACCAAGGCGCCTGCCGCCCCCATCGCAAGCCATGAGGGAACCCGTAAAGCACGCTTCATACCTGACTCCATAAAACGATGCACCTCTTCAGCAAGGTAAAAATCTCAGACCTTCAAATACTAGCACTGACTATATGCAGATAAAATTCAGTAAAAATTGAGAAATGCCCCAAAAGCTGAGTAATTACATAAAAAAGAAGCTCGATAGATCACATAATTATGGCAACTAAGACGTCTCACATCTCAGACAATATTCAGTTTTGGCTCGGATCCAAAGCCATGTGAGAATCTTTAATCCTGGCCGCGGGAGTGAAAGCCATCACGACACCAGCAAGCACTGACAGAACAACGAAGATATACATGGCAGCTTCGACACCCACGATGGAGGCAAGAAGACCTGCAGCGACCGATCCCAGGGGCATCACTCCCCACACCGCGAAACGGAAGGTTGCATTCATACGCCCAAGCATCCACTTAGGGCAAATTTCCTGCCGCAAACTCATCTGCGTCACGTTGTAGATGGTAATGAAATAGGAGTAGACAATTGCCGCGCCAGCGATGACCCAGCCCGCGATCTCGGGCACATGAAGTGCCGCCGGCTGCAAGAGAAGGATCGCAACCCCAACTACGTAAGTGATCACAATGCAACGCCCGATCCCTAGGCGCCCAAGCCACAGGGAACGAGTCATCGCGCCAAAAATGCCGCCAATCGCTCCCGCACTCAGAAGTACCCCCAGTTGCGTCGCATTCATGCCCAGTGTTCGAAGCACCAAAATCGGCAAGAGAACTCGCAACCCTGAACCCGTAAAAGCAGCAAAGGAGATACACGAGAACAGGGGAAAAAGCAGACGCTCGTGTCGAACGAAGCTCAACCCCTCGCGGATTTGCGCAAACAACGAAGCACTAGGGCGCTCGGGTTTAGGCTCAGGTGTTCGAATTCGCCAAATCGCCACCGTCGAAAACACGTACGTTGCTGCGGTAAATACGTAGGCAAGCGGAGGCGCAAAGACCCCCAAAAGCCAGCCACCTAAACCAGGGCCACCCGCAGCACCAACCTGGTACGAGGCCTCGAGCCGGCCATTCGCGGCTGCGATATACCGTGTGGATGCGATTGCCGGAACGTAGGACTGATAGGCAACATCAAAGAAGACTGTCGCAAGCCCTAAGAGCGCAGCAACGATCATCAGGTGCGTGAGCGTAAGCGTAAACCACTCATATGCGATCGGAATTGAAATCAGCGCAAAAACTCGCGCTAGATCAGAAACAATCATGACCCGGCGTTTACGCCAGCGATCAACCCAGGCACCTGCAGGAAGACCGATGAGGAGAAATGCGAGTGTCTGTAAACCGGTGAGAATACCGATTTCAGACTCCGAAGCGTGCAATAGAGAGATAGCGATTGCCGAGGTTGCAAGAGTAGCTACTTGGAAACCAAACTCCGCTGCGGTCTGGCCAGCCCACAGGTGCATGAAAGCAGAATTGCGCGTGAGAGGATGGTTCAGCAACCGCCCAATCACCCTGTTCACTTCTTTTTCCCCGTTCTGCTCTGCCTGCGTCTTTCACTCACCCGATGCCACAACCGTGTGCCCGGGTAGCCTTCTGAATAGAGAATACACTAAAACGGCCTGAGACCAAGCCGTTTTGCATTTCAGTGCCCCCGAGACGATTCGAACGTCCGACACCCGCTTTAGGAGAGCGGTGCTCTATCCCCTGAGCTACGAGGGCGCACCCCCATAGGGTATCACCCACCTCTTCGTTTCTCAGACTCTCAAAAAAGAATGTAGACACGTAAGCGGCGACACCCGAAGATGCCGCCGCTATTTAAAACGCATCGTCAGCGTCTACTCCACTCCTGAGATGGATCAGGCGACACATCATGATGGGCAGATGGAACCACCATCACCGGACAGGTCGAGTGTGCGATCACCGTCTGCGAAGTCGAACCCAATAAGATGCCGGCAAAGCCACCGCGGCCTCGGGTGCCGACGACAACCAAATCGACGGCAGTCGAGAACTCAATGAGCAACGATGAGGGAGATCCATCAAGTGCATGGCGCGCGACCTTGCGCTGGCGTCCATCCAAGGCTGCGTCAACAGCGTGATCGAGACCCTCCTTGACATCCTTGAGGAGCTTGTCGCGATCAATATTGGCCGGCAACCACGCCATCATTGTCGTCCCCGTTGCCATCGGGACTGCGGCAACTGCGGTCAGGCGGGCGTCCCACAGCTCGGCCTCGTCAACCGCACGCTTGAGCGCCGAGGTCGCACCTTCGGACCCATCGGAGCCAACGACAATACGTTCAACGGGACTAAATGCTTTACCGGAAGTATGCCGAGGCACAATAACAACCGGGCAATGAGCATGGGCAGGAAGCGCGGAAGACACGGTGCCCAGGAGGCGGTCGGCGAAACCGCCACCACCGCGCGAGCCAACGACAATCAAGTCGACTTCGCGCGACATATCGATAAGAATCCCCGCGGGATCACCAGCCTCAACGAGGCCGTGAACGTCAGGAGCTCCAACTTCCTTTGCGAGGTCAACGCCTTGCTTGACGATCTGCGATGCTCCTTCTTTAAGAGCCGCGTCATCGAGAACCGCATATCCGCCATCTAGGGTTGCCGCAGCATACGATGCAACGGCATACGTACAAATAATATGGAGTTTGCATGAGCGAATCTTTGAACGCTCTGCGGCCCACTTGACTGCTGCGAAGCTCTCCTTTGAGCCATCGACGCCGACCAAAATCACTTCTGATGTCCCCATGACTACCTCCTCGTGATTACGTCACCACTATTTTGCCCTATTCGCACGTGAAATGTCAGTACTTCAGTGATCCACAGCGAAAAACTGAATACCACGGAACGCGGGCAGATATAGAAAAGGGGCCGCCGAGGCGACCCCTTCCCTATCACACAAAAACTCAGTAGCGCACGAAGCTGTAGTTACCCCACAGCGGCTGGACCTTTGTCACAGAACCGGGGGTGGTAGCCTCAACGACCATCCCGTTGCCTGCGTAAATTCCCACGTGACCGTAGGCGTGCCACACGAGGTCACCCGGACGCGCTTCAGAAGCCGAGACGAAAGTACCCGCTGCACCCTGCGCACCAGAGGTACGAGGAATGGAAATACCTGCACGGGCGTAGACGTACTGGGTGAAGCCAGAGCAGTCGAAGCCCGCGGGGGTAGAGCCACCGTAGACGTAAGGAATGCCGGTGAGCGACAGAGCGATCGACACAATGTCGTTACCTGAAGGGTTCAGCGCTGCAGACGAGGTGCCGATCTCCGAGCGAGTGTAGTCGCGGGAAGCAGCGGCGTGAGTCGTTGCAACAGGAGCCGGAGCTTCAGCCGAAGCAGAAACTTCGTCACTAGCAGACCAGGCGATATCCGGGACCGAAACCGTCGTAGGCAGAACGGTCGCGGTGTTGTTCGAAGTATCGACTGCGGCATCATGGACGGTGGGGGCTGCGGTTGCAGTACCACCGACGACAGCGGTCAGTGCGAGTCCAGCGGCCGACGCAGCAGCGGTGCCACGAAGCGGCGTCTTGAACGCGGTGAGCGTGTCAGCCAAGTCGAAAACAGGGGCCATCGGGCGACGTGCCTTGCGGTGCCGCGGCGCGGGCTTACCAGTTGTCACAAGTAATCTCCTTTTTGACCTGCGAGGTGAGCTGTCGGGTTCGGGCAGGAGAGCCCGGCTTGGTTTCCCAAGCTTCACCCCAAGACCCAAAGGTCGTAAGTGGTTTCCCCGCGTTGAACCTTCGTCTTACCTATTTCTTCGCGGTTCAACCTCGGTTAACGAAGAACGGTCGGCCAGTGCGGCCATGCATAAAGTTTATCGCACTCACCCTGAAATGTCACGCCAATGTAACGAAACGATGACGAACATATTACAGGTTTTCTTAAGGTTTTGCAGCTTACTTTCAGAATTGCTGGTCAGAGAGCTTAATTAAGCGTGATGAAAAGGTGCGGAGCAAGCGCCAAAGGCAGTTGAACGGCCTGACCGGGTACCGATTCCTTCCCATCAGCGGTGTGAGTTACCTCAAGAACGACCTCACGAGGGTCAGCCTCGAAGTTAATCCGAGCCCCCGGACGCACTCCGCACCGAGCAAAGGCATCCAGGACTTGCGTCTCTGCCTGGATGGGTTCACCAATTCGGGTAACCGTTCCAGAGGTGGACTCACCCATTCGCAATGCCAGTTCCATCGAAATACCATCGGATACCCCATCCGTTCCAGGAATCGGGTTTCCATAGGGATCGGTAGTCGGGTTATGAAGAATTTCCCCAAGGCGCTGCTCAACCTGATCCGACATGACGTGCTCCCAGCGACACGCTTCCTCATGGGTGTGGGCCCAATCCAAACCGATGACATCAGTCAAAAGACGCTCGGCAAGGCGGTGCTTGCGAACAACTTCAATGGCGCGCTCACGTCCCAGAGCCGTTAGTTCCAGCCGTCGGTCCCCCATGACATGCACGAGGCCGTCACGTTCCATTCGCCCAATTGTTTGCGAAACCGTGGGGCCAGAATGCCCCAATCGCTCGACAATTCGAGCGCGAAGAGGCGTCACACCGTCTTCTTCAAGCTCAAAAATTGTCTTGAGATACATTTCGGTGGTATCGATCAGATCACTCACGATTCCTCCATAGGTAGTTTCTGACCTCAGAGTACATATTTCCGCGCCATCGTGTTCATTAGCTAGGAAAACCGCGCGTCACGGGGAGTCAGATGGACAACTTCAGCATCAATTGAGATAAGCGGATGTTTCTAATTCCCCATATAGGGATCGTGATGAGCATTCGGGTTCTCAATTTCAACGGGGTGTGCACCCGCGCGAACATGCAGATGGATATCCCACCGTTTCATACACACCACTGCGGCAATAATCGTTACAACCACGGTTGAAACAGAACCCACCCAAATTGAGGCACGAGCATCAATCACTTGACCAATCCAGCCCACAAAGGGAGCACCGATAGGTGTCGACCCCATGACAACCATGCCGTATAGCGCCAAAACCCGTCCACGTACGTCTGCTGCAGTCGTCGTTTGGACTGCAGCATTTGCCGAAGTGAGCATGCTGATCATGGCAAAACCCGTCGGAACGCACATGATCCCATAGGTTTCATAAGTGGGAGTGAATGCCAGAATCGTTGATACAACACCCAATGCAATAGTCGAGCCAACGACCAAACGAAGACGTGGAAGCCTCCGCCGCGCAGCAAAAAGGGCCCCAGAAAACGATCCGACCGCAATCAATGCGCTTAGCATGCCGTACTGGCCCGCTCCCCTATGAAAAACCGTTGTCGCCATGACAGCAGTCGTGAGCTGCTGATTGAGGGCCAAAGCCGAAGCAAAACCAACGACGACAATAATCAGGATAAGATCGGGACGGCCTCGTAAATACGCAAGCCCCTCACGCAGCTGCCCTTTCTTCCGGGGAACCGGCCGGCGGGGCACCAAATCCTTATGGCGAATTGATGTCGTGAACATCGCGGCAATCAGGAACATTCCGGAGTTCACGAAGAAGACCCAGGCCTCGCCTACCCAATCAATCATCAGACCCGAGATCGCGGGACCTACCAGACGGGCGAAATTGAAAGCAACTGAGTTGAGCGCTACAGCGTTCGTGATCGAGGAAGCGGGGACAAGCTCAGAAACAAAGGCTTGGCGTGCAGGTGAGTCAAAAGCAGCGGCCACTCCCCCGCCAAAGGCTAAGGCATATACCAGCCACAGATGCGCATGCCCCGTAAAAACCATGATTCCCAAAAGGAGTCCAAAAACGCCGAAAGATGTCTGGGTGACCTGGATGATTCCTTTGCGATCAAGACGGTCAACCACGACACCCGCATAGGGACTCAATAGAAGAATAGGAAGGAATTGAAGAGCTGTGACGACACCGACTTGGAAAGACGAGTTCTGCGTCAATACGGTCAAAACAAGCCAGTCCTGAGCAACGCGCTGCATCCACTGGGCAGAAGCAGCCAGCACATTGGCGACAAACCAATGCCGGAAACTCCGGTACTCAAATGACTGAAAAGTTCGTGACACAAAAATCCCCCACATCGCTCAACACTGGTTTTGAGGATACGCCCAAATACACGTGTGGGGACCGGCACATGCCGGCCCCCACAAAAGGTGAATACGGATCAGGCTCCCAAAGCAGCCCGAATCGGACCCAAGAGGAAGTAGACCACGAAGAGGATCGAGGTCAGCCACATCAGCGGGTGAATCTTACGAGCCTTGCCCAAGGTGATCTGAATGACCGTGAAGGCAATGAAGCCAACACCGATACCCACCGAGATCGAGTAGGCGAAAGGCATGAAGGCAATGGTCAAGAAGCCGGGGATTGCGTACTCCGGATCCTTCCAATCAACCTCAAGAACCTGAGCCATCATGAGGAAGCCAACGAAGACCAGTGCGGTCGAGGCGGCCTCGGTCGGGACAAGCTGAACCAGGGGCGAAAGGAAGGTGGACAGCAGGAAGAGGACACCGGTGACAACCGAGGCCAAACCAGTGCGCGCACCCTCACCAACACCGGAGGTCGACTCAATGTAGGAGGTGTTCGAAGAGACACCGCCCAGACCACCTGCAGCAGCGGCCAAGGAGTCAATGAGCAGAATACGGCTGGAGTGAGGCGGGTTTCCAGCTTCGTCGAGAAGACCACCCTCAGCACCAACAGCAACCATCGTTCCCATGGTGTCGAAGAAGTCTGCAAGCATCAGCGAGAAGATCAGCAGAACAACCGAAACGACGCCGAGCTTTCCGAAGGCGCCGAAGAAATCGATCTTGAGAAGCGAGTTAAAGCTGGGGATCGAAATCGGAGAGCCGCTCAGTGCCGGAATGGTCTGTCCCCAACCGGTCGGCGAGTTCTCACTACGTACGGGAAGGTGAACGAAGAGCTGGAGGATCGCAGCCAAAACCGTGGAAGTGATAAGGCCGATGAGCATCGCACCCTTGACCTTGCGCACGTACAAGATGATGGTCAGACCAAGGCCGACAACGAAGACCAAGGTTGGCCATCCCTGCAGGGAGCCATTAATACCAAGCTGAACCGGGGTTGCGCCTGCACGAATGATACCCGCGTTAATCAGGCCAACCAGGGTAATAAAAAGACCGATACCTACAGAGATAGCGGTCTTGATCTGGTACGGAACTGCGCGGAAGACCGCGTCTCGGAATCCTGTCAGAACCAGAAGGGTAATGAGGATACCCTCCCAGAAGATCAGGCCCATGGCCTCTTGGAAGGTTAGTCCTGAACCAAGGACCAAGGTGAAGGAGACGATTGCATTGAGGCCAAGACCTGCGGCCAGCGCCAGCGGGTAGTTCGCAACGACACCCATGAGGATGGTCATGATGCCCGCGACAAGTGCGGTGCCTGCAGCAATTCCTGCGGGGGTAATGGAGCCGTCTTGAGGCAGAGCGGCCGAGAGAATCGATGGGTTAACAACAAGGATGTAGGCCATTGCGAAGAAGGTGACCACGCCACCTCGGATTTCGCGACCAATTGTGGATCCACGTTCAGTGATGTGGAAGAAAGTGTCAAGGGAATTCAGTGGCTTTGCGCTCGAAGGCGCTTTTTCTTGTGTGCTCACTCCCCAAAGTTTCGCTGAAAAAACACTCAAAGTGAAGTGCTTATCATCCAGCGAGATGCACTTTGATTTCCCAGATTGACCTGCTTATAGTTCTTATTTAGAACCAGTTTCGTTTTTCAGGACCCGATTCGCTCAGATTCAACAAGAAAATCGTTGATACGCGAGGGGCGAACTGGCCAATCCGTTCCATTGTTCGGCACATCGGTTTCAGAGTGCGCACCGCAGGTGTGATCCAAACTCACGACACAGCCATCATCTTGTGCCCATTCATTTGCACAGACCCCAAAGACTAGACGCATCGAACCAGACATCTTGATGAGGAAGCCGCAGGTCGAACAGGTCTGCTTGGGGCGACGGCCACGTTTGGGACCGCGCTCCGAGGCATACCAGCGCTTTGCAGCATCATCGTGACCTTTATCAGAAAGAACGCGAACGCGCCCCAATCCCAACTCGCGATCCGTTGGCAAATCCGGATCCTCACCGGTGTCCTCAAGCCCCGAAATCAGGCGATCATCGTCGTCACGGTACGGCAGAACGTCCTCACGGCTCACATCACCCGGCTGCAGGCGGTCCTCCCATGGGAGCCACTCGGGCGCTAAAAGCGCACCGGAACCGGGTACCAAATCAACTTCACACACCGTGATCTTCCGCGAGCGCGGAACGCGCGTCAAGGTGACCGACCAACGCCAGCCGACGTAACCGGCATCATTACAGGCGAAGTAGTGAGTACCAAGGCGGTCGGCATTCATCTCGAAAGAAAGATGCTCTCCTACAGAGGCTTCTCCCCCGACTTCGACCGCGTTTTCACGCGCAAAATCCACCGCTTGGGCGAGCTGCTGATCCATTCGCCCACGCGCGGACGCAGTTTTCTCAGGCATCAAAATCCTCTGCAACGGCCCGCATGACCTTCGCAATCTTTGCCGCATTTTCCGGGTAGTGCCCGCGGCGCAAAGATTCAGAAGAGGCATCGAGCAGTTTAATCAAGTCTTCGACGACGGGCACCATAGTTTCGGGCTTGCGTCGTTGGGCACGCGCCACGGAGTGCGGCGTGGAAATAATACGAACTGACAGCGCCTGCGGCCCCTTGCGCCCATCGGCAACTCCGTATTCAACACGAGTTCCGGGACGAGGAGTCACTCCTTCAGGAAGCGCGGAAGAGTGCAGGAAAACCTGACCACCGTCTTCTCCCATAATGAAGCCAAAACCGCGCTCAGCATCAAAAAACTTCACCTTACCAGTGGGCATTCTGTGCACTCCTTCCTGTGTCATCGGCTAAGGACGTATCTTCCATCATAGATGGCGCGTCAATCAAACGCTTCTTAGCCGTAAACTAGTGGCTATGTTTTACCACGCTTTCCGCTCTCGTTGTATGGCTTTTCTCGCCGCGCTTGTTACGGTGCTTGTCGCGACGTGTCTACCGGCCGGAATTGCGCGCGCCGATTCTCCGGTGACCGTAACAACAAACCTGACGGATACAGCCTCGTTCCTGTCTGAAAACTCAGTCCAATCCATTAATACTGAACTGCGTGACCTTCAACGAAAAGGCCTTGATACCTACATCGTTGTGGTCCCAGATTTTTCAGGAACAGCCCCTCTGGAATGGTGCAATACAGTCGGTACCCAATCGGGCCTCTCCAGTTCTTCACTGGTCTTAGTAGTTGCAACGCAAGAACGCAAGACGGCCACCTGCGGCAATTCAAACGCAAAAGGGATCAGTGACGCGGCGGTTGTGACCGCTTTCTCGGGATTAAAGGACGTACTCAGCAAGGCAGATCCCCTGGACGAATCGACTTTAGCTACTGGCCTTAGCCTTTTCGTTACCAAACTGGAAGCGGGACTAACAACTAAACCCACCACGGCCTCGTCGGCGGTAACAAAGTCCAGCGCGACGACTTCTCACAGCTCCACGCGCAACTCAACCTCACTGGCGATGGTCATCGGCGCAATGGCTCCATTCCTTTTGCTTCCCGCTATCATCATCGTATTTCTGATTATTGTTATGCGTTCTCAACGCAAGACGCACAAAAATGTCGTGCAAAATCAGGCCCAGGAGCATGTTCAGCAGACCTTGGATCTTGCACGCCTTCTGCTGGACGCAGACGACATTGTTCGTTCAAGTGACGACGAAATCCAATTCGCCCAGGCTCAATTCGGCCCGGAGTCCGTCAAGTCCTACTCTCAGGCACTTGAAACGGCGCGAGCACTGGTCAATAAGGGTTTCACCATGCAGCGCGAGAATGAGGATGGAAGCCACCCGCGCTCTCCCTACGAATTCCAAGAGTTCGTCGGGAAGCTCAATGCCGCAATGAACCAATTGGTTGCAGAGAAAAATGCTTTCACTCAGCGCCGTAACCAGGTTGCGAATATCGGCCAGCAAGCCCGCGAGCTACTCGAGATGATTGCGCAGACTCGCGCTCAAGTGACTCAGGCGGAAATGGACCTTCAGACCCTCCAGCTCGCCTATTCTCCCGAGGCCGTCGCCTCCCTCAAGGGACGTCCCGACCAGGCCCGCGCCCTCTTGGATCAGGCCGAAAGCAGTGCAAACGAGGCCCTCGCAAACGAGAGTAACGGCCAGAACGCACTTCAGATCCTCGAAGTCGCACGTCGGGCTCTGGCGCTGGCACGCCATCAGCTGGAAGCCATCACCCAAGCTCCCGATCAACTTTCGCGTTCTTCGGAACTTTTGACCGCTGCAATCGGCTCAATCACCTCGGATATTTCCGATGTGACCCGCCTTCACGCGGATCCGATTGCATTCCAGCAGCTGGTTACCTCCGCTCAAGAAGCAATTAACGCCGGCAATGCCGCGCAAAACGGGAAGGGCGATCCTTTGGTCGCGCTTGAATCTTTGCGCCTTGCGGAAGCTGCGCTTGACGAGGCCTTGGCCCCACTACGTAGCGCAGAAGAACGCAGCCAGCGAGCTGAGTCAGGAATTGACGCACTTTTGGCTCAGGCTGATTCCGATGTCGCGCGTGCAAGCCAACACGTGACAAGTCACGGCACGCTGGTTGGTTTCGACGCACGCTCGAATCTTTCTTTCGCACAGTCCTCACTTCAGAGTGCGCACTCCTATCATGACCAAGGCAATGACGAGAGCGCTGCCGGTCAAGCGCGAAATGCAATTACCTACGCGCAGGCGGCAATCAATGCTCCCCTGATCACTCCGCAACGCTCCACAACGGGTGATTCCATTGTCAACGGGATCGGAATGGGCAGCATGCTTGTGTGGTCCGTCTTGAATGGAATGCTCAATGGAGGAAGTTCACGTCGACATGATTGGGGCGGGGGCGGTTCCAGTTGGGGTGGTTCCAGCGGAGGAAACTTCGGCGGAGGCTTTAGTGGCGGCTTCGGCGGAGGCGGCTTCGGCGGTTCCAACGGATCAGGTCACACCGGATCTTTCTGAAATAGGATATAGTTCAACCATAATTTTTCCCGCTTCCCAAAGGAGGAAACAATGGCGGAAAAGCAAACCATTCTTGGACGTATTTCTCAGCTCGCAAAGGCAAACATCAATGCGCTCCTCGACCGCGCCGAGGACCCTCAGAAGATGCTTGATCAGTTGATTCGTGACTACACGAACTCGATCGCAGAAGCTGAGACCGCAGTTGCACAGACCGTTGGCAACCTCCGCTTGGCCGAGAAGGACCACGATGAGGACGTCGCAGTAGCCGAAGATTGGGGACGCAAGGCAGCCGCAGCCTCGGCAAAGGCAGAGGAAATGCGCGCAGCCGGCGACCAGGCCGGCGCACAGAAGTGGGACGATCTGGCCCGCGTCGCCATCGGCAAGCAGATCCAGTTCGAGGGCGAAGCAAAGACCGCTGAGCCACTGATCGCTTCTCAGCGCGAGGTCGTCGACAAGCTCAAGAACGGGCTGGTCCAGATGAAGGACAAGCTCAGCGAGCTCAAGACCAAGCGTGATCAGCTGGTGGCACGCCAGAAGGCCGCCGAGGCACAGGCTCAGGTTTCGGATGCAGTTGCCTCGATCAATGTTCTTGACCCCACTTCCGAGCTCTCACGCTTCGAGGACAAGGTTCGTCGAGCCGAGGCAATGGCCCAGGGCAAGGCTGAAGTTGCGACCTCCTCGTTGGACTCACAGTTCGCAGAGCTGGAGACCGATTCTTCTCAGGCTGAAATCGAAGCTCGTCTTGCGGCGCTGAAGCAGCAGCACTGATTGACAGCATAGAAAATGTGGGCCCTGGATCAGGGCCCACATTTTTATATGTCACAGATAATCGAAGGGGTCAAAGTCGTCGATATCGATGATGTGAATGCGCGGAAGCTGTACCTGGAATGCGTGCGCATCGTATTCAAGGTCAATGATTTCAAGGCCCAGATCTTCCAGTTCGTGGAACTGGCTAGAGAGGAACTCCTTGAAACACATAATCCCAACGCGGTGTCCGTTTTCAAGCAGCTCCTGAATTTGCGGCAGGAAATCGGCATCGTGAGAAGCCAAAATGACTGAGCCCGACCCCTGCTCTGCAATGGCTTCAAGGGTGCGTTGAATACCAACGTCGACGACCTTCATGTCGTCCGGACCAGCTAGAGGAAGAGCGCGGTAACCCATCGCATGGAGCGCTTGAATAAAGCCCATGGGAAGGTAACCCGAGGTTCCATTGAGGTAGAAAAGGCCGCGCACTTGCTGATGCCAGAGCTGCTCGGTCGCTTCACGAATTCGATCCCAGCGGGGACGTTCATCGGGAGTTGGGCGGCGATCCAGAACGGAAAGCCCAAGTGTGGCATCGATGTTTTCGCCATCGATCAGGAGATATGTCGCTTCTGCGTCAGGGGGATTCATAGTCCAATCCTATACTTCTGGGCATCGACGCATGCGTAAATTAAAGAGAAGTCCTCCTCGCGAAGCGCCTGAGACGCAAGAGGCCGGGACCACATCAGCGGCCCCGGCCTGTTACGCCTCAATACCTTGAGACTACTTCACGTTCTCGTCAACCCAATCGAGAGTACGGGTGACGGCCTTCTTCCACAGACGGTAGGTGCGATCGCGTTCTTCAGGAGCCATTGAAGGACTCCAGCGCTTGCCTTCCTGCCAGTTGGCAACGACATCATCGGTGCCCGACCAGAAGCCAACAGCGATACCCGCAGCGTAAGCAGCACCCAGCGCGGTGGTCTCAATGACCTTCGGGCGAACGACATCGACGCCGCACAGGTCAGCCTGGAACTGCATGACCAGATCGTCGTGCGTCATACCGCCATCGACCTTGAGTTCCTTAAGCGGAACACCCGAGTCGGCATTCATTGCATCCAGGACTTCTGCGCTCTGGAAAGCGGTGGATTCCTCAACCGCACGAGCAATGTGGCCCTTGTTGACGTAACGAGTCAAGCCAACGATTGCACCACGTGCATCGGAACGCCAGTACGGTGCGAAAAGACCTGAGAATGCGGGGACGAAGTAGACGCCACCGTTGTCTTCGACCGTACGCGCCAGTTCGCCGATATCGGAGGACTTCACGATCATGCCCAGGTTGTCACGCAGCCACTGCACCAGCGAGCCGGCAACAGCGATGGAACCTTCCAAGGCGTAAACGGGAGCCTGATCACCGATCTTGTAGGCGACCGTCGTGAGCAAACCATTCTTGGAGAACACGGGCTCGGTGCCGGTGTTCATCAGCATGAAGCAGCCGGTGCCGTAGGTGTTCTTTGCCATGCCCTTTTCGAAGCAAGCCTGGCCGAAGGTTGCAGCCTGCTGGTCACCAAGGATGCCCGAAATCGGCGTATCGATGAGCAGGCCGTTCTTACGGCCGTAACCGTAGATCTCGGAGGAGGACTTGATCTCAGGCAGCATCGACATGGGAATGCCGAAAATCTCGCAGACGTCTTCGCGCCACTGAAGGGTGCGAATATCCATGAGCATGGTACGCGAGGCGTTGGTGACATCGGTGTAGTGAACGCCGCCGTTCACGCCGCCCGTCAAGTTCCACAAAACCCAAGAGTCGGTGTTGCCGAAGTAGAGATCGCCGGCCTCGGCGCGCTCGCGCGCACCCTCCACGTTGTCGAGGATCCACTTAATCTTCGAACCGGAGAAGTAGGGAGACAGCCCAAGGCCACAAATTTGACGGAAGCGATCGGGACCCTCGTCACCTTCAAGTTCCTTGACGATGTCAGAGGTACGCATGTCCTGCCAGACAATCGCGTTGTAAACGGGCTCACCGGTGTTCTTATCCCACACGACGGTGGTTTCACGCTGGTTGGTGATGCCGACGGCTGCTAGTTGGTGACGGTTAATTTCCGCCTTCTGCAGCGCATCAGCGACGACCTGACGCGTGGTATCCCAGATCTCGACGGGGTTGTGCTCAACCCAACCGGGGTTCGGGAAGATCTGGGTGAATTCCTTCTGCCCGACAGAGACAATCTCACCGGAGTGATTGAAGATGATTGCTCGGGTCGAAGTCGTACCCTGGTCGATTGCCATGACGAATTCTTTAGTGGTCATGAGTTTCCTTTCGAAAGTAGTGTCACGTCGTTGTGTTTACTCAGACAAGGACGAGGAAGTAGAGGACAGTTCCCAACACAGCACCCACGATGGGGCCGACGACGGGAACCCAGGAGTATGCCCAGTCGGAGCCACCCTTGCCCTTGATCGGCAAAATCGCGTGAGCAATACGGGGGCCGAGGTCACGAGCGGGGTTGATTGCGTATCCGGTGGGGCCACCCAGGGAGTTACCGATGACAACGATGATGAGGGCAACACCAAGCGGGCCAATAGCGGTTTCGGTGTAGCGGGAGACAAAGACCCAGAGGATAAGGACGGCAGTACCGATGGCCTCAGTGACGCAGTTCCAAACGTAGGAGCGAATCTCGGGGCCGGTAGAGAAGACACCAAGCTTCAGAGCAGGATCGCAATCCTCATCGAAGTGCTTCTTGAAGGTGAGCCAACACAGGACAGCACCGACAAACGCGCCGAGGAACTGGGCAATGATGTAGACGGCAACGTTCGAGCCGGTGACAAGAACAGCTCCACCCTTATCTGCCGGAACGCCGTTGAGAGTCGTGTTGGGGTCAAAGAGGTAGGCGACAACCCTTGCAATGGTGACTGCGGGGTTCAGGTGTCCACCGGTACGGAAAGCGACATAAACACCTGCAAATACTGCAAGTCCCCATCCAAAGTTGATCATGAGCCAACCGCCACCCTTGCCCTTGGACTTGGGGAGCAGATTCGTGGCAACAACGCCGCCACCAAGGAGAAGAAGTACTGCAGTTCCAAGGAACTCAGACCAGAAGACCTGTGCCGTTGTCACCGGAAGTGACGTGTCAAAGGCTGGGAGAATTGTTGCGAGCATATTTCCCTAACTTTCTCCGTCGCGTCTTCGCGACGGGGCCATTGGCGGGATTTCACCGCCATGCAAGTGCCACCAGACCACCCTCATTCGAAGATGCGCTGTGGATCACGTTCAGTATCTCATTTGTTGCCCTTTCCCCCAAATGGATGAACGTTTGTTCATGTATTTGGGTCAACCTGTGGACAAGTACATCATTTGGAGCCCACTTCGCCTATAGGCAAATTGGTGACTAAACAGCCACAAGTGCGTGCTTATGGATGGCATACTAGGAAATGTGACGATACGTGATGAGCAGGCCCACGAAGCGGCCTCGATGTATTACCTGCAGGGGCAGACGATGGAGACCATCGCCCGCCACCTCGGTGTTTCACGTTCGTCTGTTTCACGCCTACTAACCTACGCTCGAAACTCCGGTCTGGTGCGCATCTCCGTTGCTGCGACCCCAGGAAACCGCGGTTCACTCTCGGGCCAAATTAACGAAATATTTGGAATTCAAACATCAGTCGTTCCCGTTCATGACATTCACACGGAAGTGAATCGACTGCACAATGTTGCACGAGTAGCCGCTGAACGCCTTGTGGATATGCTCAAGCCCGGAGACACTCTTGGGATTGCATGGGGTAACACGACCTCCGAGGTCACCCGATGCCTCCCCCGAGTGAATCTCCCTGGTTCAACAGTGGTGCAGCTCAATGGCGCTGCAACTGCGACAGAATCGGGTGTCCCCTACGCGGATGCCATTATTTCTCGCGCAGCTACTGCTTTGGGTGCTCGAATGGTTCACTTCCCCGTCCCTGCTTTCTTTGACTTCGCAGAAACGAAGGAAGCGCTGTGGCGTGAACGTTCGGTTACCTCGGTGCTTGCAACGATTGATTCGGCAAATGTCGCGCTCTTTGGAATCGGCTCACTATCTGCCCGACTTCCATCACGCGTCTATTCGGGAGGGTTCTTGGATCCCGATGAAATTGCACATGCGCAAGAAGACGGCGTTGTTGGGGATGTCTGCACGGTCCTTCTGCGTGAAGATGGATCGACGGACATGGATTTGAACAAACGCGCTTCTGGGCCAAGCCCAGCAACGCTGAAGAAGATTCCCCGTCGCTTAGCCGTGGTGGCAGGTGCATCCAAAGCACTGCCACTGCTGGGAGCGCTCCACGCCGGTGTCATCACCGATCTTGTTTTGGATGATGGAGCAGCGCGTGAACTTCTGGATTTGGTTCGCCACCGCGCCCACGCCTAACCCACACCTGCGATGCCTTAGCACTGCGCTTTGAGGCAGTACCCACCGGCGCTTAGGTGCCTCCCTACATACAAAGGCGGCCGGCCTCGTCAATTGACGAAAGCCGGCCGCCTTTACGTACTCAGCCCAAGCGCTTTACCAAGGGGAAGGGGATCGTTTCACGGATTCCCTGTCCGGTTAGCACCATCAGCAGGCGGTCAATTCCCATGCCCATACCACCACAGGGCGGGAAGCCCTGTTCCATGGCAATAAGGAAGTCCTCATCCAGAACCATGGCTTCGGGATCGCCATTAGCAGCTGCCAGAGCCTGTGCTTCAAAACGCTGACGCTGGACAACGGGATCAGCGAGCTCGGAGTATGCCGTTGCGGTCTCAAAACCACGAACATACAGGTCCCACTTCTCAGTCAGGCCAGGACGTGAACGGTGGTAACGGGTCAGCGGAGAAGTGTCCTCGGGGAAGTCGTAGACAAAGGTCGGTGCCCACAGCTTCGAGGCAACGAGCTCTTCGAAGATATCCTCGACAATCTTGCCGTTGACTGCGTAATCATCAACCTCAATACCGATCTGATCGGCGTACTTGAGCAGCTTCTCACGAGGCGTATCGACCGTGATCTCTTCACCCAAGGCCTCTGAGGTCGAGCCGTACAGGTCGATGTGGTCCCAATCGCCCGAAAGGTCATACTCGGTACCGTCAGCAAGAGTGACAATTTCCTGGCCTTCAGGAAGATCAAAGGCATCGCGAGCGGCCTGCTGGATAAGGTTTCGGGTCAGGGCAGCCATTCCGTTGTAGTCGGAATAGGCCTCGTAGGCCTCCAGCGAGGTGAATTCGGGGCTGTGAGAAGAATCCATACCTTCGTTGCGGAAGTTACGGTTCATCTCAAAGACGCGGTCCACACCACCGACAACCGCACGCTTGAGGTAGATCTCGGTTGCAATGCGCAGGTAGAGGTCCATATCCAGCGCGTTCATGTGCGTGATAAAAGGACGTGCCGAAGCGCCACCGTGGATGACCTGGAGCATCGGAGTCTCAAGCTCGATGTAGTCGCGGCGGAAGAAGTTCTCACGAATGGAACGGTTCACCGCTGCGCGAATACGGATCATATTGCGCGCGGCCGGACGGGTGATCAGATCGAGCTCGCGGCGGCGGATTCGCTGGTCTTCCGATAGAGTGACTTCTCCACCCTCGGCGGTGGTCCATGTCTTTGGCAAAGGACGCAGGGCCTTTGAGGCAATTGCCCACGAGGCGTCAGGAGCGGGAAGTGCAGTCGGGGCCGCATCGTAAGCGGCTTGGGCCTCGGGAGTGACCTCAGCCGGGGTAGCGAAGATCGACAGTTCACCGCGCTTGGAGGAAATCACGCGACCGTGAACATAAAGGAAGTCGCCCAAGTCGACGTCGTTTTTGTACTGAGCCAGCGACTCTACACCAACCGAGGCGGCAGAGAGCATCACTTGGATCTTGTTGCCCGCACCATCCATGAGGGTTGCAAAGCAGAGCTTTCCACCGTTACGTGCCAAAACCACACGGCCAGAGAGAGCAACGATATCGTCGGTCTCCTCGCCGGCTTCCAGATGGCTGTACTTCTCACGAACCTTAGCGATGGTCGTGGTGAGAGGAAGCTTCACAGGGTAAGCAGGAATCCCCGCCTCCATGAGACGTGCACGCTTGGCAGCGCGGATTTGTACTTGTTCAGGGGTATCGTCAACAGGCGAATCAGTCATGACTTCAATGGTAGCGAAAGTCAGCGATTAGTCACGCCCATGCGTATGAGCGGATTGAATTTCACACACCCGAGCTCTTCAAGCCCAAGCTTTGGGCATGGGGCGAAGACTCAGGGACCTGTCCCAGAGCACTCCCCTCTTCGATAATCCGATTCTGCGCATCGACGAAAACGACACTGGGGGTTATGGAACGAACCTGGGATTCAGGGACCTGGGCATAGGCCATAATGATGACCAAATCATCGAGGTTCACCAGATGCGCCGCGGCTCCATTGAGCTGAATGACGCCACTTCCACGCTGACCGGCAATCGTATACGTCGATAGGCGTGATCCGTTGTTTACATCCGCGATATCCACTTTTTGGCCGGGAACAATATTGGCCGCGTCCAAGAGGTCTTCGTCGATGGTAATTGAGCCAACGTAATGCAAATCGGCTCCAGTTACTCGTGCACGGTGAATCTTTCCAATCACCATGGTCCGAGTCATTTCACTCATGACGTGCGCCTCCGGCAACAGAAATAACGACATCCGCGTTATCAATCAAGCGAGTCTCTCCGACCCGCGCGGCAAGAAGAATTCGAGCGCGAAGGCTCCCCTGCGTTGCCGCGGCTTCCAGCGCCTTCTCGCGGCTACCCTCATCCACCTGCTCTGCGGCGCTTCCGCTCCCTGCAAGCAGAGTGAAATCATCATCATCCACGATCGCAACGTAATCGGGAACAACTCCCTCTTCGGCCTCGAGAACAGAGGAGGCAGCACGCAAAACCTCGTCAAGAGGAACACCCAAAGCCGCAGCAGCGCGGGCCTCGTCAATCGCGCGCGACAGGGAACGCGCGTGCACGCGTTCTTCCTTGCTGAGGTACTGATTACGCGAAGAGAGCGCAACGCCATCGCTATCGCGAACAATCTCAACGGCCTGAATGCGCACGGGCATATCCAAGTCACGAACGAAGGTGCGAATAACTGCCAGCTGCTGGGCATCTTTTTGGCCAAAGAGCGCAACATCAGGACGAATCAGATTCATTGCCTTCGAGACGACCAGGGCAACACCGGCAAAGTGCGTCGGACGGGTTGCGCCTTCAAGAATGTGAGCAACCGGGCCTGCGTCGATACGGGTGGTTGCAGGAGCTGGGTAAGCATCGGTGACGGAAGGAGCCCATACAAGATCAGCACCCACCGTTGACAGAGCCTCCATATCGGCATCTAATGTGCGCGGGTAGGCGTCGTAGTCCTCGCCGGGCGCAAACTGGGTGGGGTTCACGAAGATTGTGACGATGACATGATCAGCAAGCTCCTGTGCCTGTCGGACAAGCTCAAGGTGCCCTCGGTGGAGCGCTCCCATTGTCATGACCAGCGCGCGCGTCCCCTCAAGTTGGGATAGTGCTTGCACGAGCTCTTCACGGGTATGCGTCAACTGAGGCGTAGAGTTCATATGACTTATTTTCGCCCGAAAGGCCCCCAAAACGCCATTTCGCGGGGGTCTAACGGATCACTTTTCACCCATTTCGCGCACGGCTGCGCGAATTTCCGAGGCCACCAGAGGGCTGATCCGCCCCTCGAATTCCAGTAGGTCAACGGTGTGCAGAGTCATTGCCGCATAGGTCGAGCGCGCATCCTCGAGACGGTGTGCCCACTGGCCCTCCCCCGCCAGGTTTTCCTCCTTGGCTTTGGTTTCTAGAACGCTCAGGTGCTCGCGAATTGTTCCCACGTCACCCCGTGGAATGGGGCCAGAAACCCCGCGGTCTCCCGCTCGCAGCGCGCGATCGAGGGCGGCCTCGCACAGGGGGCGCAAGAAAGTTCCCGGATCCTCAATTCCGACGGTGGAGAGGATCTGCTTAGACTGCGCGACTACGGTGGCAAGGAAATTTGCACCGTGATTCAAAGCAGCGTGGTAAACCCCGCGGTCTTCCTCCGCGATCTCAAAAGGCTCACCGCCCATTTCAACGACTAGCGCTTGAGCAATAGGCAAAGCGATTGCGGGAGCAGTCACCGCAAAGGGTGTCCCCACCAAACGTGGAATGTCAACAGAGGTCCCCGTGAAGGTCATTGCCGGATGAATTGCCAGGGGAATTGCTCCCATACCCGAAGCGGGGCGCAGAATATCAATTCCGTGTGCCCCCGAAGTGTGCACAAGCAGTTGCGAGGACTGCCAGGCACCTAATTCAGCCAGTCCCTTGACCAAACCTTCCAACTGGTCATCGGGAACGGTTAGAACAACCATCTGGCAACGAGAGACAATCTCTTCCACCGAAAGAATGGGAATCCCCGGCAATAGAGCATCGGCGCGTTCGCGTGATTCCTCCGAAGAAGCACTCACCCCAACAATCGTGTGTCCAACCGCGTGTAGGGCCGAGCCAATCACAGGGCCAACATGTCCCATGCCGATAATGCCGATATCAAGTCGACCGCCGCGCATATTCCGCCTTTGCTGTGGTGTCTGATGAATGGCCCTGAATGCCAAGCCGCGTCTGAATCTACGCGCCCTAGATCGGCGCTATCTTCGCAGCTGCGTCATCGGATATTAACTGTGCATCCCATTTTCTACGCGCAGCATCCATTTCTCAGGAGGCTCGCTGGCACGGTTGGCCTGCCCCTCGATGAGCAAGGTGTAGATATCTGCACCCGCCTGCGAGGCGTCTTGATGCTCTGCAATCATCCTGAATGCACCGGGAACCACATCCATGTGCAGACTTGCCACGCCTAGTTTGCGTTCTAGTGGCCCCGATTGCACCCGAACGGACTGCAGGCGTGCAATAGGTGCCCACAGGCTCTTCCAATTCAACCAACCATCGCGGATAACGAATGTGGTCCGCGTGATCGCTCGAGCACGGCGATGGTAGGCGAAGGGGTCCAGGAAGCGTGCTCGAGGCGACATCTGCACAAAGCCCTGCCCGCTTCCCTTTCCCGTGAGCGCAGCCTCAATAAATGAAGGAACATCGTCGACACCCAGATCGTTGAAAACCATCCACAGTGCGAATTCAACGTCTTGGCGTGTACCCACTGGAATAAGAATGTGCGAACTCTGCTCTTTATTCGAGTCGGTATCTTTCGCACCATAACCGGCCTGAAGGATGCTCACGCGATACCAACCCAGGAAACGCCAAAAGAAGGGCTGCTGTACCTGGATCGCATGAATACGCCTGGGCGGAATGGTCTGCGCGCGAGTACTGAGTAAGCCGCGTCGCACGCGGATACCATCCGGGGAAATCGCGAGGCGGAAGTTGGCCTCGGAGGCAAAACGATTCCACTGCACGCCGACGATCGACATTGCCACTGAAACGAAACCACCCAATGATGCAATGGCGACGATAATGCCCTCTTGGACAGTTGCAATGCCGCCTGCGACGAGGAATGCAATCAGAAGCAAAATGGCAACGATATTGCCCAAAGACAGCATCTGCGATCCGAGCAGGCGTCCCATTGAGACCTGATAGAGCTCCCGCTCAGGTGCGACCGGGATTGAGGAAGGCGCATAGACCTCGCCGGTATAGCTGTAGTTTCCGGGAGTTCGCGAGGCCGTGGGCTGAGCAGGCGCGTAGGGATCCGCCGTTGCAGCTGGGTACCCGCTCTGGGCGGGGGTGTAAGGCGACTGAGGCGATGCCCCCATTGCCGAGGCCTGGGGGGAGGTTTGCGCCTCTACCCTCAGGCCTGCGGCACGAGCGAGGATTTCTCCGCGCAGAGCCTCAAGTTCGGAGACCTTGAGGTAACCGATGGTGATGTTGGAGGAGGAACCACCAGCAACTTCGACGTCAAGCTTGCCCAAACCAAGAATTCGTGCAAGGACCGGCTGGGAGATATCAACGGCCTGAATACGGTCCAAGCGCGCATGGCGCTGCTGACGCTTAAGAATCCCGCGACGCGACCACACTGCGGTTTCCGTGACTGCGAAGGCCAAGGACCACCACTGGAGAAAAACAAAACCAACCAGGACGGTGATGACAATCAGCGCGCTCCCCGCCAAATAAAAGAAACGCTCCGAAAGGAAAGAGAGAAGATACTCAGAGCGCAGCATTTCCCGAATTTCACTGAAATTGCGATAAGTAACCAAGGCAAAACCTGCCACCAGGATTTGCCAGATCTCCAGAAGAGGCGTGATGACGTGGACGCGGCGCCACAGCGAGGGATCAACCCCCTGGTCCGCTGCACGCACGTGTTGAGAAGAACTCATGCTCACAGCCCTGCCATCTCAGCGCTTCCACGCTGGGCAAGTTGGTCGCGCAGACGGGCAGCATCCTCAGAGGGAATCCCCTGAACAAAGGCACGAGTAGAGACCGAGGCCGTATGAATGATTACCGTGGAGATACCAAAGAAGCGGGAAACAGGACCTTCCGAAATATCAACGTACTGAATACGACCGTAAGGAACGATTGTCATCGAGCGGAAGAAAGCACCTCGACGAATGAGGAAATCATGCTCACCTTGTGCCCATGCAAAATTACGTACTTGCCGACCGATAATCCACATCATGTAGAGCCATCCGGCACTCAATCCCGCAATGGCTCCAAAACCCCACTCTCGTGGAAAATCTGGTGCCATCACCATGCCGACCGATACTGCAGCAACACCAATGACGAAGTAAACGCTGACGTTCAACCGCCGCACCAGGGCAAGCGAGCGTTTAACCGGATTAAAAGTCACGCCTTGGGGTTCGAAAAGGCTTTGAGAGCTGGATTGAGTCATGCTTGCATTATCTTCCTTTCAACATCTTTTTCATGCGAATTCTCAGAAAAACAATTTCACACAGCAAGCGTTCAGGATACATTCAGCCATCTCACTCAAAATATTGACTATGACGGAATTTGAAAACACTGGAGAAGCACGACTTCTTGTCGTTGACGATGAACCAAATATTCGCGATCTTCTGGCCTCATCTCTGCGATTTGCCGGCTTTGATGTCATTACGGCAGAAGACGGAGCATCTGCTTACCACCAGGCTCAGGAAGAACGCCCTGACCTGATTGTTCTGGACGTCATGCTCCCCGACATGGATGGCTTCACAGTGACTCGTCGCCTGCGCGATGCAGGTATCACCATTCCCGTCCTTTTCCTGACAGCTCGCGATGATATGCGCGACAAGATCCAGGGACTAACAGTCGGCGGCGACGACTACGTCACCAAGCCCTTCGGCCTCGAAGAGGTCGTTGCGCGTATTCGCGCCATCCTGCGCCGCACGCTGGGCGAAAGCGGCGACGACGGTAAGCTGCGCGTCGCTGATCTTGTCATCGACGAAGACGCACACGAAGTCACTCGCGCTGGAGTGCCGATCGACCTGTCCCCCACCGAGTTCAAGCTGCTGCGCTACCTCATGATCAATCAGGGACGTGTCGTTTCCAAGATGCAGATCCTCGATCACGTCTGGGAATACGACTGGGATGGCGAGGTCGCAATCGTCGAATCTTATATTTCCTACCTGCGTCGCAAGCTGGCCGTCGAAGGCGCCAGCGGCGAGCTCATTCACACCAAGCGAGGCGTTGGATACATCCTTCGAGACGATAACTAAAAGATGTACCCCCGCGGTGTTGTACGCAGATTCTGGTCGTCACGTTCGTTGACGGCCAGAATTGTTGCGCTCACTGCACTTCTTCTCTCCCTTGGGCTCTCCCTTTCAGCAACCGTGATGATCGGCCTCTTGCAGCGCCACCTCATTGCTCAAGTTGACGACCGACTCTCATCAACAGTTCTCTCATTGGCTCCCAAGGCCATTGAGAACCCACAGGAGCTGGCTCAAGAGCCCAACCTCCCCACTCTCTACTACCTCAACATCCAACGGGCGAACGAAGAAGACGTCACGCTGCTCTCGGCCTCGACGCGCGACCACGCGGGTAAACCGCTGATTCCGGAGCTACTCAAGCCAGGTCAGTCCGCGCAAACGGCTACCGGCTGGACCGACCCCGTTACTGTTGAGTCGACGAAGCAGGGATCTACATGGCGCGTGATTGTTGTCCCCATTACGCGCAGTGGTGACAGCGCCCCCACGGGCAGGCTCACCGTCGCGCTTCCGCTCAACGACGTTAAATTCACCGTTCAAAACATGGCTGGATACGTTGCGACTACGGCAATTACGATCATCGCTATCGGCACCGGCCTTGCGACCTACCTGGTCCGGCGTGCGCTTCTTCCCCTGCGCGGGATCGAGACGACTGCTGGGAAGATCGCCGCCGGCGACCTCACCCAGCGTGTTCCATTCGCTCCGCCTTCAACGGAAGTCGGTTCGCTTTCGAAGTCATTGAACTCCATGCTGAGCCAACTGGAACAGTCATTCGCGGCGCGCGAAGAATCCGAGCGCAAGATCCGTCGCTTCGTTTCCGATGCGTCGCATGAACTGCGCACTCCCCTAGCTGCGATTTCCGGTTACTGCGAGCTCTACTCAATGGGTGGCGTTCCAGCAGAGCGCACCGGCGAAGTCATGGGGCGCATTCGATCCGAATCAACTCGCATGGGTTCATTGGTTGAGGACCTCTTGACCTTGGCTCGCTTGGACGAGGGCCGACCGCTAGAAATCGTGGATGTCGACGTGATCGCGATGCTTCGCAATGCGCGCTTCGATCTTCAAGCTCTCGATCCCACTCGCCAGGTCAAGATTCTGGGGATCAACGACCAGCCGATTCCGCAATCCGTTTGGATTCAGGCCGACCGCGACCGCCTGCAACAGGTGCTCACAAATATCATCGGCAACATCGTGCGCTATACCCCGCGTTCAACACCGGTAGAGATTGCGGTAGGTCAGAATCCGACCTCTGTCCTGATGGAATTTAGGGATCACGGACCTGGAATTGCGAAGGAAGACTACGAGAAAGTTTTCCAGCGCTTCTATCGGACAGAAAGCTCACGTGCCCGCTCACTGGGCGGCTCCGGATTGGGACTTTCCATTGTGTCCTCAATCATCTCGGCGCACGGCGGTCACGCACAGCTCGCAAAGACCACGGGCGGCGGCCTCACCGTCAAGATCGATATGCCAATCGTGCAGTCTAAAGAACGCATGAAGGCGTAAACTGACGGAATTCAATGTCCGCCGCTTCCTTCCCGAGCCGAATGTCTTGCGAATCTCAACTACCGAAGCGCCCCTGTTTTTCCTTGAGAATAACGCAGAAAACCGCTGGGAATTAAGTGATCGCACGCTGCATGCGCTCTGCGAATCCTTCGCTCTTGGGGAAGCTCCGTGCCAAGCGCTCAAAAAGTGGCTAGCATTACCAAGTAACATTGTCAGACTAGGAGTGAGCGCGCATGGGTGCCGATGCACCTCAGTGGCTTTTTAGTTCCTTCGTGGACGCGATGCAAGAAATCGGGGCTAATGCTCCGATTCCCCTTCTGGAGGATGAAGCTCGCGATTTGATCTCGCGCTGGAATGCCGAGGGACGAATTCTTCACAATACCCGCCATCTCATCAAGACTTTGGCGCGTATCGACGAGATTGCTTCGACAGCACACGATCCTGATCTTCTGCGGGTTGCTCTGTGGTATCAAGGAGCGGTTCTTAACCGCAGTTTCGATGTTTTCCAGCGCGGTACCAACAGCGATGAACAAGAATTCTCCGCGCTATATCACGCACGTTCTCGCATGGAGACACTGGGGCTGAGCGAGGATGTTATTTCTCGCGTTCAAGAGCTTATGATGGCGCTTTTCACGCACCGCGCGGATCCTTCTGACATGGATGCTCAAGTCCTCATTGATGCCGACTTGGGAATGCTGGCAGCTAGCCCTCAGGACTTTAAACGCTTCCGCGAATCATTACGCGAAGAATGCCCTGATTTGTGCGATACAGATTACGTACGTGCACGCCGCCTGGCAATTAAGAAGATCTTGGCGCGCGAGCAGATCTTCCACTCACCGCTTGCACTTGCGTGGGAGGAAAGCGCACGAGCTAATCTCGAGGCCGAAAGCGCCAAGCTCGCCCGAGTTCTCAAAGAATGTGCCCCCGATGCTGATCTTGATGAGCCTGAAGAAGATTTTGGGCCGGAGGAACACCATGAGACTCTCTCATCGGATACTCTCGCCTCTGGAACGATGATTATCCGGCGCCGTCACCTCAACATAAAGAATCATGCTGAGCCTCTCGACCATGTCGATACGCCGAGCGTTCCCGGCGAGTCTTTGCCTTCCGCGGTCGCAGAGCTTCCGAAGTCAACCCTTGCCGTTGATTCCGATGAGTTTGCCACTGACGAGGCCGCTGGCATGCCTGTGACGCCCGCTCCCCTTGGTAGTGGGGCCGAGGCTTCAGCGACCGCTCAGGATCCTTCCAATGCCGCTTCTGATGCTGCAGAAGAGGCAGCTGGTAATGCTGCCCCCGCATCGCCAACGCTTCCTCCCGAAAACACTGAGACACCTGCTCTGGGTATTCCAAGCGGAGATGCATCCCCCGTGTCCTCTGGTGCGGCAGTACCTTCTTCTCAACAGGTTTCTCTACCCAGCACCGTCCACACCCCTCTGCCGAGTATGGCAACAGAGACTCCTTCGCGTCGATCTGCTGTTGATGATGACGACACTTCTTCTTTGGAGTCGGCATTGGATGACCTGGATATTCCAGCTCCTCCCCCACTGTCCTAAATCCTTAAGGTTGAATCGTCGTATTCATCCACCGTGTCAGATTGAACCGTTTTCTCCACAGATCGCATCATCTGCACGATGACATCGAATTACTCTTCCTAGGCTATAAACACCCATTCACTCAGCCTAGGAGGGCACAATGACCGCATTTTCCGTTGACTCCGCACACATCGCATCCTGCGCCTCGCGGATCCAAATTACTTGCGACTCGATCCGAAACGAAGTTTCAGCGCTCATGAACGAATTACTGGCGCTTAAAGATACTTGGCAAGGTGGCGCCTCTGCGCAATTCTCCGATTCTGTTACCTCTTGGCAGCTCACCCAAGCTCAAGTTGAAAGCTCTCTAGACCAGATCTCAGGCTCACTTTCGCATGCGGCTCAGGTCTACGCAGATGCTGAAGCACAGAGTATCGGACTCTTCGCGCATTAGAAGAGACCGGCCTAGTCAATGAAACCGCCTAATAAATGCCTGTGGGGGCGCGCTTCATGCGCGCCCCCACAGGGACATTCAACGGGAATGCTGTTTTCTAATCCCTAAGGGATCAGTACATTCCGCCCATTCCACCGTCAGCAGGTGCTCCTGCCGGTGCCGGAGGCTCGGGCTTGTCGGCAACGACGGCCTCGGTGGTCAGGAACATACCTGCGATCGAGGCTGCGTTCTGCAGAGCGGAGCGGGTGACCTTGACCGGGTCGGAGATACCCTGGGTCATCAGGTCGCCGTACTCACCGGTTGCAGCGTTCAGGCCGAAGCCGGGCTCCATCTGAGCAACGCGGTCAGCAACAACGCCACCTTCAAGGCCAGCGTTCTCAGCGATCTGCTTGAGCGGTGCGGAGACGGCCTCGCGAACGATGTTCACGCCGGTTGCCTCATCGCCGCTGAAGTTCAGCGAGTCAAGAGCCTTGGAGGCTGCCTGAATCAGTGCAACACCACCACCGGCGACCAAGCCCTCTTCAGAGGCTGCGCGAGCGTTACGAATCGCGTCCTCGATGCGGTGCTTACGTTCCTTGAGCTCAACCTCGGTTGCAGCACCGGACTTGATGACGGCCACGCCGCCGGAGAGCTTTGCCAGGCGCTCCTGGAGCTTCTCGCGGTCGTAATCGGAATCGGTGGTCTCGATTTCCTTACGCAGCTGGCGGATGCGTGCCTGGATGTCATCCTTTGCGCCCAGTCCGTCAACGATGGTGGTTTCGTCCTTGGAGACGATGACCTTGCGTGCACGGCCGAGATCCTCAAGGGTGGCGTTCTCAAGAGAGAGGCCGACGGTCTCGGAGATCACTTCACCAGCGGTGAGGATTGCAACGTCCTTCAGCATGGCCTTGCGGCGATCGCCAAAGCCGGGAGCCTTGATGGCGACCGACTTGAAGGTGCCACGGATGTTGTTGACAACCAGGGTTGCCAGGGCTTCGCCCTCAACGTCTTCGGCAATGATGAACAGCGGCTTGCCGGTCTGCATGACCTTTTCCAGGACAGGCAGCAGTTCCTTGGCGTTGGTGATCTTGGTGTCGACTAGCAGGATGTAGGGATCCTCGAGGACAGCTTCCTGACGATCTGCATCATTGACGAAGTATGCAGAGAGGTAGCCGCGCTCGAAACGCATACCTTCGGTGGTCTCAAGGGTGGTGTCGAAAGAGTTGGTCTCTTCAACGGTCACAACACCTTCGGAGCCAACCTTCTCGAAGGCCTGAGCAATGAGCTTGCCGATCTCGGGATCGTTTGCGGAGATCGATGCGGTGGCAGCGATCTGCTCGGTGGTCTCAACAGGCTTGGAATCCTTGTGCAGCTGGGCAACGATTGCCTCAACGGCACCATCAATGCCGCGCTTCAGGGCAATGGGGTTCGAACCGGCTGCAACGTTACGCAGGCCCTCACGGACCAGTGCCTGTGCCAGAACGGTAGCGGTCGTGGTGCCGTCACCTGCGACATCATCGGTCTTCTTGGCAACTTCCTTGACCAGTTCTGCACCGATGCGCTCGAAGGGATCTTCGAGGTCGATTTCCTTAGCAACGGAGACGCCATCCTTAGTGATGGTGGGGGCGCCCCACTTCTTGTCGAGGACGACATTACGGCCCTTGGGGCCCAAGGTGACCTTAACGGTGTCGGCGAGAAGGTTCAGACCGCGCTCCATGCCGCGGCGTGCCTCCTCATCGAAGTGAATGAGCTTCGTCATGTTCTTCTATCCTTCCGCGATGCGGATTGGACCGATGCCCGCGACGGACGACTCAGGTAACTCCTAAGCCTCACCGGCCTTAGTGCTTATCACTCGGCACTCCCGAGTGCTAAATCCAAGTCTGGCACTCTCAGCCTCAGAGTGCAAGATGGGCAGTTTGGAGTTCGCTGAAAAAGAAAACCCCGGTACCGAGTACCGGGGAGAAGCTCCCGCGACTGGATTCGAACCAGTAACCGTCCGATTAACAGTCGGATGCTCTGCCGTTGAGCTACGCGGGAAAGCGACAAAAAGAAATAGTAGCGGTGAAGTGAGCTAAGAGCAAATCCGAGAGCTTCCTGCGTTCATGGCCTGCCTCACATACCAATTACACCCATTCGAGATTGTCGGTATCGACACCGTTCTGACGAGCAACATGCTCAATTGCAGACGCGAGCCATTGAGCAAAACCATCGAGCTGCGAGTCGTAGTGCGAGCGGAAACGCTCGTCGTGAATGTAGGAACGAGAAATCACATAGTGCTTCGCAGGAGTCACCGGGAAGAACTCGCTGAGCAATTCCCGATGTACGGCCACCAGACTTGCCGCCTCCTCACTATCGGGAAGAACACCCTGACGGATGGCTGCGATCATGTCCTTTTCGACCTGCTGGAACCGGCCAGCATTTCCCTGCCAGTCCTTCACACTCCACGATGCAGTGCGGCGCTGAGATTCCTGCCAGTCTGCACTGCCACCGTAGAGTTGCTTAGCTTCCTCCTGATGCGCGACAAAGTCAGCATCCCCAAGGATTTCCCCGATCTCTTCCACGCTGAGAGAATTTTTGTTCATTGCATCCTCCAATAAGGTATCGATTGCTGCGATCATCTTGTCCGTCTGCTGGCGATGAGCAATAAGGCTTGCTCGCTGACGTTTGAGGTGCTCAATCGCAGAGTCACCAGAATCGAGGAGTGCCTTGATCTCCCCCAACTTCATCCCCGTCGCTCGATAGATGATGATCCTTTGGACCCGAGCACAGTCCTCGACCGAGTAGAGCCGGTAGTTTGACCAGCTCCGTTCGGCGGGAGCGAGGAGCCCCTGCGCCTCCCAGTGGTGAAGCGTTCGCACAGTCACTGAAAAGCGCTCGGCTACCTCGCCGACAGTGTAGAGATTGTTGTCATCGCGCATGTCACTCATTGTGAAGTCTCACGTCGCGTCATGGTCAAGTCGAATGCGCAGCAGGGTGCGACGGCAGGGCCTGGCCGGGCTTCGAGCCGACGCGCCGAGCGAAAGCTCGCGGCGCGGAAGGTGAGCGGGCGGGCCGTCGCACGCGGCCGCAGACGACAGGAGGGGCGACCGCGGCTCACGGGCCAGGCAAACGCATAGCGGAAACCCCGCCCTGCCAAAGCAGAACGGGGTTTCGCAGCCCATGACGGGCGGAAGTCTGAATGAATCAGACGGGGAAAGTCACTTAAGGGTGACCTTGCCGCCGGCCTCTTCGATCTCAGCCTTAGCCTTCTCGGCGTCTTCCTTCTTGGCGTTCTCGAAGATGGTCGAGGGGGCGCCGTCAACCAGGTCCTTGGCTTCCTTGAGGCCCAGGCCGGTCAGAGCCTTGACGGCCTTGACGACGGCGATCTTCTTGTCGCCTGCGGACTCGAGGACAACCTCGAACTCGTCCTTCTCTTCAGCTGCGGGAGCATCGCCGGCTGCAGGAGCAGCAACGGCAACGGCTGCGGGAGCAGCAGCGGTAACGTCGAAGGTCTCTTCGAAGAGCTTCACGAAATCGGAGAGCTCGATGAGGGACATTTCCTTGAAAGCTTCGATGAGCTCGTCGTTGGAGAGCTTAGCCATGATTGGCATCCTTTCGATTTTGGCCTGCTACGTGAGCAGATTGTGGATGTGATCGCAAAGGCAAGTGCCTTCGCGGGCCTGTCACGTCAGGCCGCTTCGCCCTGCTTTTCACGCAGAGCATCGATGGTGCGCACCGCCTTGGACGGAAGCGCGTTGAAGGCGTATGCCGCCTGAGAGATCTTCGCCTTGAGGGCACCTGCAGCCTTGGCCAGCAGGACCTCGCGAGACTCGAGATCGGCAAGCTTCTTGACAGCCTCAGCGGAGAGCTGTGCGCCCTCCATAGCACCGGACTTCAGTACCAGCTGAGGATTCTCCTTGGCAAAATCACGCAGTGTCTTGGCGGCCTCAACGGGCTCACCGGTGACGAAAGCGATAGCGGTCGGGCCCTTCAGGTCGGCCTCGAGGAAATCGAGACCAACTTCGCGAGCCGCCAGGATCGCCAGCGTGTTCTTTGCCACGGCGTAGGTCGCATTGCCAGCCAGGCCGCGACGCAGCTGCTTGAGCTGGCCAACGGTCAGACCGCGGTACTCGGTCAGCAGGACAGCGTCGGCTGCGCGGAAACGCTCCACGAGCTCGGCAACTGCTGCCACCTTGTCGGACTTCGCCATGGTCCTCCTTTCAAAAATTCACCGCCGGACGCACGAAAAAGCCCGGCACGCAGGAAAGCGGCCGGGCTCAAATGAAACCCACTTCAAAAGAAGTCACTCACCTGCGTCGGAAGCTTTCGCACTTGGAATCCACCGAGGTGGATGACCGACGGTCTTCGGCAACGAGTAGCTTAACACGCATCGCAGTAGGGGTTCCAGCTCTGGAAGTGTGTATCAGCCCACGCTTAAACACACACTGGGATTTTCGCTGCACCAGATCCAAAGCAAGGGGTCTCCACGAGCATTGCTCGTGGAGACCCCTTTGAAACGACTATCTGCCGTTAACCTCTAAATGCTTCAGGAAGCATCCTCGGAGGTCAGGGCGCGAGTCTTGGTGGCATCCAGCGGGATACCGGGGCCCATGGTCGTGGCGACCGTAGCCTTGAGGATGTAACGGCCCTTTGCGGAAGCCGGCTTCAGACGCAGGATCTCTTCCAGGACGACAGCGTAGTTCTCGACCAGCTGCTCGGCGGTGAAGGAAGCCTTACCAACGATGAATGCCAGGTTCGAGTGCTTGTCGACACGGAACTCGATACGACCGCCCTTGATTTCCTTAACGGCCTTGGCGACGTCCATGGTGACGGTGCCAGTCTTGGGGTTCGGCATGAGGCCACGGGGACCAAGCACGCGGCCCAGACGACCAACCTTGCCCATGAGGTCGGGGGTTGCAACAGCGACATCGAAGTCGGTGTAGCCCTTGGCAACCTTCTCGATCAGCTCGTCGCCACCGACTTCGTCGGCTCCGGCGTCGATTGCTTCCTGTGCGCGCTCGCCAACGGCGAAGACCAAGACCCGGGAGGTCTTACCGGTGCCGTGCGGCAGGGAAACGGTGCCTCGGACCATCTGATCGGCCTTACGGGGATCAACACCCAGTCGCATAACAACCTCAACGGTTGAATCGAACTTGGTAACCGAGGTTTCCTTGGCCAAACGCATTGCGGCCAGGGGGCTGTACAGTTCGCCAGCGTGGATCTTCTCCGCCGCTGCGCGGTAGCTCTTAGAGCGCTTCGTCATTCTGCTTCTTCTCCTTGCAGGTGTGGGTGTCGGGCAGCGCCTGCCCTACCACGGAAATTAAAGGGTCAGTCCTGAACAGTGATGCCCATGGAACGTGCGGTGCCCGCAACGATCTTGGATGCAGCATCAATGTCGTTTGCGTTGAGGTCAACCATCTTGGCCTGGGCGATCTCGCGCACCTGGTCCATGGTGATCGATCCAACCTTGGCGGTGTTCGGGGTACCCGAACCCTTTGCAACACCTGCAGCCTTCTTGATCATTTCGGAGGCCGGAGGGGTCTTCAGAACGAAGGTGAAGGAACGATCTTCGTAAACGGTGATTTCAACCGGGACGATCGAACCGCGCTGCGACTCAGTTGCAGCGTTGTATGCCTTCGTGAATTCAACGATGTTAACGCCGTGCTGGCCCAGTGCAGGACCAACGGGCGGAGCCGGGGTCGCGGCGCCTGCAGCAATCTGCAGCTTGATGAGGCCGGTGACCTTCTTCTTCGGTGCCATATTTCGGGTCTTTCTATTTCTTACTCAGCCGCGGAGACTACCGCGGCATACGTCCACGTGGGTTCTACGGGAAGAGCAACCTGTAGACAAAGTCCACCTAGACGCACGAATCTACATGATAACGCGATGTGGGTGACTCCCCAAGTCTAGGTGCTGCAGATCACGCCGATCGAGAGATCAGCAAGCATTTACTGCATCAGCAGAAAGGGAGTACCCACTTGCGTTTCAGCGAATTTACTCTTCGATCTTTTCGACCTGATCGAAGGTGAGTTCCATGGGGGTCTCACGTTCGAAGATGGTCAGCAAGACCTTCAGGCGCTGAGTTTCAGGCATGATCTCGGAGATGACTGCGCTCATGGTGGCGAATGCACCATCGGTAACGGTGACGACCTCGCCAACCTCGAACTGAGTGTGAACTTCCTGAACGGGAGCAGGAGCGCTCTTTTCCTCTGCGGCAGCAGCCTCGAGTACATTCGGGGTCAGCAGCATAACGACCTCGTCGATCGACAGCGGCACGGGATTGTGCTGATCACCAACGAAGCCGGTAACCGCGGGAGTTTCCTTCACGACACGGTAGGAATCTTCGTTGAAGTCCATGCAGACGATGACATATCCGGGGATGCGCACGCGACGAACGCGCTTCTTCACACTGCCGCGGTATTCCATGACGTATTCGTCGGGAACCTCAACCTGGAAGATCGACTCTTCCATGTTCTGGCTGGTGATGCGCTGCTCGAGGTTTGCCTTCACCTTGCGCTCGTGGCCGGAGTAGGTGTGGATAACGTACCAGTCACCGGGAGACATGTAGAGTTCGCGACGCAGCTTCTCGATGGGATCATCCTCGCTCGAGGCCGCTTCCGCAGCTGCTTCCTCAACGCCAGCAATCGCTTCGCCTTCTTCAAGAGCTTCCTTGCGCTCTTCGGGAGCGTCTTCAAGGCGCTCTTCGCGCTCATCCTCGCGCTGTGCAGCGGTCTCCAGCTCACCTTCGGGGGCGATTCCACCGTCAAAAGTATCGGGTTCCTGCCCCTCGATCTTGTCCTGGCTCACGGGTTTTCCTCCTGTGGTTACCGCTTGCGCGGTGCTTCACGGCCGAGCCGTAGAAGAAACCCGCCTGCATTCCTGCGGGCGGGTCACGGTTTCAGCCAAATACGATGGAACCTAGTCTACCGAATAGGAAATCAAGAATTCCAGTGAAAGCCATAACTGCGGCAACAAACACAATCACGACGATGAAGTAGGTCCAAGTCTCTGATCCGCTGGGATAAACAACTTTCTTCATCTCAGCGACAACCTGAGAGACGAAGATCACCATGCGCTTGAAGATATTCGGACGCTTTTCCTGGGTCTTCTCAGAGGAGGAGGCTTTACGAGAGCGCGTCGCACCGCTCTTTGTACGATCCGCCTTGGGCGATTCGTCACGGCGAGCCTGGGATCCGCTCATCGTTCCTCCAATAGTCCTGCATCTAAGTGGCAGGGCAGGCGGGACTCGAACCCACAACCGCCGGTTTTGGAGACCGGTGCGCTACCAATTGCGCCACTGCCCTACTGCAACTCTTCAAAAAGTGTTGCCTGGTTGAGTCTAGGGGAGAACACGCCCCATGTCCAACTCATTCGCGCGACATTGCCTCACAGACGCTCAAATTGTGACTCAGACCAATAAATGACTGCGGCCATGTCACAATACTGATGTGGATACTCAATCAGCTTCGCGTATCTCAACGCGCTTCGCCAATATCACCCCATCTGCAACCCTTGCCGTTGACGCCAAAGCGAAGGCGCTGAAGGCTCAGGGACGCCCCGTCGTTGGTTTCGGTGCGGGCGAACCTGATTTCGCCACCCCCGATTACATTGTCGAGGCCGCGCTCGAAGCGGCACGCAACCCCGCGATGTACCGCTACACTCCGGCCTCGGGCCTTCCTGCGCTCAAGGAAGCAATCGCACACAAAACTCTGCGCGATTCAGGTTACGAGGTCAGCCCCGACCAAGTTTTGGTGACTAACGGCGGAAAGCAAGCGGTTTTTCAGGCCTTCGCCTCGCTACTGGACCCCGGAGACGAGGCCATCCTCCCCACCCCCTACTGGACCACCTACCCCGAGGTCATCAAGCTCGCGGGCGCAACCCCGGTGGAAGTTTTCGCGGGTGCCGATCAGGACTACAAGGTCACCGTTGACCAGCTCGAGGCCGCGCGCACCCCTCACACCAAGCTTCTTCTTCTGTGCTCACCCTCTAACCCGACAGGCGCTGTCTATACTCCCGCAGAGCTGACGGCTATCGGTCAGTGGGCATTCAAGCACGGCGTGTGGGTGATCACCGATGAGATCTACGAGCACCTGCTCTACGACGGTGCGCAGAGCGCACACATCGTCAAGCTGGTCCCCGAACTTGCCGACCAGACGATCGTGTTGAACGGTGTCGCGAAGACCTATGCGATGACCGGTTGGCGTGTGGGCTGGATGATCGGTCCTCGCGACGTGATCCGTGCAGCGACTTCCTTCCAATCGCACCTAACGTCGAATGTCAACAACATTGCTCAATGCGCAGCAATTGCCGCCCTCAAAGGCCCACTGGATGTCGTTGAACACATGCGCCAGGCATTCGATCGTCGTCGCCAGACCATGGTGAAGATGCTCCGCGAAATCGACGGACTCCAAGTTCCCACACCGAAGGGCGCCTTCTATGCCTACCCCGCGGTCAAGGATCTTCTTGGACGAGAGATTCGCGGAAAGGTTCCAACCACTTCCGCCGAACTGGCCGACCTGATCTTGGACGAGGTCGAGGTCGCAGTCGTTCCCGGCGAGGCCTTCGGACCCTCTGGTTTCATTCGCCTGTCCTATGCCTTGGCAGACGAGGACCTTGTTGAGGGCGTTGGCCGCATCCAGGAACTTCTGGCGGAAGCTCACTGATACAGCCGAATACAAAGCGTCCAATACACCCGGGCGGTAGCGATGCAGTGCTACCGCCCGGGGTTTTCTTACTCCGCGTCAATAAATACCCCAATAGCGCTATCCAAAATGAAGCTTGAGCTGTCACAATTGACATATGGACCTTTCAACTCGGCGCACTCACCTCGACCAACCCAATGGACACGTCCTTGTCGCCCACGGTTATGGTGAGCATTCGGGACGTTTTGAAGGGCTGGTCAATGCACTTCTCCAGGCTGGCTACGATGTGTCAACCTACGACCACTACGGTCATGGCACTTCTCCCGGTCCTCGCGCCCAGGTCGATGTCGGTCTGCTGATCAAGGACCACATCAGCGCACGCCAAGAGGCTCTTCAGGATTCACGCTGCGATGAATTGATCCTCTTTGGGCATTCAATGGGCGGTTTGATTACCGCTGCTTCTGCGCTGATCTACCACAAGGATTTGCGCTGCATGGTCCTCACCGGGCCCGCTTTCATTCCACTCCCCCAACTTCCTATGCCCGTGGTTGGCGGACTTGGGAAACTGGCTCGCTATCTACCGGGAGTGCAGATCCCGGCCGCGCAGTCCACGCCCGAACACTCCCTGCTTTCGCGAGATCCCAGCGTTCAGGAGGCTTTCGACGCCGATCCCCTCAACTACCACGGTGCTCCCCCGCTTCTGACGGCCTCGACCATGGTGATTCAGGGCAAGAAGGCACTTGATCATGCGGATCGCCTGACCTGCCCCACGCTGATTTTCCACGGTAGTGCCGATGAGCTGACCTCGCCGGAGGGTTCTGCAGAGTTTGTGAAGCGTGTACGCGAAGCGCGTCCCGACGCAGATATTCACCTGCGGATCATCGACGGGGCATGCCACGAAGTCTTGAATGAGCCTGAGAAGGATATGGTCCTTCGCGATCTGATCCTGTGGCTCGAGAGGCACTGATGGCGTCGACGTCTATTCCCCGTCAGCCTTCTCTTACCGTTCCAGCACCGACTCCCCCTGGGCGACGACCACTGTCCACGCTCCCCAAAGCGCATCTTCACCTGCATTTCACAGGCGCGATGCGTCCACAAACGCTGGTGGATATGGCGCAGGAAAAAGGCACACGCCTCCCTCCGCACCTATTGGACTTGGATCCCTTGACCGTGCCCGCAGACGCCCGCGGATGGTTCCGTTTCCAACGTTCCTACGATGCCGCTCGCGCTTTGGTACGCACCGAGGCTGCGATGCGGCGGATCGTTGCCGAGGCCGCGGAAGATGATGCGGCCGAGGGCTCGCGTCGCCTCGAAATGCAGGTCGACCCGACGTCTTACGCGCCCTGGGTTGGCGGGATTACTCCCGCTTTGGAGATCATCATTGACGAGGCGATCGCTGCGGGGAAGCGCACGGGCGTTGAAGTTGCATTGATCGTTGCGGCCTCGCGAATTCGCCATCCTCTTGACGCACGCACGCTTGCTCGTCTGGCGGTTCAGTATGCGGGTGATGGCCCCGGACAGGTTGTGGGCTTTGGTCTGTCAAATGACGAACGCATGGGCGATACCTCGGCTTTTGCGCCCGCCTTCCGTATTGCCCGCGATGGAGGTTTGGCCTCGGTTCCTCATGGCGGTGAGCTTTTGGGCCCCGAATCGGTGATGAATGTTGTTTCAGCACTGCACCCGACGCGTTTGGGGCACGGAGTGCGCACCAGTGAAGATCCCGATTTGCTGCGGCGTTTGATTGACGCGGATATTTCTTTCGAAGTGTGTCCGACCTCGAATATTCACCTGGGGGTCTTCCCAGATTTCGCGTCGGTTCCGCTCATGCGCTTTATCGAGGCCGGCGCACGCGTTGCTCTTTCGGCTGACGATCCCCTGTTGTTCCATTCGCGCGTGGTTGCCCAGTACGAGGCCGCGCGTGATGTTTTCGGACTCTCTGACGCACAGCTGGCAGATTTGGCCCGTCAGTCCATTGATGCTTCTTTGGCTAGCGAGGCCTCGAAACGCGTGTGGAAAGCGGAAATCGATCAGTGGCTTGCAGCCCCGCCTGCGGTCTAAGCATCTCTCTTCACCGATAGTGCATGCGTGCACTATCATGCACTTATGACGCGTTTTAATCGGGAGGACGCACCATTGCTTGTGCGCGAGGCACGCACTGATGCTTCGCTTACACAGGCTGAACTAGCGAGGATGACCGGGATGAGCCAGTCGACCCTCGCACAAATCGAAGCTGGGAAACGTGCTGTATCCACCGAGCTTCTAGAGAAAATTCTTCGCGCTGCCGACTATCGTCCTTCCCTGCCACTAGCCCGCTACGCACCCTCCATCAGCCGCTACGCCATGGAACAGGGGCTAGACTCCCTCCGCGTCTTTGGTTCTATTGCTCAGGGGACGGACGGCTTTGAATCGGATATTGATCTGATCGGTACCCCCACCCGCGAGCTGTCACTGTTTGAGCTGGCAGATATCGCCTCGTTTACAAGCGAACTCACGGGATTTCCTACCGAAGTCCACGCGGATACACAAGTACCCGAGGCCCTGCGGAACATCATTAACGAAGCGGTACCACTGTGAGCGATCCCTTGTCTTTCACGCCTCGACCACGCGCGGCAAAGAGACAAACACTTAGCTTCGACGTCGATAACTTCTTACGTGAACTTGACGTTATCACCCGACGCGTCGAGCGGGTTGCCGGTGTCTCTGCCAAGGATTTCAACGCTGATTGCCCCGAATACGACTCCGCGTGCATGGTGATCATTCGGCTAGCCGGTTTCCTGGAGCGCGAGGAATACGCGCCATACATGGATACCCTCACCTTGGTCGAGAAGCGCGCGCTGCGGACGACTCGGAACATCGCTGCGCATTCGGGGTACCAAAGCATGGATGACAAACTTCTGTGGACGGCCGTTACCCGCAAGGTTCCCGATATGATCGGACGCCTGCGCACCGCGGTTCAGGCAGAGAGATAACAGCCGCGCGGATAAATAATTAGCCGGTTCACAAGGTTGACGAAGATCCGCATTACCACTCAATGCCAATGGCAACAGGCTCAGGAACAAGAGTCACGCCGTAGGCCTCAAACACGCGCCTGCGCACAGCTCGCGCCAAGGCCTCGATGTCTGCGCCGCTTGCGCCACCGCGGTTTGTCAGCGCCAGCACGTGCTTGGTCGACAAGGATGCGCGAGGCGGGTCCCCGGCCTCTAGAAGATGGAAACCCTTGGAGCAGCCCGCGTGGTCGATGAGCCAAGCAGCGCTAGTCTTCACGAGCCCCTCCCCCGCCGAGAAACGAGGAGTCTCTTCTGGGAGCGCAGCGGCCACGGCCTCGGGGAGGATGGGGTTGGTGAAGAAAGATCCCGCGCTCCACGTATCGTGGTCCTCCGGGTTTAAGACCATTCCCTTTCCCGCGCGCAGCTCAAGCACGGTCGAACGGACTAGGGATGCCTCGGCACGCTCCCCAGCTTCCACTCCAAGGCGCCGCGCGAGTTCGGAGTACATGACGGGCGCGCTCAGGGATGAGTGCTCGAGGCGGAAGTCAACGCTCAACACGACCCAACGCCCCGTCGGCCCCCACACGCGGCCGGGAAGACCGGGCTGACCAATGCTGTGCTTGATCGCGGAGGAACGGTAGGCAAAACCTAGTTCGGAGGGAAGCAGCCGGACGATGCGCTGCTCAAGGCGGTCGTAGGCCTCGACACTGTGAATTGTTTCAGCAACCTCGTGTCCGTAGGCGCCCACGTTCTGTACCGGGGATGCCCCAACGCTTCCGGGGATCCCCGACAAGGCCTCGATACCGGACAAGTGTTCTTCGACGCTCCACGCAACAAAGTCATCCCAGACCGTGCCAGCCCAAACGCGGACAATCACCGAGTCAGCCGCGTCCCCTTCAACGATGCGCGCAATCTCTGTACCCGGACGTACAGCGACGACACTTCCATCAAAAGGATCATCCGAGGCAAGCAGATTCGATCCTCCGCCCAGAACTAAAAGCTGGCGCTGCTCCTCATCGGCCGCGCGAACGGCAGCAACCAATTCCTCACCGGAAGTCACGCGAACAAGGCGAGAAACCTCTCCGCCCACGCGAAAGGTCGTCAATTCAGCAAGAGTCGTCATGACTCAAGATTAATCGTCAAGAGGTGCAACGGCTCGCACGCGCCCCCGCTGGTCCGGAACCTGGCCGGCCAAAACGATCGCCAGACAAACCGGAAGGATAACGAATGCGAGCGCGCGGTGGTAGCCGACGTGATCTGCGATCAAGCCCAAAACCGGAGGGCCAATGAGAGCCGAACCGTAATTCACCGTCGAGAGCACCGAGACGCGAGCCGGAGTCATGATGGGGTCAACGCTCAACGCAGAAATACCCAGCGGGAAGACCAAAGAAGCCCCGATGCCCCACAGGGAAACGCCAATGATTGCCAAAATATGATGCGGAGCAAAAGCGACAAGCAGCAGGCCGACAACCGCACAGCCCATGGTGAATCGCAGCAAATGCGGCGCGCCAAAACGCCTTTCCAAACGCGGCGAAGCAAAACGCATCAGCGTCATCATGAGCAAGAAGAAGGCGAAGATCGCCGACGCACTCGACGTGGCAAAACCATAGCCATCCACCATCGACAGGTTCAGCCAATCGTTGGAAGCGCCTTCCATCAAGCCACCGCTCATCACCATGAGCGCGATCAGAACTGTGCGACGCTCGCGCCATGCCAAGCGGGTCAGTCCCTTCTTCGCATTGTTTCCCGAGGCCTCGCCCCCTTCGCCCGCAGGGCTTTCCTTAGCGGGTTCAAGAGCGGCGACCTCGTCCTGGCTGAGGTAGAAAGCGACAGCGATGCCACAGGCCACAAGCTCAAGCGTGGCCAAGCCAAAAAGGTGAGCCGCAACAGGAAGTCCCGCGCGTGCGGCAAGCGCGCCTACAAGCGCACCGCCGAGCATACCCACGGCATACATCGCCTGAATAACTGGCACGACTAAGCGCCGGACAGCGGCTCGCACAAGGCCGGCCTCGATATTCATGCTCGATCCCCACAGGCCCGTCCCAGCGGACATGAAAACGAGGGAAGCGGTAAAGAGCACGAGAGAATTCGCAAGCGTTCCCGTCGCTGCTCCGGCGATACCCAATGCCCAGATCGATACACCGATGCGCCCCGCCCAACGTGCGCCGATCTTCATGACGATCGGGCCGGAAGTGGGAAGCGTCAACAAAGAGCCCAAGGAGGCAATCAAGAGCATCATGCCGATTGTGCCCGGGGCCAGTCCCAGATGATCGCGCACATCAGGCAAACGTGACAGCCATGCTGAGGTTGCGAAACCTAGGCCTGCATAGACCACAAAAGTCGCACGAAGAGCACTGTGAGCACGCGATGAGGGAATAGACATGGTTCGAGATTTTACTCGCCGATAGGCATATGGTTAAAGGCCCAAAAAAGAGGTGTCCGTGTGAAATAGCTCCGCACGGACACCGATTAAGATTCGGAAGAAAAGTCAGTTTTCGACGGCGGCCTTAAACCAGCCCGTCACCGACGTCGGGTGAGTAATTGCGGTACCCACGATCACTGCGAACGCGCCGAGCTTCATGGCAGCTGCGGCATGCTCCGGAGTGTGAATACGCCCTTCACAAATCACTGGAACATTCGGGAATGCCTGGACCGTCTGCTCGAGAAGCTCCAAGTCGGGGCCATCGGTCTTCGGACGATCGCCGGTGTAGCCGGCAAGGGTGGTCGAGACGATATCGACACCGGCATCAACGGCGCGCTGTGCATCTTCAAAAGATCCGCAGTCGGCCATGACCAGAGTCTCTTCTTCGCGAAGAGCTGCAACGGTTTCGGCGAAACTACGACCATCAAGGCGCGGGCGACCGGTCGCATCCAAAGCGACAATATCGGCCCCAGCCATCACGCACGCGCGAGCGTGGCGAAGCGAAGGAGTGATGTAGACACCTTCGTGTCCTTCCTTCCACAAACCAATGACGGGTACATCCACGCGTCCCTTGATTGCGGAAATATCAGACAGACCTTGGCAGCGAATTGCAGCGGCCCCGCCAATTTCGGCAGCGCGCGCGATCTGCGCCATGGTTTCGGGGTGCCGCATGGGCTCTCCCGGGTAAGCCTGAACGGAAACAATGAGCTTCCCCTTCAGGCCAGCAATAAGCGGATGCATGGTTTCTCCTATGCGTTGAGAAAGAATGAAACGGCTCCGAGCAGCGGCGCATCGCCACCCAAGGAACCAACGAGGATCGGTGTATCAGCGACGGGAGTCATCGCACTGGCCGCGAAACCTTCACGCAGACCATCCCACCAGATATCTCCCGAACGAGTCATCGAACCGGAGATAATGACCGCTGCCGGGTCCACGCAGTTGACCAGCGAGGCCGTGGCCTCACCCAGTGCATACGCAGAGCGCGAGAAGCAAGCGCGAGCCAGCGGGTCACCCGCATCGGCGAGTTCTTGCAGTGCGCGACCACCATCGACTTCGGGAGCATCTTGAGGACGCAGCGAGTTGTACCAGGCCGTAATTCCTGACCCTGAGCAGAATGCCTCGATGTGACCAAGTCGGCCGCAAGAACACACCATATCGGGGGCGAAATGATGATGAATGTGACCGACGTGCCCAGCGATCCCTCGGGAGCCAAAAGTAACATGGCCGTCTTCGACCAGAGCACCACCGATTCCCGTACCTACTGCGATCGAAAGGACTGAGGAATAGGGGCGTCCAGCTCCCAAGGTTGCCTCGCCCAGACCGTGTGCATGGACGTCATTGAGGACACGCACAGGAAGTTCCGTACGTTCCTCAACAAGCTTCCCCAGAGGGGTTCCTCCCCACCCGGGCATGATGTCGGTTGCCGAGACAATCTTTCCTTCAGCGGGGTCCACGACCCCAGCAGAAGCAATTGCGACGCCCGAGGCCTCGGGGTGAGCTTCTTTGAGAGACGAGGCCAGCGAGCAGATTCGCTCGGCGACGTCGGCGCCCCCACGGGACGCCTCAGTAGGAATTGAGCCGCGCTCAATAACCGAATAGTTTTCTCCAACTTCGACAATGCCCCAACCGACTTTGGTTCCGCCGATATCAAGGGCGAGGAGCGTAGTCATGAAAGTTCTCCACTAAAGAACGGATGAAAATGGTATCAGCGAGGCCAAGGCGGGCGCACGCTCGCGCGTACGCGAGAGGAGCACCACCTCGACCTCGCTAATGATCAGGAAAGCAAGCCAGCTTCGCGCAGAACGGAAGCAACGTGCTCGACGTTGTCGCCTTCGAGAGCAGCGACAGGACGCGGCATCTCGTTGGAATCAAAGACGCCCAGAAGCTGCAGAGCAGTCTTGAAGGCACCAACGCCAGCGCCGTAGCCCTGAACGCCCTTCACCAGAACGATGCGCATGAGATCCGCAAGGCGGTCCTGCTCGGCGCGCACGGCTTCCCAGTCACCGCGCTCGAAAGCCTGCCACTGACGGACGTAGCCATCGGGGTCAACATTGGCCAGGCCGGGGACCGAGCCATCTGCGCCCGACATATAAGCACCATCGACAACCACTTCGTGGCCGGTCAGCAGTTGAAGCGGGTGGCCAGCGGCCTCGTTCGCACGGGACAGCCAGCGGAAGCCCACATCGTCACCGGAAGAATCCTTAACGCCGTCAAGAACGCCTTCCTTACCCAAGCGAAGAACAAGATCATTCTGCAGCTTCGTGTGGACGCAGACGGGAATGTCGTAGGCCCACAGCTCAAGATTGGTGTTCTCCTTGAGGGTGCGGAAGTGCTTTTCGATCTCCGCCTGACCGCCCAGTGCATAGAAGGGAGCGGTTGCAACGACGCCCAGAGCTCCACCGACTTCCTCAACTGCCTTGATGTTCTCAATGACGCGCTCAGTTTCGGTATCGATCACACCAACCAACAGCGGAACGCGGCCGTCGACAATGCGAACAACCTCGCGCTGGATCTGCTGACGACGCTCGGAGGTCGAGAATGCAACCTCACCGGTCGAGCCGGAGACGAAGAGGCCGTTCAACCCCGCACCAATCATGCGATTGATGTGACGCTCCAGCGAGGCGACGTCCAGGTCGCCGTTCTTCAGCGGGATAGCCAACGGCGGGACAACGCCGCGAATCTGTGAACTCATTAGTTTTCTCCTTCGAGTGTTGGATGCAGCAGCGAGGGCGCAGCCCCCAGGAGCTTGCGGGTGTAAGGATCCTTCGGGGACGCCAGCAATTCCGCTGCCGGTCCCTCTTCAACGACCTTTCCGCCGTTCATCACAGCGATCCGGTCAGAAACGTAGCGAACAGTTTGAATATCGTGCGAGATGAAGACCATCGCCAAGCCCAGTTCACTCTCGAGGTCCGTGAGCAGATTGAGGATCTGTGCGCGCACCGAAACGCCCAGTGCGCTCGTGGGCTCGTCAGCGATGATCGCATCGGGGCCGATGGACAGGGCTCGGGCGATTGCCACACGTTGACGCTGACCACCGGAGAGCTGACCGGGGAGCGCATCCAAAGCGCTCGAAGGCAGACCCACCAGAGAGATCAGTTCTTGCACGCGCTTGGCGCGCGAGGCCTCGTCACCAATCTTGTGCACACGCAGCGGATCAGCAAGCTGATCGGCGACGTGCATACGCGGGTTGAGAGCGGTTGCGGGGTCTTGGAAGACCACGGAAACAACACGTCCGATACGCCTACGCGCATCCGCATATTTTCGCTCCTCATCTTCGAGAAATGGGATGTGCGGTCCGTCTATCACGTCCGCTGAAGCAAGCATATGTTGTCTGACAAATGCCCGCAAGATATTCAGATAACAATTTCATACACCTTTTGCAATCTGCCCCACAGAGCCTAGAAACTCTAGAACACGAGCTCACTCGTGGAAAACACTGCGTCCCAAAGGCCACGTTCCCGCTCAAACACAACAACAACCTCGTCAGCGCGGACGCAGACGTCGCTATACCCAAACTCTCCCCCACCCAAGGCAACGACGGCCTCTGCGCACACGCTGCCTTCCCAAGGAGGAGTCAAGCGCACAACAGTTCCTCCACGACGTGAACTGAGTGAATGCGGGTGAATAAAGAAGTCGGCGAGCTGTTTCGCATTGCATCCCGGGTCCTCGCAATCCCACAACTGACCGCCGCTCCAGCTGCGCCCATCACCCCACGCAAGGTAACGAGCTCCCGAGCCTCGCCCTTCAAATCCTTGCAAACGACAATTAGCAACAAGCCTTCCATCCCAAAGCGCCAGCGTCGTCTCATCAAGAAGAACACCTTGAGGACCAACTAGGGGATCAGAAAGCCACTGAATCTCACCTCCGCGTACGGCAACCACCTGCACATGCGTGCGATCATCCACTCGCACAACGTAGGGAAGAAGAACTGCCCCCTGCCAGGTCACAGTCGAACCAGAAGTCGCAAAGAGCGCATCCGCGCCCGTGCGAGAGTACAGCTCGTCGGTAAGATCACGCCCTTGCAGATCTTCCGGAGCGCTCCCCCACGCAAGAATCGCCTGAAGGCGCTCGCCATCAGCACGTGAGTCCATATATCCCACTTGCCCCTGCGTCGATGCGCAGGCCAAGTGAAGAAGTCCATCGCCATCGATACCCACACACGCATCAGAGGTAATCGCAGGAAGCGCAAGAGGAAGATCGCGCGGAGTACTCCAGCTTGGCGTCTCTTCACCTTCAGTGGGAAAAGTACGCTCAACCCAGCGAATTCGATTCGGGTTGGGAAGGTCCGAGGCCATCGTCAGCCCATTAAAGTCCGAGCCCTTTCCCGAGGCCGGGGCTGGACGCTCGTCATAAAAGAGAATCATACGTCCGCTGGGTAGCATCGCGAGGGCGGGAATGCGGGCCTCGCCCCTATCCAGTGGGGCAACAATTTGACGACAATCCATGCGGGCACTCATGGGGGTCATCCTACCGGAGAAGTGAATACAGATAACAAAAATCCCCGAGGACCTTGCGTTCCTCGGGGTTTAGCGCGATGCCGTCAGCGGGTCTCGCGGTGAAGCGTAGACTTGCGGCAACGCGGGCAGTACTTCTGCAGTTCAAGACGATCCGGCGTGTTACGACGGTTCTTCTTGGTGATGTAGTTGCGCTCCTTGCACTCCGAGCATGCCAGAGTGATCTTGGGGCGAACGTCCTGAGACTTGCTTGCCACGGTGATTCCCCTTTTGCTGTTGCTTATGTCGGCGTGCGACTCTGTTGGTCTGGTAGCGGGGGCGGGGCTCGAACCCGCGACCTCACGATTATGAGTCGTGCGCTCTGACCAGCTGAGCTACCCCGCCGCAGCGGCTGCGGTCGAAACCGCGACCTGAGCCCCGAAAGGGAATCGAACCCTTGACCTTCTCCTTACCATGGAGACGCTCTGCCGACTGAGCTATCGGGGCAACGCCGAGAAGCCTAACTCATAACCGAACTGCGAAGCAATTCCTGTCAGTGAGAATGACATCACAACGAGTCTCTATGAGACTGTGGCAGGTGAGGGATTCGAACCCCCGAAGCACGAAGCGTCTGATTTACAGTCAGATCCATTTGGCCGCTCTGGAAACCTGCCATGCGTCGAAAAAATCGGTGCTGTGGAAGAATAGCAGAACGAATGGGTTGCGCGCCAATCAGAGCGACCCAAGTGCGCCATAGAGCACAAAGAGAGGATGGTCATGGCCGATTCGTCATTTGACATTGTTTCCAAATTAGACCGCCAGGAAATCGACAATGCGGTCAATCAAGCCGCAAAAGAAGTATCAACACGCTATGACTTCCGCGGCGTTGATGCATCGATCCGCCTGAGCGGAGACGCAATCGAGATGGAGGCCAATACCCCCGAACGCGTCATGGCCATCGTTGACGTTCTGCAGACCAAGCTTATTCGCCGAGGAGTATCCCTAAAAGCACTTGATCTCAAGGATCGCGAGCCGAAGGCATCGGGCAAGATCTACCGTCTAGTTGCACCCCTGCGTGAAGGGATCGAACAGGACGTTGCGAAGAAAATCACAAAACTGATCCGCGATGAAGGACCCAAGGGAGTCAAAGCACAGATCCAGGGTGATGAAATTCGCGTTACCTCAAAGTCTCGTGACGATCTCCAGGCAGTCATCGCACTGCTCAAGGGCCCCTCGGGAGAAAAACTCGAGGTCGCGCTTCAGTTCGTGAACTACCGCTGATATCGACCGACTGACAACGACGCTGTGGGGGCATCTAGCACTGCTAGATGCCCCCACAGGTTATTCATGACTTGAGAAGGATAGTGTTTCACTCAAGGTTCTGAGGGCTCTCTGCCCTTAAAAGTTAGCGACTTCCTAGTAGCCTGCAATATGTTCAAGGCGCGCAATACGCTGATCCATCGGTGGGTGAGTCGAGAAGAGGTTACGCAAGCCCTGTCCCCTGAAGGGATTCGCAATCATCATTGCTGAGACATTCTGCGTCTGCGGCGTCACCGGGAGAGGATCCTGCACATTTCCCGACTCAAGCTTTTTCAGTGCCGAGGCCAAGGCCAGCGGATCTTCAGTCAGGTAGGCGCCATCCTCGTCCGCATCGTATTCGCGGGTCCTTGAAAGAGAAAACTGGATCAGCGTGGCCGCAAAAGGAGCGAGGAGCGCCAGCAGGATCCCGCCAATTGCCGAAAGAACTCCGCCTTCGCGATTATCACGACTTCCACCACCAAAGAACAAGATGAATTGGGCGATAGAGGTCACGATACTTGCCATCGCTGCCGCGACGGAGGAGGTGAGGATATCGCGGTTGTAGACGTGCATCAGCTCGTGCCCAAGGACCCCGCGAAGTTCACGCTCATTGAGCAGCTGCAAAATCCCCTCGGTGCAGCACACCGCTGCGTGCGAAGGGTCACGCCCCGTGGCAAAAGCATTCGGCGTCATTGTGGGAGCCACCCACAGCGTAGGCATTGGCTGCCCAGCTTTTTGTGAGAGCTCACGAACAATCCGATACATCGCAGGCTGCTGCGCCTCAGTTACCTGATAGGCATTCATCGAACGCAAGGCCATAGTCGCGGAGTTCCAATAGGACCAAGCAATTTGGATGAGTCCGATACCGGCGAAGATGAAAATCCACATGGACTGCCGCGTTCCAAGGGCAATGGCATAGCCAATTGCCAGGAGCAGAGCCCACATCCCGCCCAAAAGCACGGTGGTCTTCAGGCCATTGTGATAGTGACGCGTATGCATAACGCCTCCTTAGTGACCGTCTCAGGCTCGAGTCGGCCCAGAGTAGTCCTCAAAACGCTCGGGGGCGGAAGGAACACCCATCTCCCCCATTTCGCCGATCAGGTCCTCGTGAACCTCATCCTTGCCCTGGGAAATATCGGTCATCGCGCGACGCGACACGACCTTCACGCGCTCGCGCGTTCCACGACCACCGGGAACCTCGCCGAATTTCTCGCCCAGTGCGGCCTCGTACGCATCAAGGAGCTCCCAGCCCTCCCAGGTTGTGAACTCAACGCCACGCTCGCGCAGCAGCGCAACCATGGCCTCGTGACCAACCTCGGAAGAAGTCGCATGCAGGCGACCGGCCTCGGCGTCCTCAACCAGGTGGGAAATCGTCTGCTGAGCATCGGACTTCGTCGAGCCAATAAGGCCAACGGGACCGCGCTTAATCCAGCCGGTTGCATAGATACCCGGAATCACCGGGGCATCTTCATTCTTCGTTGTATCAGAATCGATCACGCGGCCCTCGACGTTGGGAACAACACCCGCGCGCTTATCGAAGGGCAGACCGGGGACCGGCGAGGAGTAGTAACCGATTGCTCGGTAGACGGCCTGGACGGGCCAGGTGGTAATAACACCGGTTCCACGTACGGATCCATCGCCCGTCAGCTCGGTGCGCTCGGTGCGGATCGCGCTGACATCGCCATTTTCGTCGGCAAGGATCTCGACCGGAGATTGGAAAAGATGGATATGGATGCGACGCGAAGCCGTGTGAGACTCAGGATCCTCCATCGCGTAGTTCGTCAAAGTTTTGACAACCTGGCGCTGCTGGTTCGAGGCGCGCAGAGCTTCTTCGGAACCTTCATCGAAGTCGAAGTCATCCTCGGAAACAATGATGTCAACATCGGGAACATGCCCCAGCTCGCGCAGTTCCAGTGGCGTGAACTTCACCTGGGCGGGTCCACGACGACCAAAGACATGAACGTCAGTGATGGGGTTTTCGGCAAGGCCCTTTGCAACGTTTTCCGGGATCTCGGTCACGAGCATGTCTTCCGCGTGCTTTGCCAAGACACGGGAAACATCCAATGCAACATTTCCCACGCCCAAAACGGCCACGGACTTCGCCTCCAGCGGCCAGGTGCGCGGATAGTCCGGGTGACCGTCGTACCAGGAGACAAAGTCAGCAGCACCGTAGGACTGAGGCAGATCAACACCGGGGATATTCAGCGGGGCATCGCGGTCAGCACCGGTTGCGATGATGATCGCGTCGTAGTGCGCATGCAAGTCGTCGATGGTGACGTCGCGACCAATCTCAACATTGCCCAAAAGACGAATATCACCGCGCTGCAGGATCTTGTACAGGGCGACAATGATCTGCTTGATTCGCGGGTGATCGGGAGCAACACCGTAGCGGACCAGACCATAGGGGGCGGGAAGGCGTTCAAAAAGGTCGATATTCACGTCCAAACCGGATTTGGACAAAATATCCGATGCATAGATGCCAGCAGGTCCAGCGCCGATGACGGCCACGTTGTAGGTGCTCACTCGTATCCTCTTCTCTGGCCACCAAGGAAGGCGACCCTAATCCTGTCCCAATCCTACAATTAGACGACCTGCAGGGCAGCTGAGAAGGTCAAGTGCGCGCCTCAAGAGGGACGCGGTTGCAATCAGGCGACGCGATCCACCATCAGGTGGGCAAAAGAGATCAGAGCCTGCTTGGCTTCCCCATCTGGAAGCTCGGCAATGCATTCAAGAGAGCTATCGCACCACTGACGAGCAAGCTCCCGTGTCTGCGACACAACATCATGCTCACGCAGGCGTTCAACCAGCGCAGCCAAAGCCTGATCGGAGGAAAGATCCCCACCCAGCATGGACAAAATCTTCTGCCCCTCGGGGTCCAGATTGCCATTTGACTGCGCGCGGCGAAGAAGAAGCACCGGAAGAGTATCCACGCCTTCGCGAAGATCAGTTCCCGGGGTCTTCCCCGAGGCGCCGGCCTCGGGCCCCAAATCAATGACATCGTCGGCGATCTGGAAAGCGACTCCCAAACGCTCACCAAACTGAGTGAGGGCATCAATTGTCGCCTGATCCGCACCCGCGTGCATCGCACCGAATGCCGCTGCAGATGCCACCAGAGAACCGGTCTTATCAGCCAGCACCTGGATGTAGAACTTCAGCGGGTCATCCCCCTCCTGGGGGCCGAAAGTTTCATTGAGCTGCCCCATGCACAGGCGCTCGAAGGTAACAGCGTGTTGACGGACCGTTTCATCACCCAAAGTGGCAATCATGGCCGAGGCACGTGCAAAGAGGATATCTCCGGCAAGAATCGCGCGGTTATTCCCCCACAGATGTTGAGCCGAGGGAACACCCCTGCGAGTGGGCGCAGAATCCATGACATCATCGTGGTAGAGCGAGGCCAAATGTGTCAGTTCGATACCCGTTGCTGCTGTGAGGACTTCGTTGCTCAGCGCGCGCTCGGGATCACCAAACTGCGCGGCAACCAAGGTCAGCAGGGGGCGCATACGCTTGCCACCGGCCTCGGCCAGGTGAGACGTCAATTCTGTAACCAGGTCCCGAGAGTGGGACACGGCCTGGTGCAAACGGTCCTCAACGGCCTCGAGGCCCGGAAGAATTCGGGCCTCGAGATCAGGAACGTGTAAGTCGATTACGGCGCTCACGGGAGAAGCACAACCACCTGATTGAGTAGAGACAGAACCGGACTCGGGAAGAGTCCCAGTGCAATCGTACCCACAGCACACACGGTAATGGCAACACCTGTGAAACCTTCGGAGCGAACAACCACAACGTCTTCACGTGGCTCCGAGAAGAACATCACGCGAACCAAACGGAAGTAGTAGAAGGCCGTAACCGCCGAGCACGCCAGCGCAAGGGCGACAAGCCAGGCATTTCCAGCTGCGAAAGCATCAGAGAAAACGACGAACTTCGCAATGAAACCGCCGGTGAAGGGGATGCCCGCGAAAGACAGGAGGAAGATCAGCATTGCCGAGGCCAGGGCCGGGTTGGTCTTACCAAGTCCCGCCCAGCGACGCAGGTCCGTTACTTCCCCACCGATGGTGTCCTGATCATCGCGCGAACGCACCAGGGTAATAACCCCGAAAGCACCGATGGTTGCAACCGCATAGGCCAGAACGTAGAAGAGAACGTGTCCGGCGGAGTAGCGGAGCAGCGAGATCACACCCATGAGGATGAAGCCCGCGTGTGCGATCGAGGAATAGGCCAGCATGCGCTTGACATCCATCTGGACGACACCGGCAAAGGTACCCACCAGCATGGTCAAGATGATGACAACAACCATGATCGGGATGAGGCTCCACTGCAGGGGTGCTGCGACAACCTGGAAGAAGCGAAGCATTGCGCCAAAGGCTGCGAGCTTAACCGCGGCGGCCATAAAGCCCGTAACCGGAGTCGGCGCGCCTGTGTAGACATCGGGAGTCCATGCGTGGAAGGGAGCGGCACCGACCTTGAAAAGCAGACCGACCATGACCATGACCGTGCCCATGAGCAGAAGAATCTGCATTCCAGCGGTCTGAGCCGTGGGAGTCGCCGCATTGGAGATCAACAGCGAGCCTGAGTAACCGTAAAGGAAGGCCGAACCCATGAGCATAAAGCCGGAGGAGAAGGCACCCAAGATGAAGTACTTCAGGGCAGCTTCCTGCGAGAGCTGACGGCGACGACGTGCCGTTGCGGCCAGGATGTACAGCGGCAAAGACATGACTTCCAGAGCCACGAAAAGCGCGATGTAGGAGTTCGCCGCGGGGAAGATCATCATGCCGCCGGTGGAGAAGAGCACCAGAGCAAACATTTCCGAACGCTGGTAGCCCTTTGAATCGGAACGCTCTTCATCGGAGGAACCGGGACGATCCGAAGGCTGGCCGGCGAAGGCACCGTCTCCGGCCTCGGAACGATCGGCAATAACCAGAACGGCGAAGAAGGCGATCAGGACCAAGATTCCTTGAGCTGCAACCGTCAAAGGATCTTCAATGTACTCCCCCAGGGACCGAGGGGATCCAAGAACAGCAGCCCAACGCATCACCAGAGCGACTGCGGAAGCGATCAGAGCGACGACGGCAATTCCGAAGACCGAGGCACGGCGTGCACGTACCGGCACAAAGGACTCGGCCAGTACCGCAAGGATGCCTCCGCAAAGAACGCACAGAACCGGCGCGAGCGCGGCCCACGAAATCTCGGGAACCGTAAAGTTAACGGCCGTTGCAACAGAATTCACTGTGCGCTCCCTTCACTCAGAGTTGCGGTCGCTGCGGTGAGGAGATGTGAGCCCTCATCGGCGATGGGTGCCAGAGCAGAAACCAGAGGCGCCGCCCAAATACCCAGAACAAGCATTGCAATGACTAGCGGGGTCATAACGGTCTTTTCACGCCCGTTCAGATCAGCAATATGCTTCTTATCCTCTCGCGGAGGACCGGTGAAGACTCGCTGATAGGGCATGAGCATGTACAGCGCGGCCAGGACCACTCCCAGCACTGCAAAGAGTGCAAGAAGGGTCGAAACCTTCCACGTGCCCATCAGAACCAAATACTCGGGGACGAAGCCCGAGAGCCCCGGAAGCGCAATCGAGGCCAAGCCAGAGAAGAGCCACAGACCAGCCAGGACGGGGCTCACGCGCTGCATACCGCCGTATTGGCGCATGTCTTGGGTGCCTCCTCGCCTTGACAGCCAACCGGACAGCAGGAACATCGCGGCGATTGAGACACCGTGGGCAACCATGTAGACCATGGCACCGGTCAGCGCGATCTGCGAGCCGATGAAAATACCCAGAACCATGAAGCCAAAGTGCGAAACCGAGGTGTAGGAAACCAGGCGCATGATGTCGTTTTGGCCGATAGCAGCCAAGCCGCCCCACAGGATTGACAGGACAGCAAATCCGCAGATCCACCACTGTAGGCTTGCGACTCCCAGCGGGAACAGACGCAGACACAGGGTGATCATGCCGAATGTACCGACCTTATCCAGGATGCCAACAAGCAGCACCGAAGTTCCCGGACGGGCATTTTCAGCGGTGTCAGGCAGCCAAGTGTGAAGGGGAACCATTGGCGCCTTAATCGCAAAGGCAATGAAGAAGGTCGCGAAAAGACCGACTTGGATTCCCACGGGAAGACCAACGGTTCCGGACGACAGAGTATCGATCATGAAGAGCGTGTCGCCACGGCGAGCAGCCAGTGCCCAAATAGCGACCAAGCCGCCGAGCATGACCAGACCGCCAGCCAGCGAGAAGAGCAGGAACTTCATCGCTGCACGCTGACGCGCCTTCTTTTCACCAACTCCGTAACGACCAATCATCACGAAGAGCGGAACCAGCATTCCTTCGAATGCCAGGTAGAAGAGCAGGACATCCGAAGCGGCGAAGATCAGCACCATGAAGGATTCCAAGAACAGAACCCAACCGAGGTAAGCACCGGTACGAGAGGGGTCCTCATCCTCATTCCATCCGGCCACGACGACCAGGGGAACCAAGGCGACGGCCAGAAGGATCATCACCAAGCCAAGAGCATTCACGGCCAACGCCCAACTCAGGCCAATCTGAGGAATCCAGGAATAGGCCTCGGAAAGCTGGTAGGTGGAGGAATGCGACCAGTCGAATGCAACCGCAGCAACGATGGCTACGACCAGCTCACACAGCGAAAGAATGAGTGCGAAGGCACGCCCCACTTGGCGCAGGGATGGAATCGCCAGAAGAAGCACAGCACCCAGTGCGGGAAGTGCAACAAGAATCGACAGCCACGGTAGTGGTGCGCTGAGCATTTGAGACATCTGCATAGATCCTTACTTCCTCACAGCGAAAATGCCAGGACAGCGGCAAGGGCACACACGACCCCGCCAAGAATGTAAGAGGCGTAGGTACGCACGCGACCGGACTGAGTGAAACCAACCGCTCGGCCGGTACCGGTGGATGCCGCTTCAACCAAGTGGACAACGCCGTCAATCGCCTTGTCATCACCAAGGGTTGCGGTCTTCACCAGGGCGATACCCGGAGTCATGAAGAGCGCTTCATTAACGGTGTCTTGGTAAAGGTCGACGCGGGCAGCACGCGTGAGCGCATTACCTGCCGGGATGGCGATGGGAACCTCGCGGCGACCGTACATGACCCAAGCAATTCCTGCGCCGGCAAGCACCAGAAGCAAAGTGACAACCTGGATGGCAATTTCAGGAGCAACCGGGTGAGCGTGCTCAGCAACGCCAAGCGAAGGCTCAAGCCAGGTCGTGAAGACATCGCCAATTGATAGGAGGCCACCAACCACAGCAGCACAGATCGCCAAGATCACCATCGGGATGGTCATCAGCGGACCCGACTCATGCGGGTGGACACCATTGCCTTCTGCTTCGGTGGTCCAACGAGCAGTGCCGTGGAAGGTCATGAAGAACAGTCGCGACATGTAGAAGGCAGTAATTCCAGCACCAACCATAGTGACGATGCCGAAGACCCAACCTGCCCAGACGGCCTCGTGACCGGCGAAGGAGGTCGCACCGAATGCTGCTTCGATGATCTTGTCCTTGGAGAAGAATCCCGAGAAGGGAGGAATACCAAGGATTGCCAACCAGCCACAGGCGAAGGTCAGCCAGGTGACCTTCATGGCGGTGCGCAGGGCACCAAAGCGACGCATATTGACCTGGTCATTCATTCCGTGCATGACGGAACCTGCACCAAGGAACATGAGCGCCTTGAAGAAACCGTGAGTGAAGAGGTGGAAAATCGCGAAGACCCAACCGATGGGGCCAAGGCCCGCACCCAGCATCATGTAACCGATCTGGCTCATGGTCGAGGCCGCAAGAACCTTCTTCATATCGTCCTTGGCGCAACCAACAATCGCACCAAAGAGCAGCGTGATCGCACCGACGATGACAACCGCGGTAGCAGCGATAGGCGATGCTTGGAAGATCGCACCCGAACGAACAATCAGGTAGACACCGGCGGTGACCATCGTTGCCGCGTGAATAAGCGCGGACACCGGGGTCGGACCGGCCATAGCGTCGCCCAACCAAGCCTGCAGGGGGAACTGCGCCGACTTACCGCAAGCACCCACCAGGAGGAAGAAACCAATGATGGTTGCTTGAACGGGAGAAACCGTGGCGGCGGCTGCGTTCACTTCCTCGATGTTGACGGTCGAGAAGTTAGCGACCATAGCCATCATCGCAATGAGCAGGCCCATGTCACCGACGCGGTTCATCACGAATGCCTTCTTCGCGGCAACCGCATTGGCAGGAACGTAGTTCCAGAAACCGATGAGCAGGTACGAGGCCAAGCCCACGCCTTCCCATCCGACGAAGAGACCCGCGTAGGAGTCCGCAAGCACCAGGATGAGCATGGCGGCGATGAAGAGGTTGAGGTAGGCGAAGAAACGGCGACGTGCATCGTCATGAGCCATGTAGGCGATGGCATAGACGTGGATAAGCGAACCGACGAAGGTGACCAGCATGACGAAGGTCATCGACAGAGGATCGATCATCAAGCCGAAGTTCACCGAGAACTCACCCGCGGGAATCCACGAGAAAAGTGGGAGTTCAAAGCGGCGTGTATCGGGGGCTGCGGAGAGCATGGCGATAATGACGCCGAGTCCGACAGCGAAGGATGCCCACGATGCCAAAGTTGCCATGAAATGGCCCCAGCGATCGCAGCGGCGTCCGCATACAAGGAGAAGCGCACTGGAAACGGCGGGGATCGCAATCATGAGCCATGCCAAGGAAACGATTCCCGTGGGCTGGCCAGGAGCTGCGACCTGAGCCGCGGTGCTGAAAAGTGTCAATGTCATTCCGGCTTACTCCTCAGTTCTTCAGCAGATCGAGGTCGTCAACGTTTGTAGTGACGCGTGACTTAAAGATGGACACGACGATTGCCAGGCCGACAACAACTTCCGCGGCAGCAACGACCATGACGAAGAAGGCCATGATTTCGCCACTCACATTTCCGTGGATTCGTGCGAAGGTCACGAAGGCAAGGTTGGCGGAGTTGAGCATGAGCTCGACTCCCATGAGGGAGATCACCGCACTGCGACGGACCAAAACAATGGCTGCTCCGATCGCGAAGAGGATCCCCGAGAGCACCAAGTAGGCTGCAAGGCTCATTCTTCTTCCTTCCCTTCATCAGCGGTCTGGGGAGCCTGCGGCTGCTTCAGACCAGTGGGAGCTGTGGCACCCGGCATACCCCATGCCTGAGAACGCTCGCGAGTGCTGGGGTGAGCCGGATCGAAGATCGTGTGGTCGAGGGAGCCGCCCTTGGCCAATGCCAGCGACTGTGCAACCTCAGGCTCAACCTGACCAACAACGCGATCCAAGCCACGCACACGCAGAACCCTGGGAACTGAGTCTTCGACAGGTTCATGGGTTTCACCCGAAAGTGCGGGAACATCGACCGCGTTGGAGTGGGCGTACACACCGGGGGCAGGGAGCTGTCCAATTCGACGTCCCGAGGCCTTGAAGGCGCGCATCTTCGCTTCTGCTGTCGTGCGCTGCGTGAGTACCGGACCGAGCTGATCGGAGTGAGTGAGAAGCATCGCGCCGATTGCTGCGGTGATCAGCAGAATTCCCGCGAGTTCCATTGAGAACCAGTAGCGCGAGAACAGCGTTGCCGCCAAGTCGGTGATCGGTGCGTTCGAGTAGGGATCGCTGCTGAGCGAGGCCGAGCTTCCCGCGGTGCGCGAGCGAGCAATTGCGCCGATGAGGATTACACCCAAACCAAGGGCCATCAGGACCGAGGTGACGATGCGTCCACGCGATTGACGTGAGTAGTTATCAGAGGCACTCAAGCCGATCATCATGATGACGAAGAGGAAGAGGACCATAATTGCGCCGGTGTAGACGACAACTTGGACCGTGCCCAAGAATGCTGCCCCGTGCATGAGGTACAAGATCGCAAGGCCGAGCATAACTCCGACCATGCAGATCGCACAGTAAACGGCCTTCTTGAAAAAGAGGACGCCCAGGGCACAGGCAATCATGAAGACCGCCACGCAGCCAAAGAGGATCGCCTCCCCCGTTGATGCCATTTCAGGCCAATTCATTAAGGTCATGCCTGACGCACCTCCTCATTGACGGGACGGGCAGTTGCAAGGGAGGGATCATCTGGACGATGCTCGCGTACCCAATCAATCTGAGTTTGTGTGGGGCCCTGTACCGCGCCGCGGTAGTAGTCACCATCGCTAAAGCCTTCCACCTGCGGGTGAGGAGGTTGAAGCATTCCCTCTGAGAGCGGAACCAGAAGCTGATCCTTCTCATAGATGTCGTCAGCGCGGCGGTACTCGGCAAGTTCGAAATCGTGGCCCATGGTCAGGGCCCGAGTCGGGCAGGCCTCGATGCAGAATCCGCAGAAAATGCAGCGCAGGTAGTTGATCTGGTAGACGCGACCGTAGCGCTCACCGGGGCTGTACTGTTCCTCGGGAGTATTCGAAGCAGCCTCGACGTAGATCGCGTCCGCGGGGCATGCCCACGCACAAAGTTCACAACCCACACACTTTTCCAAGCCATCCGCGTAGCGGTTAAGTTGGTGACGTCCGTGGAAACGAGGCTCGACGAAGGGTCCCTCGAAGGGGTACTGCTCGGTCACGGTCGGACGGAAGAAGGAGGACAGCGTCACTCCATAGCCCGCGAAGGGAGCGAAGAACTGACCGATCGGCCCCTTCGGATCCTGCTCGTAACGCAGATTCTGGCTGTCGTTCTGATCAGTCATTCGTCTCCTCCAATACTGCAGCAGTGACCACGCGGTTTGCGCGCGGCGAGGGCGGTAGCTGTTGTCCCGGAAGCGGAGGTACCGGGAAGCCATCCGCCATGGGATCAAAGTTCGCCAAGCGTTCTTGCTTCTCAGCTTGCGCAAGGGCTTCCTTACGAGCATCACGCGAATCAGCGAACCACATGACGATCAATGCAATAACGAAGATTCCAGCAACGCCACCGATCAGCTGCGGCAGGGTCAAAGACACCCACTGGGTGATTGCCCGAATAATGGCAACCATCACCAGCCAGGCCAGCGAGATCGGGATCAGTCGCTTCCAGCCCAGCTGCATGAACTGGTCGTAACGGAAACGCAGCAGGGTGCTTCGTGTCCAGATCATGAGGAGCATGAAGAACCACATCTTGAGGAAGAACCACAGGATTCCGAACCAGCCGCCATTGAGGAACTCAATGTGCGAGAGGGGCCAGGGTGCGTGCCAGCCGCCGAAGAACATGGTCGTCGCCACCGCTGAAACGTTGAACATGTTGACGTATTCAGACAGGTAGAACCAACCGAATTTCATTGAGGAGTACTCGGTCATGTGACCGGCGACCAACTCACCTTCGGCCTCGGGAAGGTCGAAGGGAAGACGATTGACTTCACCGACCATGGAAATCAGGTAGATGACGAAGGCGGGTGCTAAGGGCAGGAACCACCAGGTCTGCGCCTGAGAGGCCACGATGTGCGAGGTCGACATCGAGCCAGCCATCAAGAAGACCGCAACCAGCGACATTCCCATGGAAAGCTCATAGGAGATCACCTGTGCCGAGGAACGAACCGCACCGTAGAGCGGAAGCGTCGAGGACGCAGACCAACCACCCAGCACAATGCCGTACAGACCCAGCGAAGAAATCGCCAGAACATACAGGGCCGCGACCGGCATATCCGCCAGCTGCAGCGGTGTGGAGTGCCCAAAGATCGAAACATTCGGTCCCATGGGGATCACGGCGAAGATCGAGAATGCTGCAAATGCCGAGATCGAGGGCGCAAGCAGATAAATAAACTTATCGGCCTTACGCGTCCACATGTCTTCCTTGAAGAGCAGCTTCACGGCGTCGGCAATTGCTTGGAACAAGCCGAAGGGACCGGCAACATTCGGGCCGGGCCTGGTCTGCATGCGTCCGATTGTTCGACGTTCAACCCACAGGGCGAGCAGAACGTTGAGAATCAGGAAAACGATGATGAAAACGGCCTTGAGGACTGTCAACCACCAGGTTTCCTGCGTAAAGTCCGCAGCGGTGTACGTGGGAACATCCAGGGGGATCAGGTTCATCGGGCCACCTCCCCCTTTGCGCTCAAGGTGACAGAAGAACCGAAGTTCCCCAATGATTCGTGGACGATAGATCCCTGGGAGCACTCGGGCACCCAGACAACCCCGTCGGGAAGATCAGCAAATTGCAGGGGAAGCGTGATGCTTCCGCGCTGGGTACTGAGCGTGAGTTCCTCGCCCTCGTCAATGCCGAGGCCCGCAACAGTTGCGCGCGAGGCGAAGACAACTGGACGGCGTGCGCTTCCCGCCAGCATGGTTGCGCCGTCTTGCAGACGACCTGCGTCGAGCATCGGCTTGTGGGTGGCAAGAAGTGCCTCGCCCTGGCCGACCTCGACCAATTCCGAGGCCTTCGCCGGAACGAATTCTTCACGCTGACCGTTCCACTGCATGAGCGGATTCACTTGGTCGTACAGACCCACGAGGTCGTGCAGACCAAGATCCACGCCAAACTCACTGGCAAGCGCATCGAAGACCAGTCGATCGGTCTGCGAGCGCGAGGCGATGGCCTGACCGAAGGGACGCAGGCGGCCTTCCCAGTTGATAAAGGTTCCGTTCTTTTCCAGCGGAGGTGCGACCGGCAAGATCACATCTGCACGATCGGTCACCTCACTGCGACGAACCTCAAGGCTCACCAAGAAATCGACCTGATCAAGTGCCTTTCGCGCGGCAGCCGGATCATCGAAGTCACGAAGGTCTACGCCACCGACAACCAGTGCCTTTACGCGACCATCAGCTGCGGCTTCCAGCATCTGCGTGGCATCAAGACCTCGCTGAGCGGGAATCTCTCCCCATGCCAAAGACTCGCGAGCCTCTTGAGAGGCCAGCGGACGAGCGAAGGGCAGAAGACCGGGAAGAAGGCCGGCTTCCACTCCACCGCGCTCACCGGCGCGGCGAGGGACCCACTGAATACGGCAGTGAGTGCGCTCTGCCAATCGAACAACTTCACTGAGCAGACCCGGAGTACGGCTTGCTCGCTCGCCAACCAGGATCACTCCCCCGTCAAGACGCGAGGCGAGATCGGCGAACTCACCACCCTCACGGATCTCTGCGGCAACCTCAACCTCGGTACCGGGAGCGCAACGCAGCAGCTCTCCAGAGAGCTTGGCGAGGCCTCGGGAAGTCATCGGAGCCAAAGAAGCAACGCGGAGCTTGCCCTTGCGAGTGGCCTTGCGCATCCGCAGGAAGATCGCACCGCACTCATCCTCGGGCTCGAGTCCAACCAGGAGGACCTGGCCGGCGCTCTCAAGCTGCGAGTAGGTGACACCCAATCCGCTACCCGCGACGTGGGCAGCAAGGAATGAGCGCTCTTCTTCGCTGTGGCTGCGAGAACGCATATCGATGGAATCGGATCCAACAACGGAACGCGCAAACTTCGACCATGCCCACGCATCTTCAAAGCTCAGGCGGCCACCGGGAAGGAACCCAACCTGGTCGCCGGAAAGGTCGGCAAGTGCGCGGTGGACACGATCCAAGGCATCCGACCACGAGGTCGGGACGAGCTGGCCGTTCTCACGAACGAAAGGAGTATTGAGGCGCTCAACGCCCGACCACTTAAATGCGAAGCGATCCTTGTCAGTGATCCACTCTTCGTTCACCTCGGGGTCATTTCCAGCCAGACGGCGCAGAACTTCGCCACGGCGAATATCCACGCGGATCGCGCTACCGGACGCATCATGCTCGGTTACCGAAGCGGTAGATACCAAGTCGAAGGGGCGTGCACGGAAGCGATAATCATTCGATGTCAGAGCACCAACCGGGCAGATCTGAATGATGTTACCCGAGAAGTACGAGGCAAATGCGCGGCCCGAAACATCACGATCATTGGGGGCAAGATCGCCTTCATTGAGGGAGCCGATAATGCCTTCTTGACCGTAAGGTCCTGAAATACCCGCCTTGACATTGTCCTTTGCCTGCGGGTTGAAGTAATCCAAGACCGCGGTATCAAAGGAGCCAACCTGCTCACCCATGAAGTGATGGTGCTCGGTCGGCGCGGTGCCACCGCCTCGTCCCTGAAGATCAAGGAAGGGGTCGCCCGCAATTTCCTTACCGAAGCGCACGCAGCGCTGACACAGGATGCAGCGCTCGCGGTCCAGCAGAATCTGCGAGGTGAGCTTCAAAGGCTTGCGATACGTGCGCTTTGCATCGATGAAGCGCGAGCTCTCGCGACCTTCACTCATCGCCTGGTTCTGCAGGGGGCATTCGCCGCCCTTGTCGCAGATTGGGCAATCAAGCGGGTGGTTGATCAGCAAGAATTCCATCACGCCTTCCTGGGCGCGACGGGCAACCTCGGAGGTGTGCTGAGTCTTGACCACCATGCCTGGGGTGACAGTCTGAGCACATGAAGGCTGAGGCTTGGGCATGAAACGCAGCTCGCCCGTATTGCGATCGGGCATTCCGACCTCAACAAGACACTGGCGGCACGCAGCGACGGGCTCAAGCAGCGGGTGATCACAGAAACGCGGGATACGAATTCCGGCCTGCTCAGCCGCACGGATCACCAGGGTGCCTGCGGGAACGTCCAATTCGACGTCGTCGATCGTGACCTTCACTAGGTTCTCGCTCATCGAACTCCTCCCTTGGCAAAGTTGCTCGAGGCCTCGTAGGGGAACAATTCGCGCGCGGGCGTGGTCAGCCCGGCCTCGAATTCTTCGCGGAACTTCTTAATTCCCGCCATGATCGGGGTTGCTGCCGCATCACCCAGAGCACAGAAGCTTCGGCCAAAAATGTTGTGTGCGATCTCGTCCAGAAGATCGATATCGCCTTCCTGGCCCTTACCTGCTTCCAGGCGGAGCATGATCTGCTTGAGCCAGTAGGTTCCTTCACGACAGGGCGTGCACTTACCGCAGGATTCGTGCTGGTAGAACTCGATCCAGCGGGTAATGACGCGAACCACAGAGGTCGTTTCATCAAAAACCTGCAATGCGCGGGTACCCAGCATCGAACCGGCGGCGCCAACGGATTCGTAATCCAAAGGAGTATCCAGTTCGGCTTCGGTGAAGATCGGGGTCGAAGAACCACCGGGAGTCCAGAACTTCAGCTGGTGTCCTTCGCGAATACCTCCGGCAAGTTCGATGAGCTCACGCATGGTGATTCCGAAGGGAGCCTCGAATTGGCCCGGATTCTTCACGTGACCTGAGATTGAGAACAGACCGTGTCCCTTAGACTTTTCCGTTCCCATCGAGGCGTACCACTGTGCGGAGTGCTGGAAGATTCCCGTCACCTGGCTGATCGACTCGACGTTATTAATAACAGTCGGACGCGCATACAAACCTGCGACAGCGGGGAATGGAGGCTTCAGACGCGGGTGGCCTCGGTAGCCTTCCAGGGAATCCAGAAGAGCAGTTTCTTCACCACAGATGTACGCACCTGCGCCCGCGTGAGCGGTGATGCGAAGATCACCCAGCAGACCGGCCTCGGTTGCTTCCTTAACTGCAGCCATTAGGCGGCGGTAGACGTGAACAACTTCGCCGCGAAGGTAGACAAATGCGTGGTGGCAATTGATGGCGCGCGAGGTGATCGCAATACCTTCAATCAGCACGTGGGGATTTGCCATAATCGTCGGGATATCCTTACAGGTTCCCGGTTCCGATTCATCGGCATTAACCACGAGATAGCGGGGCAAACCGTCATCGGGCGGAAGGAAGGACCACTTCAGGCCCGTGGGGAATCCAGCACCACCACGGCCTCGCAAGCCAGAAGCCTTAACGGTCTCAACAATCTCGGCCGGCTCCATGGTGTTGGCCTTCTTCAGGCCTTCGTAACCGCCACGCGCCAGGTAGGACTCCAAAGTCCACGAGCGATCGCTCCCCCATCCGCGGGTCAGAATCGGGGTCAGAGCCACGGTTGTTTCACTCACCGTCCTTCTCCTTTCCTTCTTCCGCGGGAACGTCAGCCGGAGCGCTCCAGCCGCGTTCTTCGGCGATCCTCAGTCCCAGTGTCGAGGCCTCGCCAGCGCTGGGGCCTTCGTGTTCGTGTCCGTCAAGGAAGCCGGCAAGGACGTGCTCGGTTTCCTTGAAGGTCGGCAGCAATGCACTTCCGCGGGTGGGGTGCAGGGGCTTACCGGCCTCGATGTCATCAATGAGGGCGCATGCGGACTCAGGGGTCTGGTTGTCGAAGAACTCCCAGTTCACCATGACAACGGGGGCGTAATCGCAGGCCGCATTGCATTCGAGGCGCTCAAGGGTGATAGTTCCGGCCTCGTTGGTTTCGTCGGTTCCGACACCAACTTTTTCGCTGACGGCCTCCCAGATTTCATCGCCGCCCATAACTGCGCACAGAGCATTGGTGCACACACCCACGAGGTATTCACCCGTGGGGTGACGCTTGTACTGGGTGTAGAAGGTCGCAACGGCAGAAACTTCTGCGCGAGTGATACCCAGAAGTTCGGCGCACAGTGCGATTCCGTTTGCACTCACGTATCCGTCTTCAGACTGGACTAGGTGAAGCATGGGAAGCAGTGCGGAACGAGCGTGGCCCTGGGGGTAGCGCGCGATGATTTCGCGTGCCTCACCTGCAAGGCGCTCATAGGTTTCCACGGGATAGCTCATCGATCAACGCCTCCCAGAACGGGGTCGATAGTGGCCAGTGAGACAACGACATCGGCCAGCTGGCCGCCTTCCGTCATCATGGCCAGAGACTGCAGATTTGCGAATGAAGGGTCGCGGAAGTGCGCGCGGAAGGGGCGAGTTCCACCGTCTGAAACCAGGTGGACACCCAAGATACCCTTCGCGTGTTCAACGGTCTGGTAGACCTGACCGGCAGGGACCCTAAATCCTTCGGTGACCAGCTTGAAGTGGTGGATCAGGGATTCCATTGAAGTTCCCATGACCTTCGCAATGTGTTCGGCGGAGTTACCCTGGCCGTCCGTTGCAACCGAAAGCTGTGCGGGCCACTTGATATGCGGGTCGGCAACCATGACGGGCTGGCCTTCAGTTGCCTCCAAGCGGCGAAGGACCTGCTCGATAATACGCAGCGACTGGTAGCACTCATCGAAACGCACGCGAACACGGTTGTAAGCGTCGTTCGAGTCATAGGTGGGAACGTCGAATTCGAAATTCTCGTAGCCGCAGTAAGGCTGATCCTTACGAAGGTCTTGGGGCAAGCCGGCTGCTCGCAGGGACGGGCCGGTCAAGCCCAGGGCCATCATTGCCGATAGCGGCATGTAGCCAACGCCAATAAAACGCTGCTTAAAGATCGGGTTTGCCAGAACCAGGTCCTGGAGCTCACCGATATCGTTTCGCACCTTCGGAAGCTTTTCGCGGATGTACGGGACCATACCGCTGGGCAGGTCCTGAACCACACCACCGGGACGGATGTATGCGTGGTTCATACGCAGACCGGTAATGCGCTCGAAGATTCGCAGAATCTCTTCGCGGCCCCTGAAGGCGATGGTCATCATGGTCGTCGCGCCAAGCTCGTTACCACCGGTACCAATGGCGACGATGTGAGAGGCGATGCGGTTGAGTTCCATCATCAGGATACGAATGAGGTTTGCGCGTTCCGGCACGTCATTCGTAATGCCCAGGAGCTTCTCAACGGCCAGGCAGTAACCCACTTCTTGGAAGAAGGGAGCCACGTAGTCCATACGCGTGCACAGCGTGACGCCCTGGGTCCACGTGCGGTATTCCATGGTCTTTTCGATACCGGTGTGAAGGTAGCCCGTGTCAACGCGAGTTTCGCGAACGGTTTCACCATCCAGCTCGAGGATTAGGCGAAGAACGCCGTGGGTTGAGGGGTGAACAGGCCCCATGTTGAGCACGACGCGCTCATGGTTGATGCGCTCGATCTCAGCGATAACGTCGTTCCAGTCTCCGCCCTGGGCAAGAACCTCGGGAACCTCGTCAATATCCAGGCCTGCACTTGATGCTGCAGCGTGAAGTGAAGGAGTAGTCATTAGTTGTACGACCTCCGAGTGTCGGCAGGTGCGTTGACTGCACCCTTGAATTCCACGGGAATACCACCAAGGGGGTAGTCCTTACGCTGCGGGTGACCTACCCAGTCATCAGGCATAGCGGTTCGGGTCAGCGAGGGATGCCCATCAAAAACAATTCCCATGAGGTCCCATGTCTCACGTTCCTGCCAGTCGTTCGCCGGGTAAATATCGACGATCGAGGGAATGTGCGGATCCGAATCCGGGCAGGTCACTTCCAGGCGAATCATGCGATTGTGGGTGATCGACATGAAGGGGTAGATCGCGTGGAGCTCACGGCCTTGGTCTTCGGGGTAGTTCACGCCGTTAGTTCCCAGGCACATCTCGAAACGCAGATCCTGATCATCCCGCAGGTAACGCACGATGCGGCGGATGTGCTCGCGCGGGATGAAGATGCTCAGTTCACCGTGTTCAACGACGACCTTCTCAATGACATCCGCGACTGCCAGTCCATCGGCGGCAATCAATTCCTCGAGGATGTCAACGATCTGATCGAAGTAGGAACCATAGGGTCGCAGCGCTGCGGGAGCAGTACGCGCAACAGTAACTTGCTGCGAGAAGCCCGTGGTATCACCTTGATCCTGAGTCCCGAACAGACCCTGACGGGTTTTGATGACCTCGGGCTGCTCGGCACCGAAACGATTAATTTCTTCGCTCATGCCAGCAATCCCTTCAGATCATGAGTTGGGGTCGCAGCAAGTGCTGCTGCTTCAGCCTTGCGAGCAATTTCGCGACGGTGTGCGCCAAGCGGTTCGCTTCCGATCTGCTCACGCAGTGTAAGGATTGCGTGAATCAGGGCCTCGGGACGAGGCGGGCAGCCGGGAAGGTAGACATCGACGGGAACAATGTGGTCGCATCCCTGGACGACGGCGTAGTTGTTGAACATACCGCCCGAGGATGCACAGGCACCCATGGAGATCACCCACTTGGGATCCGCCATTGAGTCGTAGACGCGACGCACAATGGGAGCCATCTTGTGGGAAACACGTCCGGAGACAATCATGAGGTCGGAGTGACGCGGCGATGCGCGGAAAACTTCCAAACCAAAACGCGACATGTCGAAACGGGGAGTTCCGGCTGCCATCATTTCAATTGCGCAGCACGCCAAGCCCATGGTGACTGGCCACTGACTGTGCTTTCGAGCAAGACCGAGGATCTTCTCCATGCTTGCCAGGGCAATGCCTGCAGGCAGGCTCTCTTCAATTCCCATTGTTTTCCTCTTACCTCAGTAATCCAGTCCGCCGCGGCGCCATTCGTAGATATAGGGGACGGTGATCACCGCGATGAAGGTCAGCATGGCAATCAATCCGAAAAGTCCCAGCTGGTTGAAGCTCACGGCCCACGGGTACATGAACACGACTTCAATGTCGAAGACAATGAAGGTCATGGCTACCAGGTAGTAGCGCACAGGGAAGCGCCCGCGCTCCAGGTGCTGCTCCGTGGGGTCGATTCCGCATTCGTAGTTATCGGCCTTCGTGCGGTTCTTGCGCGTTGGCCCCAGAATTGCGGATGCGCCCAGCCCGCCCAGCGCCAAGACCATGGCGGCTGCAGCCATGATCAGCAGCGGAACATAGGGATTTGTCATCGTTCCTCCCACATCGGGTGTACCTTCGTGGCCATCATGCTGATGGCACCAGCTTGGATAGGGTCGTAATCAGTCGGTCGTCGAAGTCGCCGCCTTGGCGTTCAAAGCCATCCGACAGAAGTTTGTGAACCAGGGTCATCAGGCGCGGGATAGGCAGACCGTAGGTCGTGCACAAGCGCATGATTCGCGGATTTTCAATGAGACGAACAAAGATGCGTCCCAACTGGTAGTAGCCACCGTATTCGTCGCGGATCCGTTGGGGATAGGCGCTCATCGCTCGGTCAATGCCAGCGCGGTGCGTGCGGGCAAGAGCCTGAGCCATGGCCTCGGCCGCGTAGCGTCCAGCTTTCATCGCGGGTGCGATTCCTTCTCCGTTAAAGGGAGAAACCATTCCGCCCGCATCGCCGACAATGACGAATCCATTGGTGTAGTGAGGCTGACGATTCAAGCTCATCGGCAAAGCTGCACTGCGAAGCTCGCCGATTTGATTCTCGGGGGTAAATCCCCATTCCTCGGGGAGGTTGGCCATCCACTGTTCGAAAACCTGACGATAGGGCAGGTTCGTCGCACTTGCCGTCGAGGCCACAGAGCCCAGTCCGACGTTGACGACGCCATCTCCCATAGGGAAAATCCAGCCGTATCCGGGAAGTAGATCTGAGTGCCCGGGCTCGCCCGCCCACAACTCGAGGTGCGATTCCATCCATTCTTCGTTGCCACGAGGGGAATGGAAGTAGGTGCGTGCCGCAACGCCCATGGGGCGCTTGGGATTCTTTTCAATTCCGAGGCGGGTAGAAACCTTTGCAGAGACGCCACCGGCATCCACAACCAGCTTGGCGTGGATCGTCACATCCTGGGCACTCTTGCCGCGGCCTCGACGCGCGCGAACACCGCAGACGCGATGCGCACTGTCTTGGAGGGCCTCGGTAACGGTGAGTTCTTCTTCGAGGCGAGCTCCCGCACTCTGTGCACGCTGAACCAGTGCGTGATCAAGATCCATGCGCGCGCGAGTCATTCCGTATCCCGGAAGTGAAGCTTGATCGGGCCACTCCATGTGAATAGTGTGGCCGCCTCCGATCACCGTCAAACCCCGGTTTCGTGCCCAACCAGAAGTATCGACGCCCATGAGGATGAGCTCTTGAACGGCGGCGGGAGTGAGACCATCACCGCAGATCTTGTCGCGCGGGAAACGTGCTTTATCGACAAGAAGGACGTCAATACCAAGGGTCGCCAAATGATAGGCGGTAGATGCACCACCTGGGCCAGCGCCGACAATAACGACATCAGCGTTCATGTCTTGGGCCTGTTGGCTCACCACGCCTCCTTCACGCTCCACGCAACGACGAACCTGCATCGGGTCCAGTTCAGACCATAGTCACAGGTATACGAAGCCGCGAAAGCACGCCAAAAAGTCCGTGAGAACAACACTTTAGGGGCGTGAGCGAGCACACACCCGTATTCAATTTGCACATATGTTTGTTACGTTAATCGGCGCGGAATTCCTTAGGAAACCGGGTAGCAGTGCTCAGGCTCCGCCAAACCGGGACCGAAGTCAACCTCTCGACCGTCCAAAGACCAGACATTTCGCGAGATCTGCTGAACGTCCTCGTGGCGAGCAAGCCATTGGCTCAGCTCCGCCTGCTCCTGCTCCGTTAACCACACCAGAGGATCGGAAGATGACTTGAAACCGGCGACTGCGGCAACGTCTTGAAGCCAGCCGATCTGCTGATCATTGAGCAGGTTTTTCATGTGACGGAAGAAGATGACATCGGGATCAACATCGATGAGCTCGCGCAGCCACAGACGTGATACGGAACCCATAAAAGCATTGCGAGCTTCTGCGTCGGAACGATCATCAGTCGCGTAGTTCTTCCAAATGGGCGCAACATCGCAGCCCACTCGAATTCCATCGTAGAGGCCAACCGCGGGGATGATCAGAGCACCAGAGCCCAGCAGGTAAGTCTCCTCCCCTGCCGCCTCGCGCAAAATCTGCGAGCCCAAAATAAATGCGTCATCGGGGCTAGCTTCACGATCAAAGCGCACACCTTCAATGGCGGACGCGTTAATAAAATCGGTCTTGATGTAGCGGATTCCCGCGTCAAGCAGATATCCGATGGTGTTGCGCAGATACTCCTGCGCTATGGGATGCGTCGTATCAAGCGCGTAGTAGGGGCCACCCCAGTTATATCCGGCAATAGCCAGCTCCCCATCCTCCGCATGAACGAAAGCTTCGGGATGCGCTTGAAGGAAAGGCGTCCCTTCGCGAGCAATGAAGGGTGCGATCCACAGACCAGGAGTCACGCCAAGGTCAGAAATATAGCGAGCGCAGGCAGCAAGATCATGTCCAAACTTCGCATTCGGACGCCAATCGCCCACGTTCAGCTGCCAACCATCATCAATTTGCAAGGCGGTAAAACCAAGTTTTGCAAGCCCGGGAAGCTGCCCTGCAAGAACATCCCAGGAAACGTTTTCGTAGTAGGAATACCAGGAACACCACACGCGCGGGGCCTGGCCGAGGCTGCGACGTCGAGGGCGCAGCTGCTCCACATAGGCCTCGAAAATCTCCGCTTCACTCCCCCAGCTCACAAACCAGCGCGCCGGGCGGATCTCATCGAAGCCAACAAATACGTCTTCATCAGCGCGTACCTTCGGGTGCCCACCCGCGAGCGCACCAATGAGGAAACCCGCACCACCCTCTTCTTCGACAACCGCACCCATCCACGAACCGTGGTGGCGGACTGTGTCATCTGCCCCCGGATCATCGGCGGTTGTCCTACGTTCATCAGAGGGAACGCGCAGCGGTGCATCGCTCAGCGAATTCCAGCCCGAGGGCGACCATGAGTTGTGCCCACTGCGGTAGTACTGGCCATTTTCCATTCCGTGGAGCAGCGCGACACGGCTAGCGTCAATGATCGCGAAGTTGTCACCCTGCTCGACGAGCTGAGCATCGGCTGACGCACTCAAAGTGGCGTGAGGAAGGGAAAGTACCAGACGTTGCATGATCGTTCTTTCATTGACGAGGCCGCTGGAAGCGGCGCAGAAGGAAAGGAAAGTTATGGGTTTGGGTGTGGAAAGCGGGTCCCGCTGACCTGCGATTGGGGAAATCACGGGGGGCGGGACCCGCTCAGTGGCTTACTTGAGCAGGGCGTTTGCCTTCTCGTTGGCCGCGGTCATAGTCGCCTGAGGATCAGCACCACCAGCGATCTCCTGGATTGCGTCCTGGATCAGAGCGTTGACCTCGTCACCGTGCGAGAAGACGGGAACCGAGAAGGTCTCCTTGTTCTCAACGACGGTGGTGAATGCGGAGTTGTCCTGGCCCTTTGCCTCGCGTGCCTTCAGGGACGCTTCGGTGCCCTTGATGCTGGCGGGGAAGATAACGCCGGACTCGCCAACCTTGACCTGGCACTTGTCGGAGGCCATGTAAGCGATCCACTTGAATGCCTCATCGGGGTGCTTCGAACCGCTCCACACGACATCGTGCAGACCGTTCATGGCGCTGCGACGTCCAACGGGGCCGATCGGAAGAGGTGCGTAGGCGAACTTCTTCTGCGCATCTGCACCCAGGTAGGAAGAGACGGTGAAGGAACCGGCGATGGTCGATGCAGCAATACCTGCATTCATCGTTGCGTCGGTACCAAGCGAGGACTGCTTATCGAACTTGGGGGCGTAGCCCTTCTCGATGAGCTGACGTTCCCAAGCGAGGGTGTCGACCAGGCTCTTATCAGCGAAGTTGAACTTGGTCGGGTTCACGGTCTTGTCACCGTAGGTGAAGCCGTTGGAAGCGGCGAATTCGCCCCAGCCGTTCTGGCCGATTGCGCCGTCTGCCCACTCGGGGTAGTAGCCGTAGCGTTTGACGTTGTTCTTATCGAAGGCTGGGTCAAGTCCGTTGTGGCCATTGGCGTCAACGGTGGTCTTTGCAACGAATTCCTGGAAGGTGCCGCCATCGGTGGGGTTCCAGGTCAGCTTGGCCATGTCTTCCTTGGTGTAGCCAGCTTCCTTTGCGACCTCGGTGTCGTAGAGCAGACCCATGGTGTCCCAGTCCTTGGGCAGGCCGTAACGCTTGCCATCGAACTTCGACAGATCAGCAAGTCCGGGCTGGTAGATGGAGTCATCGATTCCAGCTTCCTTCGCCTTGTCAGTGATATCCAGAATCTGCTTGGAATCAATGAACTGGAGAAGACGCGTGGAGTGATCGACAAAGGTGTCGGGCGCGTTAGACGCTGCCAGCTGAGTGGTCAGCGTATCCCAGTACTGGCCCCATGCGGTCTGGGTGATCTTGACGGTAATGTTCGGGTTTTCTGCATGGAAGTCGTCAGCGCACTTCTGGTACAGAGGAGCTTGACGATCATCCCACAGCCAGTAGCTGACGGTCACACCGTCGCCCGATGCCGAGGAACTCGAGGTGCTCGAGGAGTTGGCGTTGCAAGCGCCCAGGGACAGCGCCATTGCTGCGACAATCCCCGCTGAGACTACGGTACGAGTTTTCATGTGTGGTTCTTTCTCTTCAGGCACTTTCGTGCTATTTGATTCCAGAGAAGTTCAGGGACTCAACCAGCTTGCGTCCCATGAGAATCAGGAGGATCAGGACCGGGATGACGCTGAGCGTTGACCCTGCCATAAGTCCGGTCCAGTCGGGTGCCCTATTGGGCGATTGCTGCTGGAAAATTCCCAGAGCAACGGTGAGGAGCTGAGCGCCTTCGCGCCCGGTCAGCAGCGGCCAGAGGAAGTCTTTCCACATGCCGATGATCGTAATGAGGGTCATCGTCATGATTGGTCCTGCGGACATGGGGATGGTTACTTTGAAGAAACGGCGGACGGGTCCCAATCCGTCAAGCATTGCCGCTTCCTCCACTTCCCGAGGCAGGGAGAGGAAGAACTGCCGCAGGAAGAAGATTGAGAAGGGTGCCATGAAAAGTGCGGGAAGCATCATGCCCTGCATCGTGTTCAGCCAGCCAAGCTGCTTAATCAACACGTAGTTCGGCAGAAGCGAGAAGATCCCGGGGATCATGAGCGCACCAATGACGCACGCAAAGAGCGCATTTTTGAAGGGGAACTTCAAACGGGCGAAAGCGTAGGCCGCGCATGAAGCGAAGAAGGTTTGAATGATGGCAATACCGCCCGCGTAAATCAGCGAGTTCGTTGTTGCAATAGCGAAGTTGATCGTTGCTCCACTACCACCGGCAGCCATGGCTTCTTCAACGGAAACCAATCCAAGAATTCGCTTGAAATTGATCATCGTCGGGTGTGATGGCCACAGCCTCGTTGATTCGGCAATGAGATCGGCCTGCGGAGTGATCGCCGTGCGGATCATCCAATAGAAGGGGAAAACCGTCACAAGAACTGCGATCGCGATGATTGCCCACGCGACAACTTTGGAAGGTTGGAATTTCTTGAGCATGATTGATCCCCTTAGGCCAGATCCGATGAGCCGGCGCGCATGAGGCGCAATTGGATTGCGGTGAAGATTGCCAAGACGACAACCAAGAGCATTGCGACGGCCGAGGCGTAGCCCATCTTCAGGAAGGTGAAGCCCTGCTGGTAGATGTAGTAGTAAATGACGCGAACTGCGGGAATTGGGTGTCCGGCGTAACCGATCTGAACCGTATCGAAGATCTGGAAGGATCCAATCAGACCCATGACGAGGACCAGAACCAAAACAGGACGCAGAAGCGGGAGCGTAATTCCGAAGAACATTCGCGTCTCGCCAGCACCATCTAGCGACGCACTTTCATAGAGTTCACCGGGGATCTGCAGCATGCCTGCGTATAAAAGCAGTGCGGTGTATCCGGTGTAGGCCCAGATATTAATTCCGGCGACGATCGGCATTGCTGCGTTGGCGTTGTAGAAAGTCACGCCATCAACACCAACCATTGAAAGTAGGTGGGTAACAAAACCGATATTTGAATCGAGGAGCCATCCCCAGATCAGCGCGATGGCGACATTGGGAACCAGCCACGGCAAGAGCAACAGCGAGCGAACCCAGGTTGCACGAGCAAATCGCTGCATGAGCGCCGCAAGAAGCAACCCAAGGAAAGTCTGTCCCACGATGTTGTACAGCGCGTAAGCAATGGTGACTTTGAAGGCGTTCCAGACTTCCTTATCGGCAATTGCCTTGCTGTAGTTGTCCAGGCCTACCCAGTTGGCCTCACCGATCAGATTGAAGTCTGTAAACGAGTACCACAGGCCCCGAAGTGCGGGGTAGACGTAGAAGATGAAGAAACCAATAAAGGTCGGAATGAGGAAGATCGCAGCTGCTCGGCGATCATCGCGGCGCTTGAGCGTACGAGTTCCAGCGGCATCTGCGCTTGAGTGCAGACCCTGCTTCTTGTCTGCCAGCTGCGCTCCCTGTTGCGCGCTGGTTTTCTGCGAATCAGAACCGGTTCCTGACCGGTCTTCCGCAAGTGTGGGGCTCTTCATTGAGTACACCTCCATTGCTGTGACAGGCACTAATTAAACACCTTGAACAAAGTTTGTCAAGACCATTGACAAAGCTAATCCTGCTCTGCTTCACTACTTGTTACGAGCTCAATGACAAAGCTCAATCGCCCGAAAGGACTCTCAACGATGAGAAAAACACCAGCTTTTCTTCTCTCAGGCGCACTCGTAACGGCACTGACGATTGCCGCTCTGCCGGCCACGGCCTCGGACGCAGGAAATGGGGAATGGACGCAACTCAAGAGCGCCCCAGCCCCAATTTCAAACCCTCTGAAGGGCTTCTTCCCCTTCGCGCCCGATGACGGAAGTGAGTTGCCTGCTGCAGAAGGCTCACTCCCCTACACCATGGAATGGACCTACTTCCCCGTCAGTGACGTCGTCACCGCAAAGGGTGTCTACGACTGGAGCAAGGTCGACAAGATGCTCGATGCCATTGCCTCCCGCGGCCACCAGGCAGTGTTCCGTTTCTACCTTGACTACCCCACCAGGAAGTCCGGAGTTCCGCAGTATCTCATCGATGAAGGAATCAATACTTCTCGTACCTACACGGTCTTTGATAACAATCGCGTATCATTTTCGCCCGACTACAACGACCCCCGCATTCAGGAAATGATGCTTGACTTCGTCAAGGCACTCGGCAAGAAGTACGACGGCGATGCGCGCGTGGGTTACCTGACCGCAGGCCTCATCGGTTTCTGGGGAGAAGACCACACCTGGCCCATGAACGGTGAAGTGAGCACAGACAACCCCAAGGGCGAAAACTGGATGCCCAGCGATGAATTCCGTGCCAAGCTGGTTGCCGCATGGGATAGCGCCTTCAACGACACTCACATTCTGTACCGCCTCCCCACCGAGGCAACAAAGGCCCACCACATGGGCTACCACGACGACTCTTTCGCTTACTCAACCCTCGACAATGTTGACTGGCACTTCATGGCACACATGAAGAACCAGGGCGAAGATAAGGCATGGCAGAACGTTCCGATCGGTGGCGAAGTCTACCCGCCATTGCAGACCTGCATTTTCTCCAAGCCTTTGAACTGCCCGGGTGCGGAAGCAGAAAAGGCGCAGGGCCGTAATTTCGACATGGTGAAGTCCATCGAGGCCACTCACGCCACCTGGCTCATCAACCACAAGGCTTTCCTTGTCGGATACAAGGGCGCAGACCTGGAGCGAGCAAAGGAAGCAAACGCTCTCATGGGCTACACCCTGAGTGCAAAGAAAGCCCGGACGACCGTGAAGGATTCCTCCGTCACCGTCGAAGCAGAGATCGCTAACACCGGCCTCGCCCCCTTCTACGCGAATTGGCCCATTGAGGTCGCGCTGGTGAACAGCAAGGGCGAGAAGGTCGTTTCCAAGACCATTGAGTCCCCGCTTCCCTCCGTTGAGCCCGGATCGTCAACGACTGTCGAGGCCACGCTTGACCTGAGCAGTGGCGCTGGAGAACGTGGTGCCGAGGCAGCTGCCGCTCCCGCAAGCGGAGATCTCACGGCAGTCCTTCGGGTTGTCAATCCGCTCCCCAATGGCGTACCTGTTGCATTTGCAAACGAAGCAATGGGCACAACCCTTCCCGGCTACTTGAGCTTGGGAACAGTGTCTTTGGGCACCTCGCTTCCGGCTCAGCCTTCCACACCGAAGGGCAATGACTCGAACACACCCAGCGGTTCCACTGAAGTCAAGGCAGCTAGCGCCTCTTCCGAAAAGCAGAGTGCAGAAGCCCCCAAGACGAAGCTGGCGCGCACCGGCACCGTCGGTGGCGCCCTCCTTGCAATCGCAGCGGGCGCGCTTGGGCTTGGAGCCCTTCTGATTCGCCGCACGCGCGCCTGATAGGCGTCGCCACTGTCGAATATTCAGAATTATTCGACTCGCCTATCAGCGTAAGCTCAGGATTTCCTTCCTGGGCCTACGCTGAATTGGTCTCATCCCAACGAAGAGAGAGCCATGACTCAGACCTACGGCCCCGACCGCATCAGGGAAATGAATTCCCTTGCGGTGCTCACGCACTTGCGCACTATTGAGGACACAACTTCCTCTCAAATCGCTGCCGCAACGGGCCTCTCACGCACTTCGGTCAATGCAACTATCACGGATCTTGAGCGTTTGGGCTGGGTCCAATCCCTACCACCGACCTCACCTCCGACCGGGCGTCCCGCAAAGCGTTACCGCTTCCGCTCAGAGTCGGGTTTCGTCTTGGGTGTCGATATTGGGGCAAACCGAATCGCAACTTCCTTGACTGATCTATCCGGTGAAGAAAAGTCTGCAGAAGAAACCGAATTGGCCCCTTCTTCAGCTGCTCCAAGGCGAATGGAAGCTGTTCAGCACACCATTTCTCACACCCTTAAGAAAAATCCGTCCTACCGTGACAACCTCGCGCTAATTTCCGTCGCAGTCACCGGCCCCGTTGACGAGGCCGGGAGGATGCCTTTCGGCGGCCCTCTGCCCGGGTGGGAGAGCGTGCCAATGGTTCAAGAGCTTCAGGCGCGTTACAAACGCCCAGTTACCGTTGAGAATGACTGTAAGTGCGCTCTGGATGCAGAATCTCACCTCGGCCAGGCGCAAGATGTTTCTTCTGCCGTCTACATCATGGCGGGTACACGAATTGGCGCGTCCTTCATGATCGACGGAAAGGTCTGTCGGGGCTCAGCCGGTGCGGCCGGAGAAATCGGTGCACTCCCCCACCTCAATTGGTACAAGACACCCGCACATTTCTTCACGCACTCTCAGCTTCCTGCTGACCTCTCTCATCGCGCAGCAGCGCGGTGGGTGTGTGACCGGATGAGGGATGGCGACGCAGAAGCAACGCGGATTGTCAAAGAATTCGCACGAGACCTTGCCCTTGGAGCAGCGGCGTTGATTCTGACGATTGACCCAGAAGTTCTCATCCTTGGCGGCGGTATCTCAGCATCCGCAGACCTGTGGAAGGATGAATTTTCTTCACGCCTCGAAGAACTCACGATCCACATGCCCGAAATCCGTGTTTCTCAGCTGGGCGGACACGGGGTGGTTCAAGGCGCTGTATGTCGCGGAATCGACCAAATTACAGCCCACGCCTGCGGAGAGCAATTACTCCCCGCATCGGAAGTTATCCAGATCGTCTCCTAAATAGATCGTGTCCTAAAAGAGTGGGGGGTGGCCGCAGCCACCCCCCACTCTTCACCTGAGTCTCAGGCTCCTCGATCCTGGTTACTCTCGAAGTACCTCGTCAATTCAGGACTGACACGCGGGACGTCAAAGGGAACAGAACCCTCACGCAGCGACTTGGTGGCCAGCACTCCCGCAGCAACAGCCTCGCGAGCCCCCAGCGGCGTCGTATCGGTCCTATCGCCCTTGGCAACAAAGCGCAGGAATTCGTCCATCGTTGCAACATCGGCATCATCGTGTCCGCCGGCATCACCCTTAATGGGGATCTCAATATCGCCGGTGGGCTCCCATCCACTGCGGTGTTTCCATACGCGCACAACCCCGCCTTCACCATCACCAAAGTTTTCCGCTCGACCTTCGGTTCCAATCACGGTGTAGTTACGCCAGTAATCGGGGGTGAAGTGGCACTGTTCGTAGGAAATCAGAGTGCCAGAAGTCTGTCTCATCATGAGCATGGAGACATCCTCGACATCAATCACGGGATTAAGGCCGGTAAGAGACGCGGGCGGCCAGTTTTCGAAAGAGAACCAGTCACTCATGACTGCATCAGACTTCTGTCCGCTACGATCAGTGAGCTTTCCGTAGAGCATGAGATCTCCCATGCCAACGACACGCTCGGGGACTGAATCAGACAGCCAGTTCATGACATCGATATCATGAGCAGCTTTCTGAAGCAGCAGCCCGGTTGTTCGACTGCGATCTGCATGCCAATCCTTGAAGTAATAGTCACCGCCATTGCCCACGAAGTGACGGCACCAAATCGCTCGGACCTCACCGATCAAACCATCTTGGACAACTTGACGCAGAATGCGCACAACCGCCATGTGTCGCATGTTGTGGCCCACGTAGAGAGGAGTCTTGGTCCTATACGCGGTTTCAAGAACGCGGTCAGACCCCTCAATAGTGATGGCAATTGGCTTTTCCAGATAGACCGCAACCCCAGCTTCCAAGAGCGCGCAGGTGATGTCTTCGTGAGTGTCATCGGGGCTGGTCACAATTGCGCAATCAATGCCCAGCTCTAGCAGTTCATCGAGGGTTTCAAACCAGGGGTAATCGCCCAAAACTTCTGTCGCGCGCTGGCGCATCGCGGGATTGGGATCGCATCCTCCAACCAGTTCTGCAGGAATCGTGGCTTTGTGGCAATTTTCGGCAATGACGCACCGTGCGCCCAAACCAATCACGCCAACACGTAGGGGTGCAGACATTTTTAGCTCCATTCAGGGGTCATCTTTGACACCCCTATTATGCGCCCTCTACCCCCACTTATGCAAAGGTCTTAACAAAGTCCCCAAGTGAGAAGCTCCCGCTCCTTACTTGAGCAAAAACCTGCGGAACTTCAGTGCTTCACCGCGCGATGAAGAGCCACGATCCCACCCGTCAGGTAACGGTATTGAACCTCACTCCACCCGGCCTCGGCAATCAAGTGTGCAACTTCGGGAGCATCTGGCCACTCACGAATCGACTCCGCCAAATAGTCATAGGCGACGTCATCGGAAGAAGCAAGGCGCGCAACCAGCGGCATCACATACTGCAGGTGCAGCGAATACCCCGCACGCAGAGGCGCAGAGGTCGGGGTAGAGAATTCGCAGACAACCAGTCGCCCACCGGGACGCACAACACGAGCCATTTCCTCCAGCGCACGCTTGGGATCTGGAACATTTCGCAGCCCATAGGAAATGGTGACGGCATCGAAAGACTGATCTTCAAAAGGAAGATCCATCGCATCACCTTGGACGAATTCAATGTCGGGGTGACGATTGCGCCCCACCTCGATCATGCCCGCGGAAAGATCGCAGGCAACAACGCGCGCACCGCTGCGCGCGATCTCTGCAGAGGAAGCACCCGTACCAGCTGCCAGGTCCAAAATCCGATCCGAGGGCTTCGGTGCCAGCGCATTCGTCAAAGCCTTCAGCCAGACAAAATTCATCCCACCGCTGAGCAGCGCATTCATCACGTCGTAACGCGAAGAGACATCATCAAACATTGCGGCCACTTGATCTTGAGACTTGCCAAGATCTGCTCGACGCTGCTGGGAGGCGGTCTGTTCACTCATATGCATATTTTCCCATTTACACGCCACTTCGGCACACTTAAGTGGAAGCGCACGCAAAGCACTAGCATTGAACCATGCCCTCCGGACACTTTTCGCCGATCCCTACCCTGTACTGCTGGGTTGAGCGCATCGATCCTTCCTCCCCTCACGGGCATCTTCCATTGACTTCTTTCCTTCCCGCCTCTGAAGTTTGCGCGTGGATTCGCGACGAGGCCATGGTCGGCTGGGGGCAAGCGTGGCGTTGGCAGCGCGGGAAGGACCGTCCTCCCCTTGTCGAGGCCGGGGAAAACGCCGCGGTTACCGAAGTCGCGCGCGTGTGGGATTTAGTTCGCGAGAAAGCACAGATCCACTGGGCTGAAGGCGCGCGAGATGCGTGGGGCCCCGACTTACCGGTACTTCCGATTGCATTTGCTTCCTGCGCTTTTGAGGATGATGGTGAACGCGTTCTGGTTGTACCAACTTTCCTCATCATTACTCGCGGTTCGACGCGTTTCTTGGTGACGAGTTCAATAGATTCGCGCGACAAACCTGTTTTCGATGCTGAGGTTATTGATCACCAGCTTCCACCTGCCGAAACGCTGAGTATTGGCCCAGGTGCCATGAGCGAAGAGACATGGTGCGGCGCCGTTGATGAAATCATTGAGGCGCTTCGCAATGAAGAGGCCGGAAAAGTTGTCATGGCCCGCGACATGACGATTATTTCTGACTCTCCCTTTGATCAGGCTGCTTTGGTTGAGCATCTGCATCAGCATTACCCCCAAACCTGGACCTTCGCCGTTGCAGGATTAATTGGTGCGACCCCAGAAATGCTGGTCTCCCTTCACCAGGGAAAGCTCCATTCGCGCGTCCTTGCAGGAAGCAGCAAACCCGAGGATGCAGATTCGCTCCCATTGTCTTTAAAGGATCGTTCTGAACATCTTTTTGCGGTCGAGTCCGTCGTAGCCGCGCTTCTTTCTATCGCGCAGGATGTTCAAGCGCCCACGCGTCCCGATGTACTGATTCTCCCCAATATCGCTCACCTCAGTTCTGATGTATATGCAACTTTCCCCCAGGGAAGCGTTCTTGATGCGGTAGCACAGCTGCATCCCACTGCCGCAGTGTGCGGAACTCCAACTGATGACGCGCTGGATCTGATCCACGCCTACGAACGCACGGAACGCGAACGTTACTCAGGCCCAGTTGGCTGGATTGATGGTGCGGGAAATGGGGAATTCGGCATCGCCCTGCGTTGTGGTCAATTAGAGAACGACGACCGCACCTTGAGGATCTTCGCCGGCTGCGGAATCATGCCGGATTCATCATCCCGCAGCGAATTGGAGGAGACCCAGACCAAGATGCGGCCGTTGCTCGAGGTTTTAAACCTTTAACTCAGTGCTCTGACTGAAGCGTGACCTTTGCAGTATTTTCAACGCCGTCACGCACGTAGGTGACACTCACCTCTTGGCCGCCCGTGTAGCGACGGACATAACCAACCAAGGACTGCGCCGAGGTGACAGTGTTCCCATCAATCTTGGTGATCACGTCCCCAGCCTTCAAGCCTGCGGCTTCAGCTCCAGACCCCTGGCTCACACCAGAAATCTGCGCGCCCGCGCGGGTATCGTTTCCTACTCGCGCGGCACCGGTACTGACAGTAACGCCCAATCGAGCATGGTCAACTGTTCCGTTTTGAATGAGCTGATTGACAACCGAGACAACCAGGTCAGAAGGAATCGCGAATCCCAGACCGATCGATCCCGCTTCAGAGTTCGACGATGAGGAGAGCGATGCAATTGACGAGTTAATACCGATCACTTGGCCATGCTCATTAAATAGCGGACCACCGGAGTTACCGGGGTTGATCGAGGCGTCGACCTGGATGGCATTCGTTGTGATCGATTGGCTCTGAGTGCCCTGCTGTTGAAGCTGGCCGAAGGGATCTTTCGAGCTGTCGCGGTTTTGCGATTCAGAAGCCTGCACCTGTACAGGACGGTTAAGAGCGGAGACAATACCCGTCGTCACCGTATTCGAAAGACCAAGGGGCGAACCAATGGCCATGACAGGCTGGCCAACCTTGAGATCAGAGGATTGACCAAACTGGGCAGCAACAAGATCTGAGGGCGGGTTTACCAAGCGGATTACCGCGAGGTCAGTGCTCTTATCTGTACCAACAATCTTCGCTTCGTAGATTCTGCCATCAGTGAGGGTTACTTGAATCCGTCCGCTTCCGTCAACGACCGAGGAAATAACGTGGTAGTTGGTGACGATGTTTCCAGCGGAATCAACGATCGCACCCGAGCCGATTCCCGAGGAATTCTGAGCCGAAACAGAAATTGTGACGACAGCGGGAGACACAGTTTGTGCGACATTTTCCCAATCGACTGCGGTTCCAGCGGAATTGCTCTGAGCTGGTGCGGAGGTCTGGCTAACCAACGGTGTTGTCACCGAAGAATGCAGGTTTTGTCCAATAACCAGGGTGCCTCCGATGGCCAGGCCTGCGGTGCAGGCCATCGCAAGTACAAGCGCCCCCCAGCCGGGGCCACGCCTCGGGCTATGCGTTTCAAGAAGAGTGGGGACCGGGCCTGCCGGAATTCCAGCTGGAGTTTCGCCTTCTACCAAGGCCTCGGGTGCAGAGGACTGAGCAGGAGCGGGCGCATATGCTGCTTCACTTTCAGAAGTGGCGGAAATTACTGCAGGAAGCGGCGCAGTTTCGTGTTGTATGGGCACAGAGGCACCGCCCTCTTGCGAGGCCGATTGCTGGGCGGGTTCTTGCGCGTCAGGCTGAAAGCGCGCATCACCTTGAGGAGTAGTTTCTTCCGGATTCATAACCAACCCATCTCATTTCGTTATCAAATCGTTACATTAGCATCCTACAAGGATCGCAAAAATGCAACATCTTTCGTTGGTCGCGAAATGGAGAGCTGCAGCACTTCCAATCCATCAGCCTCTGTATTCAAAATCGCTCGAAGCTCAGGCATTGAACTGACGCGACGAATCTTCGCCCCATATGCCTGGGCAAGCGCAGTGATATCCGCACGCTGAGCGATTCCGAAATAGCGCTCATACACCGCCTCTGAAGCACGCTGACCATGCTCCAAACTCTTAAAAATCGAGCCTCCCCGGTCATCCAGAACAATGACTCTACAGCGGGGAAATTCCTCTCCGAGAGGCATTCCCATCCCAGAGGCATCATGCAAGAAAGTTAAGTCCCCCATTACGGCATGAACCGTTTGTGGGCATTCATAGGTTTCTTCCAATGCGTGCGCCCAGCCAAGAGCGGTCGAGACATTTCCGTCAATCCCCGCAAGGCCTCGGTTTGACCACACCCGCTGGGGACCCCGCGGACCGCGCTCAGAATTCCCCTGCGGATCATAGCCGTGGCGTCCGGCAATGAGATCCGCGACCCTAACGGGATTCGATGCGCCAAGGAAAATATGAGAGCAGTCTTCCCACAGGGCATCAAGAACGCCAATTTCACTGAGCTCATCACCATAGGAATTGATCAGTTGATCAACCCCTCGCGCCACCAATTGAGCACGCGCAGACAAGTCTTCACACAATGAACTTTGGATGGTCGCATCCAGATGATCGGATTCGGTGAGGGAAGAAACAACGCAGCTTGCCATGCCATGCAGATCCGTCCACTCTGCATACGGAGAGACAACAATGACCCGCTTATGAGAAGCCAGAAGTTTCTGGATCGGACGCGACAATGTTGGACGTCCAGTGACAACAATCTGACCGACTCGTGCAACGACATCAGAATCCGCACACAGAGTCTGCTGGAAGGGGATGAGGACTTCACTGCTCACACCGGTAACCATGGGCTCAGCGAAAACTGGAACCCGCGAGCGCTCAGCCCAGCGCAGCACCGAGTCCTGTGCGCCGTGACCAGCAATCACAAGCGTTGCACGATCGGGCTTGAGGACACTCTCCACATTCGGTTCACGCGCAATCTGGGACGGGTAGATCTCGGCTCCCCTGCCGCGATTTTCCCTAAGCTGAGCGCTATTAGAAGCCTCGGCCTCCTCACTGGGAGTAAGCGGATCACGGAAAGCGCAGTTGAAGTGGATTGGACCCGGAGTACCGGAGGGATGACCAGCGGCAGCTGCAAGCGCACGCGTAATACGGCCAGGAACACTAGCCAATTCAGCACTGTCCGAGGAAAAGTCCCATTCTCCCACGACGTGGTCGGAAAAAATTCCCTTCTGAGCCATGGTTTGGGACGCGCCAACACCATGCAATTCAGCGGGACGGTCCGCGCTAATAGCAACAAGAGGAAGACGAGAGTAAAACGCCTCGCTAATCGCGGGGTACAGATGCGTAACCGCACTCCCCGAGGTCGTAATCACGCAGGCGCGCGCAGTTGGGGAACCACTACCTTCCCCCAGCGTTAGTCCAAGGGCAAAAAACGCAGCCGAACGTTCATCTAGGCGAATGTGCACGCGGATTGGGCTCTCACTCAAAGAGTCATACCGCGCAAGCGCATAAGCGAAGGGCGCATTTCTCGATCCGGGGCAGTACACAAAATCGCGAATTCCACCGGCAATCAGGGAATCAATGATGCACTCAGCCAAAGCTTGTGAAGGGTACATACTTCTACTTCTATTCTTGATCTTTAACGGTGGGATGCCATCGCATTTAGTCGGTTCATCCAGGATTCACAGAGCTGAGAATCGGGTGCTGAGGGCGTGATCAGGCTTTCGTTGACAGCAAGATCGCTGGGAATCATATTGCCGTCGACTACGCGCGCAGGTGAGACCGCGGTATCGCCGCTCAATAGCGAGGCCGTACCCAGACCGCATGCGCGTGGTTCCTGCTCTAAGGCGCAGGCCACCCGAGCCGCGTAATCCAGACCAAAACTGGTTTCCAAGGCCGAAGAGATCACCAAAGGCATGGGCAGTTCCTCTGCCAACTGGAGAACTGCGCGTGCACCTCCCAGAGGTTCAACTTTGATGACGGCAACGTCAGCCGCCTCAAGGCGAGCAACCTTGAGTGGGTCTTCCGCGCGGCGAATCGATTCATCGGCTGCAAGAGGAACATCTTGTTTGCGCCGCAGCCACGCAAGGTCTTCAACCGCCAAGCAGGGCTGTTCAACATACTCCAGGCCACCCGCAGCTTGGGCCGCGCGATTCAGACACGCAATCCATGTCAGAGCAGTTTCTCTGTCCCAAGCACCATTGGCATCGACCCGTACCTTCGCAGACGAGCCGTGCAATTCAACCAGAGTCTCAGCGACGGCCTCGACACGTTGACAATCGCGCTCAAGGTCAGAACGTGTATCGGCAACCTTGACTTTTGCAGTCGCACAACCCGGATTATCGAATACTCGCTTGCGCGCATCTTCGGCCGAAATCACCGGAATTGTCACGTTGAGCGGTACTTTTTCGCGCCGAGGCCTGGGGGTCGCTACTCGGGCAGCCTCCAATGCGCTAGCAAGCCAGGTAGAGGATTCACGCGGGTCATAATCCCAGAAGGGTGCGCATTCTCCCCACCCGTATTCGCCGTGCAGAAGAAGACCTTCGCGCACCTCGATATTGCGAAAGCGCAGGCGCATCGGAATTGAGTAGACCAGCAGACGATCGATGCCTTCTAAGACCATTCGAGTCTTGGCGGGAAGCGAATCCACAGAAAGTTCGTGGAGGCGAACAGCTGAAGACGTGCTGCCGATATCCCCCACGGGCCTTCTCCTATCGTTTAATAACCATTGCTGATCGCGGGGCAAGAAGAACGTGTCCCGTACACTCAGCTCCGCTGAGAAGATCTTGGCCCACAATCCCAGCGAGTTCAACCGCACGATCAGAGTGGTTGAGAATGAAGAGGAAGCCTTCACGTTCTTGAGCTTCGACGCCTTTGGGAAGGTCTGGGCACACGGGGAGAATTCTCGTGTAGGTCGTCCACAAGCGCAGCAGGACCGAACGAGTCAGCGCGTCAAAGTCCGCTCCTGCGTACCAGACACTTCCGCGGCCAACTTTCCTGCGGGTGAGCGCTGGAAGCCCGGCAAGGTCAAGGCCACCACCTCGGCCATCAAAGTATGCAACGCGCTCAGGCCCACCCTCCGAGGAGTCCCCGGGAATTTGCCACTGCAAACCGGCAGCGGGGGCAATCTTTTCAGCCCAGCGGCCACTGCGCAGGTCCTTCGCCGCTCCCCCAAAAAGGTCCATGGTTCGTTTGAGGGCCTCGTTATCGGTGTCGATTCCACACCAATTACAGGCCGCTGGGGTACTTACTGCGGAAGAAATCCGGTTCGCGGCCTTCTCGCGCGCATCATAAACACGTCCCTGACTGGGACCGGTGAGAGTTGAATGTTCCAGAACCCGCACTCCCGCAAGATCAGAAAGAGAGCCAAGGTATCCGCCCAAAACAGCCCCAAGTTGGGAATCAACAACACCGCTGGGCGCGGTAATGACAATGTGTGCTCCGCGTTCAGCTGCTGTACGCAGAGCCTGAGTCATCTGCGGGTAGTCAATGAAGAGGGCGGGAAGAATGATGAGATCGTAAGAGCTGAAGTCATTGTCGATGCCCACAACATCAGTGGCGATTCCCGCTTCCCACAGGCTTTGATGCCAGGACTTAGCGGGCGCGAAGTTCCCCCACGAATCTGCAGGATTTTCAGAACTAATCGGACCGATCGCATAGTGGCGCGCCCACTCGCTCTCCCAGTCAATGACAACTGCAGCACGCGAGCTCATGCGAGTCCCGGTAATTGGCGCCAAAGACTTTAGAGCTTCGCCGGTGCTCACGACATCCGTCCAGATCGGTGAATCTTCACCAGAGTGGGGCACCATCCCCGCATGGAAGGTTTCCGATCCCCTCGCGGATTGCCTCCACTGGAATTGGAGGATTCCATCCGCGCCGTGAGCCAGTCTTGCGATACTCCACAACAGGAACTGTCCGGGGCGCTTGGGAGAGTTTTGAGGACGCCACTGCACCGCACCGGGACTCTGCTCCATCAGCAGCCAGGGAGCACCATTGCCGAGGCCGCGCATGACGTCACCCTGCCAAGCGATGTCGTGCGCCGCCTGAGGATCTGCGGGGTCCGGGTAGGAATCATCGGCGATGATGTCACACAGCGGTGCCCACTTTCGGTAGTCGAGAAGCGGGAAGGTTCCCATAAAATTCGTCGTGATTGGCCGGTCAGAATAGCGACGAATCACCTCTCGTTCGCGTTCCATCTGGGAACGCAAGGCATAGTCACTAAAGCGACGCCAATCCAGCATTTGCCCGGGGTTGTAGAAAGTGGGCATTGCACGGGGAGGCTGAATTTCTTGGATATCCCTATAGGTTTGGGACCAAAATGCAGTTCCCCAGGCCTGATTGATCGCCTGAATATCCCCGTATTTCTCCACGAGCCAGCGTCGAAATGCCGCAGCGGACTCATCATCAAAACTCTCCGCCGTGTGACAGGCGTATTCGTTCGAAATGTGCCACATGACGACACCGGGATGGTCGCCAAAACGGCGCGCCATGGCCTCGGTTAACTCACAGGCTTTGCGGCAAAAAAGCTCGCTTGATGGGTTGTACTGCTGGCGCGAGCCAAATCCCAGCCGCACGCCTCGAGAATCAACGGGAAGGGTTTGGGGGTAGTGCTGAGCCATCCACGCTGGAGGGGAAGCGGTCCCATTGGCCAGGCCCACCCCAATTCCAGAGCTGTGGAGCTGATCAATGAGTTCCGCCAACCACTCCAGATCATAGTGGCCTTCTTCGGGTTCAAGAGATGCCCACGAAAAGATTCCCAGGGATATCAGATTGACTCCGGCCTCGACCATGCGTTCAATGTCGCACAGATTCGTCTCGCGGTCCCACTGTTCGGGGTTCCAATCGCCGCCGTAGGCAATCGTATCCATTAACCTATCCTTCCCAGCACCTCGTGGTGGCTCGACAGCGGACTGACTATCCCTTCACAGAACCGGCAGCCAGACCTGATTGCCAGTACTTCTGCAAGCCAAGGAATAGCACGATCAGCGGCAGAACACCCAAGAGGGCACCCAGCATGACTGCACCCTTCTGCGGAGCGAAGTAGCTCATCATGCCGTACAAGCCCAAAGTGACAGGCTTGAGTTCAGGCGTCGAGACCATCATCAAAGGAAGCAGGAAGTTATTCCAGGTTGCCACGAAGATGAAGAGGAAGATTGTCACCATTGCCGGGGCAAGCAGGCGAAGAACGATCGTGAAGAACACACGCGCTTCGGATGCTCCGTCGATGCGGGCAGCCTCGATGAGTTCTGTCGGGACAGAGGATTCCGCGTAGACACGGCCGAGGAACACGCCGAAAGGAGAGACACAGCTAGGGATCAGGATTGCCCACACAGTGTCTGTCAGCCCAAGGTTATGGAAAACAACGTAAAGCGGGATGGTGAGCAGGGCGACCGGCATCAGCAGTCCGGTCATAATAAGTGCCATCGAGACATTACGCCCAGGGAAGACAAACTTCGCCATCGCGTATCCAGCGGCAACCGAGATCAGGGTTCCGACGACGCCAGCAGTTGTTGAGTAGAAGAGGGAGTTGAGCACCCAGCGCCAGAACAGGCCCTGTGTCCACCCCATGAGCTTCCCGTAGTTATCTCCCAACTCGAAGTGTCCGAACCAGAAGCCATTGGTAGAGGCAAGATCAGCATTCGACTTCGTCGCTGAGAACATCACCCAGATGATGGGAAGGACGAAGTAAAGCATGGTGAAGGTCAGAGCAACGATGGTGACGATTCGAGCGACCTTCGAGGGTGCGAGTGAACGCGGAGGCATTCCCTCGAGAGAGGGTGTGTACTGGCGTCCATCGGGCAGCGTGCGCATAGTGGTACTCATCGGACGGTCTTCCTTTGCAAGAGCGCGTAGATCACGGCCAGCCCACCGGCGACCAGTGCCATGACGATTGAGATTGCCGAGGCTGGGCCATCACCACCGGGCGAGATAGTTCCGAACATGGTGTTGTAGGCCATCATCATCGGCGTGTAGGCATTGCCCATCCACCTATTGGATGAGTACATCACCGCGGGCTCATTGAAGAGCTGAATCGTGCCGATGATGGAAAGAAGAACCGCCAGAAGCGCAGCGGAAGATACCATGGGGACTTTGATTCGGCGGACGATCTGCCACGAGGTCGCACCATCAAGACGAGCTGCCTCATAGAGTTCGTGGGGAATTGCTTGAAGCGCTGCCAGGAAGATCAGCATGTTGTAACCGGTGTAGGTCCACGTCGTCATATTTGCCATCGAGGCAAGGATTGGTGCTCCGGGAGCCATAAAGTCAACATGGATTCCAAAGGAATCAAAGAACTTAACGATCGGGGAAAGCTCAGGGGTGTAAATATACATCCACACCATGGCAGCAACAATGCCGGGGATCGCAAAGGGTAAGAAGTAGCTGAGGCGGAAGAAACCGACCCGACGGATCAGGAATGAGTCCAAAACCAGTGCCAAAACCAATGCCGAGATGATCATGAAGGGGATCTGGAAGGCTGCATAGACAACCACCCGCCCCATACCGGTCCAGAAATCACCCGAAGCAATGACCACAGCGAAGTTGTCGAGGCCAACAAACTGGTTGGTGAGTTCGCCACCGCCATAGAGTCCGCCACCACTGACAACCTGACGGAAAAACGATTGGTAGATTGCAACGCAGATCGGAACGGCAAAAACCAGAATAAACATGATGAAGAAAGGGGCCATAAATGCCCAGCCCGTACGCGCATCGTGCCGTTCTCTGATGCGTCGATTTTGAGTATCAGACTGCATGTATCAATCACCTTCGATTGCTCGCAGATTGTATATGGGGTTGCATGACGTGAAAAGGGGTGTGGCCCCTCGAGCGGAGAAACCACACCCCTCCGCGTTTAGCGATTACTCAGCGACGGGAAGGTTTCCGTCCTTGAGCGCCTTCAGCGACTGCTCCTGAGCGGCCTTGAAGATGCCAATCACCTTTCCGGAGCCGTCACCAGCCGCGGTTGCAGCCTTGGTCATTGGAGCACCAACACTTGAGAAGAACGGAATGTACGGGAAGTCGGGGGCCAAGTTGGCGTTTGCCTTCGACAGTTCAGCGAAGACATCCTGGCCACCGTAGAATTCCTTGATCGAATCGGGGGTCTTCATGGTGCCGCTGGTGGTCGCGACGATCAGACCCTGCGAAACCAGAGCATCAACCTGGGTATTCAGCCAGTTGTTAAACTCCATTGCACCCTTGGGGTTCGCGCAGCCCTTCATGACTGCAACGCCGGAACCACCGTCAGGACCAGTCAAGGCACCCTTGCCAAAGTCGGGGAGCTGAGCAACTGCCCATTCACCCTTGTTATCGGTCTTCTCCAGATCACTGGAGATGAGCGGTGCTTCCCATGCGGCACCGATGGTACCGATCAGTTTCTTATCGGTCAGGGCCTTGGTAAAGGAGTCACCCCAACGCTCGGTAACGAAGGTGGTCTTGTCGTCGATCATCGACTGCCAGAAGTCTGCCACGGTCTTGGCGGAAGCATCATCGATCTTAACGGTCCACTTATCATTCTCGGCCTTGTACCAAACGCCACCAGCTGCGGCTGCTTGTGCGGACAGGCCGTAATGTGCTTCATCGGTCTCGAAGGCGGAGATGTACTTGCCCTTTGCAGCTGCGATCTTAGCAGCGGCCTTGAACTCATCGAGGTTGGTGGGAACCTTGATTCCCAGCTTCTCGAATTCGGCCTTGTTGTAGTAGTAAACCAGCGGGCCGGTGTCCTGAGGAAGACCGAAGTACTTTCCACCGACACTCATCTGTGAGAAGGCACCGGAGTAGTTAGACTTGTACTGGGTCGCGTACTGTGTCACATCCTCCAGCAGCCCCTTGGTGAACATCTCGGGGAGTTCGCCGTAGCCAATCTGCGCCAAGCAAGGACCGGAGCCAGCTTTAACGTCAGTTTCAAGCTTCTTGATCATTTCGTTGGCCTTGCCATCGAACTTGACCGCTTGGACCTGAGTGTCCGGGTGTTCCTTGTTCCACTGCTCAACCAGCGACGAGACCTTCGTCATTCCTTCACCATCGGGGAGACGGTGCATGTATGTGATGGTTGCGCCCTTATCGGCAGATGCCGAAGAGCTTGCGGCGCCGTCAGTCTTCGCACCCGAACTTGAGCACGCAGCCAGACTCATCGCAGTAACTGACATGAGCGCAACAACGCTCATGGAGCGGCGTGACATGTGCATGTTATTCCCTCTCCGTTGTGGGATATCTATAAAGTTGACACCTCTTGTCAGCTTTGCCTATTGCATGTTCTATGCTACCACGGTGATGGTGTCTGATGACATTTTGACCTGTGAGAATGCAACTATTTGATCACGATTTGATAACTAGCCTTAATCTTCCTTCTTCCACTGGGTCCAACGCCCTTCTCCGGGAGCCAGATCCACGGTGCATTCCAGGCCAAAACCATTGATGATGCTCGTAGACGGAGCATCTGAATCATTGTAAATAAAGGCAAGTTGCGACTTGGGATACCAAGCGACCTCAACATCAGGGTTGGATGACGCAAGGACACAATCCCACTGATCTTCTCGGTGCGCCGCCCACATAATCGCGCGGTGCAGAAGCCGGCTATTGACAGTCGACCAGGTCAGTCCAGCAAGGTAAACACCCCTACCTGAGCAGAAATCATGTGCAGAGGCACGCACGCTCCCCCGATCCATCACAAGCACAGAAGTGTCAGGATCTGTAACTACAACGTCTCCTGGGTCTTCACCGTAAACAAAGTCTCCATCCAGGTCAGCAGTAATGAAATGTTCTGCCGCAATCTCGTCATAGCGGTCCTTGGACAGGGACCACGAGATTTCTTGATCCACACCCAAGACGTCCGCGAGCGCAAAAATGCTTCCGCGGCAGATGCCGCCTCTATCCGCTTGTCCTTGAGTTCCCAAAGAGGCCGTGGGCTGGCCAACCCCAATGAAACCGCCACCGCGGGCAACAAAGCGACGCAGAGTGTCTTGCAGTCGTAGGTCCTCCCAAACTTCCCCTCCGGAGAAGGCAGTATTCGCGGCGCCGGCGTTGATTACCACGTCAACATCCTTCAAAGAGGAATCTCCCCCATCGATGACCTCATCGAAAGACATGAAACGCACGTCAAAAGGAAGTCCTGCAAGGGCCTCGATAACTCCCAAGTAGGTATGGATCTGCTTGTACCACAGGGCATGGGCAACCATATGGGTCTGCCACGTGCGCAGCTTTCCCCACGCATTCAAAACGGCAACGCGTACGGGTGCACACGCGGGCTTTTCCCCACCCGTGGCCTCGTGAAGGGAACGGAACTCCGCAAGGATTTCCTCCACGCGGTCAATGAACTCGGGGAACTTGAGCGCCAAGGAAAGGTAGCCGCCATAGCCCATGCGGTCCAGGGGACTACGGACAATTGCGCGACGAGCGGTGCGCCACGACTCGTTCGCCTCTCCCAGGGGATCTCCACCCTCGCGGAAGACATCGGGGAAGAAGTAGGGAAGGAAGCGCCCCTCGGTGTATCGCACACCGGGAATATCGGAGATCATGCGGCAAGTTGCGGCCGAACCGACGGATCCGACAACCGCATCCATCTTGATCGAAGGGAAGTAGGGGCCGTAGGGCTCCATACCGATCCAGTTATCGCCAAGGAACATCATGGCTTCGCGACCTTCGTCATGAACCTTGCGAACCAGTTCTCCCGCCTTTTGGGCGACTCGCTTGGAGGTGAAGTCAATCCAATCCCGGAATACACGTGTTGGCGTGCGGAAGGGACAGTTGTACCAGCCGCCATCCACGAAGTCCTCGGGAGTCAGCGCATAGCCGTATTCCTTTTCAAACTCTTCCATCGCCGGGATCGACACCGAGGCCGAATAGCCAAACCAATCGACGTAGCGCTCACGGCCTCGGGAATCAAAGGCCAAGGTGAAGTGGTAGAAGAAGGTCGTAAAACGAACCACGTCCACTTGAGGGTTCGCTTTCAGCCATGCGGCCAAGGCATCCTTGACGTGCTCCCAGGTCCGCGGGAATGCCACATCGAAGGGGCGCTCCTTCACGCGGCCTTCTTCAAGCGCCCAGTCGTTCGTCAGATAGTTGTACATCTGGGTGGAATCCCACATCTGCACGGCAAAGAAGTTCACGGTGTACACGTGGAAGGGAACGGGCTTGTGAATTGTCACCACCGCGCTCGACGCAGTGGGCGGAAGCTCTCCAACGATCGGCACGGGATCAACGACGGGTGAGGGGTCAACCTCTTGAACGCTCCACTCCGAAGGATCCAGAACCTGCCCGCTGGTCCGATCAATGACCTGCCACCAGCGGGAGGTATCACATTGAGTATCGGGGCGGAATTGCGCCTGGAACCACCCCTCCATCACATTGATACTCAAAGGCCCGCTTTCTGGCGCCGTATGAGGGTTTGAGGAAAGGTATTGGTGGATGCGCTCGCCCTCGCTCTGATCGGCCCAGTTTTCATCACCACGCGCAGGGAAATACGTGGAGTAGACCTTGGCAAATGCTCGGTCGACCCATTCGGGCAGTTCAGTGCCATCGGAATTGCGCACCGCATCCGCACCGAGGCGTTCAACAAGAGCGCGCACTTCGGCATCGATTCCGCGCTCAATGGGAAGGGTGAGACGACCTGGCTTGGTCGATTTGTCAGTCATTGTCACTCCGATGTGTTGATTTCAGCGTCATTGCGAAGAGGTAGACAACTTTGGGCACTTATCCAGCTAGTCCTAAGTTATTTCCTTCTTGGTACGATAGTACAAGCACACCGAGGTGGTGATGCATTCCCGATAACAATGGAGACACCGATGTCCCTTACTTCTGAAGAAATTAACAGCCAACCTGAGCTGTGGCGTCGAGTTCTTGACGTTCCCACTGATGCACTTCCCAAAGATGGTGAGGCCATTGCCGTCATCGGGTGTGGAACATCGTGGTTTATCGCGCAGGCATACACCGTTGCCCGCGAGCGCCAGGGCAAGGGTCTCTCTGATGCCTTCACCGCCACCGAATTCCCCTGGGATCGCCACTACGACCGCGTCGTGTGCCTGTCCCGCTCGGGCACAACAACTGAAATTATTGACATTCTGCACGGTCTGAAGGACCGCGGCATCCCCAACGTCTTGATCACCGCTGTGGGCAATGGCCCCGCAACCCCCTACGCAGATGTTGAGGTTGTTCTGGACTTCGCCGATGAAGAATCCGTTGTCCAGACTCGTTTTGCAACCACTGCTCTTGCATACTTCCGTCACAGCTTGGGTGACGATATCGCTGCAGCCGCGGATGACGCACAGCGCGCCCTCGAGCTCGAAATCCCCCAGCGTTGGGTTGATGCCGACCAGATCACTTTCCTGGGCACCGCATGGACCATTGGCCTGGCAAACGAAGCGGGCCTGAAGCTGCGTGAAGCATCTCAGTCGTGGACTGAGGTCTACCCAGCAATGGAATACCGCCACGGTCCGATCTCTATCGCTCAGCCCGGTCGCCTGACCTGGGTTTTCGGCCCAGTTCCCGAGGGCATGGCCGATCAGGTTGCCGCAACTGGCGCCGAATTGGTGACTTTCGACGGTGATCCCATGGCTCACCTCGTTGTCGCACAGCGCCTTGCCGTTGCCCGCGCTGAGGCTCGCGGTCTCAACCCTGACACTCCGCGCCACCTGACCCGCTCGGTGATCCTCAAGTGAACAATTCGGACCAGAAGCTCGCCATCGGGATCGATGTCGGCGGCACCACCATCAAGGGGGTGCTCGCTGACACCCGCGGCACTGTGATTACCTCTTCCGAGGCCGTCGCCACCCCCCAGACCGGCGCCGATGATGTCGTTTCTGCGGTCGTTCGTCTGGCCCGAACTCTTCGCGAGGCTTCGGTCGATGCACCCGTGGGCGTGTGCGTTCCTGGAATTATTGACGAAGAACATGGAATTGGTATTTTTTCTGCCAATTTGGGCTGGAAAGACGCTCCTTTAAGCGAGAAGCTTTCCGAGGCTCTGGATTCTTTCGTTCCTCTGGGACACGACGTCCGCTCGGGCGCTCTTGCCGAGGCCCTGTGGGGCGTTCGCCGTCCCTCCTGCCTGTATGTGGCAGTAGGGACCGGGATCGCCTCGGGCGTTGTGATCAATTCACGCCTCGCGCCGGCACCACCGTGGGCTGGTGAGATCGGACAGGTTCCCGTTCCACACCCCGATCGCCCCTATGAGGTTGTTCCGGTGGAGCAGGTCGCATCGGCCAGCGGTATTGCACGCCGGGCAATCGAGGCCGGAATTGTCCCCGAAGGATCGGGGGCCCGCGAAGTTGAGGAACTTGCCCTTTCGTCCAGCGAGAACGCTCGAAGGGCACGCGAGATCCTTGAGACCTCGATGAGTCTACTGGGCGGGATTCTTGCAACAGTGTGCCATCAGGTTGGTTCGCTTCCCGTCGTTCTGGGAGGTGGCCTGTGCAAAGGTGGCTCACTGATTTACGATCCCCTTCGTAAAGGCTTGGAATCGGGCTGCACAGTCATGCCCGCACCTGCACTGCTCTCCGCTGCTTTGGGTTCCTCGTCTCAGGCACTGGGCGCCGCAGCTTTGGCATTCCAGAGCCATGGAATCGAGGTTGAATCATGATCTGGACCTTCACTCCCAATCCGGCTCTGGATATTACGTGGCAGGCTCCCGATCAAACCCACGGTCAGGTTCACCGCATTACGGAGTATTCCCAGCGTCCGGGAGGGAAGGGACTGAATGTCTCTCGCGTCTTGGACCAGCTCGGAGTCCCAAGCCATGCAACAGGTTTCTTGGGGGGTGCAACCGGCAGCGTGATCGCCTCGCTGATGAAGGAAATGACTTCTCTGGTAACGCCAGAGTGGGTTGAGGTTCCTTTCCAAACGCGACGCTCTATCGCCATGATCGACGACACCGCCACGGTATACAACGAATCCGGTCGCGCTCTAGATCCTGATTCCTGGAAGCAGATGGCTGATCTTTTGGGAAGCCACCTGCATGCGGATGACCTCTTGGTCGTTTCAGGTTCTCTTCCCGGGAGCAGCACTTTTGAGGTTCTCGAGCCGGTGTTGCGCCGCGTCCGTCAGATCGGTTGCCGCATCATTCTGGATACCTCAGGTCCATCCTTGGTTGAGTGCGCAGCGTGGGCCGACGTCCTCAAGCCCAATCACTTGGAACTCCTCGACGCTACGGGCGCGTCCTCCATCGAAGAGGGCGCGCGTGCCCTTATCGAGCAGGGACCGAGCTGGGTGTGCGTATCGCGAGGCGAAGAGGGAATGGACCTCTTTTCTCGCGAAAGCCATTGGCACGCCGAGGCCGGAGTTGTCCTTCAGGGCAATCCCACCGGTGCCGGCGATGCCTGCGTTGCCTCCCTTGCTCGCTCGCTTGCTCAGGCTGGGGATGACCTTGAGTCAGAAATTCCTACTGTCATTGCCGAGGCCGTCGCAACCTCTGCGGCCGCGGTGACCATGCCCGTCGCTGGGGAGATTGACCTTCCCCTCCGCGAGGAGCTTCTTTCCCGTATTTCTCCTGTTCGCCTGTCCTAATTTGTCAAGAAAGTAGGTCGCTATGCTTGCTGACACCGCTGTGCTTGCACGCGATTGCGCCGCCCGCAAGGTTGGTCTTGCGGCTTTTAACGTGGTCCTTCTTGATCACGCCGAAGCATTCGTTGATGCCGCCGAAAACACCGGTTTACCCTTGGTCCTCCAGCTGTCCCAAAACGCTGTGAAGTACCACGGTGGCCGTCTGCGTCCCCTGGGGCGCGCGCTTATCGAGCTTGCCGAGGCCTCCACCGTTCCCGTTTCTGTTCACCTTGATCACGCTGAATCCACCGATTTGTGCCGTGAGGCTGTCGAGCTCGGTTTTACCTCAATCATGTATGACGGTTCAAAGCTTCCAGATGCGCAGAACCGTGAGACTACCGCTGAGATCACCGCTTTCGCTCACGAGCACGGTGTCAGCGTCGAGGCCGAGCTGGGTGAAGTTGGCGGAAAGAACGGTGTCCACGATCCATCGGCACGCACCAATCCTGAGGATGCGGCCCAGTTTGTCGCAGATACCGGTGTTGATCTGCTCGCTGTTGCTGTGGGTTCTTCTCACGCAATGGCAACTCGCGAGGCTGTTTTGGACAACCAGCTGATTGCTGCAATCCATGAACTCGTTCCTGTTCCGCTGGTTTTGCACGGCTCTTCCGGCGTTCCCGACGAGGGCATGGTCGCGGCAATTCAAGCCGGAATGACCAAGATCAACGTTTCGACACACTTGAATGTCGTCTTCACTCAGGGGGTCCGTCAGATTCTTGATGAAAACCCGAAGATTGTTGATCCGCGAAAGTATGTCGGCCCTGCAACTCGTTTGGTCCAGGAAGAAGTTGAACGCCTGATGCGCCTCTACGCCCAGGCTTAATACTCGACGAAGGCAATTTGCTGCCCATCTTTTTTCATGTGATGAGGTAGCACGCAGCCCTCCCCCGCTTCCGCGTGGGAGGGCTTTTCATCTGCGCTCTATTTATTTGACGTACCAGCCTCGACCTCGCCACAGGCCTTCGAGGCCCGCCAAACGTTCTTGGAAGTCTTCCCAGCTTCCGCGGGGGCATCCCGCCCAGGCAACTTCTGCCAGACCCGCTAGGCGCGGCAACAGCATCTCCCAGACGTCTTTTTCTCGGCACAGGGTTTCACTCCACAAGCAGGCCTCGACGCCTTCAATTCCCGTGCGGTCCACGCCCTCACAGATGCTCTCGGGATCCCAATCCCAAGCTTTCTTCAAAGGAAGGATTCCGGCCCAAGTAATGCCGAGCTTCTGCTCTGGATATTCCTTCATATCGAAGTAGGCTTTCGGACCGGGCGACATGATCGCTTTCACTCCGCGTCCAACAGCACGAGCGATCGAGTCCCCTTCAAGATCGTCATGCCACACCTGAACAAGATCGCCTTCGCCCAGCAGATCCGCGGCTTCTTCCCACGCCACAGCGCGCGTACCACGGGCATGAATACGCTCAATTTGGCTTCCAACAATCGCAGGATAATCACCTTCGACTGTTGAGAAGGATTCATCGCCACCGATGTGGATACCGGCCGGCGAGAAGGGGGCAAGGGTCTCGACAACGGCCTCGAGGAAGGCCTGGGTTGCAGGAGCCTTGGTTGAGAGAGTCGAGAAACCGACTTCAGTTCCTTCGTAAAGGGGCGGACAGACCCCATCGGGATTGAGTCCTTCAATCGCGTGGAGTGCGGCGTTGACGTGTCCGGGGATATCAATTTCGGGGATGATCGCAATCATCCGCGAGCGTGCTTCCTCAACAAGAGTCTGATAGTCATCAAGAGTGTAATAGCCGCCTTCTTCCCCGCCGACTGCGCAATCGGATGAGCGTTCAATGAGTTCTGGGAATTGCGGGATTTCGATGCGCCATCCCTGATCATCACTCAGGTGCAGGTGCAAGATATTCAAACCCACTTCGCTCATCGCATCCATGACACGAAGGATTGTGGGAACGCCGAAGAAATGACGGGCAACATCGATGTGTAAGCCGCGGTGCCTATAAGCGGGATAGTCGATGATCTTCACTGCAATGGGAGCCCGACTGTGATTCGCGATAGCCAATGTGTTGAGGCGACGCAGGCCTCGAGACAGCCCCAATTCTGTAGCAGCAATCACCTGCGCGCTTCCACTGGAAATCGTCAAAATGTAGGCCTCTGCGGACTGCCATTCCTCTGGGATTGCCAGGGGTGCAATTTCGGCTGAAAACTCCTCAGGAGTCTTCAGCACAACTGAAGGGCTAATTTCTGACCAAGTGAATTCTTTCGGATGAGCATCGGCCTCTTCAATGAAGACCGGAAGTGGAAGAAGTCCGGGAATCGTGGACAGAGAGGAGGACATCGACGAGCTCCTTTGCTTAGTCATCAACTGTATGAACATCCCTATCCTAGCCCTCTGGGCAACAAGTGGTCATCGGCCGCTATTGTTGGGGCTATGAGCGCACTGAATTTCGTTTCCGACACCTTTGATCCTTCGCGCTGGCGTGAGGTTGAGGGCTTCGAATTAACCGATATGACCTACCACCGCGGGATTTCCCGAGGCCCCGTCGACGGAACTGAAAAGGGCGCCGACTTGCCCGTGGTCCGTATTGCTTTCGATCGTCCAGAAATTCGCAATGCCTTCCGCCCACATACCGTTGATGAGCTCTATCGTTGCCTGGACCACGCGCGAATGACCAGCGATGTCGCTGCGGTTATTTTGACAGGAAACGGGCCTTCCCCTCGCGATGGCGGCTATTCCTTCTGTTCGGGTGGCGACCAAAGGATCCGCGGAAAAGATGGCTACCGCTACGAACTTGAGGGCAGCGAGGCCTCGGCGGGAGTGGAACAGCGACGCGAGCAAATTGACCCCGCCCGCGCTGGACGCCTTCATATTTTGGAGGTTCAGCGCCTGATCCGTACCATGCCGAAGGTCGTTATTGCGGCGGTTCCCGGTTGGGCGGCTGGTGGCGGCCACAGCTTGAATGTTGTGTGTGATCTTTCGATTGCTTCTCGTGAACATGCCGCATTCATGCAGACCGATGCGAATGTTGGTTCTTTTGATGCCGGTTACGGCTCTGCACTGCTCGCGCGCCAAGCGGGTGATAAGCGTGCACGTGAGATTTTCTTCCTTGCCAGGCGCTATGACGCCGATACTGCGGAACGCTGGGGCGTCATTAACGAGGCAGTTCCCCATGCTCAGCTGGAGGAAACGGCGCTGGAGTGGGCTCGGATCATTTCAACGAAGTCTCCACAGGCTATCCGTATGCTGAAATTTGCTTTCAACTTGGCCGATGATGGCTTGGCCGGCCAGCAGGTTTTTGCCGGTGAGGCGACGCGCATGGCATACATGACGGATGAGGCTCAGGAAGGTCGCGATGCCTTCATTGAACACCGCGCGCCAGATTGGTCTTCCTTCCCTTATTATTTCTGAATAATGATTTGGGTTTCAGGAGCCGATCAGCTTTGTCACAGCTCGAGTCATGGTTACTTCGTATGACATTTCTGCGGAAATATCAGGGAAAAGTGCCCAGATACACTTCTGTATCCCATTAGCTTGACAAAACCTATAAACTATAAGTGCCGTCAACTTCAGGAACTCTCGAGCAACACGTGCTCCCATCACACGAATTGCGTTCAAAGAAAGGGCCTATGTGAGAATTCACTTAGGATCGCGAAGCTCCCAAAGGGCGCTGTCGTATCGACAGAGCTCCAAGGTTTCGCGCGCCCTGATTCTTCTCACAACTGCCGCGCTTGGAGGGTCTTTTACGCTCTTGGGTCTGCCATGGTCTTCCGCATATGCGCATCCAGACACAACGCCCGTTACAACCGTTTCCACTGGTCCTCTTGATCATCTTGACGATGTCGGCAACAGTCTAGATGTACACGCTACGGCTGAAGCTCCCAGCACAGATCCAACCCTCAGCATCAAGGATCTTCAGTCAACTCCTGACCGCCTAGTTCTTGAAAGCGGTTCCCCGCTGGCAAAGAAATTTGTCCACACTCCTTATGAAAAGGCAGAGGTCATTGTTGAAGGTGCTGAATTCGCACCTGAAACGACACTGTCCAATCAGACTCCGGCGGTCACCTTCGACCAGCTTGAACCCAAGCCAACGTCCAGCGACGATACGCCCTCTTTGAATGACCTAAAGGGTCATGAAGGCGCGATGTGGGTTGAGAGCAACGCAACGTCTTCCGCCAATGCAACCTCAATTGCTCAATTGCAAGGCGATGAGCAGGATATTAAGACTCTCGATGAACTGCAGGAAAAGGGTATTCCCGCCATCGATTCTTCGCTTGCTACCCCTGAGATCCTCGTTCAAAACGGACAAATTCGTACCCTGACATTCGAGCTGACCAATGTCGGCAAGGATGCGAAGGACATCGAGATTGAAGGAGTTTTCTCCAGTAAGCTCGCCGGCAGCAGTACGGTCATTTGGAGCCTCCAGTGCTCAGTTAAAGGCGGAGCAACCTGCCCCGAGCGCGCCGATGGGTATGCAGAATCGGTTACCCTCACTCAGCACAAGCCCGAGTTCTCGCCCTTCCATTCCGTGATCAACATGCCAAAGGGCTCCACCATCACGATCACCGCTCAAATTCGCCAAACAATCTCTCAGTGCACCCCCGATACCGTCAATGAGACAACTACTCGTTTCAGCTGGAAGCGCCTGGATGCTGACAAATCAAAGCAGACCGATCTTGAGCTAACAGGGAAGATTGCCTGCGCAAGCGCAACTCCCACACCGACGGCAACGCCCTCAGCAACTCCATCCCCCACTCCTACGGCTACCACGCCTTCAAGTGATGATCAGACGAGTTCTGCGACGGCAAAGCCTCTACCGACGGCGACTCCGACCCGGCACATCAACGAAAGCCAGTCGAACGTTCAGCCTCGACCAATGCAAAATGAGGCTCGCCCTGCGCCTGCCCCGGCTCGTCGAGTACAAGTCTTCGCTCCCGGTTCACCGAACCGTCCGACCGCACAGGAAGCAGCGCGTCGCAGTGCTGCTGCTCGACAGGCTCAGGCAGCTGCCCGCCAACAGCAGAACGCAAACGCTGCGGCCCAACGCAATAATGCTGCACCCACCACTCCTACGCGCTCAAACAGCGATGCCACTCCCGCCACTTCCCAAGCTCCTGCAGAGAACCAAGACAACTCGCAGCTGTCTGATTCCAGTTATGGCTTCAACGCAAACGGTCGCCGTGGCGGTTTGATGAGTGACGTCGAAGCCAATAGCGCGGTCGCGGTTGCTGCACTACTCGTCACTGCCGGCGCCGGCGCACTGGCGACCTTCCACAAGGGCAAGTGAAACACTCTCTTTGATTTTCACTGGCGCTTATCACTTACTAGGTGCCAGTTTTTAATTCAAAAGAGCTCTGCAGGCTCTTTCATGGTGCCCAAGCAAATACTACTGCTCACGCAAGGTGATAAAGAAGCGCTGGGCTGACGATGCAGCCCAGCGCTTGTGTCGTTTCGAATGACCTTAGCGGCGTCCAAACTTCGCACGCATCACGCGCGCCAAAGCAAGTTCAGCAAAGGCATCCACCAGAAGAGCGCCGCCGAAAACGCCCGAGAAAATCTTCCATCCCGAACGCGGCTTCGCAGCCTTCACCGCAGAAACCAGTAGTGCCGCACCGGCCGCTGCTTCGATAGAAGCGAGAGCTGAAAGGATCCACGGACGGTCTGAGACAACCGCCATGTAGGCCTTCTGAATAGCGCTGGGATCTTCTTCCTTGTTCCCGGTCATCATGATGTCAACGCTACGACCGATGGCATTCGAGATACCGCGCGCATTGTGAAGAACCGCGCCTTCAACATCCCCGGCTTCGATCGAACCCTGGAGGAACTCTGCAACGCCGTGAGGCAGCGCAAGAGCCTTGACGACGGCTGTAATTGCATGAACTCCGTTAAGGTCCTGAGCGGCAAGCAATGCCTCAACATCAGCACCCGGGACGTGTGCTGCGATTTCACGCAGGGCAGGGCGGTCTCCCACCAAGTCGACGACGGAAGGATCCACGGACTCGGCAGAAGCGGAACCGGTCACGATACGCGTTGTCATTCCCCAGTTATGGGTCAACACATGCTCAAGATGATCATCGGTCACCAAGTACAGATGCAAATCACCATCGGTCATCGCTAGGGAAACCAGCGGAAGATCACCGAAGTTCCATCCTGACTTGTCTTCGGGAATTTCTGCCAACAGTGCGCGATACCCATTGTTCAGCTCGACATCTGCGACATCGACGCCCTCAAGTGCGGCCAAGAGAGGAACCGAAGATGCGGGGGTACGACCAATTTCGACGACGCGAACGCCCGACTCTGTCTCTTCGACCTCTTCAGGTAGAAATTCTGCCAGGGGGCTATCGCCCTGAGGAAGAGCATCGACATGTTCTCCGCCCAGACGCACCTCTGCCTTGAAGTGCGAAGCTAACTGAGAAGCAAGCTCGCTGACCGTAATTCCTGCTTGCGCATCCTGAGCACCTTCAGCAAGGATCGCGACTCGCCCGTTCTCAACCGCAATATTGAGACCCAGAAGCTGAGGAGTTGCCTCAAACCATTCCAATTGGGCCAAAACGAAACTTTCACGGAGCACGTGCGCAACTTGATCGGGATCAAGCTGGGAGGCAATCATCATTCCCTCAACGCGGGTCCATGTCGCATCAGTCATCATTGTCATCCTTCCGAAGCCCCTGAGAATCGTCCTTCGACTAGCTACAAGTTTAGCCTGTCCTTCCGATCGATAGGCACATCACAATAGAAAAGGTGAGGGCACCCATTTGGGTGCCCTCACCTTTCAGTGCTACTGAAGTAGTTCAGAAGCGATCAGCGCATCTTGGTGCCGACCGAGCCCAGACGCTCAGCAGCCTCAACAACGCGTGCAGCCATACCGGCTTCAGCTTCCTTACCCCAAGCGCGAGGATCGTACTTCTTCTTGTTGCCGACCTCGCCGTCGATCTTGAGGACACCCTCGTAGTTGGTCATCATCCAGTTGACCACGGGGCGGGTGAAGGCGTACTGGGTGTCGGTGTCAACGTTCATCTTGATGACGCCGTTGGCAACTGCCAGTGCGATCTCTTCGTCGGTGGAGCCGGAGCCGCCGTGCATGACCAGGTCGAAGGGGCGGTGATCGAGACCGTAGTGAGCAGCAACCTCTTCCTGGATGGTGCCCAGGAGCTCAGGACGCAGCTTGACGTGACCGGGCTTGTACGCACCGTGCACGTTACCGAAGGTCAGAGCAGTGATGTAACGGCCCTTTTCGCCAAGGCCGAGGGCCTCAACGGTCTTGATGGCATCTGCGGTCGAGGTGTACAGCTTCTCGTTGATTTCACCAACGACACCGTCTTCTTCACCACCCACAGCGCCGACCTCGATCTCGAGGACGGTGTGAGAGTCAACGGCCAGCTGCAGCAGGCGCTTTGCAATCTCAAGGTTCTCATCCAACGGAATGGCGGAGCCATCCCACATGTGGGACTGGAACCAGGGAAGACGGCCAGCCTTAACTTCCTCGACCTCCATGTGCATGAGCTGCTCGGTCCAAGAATCCAGGTTCTGCTTTGCGCAGTGGTCGGTGTGCAGAGCAATGGTGACGTCGTAGTTCTTTGCGACCTCACGGGCGTAGGCAGCCATTGCCAACGAGCCGGCGATACGGTCCTTGACGGTGGAACCTGACCAGTATTCAGCGCCACCCACGGAAACCTGGATGATGCCGTCAGATTCGGCATCGGCGAAACCGCGCAGTGCAGCGCTCAGAGTCTGAGAAGAAGTCACGTTAATTGCCGGGTACGCGAACTTTCCGTCACGCGCACGGTTGAGCATTTCGTTGTAAACCTCAGGGGTTGCGATGGGCACAGGAGCCTCCTAATTGATGACAACATTTGTCGCTTCATATTGTCCCACATTTGCAGAAGAACATCACTGGACTATTGGCCCTCAGATCGAAGTCTTTTGAGCAACGCATCATTGCCCCTGCTCAGCGCTAATCATGGACCAGTTTTAGACCTATTAAAATACGCCTTTTATATAGGGTGTACTCTTCTTGTCCCTTTTCTCAATATAGGTGGGTGGTTTTTTGGAACGATTCAAACGCGCGCGAATTTGGCTTCACTCTCCGTAGACTTCGTGAGGAACACGAACTCTCACAAGAAAGCTTGGCCTACCGTTCTGGCGTGACGAAAAACCAAATTCAACTACTGGAATCAGGACGCGCTTCGGGACGCAAAGGCGAAGCTCGCGCTTCCAACCCACGTATGACAACACTCAGCGGCATTGCACAAGCGCTTGGCATGAGCATCTCTGCACTCCTTGCCGAGGCTGGGCTCTAAACTAAAAACTCCAGCGATTTAGTAGTGCGACATGACCGGAGTGCCAATCTCCGACCACTGATACACCCAATGCGCCTCTTCAACTGGCATATTGATGCAGCCGTGTGAACCACCGGGTCCGCTCCAGCCGAATGAGTGCTGCCAAGGGGCACCATGGAATGCGTAGGAGCCTGTCCAGTAGGTCACCCACGGCACTCCCTTCGCACAGTAAGGCCAATCTGGAGTGCACCCCATATCCTGCGCCTGATACTTGAGGTAAACGTTGTAGAGTCCCGTGACGGTCTCATGACCAGGTGAACCGGGAACAATCGCAACCGGACCGTGGACAACTGTGGCGCCCTCATAGGCGGTGACGGAGTTGTTTCCAAGATTGATCTCAAGCCACTTCTCACCCGGGGCGGCCTGATAAACCAAATTTTCAGCACCGTCAGCAATGAGTTTGCGTTCGTAAGTAGCCGGAGCGACGTCGTAGCTGAAGTTCCCCTCGAACTTCTTGTTGTCCTTAAGTGAAGTAATCACCGAAGCAGCGAGCGCATCAAGGTCCTTGACCTTTCGGCCATCAACAGCCTTCTTCGGAGTCTGAACGATATCGCCCGCAGAGTTGACGTTGTGGCGGCCATTCACAGGATCACGATTGGTTTCTTCGCCCTGAGAACGCACCCACTCACGGACGCGCTCTTCATCAATCGCGGGCTGCTTCAAGGAACCGTCATCGGCCAGAGCAATCTTCACCCACCCAACCCGATCCTTCGAGCTGGCCTCGATCGTGTCTTCGCCGTCGGAGATCTCAACGGGAATCTGGGCAAGCTTATTTGCGGCCTCGGCGATGGTCTGTGCACTCGCATCATCAACCACGGGAAGAAGGTTCGTTGCGCTCAACTGCACTTCTCCCCCACGGAGCATCCGCGCAGCCTCGTCCAAGGAATTGCGCAGGGTGTCATAGGGAACGCCACGCCCAGCCTGAGACTTGGTTGAAACAAAGGACTCTTGATCCTCGGCCGGACGAACAGTAGCGTCAACAACCGGAGTTCCCAGCGAGGATGCAATCGAATTCGACAGATCCTTCATCTTCAGATCATCGACATTGATCGCAGCTGGTACGTCATTGTGAACAAAAATCGCCTTGAACCGATTAAATAGGTTCGAATTCGCGGCAAGCGCTTGGTCGGCGCTCCCCTGCGGATCAACGGTTATTCCCATATCGGAAAGCGTCAGGGGCGTCGAATGACCTTCAACCACGACATTGACCTGCATCGCCTTCGCGCGCTGATCAACCATCTGTGCGATTTCATCCCGAGTCATTCCCGATACCGACTGGCCTGCCACACTAACATTGGGCAGCGCACGCGCCGAATAGTGAAGGGCATAAGCAACCCCAGCCGCACACAGAGCAATCAGGACGCATCCAAGCGTTACGCCAATCACAAGCGACTTACGTGACCGTGAAGATTTATGTTCAGACATCCCCTCCATCCTACTGATTTCACATCATTTTTGCTTGAAATTCACAGATTGCACACACCTATGTGACCCGCATATCTTCAGACAGCCCAGATCGTTTCCTGTTACCCTATTCCAACTGGTCAGGGGTAACGTTAAAGTAGGCGGACCCCAGGAGGGATAAACGTGAGTGACCTTCGTCTTCTTGTCGTTCCGGGGGGCACTTCCCCGGCATCTGTAGCAATGGCTCATGCCTCGCTACACAAGCTCGCAGAGCTGTATGAAGAGCGTCAGGCAGACCCCGATCACCCCGCTCCACACACCGTTGTTGTTATTCGCGACCCTGAGCTTGTTCCCCCATCGAGTTTGCGCACAGCTGCGACCACACCACGTGAAGCCTTCCCGCCAGAGCTCTACCCAGAGCTTGCCGACCGCATTGACGACCCCGCTCTTTTTGACAACATCGATCTTGTTTTGGCCTCCTCTGGTTCATCCGGTGAACCACGACTGGTTGGCCTCTCTATCGACGCACTGATGGCCTCGGTCAAGGCGACACATTCCGCTCTGGGAGGACCGGGGCGCTGGATCTTGGCGCTGAGCTCCCACCATATCGCGGGCGCTCAAGTACTCATGCGCGCCGCTGCTACCGAAATTTCGCCCCAGATCGTCGACTGTTCCCATGGTTTCAACCCAAAGGATTTGCTTCCCGCGATTGCTGGGGCAACCTCCGATCCCTCTCTGCCGGGCTACCTGTCACTAGTTCCCACCCAATTGGTTGATTGCCTGAACGCGGGCGATGAAGTCGTGAGCGCACTGGCACGCCTTCACACCATCTTGATCGGCGGCACCCGTCTTGATCCCGCGCTGCGCCAACGTGCCGAGGATGCAGGACTCACCATCGTCGAATCCTTTGGAATGACCGAAACCTGCGGCGGCTGCGTATACGACGGAGTTCCGCTTCCCGGAGTTATGGTCCGGACCCTCGATTGGGACGGTGCCACCCGCATTGCTATCGCCGGCCCCGTCTTACTGACACGCTACCTTGTCGGCGACACCCCATTCCACGACGAGGCCGGTACCCGCTGGTTTATCAGCGGAGATACCGGCGTAATCGACGCCGGCGGGCGTTTGAAAGTTCTGGGGCGCGCCGACGATATGATCATCTCCGGAGGACTCAACATTCCGCCGATCCGAGTCGAGGACGCCCTGAAGAACGTGGCCGGCATCAAGGACGCATGGGCGTTGGGCTTGGACGATGAGAAATGGGGACAGGCGTTATCCTGCCTTGTTGTCCCCGAGGACGCTCCTTCCTTCCCTCCCCCACCCGAGTTTGTTGAGGAACAGGGGCATCGCATTCGCGAGGCCGTTTCTTCCCAGATCGGTCGCCCACAGGCACCGCGTCGCGTGATCTTCGTTTCTTCGATTCCGCAGCTTTCTTCCGGTAAAGTCGATCGCATTGCCGCACGCCAGCTCGCTGAATCGCTCACCGGGACAGAGTCTGAGTGGCGCCGATGAGCACTGAAAGTAGGCGACAAGCAAGCCTGGGCGATTGGATTGAAGGCGCCAGGCTGCGCACCCTTCCTGCTGCTGCAGCTCCAGTCTTCGTCGGCGTCGCCGCGGCTTTCGCCTTGGGAGCTGTTCATCCTGCACGCTCAGTCTTGGCGTTTCTTGTCGCTCTATTGCTTCAAGTTGGCGTGAACTACTCCAACGACTACTCCGATGGCATCCGTGGGACGGATGACCAGCGAAGCGGTCCCCAACGTTTGACGGGTTCTGGGCTTGCACGGCCTCGTACTGTTTTAAAGGCGGCACTGGGGTGCTTCGCCGCAGCCGGCACCCTTGGCTTGATTCTTGTTGCGGTCAGTGGAACTTGGCCTCTGATCGCCGCAGGCATTGCTGCGGTCGCAGCGGCATGGTTCTACACGGGTGGGAAACACCCCTACGGCTATATGGGAATCGGCCTATCGGAACTCTTTGTCTTCGTTTTCTTCGGACTGATGGCGACCGTTGCAACGACGTGGACGCATACCCCTTCAGCACCTTGGTGGCTGTGGCTCATGGCCTCATGCTTGGGGCTGATGTCGGTGGCAATGCTCATGGTCAACAACATCCGTGACATTCCTACCGATAGCGTCACCGGGAAAAAGACCGTGGCTGTTCGATTGGGACAGCGAGCTTCCCGTCTCCTCTTTTCCCTGTGCCTCCTGGCCCCAATCTCCGTCTTCTTCGCGCTTCCCGCGGCGATCGGCACCCATGTCATCATCTGCATTTTGGCGTCACTTGCGTGGATTCTGGCGATCTTCCAGCCGGTCTACTTGGTGTTGAGTGGAGTGAAGGGAAAGGACCTCATCATTGTCCTCAAACACACCGGCTTTTTAACTTTGGGGTGGGCGCTCTTCGTTAGCGCTCTCTTGGTCTCAAGTACATTTGCCTGAGCAACTGCTCTAAACTCAAAACATGGTACGCATTCTGCTCATCGTCGCATGGTTCGCCGCATCGATTTACGCAATTTCAGACTGGGCAACAACACCGGCCGACAGAATGCCTATGAAGCTTTCTCGAATGACCTGGCTGGTCATCTTGGTTGTGACAGTCCCGTTCGTTTCTCTTGGAGCAATTGCGTGGATTGTCCTCAAGATGATTGCAAATGCCGAGGACCGTCAGGCACAATCCGCTCCCAAAGCCCCAACCGCTCCAGACGATGATCCTGAATTCCTCTTCCGTTTAGAGCGCGATCTTCAGATGAAGCGTAAGCGCGAAAAAGAACGCAAGAATAAAGAAAACCCCTCCTCCACCCCTGAGGACGAAGGGGATGGGCCCGAAGAAGGGCAAAGGAAGAACTAGCGCTTGAGCTGGGCTTCAGAAACCCCGGGAACCATATCCGAGGCCTTGGACAGCAGGTGCGCAGCCGGCTCGTTATAGGTCATTCCAACCAGCACGTCATCGTCAAAAATAAGCGAGGTCAGCGAAGCGAGGGAGCACTGCCGTGACAGCGGCAAGTGTCCCAGGGGCTGGTGACGGATCAGACGCTGAAGCGAAACGATAGGCATTTGGTGCGAAACCAGCAGCGCCTCGTGGCCGCGCGCCTCACGCAATGCGCGAGCGACCGCACGGGTCATGCGCTGGGCAGCATGGGCGTAGGGCTCTCCCCAGGAGGGGCGCAAAGGGTTCACGTAGTAACGCCAGTATTCGGGGCGTGCAAGAACCCACGGATTCGCATTGACTGCTACGCCCTCAAAAACTGACTCCGCCTCAATGAGGTTGTGATCATGTTCGATCTCAAGCTCATAGGCAAGCGCGGTCGGCGCTGCACTCATCTGGGCACGCAACAGGGGCGAGGCAAGGACGTGGGTAATATCGGCGCCGCTGTCGACGAAATACTCAGCGACGGCCTCGGCCATCTCAATACCAAGGTCAGTTAAGCCATAGCCAGGAAGACGGCCGTACAAAATACCATCGGGGTTATCAACTTCACCGTGGCGCATCACGTGAATAACAGTCTTCATGACAGTGCCTTTCTGGAGGTACCGCTGCGCTGAGGCAATACTGCGATGTATTCAGCGCATGCGTTGCGGGAGATATGCAGAAGGGCCCCACCAGTGGAGGGACCCTTCAAGAAGATCACTTCTTGTTGCGACGCTGGTGACGCGTCTTGCGCAGCAGCTTGCGGTGCTTCTTCTTCGCCATGCGCTTGCGGCGCTTCTTAATGACGGAGCCCATGGGGTTCCTCCCTCGAGTGTGTAGGTGCGGCAGAGGTGACTACCGCCTGACGTCAGGTGCCAAAAGGCACAGCAGATTTATATTACCCGTTAATCCCCGCAACGCGTTCATCGATGTGATCAGTCAGACCGGCGCGGATCAGCTGGCCGACCGCAGACTCGGGAACTCGGAAGCTCTTACCGACGCGAATTGCCGGCATCTCTCCGCTGTGAATCAAACGATAAACAGTCATCTTCGAGACGCGCATAATGTCCGCCACCTCAGATACCGTCATAAAACGCGGGGCAGAGTGCTGATCCATTGATGACTCCCAGACGTGCAAAGATTACTTCGGTTTCATGATACTGGAAAGGTCCCCCCATTTGGCAACTTTCTCCACTTCAATTTTCTTCAATCACTGTTGTCCCCTGTGTCACGTTATTCACATACGTTTCAGCCAATAGACTTTTAGGGCATTAGGATGAAGCTTGCGAGTGATTCTGGAGGTGACATGGCTCGTAGAAATCGGCAACCTAGCACGCCTGGTCGGGCATCCGATCAGCATTCCTCTGCATCGCATCGTCGGGCACTCGCTCACTCAAGCCGAGGCTACGGACCAACAGGCATCCCCGAAGATCGACCTTCACCTACCGTTGTCTATCCGGCCGGGGTCAAGCCTTACGCCCTTGAAGATTCTGGAATTCTGACTCGCTTCCGCGTCTGGTTTGCACATGAAGCTCGTTTTTCACCCGCACGACTGGTGCTCATCGTCTTCGTCATGCTTATTGCATTCATCACCTGTCTTCTTGCACTCCCCATCTCAACAGCATCTGATGAACGCGCGCCTTTCGTCGACATCCTCTTTACTGCAATTTCCGCGGTCTGCGTGACTGGCCTGACCGTTGTTGACACCGCGACATATTGGTCAGTTTTTGGCCAAACCGTCATTGCGATGGGCATCTTTATCGGTGGCCTAGGTGTCGTTACTCTGGCAACCATTTTGAGCTACGCCGTTTCGCGGCAGCTGGGGCTGACACAGCGAATGTTGGCAACCGTGGAGACAAAATCCAGCGGCATGGGGAGGCTGACCGCGCTATTGAAGGCGGTCATCGGAACCTCATTTATCGCTCAGATTTTGCTCACCATCGCCTTCGTTCCCCGCTTCCTTACCCTGGGTCATGAGACGGTATGGGAATCGCTCTTCCACGCTGCTTTCATGGCAATCTCGGTGTTCAATAATGCCGGTTTCGTCATCTTGAGTGGCGGCTTGGTCCCCTACCACACGGACTGGTGGATGCTCAGTCCCATTATTCTGGGAACCTTTGTCGGGGCGATCGGGTTTCCTGTCATCTCCGACCTCTCACAACACTGGCGCACTCCCTCTAGATGGGCCCTGCATACGAAGCTCACGCTTTCGACATACATTCTTCTAGTTTTCTTTGGCACCATCACTTTTGCCTTCACCGAATGGACGAATTCGGCAACCCTTGGCGATCTTGATATTTCCTCACGACTGTTGAATTCCCTCCTGGCGGGGGTCAACACCCGCTCCTCGGGTCTGTCCTCTTTGGACGTGGCGAATATGCGTCCCCAGACCCACTTCATTCAAGACATCATGATGATGATCGGTGGCGGTTCCGTATCAACCGCAGGCGGCATCAAGGTCACAACCTTCGCCGTTCTTTTGTTGGCTGCTGCTGCCGAAGCCCGAGGCGACCGCGACATCGAAATCTTCAGCCGACGCATCCCCCACTCGGTGCTTCGCCTGGCCGTTGCAGTGACTCTCTTGGGATCGCTTTTGGTTGCTCTTTCGACCGTCGTTTTACTGACTTTGACCGGCTACAGTCTTGATGTCGTTCTTTTTGAATCGATTTCTGCCTTCGCGACCGTTGGGCTTTCAACGGGTATTACTCCCGATCTCCCGGCTCTTGCAAAATACGTTCTTGCAGCCCTGATGTTTGCGGGACGCACCGGAACTATGACCCTCGCAGCTGCGCTCGCGCTGCGCGACCGGCCTCGAGCAATTCGCCAACCAGCCGAGTCTCCGCTGATCGGCTAAGAGCCGCGTCGCCCCACAAGCAAAAGCCCGCACTCGTGGGAGAATAGGACTATGGCAGAAGAAAAGACCCTTGCATCGGGAACCCTGGTCATCGGATTGGGACGTTTCGGTTCCGCCGTTGCCCTCACTCTGGACAAGCTTGGCTACGAAGTGCTGGCAGTCGAAAAAGATAGCCGCCGCGTCCAGCAGTTCTCGGGCCGTATTCCCGTTGTCGAGGCCGATGCTTCCTCGATGGAAGCACTGAACCAGTTGGGGGCCAGGGATTTCTACTCCGCGGTCGTGGGGATTGGTTCCTCCTTGGAAGCCTCGGTGCTGATCACTGCAAACCTTGTCGACATTGGAATGACAAATATTTGGGCGAAGGCCATCTCGCGCGAGCACAGTCGTATTCTTCGACGCATCGGCGCCCAGCACGTTGTTGCTCCCGAATTCGATGCCGGTCAGCGTACGGCCCACCTCGTCGGTGGACGCATGATCGACTACATCGAAATGGACAAGGACGGTTTTGCCATCATGAAGCTCCGTCCGCCGAAAGAAGTATGCGGTTTTACCCTCAGTGAGCTTGACCTTCGCGGCCGTTACGGCGTGAACGTGTTGGGGATCCTTCGTCCGGGTGCGCCCTTCGAATACGCCGACGAGACGACTCGAATTAACCGCGAAGACACTATCGTGGTTTCAGGCGATACGCGGCTTTTGGAGCATTTCGCAAACCGGCCCTAAGCGACAGTTTCACTTTTCCTATTCTGCGCATGCACCGTGTTGAGGATTTGCATGATGGGAATTCTATGTGCGTACGAGGCCAAACTGGACGCAGATGCCGGTGGCGTGGTTTAGCGTAGGGATATGGCGAAAGAAAAAAGTGTGTACCGCTGCAGCGAATGCGGTTGGACCTCACCCAAATGGGTTGGCCAGTGTAGAGAGTGCCACCAATGGAACTCCATGGAAGAGTCCGGCCCCTCTGCTTCCGTTCCGGGTGCCGCTGTCGCACTCACACCTCGTCAGCCTGCTCAGCCCATCAATGACATCAGTGCTGAACGCGCGCGGTCTAAACCAACCGGAATCGGCGAGTTCGACCGCGTTCTCGGTGGGGGTATTGTTCCCGGGGCTGTCATCCTACTTGCCGGCGAACCAGGGGTTGGAAAGTCCACTCTTCTTCTGGATGTTGCTTCGACCTGCGCCGCAGAGGCACCGGTTTTATACATCACCGGCGAAGAGTCTGCCTCGCAGGTCAGGGGCCGCGCAGAACGTATTGGCGCCCTGCACCCGCGGCTTTTTCTTGCGGACGAGACATCACTTTCCACAGCTCTTGGCCAAATTGATGCGACCAACCCTTCTTTGGTCGTCATTGACTCGGTTCAAACTCTTCAATCCGACCAGCTCGATGGCAGTGCCGGTAGCGTTGCACAGGTTCGCGCTGTTGCAACAGCTCTAATTCGCGTTGCAAAGGAACGCTCAATCCCAATTCTCCTTGTAGGCCATGTGACTAAAGATGGTGGGATTGCTGGACCTCGCCTACTTGAGCATTTGGTGGATGTCGTCTGCCAATTCGAAGGCGATCGGCACACGCGACTTCGCTTGCTCAGAGCTGTCAAGAATCGTTATGGACCCACCGATGAAGTGGGCTGCTTTGAACTGAGCGACACTGGAATTGTTGGTTTGACTGACCCTTCGGGTTTGTTCCTTTCCCAGTCCCAGTCTGCGGTTCCAGGCTCGTGCGTCACCGTCACTCTTGAAGGACGCCGCCCCCTACCCACTGAGATCCAGGCTCTTGTCGCACATACTTCTGCTGGTTCCCCTCGTCGAACCACCGTCGGAGTTGACCACTCACGCGTAGCGATGATTCTGGCGGTCCTTCAGGCACGCCTCGGTATCGATACCTCTGATTGCGATGTCTATGCCTCAACTGTCGGAGGTGCCCGCATCAGTGAGCCGGCTGCCGACTTGGCAACGGCAATCGGAATTGTCTCGGCCATTCGGGGAACTCCAACACGCAGCGCTCTGATTGCTTTCGGCGAAGTGGGGCTCACGGGGGAAGTCCGGGCATGTACTGGAGTGCGTCGCAGAATTCAAGAGGCTGCACGCCTCGGCTTCAAGCTCGCCATCATTCCTGCACAGGGAAGTGAAGAGGCCATGGGGATCGACGGGATTACGGTTCTGCCAATCTCAGACCTTGCCGGCGCACTACGTGCCGCTATTCACTGAGTCTCTTCCTTGGTTGTGCGGATACTCGAATACACTTAGAGCAGGAATCACGCATCGAAAGGCAGGATTCATGACATCAGATGCCGCTCTTCTGCGCAGCGCACTTCAAGATATCGCACCGGGCACGCCCCTTCGCGAAGGATTAGAACGCATCCAGCGCTCCCATACCGGCGGCTTGATTGTTCTTGGCGTCTCTCCTGAGCTCGAAGAAATGTGCTCGGGTGGTTTCGATCTCGATATCGAATTCACGGCCTCACGCCTACGCGAATTGTGCAAAATGGACGGTGCGGTCATCATCGACCCCACCGATTGGCGAATCCGCAAGGCGAATGTCCAGCTTTTTCCCGATCAGAGCATCCCTACCGATGAATCGGGTATGCGTCACCGCACTGCACAACGCACTGCCTACCAAACCCACCTTCCGGTGCTCTCAGTTTCTGCATCGATGCGTCTTATTTCCATCTACGTCGGCAAGTACCATCACATCGTTGAAGAGCCCGAAGCACTGCTGTCTCGCGCTAATCTGGCCGTCGACACCCTGGACCGCTATAGCCAGCGTCTGGATGAGGTCCTTCAAACTCTCACGATCTTGGAAATGCGTGATTCTGCAACGGTTCGTGATGTCGCAACCGTCATGCAGCGCATGGAGATGATCCGTCGCATCACCTCCGAGATCAACGAATACCTTGAAGAGCTCGGTTCAGAAGGACGCCTTTTGGCTCTACAGGTCGATGACCTTGTTCGCGGTTCAGGCTCCGAACGCGCACTGGTGCTTCGCGACTACACCCGAGATGCCTCCGCGGTCTCAACCGCAGAAGCTGCCCTCTCGGAGCTCGCCAGCGATCGTCTGGTTGATCTTGCGGCTATCGCTAACGTGCTGGGCTTGGGCGTTTATGATCCCACCGATCTGGATCGCACCATCCAACCGCGTGGCGTGCGAGCTCTTTCCTTGGTACCTCGTCTTCCCTGGAACGTCATCAAAGACATCACCACTCATTGGGAGAACCTTGCAGACCTGCGTGAAGCGACAGTCGAGGATCTGCAGCAAATCGAAGGTATTGGCCCCTACCGTGCAAAGCTCATCCGCGAAACGCTAGAGAATCAATTCTCAATGGCTGCCACGGGAATTGTCGGCTGGTAGTCAGCTGCTAAGAGAACTACAAGCGACATCTCTACCAGCCCTACTTTTGGCTAGTTCTAAATACCCCTGATTTCAGTGGCCAAGAATTCTAATGGCCTTCTTCACCCTGAGGAGCGCTAGTCGCTTCAGAAGTGCTGGATTGCGAGGGCTCGGGCGTTGCCCCAGTTGTTGGCTGAACCGGCTGAGTCAGAGTGAATACCCTTTCATCTCCAACCGTCTGGCCATTCAACAGCAGCTGTAAACGATAGGTTCCAGCTGGAGCAGGATCGGTCGCACCATCAGAATTCCGGTCCTTCGCATCACACCCAGAGTAGAGCCCACCATCCCACGTCAGGCCACCATTCCAGGTATCCCCGGGAATCAAGAGCAGCGTCGCACTCTCGCGATCACGCTGGCATTTCGAGCCGTCATATACCGTTTCATCGCCGGTGGAAATCTTGAAATCGATGTGCCCGAACTCAAAAGAACAGGCGACTCCCGCACGGTTTTCAATGGCGACCGAAATGTTCTGGGCTTGGCCAACCTCGCCACCAGAAATGGTCGGTCGAACCGTCAGATCTGCTGAAGCACAGGCCGGAATACGAACTCGCCCTTCCGCATCAACAATTCCATCGGCGGTAGCCTGTTCACCATCTTGAAGGGCTGCAGTCCCAGAGCGCGTCACTGTAGCGGTGGGAGTCGGCGAAGGACTTGCAGAGGCACTTGGAGTAGCCTCGGGCGTGGAAGACTTAGTGACCGCTGAAACGGCCTTTGCAATCCCCCACACAATAAGTGCGATGATCACAAGCAATCCAAGTCCGGTGACAATACGCCTGACCCACAGAGAAGGAGGCACCTGTCCCCCAGCCGGTTTTCTTGGAGGAGTCCCACCCGAACGCACTGTGGGACGACCGCTCGGACGTCCTGCGCGAGGAGCCCTTGAACGAGATGTAGAGGCCGAAGAAGACCGTGGTCTATTGGGCATGAGACTACCTTCTCCCCTCAGATACATCGCTCCTACGAGCATCCACACGTTGCGCCCCAAGAGTGCCTTTGTCACGCCGAGCGCGCGCCTTCGTTACCTCGGTGTCATCATCCTTTGGGTCAATAACGCACCAGCGTTCAACAATCACTCCGGCAATACCCCACAAACCAGCACCGAGCGCACACATCAGTCCGCAAATTCCAGCGTAAACACTGGTCTGTGCTTCCCAGCGAGCGAGGAAGGCCAAGGACATACCTGCCAGTAGCCCAGCGCTGATCACGCCACCAAGCGCACTGGCACGAGCAAACATTGCAATTCGAAAGGCTGATACGGCGTCAACCCAGGTAGCCTTATGCGCTCGAAAGCGCCGAACCTGGATGCCCATCCAGACAAGTATGCCCGCGACAACAACAAAAACCAGGGCCAGGGCGGGATGAATAATCCACGGCCCCGCGCCCTGACGAATCGCAAAGGCGGTTGTGGCTGCGGCAAGCGCCGAAGCAGCGGCTGCCTCGGCGATTAACAGCACAATACTCAGTGGCTTCATGAATCCTCAGGACGACGACGGAAGACTGGAATCTGACCGGTAATGCTTGGACGGATTGTCACGTCGCGATTGACAGAGGAGGGGGTCTGCGAGCCGGGAGTCATCGGTCCCTGATCAATGGAGTCATCGAGCTTGGGATCAAGAACATGACTGTAGCGAGGCGGCAAGCTAGGTGAAGGACGACGCACGTTCTCACGCGGACTCAGCGCACTGGAATCGTCCACAACTCGCACGTCCTTAGAGAAGTTCCAGCCCGGCAGTGCACGCGAGGTGCGAGCCTGCGAAGCGGACTTCCGCTGGGCAGAGGCAGTCGAAGGCTTCGCACCCGAAGCATTTTGCGTAGGTGCGCCGCTCTGCGTACGCGCACATCCCTGCGTGGGAGCCGAGGCCTGACTTCCCGCTGACGAGGCCGGCTCGGGACGGCGAGCAAAGAGCGAACTACGCCTTGGCTGGGGAGCTTCCGTTGCGGGCTTCTGTTGCTCTTGAGGAGCAGGTGCGCGGTGCGAAGGCTTTGCACGGTGAGATTGTGCGGCAAGACGATCGGTACGTGCACGGAATGGACGCGGCGAATTAGCCGTCGAGATACCCGTTCCTTCTTCGGTTACCGGACGCCAACGCGGGCGACGAGTCCGGCGCCCAACGGGGACCTCAGCGGTAATCGGTGAAGTCGAGGGAGAATTCTGCGCCGGCTCTTGCGTGCTCTGGGTATCGGAAGACTGTGGTGCGGCCTCGGGAATGGGGTGAGAAAGCGCGCTGCTGTGCAGACGTTCGAGGAGCGATTGCCGCTCGACGACGGGGCGCTCGGGCTCGGCAGAAGGGACAGGACGACGAGGCTCCAAAGAGACCATGCCCTGAGCAAGGTTGGCGGAAGCCGCAGTCGTATCTGCCGGAGATGGGGTGTTCGACAGGTGCAGTCGACGAAGCGGAGGAGCGCTCACCGGAGAAGGCGCAGGAACCTGGCGGCTCGCTAGCTGCGCGGGTACCTCACCGGAAGTCTCCACAGGAGAGGACACGGAAGTTTCATTGGCCGCAGGCGTGGGTTGAACGGCAGAAACTGCTGAGGCCGAAGGCTTCGAAAGTTCAACATGGCGCGATTCAACGGATTCAACCGGTGCTCCCCAGCGATCCCACAGTCGATGCCAGGTCACATCGGTGCCTTCATCACTGGGAGCGAGGCCAGAGCGTGATGCTTCGGGAAGCATGTCTAGGCGACTCGGACGCGCAGACTGGGAATTTGTCTCAAGCTTGAGAGGGCGCAGCTGCTCAGCATGATCGAGGCGCGGAAGGCGCATCCGGTGAAGAAGCTCGTCTGAATCAGCGATCACCGATTCTGGATCCTCACGCCAGTCACCCACTGCGTCAAGGATTCCGCCACGATCCGGAGCCTGCGCGATAAGCTCTGCTGCGGCGCCGAAGCCGGAAAGCTCAGCCTTGGGCTGGGCCATGAGCCACGGAGAAAGAACAAAGGCACGCTGATGCGCACGCGGATGAGGCAGCGTCAGACGCGGGTCATCCGAAGTCACACCGTCAATTTGAATGATGTCGATATCGATGGTGCGCGAGCCCCAGACTTCATGGCGCACACGACCCAAGCGTGCTTCAAGCTCGTGGATGCGATCCAAAAGGTCAAGGGGTGCCATGGACAGCATTCCCAAAGCGACGGCGTTCCAATAATCGGGCTGAGGCTCTTGACCTGGACGCAATACAGCGCGGGTACGAACCAGAGGAGAAACTTGCGTAATTTCCACGCCATCCCAGCTGGATATTTCGTCAATTGCGCGCTTGAGGGTGACGGGAACATTGCCAAGATTTCCACCGAGTGCAAGCACTACTGCGCGCGGAGCCGAGGCTGCGTCAAGTTCGTCTTGGGTGGGCTCTTCGCCCTGTGCTGCTTCGCTTTCCTCAGCCGTGTTGACCACAAGCTCCGAGGCCGTGGCGGGCTGCTGCGGTGCCGCGGGAGAGTGTAGCTGAACGGGCTTATCCGAATCAGAGGCCGAGGATTCTTCTTCCTGGGAAGCTACGGCATCTGATGGTGTGCTGGGGGCAGAGGGAGCAGGGGGCACATCCTCATCAGCATCGGAAGCACTGGGGGGAACAACATTCGATGCCGCGACGAACGGAAGCGGGATATCGCCCTTGCGAATGGTGACCGAAACATCGGTAAAGGGAACGTCGATGGGCGCTTCAGGCTTATGGACAATGACCTCAACGCCACGAACACGCGAATCTTCAAGAGCCACATCAGCGATCTTGTGTCCAAGTGTTTCAATTAGACGAACCGAGGGGCCCACAAGGATCGCGTGAGCTTTCTCTGCAATTTCGGCGTAAGAAACCGTATCGACAATGTCATCACTGAGCGCAGCGCGATCGGTATCAACCCACAGAAGCAGGTCAACAGTGAAGGTTTGAGGAGCGTTCCACTCCTTTTCGAGAACTCCGTGGACAGCCTCAGCTGTAATACCGCGTAACGCGATCACATCGAGCTGTCCCACCGTGCCCTCACCTCCCTGCACGCACAAGCTTTGCTTGTTGGCTTATGGCATGGACCCTGACGGCCCACATTCCGTCTGAAAGCGCGCGCCGAGATATATCGAGAGTTGCTTCATCTCGGTCCGAAAGGGGGGACTGACCGAGGAAGCGTTTTCGGGACGCACCTATAAGAACAGGGTACCCAAGCTCAGCAAAAATCGGCAGCGACGCGACGAGAGACCAGCATTGTTCGTTATTCAGTGAAAAACCCAGCCCCGGGTCAACAATGATGCGCTCAGGCTCAACCCCGGCCTCGAGAGCATCACGAACCTGTTGAGAAACCCGTTCTCTCAAGGCAACTGCGATAGGCTGCTCGCCGTAATCGAAAGACTCCTCAGGCATCCCCGGAAGCGCACGATAGTGCTGAATGACATAGGCACAGGAGGTCGATGCAACGGCCGCATTCATCTGCGGATCCCAGCGTCCTCCACTGACATCATTGATGATGACAGCACCCGCGTCTGCCGCACGACGCGCTGTCAGCGCATGCAGGGTATCAACAGAAACAACAACCCCCGATGCGGCAAGGCGCTGAATGATCGAGCCAATTCGCTCCCATTCTTCGTCCTCGCTGATTCGCGTGGAGTTCGGACGTGTTGATTCACCGCCCAAGTCGACCAGGTCCGCACCTTCGTCGAGCATTTCCTGAGCGTGGTCGAGCGCCGCTCCCGGATCCAGAAAACGGCCCCCATCGGAGAAGGAATCTGGGGTGACATTCAAAATGCCCATGACGAGCATTCGATCCCTTGGCAGATCAAAGCCTTCGGGAAGACGAGGCGGTTGTGCACCTCCCGCGAGCGTCCAAGAGGAAGAGGCCTCGACAGAAGTCATCGCCGGACCCCACCCAGTGCCAAAGACATCATTTCCGCTCGAGTGGCGTCGCGCTTGACGATTCCACGAAGAGCAGAGGTCACAGTCGAGGACCCCGGCTTGGAGATGCCTCGCATCGTCATGCACATGTGCTCGGCCTCGACAACGACAATGACACCCTGAGGTGCAAGGACCTCATCGATAGCATCCGCGATCTGAGCAGTCAGACGTTCCTGAACCTGCGGGCGACGCGCATAGCCCTCGACGACGCGTGCAAGCTTCGAGAGCCCCGTGACACGGCCACCCTTGGGGATGTACCCAACGTGCGCATGCCCATAGAAAGGCAGCAGGTGGTGCTCGCACACGGAGTAGAACGGAATATCGCGGACCATGACGATCTCATCGGTACCCACTTCGAAGGTGGTCTTCAGGTGATCACGAGGATCTTCTTCGAGGCCGCTGAGAAGTTCGCGCCACGCACGTCCCATTCGCGCGGGGGTGTCGCGAAGTCCCTCGCGGTTAATGTCTTCGCCGACAGCTTCAAGAAGCGCGCGTGAGGCGTCTTCAACGCCTTGTTGATCGTAACTCACTGGGCATTCTCCTCGGGCACGATACCACCATCGGGGTCATCGAGAACTTCTGCGGGAGCAGCCGGGTCAGCCGATGGATCATCAACAGATTCGGACTGTGCACGATCACTCAGAGGCATGGCGATGGGATTTCCCATAACTGCACCCTGAACCGCGCCTTCCGCACCGTAATTCCACACGGGACGCTCATCTTGCTTGATGACATCCTTGAAGATCTCGGCAAGCTGCGCTTCGTCCAGAGTTTCCTCTTCCAAAAGACGCTGTGCCAAGCGATCCAGAACCGCGCGGTTCTTGGTCAAAATCTCCCAAGCCTCACGGGTCGCGTTATCCAAGAGCGCACGTACTTCCTGGTCAACGACAGAAGCAAGCTCATCAGAATAGGCTCGTTCAGCGCCTCGACCGGTACCGTAACCGGTCATCGGGTCCGAATCATCCGCACTCAGACGGACGTTACCCACACGATCGGACATGCCGTATTCAGTAACCAGCGCACGGGCCTGAGAGCTGGCCTTCTGGATATCGTTCGACGCACCGGTTGAAGGATCACGGAAGACGATTTCTTCGGCGACGCGACCACCCATTGCATAGACCAGATCGTCAAGAATCTGATTCCTGGTCTTGGAGTAGCGGTCTTCGGTGGGCAGCACCATGGTGTAACCCAGCGCGCGTCCACGCGGAAGAATGGTGACCTTGGTGACCGGATCCGTGTATCGCAACGCCGCTGCACACAGAGCGTGGCCACCTTCGTGATAGGCAGTCACCAGCTTGTCGTGGTCATTCATGACACGAGTGCGCTTCTGCGGGCCTGCAATCACACGGTCAATGGCCTCGTCAATCGCGCGGTTATCGATCAAGTCAGCATTTGAACGAGCAGTCAGCAATGCGGCCTCGTTCAAGACATTTGCCAGATCCGCACCGGTGAAGCCGGGAGTGCGCTTAGCGATCATATGCAGATCAACATCATCGGTCAGGGGCTTGCCCTGAGAGTGCACACGCAGGATTGCCTCGCGCCCCTTCAGATCGGGAGCTTCAACCGCGATCTGTCGGTCAAAACGGCCGGGACGCAGCAGGGCGGGATCAAGAATATCGGGACGGTTTGTCGCCGCGATGAAGATCAGGTTCGAGGAGTCATCAAAGCCGTCCATCTCGACCAGCAGCTGGTTGAGGGTCTGGTCGCGTTCATCGGAACCGCCACCATAACCAGAACCGCGGTGACGACCGATCGAATCGATCTCATCGACGAAGATGATCGCGGGAGCAACCTTCTTTGCGCGGGATACAAGATCACGCACACGCGAAGCGCCAACACCGACATACATCTCAAGGAATTCCGAACCTGCGATGGAGAAGAAGGGAGCTTCAGCTTCACCCGCCACAGCCTTCGCCAGCAGGGTCTTACCTGTTCCAGGAGGACCGTAGAGCAGCACACCTCGAGGAATGCGTGCACCGACCTTGCGGAACTTCTCGGGGGCAATCAGGAACTCACGAACTTCTTCAAGTTCCTCAACGGCCTCGTCTTCACCGGCCACGTCAGCAAAGGTGACGTTCGGGCGCTCCTGGTTAAAGTCCTTGGTGCGGCTCTGGGCAAAGGGACCCATCATCTGGGATCCACCCATGCGGCTCATGAAGAACCAGAAAAGCCCCATGACCAGTGCCAAGGGAAGGATTGCGGCAAGAGTTGAACTCAGGAACGAGGACTGCGGGTAGTACGCATCCCAGCCTTTACCGGGATTAGCTTTCTCAACCGACTCAACAATTGACTGCGATTGCGTGTGTGCATAGGTGAAGCTGATGTTTCGCCCCAAGCTACGTTCGCGGTCATTGACACCGGTGGACTTGTGAGTCCACGGGTCCTTCAACACCAGGTTGACCTGCTGAGTTCCATCGTTAACGACGACGCGTTCAATCTGGGCTTCCTTCAGGATCTGAAGACCTTCGGAAGTATCGACCGATTGCGGCTGGAACCATGTCCACAGGAAGAACAGGGCGATCACCAGGGGAAGCAATGGGATTGCAACAAGCCCCCAGGTATTCCTCTTCTTCTTGTTCTGAGTGTTATCTGCCATGGATTTACCTTTCAGCCGCCGTATACGTGCGGTGCCAGGGTCCCCACGAAGGGAAGTTGACGGTAGTGCTCTGCGTAGTCCAGTCCATAGCCCACAACGAATTCATTCGGGATATCGAAACCGACGTACTTGACCTCGACCGGGACCTTGAGGGCTTCGGGCTTGCGCAGGGCAGCAGCAATTTCCACAGAGGCTGCGCCTCGAGCCAGAAGGTTTTCGCGAAGCCAGGACAGGGTCAGTCCAGAGTCAATGATGTCTTCGACAATCAGGACATCACGCCCGGTGACGTCTGCATCAAGGTCTTTGAGGATACGGACCACGCCGGTCGACTTAGTGCCCGCACCGTAGGAGGAGACAGCCATCCAGTCCATCGAGAGAGGAGTGTGGAGGTGGCGTGAGAGGTCGGCGACGACCATGACCGCGCCCTTGAGGACACCCACAAGAAGAATTTCTTTGCCCTGGTAATCGGCATCAATTTCAGCGGCAAGCTCAGCCATTCGGCGTGCCAGCTCGTCTTCCGTAACCAGAATGCGTTCGAGTGCGTTTCCCATGTCCTGTGCGTCCACAGTCCCATGTCCTTTCCTGTGCGGGTCCCGACTTTATAAGAGTGCCACATGTGCGCGAAGAGGCGCTCAGCATGGCGGAGTTTCTCGCTCTTGGCGCAACAAGGAAGAGTCAGCAGGTGTCATAGCAATGAGATATGCCTGCTTTCCTTTCCCCTTGCGTAAGAGTGTTCCCCCTGGAACCGAGATGGGCCCTTGTCCCGTCCAGCGGTTGATTAGTGCGCGTGCCTCTTGAAGATGCACGTAGCTCGGTGCGCCAAGCGCGCTCAGGTAGCGGTGAAGAACGCGCATCTGCACCGCCTCGGGAATCTGCTGCAAATGCTCAATTCTGAGGATTCCCATTCCCGAGGCCGTATCCTCCTGTGGCGGCATCACTTCCCACGCGCATGCCCACACTTGGCCCGCCCACTGGTCCAAGGCCTCGTCATCCGCTGCGGAAAGCTCCGCGGTGCGTGCAAGGGCGGGAACGGGGTCGATCCCCAAGCTGCTGCGCAAACTGGGAAGTGCACATTCTCGGATTGCGCTTCGACGTAGAGCACTTCCATCAGCGGCCCTCCAAGGGCCATCCATTGCGTTCGAAGGATCATCAACCCAGGGAAGATCGAGTTGGCGACATACACCAATAGTCTCAATACGTCGACATTTTATAATTGGTCGAATCCAGACGATCTCTCCTGCGTCATCACGCAAGCTCATCGCCTTCAATGACCCGACCCCCGAGCCGCGCGCCAAACGCAAAAGTACGGTTTCAGCCTGATCATCCATCGTATGCCCAAGGAAGACCGCAACGCGCCCTCCCAAAGATCTGGCATGGTCCACAAGAGCACGCCGACGCGCATCGCGAGCCGAGGCCTCGGGACCCCCTTCCGCCGCAAGCGTGACGCTCACCCATTCGGCACGGGCACCGAGCGAAGCCATGCGCTCGCTCACCTCACGCGCCTCGATATCCGATCCGGCTCGGATTCCGTGATCAACAGTCAAGGTGTGAGGAGTACAGCCCGCGCGCAGGCAGTGATCAATGATGACCGCCGCGAGCGCAGTTGAATCTGCGCCACCGGATACGGCGATAAGAAGCGCATCACAGTGCTGCATGGCCCACTGAACGTGCGGACGCACTTCCAGCGAGAGCTTACGTAGATCTCCCTTGGGATTAGCGGGAATTGTGATCACTGGAAGCTCGGCCACATCCGGTTGTTGAGAATCGATTCAAGACCGGGGCCGGTCAAGATCTGATGGAATTCATTGGCCATCTCACGGCGAAGCTGAGTGACTCCTGCGGGAGCCGCTCCCCCAAGCAGACTGATCAGAGCTCCATCGACCATAAAATCTGCAGGCCGATGCGCAGTAATCCAATTGACCGAAGACAGATCTTTCGGAGTCAATGAATCCATAAAAACATCGATGATGCACTCACGAAGAAGCAGCTGACGCGCAAGCTCTTCAGCATCAATTGCATCAATTGGCGCAGCGGCGACAAGTTCACGGCAATACTCCCGATAAAAAGGAGTTCGCATGGACAGCCAGGTATCAACCCCCGCGCGCAAAGACACCCACTTTGCCCAATCCCCCAGGTCGAACTTGGCGCGCGAACCCGCTTCTAAAACATTCGGGGCGACAAGATAAGCAGCAGCACCGCTGGGCCCGCTCACACTCAGGGAATGTTTTGCCAGCACTCCTAAAGCCGTGCACAGGGTGGCTGCGCTGGGGAGGCTACGTGCTCGTACACCCCATTCATCGGCGAAATTCGCCCACTGAATCATTGCGCCGCGACGCTCAATGATCGGCAGATCCACGTGCACGCTGCCCTGAACATCGGAAGAGGAAAAATCAGCGAAGCGAGTAATCAGCGAAGGCAGACGCCCAGAGGCCCATTCTTGCCCGCGACGAAGACGCGAGACGATCGCCTGCGCAGACGCAGCTGAAGCCTGAGGTCCAGCAAACATGCCCATCGCGTTCAGACGCGCGATCTGTGTGAGTGAGGGATACAACGGCATGTCTCTATGCTATCGAATTGCTCTGCGCTTGTATGCAGCCTTTTCGACTGAACTCACGGCTTAACCGGCGCTGCTTAGCGAATGCTCGGCAGCACTCACATCTTCGCAATGGCAGTGACGAAATCATCCAGATAGCTGCGAGTTGAATACGCGCCGCCATCGGGGACTTTGTCGAAACCGACAATGAAAATCACCTGGTGTCCCTTAGAAGTCGACACCACACCGGCAAGTGAAGAGACCTCCGAAAGAGAGCCCGTCTTCGCTTGCACATTGCCAGCTACGACCTCGTCATTCAAGCGATGTGCAAGGGTCCCCTGCACGCCCGCCCAGGGCAGGTTTCGGACCACTCGTGGCGCAACGGGCTGCGAGGCCTCGAAACCCTGGGAAAGAACTGCCGCCAAAGTCTTTGGCGCAATCCGGTCATTCGAGGACAGGCCCGAGCAATCCTCCAGCGAGAGCTGATCTGTGGGGATTCCGCGATCCGCCAAGGTCTTTTCAAGATTCTTGACCGCGCCATCGAATGTCACTTCAGAACCTGCTTGGCGCGCTGCAAAGTGACAGTACTGGTCTGCGAGCGTGTTATCTGAGTGGTAGAGCATCCAGCGAATCTGCTCATCGAGGCTTGCGGACTGAACAGATGCGATCCGGTTCGCGCCCTGCGGGGCTGCGCCTCGGACTCCAAAATCAACGGAGATCCCCTGTTCAGTGAGCTTTTGCGCAAAAACCTCCGCGACATTGGAAATCGAGTCGGCGTAGAACTCATTGGACTTCGGGTAGGTGCGACCCGCATCGATCGCATAGGGAGCAAGCTGGCCCTCATAGCTGGCAACCTGCTGCTCGCTCCACGAGGCGGGGCGCTTGGTGTCGGCAAAGAGCGCGGGAGCCGCGTGAAGCTCGACGTGAGAAATTCCCTTAGAAACCAAGGCACTTGACGTGTCTTTCGCAAGGGTTTCAAGGCCTGCACGCCCGCTGACATCAAGGGAGTTTGTTCCCTCACCCAAGAGAAGGTCCCCTTCCCCCTCGAGGTAGATGTCATCGTCACTTTGCGCAACCGAGGTCGTCAGGTGCGCATTGGGATCCAGGTGACTGAGAGCGGTATAGGCCGTGAGGATCTTGGTGATCGAAGCCGGGGTGTGGGCACTTTCCGCATTACTTTGAAAGAGCGTCTGACCATTGTTCGCATCAACAACAAGCGCCCACGCGTTCCAACCGCCTTCTTCGGCTGCCGAGGCCGCGGGAGCCCACGCTTCCTGGAGTTGTTGGGCGGTGGGAGCTTGACTATCACCGAGCGACTGTGAAACATTCAATGTAGGAGCGGGCACAGCAGAAGCTGTGGGGGCTGCAGATGGCGCAGATGCTTGAGAAAGTGTGAAGATGCCAGGTGCGATATCATGCACATCTGCCACAATATAGGCTGCGATCAGCACCGCGGCGCTAGTAGCGCCTACAATCGCAGCAGTAGTCCCGCGTCGCATGTGGGGATTGTCCTTCCATCAATGGTCTAGGAACAACCCTAATGCTTCGAGGGGTAGTAACACGTAATCGACATCCACGTGGTGGATCAACGACTCAACCAGTCAGGAGAGGCTCTAATGGAATTCGACGTGACCATCGAGATTCCTAAGGGAAACCGAAACAAGTACGAGATTGACCACGAAACGGGACGCATCCGTTTGGATCGTATGCTCTTCACCTCGACTCGCTATCCCGATGACTACGGCTTCATCGACGATACCTTGGGTGAAGACGGCGACCCCTTGGATGCACTAGTTCTGCTTGAAGAACCAACCTTCCCGGGCTGCGTGATCCGCTGCCGTGCGCTCGGCATGTTCCGCATGCGCGACGAAAAAGGCGGTGACGATAAGGTCCTGTGCGTTCCCGCTTCCGACCAGCGTGCAGCATGGCGCACCGAGATCGAAGACGTCTCTGAATTCCACCGTCTTGAAATCCAGCACTTCTTCGAGGTCTACAAGGACCTGGAGCCCGGCAAGAGCGTTGAGGGCGCACACTGGGTTGGACGTGAAGAGGCCGAGGAAGAAATTCGTCGTTCCTACCAGCGCGCAGAAGAGAACGGTTTCAACGCGCACTGATCGCTCAAACACTCTTTAACGGAATAGGGCTGGTGTTCTCACGAACACCAGCCCTTTTTCTGTTCTTGTTTGCAAAACAGACACACGAAGTCGGCAAATGACACAGGCTATAACGCGTGACATTCGCCAACTACCCGTGGAGCACCATTCACGCGTAAGTCCGTCCTTACTTACCACCGAGGCACGCTTTCTCTACGATTCCTCTACTCTCTACTCTTCCTCTACTCTCAAAATGACACTAGAAGTCGGTGAATGACACAGGCCATAACCCATGACGTTTAGCGACTTCATATGACTTTTCTGAGATAACGAACGGGAGCGGCTAGGCCATCAGCGTCACTCCTACCATTCGCCCAAGAGTGATCCATAGGGTGTACATACAATCGGCGTTTTCCACAGATTTTTCCAACGTTCGTACGTTTGGATGCCGCTATTAAACACTGAACAGATGAACGAAGAAGAGACAGCAGGGAGCGTGCTCTCCCGATCGACACGAGAAGTTCATTTAGCACCAATAGACGGAAGCTCTCACTCACGAGTCAGGGTGAAACGCGGATTTATGCTGACCATTTCGGCGGGATTAGCTCGGTGGCAAGTTAATCAATACATTGATCGTGCACGTATTGTTTCTCTCGCACAATCACGAGATCCGCGGATTGTATTCGTTGGAACCAGCTCGCTTTGTGTCCAGGGAGTTCCACTGTGGTCATCGAACCATGACATCACCTTTTGGTGTCCTCAGCCCTATCCAAATTCCACTCTCCCATCGGTGCGCTACTCAGGTTTCACCATTCCACCTGTGAAGGTGAGGAAACTGCGTAGACCTCCGCTGACAGATCACCGGTTAACAGAGAATGGTGTTCAAGTAGAAGACAAATTGGATGCAGCTCTTCGTCTTGCGATGGGGTCGCAACACTTTGAGGCTTTTGTTGCCATGTGCATGACACTGCACACCGAATCTGATTTTTCGCTACGGCGCGTCGGGGACTCAAGGAGGCGTGAAAACAACCTACGCGAGGAACTTACTCAACGATTGTCTATCGCTCAGGAAAACGGCTGGAAATATGGAATCTCTACCGCGAAGCTCATTGTGAAGAACGCAGATGCAGGATGCGATAACCCCGCCGAAGCAGCGATGCTTTACGCGATTCGAAGCATCTACAGCGGTCCTGTACTGACTCAGTTCGAATTTAATGGCAGTACAGGGAGGTACTTCATTGATTTTACTCTTCCAGAGAAAGACGTCGCGATCGAATTCGACGGGATGAGCAAACTGGGAAGTACGAATGAAGACCTCTACCGCGCAAAACAACGGTGGATTCGTCGAGAACAGGACCTGCGCGACTGCGGATGGAATGTCATTCGATACTCGTGGGAGCAGTTAAAGAACCTGCCTCGTCTTCAGATCGATCTTGCCCAACGGCTCGACTTGCTCGAGGCCATACCAACGACTTCTAGCCAGCTGTGGGACAAGGGGTATATCGACTGAATAGCTGACGTCTTCACCACGACGCGGCTCTCCGAGGCCTTCCATATTCTCCACACATGGCGCTGCACTCACCCAACCTCCATACGTTGTCGCCAAATGTCACAGGCTATAACACATGACATTCACCAACTTCGCGTGCAATTAGCTGAGAAACTTGCCAACTTCGCGTGCAATTAGCTGAGAGACTTGCCAACTTCGCGTGCAATTAGCTGAGAGACTTGCCAACTTCGTGTGCAATTAGCTGAGAGACTTGCCAACTTCGTGTGGCATTTAGGGATGAGCTGGCGGCACCTGACACCACACAAGCGCCCCCGAACAACCACAGCAAGCGCGAAGTGCCCGCTTCACTTGTGCAGCAAGTGCCTTACTTGCGTATCAAGCCTTTTACTTGTGCGGCAAGCCCTTCGATTCAAGCCACTTCGACGCAATCGCGGAGGCAGACTGTGCCTCGACAGTTGACTGCCGATTCATCTCAATCAAGTCCTTGGCATCCATAGCTCCACTGACCTTGTTGATAACAGCGGCTGCATCCTGGTTGATCTTCGTGGAAACAACTGGCACAACGTGCGATGCCAAGAAGAGGCCCTTCGGATCCTTGAGGACCATCAGACTTCCGTCTGCAAGAGCGGGGTCCGAAGAGTAGATATTCGCCAGCTGAATCGAACCATCATTCAGCGCCTTTACCGTCAGCGGCCCACCCGAGTCTTCAATCGGTGTGAAAGCAACCTTCACACCGTATTCCGATTCCAGTCCCTTCGGCCCATACGGACGCGTGGCAAGCTCAGAGTTGCCTCCAAGAGTGATCTGTCCAGCGTTCGCCAGGTCACCAATTGAGTTTAGAGAGTGCTCGGAAGCGAAAGAAGTGGTGACAACATAGGAGTCTTGGTCGGTTGCGGGGGCTTCGTCCAATACGCGCAATCCCTTGGGCAGGGCTGCGCCCAGTGCCTGGTAAACCTCAGCATCCGTACGAGCACTCGCGTCTTTATCGAAGTACTGGAGCAAGTTGCCCGTGTACTCCGGGAAGACATCGATCGAACCGGATTCCAGCTCAGGCATGTAGACCTCGCGCTGACCAATGCGCAGCTGACGCTCGACCGTGAAGCCTGATCCTTCGAGCGCTTGGGCATAGACCTCGGCCAGGATTTCATTCGAGTAGTAGTCTTGGGAGCCAACCACAATCTTTGACGAGGCCGCACCTTCCTCTGCTTTTTCGCCACCTTCTAGGGACTTCCCTGTGCTGCAAGCAGTGAGTACAACGGCAGTAAATGCCGCTACAACGGCGGCGAGAGCAGAGCGTTTCATTATCTCTCCTTTGGTTTTCTCTTCTGAGTGTAGAGAAGTCTGTAAGCGAATGTGATGGAGTTATAAAGCTTGTGAATCCGAATGGGTTCTGGAGCGCAGGAGACGTGTGAGCCCTGCAAGTATGGCGTCGGTAATGAGTGCCAGCGCAACAACAACGATGGCGCCACCGATCATCTGTCCATAATCACGCGTCTTCAGCCCCGTGTAGAGGAAACGTCCCAATCCAAGGTCCGCCGTGTATGCAGCCAGTGTGGCCGTCGCAATCACCTGGAGTACCGCTGAGCGCACACCCGCAAGAATCAGTAGTGCGCCCACTGGAATCTCTAGCTGCGTGAGGATCTGACCTTCAGTCAAACCAATCGCTCGCGCCGCATCGGATGATCCTTGAGAAGAGATCACACCGGAATATGCACCTGCGATAATCGGCGGAATTGCAAGTGCAACCAAAGCAATCAAGGGAGCTTGCCAACCGATTCCAAGCCACAAGCCAACCAGGGTGAGGAGGCCAAGAGTGGGGACTGCTCGCGCGGCACCGGTCCCAATCATGACGAGGTTTTTCCAACGTCCGGTGTGCCCGATATACAGTCCGATTGGCAATGCAATGAGTGTTGAGACAGAAACAACAGTTGCAACGAAGACGATGTGCTGACCCACTCGTTCGAGAATCCCGGATGGCCCTAGCCAATTGTGTCCATCCGCCAGCCATTGAAAGGCTTCAAATAGGAGGTTCATTGCTTTCGCCTCCACGGTGTCATTAGCGCTCCCAGGCCGACTGCAAGTGCATCCAAAAGCAGAGCCAAGGCAATCGTCATTACCAGCCCAGCCAAAACTTCAACGGTTAATCCACGCTGGAAGCCATCGGTAAACAGAGTTCCCAGCGAGCGCACACCAATGAACGCACCAATCGTTACCAAAGAAACCGTCGAGGTAATGACCACTCGCGTCCCAGAAACGATCACGGGAATAGCCAAAGGAAGCTCAACCGTACAGAATCGGCGGAAACGTGACATTCCCAGTGCATCGGCGGACTCGAGGACGTCAGCAGGAACAGCGGCGAAGGCCTCGGCGCACTGACGAATCAGCACGGCGATTCCGTAAATCGTTAGCACAACAACCATGTTGACCCGCGAGCGAAGAGCAATTCCTGACAGAACAGGAATGACAATCAGGAGGGGCAACGAAGGCACCGCGTAGAGAACTGTCAGGGAAGAGAGAACTGCACCCCCAACCCCTTTCGAACGCTGTGCCCACGCTCCTATAGGAACTGCAATCAGCACCGAAGCAATAATTGCGGGCACTGCGATGGTGAGATGGGTGAGGGTGAGCTCACCGATGAGTGCCCAGGAACCGGAGAGCCAATTCACGCGCATTCCCCCTGCGCGTGGTTTTCCGAGGCCGTACCGGGTTTGTTCGCTTGGTCTCCGCCGGTTGCGCCTTCCAAGATTCGTTCGCGCTCGCTGATTGCGGAGGTTCCGAGGAACTCGCGAACAAAGTCATTGGCTGGATTTAAGAGAAGATCACGCGGAGTACCTTCTTGGGCGATTTGCGCACCCTCGCGAAGGAGGGCAATGCGATCACCCAGCAAGATGGCCTCGTCAATGTCGTGGGTAACGAAGAGGATCGTGGTGCCTAAGGATTTTTGAATACGGCGAAGTTGGCGCTGGAGGTCGGCGCGTACCAGAGGGTCGAGGGCTCCGAAGGGTTCGTCCATCAAGAGGATGTCAGCACGGTTTGCCAAGGCTCGTGCGACACCGACGCGTTGACGCTGGCCGCCGGAAAGCTGCTCGGGGTAACGCTTTGCCATTGAGGGGTCGAGGCCGACCAGATCCATGAGTTTGAGCGCATCTGCTCGCGCGCTTGCCTTTGAAGCGCCTTCTAGAACCGGAACGGTTGCAATATTGTCAACGATTGTTCGGTGCGGAAAAAGGCCACCATCTTGAAGGACGTAGCCGATGGATCGACGAAGGGCGACGGGATCTTCATTCGCGACATTGCGACCACGGACTGTAACAGTTCCGGAGGTGGGAGTGACCATGCGGTTCACCATCCGCATGAGTGTCGTCTTACCGCAGCCTGAGGTCCCTAGGAACACCGTTGTTGTGTGCGAGGCAATCGTTAAAGAAAAATCCTCAACCGCTTTCGTATCGGGTGAATATGTTTTCGACACGTGGTCGAAGGTGATCATGGCATTCCTCTTTGCAATGACGAAACGCTTGTGCGTCGTTGCCAATTTGTGGCGTCAGCAAAGAAAACAACCATTCGCGGGAACTTATTTCTTTTTTTGCCCTAAGTTGAGCCAACTCACAAACGGATATGTCACCTTCCACATAAACATCTCAACGCTGCGGCTCAGAATTAGTCATCGCACGCAGATAAAACGAGGCCCGGGCGTCTTCCCCAAACGCCCGGGCCTACAAGAATTATTCAGTGAATGAAGTGCTCAATCGATGAGTGCTTTGCGTCACTGACCGGCATCGTCACGCCACGCGCACTGCGTAGGGCAGAACCGCGCTCCATCCGTAGATCGAGGTGATTCGAACCGGAACGCCAAAGGTCGGTGCCTCGATGATCTGGTTGTTGCCCAGGTAGATCGCAACATGGTCGATGTTGCCACCATCCCAGTTCCAGAAAATCAGGTCGCCGGGTTGAGCTTGGCTGACCGGCACGCGAGTGCCTTCCGAGTACTGTGCCTGTGACCAGTGGGTCAGGTAGATACCCTGCGAACGGTAAGCCATGGTGACCAAACCGGAGCAGTCATAGCCGGGGCCTTCGCCCGCCCACACATATCGCGCACCGAGCTTGCTCTTCGCCCAAGCAATGGCGCCTGCAGCGGCACCAGAATTACCACCACCGCCCCTCGATGGAGTGTCATCGTCGTCATAGCTGGCTGCCGGGGCAGGAGCCGGCGTGTACGAGTTCCGCTGTTCACGTGCGCGACGCGCGGCTTCGGCAGCTGCCTGCTGGCGCGCAGCCTCTGCTGCAGCAGCCTGGCGTGCGGCTTCCGCGGCTGCCGCCTGACGCTGCGCCTCAAGCTCGGCCTCGCGCTGATTAATCAGTTCAACGGTTGTGTTCTGCTTGCGCGCGAGCTCCGCAACCAGAGCATCACGGCGAGCGGCAGTCATGGCCTGCGCGTTGCTTGCGTTATTTGCAGCGCTCTGAGCCGCAGCGGTACGAGTTTCAACCTGTGCGGTTGCCTCTGCCTGCTTTGCCTGCGCCTGGATCGCAGCGTCATTCATGACGTTCGCAACCTGCTCAAGCGCAGCAACCTTTTGCATTTTGACGTTTGCCGAGGCCGAGAAGGAGTTGAGCGTGGTCTGCTTGGTTTCGACCGTGCGCAGTCCGTCGGCGGAAAGGTAGGGGGCTATGGAATCAAGGGATGAACCGCCATCGCGGTATGCCGTCTGTGCGATTGAGGCAATCTCTTGCTTGCCTGCCTCGTAATCAGCCTTCGCCTTATCAGCATCCGCCTGCGCTTGACGCGCGGTTTGGGTCGCCTGTTCAAGCGAATAGCGGGCACCGTTCAGTTCTTCCTCAGCACTCATAGCCTTCTGAAGTGCGACTTCAGCTTCGCTCTTCACGCTTGCAAGTTCTACTTCGATCTGAGCGACCGACATCTTTGCCGCGTTTTCGGCTTCGCGGGCGCGTGCGATCTCTTCGTCACTGGGAGCTGCAAGAGCGATACCGGGAGTTGCTGCAGCGAGTGATGCAAATAGCGCGGTCAGGCTGATTGCGCGAATACCGCGGCGCTTTGTCTCACGTCTCACTGGTCCACCTGTCGTTGTACGCCGGGATAAGGGCGTGCGTCGTCATATACAGCATTTGAGCGTAGTTCACTTAGGCAACATTCGCAACAATGTTTAACCGAAGCCACATAAATCACGATCGCAACATTTGTAACATTTACCCCAAATGACGATATCTTTCACGCGAGAATCCACATAAAATCAATGCAGATCCCCCAACACAGGAGTGAGTACAGTGGACGAAACCGAGCTCCCCGAGTCCCCAAGCAGTGCCGATGACTTCAACGGCCTCGTCGACGAGGCCGTGCTGGCCCCCTGGGGAGAAGAAGGCCCAGCCCCCGTTGGCCAGTGGCGGCGCGACGTCTTGGGTGAAGGTTACGAATCGCGCACCATCCCCCTCATGGATGATGACGCAGGGCCTGTTGTTGCAACTTTGGTTCGCTACCAAGGTCACGCACCTTCTTCCCCCTCCCCTCGTTTTATTACCCTGTACATTCACGGTCGCAACGACTATTTCTTCCAGCGCGAGTTGGCCCAAAATATCGCTGACTGCGCAGGGGCCTTCTACGCGATCGATCTACGCAGGTATGGTCGTTCGCTACGCCCCGGCCAGCGCATGGGATTCATTTCGAACCTCAGCTTGTACGATGAGGAACTCGGTGAAGCTCTGGATCTGATCCGTGATGATTACCCCGATCTTCCGCTTGTTCTTATGGGTCACTCAACGGGCGGATTGCTTGCAACGCTGTGGGCCAACCGCCATCCCGGTGCGATCGATGGCCTGATTTTGAATTCTGCGTGGCTTGAAATGCAGACAATGGCATCCATGCGTTCAACCATGGCCCCAATTCTTGAACGCATTGCGTCTCGAAATCCGATGTGGGCAGTTCCAGGAGGCGGCAGCGGTCCAGACAACTACGCGCGTTCGCTTCACGAGGGATGGAATTCACTGGAGGCGCCCCTACCGGAGTCTCTCAAGGCCTACGCCGATGACCCCGCTGTTCAGGGATGGGATTATGTGCTGGAGTGGAAACGTCCCGGCTCCTACCCCGTTTACGCAGCCTGGCTTGAGGCAATCCTTGAAGGCCACGACTCCGTTGCGACTTCAGTCAAGTTGGATATTCCTGTGCTTTCAATGATGTCGACGTCAAGCTTCTTCAGCGAAGAATTCACGCCAGAAACTTTTTCAAGTGATGTCGTCTTAGATCGCGAGGTCATTTTGGAGCGTTCGTCACGCTTAGGACCGCTGGTCACCATCGCCAGTTTCCCAGGCAAGCATGACCTGCTGCTCTCTGACCCTCAGGTGCGCGCACAGGTCTACGAAACGATGAATCGCTGGATTAAGGCGTTTATCTAGTCGCGCGAGTACTCGCGAATGATTTCGCGGTTGACCTCTGCCAGGGATTCACCCAAGGTCGGGCCTTCTTCCCCACCCAGGTGCCACAGCGTCCAGCCGTTACCGAAAACACCAAAGTGGGAAAGCGCGTCCTGCGGGTTGTCCCAGCTCTCCTCGCCCGAGCGGAAGAGGCCATCGGCCGTAAACTCACACTCTGCCTCAGGCACGTCAACGATAATTGCGGGAACGTCCTCGGCGATAATCTGCCCAAGGACACGCAGGGCAGCCGCATCACGCGAGAGAACGGGGATCCCCGCCTCACGGGCAGCGAGGACCTCTTCGCTTTCCTCTTCTTCTAATTCGCCATCACCGTTTTCCATCTCGACTGGAGCGGCATGATGATGTGCATCGTTCCCGCCGAAGATGTGTTCGCTTTCCGTTTCAGGAACTTCCGGCTCTACGGCTCCAGCGTCGGCGGCCTGCTGAACGAACTCTTCATCCTCGGGAAGGTAGTCGTCCTCTTCGGGAACCAAGGCCTCGGCCTCGGTAACCGATTCGGGGGAAACTAAGTGAACGCCCGCGGAGGACTCAATGGTCACGGGAGCGGCCACCTCGCGAAATGACGAGGCGATCGCGGGGACGTCATCGGAGCGCCCAGCCAGCAGGTGAGGGGCGTGCGCGTAGGTACGCGGACCCACAGCATGAACTTCAAGGAAAGAACGCCCATTGCTCATCTCACGGAGGCTCATTTCATGAACCTCAACACCGGAGGCAGCCAGGACTTCAAGCGCCGGACGAACTGCGGGATCAATGCGGCCAACAACCATGACCAGGCGTGGCCCTGCGCCGGGCGAGGGAGGCATTGAATCGCGGAATTGAATCCACCCGGATTTGAAAGCTGCGACGCCTCCGGGATATTCGCGAGCCAGATCTGACCACGACAGTGCGGCGGTTCCAGCAAGCCGTGAAAGGGACTGAATCAGCGTATCCGAGTCCAAGAAGTCAAGAATCTCGACCGAGACAACTTGACCTGAAGGATCAAGGGCGGTCAAGCGAGGAGCTTCGTCTTCTGCAGAGCCATCAACAAAGGCCGCACCTTCGAAGGGGGATATATCTCGCCAGGTAATGGGGAAAAGCGGGCGCGAAACGATCTCAAGCACTTGATTACACACGGCATCAACGATTTCGGGGGTCAAACCGTCGGATACTGAGCGGCCGAATTGGGCCGGGATCAAACGCCCCTCGTCGAATTCAAAGAGAGCCATGAAGCTTCCAACCCCTCGCGCTAATGCTAGATGTGTTGATGAATGGTAGATGCGATCTGGTCTTATTGTTCCACAATCACGCCGAAGCATGGACGAAGACGGGCCGGAGAAGTTGAGAGTAATGACGGGGATGCAAGGGCTTGAGGACATGCAAAAGGCGGGTCCTCATCGTCTCGGTCCGGTACCGAAGTACCTGGGACGATGCGGACCCGCCTCAGTCAGTTCAGCCTCGAGAGGCCAACTGAATTGGATTCAGTGGAGAGTATCCGTAAAAGGATCACTCAGCCTCGGTGGCCAGAGCCTTCTTGCGACGGTTCGAGAACACCAGTGCGTAGGCGCAAGCAGCACCAACGACTGCCACGCAGAGCGTGATCAGGAAGATGATGCGGTAGCCATCGTAGGGGTTGGCCTCGTGAGCGGTGATGATTCCAGCGGTGGTCGGGTTGCCCCAAAGGATGGAGGCGTAGACCAGGAAGGAACCGACCGACATTGCGGAGCCGTTGATTTCCTCGGGCAGGTGCAGCTCGGCGATAGGAGCAAGCAGCACGGACTTACCAAGGAAGACGCCGAATGCCATGACGACCAGCAGGATCATTGCAGGCCACATCATCGAATCGGATGGGGGCAGCAGGTAGACCAGACCAACGCCGATGGCGATAACGGTCAGAGCGACTGCGACCATGGTGGTCGAGGACTTGAAGACGTAGTCAGCGAGCATACCTGCAACGAGGCCGGCGATGATGCCAACGAAACCGGTCGAGAAGATACCGAATGCACCAGAGGCAGCGTCAGATGCATGGAAGACCAGCTTCAGGTAAGGAGCCGAAGAGTAGATCAGGTTGACGTAGCACCAGTAAACACACATGCCGGCGATGCCTGCGAACCAGACACCGGGCTGTGCCAGAACCTTGAGCAGACCCATGAGAGCTGCGGTGTTCTTGGAGTGGCCTTCGGACTCGGCAACAGCGTTGGCGGGGACGAAGCGCAGGATGGCGATGATGTTCGGGATCAGCAGCAGCGAGTAAGCAAGACCGAAGCCGATCATAATGCCGTTTGCGTGGGTCGGGAAGACGGCCATGCAGCCGATGATGACGAGGTTCATGCAGAACTCAATGCCACGACGGATGGACTCAAGGAGGCCCATTGCAAGGCCGCGGCCCTTGGAGTCAGAGTCGGATGCCATGAAGGCAACGCCATTGACGACGGCGGGCCAACCAATGGCGTCCCAAATTGCCCAAGTAATTGCGATGCCAACAAGCATCTTGATGTTCAGGTGGTAGCCCAACACCGGGGAGAGCCACAGGAACAGGAAGGTCAGCAGTCGCCAAGAGGCGAAAGCGATCAGAATGTTACGGATGGGGAAACGGTTGTTCACCCAGCCAGCGGGCACGTACATGAACATGGCGATGCCGAGCCAGCCCATGATGGTACCGAAGTCAGCGACCGTGATGCCAAGAGCGTTGGTCACGGGGATCAGCAGGGATCCCTTGAACGCCTCGAAGGAGACGTAGACCAGCTGGCCGGTCAACACGACAGAGAGGAAGCCACCCAGGCGTCCCTTCTGCATGAACTTAGGGAGGCGCGACTTTGTGCCTACTGCGGTTTCAGACATGTTGTTGAATTTACCTTTCGAGATTCACTCACTGAAGATGGGCAAAAGAGTCCGCAACATCGGTGAAGACACCGGTTGCGCCCCAATTGAAGAGCTCATGTGCTCGGTCAATCGAGTTCACGGTCCACACGTTGACACCGAAGCCTGCCTCACGGAAGGCCTCAACCTTGGACTTGGTCAGACCGCGGTCCTCGGGGTGAATGTATGACGCGCCAACCAGCTCGAGCATGGACTTCCAGTCGTCGTAGAGAGCACAAGTCTCGTACAGGCAGCCCACTTCGTACTGAGGTGCGCGTTCCTTAATCTTCGCCAGCAACACGTGATTAAAGGAGGAGAAGAAAACCTCTCGTTCAGGGTCAAGTCCAGTCAGCGCATCAAGAACCGAATCAATGAGGCGCATGGACATGGCACCACCGGCCTCATTCGACTTGAACTCAATGTTGGCATTCAGTCCACGGCGGTTGAGGAGCTCGATCAGCTGCTCAAGGGTAGGCAGGGGCTGTCCGGCAAATTCCGGAGAGAACCACGAACCGGCATCGATCGATGCCAGATCTGCCTTCTCGAGGCCGTAGTACGACCCGCTGCGGTTGGTCGTACGATCAAGCGACGTGTCGTGGATGACGATTGGAGTACCGTCACCAAGGATGTCGACGTCAGTCTCAATCCAGGTGAGACCAGCATCTGCAGTCTTTTCAAAAGCTGCAAGAGTGTTCTCGGGTGCGACACGGTTCAAACCGCGGTGTGCAAAAATGCGACGTTCCATAGAAGTTCACTGACTTCCTTGTCGAGGATGGACAAAACCTAAAGATCAGGGACTAATAGTCTCCAATCTCCGCTGTTAATTATGTGACTGGTGTGTTCGAGTTTCATGCTTATAAATGTGTTCCCTCACACAGATTTGCATATTTGCTAAACGCGAACATCAACGACTTAACCATATTTTCGCAGGTCAGAAGCTCTTATAAAGAAATTGCGCAGCATCTATCCAGCTTTGTGCACTTATGTGCAGTGACATCTGCACCTATGTGCGGATACATAGTTGTACTATTCGCCACTCCAGAGAAGCAGACAACCCGTCAGGTCTTAATTTCTCGATTAAAAATTGGAACAGGCTCCGTCAAAGCGTGCTAAATCCAGCGGAACCGATATTGTTCAAGCATCATTTTTCGCACTCAGACAGCTATCAGCTAGCACAAATTTCACATTGTTAGGATGAAGGCATGGTCCTCCTGTTCGTACTGCTAATTCTCGCGATCATCATCGCCTTCCTCTTTTTCTACATGAGGCTACTGCTGTGGATGCTCTTCTCTCCCGATTATGTGCTTGTCATCGGGTTTGCCGGTATATTCACAGGCGACCATATGGCATGGCTGACATCCTCAGAAAAGGCCCACTTCATTTGGGCTGTTATTGCAATGGTTATTGTCGGATTCGCCTACCACAAGCTCAATCACCTGCTGTACTCGGTCTCTCCACGCATCTATGCGATTGTCAGTTTCCCGATCGTGGTCGTATCAAGCCTATTCCTCATGCTGACTGTTGTTCTGATGTTCCTGGAAGAATTTGCGCCCAACCTTGCAGATGATCCAACCATCGAACACGCTATATATATTGTGCTAGCCCTCATCATTGCCGTTTTTGCATGGCGTAAACGGCAAACAACTATGGCTCAGCTGCACTCCCCCACCAACGTCATCCTGACCAACGGCGATGTGATGGTTGTGGAGAGCAGCAGCACTACGCCCATGTCACCGCATACACCGTCAGCGGCACCGTATACGCCACCAGCAACTCCGCCTACTTCAACGCCCGGCGCTTTTCCGCCGCCACCCGGTAAGGGCGGATTCAAGAATTACTAACGCCCGGGCGACCTCTTGGCTCCATAGGGTGTCATGACGCTTCGCAGGCGAGTGCCCCGGAAACGCTAGTACTCTGAAACGCAAGTGCCCCGCCAGCCGAAGCTGGCGGGGCACCGCGCTATATCAGCGATAGACGGTCCTTGCAGACACTCACGCGGTCATATCCGTGTGATCCTCAACAGCTGCACGTCCGGCCTCCAGGCGCGCCACGGGCACGCGGAAGGGCGAGCAGGACACGTAGTTGAGTCCGACCCTGTGGAAGAAGTGGATCGATGCGGGATCACCACCGTGTTCACCACAGACACCAAGCTTGATGTTTGGCTTGGTGGAACGTGCGCGACGCACGCCCTCGGCCACAACTGTACCGACACCGTGAACATCGATTGACTCGAAGGGCGAAACACCAAAGATGCCACCCTCGATGTACTGCGGGAAGAACACGCCTTCGACATCGTCGCGCGAGAAGCCCCACACGGTCTGGGTCAGGTCGTTCGTACCGAAGCTGAAGAAGTCGGCTTCTTGAGCCAGGTCCTCGGCGGTCATGGCCGCACGCGGCAGCTCGATCATTGCGCCAATGGTGATGCCGGACAGGTCAACGCCCTTGTCAGCGGCAACCGCGGCGATAATGCCTTCGCCTTCCTCACGGATCAGCTGGAGCTCGCGCACCGAGCCAACCAGCGGAACCATAATTTCGGGGCGCGGGTCCTTGCCACGGGCAACCAGCTCAGCAGCGGCCTCGCACAGTGCGCGCATCTGCAGGGCGAAGAGACCGGGCAGGTAGATGCCCAGACGCACGCCACGCAGGCCCAGCATGGGGTTCTGCTCGTGGAAGCGACGAACGGTGACCAGCATTTCCTCATCTGCGGGATCAACGGTGCCAGCGGCCTTGGCGAGTGCAACCTTGACCTCGAGCTCGGTGAGCTGGGGCAGGAACTCGTGCAGCGGCGGGTCGATCAAGCGCACGGTCATCGACTTGCCGTCCATGACCTCGAGCATTGCCAGGAAGTCTTCCTTCTGCAGCTTCTCCAGGGCATCGAATGCTTCCTGACGCTCGACGGAGCCTTCCTCGGAGAGGATGACGCGCTCAACCAGCGGACGACGCGAGCCCAGGAACATGTGCTCGGTACGGCACAGGCCGATGCCCTGTGCACCAAACTCCAGTGCACGCTGCGAGTCCTCGGGGGTGTCGGCGTTGGCGCGCACTTGCAGGCGACGAACCTCGTCGGCGTGGGTGAGGATGCGGTGGACGGCTTCGATCAGTTCGGAGGTACCGGGATCGCCAGCTGCTGCAGCCAGGCCTGCTTCGAGGCCGTGGCTCAGGTAGGTGGTCACCGGGGAGTCGGTCACGGGGACCTCACCCAGGAAGATCTCACCGGTCTGGCCGTCGATTGCGATGGTGTCTTCACCGGTCAGGACGCGCCCTGCGACGGTGACGGTTCCGGCCTCGGCGTCGATCTCAAGAGCTTCAGCGCCGCAGACACAGGTCTTACCCATACCGCGAGCAACCACTGCTGCGTGCGAGGTCTTGCCACCGCGGGCGGTCAGAACGCCCTCGGCTGCGACCATGCCGGGAAGGTCATCGGGGTTGGTTTCACGGCGGACCAGCACGCACTTGACGCCTGCTGCTGCCGAGGCCTCGGCCTGAGCGTTGTTGAAGACGATGCGGCCAACGGCTGCACCCGGGGAGGCGGCCATACCGCGAGCAATGAGTTCCTTGGATGCAGATGCATCGAACTGCGGGAACATCAGCTGGGTGAGCTGGTCACCGGTCACGCGGCCCAGGGCCTCGTCGCGGGTGATGAGCTTTTCGTCGACCAGCTGGACGGCGACGCGGAAGGCGGCGGCAGCGGTACGCTTGCCGACACGAGTCTGGAGCATCCACAGCTTGCCGCGCTCGATGGTGAATTCGATGTCGCACAGGTCACGGTAGTGGGTTTCGAGCTTGTGCATGATACCGCGCAGCTCGTCGTAGACCGGCTTGTTGATCTTCTCAAGGTCGGCCAGGGACAGGGTGTTGCGGATACCTGCAACAACGTCTTCGCCCTGTGCGTTCTCGAGGTAGTCGCCGTACACACCGGAGTGGCCGGTGGAGGGGTCGCGGGTGAAGCACACGCCGGTGCCGGAGTTTTCACCCATGTTGCCAAAGACCATGGTGCAGATGTTGACTGCAGTGCCCAGGTCGTGGGGGATGCGCTCACGGCGACGGTAGATGCGGGCACGCTCGGTGTTCCAGGAACGGAAAACGGCCTCGATAGCCATGTCCATCTGGATGCGTGGATCCTGCGGGAATTCTTCACCGGTCTGCTCGTAGACGATAGTCTTGAAGATATCAACCAGGCTCTTGAGGTCCTCGGCGGTGAGCTCGGTATCGCCCTTGACGCCGCGTTCCTTCTTCATGTTGTCCAGAGCGTCAGAGAAGAGATCGCCTTCAATATCCAGAACGGTCTTGCCGAACATCTGGACCAGTCGACGGTAGGAGTCCCATGCGAAACGCTCGTTGCCACTGACAGTAGCAAGACCGTGGACGGATTCGTCGTTCAGGCCAATGTTGAGGACGGTCTCCATCATGCCGGGCATGGAGAACTTTGCGCCCGAGCGAACCGAGACAAGCAACGGATCCTTGGGATCGCCCAGCTTGCGACCCATTTCTTCTTCAACCTTGCGAAGTGCGACGGTCACTTCAGTATCAAGACTTTCAGGGGCTTTGCCGTCGTGCAGGTAGACACGGCACGCTTCGGTGGTAATTGTGAATCCGGGAGGAACAGGCAGGCCGAGCTTCGTCATCTCTGCCAGGTTCGCACCCTTACCTCCGAGCAAGTCCTTCATTGACTTGTCGCCCTCGGAGAAGTCGTATACATACTTGACCATCTGGTCCCTCAACTTCCGTTGTTTCGGGGGGTACCCGTCATCGGGCCCCTGTGTATTGACATACTAACCAATGGAAAAGTACCGGCCAAATGATGCGGGCCACGCCGCGAAATTACGCGGGTGGCCCGTTCACCATATGGTCGCTGTTTTATCGAACAATAAATTCGACCAGGACGTTTTCTCCCAGATCAATAACGTCGCCGTCGCTCAGCGGCACGGTAACGCGCGGAGGAACCTCCTGAACATTGCCATTCGAGCTACGCAGCAGGGTTCCATTCGCACTTCCCAGATCCATGAGCATCCAGGAACCAAAACCGCTGGGGATGACGGCTGCGTGCGAGCGCGAAATCTCGTTTGCCGGGCTGGGCACGCGCATGACGGTTGCCGAGGGACGCCCCGTCAGGACACGAGCATTGGGGTCGCGTCCCAAGATGACGTCGTGAGTGAGTTCAACGGGAGCAGCGCCCGCATAAACCAGGTAGCCGGCCTGCGCGTGCTGCGAGTCATCGGTCACGCGTCGCAGTACCGTTGCGCCACTATCGGAGTTATCGATTTCGAAAGCGGGGGCCACGCCTGCTGCCGGAGTTTCCGCAGCCGGGGTTTCCCCATATGCCGGAGCTTCTTCGATTTCCGAGGCCGGGGCGACCTCTTCTGCTTCGGGCTGGCTTTCCTGCTCGACCGATTCTTGCGAGACCTGCGCCTCTACCTCTGCGGGTTCGTCGGCGGGAACTTCGATGGAAGCTTCTTCTTCGACGAAAGCACTAGGCTCAAAGTTCTGCTCGTCTGAGGGAGCGTCCAATTCAACGCTAGCCTGCGGCTCAGCACTGTCCTGCGGGGCATCTTGCGAAGCTGCCTGCTGCATTGCCGCGAAGGCCTCAGAGGTAATGGTTTCTTCCAAGGCCTCGGGGCTGGTGTAAACGGGAGCGGCGGTCGACGTCACTGCTGCCTGAGCCGCGGCAACTTGAGCACCTGCAGCGTAAATATCGGAAGTTTCCTCGGCGGCGCTTGCTTCCGCCTCTGGCTCGGGTGCCCACAAATACTTCGGCGCGGACTCTTCAGCGGCCTGAGGCTCTGCGGCTTCCTCCTGCTGCTGAGGTTCTTCCTCAAGCGCTCCCCACACCGTGTGCGAGGCCTCGGGCTCAGGTGCGGGTTCTTCAGCGGAAGGGGCATCCTCAGCGTATTGTTCTTGAACCTGAGCGGGCTTCTCTTCTTCCACCAGGGCGGGGGCCGAGGGAAGTTCGGGCTCTACGGGGTAGCCGATGCGGACCTGAGAGGCCTCGGCCTCAGAGGTCGCGAAGTGTGCCCACGGCTGGGCATCGTCGAACTCGCTCAATGCGATATCCATGAGCGTCCACTCGCCGGGAACAAATTCCCACATCGACAGCGGACCACCCCAGGTGAAGGGGGTGTCATAGCCGGGAGCAATGGCGCGAACATTCGCAGTGCCGCCCAAGGAAAGAAGGGGAACGGGGCCGCGCAGGTCCATATGCGCGAAAGGTAAACCACTGGCTGTAGCGGAATTAACCCAGATTGTCAGATCTTCGTTGGCATCGGTGACAACGCGCTGTGCGGAGTCAGCGAGGTCAGCGGGGACCAGGGCAAAGCCCAGGGGGCCGGCGACGATGAACCCACCGTTACCGCGAACTGCATGGCGGCCCAATTGCAGCATTCGAAAACTCTTTTCTCTATCGGGCGCGGCGCGCCGTTGTGACCGGAAGGGGTCTCACTGGGATACGTGGACGCACGCTCGCGCGTATGTCCCCATCGTAGCGGCTTCCCACAACCGATTGTGCACGGATTACAAGGGCAGTTGCGTTATCACGCGTACCGCCTTCGATCGCTCGGTCAACCAGAGCATTGGCAATTTCTTGCGCAGATAAATCCTGGCTGGCGATATCGATGAGGTCTTGTTCTGAAAGCACGCCGTGAACACCATCCGAGCACAGGACAACAACATCACCCTCTCGCATTGGGGTCAGGACGTAGTCGGCCTGGGGAAGTTCCGGCATTGCTGCGCCGAGCGCGCGAGTGATGACATTCGAGGGTGGAAGAACCAGTTCCGCACCGGTCCGCTTGGCTAATTCTTTGGCTTCTTGGACTGCGGAATGGTCGGTCGTCAGCTGAAGGATGCTGCCGTCGGCAATGAGATAGGCACGAGAATCACCAATATTAAAGGTCAGCCACTGCGGACCATCTTGGTCAATGGTCAGGGTTCCGCACAGCGTGGTTCCCGGGGCAGCCGGGTCCTCCTTCTCCCCTAACGAGGCCACTGCCTCTGCGGCCGCGCGGATCGCACCGACCAGCTCGGCCGGGTTCGGGTCAATTGCGTCCAAGGCCTCGGGGCTGAGGGCGTTTGAGAGCACTTCAAGAGCGGTTGTCGAGGCCAGTTCCCCTTCTGCGTTCCCACCCATCCCGTCGGCAACTGCGAAGAGGGGGTCTTGGGCAAGCCAGGAGTCTTGGTTTGATGAGCGAACAGGACCGATGTCACTGGTCGCACCCCACTGGGTGCGGATCACAGTCCCACACAGAGGAAGATCCACAGCTCAACCACCTTTGACGTACGTTCTCTTTTACGCGAAAATAATCCCATATATTGAAGGGCTCGTGCACCTTTGAAAACGATCTTGTATTTTCAATATGTACGAGCAGGTAGTTTTTATCTGTTTTTGACTGACAAGAGGCGGAAAGAGAGACGGCATGAGCGGAGAAATTGGCGTTACTAACGAGAAATTCGCTGCCGCACAATCAGCTCTAGACAGCTCGCGTGGCGAATTCGCGGGAGAGGCGACCTCTAAGGTCGCATCGCTGACATCAGCCCAAACAGCAGGCAAGTGGGGCGAAGAGTCTGGCCCCGTCGCAGCTCGACAGCAATATACGACTGCCCTTCAAGAAATCCAGGACGCAATTACCTCTCTAAATGCAGAGGTCATTGCTTTCTTGGGTGCTGCCGGTAAGACCCAAGCGCTGATGGGCGAAAATGAGCAAAACGGTATCGATGCAACTCAGGCCTTCTCGGAAGCACAGCTTGAGAAAAAGGAGCATGCTCTAGCCCAGGCCGCGAAGGAAGAGGAAAGAGCGAGAGCTAGAACTATGTCTGAGCCGTCGGTCGCCGCCGCAAGGGAAGCAGCACTAACTCTGGCGGCTGATATTGCTGGGGGCGCACCCACGCCAGGTTGGGTTGCTCTCACTTCGACAGAGGGAAGTTCCCAACAGCCTGGCCCAGTCGCTACTAACAACACCTCCTCTTCAACTCCGCAACTTCAACTTCCGCCAACATTATTGGGTGGACTTGGACAGGATTCTGGGGCATTGGATAACCTCTTCGCTTCGGCTACAGGAGCACCACACAAACCTACTTCGGGACTTCCCAACTGGAATTCCCCTTACGGCTTTGGACGAAGCTGATAGCGACATCGACTATCGAGACGCTTCTCAGTAATACCTAGGATTGAAGAAAGACCTCTTATGGCAGCCTCACTCTCCACAGAGAACTATGATCGACTCACCAAAGTTGCTCGCCTTGACTATTCAGACCCGGATGCATCGCTTCTGAATGACCTGAAAGCCCAGCTGGCTTCCCTAAAGACCGCATGTGCGAGCTTCTCCGGAAACACCGGCGTTGAAGGTGCAACAAATGCGGCAATGACATCAAAAGTCAGTGATTTCGAAGCCTCGATCGCTAACTTGGAGGGTCGAGTCGGGACCATGGAAACCGCCCATACTCAGGCTCGTCAAGCTATGCAAGAAGCTAAGTCTGTTCATGGAACACTGAGCCCACAGCTTCTTCATCCCGCTGATTATTCTTCTGCGCAAGTGATATTCCAAGGGCAGCCAAATGAAGCCGCGTTTCAAAATGAGTACATCCAGAATATGCTGGCTCAGCGCAATGCCCAAAGGGAAGCTAAGGCAAAAGCAGCCCTTGACGCCATGAATGGTGAAGTGAGCAGTGCTGCTGCTGGATTCTCCGGGAACTCCAGCAATGGGGATAGCGATTCGAACGGTGGTGGAGGCTCAAACGGCAGCGGGCCTTCTAGTGTCACTGGTTCGAGTCTTGGTGCGATGCCGTCTATACAGGTAAAAGGCGATAATTATGCTGCCCATGGAGCTGATGCCGCAAACGCTCCCATCGCTGGGCTTGAGGTCCTTCCTTCTGTTTCCCCTTCATCTTCCGTTCTAGCCGGTGTCGATGTCACGACCATGCCGGTTGGTGGCTACATGACCGCTGATGGCCCTGTTGGCGGGCATGTCCCCGCACCTGTTACCGATGCGGATGATCCCCGTTGGAAGCCTGATTACAACCCCTTCTCGACGTCATCTCATTCTAAGGATCTGGCTATTGCCGGCGGCGCTCTGACGACCGGTGGCACCTTGGCTGGCCTTGGTCGTATGGCTACTTCCGCGACTTCTATTGCAAGTTCGATGGGTAGTTTCGCCTCGCGTGCTGCTACTTCTCAATTTGGGACCGTTCCGGCTGGTGGGGCCCTCGCTCCCTCGACCAGCGCACGCTTGTCGTCCTCGAACGCAATTTCTAGCGTGATGAACGACCTTGAGCGGGGCGCTTTGACTCCTCGTGGAACTGCTCAGGCTGGTAACTGGGGCAATGCGGCTCGCATGGCAAACCCGGGCACCCCGGCCTCGACGGCAGCTCGCGCAGGTGGATTCCCCCGCGGTATGGGAGCCCCCGGAGCTTACGGAAGCGGCGCAACCGCTGGAACTGGTGCAGGCACCTCATCGACGGCAAGTAATGCGTCGACCATGTCGGCACGTGCACGTGCGGCTGCTAGCATTCGCCCGGCAGGCGTTAGTGGCACTACGGCCACCGGAGCACCTGCGAACGGCGCAGCCGCCGGGGCGCGCGGCACCGCGTCGAGTGCAGTAAAGGGTTCCGCTTCTGTTAAGGCAGGAACAAGCTCGCAGTCTGCCACCGCGTCCGCACGTTCAACTTCAGCTTCTGCTGCTCGTGCAGGTGCGGGTACACGTCCTGGAGTTATGGGAACAACTGCAGGCGCAGCATCTGGTTCCAGCTCAACCGCTAAGGGCAGCGCTACCAAGGGAGCTTCAGCTAAGGCTTCATCGTCTGCCAAGGCTTCTTCAGCAGGAACTGGGGCAGCTCGTGGCGCTTCCTCGAATGGCAACGTGTCAGGAGGCGCTTCTTCCGCAGCAGCTCGTGGCGCTTCGGCTGCGGCCGCCCGCGGTCCCATCGGCACGGGTGCAGTTGCTGGTGCAGCGTCAAAGGAAGAAAAGGACAAGGCGAAGCGTCGCGCACTAAGCGGCCTTAAGGCTGTTCGCGTCGAGGGCGTTGAGGAAAAGGCCCCGGCTGCCGCGGGTCTTTCCGCTGGTAACGCAGAGTCCTTGAAGCCAGTTGCAGTTGCCGATCAGGATGATCGCTGGTGAGCTTCTGAAAGTGTGAAGAGGCGCGGAGCCCAGCTCCGCGCCTCTTTTTATTTTCTGTTCGCCTTCTCTTCTACCGCCCTCCGGATATGCCGAGGGCTAGGCTACCGGTATATCGTGAAGATGTTGTCCCATTCAAGGAGGAAATAATGAAGGTTTTCACTGTCGAGTACCACTACGTCACCGATCGCGACGAGGAAATGGCAGAGGTTCGCCCCACGCACCGCGCGTTTAATGGCGATCTTGCAGCTCAGGGCCGTCTGATTGCCGCGGGTCCCTACACGGGCACGCATGATGCACTGATTATTGTGCGCGCTGAAGATGCCGCGGGAGCTCTGGAGCTTTTGGAAGCCGACCCGTTTAATCAGGCAGGTTTCATTGCCGAGCGTATTCCCCGCGAGTGGAACCCGGTGATTGGGAGTATTCCAGCGGAGGGCTGAAACAAGGAGTACCAGGGCTAACCCTATTCACTCAGTGCGTCGGCGAGAAGGTGTGGGGGGCGGGAGGTCTGAGACCTCCCGCCCCCCACACAAGTAGTTCCTTCTTGTGGCCTGTTATTTGCAGCCATCCACAAAGGAATTTGCTACTGCGGCATTTTCAGCGTTTGCTCCAGTAAGCTCAGCAAAACTCGAGATATTTTTACTGGAAAGAAACGTGCGCAGGTGTCCTCGTTCTTCAGATGTCATCTGGTTATATGGTGGTACAGAGCCATCCTCCCTAACATCACCCGGATATTGTTTAGCGAACTCCACCAGTAATTCTTCTTTCGACATTCCTGCAGTATTCGGCCATTCCGAACGGGCCATGAACGCTGATTCCACTTCTCCGTTCAGCTTTTCTCCAATCGTCGCATCCAGCTTAAACTCGGCATCGGCACGCCGCTGAATATCCTCCGCGCTAAATTCCGTCGGAAGATACTTTTCATATAGCGCGTCTTTCCAAAGCCCCTCAGCAATAGTCTTTCCGCTACTGAGCAACTCACCAACGCCAGGAACTTTATCAACAGGAGCCACAGACAAAACAAAATCGATCATTGCACGATTCTCGGCATTCTTACGATGTTCAGCTTCGGTCAAAGCAGTACCTGCATCTTCCGGCGCAGAGTCAATGCCATTGATCAAAATATCCCAGCCTTTAGTATTTGAGTTGAAGTTATTGATCCAGTCCTTCCCATCTGAGCCATAATCAGCGCCAACAAGGCCATGAACCTGCCTCGAATATCCCATCCATGCAGCATCGGATAGATTCTGATAAGCGGCACGATCATGCGTGAGGTCCGCTAAGAAACCAGTCTTTGAATAGAGTTGCCTTACCTGTGCCCCCGAAAGATTCATCATTGAGTAGCCGCTGTGAGGATTTATCGAATGCCCGGTATCCATCGCCCCAAAATTCGCATGATCGGACAAATACGCTAGATCATCAACACGCTGGGCAACAACGGTCCCCAACCAAGATCGGAGCTTCGGGTTATAGAACCCGAATACATCTGCTCCGGTCGATGTTGTATCCGCATTCTGGTTGAGGCCGTCTTCGTAACCAACGAGGAAATTCTCTGCGACCTGCGCCCTTAGCTTGTCATCAGCTTGCCACTCTTCATAGCCCGGGTCGCTTGGAGCTAATGGTTTTGCGGTCCGTGCGGAAGCGTCGTTGACCATATCACCAAAGGCATCTCCTCCATCGATATAGGCTAATCCCCCATTCGCCACCTGGCCTCGCCAACCAGTGAGATAGCGCGTCATATTCATCTTCTCGGAATCTGAAGGCGGAAAAACTTCAATCCCACCCGCATCCTTAGGACCGTCAGAGGCAAGCACGTACCTCAACGCAGCAAGACGCTTATCCTCGTACTGTTGTAATACTTCATCCGAGTTCCCGTGCAAATAATCAGGAGTATCTGACAAAGTGAAAATATTCTGAAGGGGATCTAGATGACCAAGGTGTTCTCTGTTTCCGGCGCTATATGGCACCATGTTAACCGACCACGCACTTCCCAAGTGTCCAGAAGTCGCACGTTCACCTGCCTTCGTCTCATAATCCCATTCGACCATATCTTCAAACACTGACTTAACATGGGGGTAATTGTTTCGAGGGTCATTGGGGTCATTGGGGTCGGGCACAGGGTCAAGAGGGTCACGGTAAAAACCTGCACCAAGCGTTAATGACGTGTTCTCTCTCCCCGCTAAACCCATCAGCTGACTCGAAATGTCATATCCGTAAACAGGCTCAAATCCCTCTGGGAGTCCCGGAAATGTATATTCTTTACGTCCTGTTTCTTTCAGCGCATTCAACGTCTTCTGGATGGTTCCAGACACGCTCGCACCATCTTTGCCAACCAATGCCTTAGAAATAAGATCGAAGGACTTTTGAGAATCGACCATCCCAGAATCGAGATTACTTCCACCTGTCGACAAAGCTAAAACTGTCCCAAGATTCTTGTTAAACACGAACCCCGGATCAGCGGGATCAGACGACTTACCATTGACATTCAAACTGACGTCCAATGTTGCAGCATAGATTTCATCAAGTGATACATGCTGCATTAGAGCTGTCGCATAAAAAGGATTTTGAAGATAGTCACCGTACTTGTCATTAAAGTTTTTTACGTCTTGTACGGTCTTGGGTTCTTTCTTCAGATCATCTGCCATTTCCTGCGCAATCTCTTGCGCATGAGCCCACTGCTCAGCACCGCTCAAAATGGGGGTGTCTGAGCCAAAAAGATTAGCTCCAATCGCGTCGCGACCCTGTGAGCCTACCTCATCCGAGACTATACCTTGCCGCGCCGAATTGATGGAATTAGCTGCAGTTTCAGCGGCGTCATCCAATTCATTCAATCGTTTCACATAGCGTGCACGGATATCATCTTGCGCCGTTGTAAGTGCCGCTGATGCAGCATTATAGGCTGCATTGCGCTCTTGGCTTCTCGAACGCAGTGCCCCATTCGAGTCCTGGTACATGGCCGAATCGCCATACAACTGCCCTTGCAGGAATCCAGAGCCATGAGCTTTATACGCGGCGTCCGCTTCTTCGATCGCCTTGTTGTAATCGTTAACTGCCTTGTCCCATTCACTCTGCAGCCCCGTAACGTCGGAAATTGCAGCATTTACCGCACTACCCCACTCATTAAGCGCAGTTGCCGCTGGCGAGAACGCCGCTGACAAAGCAACGGTCTTCTCGCCGAATTTCTGAATCTCACTAGAGGCCGCATCGGCCGCCGCTCCTGTCCATTCTTCAGGAGGCAAAGATCTGTTCTGAGCCACTTGTGTATTACCAATTGCAGTACCTTGCCGATTGATATCCGTGGCTACTGACTCTGCGGACATCGCAACTCGAGGGACCTGTGGGAGGGCTTCCGCCCCACGTCTTACATCAGCCATATCAGAGATACTCCCCCACTCCTAGACGTGAAGCTGCTGCGCGCGTTGCTTCACGATTGTACGTTTCTGTCGAATCAGCATCTTCGGAATAACTGGCAATACCAGAGCCAAGAAGCGAGCATGCATCGGAGTACTCAAGCACTGCCATGCTCATATAGTCGCGAAAATTATCCAGAGCTGCACGTAGCGCTGCAACGCCAGCATTGTCTCCCTCTGGGAGATCAACCGCCACTCCATACGTATTAAGTTTGCCCACTGCCGCACCGACCTGTCCAAGATCTTCAGCATCTGTCCATTGACTCTTCATCGCAATGCCCAGAGCATAGCGATCAAAGCTAATATTTGTCATTTGAACCTCTCAATGCTCGAACACGCGAAGCGCGGATCACCATTGGCCGTACGTTACTGCTAAAGGATAACATTTCAACCTTACTAGATACTAAAAGGGTGTTGGATGCGGAATCCCCGCATCCAACACCCTCAAACTGCATGAACTAACCGAGACCGACTACAGCATCAGTTACCACCACTCGATGGTTTTTCTGCACGACCATCGCCCTGTGCATTCTGCTGAGCGTCGTATTGGCCATCGAGCAAGGGCCGAAAATCGCTGTTCTTCCCTCTAAAGTACTGGCGCACAGATTCTCTTTCCACTTTCGAAAGAGAATCATAAGAATCGCGCGTACCATCAGAATTAACAAACGGGAGGCCCTTATCAGCCAAGGCCTGAGTACCCGGAGAAACGTCAACCGTTCCCGCATTTTCCGTCCAATGATCCGAATCATACATCGCGCGAATTAAGCCATTTTGCATAAGATCATGCGATTTGGCATCCATCTTCGAATGAGATTCCCAACCCTTAAGCTCTTTATCCGTCGGGAAAAAGTGATCAAGGGCCTTCCCCGCTGCAGCTTGCGCCGCCTTTTCAGCAAGCGCCCCACCAGCGGGCACTTGACTGGCTGCATAGGCCGTTCCCTTGTCGACAATAAAATCAACAATTTGACGTGCCCTCTTATTGGACTCGTCAAGCGCCTTACCAATCGCAGTATTCTGGTCCGCCTTCGCATCGAAAGTCTCTTGAATAAGTTCCGTCCAGCGTTCATTAGCACCCTGAATCTTGTGCATGCGAACCTGGTAATCAGGATTTTGTAGCCCGTCGTAGACATCACCCATATATCCAGTGTAGGCAGCAACTTGAACCGCTTGAAGCGCCGGCATGCGACCTCCCTTGTACGTATCGTCCAAGAGATTCTTCTTAGTGCCACCGTCACTTTCCAACTCAGGCTGGTCAAATGCAAGGTCTTGTAACAGCCCACCTTCTTTCTTGAAGCGCGTCACAATATCGCGTCCGAACTGCATGTGAGCTGAATGCCCCTCGCCTGGGGTTGAAGTAGCCTCCATACTGCCCTCACCGGTGCTGTTGTGCATTTCGGAAGCTAAGTCATCAACATACGGCGAAATAATAGATCCCATCCATGAGCGCAGAGCCCAATTTTTGTGGCCGAAGACATCTTCGCCCTTGACATGATCGGGATCACCACTAAACGCTGAATGCTTGTAGTCAAGACCATCCTGATAACCAGCCATAGTATTCGCAGCAATCGCAGCGCGCGAAAGCCGATCTTTCTCCCAAATCTCATGAGCCGTCGTATCACTCGCGGGAGGCTCAGGAACATCAGCTGTCTTCGGGTTAGACGCGTCATTTAGCATATCTCCAAGCGCCTCACCGCCATCAACATTCCCTAGTAGATCGACATCATCGGCATGGCGATTTCCAGCTAGATAACGAGCAAAGGTAATCTTTCCATCTTCACGCCCCTCGGGAAGATCAACATCAAACGAGGTGTTTGAATTCAAGAAATCTCTCAGGTGCATCAAACGCGTTCCCTCAGCATTCTGCAGCACGGAAGGAGCACTTCCGTCTGCAATTCTATCGGGAGTGTCAGAAAGCTGGAAAAGTGACTGAAGTGGATCATGAGATAGCTTCCAAGCCTTATCATCAACATCCGTCGAATGCACGATCGACGCAAGATCAACTCCCGCGTCTGGATTCATTGCGTTCATGCTCGGGTGCTTCTGATCATACTCAACGATCTTTCCAGCTAAGGAACCTGCGCCGCCTTCGTATACCTCCTTCCCGAAAGTTAGGTCCGGATTCTTCACCCCTGCGAAGCCGGTCGCTTGGGTGAAAATCTGGTAACCATCCAAGCTTGAATCGCCTTGTTGACGGTTGTATACCTTGTCTCCCGTTGACTTAAACGACTCAACATTGGCACGCTCAATCTGCTCAATTGTCGTCTTGCCGTCATGCCCACGCAATCCAGCCTTAACCTGAGCATATTCGGCACTCGTGTCGCTTCCATCTTTGCTCGCATCTGACCCGCCCGTCGCAAGCACCATCGCATTACCGATACTGTTAACAAAGGAATTTCGAGTCTCACCCTCTCCACTAGGAAGATTCGATGACCCAGCCGCATTGACAGTTAGCCGATTCAGCATGTCGGAAAAGTTGGCATCTTTTCCATGCTTCTCGTGGTAGGAGTCAGCTAGGGCTTGGACCCAGTAAGGATTCTGCAGCTTATCGCCCCACTTTTCCTGAAGTTTCTTGACCTCCGCTTCGGTCAAAGGCTTATCAGAATTCGCAGCCTTCTCAAGATCATCACGTAGTTGGGGAGCCTTCGTGCGAGCATAGTCCCACTCAGCAGCACCATCAGCAATAGGCATATCCTTACCAAAAAGTTCAGCACCGACTGCAGCGCGGCCACCCTTCACCACATCGGCAGGGATCGTATCATTCGAAGTCTTCTGAATATCTGTGGCGGCCGTATTTGCAGCTTCACTGAGCTCATGGATCTCTTTGTCATAAGACTTCTTCAGAGGTGCCTGAGCAGAGGCCAAGGTACTCTCGGCAGCTTTGCGATCCGAATCCGGATTATATTTCTTATCCGCCGCAACACGGGCATCGATTTCGGCCATTGTCTTCTTGTAGGCAGCAATCGCTTCATCCCACTGCGTTTGAAGACCCTCGACGGTTTTAATCCCCTGGCTATTGCGCGCTTCCCAAGTGGTAAGCGCACTTGCAGGAGCAGCAAATTTGCCCGAAAGATCCGAAAGCTTCCCACCCAGTTTCTGAATTTCAGAAGAAGCAGCATCTGCCGCTTTACCCGTCCAAGATTCAGGGGGAAGCGAGGCGTTCTGAGCGGCCTGTGTTTGGCCGATCGCCGAACCGATAGCTTTCCAATGCGAAGCAACTTCGGATGCCCCAGTGACGGGCTTGGGCGACTCAAGGGCCTCCGCGCCAGGTCGAAGATCAGCACTCATTTATTCCACTCCACTCCCAGCTGAGCCGCACGTTCGCGGTTGTAATCCTCAGTGTCATCAAAGTTTGCCGACGCATCAGCCGATGCCGATCCCAAGTTCGATGCAGCATCTGAATACTCATAAATGACCATTGACATCGCCTCGTTAAAGGCCTTCACCGCAGATTTCAACGCCTGCGGACCAGAACCTCCGGGGCTAGGAAGCGGTTCCGCAACGCCTTCAGATGAGATGCGTTTGGTTGACGCCCCAATTCGTCCGAGAGACTCAGCATCCTGCCACTGAGCTTTCGCAACAACTCCAACCGCTTCTCGGTCGAAACTGATCTTATCTGCCACAGTTCAATTCTTTCCGTTGTGACCGGCAATGCCAGTACGCCACACGCGCAAACCTAGCCTGGTCAGGGAACTTACCAGACGATAAGTTACCATCTCAAACATCGAACTCCCTGAGAGTTTCACGCTTCAAGACTCAATGCGGACCGAATGAACGCATCCGCGTCTACTTAACCCGCGATTCTGACCACGCCATCTGCGCCAAGAAGGTTCCTTGATCGCGTGAGACAACCAGGCCTCGACCCTTGGGAAGAATACGCGGACGCTCACGGCCAATAACCATGCCCTCCGAAGGATTACCCGACATCATGATGCCGGTTGCCGACAACTCGGACAGGGACTGCAAAATCTGCTCATAGGACGCACGCGAGGCACCACCCATACGGCGGGTAATCACCAAGTGGAAACCGATGTCTTGAGCCTGCGACAACAGAGGCTGAAGCGGAGCCAAAGGTGAGCCACTCAGACCACCGGTGGAAATCAGGTCGTAGTCGTCAACCAGAACCCAGGCCTCGGCCCCCTTCCACCAATTGCGCTTACGCAACTGTTCGGGGGTCACGTCCGGTCCCGGAAGACGCATACGCAGCTGTTCGGCAACAGCCTCCATGCTTCCCTGGATTTCATCACGGTTGGTGATGTACATCGGCATATCCGATTCATCCCACTCGCCCAGCAGGGAGCGTCGCACATCAACGACAACCAGCATGGCGCGACGCGAACCCGGCTTTGCCAGTACCTGGTTACCCAGGTTGCGCAAGAACGCGGTCTTTCCGCACTTCGCATCACCGTAGACATACATGTGCGATTCGTTTTCCGGATCGAAAGTCCACGGGCTCAAGCGGCGTTCTTCCAAACCAAGAACAATCTTCTGCTGTTTGCCGTGAGTTGCCTCGATCTGTGAAACGGTGATCTTTTCGGGGAGCAAACGCAGACGCGGGCCAGGCTCGGTCGCAGAAGCAATGCGCACAAGCGTCTTTTCGACGCCCTCACCGATCGTCGCCGGATCATGATCGCCATCGGCACGCGGGAGGGCAACCAGCATGTGGTGACCGGTCATGGACAAACCACGTCCCGGACGCCCCTCGGGGACCTTGCTACCGATCTCGCGACGGAACTCAGAATCCGAAGGATCACCCATACGCAGCTCCATACGGGAGCCGAAGATGTCCTGCATCTGGATACGGAAGTCCATCTTGCGCAGTGCCGTGGCAATGAAGTGAACACCGAAAGACAGCGCGCGTTCGGCCATCAGACGGATACGGTCTTCTGCATCCGAAAAATCGCTACGCAGCGTTCCCCAGCCGTCGACAACAAGGAAGATATCGCCATAGCCATCGTCAAAGCGTCCCTGAGCGCGGCCTCGGCGATAGGTCGCCATGGAGTCGATACGATTCGCGCGGAAGTAGGCAGCTCGGTCCTCAATGATGCCTTCGATTTCGGACACCATGCGGTTCAAGATGTCCTCATCCTCTCGAGAGGCAACACCTGCAACGTGAGCAGCACCCTCGAAAGCGGCAAAAGTACCCGAGAAATCGATGATGAAGAACTGGACTTCCTTCGGCGTATGGGTCAGCGACAGAGCCATGACAATCGAGCGCAATGCCGTCGACTTACCGGAGAGCGGACCGCCCAAGATCGACATGTGACCGCCGGCACCGGCAAAGTCGTATTCCAAAACCTCGCGCCGTTGTTCGTGCGGAAGGTCGACGATACCCATGGGGATATGCAGCGGTCCCTTCGCACGCCATTCGTGCGAGATGAGGCCGAGCTCAGGATCCACAGCCAAGTCGGGCATGAGCGAATCCATGGTGTCTGGAACATCCAAAGGAGGCAGCCACACCTGGTGGGCAGGCATACCCTTGCCCTTCATGCGCGCGACCGCAATATCAATCTCGGTCATGCCCTCCCAGCGCTCATCACCGGGCGCAACCAGACCACCCTCGGGAATTGCCTCTTCCTCGGAAGTATTGTCCAGCACTTCCCCCAAGGAGAAGGGAAGCAGTCGGATCTGCGAGGCCTCGGAACCCGAACTGGGAAGCACACTACGAGGCGGCGGCGGCGCGGCAACGTAGGACGCGCGGAAGCGGATCAACTGATCCGTACCGGGCTGGAGGAAACCAGAACCCGGGTAGGGCGGAAGATCGTAGGCATCATTTACGCCCAAAACCTCGCGCGATTCCGAAGCCGAGAAGGTCTTCAAACCAATGCGGTATGACAGGTGCGAATCCAAGCCCTTGAGCTTTCCGGACTCCAAGCGCTGTGAAGACAGAAGAATGTGGATCGACAAGGATCGGCCCAGACGACCAATTGCCACGAATAGCTCGCCAAAGTCGGGCTTGGCGGTCAGAAGTTCAGAGAACTCGTCAAGGATGATGAAGAGCGCCGGAAGGACTGGGAAGTCATGTTTTCCAGCTAAACGATCCGCTTCATAATCCGTGACATTTGCATAGTTACCGGCCTCACGCAGGATCTCTTGACGGCGAACCATTTCACCGTGAAGAGCATCTTCCATACGGTCGACCAGAGACAGTTCCGACTCCAGGTTTGAAATCATCGCAGAGACGTGAGGGAGGTCCGACATACCGGCGAAGGTCGCACCACCCTTGAAGTCAACCAGAACGAAGTTCAGCTGCTCGGGAGAGTGCGTGAGAGCAAGTGCAAGCACCAAGGTACGCAGAACCTCGGACTTACCGGAACCGGTCGCACCAATCAGCAGGCCGTGCGGCCCCATACCCTGCTGGGCGGCTTCCTTAATGTCCAAGACAACCGGAATACCCTCGGGGGTGACAGCGAAGGGAACACGCAGACGATCGCGCCCGTTGCGGCGCTTCCACTGCCGATCCGCATCGAAGTCACGAATATCGCCGATATTGAGTAATTCCATGAGGTCTTGAGAACGCTTCGGATCGGGCTTGCCGACGGGGGTTGCCGCGTCTCTGCCACCGGCGGTCAGGAAGCGGGTCAGGCGACGGGCCACGGCCTCGGCCTGCGGAATTCCCATGTAGTCGGCGTTGGCGAGCACGGGCTTTGCCTCAAGAAGCAGAACTTCCATGGGGGTGTGCTCATCGTTGGCGGGATGCAGAAGCAGACGAACACCGGTGGGGTTCATGAACATGCCCCACGAGGTCAAGACCTTCATGATCGTCACGCCTGCGCAGCCCTCGATGGAGCCTAGGTGTGAATCGGGAGGAAGCTCGGCTCCATCGGTAATAACGATCAAATGCGGCCAGGGGCTTGCGTCATTTCGAGGCTGGAAGTGGCCTCGGGTCGTCATTTCCTCGCCCAGGAGATTCTCGAGCTCGGCGTAGCTGGTGCACACCATTCGTGCACCGCCCAGAGCGTCGGTCACCTCGGCAGAACGGATATGAGGCAGCCACTTCATCCACTCCCAATTCGGGAGGTTTTCGGGAGTCGTCAATACCGCGATCTTTAGGGCCGAATCTGGCGTCATAACCGCAAGGTGGCAGATCATCGAGCGGACTTCTCCGCGAGCGCGCTCGCCATCACCGGCGACCTCGACGTGAGAGAACTGGCCCAAATCCAAGCTAAAAGGAAGGTCTTCAACGGTCTTGTGGACATCTAAGAAACGGCGCATTGCCGAATGGCAGACGACATCGGGGTTGGCCATCTGGGGAATATCGGGTTCGACCAGGCGCATGGCCAGTTCCTGGTCAGAAGTTCCGATTCGGGTGGAGACAGAAGTATCGTCGCCCACTTCGCGTTCCCACAGGCGCGAGCCTTCTTCGGCTAAAAGCACCAGCGAGTCCGGCTCAGGCAGGTACCACTGCATGAAGATTCGCTGTTTTGCGGCAATATTTCGAACGCTGGTGCGGGTTTCTGAGAGGTAAGAGAGGTATTCGCGACGCTGGGAGTTGACCTTATTACGGTACTGCGAGACCTGGCGGTAGATGTTGAAACCAACCATGGAGAGCATCATGAAGACCATGCCGCCCGCCATCAGAAGCATTCGCGTGTTCTGCCCCTGAGTCAGTGCCATGATGACCATGACACCCATGGAACCCATCATGGGAATGACGGTCGCGAAAATCGAGCCCATTCCCCCGGCCTCAACTTGGCTCGGCGGTTTTTCGACAGCGATTTCACCACTGGGGAGCTCGGGGGCTTCCGTTTCATTGACGGCCATACAGTCTCCTGGAGTTCAATCTCCCGTTTTTGTTCATATCTGTATGTATCCTAGCTTGTAGCACGAGCAGTCGTGGCATGGCAGTGATCTGGTCGGGTAGTCTGAATGCTGACTTTTGAACAGAATCGGTGAAAGAACCTCAGCGGATCAATAGCCGGATCGGCACCGAGGACAATTCCCGGCACAACCGCATGAAGGAGGAGGCGTGACCCAGAAACAGGCGGCGGTGACCGTCACCGACGCTTCCGGCGTCAAAGATTTGGTTGTTCCGCTGGGAACAACGGTCACTGGCCTACTCTCCATGCTTGATATCGATTCAAGCGATCCAAGCCTGCAAATCACCGGTGCAGATGGCCGTCCCCTTAATCTCGGCGCGGTCTTGGGGACCGACCTTCCCCAGGGAGTCCTCATCTCCATTACCTCTGGCCGCGAGCGCCAGCGTCAAGAACAACGCGCAATTGAGCGAGCTTCCGACCCTTGGTTCCGCCCTTCCCTTGCTCTGAGCATCTGCGCCATGCTGGCATTTGCTATGGACGCGGTTCTCATTTTCTGCACTCTCTTTGCCCACCTATTGGCCATCGTTGCGGGCGTGCCATGGTGGGCACCTTTGACAATCGGCGTCCTCTCGCTTGCTCTTTGCCTTGTCGTTCTCTACCAAAAACGCGTCCACTCCAACGCCGGATTGTTGTCCGGATGGACACTTGGCGCGGGACTTTCTTTCCTTGGCGTTCTTCCCGCTCTGGGAAACGCAGGAATCTATCTTGAGGCCTCGCAAATCTCCACGATGTCGCAGGTCGCTGCCCTTCTCTTCCCTCTGTGGGGAGCAACGGGGGTTGCACTTGGGCTCTGGCTCTGGCGCCCCACACCTCTCACAAGCGCACATGCGCTCAGTTGGGGCATCCTTACGGCAAGCGCGACTGTCTTGACTTATCTCAACGCTTCTCTCACCAGAGTTGCGCCCTTCGCAATCGCTTGCGCGGTATGCGCAATCACCGCCTCGCCCAGCTTGTCAGTACGGATCCCCGCGACCCAGCTGCTCGACATGCCCCTTGTGACAACCTCCGCGCCCACTGTCCGCGCACCCGAGGTTCCCTCTCCTTCGCGCATTACCGGCCGCCGCGTCAACCGCACTGTCACTGATGCGACCTCGCGTACTCGACTGGTCCAATACCTTGGTCTGGGCCTGATTATTATTGCGGTTCCCGTGATCTACTCGATGATCGGGATTCATTCGTGGCAGCAGATCGCCTCGCTGGTGCTGGTGTGTGCATCAGTGATTGCGCTTGTCGTTGTTCCTCGCGAGCGCCGCTGGGCATCCTCGCGGGTTGTTCCCCGCGTGGGAGCGGTCATTTTGCTTGCGACGCTGCTTATTTCCCCCGCTTCCCGAGCCCTTCTTGGCACTCCCATTGCAGCAGCTGTTCTTGTCTTCATCGGTTGCGTTTCTCTTCTGTGGACTCGTCTGCGTTCAGGCAAAGAGCGGTCCGCACTTATTGGGCGCTTCACCGATATTTTCCAAGCACTGTCATTGACTGTTGTTTTCCCTGCCGCGTTCTTCGCCGCGGATCTTTTTGAACTCGTTCGACAGGTGGCATCATGAGTGAGCTTCGCATTACCCCAGTCCAGGTCCCCGTTTCTCAGGCAAAAGGTGCGGACCCGGCTTTTCTGGCCGCCGCTCAGCAGGGTAGTGTCCAGCGAGGTCTCCCCCAGCCCACTGCGACATATTCAGCTCCCGCAACCGGTGGGGCTCTGGTTACGGCCTACCTCATTGACCTTGCATGCCTTGTCGCAATTACCGCGCTTTCATGGTGGTTCTATCCCTCGATCGCCATTGCAGTGATCGTTGCGCTTGAGACATGGATCGTTGGCACTCTAATTCGCGCGCATTCGGGAAGGACTCCCGGAGCTTTCGCCATGCAAGTGGCTGCAATCTCGATAGCACCCGTAGCCACCGATGCGGGTCCCGAGGCCGGTCACGCCCCCGGCTTGGCTCGCCAGAGCGCGCACAGCCTGATCATGTTGCTCTTGCACGCGAGTGTCGTTGGACCGGCCGTCACTTGGGTGATCGCTCGAGATGGCCAAACCTGGGTTGACCGCGTCTGCGGGATGGGAAACCTTGACGTCCGCGCTGGTCGCACAGACGCTGGAGCTCCCGCTTATTCCCAGCAGTATTCCCCCTCGTTTGCCGAGGCCTCGGCTGGGGTTGGGGCCGCACCTGCGCAGCTTCAGGGAATGGATCCGGCCGCACTTGCCCCGGCACATCAGTGGGCAGGGCCGCGCGTTGCGTCCCCCGAAGTTCCTGCTTCCGATCCTGCTGTTTTGAGTATTCCGCCAACGGGAGTACCCGCAGCCGACCTACCAGCACCGTCACCGATGCCCGAGGCTCCCAGCCAGGTACTCAGCGAGATGCCCGCGCCCATGCCCGCGCAGCAGCCTGCACAGACTCCGGCCGCACCCAAGGTGCCCACTCCCCCACGCCACAGCTCGGCCTCGGCGATGCCACGAGTTCCGCAGGTGCCAATGCCTCAGGCTGGCGCACCTCAGCAGGTCGGCAGCGCTCCGCAGAACATTGGTCAGCAGACTCATACACAGCCAGTGGCCCCTCAGGCCACTCCCGCAACGAGCGCACCGGCTTCTGTCCCCGCATTCGCGCAGGCGGCACCTCTGGCGATCATCGTTGATGACGGACAGCGAATCGAAGTCAATGCTCCCATCGTGTTGGGGCGCGCCCCCGAACAGACACCATCTGATGCACGGGCAGTGGCAATTGCGGATTCCACGCGTTCCCTGTCGCGCACGCACTTGCGTGTCGCACCGGCCGATGGCGATGCGATATGGGTCGAAGACACCTTCTCAGCAAATGGAACGCGACTACAGGCGCCCGATGGCACCACTCAGCCACTCCCCCGCGGTGAACGTGTCAAGGTATCGCTGGGTACGGTGCTTCTGCTGGGTGAGCGGAAGTTGTCGGTGAGTCGATAAATCTACTTCTCTGGGATATCGATATCGACGCGCCCAGGAATGAAATCACGAGGGTTAGCAGTCGTCCCATCCGATGGACGCAAACCCGTCTGGTAGCGCATTAAGGTGGCTTTGCCCTCGTGAACGGTCACGTAGAGGAAACCACCATTAACCGGATCACTCCACGACAGCTGACGAACACCGCCTTCATCCGAGCCCAATTCGTACTCGGGATACGTCTCTGACAAGAGTTCACGGCCGATCTTTTCGACCTCAGGAACGGGAACATAAGGACCAGCAACAACTTGCCCAACAAGCTCCCACGACGGCTGATCATCGCCTGAGGATTGGTCAGTCTCTTCATTGATCTCGGACCCAAAGGCGCGCGCTTCCCACGCGCCTCCACCACCGGCCTCTGTAAGGCGACGACGGAACTCAAGAATCTTCGGCTCCTCATCACGCTGAAATGCCTGAATGGACTGACGCTGCTCCAGGGGGAGGCTTCCATCCCAATAGACACCCTTCTTAACAGTCTGGGTGGATGTGGCAGTGGATTGGCTCGTGCCTGCGCCTACGATAGAGCATGCACTCAAAGTAATCATTGCCACTCCAAGTACCGCACATGCGCGGACAATACCCCGATAGCTCACTACTTCACCCCTGCAACAACTCGGCCAATATCTTGAAGGGTCTCTGTCCCATTTTCTAAATAGACGCTATGGTTATCAAAATTCGGTGGGTAGACAAGACCGAGTCTAAGCATCGGCAGCCATAAATGCGAATTACTTGGCGGCGCGCCATGGTTATGCTTCACATACCCAGTCGCGTCATTTGAAAGATGCGTGAATGTCTTTTCATACATCGGATCGGTTCCGAGGTGTCCCAAGCGGATAGTGCTTCCAGGAAGTATCGATCCCATACCTTGAACACTATCCCCAATTGGGACACCCGAAACCCAACGATGCCCTTCAGCGACATGTAGATCTGAAGCGTTATAGGTCCCCTACCCGGCGAACCGCAGAGAACGAGATCATCGATTACGCCATCATGAACCTTTGTCGCCGCCATTCCCGACGTTGTCGAGCCATAGGAATGACCAACCAAAGTCATGTGCGCATCTCCCGCACCGTGTTCACGCGATGCTTGCATTCCGTTCAAGAAACCAGCTAAACGATCAGAGCCGGCCTGAGCGAGTTTAGGCGAGGTGATATCGCCTAGATTCTCAAATTTGGGCTCGCCGGCACGTCGTAGCCCAGCCACGCAACCGTTGCTACATCTTTCAATGCGAGGTTACCTTGATCTGCGGCTGCCTGACGTAAATTCTCCGTCTGGCGAATATAGTCTTTGAGACTCCCGTTAACAGTCGTACCAATCCCCGGTACAAAAGTACCGATATGCGCTGCATTATCGACGTCCCCTTGAGCCACCGCAGCCTTAACACGGCGTCCGTCATCCTGAAGCGTCAATAGCGAAATAGGTATTCCCGCCTTGCCATGCTGATAGTCTTCAAGGCTGATGCATTCGCAAGTGTAGAACGGATTTTTTCATAAGCGGCAAGATCCGACTTTGCGCGTTGTATTTTCTCCCCTATCAGGTAGCGATCTTCATTCGTCCGCGCTTTGGTCCAATAACCCTCATAGTGAGCCAGGTTCTCCCTAGCTCGCGCTTCCTTGGCATCAAGATTCAACCGATTTGCGCGATCTCGCGCCCAAGCCTCAACACCTTCAGCGTTACCAATCAGTTCAGGATAGGTATCACAAAGATGACGTTTCTGCTCATCGCTTTGCGCCGACCAGTACTCTGCTCGTTCCTCTGGAGACATATTCTTAAAACGCTCTTGCTCAGCCTTGGATAGGTCACGAATTTGTCCGGGTTTCGTGGGTTCCTTTCCCGGGGCTGTCCCAAAAGAACTCAGCTTCTGATTGAGCGCGCTATCTGCGGAATCTGCCAATGCAATTGCACGCGCCACCATTCGTTCAAGGTTCGCCTCAGCACCGTGTCGATAGCTTTCACTCTGCACACTTGTCGCGTCTCTCCACGCAACTTTTCCATCTTGGGAAATTACGCAACCATATCCAGCAGCAACTTTCTCTACCTGTTTAATCGCTTCCGCTACTTCAGCAACCTCAAATAGAGCGTTCCTCAAAGCAACTTGGAGGTCACCTAGCTCGTCGCTATAATTCCTGAGCTGCCAACGAGCTTTCCCCACTGCTCTGCGTATGGATACTACAGCACTTGCTTCACAAGCTACTTCTCTGGGATATCGATATCAACGCGCCCAGGAATGAAATCACGAGGGTTAGCAGTCGTCCCATCCGATGGACGCAAACCCGTCTGGTAGCGCATTAAGGTGGCTTTGCCCTCGTGAACGGTCACGTAGAGGAAACCACCATTAACCGGATCACTCCACGACAGCTGACGAACACCGCCTTCATCCGAGCCCAATTCGTACTCGGGATACGTCTCTGACAAGAGTTCACGGCCGATCTTTTCGACCTCAGGAACGGGAACATAAGGACCAGCAACAACTTGCCCAACAAGCTCCCACGACGGCTGATCATCGCCTGAGGATTGGTCAGTCTCTTCATTGATCTCGGACCCAAAGGCGCGCGCTTCCCACGCGCCTCCACCACCGGCCTCTGTAAGGCGACGACGGAACTCAAGAATCTTCGGCTCCTCATCACGCTGAAATGCCTGAATGGACTGACGCTGCTCCAGGGGAAGGCTTCCATCCCAATAGACCATGCTTGTTGCCTTTCCGCTCTTAGATGGTGATGCCGATTGTGTAGCCGCACTCTGGGGATCCCTCAGGACGGGCGAACATGCGGCCAGGGCCAGCACACAAGCCGCCCCCAACACAGACCGCCACACGGCGCGCATCAGCGCTTCACCCCCGCAACAACACGACCGATATCCTGAAGCGTTTTAGTGCCATTTTCCAAATAGATACTGTGGTTATCAAAGTTGAAATTAGACAGCTTACTTTCGGGGGCATCCTTATTGTATTTCGGCGAGCCCGTCGCATCGCCCGAGAGGTGACTAAACCCTGAATCAGAGTCCATGGGGTTCTTACCCAAGCTACCGACGATTCCACCTCTGAATGCCCCCGCACCTTGGACACTATCACCCTTCGGGACCCCCGAGACCCACAGATGATTTTGATCAACGTGGTAGTTTTTCGCATCGTAAGTCCCCATACCAGGAGAACCAAACAACACTAGGTCATCGATCACGCCATACTTGACCTTTGTTGCCGCCATACCAGAGGTACTCGAACCATAGGAATGCCCGACGAGGGTCATATGCGCATCACCCGCGCCGTAGTCACGCGAGGCCTGCATACCGTTCATGAAACCAACCAAACGATCTGACCCCGCCTGAGCAAGGAAGGGGGAAATAATCCCCGGAACATCCTCAGGGTGCTTCTTCCAATCAAACTCACCCGGGGCATCATAGCCCAGCCAGGCAACAGTCGCCACATCGCTTAAAGCCAGTCTCCCCTGAACCATCGCAGCCATACGCAGGTTTTGGGTTTGTCGCATGTACTCAACCGTGCTGCCTTCGACTGTCGTGCCAATACCGGGAACAAAAGTCGCCACGTTCTTCGCATGATCAACGTCGCCTCGACCCATCGCGGCCTTGACTCGCGCACCGTCGTTTTGAAGAGTCAGGAGCGACACGGGATCCCCCTCCTTCCCATGCTGGTAGTCTTCAAGGCTTATGCCCTTGTCGAGCTGTTCTTGCACGATATCATAGGCTTTTACAGCCTTCTCTGCCTTATCCAACTCACTCAGATAGAGCGCACGAGTATTGTCATCAATCCACGGGATCTTCAGGAGCTCCGTGTACATGGAGACATTGTCCTTAGCTTCCTGCTTCAGTTTCGGGAGACGATTTCTGTTTGCGCGATCCCTTGCCCAGCCCTCAACGCCATCAGCGTTACCGATCAGATCCGGGTACGTATCGCACAGATGCTGTTTCTGCGCCTCAGATTGCTGCGACCAATACCTCGCGCGCTCCTCCGGCGTCATCTTTTTGAACTTCTTCTGTTCTGCGTCCGAAAGATCATGAGTTTGCGTCGAGGTCGATTTCGCGGTACTCCCCGGCGTCCCGACGGTTTTTAAGCGAGCACTCAACGTCGTGTCGGCAGTATTGGCCAAGTCGACTGCCTGCCCCACCAATCGATTAACCGAAAATTCAATGCTTTGCCGAGTATATTCACTCATCGAGTTCCCAGCCGAACTGCATGTCGCTATTCCCGCCGCAGAAATCGTGCAGTGCGTCGAGGACGCTTGTTGAAGCGCCAGCTTGACTGCACTTTCAACCTGGGAAACGTCACCCGATGCAACTTTGACGGCCTCTTGGATTTCTAGAAGGTCATCGGCGAGCGTCGTCAATTCCTTGTGCGCAACGCCCATCTTTTGACGCAGCGCATCCGCGGTCGCCCCCTCCCCCTTGAAGGAACTCATGCGCGCCTGAAGAGCTTCAGCCTGCTTAACGACAGTATCCCGTCTGGCGCCAACCGCCCCCGCATAGGTGGACAAACCGGCTGAACTCCAGGTCTGAATCTGGCCCCATGTTAACGACATTGTTGTTCCTTCGAGTTCCTTGTACAAACGCTAGAAGTTGAATTTCACAAATTACTTTTCCGGGATATCGATATCAACGCGCCCAGAGATGAAATCACGAGGGTTAGCAGTCGTCCCATCAGAAGGGCGCAACCCCGTCTGATAACGCATCAACGTCGCCTTCCCCTCATGAACAGTCACATAGAGAAACCCGCCATTATGCGGATCACTCCACGACAACTGACGAACCCCACCCTTATCAGAACCCAACTCATAATCGGGATAAGTCTCAGACAGAAGCTCGCGACCAATCTTCTCGATCTCAGGGATGGCAACAAAGGGACCAGCAGTCACCTGACCTTGCAGCTCCCATGAGTCTTGAGAAAATCCAGCAGAATCGTCATCCCATTTCGCAATGCTCGACCCGAAGCTACGTGCTTCCCACGCTCCCCCACCGGCCTCGGCAAGCCGACGACGAAACTCAAGAATCTTCGGTTCCTCATCACGCTGAAAAGCCTGTACAGACTGACGCGCTTCCAGAGGAAGATCCCCATCCCAATAGTTCATTTTCTTTGTCTTTCCACTTGATGAAGATGATGATGCTGTCGAAGTACCGCTGGTTGGATCAAGCACACCAGGCGAACACGCGGCAAGCATGAGCGCACTTGCTCCAAGGAGGCATAAGGCATGCAGATACTTCAGAGACTTCATTTCTTTGTCCCTCCAACGACACGGCCAATATCTTGAAGCGTCTCGGTTCCCTGTTCGAGGTAAAAATTATGGTTATCGAAGCTCGGAAGCGAAGGGTGATTATGCGTATAAAGACGCACGATGGTGTCGAGAGCGTAAAGACCCGGGTTGCTGGGCGGTGCATCGTGGTTATAACGTTCATAACCGGTTGCATCGTCTGAAAGATGCGTAAAACTGGAATCCACATCCATAGGGTTCTTGCCTAGACCAAAACGACCAATCTTTCGCCTCAATATTCCGCCCAACCCCTGAACGCTATCGCCCTCAGGAACACCTGACACCCAGCGATGAGCTTCGTCGACGTGAAGATCGGAGGGGTTAAACGTTCCCATACCCGGCGAACCGAAAAGGACCAAATCGTCGATGATACCGGGCTTGACCTTCGTTGCCGCCATACCAGAGGTGGTTGATCCGTAGGAGTGGCCAACAAGTGACATATGCGCATCACCAGCGCCATGTTCGCGAGAAGCTTGCATGCCAGTCAAGAAGCCCGCTAGACGATCAGAACCCGCCTGAGCTAACTTCGGCGAAGTTATATCACCCAGGTTTTCTAGATTTGCTTGACCCGGAGCGTCATACCCCAACCATGCAACCGTCGCGACATCGCTAGTCGACATATTCCCCTGAACAGCCGCAGCCTGACGTAGGTTCCTTGCTTGACGAATGTAGTTATGAAGACTGCCTTCAACTGTTGTCCCAATACCAGGAACAAAGGTGCTGACGTGTTTGGCGTTATCGACATCACCCTGAGCAACGGCGGCTTTCACTCGACGTCCATCATCTTGCAATGTCAACAAGGAAATCGGATCTCCCTTTTTCCCGTGCTGATAGGCTTCCAGCGAAACGGCATTTCCTAAAGCAGACTCAATTTTGTTGTACGCATCAAGATCCATTTTTGCGCGCTCGAGTTTTGTACTAAGACCCCCATCGTACTGATATAGAGTCGGGTCATATACGTCTCCCGGGTAGACATATTGGACCCTATTACGCATAACTACCTCAAGATGCTGGACGAGTTTCTCGGTCTTAAGTTTCTCTTCCCTCAAGTTGATTCGGTTTGCGCGGTCGCGTGCCCAAGCTTCAACACCATCAGCATTACCGATCAGGTGAGGGTAGTGATCAGCAAGGTATTGCTTTTGCTCATACGACTGCTCAGACCAGCACTTTGCACGCTCCTCCGGCGACATGTTCTTGAACTTCTCTTGTTCCTCCTTCGACCAAGCCCGAGTTCCTTCACCAGAAGCCGAAGAGGTACTTTTGCAAGTACCCACTGAACTTAAACGCGTTTGGAATGACGCATCCGCATAATCTGCAAGTGCGAGAGCTTCTTGAACAAGTACTTCAACTTTTGCAATCGTACTAGTGATTGCACCTGTACCATCAGTTCCGTAGGGAATGTGACATGAAACGTCACCATTGTCCGAAATCTCGCAACCGTTAAGTGAGGCTGTAGAAATCGCATTTTTAACAGCACTTTCGACGTCAGAAACGTTCCCCGCCGCGGCATTCACCGCATCCTGAACCTCTGCCAAGTCATCAGCAAGAGTCGTCAGAGCTTTATGAGCTTTATCCATTTTATTGCGCAAGGCTTCAGCACTCTCACCTTCACCTTGGAATGAACTCATACGCGCCTGAAGAGCATCGGCTTGCTTGACAACAGTATCGCGCCTACCGCCAATCGTCCCTACGTAAGCTGACAAACTGCTCGAACTCCAGGTTTTAACCTGACCCCACGTCAACGCCATTTTTGTACCTTCAGGCCTTTAGCGCCACTGCGCGACAGGAGCAGGGGATGGCGATGGGTGAGGAACAGGACCCGGTACAGCAGGACTTGGCGCATAAGGCGGCATCCCCTGCCCAGATCGATAAACGGGCATCTCAGGCTGAGCGCCACCCGTCGTCGTCGGTAAGGTTGGCCCTAGATACCCATCGCGCAGCGGACCTCTTGAAGAACCGTTGAGCGCCGATGCTTGTTCAGCATATCGTGCCAAATTGGGGGTCGCTGCCGCTGTTCCTGTAAGCGCAGCCTGGCCCTGAGCATTGGCTTGTTGGGTATTGTCTGCTTCGGTTTGAGCAAGGTTGACACCGGCTGCATGTGCAGCTCGAGCGAGTTCCTCAAGAGCCGTCGAATGCGTAACAAGAAGGGATGTGTATCGACCTTCTACCTCGGTTGCCTTTGCGATCGAGTCGGCACCTTTCATGGAAGACTCTACTGCCTCGGACAAGTCATCAATTTTGGCGCCTTGCAATTCACCGGAAACCTGTTGCAAGGTATTCGCGGTCGCGCCGTACTCTCCGTCAACGACATTGATCATTACCACGGCTGATATCCCCTCCAAGGAAGTCCAAATTTAACGATCTACCCACTTCGGCCGATCAAGTTGCTGTAAGTACGGCAGTGGGTGAGCAGATCTCTCTACTCACCCACACGCCGACTACGCGCAACACTCACGAGCGCTACGCATGAGTTGTATCAGCGGCCAATACCCAAGCCATTGAAGGTACGTGCACCCGAGTTATCGGTCACGACGTAGTTGCCAGCAAGCTGATCAACCAGACCTGCGAAGGCATCAAGAGCCTGCTGCATCTGGTGCATACCAGCGGTCCACTGGGCATGTTTCTCCGTGTAGGACTCCTTAGCAGCACCTTCCCATGTGGCGCTACGTGCTTCAACGTCCTTATTGAACTGCTCAAGCTGGCTAAGCAGATCGGTCGCCTGCGTGCGCAGATCAGCCGAGACCTGCTGGAGCAGCTGCGGGCTTACGCGAAAATCTCCACCGTTCATTTCTTTTCCGATCTACTCACATGTTCAGCATGACTGCGCCGGTCTTGGCAACAGACTGCTGGGCATCTTGTTCGTTCTGAATTGTCTGAGCGCCGACCGAGGCAAGTGCGCTTTCGAAATCGGTCAGTGCCTGAGTGGTCTTGGACGAGCCAGCATCCCACTGCTCCATGACGGAGTTGAACGCCTGCGAGGCGCCACCCTGCCAACCACCGATAGCGGTAGCGACCTCACCCTTAACCTTTGCGTTCAGGCCCTGCAGGTAAGTCTGCAGGTTAGTGACGGCTGTGCGAATGGCATCATAACTGGCTTGTTCCGCAGAAATATTTGCACCGCTCATGGTCCACCCTCCTAGTTTTTCGTTCGGGTCCCCCCGAAGTCTTGCAGTGATCGACCCTCTGTAACGGAGGGCACAATCGCGATGTCGGGTATTACATTATCGAAGCGATCTGGGAATGCAAATACAGGTTTCACGAAACCAGCTAGGCTTAAGGCAGCACTATTGAGCAAAGGAACCTCATGGCAAGCACTACCGCATCCAGGCCTCCAGCCCTTATGCCCGTTAGCATTCGCATGGGTGAGAACACCGTCGACATGTCGGTCCCAACGAACGTTGCACTGGCCGAATTTGCCCCAAATATTGTGTCGCAAATCACACAATTATCGGCCAGTTCTGCCTCTCAGGGCTACCGAATTACGAATTCTCAGGGCCAAGTTCTTGATCAAAGCCAGACCCTGATCAATCAGGGAGTCCAAGCCGGATCCGTTCTGATTCTGTCGAAGATCGGCGATAGCACACAGGATTTGCGCTATGACGACTTAGTCGAGGCCGTGGGAACCGCGGTCGAAAATGATCAGGCTCCATGGAATTCTGACAATTCGGTAGATCTTAGCACACATGCTTCAGCACTGTTGGTCCTTACAGCAGCCGTTCTGATCTTCACCGGAGGCCGAGGAAGCTACCTTGGTTTAATTACCGGATTGGCCGGAACTTTACTGGCTTCTCTAGCCTGCGCACTAATTTCACGCTCAACCCAGCGCCTTGCTCCCCTCTCTCTTGCGCACTCAATTCCGATCCTTGCCGGTAGCGCGGTCATGAGCGCAATCCCTGGCTCTTGGTCAGCCCTTCCATTGGCTGGCTTTGGAATTGCAGCGATGGTCAGCGCAGCAATTCTGCTGATCATTCTTCCCAAAACCCTGCACGGCTCCATTACCGCGCCGCTTACCTATGGCTTTTCAGCTGCAACAATTGGCCTGCTTACCGGATTTGGACACCTTTCAACCCAGCGCTCGGCAAGTGCAATCTACACCTTATCAATAGTGCTTATTTTGATCGCCCCCTGGTTTGCGATGGCTCGAATTCCTATTCGCGTGACAGGAAACCCCGAAACTATCGACACTTACCAGGTTGTTCGCAAGGTAAACGACGGTCATATCCTGACCATCTCCCTTAAAACTGGCGCTTCGCTGGGAATCTTGATCTGTGTTCCGCTCCTTCTTGATACCCGCTACTCACTCCTCCTTCTCATCTGCGGAGGCGTTGCTCTTCTGCTTTCAACGCGTTCCTTGCGTTCGCGGGTCGAGGTCCTGATCGGTGCAATTCTGGGCATCATCCTGATCCTTGTCAGCGCCATCGGTAGCGCAATCCTCATGCCCCAGGCACTCATCCCGATTGTCCTATTGCTCTTCATTGCAACCGGCCTCGTCTTGGCACTGACGGTTATCGATCCGAAGATGCGCCCGTGGGTCACTCGAATCGCTGACACTCTCTCGCTCATCAGCTTGCTGGCACTGGTGCCCATCACGACTCTGGTATGGGGGATCCTGTAATGCCTTCAAATAAGGACATCCTTGAAGCGCAACGTTTTAATCGTCGCCGCCTAGTCACCGCCTTCACCTCTGGTACTCCCGGAGGAAAAGAACTTGAATCAAAATCAACCACTCGCCCTCTAATCGTTGGGGCCTCACTTGCCGCAGTTGCAGTCCTTATTGCAGTTGCTATCGGTAGGTTCATGCCAACGCTTCCCAGCGGCTGGCAAGACTCGCACCTCATCATCACGAAGAGTGAAGGCGCCCGCTACTACTCGATTGAAGGAACACTTCGCCCCGTTTCTAACGTCACCTCCGCCAAGCTTCTCAGCGAAAGCGGAAAGCTTGTGACTTCCTCGGTTTCGACCTCCTCGCTCGAGGGAATTCCCCGCGGAAGCGCGATTGGCCTGAGCGATGTTCCCGACGACATCCCAACTGCAGACCAACTGCACTCCTACGACTGGACCTCATGCGCGACCTCGTCAGGAATCAAAACTTGGGTCGCTGGTAACCCCGAGGGTCTCAGCAACGCAACCAGCGCTCTCGTTTCCAACGAAGGAAGGCTCTACCTGGTCACAGGCGGGGTCCGCTACCCCATCGAAATTGCGCACGCACAAGCCATTGTTAACGTGCTCGACCTATCCGGTCGCACCATCACCCCGGTGAGTGCGGCTTGGCTGAACTTGTTCACCGAAGGGTCAACTTTGGCACCCGTCGATATCCCGAACCTCGGTCGCCCGGTTTCTGGCATGTCTCCGCGAATCACCGCAGCACAGGTCGGAACCATTATCGAGGTCGACGAGTCCGGAACACCGCGTCGCTACGTCATCACTGACGACGGGACTATTACTCCGCTGACGGACTTCTCGTACAAGCTCTACCAGGCCTCGTGGGCAGACCGCGGCAGCCCGCAAAACCTCATGATTGACCTCTCGGAACTGGCATCACTGACGGTGAATAACCAAGGCGTCATCCCCTCGGATTGGCCCAGCCAGGTCGGTGAAGTTCTGGGAGCCGATGCGGCGCCATGCGCTCAGCTGGTCGTGAACCACTCCAAGGCAGAGACCGTTCTTAAGTCCATTCCCACCTCCGAGCTCGCTCAGCTTCACCCGCGCGAGGTCAATGTTCGAGGCGGTTCAGGTGCACTGGTCCGTTCTTCCTCCGGTGGTTCAAGCGGTCCTATTGTGTTTGTCTCTGACATCGGGAAGGCACACGGTTTGGGTAATAACCCCAGCGATTCACTGCAACGCTTGGGACTGCCCGAAACTGCGGTCTCTCCCCTTCCGGCAGCATGGCTTGTACTCGTTCCTGAGGGTCAAGAACTCACTTCCGCTGCTGCTTGGGAAACGGTTGGTGCTCAGTGAATCGACTGACAAATTGCACGCTGAGCTCTCTTGCCGCACTGGCACTGTGTGGCGCAGCTGCACTTCCTTCCGCATATGCGGATACGCCCACACCAGGTGAGACTCAAGGAAGTGACCAGACGAACTCGCAGCAAAAGCACGGATCCGCCTCGAAACAGCCCGATGAAGGCTGCCAAATCGGTATCGATAAGTGGATCACTCAGCCACCTTCGGCCTACTCGTTCCTCGGGATGAAAGAGGCCCTGAAACTGTCACAGGGCCAAGTACGCGTCGCGATCGTCGATTCGGGTGTTGCCGCAGGAAATGCCCATTTCAAGGACGCAGTTGAGCCGGGTACCGACCTGGTTGAGTCTGGTGACGGACGCAAAGACGCCTTTGGACATGGCACCGCAATCGCGGGGCAGATCGCCGCGCGCGAGGTCTCAGGTTCGGGCGTTGTCGGCTTCGCCCCGCGAGCGACCATCGTCCCCGTCCGTGTGTATGTCGATAATTCAGAGGACAGCAAGCGCGCGGGTAAAAGTCCTAACGCTGCACACACAGCCTCGGGAATTCGTTGGGCTGCCGATCAGGGAATTCGCGTCATTGTCGTTCCTCAGTCACTGACCTCGGATGATCCTGCACTTCGCGGAGCCACGGAATACGCTCACGCCAAGGGCGCACTGGTCGTGGCCTCGGCAGGCAATGTCGAACAAACCCAGTCGGGATCACAAGACACCGCGGTGCGCTTCCCCGCGGGATATCCCGAGGCCTTGGCCGTCACCGCGGTCGACGCGCAAGGTAACCCCAGCCAATCCGTTGTCCATGGAACCCACGTAGAAATCGCTGCACCCGGTTCTCAAATTGCGTCGACTTTCTTTGCAAACGGTGATTGCATGTTCGCAACGCAGGGAGCCTCGACCTCATATGCGACGGGATACGTGGGCGCAATTGTTGCGCTGATTGCTGCAAGGTATCCGAACGAGACCCCCGATCAGTGGAAGTATCGCCTTCTGGCCACTGCACTTCGCTCAACCCCTTCCCAGCGCACTGCCGAAGAGGGATGGGGAATCGTTGCACCCTTTAACGCATTGAATTTCGTTAATGACGGGAAAATGCCAGGACCCACGAACCCCTTGTATCCACCGATTCAAAAGACCGCGAATCCAGTTATGGTGAAACCTGATCTTCCGGTTGATACGACGACTCCACGTCGAATGTGGGCACTGGGAATCTCGAGTGCGGGCCTCACGATTGTTGTCGCAGTGCTCTTGATTCGCAGGTTGCGCAGTAAAGAGGCCTGAGCCGGCGTGTGCCGAATTTCAAAGTAGTTAGTGCTGCTCTTTTTTCGAATTTGCGTCGCCCTGCGGGTTCTGCCCATTACCTTGCTGGCTATTACCCTGTTGGTTCTTATCGCCCTCTTGGTTCTGGCCATTCCCATTTTCGGGGATACTCACACAGTTCTTAGTGGGCTGCGAGGCGCGCCCATTTTCGGCCACTGACACGACCTCGATACATACCTCACCGGGAACCGCCTTTACCGACACCGCATTCTGGCGCGTCTCAGCAACCACATCATCCACGCCCGGCTTTGAAACGGTATAGACATAGCGCCTATGTCCCGCCGAGGTCGTCTCGACCGCTGGGTCAGTCCAGCTCCACTGGATGTCCTCACCATTTACACGTGCAACCAGTTGCTCAACTGCAGGCGGAGGAACAGCAATCGGGTCTTCACCCTGCGATCCCTGCGTGGAAGAACTACTTGCCGAGGCCGTAGGGGAAGCAGTCTGATTCCCCACCCCAATGATGCTGCCTCCGCCCGTCAGCATTGCAACAATGACGGCACCTAAAACCACCATTGCCATGACGACAAGCGCGATGATCGCGATGGTCCTCTTCGGACCTGAACGTCGACCATCTGGGAGATAGCCCAGGGGATGACCGGTATCGAAGGTATTTTGAGTCGTATGCCCCGGGGCATGCCACGAGTCTGGGGCAGGTGCATATCCGGCACCAAATTGCTCACTGGATGCGCCGACCGCTGAGGCATCCTGCTGGTGGAGACCAGCGAAATCCTGTTGGTTTTCCAAGGTTGGTGTCGAACCTTGCATACCCGCGCCTTGCATACCCGAAAGCGAGGCATCCGTGGGCTGCGACTGCATCCCGCCGGAAGCACTCTCGACCGCGGCGTTCCCGCTAACCGGATTACTTACGGAAGCAGGCGAAGGGGCTGCGGCCTCGGCCAAGGAAGAAGAGGCAGCCTGTCCCAGATCAAGGGAAGGTGCACGCAAACGGGTTCGCTCGGCATCGATCGAAGGCATCGCACGCAGGCGGGTTGCCTCATCTTGAGCAGCATTCGGGGAATTTTCGCCCTGGACAGCACCCCACGAAGCCGTTCCGTCATCAGCGGTGCCAACCGAAGAGCCATGAGCCCCGAAACTACCCACGGTATTACCGTCACGCAGCTCCATCTTGGTGACCGGGCGCCCCATGAGGGTCTGAATGTCTTGAAGCTGACGGCCTAGTTCAGCCGCTGACGCCGTCCTCTTCCGGGGATCCAGCTGCATCGCGTGGCGCAAAACGCGCTCGAGTTCCTTCGGGGCATCCGGGCGAGAAAGGCCACGGATGCGCCCCTCATAGACTCGAGCAGCCACTGAGGCAGCGCTATTGTCACCAACCGGATCCTCGAATGGACTACGCCCGCTGAGGAATGTCCACAAGGTTGTTGCCAGCGCCCACACATCCTGAGTCGGATGCGCGTGGGTGGAACGATTGTGTTGTTCAGGTGGAGCCCAGAGCACTGAGAAGCCATCCAAGCTTCCTTTTTCCAAAGCCCCAATACGAGAGGCAACGCCGAAGTCCCCTAAGACCGGGTAGTTGTAGGAGTCGAACATGACGTTCGCTGGCTTAATATCGCGATGGACATAGCCATTTCGGTGGAGCATCTCGACGCCTCCACACAGGCGAATCACGACATCAAGTGCTCGATCGACCGCCATCGGCATTCGGCGTACCTGCTCGGCAACGTTTGCGACCGGACAGAATTCCATTTCCAGATAGGGACGGCCATCGGGTGAAGTCCCAATCGAATACAACTCCACCACAGCGGGGTGGCCGGCGATGGAGGTCATGACGTCGGCCTCGTGACGGATTTGCGCATACTCAACCTGGTCGCCCACCGAGCGCGCGACCTTCACTGCAACTTCACGCGCAGGAAGCTCCTGGCGGTAGAGGTGAACGTCAGCGAAACCTCCAGAACCCAGGGCTCGCAGCCAGGTGTGACCGGGAAGCTCGGGAGGAGGAAGACGCCTAGAGGGAACCGAAGGGGTCATGATTGCTTACCTCTGAAGGGATGACGAAGACGGCGACGAAGTACACCCATAGGTGAAGCACCGTGCTTTTGGCGGTAGCGCGCACTGAGCGAGGACAGGGACAGCGCACGGCGAATCCGGGTCCAGCGAGTTGCATTTTCGCGCAGCTCCTGAGTCAGCTCATCAACAATCTGCCAGGAATCAGTCGCTTGCTCGGGCTGGACCTCGTCACCGGAGAAATCAGCTGTATCTGCCCAACGGGCGACTCGAACAGGCTTGGGAAGCTCCTCGCCAAATTCATACCACTGAGGGGTTGAAGCACTGCTCTTGGCGGCACTTGCCGGCCACAGCGGTGATGTTGTCAGCATCCACGCGGCCTCTTGACGAGTAAGGTCGGTCGGCACGACAACGCCGGCATCGCGCGCGAGATCGACGACCTCGTCCCACGAACCGGTAAGCGCCTGCGGGGGCGCGGACCAGCGACGTTTCTTGGTACGGCGACTCTTCGCCAGAAGAATAGCCAGAAGCGGGATGGCGATGATCGCAAGAATTCCACTACCGGTTGCAATGATTCGCCACGGAATCTTCAGACGCGAGTCATCATTCGAATCTGAACCGCGATCGGTAGTTGTCGGGGGAAGTTCTGCGGGCGGTTCGGGAGGCTCTGGCGGCTGAAGAACCTGGGGACGCGGCACAGAACGCGGCTTGGGAACATCGGTCTGAGGCACCTGGTCGCGCGGCGGAGTCGGGTCGAAAACCGCCCAACCGACTCCTTGGAACTCAACCTCAACCCACGCGTGGACATCCGAACCGCGAAGATCGACATCTCCGCCCTTCGACTCATTCGGATACGCGCCCATGACGACCCTGGCATTCATACCGAGGTTGTGCAGAATCAGAGCCATGAGCACGGAGTACTGCTCATCGTCACCGATCATCTGCTCGCCTTCAAGCATGCGGCTCAGGCGGTCTGCGCGGTTACCCGGGCGCGACTGAGCGTTGTCTTCATTCGAGTAGAAGCCTTTTTCCTTCAGGTAGCGCTCGATCGCGCGGGCCTTTGCAAGATCGCCCTGCTCAGCTGCTGAGGTCTGAGTCGCCAGATCACGAACCGAATCGGGAACGCCCTTATCTCCACCTCGATAGGGAACAGCGCGGGTTCCTGACAGCTGACCATCCGACCAGATCGGAACAACCGTTGAATCCATGGAGTACACCATGGTTCCGCCTTGAACGTTCTTCGATGTCGCAAGTGCAGCATTCGCCCACATATCGTAGTAGAGACCATCAGAGAGCGTGCTCACCACGGCGGCATTCGGATTACCCTCTTGCTGGTTCGCCTGGGTACCAGAAGCTGATGCTGATTGATCGAAATTCATGGTCGAAGGAGTACCGACGATCGGAACCCACGGGCCAAGGAGCTGCGAGGTTGTGAAGGTCATATGGGCTGATGAGCTACCTTCAGGAGCCTGCTGCTGCGGCAAAGTTGATCCCACGTGGATAAAGCCATCGGAGGGACCAGCGCCCGGAGCACTCATTGTCATGGTCGTGCCGTCGTAACTATCCATGACACCGATACGCACGCGTGCGCCTTCTGGAAGACCATCCACGTGGATCAAATTCTGCTCTTGCAAGTCAACGTTGTAGTGACGGAAAGCAGACAGCGGAGAGGGATACTGACGGGCATCCAGCGGAGGTTGGACAACATCGCGAAGCACAACGCGGGTGTACCACGGGCCATAGGCATTAGTCAGCGGAATAGCGGCAGCCGCAACAACTGCAATAACCAGTGCGCCACCTGCGATTTGGCGGCCCAGGTGGATACTGCCCTGAGAGCCGCCCTGAGTGGTCTCTCCCAACGTCGCGGAGGTATCCGATGCTGCTGCCCCACCGACACGAACATCCAAGCCGGCCTCGAGTCGACGGTACTGATCTGCCCATGCACACCAACCCAAGGCAAGCGCCCACCATGCCGCGATCAGCCAAATATTCGGGAAGGTACCGCCCTTACCCCAAGCAATGCCGATAACTCCCATAACAGCCACGGGAATCACCGCAGCAATTGCACGCCCAGCGCGAAGGGCCAATAGCGCCGAGATGAAGGAACACAGCAGACCACTCAGCCAGGGGACCATTGCGGGACCAACGTAGGCCGAGGCCGGCGGGGTGATTGTCAGCAGATCCTTCCAGGCATAAACCACCTGCAAAACCAAGAGCTGCAGGGTGCGCGGGGTTGGAAGCCCGTAGAAAGTCGTCGAGGCGTACGCCGCAACACCACCAATAAGGAAGTGAGCAGCGATCAGCCCGGCAATAGTCGATAGCCAATCCCAGCGCCAGAAGCTCGAGGCCCAGGCGACAAAAAGACCCACAGCGACGCCAGCCGCAGCGGCACGCAAGCCGACCCACGACCCAAAAACGGCCTCGTGAACCCAAATGGTGGGAAGGAAAAGCAGAACTAAACCAATGAGGAACCAGGAGGGTAGGCCTCGGCGAGAGATCTGGAAGCCAGCGCGAGCGCCCAGGTGAAAACCGGTGGTGGTTTGAGACATCAGGCCAGACCTCCCGCAGCAACCAAGCGAGGAAGATCCTCAAGAGTCGGGCAATCTGCCAAAGTTCCGTGGCTCAAGCGACGCAGCTTCGGATGGCCGGGGCGAACTCGGACCACCGCACTGCGCACATCAACCGGAATCGCGTTCAACAGGTGCGAAGCCTGATCGTCATCAACGGTTGGCGCAGCAATAACCGTGACAACCGAAAGCCCGGGACGCTTAGCAATTGCCTCACGAAGACGCGCCATCAGATTGGCTTCACCGGAGTCTTGAATCTTGCACATCGCATCGAGCATGCGCTTCGCAGCGGTGGTCGTCACCCAATCGGTGGCAGTCGTCAAAGACACGGTCCGAGAAGCAGCCATGTCGGCAACGACCAAAGAAGCTGCAATAGATACAGCATTTTCGAAAGAATCGCGGTCATTCCACTGTCCCAGTCGCGTATCCAAGACAACCAAATGGTGCGAACGGCGCGTTTCCTCAAACTGACGAACAACAAGACGCCCAGTATGAGCGGTCATTGGCCAGTGGACATTTCGGCGATCATCACCGGGAACATAGTCACGAAGCGCGTGGAATGAAACATCAGAGGATGACAATTTCGCCGTCGTGACGCCCTCGACGTCGGCATGAATACCCGTCGCATCGAAAGGAACACGAATGGTCTTCGGATGGACGTAAAGGGTCACGGGCTGAGACCAGGTGCCAATTCGACGAATCAGACCCAGTGGGTCAGCGCGAAGTGCGCGCGCGGGACCAACGGTCACCAGGCCTCGGCGATGGGTAACAACAGAAAACACTTCACTCCAGACTCCTTTTCCGGGAAGAGGAGGAACCAAGAACTGAAGTGCAGATGAGGCAATTGGAAGTTCGATAAGACCAGAGCGCGCGCGGCGATCCGATATATTTTCAGCGGTGATTTCACCAACGGCGGTTTGACCAGCAACAATGCGCTGACGCGGAAGTCGCACTGAAACCTTGTGAGGGGAAGGAACAATCACCCACACAACGGCGATGAGGAAGGCAAGAAGGCATGCGCAGGCAACGAAGAAGGCTTCAACCCAACCAAAAGCGTGAGACACAACGGCCGCAATGAGTGCCGAGAAGAGCACAACCCAGCCAACCGAGGTCACCGAGCGAGCCGCATGACGCAGGTACTTCACGCCCGGAGCACTCCCCAAAGATTGCGCGAAACGCGTCATTCCCTGGCGAAGCCCGCCCAAGCTTGTCTTCACATTCGCGCGCGCCGAGGCGAAAACTGAGCTCTTTGACGAGCGCGCGCTTGCATCCTTTGAACCTGCGCCTCGTTTGGCCAAGGAGCGCTTCCCTTGACGACGTTTTCCGCTGTCGAGGTGCTCCCCCCCGGGGTGTTTTGCGCCGCGGCGCGAGGCGGAGGTGCGCGGAGCGGCAGGAGCTTTCGGAGCCGAATGCTTAGCCACGATCACCCACCTTCACGCCTTGGACTTCCTTGATGCGCATGTTCAGGCGCTCACCGCCGGGGCAGGAACGGAGGAAAGTGCACGCGCAATAACACCTTGAGCAGTTGCACCGGAGAAGGCTGCGTCGGGATCGACAACAATTCGGTGTGCCCACACGGGAGCTGCCAAGGCCTTGATGTCATCGGGAAGCACGAAGTGGCGGCCCTGAGCTGCGGCCCACACTCGTGCGCAGCGAACCATACCGATAGCACCACGGGTTGACACACCCAAAGTGGCAGAATCATCGTCGCGCGTGGCCTCGGCAAGGGCGGCAACGTAATCCAACACTGCGCGCTCGGTGTGCGTCTGCGCGGCGAGTTCAGAAAGGCGAACCACCTGCCCGCTCTCAAGAAGCGGCTTGAGGCGCTTAGAGCGGTCGGGAGCCGCAGAACCGTCAAGAATTTCAGCCATCGCCGCGCGCGAGGGGTAGCCGACCGAGGCCTTCATCAAGAAGCGGTCAAGCTGCGCTTCGGGCAGCGGGTAGGTTCCAGCTTGCTCCACCGGGTTCTGCGTTGCAATAACCATGAAGGGCCGAGGCGCGGCGTGGGTGACACCATCAACCGTCACCTGCGCTTCTTCCATGACCTCAAGGAGAGCGGACTGGGTCTTCGGCGATGCGCGGTTAATCTCATCGGCAAGGACAATAGAGGCGAAGATCGGGCCAGAACGGAAGTGCCACTCGTTGTTCTTCTGGTCGTAGACATTCACGCCCGTGATATCTGCCGGGAGCATGTCGGGGGTGAACTGAATACGAGAGTGTGTGCCCGCAATTGTTGCTGCGATCGCGCGAGCAAGAGCGGTCTTTCCCGTACCGGGAGCATCTTCCAGAAGAAGGTGTCCCCCGGCGAACATAGTCGTCAGAGCCAGGCGAATAACCGGTTCTTTATCCAGCAGCGCCTGGGAGATACCGCCGACCAAACCGGCGAAGGTTTCGGCGAAACGCTGGGCATCTTGCGAGCTAAGCGCCATGGGAGGGACTCCATTCATCTGTCGGTAGTGAGTGTTCAGTTCTGGGGTGAATACTTCGAATGAGCTGAGGTCTTTGGGCGGTGAGCCCGCAGCTCTCATCGCATGTCGGGGATCCGGTTGCGAGACGTAGGTTAATCATCATTTACCGTCCCACCGAACAGTTAATACGATGCAGCAGGATGGGGAGGTTACCCGAGTTTGCATTACTCAGTCGCACACCGGTTTCTACAGAAGCGCCTGCCGAACCACGAGGTGTGAAGGTCCAATTGGACTGCGAGAAATCATCCCACATCGTGCACTTCATGGGGAGCGCATCGCTGGCCCAGGTCGAGGGAAGCGTCAGATAGACCATCTGACACTGGTTAACATCCGCGCCACGTGCGTTTGCACTTGTGCACTGGCTTGTCGTGCCACCGAAATCGCCGATCACGTTGATCTTCGCGGTGTCGGTTCCGGTTCCGGCCAAGTTACCCCACGTTGTTCCAAGCGAGTTTCGGGCACCCACGCCGACCTCGATTGCCGAACCTGCAGTTGCGTTAATTGTTGCGCTGCCATTGAGAACTGCTCCCTGAGGAACTTCTGTCTCAACGCCACCAACCCGTTGCCAGACAACAACTTGATCGGGTGCAAGATATCCAGCTGGCGGGTTCGCATTCCAGCTCACTGTCACGCTTCCTTCGTGGACCGCAACCGTGTAGGTCGGCTTCGTGGGGGCAGAAAGTGCCTTCGCGGTCACGGGAACCGCGCCACCTGCAACCTCTTGACCGTTGATGTTGCCAACTTGACGAATGAAGATCTGGACATCTCCATCGGAACCAATATTGATGGTTTCACCGCTGGTCACGGAGTTCCAGGGGCCTCCAGCGCTGTGCGACCACTCGAGGTGAAGGTTGCGACTATTGAAGCCCTGTCCAGGATTAACAGAGAGGCCATTGACCTTCGTCATTCCATGGTCACCGGTCGGCGTCGAGGAGAAGGAGCCAACATTCGGGTTGAGAGGCGAGGTGAAGACCTGGAAGGCGACTTCATCGGATTCTGAGCTGTCGTTCTTCCAGTTGTACGCACGGATCTTCACACGGTAGTTCTCACCCACGGGCAGATCGGTAGCGAAATCATTGCGATCCCCACCAACTTCACCAACGGTTCGACCGTTGACATCGATGGTGTAGCGAGTAATTTCCGCGCCATTTGTACGCGGTGTTGTCCACGTGAAACGGACGCGTCCGGTATTACCCTGTCCGCCGATGTTCTCGACGCGAACTCCATCGGTGCGATCCGGAGGACCGAAGGGTGTCACCTTCGCGGAGTTCTGCGAGGTCGGTGAAGGTTCTTCTGCACCGTTCTTTGCAGAGATTGCGACAGAGTAGGTTTGGCCGTTACGCAATCCATCGACGCGCCATTCAGTGACGTTGCCTGGGACCTCAATCTGGCGTGCACCGCCGTTTTCGTACACGTAAAGCGTGTAGTTCTTGATAGCAGAACCCTGGTTGGTCGGGGGCGTCCATCTCACAACAATTGCGCCGTTTTCGGGCTCAACTGTAGGCGCCAGGGGCGCTTCGGGACGCATATCGATGAGGACCTCCGGAGAGGCTGCGGAAGGATCTGAAGCACCGACCGCGTTATGCGCAACAACGGTGAAGGAGTGGCGCAGACCGTTCTCAAGACCGCTCAGTTCACACGAGCCGGACTCGCAGGAGTAGCTACGACCCGTTGCGCGGTCCGTCGCAGTGAAACCGGTAATGGCCGCACCGTTATCGGAACCCGCTTGGAAGGTCACCAGCGCGGTGCCCGGACCGGTCGCAGTCAGTGAGACATTCGTCGGAGCATCAGGACGGTCACGGACCACCAAACGCACCTTGCCTTCAACGATACGGTCAGGGTCGCCCGTTGCATCCATCAGGCGATAACGGACGGTCATCTGTCCGCGGAAGCCAACCGCAGGAGTGATATTAAGGTTCGTTCCCTGGGGGTCAACGGTTCCTTCACCGATCTGAATTGAAGCACCGACAATGCGGATTGGCGTCTCAGGGAAGGGATTGATCGTGTAGCGCGTCAAATCAACGACCTCAAGGCCACCCGAACGCGCTGCTTCCAAAAGCGCATCCGAGACCTGAATTAGCGGTCGAGTCGATGCGACAACAGTGATCGGAATCTGACCGCTTACTGCACCCGCACCGTCATCAACGCTGACAGTTACGGAACCGACAGAACCCTTTGGTCGGTCAACATCAGCTCGGACTCTCAGGATATGCCCGTCGAGGCTGATTGCAACGCCCTCAGGAAGGTTCGAAATGTCGTACTTAAAGCCCGCTGGGTCTGCACCTTCTGGATCTCGCACCATCTGCGCGAGATCCACGGCAGTTGCTTCCTCTCCGGCAGCGACCCTAATAGCGGTAGGAATGAAGGAAACCGGCTGATTTTTCGTGGCTTCTACCTTCAGCGGCAAAGTCAAGGTCGCAGTGAGCGCAGAGTCATCGCCCGCAACTCCGTCAGAGACTTCGAAGGAGAAGGACGATTTCCCTGACCACTCCGAATTCACGTGGAAACTCACGTGCCGCTCATCGCTCAAGGTCATTCCCTGATCGATGCCGGCAGAAGGACGAAGAGTGGCGGCATTGGTGATACGCGGGCTGCGTCCTTCACGAACGATGACGTAGTCGGAAATGTCTAGGGTGACATCTTCACCGGCGCGCACCTTGACGGGAACCTTCGTGGTATCGATGGTCGGCTGGTTGCGCTTAAGTCCAGGAACGGAAACAACTGCCGAAGAGCTCAAGCCGTCGGCGTCAGTAACCGTGTAGACGATCATCATGCGCTCTTCTTGTGGAGTGATGATCAGGTCGGAACCGTTCACTTCGACGCCTGCGGCCTTCGTGGACACGCGCAGGTTGTTGACATCACCATCCGGGTCTTCGTCGTTTGCCAAGACCGGGACCTTCACAGTGCCGCCCTTTGCCGGCAGCTGCGAGGCCGCAACAACGTCATCGCGCGCGATAGGAGCTTGGAGCAGCGCGTCATTTGCGACATTGATTGTCAATGTTCCACGTGAAATACCACCGCGGTTATCGGTGACCTCATAGGACACCAGATAGGAACCATCCTGCGCGGGGGTTGTCAAAACAATGGAATTTCCACGAATTTCAGGCTTCAGGTCTGCGGTTGCAGTCTGAAGAGAACCGGGGACGATCGAGATTGGATCGCCGTCAGGATCAATATCGTTTTGGAGCACCGCGACGCCCAGTTGCCTGTTCGGACGGGTCAGGACGGTATCTGGAACCGCCGTCGGAGGCTGATTGACTGTTGCAGGCTGGGCAATACCCACGCGTACACGTGCAGATGCTTGCTTCCCCTGACGATCCTCAACGATGTAGGTAAAGACGTCGGTACCCGTTGTATTGGGGGCCGGGGTGTATTCCAGCCAATCCACGCCGAGTTCGACAGTGCCCTTGGTTGGCGATTGTTCAATGCCAACCAGAGTGACTGAGTCACCATCGGGATCAATGCCGTTCAAAGGCACCGGAATACGGGTCGTTTCACCGCTCACAGCCCAGGCAGTCAGTGCCTTCGGCTGCGGCTGCGCATTGGTTCCGCTCTTGGGAAGAACCTCAAAGGTCACGGTCGAGGTCGCCATGTTTCCAGCGCTGTCGCGCACCGTGTAGGCAACGTGCATAACACCCGGGGTATTCCCCGCTTCAAGACGGACCAAATTGCCCGTTACAAAGGGGGTACCCACGGCCTCGTTCGGGGTGAATTGGAGTTTCGGGTCGACCTTCAAGGTCAAACCAGAAGGAGAACGGTCATTGGCAAGCACTGGAACCGAGGCGATATCGCCAACACGTACGCGCGTGCGGTCTGGCTGCAACTCGGGAGGCTGCTTCGTGTCCTGTGCGCTGGTTGGGATGACGGTAATGCGCGCTTTTGCTGTATTCGTTCCATTTGAGACGACATAGTCGAAGGAGACCGAGCTCTCGAGGCCACCGGGGGCTGTAATGCGCAACAAATGGCGGTCGACCAAAGTCACTTCCAAGCCGAGATTTGCAGGGACTTCGATTCTTTGGACGACTAGCACACCGCCTGCGGGATCTGAGTCGTTATTCAGGGGCGCAACCAAGGCAGAACCGCCTGCCGGCAGGACGGCGAGGTCATCTTCAGCGACGGGGATTGCCTGCTGATCGGCCTCGACAACATCAACGCGAATAACACCCAATGCGGTCGAAGGACCGTCAGAAACGGTGTAGGTGAATTGGTAGGAACCCGGAGCTTGGGCAACGAAATTTACCGTTCCCAGTTCAAGATCGGGAGTAATTTGGCTTCCCGCGGGTGCAACTGAAAGTGCGACTAGAGACAGGCTGTCACCGTTGGGGTCAGTGTCATTGGCCAGAGGAGAAATTGTTGCCACTTCACCGGCACGCGCGACGTAGAAGTCTGCGTTCGCTACAGGAGGTAAGTTCCCAGGGTTCTGAACATTAACGGTGAGGGTACCCGTAGTGCTCTGACGGCCATCTGAAACCTCAAGGGTAATTGTGTGTGCACCCACGCTGGCACCGAGATCTCGGATTTGAAGTGTTCCTTCTTCGCGGAACTGAAGTTCAATACCCTCTGGCGCATGAGCATTCGCCAAGAAGATGGGGTCGCCATCTGGGTCTTGCCAGTCGGTCAACACGTTGTATTCGATTTGAGCACGGTTGCCCAGAGTGACACCGGGATCGCGAAGCTGCTTCGGCCCCGAGTTCATTTCCCACGGGTGGACAGTCACGTTTACGCGGGCGGTTGCAACCGCTTTACCGTCAGAAGCCTCATAGGTGAAGGAGGTGCTACCGGTCTGATTTTCGGGAACATCCGTAATTTGAAGAGCTCGCCCACCGCGAGTACGCGTCACCTTCCCAAACTGAGGGTCTGTGACTGGACGAGCGGTTAGAACGTCTCCATCCGCATCAGAATCATTGTTCAGAACGGGAAGCGTAGTGGTTCGACCGGGCCGAATACCGAAATCATCATCAACCGCATCGGGAGGAGTGTTCTGTTCTTTTCGCTCCGGGTCTGCGATCTGGTCCGTGACCTGAGGAGAGTCCTCTTGCTTTTCCTTCTTCTCAAGTTGAGATTCGATCTGGTCCCAATCGTTCATCAAGACCATGTCGTGTTCGGGCATCCAGACCGATCCCGATGTGGTGTCATTGAGAACAATACGAGTGCGGTTTGTTCTGAAAACAATTGATTGAGCTGACTTCAACGAGTCAACTGTCATCTGTTTATTGAGGCTGGGATCAGTGCAGTTTCGCAGGTATGCACCGGACTTTGACCATGCCGCATAGGCACAACCCTTATGGAAGACGGGGCGCGAAGGCGTGCCCGATGCGCCATCATTCGAAGCCGGAATCTTCGTAGCCGCTCCACCCTTAAGAGGGATGGAGATCAACTCACGGTCGGTCGCAAGAAGCACAGACGTCGATTCAGGACCAGATTCTTGCAGAGCGATGTTTCCGCTGATGCCATCATCGGCAAGGTTGCGAAGCTTTCCATCGGGAAGAACCAGAACACGATTTCGCTTATCTAAAGCAACGGGCTGCTCGCCCACTGCAGTCATCACCAGTTCAGCGTTACCGGAAAGACCCTCAACATCTTGTGATTTCAGACGGTCCAATTGGCCTTCGCGGGTGACGGTAATACGGCGGCCGCCCTGGGCTGAAATCGCGAAAAGAGTGCCCTTTTGGGAAACAGCAACAGCGCCCTGCTCCATATCGCTTGCCAGCGCGCCCTCGTCTGTATAGGCAGTACCGGATGGACTGGACACTTGAGCGAGCCAGACCTGACCTTGGGAGGGATCCATGACCGCAAGTCGTGATCCACCTTGGACTACCTTCGCATTTTCAGGCAGCGAGGTCGCAGCTCCTACAGAAACCTGAGCAACGTCAATGGGGGCAACAGAGTGGCTTGTTTTATCCGTGAAGCTGACGTCATTGCCCGATTGACCGATATCGAATTCGGTTGTTTTTGCACGCAGAGCACCGTCAAGAATTCGAGAATCGTAGTTCAGGTGACCAACAAGTCGTTTCGAAGAGTTTGTGACCCAAATTCCGCCATCATCGACATCAACTTCAGCGGTCGTTACGCCCTGGTGAAGGATGGCAAGAGTCGAAACGGTAACGGTAAAAGCAGCAACCAACGCAGCCGGAAGACGGCGTCGATTAACGCGCGATGCGGATGCACCATGCTGCTGCTTCATATATTTTTCACCACTCTTACTGATAGGTAAAGGAATTTATTCTTCTATTTGACCTCTTTTAGTGTCCCACGAGGCACCCTCATTTGAAGAACTGAAGTCAAACATCACATTGACTGTTTCTAGTTTTTCCGCAATATTCCGCGGGAAAACTCCTACAAATTACATTCATGTATGTACTGAGTGCCTCAGTTTGAATCGAACACAAACCGGGCGGGGGCCTGCGCAACAATTCTCGCAGACCCCCGCCCGGCCTCGTACAACAAGTCACGGCGAACTCAAGGGGATTACCCAAGGAGCCCCACCGCTATCGGTCTTACTGACCGTTGAAGGTGAACTCGCGTTCTGCACCTTCTCCCTTCACGCCGACAGTGACAACCTGTCCCGGAAGGATATCGCCAAAGAGAATACGCTCGGAAAGCGCATCTTCGATATCGCGCTGAATCGCGCGGCGCAGCGGACGAGCACCCAGAACCGGATCGAAACCGCGATCCGCAAGCAGCTCGCGCGCCTCGTCGGTGATCTGAAGCTTCATATCCTGAGCCTCCATGCGCTTGGCAAGGTTGGCGATCATCAGATCCACGATCTGCTTGATCTGCTCCTTGTCCAGCGGCGGGAAGACAACGACCTCGTCCACACGGTTGAGGAACTCGGGGCGGAAGTGCTGCTTGAGCTCTTCGTTCACCTTGGCCTTCATACGCGAGTAATCGTGAGTGATGTTCTCGCTGGACTGGAAGCCCGTGAGCACGCCCTTATTGATATCGCGCGTACCCAGGTTGGTGGTCATGATGATGACCGTGTTCTTGAAGTCAACCTTGCGGCCCTGCGAATCGGTCAGGCGGCCTTCTTCCAGAATCTGCAACAGGGAGTTGAAGATATCCGGGTGAGCCTTCTCGACCTCATCGAAGAGGACCACAGAGAAGGGACGACGGCGGACCTTTTCGGTGAGCTCGCCACCTTCGTCGTAACCGACGTAGCCGGGAGGAGCACCGAAGAGACGCGAGGAGGTGTGCTTCTCAGAGAACTCGGACATATCGAGCTGAATCAGCGCATCCTCATCACCGAAGAGGAATTCGGCCAGAGCCTTCGCTAACTCCGTCTTACCGACGCCGGTCGGGCCGGCGAAGATGAAGGAGCCACCGGGACGCTTCGGGTCCTTCAGGCCGCTTCGAGTACGACGGATCGACTGGGCCAGAGCCTTAACCGCGGCATCTTGACCGATAACGCGCTTGTGCAGCTCGTCTTCCATCTTGAGCAGCTTCGCGGACTCGGTCTGGGTCAGCTTGAAGACCGGAATACCCGTCGACATCGCCAAAACCTCGGCGATATCATCCTCGCCGACCTCGGCGATTGCCTCGCGCGAGCCATCGCGCCAGCTGGATTCCTTCTGCTTGCGCTCTTCGGTCAGCTTCTGCTCCTCGTCACGAAGAGCAGCGGCCTTCTCGAAGTCCTGATCGTCGATCGCGGACTCTTTGTTGCGCTTCACTTCGGCAATCTTCTCGTCCAGCTCGCGCAACTCAGGCGGCGCGGTCATGCGGGAAATGCGCAGGCGAGCACCGGCCTCGTCCATCAGGTCAATGGCCTTATCCGGAAGGAAGCGGTCAGAGACATAGCGGTCAGCCAGCTCGGCGGCGGCCTGGATCGCGGCATCGGTAATGATGACGCGGTGGTGGGCCTCGTAGCGATCGCGCAGGCCCTTAAGGATGCCCACGGTCTCTTCGACGCTGGGCTCGTCAACCTTCACCGGCTGGAAACGACGTTCAAGAGCCGCATCCTTTTCGATGTACTTACGGTACTCGTCGCTGGTGGTTGCGCCAATGGTCTGCAGCTCGCCGCGCGCAAGCATGGGCTTGAGCATTTGCGAGGCGTCGATAGAGCCTTCCGCGGCCCCCGCACCGACCAGGGTGTGGATCTCGTCGATGAAGAGGATGATGTCGCCGCGAGTACGGATTTCCTTGAGGATCTTCTTGAGGCGCTCTTCGAAGTCACCGCGGTAGCGCGAGCCAGCGACCAGCGCACCCATATCGAGGCTGTAGATCTGCTTGTCTTTGATAGTTTCGGGCACGTCGCCGGCAACGATTGCCTGGGCGAGGCCTTCGACAACGGCGGTCTTACCGACGCCTGGCTCACCAACCAGAACAGGGTTGTTCTTTGTACGGCGCGAGAGGATCTGCATGACGCGCTGCATTTCAGTGCGGCGACCAATCACCGGGTCAAGCTTGTTTTCGCGGGCAGCTTGGGTGAGGTTACGACCAAACTGTTCGAGAATCGCCGAGTTCGTCTGACCTGAACCAGTGGAGGAAGCGCCAACACCAACGCTTTCGCGACCATCATCGCTATTGCGCTGGTAGCCGGAGAGAAGTTCGATGACGGTCTGGCGAACCTTGCCGAGGTCTGCGCCGAGCTTGATGAGAACCTGAGAGGCAACGCCTTCGCCTTCCTTGAGCAGGCCAAGGAGAAGGTGCTCGGTGCCAATGTAGTTGTGGCCGAGCTGCAGTGCCTCACGCAGGCTCAGCTCAAAAACGCGCTTGGCACGAGGGGTGAAGGGAATGTGTCCTTCGACCGGCTTCTCACCTTCACCGATAATGTCGATGACTGCTGCGCGAACCGCATCCTTATTGATGTCAAGACTTTCCAAGGCCTTCGCAGCCACACCTTCACCCTCGGTAATCAGGCCGAGCAGAAGGTGCTCGGTACCGATGTAGTTGTGATTGAGGCTGCGCGCTTCATCTTGCGCGAGGACGACGACCCGTCGGGCTCGGTCCGTAAAGCGTTCAAACATCGTTTCTCCCTATGGTTCAGGTCACAGTCTCAAGCACGCGACCTGCTTTTCACTGAGTCCCACACTACGGGGTAGCGAGACCGTGCGCGCGTTTGTTCACCAAGGGCAGATGCGATTGGTTGACGCAAGTTCCGCGAGTGCGCCTTGATGAAACAGCGCGTCTTCCCAGATGTGTATCTGGCCTGTTTTCTAAACCTCAATAACCAGGGTGTAGGGGCCGTCATTCACTAGTTCCACGGACATCATTGCGCCGAAACGTCCAGTCTCGACATGGATTCCGCGTCCGCGCAGCTCCTCAACAACGGCATCGACCAAAGGCTCGGCGACGGGCCCCGGCGCTGCCTTCGACCATGAGGGACGACGACCTTTACGCACATCCCCATAGAGCGTAAATTGCGAGACCACCAGGACGCTGGCTTCCTCTGCACGATCCTGAATAGACGTTTCGTCCTCGAAGATCCGCAATTCTGCGATCTTTCGCGCAAGAGTTTTTGCCTGCTCGAGGGTGTCCTCGTGAGTGACACCGACAAGGACAAGAGCTCCCGGTCCCGGGCATTCGCCAATTACCTCACCATCAACCGATACCGAGGCGCGAGTGACGCGCTGCAAAATTCCACGCATGAGCGTGCTCCTTGGCTCTTAGATGTTGTTTCCGCTGGCCCGTCCGCCAGTTCGTCCGCAGATTATTCCGCGGATAAGTTCGTTACCGTCCGCCGATTGATTTTCCGCCAAGTGCGGGAACATCTGGCCTGCGCAGATCTGGATTGTGCAGTTCTGCCCCCGGACGTTCTTTCGGCGACACCGAGGACTTCCCATCGATCGGGACAATAAGTTCTTGCGCTGCTGCAATCCCATCCAAGTCCAAGACGACATCAGGTGAGAGCGCACGCGAAACCACGGCAAGAGCAATCGGCCCCATATCGGCATGGCGAGCAACCGATGTCACCACGCCCACGCGGCGTCCACCCACTTCGATGAATTGTCCCGGACTTGGAAGATCTCCCCTGGAACCATCCAATTGCAGGAAGACCAAGCGCCTTGCAGGACGCCCCAGGTTCAGAATCCGAGCAACAGCTTCTTGTCCTCGGTAGCACCCCTTATTCGTGTGAACCGCAGTGCGCAACCAGTCCAGTTCAGCCGGCATCGATCGGGCATCGGTCTCATATCCCAGACGTGGGCGCCACGCAGCAATCCGCGTTGCTTCCCACGCCGCCATTCCCGCTGCCTGACGCTTTGGCGCAGCTTCATTCCACGCGCGCCAAAATTCGTGGGCCTGCTCCCTTGGGACAAGGTGGATGTGGAAGGCAAGTGATTCGCCCGGGTGCTTCCCCTGGTAATACGCCGCTCCCCCATCGACAATTCCCGGCCACGGATCGTTCCACGTCAGTGCGACCTGATCACACTGGGAAACTCCACTGTCCCCCACGCTTCCAAGCAACCACCAGCGCTGTGAAATCGTCATTTCAACACGAAGCGCAAAACGCATGGAATTAAGCCAATCAGCCAACGCTTGGGCGTCAGAAGCCTCGGTTATGAGGTAGAGAATTTCACCATCATCGATGGCTCCGCATGCGTGCTCGATATGCCCCTGGGGGTTCATAATCAGCAGTTCGCGCGATTCTCCGGGAGCAATGCCAGTCAAAACCTGGCTTGAAATTGAGGTCAGCCAAGTCAGTCGATCAGGACCAGACACTTCGACAACCGCAAGGTCAGGACGGTCGGTAATCGCTCGACCTGCCTCTAGGGCCCACTGTTCCCCAGAGGGATCACCGTAGTGCGCAGTCGCGCCAAAAGCGACGTCGCCTTCTACGTCTTCAAGGGCGACTGCGCCTGGAAGCGTCGCCAGAGGAGACTTCCACTGCGTTTCGCTCTGCGTCACTTACTCGCCATCCTTCTGCTCAGTTTCCTCAACCTCATCAACACGCATGAGCCGCCCAGAAAGCTCAACATGACTTTCATGGTCATTTCCCTGGCGTTCATTTGCCCAAAGCATTTCACCCGCAACCAGGCCATACATGCGAGAAAAACGCTCAAACTCCGCGGCCTCTGGGTCACGAATCAACAGATCAGTCTCCATCTGAATTCGCGGTCCCATTGAACGACCAACCCAGCGAGCGCTGTAACCATCACTTTGAGCACCCTGCGCAACCATTTCACGCGTCTCATACTGACCGGGTTCGGGCAGTACGCCGGAACCGGGAAGCAAGGAGACGTACAAGGTTTCCTCACGCATGAGTTCGCCTACTTCCAGCGCCGCAATACCGCGAGCCGCATCCCAAATCGGATCGATACTTTCACTTGCGATTGCAGAGTAGATTCGGGTGACAAGCTTCATCTGCTTTCCGCAAATCGTGCCTTCAGCCTCTTCATAAATCGGCTGGTCATCACCTTCGTCGATGCTGAGCATTCCCCAGCCCTTCCACGGGCCAAGCATCCACGCCAAAGGAGCAATTTCTAGGGGCAGGTTTTCTGGAATGGAGAACATGACTCCAGCCTAAGCGGCCACACCCCCATCTGCGAACTGAGTGTGGATTAAATTCCACCGATTCGGAACATGATGTACACCGGTAGCGAGGCCATGAGGAACTTCGCGCTCCCTCGCGCAATCGCACCAATCGTCGGCCGCGCCCATTCGGTATCGCCCATCAAACCATCCAGAACGATCACGACCAAGGCGACTGCAATTCCAGTAAAGATACCCAGAATTGCAACAGCGGTTGTCAGTCCCGAATAGGCCGCGAGCCCGGGCAGAACAATTGGACTGAGATCCGCGCTTTGACCCAGTTTCCACACCGCTACCGAGGCGATCACTCCAGAAAGCAGAGCCGCTCCCAGAGCGCCTAGGGATTGTGAACGGAAACTTGCTCCGATCTGGTCGCCCCACACGGTAGACGAAACAATCACACAGGCGATGGGAACCGCAATCCTCCAGCCCTGCGAAGACGCAAGCGTCACCCACGAGGACCCCGAAACCACGACAAGCAGCGCGGTAAGCGAACTCATTAACGAGGCCGTCGTTGAGCGCGTCGCCCATGAACCGTGGCCGCTGGAAGAGTAATCGCGCGGCGTCGAGGCGGTGAAGACTTCCACCGCGACAACCGCAACCGTCCCCAAACCCATGACCGCACTGGCCGCCATCAAGTCGGCGCTGATCGTCACAACCAACGCTGCGATGCAGCCGGCGAGGCCAACGGTAACTTGGGCCGGAACCGTGACCTTCGTATTCGTCAGAGAGGGCCAACCAGCGGCAAGCAAGCACGAGGGCAGCGCGACAACTAATGAGCAGACCCATGATTCCCACGGTGTGAACCACAGGATGAAAGTTGCCAGCGAAAGAGCTGCAACAGTGAATGCGGAGGTATGAAGCCCTCGGCGTAGGGCAGGGTTAATTGATTCGCTCTCACTCATCGCATAGGGCACGCGCGTGGTGTCTGGAGCGTGTCGAACTCCATGTCGGATGCGGATAATCCCCGTACGAATGCTCACATGCTCACGCGTGGGAGCATATCCCTTAGCTTCATGTGCTGTTCTCCGATGAGACGAATCTTGCACATGTACGTGGCGACCTGAAGATAGCTGCTTTTCGCCTGTACTTTGAGCGCTTTCCTGCGCTTGTGCTGCAGCGCGTTGCCGTTGGCGCTCGCGGCGTGAGGGCAGTTTCGCAGGGAAAGGCTCAAGATGCTCCATTCCTCTATGGTCCCACATGGCTGCTATTGAGGCCTCAGCGGCACAGAATGCGTCGACCAGTGCTGTGTTCTATGCTCTGTGGTGCGTACCGAGTTGTTAAGCCCCGGGCTCCAACCTCTGCCGCTACGAGCGGCCTTCGCGCCGACAGGCGCTTTCGGCTCGGTGCGCACTTTTTATTGCCCAAAAAGCACCAACGCCGCGCCCCACACAATGAGAGCGCGACGTCGGCCTCGAAAAAATCAACCGCTCAGCAGAGGGTTACTCCCCCAGCAGCGGGAAACGGATAATGGTCGCCTCACGGCCAGGGCCAACCCCAACCGAGGAAATTCGGCAGCCCACTAGCTCCTCAAGACGCAGGATATACGCCTGCGCGGCCTCGGGAAGCTCATCGAAACTCCGGCACCCGGTGATGTCCTCACTCCAACCGGGAACCATTTCATAAACGGGGACTGCGCGAGCAAAATCAACCTGATCCGGCGGCATTTCATCGACGACAATGCCGTCAAGTTCATATCCCACGCACACGGGAATTTCCTTGTAACCCGTAAGGACATCCAGCTTGGTCAGGCACAGATCGGTCAGCCCATTCACGCGTGCTGCATAGCGCACGACAACGGCATCAAACCAACCGGTACGACGCGGACGACCGGTGGTCACACCAAACTCACCACCGCGTGTACGCAAATCCTCACCGACTTCATCATCAAGCTCGGTCGGGAAGGGCCCCTCGCCCACGCGAGTCGTATAGGCCTTCGCCACGCCAACAACGCAATCGATGCGAGTCGGCCCGACACCTGCACCCGCGAGCGCACCACCAGCAGTCGGGTTGGAGGAGGTGACGAAGGGGTAGGTTCCATGGTCGATATCGAGCATGGTCGCCTGACCGCCTTCGAAAAGAACGGTTTCGCCGCGGTCGAGAGCGTCGTTCACAACCAAGGACACATCGCACATCATCGGTTCGATGCGCTCTGCGAAAGACAGAAGGTGATCGGTCACTTCGGCGGGGTCCAGGGTCGGTAGGCCCACGGCCTCGAAAATCGTGTTCTTGGGAGCCAGAGCGGCTTCAACCTTGGCGCGAAGAGCCTCGGGGTGGAAAAGATCCTGAATACGGATGCCTATGCGGTTCATCTTGTCGGCATAGGTCGGGCCAATACCGCGACCTGTCGTACCGATCTGATTGTTGCCGCGAGCACGCTCATTCGCCTGATCCATCAGGCGGTTATACGCGGGAATGATGTGTGCATTAGCCGAAATGAGCAGTCGTGAACAGTCCACGCCACGGCCTGAGATCTCGGCAAGCTCCTCGAAAAGAACATCGAGGTCGACGACGACACCATTGCCAATAATCGGGGTGACACCCGCAGAGAGAATACCCGCGGGAAGTAAGTGAAGCGCATACTTTTCGCCGTCGATAACAACCGTGTGACCTGCATTGTTACCGCCGTTGAACTTAACGACGTAATCAGTGTGTTGTCCCAGCTGGTCGGTAGCTTTTCCCTTGCCTTCGTCGCCCCATTGGGCGCCGAGAACGATGACGGCGGGCATGTTTTCTCCGTTTTTCAATGCATTGCGGGTATGAAGTTGTTGCGTGCGCAGGGCGCAACGGACTTAAGTTTAGCCGAGGATCGCGTGAGGTGAGAGGGACCTTCCGGGCGAGGCCACTAAGTAGCGACCTCGGGGCATACGCAGTTTTCTCAGTCGTCGCTTAGGCCGCAACGGGACCCTGGAGCAGCAGGCCAACAACCCATAATGTCGCGGCGCTCAGAGCGGCAATCAATTCAATCGCAATGGTCCAACCAAAAGCCTTGAGTGCAACAATCGTGGCCTTCCAAGCCTTCTGGGTGTCCTGGTTACGCAGATATTCCACAATGAAAATGGCAGCGATCATGCCCAGAATTAGCCCCAGAGGCAGGCCAATAAACCAGCCGACGAAACCGCCAATCCCTCCCCACACCAAGGTGGATTGGGGAATTCCTGCCTTGGTCATTCCTCGGGCGGGGATGATGTATTTCAGGATTGTTCCCAGAATCAAGATCGCAGCGGAAACAGCAAAAATGATCCACGCGCTGCGTGTCCCGGTCATCCATGCCCACACCAAAATCGCACCGCCAACGAAGGGTGAAGACGGCCAAACTTGGACAACGGCACCGATCACACCAAAGAGGATGACGGCTGCGATGATCAAGACTGCTGTGAGACTCATGAATGGATCATAGCGTTTTTGAATTGAGAATTTTTCACGGCATTATTGACGTAGCGCCCCCAGCGAAGGAGTGAAGGATGGGTTTCATTAAACACCGAGATCCCAATAAACATCCCGGTTTTCTTACAACGTCAGTCGCTCGCTATTCAGCGATGTACCCAGTCAATGAATCGCCCGAGCACGCTGTGGGACGCTGCCTTGACTTTTGGAATCGTTTCGGCGCACGCGGCGAAACCCCCGGCTATAGGGAAGAGCTTGCCCTTCACGGGTGGACGGGCACCGAGATCATTATCGGCTCGGACCTCAAAGAGTTGCTATGGTCGGGAATTTCTGATGATTGGGTGAACATCGCGCCACGTTTATTCCCGCAAAAACTCAAGCGTTCGATGCTCGGGAGGAACCGGGTGCTGGTTGCCGCGCGCCGCGCATCCGCAGAGGGTGAGTTCTTTACAGAGCTTTACTGCACCCCAAGCGACATCATCGCGAATAACGACTCGATTCTGAACGATGTTTTATACGTGACACTGCACCAGTTCGAAGAGGAATACCGAAACGCTGGTCTCTTGCGCGGGGGTGCAACGTATTTCTACGCTGCCGACCTGCCGAAAGACCACTTCTTAGAGACGCAAAACATCTACTGTATCCGCAGGGATGTCAAGCGCCGACGCAAAGGCAAGATTTAAGGAAATGCTCCCTGCCTGAGGCAGGGAGCATTGTTTCCACTGAGCGCTGCTCTCGCTACTTTTCTGCGCGAGCGCGACGAAGTGAATCGACCTCGTACAGGGCAATTCCCGTTGCTACTGCTGCGTTCAGCGATTCAACCGAGGACGCAATCGGAATTGAAACGATTTGATCGCAGGTCTGGCGAACGAGGCGAGAAAGACCATTACCTTCAGCACCCGTAACGACGACCAGCGGTCCATCCGCCAGCTTCAGGTCGCGCAGTTCAGTGTCGCCGCCACCATCGAGTCCAACGACGAAGAAGCCGGCCTTCTTGCAGTCTTCGAGCGCACGAACTAGGTTCGTTGCACGCGCGACGGGCACGCGAGCTGCGGCACCGGCCGAGACCTTCCACGCAGTGGTATTCACACCCGCACTGCGACGTTCTGGGATGATCACACCGTCAGCGCCGAAGGCACCGGAACTACGCAAAACAGCACCCAGGTTATGCGGATCGGTGACCTGGTCAAGCGCTACCAAAAGTGGAATACCCAGCTGCTGCAAAGAGCCCGCAATGAGATCCTCAACATCGCGGTATTCGTAACCGCGCACTTCGATGGCAACGCCCTGGTGCACTGCGCCATCGGTGGCAACATCAAGGTCACGGCGCGTCACTTCGTAGACGGGTGCGCCCAGTCCCGAGGCCAAGCGGACAACTTCCTCAACGCGATCGTCTTTAACGTTATCGAGGACGAAAACACGTTCGATCGGCACTCCCGCACGCGCGGCCTCGGCAACGGGATTGCGACCGGCGATGAGTTCATGTCCCTCGGCGATCTTGATGGAAGATTTCGCGCGAGCGCGTGCAATTGCGGCTTCCTGGGCCTCGCGAGCTTCACGCGCTTTCTTACGCTTGAACGCGGGATGGTAGGTTCGGTCTTCGGCCTTAGGGGTTGGACCCTTACCTTCGAGGCGACGGCGCGAGTGACCACCGGTGCCGACCTTCGGGCCCTTCTTCGAGCCAGGCTTCCTTACGGCGCCGCGACGTCCATCATTTCCAGCCATCGTGTCTCCTTGTTTCTTCGTGAACTGACACAAGCATACGGTGTCGGGTACGCATCGGGGCGGCTAGGGCGCGCCCTAATCGATTTCGCACCCAGATGGGTATTCACATCCGCAAGCCGGCCGAATTATGCAAGGCTCCAGGTTGCTCCGTCTTTTCCATCGGCAACCTGAACACCGGCTTCGGCCAGCCGATCACGGATTTGATCGGCAGTAGACCAATCCTTGTCAGCACGCGCCTGAGCACGCTGCTCAAGCAATGCACCAACAAGCACGTCAAGCGCATGCTTTTGCGGGTCCTCAGCCGCTTCTCCCGAGGCCGATACCCCCGCCCCAGCATTTGCCCACTGGGGTGATGCCGGATCCAGCCCGAGCACATCGAGCATGGAGCGGACCAGGATCTGCTGGCGCTTAATCGCTTGAGTATCCCCTTCAGTCAAAGCAATATTGCCCAGTTTGAGCTGCTCATGAACCGCTGCCAATGCACCGGCAACATTGAGATCATCATCCATGGCATTGGTGAAGGCTTCGGGGAGTTCAGCCGGAGTCAGCTGAAGTTCTTCCGGGCTTACTGCACCAACGGCCTCGATTGATCGAGTAACGAAAGCCGAGAACTTTTCCCAGGCAGAGTTTGCATCTGGGAGGGTATCAGGCCCCCACTCGATAGCACTGCGGTAATGCACTGTTGAAAGTGCCCAACGCACTGCAGCCGCGGGGAAATCCTGTGTCAGAGTCTCAATTGAAAGAACATTTCCCAAAGACTTCGACATCTTTTCGCCCTTGGTGGTCACCCAGGCGTTATGGACCCACAACTGCGCGAAATCCCATCCCGCAGCGTGCGATTGCGCCTGTTCATTTTCGTGGTGAGGAAAGCGCAAATCGATGCCACCACCATGAATATCAAAGGTTTCACCCAAGTAGCGGTAGGACATCGCAGAGCATTCGAGGTGCCAACCTGGACGTCCTCTCCCCCAGGGCGAATCCCAGGATGCGGTTACGGGTTCCTCTGGTTTTGCGGATTTCCACAAGGCAAAGTCACGCGGATCCTTCTTCCCGGCCTCGGTCGCGGAATCAATCTGCGATTCGTCTTCGGTTGTGCGCATGTCTTCAAGGCGCTGGTGAGTCAGCGAGCCATAGTCCTTTTGCGAGGCCACCGAGAAGTAGACGTTTCCTGCACCATCGCTGTAGGCGTGGCCGCGATCCACCAAACGCTGGATCAGAGCAATCTGCTCTGGGATATGTCCGGTCGCACGCGGTTCATAGGTGGGGTCAAGCACACCGAGCTTGTGATAAGCCTCAGTAAATTCGCGCTCATAGCGCTGTGCCCATGCCCACCAGGGAACACCGGCTTCTGTTGACTTACGAAGGATCTTGTCATCAATATCCGTGACATTACGGATGTAGGTCACCTCAAGACCGCTGCGCTTAAGCCAGCGAATCAAGGAATCGAAAGCGACCGCAGAACGCAAATGCCCAACGTGGGGAGAACCCTGAACGGTTGCACCACACAGGTAAATTCCCACATGTCCGGGCACCACTGGATTCAGTGGCTGCAAGCGTGCGGTTTTCGAATCGTACAGGTGAAGGCTCATACCTTCATGGTAAAGGGTGCCACCTTCATTTGGAGACCGGTTCGGCTTCCGGGACCGTGTAACGAAGAAATTAGCGCTCTGGCTTGACCTTGGTCCGAATAAGCTCTTTCAAGGCATCAACGTCGCGAGGCAACTCAACAACCCTCTGCTCGTGCCCTTCGATATCCGCAAAACGGGGCGGTACAGGTGGGACAAAGCCAACGGCCTCGGCAATGGTTTCTTCGAACTTCACGGGAAGCGCAGTCTCCATCACCGCTACGGGACCCTTAAGTTCCCCGCGCAATTGGCGAGCAACCTGCACCCCATCGGCGGTGTGCGGATCCAAGAGGTAGTGCGATTCCTCCCAGGTGCGCCGAATTTGGGCCAGCCGATCTTCGTGAGTGGACGAGGCCGCGCAGAAGCCGAAGTTCTGCTGGAGTTTTGCGAATTCTTCGGTTTGAGAAAGGTCGAAATAACCCTGAGTGGCAACCTGGTTGAAAAGATCGCGTGTACGTGCGGCGTCCCGTCCAAGGAGATCAAAAATAAAACGTTCGAAGTTCGAGGCCTTCGAGATATCCATCGAGGGCGAGGAAGTCGCAAGAGTATCTTCACTGCTTCGAACCCGGTATACACCTGTTCGGAAGAACTCCTCAAGAACGTTATTTTCGTTTGTCGCAACGACCAGAGCCCCAAGGGGAAGCCCCATTTGGCGGGCAATATGCGCTGCGCAGATGTTGCCGAAATTACCACTGGGAACGACGACATTGAGGCGCAGGTCAAACTTGCCTGTCTGAATGCGAATGCGCAGCCAGGACGCAATGTAGTACACAACCTGTGCCAACAAACGGGCCCAATTGATGGAGTTAACCGCACCGATATGCCACTGCTGTTTGAAGTCGGCATCGATGTTGACGGCTTTAACAAGATCTTGGCAGTCATCAAAAACGCCGTCGACTGCGACATTGACGATGTTGTCGTCAAGGAGGGAGAACATCTGTGCGCGCTGGAAAGGAGTCATACGTCCGGCCGGGGTGAGCATAACGACGCTGAGGCCCAAGCGGCCTCGGAGCGCGTATTCCGCAGCGCTTCCGGTGTCACCCGAGGTTGCACCAACGATGGTCAGCCAATCACCGCGTCGTCCCAGCTCATATTCGAATAGCTCACCGAGAAGCTGCATTGCCATGTCTTTAAATGCGGCCGTAGGGCCATTAGACAGGTGGGCAAGCCAGAGGTTTTCTTCCGCGCTTACACACGTAACCGGGACGATTTCGGGGTCCGAAAATACGGGGGTGCGGTAGGCGCGAGTGCAGATACCTTCAAGATCCTCACGCGGAATGTCATCAATGAAGAGCGACAGCACCTCAGCAGCAAGCGCGGCGTAGCCGTGCTGAGTAAGCACATCCTGCCAACGATTCAGCTGCTCAGCACTGAGCTGAGGGTATGTTTCGGGCAGATAGAGCCCGCCGTCCGGCGCAAGACCTGCGAGCAAAATATCGCAGAAGGAGGCGGAAGCGGCCTGGGGATCTCTGGTCGAAATGTAACGCACGCTCTCACCCTACCGTGAGCGGATGGCCGGGGAAGGATGAATCGTTTCATCTGAGACGCTTTGAGGCGGGGGCAAGAAAGTGGACGCAAATGCCCGCCGGGCGATTTAGGCTACTGGCATGAGTGAAATGTCTTCGCTTCCTTTCCCCTACCGGGTTGGGCAAGCAATTGATGTCCATGCATTCGCAGATCCGCAGTCAGACTACGGAGAGAAAACGCTGTGGCTTGCATGCCTTGAATGGCCGGGAGAAATCCCTCTTGAAGGGCATTCAGATGGCGATGCTGCTGCACATGCCACCTGCGACGCGCTCTTGGCCGCCGCAGGGCTGGGAGATCTCGGAACAAACTTCGGAACCGATCGCCCCGAATGGGCAGGTGCGTCAGGGAAGGCATTTCTTGAAGAAGTCCGCCGAATGCTGACAGATGCCGGCTGGTCCATTGGGAACGTCACGGTTCAAGTCATTGCAAAGCGTCCACGCATGATGAAACGCCTCGAAGAAGCCTCGCTGGCAATGAGCCAGATTCTTGGGGCCCCCGTCTCTGTTTCAGCAACAACAACTGACGGCCTCGGGTTCACCGGCAGGGGTGAAGGTATCGCTGCAAGTGCCACAGCTCTGATCTATCGCAAGTAACAGCGCACTTCACGTAAGTTTCACGCGCAGAAAGCAAGGCGAAGCCTGAGCTCTTCTTGTGCCTGCTCTAGAGCTACTTCCTCGAGCTACTTCAGAGAATCCAGCTTTGCCTTTGCCGGGTGAACAAAGAGTGTCATCACCAATCCCAAGGCGAGGATCAAGATGATGCCAAGGATTCCCCAGTAGGTGTAGTCCGCACCGGCAGGAGTCCAATTGCGACCAAACGCCAGGAAGATGCCGTACATCGCTGGCGCAAGGAAGGACACCGCACGACCGGTGGTCGCATACAACCCGAAGACCTCACCTTCACGCCCCTCGGGGATCATGCGTCCAAGGAAAGATCGCGATGCAGACTGAGTTGGGCCGACGAAAACACAGAGGGCCAGACCGAAAGTCCAGAAAATAATCTTTCCGCCATTGTGCAAGAAGAAGACGCTCATGCCTGCAATCACCATGCAGCTCAGCGAGATCACAATAAGGCGTTTCGGTCCAATGATGTCGTCCAAGGCACCCATGGCGATAGTGGCGATTCCTGCGACAACGTTTGCCGCAATCGCGAAGATAATCACTTCGCCCGAGGAGAAGCCAAAGGCCGTTCCCGCAAGGATCGCACCGAAGGTGAACACACCCGCTAGACCATCCCTAAACACTGCAGAGGCAGCAAGGAAGAACAGAGTGTGCGGCGATTCCTTCGCCAGGGACTTCACCGTGCTCCAAAGCTTTCGGTAAGAATCCCACAGAGTTTCGTGCTCACCGTGGTGCTCGTCAATATGCCGAGGCTTCACGGGGTGAAGCATCAAAGGCAGTGCAGACAGCAGCATCCACGCTGCAGCAATCACCATTGAGACGCGAATGTGCAATCCATTCGCGTGAGTAATTCCAAACCATCCAACCTCGGGGCTGATTAGTCCAACGTAGAGAATCAGCAGCAAAACAATGCCGCCGACGTAACCCGATCCCCATCCCAGACCGGAAATACGGCCCATGTTTTCTTTGGTCGAGAGGTGGTTGAGCATCGCGTTGTAATTGACCGATGCGAATTCGAAGAAAATATTGCCAATGCCCAAAAGCGCAATGCCAAGGAAGAGGCCTCCGCGCGGCCCCAAGGGTCCTTCCGGAGCGACAAAGAACATCAGCGTCAGACAAATAACGACCAAGATCGTGAACACTGTCAGGGCAAGACCGCCTTTTCCGCGGCGATCAGCGCGTTGACCGGTAATCGGCGCGAGAAGCGCAATGATGATGCCCGCGGCAAAAAGACCCCACGAGAGGTAATCACTAGCAGTTCCCTTATCGGTGAAAGTCCCATCGCTGGTCAGGTAGACCGAGAAGACGAAAGTCGTTGCAACAGCATTGAACGCTGCCGAACCCCAGTCCCATAAAGCCCATTCAATGACCGGCTTCGTCAGAATCGATGTTTTCTTCTTCTCCGAAGGTGTCATCGATTGGGGGGTCGTCGATTCACTCATGTTCACTCCTTATATGCCTACCACCGTAGGCCTACCAGTGAAACTATCACGGAGAAGCAACGAAAAAGAAAAAATACAAGTAAGGGTCGTCACGCCTGAGCGTCTTCGGCAAGGATCGCACGCGCAAAAACCAGATCAATTGGTGTCGTAATCTTCAATGCGCGACCTTCACCGGCAACAATGCGAACGGGAATTCCCGCCTGCTGAGCAAGCCCGGCATCATCAGTAAGCGCTGTGGCTTCGCTATTCGCCGAGGCCGCAGCACGCCGATGCAGCTCGCGGATCACTTTCCAAGGGAAACCCTGCGGGGTCTGAACTGCCACCAAACCGGCGCGATCAACCGTCGCCTCAACATAGCGCGCGCCCTGCGTTTGTCCTGCCGAGGCCTCGGGAACCTCATGGAAGCTCTTCAGCGTATCTGCCACCGCAAGGCCGGGGATCACCGCCTGCTCACCCGCGCGAACAGCATCAATCACGCGAGAAACCAACTGAGGGGAAACCAAAGGACGGGCTGCATCATGAATCAAAACGGGACTGTCATCACTCAAAGCGTCCGTTGTCTGGGTGAGCGCCTCGAGTCCGGCCGCGACGGAAGCCTGCCTGGAGCGGGGCGAACCCGGAACGACTCGTACAATATCGCGAAACTCGGCAGTATCAAGAAGTGCCTGGAACTCATCAAAATGATCTGGAGGCGCTGTCACAACAGCACAATCAACGCCACCGGAATGAAGGTTCCTAAGCGCGTGCTCCACCAAAGGCATTCCGTCGAGGTCAACCAAAGCTTTCGGGCGATCTAAACCCAAGCGCGTACCCGATCCGGCCGCAGTAATAACCGCGAAAACCTGAGCCGGGGATGTTGAGGTCACTCTTGTTCCGCGTCTTCTTCCGGGAGGTCATCCGCGATTGCGAGGGATTCATCGTAGCCCTCAGCCAAGACCTCGTCGAGGCGCGCAGCAGCAGCGGTCTTATCGATATCGCGAGCAAGTGCAAGTTCGGAGCTGAGGATCTGGCGCGCCTTCGTCAGCATGCGCTTCTCTCCGGTGGAGAGCTTCTTCTGATCATCACGGCGAGTAAGATCTCGAACAACCTCAGCAACCTTGACGATATCGCCTGTCGCGATCTTCTCTTGGTTGGCTTTGAAACGACGCGACCAGTTTGTGGGCTCTTCAATGTAGGGAGCGCGCAAGACCGAGAGCACCGTCTCCAAACCGTCTTCGTCAACAACGTCGCGCACGCCGACAAGATCAACGTTTTCAGCGGGTACCTGAATGGTGAGGTCACCCTGGCTTACGCGCAGAGTCAAATACGTCTTCTCTTCGCCGCGAATAACGCGGGTGGAAATTTCCTCAATCTTCGCGGCGCCGTGGTGAGGATAAACAACGGTCTGACCGATCTCAAATGACATAGAAGAAACTCCTGCGCTTCAGCTGAACTGCGGTCTATATTCTATCAGTTCACGTACTTTCTGCGCCTTTGAATGGTGAACAGCTGTGCATGGACGCGCGTGGGACTAGAAAGCCCTGCCCATCAAACTCACGGTCAATTTTCTAGAGGGACCGCTTTCTAGAGGGCCAGCACGATCTCAACAAAACGCAAATGCGGCGGTCCCGAAATTCGGGACCGCCGCACCTATTGCAGAAATTACTTACCTTGGTTGGCGACCGCGGCGATCTTCGCTTCGGCCTCGGGATCCAGGTAGGTGCCACCCTTCTTGACGGGCTTGAGGGTTTCCTCGTCAAGCTCGTACACCAGCGGAATGCCGGTGGGGATGTTGACGCCGGCGATGTCCTCGTCGGAGATCTCATCCAGGTGCTTGACGATCGCACGCAGAGAGTTGCCGTGCGCGGCGATCATAACGGTCTTGCCGGTCTTGATCGCGGGAACGATGGTCTCATCCCAGTAGGGCAGCAGACGCGCGATGACGTCCTTGAGGCACTCGCTCATCGGAACGGGCTCGCCGGCGTAGCGGGGATCCTGATCCTGCGAGAATTCGGAGCCAGCCTCGATGGCGGGCGGAGCCACATCGAAGGAACGGCGCCACAGCATGAACTGCTCTTCGCCGTACTCGTCGCGGATTTCCTTCTTATTCTTACCCTGGAGTGCACCGTAGTGACGCTCGTTGAGGCGCCAGTTGCGCTGAACCGGGATCCAGTGACGATCAGCAGCGTCAAGTGCCAGGTTCGCGGTCATAATCGCGCGACGCAGCATCGACGTGAACAGGAGGTCCGGCAGAACACCGGATTCCTTAAGGAGCTCACCACCGTGGGTTGCTTCCGCGCGGCCCTTGTCCGACAGCGGAACATCCACCCAACCGGTGAAGAGGTTTTTTGCATTCCATTCGCTCTCGCCGTGGCGGAGCAGCACCAGTTTGTAGGTCATGCACATATTCTTTCATTCTTTTCGCATATGTGTCACGGGACCTGCGTCACGCATCCCGCATTATTCCCCTGTTTCTCGCAGATGAGAAGAAAAACAACAACAAAGCGCCACTTTTCCGTACGGCGACCGCTAAGATTTCCTCCGTTCCCGGCGTAACCGTTGCCCCCGCTGTGTGTGACGGCTCCGGATTGGTGACCAACGGCGGTAATACCGTACTTGGCGGCGACGGATCAGGTGTCTCCAATAACGGCGACAAGCAGGTCGTAACCAACACGAACTCCGATGGTTCAGACAACCCCGCCGGTCGTCAAGCGAACCGCCGCGTGGAGATCTTTATTCCCGCATTCTGACAGTAAGTGGCTGGGGCACACCTTTTCTGTGCGCTCCAGCCACTTTACTTTCCTTCCACGAGAAAGATTGATCAATGACCCACACGACTTCATCACGCACTGACGAGTCTGACCATCGATGGGTCTAACAACTCTGTCAACCTAGAATCCGCAAAGAAAATTACTTTTACGGGTTCTCAAAACGTCGTACACTACACTTCAGGTGACCCCGCCATCAGCAATTCCGGTACGGGTAATTCCGTCTCGGAAGACTGATAGGCACTGAATTTAATTTTCAGTAAGGAAGCTGGGGTACATAGCTACCCCAGCTTTTTGCGCTTAATGTCGACTGTTTAATTTCAACCGAGGCCTCGATGAACCCCGAAATGACAAGTGGAACTCACCCCGCAGATCAGGGCGATGCAGGCTACGATAAGGCCCTCAAAAACCGCCACCTACAGATGATTGCAATCGGCGGGTCGATTGGTACCGGCCTCTTCCTTGGTGCAGGCGGGCGCCTTGCGCAAGGAGGTCCGCTTCTTGCTCTCGCCTACGCGGTTTGTGGAGTTTTTGCCTTTCTCATGGTCCGTGCACTCGGCGAGCTCGCAATCCGTCACCCCTCCTCTGGAGCCTTCGTCTCTTACGCACGTAAATTCCTTGGCAGACGCGGTGCTTTCATCACCGGCTGTTTCTTTTTCGCTACCCAATGATGGATGAGGACGCACTATGAGGATTCATGTGACGTATGCAGGCGGAACAATCGGGATGGTTGATTCTCCTGACGGTTTGCGACCGGGCGCCGATATGGCGTCGTGGCTCAACACTCAATTCGACGGAATTGAGCTCACGGGACACGTGTCGATGTCTCAGCTCTCGCCGCTAGTCGATTCTTCGGAAACGACACCGATCCATTGGCAGATGATCATCGATAATATTCGCGCTCACGGCGATGAAGCCGATGCTTTCTTAGTTCTCCATGGGACCGACACCATGGCCTATAGCGCTGCGGCGCTGTCGTATGCACTGGCCGATTTTACGAAACCCATTGTTTTAACGGGTTCTCAGTATCCACTGGGCGTCGTTGGAACCGACGCCTCCGCGAATGTGACGGGAGCTTTGCGCGCTGCCGGAAGTTCCCAGGTGAGCGGTGTGACTTTGTTCTTTGGTCATATGTTGCTTGCAGGAAATCGTTCAACGAAGACCTCATCGTGGGCCTTCGCGGGCTTTGACTCACCTTCAACATTGCCGATCGCACGTACAGGTGCCCCTTGGCGCTGGTACCACAGTATCGAGGCCGGTGAGGGTTGGGCTAATCCTGCGCCTTACACTCGCCACGATGTTGCCGTTGTGGACATTGTTCCCGGTCTGAGCGCCGCGCGTTTACGTTCCATGTTCACTCCCCTGCCCGAGGCGGTTATCATCCGCACATACGGCGTGGGGAATATTCCGGCTTCAGACCCGGGTTTTGTGGATGTTTTACAGGAATTGCGCGAGGCCGAAGTTCCCTTGATCGTTGCCTCGCAGTGCCACCAGGCTGAGGTTGTCTTGGGCCATTACGAGGCCGGGAGCACTCTGGCGCATTTGGGTGCGATTAGCGCGCATGACATGACGCTTGAGGCCTTGTATGCGAAGACGATCTTCTTGCTCTCTCAGGGTTTGCGGGGTGAAGAGTTCGCACAGTGGATGAATCGATCTATTGCTGGTGAAGTGAGCCTTCCAGGCAATGCGTAGCTGACCTGCGGTTTTAGCTATTTCGGTGCCCACAAGGCCAATCTAAACCGGCACAGGTCACGAAAACTGACCACTCGATACAAAACGTATTGAATACAAATATAAATGCGGGGTATTTCGACAAGAAATACCCCGCAAAATATCAAAGAAATTCAGAACAAAGATCAGCGGTTTTCCTTCTCAAACTGCTCAATAATGGCAGAGGGAATCCGGCCGCGATCGCTCAGTTCGATTCCCTTTTCTCGAGCCCAACGGCGCACTCGAACACTCTTTGCTTCAGCATCTCCACACGGCGTGCTGCGGCGACTATTGAGACGCCCACCTACCCTACGAGCTGCAGAAATCCACGGTGACATGTCACGCTCAAATTGCTCGGCATTCTGGTCGGAAAGATCAATTTCATACGATACGCCTTTGAATGCAAATGAAATTGTTTGCTTGGCGACCGAGCCATCACGGTCGTCAACTAATACAACGACTTTCTTCTGCACAGTTTTCACCCTTCGAAAACACATCAATCGCAGACAAGAATTCTTATTTCTACGATCGAGTAATGCACTTTCCAAAACCACGCTATCACATTTTCGATATTAACTATTAATTTTCTATACCCTCAAAATTGCCCGTCTCATTTTCGATTCAAGCGTTGTATGGCCTGATCAAAACCTATAAACTGTCCTTTCGTTAGAGAACCTCGAGGATGAAGGCTAAAACGGAGAAGGGACATGAACCAAGCAAAGCGGGCTCGCGAGATCGAACAGTTTTTTATTACTATCACTAGGGCTTCTGCGGCTCTGGAGGCAACGCTCAAGCGCGAGTTCGGACTTTCACTCGGTGAATATCGCGTCCTCGATGAGGTCGCTTCAGCCGGCAAAATCGGAATCCGCATGGGAGAACTTGCCCAATCGGTCATTTTTAGCCCTTCGCGTCTGACACACACCTATCGTCGTCTGGCCGATCGCGATCTCATCGTTCGTACCCCCTACGAATTCGATCGTCGCGGTGGCACAATCACCATCACCGATGCGGGCAAGAAACTCGTCACCTCTGCCCAACAGGCTGAGCGAGCACTTCTGCGCGACATTATTAGCGACGACATCTCTGATGAAGACCTCAATGTGTTGATCCGCGTTGGCTCAGACGTCAATACTCGCTTGGATGAAGTCGAGAAGCGCTAGTACTCTCAACTAGTGTGAGCGCATCCGGTTTACCAACTTCTCACCTGTCTCCCCGTATACGTATGGGGCTAGCGGTACTCATGACCGCGATAACAGCAGGGCTAGTTGGTGCCGGGTGTTCGCATCTTCTCCACCTCATTGAGGGCCTCGTCTTCGGCGATGCAAGTGGCACGCTTCTTCACGCAATTTCCTCAGTCCCTTGGTGGCACAGGATTTGCGCACTGGGAGGAGCAGGCCTCGTCGGCGGAATTTCCTGGTATCTCTATGCGCGCGCCGGGGGCAAACCCATCTCACTACCCAAGGCGGTTAATGGTCAGAAGATGCCGATTCTCCTGACTTTCTGGCACTCAATTAACCAGATCATCATTGTCGGAATGGGTGCTTCCATCGGCCGCGAAGTTGCACCCCGCGAAATCAGCGCCTCTCTGGGTGGGAAGATCGCCGATTTTCTTCATCTTCCACCTGAGCAGCGACGCATCATTGTCGGCTGCGCGGCCGGCGCTGGCCTTGCCGCTGTCTATTCGCTCCCTTTATCAGGAGCGGTTTTCGCACTTGAGATTCTTCTGATCGAGGTCACGGCAAGCGCGGTTTGGCCGGCGCTGATCATCAGTGGCGGGGCGGTCCTGGTTGCACATGGGTGGGTTCGAAGCGATCCTTTCTACACACTTCCCGAAGCCACTCAACTCCTTCCGACCGCATCGCTAACACTGTGGGCCGTTATCATCGGGCCGGTTCTTGGAATCATCGGAGTACTTTTCAAGAGCGCTGTTGCAGCGTGCTCCGCTGCGCGCCCTACCGGCTGGCGGCTACTTGCCTGGATGATCCCCACCTTCACCCTCATTGGAGTGATCACTGTCTGGGTTCCATCAATTGCCGGGAATGGACAATCGACTGCTCAGCTTGCTTTTGATGGAGATGTTTTAGGACAGGGCGGGCGCGCGGCTGCGGGAATTGGAGTCGCTTTACTCGTCTCTCTTGCGATCGATGGATTCACCAAACTTGTTGGAACGCTTGCCACTATTCGTTCGGGGGCATGGGGCGGAACTCTTACCCCCGGTCTTGCGCTAGGCGCATCTAGCGGCGCGGTTTTGGGGATTCTCTGGTCCTACATCTACCCCGGCGACACAACTGCAATTGTCTGTTTCGCTTTCATCGGCGCCGTGGTCGTCCTTGGAACATCAATGAGCGCACCGCTGACCGCGCTGTGCTTGGTTATTGAATTTACACACCGAGGCGCAACCTTGCTTGTGCCCACCGTCATCGCACTGGGACTTGGGGTTGGCGCGGCGCGCATCTGGAACAAGTGGCGCGCGAAGGGAACTCGGCAACGAAAAGCAGCTAGGCCTCGTCAGGGAAATTAGCCCAACCCGCTAACCCACGACGGGCAAGCGCACCCAAAGTATCAACGGCGCCGGCAGACGCATTACCCCAAGGGATATAGGTAAAGTCTCTGCCGCCGGCCTCGAGGAAAGCATCGCGGTTGAGCTTTGCAATCTCATCAACGGTTTCGAGGCAATCAGTCATGAAGCCAGGGCAAATGACATCAAGACGCCGGGTCCCACTGCGAGCAAGCTCGGCGACGGTATCGATGGTTGCCGGCCCCAACCATTTTGCGGGCCCAAAGACCGATTGGAAAGTCACCAGAAGCTGGTCTTCGTCAAGATTTAAGCGGGCTCGGAGTGCATTTGCCGTCGCCATACACTCGTGCCTATAGGGATCACCCGCATCGTGCATTTTCTGAGGGATGGAGTGGAAAGAAGCAAGGAGCTGGTCACCAGATGCGAAATCGGGGCGACCCCGGCGCGCCCAATCCTCCTCGATTGCGTGAGCCAAAGCTTCAATATAGGCGGGTTCTGTGGGGAATGAACGAATTGTGCGCACTTCCATGTGATTGCGACGTTTCAGGATGTAACGCGCTAAGGCGTCAGAAACTGTTCCCGCAGACGACGCGGCATATTGCGGATAGGCGGGCAGAAGAAGGACTCGGCGATGCCCCTTTGCGAACACGTCATCGAGGACGCTCTCAATAGAGGGCTTTCCGTAGCGCATAGCAAGCGCAACTTTCGCTTGACCGCCAAGCAGCTCTGATAGGGATTCGGCTTGGGCAATGGAATACGCCATGAGTGGCGAACCGTGCTCAGTCCAAATTGAGCGGTAGTTTGGGGCAACTCGAGAAGGACGGAAGGGAAGAATCACGCCTTCCAGAACTGGCTTCCAGATCAGAGGATGAAGTTCGATCACACGACGATCGCTCAGGAATTCACGCAGGAAACGGCGAATATCGCTGGGGCTGGGCGATTCGGGAGTACCCAGGTTAACCAGGAGCACTACGGGGATGTCAGCTGGGTTTTCTGACTTTTCGTCATCTTCTGTCAACACAATTTAGCCTAACATTCACCGGGCGATCTGACTCTTGTATCGCACATTGCTGTGCGGGCAATCCCACATCACCTCTGTCACGAAACGTTTGCTTCTCACAAGTGGTAACCGCTAAAGTACTTCAGGTAGCTTTTCTCCACCTCAGCAGTGAAGTGCAGATGAGCCCGGCCGCCTTAGCTCAGTCGGCAGAGCGATTCACTCGTAATGAATAGGTCGTGGGTTCGATTCCCACAGGCGGCTCAGAGGTTCGCCGGGAAACCGGCGAACTCACAGGCGAAGAACTCACCCACGCCCTATACGCCGCCCACCAAGCAGCCGACGAAGCTACAGGCCCATAAGCCTACGCCGAACGGGCGCGAGTACACAGCCTCGAAGAAGAAAATTCCTTGCGCGCGAAGAATACCAACACGCCAACAGGTACGACTCCATCACAGGCAGCGGCGACCCCAGGGTCGCCCAATACCAATTCGAGACAGCCGCAGAAATGCAACGCGCCCTCTTAGCAGAAGCACAAAGACGCCGCCCTGACGCCCCCGCCCCCAAGCACAAGACGGCCTCACCCAATGGACCGCGCCCACAAGCGGCCTACATGATAGGGCACTACCTGAAGAATGGCGCACCGCCCTCACCAGCCAGCGCTCAATCTTGCGCGAAATCCTCATCCAAGCAGGAAAAGACGCCAAAGTGCAGCCTTGGATGCAAGGCGTCTGCCAGCCCGAACACCTCACCGACGAACAATGGAACACGACCGTCGGACAAATCCAGCTCTGGCGCACCATACACAAAATCGGCCCTGACCTCTCCGTTCGCGAAGCGGCAAGCCAGTTGCGCGACGTTGAGATCCGCGCCCTCATGGACTCTTTCCCTGCGCCCATAAAGGAAAAACAACTTGCCGCAGGCCAGAAGGAAGCAGGCGAAGAAGACCACATGCAACGCCTGCAACGCACCATGGAAGAACTACGAGCCAACAGCAGCAGAGGGCGAACAAACACGAAACCACGCGACCACGCGCACCAACACGCCAAGTCGTAATGCGGGAGGACGCACAATGCAGCCCTAGGAACAGATCTTGTCTGCTCTCTTTTTCCTACTCGCTACTTCATCATATACTTAAGGACTGTGATGGAACGTATCAACGCTATTGACCTGTTCTGCGGGACCGGCGGCTTGTCGCTGGGCTTGAAGCAGGCTGGCATCAACGTTGTTGCTGGTGTGGATTTTGAGAAGCGCTGCGCTTACCCGTACGAGTACAATATCCACGCCCGTTTTATCCACGCCTCGGTCACCGACATTACCGGTGCAGATCTGATGGAGTTGTGGCCAAAAAAGGGCATCCGTCTTCTGGCAGGATGCGCGCCGTGTCAGCCTTTTTCTAGCCAGCGCCGCGGGCATTCTCCTTCATTGGATAGGAACTGGCCGCTTTTGCGTTCCTTTGCCCGCCTCGTGCGAGAAACGCTCCCTGAGCTTGTGACGATGGAAAACGTTACCCGCCTAGAACGAGACTCCATGTTCACAGAGTTCACAGACGCTCTACAAGAATGCGGTTACCACGTTTCTTACGGCGTGCTCTTTGGGCCTGATTTCGGGCTCGCACAAAATAGGCGGCGTCTCATCTTGCTGGCTTCCCGCAGAGGGGAGATTCAGATGCCTATGCCCACGCACAGCCCAGAAACCTACGTCACCGTCGATGAGGTAATCGGACACTTGCCGCACCTTGGCAGCGGAGAACATGACCCCTATGATTCTTTGCACTTCGCGAGGCAACTTTCGCCCTTAAACCTGAAGCGCGCAATAGCCTCCAAACCTGGGGGAACATGGCGAGATTGGCCTGAAGAACTTCTTGCACCGTGCCAAAAACGCGACAAGGAAGCAAACTTTGCTTCCTTCTATGGACGCATGCGAGGAGATACCCCTTCGCCCACCATCACCACCCAGCCATACAACACCGGTGCTGGACGCTTCACACACCCCAGACAAGATCGAGGCCTTACCCTGAGGGAAGCTGCCCTGCTACAAGGGTTCCCACAAGAATTCGTCTTCACAGCCCCCGAAGAAAGCATCACTCTCACCGGTGTCGGCAAACTCATCGGCAACGCTGTCCCGCCTCATTTTGGGAGAGCTGTGGGGCGCACCTTTTTTGAGCACATTCAGGCTCTGTGATTATTTGTCTATCCCCGCCTCACGCACAGCCTTTTCCAGCACAGAAATCTTCTCAGCCAGATACTGTCTTCCAGGTTCTGTCAGGTCAGCCGTATGCATGACTACATTACGCAAGATACGCAATAACTCCCTATCCCTGAAATCAATGTTGAAGCAGGAAGTTCTATCGTGTTTTTTCATCGAGGTAAGTTCTGGGAACTGAAGATACCAGACACCCTCTGAATGCATGCGAACATGTTTGCTGATCCCAGCTTTCTCTAGTTGCTCCTTTTCTTTCTTCCGAGCACCCTGGATTGCTGTTTTTAGTCCGCCGGGAAGTGCCTCGTCGTCGGCATAGCCCATGTCGCATAGCTTGTAGCGCATAGCGTTTTCAATAAAGTAGAGAGTTGTATAGTGACGTGCGGAAACTTCAGCACCAGCGGAAGCTCTTTCTAAGAGCATCTTCCAAACATCTGGCTCTTCATGTGTTTCCGCTGGCTTCCTTAAGCTTTTCTCTGTTTCCTGCACTAGCTTCCTTGCTGCTCGCACAGTCCCAGGGACACTCGGATTGTCAGGATCCCCGTCTTTCTTATAGTGAAGACGCAAGGCGTCCCATGTGTCGTATAGACTTCTCAGCCCCTCTTTCAGGGATTTAAGAAAATCTTGGTACATGTCATCATCTTTGATAATCCCCTCTCGACTGCTGATGAAGGGATCTGTTCCAGGGCGATCAAGGCCGTTGATATGGATCTGCCCGTAGAGATAGCTTTCAGGGACACGGGCAGAATGAATGTGACTCAAAATATTTTGCTCACGCAAACGACCATTGACAAAAAGATCTACACCAGCCTTTTCGTCCATGCCAGGAACTGTTAGATCGCGAGGTTTTTCAACGGTTGCTAAAAATCCTGTAACCCCGTCTGTAAAATCATAAGTAAAAGTTTTCTTCACTCCAGAATCGGTTACTTTTGCGAAAGCCTTGTGGATTAATTCGAGATAGGGATCGTCGAACTCTCCGATCTTCCAGGCAAATTCCGTTTTCTTCGCAAAAACCTCTAAATCCTCTACTCCAACTTCCTTGTCGTTGTAAAAGATATGAAAATTATTGTCAATAAGTGAAAAGCGAAAAGCCAATGCAATCGAGCGCCGCAAGAAGTCGTCGCTACTTTTGCTCATCCTGAGTCCGTCAAGCTGAAGAAGAGTTCCGTGGTGAAAATCTCGTGTTTCTTGCCAGTCCCTCAATTTCTCGTATAAAGATTCAGGTGCGTCATAAAGCTCCACCTCTTTAATGTCATAATCGTTGGCTACAGCCTCATCAAGCGCCTTATTATTAATGACGCATCCCGCCGCCTCGTGATCGCTTTTGAGGGAGAGAACAGAGACCGCATCAGCACATGACAAAAGCGCAAGCTTCCCAATACCTTTTGCCCCAATATATGGGCGCTTCTTCGCAGAGTGGGTTAACTCGTGCCTTTTCCCTCGTTTGGAGTAACCAATCTTAAGGAAATGCTCCCCCAAATCCTGAGAACTCATCCCCACACCATCATCAATAATGAGCATCTGGGTTCGATCACTGCTTACGCTGATCCACACGTTCTCCGCATCAGCATCCCAAGCATTAGAGATCGCTTCACCCAGAACAGTAATGAAATTTCGATAAAGCTGTCGCCCCAGATGATCCAGCACAGTCGCAGAAAAAGAGAAAGTATGAACATCGTTGTGCACGGCAAGCTCCTTCGAAATAGCTGCTAACCCGGCGTAAGTATAACATGCGGCCTTGAAGCAAAAATCCCACCCGTGAGGGGTGAGATTGTGCTTATTCGTCAGCTGGTGTGGTTACCCGCCACGAAGGCTATTCTAACTTGGGGCTCCAGTCTCACCAGGCTTCGCAGTCGCCCGAACTCACCGTACTCTGCGGTGCAGGCCTGTAATTCCACCCTTGCTGACATGAACGAGTGTCATGTGCCTCGCCGTTCGGTATGCAACCCATAGAATATGGCCTGTGTATCAGGTGCTCAGCAAGGAAGAACTTACGCGTGCACTTCAACAGGCGAACTACTCGGTAATCTTGTTGGATGAGTCGATTCGTGAACGCCCTAAAGTAGAACAGTTTTACGTTGTTTCTGCTGTGCAGCCACGTTTCGAATCGAAGGATGGGCGCGATAAAACCTTGGAAGCATTGCGGTCTGGGTTGGTCCCCTTGCTGAGGGAGTGTTCGGCAGGACCTATTGGCATACGGTTGAGGCGTAGCAGATTGATGGCGGGAAGACCGCAGAGAAAATGTGCGAGCTCATCCCCACCTCATGCGATGTACGTATGAGCATCGCAAGCATTGGCCTGGGTAAGAAAAAATTTTCTGCTGAGGAGTATAAGCAAGCACGAGGCAAGGCTATTAAGAATGCGGTGAGTGCATTACAGGCTCCATCTGCGCTTATGGTGCTAGATCGCGCGTCCGCAGTTACAGACGTAATCGTCGTAATGATGTTGGGGTGATGGGAGGGGATGTTCGCACGGTTGCGCCTTTGCGTCGCGATAAGAGCGTGGCGGGAAGTGCGTCAATCTGAGCTTGCAGGTGCGCGGCATCCACACTGGCGTCGTGCCAGGCGCCCGTGGTGGGGGCGTCGTGGATAACGCCCACTTCGTCCACATACATGCCGTCTACCAGGCGCGGGCCTTCGCGAGGTGTCTTGCTACTTTCGGGGCGCGGTCACCATATGGGTTGTGTGTGCTCATTGGTGGTTGATCCAATCAGAGTGGACGGTAGGGAAATGCTGGAGACTTTGCGCGCAATAAATAATGCATATGAGCAGCCGATATACCCAACATCGCCGCAGCCGCGCGCACAGGAACAAACAACCCCCGAAAATCAGGGTCATCCACATACTCGCGCAAACACTCCGCGAACTCAGCAGAAGATAACTCCACCAAATCCACAAAATCAAAATCAAACCGACCTGAAACATACATCCGAACCTCCTTCCAACGACTGGGAGGAGGCACTCCCAAACGCTCTCAGCTAGCAAACTCGTAATGTATAGGTCGTGGGTTCGATTCCCGCAGGCGGCTCAGACAGGCCCGAAATATCAACGAAAGCTTCGTTGATGTTTCGGGCTTTTGTGTTGAAACAGAAATGCCCGCGAGCGCGGGGCTCGCGGGCATTGAACGTCCGAAGATCAGGACAGACGTGTCACGCGGTAGCGCCAGTCGACCGGACCGGTCTCGATGGTCTCAACGCGGTAGTGCGATTCACTTTCCTGCAGGTAGTTGAACAGCGGGACAGGCTGATGCGGAGCAACGACAATCAGCGATGCGCCAAGCGGCAGGTTATCCATCGCAGCAAAGAGTAGAGCATGGCGAACAACCTTTGGCAGGGAGTGAATAACGAGTTCGTCCTCACGGACAGCGGGATCCTGCGATACGACGTGCGCTGTTCCCTGACCGTGGTCACCGCAGCCACAGCCTCCGTGAGCAGCTGCCTCAGCCTTTGGAGCTTCCTGAGCACCGTGTCCATGTCCACCACAACCACAACCACCGTGTGACTGGGGTGCGGGTGCAGCCTCGGCCTTATGCCCGTGCCCACCGCAGCCGCAGCCTCCGTGCGACTCGGGTGCAGGCGCTGCAGGAGCAGCCTGTTCCTTCTTTCCGTGGCCGCCACAACCGCAACCGCATCCGCCCTCAGAGGGGGTGGTCGATACGTCAACCAGCTTGAATTGCTGTCCAGTTCCCGGCGCTGCTGCCTCGGGCAAAGTCTCTGCCATTTCGTCCTCTTCCTTGGAATAAAGCTGTTAGCCAGCGGGTATTCACCGGAACGCCCGCACACAAACCTTTATTTCAGTTTAAATCCTTGCTAAATAGAGCGCTGAGCGATCCCGTTCACTCGGAACGGAGTGCAAACTCCACCTCGACCTCAACCGATGCATTCAGCGGCAAGGCTGCAACACCCACAGCCGAACGCGCGTGCTGCGAGCCGAAAACCTCGCCCAGCAGTTCAGATGCTCCATTGACCACAGCAGCCTGCCCGTAGAAGTTCGGCAAGGAAGCAACAAAGGCGGTCACCTTAACTACCGAAGCCAAACGATCCACACCGCCCGCAACCGCAGCCGCAGCCGCCATCGCGTTCAACGCACAAATACGCGCGGCCTCGTAAGCATCTTCGGGATCCGCACCATCTTCACCAACCGCACCAATGCAGGCTAGCTCGCCGTTTTCCAGGGGAAGCTGGCCGGAGGTGCGCACAACACCGCGATCCTCAATAGCGGGGACATAGGCGGCAACAGGCTTGGCAACCTCAGGCAGTTCAAGGCCGAGCTCAGCAAGTTTCTCCGAAGGCAGTGTCATTTTTTCCTCACGATTTCATCAGAACTGGGGGATGTGGAATTTCCACACCCCCCAGCCTAGTCCCGCGCAGCACCTCTGGGTCATCACGCATACTTCGCGGGACAGCTTGAGTACGGGATCAACCCCGCGTACCGTTCATGCGGCAAGCGCCTGCTGAACCGTCGGCCTCATCGTGAAGAAACGATCAATCACCCGAGTCCACCGGTTTGTCTGCAAGTCCGGAGTCAGCAGAGCCATCGCAGTCGCGTACTTCGAAATACGCGACGGCCGGATCCTATTCGCCCACAGCAGTCGGTCCAGCTCAGACGGAGCCGCGCCTGATTTGGTCTCAATAATCGCAATGTGGGGAGCCTGAAGCTCATGACCCCACGAGTCCCAGTTGAGATCGGTGTCAATCGTCGCGCGCCCCTGGCCATCGGCCATGAGAAGTGTCGAACGCGTGTAGGTTCCCGAAAGTACAGGGACCAGGGAATCAACTCGATCGACTCCATTAAGGCACTGAGTGGCCTCGAGCCTTTCGGCTACCCAAAGCCTGCCCGCGCGGCTGAGCTCCATCCGCGCGGCCTGGGCGAAGTCGTAGGCCAGGCGCTTCTTAACGGTGTGCCCACGCGGGCCTCGGGTCTTGACCTCAAGGAAGGCCAGCTCCGAATCAAGGTAGGAGCGCGTACGAACCTTGTAACGACGGCGGCGCTTGTGCGCGGTATCCATGAAGGAGTGCAGCTCGGGAGTATCGAAGTAACACGAGGCATAACGCTGCTCGATCTTCCCCCCGATCTCCAGAATCTGCGTTGCGGGGTTCATGAGCGCGATCAGCTCATCCAAGCAATCCGTGGACACGACGTACTTGCGATCGACTCGCGTGAGCATCGCGGCACGCGCGTTCATGTCATCGAGGCTGATTCGTTCGAGCTTCGTCAGATTGTGTAGTTCGTGCGTCATGGTGTTCTCCAGTTCTTTCACGAGGCCGAGGCTGGGTGATCGTTTAAGTGAGCTCAGCGCTTGGCCGGGACCCGGTAGCGAACATCAACCAAGGTGAGATCGTTGACCATGTCGAGTTTGATGACCTTGACTCCGGTCACCTTGACACCCATGCGGGCTTCAAGTGCCTGGCGAAGTTCCTTCTCGCCTGCGATTGCGCGATCGAATTGGACTTGCTGCGAGCCGGAGCGTCCAAGGATCAGAGTTGAATCACCAACGGCCAAAGTTGCAAGCACCAATGCGACCATTGCGTAGGAGTAGATCGCGGTGCTCATGCCAAGAAGCAGGCCAATGGCAAGGGAAGCAAAGTAGTAGGCGATTTCGCGCTGACTGATTTCGTCGGAACGAAGTCGGATGATCGACAAGACACCGAAGAGGCCTAGGCCAAGTCCGGCGGAGATCGTCGAGTTTGCCATGACGCTTGCGACTGCAAGGACGCCGATGTTCACAACAAAGAATGCGACGACAAGATCGGCGCGTCGGTGGCGAGGGTAGTAGAGGGCTCCAACGAGGATCAACATTGCGAAGAGGTCAATGATGATCGGCAGAACCATGGCTGCGGTGAGTGCAGTCATTTGATGCTCCTCTGTTTGTTGCGTGCGTGACGTAACTATTGAGCCAGTGGAGTCTATGAATGAGCTATGTGGGAGACTTGTCCTAGCAATGCGTATTGGAAAGAGACCGGATGCTTCCTTTTTTCTTCTTGGCGACAACCGTTTGCCTCTTGATTGGTCTTGGTTTTGCGATCTATGGACGCAACTCCCACTGCTTGATCTTCGTTCGGGCGATCGGCTACCTGGCGGGAAGCGCAATTGTTAATGCGATTCTCATGTTGATACTGGTCTCTCTATTTGGGAGCCTCATCTTGCTTCTACCCTCATCACTGTGGGGTAGTGAGAATCTCCTTGACGATACGGCCTCGACTTTCTCTACCGGTCTTGGGAAGTTCCGTGCAGGGACTTTTTTGCTCATGACCTTGACACTGATGATGGCTGCTGCGCTCATTCAGATATACATTCACCGTTTTCTTTCAAAGCACTTCACCTTTTTAACCGTCAGTAGCAAGACCTATCAGATCGCTGAGTACATCATTCAGTGGACAACCATCTTCCTTGCCGCGTACCAGTTCTTCTTCAACGGCCTTCGTGATCTCGTGACCTCAATGTGGAGTCAGAACGAAGCCAGTTATATGTTCAAAATCGTGCTTTCGCCCGAGAACATTAACTTGATTCTCCAGCCTGTCCTTTTCTCAACATGGATCATGGTCGTTGTCGAGAGCCTGTATGCGCGCCGGCTAGCGAGCATCGAAAAAGATGCTGAGCGAGGAGGGGCGCATGCCTTGGATCAACTACACAGTCCTGACACAGAACTACACGCCCATCAGTGAGCTTTTGGCGACGGCTACCTGAGAATCACGCAATGGGGGGATGCAAGCAAAGTTGCATCCCCCCACTACTTCACTCAGCGGCCGCCCTGACGGTTTTCGCTAGGAGCACCCCCCTGACCGCCGGGTGCTCCCCCACCGGGAGCACCCTGGCTTCCGGTCGCCTGACCCGCAGTGACAGAGGTCGAATTCGAATCCACACTCACCGTGTAGCTCTGGCCATGCGACACATCCCCGGAAGAGAAGACCACATTCTGGAAGGTCTTCGCGGCCTTCACATTGGCCAAAACCTTTCCACTGGAATCCTTGATGGTCACGGTCGAGTTCGCGTTACCGGAAGCCGAAGCCTGCAGCCATCCCTGTGAAGAGTTGGTCGAAGGTGATTCGGCCATTCCGGAAGAACCAATGGCAAGAAGCGTTCCGCCACTGACCAAGAATTCACCGTTCGAATCCAGTGCGCCGTTCCCACCATCCGTCGGACCGTAGACGATCGTGTTACCGCCGGAGATCTCCACCGAGCCATTGGAGTCGATGCCGTCACTGCCGGCGTTCACCGTGATGGTGCCGCCCGAGATCAGGATCTTCTCACCGGTGTCCTGCATGGAGCCACCGCCACCGGGGCCGTTGTTCGTCGTGGTCGTCTTGGTCGCGGTCTTCGCTGCTTCAACTGCCGCAACGGTGGTCGAACCGGAGCCGTTGATACCGTCGTCACTGGAGGTCAGATTAACCTCGCCATTGGAGATGGTGATCAAGCCGCCTTCAAGGGCTTCATTAGACTGTTCAACCGTAACCTTCGCACCGTCAAGAACAGCCGCACCTTCAGCGTGGATACCGTCATCAGCAGTTGATGCAACAATCGTTCCCGAGGTCAGTCGGATTGCACCATCAGAGTGCAAACCATCGTCACCGGAGTCAATCGTGACCTCGCCACCGTCTTCAATCAAGAAGACACCGGCCTTAATTCCCTTAGTGGAATTATTGGAGTCCTTCCCAGATGAAGCGCCTCCACCAGCAATGATTGTCGTATCGCCACCGGTGATGATGACGTCAGTTTCACCCTGGATACCGTCACCCGTTGAGGTGATTTCGATGGTGCCGCCGGTGATATTGACGTAGCCCTTGGTGGTATCGCTATCTTGGTCAGACTTCAGGCCGTCCCCTCCTGAAGTGACCTTGATAGTTCCGCCGGCAACGGTCAGTGAGTCCTTGCCACGTAGCGCATCATCCTTCGAGGTGACCGTGATGTTACCCGACAGAATGTAGAGGTCGTCCTTGCTGGTAATGCCGTCGTTGTAGTTGGCATTGACCGTCAGCGAACCGCTACCCGTAATGGTGAGGTCGGCATCGGAATAGATCGCTGCATTGTCCTCAGCATTTGTATCCGAGGGAGTGCCATCGGTGACTGTGTTTGAACCATTCAAAGACAGCACAACATCATCAGCCGAAACCACATTGATGGCGCTACCCGAAGAGTTCGTGATGGTCACCCCATCAAGGATCAACACAACGCGAGCATCTTTCGTTGCTTCGACCTTGACCTGTCCATTCAAGATGCCCGAGAGCTTGTAGACTCCAGCCTCGGTGATCGTCACCGTGGAGCCATCGACCTTCACTCCGGATGCTGAGGTACTTGCGCTACTGCCATTCAAAGTAATGGTCTGAGCCGAAGAAGCATCCCACGCGCTGTCCTCAACATGAGAGGCTTTCGCGTTGGCGGCCAAGGCCTCGGCAGCACTCGGGGGAGCGATGACAGTCCCGGCCTCGGCGGATACCGAGGAACTTGAGGCAGCCTTCGCAGTAACTGCCGGCGAGGCCGAGGAAGCGGTACCTGCAGTCGATGAGCAAGCGCTCAGTGCGAGCGCGCCGACCGCGGCTACGGCTGATAACCGTACAAGAGCCGATGCTGGCGTTTTCATGTGAGGTCCTTTCGTGGATCGTGATGATCCAATTGAGCCAGCCAACTCTATGAATGAGCTGTGCCTAGCTCAGGCCTCACATAAGAAAGAAATTTACGTCCGTCAATGCCCTTACAGCGCCGCCGAATCGACGAAAGATGACTGGTTTTCCAAGAATTCTGAGAGCATCCGGTTGAGCTGTTCGTATTCGATCAGGAAGCCATCGTGCCCATGAGGAGAGGAAATACATTCAAACTTTGCACCCGTGATTCCTTCAGCGATCGCATATCCCTCTTTTGCAAAGAACAAACGATCCGAATCTACTGAAACAATCAGGCTCTGCGCGGTAATTTGCCGCAAGGCCTCGGTAATTCCTCCACGATCACGACCGATGTCGTAGCTGAGCATGGTGCGACACAGGGATACATAGGACCCGGCATCGAAACGACGAACAAGCTTCGCACCGTGGTAATCCAAGTAGGATTCGACGGCCAAACGTCCGCCACTGAGTACGTCTTCACCATCTTGAGGTGCACGGCCAAAACGCGCATCCAGCTCGTGAGGACAGCGATAGGTCGTGTGCGCGATCTGACGAGCAAGAGACAGGCCAGCGTGAGGTCCTTCCTCTTGGTCGTAGTAGTCGCCACCATTCCACTTTGGGTCTAATTCAACTGCACGAATCTGCGTGTGCGCCCACGCAGCACGTTCGGCATTCGTACACGCTCCCGAGGCCACAACAATCAACCGCTCGCAACGCAGCGGGTAGGTGACGGCCCACTCCAGAGCGCGGTGCCCTCCCAGGGAGGCACCCACGACCGCATTCCAGGTCGGAATGCCGAGGTAATCGGCCAGTCTGGCCTCGGCAAGAACCTGATCCCGGGTGGAAATAATGGGGAATCGCGATCCCCACGGTTGCCCGTCAGGTGCGGCCGAGGCCGGACCGGTACTCCCCTGGCAGCCGCCAAGGACGTTGGGGACGACAATGAAATAGCGCTCGGGGTCCAACGGCTTACCCGGACCAACGGCTTCTTCCCACCAACCGGCGGTTGGCTGGCCGGGAGCTGTAGGACCGGAAATATGCGCATCGCCAGTCAGCGCATGCAAAACAAGGATTGCATTGGAGCGGTCCTCGTTGAGTGCCCCGAGGGTTTCGTATGCAAGGGTCACTTCGGGCAGGAAGGAGCCATTTTCGAGGCGTAGAGGCCCCAACTGTGCAAACTTACGGAATGCGATGGGGTCTTGGGGTGTCCATGCGCCGCTTACGGGGGTGGGTCCCAGTGTGCGTCGATTCATGGTGATCTCCTTACTGTCCGAGCGACCGTTGCGCGAGCAGCCTTATGCCAAGTGTGCCACGGCTTCGAAGCCCTGCGTCAAATCAGCAATGATGTCGTTGACGTTCTCAATACCGATAGACAGGCGAACGGTTCCGGGTTCGATTCCCGCAGCGCGCAACTGTTCCTCATTGAGCTGAGAGTGAGTGGTGGATGCGGGGTGAATAACCAGGGACTTCGCATCTCCGATATTTGCAACCGTCGGGAGAAGCTTGAGCGAGGTCGCAAATGAGGTTCCAGCTTCGAGGCCACCCTTGATGACGAATGAGAGCAGACCACCGGCACCGCGAGGGTTGTACTTCTGGTGGAGCTCATAGTAGGGCGAGGACTCGAGGCCCGCGTAGTTGACGGACTCGACCTGCGGGTGGGCCTCGAGGAACTTCGCGACTTTCAGCGCATTGTCAACGTGGCGCTCAACGCGCAGCGACAGGGTCTGGATACCCTGCTCGATGAGGAAGGAGTTGAAGGGCGAGGGAGCACAGCCGACATCTCGCAGGCCAATTGCACGTGCACGAATGATGTAGGAGAGGTTTGCTCCGAGCTTCTCGGCGCCCAAGTCATGTCCGAAAACAAGGCCTGCGTAGGAAGATTCGGGTTCATTGAAACCGGGGAAACGCTTCGGGTCCTTCGTGTAGTCGAAGTTACCGGCATCAACGATTGCACCCGAAATTGCGGTTCCGTGTCCGCCCAGGTACTTCGTGGCCGAGTGAACGACAATGTCGGCGCCCCATTCGATTGGCCTGGTCAGGTAGGGGGTGGCGACAGTGTTGTCGACGATCAGCGGAACACCAACAGAGTGTGCGGCCTGTGCGATCTTCTCAATGTCAAAGATGTCGCCCTTGGGGTTAGGGATGGTTTCCCCGTAGAAGGCAACGGTATTTTCATCGGCAAGAGACAACCATTCGTCCACATTGTAGGGATCGTGAACAAAGCGAGCATCGATTCCAAGGCGACGCAGGGTGTTGTTGAGCAGCGAGGTTGAACCACCGTAAAGCGAAGGCGAAGCAACGATGTTATTTCCAGCAGATGCCAGGTTCAGGATTGCAAGAGTAATTGCAGATTGGCCAGAGGAAGTCAGAAGCGCACCGACACCACCTTCGAGGGCGGCGATTCGGGCCTCGACGTAATCATTGGTCGGATTGCCCAAGCGAGTGTAGATGGGGCCAAGTTCTTGAAGTGCGAAGCGAGCTGCAGCGCGTTCCGCAGAGTCAAAGGCAAATGAAGTGGTTTGAAGAATCGGAATGGAAGTCGCACCGGTTTGGGGATCGCGGTCCCATCCCGCGTGAATTTGCTTGGTCTCAAATGCCCAAGAGTTCTGGTAGTCGGTGTCCGTTGCCTCAATTGCGCCCATTGTTATTTCTCCTTGTGTTCACGTTTTTGATTCTTGTGACGTGAGGAGAGGCGATGGCTGAGGGGTCGAGCCGCTACGCTCACGATTTGGCGATTGCGGCAGTTTCCAACGCAAAGACGTACGACCCGGGCGAGTAATCTCTAGCCATCAGTAGGTCTGGTCAAAAGCTGACGCGAGGGTCAGCTACGCATTCGCTGGAACATAGCCTCATGCTATGGCCATGACACGGGTCACGCGCAACTTGTTCACATCGTGGGCGAATGTAACACTCCCTCCGAGCCATCTGTCCGATGGCGACTCTATCCAGATGTCATGCGCCTTTATGCAAGAACTTCTTGGCAAAACGTCTGGCCTTGCGGAAATACCGCAAGGCCAGACGTCCTTAGTGAATGTTGCCAGATGATTCCTGATTACTTGGAAGCAGGAGCCTGACCATCGATGATGCGCTGAGCTTCTTCATCGGTGAGCTGGTAGCCGTAGTAGGTGGAGTAGAACTCGCGGGTTTCCTTGACCAAATTAACGTCGGTGAACTTATCCGCGTGGAAGAGCTTTGCTGCCCACAGGATCTGCAGTGCCTCTTCAGCGGAATAACGATCCCAGTTGAAGGTACCGACAGGGTTCTTGATGATCTTGTTGTTCTTCACCGCGGGGACATCTGCCCATGCAGCGTCGGCCTTAATAGAATCAACACCCTTTTGAGCGTCCGAACCGCCAATGACGATGATGTCGGGCTGCGAGGCAATAATCTGCTCGATGGAGACGTTCTTGAGGTTCTCTACGCCGTCCAACGAGTTCTGTGCACCAGTGAGCTTCATCCACTCGCCGATCAGAGACTTCGAGCCGTCAACCTTGGTCAGATCAGAGCCACCGGAGATGTGCAGAACCTTGGGCTGATCCTTGACGTCCTTGAGACGGTCCTTGATCATATTCTCGTTCTTCTCGAGGTAGGCAAGGTACTTCTCGGCGCGATCAATGGCATCGTTGGTACCAATGACCTCAGCGGTCAGCTCGACGGTACGCTTCAGGTCAGCGAAGTTCTGGAACTCAACGTGGACTGAAGGGATGCCTGCGGCCTCGGCGCTAGCAATCTGGTCCTTAGAGGATGCCAAGAGCACATCCGGCTTGTCAGCCAGGAGTTGCTCCATGTTCACGTCGGTACCCTTGACGGGAGCATCAACCTTCTCGATAGCCGGGTAGACCTGCTTGAACCAAGCGAGCCCCTTCACTGCTGTTGTGGTGGCAACCAGCTTATCCGCACCACCCAGGAGCAGTACAACTTGGTTATTCGCATGCCACAGGTCAGCGATACGCTCGGGAGTCGTGGGGACGGTGACCTCCTTACCATCAATATCCTTGATGACCTTGGTACCGTCGCCGTTGTCCTTGACGAAGAAGCTGGTGTGCTTCTGCTCAGACGATGCCGAGGAGGACGCCGATGCAGAGGTAGAAGAGGAGGAGCTCGCAGTGCTGGAGGTCCCGCAACCGGTCATTGTCACCAGCAGCAGGGATGCAGCCAGCGCAAGACCAGACTGTAACTTTGTAATTTTCATGGGGTACCTTTCTGTGTTTTACAGCGGATAAATTCATGTCTTAAGTCAGAGATTTCGAGGCTCAAGACACGAAAGTTCTGAGGAATCAAGACTGGTAATCTGCACGCTCGATCGTCCCAGCTCAGCAGAGTAGGTCACTGTTAATCCGGTGTTGAAAGTGCGTGAGAGAACCTCACTGGTCAGTACTTCCGAGGCTTGACCGATCAGCAACTGCGCGGGCGTATCCTTGGAGACCTCATCGTTGGAAAGGTCGTGAGTCCCCAGAAGCGCAATAGTCGCATCCAGCATCAGGGCGTGATCCGGATTGTGAGTCGTAAAAATAACGCCGTAGCCCGACTCGCGCAGCTGGTGGATCTTACGCAGAATCTTCGCTTGATTTGCGACGTCCAATGCGCTTGTCGGTTCATCTAGAACGATGAGTGGCGCATCTTGAACCAAGGTTCGTGCGATACCTACCTGCTGACGTTGACCAGCAGAAAGCTGATCTAGAGGCGAACGTGCAATATCCACAAGCCCCAGTTCTTCCATAGTCTGCTCAACTTGGTCACGATCGCGCTTCGAAGGTGAAGAGAAGAGACCGATGTAAGGCGCGCGCCCCATGAGTAGATACTCAGTCACTGTGTAGGAAATTCCGCTTCCTTCCATCTGCGGAAGGTAAGCGATGCGACGGGCGCGTTCGGTCGGAGTGAGGTGATCCAGTGGATCACCACTCAGGTACACATTCCCTTCGTTTAAGGAAAGCAAACCAATGAGTGAGTTCAGAAGGGTCGATTTACCGACGCCATTGCGTCCAAGAATTGCAAGGACCTCGCCGCGATGAACCGAAAGATTTACATTACGGAAAATCCATCGATCAACGCGTCGACCTGCACGGGTACGTTCACCACTTTGGTGACCGTAGTGGAAACCTGCATTCTTTAGCTCGAGAAGCGGCGCCAATGTCTGTTCACCGGGAGTAGTTGAGGTGGCATGACGCGACGATTGAGAAGAAACTACCGAGGCCATGGCTTACTTCACGCGTACCTTTCCGAGCAGCAGCAGTACCACGTAGAGCGGTGTGCCGATGAAACCGGTCAGAACACTCAACGGGATTTCTGCACTGGTAAGGCTCCGCGCCAAAGTATCCACGAACATCATGAAAGAAGCACCCATCAGGATGGACAGCGGCATGAGTTTCGTGGTGTCACTTCCAACCAGCAGACGACACAGGTGTGGAATGACTAGACCAATCCATGAGATCGGACCGCCAATGCACACGCTGGTCGCCGTGACCAAGGTGGCCAGCAAGATGGTGAGACCGCGAGTGCGACCGAGGTTGATACCCAGGGTGCGCGCCTCGTCATCGCCCAGCGAGAGGATATTGATGCGCCATCTCATAGCTAAGAGCAACAGGATGCAAGGGATTGCTACCAGCGCGAACTGCTTGAGGGCAGTTGCACGAACATCCTGAAGCGAACCCATTTGCCAGAAGACAATCTGCGCCAATTGGGTTTCAGGGTTCGCGATGAACTTCAACGCACCCAATGCGGCAGTTCCAAAACCACCAACGATCACGCCCGACAGAACAAGCATCAAGGTTGACTGGTTTCGCAGAAGGCGTGGAATGGTGACGGTCAACAAAACGGCACCCAAACCACCGGCCAGCGCAGAGCCCTGAATTGCAAGAGTTGTGCCGACACCCAAGAGAATCGCGGTCGCTGCACCCACAGATGCACCCTGCGATACGCCCAGAAGGTATGGAGAAACAAGAGGGTTGCGGAATACCGCTTGGAAGGTTGCACCTGCAATAGAGAGGGCCGCACCAATCAAACCTGCAGCCAATAAGCGCGGGATACGAACAGTAAGAAGCAGGTTCTCAGAAGGCTTATAAACCTTGAGATCCATCCCGAACCAGTTCTTCCCAAGAACACGGAGGAGTTCATCCAGTGCGATCGGATAACGCCCGGTCACCAGTGAAAAATAGGTGACGCCCACAAGAATAATGAGGGCCACAAGCATGACGAGCAGGAAGTTTGACCTGAATATAGAACCACACGCGTTCCGTTTCAGATCTCCTGTTGCAGGAACAGAGGGCGTTGCAGAGACGTCCAAAGCATTGCCCATATATTCCCCATACTTCCGTTCATGCAAGGTTTTTTAATCAAAATAACCGCATATGACACAAGAAGGCAAGAGGTAGTGAAATGCGGAACAAATACTCCTGAGAACTCTGAGGCCAACAGAAAAAACCACCAACACTAAAGTGGGGGCTCCCAAACGGGAGCCCCCACCTATTTCTCGAATGCTCAGCCCTCTGCCTCGAGTCGCTTCTGTTCCTCCGGCGTCAGCTTGGCAATACCAATGCCCGTTGCTGCCCAGACAAGCGCGAAGAAGATGGCGATCCAGTTCCAAAGGGATCAACTGCATTCCATCCCACGGTCCACAGGCCGAAAGAGAAGCGATCTTCGGGTCGAGGTGTATGCGCCATAGCATGACCTTCCATAGATTTAATGACTACTGCGTCACGTTTTGTTATGTCTCATAACATAATCCTTGAATTGCGATAGAGTCAAGGCATGTCCAACACCGCACGCACATCGAACTCCGATTCCGGGGCAACCAATCAATCCCTGCGTGCACACAATCTTTCCTTGGCATTGCGCCATATTCTGGCCAGCCCAGGCGCAATCAACCGTGCGGGCATCTCTGCCCAAACCGGAATTTCACGCGCAACGATGTCGCGGCTTGTCGACGAACTCATCACCTCCGGCCTCGTCGAAGAAAGCGAGGACAAACTCTCAACCGGACAAAGGGGACGCCCCACCAGCGTGCTCTCCCCCACCTCGGGAAAGGTTATTGCGCTGGGTCTACAGGTCAACGTCTCAGCGCTCGGCGCCTACCTTGTTGACCTGAGCGGCACAGTTTTAGCCCACGAATGCGTGAGCGGCGATTTCTCAGGCGCAGACCCCACCTCAACCCTGCGCAAACTCGCACGAATCGCCAGACGCGTCCTGCGCGAAGGAAGCAGCACAGGCGCGCTTTTCCTGGGAAGTTCACTTGCCCTCCCCGGCCTCTTTTCTACTGAAACCCTGACCATCGCACCCAACCTTGGCTGGCGAAATATCCCCCGCGAGGAACTCCTTCACCCCCTTCACGACCTTGGCGTCGCCCTAGTCGCGAACGAGGCCGACTTGGCAGCCTACGCAGTCGCCTACCCTCGCCCCGGAGTCCCCGAAGGGCCGGATTCTTTTATCTACGTCTCGGGTGAAGTCGGCATCGGTGGCGGGTTGATCGTCAACCACCAACCACTGAGCGGCGCACACGGCTGGTCGGGCGAAATTGGGCATATTTGCGTGGAACCCGAAGGTGATATCTGTTCGTGTGGCGCGCGCGGCTGCTTGGAAACTGTCGCGGGATTGAAAGCTCTTGGCCATGCGGCTGGACTGGGCGACAACGCAAGCACACGCGAGATTCTGCAGCACGCGGGCCATAGCTCACGCGCTCAAGACGCCATGACCCATGCCGGCCACGCATTGGGGCAAGCACTGTCCGCAGTCGTCAACACTGTTGATATCTCTCAGGTCTATTTGGGCGGCCTGGTTGCAGAGATTGCACCCTACCTGCTGCCAAGTCTTCGCGAAGAACTTGCAACGCGCGTCCTTCAAGCACCCTGGCATACACCGCAAATCGATATCCTCCCCCACTCGGAAGATCTGTCACTGCGCGGTGGCGCGCATCGAGTCCTCGACCTGATTGTCGACGATCCAATTCACTGGAAGGATCAAGCGATCACCCTTCTCTAAGCAATTTTCACAGGCCCCACATAGCTATCCGGCAAGCGATAGCAAGGCTCCTGTGTTGCAATAAGAACATGTGTGGAATTGTTGGACACGTTGCATGCCAAGCCTCTCAGCGAAGCCGAGAGGTCGTTCTTGACGGGCTTTCACGCCTGGAATACCGCGGATACGACTCCGCGGGAATTGCCTTGGCAAGCCCGGGGAAGTTGAACGTCATCAAGGCCGTCGGAAAGCTGGTTAACCTGCGCGAGGCCGTTGATCAGGATGCGCCCGCTGATGCTTTCGCTGGAATCGGACACACACGTTGGGCAACCCACGGTCGCCCAACCGTTGCGAATGCACACCCACATGTGAGTCCCGATGGACGTTTTGCATTGGTCCACAACGGGATTATCGAAAATGCCGACAAGCTTCGCGCCCAGTTGCGCGCACAAGGTGCGGCTTTCGCCTCGGAAACCGATACGGAAGTAGTCGTGCACTTGCTTGCGCGCGCCTACGATCAGGCGGATCCGGCCTCGTACACGGGTGAAGTCGCGGAACTCAGCGGCAGTGACGAGGCCGTCGCGCGACGCTTGGTCGTTGCCATGCGCGAAGTGACTGCGCAGCTTGAGGGAACCTTCACGCTGCTCGCACTATCCACCGAATCTCCCAATGTCATCGTTGCCGCGCGCAGGTCGTCGCCGCTGGTTATTGGCTTGGGTAAGGGCGAGAACTTCCTTGGCTCGGATGTGCTGGCATTTATCGAGCACACAAATCGCGCGGTGGAAATTGGGCAAGACCAGCTGGTTGTTGTGAGCGCGCAGGCCGTGACGGTAATCGGTGCGGATGGACACCCGCTTCCTCTTAAGGAATATGAAGTCGATTTTTCGGCAGACCGCGCAACAAAGGGTGGATGGCCGACCTTTATGGAGAAGGAAATCCACGAACAGCCTCGAGGCGTTGCGGATACTTTGGCTGATCGCCTGGACTCCCACGAGCACCTGGCATTGGATGAAGTTCGAATCCCAGAGCATGTGCTTCGCGGAATCGACAAGATCATCATGATTGGCTGCGGGACAGCTTCTTATGCGGGGCAGGTCGCCCGTTACGCAATCGAACACTGGTGCCGAATCCCCGTCGAAGTCGAGCTCTCCAGCGAATTCCGCTACCGCGATCCGGTCGTTGGCGAAAAGACTTTAGTTGTCGCGATCTCTCAGTCTGGCGAGACGATGGACACCATCCAGGCGATTCGCCACGCGCGCGAACAGGGTGCGAAGGTCGTCGCAATTGTCAATACTCCCGGTTCGACCATCTCGCGCGAATCGGATGCCGTGATTTTGACCCATGCGGGACCCGAAATCGCAGTTGCTTCAACGAAGGCCTTCACATCACAGGTCACTGCCTGCTTCATCCTCGGTCTGTATTTGGCGCAGGTTCGCGGAAACAAGTACGCCGACGAAATCGCCGACTACATGGAGAAGCTTGCCCGCGTACCCGAGGCGATCCAGAAGGTTTTGGATAGCGGAGAGAGCGTTCGCCAATTCGCCCGCACCATGAAGGACGCAAGCTCCGTGATCTACTTGGGTCGTCACGTGGGCTACCCCGTCGCACTTGAGGGTGCGCTCAAGCTCAAGGAAATCTGCTATATCCACGCAGAGGGTTTTGCGGCCGGCGAACTCAAGCACGGGCCGATCGCCCTGGTGGATGAAGGCCAGCCGGTCGTCGTCATCGTGCCAACCCCACGCCGCCCCGAACTGCACGCGAAGGTCTTGGCGAATATCCAAGAAGTTCGTGCGCGCGGAGCCCGAACCATTGTCGTTGCAGAGGAAGGCGATGCATCGGTTGATGAGTTCGCTGAAGTTGTCTTCCACGTTCCACCGGTTCCAACGCTGTATGCGCCACTGCTGACAATTGTTCCGCTGCAGATTTTTGCGTGTGAGCTTGCTGCGGTGAAGGGGCTGGATGTTGATCAGCCGCGAAACCTGGCCAAGTCTGTCACCGTGGAGTAGGTCGAGGCTTTCGTTCCGTCGATGCTCAGGTAGATGAGACGGAGCTAAGTATTACTCATCACGGGATTTCGCCTGTGCTGCAGCAACTTCCGCGCGGAGCAATCGAACTTCTTGAGTCAGTTCTGCAATCTGCTTTTCTAATTGAGCATGAGCCTCCGGCTGTTGCGCTGCAGCGGCAGTGGTAACCGCTGGCTCTTCATTCTTCAGACCCTCTTCTTGCTTAATCCTTTCAAGGAACCAAGAGGAGAAAATGCCGGTCACGATTCCAATGAGCGCAATCCCAAAGAGCATGTAGATCGCTGCAACCACACGCCCTGTAACTGTTACAGGTGCGATATCACCGTATCCAACCGTCGTCACAGTAACTAGAGACCACCACAGTGCTTGTCCAAGGTCGGTCAGTGTCGCTCCCTCGGCATGGCGCTCGGCCTCAAGGACAGTGAGTGCCCCAACCCAAATGAGCAAGGCAGATATCGCTCCTGTATAGAGAGAAATTTTGTTTCGCAGTTCCGCATCTGCAGAACGCTGAAAGATGCGCAGTAGTGCTACCAAACGCACAAGACGTAGTGGCCGAAGGAAAGGCAAGGCGACAGAAAAGAAATCAACCAGATTCGCCTTAAACCACCGCCATTTTTCAGGCGCAGTAACGAGCCTGACAAGATAGTCGAAACCAAATACGGCCCAACAGATATTCAAGACAAGTTCATAACGCTCATAGTCGAGCCCAGTCGCATCCGTCACAATTTGCGCGGAATAGGCAACCAAGAAAACGACGGCAACAACCATGAGCGGCCACTCCATTGTCCGCTCCCATTTTTCATGCATGTGATCTTTATACATGTTTACACAAAGAGTGGGGGTGGAGCCGCTCCCAGACTCCACCCCCACGACACATCTTCAATGAGTGCTGAGGCACGCACTTACTTAAGATCGCACGCCTTGTAGACGTGGGTCAGCATCGCGAGGCGTTCTTCCAAGCTTGCATCTTTGGGCACGCACATCTTTGCGCCCAGATAATTGCATCCACCTTCGATCGCGGCCTGTGCGCAGCGCTTAATTTCTGCGTCGCTCATCAGCGATGCCGGCTCATCGCTCTGGCCGGGCAGGTGCCCATCAACCCACGAATAGCCGTACTGAGTTTCCTCGGGACCTGCACCGGAGAAGACGACACCGTCCAGAACCCCGCGTTTTCCGGCTGCAATAATGTGATCGTAGGCAGCATCAGCACTGCGTTCTTCTAGAACAGAGCGTCCCCAGTTAATCAGGACACCGACCTCAAATTCCGCAGCGATCTGGATTTCTTCTTCGATCGAGAGGAATCCCTTTTCTGGCTTTTGCTCAGGAATGAAGCGATCACAGTGCTCAATGACCAGCCGAGCTCCGTACCAGTCCCATTCGCGCAGAACTTCCAGCGAACGCCGGAACGCATCCCCTTGCGCGGTTCGCGTGGGGGCCGAGTGCACCTCGATCCGCGTCACCACATCGCGGTCGGCATGCTCGCACAGCTTGCCCAGGTCCTCGCGCAGCTGGCGGGTGAAAGCCAGCGCGGCCTCGCGACCCTCCCGATCTGGCGAGGCCAAGCCGAAGTTCACGTCCTTCCCGACGTTTTGCATGGTGCCGGGGATGGCAGTGATGGTGTTGAAATCCCAGTTCACGGAGAGTAGACCGGCAAGAAGTTCATTGTCGGTGGCTATCTGTCCGGGATAGGGCATTTCGAGGCCGTTAATCCACGGCTGCTGTGCGAGGAGTTTGTAGTAATTCTCTTGCAGCTCCAACGCCGGATGCGAGGCATAGGCTCCAATAATGAATGGGATTGTCATTGTGCTCATCCTTCTGTGGTGATGTCGCCGTCGTGGGGACACGCACTGATAAGTCTGACAGGTCGAGCTGCAAAACGCAGCATATTCATCAGACAAATTTACCCTTAGAAAAGACCTTTACCAAAGTCCTCATCCAGCCTCGATCCAGCTCTTTCAAATATGAAAAACGATAGACTCAGTCCATGGACCGCAATGAACTGATTCAACGCACATTCCCTTACCTTTTGAAGCGTCTGGAAGATGCTGGCATCAATGCCACTCCTCAGGTTGACCCGCAAACAAACGGCTATATTCTGACCGTTGACACCATGCGCTTCAACGTTGAAAATCTTCTGTCAGATTTATCGCGCTCCGACCAAGCTCAGCATCAAGAGCGAATCGAACGCTGGGTCGCCTTCATGATTGAAACTCTGCGGATGCCCGAGTACTCGCTTAATGATCCCGACGAGCTTCGCCGACGAATTCGCACCCGCATCATCCGGGGCGGACAGAGCTCAGATCTGCCCATCACCTACATTCGCCCATTCACTGCCGGATTAGCCAAAGCGCTCTATCTGGATTTCCCAAACAGCGTGTCATTGGTGACGGATCAAAGTCTTGCCCAATACCCGCTTTCAGTCGACGAGCTCTTCTACTACGGTCAGATCAACACCGATAATGAGCCAATCGACACCAAGCAAGAGGTGGGTCCATTCACCGAGCTTCTGGGAGAATCACCATTCATCGCCGGCAAGGCAGCAAACATCGGTGCTTTAGTAAGCAATCTCCAAATTGACGCTCCCCACGGTTTGTTCTTCGCTATTCCGCAACGATCCGTCCTGCTCTATGCGCCCATCGATCCGGAAGACATTTCACGACAGATACTCCAGATGGCCGACTACATGCGCTTCGCGGTCATGGAAGAATTTGGTAATAACAACGGTTTCGCGATCAGTCGCGATATCTTCTACTGCCTACCCACTGGAGAATTCGGCCCGATTACCCAGGGTGATAATCCCGAACTTCACGAGCTTTTCAGCAATCCAAAGATCGACTTTGAGACCTTCATGGGACTTGTAGAAAAGTACCTGTATGTACCCGAAAGTTTCGTCCAGCGCTTCCTCGCGAAGTAAAAGACGAAGGGAAGTAAGCCGCACACAGACGGCGCGAAGCCATGGCAGACGTATCTCCACATGTCTCGAAGTGATGCGCGCCGCCTTTCACACTTCGGTTTGACTTCTGCGTCCTCATTCCCTAAAGTTTCCACGTACGCGCGAGTGGCGGAATAGGCAGACGCGCACGGTTCAGGTCCGTGTCCTAGTGATAGGGTGGGGGTTCAACTCCCCCCTCGCGCACGTAGTAAGGACCCAGCGAAAGCTGGGTCCTTTTGTTCTACCTACCGAGGCCTAGCCCGCCTCATGCGCAAAGCAGACGCATTGCGCACCTTGCTTAACTAAGGCGGCACCTTGCTTAACCAAACTGTGAGGCCGGCTGACGCCCTCAAGCGCCAACCGGCCTCGTAAAAATTAGCAGTTCAGTCCTGCTCAACACCCGCAAGGAGCTCACGCACCCAAGCTCGCGCGCGGCGGTAGTCCTCGTCATCTTGGGGGACATCCGCGCTATTGACCGTCGAGCTTGGGTAAGAACCCATAAATCGCACGTCCGGCGACACGCGATACAGCCCGCGCAGTGCTGCCTGAATATGTTCCTGAGCGATATGTCCAACCATGTCGATCGAGAAGGTATAGGCACCCAGACCATCGCCGCTGGGACGGGATTCGATTCGCGACAGGTCGACGTCATGCACCGAGAACTGTTCAAGCAAACGCATCAGTGATCCCGCTTGGTTCACAGGCAGCGCAACTTGAATCGTCGTCTTGTCATGTCCGGTCGGGGCTGTCAGAGCACCTTCAATCGGCCTTCTCACGCACACAAAACGCGTGATGGCACCCGGGTTATCCGCAACATCTGTGAACAGCGATTCCAAACCGTAACGGTCCACCGAAGTCGCATTGCACAGAACCGCGTCAAAGGCACCTTTTCCCGCACCCAAGGTCTCAGCCGCTGCAGCAGTCGAGGTCGTGGGGACGTGAACAACGCCGGGGAAGGTTTCCTCAGCCCAGTTTCGACACTGCGCCCACGCGTGCGGGTGGGTTCCAATCTTGCGAATATCCGAAGCCTGAGTTCCGGGTCGAACAGCCAAGTGGAAGGTAATTGGCACCAGCATTTCCGCACGGATCACCAGCTGAGGGTAGTCTGCCAGCGCATCGAGCGTTGCATTAACGCCGCCTTCGATGGAGTTCTCAATGGGTACGACTGCCCAGTCTGCCCTCCCCTCGCGCACGGCCTTCATCGCCAAAGGAGGAGAGGTTACCGGGATGAGTTCTGCCTCTTCGGGAGCAACCTGGCGTAAGGCCTGCTCGGTAAAGGTTCCAAATGGGCCAAGAAATGCGATTCGCAAGGTGCTCACTCGGAACGATCCTCCTGCGCGGATGCAACATTCTCGGTCGCTTCCTTGGCTTGAGCACCACCATTACGCTTCTGCCCAATGATTTCCAGGATGACGGGCAGAACCGAAACCAGAATAATGACGCCCAAGATCAGCGTGAGGTTGTCGTGCACGAAGGGGACATTGCCCAGCAGCGAACCAACCAAAATAAAGCCTGCGCCCCACAGCAGCGCACCCAGGGTATTGAACAGCAAGAATTTACTGTAGGGGTAGCGCGCAATTCCCGCAGCCAGCGGAATGAAGGTTCGCACGAAGGGAATGAAACGACCAATCACTAGCGAACGACCGCCGTAATCGCGGAAGTAGTGCTCGGCCTTCTCCAAGTGCTCGGTCTTCAGTACTCGCGCATCCGGCTTGAAGAGCTTGCGTCCCCACTTCGCACCCAGGAAGTAACCAATTTGCGCACCAATAAAGGCTGCAACAATAACCATGATGATCAGGGTCGGCAGGTGCAGACCCAGTCGATCGTGCAGCAAACCTGCTGTGAAGAGCAGAGATTCTCCGGGAAGAACCGGGAAAAGGACACCCGACTCGATGAGAACGATGAGCATCGTCCCCCACAGAACCCACGGTCCCATTGCGACCAGCAGGCTTTCGGGGTCTTTAAACCAGTTAATGAAGGTGTCAAGCCCTGAGGCGTTCACCAGAATGGCGTTCAGCATGCAGAATTCCTTCAATTGGGTACAACGAATGACAAAGTGCACGGCATGTTACTTGAATCAACCCTACCGGTCTTTACACAACAGATAGGATGTCATCCATGGAGAATTCCGAGGAACTGGTCACGTCTGGCACACCCGAGGCCCCTACAACCTCTGTGGAACCACCGGTGGATCCGGCTGAATCCGAGTTTGAGGATGCACCTGAATCGACTGCACCTACTTCCTCGCGCTCTCGGCTTCCCGAACCCGTTTTCTTCGCCGATCGTCTGCTCTCCCGTCGCCGGCGCCGCGCTGATCTCTACGAGGCCATCATGTGCCTTGTCGGGATTGTCCTTGTGTGGGGCCTGGGATTCGTCGCCTCTTCAACCACAGAAGGCGTCGCGCAAGATGTTCTACGAGTCACAGTGATCCGCGATCTCCTCCTGATGCCGCTGTCGCTCTTGGAAGGCCTGACCATCTTGGTCACCCCCATCGCCGTCATTGGGATGTTGCTTTTCCGCAGACAGGTCTCCACTGCCATCGAAGCTCTCGCCACCGCAATGATCGCGGGCGTGGCCTCGTATGTGATCTTGCTGGGGCTTCGCCAGCTTCCTGAAACTATTACCGGCCCGCTCAGGGTCATGAACGTGGAAAACGGACAGACGGCCTCGCACATCGCGATCAACCTGGTCGCAATCGCTCTCATTGCCCTCTTCACAGCTGCAGGCGAATCCGAAGCACTTCGTTCAGTCCGCTGGTCATACTGGGCTCTGGGCATCATCATCGTCATTTGGGTACTTCGCGGGCAACTCACTCTTCCATCTGCGCTGATCTCCGTTCTTCTTGGTCGCACTTTTGGCGCATCGTCGCGTTTCTTCCTAGGCTTCCAAGACCGCAGTGCCTCGGGCGGCCAGATTGTGAAGGCGCTGCTCTCGATCCGGATTATTCCCTCACGCGTCATTCGCACAGACCTTCTTCCCGCCGGAGTCACGCTGGATACGTGGACTGTTACGGAAACACCACACGGCCACTTCCGCATGGAGACCACTGCAGCTGATTCAGCGGAATACACGATTGCCCGCCGCCCACCGGTCGATGGAAACCGCCACTACCAGGTCTGGGATACCTACGGGGTTCCCTACGAAATCACCATTTTGGATCCGGGCCGCGGAATGACCGGCACGCTCCTAGAGGTTTGGAACAATGTTCGCCTACGCGGGATTTCTCGCTGGGTTTCCCCCTCGGTGAAAGCAGCTGCAGAGCGTTCCATGCTGACCGCTATTTCAGCTAAACGTTCTGGTGTTCATTTGCCTGAGCCCATGGGTATTGCTCAAGCTGGGGACTCGATCATGACGGCGATGCGAGCCCTTCCCCCAACTGCCTCCCTCAAGGATCTGGCTGACACCGACGCACTGAGCGATGACATTCTTGATCAGGCGTGGAAGCAGCTCCTCTTGGCACACTCTCACGCGATCAGCCACCGCCACATTGCCCCTTCGTCCGTCGTACTCGACCAGTCCTCAGAGGTTTGGCTGATCCACTGGGATGAAGGCGAGATTGCAACGACTGAGCTCAACCAACGCATCGATATCGCTCAGCTCCTCACCCTACTTGCCATCTATGCTGGGCCCGAGCGAGCTCTGGCCTCGGCACGGCGAAACCTCAGCGAAGCGGAATTGGTCGCCTGCGCGCCGGTCCTTCAAAAGCCGATCCTTCCTTCCGAGGTTTCCTCCACTCTTCGACGCAGCGATCTTCTGGATCGTCTGCGCGAGGCGATTGTCGCCGACACCCCGCAAGAATCCGTTCAGCCCGCGAACCTTCAGCGCTTCGCACCCAGGACAATGATTACCTTCGGCGTTCTGGCAGTTGCGGTTGTCGTGTTGATGGGTTCGCTCAACTTCTCCGATATCGTCGCTGCAGTAAAGCAGGCAAGCCCCATTTGGATCGCTGTCGCTTTCGCCTTCGCGGCAACGACCTGGGTTGGAGGAGCCGTTCCCCTGGTTGCCTTCAGCCAAGAGAAGGTCAAATTTGGCGACGCAATCTTGGCTCAGATCGCAGCATCGATCATCACCCTGGTCGCTCCCGCTGGAATTGGTCCGGCAGCGCTCAACCTGCGTTTCCTCACAAAGCAGAAGATGTCGACGGCAGCTGCCGTTACCACCGTTACTCTGCAGCAGATTTCCCAGTTCCTAGTGACCGTTTCCTTGCTGGTCATGGTGTTGTTCTTCTCGGGTTCATCGCTTTCAGTTTCGCTCCCCTACGGCGCGATTATTGCCGGAACTGCAGTCGTGGCAGTAATTGTCATCGTCTGCATTTCTATTCCAAAGATCCGAAAGTTCATCTGGTCCAAGATCGAGCCGACATGGAAGCAGGTGTATCCGCGTCTTCTGTGGGTAGCCGGTCAGCCTCAGCGCCTTCTCGCAGTGCTCGGTGGCAACCTGCTCATGAATATCGGTTTCGTTGGAGCCTTCTGGGCTTCCTTGACCGCGATGGGCGGGTCATTGAACTTGGTGACGCTCTCCATCACCTACTTGGCCTCGAACTCGCTGGGTTCTGTCGTCCCCTCCCCCGGCGGCATCGGCCCGGTCGAGGCCGCACTTACCGGTGGCCTTCAAGTTGCCGGAATTACCGTATCAATGGCCCTTCCGACCGCGATCATCTACCGTTTGGTGACCTTCTACGGCCGCGCTCCCTTCGGTTGGGTGGCCCTGAAGATCATGCAGAAGCGAAACCTGATCTGATCCTGCTGACTTCACCGCATATTCACACAGCGACATGCGGCGTGTGCCGGCGAAAGGTTTTAGCCCTTCACAGCTCCCGACACCATGCCGGTCGACATCCGGTTCTGAACGAAAATGAACAGGATCAAAACGGGGATTGTGATGAGTGTCGAGCCCGCCATCACACCTCCCCAGTCCGAACCTTGCAGGCCCTGCTGGAAGGATTGCAGCCACAGCGGCAAAGTCACTGCCGAATCGCGAGAGAGCACAATCAGCGCCAGCGTGTATTCATTCCAGGAATGAAGGAAGGCAAATACCGAAGTCGATACCAAGCCCGGTGCAAGAAGCGGCAAGGTCACACGCATAAACGCTTGGATACGGGTGCATCCATCGATCATTGCGGCCTGCTCGAGCTCCTCGGGAACGGCCTCGACATAACCGCGCATCATCCACGTAACGAAGGGCAGCACGCCACCCACGTACAGCAATGACAGGCCAGCAACCGAGTTCAATAGCGCCCACGAGTCCAACATCCTGTACTGGGAAATAAAGAGCGCTTCGGCGGGGATCATCTGAATCACAAGGATTGCAACAATCAAAGTCCGACGGCCTCGGAAATTAAAACGTGCCAAGGCCAGAGCTGCAAGAAGTGAGCACAGGGTTGTTGCCACAACGGTGATGACTGCCGCACTCAAGGACATGAGCAATGCGGAGTGAAATGCCGGGGATGAGAGCACCTTGGCGAAGTGTTCGGTGGTCAGTGGTGCTGGGATCAGCTTCGGCGGGCTCGACAGAAGGTTTTTCTCGGTTTGGAATGCTGAGTTCACCATCCAATACACGGGGAGGAGCCACACGAGCGAAGTGATGACCAAAATCGTGTTGACTGCAATCTTGCCGGGATGGATTTTCTTGCGATTGAGGGGACGAGGCGCAGCCTGGTGTGCACGTTCCCGAACCTGTGCGGCGCTCATCGTGCGTCCCCCTTCGTGAAGAGCATGTGAATGTATTTCGCTGTAATCACCACGGTGATCAGCAAGATGACCGTTGCAAGGGCCGAGGCCATCCCGTAGTTACCCTGAGAGATACCGAGGCGGTATACGTAGGTACCCAGAAGGTTTGTTTCCGTCGAAATCGAACCCGACTGCTGAAGAACGTAGATGTGGGTGAAGACGCGCAGGTCCCAAATCACTTGAAGGACACCAATGAGTGCGATCACCGGAGAAATCGACGGGAAGATCACGTAACGAAGGCGTGAGATGTAGCCGGCGCCATCAATCTGCGCGGCTTCAAGCAAAGAGTCATCGATCTGCGTGACAGCCGCGTAAATGGAGATCGTCGCAAGGGGCATGGATGCCCAGATGATGATCGCCGAGGCCACTAAGAAGAAGGTCCAATACGAAGCAGAGAGCCACGCGAATCCCTTGAAGGGCAGGCCAATCGATGCCAAAAGGAAGTTGATCAAACCAAAGTTCGGGTCGACCAACCATTGCCACACAGTCAAAGAGGCAAGTAGCGGCATTGCCCAGACAACAATCAAAGTGGAGTTCATGAAGGTTCTGGCAGCGGGAGAGGCCGCGCGCATCATGAGTGCCAGGGAGATTGCACCGACCATGGTCAGTCCTGCTGTCCACGCGCAGAAGGCAAGAGACTTTGCCAGGACGGACCAGAAATAGGAGTCAGAGAGAATCGCAATGTAGTTATCCAGCCCCACCCATGTCGGTGGCTTGCCAAATTGCTGTTCCAATCCAAATTTTTGGAACGACATAAGGAACTGGCGAACCATGGGGTATCCCAGAACAACCAGGACCAAAATAACGGCTGGGCTGAGAAGGAGGAAGGGTGCCAGTGTGCGCGTGAGTTTCTTGCGTGGGCTGCCCGCACGCACTGGACTTTGCGAGGAGGTCATCGTTGCTCTCTCCGACTGTTGGGAAGGTTCGGGGAGTCGCCCATGAAAGGCGAGGCGACTCCCCGATTCGGATGCGCCTTTCTGTCTATCCTTCAGATTGGCGCGAGATATGAAGGAGTTTCACTCCTACTGCTTGTTCAGCGTTGTATCGAGCTTCGCGCCCGCATCCTTTGCAACCGTCTTCACGTCCTTGCCCTGGGCAATTTCAGTGAAGAAGTCACGGATGACGTTATCGCCTGCAACGACGCCCCACTGAGGTGTGTTCGGCGTGAGCTTGGAGTTTTCAATAACGGTGGTGGAGATATCCGCAAATGCGCCTTCCGAGGCCGAACCGTACTGGGTATTGCCGGGAGTCCATCCGGCCTTGGCAACCATGGTCTGGAACTTCTCAGAGAAGATCACTTCAAGGGCCTTCTTGGCCAGCTCGGGGTTCTGCGCGTTTGATGCCAGCGAAATAGAGGAGCCACCTGCGAAGGTCTGTCCGACGCTTCCTTCCTTGACTCCGGGGATCGGCATGACACCAACCTTTCCGGCGTCCCACAGTTCCTTATCGATCTTCTTGGCAACCGAGCCGGTGCCAACCAGAATACCGACCTTGTTCTCATTGAAGTACTTCTGGAAGTTCTTCTGCGAAGCGGAGGAGTCCATCGCGTATGCGGTGCCGTCCTTGAAGATCTTCTGAACACGCTCGAGCGAGGCGACGGTTGCCGGATCGGTGAGTTTTTCTTGCCACTTCCCATTGCTCAAGGTTGCATAGTCGCCGCCGCCGGCGAACATCAGGGATTCAACACCGTGGATATCCACTGCCGACAGGTACATGCCGGAGAATCCTTCGACGTTATCGGGGTTGGCCTCGCCCAGCTTGATTGCTGCGTCTGCCAGCTCATCGATGGTCTTCGGAACAGCGATGTTGGCCTTTTCGAAAAGATCCTTACGGTAGATAATTCCGCGAGCGCCCGCATACAGCGGAAGTGCGTAAAGCTTGTTATCCCAGCGTCCTGCATCGATAAAGGACTGAATAAGCTTGTCGCCACCGACCTTGTTGTAGAGGTCATCGACGGGTGCGAATGCGCCGACCGATGCGAAGACCGCGGTCTGGGTGTTACCGGTTTCGACCAGATCGGGACTTTCTGACTTGGAGGCCAGTGAGGTTTGAAGCTTGGAGACGATTCCGTCCCAAGGCTGGATTTCAACCTTGAGGGTGTTTCCGGGGTTCTGTTCTGCGAAGGTCTTTTCCAGGTATGCGATGGCGTCGTCTGAAATCGAGCCTTCCATGAACCACATGCGCACGGTCTTTCCGGTCACCGCGGAGGTGTCAGAAGATGCGCTTGCATCGGAGGTCGAAGACTTTCCGCATGCGGCGAGGCCGAGGCTAAGGACACATGCTGTGGCCAGAGCGATCACACGCCTTCTGGTTGTGTGCTGAGACATCTTTATTTCCTCTCAAACGCTACGCGCCTATGCGTAGATGAGTTTTAGTATCACTGTCGACAAAAAGTTTGTCAAGAAGCGTAACACTTTCGTTATGCGACAGAGCGGACAATCGATTCGACGATTTCCTCATCGTGAACAATCACCCGGAAGGCTGCAGCAGCCATTTCCTGTGCCGAGGCCGGCTCCCCCGCGCAGGAAAAAGCGACGTTGTGCGCAGACAGAGGAAGGCCTCGGCGACGGACGACGCGACGAAGCGGCTCGAGAAGGTGAGAACCCACCTTTGCAAGCTCTCCCCCAAGGACAATCTCCTCGGGATCAAGAAGATTCGTCACGGTGACCATCGCAACGCCCAGCTGTTCACCAATTTCTTCAACCAGGCTCACGCAGGCATGATCGCCGTTATTCACAGCATCGACAAAATCGGATACCCCCGCTTTTTCGCCCAGAATTGGCCGAAGACGAGCGAGGATTGCAGGGGTGGACACATACTGCTGCAGACAGCCCCTATTTGAGCATTCGCAGGGGATTCCCATCGGATCAATACTGATATGCCCCAATTCGCCCGCTCCCCCATGACCACCGCGAATCAGCGCCCCATCCAGCACATATCCCATGGTGATGCCATGAGAAAGATGAACATATGCCATGGAGGAGGCTGGATCACCCATTCGCTCATACTCAACAAATGCAGCCAGTCGCGCCGTGTTCTCGACACAAATTGGAGCATCCAGAAGCGCACCCATAGCCTTAAGCGGATTGGTCCCCTTCCACATTGACGAGGCCGCACTCCCGACCACTTCACCCGTGCGAACGTTGATCTGAGTATTGACCGCAACATGACCCGCACGCACTGCAGGATCACCAAGTTGGGCACGCATGACAGACAGCGGCGCTGCGACGTGTGCGAGGCGAACTTTCCCGCTCTCGTGAGGGTTTTCTGCAATTTCGCGAGAATTGAGAAGGCGACCATCAACGCTGGCGATCGAAATCAATGTCCGATCAATCCAGAAGACAACCGACACCAGAACACCCACTTTTTCCGTGAGTTTGACAGTGGATTTCAATGGAGATTCACCGTCATCGGCCATGTATCCCTCGGCAATGAGGTCCTGGACCAGATTCGTGACGGTTGTGCGAGAAACCGAAAGAGTGCGAGCCAAGGCAGCGCGATGCTGCGGCCCCTGCATCACCAGAGCAGCTATTGCCCGCTCTTTATTTGTACTCAGCACTTTTACTCCATTCAGACCTTGGCACGCACCAAATCTGATGTTACGATTCGTAACACTAAAGTCGGTTGACCTAATTAAAGAGGATTAACGTGTCACCCTCAATGATCCCACATGATCGCGAATGCACACCAGCCTTCGCATGGCGTGGATTTATGCTCGATTGCGCGCGGACATTCTGGCCGCCCGAGCTCATCCACGAGATCATCACTCTGCTGGGGCGCTATGGCTTCAACCGTCTTCACCTTCATCTCACCGACGATGCGGGCTGGCGTATCCAGATCCCCGAATTCCCTGAACTCACCCAAACGGGTGCAGAACTACCGCGCGAAACTTTCGACTGGTACGACAATGTCGACGCGGATAAACGCGCCCTGATGATCGCGAGCGCCCCCCAAGACTCCACGTGGGGCTTTTACACGGATGATGAGATCCGGGAAATTATCACCCACGCTTCCTCAGAAGGAATTGAGGTCATCCCAGAAATTGACCTTCCCGGCCACATGCATGCAGCAATTCGCTCCTACCCCGAGCTGGGAGATCCAGCATTAGCGAAGCTCCCTCCCGAGGATTGGAGCGACCGTAATGACCTTCTTTGGCCCACAGATCAATCATGGGCTCTAATTGATGCCGCACTCACTCACGTCGCTCTTCTCTTCCCATCTCCGATCATTCATATCGGCGGAGACGAATGTCGTTTCGAGGCCTGGGAAAACGATCATGCCTTGATGGATTCTCTAGCATCCCAAGGAATTCGCAACGGACGTCAGCTCCAAGAATCCATGACTCGACGCGCACTCGAAATCCTTCATTCTCTGGGTAAGCGCGCTGCCGGTTGGGATGAACTCACCGAAATCACCCCGGCAGATGTTCTTGATGACACTCTCATCATCGCGTGGCGAGGATTCGGTGAAGGGCCTCGTCGCGCAGCGCTCTCTGGGCAACCCTGGGTGTACGGATGCTGCGACCAGCTCTATCTCAATCGCCTGGCTGGAGAGGCCTCGGATGAACCGGCCGCAATGTTCGGAGTAATTACTCCCGAACGAATCCTCACTGAGGTCATGGAGGAGATCACACAAGCAGCCTCCGCGCCGATTGGCATTCAAAGTGCACTGTGGTGCGAATTCGTTCCCACGCGCGAGCAGTTGTACTACCAGCTTTTCCCGCGTTTGCTTGCCGTCGCCGAAGTTGCCTGGCACGGTTTGTGCGCCTTTGACGAGGCCGAGCTTCGTGAGCGCATCCGTGCGGAAATGCAGTGGCTGGCCGAACGAGGAATCTACGGCAGGAAAGCTTAAGTTTTTCTACTGACGTTCCGAACGTGAAAGATTGTCGCGGATAGCCCGGCCGATCTTTTCGTGGGTATCATCCTGAATCCACTGCGAATCCAAGCCAAAGTGCGATCCCGCGTTTTTCTCATCCTCGCGAAGCCCTAAAATCGCTTCCCACAGGCGAATGAGTTCTTCGTGATAGGTGTGCCCATGACCACCCGGAGCCGTACCCGCAACGGGCATATCGACGAGGACCTGAATGTAGGTCGCACCTCGCGTGTATTGCATATGGGGACTGACATCCCCATCAACCTTTTCTGAAATCCAATCGGGCTTGTGCCACACTAACTCCGAATTCCACCAAACCACCGGATCTGAGGGGTGCTGAGCGTAGACAACCCTGGGATAGTTCCAATCGCCGAGTTCGCGACCGTAAACATCTGCCCATAGATTCTCTGGAACATTAACGAAACGAACGTGGCGGCCATTTGCAACAACGGGGGCAACCTCGGGACTGCCTCGGTGACGAATGGCGGTCAGTTCCGCGTGCATCGGCGTAAACGCAGGAGTTCCCACCCAGAGCGCCCCATCAGTTCGACTTAAAACATCGACAATCCCCGAGAAGACATGTTGCGAGGCGTAAGCCCCTAAAGATTCTCCGCAGACGAAAAGTGCTGGCCTACGGTCTTCTGGAATCTCATCCACCGCGCGACGAATCGTTTCAAAGAGAATGACCGCTGCTTCTTCAGAAACATCCAGATCCGTCAGGAAGTTAATCGAGGAAGGAACGAAGGAGTACTGCATCGAGGCCGTCGCACAATTCCCACGAGTCAAGTACTCCAGGGGTTGAACCTGCCATTCATCAACCCATCCAGATCCCGTCGAAGTGGCAATCAAAATGACAGCGCGATCAAAAGCACCCGTCCGATGCAATTCTTCGACAACAAGATCAGCGGCACTTTGCAGGCTCTTCCCTTCTTCAGGCATCCCCGCATACACGCGAATGGGCTCCATAGCCGCACAACCCGTGACGGCCTCGATGTCGGCGCGGCTCGGGCCTCGACCTAGAAAAACGCGGCCCTGCCCACCCACGGCACGCCAGGAGGAGCGCGACTGGGGCGAACCCGAACGCTCAGGCACCTGGGGCTGGACAATCCCCTTCGCTGTGCGGTTATTCATCTTTCGCGCATGACGGGTGAAGAAATTAATACCCAGCTTCAGCAGGACCTTCGATGTCAAGGCATACACAATGACAACAAGAATGAGCAGGGAAAGAGCGAGCGCGAAGACCATGTGCATCCACTGGCTCAGAACAATAACAATTGCTCGGCCAATCCACTGTAGGCCCCAGGCGACACCGAGCAAAGCCAGCATCAGAATGAAGGCGCAGAAAGTCCCCAAGAGGTATTCCCCTAAGGTTTCGCCGCGCATTCCTACCAGATGATTGGCACGCTTGCGCTCGCGATAGGACTGAAGCAACCAGCGCAGGAACCACAAGAAGAACCCCAGCAGTAGTACAGCCCTAAAAGCAATCGATACCGATTGTGGAGCAGTAATCTCAACACCAAGCCGGGGCGCAACCAAGGCATAGAAACGCTGAATCGTCAATCCAACAATGTAACCAACAGCCGAGAGAACACCCGAGGCAACCGCATGCCACTGCCACGAACGGGCAAGAAGAGAAGGCGAAACGGATACTCCGTACATAACCAGCGCACCGACGACGCCGATTAGTGAAATATCCATAACATCTCCTCTGGGTATGTCTTATTCTGCCCGATCTGCAACCCAGACGAGCGTGAAATAGGGCAGTTTCACAGTGGATTGAGGCTCAAAGCCCAGGTGTTCATAGAGGTACCAGCGCAGATTCTCTTGCATTTTTTCGCGCCCCACAGCGGTGGAGCGCAGATAGGACGAGCGCGTTGTCCCCAGCTCCATAATGTCTTCGGGGGTCGTGGAATCGTCCCAATCGAAACGATTCAATACCGGCTGGGACCAGTGTTCACCCACGGTCGGAGGACGATCAGGACGGTGAACATCACCCGAACGCATAATCCTCGTGAGCCTGTGGATCCATGGGATTGTCACATCCAGTTGATTCCACACAATCATCAACTGCCCACCAGGACGCACAATTCGATGCATTTCTTGCCCCGCCACCCGCGGATCCACCCAATGCCAAGATTGGGCGAATACGGCGCGGTCAACACTTCCATCCTTCAGCCCAGTAGCTTCAGCGCAGGTATCAACGACCTGCAGGTTCTGATCGTGTCCCAGGAGCTCCACCAGTTGTTCGCGCATTGCCTGAGCTGGCTCAACTGCGATCACCTTCGCCCCGCGTTCAAGAAGCTCCGCGGTCAGTTTTCCCGTTCCCGCACCGACATCCGCAATGGTGATTTCCGAGGCCTTCTCCCCCGCAAGAATCGTATCGATCGCCTCGCGCGGGTAGCTTGGGCGAACAGCACCATAGGAATCTGTCGCGTGTTGAAAGGGATTGGTCACGAATGAAGCCTAGTGGATTGTCCACCGAGATGCCCGGACCTGAACCCGCTGCCCCAGAGAAGGGATCGGATGGCCGAAGGGAACCCGCATCAACTCTGGCTCGGCATTCGAAGAGGATTCCAGCTGAACGGGAATCACAGAGAATCCTCGTCCACGGCTCTGCACAGTGCCACACACAAGCGCCCAAAGCTCGCCCTCTTCACCGGCAAGCTCCAGTTCTTCCTTCTCGACTCCCAAAAAGCGCGCAACCTCGATCTCTCCCGGCTCCTCCCACACGGCCTCGGGACTATCAAGGCGACGAAGATGCCCGGCAATCATCACGCCAATCTGATCGGCAACGGTAAACGCCTCATCCTGGTCGTGAGTGACGTAGATGCTCGTGATTCCTTCGCCTGTGATGATTTCACGCAATTCGATAGACAAACTCTCACGCATGGAACGATCCAGTGCAGAAAGCGGTTCATCCAAGAGAAGGAGACGAGGCCGTGGGGCCAAGGCACGGGCCAGTGCCACTCGCTGCGCCTGGCCTCCCGAAAGGGAATCGATACTCCGCGGACCAAAACCTTCCAAACCGACAATTTCTAAAACCTCTGCAACGCGCGCAGCGCGCTCAGCAGTGGGAAGACCGCGCAGGCCGTAGGCGACATTTCCCTCGACACTGCGATGAGGGAAGAGCTGTCCGTCCTGGAACATCAAGCCAAAACCACGCCTATACGTAGGAGTGCGAAGAATTGAGAGTCCAGCCCATTGAATATCACCCTGCTGAGGGCGTTCAAGACCTGCGATTGCGCGCAACAAAGTCGACTTCCCACATCCACTTGGGCCTAGAAGCGCAGTGATTTGGCCGGACTTAAGAGAAAAAGAGACACCATCTACCGCACGGAAAGAACCGTAATCAACGCTCACATCGATGCACTCTAAAACCATCGAATCGGTCATAGCCTGTCTCCAATCTCTGCAGGCCGCAGCCATTCCATACAGGTAATCAGCAGTGCGCACACTGCTGCAAGAAGAACACAAGAAGCCATCGCCACGCCCTGATCGAGGGCGTCAGGGCGCGAAATCAGGCGGTAGATGACCACAGGAAGGGTGACTGCATCCCCCTTGGCAAGGAAAGAGGTCGCACCAAATTCACCCAATGACGTTGCAATCGCAAAACCCGCAGCGATACCCACGGAGCGCACCAAGACCGGTCCATCGATTGTTGCCAAAACTCGAGAATCGCTGGCACCCAAACTTGCCGCAGCTTCGCGGAGTCTGGGATTAATTGCTCGCAAAGAGGGCCCGATCAGGCGGACAACCAGAGGAAGGGCAACGACGGCCTGCGCACAGGGCACCAGGATCCAGGAACTGCGCAGATCTAGAGGCGGGCGATTCATGGTGATGAGGAATCCAAACCCAACCGTCACGGCAGATACTCCCAAAGGAAGCATGAAGAAACTTTCCACCACAGCTAATGCACTTCGTCCCACTCGCGAACGGGGATGGCGCGTGACAAGAAGAACTACGCAAACACCCACGCTCAAAGCAATGACCATTGCGACAAGTGCGACAAGAAGAGAATGTCCCAAAGCCTGCAGGGGTGAGACACGAAGAGCGGGAGTGAAGGAAGAATCTGCCAACTTCGCGTAGTGCTCAAAGGTCAAACGGCCTCGTCGGTGAAGGGAACGCCACACCAGTGCAGCCAGGGGCAGAAGGACAAGCACGCAAATAACGAAACCGCTGAAAACCAGCACCCACAGATCTCCCGCACTCATGGGCTTCTCTGCCCGAGGCGTACCCAAAGTTGCCGCGTTCTTCCCACGCCTGCGCGCGGCCTCGGCAATGATCAAGGAAAGTGCGATGACGACTAACTGAACAATGGACAGTACCGAGGCGCTGCGAAGATCCAAGAACTGCGTGGTGAGCATATAGATCTCAGACTCCACGGTTGTCAGTTTGGAACCACCCAAAATCAGCACAATCCCAAAGGAAGTTGCGCAATACAAGAAGACCAACGAGGCCGCAGAGGCGATCGCGGGAAGGAGCGCCGGAAGGGTGACGCTCAGGAAAACTCGGCGTGGAGGAGCCCCCAGACATGAGGCAACCTGAGCAGGACGCTCATCTAACTGCGCCCAAAAACTGCCAACATTGCGCACGACCAGCGAGTAATTGAAAAACACCATCGCCGCGACGACCGCGGTCATCGTGCCATCGAGCCCCAAGAAGCCCAACCACCCCTGAGGCGCAAGAAGAGAGCGAAAAGCAACACCCACAACGACTGTGGGTAGAACAAAAGGCACCGAAATGACGGCGCGAAGAAAACGGCGTCCTGGGAAACGACAGCAATACAGGGCGTAGGCGCCCGGAATCCCTAGAATCAACGAAAAAGTCGTGCCCAGAAGAGCCATCCACAGGGTGCGGCCGATGACTTTCCAGGTTCGAGAAGCCCCCAAAAGCTCACCTAAGCCTGAAAGGTCAATCCCACTGCCCTCAGCGCTAAATCCCTTGGCGATGAGAGTGGCCGCTGGCCACGCAAAAAACAGCGTAAGAAACGCCAGGGGGACGCCGAGGGCCACTGCCCCGGCGCCCACCCTAAGCGCACGCTGCCGAAAATCTGTCACCCAAGAACCGTTTCTTGCCAGGTCTTGAGCCACGCAGTCGAATTCTTCTCAATATCCTGAGGATCAACGCGCAGGGGTTTATCGGCCAGAGGGCCAAACTTTTGCAGAGCCTCGGGCGCCTGGCCCTTGTAGGGGTGCATATAGGTCGCCTTCGAAATTGCGCTCTGGACTTCATCAGAGAGCAAGAATTCGATGAACTTTTTTGCTCCTTCGGAGTTCTTCGCGCCCTTGAGGACACCGGCATATTCAACCTGACGGAAGCAGGTATCAGTGATGGCACCGGTCGAGCTTTCAGTTCCTGCATCATTGACCGCATAGGCGGGAGAAGAACCGTAGGACACCATCATGGGGTAGCTGCCCTTACCTTCACCGGCGCTGTAGTCAACGTTGAATGCCTGCGACCAACCCTCGGTAATCTTCACGCCATTGTCCTTGAGCGACTTCCAGTACTGGGCGTATCCATCGGGACCAAACTTTGCGATCGTTGCCAGCATGAATGCCATTCCTGGCGTTGATGATGTCGGGTTCATAGCGACAAGCATGTCCTTGTACTGAGGCTTCGTCAGGTCTTCGAAGCTCGTGGGCACAGCAAGCTGATGGTCGGCAAACCACTTCTTGTCGTAATTCACGCAGACATCGCCACGATCGATGGGAACCAAACCGGGTTCGCCCTGGAAATTGTCATCTGCATTGGGCGAGGTGATGTGTGCATCCTCGATGATTCCCTGACCAGCAACGCGGGTCGAAACCGTATTGTCCAGGCCGAAAACTGCATCTCCCAGGGGTGAATCCTTGGTAAGAACCAGCTGATTGGCCAGCTCTCCACCGTTACCGATCGCTTGGATTTTCGCGGTGATTCCGGTCTTCTCATGGAACTTGTCCAGAAGGTCCTGGGGGAAGTCGAATGAATCGTAGGCAAGAATTGTGACGCTTTGTTCGCCCTGTGCCGAGGCCGTGCCAGCCTGTGTTGCGGCACCATTTTGAGCACTTCCCGTGCAAGCTGCAAGAGAGCTTGCTGCAACCAAAAACGTCGCAGTTGATCCGATCAAACGGACGCGACGATGCGTCGAAAAAGTAGACATTTTCATCCTCCGCTAATGATGGAGGGCTAGGCTGCCTCGGGGGAGGCAGCCTGGAGATTGCGACTTCCTACGCCGGCATAATCCGGATCAGGTGTAAGGGTCTGCATTCGCACTCTCAGCCCACGGTGGGCTCCCCTGTCTTACCCGGCAAGCATAGCGCATCAAGCTGAGAGGGATGTACGGCCTCGGCGCCCCAGAGAACGGTGGCGACGGATCACACCAACCACGGTGATGCTAAGCATCCACGCAGCCGACATCAGCAGTCCCTGCAAACTCTCGGTTTCCAGGGAAAGGACGACAACCATTGCAGCAATGAAGGCAATAAAGAGCCACGCGGAAAAGACACCGCCAGGAAGCTGAAAGGTCGAGCTGCGATGCTTGTTTGGATACTTCCGCACGTAGAGCAGGTAGGCAATAACAATCAAAACCCACACGACCATGAAGAGTGTGGCTGACATTGAGGTCACCACGGTGAAAACACTCAGGATTGAATCGCCAAAAGCCAGAAGAACAGCGGCCGAAAGCAAGAACACACACGAAAGGAAGAGCGCGTTCTGGGGGACGTGTCGCTTTGACAGACGGCCAAAGAAGGGGGCCGCATCACCCTGAAGCGAGAGGGAGAAGAGCATCCTCGAGGTCGAGTAGATCCCCGAGTTGGCCGACGAGGCCGCAGAAGTGAGAACTACCAAGTTCACCAGTGAAGCCGCCGCTCCCAGCCCCGTCATCGAGAACATCGTGACGAAAGGCGACTGGGCCTTATCAATCTGATCCCAGGGAGTCACCATCATGATGACCGCAAGAGAGCAGATGTAGAACAGAATAACGCGAACGGGAATCGAGTTGATTGCCTTGGGAAGAGTTTGCGTGGGGTTCGAGGTCTCGGCAACGGTCGTTCCAACAAGCTCGATACCAACGAAAGCAAAAATTGCGATCTGGAAGCCACCCAGGAATCCACTCAGTCCCGTGGGGAATAGGCCTCCGTGACTCCACAGGTTTGAAACCGCCGCGGTTGTACCGTTGCTGTCGTGCATGCCAATTGCGATCATAACGACGCCGACAACAATCAGAGCAATGATTGCGACGATCTTAATCATCGCAAACCAGAATTCGGTCTCTCCGAAAGCCTTGACGGTCATCGCATTGAGAGCAAAGAGAAGGATCGCCGTAGCAAGAACGGGAATCCACGCGGGGAGGTTCGGAAACCAAAAACGCACGTAACCGGTGATGGCAACAACGTCAGCAATACCTGTGACCACCCAACACAGCCAGTAGGTCCATCCCATGACGAACCCCATAGTTGGGCCAAGGAAGTGTCGAATGATATCGGCAAAAGTGCCGTATCTCTTATCCGAAAGAAGGATCTCACCCATCGCACGCATGAACAGGAAGAGCACACTGCCAATGATCAGATAGACCAGAAGGATCGAGGGACCAGCCGTTGCAATGGTCTTTCCGGAACCCATGAAGAGGCCGGTACCGATTGCGCCGCCAATAGCGATGAGCTGGATATGGCGGTTCGTTAGATTGCGCTGAAGCTCGCGGCCCGAGGCATCGCCGAAGCTCTGCTCATCGTGTTCGCTGGTGCTCATTGTGATCCGTTCTCTCAGTTGAGCTTTCCACGCTAGCATGCCCCACCCGGATAGATGGGAGAAAATGGCTTGCATGAGTGAAGTGATGATTTCCGTCGCCAATGTTCCCACCGAGCGCGCACAGACCAGCACTTGCGTCTTGAGCTGAAGACTTCTCCCGAGGCCGTGGAACACCTTGAGTTTGTCGTCGGGATTCACCTGGCTCGCTTCGGGTATCGCGATGGGCTTGAGCTTGCGTGGATGAGGAAAAATCTAAGCGATGGTGAGGAAATTCCCGGAACCACGCAGGGCCCCCTAACAGCAGAGGATGTCGAGCGTCACCGACGCTCTAAGTAATCCTTCGCGCTATCAACGGCCTGATCCCACAAACCGGCTTCGTCTTCCCAAAGCTGGTAGGCCTCGTCCTCATCTTCACCGAGGGCGGCAATTCCCGATTCCTCAACGTGAAGTGCGATCTTACCTTTTTCTTCTGAGAGCGAGATCTCAATAGTCGTCAGTGTTTCTTCGGGGAATTCATCACTGGCCACGGGGTACCAGCGGAATCGCACAACATCCATGGGATCTTCGTCGAGTTTCTCGACAAGCCATGTTCCCGCTTCCGGATCGGTAACGTGGTACAGCCCGTCATCACCGTGCTCAACATCATGGTCACCCAGCGGTCCATCATTGATCCACCAGCCGGGTTCAGAGACCAAGGCCCAGGCATTCTCAATGGTGGTGTCAATGAGCACGTCGGCTTCAACACTATCCGTGTTCTGACCTGGGGTTTCTGTTTCGTCATCACCGAAGAAGTCCATAGCTCAACGTTAGCGAGCCAATGCCCAGCTGCCAAGGCCAGTGGGTAAATTGGCGGCAGGGCAAGTCTCTACGGACCTACTCGGTCCCAGTCATTTCCAGGCGTGTCTTTACAGAATCTGTGCTTCTAGGAATCAGCCCCGCACTGAAGATCGGCACTGGGAACGGCGTTACGCAGGAAGTAACCTTCGACAGCTGTCGCCACACACTTGCTCCCGTTCTTCGAGTACGCGGTGTGGTTCCAACCATCCCAAGTCACCAATACGCCTGACGACAGTTGCTTCGCCAGATTCTGAGACATCACGTAGGGGGTTGCAGGATCATGAGTCGTACCAACGACCATGATGGGGGCTGCGCCCTCAGCCTTGATTGCGTGGCGCTTCGCGTGCTTGGTCGGCCAGCCTTCAAGTCCGGCGGAGGTGTAGCCGGCAAGATCGTCAAAGATCATCAGCTCTTGCTTAAGTGCTGTCGCGTCCTTCTCCCACTGGGCTGCGTCACCAACAGGCTCGTAGTCCAAGGAGTTAATAGCAACGATCGCATCCATCGAATTCGATGAGTAGCTTCCGTCCTTGTTGCGTTCGCTCAGCAAGTCCGCAACGTAGAGCAGCGTCGAGCCGTCCTCTGAGTTCAGCGCTTGCTGCATTCCCTGCGTGAGGATTGAATACGTCTGCGTCGAGTACAGCAGCCCAACGACAGCGCTCATGGCAAGCTCGTGCGTGAGAGGGCGGTTCGGATCTGAGGTTTGAAGCGGGGTGTTGTACAGGCGATCAAAGAAGTTCTTCATCTGCTTCATGCCGGCATCTGCATCGCCCTTGAGCGGGCAGTTACGCGCCGCCTGGCAGTCCTCCACCCAGTGACGCAAAGAGGCCTCGAAGCCTCGCATCTGCATGGCAGAGAGCTCATCGCCGCTGACCGAGGGGTCAAGTGCACCGTCGAGCACCATGTGACCGACATTTCCGGGGAATTGCTCGGCGTAGGTGGCGCCCAGGAAAGTGCCGTAGGAGTAGCCCAAGTAGTTGAATTTCTCTTGTCCAAGCAGCGCGCGAACCATATCGAAATCCTTCGACGCATTCACGGTATCGATGTGCTTGAAGATGTCACCGCTGAGGTCTTGACAGCCCTTGGCGAGATCTCGAGAAGTATCCCCTGCGAGCTTGATCATTTCTGCGGGACTTGCGTTCGGGTCGATCGGGTTTCGCGTTCCAGCTGCGTCGCCGTCACGCTCTTTATCAGTTCGACAACGGACAGGGGTTGATGCTCCGACACCTCGCGGATCCAGAGCAACGATGTCGAAAGCCGAGACAAGCCCCGTACCCAAAGAGCTGGTGACCTGCGAGGTAATTGAGGACACCGATGCTCCACCGGGACCGCCAAGGTTGTAGAAAAGAGCCTTTCCTTCACTCTGATCCCCGCGGTGGACCGCCAAGGCAAGGGTGATTTGATTCCCGTCGAGGTTCTCCCAGTCCAGCGGTGCGGTCAGCGACGCACACTGGTACTTATCGATATCGCGCGGGGCAGATACCCCGGTGCTTGTGATTTCCGAGGCCTCACATTGTCGCCAATTGAGCGGCTGAGAGTAGAACTGCTCTTTCGTGGGCTTGCCGGGAAGCGGGTCTGCTGCATGCGCAACCGTCACCTTGTTTTGGCTGTTCGAGGGGCCTGCGGCGGCGCTGGTGGCAGCCTGATCGATGGCATTCTTCGCGTAGTATGCGATGCCGAAGTTTGTGGCAAGCGCAAGGACGATCAACACGGAGACGATCAGGCGGGAGCGTGAATTCATGCCTCTACCCTATTCGATGTCTAGACCTGCGGTCGAAGTGAGAGTGCCATCGACTCCAAAATCAGAGGGACTGACATGTTTGTTGTCAGCCGCTTTCGAGCTTCCTCAATCGCCTGGACTCTCTTCATGGTCTGCTGCGGGGTGGATTGAGCGCACAGCTGGTCGATGAGATCTAGACAGTCATCATTGATTGGCTCTTGATCCGTTCCCAATTGACGCAGGAGAACGTCCCTATAGATCCCCAAGAGGTCAACGAGGGCTCGATCAAGAGAATCTTGAATGGCTCGCTTTGAGCGTCGCTTCTGGTCGTCTTCAAGTTCACGGATACGTGCACGTTGATGCGAGGCCGGGCTCTGACCTTCTTCCATTCCCAATTGGCGCATCAGTTCGGCTTTTTCGCGGGCATTGCGTTCTTCAGATTGGGATTCTGCTTGAGTTTTCGCAATGGAGAGGAGGTCTTCAGCGGCAAAGATCGCTTCACCAACAGAACGTACCTGCGCCGGGGCAGTAATAATCTGTCGGCGACGCTGACGCATCTTGGGGTCTTTAGCGAGGGCCCGAGCCAAGCCGATATGCGATTGGGCTGCACGGGCTGCAGATAGTGCATCCGCAGGATCAACACCGTCACGACGGACAAGAAGGTCTGCGACGGCATGCGGGTCTGGAATTCGCAGTCCCAGATGCCGACACCGCGAACGGATGGTGGTGATCATGTCTTCTGCACTGGGAGCACAGAGCAGCCAGACTGTGCGCTCTGGCGGTTCTTCAATCGCCTTAAGAAGAACATTCGCCGTTCGTTCCATCATGCGGTCAGCATCTTCGATGACGATGACCCGCCAACGCCCCTGCGAGGGTGCGGTCTGTGCACGTAAGACGATCTGGCGAACCTCATCGATACGAATTTGCGTGGATTCCGTGGTGAGGATCGAGACATCACCGTTTGTCCGAGCCATTGTGGTGCGACATCCTGGACACTGTCCGCATCCGGGGAACTCTCCGGTGCACTGAAGGGCCGCTGCAAAAGCGATTGCCGCAACCGAACGTCCCGAACCGGGAGGCCCAGTGATGAGCCATGCATGGGTCATTGAGCGAGACGGATCATCAGCGGGCACAGTCACGGACGAGGCATCTGCGCGCACGGAGGCGGAAGTTTCCACAGCTGGATGCGCCTCTTGGGCATGGTCGAGGATTGCTCGGGCGCCTTGAGCCGCCTGTTGCAATACCGTCAGGGCATGTTCCTGGCCGACCAATTCATCCCAAACGCTCACAGAAGAATGCCATCCTCTTCCAAAAGAGCCCAGAGCGTTGCCTGAGATTCAACGGGCTTAGTATCTTCTGCAGTTTCTTCGGGTAATCCCTGGAATGCCGCATCCACACGTTCTTCCAGAACTCCGCGAATCTCACTGAAGACCTGATCTTCGGTACCCACGCCATCAATGACGACAATGCGATCTGCTTCAGAATCTGCAAGTGCCAAGTACTGGTGACGAACGCGCTCATGGAACTCCATAGATTCGCGTTCCATGCGGTCCGGTTCTCCCCCGCGACGCCTGGCGGCAACTTCCGGTGGAACGTCAATCAGCAAAGTGAGATCGGGGAGCAAACTTCCCGTTGCCCACATGGACAGGCTGCGAATTTCATCCACACCCAAGCTGCGCGCAGCCCCTTGATAGGCCAAAGACGAGTCAATGTAGCGATCGACCAGAACAATTTCCCCGCGTTCAAGGGCCGGCCTGATCAGGGTCGCGACATGGTAGGCACGATCAGCGGCATACAGCAGTGCTTCAGTACGGGGATCAACATCTTCCGGCCCGTCCTGAACCAATTGACGCAGAGTCGCCCCCAGCTCTGTTCCACCGGGTTCTCGCGTGACAACCACCTGTTGTCCACGTTCTTCGAACCACTGGCGAACCCGCTGAATTTGGGTACTTTTACCGGTCCCATCACCACCTTCAAAGGTGATGAAGAGTCCGCGCCCCGCCTGTGCACCACTACCCATTGATCTCATGTCTCTATCTTGACAGTGCCCACCCGCATTTGCGTCCATTTTGGCAGCGGGTGGGCGAAAGAAAATTCCTTCTCGTTACTTCTTAGCCGAAGTCTTCTTCATCGTGCGTCGAGTTGTTGTCTTCTTCGCAGTCGTCTTACGGGTGCGCTTGGGAGCAGGTCCCTTCGCGCGCTTATCGGCCAGAAGTTCGTAGGCGCGTTCAGCGGTCAGATCCTCGACGGTTTCAGCGCGAGGAACGGTCACGTTAGTCTCACCATCGGTGATGTAGGGACCGAAACGGCCATCCTTAACGGTGACCTTCTTACCCGACACCGGATCCTCACCAAATTCACGCAGCGGGGGCTTTGCTGCTCCGCGGCCTCGTTGTTTGGGCTGAGAGTAGATCTCCAGCGCCTGAGCCAAGGTGATCGTCAGAAGCTGATCTTCACTGGGAAGAGTGCGCGAATCGCTTCCCTTCTTCAGGTACGGGCCGTAGCGACCGTTTTGCGCGGTAATGACCTCACCGTCAGAGGGATCAACGCCAACTTCACGCGGAAGCGAGAGCAGTGCAAGCGCGTCTTCCAGCGTGATGGTCGCCAGATCCATCGACTTGAACAACGAGGCCGTGCGCGGTTTTGCCGCAGCCTTCTTTCGCGTCTTCTTCGCGAGCTTCCCGTCTTCAGAAGCTTCCGCTTCTTCAGTTTCTTCGGGCAGGATCTCCGTCACGTAGGGACCGTAGCGGCCATTCTTTGCCACAAGCATGTGTCCACTTGCGGGATCGATTCCCAATTCGCGTCCATCATCTGCAGCAAGCGCGAAGAGTTCCGTGATCTTCTCTTCGGTCAGTTCATCGGGGGCGACCTCGGGCGGCACATTTGCGCGCGTCCCATCGGCCCTCTCCAAGTAGGGTCCGTAACGGCCCACTCGCAAGGTGACGCCATTTCCCATATCAATGGAGTTCACCGCGCGAGCATCAATATCGTCTCCCAGGGATTCAACCTGGAACTTCAGGCCGTCAGCGTCGCCCTTACCGTCTACACCGAAGTAGAAGGTGCTCAAAAACTCGTGGCGATCTTCGCTTCCCGCTGCGATCTGGTCCAGATCGTTTTCCATCGATGCCGTGAAGTCGTAGTCGACCAGGTTCGACAGGTTTTCTTCCATCAGTCGCGTGACCGAGAAGGCTAGCCAGGTGGGAACCAAGTACTGGCCTCGGTGGGTGACGTAGCCGCGATCGCCAATGGTTTGAATCGTTGCCGCATAGGTCGAGGGGCGACCAATTCCGAGCTCTTCCATGGTCTTCACCAGGGTTGCTTCGGTGTAGCGACCCGGGGGCTGAGTCTGGTGGCCCTGCGCCTGCGCTTCTTCAAGCAGCGCGAGCTCACCTTCACTCACCTGAGGGAGGGTCTTCTCAGCATCGGTCGTTTCCGCGTCGTAGCGTCCCTTGTCCTGGCCTTCCTGGTAGGCCAACCGGAAGCCGGGGGAAGTAATAACTGTTCCCGAGGCGCTGGACAGCACTGCGTGAGGCTGACCTTCGACCTCGATATCGGTCCGCACGCGGATGGTTGCGGTAAAGCCAAGGGCATCCGCCATCTGCGAAGCGACGGTGCGCTTCCAAATCAAGTCATACAGTGCAAGCTGCTGACGATTCAAAACCGAGGCAACTTGCGCGGGGGTGCGGAAGTGATCCCCGGCGGGGCGAATGGCCTCGTGAGCTTCTTGCGCACCCTTAGAGGTGGTGCCGTAGATGCGAGGCTTCTCAGCCACGGCCTCGGCCCCATAAAGTTCCTTAGCCTGCTGACGGGCAGCCCTGATGGCCTGCGAGGACAACGCAGTAGAGTCGGTACGCATGTAGGTGATGAAGCCCGACTCGTACAGGGACTGAGCGGTACGCATCGTCGAGGAAGCATTCCAGTGAAGCTTGCGGGAAGCTTCCTGCTGCAGCGTCGATGTCGTGAAGGGCGCTGCCGGACGGCGACGGTAGGGCTTCTGCTGGACGGAATCGATTGCGGAATCGCGCGCGGCCTCGAGCGCTGCGGCGAAGAGCGGCGCGGAATGGGCATCGAGGTGGAAGGCCTCGTTCTTCACAGCCTTCGCGGAAAGTCGACCGTTTTCATCGAAATCGGAACCGGTTGCAACGGGACGATCATCAATGTGCGAAACCTTTGCGCCAAAAGACTGGCCCGAAGCTGCGAATTGGGTATCGATCGACCAGTACTCTGCACTCACATGCGACATGCGGTCGCGCTCGCGATCAACAACCAAGCGCGTTGCGACCGACTGCACGCGGCCCGCGGACAGGGAGGGACGAATCTTGCGCCAGAGCAGCGGCGAGACCTCGTAACCGTAAAGACGGTCAAGAATTCGGCGAGTTTCTTGGGCGTCGACAAGGTCGGTGTCGAGCTCGCGAGTATTTTCCAGAGCGCGTTGGATCGCTTCCTTCGTAATTTCGTGGAAGACCATGCGGCGCACAGGAACCTTGGGCTTGAGGACTTGGAGAAGGTGCCAAGCGATAGCCTCACCCTCGCGGTCCTCATCAGTTGCCAGGAAGAGTTCGTCGGACTCTTTCAGGAGCTTCTTGAGCTCGGTGACCTTTTTCTTCTTGTCGGGATTGACCACGTAGTAAGGGGTGAAGCCATCCTCAACATCGACGGCGAAGCGCCCGTAGGGACCCTTCTTCATATCGGCGGGCAGTTCCGAGGGCTGCGGAAGGTCGCGAATGTGACCGATCGAGGCGGTCACATGGTAGTCGGGTCCCAAGTATCCTTCGATCGTCGCCGCCTTGGCGGGAGACTCCACGATCACCAGCTTGGTCGCTGCCATTGTTTGTCCCTTCCGTTGCTACCTCGTATTTGTAGCACTTTTTGTTGGTCCTTCGATGGCGAGCGCCGCCGGAGTGCCACTGGGTAGGACCTTACCGCGTTACGGGGCTTTCCGGGAACCGATATGTTTTTCCGCGCGTCTTTTGTGGATAATTCCCGAGGCCTGGGCTGCGTCTTTCGCACAAGCGTGCACCCATATCCATCGGCAGCAAGCCAACTAGAGACACACTATGAGAATCTGTACAATATTCTGTACATACGTGACGAAGTGAGGAGCACCCATGAAGACCATGACCTACAGTGAGTCGCGCGCACGCTACGCCGAGGTCCTCGATCAGGTTGTCAACGACCGCGAGGAAATCATCATCACCCGCCAGGGCCACGAGAGCGCCGTCATCATGGCGCTCGACGAGTACGAGTCCCTCATGGAGACCGTCTACCTCATGCAATCCCCCGCAAATGCCCGCCACCTGCGCGAATCGATCGCCCGCCACCGTGCTAGTGAAGGTGTCGTCCACGACCTCGTTGAGCTCGACGAGAACTGACCGTGCACATCACGTGGGACGAGGAAGCCTGGAACGACTATGTTTGGTGGCAGTTCGAGGATCGCAAGACCCTCAAGCGCATCAACGCCCTCATCAAGGACATTCAGCGCAACGGGAACGAGGGTATCGGCAAACCTGAACCCCTCCGTTACGAGTTCTCGGGGTACTGGTCGCGGCGGATCAACTCACGTCACCGCCTGATCTACCAGATCAGCGACGACGGCAAAACCCTCTGGATCATCTCCTGCCGCTACCATTACGGCCAGTAGCTCCCACGGTTTAAAGCAGCGCGCTGCCCAGGCGGCAGATGTTATCGATGTAGTGCTTGTACCAGGGAAGCGCGTTCCATTCCTCAAGGCTGAGCAGTCGCGAAGACGCTTCGATTCGCTTGTTATTCCCCTCCAGAAGTTGGACAAGATGAGGATCCTGAGCCAAAAGCATTACTTCGTAATTCAAACCGAAGGATCGGTAATCCATATTCGATGAGCCGATAGCGGCAAGCTCCCCGTCGATCACCACATACTTCGAGTGGAGCATATGGGGCGGCGCATAAAGATGGACATTCACTCCAGAGATCAAGAGAGACTCGTAGTATGCACGCTGAGCATGTCCTACCAAGAATTGGTCGAATTGCTCTGAAACATAGAGGTCAACGCGAACTCCTGACATTGCCGCGCCGGAGAGTGCGGCAAGAAGGGGTTCGTCCGGGATAAAGTACGGGCTGGCAATAGTGACATGCTTTCGAGCCTGTGACACCATCGCAATGAACATCCGCAGATTCGGTTCTGAGGGATACGACGGCCCGGATGGAATAACCTGCATCGGTTGTCCCATGGCGCTGTCATTCACTTCGCCGTCCCTGGAAAAATTGAGTTCTTCAAGCGAAAGCTCCTGTTTGGCGGCGTAGTACCAATCTGAAGCAAAAACAGCTTGAAGCTGACGGACCACCGCACCGCTTACTTCGACGGAAGTATCGTGATATTCAATTCCCGCCTTTTGGTAGGCAGGAGTGTCATAGTCTGACGCCACCAAATTGTGTGAACCGATGAAGGCTTTCTGGCCATCAATGATGAGCAGCTTGCGGTGGTTACGCAGGTCAGGACGTCGAATGTGACCTTTAAAGATACTCATGGGCAGCATTAGATGCCATTCGATCCCAGACTCGTCGAGCATTCGGGTAAAACCACGCCATCCGGGAATAGTGCGAAGCCCGTGATGGTCGATCAGCAATCGAACTTTGACCCCGCGAGCGTGGGCACGAACCAAGGCTTTGTAGAGCGGATCAGTGGAATGATCCCACGAGGTCTGGAAGTACAGGACATTCACGTGATGAGTCGCTTGATCGACCTCGTGTGCCATCGCTTCAAAAGCTTGGGCAGTATCGCCGAGAAGCTGCAGAACACGCCCATGACTGGGCGGGAAAGAGGTTTGTTTTTGGTTAAGCCGCATCAGTGCGGCTGTGCGCTCATCCATTCCGTCATTAACTGGGCCACTTTCACTTCCCCTATCACCGCACAAGATTCCCTTGACCAGTTGGTGCGCCGCCGGATCCGAGCGCAGAGACTTTCCCATTGCCCACCATGAACCGAAAAATAGGTACAGCGGGACGCCAACAACTGGCCACAGAAAGATCAGTAACAGCCATGCCGTCGAGGTTGATGCCCTGCGCCTTTTGGGGACAACACCCAAGGCAATCAAGCGAATCGCTAGGTCAATAGCTCCGACAAGGAGCCACAGCCACAGGGGCGGCTGATGGGTTAGAGGCGCGGGGAGAGGCATCGCAGTTACTCCTGGTCCGATTCGACTCGAAGGAATCCCCAACGAATTAAGGTGCGCACCTGCGGGAAGAGTTCTTCTTGAAGCTGCAGGGAATCACATTCCAATAGGGCTGCAAGAGCACCGCAGATCTGGCCAACGCTGAGTTGACCATCCGATGCACCAACCAAGGCGCTCAAAGCAGTGGTCGAGGCAACCGATTGTCCAAGCCCTCCACCTTGGTGAAGAACCAAGGCGGAGGGATCTTGCGCTCCGGGCATGAAATATCGTTCTTCCGTCACATCGGAAGCAAAGCGCAGGTGAAGGTCACTGAGATCATCGGGGAGTCGCAAGGATGCAAGCGCACGCTGAACGTCTTCGCCGGACGGGGATTCTCCTCCTTCAAGCTCATCGCATTCGCAAACGCCCGAGCGCGGCGTATCGAGCTTTTGCAGGGCAACCATGCCCATGCCAATTTCGACAACTCCTGCCTGGACGAAGTCATCAAGCCACTGGGCGTATTCACGTTCGTAGTCTTCGCGCTGATGCAATTGCTGACCGGAATCACGAAGCCACATTTCAACGTAGTGCGCGGGATCAAGCCGGTCTCGCTGCACAATCCAAGCGTCAACGGGAAGGTCTTCGACCCACGAGCGCACAACATTTTCCCAGTCGTCAGGGTGCCCCAAGCGTCCGGGAATCTCCCAATTCGCAAGGAGTTGCGTAACACCGCCGGGCTTAAGGTAGTTCGGGCTTTCCCGGATCACCGTGCGCACCAGATGATCGCGGCTCATTCCACCATCGCGGTATTCCAACACCCCCGAGGTGCGAAGTGAATCTGGGGTGATAACAAAGGGCGGATTCGAAGCGATCAGATCGAATTCTTCGCCTTCGACCGGTTCAAAAAGGGATCCTTGACGAACATCCAACTCGACACCGTTAAGCGCGGCATTGAAGCGCGTGATCTCACAGGCCCTCGACGATAGGTCGGTTGCGACAACGCGAGTAGCGTGTGTGGCCAAATACAAGGCTTGGATTCCACACCCACACCCCAGGTCCAAGGCGGATTCGACAGGAGTTCGAAGCGTGGCCTTCAAAAGAGAGGTTGTTGCCCCACCGATTCCCAGAACGTGATCTGGGCGAATGGGCTCCCCCGTCACGTCTTCACCCAGGTCCGACAGGATCCACCAGTTTTTGAGGCCACCTTGAAGCTGCGCGGCGTGAGGACGCAGATCGTAATTTGCCTTGAAAAGTTGCTGACCCGAGGGAGATTCCGCATCGAGTGCGGGAAAAATCAATCCCAGGTCGACCGCGCCGCGCACCCCGAGGCTAGGCAGAGCCTGCGCCAGAACCTCCCCACTTTCAGCGCAGCCCAAGACAAAGAAGCGTGTCAACACCGCAGCTGGGGAATCTTTCCGCTGAAGTTCACGAACAGCAGGAACCCTTTGATTACGCATGAGCGCAGCGCGCGCCATCGGGGTGATCATGGTTTCCATCGCGTCGACACTCCAGCCGGCTCTACTCAAATCGGCTGCCAAGCGCGCGATCAGTCCGGGTTCCAATCCCGGTGTTGGACTGGGAAGAGTGTCAATCAGCGATTCCGTCATACCATTACTTTCTCACGCCTGACCTGCATCTGCGTCGACTTATTCATGCAAGTTCTCAGGCACATATTCCCACGAGCTCCCCCACCGCGCAGGCCCTCCCGCTCGCCCATTAGAATGCCTGTGTCTCCAAGGAAAAGGATGAGTGGATGTCTGGCGGACTGGTAGCACTTCTGGACGATATTGCGACCCTCGCAAAAGCCACGGCTTCGTCTATTGATGACGTTGCATCAAGCGCGGTGAAGGTATCGGCCAAAGCGGTTGGCGTCGTCATCGACGACACCGCTGTTACTCCGCAGTACGTTTCCGGACTTTCCCCCAAGCGCGAGCTGCCGATTATCGGAAAAATCGCCAAAGCCTCGTTAATCAACAAGCTGATTGTTATTCTGCCGGTCGCGCTGCTGCTCACGTGGTTTGCACCGCAGGTCTTGCCTTTCCTCCTCATTGCGGGCGGTGCTTACCTGTGTTTTGAGGGCGGCGAGAAGGTTCTCGAGGCCCTACACTGGCTTCCCGAACACAAAGACTCAGGCGGAGACACGACTCCTCAAAGCGCGGAAGACCTCGAAAAAAGCATCGTCTCTTCTGCCTCGCGCACGGACCTCATTCTTTCCTCGGAAATCATGCTGGTCTCCATGGACGGACTGAACGCCGAGTCCATGTCGATGCGGGTCGCGGTCTTGATCGCGGTCGCTTTCTTCATGACCTTCTTTGTCTACGGGATCGTTGCTGTCCTGGTGCGCATGGATGATTTCGGGCTTCGCTTAGCCAAGGGCGCGACGCATCCAGACGATAACCGTCCCGGTCCCGCGGATAATATCGGCCGCGGAATTGTGCACGTGATGCCCAAGGTTTTCAACGCAATCGGCGTTGTTGGAACGGTGGCGATGCTGTGGGTTGGCGGCCACCTGGTCATTGAAAACCTTGCGAAGGTGGGCATCGAGGTCTTCCACAACATCGTGTCGACGATCGAGCACGCGCTCGCTTCGGGCGGCGGTTTCCTTGGCTGGCTTGTTGAGACCGCATGCGCGGCAGTGTTTGGCATTGTGCTCGGCTCGCTGATCACCGGAGTTGTCGTTGGGGTTTCCCATCTTTTCCGCCGAGGCCGAGGCCACTGAGCCTTCCCCCTCTCCCCTTTTGCGTGGTGCGTTGAGCGCTGAGTGAACTCGCCCACCTCTACGCCCATACCTAGGGACTTAAGTACTAGGCTTGGGGTATCAACCCCTAAGTGTAAGGAGAGCCCGATGAGCGTTTACACCCTTCCCGAACTTCCCTACGATTACTCGGCACTGGAGCCCCACATCTCTGCAAAGATCATGGAGCTGCACCACGATAAGCACCACGCCAACTACGTGGCCGGCGCAAACACCGCACTGGAGAAGCTGGAAGCAGCTCGCGAAGCCGGTGATTTTGCCGCAATCAACCTGTGGGAAAAGAACCTGGCCTTCAACCTGGGTGGCCACACCAACCACTCGATCTTCTGGACGAACATGACCGGTGACGGCGCTTCTCGCCCCGAAGGCAATCTGGCCGACGCCATCAACGAGTTCTTCGGTTCCTTCGAGAAGTTCCAGGCACAGTTCGCTGCTGCAGCCCTCGGCCTGCAGGGTTCCGGCTGGGCCGTTCTCGCATGGGACACCCTGGGCAAGCGCCTCGTGACCTACCAGCTGACCGATCAGCAGGGCAACATCCCCGTTGCAACCGTTCCGCTGCTCATGCTGGACATGTGGGAGCACGCTTTCTACCTGGATTACCTCAACGTCAAGGCCGACTACGTCAAGGCCTGGTGGAACGTTGTGAACTGGGAGAACGTCGCACAGCGTTTCGCAGCAGCCCTGTGATCACTGCTCGTTTGTTTTAAAGCTTGTGGCCCCCACCAAAAGGTGGGGGCCACAAGCTTATCCACGGGCGTTATCCGCAACCTGCAGACAGTCGTTATCCAAGACGCCTCTGGAGTTCTCGATACTGGGCGAGCTTTTGCTGAACATCAGTGATGTAGCTAATCAGCATGACTTCATCAACGCGGTGGTTACGCGCAAAGTTCGCAACCGTCTGAGCAACCTGGTCGTAGGTGCCGATGATGATCGAACGATCGCGTTGTGCCCATCGCAGTGCGTCTTCTCGGTCTTCGGCGCTCATCTGTTCTGGTCGCTGGAATCGCACTGGCCGCCCCAGTCGCAAACACATACGGAAACTCAAGGCCGGAAGTGCTTGTTCAAGCGCTTCCGCTTCAGTTTCTGCAGCGCTCACCGCGAGCGCAGAAAGCGTCTGTCCTTCACCTCCACCCAGATTTTCAGGCAGGTGTGCGCGGTAATGGTCCATGACCTCGGGCTGTTGCTGGCCGCTAAAGAACTGCGCATAGGCATAGTTCATGTTTCGAGTCCCCGCCCACGCCGCGCTCTGGCCTGAAGACCCCAGCAACCACAGTTCGGGAAGCTCATCAGGGCGCGGGTAGACACCAACTGAGGCGTAGGGATGTCCCTCGGGCAGGGTTCCTCGCATGAAAGCCAGAGTTTCATCGATCAGAGCATTGATCGACCCCGGATCAATCGTTGTCCCCTGGTTGAGTGCGCGGGCGGAGATCATGTCACCGCCGGGAGCACGTCCCAATCCCATGTCAACGCGACCGGGGAACAAGGTAGCCAGAGTGAAGAACTTTTCGGCCATCTGCAAGCTGCCCTGGTGCATGGCCATCACTCCGCCTGAACCAATGCGGATGCGCGAGGTCCGGTCCAGAAGGTGGGTCATCACCAACTCGGGAGCGGAGGACATAAAGACCGGTGTGTTGTGGTGCTCTGCGATCCAGAAACGATGGAAATCCATCTCTTCTAATCCGCGAGCCAAGGACACCATGTCTTCTAGTGCCTGATGCGGAGTCGATCCGTCAAAAAGCGGAACCTGTTCCAGTGCTGAGAGGCGCATTGTTGCCCTTCCGTTTCACAAAATATCCGCTACTTAAACACGGTTATTCTTGAGGATATTCCGCCAGCAAGGTCACACTCACCTCAGCGGAAAGCAGCACCACGCCTCGGCGGAATCGCGGGCATACCCAAGCCGACCACGCGGTGTCCCTCGCCATCAGAGGAACCACCAGCGGAGCCGCATCCGCAACCACCGCAGGAGGCACCAGAAACGGCCTCGCCACCCAGGTCTTCGGAATCGAAATCAATCCCGACCAGCTGCAGCACGCCATCGTCTTCACCATCGCGCTCGGCGGCATTGTGCTGTTGCACAGCGGTTGCCAGCATCAGCTTGATTCGGTTGAGCTGATTGACTTCCGAGGCGCCCGGATCGTAGTCGACCGCAACAATGTTGGCTTGCGGGTAGCGGTTACGCAGTGCCCGGAACATGCCCTTTCCAACGATATGGTTGGGCAGGCATGCAAATGGCTGCGCGCAGATGATATTCGGGCATCCGTGTTCGATCATGTCGACCATCTCAGCCGTCAGGTACCAGCCTTCACCGGCCTGGTTCCCAAGGCGCGCGATGTCCTCTGAGCGCGAGATCATCTCTTCGATATCGCGATGGGCTTCAAACTTCCCATTTGTCTCTTCGAAGGCCTTGTGAACTGGGATTTCATACTTCTTGAGTAGCCACAGAGCCATGGGCATGATCTTGCGCTGTTTACCGTCGATCCCCAGGTTCTCGTAGTCCCACTCCGCGGTCGCAACCGAATTGTGGAAGAACTGCATGAGTCCGGGAAGCTCGGCTTCACAACCCTCGGCCTCGATGACATCGACCGCGTGGTTATTCGCATCGGGGTGGAATTTCACAAGGATCTCTCCCACCAAACCAACGCGAGGTTTACGCGGAATATCACGCAATTCCAGGGCGTCAAATTCTGCAACGCAGCGCTTGATCAGCGTCGAATAGCGCAGGCGCCCCGTCAGCAGACCTGTCGGACCGACACGTCCCAAGGTCTCAGAGCGATCGCTCACGACCCACTCGCGCACGATCTGATCCCAGCGGCGATACAGTTCCATCGCACTTCCGGGCACGGCCTCGTAAGGTCGGACGCGAAGAAGCATGGACTGGATCGCATCACCGATGACGAAGGCTTGGATTGCCTTGTGGATATGGCGAATTCCGATCTTAAAGCCGGGGTTGTCTTCCAGTCCCTGAACGGAAAGCGCAATGACCGGGACCTGCGGATATCCCGCATCGCGCAGACCCTTACGCAACAGTGCAGCGTAGTTCGTTGCGCGGCACATTCCGCCGGTCTGCGTGATACCGACGGCGGTCTTATCGGGATCCGCGCGCCCCGATACGAATTCGTCAATGAGCTGTCCGATGACGACGATCGCCGGGTAACAGGAGTCGTTGTTGACGTACTTCAGGCCCGTTTCCATGGTCTGGCGGCTGGTGTGCTCAAGGACTCGAACATTGAGCCCCGCGCGCCTGAACAGCGGCTCCAAGAAGCGGAAGTGAATGGGCGACATCTGCGGGGCGAGGATTTCGTAACCGGCCTCGCGCATTTCCTCAGTGAAGACGGCTCGCGCTTCGATGTGTCCGGCCTTGACCTGCTCGGATTCTTCCCGCGCGGCAACCGAAGCCGGGTCCTCGTGTACCGCGGTGTCGATCGTTCCCGAGGCCATGGTTCCTCGCTCCGCAACCGCTGCTTCCAGGGAACGCAGGCGGATCTTCGCGGCACCCAAGTTCGAAACCTCGTCAATCTTGAGGACCGTGTGCACGTCGCCGCGTCCCTCAAGGATTTCTTGAACCTGGTCGGCGGTGATTGCGTCAACGCCACAACCGAAGGAGTTGAGCTGAACCATCTCAAGGTCAGGCTCATCACCCACGCGAGCGGCGGCCTCGTACAGGCGCGAATGGTAGGACCACTGGTCACGCACACGCAGAGGGCGCTCCAGGCGCTGGTCGACGATGGAGTCTTCGGTGAGAACAGCCATGCCCAGGCCGACGATGACCTCGGGAATACCGTGGTTGATTTCGGGGTCGAGGTGGTAGGGGCGGCCCGCCAAGACGATTCCGCGCACTCCGTGTTCGCGCATCCACTCGAGTGCTTCGCGGCCCTTTTCCTTGATTTCATCCTTAACTGCGGCGTCTTCTTCCCAGGCCTTGTCCAGTGCGCGGGTCATTTCTTCGACGCTGATGTCGTAGCCATACTGCGCGAAGGTGCGCACGAGGTGAGCGGGCAGGTAGTCGCGGTTACCGAAGTTGATGAAGGGGCTGATGAACTTCACGCCTGGCTCATTCAGGCGCTCCATGTTGTTGCGGATAACTTCGGGGTAGGTTGCAACGACCGGGCAGTTGAAGTTGTTATCCGCATCGGTGAGCTTTTGCTCGAAGTCGACGCAGGGGTACCAGATCGTTGTGATTCCCTTGTCCAGCAGGGACTCAATGTGTCCGTGGACGAGTTTGGCCGGGTAGCACACGTTTTCAGAGGGGATTGATTCCATTCCCTGTTCGAATAGCTCGTGGTTGCTTCGGCCAGAAATCATCACGCGGAAGCCGAGCTCGGTGAGCATTGTGAACCAGAAGGGGTAGTTCTCGTACATACCCAGAACTCGCGGAATACCGATGTCCCCACGGAATGCCTTTGCTTCGGTGAGGCGTCGGTATCCGAAGATCCTCTTGTACTTCCAGTCATAGAGGTTCGGCAGGTCCGACTTGCGTGGGACCTTTTCAAGGCTTGCCCCGCGTTCGCAACGGTTGCCCGATACGTGCCTTTCTCCATTGGAGAAGGTCGAGATCGTCATCTGGCAGTGGTTTTGGCACAGGCGGCAGGTCTTGCGCGTGGTCTCGACTTGGAAGTCTTCGAGGTCTTCGATGCGTGCAAGCGTCGACTCGCCTTCACCACTGTCGTGCATGCGTGCTGTAAGCGCCGCACCGTAGGCGCCCATAAGTCCGGCGATATCGGGGCGAACAACCTCGCGGCCGGTCAGCAGCTCGAATGCGCGAAGAACCGAGTCGTTGAGGAAGGTTCCACCCTGGACGACAACGCGTTCGCCCAGGTCCGAGGGGTCCTTGAGCTTGATGACCTTGTACAGGGCGTTACGCACGACCGAGTAGGAAAGGCCGGCACTGATATCGCGCACATCCGCGCCTTCTTTTTGCGCCTGCTTGACCGAGGAATTCATAAAGACCGTGCATCGCGTTCCCAAGTCCACAGGATTCGTTGATTCCATGGCCATTTTCGCGAAGCTTCGCACATCGGTTCCCATGGTCTGCGCGAAGGTTTGCAGGAAGGAGCCACAACCGGAGGAGCAGGCCTCGTTGACGGAAATGGAATCGACTGCGTGATCCTTGATCCGCAGGTACTTCATGTCCTGGCCACCGATGTCGATGACCGAGGTAACGCCGGGCTGAATGAATTCCGCTGCGCGATAGTGCGCCATGGTCTCGATTTCGCCTTCATCCATGGTGAGCGCTGCGGTGACCAAACCTTCGCCGTATCCGGTTGCACAGGATCGGCCAATCACGGTCCCTTCGGGCAGTTCGCTGCGGACCCTTCGGACGATTTCTACCGCTGCAGCGACGGGGTCACCTTCGTTGGAGGCATAGTGGGTGAAGACAATCCGATCATCTTCGTCAATGAGAACAGCCTTGATGGTGGTTGAACCCGCATCAATTCCAAGCCAGCAGCGTCCGCGGGCTTGAGAGAGATCAGCCTTCGGAATGACTTCTTGTGCGTGACGCTGGACGAATTCTTCCTTCTCTTCCGGGGTGGCGAAGAGGGGACGCATTCGCGGGGATTCGGCCTCGACCTGAGCAGTGGCGAGGCGGTCGATAAGTTCACCCAACGGGCTTCCCTGCTCTTCGCCTCGTTTCTTTGCTTCTTTCGAGGCCAAGAGCGCGGCCCCGATAGCGACGTAAAGTTGCGCATTTTCCGGGGTAATGAAGGACTCCGCCTTAGGTAGCAGGGTCTTGTAGGCCTCGCGAAGTTGAGGAAGAAAGTGCAGCGGGCCACCAAGGAACATGACGTTTCCGCGAATGGGCCGACCGCAAGCAAGGCCTGCAATGGTTTGGGTTGCAACCGCGCTGAAGATCGAGGCCGCGAGGTCCTCGTGCGCGGCGCCCTGGTTGATCAGTGGCTGGATATCTGATTTCGCAAAGACACCGCAGCGCGAGGCGATGGGGTAAAGCTGCGTATGCGCTTCGGCCAGCGTATTGAGTCCCGAAGCATCGGTGTGGAGCAGCGTGGCCATTTGGTCGATAAAGGCTCCGGTTCCACCCGCACAGGTTCCGTTCATTCGCTGTTCAGGAGTGGGGTGAAGGTAGGTAAGTTTTGCATCTTCACCGCCCAATTCGATGACGACATCAACTTCTGGGTGGAGCCGCTGGGTGGATTCTGTTCCGGCAATGACTTCCTGAACAAAGGGGATTTTCATTGCCCGAGCGGTCGTCAGACCGCCCGAACCGGTGATTGCGGCTTGAACGACCAATCCCGGGTAAATGTCCTCGATGTCTTCGAGGAGGTGTCCGAGTTCCGCGCGAACATCTGCGTTGTGGCGGCGATAGTCGGAAAAGAGGATGCGATTACCATCCAAGACAACGGCTTTAACTGTCGTTGACCCCACGTCAATACCGAGCTGGCACGGGTGATCGGGCGTGCTTTCGGCGTGTAGACGTGAGCCTTCAATGATCTGCGTATCCATACTGCGAAACTATGACGCAGATTTCTAATTTCCAAACTGTTGAAATTAGACTGAACTCATGGCGACGATGCATCAACCAAGGGCGGAGAAACAGCGAAAAGCGCCTTCAGAATCCCTGACAAATGCCCTCGAAGTTTTATCAGGTGTTGAAATTTCTGATTCAAATAACGCAACATCGTCTGTATCTAAAATCCACCGTGGCCCCAGCGCTTGCCGAGGCGAAGTCAAACAGCACATTATCGCTGCCGCCAGAAGTGAATTCGTCACTCAGGGCTACGACCACACAACCCTGCGTTCAATCGCCCGGGGAGCAGGATGCGACCCCGCGCTCATCACCTACTATTTCGGAACTAAGCAGAAACTTTTCCGCGCCTGCATGGACCTTCCCCTCGACCCAGCCTCGGAAATCATCGCGCTTCTCACCCCAGGCCCAAAGGGAGCGGCCACACGCCTAGTCGACTACATCCTGGACCTCTACGAGCACACGCTGACTTCAGACACCCTCTTGGCGCTCATGCGTGCACTGATCACTGATACCTCGACCTCTCAGCGCTTCCGCACCTATATCCGAAGCGATGTCTTAGAGCAGATCAGCCAATTCCTTGCCGCAGATCCTGAACGAGCTCAACGCCTTGGCGAGGAACTCGAGATCATCCTTTCCATGCTGTACGGCGTAGTCACTATGCGCTACATCATTTCTCTGGAGCCTCTGGCAACCATGCCACGTCAACGCATCCACGAAAGCCTAACTCCTCTTTTGCAACAGCGCATCGATCACATATTCGCCTCACTTCTTCCGCAATAAAACGCCACTTTCGGCGCGCGCGCGGCATCAATTCGCAAGGCTGTTGGCACAATTGGAGCATGACAACTCACGCTCCCACTGCTGAAGAACGCGCAGCTTTTGTCGCCCCCCTACCCAAGCGGCACTGGTGGCAAACGCGTAAGGGCACCGCAGCCGGCACCGCTGGGGGCAAAGTCATCTACTTCGCTCGAAGTGCGACCATTATTGATCCCTCAACCCAGGCCCACTACCTCGACCGCTCAGATCTTGCCTTCCGCACCGATTCAACGGTCGCTGTTTTCGACCCTCAATCTGCGCGCCGCCATCATGTCGCAAGCGTTCTTTCTGGCGTCAGCCCGCTTGATGAAGGATCGGTCTGGACGCCCACGGGCAGCAGGAGTACCCTGATCAGTCCCGATGAAGTTCTGAACCCCTCCCTAACGCTCCTCCAAAACTTGGTGATTCCGTGCGCAACGATGGGGCAAACCCTTGACCCCGAGGTCATTGAGTCAGCGGCCTCTCGCCTTGGCATTGATCTCGCGCGTTCCGCCAGTGATCTTTCAGCCTCTGAATTGCTGGATTTCCAGGTGTTACGCGCAATCGTGTACCGCGCAAACCTGGTGATTATCAGCGACCTTCCCGCCGATGTCGACCAGGGCGAATTCCTTGACGAGTTCTTCGAGGCTCTCACTCCCCTGCGTTCCAGCGGCGCGTGCGTCGTTTTCTTTACCGATCTGCCCCAAGCTGCCGAGCACGCCGACCGTCTTCTCATCATTGCGAATAGCACGGTCGCCGCAGATACCGGAAAGGTTGACGCGCAATTCATCCGCATGGCCTACGAGGCGATCAACGAAGACCCCTCCTCCTACCTTGGACCGATTCCACGCGCGGGCGATCCGATTCTTCCCCCTTCTTCCCCCAGCGACGAGGCCAACTCCCCCGCCGGCGTCGGCACCGCGGTAGGCACCCCCGGCCTTCCCCACGAAAACGACGAGGCGTCAGAAGAGGAAGCCCGCCCTGCGAAGGAGAGCAGTCACGAGGAATCCAGCTCGGCCTCGGAGATCGAGGAAGAGGAGCCCGCGATTACGCCCAATTGGCACCCGCTGACTACTCGGGTTGTGCGCACAGCAGACTCTCCGCTCCCCGAGCCAGTGACTTCACAGTGGGATGACAATCCTGAGACCGCAGAGATTGCTCTCGCCGCAATTGCTGAGGCACAGCGTTTCCATCGCATTGATCAGGCGCGCGCTTCATTGGGTGATGAACTCAAAGAACAACTGAACGAAGATTTACCTGCCGCTTCTGAGGCAAGCCCCGAGGAACTCGCACTGATCGAACACGCACAAAAAATCTTGGGCGAGCTCCCCGGTTCGGTAATACCGGATGAGGATTCTGCACCCGAGTCGGATGCTAAGTGACACGTATTCGTGTCAAAATTAAAGAGTGACTGCACTTCGGTGCCCATCTTCGTAGGAAGCGATGAAGGTATGAGTAATTACCGTCCCTCTTTGGGGCAGGTTCCGTCTGAGCCCAAACCCCCCAGCATTGGCGAGCTTTTCGGCCGTATGACGGCGCAAATCTCCACGCTCATCCGCGGAGAAATTGAACTGACGAAGACCAAGGCGATGACCTTCCTCAACTTCACAAAAGCGGGGATCATCGCACTTGCTGTTGCGGGCGTTTTCGCCCTCTACGGCTTGGGATGGCTTCTGCACAGCGCAGAGCTTGCGCTGGCTTTGGTCCTTCCCGCTTGGGCAGCGTCACTCATTGTGTGCGGGGTGATCTTCTTGATCGTGATCATCTTCGCTCTGGTTGGCATCTCGAAGCTGAAGAAGTCCAGCCAGCACATTCCCGCACCCCAGCAGGGCCTGAAGGAAGATGTGGATGCCGTGAAGAAAGGGGCCCAAAAGTGAGCAACGAGCAGACTCCAGCGGACCTGAGCGCAGATGAGATTGAAGCCCAGCTACGTATGACGCGTATTGAGCTCACCAACACGGTTGATCAGCTTGTGACACAACTTCACCCTTCGTACCAGATTGAGCAGGCAAAGCAGAATGCTCAGGCAAAGGTTGAAGAGCTGAAAGAACGCGCTCGCTCAACTTGGGAACTGGCACGAGAAGGTGACACTGACGCGATTCGTACTCTGGGAATTGCCGCGTGCTCTGTCGTGGCGGTTGTCGGTCTTGTTGCGTGGCGTATTACTTCGCGCGTGAGGCGTTCGGCTTCTCGAAACTCCCGCTGAAGGCGTAATTTGGCCCCATCCAACACTTCGGGTGGGGATCGGGCATCGTTTTTAGGTATGATGTTCCCACGAAACATTTTGAACACCTAGGGCACCGCTTGTGCGGACCCGACCGAAGTAGAGGGGGTCGACGCCATGGGGCGCGGCCGTCAAAAGGCCAAGCAGACGAAAGTCGCACGCAAGCTGAAGTATTTCAGCCCTGACACCGACCTGGATGCACTCCAAAGGGAGCTTGCAGCCGGGCATGAGACGCATAGCGAAGAGCAGTCAGACGAAGACGATCTGTACGCACGCTACGCTGATTACGCCGAAGATGACCAGGATTCCCAGGATGACCACTGGGATGACGAGGACTACTGGACGTCCCCTTCCTCGCAATCGCGAAAGTAGCTGAGCTCTTCCGCTTTAAGACATACGGAAACACCGTCAGACGGGTTTTACACCCTGCTGACGGTGTTTTTTGTATCCACCTCAGGGTAAGGCCATGTAGGGCATCGAGAAGCTCCCTGAAGACTCAAGGGGTATCACTACTCCGCCCCCGGGATAAAACACAGTCCCGGTGCGCAGTTCAGTTCGGTGGCTGCGCGGGGCCTGTCGTCTGACGGGATCAGCTCCTCGACGAAGAGTTCATCACTGCTGAGACGATAGCGGCGACGATGCCTGCAACGATGAGGATGAGGCCAAACGGCGAAACGTAGAAAATCATCCCGACCGCGAGCCAGTACAGGCCGTCTCCACCGTCTCCGTGGTCGCCCGGGATGAGCTCAATGACGAACCCGGCGAGGAAGGGAGAGACGGCGAGCAGTGCCCCGATTCCAGACAAAATGCCCGCCAGCTTGTACGACACGCGACGCTTCACAGGCTGCGCGGGCTGCCCCGCAGGCTGCTGAGGATAAGGGGTGCTCATTAGGTTCCTCCTTTATTGCACCGACATACGGCAAGGAGACTGTGAAGAACCCACACATCCCCCGTACCGAAAAGTCTTTCAAGAATTGAGACTAACGACAAGGCAACTCCCACGCAAAACACGCTCACCCCACAAGCGCGCGCAGCGACGGCCTCCTCAGGCGAGCGCAGGCCCGATATTACAACGAAAAGGCGACACCTCGGCCATCGCCAGCAAAGCGCCGGGCAGGTTCAGATGAGAACCAGCAGGGGGAGGAAAAGCACGCACCAGCACAGGGGCACATTCAGGACTATTCCCCACGTGGCGAGTGCCCGCTCAGCCTCGCTGTCAGCGCGCCGACGCGCACGTATTCCCATGATCAAGCCCGCAAGTTGGACGAGGCCCGCCGGGACGGACATGTAGAAGCAGACGGCCACGACAATCAGGCCGGGCAAGAACGGGTCTTCCAACGCCGTAGCGACGTAGTGGACCGCCGCAACCAGGCCGACAAGCATCGCTCCACCCATCATCAGCAAGCCCGCGACACCCACCCCAACCGATTTCGCACCCGCGCTGCTAAAGAAGCGTTCGAACAGGGAGAAACACGCAGACAGGACCGCACCGCCACACACAGCGAGGAGAACAGCGAGACTGCCTGGGCTGTCAGTAAGGCCCACGGCAGGGATGATACCGGCGCAGCCAAGGAAGAAAGCATTCACACCCACTCCCAGCGCGCAGCGCCCAAGCTCCGCGCGCTCCTCGGCGTACCTTCGCCCCACGAACCCGGCGATGACACCCGCCAGATGAATGGCCCCCGCGACGCCGGCTATGGGCAGGACAGAACGGATGAACTCATCGTCTCTCATCGCCGCAGACTCACCGGGAATGACGAGGTGAGCACGGGCACTCATCTCGTCAAAAACCGAGGTCGACAGGACGATGAAACCCCCGATCAGCACCGCAAGTCCGGTGAGTGCGCAGAACAAGGACAGCCTGTGCATCGTTCGCAACACTCGTTTGTCAGGCGCAGATGCGGGACCGGTGTGGCCAGTCATGGCGTTCTCCGTCCGGCGATCGTGTCAGGCCTCCACCCTATCAAGGGGGCACCGAGGCCGGGGCAACTTCACGCTGGCGGGCGCGGCCGGGCGACGACCCTTAGTTGTCGCCGCTTGGCATACTGGATATCTTCTCCGCGATTCCCATGAAAAGGGCAATAACGAGAACAATGATGCCACCGAACAGGTCTTCGGACGCCTCAAGGACGAATTCTTCCGCGGCCAAGACTGGCAGACCTTCGAGAGCTTCAAAGCCGACCTCGACGCCTACATCACGCACTGGAACACGGTAAGACGCCAAGTAAAGCTCAAGGGCCTGACCCCGGCAGAATACCGGGATCAGGCCCTACAGGAAGCCGCATAACAGCTACCATTAAACGCGTCCAAGTTTCGGGGCGCAGTTCATTTCTCGCCACCGGGACCGGCGTTATAGCGTCAGTGCGCTAGATGGTTCAGCCCATCTTGCGACGCGTTGCAACTGCAGCGCCACCGGCGATCAGTGCTGCCATTCCGAGGCCCAGCAGAATTCCGCTGTCTGCACCGGTCTTTGCCAGGGAAGACTTGGGGTTCTTCGGCTTATCCGGAGTGGTCGGCGGAACCGCGGGAGGATTCGACTCTGAGGGTGCGGGAGGCACCGAGGTGGTGGTCGAGGGGGACGGCTCGGGCGTGGTGATGCTCGGGGTGGGCTTCGGAGCCGGAGTCGTCGTGGACGGGGTGGGCTTCGGAGCCGGAGTCGTGGTCGACGGCGTCGGAGACGGGGTTGGCGTCGTCGTCGAAGGTGTCGGCGAAGGCGTCGGCGTGGTGGTCGACGGCGTCGGGGTCGGCTTCGGCTTGGTCACGTTGGTGACTGTTGCGGTGTAGTCCTTTTCAGGGTTAACCGTCAGAGTTGCGGTCTTCTTATCCGCACCCAAGGTGATGCCATCAGCTTCACTGAAGACACCGGAAGTTGCGTTATCCCATAGAACACTTGCATCAGGAAGGTTCTTTTCCTTGATAGTGACCTTTGTTCCGATAGGCAGCTTATCCGGGTAGGTGTAGGTCTGTCCCTTCTTCACAGTGACCGTTTCAGTCCGGTCAACACCGGGGCCCTTCAGGGTGACCTCGAAAGTAAAGTCCGGGTTCTCGGTCAACGCTGCGGCAGAATCATCAACCTTCTTAGCAATCGAGAAGACCTGCTTTGCTTCTGCTTCAGCATCAGCACCGTAGACCAGCTTTTGACTTGCAGTTGATGCACCCGGAGTGCCCGGAGCCTCAATGTTTGCAGTGTTCCAGTAGCGTCCGTTCACCAGGTTCTCAACGCGACCGTAAAGAGTGAAAACTACGAACTGGTTCGCAGGAATCTCAGGAATCTGAATCTTGAGCGCGTTTGCGTCACAGGTGATGGTTGCGTTTTGACGGAGCGAGCCGTTAGAGAGGTCCGCACCGCCGTAGTTTGCGCCACCAACAGCTGCAAGAAGCTTAAAGTTCTTGACATTGGTCTTCAGCTCGTTCGTCAGATCGGTGCAGTCGAAGTCCCACTTGGTGTCTTCAGAGTTATCGGTAAAGGTCACGTTCTTCAGACCTGCAGAGCCACCGGGAATGGTCACGCGCCAAGAGATGGTGCGGCTCTTGTTGTAAACGGTACCGGGGTAGGTCCAGAAACCATCCTTACGGAAACCGTCACCAACACCGACGCCCTTCTTAATGTTAACGTCAACAAACTTGGTGTCGGTCAGATGGAAGGGCTGCGTGCCTCCCGTTTCTTTGGCCTCCATGGTCAAGCGCGAGCGGGTAACAACCCAGCCATCCCAAGATGCCGCACCCTCAGCTGCTTCGTTGAAGACAACCTTGACAGTGCCATCTGATCCCCAAGTTGCGCAGCCAATCACGCTGCCCGATGCAGACCTCACATCGAAGGTGAAGGGGGCAATCGGGTTCGCAGACTTAGTCGAAAGCTTGTACTGGAAGTACTGACCTGCGGTGACCTTCGAGCTGGTCGACCACTTGACCTTGAAACCAAGAGTCTGACCTTCGGTAAGGTTCGTCGTTGCATTTCCATTGTCGTCAACCAGTTCAGGCTGGCCAACAGTCATTTTCGACGAGATATCCGTGGTGGGCGCAGGACAGGTTGCGGCATGAGCGGCGGGAGCGGCAGCGTCAGAGAAGATCTCAACAGCACCGATGCCACCAACCGCAAGCGTCAGCGCTGCGAGCGCAGAAACCGCGCGCTTAGTGCGGAGGGTTGTCATAGGGAAAACTCCAAAAATCCGAAGATTGACAGATTCATGAATATATTACAGCTATTCAGGCTTAAATTCCTAGTGTTTTCTCAGCAAAATTTATTCAGATTTCATTCATAAACATCTCATAAAGAAACCAGGAAATCATCCTCGTCAACCACAGCTCCGCCTGCAATTCCAAGGATAATTGTTGCTGCAGACTCTATATCGCGAGTCGAACGCATACGCTCCAAACGCTCGGAACGAGTGACGATATTCTCAGGAACCTCAACATTTCCCTTAGGAAGCCACCGCAGTCGATACTCAATAACCGCTCCCTGCGCCCATTCCTCCCAGCGCAAGACATGAGGAACCTGCTCGACCTGATGCACTTCAACCATCATGATCGACTGATTCCCAATAGGACTGAGCAAAGCAAAACCGTCAACAACCTGTTCAGCGCTTAGTGCATGTTCACGATCTCGTGCTAAGGCTTCTCGCAACTCATCACTCAACTCGTGCACCACTGAACGCAGCTCTCGTTCAGCCTCAGCATCGCGACGATTCTGACGGGAAGGCTCTCCCTTCGCACCAGCAACCAACTCACGCGAATCAATCGTCTCTGGGAAAGCCTCAGACAAGGCCTTGGCAAGCTCAGCGGGACCCACCCAACGCGATGAATACACGGCCAAGGACACTGCCGAATCGGGATCGGGCTGCATAACAACGCCACTTCCCGCAATGCGCACAGCCCCAGCCAAACGCCGAGCCATCCGCTCCAGCACCAGCAAGACCTGATATTCGAGGCCGACGGGCAACCCCTTCGGGAAAGCCGCAGCCCAGCGGTCACTTGCGGCAAGCTCAGGCGGTGCGGGCTCCCCGCGCATCGGCTCACACTCTACAACCCACGCGTGAGTAAGGTCTGCACCCAAGCCAAGTGGGCCTCGAACGTTAACGGGAAGCGCCCAAGGGCCAGAAAGCTCCACTCCCCCGCGAAGGTGCAAACGGCCGGGCGCAACCCAATGGGCCTCGTCCCACGCGGAAACAGCCAAGGCCTCAAGCTCATCATCTTCAACCGACGCGCCCACACAGAAGAGGTGATTCGTCAGTCCCAATTCAACAGGAAGCGGCAAAACCTCACGCGCAGCGGAGCTGGTACCCATAGATACGCGCGCAACATGGTCATCAAGGCGGATCTCGCCGGTGCCATTTACTCGCAGCGCGGTATCGAAAGCACGCATCCCCCCGACCGAGGTCATCGAGGTTTCAGTCAAAGGGTGCGAAGCCGTCTGGCTCAGCGAGGACTGAACACCTCGTGCGGAATCATGAGCCTGCCCAGCAGGAGCAGCTTCCAAACGCTCACGAAACGACCTGCGTTTGGGAGGCAGCGATGCTTCTTCGCCCACGATCAACGCTCGATACGGGTGCGACTAAAGCGAAGGTGAGTACGCGAGGGCGTCGGCCCACGCTGACCCTGGTAGTGCGAACCCAGGCCTTCACTACCGTAGGGGTGCTCAGCGGGCGAGGACAGGTCGAAGAAGCACAATTGGCCGATCTTCATGCCCGGGTAGAGCAGGATCGGCATGGTCGCAGTATTCGACAGTTCCAGAGTGACGTGGCCAGAGAAGCCGGGGTCAATGAAGCCAGCGGTTGAGTGCGTGAGCAGGCCCAAGCGCCCCAGCGAAGACTTTCCCTCCAGGCGCGCAGCGATGTCGTCGCCCAGTGTCACCAGCTCATAGGTTGCACCCAGCACAAACTCACCGGGGTGCAGCACAAAGGGGTCGTCCGGTCCCACGTCCACACTGTGGGTCAGGTCAGATTGATCGGCAGCGGGATCGATCACCGGATAGCGGTGATTATCGAAGAGGCGGAAGAGCCGATCCAAACGCACGTCGATACTTGCGGGTTGAATCAGAGAGCGATCAAGCGGATCCAATTGAATACGTCCACTATCAAGACTTGCTGAAATATCGCGATCACTGAGCAGCATGGTGCCATTCTCGCACAGTTTGGGGTGAGCCTACCCGCCTCAGCGGGCGCGTTGGGTGACGGCTAAGCTACCTGTGTGCCCGTGACCGAAAGAGAAACTGCCCGTAGTGCCATCATGGAGTGGTACCGCCTTCATCGCCGCGATCTTCCCATGCGCGCCGATGACGTTTCCCCGTGGGGCACCCTTGTTTTTGAGGTCATGAGCCAGCAAACCCCCATCCCACGCGTGCAGCCAATTTGGGAGCGCTGGATGAGTCTATGGCCCACTCCCGCGGATCTTACGAAAGCATCTCCGGCCGAGGTACTTGTCGAGTGGAGCCACCTGGGCTACCCATCGCGAGCTCTTCGGCTTCGCGACTGCGCGCTGAGTATCACGCGTGACTTCGGGGGCGTTCTCCCCTCCTCCTACGAGGCCTTGCTGGACCTGCCGGGAATTGGCCCGTACACCGCCAGCGCAATTGCATCCTTCCAGTTCCATCAGCGCATCCCCGTCCTTGATACGAATATTCGGCGGGTCTTCGCGCGCATCTGCGATGGGGTTGAATTTGCGCGACGGTGCGCACCTTCGCGCTCTGAGTTCACTGCCGCGATGGAGTGGCTTCCCGAGGACGGCGCAGAATGCGCGCTGTGGAATGTGGCGATCATGGAGTTCGGAGCGCTTGTGTGCACCCAACGCTCCCCCAAGTGCCAGGGGTGCCCACTGCGCACAAACTGCGCCTGGGCAGGGGCTGGTTTCCCACCCGCCGAGGTCCGGCCTCGGGGTCAGGCGTGGAAAGGAACGGACCGGCAGGCTCGAGGGCGAGTGATGGCGGCTTTGCGTGCTTCTCCCTTGGGAATTTCGATTGACGAGGCCGTCGCCGCGGCACGCTTAGAGGGCGCGGATCCGCAGCAGGCTCCTCGCGTCATTGAGGCTCTGATACGCGATGGCCTGGTTGCCGAAGAGGTGGCAACCAGGCACATCACTCTTCCTCGGGAGTGAGGAAGGGGCTGGACCCTGGAGGGCAGGCCTAGCCCTTGACTGCTCCTGCCATTGCAAAACTTCCTCCGGAAACCTTCTGCATGATTGCATACAGAACCAAAGCTGGGCTGGAATAGATCATCGCGAATGCGGCAAGCTTCCCATAAACAACAGCTCCGTGAGTTCCGAAGAACTGGTAAATAGCGACGGCAGCTGGCTGAATATCCGGGTCAGTCGTCAAGATGAAGGGAACGAAGAAGTTCCCCCAGGTCGCGGTGAATATGAAGATAAAGACAACCAACAGACCGGGTTTCATCAGGGGAAGAACAATGGTTCGTAGCGCTTTGAGTGCGCTGGCGCCATCGACCCAGGCTGCTTCTTCAAGAGACACAGGGACAGAGTCCATAAAGTTCTTGAGCATCCACACGGCCATGGGCAGCGAGGTTGCAGTCATGAAGCAGATGATGCCGGGCATCGAATCGATCAGATCAAGGCTGACAAAGAGCGAGTACACGGGAACCATCAGTGCCGTAATGGGCAAGCAGGTTCCGAAAAGAATCGTGTACATAAATCCGCGAGCGAAACGACTCTTGTAACGAGAAAGCGGGTAGGCCGCGAGCGCGCCGACGACAACGGTCAAGATGGCCGTTCCAAAAGAGAGGAGCGCAGAATTCCACAGAGGAAGCCAGGTTCGATCAAATGTCGCGATATCCGTGTAATTCTCGGTCGTAAAATGCTCAGGAACGCTCAAGGAGACGGTTGCCGTTGGGTTGAAGGAGGCAAAAAGCACCCACGCCAATGGAATCAGGAATGAAATTCCGATCAATGCCAAGACGATGCTTGAGATCAAGCGAACCGTTTTCTCACGCGGATTAGCGACGGAGGGGATTTCCTTAGCTTGCGTAGCCATCAGTCCACCTCCGGCTTCAAGGCGCGAATGTAAACCAGAGCGAAGAGCGCACCCAGCACAATGGTCACCGTGGCAATCGCCGTACCGTAGCCAATCAGAGAGTTCTTAAAGGCTTCTTGGTAGGCCATGACCGGCAGGGTTGTCGACTGAGTTCCCGGACCACCGCCCGTCATCACCCACAGGAGCGTAAAGACGCCCAGGGTTTGAAGGGTGGTAAGGAGCAGGTTGGTGGAGATGGAGCCCTTGATCATGGGAAGGGTGACGAAGAAGAATCGCTGCCATCCTCGTGCACCATCGACTTTTGCTGCTTCTTGAATTTCCGGTGGAACCTCAGCTAGAGCCGCGGAATACACCATCATTGAGAAGGCAGTACCACGCCAGATATTGGCCATGATGACCGAGAACATGGGGAAAGTTAGGAGCCAGGTTGTTCCGCCGAGGCCGATGTAACTGAGCAGGACGTTGAGCGTTCCGTCAGTAGAGAAGAAAGCATAGAGCGCGAAGGCAGCGACGATTTCGGGCATAACCCAGGCGATGACAACAACGCCACCGACAAGTGTGGAAAGGATCTTCGGTGCCTTGCGCATGAGCATTGCCAAGGCCAGACCCAAGATGTTCTGACCGATAACCGCTGATGCAAAGACAAAGATCACGGTCAGCAGGACTGCTTTCCAGAATGCATTACTGGTCAGCAGTTCCGCATAGTTTTCGAGGCCAACAAATTCGGGGTTTGCCGCTTTGTAGCCCGAAAGGGCGGCATTGGTCAAAGACCCATATACCGAGTATGCAATGGGACCGACGAGGAACACCGCCATAAGAGCAACTGCTGGAAACAGCAGGCCCATTCGGCCCGTTTGGCGGGCGATGCGAGAAATCAGCGTCTCGCGTCGCCCGCCAAGGGTCGCAGTGCTCTCGGTCCCCACACGAACCGAGGTCGACATGTTACTTCGCCGCTTCGATGTTCTTCTCGCCGACGATCTTCACCAGGCCATCGTCATAGGCCTTTGCGGCCTGTTCGGGGGTCTGTTCCTTGGTGACCACGGATTCGGTGGCCGTCTGGATATTCGTGGAGATCTGCGGGTAGTCGGGAGTTGCAGGGCGGAAGTGCGTGTACTTGACGATTCCAGCGAAGAACTCGAAGGAGGGGTTGGCCTTGAGGTACTCAGGATCAGAGACGATGTCCTTTCGGACGGCAATCGCGGAGGTCGCGATGGAGTACTGCAGGGAGCCCTTCTTGTTCAGAGCGGTCTTGACAAAGTCAGCTGCCAGTTCAGGATCCTTGGTCTGGGATCCAACAGAGAGCACCCAGCCACCGGAGAGCGTGGTGAATCCGGGTTCTTGCCCCTTCTGAGTCGGCATCTTTGCGAGGCCAATGGTTTCTTGCCATTCAGGCCACTTGGTCTCATCCTTCATCCACACGAAGGGAAGCCAAGAACCATCGATATCGATGGCGAGCTTTCCCTTGGGAAGGAGTTCAGCGGATACGCGGGTACCGACTGCCTTGTCCAGTGCAACATCGTTAGAGGGGGTCAGGCCCTCGGAGTATGCGGTCTGGTAGAAGGTCAGGGCGTCCTTAAAGCCTTTGGAGCCACTGATCCACTTGTTGGTGTCGGTGTTGTACAGGGTGTCCTGAGTTCCGTAGAGCAGCATTTCAAAGCCCTGCATAGTGGTCTGTTCACCACCGGCGCGACCCGCATAGATGTTCATGGGGATGACGTCGGGCACCTTTTCCTTGATGGTGCGGGCCGCGGACAGAATCTCATCCCAGTTCTTGGGCTGCCAATCGGTCGGCAGACCGGCCTGCTCGAAGATCTTCTTGTTGAAGTAGATACCGCGGGTGTCCGTGCCGAAGGGAACACCGTAGAGCTTGCCATCCATACCCTTTGCGCCCTGAGTCGAGCTTTCGGAGTACTGGCTCCACTCATCCCAGTTCTTTACGTACTGGTCGATGGGCAGCAGGTAACCGGCTGCAGCATCGCTCATGACCTGGAAGGTGTCTTCATAGATGATGTCAGGAGCCTTGGACTTCGACTTATTCATCAGTGCGAGCTTGGTGAAGTACTGGTCAGCATCGGCTTCAACGGGCTGAAGATCGATGGTGACATCCTTGTGGGTTGACTCGAATTCTTCCTTCGCGCGCTTCATGAAGTCTTCAACCTGCGGGAAAGATGAGGTCTTGTAGTAGGTAACGACAAGTGACTTTCCTTCTGAGCTTCCAGAAGCAGCCTTGTCCTTGGATCCAGAGCACGCTGTCAGTCCCACGGCGGCAATGCCCAGAACTGCAACGGTGGCGAGTGCACGACGTGCCATTGAACTCTCCTTTGATAGTTCGGTGACTTCCTTCGGTTTGCCTGCGGCTTCACTGTCGCTCGGCTTCCCGCGCCCCTATGACACGGAAGTCCTTGGTGTGAATTGTATTACTACGTAGAAACGGCCTTCCAGCCCCCGATGATTACACTTCGGTCACGATCTTGACAAAGTTCCCTGAATATTTGGTGAGCGAATATTTGCAGCTCACAGGGCATATAGAGAGGGGTGCAATGCCGGCGCACTGCCGACGTTGCACCCCTCAATCGTCAAGACTAGGTTCCTCGCTTAATCCACACTAATAGTGAGAAAAGCACCCGGAGAACCAATGTCCCGACAATTATTTACTACCGACCTCATAGGACATATCTTCCAACTCGACTCCACGAGTTTCAGGAATGAACTTGACGACCAGCCAGATCAAGATCGCTCCCACAACCGCGTAGGAGAGGTAAGTTCCCGACAAACCAAATGCGCCCTTGAGAACAGGGAATAGGAAGGTCACCAACATGCCGCCAACCCAGTTTGCAGCGGTTGCCAGGCCTAGACCAGCAGTACGGATTTGGTTCGGGAAAACTTCACCGAGGAATACCCAGAGGACAACTCCCCAGGTTCCACAGAAGACGATGTAGACCATGTGTGCTGCAATGAGTGCGAAGTAAGCCCAAGCCATCGGCAGTTGGAGGTTACCTTCTGGAGTCAGGGTTCCCTGCGCAAATGCAATGGCAGCAGCAACCATGAAAATAAACATTCCAATCGCGCCCCACAGTAGAAGGGGACGACGACCAACCTTATCGATAACACTCATACCGAAAACGGTCATTCCGATACCAATCACGGAAGTGACAACCGGAATGAACACGGAGATATTTCCAGTAAAACCAACCGTCGACCACAGGTCCGTTGCATACAGAAGGATGTTGTTGATACCTGCCATCTGGATCAGGAAGCCAAACGCAACGGCGATCCAAACAATAGGCTTCAAACCAAATTTCTTATCAAGAAGATCCGAAACGCGCGGTCGGTGCTCCGAAAGCGAAGCTCGAATTTCCTTGATGCGCTCGACAGGATGCGCATCGGCACCGACCTCAACAATGATTTTCTGTGCTTCTTCAGTCTTCCCGATCGAAACCAAGTAACGTGGAGACTCAGGCAGAGTGAGAGCCATAATGCCGTAGAGAACAGCAGGAAGAAGTTCAGACATAAACATCCAGCGCCACGTGTGGAGTCCAAACCAAGCAACAGACTCAGCAGAACCTGTGACCCGAACCAAGATGTAGTTTGAAATGAACGCACCAAAAATACCGAAGGCAATGGCAAGCTGCTGGAGCGTTCCCAGACGTCCGCGCTTATCGGCAGGTGCCACTTCAGCAATGTACGCGGGGCCGATAACCGCAGAAATTCCGACGCCAAAACCACCCAGAAGTCGCCAGAGCACAAGTGCCGTCAACGAGAAGGAAAGACCCGACATCAACGCTGAGATCGAGTACAGGATGGACGCGAAGACCATGACACGAACACGGCCAAAACGGTTCGATGCAGGACCCGCAAACCAAGCACCGATCGCTGCTCCAAGGCTAACAATGGACACGACCAGACCTGTTTGCCAGGGCGTTAGGCCAAATCCCACTTCTGCACCGGTAAATGCTGCGATTGCTCCGTTAATGACTGCAACGTCAAAACCGAAGAGGAATCCGCCCAGTGCCGCGGCAATCGCAACGCCCCAAAGTCGTCGGGTCTGATTGCTCGACATTTCAGTTCCTTTCTGAATTTTCACTCATAAAACGAGTCATGAGTATTTGGATTTCTGCCCACGTCACTGAGTCCGGAAGCGAGAGCGACCCGTGGAAGGTACCCGCGAACATGTGCAATTCTGAAATGCAACCAGCGGAAACTAAGCCGGTCGCAAGTGATATTCCTTCATCGCGCAAAGGGTCAACCGGATTGACCACTATGAGCGCAGGAGGGAACCCCTTTTCTTTAAAAACTGGACTTGGTACAGGGAAAGCCGCCGTTTTAAGTGCAGACGGAATCTCCTCCACTTCTCCGTTACCTTCTACGCCTAGGGGAAGACCATAGAAATGGCGCCAAGAATCAGCCGCTGCTCGTCGCGTCCAGATAGGGCCATCAGCAAACAATGTGCTTGAAGGAGTTGCTAAATCAGGATCGATGCATGGCTCTAGCAGAACGATCCCTCTGATTGCAGATGCCAAGGCATTCTTAGCTTCTACATGTCCATTATTTTGGTTCCGGTCACCGACCCCAAAGATTCGAGAAACCATTGAGTACGCGAGGCCTGCCCCGGCAGAGTCCCCGAAAATGAAAATTCTTCGATGCTCCCCAAAGCGCTGAACCGCTTCCTTAAGGGAAGAGATGCAGTCATCTACAGCCATCGGGAAGGGAAATTCGGGTGCTAGACGATATTCAGGAGAGATAACAATCATTCCAAATCGACTGGCCAACTCATCATTCTTTGCGTCATCAAAAGCCGCTCGACCGGCAACGTAACCACCACCGTGAATAGAAAGTAGCAACGGTGCTTCATCAGACACGCTCTTAGGGATAAAAGCGCGCCCTAGGGAGGTAACTTCCAATGTATTTTCAGGATCGTATGGCGCGGCTAGCAAAGCATCGCCACCTGCCCGCATGGCACTCAGATCCCACGTTGTTTGTTCCGGGGTCGCCTCAATTACCGGCAAAAGCTCGGGACGAATGAAATAAGGAACTTCACACATCTTTGATCAATTCTTCTTAAGGGCATCTAGGAATGAATTAACTGCCCCGTAGAACGGTTCGGGGACGGAACGACGAATGCAATGCCGAGCAGTCGAGATGACATGGGTCGTAATGTTTCGGTTTTCCAATGCATCGATGGCCTCAGCTCCAGCCGGACCAATAAGGACATCATCACCATCACCTGTGATAAGTAGCGTAGACACCTTCAATGCAGAAAGGATTTCTTCCCGAGCGCGTGCGCCCCCAACTACTCCTCGCTTAAGGAACTCGCGATCGGCTTGCGCCTTCCCCTGTGCCCATCCCGCGGCCTCCGAGGGGCTCCACAGTGGATAGTCCTTAAGAAGAAGGGCTATTTCACGCCCAAGATTCTGGGTCACTTCATCGCACCTCGCAACGAGGCTAGGGCCCAGTTCCCGAAAATCTTCACGTTGCTTAGGAGTTAGAAGAGCAGGGTCCTCCAGAACTAATGCGTCAATGTGAACCAAGCCCCGCGAAACAAGCTCAGCAGCAGTAGCACCTCCCATTGAGTGTCCCATCAAAACAACGAAGGGTGCGGGATTCTTTGCTTCGGTGCTATTAATCAACGCTGCCGTACTCTGTACGAGGGCTTCAAATGGATCTAATAGTTCCCCATCCGAAAAACGTGGAGAACAGCCATGGCCCAAAGCATCAACGCAGATAACTTCAAAAGTCTCGGACCATCGTTGACTAATGCCGCTCAGCGATGCGGCATTATCAGTAACGCCATGAAGGGCATAGATCCGCCCTCTAATAGGAATACCGGATGTATTTACAGCAAGCTTTGCCGGTGTCATGATTCCTCCTCAGTGAGTATCACGTGCCACATGCTAGCACCGACCTCCCTAGGGCAGTCAAAATACAAAACTGCAGATCAAGAGCGGTAGTACGATACAACTGTGGACTCAAAATATCTGAGAATTTTCTCCACGCTCATTGACGAGATGGAGAGGATGTCTCCAGGAGAACAGCTTCAAAGCGAACGTGAGCTCTCGCAACGTTTTCAGGTTTCACCCATGACAGTACGTCGCGCTCTTCATAAGCTCTCAACAGAGGGATACACCTCAGCCATACCCGGAAAAGGTACATTTGTACGCAAGTGTTTCTACGCAAAGCGTGCTGATACATCATCATTTACCGATTCAATGCTTGCCGCTGGGAAAGTTGCGTCAGCGCACCTGATAAGCGCGACATTAAGGCAGGCAACACGGGGAGAAGAAGAAGCATTAGGAATTGATAAAAATATTTTTATCTACGCGATTTCCCGCATCCGCTTTGGGAATGATGTTCCCCTATGCGTCGAAGACTCAATCATCCGTTCGGACTATTTTCCGAAGCTCTTAGGAGAAGACCTAACTGGTTCTCTCTACGAAATATTTACAAAGAAATACAGCATTACTCCTATGAAAACCCGTTTTCGCATCAAGGCAGCGCTAGCAAGTGAAGCACTCTGCCAACAACTTAAAGTGAGCGCTCCAGCACCAGTCTTAATAGCAACAACAGCTACTGCTGACCAGGATGGACGAGTTTTCGAGATCTGTACGTCTACATACCGAGGGGATTCGTACGAGATTACTATCTAAACAGTTAGTAACCATCACGGATGGATGCCATGGATGAGAGCAAGATCGAAAACGTCATGTCTGAGCTGGTCGGCGAGGGCTATCGAATTGTCAGGGATAACGGTGAGTTATCTCCGATGATCGAATGGGTCGACTGGGCGAGCGACCCTGACGACGAGGATGATGAAGAGCGCGTCGAAGTAAACTTCGCAGACGGAACGATGGAGACCTACCCCATGGGCGTTCAGCTCCGTCAGATCTGGCACGAAGACGCGGAGTAGGAACAAGCGAAACGAGACAGGGGTCGCGGATCTACACGCGCCGATACATGCGCTTGTTGCCCAAACTGAGGGTTCCCGCTATCATTATATTAACCGTTCAGCCCGCTACTCTTTTGGAGTAGACGGGCTGGATTTCTATCTGGAAGGTCGCGTATGGAGGCTCAGGTCAAACAGCCAACCACGCTTGAGGAGCAACTCGAGCTTCTATCCAAGCGCGGTATGTCTCTTGACAAGCCTCTCGCCTTACAGTGGCTGTCAAACGTTTCGTACTACAGGCTGTCTGGCTATTGGTACCCCTACCGTGTTCTAGCCGCGAGCGATGACTCGAAAAAGCCAGTGCGATTGGATGATTTCGTTGATGGCACATCATTTTGCGAGGTTGCTAGCCTGTACGAATTTGATCGCAAGCTCCGCGCTCTGGTACATGACGGAATAGAGCGCATCGAAGTTGCTCTGCGGACTCACGTTGGTGAATGGATCACACTACATGGTGCGTTGGCTTATCGTGAGTCATCGTTATTCCGTGAGGGATTCGACCACGTTGCCTGGCTTGCAAGAGTTTATAGTCGAGTTGCCCGAGCCAAGTCAAGCAATGCAGCAATTCGACATTACGAGAACAAGTACGGGCACTACCCGTTCTGGGTAGTGGCTGAGGTGTTAGATTTTTCAGATGTTTCACGCATGTTTAGTGGTCTCCCTGTCAACGTCCAACACGGCATTTCCGCTGATTTTGGCTTCCGGATCGCTGTAGATAAGCTCAGCTCGAAGCAAAAGAAAAGCTACTACGACCAAGATCCTCTTGTGCGTTGGTGCGAGCAGCTGACCGTCGTGCGTAACGTGTGCGCCCATCATGCCCGCCTGTTCAACAGGCATCTCACGCCAGCGTCGACGAACGCTTTCCGCACCATTACTGCTCTCTCGTCGCTACCGGATGGGCAGAGTGACAAACTTTATGGGGCTCTACTGGTTATGGCGTTCATGCTCCGTACGATCTCACCCGGCACAACATGGCCGTCAAAGCTCACAGGCTTGATTCAAAAGGATTTCGAGAATCTCAGCCTGCGCAGTATCACTGAAATGGGGTTTCCTGACAATTGGGAAGCCAGCCTAGTCCCCCCATACCTGGCCTAATCTTTCACATAGAAACCGCACTCATAGCCATCAGTCTCGAGTGGCACTGAGTCTCTACCCAGGTACGAATCATGGGCTCATAAGTACCACGACCTCTTCCACGGATGCACGACTGTGGATTCGTCGACAATAGTCATGTGTAAATGTGCATCGCGAGCGTGAGCAAATGCCTCAGTCTCCGTGGCACCCAAAGCTCGCGGGGTCGACGGGCTGTTGATACTTCGGAAGCCCGTCGACTACCAGCAGGTACGACTCCATGACAAGCTCGCGGATGAGTTCGTCGTTAATCCCCGGGCCCGGCATGACGGTGATCCAGTGCTTCTTGTTCATGTGGTAACCCGGAGTGATTGATTCAAAGCTTTCACAGAGCGCACGCGCGTCCTGCGGATCCGCCTTGAGATTCACCATCCGCTTCCCGCGGACGGTTGAGATCATGAACCATTTACCGCATACTCGCGCGGCATCCCACTCCTCGTTAAAGGGATAGAGCTCGCTTGCAGGAAGCTCGAGCACAGCATCGACGACAGCCTTCCAAAGCTGTTCATCATCTAGGTCGGCCTTCATAAGGACCCCCATTCACTGCGTCTTCCAAGTAACAAAAAGCGGCCCGCAAGGGGCCGCTAGTGGAGCGGGCGACGGGAATCGAACCCGCGCTGTCAGCTTGGGAAGCTGAAGTTCTACCATTGAACTACGCCCGCGAAGCGCCTGATACCAATCGGTATGACCGGCACAACTCGTTCATCATAGCGGCTCCCCCGGCTGCAGTCCAAAGCATGACCTCTAGACTTAAAGGCGTGACTTCACCCAACCCGCGCCCCGTCGTTGCCGCCGCAATCTTTGATCGCCTCCCCAGCCCAACCGCGCTTTTGTGCGCCTCCCGCTCCTATCCAGAAGATTTACGAGGCCTCTTCGAACTCCCCGGCGGAAAGGTTGAGAAAGGGGAAGACCCCCTGCGCGGCCTCGTACGCGAAATCGACGAAGAGCTGGGGTGTGCACTGAGGATTGCTGAACCGGTCCTCACCCCCGTGGGGAAATGGTGGCCGATCCTCAACGGTCGGGTGATGGCGGTGTGGGGATGTACCCTTGCTGACCCCACCCAAACCTTGACTCCGGGAGCCTCGCATCTCGAGTTACTGTGGACTCCTCTTGATCAAGTGATGGATTTACCGTGGATCCCTGCTGATTTCCCCATCGTCCAGGCAGCAATCAATCAGTTCTCGTCTGGGAAATCCATGTAAATCGGCGAATGATCAAGACAGATCCAGAATTTCTGTCAGAATAGCTTTATGCCGAAAATTATTGGAGATTCGCTGGCCGACCATCGAGAGCTCACGCGCAACCGTCTTTTTGATGCACTTGCAAGCCTTCTTGCTGAGCAGCCATTCGATTCAATCTCTATGTCGCAGATCGCTTCGCGGGCAAAGGTTGGACGCACCGCGGTCTACAACCACTTCCCCGACAAGGAAGTCCTGCTGCTGGAATTCATGCGCCGGGTCACGGTGCAGTTCTCCCAAAAACTCCAAGAAGCGCTTGATCAGGTTGATGATCCGCTTGCCCAACTGCGCATCTACATTCGTGCGCACTTGGAAATGACCACTCGTTATCACCTGAACTCGACCTTTAATCTGCGCACTCAAGTTTCGCGTGAAAACTCTGCGCACCTGCACGATCATGCGACGATAATTTCGACGCGGCTCTTGGAAATCCTTGCGCGTTGCATGGAAACAGGTGCAATTCCGCGGCAAAACCCCCACGTATTGATTCCGCTTATTCATTCATGCCTTGCAGGGAATCGCCTTCCGGCCAACCCCCAGACCCGCGAAGCAATAATCCGCACTATCCAAGCCTTCATCTTGCGAGGCATAGGGGCTGATGTTGAGGTTGCTTCTTCAGCTGAACGCGCGGGATCTACCACCGCAGTTCAGGAAGTTTCGACTGCAGCAACGCCAGAAAGGGACGCTCGCGATAATTCGTATATGCGTTGCCCCGTCAGCGCCTAACATCGTGTGAATCAGCTAACTCCGATAGGATCGGGGAATAAGTGGCCGGCACGAACCGTTGAGCTGGACATGAAGCGGGGCATGTGCCCCAATACAAATTAAAGGAGTGCCCTTCAATGAGTACCATCGAGCTCACCACTGAAAACTTCAGCGAGACCGTTAATTCCGACAAGATCGTCCTGGTTGATTTCTGGGCGACCTGGTGCGGTCCGTGCCGCCAGTTCGGCCCCATCTTCGAGTCCGTCTCGGAGAAGCACCCCGACATCGTTTTCGGCAAGGTCGACACCGATGCACAGCAGGAACTTGCTGCCTCCGCGCAGATCTCGTCGATCCCGACCCTGATGATCTTCCGCGAAGGCGTCCTGATCTTCCGTAACTCCGGCGCTCTTCCGGCCGCTGCTCTTGAGGACCTGATCTCTCAGGCAGAAGCCCTGAACATGGAAGAGGTTCACGCCGAGGCCAAGAAGCACCAGGAATCCCACAACGACTGATGCTTAAAAACGGTGTGCGATAGCTTCGCACACCGCCAAAACTCAAAGGGGGTTGGAGACGGCCAAGCCGTCTCCAACCCCCTTTTCTGTCTAATTAACGCAGCTGTAAGCGCTCAGCCAAGCAGTTCTTGAGCAACCAGCTCTGCTAGCTGAATAGCATTCAAAGCCGCTCCCTTGCGCAGGTTATCGCCGCTGACGACAAACACGATTCCGCGGTTATCCGGAACCGCTTGATCCTGGCGAATACGGCCGACGAAGACATCGTCTTCGCCCGCGGCCTCGAGCGGGGTCGGGACGTTGACGACGCGAACGCCGGGAGCACTGCTGAGCGCAGCCAGGGCCTCGTCACGAGAAATCGAGCTGGGGAACTCAGCGTGAACGGTCATGGTATGAGCAGTCAGGACCGGCACGCGCACGCAGGTCCCGCTGACCAGAAGATTCGGGACGTGCAGGATACGACGCGATTCATTGCGGAGCTTCTGCTCTTCGTCGGTCTCAAAGCTGCCGTCATCGACAATCGAACCGGCCAAAGGAACGACATCGAAAGCGATGGGCGCGACATAGACCTCAGGGCTGCCGAAATCAACGGCGCGGCCGTCGGTCGTGAGCCCCTCAAGATTTTGATCAGCAGCTCCACGGACCTGGTCGATGAGCTCACGAACACCCTTAAGGCCGGAGCCAGAAACTGCCTGGTAGGAAGAGACAGTCAGTCGATCGATACCGCCCGCAGCGTCAGCAAGTGGCTTAATTGCGGGCATAACTGCCATGGTTGTGCAATTCGGGTTCGCGATGATTCCCTTGGGGCGGTTCGCAACGTCTTCACCGTTTACCTCGGAGACGACCAGCGGAACCTCGGGGTCCTTACGCCATGCGGAGGAGTTGTCGACGACTACCGCACCGGCAGCAGCGAACTTGGGGGCGTACTCGCGCGAGGCCGTAGCTCCCGCAGAGAAAATCGCGATGTCAATCCCCGAGAAGTCAGCGGTTGCGACGTCTTCGACGACGACCTCTTCCCCCTTCCACGGCAGGGTCGATCCAGCCGAACGAGCGGACGCAAAAAACCGAATCGTTTCAACCGGGAAATTGCGCTCTTCCAAGATCGTGCGCATAACCCGACCAACCTGGCCGGTCGCACCGACAACAGCAACAGTCAAACCTGACATTTTCAAGCCTCTCTTACTAGCGATGAACCGACTCAGCGGCCAGTACCCGCGTATACAACGGCCTCGGAAACCTCAGCGTCCAAGCCGAAAGCGGAGTGAACAACGGCAACTGCGCGATCCAGATCATCCAGCTTCGTCACAATCGACAGACGGATCTCGGAAGAGGAAATCAGATCAATATTGATTCCCGCCTCAGACAGGGCAGCGAAGAGCCGCGCGGCCACACCGGGATTCGTACGCATACCCGTTCCCACCAGCGAAAGCTTGCCGATATTCGGGTTGTAGAGGACCTCTTGGAAACCGATCTCTTCCTTCGCGGCATCCAAAGCATCCAGAGCAAGCTGGGCATCGGCCTCGGGAATGGTGAAGGTGATGTTCGCGCGAGTGCGATCGCCGACGGGAATGTTCTGGACAATCATGTCGATGTTCGCGCCCGCAGCGGCGATCGTCTGGAAAACCATCGCGGCACGACCGGGGTGGTTCGGGACACCGGCGACCGTAATCTTGTCCTGGCCGCGGTCGTGGGCAATTCCAGAGATGATGGGCTGTTCCATCTGTCCTTCTTTCGGGTCGAGGAATGCGGCGTCGGGGACCAATCCCTTGAGCGCCGGCGAGGCCGGGCGGTCTGAAATCCAGGTTCCTTCCTTCTCGGAGAAGGAAGAACGAACGTGTAGGGGAACCTTGTAGCGGCGGGCGAATTCAACCGCGCGCAGGTGAAGAATCTTTGCGCCATGCGCGGCAAGTTCGAGGGTTTCTTCCGTTGAGATCGAGCGCAGGCGGTGTGCCTTGGGGACGATTCGCGGATCAGCAGAGAACAGGCCGTCGACGTCGGTGTAAATCTCGCACACATCGGCGTGCAAGGCAGCCGCGAGCGCAACCGCGGTCGTATCGGAACCACCTCGGCCCAAAGTCGTCACATCATCGTCGTCAGAAATTCCTTGGAAACCGGCGACAATTGCAACTTGGCCTTCAGAGATTGAACGGGCGACACGTTCGGGGACCATGCCGGTGATCTGGGCGCGACCATAAGCGGAAGTCGTGTGGATTCCGGCCTGCGCGCCGGTGAAGGCCTGTGCGGGAACACCCAACTTGTTGATCGCCATGGACAGAAGGGACATTGAAATACGCTCACCGGCGGTGAGAAGGATGTCCATCTCACGTTCGGGTGCGTTGTCGGTAATCTGCGCGGCGGTGTCCAGGAGCTCGTCGGTTGTGTCGCCCATTGCTGAAACGACGACAACAAGCTTGTGTCCCGCGTTCCGAGTCTCAACGATGCGCTTTGCAACGCGTTTAATCGCTTCAACATCGGACACGGATGAGCCTCCGTACTTTTGCACGATGAGCGCCACGGGTGGTCCTAACTATCTGCGTTTGGGTTATCTGTTCTTATCGTCCCTGAAAACTCGCGCACATGACGAGTACTGACCAACACGTGAACGTTTGTGTCAATTTATGAGAGTAACTTTCGGCACACTTGGCATATTCCTAGGACCAACGAATATGGTTGAGTTACATCCACGGAAGGAGTCCTCGATGCCGCACACGATTTATGGGACCCCGGTCGTTCACGGTGTCTCCTATGCGCCGGTTGTTTGGACATCTCACCCGGCCCTTCCTTCCGACGATTTCACTCCCCTGCCTCCCGAGGACCGCCCAGCGATTGCCGTCTCGCTTGAGGAAATCTGCAAGAAGGTCGGTGAGGAACTCTTCGAGCGCTCAGCGCACGCACTGGGAGATGTCTCAGACGTCCTCGTCATGACTGCATCTTTAGCAACCGACCCGACGTGGATCCGCGAAGCTCAGTCTTGGATCTTCTCCGGTGTTCCGGCGCCGCAATCAGTTGTTCGCGCGACCGATAAATTCGTCGAGGTTTTCCGTTCCTCTGGTGGACTGATGCTGGAGCGGATCGCCGATCTCTACGACGTCCGTGACCTTGTCCTTGCTCACCTTGCCGAGGCCGACTCTGGGGTCTTAGCGTCAGGCGCGGGGACGTCAGCCGGTCCTTCTCAGGAAGCAGCTCCTTTCGCTCCCTATATCGTGTGCGCACGCGACCTGTCTCCTTCGGATGCCGCGAACCTTGATCCCAAGTATTGCGTTGGAATTGCAACGGAACTGGGCGGTCCGACCTCGCACACATCGATTATTGCGCGCCAGTTGGGAATCCCCTGCATCGTTGCAGTGCGTAACTTAAGTGAATTGCGCCAAGGGGATCTTGTATTGATGGATGCCTTCGTGGGGTCTTTGACAACTGAGGTTTCTGCCGAAGAAGCACAGGCTGCGGTTCAGCGAGATCAAAAGCGTGCACAGGCAGTAGCCAATTGGAACGCACCCGCTCACACCAGTGATGAACACCCAGTGAAGCTCTTAGCCAATGTTCACGACCTCGCAAGCGCGCAGGCTGCAGCTCAATCCCCCCACCTTGAATCAATTGGTCTTTTGCGTTCCGAATTGGCCTTCTTGAACGCACACAGCGAGCCGACCATTGAAGAGCAGGTGAACTTTTACTCGGGGGTTTTTGAGCAATTCCGCGGGCATTCGGTGTGCGTGCGCACCCTGGATGCTGGTTCAGATAAACCATTGGCCTATGCGACAATCCCCGGCGAAGACAACCCTGCGCTTGGCGTCCGAGGAATCCGAACCTCTGGCCCTTACCCGCAGATCCTTCACAACCAATTGGAAGCGATCGCTTTGGCGGCCATCCAACACCGAGAAACCTCGGTATCAATCATGGCTCCCATGATTTCAACGATTGCCGAAGCCCAGTGGTTCGCTTCGACCGTCCGCCAGATTTCCGAACGCTTCGAGGTTGAACTGCGCGCGGGAATCATGATCGAGGTCCCCGCGGCGGCGCTTTTGATCGATTCCATAATGAAATACGTCGATTTCGTATCGATTGGGTCAAATGATCTGACACAGTACACGATGGCTGCAGATCGCATGTCACCTGACTTGGCCGAGTATTCCGATCCCTGGCAGCCCGCACCTTTGCGCCTGATTGCGCAGGTTGCGCGCGCTGGCCTTGAGCACGGGGTAGGCGTGAGCGTGTGTGGCGAGGCCGCGGCAGACCCGCTGCTTGCCTGCGTTTTCGTTGGTATGGGTATCCCCGCGCTGTCGATGCCGCGCTTGGCAATACCCTCGGTGGGCGCGCAGCTCGCTCAGGTCAGCCTGGCACAGTGTCGCTTAGCTGCAGCTTCCGTTGTCGAGGCTCCTGATCCCGGCGAGGCCCGCTACCGCGCACGCGGGGCGCTCCAGGTGGAGTTTTAGGCCTCGCGAAAATAGGTCCAAAAAGCCTGCAATTTGGCCGAAGAAATGCTGTACTATCAACGATGACGACGTCGTTATCAGGAGAGTTACAGTGGGTCTGCGTGACATCATTCGCGATATTTCGAACTTAACCGTACCCGGAAGCATTGATCGCACAGTTCAGTCCCACGTAGAGGCCGTGCAATCGCGCGTCGGTGCGGTTCAGTCTCGCGTGGAGTCCTTCCTACAGCCCTTCAATGGCTCTGGTACCCCAGTTGTTCCTACGCCCACAGGTTCTTTCCCCTCGGCTCCACTCGCTACAACTCCCCCCACTGCAAACACCACCGAGTGCCTAGTCCCTCGCTATAACGGGCGCTACCTCTTCGAATGGATCGATGACATCAAAGCTCTTAAGCGCTCAGGAGACCTCGACCAGGCGCTGGCGCTTGCCCAAGCTTGCCTAACAGAAATGGTCAAAGCTGCGCTTCAAAACCCTCAATGCGTCATGGAGTACTACGTCGCACAGGTAACCATCATTCAGCACAAGATGAAGGACTACTCTGGCGAGCTCGCGACCTTGGATAGATGGTTCTCGCTGGGTCTGCCCGCGCCTCGCGAGGATTACCGCATCGACCTTCAGAAGCGCCGCGCCAAAGCACAGGAGATGCTTGCTAAACAACGCGGTGAGGACGCCTCCGCGTATAACGCCGAATGGAAACGGCTCCTCGAGCTTGAAAAACACGTCAAAAACACAACGTACTTTGACGCACCGACAACCGGTTACACATCAATCACCGGTGAAGAGCACTCAACCCCACGCATCACAGAGCAACACAGTCCGAGCCGCCGCCCCTACGCGCAAGCACGCTCCTCTGCCTCCGCATGCACGGCCTCGTCAAGAAGCGAGCAGCGACGCAGTTCTGCATGGTCCGCTCCAGCAAAAATCCTTGCGGCACCGACCTTTGTCGCTGTCGATTTCGAGACCGCGAATCGCATGGGTGGCGTCTCTGCGTGTCAGATCGCACTTGTGAAGGTCCACCAGGGTCAAGTCATTGACCGCATGTCGACGTTGATCAAACCCCCTTCGGGTTACGATCACTTTGAATTCACGGACATCCACGGAATTACTGCACGCGACGTCCATAACTCTCCGTCATGGACAGATGTCGCACCCTACGCACTGCGCTTCTCTGCCGGACTTCCCATGTATGCGCACAACGCAGCCTTCGATAAGAGGGTCTGGCAGGAGCTGGACGAGTTCTTCCGGACGCAAACCTTGCCAAGCGACTTCTTCTGTTCCTATCGAACGGCAAAGGATCTAGTCCCCGGACTGAGCGACTACAAACTACCGACAGTCACGCGTGCACTTGTTCCTGGATTCCGTTTGAATCACCACGATGCAACCTCGGATGCCGAGGCCTGTGCACTGATCGTTGCTGCTCTTCAACAGAGAAATCGCCACTGATAACCATAGAGGCGCCCTCATCGATGTGAGGGCGCCTCTATTCGTATTGGGTCTAGTTTTCTGCCGCCGGCAAGATGACTGAGAAGGTCGTTCCATGTTCGCCGGGCGTGCCCTCACCTTCGCATAGGGTATCGACATCCACTTGGCCACCCAAGGCCTCGGCAATCGAGGAAACAATCGACAGACCCAGCCCCGAGGATCCCTTCCCCTGACGTGAGCGCGAAGTGTCGCCTCGGACGAAGCGATCAAAGACGGTCGCACGCAGCTCGGGCGCAATTCCCGGTCCATCATCGGCAACGCTCAGACGCACAAATCCCGGCGCCGATGCGGTACCGGCGATCGTTTGCACTCCAACTTTGACGTGAGTGCCAGCGGGGGTGTGGATTCGCGCGTTATTGACCAGGTTTGCGAAGACTTGGCGAAGCGCAGATTCATCACCCAACACGGTGCAGGAAGTGCAGGAATCGGCCTCGTCATCAATTTCGGGAAGGTCCAGGCTCCACTGGTGATCCGGACCTGCCGCGTGGGCGTCTGAGACTGCGTCAATGGCCAGAGGGATCACATCTACCGGATCGCTGGCCAGTTCGCGTCCCGCATCAAGACGGGCCAAGAGCAGAAGATCCTCAACCAAACCGGACATACGCGCGGATTCAGATGCGATTCGCGAAAGTGCAAGCTCTTGGTCCGTTGCCCCGCGTTGAAGAAGCTGCGTGTAACCCTGAATCGATGCCAAAGGCGTTCGGAGTTCATGCGAGGCATCGGCAACGAATTGACGCAGGCGCTGCTCGGATTCCGCGCGGGCCTGAAGCGCAGTTTCAACATTGTCGATCATGGTGTTCAACGCGAAACCGACATCGCCAACTTCATCTCCGGGTTGAGCAATGGAACTATCGACGCGATCAAAAGTGTCGACAGTCGGTGCGGCAATCAGATCTTGGGAACCAATATTCCGCGCGGTTGCGGCAACTTCACCCAAAGGGAGCATTTCCCGGCGGATCCACTTTCGTCCGATGAAAGTCGCGCCAAGGATGACAACCAGCGCGATGACACCTTCAACGGCAATGAGCGCAAAGAAGGTCGAATTATTCGCTGCCAAAGACAGGCCGACAATCAGCGTCTGGGAATCTTTCTGCGTACACATCACGCGGAAAGCACCGTAATTCTTCAGATTGACGTCATGCCCATGGGAGTCACAACGCAACGAAAGCAGCTGCTGTTGCGCTTCCGAATCCAATTCGACGACGTCAAACTGTTTGACGACACCGGAAAGCACCTCATCGTCATGTTTGATGAGCTGCAACTGGCCCTCGGAGGATCCCGGTCCGCGAAGGCCTCGGGGTCCTTTATCAGTCGGTGTTGCCGTTGGGTCCGCACTGGGAGAATTCGAGGCCGAGGTCTGAGCGTCATCATCCCCGTGGTGAGGCGGAGGCGGTGGAAGCGGCTGTTCCAAGGTCAGTTCGGCATTTTTCTCCAGCCGAGAGAGCATTGATTCAAGCGAAGAATCCAGCTTCGATGTCATCCACGAGCGCATCGCAAATGCCGAGGCAGCAAGCATGGTCACCAGTGCAAGAGCGACGGCTGCAGCAAGGAAACGACTCAGGCGAACAGTGAGAAGACGCGATCGCTTACGCTTCGTTTGAGGTGCACTGTGCTTGGGAGCGCTCGCCTGAGATTCGGTATTCGAAGCTTGGGGGGAAGAGCTTGTCATTGGCGCTCCTATGAGGCAGGCCTGAGGATATAACCGGCTCCCCTGACCGTATGAATCATAGGTTCGCGCCCGGCGTCGATCTTCTTACGAAGGTACGAGATATACAGTTCGACGATGTTTGCCTGACCACCAAAGTCGTAGGACCATACTCGATCAAGGATCTGCGACTTCGAAAGGACGATATTTGGGTTTTCCATGAAGTAGCACAGCAGCTCGAATTCAGTGTTGGTGAGCGTAATTGCTTCACCACCGCGCGCAACATCGTGGGAGTCCTCGTCCAAGGTCAGATCGCCAACGGTCAGAACACGTTCAGCGGTAACCGAAGCCATTCCAGAACGGCGAAGCAGTGCGTCGATACGCGCAGTGACTTCATCGAGGTCAAAAGGCTTAGTGACGTAGTCATCTGCACCTGCACGCAGTCCGGCAACGCGGTCGGCAACGGCGTCACGTGCCGTCAAGAACAGGACGGGAAGGTGCGGCTTGCGCTTACGCAGGCGTTCCAGGGTTTCCATTCCGTCCAGTCCGGGCATCTGGATATCCAAGACCACGACATCGGGATCGAAGGTATCGGCTTTATCCAGTGCTTCCCAACCGTTTGCCGCCGTTTGGGTTTCCCAGCCCTGGTGACGCAGTGCCGATCCAAGTAGCTCAGCCAAGACCGATTCGTCATCCACAACAAGGACGCGTGCTGGTGTCCCATCGGGGCGAATAAAGCTGGACTCTGTTGTACTCACGTCGCGATCCTTTCACAATTTCCGTGGAAATTCAGGACATATTGCGCCGGCCTTCCATTGCCCGTCCCAGGGTAATGGAATCCGCATATTCCAAGTCGCCGCCCACGGGAAGGCCCATGGCAAGTCGCGTTGTTGTCACACCAATTGTCGAGAGGGTGCGCGCTAGGTACGAGGCTGTTGCCTCACCTTCAATATTCGGGTTTGTCGCGATGATGACCTCTTGAACAACACCATCTGACAGGCGTCCCAGAAGCTGGCGAATACTGAGCTGATCGGGACCAATCCCGTGGATGGGATCAATGGCGCCACCAAGCACGTGGTAGCGTCCGCGGAATACCCGTGAATTCTCGATGGCCTGAATGTCCTTAGGTTCTTGGACAACACAGATCACGCTGGGATCACGCCGCGGATCCCGACAGATCGAACATTCATCGTCTTCAGTGAGGTTTCCGCAGACGACGCAGTGCTTAACCTGATGACGGACCGCATTGATCGCAGTAGTGAGGCGCTCGACGTCCTCGGGCTCGGCCTCGAGAAGGTGTAAAGCCATACGCTGCGCACTCTTTGGCCCCACTCCGGGAAGTTGTCCCAATTCATCGATGAGGTCTTGAAGAGCTCCTTCGTACATGCGTCACCACCCGCCCTGGTCGTCAGTCTTTTGCTCGATGATAGTTCCGCCCAAAATATCCAAAACTGCTGGGATTCCAAAGAGATTCGATTCGGACATATCCTGATCATCGATACTGGCACTGTCGTCCTCTGCCGCAGAAACGCTGGGAGTTGCGGGAATTTCCTGCGCTTCTTCCTCTGCCGAGGCCTCTGCTGAGACTTCCGGTTCCTCATCCGACCGCGCGTTGTCAGTTGAATGTGTGCCGTCGCCAGAACGTGCGTCGTCATCTTCTTCCATGCGTGCAAAACGCTGCGAAGGAAGTGGCGTCACCTCAGCAAAGTTTGGAACTTCAGGGGCTGACTCTTCTTCAAGCGGGTCAAAACTTGGAGGCTGAACGACAGTTTCACTCCAACCTGAAGTCGCGACAGGCTCATCCTCTGTTTCATCATCAGGTTCAGGTGATGGAGCAGGTACTTCCTGCAAGTCCTGCTCTACCTCTTCATCCTGATCCCCCGGATCAAAAGGGGGCGGCGCCTGAGTATGCCAATCGTAAGATTCTGGTGCCTGCGGATCATAGGGTTTCGAGGCATCGATCGGTTCAGCCGGAACATGGAATTCCGGTACTGGTGCGGCTTCGTGCGCCAAGGCGTCTGAGCTGCCCAGCCCAGAGGGTGCCGATTCTTGAGCAGGTGAAGCCTGAGCAGCTGCGGACTGAACGGGTGCAGCCTGGGCTGGCATGCTCTGAAGGGGAGCCGCGCTGGAGTGCGCATTGGCCGAAGGCGTTGAAACTGCCGGCCCGCCGCCGGATTGCCCCACCTGTGCACTGACGTGCAAACGAACACCCAAGACGTCATAGATCGTGTCCTCGACGATCTGCGCGCGTCCCCCGTTTGTAAAGCTAGCGACCATCCCTTGGCTTGGGAAGAGGATCACCAACTGATCTCCGTCAACGGCGCCCAATTGCCCGTTTTGAGACAGCAAGCTCCACACAACTCTGCTGTGCGTGGCCAAACGCTCAACGACATCTCCCCAGCGCTGTCGTACAAGATCCGCATTGGGTGCAGCAGCGGAGCGTGAAACCTGCGCAGGTGCATCACTATGAGCAGCAGGGCGGGTGACCTCCCAGCCGCCAGATGAGGGCTGAGACTGGGGTGCATGTTCTGCCTGTCGAGGCGAATCAATACGACCATCAGCGGAAGCTTCTGGCGCCACCGAGGCACCCTGGTCTCCGCTCTTCCGGGCTTTCTTACGCGCAAGAGCTTCACGCGCCTGACGAGCACCAAATGAACCCGAGCCGGCCGGGGCCTCGGCAGGGGCACCGCCCCCAACCAAGCCGACTCCACCAGAGAGCCGTCCCGGAGTACCCGCCATCCCACCAGCGACCGCTGCAGCTGCTACTCCATAGGCACCAGCAGCGGCATCAACGCCTGTACCGGGCACTAAGATTCGGCCGATGAGCAACTCAAGCTGCAGCCTGGGTGAGGTCGCACCAGTCATGGAGCGAAGGGCCTCATCAGTGAGGTCGGCAGCACGCGACAAGGCCTGCGTGCCCCAGTTCTTTGCCTGGACGCTCATACGTTCAAACTGATCGTGAGGTGTACCCACCAAAACATCGTTGGCGCCGTCACCCGCCACGGCAATAATCAATAGATCACGTAAGCGCTGCAAGAAATCTTCGACGAAACGACGCGGGTCGTGACCCGAAGACACCATTTTTTCGATCACGCGATACGCAGCACCACCGTCGCCCCCCGCAAGAGCATCGACAGTCTCATCCAAAAGCGCAGTATCCGTGTAGCCCAAAAGAGCAACAGCGGTCTTATATGCGATCTCTCCATCGATTGCACCGGCCATCAACTGATCCAAGACCGACAGAGAGTCACGCACAGAACCGCCACCGGCGCGGATGACCAGGGGAAGGACACCTTCGCCGACGCGAATATGCTCCTCATCGCACAGAGTCTGCAGGTAGGGTTCCAAAATATCCGGCGGAACCAAGCGGAAAGGATAGTGATGCGTACGGGAACGGATGGTTCCAATCACGCGCTCAGGTTCCGTCGTCGCAAAGATGAACTTCACGTGCTCGGGCGGCTCTTCAACGAGCTTAAGTAAGGCATTGAAGCCCTGGGGGCTGACCATGTGGGCTTCGTCGATAATGAAGACCTTGTAGCGGTCACGCACCGGCGCAAAAGTAGCGCGCTCACGTAGGTCACGCGCATCATCCACACCGCCGTGCGAGGCGGCGTCGATTTCAACAACGTCAAGCGAACCCGGGCCGCCGGTTGCCAGTTCACGACAGGACTCACACTGACCGCAAGGCGTATCCGTTGGACCTTCAGCGCAGTTCAGGCAACGCGCCAAAATACGCGCAGAGGTCGTCTTTCCGCACCCACGCGGACCAGAGAATAAGTACGCATGATTCACCCTGTGGGCACGCAGAGCTGCCTGGAGGGGTTTGGTCACGTGTTCCTGGCCGATGACCTGTTCGAAGGTATCGGGCCTGTACCGGCGATAAAGAGCTGTCGTCACACTTGAACTTTACGGCCCCGCGCGCTCATTTGCGTCCTGTTTTCACCACAAGCCGCAAGAACACAGCGAAAATCATAAAAGTGGAGGCCCAAGCAGTTTCCCACTTGGACCTCCACTCACTCACGCCTATGCCACCGACTCAGCGGCAGCAACGCGCATTAGGAGATGCGGCCTCGGCGACGAAGTGCCAAAAGCACACCACCCACGATGAGCGCAGCAAGACCCACGCCCAGGACTCCGGTCTCCACGCCAGTACGTGCCAGCTTAGAAGCGGGAGTCTTCGGCTTCGGCTGCTTCGGGGGCTGCGGAGCCGCAGGAACTTCCTTCTCCATGTATCCGAAGTCAACGTTCTCAACGGTCGAGTTCGACTCTCCAAGCTCGATGAGCTCGGACTGAGAGTCCTTGAGCGTATCGGGATCTAGAGTCTGCTCCAGGCCGTTCAAGACACCGGTCGTATCAACCTTCACGCGGTACTTGCCATCCGGCAGATGCGAGAACTTGTATGCGCCGTTCGCATCCGTGGTAGTGGTCTCCACGACGTTTCCGTTCTCGTCAAGCAAGGTCACCTTAACCGAGGGGAAGCGAGGATCGCTGGGATCCTTAACGCCGTTGCGCGCCTCATCACGGAAGATCGTGCCGCTGATTGAGTTGTTCTCGATGTAACCGAAGTTCACACCGCTTTGAGTGCGGTTCGTGTTATTCAGGGAGATCGTTCCAGAGGTCGAATCCGCGACGCCGTCGGGATCCTCGGTCTGGTCCATGTCCTTGATGACGCCTTCCTTGACAACCTTCACGGTGTAGTCACCCGCAGGCAGCTTGGAGAAGGAGTAGTTTCCATCCGCATCGGTCGTGGTCGTTGCAACGACATTGCCCGCCGAATCCAGCAGGTTCACGGTGACACCCGCGTAGGGATTCTCGTTGGAATCATGGGAGGCACTACGGTTTCCATCGCGGTAAATCGTGCCGGAGAGCGAGTAATCCGGAACGTAACCGAAGTTCACGCCGGACTTCTTCGGATTGGCCTCGTTAAGAGTGATCTTCTGCGAGGCGTTGTCCTTAGTTCCGTCCGGATCCTCGGTCTGGTCGGTGTCAGTGAGCGCACCATCCTTCACAACCTTGATGGAGTATTCACCATCGGGCAGGTTAGAGAAGGAGTAGTGGCCATTGGCATCGGTGGTCACTGTCGAAACGACGTTTCCATCCTTATCCAGCAGCTGAACAGTGACACCGGTGTAGCCGGGCTCGTTACCGTTTTGGGAGCCATTGCGAGAATCGTCGCGGTAGATGGTTCCTTCGATGGTGTTATCAGAAACGTAACCGAAGTTGATGTTCTCGTGGATCGGGACCTCAAGCTTGAGCGTGTACACGCCCGAGGTATTGTCCTTGGTTCCATCCGGATCCTCGGTCTGGTCGGTGTCAGTGAGCACACCATCCTTGACGACGCGGACCTTGTAGTCGCCTGCTTCCAGGTTTTGGAAGGTGTAGGCGCCCTGCGCGTCGGTGGTCGTCGTGGCCACAACATCACCCGAATTGTTCAGCAGCTGAACAGTGACACCCTGGTAGAGCTTTTCACCGGTGTCCAGCGAATCGGAACGGTTTCCGTCGCGGTAAACCGTTCCCTTAAGGGTGTAGTTTGCCACGAAGCCGAAATCGACCTTGCTCTTTGCGGGATTGTCGTTGTTCAGAGTGAACTGCTCAGTTGAGTTCTGAGTCTGCTCAAGCTTCTTCAGCAGGTCAGGCTGTTCAATCTGAACCGAGTATTTGCCGGCAGGAAGCTTGCCGAAGGAGTAGGAGCCATCAGCCGCAGTCGTAGTAGTTGCGGTGATATTTCCGTCCTTATCCAGCAGGTTGACAGTGATTCCACCAAATCCCTGCTCATCCACGCCCATCGAGGAGTTACGGTTCTTGTCGTAGTAGACCGAACCGCTCACGGTGTAGTCCTTTGCGTAACCGAAATTCACATTGGTGACATCAGGATCATTACGCGTGAAGGTGATGGGCGTTGACTGCGAGTTCTTCGCACCGCTGGGGTCTTCGGTCTGTTCGAGGCCGGCCAGCTTGCCCGTCGTATCCACCTTGACGGTGTAGGTACCGTCGGCCAGGCCGGGGAAGTTGTAATTTCCCGAGGCGTCAGTAGTGGTTGTTGCGACAACGTTACCCGAGCCATCGACCAGGGTGACCGCCACGCCCGAGAGGTTGACGTCATCACCGTTCTTCGTCTTATCTCGGTTTTCATCCAGGTAGATGTTGCCCGAGATTGCATGCTTCGTCACGTACCCAAAATTGACGTTCTCACGAACCGGGTTATCCGTGTTAAGCGTGATCGCACCGGAGGCATTGTCCTTTGCACCGTCGGGGTCCTCGGTCTGGGTCAGGTTGGCGAGTTGGCCATCCTTCACGACCTTCACCGTGTAGGCACCCGCGTTGAGCCCAGTGAAGGAGTAGTTACCATCTGCGTCAGTCGTCGTGGTTGCGACAACCGTGCCGGCCTCGTTCACCAAGTTAACGGTGACGCCATTAAAGCCCTCTTCACCGGTGGTGTAGGACGAGGAGTCATTCTTATCGAAGTACACCTTGCCCGAGAGACGGTGCTTGACAGTGATCGTCGTCGAGGCCTTGTTGTTGTTCAAGTTCACGTCGTAAGGAGGCAGGTCCTTAAATTCGACGTTGTTGGTGATGGTCTTGCCATCGGTTCCGTCATTCAAGCGAACTGTCACGTACAACGACGCGTGGCTTCCCGCGATCAGGTTACCAACGCTCCACACTCCACTGTTCGCATCGTAGGTGCCTGCAGCGGCACCTGCCTCGCACGCGTCCGGGGTACCCGACACATATCCGGTGGGGCACATGAAGGATTCGGACTTCACGAAGGTGACGCCGTCAGGCAGTTTCTCCAAAACCTTGGTATTTGCGGAGAGGCCCTGACCAGTATTTCCGGCGTCGACTCGGAAGGTTACTTCATCGCCGGGTGAGAGTGCCGAGGCATCAGAAGCAACGCTCTTGTTCAGCGCGACGTCGAAGGCCGAAGCGATAGCGACCTTGAAAGGCTCGCTGGGGAAGACCGCTTGGTTCGAGGAGGCCTGGGTTGCTGCGATTGCAACCGACTCGTAGGCCGTGCCATCAGCGTTATCGGGCGCCTTAATCGGGACGATCAGAGGGATCGATGCGCCGCCCTCAATCGGGTTGGTCTTGCCATTGATATAGATGCGGTAAGACTTAACATCGCTCCACGAGCTCGGGTTTGAGGTCCAGTTGTTATCGCATCCCGCAGGAGCGTCAGCCTTGGACTTTCCGCGTTCCATGACCTCACCGCGGCAGGGGTTGTACGAGGTCGAGTACTCGATGGTGACCTGAGAGGGGTCAATTCGATCTCCGGCCTGGACCTGGATCGGTCCGGTCATGATGGGTGCCCACTCGGAACCGCGGCTTGCGCTGGTGCGAACTGCCGTGTCGCCGACGTGTGGCAGGGTGCCGTAGACGGTCATATCCGACAGGTTGGCGTTACCCGTGTTGGTCGGGGTGATACGGAAGGTGCCGTTTTCACCCTGGCGAATCAGAGAGGTGCCGTCGTTGTACTTCATGTACACCGATCCGGGGATCGAACCGAGGCTTTCGAGGACAACACCGGCGGCTGCCAACTCGTTGACGCTCATTCCCGAGGTCACCGGGCAGACCTTATCAGTCACAGAGCCATTGGTATTGATGTCGTAGATATCGGTGGTGCCGGAGTAGAAGCAGGGATCTGCGTTCTGGTATTCGCGCTCTGCCGGAGAGATGAATGCCTGGTTCGTGTAGGTTCCGGGCTTCATCTTGTTCGTAACAAGGCCACGCAAGGTGACTCCTGTTGCATCAACTCCCTTGAAGCCGGGCCACGTAATGGTCACCAATTGGCGAGAACATCCGCTTGCGTCCGTCACCCAACGCGAAGAATCAACAGTTGCGGTGTAACCCTTGGGTCCGCCTGCAACCGAATTCTCCACATAGGTCATACCACAGGGGAAAAGGTCCGCAATAATCGGCTGAGCCGGTGCAGACATCGTCCGGTTGTTGGCAATGACCGAGAAGGTCACTTCCTGTCCCGGGACTGCCTGAGAGTTCGCAATGGTCGACTTTGCGTTGTAGTACGAAGGACGCGAGGTTTCAAGCAGGAGGATGTCACAGAGGTTATCCGCGGGGATACCAATGGTGTGCGCTCCATCTTCGGACTTCATCGACAGGTCGGTGACACAGTTCTGAACGCGAACCCACGAGGGATCGGTTCCGGCCTTCCAAGCATTGGAGTTCGTGTCTGCTCGCACGTAATCGGCGCCAGCTTCAGTTGTCGGAGTCTTTGCGTTGATCTGCCCCTGGACAATGAAACGGCCACTCTCTGAGGGGCTCAAAGTCTGCTTGTAGTGGAACTTTGTGATGTATTCGTCGCTTGCCAGACCTGAAGCGTCAAACTTCTTCGAGGCCGTTAGGGTTTGCGTTCCCGTGTTGCCCTTGTTGGTCCAGTAGGTGAATTCGACCGGAGAAGTCGTATTGAGCTCTGCCCCGCGAGCGAACATCAGAGGGTTCGCACAATCTGTCGATCCATCAGTTGGTGAGGTCAGGGCACAGCTGAGGTAGTCGGTGTACTCCAGAACGACCGGCATATTCGAGGTGTTGTTGTACCAGTACAACCACATGCCGTTTTGACCACGCTTGAACTGCTGCAGTGCATTCTTGGAGAAGGTGCCACCGTAGGCGACCTTGTCCGCAAAGTCGTGTGAGACCGAGGAATTAGCGGCTGTGGTCTTCGTGGGATCACCGTAGGGGCTACCCGTAACGGTTGCGGTGTTAGTAACCGTGTTATCTGCGCAGCTCGTTGGGTAGTTCAGAGTGACATTGAGCTGGAGGTCGACAACGTTAGGACGCAGGGTCCCGAGGTTCCAGGTCAAGGAGTGCGTCACTGCATCGTAAGTCGGTTCTACTCCAGTGAACTCAGATCCATCAGTTGAGCCCTGGGAGGTAGTGCTGACGTAGGTTGCACATGAGGGAAGCTTGTCGACAAGCATCACATTGGTCATGGCGAGCTTGCCTCGGTTCGGGCCGAGCGTTCCAGAGGATATCGTCGGTGTCAGCGAATAGGTGACATTGCTTCCCTTTGGGCCAATGGCATTGGGCTTCTTCTTGGTCAGGCCAAGAGTAGATTCCGCATGGTTTGTCACCTTCGTGTTATCGGTCACGGTCATCTCACCCGAAGTGAATGAGACCTCGGGAGAAACGGTCGACTGATCGGGCGTGTAGCTATTCGGCATCTCGAAGGTAATCACGGCCTGATAGGAGTTACCCGCCGGAATACGTCCCATGTTGTAGGTAACGTAGGCGTCGGTTGTAGCTGTTCCCTGAGTGAGAGCGGCGCTCACTGCGGGTGTTCCTGAAGTGGCAGTTGCCGCAAGTTTTGCCGCCACTGCCTTATCCACAGCATCGCCCGCTTGGTTCACTGCATGAGGAATGCGCACCTTGATCACTGAGCCCACACAGTCTTCAGTCACAGAAGTACACGACCATGAGATGGTGTACTTCTGGGTATCGCCAGAATTGTAGGAGGTCTTTTCCGGGGTAATGCTGACATTGAGCACGGGAGTTGCGGCACGGCTGGGGGTATTTCCCAGTCCAAAAACCACAAGGGCTGCAACGATCAAGATGGACAGCATCTGACCGGCGTGGCGCCACATAGAGCGCGAACCGACGTTATGCACTGTGTTCTCCTGTTGAAAATAGAGATGGATCAGAACAAGTGTAGTTGTAAAGAGCGGAGCCGTATATATAGATTCATTTTTATATCGAAAAATAAGTGTTGACCTGCATACATAGGTAAGTTTTCAAGGTGGATAAATTGGCTTCTTTGTAACCAAAACTGAGACTGCTATTTAAGGGTTCAGATAGGGTACGACAACCACATGTGCGCACTTACACAGCGCAGACTCAACATTCCACGAGCACCCGTACAAAAAGAATCCCCCGCGTACCCGGCAGCGCACCCTTATCCTTGCTGCATTCCTGCCCTGGGGAGGTTCGGATGATACCGTCACACGGAGGATCCGGAAACAGTTTACACGGCACGGGCCGCAACCTGCGACCCGTGCTATTTATCGAAATTTTCCTTCCAATTCCCCAAGCCCCCTGACCCGCATATTTGGATGTTAATCAAGTTCGATATAAAATTGAATCCAGTTAGTTACCTCAGACACTACGTCTGAACGTTTTGTCAGAAAGCTGGAGAGTTTCAATGCGAATCAAACTGACTTGTGCAGCGATCGCACTACTTTTCGTAGCAGCAACGCCCATCCTTGCTCAGCACTCTGCTCAGGCGGCCGAAGTCGCTGGCCCCGCCACCTGCTATCTCTCAGACGAAAACGACACAATCCTTGAGCCTCGTCAGGAATATCAGCCCGCTCCGGGTGCAGCAACACTCCCCTCAACCCCCAGTCCGGTTGTTCAAGGAAGCTACACGCTGCAGACATCTGCACCTGCCGTGAATTTCGATCCTGACAATCCTGCCCTGCACTTTGTTTGCGAAGTTCAATACTCGGCGCTTGGACACCTTCGCCTGGTCGATCCTTCTGGCCAAGTTTTGGCCTCGGCAGTCTATGCCAATGACTCAGCGGATCCCTCTCGCGCAGCATCGACCGCTCTCCCCCAGCTTCCCAACGGCTATGAGATCGTTCCCGGTCAATCAGTTTTTGGCTTCAACGAGGCCGCGCGGACCGTGGATCCGAACAATCCAGCTGATGCGCGCGCAGTTGGCCGCGATACCGACATCATGATCCGCCAGATCGCAGCAACGCCAACTCCCGCACCATCTACGACTCAGCCTCCGGCGCCGACCCAGCCCGCGACCCCAACAAGCGAGGTTCCGAGTCCTTCCGCTTCAGTTCCCACCACGCCTAGCCCCACAGAGCCGACGATTCATTCACCAAAGCGCTCTGAGTTGGCTAAGACCGGTTTTGGATCAGAAGTACTCATCGCGGCGACCTTAGTCGCAACCGCTGGCGCAGCCACTTTCGCAGCACGAAAGCGCCACGCCTGATTTTCGAGGCCACTACAAGTTTCCCGCCTATCTGCCCTGTTTAGGTGGGCGGGCACGCGCACGGCTACGGCCGGAGTTTCGGCAGAACAGAGTTCCCGCGAAGCTGCACGGTAAGAGATTTCCTGCAGGCAGCTGAGACGCTTTGTGCGCATAGGGAGTGACGAAAACACTAGCCGCGCCTCATAGAGTAGGTAGACTAGGCGCATGGCAGCAGATACGACGACGCAGTTCGTGCTCGACGCGATCGAGGAGCTTGCCACGATTGGCGCGCATGAAGCAGTTGCGTTTTTACGGATGATGCTCGATTGTGACGGCCCTGATGTTGACGGAGTCGTGACGTCACTCATCGATTTCGACATCGTCTCCCCAGACTGGGTAGAGCGACTGCAAGAAGTCAACCAAAACGCATCGGGACTTTATGACGAAGAACTCGCCGAGCTTCGCGAGGGCCTCGCGCTCAAGCAAAAATCGGTAGTGTAACAACGCTGTCTCAGTAAACAAATAAACCCCGCCGCGACTTGCGAGTGGGGTTTTCTTATACCCACCGGAACCACCTCACGAGGTCTTGCAGATAAAAAGGTCGAGGGAGCTGCGCAGGCAGCCGCCGACGCTGAAACCGCACAGGCCACTGACTGCACAGAAACCTCGAAGCCGGAGGCCGAGGCCTCGGCAGGCTTAGCGGCGCCTGAAGCCGCAGCTCCCGAAGACTGGAAAGCAAACGCTCGACAGTGGGAGCGTCGAGCCAAAGCTGACCGAAAGCAGGCCGAGTCTTTGATGGATCTGATTAAGGCGCAGGCGCTTGCTCTACATTTTTCATTCACTGTGTCCCTCTCAATCCTGAGAGGGAATTTCTGCAAGATGACCGAACCTCAAATTGATGGGGGCTTATTGGGGCCACTTTTACCGCCCCAAGCGCACCTATCGGTATATATCGCTTTTAATACCATCAGCCCAAAAACGTTGGAAATAAACGAAAAACCCCGGGATCTCAACGGATCCCGGGGACGTACTGCGGAGGATGGGGGAGCCGATTTGCTATATGCCTTGACCTGCACAAATGAAACACTTGTTCCACCCCATACCTAATCAATACCTAAAGCCCTTTCACAATTTGGGCGAGTAGAACAAGGAAAGCGCCCCCACACCCAGCCTTGGCTGATGGTGTGGGGGCGCTTTGTGTAGACCAGGGGCTATGCCTGGTCTTTGAGTTTGTCTATCGCTTTCCAGATGCGCTCATGGTCGGTTTTTGAGCTTTCCACGAGGACTGTGTGGGCGCGTTCTTCGTTAGACTGTCGATCCCGCATCGCTGTCAGATCATTGCGTATCCCTGCGATCTCGCTGCCTAGCTGGCGTACGATTCCGTTGGTGCTGGTGGCGAGCTCTGAAATCTGATCGACTTTCGCGCGGGTCTCATCCAAGTCCGCGCGCAGGTTCGAAGAATGGTCATTGTTCGTCTGGGTCTTGATCGCGGCACTATCGCGTTCAGCTGCCTGAGCGGCGGCCTTAATCTCCTTGCTGTGTGCGTTCAAGGCTTCCAGCTGCACGGCCAATTTCTTTTGCACGAGACGCAGGTACGCTCCTAGCGTGCCGACAGCGCCGAGGACCACGGCGACGATGATCGAGGCCGCTTCCGGGGTGTTGAGCGCGTCCGTAATCGGATGCAGGGGACTCACACCGTCTCCTCCCTGTGCTTGCCCTCGTAGGTGGCGGTCGCGGTGTCCGTACGATGAGGGTCAGCCAGCGAAGTCAGAAGCGAGGCAAGGACGGCGGTCGCCGTTACAGCCAGAATGCTTCGAGCGTCCAGGTCAGTGATCGCGGTCCCGACCGTGACGAGGGCAAGAGCCGTCTGCGCAGCGGTCTTGATACACCGCTCAAAGGCCCCGGCCCAAAAAGATGCCGACATGTAGATGTTCATCAGAATTCACCTCGATTCAGGCACTGTTGGAGCGCGGCGACAGTCGGAGAGGGCGCGTCAAGGTGGCCGTCTGCCTCGAACCCCAAATGGTTTTCGAGGGCGTTAATGGTGTCCGGGCCGATCAGCCCGTCCACATCCACACCCAGGCGTCGCTGCAGCTCCTCAACCACGGCAGACCCGTCCGTGGGGCTATCAGTCCATTCCCAGCCGGATGTGAGCGCCGGGTTCGCCTCCTGCCATTCTTCATCCTGGTCGGAGACGATGCCGTCGACGGGAGTTGCAAGGACCTCCTGGAGGCGGCGTGTGGTCGCTTCCCCCCAGTAGCCGTCCGCGTCCAACACCCCGCCTGCCGGGGCCTGGGCGTATGCGTGTTCGTATTCGGGGCGGATGACCGCGATCACGTCATCCCAGGAGCGGGCGCGACGGTACACGCCGCCCCCGTTGGACTGCGACCCCGCCTGGCCGCTGCTGGTGTTCCCCTCAATGGTCTGGACCCAGCTACCGCGATTGGCCTCGACGAAGCCCACGTGGTCGGCGATCCCGTCGCCGTCCCAGTCAAAACAGAGGTAGTCGCCAGGAATGGCGGCGTGTTTTTCAACGAGACGACCCGCCTTCGCTGCCGCGTTAATCCCATAAGGGACATACGCGAAGTCCCCGCCTACCGGCTCCATGCCGGCTGCGCGTAGAACCCAGGTGACGAACATGGCGCAATACGGTACCCCGCTGGCCCCGTAATATGCGCCGTGGCGGGCGGCGTAATCACGCCCGTACTTGGTGCCCGCCTCAGTATCATCCCAGCGGGAATATCCGATTTCGGCTGCGGCGATCCGCAGCACATCAATCGCTGTACTCATAGGTGATCTCCTCCAGTTCGTGAACGTCTGCGGGCGTGTTATCGGCCGGCGGCATGCTGGCCGTCAGCTCTTCGGGCGTGGGTTCCATCGCGATTTCTCCTTTCAAAATTTGGGTATGGGAAAGCCCCCACACCGTGTTGTGTGAGGGCCTAAGCTTCTGGTCCGCTGACCGTGGGTTAGCAGATAGGTCAGGACGCGGGGGGCGTATCACTCAAGGCTGCGGGATCCCCGCCCGCCTCCAAATACTTCGAAAGCAGGTCAACAACCTGTGCCTGCGTGGTCGCCAGGATATGGCGACGCTCAGATTCGGCGGCGACATCCTGGGTGAGCTGCGTGAACTCCTCTTCCGTGAGCTTGCGTAGATCAATGCCGTTCATAGGGTTCTCCTTAGGTCTTGATGATGTAGTTCAAAACAAGGTAGGGGGGCATGTTGTTGTGCGCGCGGCCCGCTTGCGCGCCATTGACGCGCCCAGTGTTGGCCCACCTGTTACCGCCACCGATATTCACCAGTTCCGTGCTCTTGGATCCCGAGACGTCCATGTACACGTCCGGGGCCATTTCAGCGTTTGTGAGCACGTGGGTTTCCTCGCCGCCGGTGCGGCCTAGGACGCTGAATGCCCCTTGGTTTTTGCCGACGGGCATCCTGCCGCGCAGATCAGGGACGCGGAAGGATCCGCTGCCTCCCCCGTAGGTGGTCCCGATGGTCGCGTACAGGGTCGGATATGACGAAGACGCATACTGCGTCCCGTCACACAAAAGCCACCCGGTGGGCGCATTGTGCCCAGCGAAAGACACGACGGTCCCCGTTGGCACTCCCCCACCCGCGCCCGCCGGCCCCGTCGGCCCCGCTGGCCCTTGGGGGCCTCGTTCGCCCTGCGGGCCGCGAGCGCCTTGTGGTCCCGCAGGGCCTTGTGGGCCGGTGGGGCCGCGTTCGCCGGGGTCGCCTTTGTCGCCTTTAGGGCCTGGTGCCCCGCCGCTTGAGGTGGCGTTGCCGGTGAGGATGGTGACGCGGCGGTTCCATAGGATCGCGAGGACTCGCTGACCCATTTTCGGGGTGCCGATGCAGTCAATTCCGGCAAGGTGGGCATCTGAGCCGTCAATGCGTATTTGCAGGGGGTTTGTGCTGGTGATGGTGGCCCATTGCAGGCTTGGGGCCAGGGCTACTTTTTCGCTAAGGGTGGCGATGCGGCGCGCGAGCTCTTCCAGGATGCTCATCCTTGCACCTCCCTCAGGGTTGTTCGGCATAGAGCCTCTGGGCTGAGCGTGTACTTAATGGACTGGACGGTGGCCCTGGTTTGCACGCCTTGGCTGGAAAATTCCACGAGATCGTTTGTTGAGATCGGGACGGGCAGGTGCTCGATCTCGATCTTGGCGATAGCCGTCTGAGCTTCGAGGAGTTTCTTTTCGGCCATCTGCGTGATGACCTCCTGAGTGGAGGCTTCTACGCCGGTTTCGGTGTGGGTGATCCACCGGCCCCGGGTGGGGTATGAGGCCGGGGAGGATGGGTTCATGTTCCGTGCTATGCCGACGAGGGCGGGCTTGGTGTCCCCGCCTTGGGAGACGAGGATGACCTTGTTCGGGATGCCGGCGAGGTCTTGTTCCCTGCTCCACTCTGGGAGGTGGATTGATGTCTCTCCTTCTTTGAATCGCCAGGATAGGGGGCGTTGGGCGGGTGGGACGTAGGGGCGGATCTGGAAGGCCCCCGCCCCGCTCACGTTCATGCTCCAATAGCCGATCGCTTCGAGTACGTCGTTAAAGATCGTGAGGCGAGGGGTTCCGGCTTCCCAGGTCATGGTCGAGGCAAGGCGTGCCGCAGACTCGGTGATGTCGGCTTTCCCCACGTCTACCAGCGCGAACTGGAGTAGGGCGAGCGCCGGGACGGCGGTGCCTACCTGTGTGGGGGCTTCAACGCAATCCTCATCCAAGAGAGTGAGCTTGGATAAGAGCTCGACCTTCCACGAGGCCCCGCCGTCCCGGTAGGTTTTCGTGGGGGCCGCCAGGAGAAACACCCCGAGGGGCCAAGAAGTCCCGCCGGCGATCTTGTAGGTGATTCGAACGCGGTCGCTCGCCCAGTTGATCTCTTGGCCCAGGTCGATCAGTTCGAGGCTGCCGGAGGCTTTGAGGCGGGTTGCAGCCGAGAGGGTGACTTCCCCGCCCACCACGCCACGCAGCAGCCCTTTTTCCTGCTCTGCGCGGTCAAGGAGCATCACCTCGATGGAAACCTGGCGGTGTGAGACGAAAGAAGAGTTGGAGGGGGTGGTCATTTCTCCACCTCCTCCAACTCCACGCTGACCTTCCACATGCCTCCCACCTCACGTGGGGCTGACATTGATGACATTGAGCAATAGATCCGCCTACCGAGAGGATCGCGATACAGGAACGGTGCGGGTGCTACCGCGAGCGCTTCCAAAGCCTGGACGAGGCGGTAGTCCCTGTCATGCAGGGAAGCACCAAGGGTGATGGTGCGAACCTGGTGGCTTCCGGTTACTTCCACGCCCCGGGCGCGTCCAGCGAAGTAATGCACCTTCCGCGTTAAAAGCGAGGGTTTGATGCTGGTTGTGGGGTCGTAGCGCAGGGGTACAGTGAGAGCAAAGCCGCTTCCGCCGCTAACCCACAGGGCCTGGGAGTCAGCTTCGAGCGCCACCGATGTGGTCGCGGTTGAGGGCGTGGCCGATGTCGCGCTCACACGGTAGATTGTCTTCCCGTTCGAGAGTGCTTCGGGGTCTTGCAGCGTGGTGTTTACCGGCAGGCGGTCTGCGATCTTCTCCCAGGTCTTCCCATCGTCAATGCTGCGCTCGATGCTGTTCGAGACAGCTGGGACCGTGTTTGCTACCCCGGTGGGGTTGGTGATCCCGATGGAGGCGGCTCCGACTGTGTCGTCCCAGCGCACGAGAACCTGGGGTGCTGCGGGCGGCAGGTAGGAGACGGTGAAACGGGAGGTTGCCTCGGCAGATGAAAGTCCATCCCCAGAAGTCGCAGACAGGCGCACGAGGTAGGCGCGCCGGTCTTCCAAGCGCACGCCAGGATCCCACGATGAGGCCGCGCCTTCTAGGAGGGTGGAGGCGATTGCCTGGCCGGTGGCCTCTTCGATGACCTGGATTGCGGCGCTGCGCTGGCTGCTGCCTTCGGCCTGCGAGTACGACCAGCGGATACGCGTGGAACTCGAGTGAACAACACTTCCGCCGGCAGGCTCACTCAAAGAAACAATTGGTGCGTGAGCGACCTTGAAGCCCGTGACAGGAGACCAGGGGGAGGCCCCGGCTTCCTGCCCGGTCTTGTATGCGCCCCAGGTGCGCACCTGCCACTCATACTCGCCGACCTCGTTGAAGACGGGGGAGTATGTGTTGCGGTCCCCGCTGACGGTCGCCGACCCCCAGTTCGCGGACCCGCGTTTGCGCCAGCGAACATCCGCACGCGTCTGCAGCGTCGTATCAATGCTCGTGTGCGACCACGACAGTTCCACGCTCCCAGGGGTGCGCGGACTGCCAGCAGGCGACAAGCTCCCGGGAGTGCCGGGGTTTGTCAGCAGCTGGACCGTGTTCGACCGCTCCGACAGGGGCGAGAGGAGCCCGCCGGGGCCTTTCTGCCTCACCTGGTAGACATGTGAGACTGCAGCGTTTGGCGAGGCGTGAGTCCACGCGCGAGCATCACCCGCAACGTCGGCGACCTTCGTGCCGTTGTCGTAGACTTCCGCGCCCCACCCGCGATCCGGATAGCGAGCACCCCGCTCCCAAGACACGTTGATCGCGCCGCTGGCCTGCTTGACCGCACGCACATTCACGGGCGCGCCCGGCGTCATCGCGATATCCCCGGGCGCCATGGACTGCGGGGACGGAGAAGAATTCTCTACCTTCGCCGACTCTGCACCATCCCTACGCCAGGCGTGGATACGCCACCGGTAGAAATCATCCGAGGGAACATTCGTGTCGGTCCACGAGCGGGCAGAGGCCGGCAACTGTGCGACCAGCCTGTATTCGCCGCTGGTGTATGACCAGCGCCAAATGTCCAACATGTCCACCGGGTGATCGCCCGTGACGTTCAGGCCCCATGTGCACTCCACGCGGCCTTCGGACAGGTAGCGGGCCTGGAAATTCGACGGCGTAGCCGGCGCGCCATATGCCCTGGCCGGGACCGTCCACCGCTGGGTGATACTCGGGTTGCCGCCGTTCCAGATCGGGCCAATGGACGCGGAGAACTCCAGATCCTGGCTGCGCCCATACTCCGTGTTCACCGTGATGGTCTCGCGGTTAACCTCAGCCTCGGCATAGCTTCCACGCGGGGAGGAGAAATGGAAGCCCACATCCCCGCTCACACGCCCCCATCGGTGCAGGGTCGAGTTGAAATTATGACCGTAACCGTCGGCCTTCACACGGTAGACGACCTCGAGTTGTACGCTCCCAGAATTAGGATCCCCATGCTGGTAAATGTCTAGGCCTACCATCAGGTAGCCAGACGACCCACTCCACCAAGCCATAACCCACTCCTATTTTCCTTGTTAGATTCCTGCAAGCTCACGAAGCCGCGAGCGCGACACCGGAGAGAGTGCCCCGCCTATTTCTCCTGCTGCTTCGACGCGCATACGGCCCACGAGTTGGTCGTTGACGTCGCGAACGACGAGTTCGCGGGCTGTGTTTCCATAAAAGCCGGGGCCGCCGAGGGAACCCGCTCGGTACGTGTATGAGCCGGTCTTAAAGCCGGTGAGCGCTTCGTTCCCGGCATCCATGGTTCCTGCCAGAGCATCAACGAACAAGCCGCTCTTCTCATTCACACCCTGCGCCAGGCCCTCAACGATGGAACGGCCCGAATACAGCGTCCATCCCTTTCCGGAGAAGGGGCCACGCTTAGCGGGCGAGAAGGGCAGGTATTCGCGGGCCTTGGACATGACTGTGTCGAAGGCTCCTGTGATCCAGGAGATCGCGGACATGATGCCGTCCACCAGGCCCTGGAGGATTGCTTTCCCAGAGTTGTACAGCCAGGTTCCAGCACCAGAGAAGAACCCCGTAACGCGGTCGCGGATCGATGTCACGGTGTTGTAGACCGCGTCGATGCCGGCTTGGACGCTTCCACGCATGGAGTCCCAGATTTGGGAGAAGAAACCGGAGACAGCGCTCCACACGCTGTTCCACACTCCACTGATCGCCGACAGGGTCCCTGAAATCACCGCAGATACGGCAGCGAGCACGCTTGAAACGCAGGAGCTGATCGTATCCCATATGGTGGTGAAGAAGCTGCTGATCCCACCCCACACTGCCTGCCATATTCCGGTCAGCCAGCTTGAAAACGCTGTCCACGCGGCGCTGATCGTGTCCCACAGGGCTTGCCATCCGGCTGTCAGGGTGTCCCACACGGCGGTGACGTAGGGGCCGATCCATCCCCACAGCCCCTCCCAGAGGGCTGTGAAGACCCCGGTGAAGAACGTGAGGACAGTATTCCATACCTCGAATTGGGCTTGGAAGAACCAGGTGAGGCCGTCCCATATGGCTGTGAAGACAGCTTTCACGCCGTCCCAGAAGCCGTTCCAGGCGGCGGCAAAAGCGTCGGAGAATGCCGTCCATGCTTCGGTGATTGCCTGCCAGGTGTCGCTGAGGAACTGGGTGAAGGACTCCCAGATCTGTCGGCCTGTTTCCGTCTGAGTGAAAAAGTAGGTTAGACCGGCGACAAGAGCTGCGATAGCCATAACAACCAGCATGATGGGGTTAGCGGCCATGACTGCGTTGAACGCCGCCTGGATCGCGGTACCCACCTTGACGATAGCCTGCCATGCCTGCACGGCAAACCCCCACGCCTTAATCGCTCCCGTCCACAGCTGATATGCGCCGTAAGCTCCGGCTACCCCTACCACGATGGCGCTAATCCAGTCCCAGTTTTGACGCAGCCACCCCACCGTTTCTCCCAAAGCCGAAGCCAGGTACTTAGTGACGGTGAACAGCTGCTGGAATGCTGTTGCCAGTCCTTGGCCTGCGACGGCGGCTAGGGTCTTGAACGACTCCAGCGGGGACTCTCCAGTGTCCGCGATGTAGTCGAAGAAGCTCTCCACGTAGGGTCGCACGGTTGCCACCAGGTCCCAGAAAGCATCGCGCGCACCCTGGATCGCGGACACCAATCCCGGGTGCAGGGAAAGTTCACGCAGCTTCGAAGTGTCGCCGCCGGAGATGATCGTCCACAGGTCCACGATGGCGTCGCGGACGGTGAACAGGAAATCAACGATGACACTGGACTCTGAGATGTTGAACGCCTGAGCGAAAGCCTCGTTGAAGTCGTGATCGACGAAAATTCCCCGCAGGCCTTCAACTGCGTTTTTGACCCACCCGAAAAACCCATGCAGGCTATCGGTCACCCAGTTGATCGCCCCGGTCACATACGGTTTGATCGCGTTTGCAATATCCATCGCGCCGCCAAGAATCTCAGCCTGGAAGTTACCCCACGCGCCCTCAAGAGTTTTCGTGGACTTCGCAGCCTCAACAGCCACGTCTTCAAAGCCGAGCTCTAAGAGGGCTTGGTTGAATTCTTCGGCGGTGATTTGCCCTTTGGACATCGCGTCTTTGAAGTCCCCAACGAAGGCTCCGTTTTTACGCATGGCCTCTTGGAGGCGGCCAGACGCGCCAGGGATCGCGTTCGTGATCTGCATCCAGTCCTGAGCCTGGAGACGCCCAGCGGCATTAACCTGAACGAGGGCGTTACCGAAAGCGGAGAATTCATTAGCTCCCGCGCCAGCTGCCGCCGTGAGGTTACCCGCAGCCTCAGCCATCTTGTCGAACCCCTTGACGCCGTTAGCAGCAAGTTTGGAGGTGATCGACTGAATATCCGTCAGGTCATAGATGGTTTCGTCGGCGTACTTTCGCGCGCCTTTAACCAGGCTATCGATCTGTTCTTGCCCGGTGATCCCCGCGAACTTTAAGGTGGAGCGGAACTTATCCGTCGCGTCCGAGGCTGCGAAAGCTTCTTTGGCGAGGTCACCAAACCCGACGACTGCGGCAATGGTGCCGCCAATGGCCGCAGCCTGCATCAGCCCGCCTTTGAATCGCGAACCGACTTCGCTACCAGCATCGCGTCCAACGCCGGCAAGCTCATCACCAATGGACTTTTTCACGCCCTTAAATGAGGGCACAACCTGGATCCAGGCTTTCCCCAGCTCAGTTCCACCAGCCACAGCAGGGCCTCCGTTCTATCAAGTTCTCAACTAGTTATTCGCGTTCGCGTGCAAGGAAAGCGGCAAGCTCATCAACGTCCATGGCCTCACCTACGCGCTCTCCCTGAGGGACAGCCACGCCTGGGCGAGGCAAAGGACGCGGCCTGTTCGCGCCCTTTTCCGCATCCTTCGTCTTCGCCCACAAAAGGAGTCGGAGAGTATCCACAGCCTCAGCCGAAAGGAACTCATCTAGCCCCCACCGCCATTCAGGATTCGCCGCGCGATGTAAAGCCGATTCGGGCTGCGCGAGGATCACCAACGCCCAGTCGGCTACCTTCCTAGCCGGGTGGGCCCGCATGTCCGTCACGTGCAGGTAGCGGCGCAAATCGAATTCCAGCTCACACGGATACTCTCTGAGCAGCTGGACGAAAGTCAGGATTTTGGGGCCAAGGCTTCCATGAGTTCTTGCATGAACGGCGCGATCTTGGAGGCAGTCACGCGACCAGAAGCGGGATCACGCAAATGCTCAAGCACTGTCTTGTACTGGGCTCCCAGGACCTTCCGGAGCAACGCCGGACTCTTCAGCGCGTTCCCTTCCTGAATTTCGTTAAGGGTATCGAGCAATTCAAAGTCGTCGAACACATTGGGATCGAGGGTGAGTGGGATCCCCTGGATTTCGACGCTACGCACCTCAGAAACAGGGGCGGCATTTACCTGGGCGTTGGTGGCTTCAAGTGCTGCGAGCTGAGCATCAAGTGCTGCGAACTGTGCTTCCAGCTCTGCGCGGGACATAGATTCAGACATGGAAAGGTCTCCTCAAAAAGGGGGGAAGGGAATTAAAGGGGAGGATTGGTAGGGGCGAGGCTGTCCGTGGTGTCAGCCCCGCCCCCTGTGTGGGTTACTTCGCAGACGAAATGTATTCGTACACGTTGTTCCCAGCCGTATCCGGATAGGTCGTCATCGTCACCTCATAGCCGGTGACCTCACCATCCTTGTAGGACACGGCAGACAGCTCGGTGATCTGCCCTTCGGGGATGACTAGGCGCTTGATCTTTCCGCCACTGAGCGCAATCTCAAGCACGAACACGGCGCGAGGAAGATCCTTGCCATTGTGCAGAATCGAGATGACACCGGACTTTTCCGTAACATTCTCAGCTCCGTACACGGCCTTGAGCACGTCCACGTCCAGGCTCTGAAGGAACTTCCACTTGAAAGTCTCCTTGTAGCCTGTGTTCAGGATCATTACGGTGTCACCGCCGAATGCCTTCTGTTCACTGGTTTCACGTTCAGGCGCGTTTTCCACGCCGTCTTCGCCGATGTAGCCGGTCTTTGCGAACGCTGCGTCGAGCGGAGTTTTCGCGTCCGTAGGCAGAGCAGTTCCAAGCGGTGCGATACGGACAACGCCGGTTGCTGTGGGCTTCGCGGCGGAAACCAAAGAAGTGTTCTTGTCAGCCATTTTTGTGGCTCCTTCCAAAAAGTGGGTATGGAAAAGCCCCACACCCAGGCGCGGGGTGGGGACAAAGAAGAGCTCTATTTTTAGAGCATGATTGCTGCGCTCACCGTCAACTGATAGCGAGCCTGGCGAGAATCGGGATCCGGGAAATTGTAGAGGGAATCCACGCTAACGGACGCTACCTGCGGATAAGAGACAAGAGACTGCAACGCTTGCGTTGCACGCGAGGCCAAAGCCGCAGCCTCAGCCCGACTTTCACCCCAGCACTGCACCGCAAACGTCGGATAATCCACCAGCCCACTCACCTGCCCGCCTGTACGCTCAACCGTCACAAACCGTTCTGGGCGTGTTTCCGGGATACTTCCGTAAACTCCGACCCCCACCAACGCCGCACAGTCCGCGAGCGCGCGTATGAGAAAGGCTTCAGACACGGCCAGCTCCTACGCTCTTCAGCAGGGTGTTTTCCTTCGCATTGCGACGCCGAGCCTGATACGAGTCAGCTCGGACAACCCCGACGGGACGTCCTTTCTTTCCGATCCGTATGTCCCCTACGAAGCCGGTTCCGGCGGCGGTCGCGATCTTCTCTACGGATTGTTCGACCAGTGGTTTGGTGAGGGCTGCCATGGCGGCGAAATCTAGTTCGATTTTTATGTCGGACATGAGATGTTCACCCCTCGATCTTTCGCGCGTGGGCAACCCGGTTCCATCGGGTTGGGGTGTTCTCTTCGGGGTAGGGCTGTGGGTCGCCGATTACCTCGTAGATGTTGCCTTGATAGTGGATTTGTCGGCCTCGAAGCGAGGCTGTGTAGGTCTTTGGGATGTAGAAATCCATGGTGATCTCATCCCCGTTGGGACGGATCGTGCCTTCCACGTCCTGCGTTGAAGCAGGAGCCGCGAGTACGTCACCTAGGACGGCTTCTAACCCCCATTTTGTGGTGGGAATGTTGAACGTGTCCGTGCCTGTTTCGATGGGGCTGTGGATTTCGATCCGGCTGCCTTTAATCATCGCCGCCTCCTTTGAGGAGGTTGATCTCAAACGCCGCGCCTCGTCGGCCATTCACGCTGCGCTTTTCCGCCTTGGTCAAGTAAAGATCCCCGCCGGGGTTTGAGAAGGACACTTGCTGAGTGAAGGGCCCTGCGGTCATGCTGGTGCTGGAGGCTCCGGCAAGGGCGTCGTCCCCCAGAGGGGAGTTCATGGCGCGTTTGACGATTGAGCACACCACGCGTCGCAGAGTTTCGGCACTGGCTTGTTCCCACTGTGCGCACTCATCTTTGATGAGACTTTGAGCGTCCTCAATGAGGACGGTGGCGCGTTCTTGCTCGACGGCTGTTAGACCGCGCCAGCGCTGTTCTAGATCCCGGTATGTCGCCCAGGGTGTAGGTATCGGACTCACCTATTTCCTCCCTCCTTGCTTGTGCCTGGACAAGGGGGGCTTACCCTGCTTTCCTCAACCATGAGGTTAGAGGTCTACTGGGTAAGCCCCCTATGACTCCGCTACGGGGAGTGGTCAGGCGGTCTTTTCCTTGACCACGGCGAAACGTTCCACGAATGCGTACCATCCGTAGACGATTTCCAAGCGCAGAGCCACCTGGTTCTTACGCTTCAGGTCACCCTGGCCGTCCGGATCGCCGAACTGGATGAGTTCGACCGGAAGATCACGCTGAACGCCCCAGCGGATACCGTTCTGGAAGTCGCCGACAATCGCACGGATCTTCGTGTCGGTAGCCTCGGGCGTACCGGAAACGGTGTTGCCCATGGCCACGGGAATACCCATGAAGTTTTCGATGTCGGTGCCGAAACCAAGGTTCGGGTAGCGAAGCTGGGAGGTCTCTCCAGCCCCGTCCTTGGCCTTCAGGTCAGACAGCGCCCACCCGAACTTCGGGTCAAAGGCCGCGCCAGTGACCTGCACGCCCGCCGGGGAGTCAATAACCTTTCCGACGGCAGCGCGGAACGCAACATCAGGATCAGCGGTCTTTCCCGTCATTTCCACGGCGAGCGTGGTCGCGGAAATGTAGTTGGTCCACGAGGTGATCGCGGTACCGTTCAAAGGGTTAATGCGGTGATAGATGCCCAGGTCAAGGGCGCGAGAAAGCGCATTCTGACCAGCCTCAGCAAGGGTGTTGAGGATTTCCAGCTGGTAATCTTCATCAGCCCACATGACCTCCTGGTTGAAACGCATCGTGACCTGCGCCTTGTGGGGGACGGCAGTGACAGAGCGGAAAGTGCCGGTGGTGGAACCCTTATCGGCTCCTTCTTCGACGAACTGTGCCTTAGGCAGGTCGTCGAAGACGAGGATGTCGGTCTTGCCGAAACGCATGGGGGAGGCGCCGGAGAGCTTGGCGACGGTGGAAAGAGACTGGGTCTTCTTCACCATTCCGTCTGCGATTTCGCGGGGCATGAGCACCTGCGCGTTGGTGGAATTGAAAATAGCCATGACTAGGCTCCTTTCATCAAGGGGGGTATAAGAAAACCGCGACCGGGTTAGTCGCGGTTGAACAGCTGGCGAGCTGCCTTTTGTAGCTCGCTGAGAGAACTGTCAGGTGCCTTGCCCTGATCGGGCAAAACGGGGACCTTCGGAGCGGCCTTGTTCAACGCCACCTGCAAGGAGGCGGCATGGGCTTTGAGGTCCTCCAGGGTGTCTCCTCGCAGGAGGTTTTCAGGCACCTCGTATTCCAAGGCCGCTTCACGCACCCACGTATCGTGTTGGGCTTTAGCCTCGTAGTCCGCGATCTTCTCACGAGCCTTGGCGAGTTCAGCAGCGTCCTTATCGGCCTTAGCTGCCTTCTCGCGAAGCGTCTCGTAGTCCGCGTACTTTTGCTTTTCCCGTGCCAGGCGAGCGCCCACGATCTTGTCCAGGTCCGCCTGGCTGGTGATCGGGGTAAAGTCCTCGCTGCCGGTGTTTTCCTTGGCGGCATCTGCGGCCGCGTTGGTGCTTTCGGACACGTGTGTCCCTCCTTCCCCCACAGGTGGGGTAGTGATGGTGTTTTCCGCGAAACCCTCGCGTAAGGGGAACACCCCGCATTTTGGGGGCATGAGAAAACCCCGCAACCCACAGGGGGCGGCGGGGTAAAACTAAATGCGACGAACAGACGAGGGCTAGGCTGCCGTCCTTGCGCGAATAGCTTCCTGAGACTTCAGGAGATCCTCATACTCTTCCAAGAGTTCTTCATACACGCTAACGCCGGATTGCTCCCAAGCGACACGCGTACTCTCGTAGCCAGACAAAACCTCTTGCATAATCTCATCGGGAAGTAGACGATCACCATAGAGACCGAAGTAATAGACGCATTCCCCAAAAGGAACACCCGGTCCGTCATATTGCAGAACGTCATACAAGCCGGTCAGCTGCTCACGTTCCGAAGAAGGAAGTGTCGGCAACGCTAAAAGAAGATCAATGAAACTACGCGTGATAGCTTCTGCTTCACGCTGCTCTTTCTGATGATCTTTCGCTTCCATGATGCCAATTTTACTCCACTTTCTCTATCGGATAAAGAGTAGATACACGGTAACGGCTACCACGTTTAGAAAGGCGCAAACTAATAGGAACCGAACGGTATTCACCCTGAACAGACAGCGAAAAACCATCCCACATGCGGAGCATGTGCTCAACAGCTTTGAGCACATCTTCGTCCTTCCAATCCGCAGGGAATTCTGGACGATTGCGCACCCATCCATAACCTGATAAATGGCCTCCGCCCTCTTGCCCCCCAGGGCTTCTGTACCCGTAGAGCACGTGATTGTAAGTCAGATCGTTAAAGAGGATATCCTCACGTTTACGCCAGGCAGCCGGAAGCCTCGCGGGATCACGAGGTGGAACCGCCGCCCCCGACTTACGTAACGCCGAGTCAGCGTTCCAGCGTTCTATCACCTGATTACAGTACGAATCCCACAGGGAAAGAGAAACCGTTCCATCACCCACGCGGCCGTCTCGTACTCGACGCAATTTCAGGCGACGCCCACCCTTATCTACAGCACCTAGCGTTCGCCCACGCCCACCCCCAGAACTGCGACCGCCCTCTCCGATTCCGTCCTTGTAATACGACGGGAACATGAGACGAGCCCGGGCCGCGACCTGGTTAATGTCGTTAGGATCCCCGCCCTCAGATTTAACCTTCGCCCTAGCAGCACGGTACCGCTCATAATCGGCATCAGGATCAAACCCCCGCACATGAGCATCTTTATGCTCCCAAGAGGGCACGATCTGGCAATCACAATGCTCGTGAAACTTCGACACGGCGCCAGCAGTTTCTTCACTGTGGTACACCCAGCCGCGTGAGGCAAGCATGGAACAAAACGCACACGTCTTACCAGACGGAACACGAGCGAACCTAGGCTTAGCCGGATCCAGCTTCACGTTCCGAGCAATCGTGTCACGCCCCGAATACTTCACCCATGTATCCACGCCCTTCTTCACAGCCTCCAACGCACCCCAAGGATCACCCTCCCAAAAGGCTCCTGCGTGAGCGCGCACCACACTGCGAATATCCTCTTCGGGCACCCCCGGAGAAATCGTCGGCGTATACTCAGGAAGCTTGCGCGAAGCCTTAGCACGCAGCTCCTCATACCACTGCAAAGCAGCCGCACCAGCCACATCCCCATACACAGACACCAACTTGGGCACAAAATCCAACACAGCTTCGCGAGCCTGCGCCGGAGTATCAAAGTCCAGCAGCCACCAGAACTTCTCCAAATCCCGAACCGCGAGCGCGGTGGCTTTATCTACTCCAGTGGAAAAGCGGGTGATTTCGTCCCTAAGATCCATCGGACAATGTCACCCGCCTCTCCGTTTTGTGTCAGTTAGTTTTCAGTCCGTTCGACTGTTTCAGACTCTGGAATGTCACTTAGCTTTTCCAACACGTCAACAGCGGTAGCGCGCTTGCTTTCAGCTTGGATCTGGTCGATTTCGGCCTGGCTAAATCCGGCCCTACGCAGCCCGACGCTCGTATTGGCGATATCTGGGCGCACGCTCGCAATCTTTGTGATGAAATCAGAGGCCGCCTGCGGGGAAACATAGCGGGCCGGGGTCCAGTTGATCGCGAGCTTCCACGCCTCAGCGGGCGGTTCAGACAGGCCGTCGCGTACCATCACCACATCCTCGACGAGGCGACGCAAAGCCGGGGAGAAAATCCTCCACTGGTACTCCGCCTCATCAGAAAGCGCATACTCAGCAGCCTGCATAGCCTCCGCCGAAGCCGGATTATCCGCAAACAAACCGACTGCGCTCATCGGCAGGTTCGTTGCCGCGCAAAAATTCTGCGCCAGCTGTCGGTACATCGACAAGTGGGGATCCATGCCCATTTGCGCGAACTGCCCAACCTCCGGCAGCTTCCCATCCTCATCCGGTGCCAAAGCCAAGACCCGGCCAATGATCGCGCTCCACCGATCCACGTCCTTAAACGCATCCTCAGACGCTCCCAGGACGTAGCGCTGCGGGGATGAAAAGAACTCCGCGCTCGTCTCCGTACGCACCAGGGTACGAATCGCCGCATCCGTCAAATACCGAACCTCACGGCTGATCCGCGAGCGCCCAAAAGGCCGCCCCAACTGCGGATCATAAACAATGGGTTCAACAAGGACCCGGCCTGTAGGGTTGGGAAAGCGTTGCATCATCCAACGGCTGGGAGCCTGAGCGTTATCCGGCTCGATCTGAATTATGGAATCGCGCAGGTAAAGGGTTGCGCTGCCGATCTCTCGTCGCCCCAGCACTTCGGGGTTCTTCCACGACGAGCTCACCGCGAGCGCAGCCTGCAACGTGCGAGTGCGGTCATCCCACAGGGCACTACACCACAAGGCATCGCGCGCCTGGATCATCACCTCAGGCTCACCCTTAGCGGTGTCTCCCGCAGCTACGGTGAGGAATGCGCACGAATGCTTGTATGCACTCGTGATCGCTTGGGCGAGTTCGGTCTCGAAAGCGTTGCGCGCGAGAATTTCGCCTACCTCGAAGGGATCGAGGCTCCCGGCCAGTGAATAACCTTCGAAAACGTGCTTACGTGCCAGAGCTGAGACCGCTTTTTGCGGCCACCCGAGGGCTGCGCGGGTATTACGCAGTTCAGGGGGAATGGAGATCCCCAGATCGCGAAATGCCCGGTGCCCGTCATAGTAGACATTCAGAGTCTCATTCTTGCTGGCTTTGTCTGCGATAAGTTTCCACAAACGGTTGAGCTGGTCTTGTTCGACTGCTGTGAGTTCTTTGAATGTGGGTGCTAGGGTCACAAGACCACCACCTTCCTACTGCGCGCAGCCTTCGGCTTACGCTTACTCGTCTTCGCTGCCCAATGGGCGTATGTGGCCGCATCCAAAAGCGCGACCGTCTGACCTTCAGGAGCCTGCCAGCCGAACCCGCCGGCGTTCCCAATCTTGCGGAACGCCGCCCAAGAAACCTCACGGTCAAGCTCGTCGGTTCCCCTGTGGACAATGCCACCGGCTTTCACGGCTTCGAGGAACATCGAATGCGCGCCGATGACCTGTTCAACCGTGGGCGTGATGAGGACCTTCGCGGGGACTTTCGCCGCCCGCAGGCGGTCCACCAGGTACGCGGCCCCGCCCTTGCCTTCGATCACGATCTGCTGGGTTCGAGCAAGCCGTTCAGGATCGGCGAGGAAATCCACAAGCCAATCCACGCCGTCCGACGCTGAGGCAACACGCACCCCATCAACTAGCACCGCCTCATCGTCGATCTTGGAGGCAGCCGCCAAAGCCACATGCGACCCATCCACGCTGAAACGAACCGCGAACGACTGCGTCTGCCCGCTCTTAATCTTCGTCTTGCGCGCCTTCTTCCACGCCTCAAACGGGATCGCCGCCAGGCTTTCAGCCTCGGGGTCCCACATTCCCAGCGCTTCACGCTTGAAGTTCTCATCCGACCCAAGCAGCTTGCGCATACGCATAATCGCGTTCTTGTTCGTCCGATGCGGGTAAGAGGGGTTCGCCCGCCTGATCTGCTTCCAATCCAACCGACCCTTCTTCCACAAAGAAGGCTCCGTGCCAGGGTCAGCAGAAAACTCCACATACAAGGTGTCAGCGTCGCCTTGCAAAGCGTCTTTGCGGCGCGAGGTAAACACCTCACCAGGGTCCTTAGGCCGAGGAGGCGTCCCCATCAAAAACACAAGCCCATTAGGCGCGGCGTTGGTGGCGGGCACCATGTCACTCATCGCGTTCTCAGTCAGGATCTGAGCCTCGTCCAACACCAAAACATCCACCTTGGCAAACCCACGTCCAAACCCAGACTCGCGAGCGCCAAACAAAATACGCGATCCATTGCGGAACATGACGGCCTCTTGCCCGTTTGCTTGGCGCGAGGTGCGAATAAAAGGCGCGACCTTAGGTTTTTCGCTCATCGCACGCATGGACGCAAACGTCTCAGCACTCGTTCTAGTTCGGTGCGCCGTCCAAATCACCAACGTGTTCGGGAACAACAAACACAGGCCGAAGATCAGCCAGCCGATTGTGTAGGTCTTGCCGGTCTGGCGAGGAATAGAGACCACGACGCCGCCAACAGAAGCCGCATAGGACCCATCCTCGCGTTTGGCCAAGGCAAGAGAACCAAGTCCGCGCTGCCACTCATCAAAGCTGATCCCCAGCTTTGCCATCTTTGCCTCGACCGCGCCCCACCCTGTGGACACAATGCCTTTTGGGACGCACACGTGGCGAGCGACCTTAGACAGTCGAGGGGTCGAACGGGATGTCTTCACGGGAGTCAAAGCCACCCCCATGTTCTTCTTCCTCAGCCGTCTGCAGTTTCTCAATCTCCCGGCTAATCTCCATCAGCCGCTTGGAAAGGGAAGCGAGATCACGAGCAGGGGTATCCGGGTTGTCCAACGTGAGGGCAATACGATCACGAGTCGCAACCAGCATTGCTTCCTGGTTGCCGCTTTGCGCGGCCTCAAAAATCGTTCCAGCAGACTCCAACGGGGAATTCACCTCCCCTCAGCGCCTTCGCATATGGTCACGTGGAAAAAAATTCGGGGAGATATTTCGCTATCACGCCGGGGTGCGCCGACTTGGGAGGGGGAGGGGCATGGGCCCCTACCCCTCCCAGGCGGATCGTCTTCAGGTTGCTCGTCAGGCCTGTTTTAGAGGCCTTTGAACATGCTTCTATGTTACCAGTTTTTGGTGTTGTCTAGCGTGGTGTAGTGGGTTTGTTTCGCGTGTTTTCTAGCTATGTTGCGTCCGGTTAGTGCGCCTCGGCGTTGGTTGCAGCGTCTGCAGATGGTGCGTCCGTTTTCTAGGGTGTTGGTGCCGCCGTTGGCGTGGGGGATGATGTGGTCGGGTTCTGCACTGTTGGGTTGTCGGCTGGTGGTGTAGTCGAGGGGGGTGTTGCATAGGGGGCAGTGGGTGATGCCTTGGTTGCGGTCGCGGTTGAGGATTTGGGTTCGCCAGTGTTTGTGGCTGGTGGTGCCGGTTCGGGAGGTTGCCACGGTGGGTGCCCCCTCCCGGGTATAGGAGAAGCCCCCGGGGGTTTGGTACTCCCAGGGGGCTTCTTACAGTCTTTACCACTGGTATCACAATACACCGTTGCACCGTGAAAATCACGTCATTGGCTTCACGAGTTTTAACAGGTCGCGCGGCAAATACAGGGGCCTACCTCCTTCGTATCCAACCGGTTTGAGTTTGTTCCTATGGACGTATGAACGGAACGTTGATTCCTTCACTTCCACCTTGGCAACAGCCTCAACAATTGTCCTGGCTCGGGACGCGAAAACGGGGATGTCTAGCGCGCGGGTCAGCATGAGTTGTCTTGAAGCTTCGACCTCTATCATTTCCCCGCATGAGTGGCATTCAGCTACCTCGGCTCCTGGCCGGGCTTCGACGTCACTCCCGCACGCCGGGCATTTCCCAGCGTAGATACGTGTCTCGTGTTTGGGGGAGGCCAGTGTTTCGAGTCGGTGAATGGCGTAGCAGACTTCGTCAACCATGGCGGGGGCCTCGATCCACCCCGTGGCCTTCGGGGCGTGAGAGGTGAAGGCTTGCCTTATGCTTCGCCATCCGTTGGGTATGCGGAGGCCGGGTTGGGTATGGGCTATGAGCGCCGTAGCCCATATGAGGAGGGCGTCTTTCATTTCGTCGATGTCGTTGAGGAGCTGGAGGTTGATGGGGTCGCGCAGTGCGCTGGTGTGTGCGGTGTTACCGTTTTTGAGGCCGGCAAGGGCGTAGTCGACTTCGCTCATGAGGCTGGGGAGGTCGGAGACGGCGGTGGTGAGGCGACGTATGGCGGTCGTGCTGACAGTGGCTCCTGGGGGGAGGAGTTCGCCGGTGATGGGGCACGTGTTGTGGGTGTCGGTCATTCGTCGTCTTCCTCTCGGTAGCCATTGAGTAGGGCGGTGAGTTCCCTGAGGGTGGTGGTCACCCACTGGTCGCCGGGTTGGTTGTTGCCGTGGCGTTTGTGGATGATGAGGCCGGCTAAGGCGTCGTCGTTCCCGCGTTCGATCTCGGCTTGGTTCATCCAGTCGGCGAGGGCGAGGCGGGTGGTGTTTTTGCATTCGAGGACGAGGCGTTGCCCCCAGATGCGTACTCCTGCGATATCGCCTCGGTCTTTACTACCGGTTTTTGCTCGCCTGTCGATTCGGTCGTCAACGTGTTGGGCGAGGTAGTCGGCGACTTGTCGTTCGAATGTGGTGCCGGCTTTTTTGGCTGATTGGCGGTTGCGTGGGCTCATTGGGCGAGTCCTTTCTTGAGTTGGGTGTGGAAGCTTTCGGCGATGACCTCGAGGAGGTCGGTCACTCGCCGGTTGGCGTGCTGGTCGGTGACGTGGTGGTCGCTTCCGGGGGTGAGCTGGTCAAGGACCTTGATTTTTTCTTGGAGGACGCGGTGAATGGGTTCGTCGAGAGTGTTTTCGGCGAGGAGGGTGGTGATAGTGACGGGGTGGGTCTGGCTGATGCGGTGGATGCGGTCTTCAGCCTGGACAACGGCTGCGGGTGTCCATTCGGTTTCGACGAAGAGCGCCTCGCTGGCTCTGGTGAGGGTGAGTCCGACGCCTGCTGCGGTGATTTGGGCGATGAGGATGTCGATGTGGCCGTTTTGGAAGTCGCGGGTGATTTTGTCGCGTTCTTCTGCGGTGGTTTGCCCGTTGTAGATGGCTGTGCGCAGGTTGGGGCCTGCTTGGTGGAGGGCTTGTTGGAGACCGTTGAGGACGCTGGTGTGGATTGCCCAGGCAATGAGGGGGCGGCGGGTTCCTTCTTGGTGTTCGAGGATCCAGCGGGTGGCTTCGGGGATTTTTGCGAGCCCTGTGAGGCGGCGTAGAGCTGAGATGAGGCCCCGGGGGTCGTCTTCTTGTGTGGTGAGGAGTTGGGGGCGGACTTCTTCGTAGGCTGTGGCGAGTTCTTTTGGCTGGAGGGTGATGTGGTGTGTGTGTCGGGCTTTTGCTGGTAGTTGGTTGAGGACGTCGGCTTTGGTGCGTCTGATCCAGGCGTGGTCGGTGAGGCGCATGTAGAGGTCTGGGAGGGTTTTTGGGTTGGGAATGTAGTCGCCGAAGTAGTTTTGTTCACAGTAGGTGTGGGTGAAGTTGTGGGGGAAGTGGTGGGTGGTTTTGGTTAGGCGGAGGAGGGGGAGGATGTCGAGTGGGCTGCTGGTGATGGGGGTGCCGGTGAGGGCGATGACGTGGGGGGTGTTTTTGGCGAGGTGGAGGAGTGTGCGGGTGCGTTTGGTGGTGGGGTTTTTGTAGCGGTGGGCTTCGTCGGCGATGAGCATTTGTGGGTTCCATTCGTGGATTTTTTGTGCGAGTTGTGGGCGTGCTGTGAGGAGGGTGTCGCTGGTGATGATGATTCCGGTGTTGGGGAGGGTGGGGGTTCGTGTTTGTGGGGTGATGGTGGTGAGGGTGCTGCCGTGTGGGAGTGCGTGGGTGAGGATGCCGCTGCGGTTGGTTTCATAGGTCCAGTTGGTGGTGAGTGCGGGTGGGCAGGTGATGAGGGTGCGGGTGGGTTGTTTGATGGCGATTGCGAGGAGTGCTTGGATGGTTTTTCCGAGTCCTGGTTCGTCGGCGATGATGGGGTGGCCGGTGAGGGCGGCGAGGGCGCCTTGGGTTTGGTAGGGGAAGGGTTGGGGGGTGAACCAGGGGCTGCTGGGATTGGGTGTTGGGGGCATTTTTCGTGTGGGGTCTTTCTGGGCGGGTGGCCTGTGGATAACTTTTTCCACAGCTGTGGATAAATGAGGGAGTCAGGACACTTTGGACACTTTGTCTCTATATTTTTTGGATTTTTTTCTTAAGCCCTTTTTTTGGCTTATTTCCTATGTTTTTATTTCAGAAATAATTTGTTAGAAAAAAGTGTCCAAAGTGTCCAGAGGCGGATATTTTCGTTGAGATAACGCGGTTTTAAGGCTGGACACTTTTCTAAATAAAGTGTCCAGAAGTGTCCACGTTTCTAAAAAGTGTCCAGCGCCGTGGACACTTTGTGAGAGAAAGTGTCCTGGTCCTGCGGCCTGTGGATAACTCATGATTTGAGGCCTCCTCCAAGGTCGCTCCATGGGTCTTTTTCGCCCTCGTCGGACTCGTCGGTGAGGGTGACATTTGTATAGGTGCGCATCCCCTGATTTTTCGTCTTGTCGATTTGGAATCGGGTGGTGAGCTCACGAGTGAACGCGTTCTGAGACGCAGGATTAATCCCCTCCTGTTTGCACCAGGAGACGTAGGCCTCGCGCATGTCTGCGTATCTGACGTAGGCGTATTCCCCGCCGCCGATGATCAACCTGTCTTCAACGAAACGCTTGAGGGTGTCCTCGCTGGCCTCGTAGTCAGAGGTCGCTTCACGAACCACGCTCGGGGTATCCAAGCCCTGGGCGAAGTAGCGGACAGCTCCCTGAATAATCCAGTGGAGAATGCCAGCGCCTTCTTCGTCGACGAGCTTTTGAGCGAGGTTGTCGACTCGTTCTTCTTCGGGGACGGTGTTGGTGAAGGGAATGAGGCGCACGCGCCGCCAGAAGCTGTAGCCTCCGGCCTGTACTTTCGGCTGGTGGTTTCCTAGGAGGGTGAGGCTGTGGGTGGGGGTGAATTCGAAGAAGTCACTGTGCATCCACCTGGCTGCGATCCTGTCCCCGCCGGTGAGTTGTTTGACTTTCACTTCGTCGAAGACAGCGTTTTCTGGGACTTCGCTTGCGAAGATGAGGCGTTTGCCGTGGAGGCGTGCGAGTTCTGTTGGGTGTTGACTAGTGGTGCTGGTGAGGAAGTTGGCGGGGGCTGTGCCCGCGTAGTCGGCGAGGAGGGTTTGGAGGACGTCTGCGAGGACGCTCTTACCGTTCGCTCCTCCCCCGTAGTAGAAGGGCAGGATTTGCTCGCCTACTAGGCCGGTTGCTTGGTAGCCGATGAGGGTCTGTAGGTAGGTGATGATGTCTTCGTGGCCTTTGAATGTGGTCGTGAGGAAGCGGTCCCACATGGGGGTGGGTTTGGGTTGGGGCGTGCAGAGTGTGGTTTTGGAGTGGAGATGGACGGGGTCTGAAGGGATGAGTTCCCCGGTTTTGAGGTTGATGATGCCGCCTGGGGTGTTGAGTTCGGTGGGGCGCTGGTCGAAGTCGGTTTGTGTGATGGTGATCCTTGCGTCGGTTGCCGCCAGGGTGAGGGTGTTGGTGATGCCCGCACTGGAGAGGCTGCGTTTGCGCCATTTGGCGAGGGTGTCGGTGTCGGTTGGGAGTTGGCGGAAGATTCCTTTGGTGAGTTCGCGGATGATGCCGCCGCCGGAGGGTTGGGTTTGCCACGTGGAGCCGGTCCACCATGCCCACTTCTGCCTGTCGGTGACGTAGCGGAGGTCATGAAGGTGGGTGTCGATGAGGAGGAGGGCGTTTGCGTCTTCTGTGAGGTCACGTAGGTGTGCTTTCTCAGCTACTGACACCACGGTGGAGGCGTCTTCTGCGAGTTCGAGCGTGCTTGCCGCCTCGCCGTGTGGGGTGAGGCGTGTGGGGGCGAGGTCGAAGGAGAGGCCGCCGTCAAGGTCTCCGATCCCCTGGTTTTTCAGCTCGAGGGCGGCTTTTTTCATGTCGCCCCCGTGGTTGAGGAGCGCGTAGGCAGCGAACTTCGTGTAGGGGGTGTCGGTGGTGAAGATGGTGTTGGAGGAGAAGACGTAGAGGCGGTCGCGGTCATTCTTGTAGCCGGTGGAGGCTGATACGCTGCCTCGGGGTTTTCCTGGGCGCGTCCAGTACTGTTCCCCGCGTTCGCCCTGGTGGGCTTTTGTCCACCCGTGGGGTGTGAGGATGTCGTCCCACGTCATCGCCTGGTCGATGGCTGCCCCTGGCCTCGTGTCCTCAGCCGAGCTGGTGTAGGGGCGAGAAGGGGAAATAGAGGTGGTGCCTGTGAGGGTGGGGGTATTGATTGGCTCGTCCAGGAGGCGGAAGAGATCAAGGATCTGGTTGAGTTCTTCTCCTGTGAGGGTGGGGATCGTGTGGGGGCCTCCTGCGAGGAGTGTCCATGCGTGCCCCGAGTGGTGGAAGCGCCCGGGGGTGGGGGCGATGACGCTGTAGCCACCGTTTTCGCGGGTTTCAGCCAGGGTGTGGATTTTCCCGTCTGCGGTTTGGGTGCGGGCGAGTTTCCTGTTGCCGCTGGTGTTGCTGGGGGCTTTCACGTACCAGTGGAAGCCTCCGGATGGGCTTTTTTCGAGCCACCCGCTCATGAATCGCTGCCACAGTGTGGTGATGTCGTGGTCGGCTGCCGATTGGGTGAGGTCAGCGATTTTCGATGCCCCATCGGCTTCGAGCTCGATCATGACGAGGCCGTCTGACACGCCTCCGCAGCAGGCCGCGAGCCCGTAGGCGCCTTCTTCAGCGAACCAGCTTTCCACTTGTTCGCGTGTGGCTGCCTGCTGTTGGTATTGCTTCCAGGCGACGGCGGGGCGCTTATCCCCGCGAGTGTCTGCGGGGAGGATTGGGATGACGCTGATGCCCACCTGGTGGCAGGCGAGAGCCATTTCAAGGACGGTTATGGGGGTCACGATCTGTTACCTCAAAGAGTGTTTGCGTATGTTTTGCGAGGGGGGTTAGAAGAGTGGGGTGTCCAAGGCGGGTTCTGCTGCCTGCTTGTCTGGCTGCCAGCGTTCGACTCGGGTGACGTTTGTTGGCGAGTGGAGGTTGCCGGTGAGGGTTTGTAGGAGGATGGGGCTGCCGTCGGTTTGGGCTGGGGCTTCGATCCTGCAGTGGGGGGTAGTGATGCGGAGCCAGTCGCCTTTGACTACTTGGTGGGGGCTGATTTGTTGCCACATGTCGGGGGTCCTGCCTTTCTTTTTGCTGGGGTGGGTGGGTGTTGGTGCCCGCCGGGGACTCGAACCCCGGGTGTGTTCCGCTCGGGCTAAATGGGGGTTAGAGGCTGGCTCGGATTTGGGCGACGACGGCGACGTCAAGGCCTGCTGCTGAGGCGATTGACTGGTCGTCGAGTCCTGCGCGGATGAGGGCCGGCACGTCCACCTGCTGCGGAGCCTGCGCGGCAGGTGCGGGCGCGGCGGGCTGAGGTGCCGGGGCGGGAGCAGCAGGAGCCACAGGCGCGGCGGGGGCCATCGCCTCGTTCAACGCAGCGGTAGACGCCGCCTGGATCGCGTACTCGTAGATCTTTTCCGTGTAGGAACCGTCCTTGCCGTGCTTGCGTTCCTCGCCGACGAAACGTGCGGTGAAAGTGTTTCCCAGGGCGAGAGCTGTACTGGCTTCCTTCATTCCGGCTGCGCGCATCGCATCTGCGAGCGCGGCTTTCTTCCCGCCCCACAGAGGGATGTAGACGCTGCGCTTCCCGTCATCGTCCGCGTCCTCACGCAGGCTGGTCTGCAAGGTGAGGATGACCTGCTTCTTCGGATCCCCGCTGGGGAAGAACTCCGGTTCCTTCGTCTTGTAGTTCGTCACCTGCTTCACGTCCACCTTGGCGATGGTGCCGGTGACGGTGTCCCCAGGTTCGGAGTGCAGGTTGAAAAATGACTTGCTGCCACCGTGCAGTGCGGAATCAATGTCAGCGAAGGGGTTCGAGTTGGTGAATTCGTCAGTCATGATGGTTTCTTTCTCTTCGTGTTTGTCTAAAAAGGTGAGTGTGTAAAAAATTGGGGTGAGTGGGATGGTTTTCAGAGGTCGAAGGTCACTCCTCCTTCCGTCTGCGGTGGCGGCGTATAGTCCGGGTACTTACGGCAGTCAAAACAACCGTCCGCCCGATCGAGGCCGCTGATCCACTGGGTGACGGCTTCCTCGCCTGCGAAAGCTCGCAGGGTTCGAATTTGCTTATCCAAGTGGTTTGCTCGCTCTAACGCTGCTAGGGCGATTTGCTCGTCGTAGGGCTCGCTCCACCAGAAGTGATCTCCCCACGCGGCTGATTGGGCTGGGAGGAACAGGATCGACACGGTAGAAACCTTGCAGCCTCTGCGTTCCCAGCCCCTGCCGTATAGGTGGGCTTGGACCCGGTAGGTGTCGGAGGGGCCTTTAGCTCGATATTTTTTGAGGCTGTTTTGGCCGACGAATTTCCAGTCGACTGTTTGTCCGGCGTGTAGGTCGAAGAGGTCGGTGCTGCCTGTGATCGGGGTGTCGCCGATGTCGCCGACCCATACGGTTTCCTCGCACACCCAGCGTTTCTTGTGTCCTCTAGCCACGTAGTCGGGGCGGCGAGTATCTGCGTCCATGAAAAGGTGTTCGAGCCAGAAGTGGATCGCTGTCCCTTTGGTGGTTGTCCACGGGACACCCAGTTCTGTTTTCTCCCAGCCGGCTAGGCGGGCTGCTAGGCAGTGTGTGCAGGGGTTGCCGATTTCGCTGGGGCCGATCCTTTTTTGCAAGCTGCGCGGGTGGTTGGTGATTGCGTCCAGGATCTGCCCGGTGATATCGCGTTCTGCCTGGGCTGCGTCTACGCCTTGGTAGGTGTCCCACCAGTCGGGTGTGGTGGTGAGGTCGCTCAGTGGCTCGCTCATCTTCTTCACTTCACCTTCACGGTGGGCGCGCCTTCGGTGTAGAAACCCTGTTCTTCTAGCGTCTTTTCGGACAGGTACTTCTTGACCGCCGCCGTGTTCAACGTGGGGGTGTAGAGGTCAGGCCAGGAAATCACCGGGTAGGCGGATGCGATCGCTGAGGTGTTGAGCCTGCGGGCTGGGCGGCTGATCGTGATCTGGTGGTCGCCGGCTTCGATGGTCTGTCCTGGCTGGAACTGGTCGCGCAGCCAGCCTTCGATCTGTGCTTTTTCTCCTGCGAGAGCGTCGATCTGCTGCTTGATGTCGACGAGGCGGGCGGCGGCGTTTTCAATTTGGGTGCCGATGTTGTCAGTCATTTTCCATGCTTTCTCAGTTAGTGATTTTGTTTGCGTAGTGGTTGAGGAGGATCAGTGGGGTTAATCAGGTTTTCCAAGAGGAAGGCGATGAGATTGACGTCGTCGCCGTCGATTTCTTTGAGGGCGAGGAGTCTGTTTTTTCACGCTGACCACCACCAGTGGTGTTGGCGTGGCCGCCCTTGTGGCCTTAGGCTTTCGTGCAGGTTTCCCGGATATTTTTCGGGTTCGTCGCAGCCGGAGCATCAATTCCGACAAACTCACTGATGATCATTGCTGCACCCACTTGATCAACCGGTGGTTGCACATCCAGTCGGCACACAAGACGCTGAGGTTGTAGAGCGAGTACTCCACTTCGAAGTCTTCATCCAGGTGTTCGGCGATATTGCCCAGAGACTGAAGAATTTCTCGGATCGCTTCACCATCTTGGGCTCCGTAACGATGCAAGCGAAGGAAGTAATCACCTTTGCCGTATGTGTTTTCGTCCATGTCGAAGCCGCCGATCATCCATGCGCAGACGACCTCCATGAACGCGCGGAGAACCTCTACGGTTTCCTCCGGGCTCTCATGCTCCAGCGAGGCGACAATCAAGTCCGCATGCAACCTGCACAAAAGCATCAGCCTCTCAGAATTCTCCTCTGGGAGATCCTCAAGCGAAGAGTGCGCCTGGGTGAAAAACTGGGTGCGCAGATCGTGAACGAATTTCTGAGGATCCATGGTCACTCCTCCACTTCCGTTTCGATGCGCAGGCAGCGGTAATCCTCTTCAGTGAGCGCATACATGGTGGTCATTTGTTCTTCTCCATCAGTAGGAATGAGAAAAGGGCGAGGGCGTGCAGGGCTGCGAAGTAGGTGAAGTGCGGCCAGCTCATCCGCCACTCGGGATACGTCATCGAGATCATGAAGATGGTGACGTAGGCGAGGGTGAGGAAGCCGAACGAAATGAGGGTGAAGAGGGAGAATAGGATGTAGAGGTTTTCTCGTCTCTCTTTGCGTTCCTGCTTTTGGAGGGCTTCGTGGAAATCAAGCTGCAGGGGCATCGTTCACCTCTACTCCGTGGTCGGTGAGAAAGCGCTGCTGTAGGTGGGCGGGGAGTGTGGCCGCAATCTTGCGCAGGCGTTTTTCGTATTGGAAATTCAGAAGACGGATTATCCGGATGGTTCTCGTCAGGGGACTGGTATTCTTGTTCATGAATGTTTTCCTTCCTTTCGGGGAGGGGATGATGGCGGCTCCGCAGGCTTGGTCGTGTGCGGGGCTGCCGCTTTTTTATTTCTTGTAGACGCGGATCGGGGTTCCGGCTTTGTCGATTGCCGAGACTGGGACGCGGATTGAGCCGTTCATCTTCTTGGCTTTGAGTTCGCCGCGTGAAATCAATCGGCGCACGCTTCTCACGCTCAAGCCAAGAGCCTGACCAGCCTGCTCGAGGCTGTAGTAAGCGGGCGGGACCGGGACCGTAGGAGCGGGGGTGTTCACTGTTCTTCTCCTTCCTTGGTAGAAGCCGCGAGCGCGTGTTCAGCTCTTGCAATGAGTTCGGAGGCTGTGAGGCCGAAGTAGTTGGCTACTCCGTTGACTTCTTTGAGACGGAAGCTCATTTGGCCGTTGATTTTTCGTGAAAAGGTTTGGCGCGAAACTCCTGCTTTGGCTGCAAGGAACGCAAGGGGGAGCCGGTGCCGTGCGGCTTCTGCGCGAATCTCTGCGCCAACGAGCGTCTCGATCTCGCTTGACTTAAGTGAATCAAGTTCCATGAGCAATATATTGACTTACTTGCATCAATATGTCAACTGCTCTAGTCAAATTGACTCATTTGCTTTACTCTCTGAGGTATGCCACGAGCATCAAAACCGCTGGAACCGCTGGATTTACAAGTCGCCGAAGTCCTCAATGACCTTCTGCGAGAGTCTGGCGTGTCGCGAAATTCAATCGTCGTAAAAGCTGGGATCGGCAACATGCGCGGACGCAAGATTTTCTTCGCCGAGTCCCCCGCTCCAACAATCGGTGAGCTGAATTCGCTCGCAGTCGCTTTTAACACAACCGCTAGTGCCCTCCTTGCGGAGGCTGAGGCTCGTCTCGCCGCGAGTACACAGGCAGCTCCCGAGCCAGAGCCCGCCCACATCCCAGTTCCTGGCGATCCTGATTTTGAACCCATCCCACCCTCTGAAAAGGACGCGTGGAGGTTAGCTGCGAACTTCACTCGCGAGGATGTAGAGCGATCCAAGCTTGAGAAGATTGGCGAGGAATCTCAGGTGCCACCTGAAGAGTGGGACGAGTGACCTCAAAAGCCTCGTGAAAAACGCGTTAACCTGTTTCTCGCAACTCACTCAACGATGCGAGAGACAGGTTCACCATGTTCGGAGAAAAAGCAAAGCGAATCCAATACCTCGAGGCCACTGTTCAAAACCTTCAGGCAACTATCGAACAAATGGGCGGCGGCGACGCGCTGCGCCTCCAGGAATACATCGCCCAACTGGAATCTCAGAGGATTCAATCCGAAGGGCAGCTAGCATCTCAAAAGGCTCAGGCCGAAGCTGAAGCCACACGCGCTCACGCTGCCGCCCAGCAGGCTTATAGCGACCGCGAGCGCTTCCTTGAGGAACGCAAACAGCTGGAAGGAGAAATCGGCAAATTGCGAGCTATTTGCTCGGCGACCGCTGAGATGGTGGATTCCGGATATACCGAATACACTCACCCAGCACTTAGTTCTATTGAGCTCGGCGAGCAGTTGCAGGCTGTGCGCGAGGACATCAAGAAGTGCATTAAAGACAAAACGGCGACCAGGGCAACTACGGGCTTCACCTTTAACAACTCAGCGGCCAAAGGGCGGAAGTTCGTCTCAGATATGTCCAAGATGATGCTGCGTGCATACAACGCAGAGTGTGAGAACTGCATATTGACAGTAAAAGCCGGGAATGGCGAGACGGCTCGGAACAGGTTGGAGCGCGCGCGTGACCAGGTAGCCAAGCTCGGCACCATGATTGATCTTGAAATCACACACCATTACCATCAGCTGCGTTTACGCGAGCTTGATCTCACACTGCGCTATCAGAATGCGAAAAAGGCTGAGAAGGAGGCTGAGAAGGAAGAGCGCGCAAGGCTGCGTGAGGAAAAGAAAGTGCAGCAAGAACTTGCTGCGGCTAAGGAGAAACTGGAGAAAGAGCGTCTTCACTACCTCAACGTGCTTACTCAGCTCAAAGAGCAAGGGAAAGAGGACGAGGCTGCGAAGATTCAAGAAAAGCTCAATCAGGTCGGCGCAAAGATTGAGGACGTTGACTATCGAGCCGCAAACACCCGAGCAGGCTACGTCTACGTCATTTCCAATATTGGAGCCTTCGGTCCTGGAATTGTGAAAATCGGTATGACTCGCCGCCTCGAGCCAATGGATCGGATCAATGAACTAGGAGACGCGTCCGTTCCCTTCGGCTTTGATGTCCACGCTCTCTTCTTTTCTAACGACGCTGTCGGAGTGGAAACTGAGCTTCATCACCGATTCGCAGATGCTCGCGTAAACCAAGTGAACTTGCGTCGCGAATTTTTCTACACCACACCCGTAGAAGTTCGTGAAGCGCTTAAGGAAATTGATGGTAATCTCTTGGATTTCGTCGAAGAACCTGAGGCCGAGCAGTATCGCCTGAGCCAACAAATTCGAGCACAACGCAAAGGTTGAACATCCTGCACGTACGTAATCGCCTTGGTTCCTCACGGGTCAAGGCGATTATTTTGTTGACTCAGGCACAGGTGTCGCCAAAAGTGCCTCAGCTGCCCTGAGCATCTGGATACTTGAACATATGAGTAGACCGTCTTTTGAGGAACTGTGTGCCGAGGCGGCGGTGCAAGGAATCTGCGTGCAGGAAACGCGCCTGCCGGCAGGTCTAGAGGGTGTATGGGATCCGAGCCAGAAGACGATCTGGCTCAAAAAGAGACTATCGGTGGCGAGTATGGCATGTACTCTCGCACACGAACTTGAACACGCACGCAGAGGAGACGCGGGGCACCAAGACGAATACGTCGAGGAATTCATTAACGAGAAAGTTGCCCTCAGATTTATAAATCCCACCACTTACGCACGCCTCGAAGAGGTCTACGGATGTGAACCTGGGGTGATTGCTGAAGAGCTCGATCTGCCTCGCTGGGTAATCGAAGCGTGGCAACGCCTCTTGAATCGGGCGGAACGACTGTGGGAGCGGAGCGCTTAAAAACTCTCCCTCATAGGAGCCTGCATCTATCAGCCGCGCGGCCTACACCTGCACTGGTAGCGCATCCGCGAGCGCTCGAGCACGCTCGGAGGCAGCGTGTTGGTAGCGGAGGGCGACTTCGATGTCTTTGTGTCCGCCGCGCTCCATAATTTCCTTCACGGTCGCGCCCTGCTGCGCATAAAGGGTGAGGCCGGTGTGGCGCAGGTCGTGGAAGTGGAGCGTGGTAAGGCCCGTTGTTTCGCGTGCGGTTTTCCAGGCTTTGTTGTGGGCTGTTTGTGAGGTGGGGCGGCCCGGATGGATCGAGGATTCAAAGACGGGGGCCTCGGGGTCTTCTGCGACGTATTGGTCGAGGTGGGTGAGGATGAGTGGGGCGAGGCTAGTGGGGATTGAGATGGTGCGCGCGTCTTTGCCTTTGGTGATGGTGTAGCCGGGTGGGTTGGTTTTCTGGTTCCACTGGCGTTCCACGCGGAGCATAGGCTGTGGGGTGTCGAGGCCAATGAAGTCGCGGCGCTGCAGGCCGAGTGCTTCGCCTTGTCTGAGGGCACACCAGGCGGCCAGGTAGACGCTTAGGGCGAGGCGTTCGGGCATGGCGTCGGCGAGGGCTTTCACCTGCTCAGGTGTGGCGGTGACACGTTCGTCGACCACTGCTTTTAGAGGCTTGGATTTCACAGGAGACTTATCGAGACCCCCTGCGCCTTGCTCGACTGCGGCGTTGAAGAGGGGGCGGATAGTGCGCAGGACTTTGTTGCGGGTTTTCGTGCCTTTCCTTGCCAGGATGGAGGCGAGGAGCTTTTCCACGTCTGCGGGTGTGATGTGTGAGAGCGGGGTTTTTGCCCATGCGGGGAGGACGTAGAGGCTGAGGACGCTTTCGTACTCACGGTAGGTGGCTTTGGATCGTTGGCCGATTTCCACGAGGCTTGCGAATGTGGCGAGCCATTCGTGCGCCCACTGTTCGAGGGTGAGTGTGCGGGCTGCTTCTGCGGCTGCTTTTTCTCGGGCTGTGCGGCGCTTTTCAGCCGGAGGAATGAACATGCCTTTGACTGCGTCTGCTTTTGCGAGGGTGAGGGCGACTTTCGCATCGGAGAGTGTGTCGAAGAGCCCTACGGAGACCTGTCTGCCCTCGTAGCTGATTCTCACCCAGTATTTGCCGTTTGGGCGCTGGCTAATGCCGGGTGGAAGGGAAGATTTTTTGGGCATGATCTGCTCCTGGCGGGGGGTGGGTACGACAGGAGCGTACCTAACCTGTACCTAAATATCTAGGTACAGTTGTCCATTTCTGTCCATTCTTGTCCACTTTAAGAGGACCGGGAACCTCAAGGAAAACTAGTTATTGCAACGAAAAACCCCGGAATCTCAACAGATCCCGGGGGCATATCGCGGAGGATGGGGGATTCGAACCCCCGAGGGCTTGCACCCAACACGCTTTCCAAGCGTGCGCCATAGGCCACTAGGCGAATCCTCCGGAGCGTGAAACACGCACCCCGTAATGCTAGCGGAATTCGTCGAAATCACGAAATTTTCACACCAGCTTTTAGCGTGGAATCCCTCACGAAGAACGCCAGAATAATGCCATCCAGACCAGGAACCAGATCAGAATCCCTACAACTCCGGCGATAATTGCCGCAATCGACGCCCTGCGTCCCACACCGTTCATACTCGTCGAACCGACAAGTCCAATGATTCCCAGAATCACGGCTGCAATCGCGGGAAAGAAGAATATTGAGAGCGCGCTTACCCACGCCGCAAAATTAGCAATCGTGTTGACCTGCGGTTTGGGAGACGTGTAACCGGGGCTTGCAAACACATCAAGCAACGAGGTGTCGTCACTGCCCGGGAATACCATACTCTGCGACTGTTCGGACTTTGGTTGCCCTAAGTGTGGAGTTGGTCCATAGGGGTCCAGGACGGTCGAGGCCGTTGCTGGATTGGCAGCATTACTCGCGCTTGTCCCACTGCCACCGGGAGCATAGGGATTGAGTGCCATGAATACCCTCCGATACTCCTGCGACCTACGTACATTAATTCCTTCCTCAAGCATGCCATATCTCATGCCTTGAAGGTCAATACCGCAGCATTAGGCCACAACCGAACGAAGTAAAGCCGTCCTGTGAGGCGCCACATAGCGGGTACTTTTACACAACACTCAGATTTCGGTCTATGATGGTGTTCCGACCGGTTTCGGCCCAGACCCTTTAACTGATCGGAGATTTAGCAGCATGTCTGTTGCACAATCAGGATTCTTCCGCTGGAAACTTCATGGCGATGGCACCAGTATTGCTCCCGGGGACGTAGTTCTTCCCGGCGAACGTCTTTCTTGGCCTCGAACAATTGGAATTGGCGCACAACACGTCGTTGCAATGTTCGGGGCAACTTTTTTGGTTCCTTTGCTCACCGGTTTCCCACCGTCAACGACATTGTTCTTCTCGGCAATCGGAACGCTCCTCTTCTTCCTTATCACTGCAGGACGACTCCCAAGTTATTTGGGGTCGTCCTTCGCTTTAATTTCGCCGATCTTGGCAGTGTCCGGCAATAAGGAACTTGGCCCGAGCTTCGCTCTGGGTGGCATCATTGCCACTGGCGCAACCCTGGCTCTTGTCGGCATCATCGTTCACTTCGCAGGTGTACGTTGGATTGATGCGATCATGCCCCCGACCGTTACTGGCGCAATCGTTGCCCTCATCGGTCTGAACCTTGCACCCGCCGCATGGAACTGGGTGAAGACCGGCCCCATCACCGCGTTCGTCACAATCATCTCGATCTGCTTGATCACGGTTCTGTTCAAGGGAATCATTGGTCGCCTCTCGATCCTCTTCGGCGTGCTCATCGGTTACATTGCCGCAGTGATCCAGCACGAGGTGAAGTTCGATAGCGTTCGCGAGGCCGCTTGGTTCGGTCTCCCGCAATTCCACACTCCCTCCTTCTCCGTCTCCACCCTGGGCCTCTTCATCCCCGTGGTCTTCGTCCTTATCGCTGAAAACGTCGGTCACGTGAAGTCGGTTTCCGCAATGACCGGTGAAAACCTCGATGACCTGACGGGTCGCGCGCTCTTCGCTGATGGTCTTTCCACCATGCTCGCAGGTGCGGGCGGCGGTTCCGGTACGACGACCTACGCCGAAAACATCGGCGTTATGGCAGCAACCCGCGTCTACTCGACGGCTGCCTACCTGGTCGCAGCGTGCTGCGCCTTCCTGCTCTCGCTCATGCCGAAGTTCGGTGCGCTCATCGCAACGATTCCCTCCGGTGTCCTTGGTGGCGCTGGTACCGTCCTCTACGGCATGATCGGCATGCTCGGCGTTCGCATCTGGGTCCAGAACCGCGTTGACTTCGCCAACCCGGTCAACCTCAACACTGCTGCTATCGCTCTGATTGTCGCAATCGCCGACTTCACCTGGAACATCAGCGGCATGACCTTCGGTGGCATCGCCCTGGGCACCGCCGCTGCAATCATCGTCTACCACGGCATGCGCGGTATTTCGAAGCTGCGTGGCACCAACCTTGAACAGGCTTCGCCCGCTTCGGCTCCGGCAGGATCCGAACTCGAGAGCGAACCCTATGCTTCAAGGCATCGCTCCACTCAAGCCTGATCGTTTCTGATCACTGTGGCCGGGGTGTCCGAAAGGACACCCCGGCCTTGGCATTTACCCTCTTTCCGCTTAATTCCAACCATTTCACGATGAGCACAGATCACTTACTAAACCGGACGTCCGTTACAGTTATGTGCTAACATCTGCTCATGCGCACTGAATCGACACGGACTTGATGGGCATTTCTTCTTGTGATTTCACTTGGGCTGTTCATCGTCGCAGCCGATAACTCCATCCTCTACGTCGCTCTTCCTACTCTTCGATCCGAACTCCACACGACCCATCAGCAAGGCTTGTGGATCATCAATGCCTACCCCCTGGTTCTGGCCGGCCTTCTATTGGGAACCGGAACCCTGGGAGACAAGATCGGACACCGACGCATGTTCGAAGTCGGACTCGTAATCTTCGGCCTCGCATCCACTGCTGCAGCATTCGCGCCAAATGTCGCGATCCTGATCGCTGCACGAGGATTCCTTGGCGCAGGTGCTGCAGTCCTCATGCCTTCAACCCTCGCGCTCATCCGCCAGACCTTCTTTGAACCCCGCGAACGCAACACCGCCATTGGCATCTGGGGATCGGTAGCAACCGTCGGCTCGGCCGTTGGCCCACTCTTGGGCGGCTTCCTTCTTACTCACACGTGGTGGGGAGCGGTGTTCCTGATCAACATTCCCATCGTCATCATCGCCTTGGTCAGCACTTACCTTCTTGCACCTGACAATTACCCCAATCCCAAACGCAGCTGGGACTTCATGTCCTCCCTCTACGCGATGATTACCATGGTCGGCCTGGTTCTCACAATTGAAAACCTTGCTCACACGCCTATCGATACGACCCTTGTCGCGACCGGCATCGTCCTATTCATCATCGGCATGCTGCTCTTCATTCATCGCCAGCGTTATCTTGACGTTCCACTTCTGACCCTTGATGTCTTCCGCAGTCGCCTCTTCTCAGCGGGCTTTTTGGGCGCATTCCTCGGCATGTTTGTGGTCTCTGGAATGGAAATTCTGACAACCCAGCGTTTTCAACTCTCAGCAGGTTTTACTCCGCTTCAAGCTGGCCTTGTCACAGGCGTCGTTGCTGTAGCAGCATTCCCGGGCGCTATCTTGGGCGGGCGCTACGTCGATCGCTTGGGATTTAGGACCGTCATTTCAGGAGGTTACGTCATTGCAAGTATCGCCGGAATCATCGCGATCATCGCTATCAAGGAAAACCTCTTCCTCATCTTCATGATCGCGCTCTCACTCCTAGGTACGGGGACTGGCCTGGCTATGAGCGTCACCTCAACTGCAATCATCGGTTCAGCCCCAGCTCGCCGGACCGGCATGGCCTCGGCAATTGAATCGGTTTCCTACGAGTTCGGAACGATGCTTTCGGTGGCGGTCTTGGGTTCACTGATGTCGCTGTTTTACACTCTCAATGCGGCTCCCGAAGTCGCCCACAGCATGGATGCTTCCGCCCATGACCCAGTCCTTGCGCCCATGGCCGCAAACGCCATCGATACCGCCTATACATGGACACTTTCCACTGCGATCGCAGTTGCCCTGAGCGCTGCAATCGCAACAGCCGTGCTCCTCAAAGACAATCCGAAGGAGACCAAGTATGCGCACGAGTAAAAAATTGCAGCTCATCCAGGCCGCCTTGGAGATCATCGATAAGAAGAGCCTGGATGCACTGACCTACGACTCCCTTGCAAAGGCTTCGGGAATGTCGAAATCCGGCCTTCTTTACCACTTCCCCTCCCGCACTGCGCTACTTCTGGCGCTCAACGAGCACTTGGCCTCGTCATGGAGAGCAAGCCTTCTCGAGGCCGCGGGAGCCCCTCCCGAGGAACTATCCGCCCGCGAACGCCTGCGCGCCGTCGTCGAAGTACTCTCGCAAAGCGCGACCCGCGCAGACCTTCTTTTGGCGCTCGATACTCACACGCGCGAAGAAGGCGCCGAGGTGTGGGATGAGATCTTAGGCCCCTGGTTGCTTCCTCGCGAAGAAATTTTGACCGATCCAGATATCTACTTGCTGTACATCATTGCCGACGGCCTGTGGGTGCACGATCACATCAATTCCTACGATCTGACCACACAGGAACGCCGTGCACTGATCACGGCAGCGTTGGCGTATTTGGATTCACTGCCCGACGTTTCGCAGGCGCACTTCTAAACCCACCAGCTGCGGGGTGGATCTCAGCTATTTCCGCAGCGCCAAGCAGGTGCTGGGGCCTTTAAGGTCATCGTGATTTTCCTGAACACGCTGCAGATCCTCAGCGGTCAGGGCACCGTTGTAAAGCGAGCCCAGAAGGACCGTCACTCCCGGTTCGGTGTTATCGGTCAAGGTCACTCGCGATGAGGGAAAGAAACGCGCGACAGTGTAGGCCGCATCAACAGACTGGGGACCTGCTTGAATCTGAGCGGAACCCGGGTATTCAGGCGAGGAATTCGAAGGATCTGCCACCTGGAAGCCCACGCTCTTGAGCATGTCTGATGCATCGCGCGCAACACCCGAGCGCGACGTCGTATTGAAAACCTGCACCTTGATCGAGGACGTAGCCAGAGGCTGAGTGTCCTCGCTGGGGCAAGGAATATCCCCCGTCGAAGCGTACTTAACTTTTGCGGAAAAGCCGTTAAAGAAGGGGATAGGAAGAATTCCCGAGAGCACCAATAGGCTGAGAACACTGAGTCCAGCCATCACCGAAACAACGATCGAGAAGACCGAATTCTGCTTAAGCTGGCGTTCGCGGCGATAGAGTTCGCGGCGGGACAGTTGGGGTTGTGGTGCACTCACAGGACTAACCTACTTCACGAATGGCACTTTGCGCACGAATTACGCCGAATTTCAGTAGAGCACCATTGTCAGAATCAAGGCGATAACAGCAATCGCTGGAAATACTCCCTGCTTGATAGCTGTGCTTCGCTTATCTGGAAACCAGAAGATAGCAGTTGCCGGGAGTGCAACTTAAAGCACTCCCGGCAACGCTGCAGCACCGCACGCTCAACCCCACTTCAGCGCACATAGCGGCCGCTCATATACTCGGCGCTCCCTCAAACACAAAGTTGCCGAGCACGCTGTTTCACGCAGGCCTGAATTCAAAGGATTCAAACCCAAGTTTTTCAATGTCATCCGCTAAGGATTGGACCTCGAGGTCCCACGCAGCATCCCCCGCGTTAAAACCCTGCGCCGTGCCCAACGCGCGTGCCTGCTGCAAAGCGAAGTGAGTGACCCCCAGGTCCTTCACGCAAGATGCAACCTCGTAACCATCACGAGGTCCATCCGGATATACCGTCAGGCGAACCTCATAGGCAACACCCGAATCCAGCACTTCACCCAAGCTCTCCCAGGCTTTTGGCCCCGCGTTTGGGCGCCCGGCCACGGCCTCGTACGCGGGACCTGACATTGCTTTAATGTCAATGCCCACCCAATCGACCAAGTCGGAACGCAAAATCTCACGTAGACGCGAAGGATAGGGGCCTGCGGTGTGCAGACCAACCTCAAAACCCAAATCGCGCACGCGCTGCATGGCCGGCAGAAGGGCCAGCTGGCGCGTGGCCTCGCCACCGGAAAAGACCACCCCGTCCAGCAGACCAACTCGACGGCCCAGCAGATCCTCGATTTTCTCCCAGGACACAACTCCGGGAATCTTCGGATCAATGATCGCCTGATTGTGGCAGTACGGGCATGCCCACGGGCATCCCTGGGCGAATACCGTCGCCACAAATTTTCCCGGCCAGTCAACGCTGGACATGGGGCTCAGACCCGCAATCTGCAGGTCCGAGGCCCTCAAGGTCGCAAGGCTCATCGCTGATCCACCGGCGGGAAAGCGCTGACCAGTTCACCGTGATCCGAAGCCGCAGCCTCGGAGAACATGGTGCGCTCGTTGTACTCGCCCTTCTTGCCGATATTGAAGGATTTCACGGGGCGGAAGTAGCCCATGACTCGAGTCCAGACCTCACATTCTTGCGGTTCGCGGTCGGGGTGAGCCTCGGCGCACTTCTCGCAGGTCCAGTGCTCGCCTACAAGGTAACCGTGCACAGGACAGATCGAGAAGGTCGGGGTGATGGTGATGTAAGGGACCTTGAATGCGGTCAGTGAACGACGCACCATCTCCTTGCATGCCGCACCCGAGCTCATACGCTCACCCATGTAGAGGTGCAAAACTGTGCCGCCCGTGTACTTCCCCTGCAAAACTTCCTGATCTTCCAAGGCCTGGAAAGGATCGTCGGTGTAACCAACGGGAAGCTGCGAGGAGTTCGTGTAGTAGGGCTGCTCATCGGTGCCGGCCTGGAGGATGCCCGGGTAGTGGAGGCGGTCGGCCTTCGCGAAGCGGTAGGTCGTGCCTTCGGCTGGGGTTGCCTCGAGGTTGTACATGTGGCCGGTCGCCTCTTGGAGTTCAACCATGCGCTCACGGATATGATCGAGGATCGAGCAGCACATCTCAAAACCGAAGGTATCGGTGATGTCGTACTGGTCTCCCGTGAAGTTTCGAACCATCTCATTCATGCCGTTGACGCCGATGGTTGAGAAGTGGTTGTTCAAGTGTCCCAAGTAGCGCTTCGAGTAGGGGAACAAGCCGTGATCCATGTGGAACTGGATGGTTTCACGCTTGGCTTCCAGGGTCTGCGAACCCAGGTCAATCAAGTGATCTAATTCCTTGACGAGGCCGTCCATATCACCCGCGAAACGGTAGCCCAGGCGCGCCATATTGATTGTGACGACACCGATGGAGCCCGTCAGCTCTGCGGAACCGAAGAGGCCATTCCCACGCTTGAGCAATTCACGCAGATCCAACTGGAGGCGGCAGCACATCGAACGGATCATGTGGGGATCCAAGTCCGAATTAATGAAGTTCTGGAAGTAGGGAAGGCCGTACTTTGCGGTCATCTCGAAAAGTGCGTCAACATTTTCACCCTCCCAATCAAAATCGGGAGTCATGTTGTAGGTCGGAATCGGGAAAGTGAAGACACGGCCATCTGCGTCTCCGCCTGTCATGACCTCAATGAAGGCGCGGTTAATGAGGTTCATTTCCTCTTGGAGCTCGCCATAAGTAAAGTCCACAACTTCGTCGCCAATAAGGGGGTGCTCATCGGCCAGATCATCCGGGCAGGTCCAGTCGAAAGTGAGATTCGTGAAGGGGCACTGGCTGCCCCAGCGCGAGGGAACATTGAGGTTGTAGATCAGTTCCTGCATGCTCTGGACGATCTGCTCGTAGGTCATGTTGTCCAGGCGAACGAAGGGGGCCATGTAGGTATCAAAGGAGGAGAAGGCCTGTGCTCCCGCCCATTCGTTTTGCAAAGTTCCCAGGAAGTTCACGATCTGTCCGCACGCCGAAGAGAAGTGCTTCGGGGGGGCCGAAGCGATGGCCCCACTGACCCCGTTGAAACCTTCTTGGATCAGTCGCTTGAGCGACCATCCCGCACAGTAACCCGCAAACATATCGAGATCGTGGATATGGATATCACCGTTGCGGTGTGCCGCTCCCGCTTCGGGGGAGTAGACGCGCTCCAGCCAGTAGTTGGCAATCATCTTGCCGGCAGAATTCAGGATCAGGCCACCCAGTGAGTAGCCCTGATTGGCATTTGCATTGACGCGCCAATCAGAGCGGTCAAGGTATTCCTCGACGGTCGAGATCGCATCGATGTCATAGCGTGTTGTGGGGGATATAGTCACGGTTTTCCTTTCCGAGCTTCAATACTGACATCGTGGTGGGGACACAATATCTAGTGCATGAGATGAACGTATCCCACAATATCTAGTGGTTATAGAAAATGTAGCTACGACATGCGGCGTGTTGCCATTCGACAAAAATGCGCAAATTACGAAAGTGAGTGAACGTATCGCGCAAGCGTCTGAATAGCTTGCGAATAAGTTAAATAAAACTAGTGCGAGCGCACTTTCGACTCAAAAGCGGCACTATTTCGCCGAAAGTCGGTCAACCTCGTGAATAACAAAACCCGCAACAGCGACAACAGCAAAGGATGAAATCCCGGCAAGAACATGCGCTCGGCGCGGAAGAGCATCCAAAAATTCTGCGTAGGTGATTCCGCCCGAACCCATTTGCGCCAGATCATTGGGCATCAACGCCCACACAGAATAGACAACGCCCAAAACTGTGATGAGTGCGCTGGCCATGGCAATAACAGCCATAGTTTTCTGGACGGGTACGCCGTGGCGAACGCGGGTCTCCAGTGGACACAAGATCAGCGCCCAAAAACCGCAGATTGCCATAGCAACAAGAACATCGGCGGGACGGTGCCAGCCAAAAACCATGACGGAAATACCCACCAAGGACGTCCAGATATATCCGATCCACGCTGCGGGGCCTCGGAACCATTCGGGGGCGATCATCACCAATGCCAGCGCAAGGGACATTGCAACTGTCGTATGTCCCGAAGGAAGCGAATTCAAAATGGCCGCCGACATGTGGAAATCCGGGCGATCAATGAGCAGCTTCGCAACCTGAGTCGTCGTATTAGCCGCAACAATCATGCCCAGCGCACGCCCCGCCAGTGTTGGACGATGACGTAGCCACGCAATCAAAATGATCAGACCACCAACAGCGACCATCGCAGGAACCGAAATAATGTGCGTCACAGTGGTTCCCACAGCGCCTAAGGACTCCGCCCAGCGCATGGCAGCTTCCATCGACAAGGTGTCAATTGCCTGACCCGTAACAGTAAAGACGGCAGCCCAACCGACAAGGATGCTGAAGAGCGCACACCCTCCTGCAGCGAAAAGTCGACGCACGAGGCGAGGGCGGTAGCCGGGAGCCACAGTCTTTGGGGCACTCCATGCAGCACCCGAAGCAGCATGCGCGCTACCACCACGCGGGCTTGATTGCCGAATATTTGGCCGCCGTCCAGCACCAGAAGAGGAGGGCTCAGCAGTGGCGCGCCCCAAGTCCTGGGAGCCAGAAAATCGCCTTGACGAGGCCGCGAGCACTTCCGGAACCTCTGCAGCATCCTCTGAGGGTGCGTAGGCCTCGGATTCTTCGGAATTAAAGGAAGGATCAGGATAACCGGGAATGCGTTCGCTCATTGCGTTCCCCCTTCCCTCGTACGACAACAAACTAGGTGGTAACTGTTTCGTTTCGCGTTCTTCGAAGGTCTTATTTTAGTCACCCATCTAGGGCATTTTCTATTGGAACACTTGGTTTTTCCTCGGTCGATCGAGGTGATACTTTGTCGCATTCTCAAGCTTCTATCTCGAGCCGCGCTCCGGTCATTCGGTTACAGTGGAGGAGTCAACGGGCGTGAGTCACGGCGACTTAATGCCACTACCGACTCGGATCAGGGGTGCTACGTGTCGATTTCTCCGGTCAACACCGACCGCATTCGCGCTGTCTTGCACGGTCACGATCTGAATTTTGGTGAGTCTTCAGATGAAGAGCTCGCTGTTCCGACACGAAATGCGATCTATTTCTGGAACACATCAAACCCCCACATCCTGCAATTGCGTGCGCACTGGCGCGGAATTGCTAACGATGATGCCGAATTTGCGTCGCTCATGGAAGAAGTTCGACGCTGCAATGCAACCCGCACAGGCCCGAAGGCGTACTTGGCACCTTTCGAAGACGGCCGCCGCTACGGGCTGATCGCCGAATGCGACATCGTTGCAACAAACGGTCTTTCGGAAGCCCAGCTCGATACCTTCTTCGAAACTTCAATGTCGATGATCATGGGATTCTTCTCCGATCTTGAAGAAACCCTTCCCGAATTCGTCACGTGGAGTGATGAAGATTCGGATAGAGAATCATCTAGCGAGGCGAACACCATCTCGCTCCACCAGGAAGATCGATCATGAGCACGCTTTCAGGCCCCTATCCCGTACCCAAGGATTCGATCACGCCGTACAAGGTGACTTTCGATCGCTTGATGCGCACTCTTTCTGAGCTACAGTTCCAGGCTGATGTTTTGGCAGAAAACCGCGCCGCCGGTGCCGTTTTCGACGGAGTGCCTTTCCTACTCAGCATGGATTCTTCCGAGCGCTTCCTGTCGATTCGCGCGGTCTGGGATACCGACTTTGACGCCGAAAAGGCCGGTCACCCGCTTTTCGCAGCAGCTGATTCATGGAACCGCGAGAAGTATTTCCCAACGGTTTATTGGATGCTGGATCCCGCCGGCTCTCTTCAGGTGTGCGCCGATTTCGCCGTTGACACTTCTGCTGGCCTATCGGACCAGCAGCTCACTGACCACTTGGGCGCTGGTATTTCAACCGGAATTGACGCAATCCGCTACATGCAAGAGGCCGCAACCCAGACCTTGGGTTGGGTCGCTCCGGAGGCAACTCCCTACTCTGCTTCGCCCGAGGCCTCGGTCCCCGCTGACTCCTTCGCGCAGCCCCAGGCGGGTAGCCCTGCCTCCACTGATGCCGAGGCCGAGGGACGCTCCGCTCATAGTGGTGCCGCTTTCGGGCTCTGATGGATTCACGCTCTGAGAACCTGCTCGAGATCATCCGTTCCCGAGGCACACAGGGACAGTTTGTCGATTACCGCTGCCTTCCTGCGCAAAACGCACTCACTTCACCGTGGCCTAAGTGGATTCCCACCCCTGTTGTATCTACATGGCGTCAAAGCGGAGTCAATGAACCGTGGCTTCACCAGGTGCAAGCCCTTGAATCGATCCATTCCGGACACGATGTTGTCATCGCCACCGGCACGGGTTCGGGCAAGTCTTTGGTCGCATGGACACCGATTCTTTCAGACCTGGTTCAAGCCGATGATTCAAACAGAATCTCCGATATTCACCTGCGTCCGAGCTGCCTTTACCTCTCACCAACCAAAGCGCTTGCAGCAGACCAGCTTCATTCGCTGAACCGCCTTGTTGATGGCCTCGAACATGACCTTGCCCTTGCACTTGCCGATGGGGACACTCCCCGCGAAGCCAAGGAGTGGGCGCGCGCAAACGCCGATATCGTCCTGACGAACCCGGACTACCTGCACTACGTCATGCTCCCCCATCATGAGCGCTGGACTCGTTTTTTGGCATCGCTGCGCTACGTGATTGTTGACGAAATGCACCAGTGGCGAGGAGTCAGCGGTAGCCACATTTCTCTGGTTTTACGCCGACTTCTAAGAATTGCACGCCACCTTGGTGCAGACGTCCAGGTCATCATGATGTCTGCGACTTTGGCTGATCCACAATCCGTTGCTCAGACAATGATTGGCCGCGAAAACATTGATGCGATCACAGACGATACTTCCGGGCGCGGAACTCACCACATCTTTATGTGGGAGGGCCGCGAGGTTCCGCGCGAAGAAAATGTATCAATTGACGCCTTCCTCTCTGCTCTTCGCGCTGCCGAAGCCGGCGAAGAAACGGTTCTTGAAGCTCCAACTCAGCGTCTTTCCGCCCAAACAGAGGCTTCGCTTCTGTGTGCAGAGCTCATTCGCGCCGACGCTCGCCTGCTGACCTTTGTTCGCTCACGCGGTGGTGCCGAGGCCGTCGCCGCCCAAACCCGCGACAAACTCCGCGACGTTCCAGAATTAGCCTCGACCGTCGCTGCGTATAGAGGAGGCTTCCTTCCCGAAGAACGACGCACCTTGGAATCTGCACTGCGTTCGGGTCGATTACGAGCACTTGCAACGACTTCTGCCCTAGAAATGGGTATCGACATCTCTGGGCTTGATGTCACCATCACGGCGGGGTGGCCTGGGACTCGCGCATCATTTTGGCAACAGGTTGGACGCTCCGGACGTGCTGGGGCAGATGGTATTTCTGTTCTTATTGCTGGTGATAACCCCCTTGATTCTTTCCTTGTTCATCACAGCGATGAGATTTTTTCCCCCGTTGAGGCAGCGGTATTAGATCCTCAAAACCCCTGGGTTTTGCGCGACCATCTGTGTGCTGCTGCGGCCGAACTGCCCCTTGCTGAGGACGAGGCGGTTGCGGTCTTCGGAAGTGGAGCTCCCGCTCTTTTAGCCGAGCTCGGCCAGGAAGGGCTCTTGGTCCATCGAAGTGGAGGCTGGAGGTGGAATGTCAGCGCTTCTGATGGTCCATGGGAGAAAATCCAGATCCGCGGCAGTGGTGGCGATGTTCAAATTGTCGACACTCGAAGTGGAAGCATCATCGGTTCTGTCCCCCAAGATTCCGCGGATTCACAGGTGTTTCCCGATGCGATCTACGTGCATCAGGGACGAACCTTCCACGTCCTTTCTCTCGAAGAAGGCCCCGCACGTATCGCCTATGTCGAAGAAGTTCGCACACCGCTCAGGACCAGGGCTCAAGATGCGACCTCATTGCGGGTTATCAGTGTTGATGAAGAATGGGTCAGCCCAGATTCTCTTGTTCATTGGTATCGAGGGACTGTCGATGTCACCCGCCAGGTCACCGATTTCGACCTCCTTCGACTTCCAGGTCTGGAATACATCTCAAATACCCAGCTCGATATGCCCGAGCGCACTTTACGCACCCAAGCCTGCTGGTACACCTTGACTCCAGCGACAATGGCAGCGATCGGGATCGATAAAGGCGATGTTCTAGGATCGCTCCACGCAGCAGAGCATGCATCGATCGCCCTTCTTCCCCTCCTCGCAAATTGCGACCGGTGGGATTTAGGTGGGCTTTCGACAAACCTCCACACGGATACCGATTTGCCGACTGTGTTCGTTCACGATGCTTATCCGGGTGGAGCGGGTTATGCGCATTACGGTTTTGCCCACGCACGTGAGTGGATAGAGCGTACTTATCAGGCCGTTTCCGAGTGCCATTGCCACGACGGATGCCCCCGGTGCATCCAATCTCCGAAGTGCGGAAACGGGAATGAACCGCTTTCAAAGTCCGGTGCAGAACGCCTTTTGGGCTTCCTCGTCGAGCATTCTCCTTTCGAAGAAATTCCCAGAAAACTTTCAGATACAAAATAGTATCCCCACAGTATGGCTTCCTATATTTAAGTCATCGAGAGTTGGACCCCACTTAAGTGGGGATGCCACACCGAAAGACTTTTCGGGAAACTCGCACTGTGTTGATGGGATGCTTGAGGGGCCAGCCGGGGGGCAGGCCCCTCAAGTGCATCTACAGCACTTTCACCATCAACTCCCGCTCGAGCCGAGCGAAAGACGTTCCATCCCCACCCACTGCTCACGCGCACCGTAACGATCGTGTCGACACTTTCGCAATGACATGAGCTCAGCATTGCTCCGTTTTCTTGAGCAACCTCATTCGCTGCACGACAGGCTTTTTCCTCAACTGATTCCCACTGAGCTGTTGCGGAGATATCTGCTCCCGCCAAGGCGCTGAGATCTGCAATATTCTGGGCTCGATTCCCCGCAGCAAGAAGAGCAACGTATGTCAGTGCACTGCAGACAAGAACAGCTAGGGCAGCCAGAACTCCAACCACCATGACTGTCCCGGAACCTTCATCCGAGCACTTCTTCTTACTCATCCTCAATCACCACCAACCACAGTACTTTCGCGCAACATCTGATATCTGCACTGCGAGTTCAGGCCGATCATTCCCGCGGGCCCTCTGTAGGGAGCTTGCGCTTTGCCGTAGACCCACCTTTCGTCTGCGGAGAACTCAAAGTGAGCCCCTGATATCCGAGCGGACATCACGCGCGCAGTTTCCTGTCCGTTCCCTCCGCGAGCGCTTTCGCGAATGCCAGCCGAAAGTGCAGAACATAAATTCTGGGTGGTCATGGCAGCAGCGAAGACTGAGAGGACAAGCGCAATCATGATGACTATCGAGAAGGTTCCCAGAGCAATTTCAACGCTGACCATGCCGTCATCCGAGTGTTTGTCGGATGACGGCATTGAGCGGTCACACCTCAGTTTCATGAAATACTCAATGCAGAGCTGATGAGATGTTCGAGGGCAGATTGCACGACACCGGACTTTAAAACTACTAATAGCAAACCGGCGAATCCTGCTGTCGCTAATGCCCTAATCGCATACTCGACCGTTGTTGATCCTTCTTCTGGATCTGTCATCATTTCACTCTTGGGATCACGATCGTCGTGAAGTGTTTCTTCCGTTGACATGGGCCTTTCCTTTCTCTTTGTTCCCATATCTTGAGAGTGCGCCAAGGAGCTTTCGTAAATCTCAACAGCTTCGAAAATTGTGGATGAATCGTCGACACACAGAAACTGTGGATAGCATTCGCGGGATTTCTTAGAAGTTATTTCGAACCATTGTCAGAAGTACCGGGGCAACTCCTAAGAAAATGAAGGCCGGAAGCATCAGTAGCCCCAAAGGCACAACCAATTTCACTCCCAATTCCTCTGCTCCAGCACGTGCATCGGTAAGTCTTTGATCTCTGCTCGCTTCAGCTAAGGCATGCAGCTGATGATCAACTGATGCCCCGCGCGCCCATGCTTCTCGTAGCACCTCGGCAATCCTTGCTACCCCCTCATTACATCCCTCCCAGGCGCGATCCCATCGCACACCAAGAGTCAAACAACTGGCGACTCTCACCCATTCTTCAATTTCCGCTGAACGTCCAATGCACTCCAAAGCTCGAGGAATGGAGACTCCAGAATCCAATGCAGCGATAACCAGCTCAGAGATGATTGCGATATCTTCCTGAGCGCCCTCCTCCCATTGACGTGACGATCGGCGGATAAGACGAAGTGAGACCCATCGCCCTGCTCCCAAAAATGACAATCCGACTACTGCACACAGCGAACCCACTCCCCCATCAACAAGCACAGGAAATGGGTTAATCCCCATGATGAATACCGCGAGCAGTGCCAGCAGTGGCAGTACGTTGAGAATCTTTGCTGAAAGGGCAGGGCCAGCCCCAGCGACTCGGCGCGCCTTTTGAAGGCTCTCAATATCATCAAAGTTTTGTGCCAAAGCATCCAAAACCGCTGACAAAGGAGCACCCAATTCATGGGAGACTGCGCAGGCTGCAGTAACCATACGCGCATGCTCTCCAGCCTGTTTGAGAACATTGGAAGCGACCCCGTAGGGCACTCCTTCTTCTCCTTCACCCACTTGTAGCCATGCTTCAGGCGCGGACAAGCCAGCACGAACCAAAGCACTGACTTTTCGCAGAGATTGGGCCGCCTCGCCAAGCCCGGAATATGAAGTACTTGCCCTCCAAGATCGAGTCTTCACGCGTTGCAGATTCGACCAGAATCGTAGCTGCCCCCGCGTCAATGGATGCGGATCCCACATGAGAACACGACGAAATGTCCTGTCGCGCATCAGGGGTCCTCAGTAAGCAATGCGCGCAGTTCTTCCCACGCGGGTCCAGGCTTCCCACGGCCTCGGCAATCACATCGATAGGCACAGGTACACGCAAGTACCCCATTTTCCATCCCAAAAATCCCGATCTGAGTAAGCTGGCGGGTGCCACGCTTTGGACCATGAGCGACGCGCTCCATATGGACAACTACCTGAAATGCCGCCTTTGCCTGCAGATCCGTTGCCCGAGCATCCATTCCCGCGAGCGCTCCCAGTGCTGCAAGTCGGGCAGGAACTTCAGCGGGGGTATTCGCGTGAATCGTGGCAAAACTTCCGCGGTGCCCGGTATTCAAGGCCGTCATAATGTCGCGAACTTCGATACCTCTACATTCCCCTAAAACGATGCGGTCCGGCCTCATTCGCATGGCAGCTCGGACCAGTTCCGAAAGAGTCACTTCCCCGCGCCCCTGAGCATTAGCCTGTCTGGCTTGAAGGTGAACGACATGGGGATGTTGAGGATTTAGCTCGCTCATTTCCTCGATGCAGATCAGCCTCTGACTGTGGGGCAAGGTGCCCAAAAGTGCCGCAAGCAGAGTGGTTTTGCCACTCCCCGTCGCGCCAGAAATGAGGATGTTGCAGCGCATTTCAAGTGCACGCATCAACACCTGATACGAGGTGTTGTCAATACTTCCCATCTCGCGCATCTGCTCAATACTGAGCCCATTTCTGGCTGGAATCCTCAGAGAAATCAGAGTTCCCCCACCAGAAAGTGGTGGGATAACCGCGTGAAGACGAATCCCCATGGGTAAGACTCCATCAACAATCGGAGCCGCATCGTCTAAACGCTTTCCGCAGATTCCTGCCATTGTGACGGCTAGTTCACGTACTTCTTCTTCACTATCAAAAGAGCATCCAGCCGGCTGAACACCCTGCCCGCAATCGGCCCACACCTGCGTGGAATTCACCAAAATATCCGTAATTCCGGGAAGGTGAATCAAGGGAGCCAAGATCTTTCCCAAGCCATTGAAACGAGCTTCAAGTTCCTCCAGATGCGTACCAAGCTCATCGATTCCCATCCCAACAGGTTTGATAGGTATCGCGGCTTGATCGTCCTCCTTTCCCGAATGCGCAACTACAAGGCAATCGTCGATCAGGCTCATTGCGTGCGCTCCACAATCTGTTCCCACAGTCGCAAGCGGTCACGTCTTCCTTTCCGCCCCTGCCGAGGCCTCATTCCCACTGGGTGCACACCCTTTCCTTCGGTGTGGGTAATTTGAGAGATTTGAGTCGACGAGATTTGTCCGCTCAGTGGAGTTCGTGAAAAGAATCCACCACGTGGAGGTGGCGCGATTAAGAGAAAACTTCGACACGGAAACGGAAATGATGCACTGAGAGCACACAGACGCGCGGCTCCAACAGCATCTCCCAGACCTATAAGAATGAGTGCATCAAAATACCTTGCAGTCTGTTCGCACCTCGCTCCCCATTTCCCCAGATCACACACCACACTGCGAGTTTCACGCAAAGCGGCAAGAAGCCCCGGGAGTCGCGAGTCATCAGAATCGGCATAGCCGCGTGAATCCCCACCGACAAAAGACACCCCCTGAGCGCAGGGAAGACTATTCGCGATCGAAGGAAGGAAATATTGCTCGCCTCTACTCAAGCGCGACCAAGCCACCTGCCCATCCTCGGGAACAAGGATGTGCCCGCCACGGCCTCGTGCAGGTCCAGGTCCCGAGCAATTCACTAAAACACTTCCTGTATCCGCGCACAGATCCCAGGCAAGAGCAGAGACCCCTACTCCCCCGCTCCAACCTGCGATTCCCACGCAAAGGTGGGAAGAATGCGGAGATACCGTAGCCTGCCAACGCGCATGATCGGCAAGGATGAGCTGCCCGATCGCCTTCTCACAACCTGGAAGACGCAGCGAATCGCCAATCACCAACACGTGGATTCCACGGTGTTCCCACCGGGCTCGATCTTCGCTCCTACCAAGGACAGCGCAGATCACTTCCTCAACACGGAATTCTGTGCGCTCACATTCTTCTGGATGACACTCGCGAACATTAATCCCCACCAGAGCACAGACCGCACGCAATGATTGCTCAGCACCTTGAGAAAGTGCCCAAAACGCAACGTAACCTTCGCTCTTCATGGTGCAAGCGTGAATTTTCTTTTCCCGGAATACCACCACGCCCGCAGAATCTGTGGAAAACTAGAGCCAATCCCGCCCCTGTGGATAACACTGCTGTTTCCACATCAAGCCATGGTGTCAACGATGACCACCCTCATAACAACACAGAAATCCTCAAACCTGCTTTACCCGGCGCTAATCAGCACCTGAAAGGTGAACCCGTATCGCGGCCTTTTTCGATCTTGACAAGACTATCTTGGCTACGGCCTCGGCAATGGCACTCAACTTCCCTACCTCTTCACGGGTGCTGCCGATGCTCGAATTAGGTCGAAAGCGCGCACGCCTTGCTCGTGCCATGATTCCAGTCGCTTTGGCAGGGGGAATAGGCATCGACTATTGGGCACGCCGCTCAATTCCCAGCTAGTACCGGCATACTTGATATATGTCCAGATTGTCCTTCCCGGTCGGCGCTATCTTGCGTCCAGCGATCTTCGCTGTCATCTTTGCGCCCCTTGCCCTGGTCCTCATGGGAATGTCGCTCGCGGATCTTCAGGCGCGAGCTGCAATTGGTGTTCCTTTGGCCTCGGTCGAGGGCATGATCGGCATGGCTTTTTCGGCCATTCTTCTGGCCATGATCTCTATTAACTGTGAGCGCAATTCCATTGGCATGTTCATTGCTGCCGCATGGGCACTTGTCATTGGTTTCTTACAGACCTTTGGCTACCTTCGGGTCCACTTCCTCGTGGCCTCAAACCTTTCAACCAACGATATTTCTGCCGCACAAACCTGGAATCTCTACCCCATATGCGTAGCTGCGATTCTTTTTGGTGGGGGAATCTCCTTGGCTCTCACTCACCGAGCACGCGAAAACAGCCCGGATTCCGATCAGCTTGTGTCCTTTCAGCGCCACCAGGGTGAGCGAATCGCAGTCGCAGTAGCCTCACTTCCGCTCGGGGCTGCTGCTGTGGTGCTATTGGTTCGCTGTGCTCCTGCCGATTCGCTTCCAATGGCCGCAAGCGGACTCTACGGAGTCATTGCACAGACCCCCATGCACACATCGGAGAGCATTGCGGTCGCCGTCATCTTGGGACTGATCGCGCTGGTCTCGCGCTGGTCAATGATCGGCCCTCAGGTCGTCGCTTGGATCTACATCATCCCCGCCTTCCTCCTGATTCCCGTTGGAACAAGCCTCTCTGGTGCTGTCGTTACCCCCGGAAAATCAGTGGGAACTCAGATTCTGATGTCTGCATCGACTATTTCCGCCTACGGAATGATTCTTGCGGCCTCGACCTTGGGAATTTACTGGGCTCGCCGCTACGCTCCCAACGACGCATCAAGCTCTGACCAAGTCGCATAATCCAGCGCTTCTCGGCGGGTAATCCCCAAAAATTTTCGTTTTCTCGTTATCGTCAGCACGAGAAGAGGAGGTCTCATGTCTGATCAGGAACACAAGGAAGACGTTGACAAGGTGACGGAAGAAACCGCTCACACCCCTACCGGTGAGGAAACACCACTGACCGGTGAAGAAGTCACCCTTCCCGGTGAGACATCTGCAACCGAGGACATCATCGGTGGCGCATCAGTCACCGAAACCAGTCAGGTTGAACCCGTCCACATGGGTGTCACTCCGACATCCGTGGACGATGCTCTTGCACAGCGTTCGACCTCTGAGCATTCCGAGGCCGAGCCCGAGTCAGCCCAGGAACAGCAGGATGCACAGCCCGAGGAATCCTCTTCAGACGAACCTTCGAGCGAAGAAACCTCGCGCGACGATAGCCAGGACTCCGAGCACGCTGAGAAGACCGTAACTGAGTCTGAGCACACCTCCCACGACGACGTCGCTGCTGAGCCGGCCTCGGAAAAGACTGAGGAAACTACTGAGGACAACGCAGAGTCCAAGGATGCATCCCCCGAAGAATCTGAGGAAGCTCCCGACTCCGCACACACCACAACGATCCCGGCTGCTTCCGAGGCCGCAGAAGAAGAGCCTGAAGACTCTCCTTCGGTAACCGAGGTTCCCGACGCCCTCTCGCGCCGCACCCCTGCTCAGCCCGAAACCGCAGAGGAACCCGAGGACGAGCTTGAAAGCACCCAGGTTCGTAGGCGCGCTTTCATTGCTCCGGCAGCGGAAAGCACAGCGACCGAAGCTTCGTGGAAGCCTCGCGATGACAGCGGCGAACGTACCGTTCCTCAAGAAACCCCCGAAAGCCTTGACGATGCTCTTTTCGAGGGTGCAACCGTCGTTCCTGAAATGCCCTCTCGTGTGGCTGCTCACTGGAGCTCATTGGCGCTGGGAATCTTTGCCCTACCCGTCACTTGGTACCTCATTGCCGATGCCGGCGCTCGCATGACACTTCCCGAGGGGAATCCCGCAGCAACTGGCGTGATCAACTGGCTTGCTATCACCGAAGTCGCCATCGCATTCGTCGCAGTTATCGCACTGTTTGAAGCATTCAAGCGTTCCTCGCTGGGCGCATGGATCGGTGGCCTCTGCTTCTTCGCAGCCGGTCTGCCCTGGGTTTTCGCCCCTGGATTTACCTCTGCGCACACCGTTTCCGTTCTGCACTTCCTGCAGAATTCCGGTGCCCTGGGTGCGAACCTCGCACACCACCTCCAAGCATCCGGATACTCCGGCCGCCTGCTCTTCCTTGGAATTGCACTGCTTGGCATCGCATCCCTTTCACATTCGGTTCGTCGCCGTGGACGCAATGAAGAGGCCATGCGCGAGCAGGTCGAGCGCGTCAATCCCGCAGGTGCGCACTTCACCGCCCGTGAACGTCGTCGCGCCGAAAAGGCAGCTGGTCTGCGGTGAAACCCGAGGTTTCACGCGCGGTATTGGAAGCTCCCGGGCCCTGGGTTCACCGTAGGATCTCAGCCTCGGGAGCGTCCTTCCACGTCGCCGACGCGGGACCAGAGGATGCCTCTTTTGCCGTTATCCTCCTTCACTCATTCCCGATGACCTGGTGGACATGGCGGGAGGTTATTCCCGCCTTTACACAGGCCGGTATCCGCACCATCGCAATGGATCTTCGAGGCTTTGGTACTTCCGATCTTGCTCCCGGAGAAGTTGAACTTACCCAGCTGGCGACGGATGTCACAGGCGTGGCCTCGGCACTGGGAATTTCTTCCTATACGGTTGTCGGCAACGGCATGGGCGGCGTGGTCGCGTGGATGCTCAGCGCGCTTAAACCCGCGGGTTTGCAGGCGATTGTGCCCGTGTGTGCCCCTCATCCGCTGGGCCTGCACTTCCTGCGCGGACTGTCTTCCCGAGGCCGAGGCCGCTGGTTCTCAACCCTGCTATCGCGCCGTCCTCGCGTGACCTTCTTTGCCTCGCGCTCAGCGTGGATCAACCATTCAATCTCTCAGTGGGCCGCGCCTTTTAACCGCGAGGAAATGCTAGAGAATGCGGAAGTCTACCGCAAAGCTCTCTCCCGTCATATCGCGGTTCGCTCCGCATGGGAGTCACTGCGGGCAACGTTTAGGCCCTCATTTAGCTCCAAGAATGTTCTGACGCGGAGCGTGACGGTGCCCGTGCTTTCGATTCAGGCGCGCGATGACGGTTTATGGTCGCACGTTGATTTTGCTGATGATGTCCAAGCAACCAGCGGCGAATTCACCATGCGCGCAATTAGCGAATGTGGCCATTTTCCACAGGAAGAAAATCCTCAGGCTCTGATCCAGGCAATCCTTCCTTTCATTAAGGAATCCGCCCACTTTGCAGCGGAGAGTCAACTCTAAAGAAACGAATTTGCGCAAACTGTGTGCAAATATGTGATTTAGACCGTTCACCGTGCATAATAGTTACGACTATCACACGGTGGCTCTTTTGTGCTGGGCTGCCGTCTTACATGATTAGGACAGCTCAGTAGTCGGCGGCGCATGCTAGCGGCGCTAGCGAATAGAACGGAGTTCCGGCTTTATGTATGGAGATGCAAACTTCATCAACCAAGTCCCGCTCTTCAGTGGACTCGATGAGGCGCAACAGGCATCGCTGCAGCAGAAGATGGGTCAGACAACACTGCGACGCGGCGAAACCCTCTTCGAAGAAGGCGATCTTGGTGACCGTCTGTACATCGTGACCGAAGGCAAAGTAAAGCTGGGCCACACCTCGAATGACGGCCGCGAGTCCCTGCTTGCAGTCCTTGGACCCGGCGAAATCCTTGGTGAACTGACGCTCTTTGATCCGGGCCCGCGCTCGACCACCGCAACCGCCGTATCTCCCGCCACCCTGCTGCACCTGCTGCACAGCGACCTCATGGAGATCGTCGAGGCAAACCCGACTCTGGCCAAGCACATGCTCCGCGCACTGGCTCAGCGCCTGCGTCGTACGAATGAGTCGCTTTCCGATCTGGTCTTCTCCGATGTCCCCGGCCGCGTTGCGAAGGCGCTGCTCGATCTTGCCGATCGTTTCGGCACGGCAACCGATAAGGGCATCCACGTTCCTCACGACCTCACTCAGGAAGAACTGGCCCAGCTGGTCGGAGCTTCGCGTGAAACCGTCAACAAGTCCTTGGCAGATTTCGTTTCGCGCGGTTGGATCCGTCTGGAAGGCCGTGCGGTCACGCTGCTTGACGTCGATCGTCTGGCACGCCGCGCACGCTAATCTTTAGCTCAATGCCTTCGGGGCCGAGCAGGTGATAAACCTGCTCGGCCCCGATAGTTTATTGCGAAGAATTATCCGCAGTATCAGTCTTGCTTCGGACGCTTCAGATACGCGACCAAGCTATCTGAACCAGTCGGTCCTGGAACAACTTGGACGAGCTCCCAGCCATCGGCTCCCCACTGGTCGAGGATTGCCTTCGTTGCGTGGGTCAGAAGCGGAATTGTTGCATATTCCCATGTAGTCATAGCGCCATCCTACGGCACTCACGGCGATTAGCCATGCGCAGCAACAGAAAGTGATGCCTCTCGTAATGCCTCGGCATTCGTACGAAGATGTTTCATCGACAAGCTTTGGGGAACTCGCGGTTTGCGCAACTCAACTGCCAGAGGATCTCGAGAGTGCATGAGCCACTCACTCCAGTCAGTTTTCTCAGGATAGACGCGCAAAATCACACGGCGTTCGCGTTCGGTAAGACCGCCCCACACTCCGTAGGACATTTGTGATTGCAAGGCCTCTGCAAGGCATTTAAGGCGCACGGGGCATTCCATGCAGCGCATACGAACTTGACGCTGAGCTGCGCCCTGCACAAACAGGGAGTCGGGTTCGTCTTCGGCACACAGGGCATACTCAACCCAACCGTGGTCGTCAATCATGTGAAACTCCACCCCTCTCCATGTGGTCGACATTGACCTCTTCCTCAGAGAGTACACATGAAATTTTCATAAGGGAAATTAGGACGGCTTCGGTCCGTAATATGGTAAAGACGCGGAACGTTGACCTAATCCACCTTTTCCTCTCTCTTTCCGAGGCCTCTACACGTATCCTGTACCTATGGCTCAGTCGCATACACGCTTTGTTCGACCCGCACAGCTGGTGGCGCTCTTGCTGTCATTCTTGGCGGCATCAACACTGGTTGGTGTGGTCAGCGCTGGCGTCTTGGTGCCGGCCGTCGGAACCGGTGCAATCACAGCGAAGGCAGGGATGGAGATCTTCGACGAGATCCCCACCGACATCCAAGTCGTCTCTCCCGCGACCGAGTCCACCATGCTCGATACGAACGGCCAAGTGATTGCCCGTTTCTACGATAAGCAGCGCATTGTCATCCCCTCGGACAAAATCGCGCCCATCATGAAGAAGGCAATCGTCGCCATTGAAGACCGACGCTTCTTCGAACACCACGGTGTCGACCCCACAGGTATTGCCCGCGCAATGGTCAATAACCTCGGTGATGACGGCGGGAAGCAGGGCGCATCGACCATCACCCAGCAGTACGTTCGTAACGCCTTGGCCGAAAAGGGCTACATGGAAGGCGATGCCGACCAGGTCGAGGCCGCAACCGAGCAAACCACCGAACGTAAACTTCGCGAAATCAAGTACGCACTTGCTGTCGAGAAGCAAATGGATAAGGACCAGATCCTCAGCGGCTACTTGAATATTGCGCCTTTCGGTCCCATCACTTACGGTGTTGAAGCCGCCTCCCGGCTCTATTTCTCCAAGTCCGCCAACGAATTGACGATCGGTGAGGCCGCACTCCTAGCCGGCCTCGTCCAGTCCCCTGTTCAGTACAACCCCCTTCAGCACCCCGAGGCCGCGCAGGAGCGCCGTAATACCGTCCTTTCCGTCATGGCTGACCAGGGCGTCATTACCGAGGCCGAAGAAGCCGAAGCGAAGGCCGTGAACGTCACCGACATGCTTCACCCCACTCAGATTCGAGAGGGTTGCTCGGGCGCTGGCGACGAAAATGCCTACTTCTGTTCCTATGCAGTGCGCCAGTTCCTTGCCGATAGCGCATTTGGTAAGACCTCTATTGAGCGTGAGCGTCTTCTTAAGACCGGTGGCCTGACCATCCGAACGACTCTGGACCCGAAGAAGCAGCATGCTGCCTATGAAGCCTTAACGAAGACCATTCCTTCCGATGACGCTTCCGGTTTGGATGATGCTTTGGTTTCCCTTGTCCCCCAAACGGGCGAAGTTGTGGCAATGGCTCAAAACACCGTCTACGGTGTGGGCGAAGACGAGACCATGTCGAACTACGCAGCCGATGGTTCCTTCCAGGTTGGATCAACCTTCAAGGTCTTCGTCTTGGCCGAATGGTACAAGGAAGGCCGCTCAGGCTATGAAACCATTGACGGGCGAACAAACTTCCCCAATGGCTCCTTCAAGTGTGATGGCGCTCCGATCCACACCGAAAGCTGGAACGTCGTCGACTTGGCCGGTAAGGATGGTGCCTTTAACGTCATCGGCGCAACGGGCCTTTCGGTGAACCACTCCTTCGTCAACATGGCTTCCAAGCTCAACTTCTGCGATATCTTCCAAGTTGCAGCTGACATGGGTATCGATAACGGAAACGGCGAACCTATCTTGGCCGTTCCCGGTAATATTTTGGGTTCTGGTTCTGCTTCACCGCTGACCATGGCGCGCGCTTTCGCAACCTTTGTTAACGACGGCAAGATGTGCCAGCCCTACTCGATCACGAAGGTCACTGACCGTCAAGAGAATGTTCTCAAGGAAGGTTCTGCGAACTGCAAGCAGGTCATTGATTCGCAGGTCGCTCAAAAGGTTGCAACAACCCTGAACAAGTCGGCTAGCCAGTACTACACCGCGACGCGACTGTCGGGCGGTCGTCAATTTGCCGCCAAGTCCGGTACGACTGACTACTCGGCAAACACCTGGTTGACGGGATCGACCGCAGAACTCACCACCTCCACATGGGTTGGTCACGGCAACGCCTCGACAACCCCGGTTCAAAACGTCCGAATCAACGGACGCTACTACTCGCAAATCTTCGGTGAGACTTTCGTCGGCCAAAATATCTGGGCTCCATACATGAGTAAGGCGCTGGAGGGCATCCCCAACCAGCCCATGCCCAATGCGAATATCGGAACCCCACTGGCCGCACCGCGCCAAACTCAGGCTCCGACTCCCAGTGCAGCCCCTGCCCCGCAACAAAATCCGCAGGGCCAGCAACAGCCCGGAGACAACGATGATGATGGCGATGGGGATGAGTAAGAAATGACTTCACGTCGACTCGTCAAGCACGCATTCCGAGGCGCAGCCGCCCTTGCCTTGGGCGGTACTGCGGCTCTTGCTTGGGGAAGTGTCGAGCGGCATCGACCTGTCCTTCGCCACTACGATGTCCCGCTTTCGGCACTGTCAACGCCCATGCTGCGCAGTCATCACCGAATGGCAAAAGTCCTCCATTTCTCCGATCTGCACCTTTTCGCAGGCCAAGAATTTCTTCTCGATTTCCTGCAAGAGATTCGCGATACCGAGCAGTTCGACTACGTGATCTCTACCGGAGATAACTTCGGCAGTCCCGATGCGCTGGAAATGGTGATCCATGCTCACGAAATTTTCTCTGATTTCCCCGGAGCCTTCGTTTTCGGTTCAAACGACTACTACTCGCCAAAGCCCAAGAGCTGGACTCGCTACCTTCGGCCTCGTGAATCAGGAAAGATTGAGCGCGCGGTAGACCTGCCGTGGACCGAACTTGCTGCACACCTGCGAACGATGGGCTGGGCGGATTTGTCGAATTCTTCGGCACTTGTGGAGCCTTACCAGACGGAGACCACGACCGACGTCGACGAGTTCAGCTACGCACCTGCTCCTCTTGCTCTGCTGGGTGTCGATGACCCGCACATTAACCGCGACTCCATCACTGGGCTATCGCAGAGTTGGCTGTCCTCTGGAGCCATTCGTATGGGTGTGACCCATGCACCCTACACGCGCGTGCTCGACTCAATGACCCACTTGGGTGCAGAAGTGATCCTTGCGGGACACACTCACGGTGGTCAGATTGGACTCCCGGGCGTGACCTCCCTGGTGACTAATTGCGATCTTCCACGTGAGTTTGGTAAGGGATTGCACGTGTGGGAGACCAGTGCCAGCGAGAATTCATGGCTGCACGTCTCCGCGGGCTTAGGTACCTCCCCTTACGCTCGGGTGCGTATCGCCACCCGCCCCGAGGCCTCGATCCTGACAATTCACGACTGAACACTGGAAACGGGCACGACTCCAGACCTTCGCGTACAAAATTTTGCGCACCGGCTTTGGACGGCTATACTCAAACGGTCACGGGGTGTGGCGCAGCTTGGTAGCGCGCTTCGTTCGGGACGAAGAGGCCGTGGGTTCAAATCCCGCCACCCCGACGTGATTCCCGCAGCATCGCTTGGTGCTGCGGGTTTTTCTACCCGTTACACAATCCCATCTTCTGCATCCTCACGCGCATCTGTTTGGTACGGCTGATAGCGTGACGTTATGAATGCTTCTCGACCCGCTTCTTCTCGACCCTTCCTGGTGGCCGTGTGCCGACCAGACGGTATTCTTGCGCGAGATGAGCTGGCGTCGATGAAGGCAATCGGTCAGCTCAGTGATAGCGATCTTCACCCACTTCCTTTAGTTGATGCCGCTTCACCTCATCCGGCCAGTGATATCGATTTGGATCAGTATTCGGGTGCCATCATCACCGGCTCTCCTTTTGGTTTCGAGCACCCTCATGAGCAGAAAACCCCCGAACACCTGCGCGTTGAAGAACGCATCGATGCCTTGACCTCCATCCTTCTGGAACGCGATTTCCCGACTTTCGGCATCTGTTTTGGCTTGCAATCCCTGGCTCGAGCCTCGGGAGCACCCATCGTTGAGGGCTTCTCTGAAGATCTCCAGGCCCCCGAAATTTCCTTGACCGAGGCCGGACTTGCCGACCCCTTGACCGGTCAGCTTCCGCCGAAATTCCACGCCTACACCGGTCACGCCGATGCAATTGGATCTATTCCACAGGGAGCTGAACTTCTGGCAACTGGAACTCGCTGCAACGTCCAGATCCTCCGCTGGGGAAAGAACATCTACGGCACGCAATTCCACCCGGAAATTACGCGGGATGGGATGCACCTACGCATTGAGACCTATGGTGACACCTACTATCCTGCAGAAGAGAAGCCCGCAGTAGTTGCGCGCTGCGACGCTGCGAATACTCAACCCGCCCACGACTTATTGGCATCCTTTATCCACCGCTACCAGCAAGCTTGAGCAAGGGGAGCTATGGCCATCTCGTTCGCACAATCTGAACGTTCAACACTTGGCGTTGAGTGGGAACTCCAGCTCATCGATATCGATTCTGAAGATCTCCGTCAATGCGCGCAGGCAATCATCGCTCAGGTCTCGGCCCAGCACCCGGGAAATACGCTTGTTCACGGCGAAATGCTGCGTAATACGGTGGAATTAGTTTCTCGTAAACGGACTCGTATCCGCGATGCCATTGCCGATCTTAATGAGGGCCTAGAGATGCTTGAGCCGATCACATCGGCACTTCGCGTCGACCTTACCAGCGCTGGGTCTCACCCATTTGCCAACCCGGCCCACCAGCGGGTTTCAGACTCGAAACGCTACGCCGAATTGGTCAATCGCACCCAGTTCTGGGGTCGCCAAATGCTGATTTTTGGCACGCATGTTCACGTTGGGATCGAGGAGCGCGCCAAAGTCCTTCCTCTTCTTGCCTTTCTCTCCACCCACCTCGGGCGAATCCAAGCCCTGACGGCCTCGTCACCCTATTGGGCGGGAACGGACACGGGCTACTGCGACAATCGCGCGATGGTTTTCCAGCAGCTTCCCACGGCGGGTGTCCCTCAGCTTTTTACCTGCTGGGAGGAATTGGAACACTACACTCGCGACATGATGCACACCGGCATCATTTCGAATTTTGATGAGATCCGTTGGGATATTCGCCCCTCCCCCAGGCTTGGTACGTTGGAAGTGCGCGTCTGCGATTCGTCCAGCAATGCAGCTGAAATTGGAGCGATCGCCGCGCTTATTCACTGCTTGGTTGAATATGGTTCACGCGCTCTTGATCGAGGCGAAGAACTTCCAACCACCTCACCGTGGTTCTTGGCTGAGAACAAGTGGCGTGCCGCGCGTTACGGGATGGATGCCATTTTGATCGAAGACATCCACGGCAATGAGCGACACATCGACGAGCTGTTGGATGAAACGATTGAAAAGCTGCGCCCTGTTGCTGAGGACCTTGATTGCGCAGAAGAGTTGGATTTCATTTCAACGATGCGCAGCATTGGTGTGGGTTATCAGCGTCAGAAGGCGGTTGCCGATGCCTGCGGCAGTCTCGAGGCCGTGGTTTCGCACCTGCGCGCCGAGACTCGCGCCGGCCGTCCGCTTGATCCACAGGTGACTATCGACGCCTTCACGGAAGGCGCACACACGCCTCGTTCGGGGAACCACAACTAAGAACGTCTTAGGTGTTCCGGCACTGCTGGGCATCTGAAAATACTGGTGGATGCCACGCCTGACTTCAGCTTGTGAGACATACAAATGGGGCGACGCATGCGATATTCGCTGCGTCGCCCCACAAGTTTTAGGTCGGTACTATACCGACGCGAAAGTAGAACTGTGATGCTGTCGGGTATTTCCCTTCAGCGCTAGTTCAGCCCTGCTTTCCAAAGCGGCGGAAGAACATGGCCAATAGTGCACCAGAAAGGTTGTGCCACACCGAGAAGACAGCGCCGGGAAGCGCAGCCTCGGGGCTGAAGTACTTCGTTGCCAAGCCGGCTGCCAGACCCGAGTTCTGCATACCAACTTCAATTGCGGTCGTGCGAGCTGCACGGTAATCGCCGCCTGAGATACGGCCTGCGAAGTATCCGAAGAAGTAGCCCAGCAGGTTGTGGAGGATGACCACAACGAAGACGATGAGTGCGGATTCCATGATCTTGTCGGCGGACTTACCAACGACTGCTGCCAGCACGTAGGAGATGCCAAGGACAGAGATCCAGGGAAGTGCCGGGAGGATCTTTTCAACGTAGCGGCCAGCAAGCATACGGACAACGATGCCTGCGATGACGGGGATCAGAACGATCTGGACGATCGCGAGAGCCATAGCCTTTGCATCAACAGGCATGTACTGACCGGCCAGCCACTTGGTGAGAAGGGGGGTCATGAGGGGTGCCAGAAGGGTGGAAATCGAGGTCATGGTCACCGAAAGCGCAACGTCACCCTTAGCCAAGTAAGAGATGACATTCGAGGCGGTTCCACCCGGGGCGCACCCGACCAGGATGACACCGGCAGCGATTGCCGGGTCGAGGTTGAGCGCCTTGGTTAGGAGGAATGCAACTCCAGGCATGATCACATACTGCGCGATAACACCGACAATGACGGGCAGGGGGCGCTTGACGACAAGTGCGAAGTCGGGAAGGGTCAGGGTCAGACCCATGCCGAACATGATGATGCCCAGGCCAATATTCACACCCGAGGCGAGCTTTGCTGCCTGGGTCGGGAAAATCAGACCAAGAGCGAATGCCGCAATAATAATGAGCGGGAATACGGTGACCGCGATGCGTGCAGAGCGGTCTTCCTGAGAGAGCTCGGGCTTTGAAGCAACCGAGGACGGAGCATGTTCTTCGCGTGTATCGTTTGTTGACATACCTATAACTATTGCGCTGTTGGCCCAGTTCAGAAAAAGTATGTCTCAGTGAATGGGATGTCGGTGAGCGCCGGCACAGAATTCGCGATTTTCTTAGGTTTGCCTTAGTGAATAGGGGCACTACACTGTTGCCCATGGCTCAAAGAGGATCACGGATGCGCTCACTTATTCGCCGAGGATGGCTCTCAAATGAGCACGGCGCGTGGGTAATGACTGCCCTCCCCATCGCTGTCGGAATCTGCACCCTGAAACCTCAGCCCATTCACTTCCTTTTACTTGCCGCGTGGACAGCGGCCTACTGCAGCTATCACGCACTCACCCTGTACATGGCCGCCGCACCTCAACGCCGCAAAACCTACCTACCGGCGATGGCGACCTGGGCAGCAATCGCGGCCGTATGCGGGATCCCAGTCATCATTCTTCACCCGCGTCCTGTCGCACGAATCCTGATCCCCGTAACCATCTTCTGCGCAATTGCGACATTCGAGGCCTGGAGAAAGCGCCGCCGCTCACTCCCCTCACACATTGCCAGCGTTTTGGCCAGTTCATGCACCTATCCGCTGTCAGTGTGGGTTATTGCTGAGGACTATTCACCACTCAAACTCTGGTGTGCGGCGGCGGCGATTGCGGCATACATGCTGGGTGCCACTCTCTACGTCAGATCGTTAATCCGAGGCGCCGGGGACACACGGATGTTCGTCGTCTGTATTGCCTGGCACCTAGCGACACTCGTGGCAGGCCTTGTCGGCGTTGTGACCCACGTGGTTCCGCTCTGGTCGTTGATCGCTTTTACTGTGCTTTCTGCGCGAGCGATCATTGTTCCCGCATTACAAAATTCGTCACGGATCAAACTTCGCCCCGCGGTCATTGGGATCGGCGAATATCTGGCCTGCGTTTTGATGTTTAGCGCAGTTATGGCGATCGTCGCATAGTTCTTTGCTCAGCGATAAGTGATAATTAAGCGCATGAACTTTATTCTGCGTCTTATCGGAACTGGCTTGGGACTGTGGGTCTCAGCCAAACTTGTTCCTGGAATCGTCATTGCACAGGGCACAACCCTGACTGAAACAGTCATCATGCTGGGCCTAATCGCTTTGGTCTTCACCATTGTGAATTCGATTGTGCGCCCACTGGTTTCAATCCTTGCCTTCCCCCTGTACATCCTCACTTTCGGACTCTTTGCTCTGGTGACTAATGGCATCGGTTTCATGGTGGCAAGCGGAGTTGCCCACTCTTTGGGTCTTCCTTTCTCTGTCTCTGGGATTGGAGCGGCAATTATCGGCGCGATTATCACCGCCGTTGTCTCTTCCCTGTTCGGAGGCCTGACCGGAGCATCCAAGAAGGACTGATCCTTCCCGCTCTCACACATCACGTCACTCGGCGGGTATCAAAGATATAGGAGCGCGTCTGCGTCCTATCGGTGATACCTAGCCGAGTTCTTCTTTGTTCTTCCCAGCGAAGTACTTCCCCGATATTGGAATTCTGTTGCGGATTCACCTGCTCGCATTCACGGATCGCCTGCGTATAGGTTCCAATGTCGTGTGCAGCAATGGGATTGTCACTGCCCTGCTTCGCATCCAGGTGTTCACTATCAAAATGCAAGGTGAGCGCATTTCCTCGATTCGTATTTGCCGCACCATCAAGGGCAGGAACGATATCGCGTGTATTTTCCATATTGAGCATGGGAACACCAGGATCTGGGTGAAAACCTGCGACGGGAGATCCCGCTGTTAGAACCGAGGCCACGCTGTAGCGTGCGCGAATATCGCTTTCGGAAGCCAGCTGAGCAGCGATGATTCCACCTTGCGAATGGCCAATGAACTCAACGGGTTCATCACTGCGGATTCCGGCCATATCCATGGCAGTTTTCACCGAACGAAGCTGATCCGAGTCAGATTGACCGACTGCCTGAAGGTTCGTCAGCATGTCCTGGGGATTGTCCTCACCAGGCCCCCACTTCTGCGTTCCTCGGATCATGACGGACCACGAACGATGCTCCTGACCCTGCTCATCTGTAGTGACATGCTCAAGGATCTCGATCTGACCCTCATCCGCGCTTGAACGCAGTTCTCCAATCCTTTCAAGGGCTGACGATGCCTGAAGCGGCGTGCTGACACGAGGCGGAGCTCCGCCATTACTCCCTTGCGTGACTCCCAAGGCTGCCTGCTGGACCGTCAGCGCATGTTTGGGGTAGGCAATAACGCTATGAGCCGCATAGAGGGCCACACCGAAAGGCCCGCAGTATGTGCGTACTTTCCCGCCATCAGCAACACCTTCCAATACCCGAGTACTCAACGGAGTCCCTTCGCCCGGAGTGGTTGGAAGTGTCTGGGCTGAGACCCGCACCCCACTGTGTCGGCCAAACATTAACCAGCCCATGGCCGCGTAGAAAGTTGAGGCTTGGGCCGCGGCATCGCGCGTCACTTCTGCGTTCTCATGCGAATTCGTGCCGCTAAGCATTCTGGCCACTTCGCCAACGTCATACTGGGTCCGGATACCCAGCTCTGCATCTTTTGGTTGATGGACGAAGGAATAGCCATGGGCTGCAATAATCGCCCCTCCATGAACCAAACCAACAGGCGCCATGAGAAAGGGAAGGTTTGGATTCAGGTACTTTCCAAAACCTCCAATCTTTTGCGAAAGCACCAAGCCACCGCCCCAGATATTTACTCCCAACCCGCCATCTAAGCGGGCGCAGGTGCGCTGGTAGGCTCGGACATCGGCCTCGGCACCAGAGTGGATCCGCGCAACATAGGCAAGCTTTTTCGCACAACTATCCATCCGCTCACTGAGGTGCGCGCCAAGTGAGTAAAAGTGGTCGGCCACCTCCCCACACTTGTGAATCCTCAAGTCTTGGATCATCCCGGCGAGCATATCCAGCTGCTCATCACAGGCATCTTTGATTTTCCTCATTGAGAGGACATCATCCACCAGTGCCTCAGTATCGATGCGCGTCTGCGAAGAAGAGACAAGCATCCACGACACGGATTCATCGCTCACGACTGTCCCTCCAGACTTGCCATCTCTAATTGCGCAAGTTCTTTCAGCTGCGATGCCAGTGCGGACCAAGAATTCGATCCCTTCGCAATTTGATCAATCTCTACTCGCGCAGCTTCACTTCCGTTTCCAGTCCATGACGACAGGGAAAATTCATTCATTGTTGCGGCAATATCCGCACAATTGTCTGCTATTACCTGAAGCGACTGACATACCGTGAACATCCACATACGTGTCAGAGTATTAAGACGCTCTTCTCGCTTCAGACGCATCAGAATTTCTGTGGAAAACACCGTTAACCCGTCACGACTGTGCGTGAATACAAGGTTTCAAAACGTGGTCCCGTGGCAGCGAGCTCTCGGTCTGAGATGATTAAGACATGACTTCACAGCAAGCATCCATGTTTTCGCCCGAAATGGGATACGCAAACCTAGCAGCAACTGGCCAGGCGCTCTCTCCGCTGGACGGTCGCTACCGCCCTCAAACCCAAGAACTGGCTCAGTACCTCTCGGAGGCTGCACTCAATCGAACCCGAATTTTTGTCGAGATTGAGTGGATGATCGAGTTGCTGCGACGGGGCATCATCGCTCACGCACCCGAAATTTCTGATGCCGAATTGGACTACCTGCGTGCACTTCCTCAGAATTTCAACGCTGATTCCATTGCCGAACTCGCGCAGATCGAAGCCGAAACTCGCCACGATGTGAAGGCAGTCGAGTATTACATTGATCATCGCCTCGAGGCGGCTCGCGATGTTCTCGGTCCTGACACCGTACTTCCCTCGCTTCGTCCGCTGGTCCACATTTTTGCAACCTCGGAAGACATCAATAACCTCTCCTATGCGCTCAATGTTCAAGCTGCCGTTCGCCAAGTGTGGTTGCCTCGTGCACAGGCGCTGTACTCGCGACTTCTTGAATTGGCTCAAAATGGCGCGGCTGTTCCGATGCTTGCGCGCACCCACGGTCAACCGGCAACCCCGGTCACGATGGGCAAGGAATTGGCAGTTTTCGCCTACCGTCTCTCTCGCCAGCTGTCACGAATTGAAGACGCGGAATACTTGGGCAAGATGAACGGAGCCACTGGAACTTGGGCTGCTCACCGCGTTGCTCTGCCCCAGGTTCCCTGGCCGCTTCTTACGAAGGATTTTGTGGAGCGCCTTGGTCTGACCTGGAACCCGTTGACGACTCAGATCGAGTCTCATGACTGGCAAAGTGAGCTCTACAGCGATATTTCGCGCTTTGGACGCATTGCTCATAATCTTTCGACGGATTGCTGGACCTACATTTCTTTGGGTTATTTCCACCAAAAGCTTGGTGCGCAAGGGTCGACTGGCTCTTCGACGATGCCGCATAAGGTCAACCCCATTCGATTTGAGAATGCCGAGGCTAATTTTGAGATGTCCTGCGCGCTGTTGGAAACCCTTGCTCAGACTCTGGTGACATCGAGGCTTCAGCGCGATCTAACGGATTCCTCAACTCAGCGCAATATCGGGGTGGCTTTGGGGCACTCGCTTGTTGCGATCGATAATTTGACCCGCGGTTTAGAGGGAATCGAGCTGAATTCACAGGTCATGGCTGAGGAATTGGCACAGCATCCCGAAGTTCTTTCCGAGGCCATCCAGCAGGTCATGCGTCTTGCCTCCCTTGAGGGACGCGACGGCATGGAGAACCCCTACGAGCGCATGAAGGAACTGACGCGCGGACACGATATTGATATCCAGCGTCTACGTGAGTTTGTATCCTCTTTGGATTTACCCGAAGACCAGAAGCAACGACTCATGGAACTCACTCCTGAGACCTACACGGGTTACGCACCCGATATGGTCGATTGGATCAGCGCAGAGTAACGCTGGTTTAGACGGGCCTCCAGCCACTATCAGATGCGGGTGCCCCCAAGCGTTCAAAGAGCTCTTCGGGGCGTACCTGCAGAGAAGAGTAGCCCAGAGCGCGCATGTCAGCGATTTCCTGATCACCGCTTTGCAGCTTGCCTTCAATGACAATCGGTGCAATTTCGGGATTACGCCAGGCTGCTTCTACAGCCGCAGCCAGTAAACCCTGCGCAGCATGCGCACGAAGGTCTTCCGCTAGCTCTTCGGTGCCAGCCGTCATCACTACAGTGAAGCATACCATGGTTGGTTTCCCGAAGCCTTCGTTAACCTGAACCTCGCAGCGGTCGACATCCCACGGAGCGGAATTCACATTGCCGTATTCACCCTGCGCAACCTGCATTTCTAGGGTTGCGCGAAGCCTTGCCTCGATCACGCGGGCAAAGCGCTGAGAACGCCCTTCCCTATCGCTTGGCCGCAGACGTGTAAGCGCAGCTCCCACTCCGAGCGTTGCGATTCCCATAGCAGCAAGGCCCAGGGGATTAGAAATCCGTGGGATATCTTTAGAGATGCGCTGCAGCGCAGACCCATTCATCATTCCCAAGATCCGCTTGAGCGATCTATTCGCGTCCATGCGTCACCCCATCGTGATTGTCTTCAGCTTCTTGTGCATCACTGGTGAGTTGCCGAGAACGAATACCCTTCACCCGCGACCAAACCCCCGAATTTAGGTCATCAAGCTCTTGCCATACGTCATAGATGCGCACGCGGATAGGCTCATCGCCCTGTGGGAGCATCGCTTGGAGCGTGCGAACCGCCTGCCCGACTCGATCCCACCTAGTGATGGCACTGCGACGCTCAAGGTGTCCCACCGTTTCGGTGTACGTCGACGATGAATGCGCATAATACAGGGCACGCAGTCGTGGCTGGATGAGCTTTCGTCCCACCATGATCCGATGGTCGGGAGCACGAGCCGGTGTTCCATCAGTAGATGGAACTACATCCTGATCATGGGCAATATCGACCATGACAACATCCGGACGAATTCGTGTTCGCCTGGCGGGAGCTCCCATGGCAAGAATTGCGCGGACATCAATTCCTGTTTCCTGCGCGGATAGGCTTCCCAAATTCACCGCGATCAGACCGCCCTGAGAATGACCGGCAAGCATCACTGGCTCCGTAGCGAAGCCTTCAGGATCGACTCCTTCTTCACTCATCGCTTGGTGAAGTGCCAGAGTAATACCCGCGCGCATAGACGAGGGCATTCCCAATGCCTCTCGAATATTGGCCTCCATGTCTGCCGGGTTGGGGGTTGATGGAGTATCAAAGTGCTGTGTTCCGGGAATTGACACGAGCCAACGCCGTGTCTCCCCCTGGCCTACGCGCGTGATTTTGATGGACTGCCCATAGGTTCCAGCCCAGTACATGTCATCGATATCCGCTGCCATATCTTGGAGCGAGCGCGGCGCGCAAAGACGCTTGACCTGAGAATGCGGACGCCCTGGAATTTCAATAAAATCCTGGCCACCATCAGAATCAAAATACTTATCTGCGTGTGCAGTTCCACCAGTCATTTGCCCCAGCGAAGTACCGGCAATGAGCATTCCCGCCATCAGAGCTTCAAAGCCATCACGAGGCGTCACCTGCGCCAAGCGTTGAAGTTTACCTGTGCGATCGAGTCCAATGACAGAGTCCAGTGCCGCTGCTACGTGAACGATTTTCCCGGCACTACCAGCGATACCGCAGAGAACGCGTACGAAGAGCGTGTCCAACCCGGGGTCCCGGAAGAAGATCGATTGGGATTGTTCTGATACCTGCTCACCCAGACGATCTGACTCCATCCGCAGACGCGAGCGAATATCCGCTGGAAGAAACCCCAGTGTCGAGGCCCCAGCAACCGCGAGCGCAGAGAGCAGTTTAGGTGCAAGCGGGATCACTTTTGCACGCAGGTAGAGGGAAGTAAAAGACCCCGGCACACGACGCCGTGCGTAATACGAACGGTGGTGTTGTCGTCTCATTACCTCTCCTTCCCTTGGTGCAAGCCTAAGCCCCCTAACGTGCATCTGCGTCTAGGTTGAATCAACGAGAGTTTCCCTCACTATATTTCCTATTGACGCATATACCCCCCGGTGGTATATTTAGAAACACAAGGAGGAACACCATGGCCCACGGATATACCGAAGAAACCGAGCACTACCTCAAGCGCCTTCGCAGAATCGAAGGCCAACTGAGGGGGTTGCAACGAATGGTTGCAGAGGATACCTACTGCATTGATGTCCTCACTCAAATCTCGGCAGTGCAGTCAGCGCTGGACTCCGTCGCACTGTGCCTCCTTGAAGACCACATGAATCACTGCGTCCTTCACGCCGCTCAACACAGCGAAGAAGAAGGACGTGAAAAAATCCAAGAAGCCGCAAAGGCAATCGCGCGACTGGTGAAGTCCTAAGCGCACACCGTAACGTCTCAGCATTTTTTCCACCACCAAAGAAAGGCGCCATCATGGCACAGGAAATTGATCGCACCGTCGAACTCTCCATCAACGGAATGACCTGCGGACACTGCGTCGCATCTGTCACCGAAGAACTGAGTGAGGTCCCCGGCGTCCTGAACGTCGAGGTCATCCTCAACTCCGGCGCAACCTCGAAGGCCACCGTTGTCACCAACACCGAACTCGATGACAACGCTCTGCGCGATGCTGTTTCCGAGGCCGGCTTCGAATTGGTCGGAATCGCTCGCGATTTCTGATCTCCTCATCCGGGGGCGCCATCAGGTGCCCCCGGATATCTCATGAACCACACACGACAGAATCGCTCAGAATGACTACCGAAACTCCCCATACATCAACTGATACCGAGAGCAAACACTTAGGAGACGGCCTGCTACGCCGCGCCGCGGATCTACGCAACCGCTTCCTTGTGACCCTCCCCTTCACCATCATTGTTCTGGGCCTATCCATGGTTCCTCCACTTCAGTTCCCCGGCTGGCAGTGGGTCGTCGCTTTCGCCTCGCTACCGGTCGTGATCTGGGGTGCTGCGCCCTTCCATCGCGCCGCCTTCCAAGCGGGACGCCATGGATCTTCGACCATGGACACCCTGGTCTCCCTCGGTGTCATCACCTCGAGCTTGTGGTCGTGGTATGCCCTGCTCTTTGGCGGTGCAGGCATGATCGGCATGCGCATGCATATGTCGCTCATCCCCGCGAGCAGTCACGCAACGCACGCGGAAATCTACTTCGAGGGTGCCTGCGCAATCGTTACTTTCCTTCTGGCCGGCCGCCTAATGGAGGCACGGACGCGCTACCACTCCGGTGATGCCTTGCGTTCTCTTCTTGAGCTCGGCGCGAAGGATGCAATCCTCGTTGAAGGAAACGGCAGCGAGCGCACCTATCGCACCATCCCCGCAGCCGAACTTCGCGTTGGAGACCTCTTCCAGGTTCGTCCCGGAGACAAGGTTGCAACCGATGGCATCGTTGAAGAGGGCTCCAGTGCCTTGGATACCTCGCTGATGACGGGCGAATCTCTTCCCCGTGAAGTATCCCCGGGCAGCGCGGTCACCGGTGGCACCCTCAACACCTCGGGAGCGTTAATCGTCCGTGCAACCGCCGTTGGCTCCGAAACCCAGCTGGCTCACATCGGCCAGATGATCACCGAGGCCCAGGCAACGAAGGCTCCGGTCCAACGTCTTGCGGACCGGATTTCCTCGGTCTTCGTCCCGACGATCATTGTGCTTTCCCTTCTGACTTTGGCGGGATGGCTCATTGCGGGAGCTGGCGTTCAAAGCGCAGTCACCGCGGCCGTTGCCGTGCTGGTCGTGGCCTGCCCCTGCGCTCTTGGTCTGGCTACGCCAACCGCCCTTCTTGTGGGTTCGGGCAAGGCCGCGCAGATGGGTATCCTCATTTCTTCCGCAGAGGTCCTTGAGCGCACGCGCAGTATCGACACGATCCTCCTTGATAAGACCGGCACTTTGACCAAGGGTGCTATGTCATTGGAGTCCGTCATCCTTCCCGACGGAAGCGCGAATTCTCCCGATTCCCAGTCCAGCGAGGATTCGCTGAGCGTGACCGCCTCACTGGAATCGGCCTCGGAGCACCCGATTGCCCGCGCGCTTACTGCGGCTGCCCGCGAGCGCGAGCTTCCCTCACACCCAGTCCGCGAGCTGCGTAACCATCCCGGACTTGGGGTTTCCGCGCTCGCCGAGGATGGGGCGCTGCTTCTGGCCGGCCGCGTGAGCTGGCTGCGCGAGCTGAGTATTTCCCTTCCTGAGTCTGCACTTTCCGCCATTTCCGAGGCCGAGGCCACGGGGGCAACCGTTGTGGCCAGCGCGCGCGTCGAGGGCTGGCAGGAAACTTCCTCCGCTGGTGATACGGCCTCGACGCAGGCTTCAACACCCACGCAAGAGGACGAAGACGGCGGAATCATCGTCGATATGGCCGTGGGCGGCATGACCTGTGCCTCCTGCGTCCGCAGGGTCGAGCGCAAGCTGGGCAAGCTTGATGGTGTTCAGGCCCAAGTGAACCTGGCAACTGAGAGTGCTCGAATTACCCTCAAGCACGATTACAGCGATGCTCAGCTTGAAGAGGTCGTGAAGGCGGCGGGTTATGAGCCTCAGGTACGTTCGCGTCGGCTTGCCTCCGCTCAAGCACCCACAGCGACACTCACGCCCCAAACGCGTGAACTTCCCGAGCACCTCGATGGCGCGCTTCTGGGCGCCTTCGTTGTGCGCGACACGGTGAAAGAGTCATCGAAGGATGCGATTGCCCAGCTCAAGGCCTTGGGTATCACTCCGACCTTGCTCACTGGTGATCACGAATCTGCAGCACATTTTGTCGCTTCGCAGGTCGGTATCGATTCGGTCATCGCGGGAGTCCTTCCCCAAGACAAGCGTGATGCGGTGATGCGCCTTCAAAAAGAAGGCCACCAGGTTGCCATGGTCGGTGACGGCGTTAATGACGCGGCCGCTCTGGCACAGGCCTCGACTCAGGGCCTGGGCATCGCTATGGGTTCGGGTGCGGATAGCGCGATCGCTGTCGCGGACATGACGCTGGTGAGCTCAGACCCAACGATGGCTGCCGCTGCGATTCGTATTTCGCGTGCGACCCTGAAGGTCATCAAAGAAAACCTTTTCTGGGCCTTCTTCTACAACGTCATCATGATTCCGCTCGCAATCTTCGGGCTTCTCAACCCGATGCTCGCTTCGGCTGCGATGGCCATGTCCTCGGTGTGCGTTGTCCTCAACTCCATGAGACTGCGCCGCGCGCACTGAGGTGTCACTCTCATACACGGTGCCCCCGCGATTTCTCGCGGGGGCACCGTGTGTCTTGACCGATATGACACTCAATCAATTCCAGTCAAACGCATTAGCTGATGCGTTTAACAACCTGGAAACCGCCCTGGTTATAAACCAATTCGAAACTATGCCCCGGATGCGCGCCCTGCGCGTAGCCCACGGCATCGATATTCTTCTGATCTCCCCACGCGGCTCCACGTTGGTCGATAACAACATAGTCGACGTCAACATTCTTAGCGGATCCCACCCAATACACCTCGTAGCGTGGAACCAAATAGGCCAGCAGGGTGAGATCAGTTTCAACCTTTGAATTCTCGGGGATAAGCTCATTGATCTCTTGAGCCTGGGTCATTCGAGGACTCAGGGTTCCGAAACCCGGATTCGTCATCTGCCACATCGGAAGCTGCGGAGCGGTCACAAAAGCTGCAGCGCAAGGCAGTGCCAATGCAATTGTTGCCACCACAGGACGCTGCGTACTGGTCACCCAGCCCAAGCCTCGGGAAATCGAGGAATCCTGCTGCGAAGACCACCGACGATGCACATCCAGCAAGGCACCCAGGAGGATGGGGATCAAAATCGCGTTGTAGTGCCAGTACTTCCAATCCCAGTAGTAGTCAACGGAACCCAAGAATCGCCACGCAATTGTTGGCATGATGACCCAGAACCAGGGAGACGCCATACCAATGATGCCGGCCCCCAAAATAACCATGGCAATTACGCCGTACTTTTTCGCAGGCCACAGAGCACGCTCAATCAAAGTGACATTCCCCTGATTACTGCTTCCATCCAAGCTGTAGGCCCAGGTACCTGAAGCATTAAAGGCGGGCAGAAGCAGCTTGACGGTCACGAAGAAGGCAAGAAGTCCAAAGACCGCAAAGAACAAGGGGTAGGTGAAAGACTTTTCGTTTTCTCGGCCTCGCCATGCCAACACGAGGCCGATCATCATGACGGTGAGGCCAAGGTCTTCCTTCACCAAGACCAAAGGCGCCGACCATGCCATCACGGCAACCCAGCGACCCTCAACAAATGCGGCAGAGGCCCAGGCAAGAAGGGGAACAGCAAAAGCAATCTCATGGAACTGAGAGGCAACAGCACCCTGAAATCCCCATGCGGTAACGTATCCAATCCCAATGAATGTTCCAAGAAGCCACCCGGCCTGCTTGCTCGCTAGGCGAACCAGCGGCCACGCAGAAACCGCAATCAGAAGGTCTTGAACAACTAGCAGGGTCAGTCCCGAGGGGAAGAAGCGATAGACCAGCCCCAGAAGAACCAAGATGGGGTGGAAGTGATCACCCAGAAGGTTATAACCCGGCCCCTTCACGGGCACGATCGGCGCGGAGAAGTGAGAATAGGACTTCGCCGCCTCGGTGAAAATAGCCAGATCCCACGAAGGGACGGTCAGCGAACGCCACTGGCCAACCGAGAAGGTGATGTACAGGCAGGCGCCAAGGACAACGGAAAGCGCAGCGGGAAGATAGGCCGCAAGCGCGCGGGATGTACGCAAACGGGTACCTTTTTCAGACATTAACTGGTTTCTCCTGCAGGTGATTGGGATACGGGAGTGTGCTCGGGATCAGGGTAGGGGGCACCCAAGCGTTGATGTGAGACAGGGGTCCGGAAGCGACGGCGCAGTCGCACTTTGCGCAGCGCAAGCATTGTCGAGGTCCATGCGACATCGGCTAGGCTCGCCGGCCGGTTGAGAGCGACCAAGCTGTGATCATCTCCTGTGTGCTCGAAAGCGCAGGGCAATTCAATAGCGGTCATCCCCAAAGCGAGCAGCCGGACCTTCATGTCCAATTCGAGGCCGTAGCCATTGGCGAAGGGCATGATCGCGTTGAGCGCCTCGCGGGTAATACACAGCTGTTCGGACAGGGGTGCTTGACAATTCCAACCCGTTTGGCGCCGAATCGTATTGTGTGCGAAGCGTTGCGCGGCGGTCTCTTTGCGCGCGCTGCTCGGATCTTCGCTGCCGAGGCCTGCGGGAACAGCGCAGGCAAGGTCCGCACGGCCACTGCTGATGGCCTCGACAAGGAAGGCGGCATCGACGGCACTCTCCCCCAGGTCTCCCGAGAGAAAAAGAATGTGTCGACCGGGTGTGTCAACGCGATCACGCATCGCGGCAACCTTGACGCCCGTTTCGCGTGCCGAGGCCCGGCCTCGGGGAACGGAATGGCGAACGACAACCGCACCGGCGGCGCGCGCATACTTCCCGGTGTCGTCGTCCGAGCCGTCGTCAATAACAATCAGCAGGTCAACGCCTGGGATTGCGCGGCATGCACGAACAGTTGAAGCGATCTGCCGACCCACATTGTGGGCGCAGATGATCGCAGCGACCTTCTGGGAAGGTGAGGGTTCGACGGATTGAACGGGAGTCACTCTGTTAGTCTATCCCGCTCAAGTGCCGCCTTTCCTTAGCGAATCGTGACCTGGCGGGAAACGAGGCCCTGGCGTGCGCGACGTTCGTCTGCACTCAGCGGGGTGGTTTCCTTCAGTGCCTTCTCAACGTTCTCCGCAAGAGCCTTTGCATCGGCGGCAACATCTTCTGCCGAAGCGCCTTCAGCGAGCTCAAAAACCGGAATTGCCAGACCGCATGCGCGGAAAGCTCCGACGAAGCGCGAACCTTCACCCAAGCGTGCGTTTCCTGCCGTCTGCAAACGTGCCAGCGCATCAAAAAGCTTGTGTTCAGGGGCGGCAGATACGTAGCGGACGAAGTTACGGTTCATTTCGCACCAGTACATGCCTTCGGTACCGGGCACTGCAGCGGTAGGAACAACGTCAGCGCGGTTTTGCTCAAGAGCATCGCGCATTTCGGGGGTGAGCTCCTGATTCGGATCAAACCAGTAACCGAAATCAGCGGTGATCTCCATGTCGCCAAATGCCTTCGGATCAACAATGTCCTGAAGGCGAGGGGCGGGTTCGCGCACATCAATATCGATGACGCCGTCGACGCCATCAGACTGTGCCTGAAGAGCAGCAAGAAGGGCTGCGGCAACGTCGTGTGAGAGATCGCCTGAGTTCGAACGAGTCTGCAGGCCGACAAGGATGCGTCCATCGGGACGGATCATTGCGGGGTGGCCATCGGGCAGCAGGGTAACAATGTCGAAATCTGCACCGCCGTGTTCTTCGGTGGTGCGACCGCTCAGCACTGCGCAGGGGATGATTTCGCGCATTGCGACCAATTCAACCTCGTTAGGAAGTCCTTCAAAAGGACGTTCTACGAAGGGGATCGGGGGGCGGTATGCCGGGCGATCTGCGCTGACTGCTACTTTTTTACGACGTGAGGCTTTTCCCATGGGGCTATCGTAGCGGTTTTCCCAGCATTCACGAGGCCGTGGCCGCACACCAGCGCAAAATCGCCTGCATGACGGCGGCCGCACCATCGTTTTCGACTGCTGCTGCAACGAAATCACTGTGAATGCGAACCTCGTCTGTGGCACCGCCCATGGCAACCCCAAAGGCTGCCCACTGAATCATGGCAATGTCATTTGTGCCATCGCCAATAGCGACAGTTCCTTCAACGGGAAGCGAGAGATCCCGTCGGAGCTCATCAAGCCCACTGGCTTTCGTTACGCCGAGTGCGCTGACGTCTGCCCACGACGTCCAACCGACAAAAACCTCGTGAGTCTTCGCAAAGGGTAAAGCACACAAGATACCTTCAAAGGTGTCACGGTCCAGCGCAGGTTCACGAATGACAAGCTTCGGCGTGCGCATCACTTTGAGTTCATCAACGCTCACCAACTTGGTATCCTCGACGATTTCCCCTTCGGGGAAGCCGGTTGAAACCAGGCGCAGCTGTCGGTCCTCAACGGCGAAACGTGCCTGCGGAAGAGTCTTCAACGCCTCATCAATGACCTCGGCGGGGGAAAACTCGTGGCGATGCACAATTTCATAACCGGCCTCGTGAACGCGAGCAAGGATCGCACCATTTGAGGCGACAATCCACCCGCGGCGGAAGCCCAGCAGCGGGAGAACGGGCAGAACCGCACCCATTGAGCGGCCTGTCGCGATAACGACCTGCGCACCGGCGCGGCTGAGCGCTGCAATCGATTCAACGACCTGTGCGCTGGCACCGCTGGGACTCAAAATTGTCCCATCGATGTCCAGGGCAACCATCACCTGCGTGATATCACGCGGGAAAGTGGAAGGAAGCACATTGAGCGCCTCCTCCACCAGCTCCTCGAAAGGACGGGGAGCTTCACCGCTGAGCGGCGCCGTTAAGTAGCTGGTCACGCAGCCTCGTTACTTTGCGGCGACGGGCTCAAGAACCTCGAGGCCACCCAGGTAGGGGCGCATTGCTTCGGGAACGTAGATTGAGCCATCGGCCTGCTGGTGGTTCTCAAGGATTGCAACCAGCCAACGGGTCGTAGCAAGGGTGCCATTGAGGGTTGCGACAGCGGTCATGCCATCTTCGCGACGCTCACGGATACCCAGTCGACGTGCCTGGAAGGTCGTGCAATTCGAGGTCGAGGTGACCTCCATGTAGCGTTCCTGAGTGGGCAGCCAGGCCTCGCAGTCAAACTTACGAGCGGCAGAAGTACCCAGGTCACCAGCGGCTGTGTCGATCACGCGGTAGGGCAGCTCAACCTTGGCCAGCATCTCTTCTTCCCAAGCCAGGAAGCGTGCGTGCTCTTCTTCTGCATCCTCGGGACGGCAGTAGGAGAACATCTCAGCCTTGTTGAACTGGTGGACGCGGATGATGCCGCGAGTATCCTTACCGGCCGAACCGGCTTCACGACGGTAGCAGGTCGACCAGCCCATGTAGCGCTTGGGTCCATCCGACAGATCAAGGATCTCATCGGCGTGGTAGCCGGCGAGCGCGACCTCGGAGGTACCCGTGAGGTACAGGTCATCGGCGGGCAGGTAGTAAATTTCTTCGGAGTGCTCGTTGAGGAAGCCGGTACCGCCCATGACCTGCGGGGTCACCAGGGTCGGGGTCATCATGGGTACGAAGCCGTTGGCGAGTGCCTGGTCCATGGCCATGGTCATCAGAGCCAGCTCGAGGCGGGCACCAATTCCCTTGAGGTAGTAGAAGCGTGCGCCAGAAACCTTCGCGCCGCGCTTGGTATCGATCGCATCCAGACCTTCGCCCAGTGCCAAGTGGTCCTGGGGTTCGAAGCCTTCGGCGGCAAAGTCACGACGCTCCGGGCCTGCGTGGCGCAGGACAACGTAGTCATCCTCGCCGCCAACGGGAACTCCGTCGAGGACCAGGTTCGGGAGCAGGCGGGCCAGGCGATCGGCCTCGGCATCGGCAGCGTTTGCAGCGGCCTCGGCTGCCTTCACTTCCTCAGCAAGTTCCTTTGCCTGCGCAAGAATCACGGGGCGTTCTTCCTTGGATGCGCGACCTACGGACTTGGACACCTCTTTTTGCGTTGCGCGCAGGGCCTCAAAGTTCTGGAGGGCCTCGCGACGGGCAACGTCGGCTTCAAGAATCTGGTCAACAAGGGCGGGATCAGCTCCGCGAGCGCGCTGTGAGGCGCGTGCGGGCTCGGGGTTTTCACGCAGTGAACGCACATCAATCATGGGGCTATCTTAGTTCACTGAAGCATGTCAGTGCCGACAAATATCTGTGCTGTAGGCTCAGTGCCCTTTACACTTTGAGTATGCGAAAGTTTCGTGCACCGTCACCGTACCTGATCGCGCTCGCTGGAATTGCCGGAGCAGGCGTCACAGCAGGTGCCAAGTACCTCATCCAGTCACGGTCGCGGCGCGCGCATCGTTCCGCAATTTCACTGCCCCCGAGCATCGCCGAAAACATTCGCCCCTGGGTGGTTTTTAATCCTTCCAAGCATGACGATCCGCAGGAATTTCGCAACTCGCTGACAATGGATGCGCGGGCACTTGGCGTGCGTGACATTCACTTCATTGAGACAAGCATTGCCGACCCCGGTGTTTCTCAGGCACGCAAGGCTGTGCGCGCTGGCGCAACGCATGTCATCGCCGCCGGCGGAGACGGAACAGTTCGCGCTGTTGCCGCGGGCTTGGCCCACACCGGAGTGCGCATGGGCATTCTTCCCGAGGGCACTGGCAACGTTTTGGCCCGTAATCTTGGGCTTCCGTTGGATTCTCCCCTTGATGCACTAGCGGTTGCGCTTGGGGAATCCACCCACCGAGTAGATCTTGCGTGGCTTCGTATGATTGATCCCGAGGAGCGTTTTGACCTTCCCTGTGAAGGAAAGCTGCTGGCAGGCGTAACCTCCTCGCATCCTTCCTCCGCTGACGAGGCCGCGCTGGCCTTAGACGATGAATTCCCCTTTGTGACCTTGGCTGGGATGGGCTTCGATGGTGAGACCATGTCGAAGACGGATCCTGAGCTGAAGAAGAACATCGGCTGGGCCGCCTACGTACTTTCGGCAATTAATTCACTGGATGTTCCTCGCATGGGTGCTCGCCTTCGTGGACAGGATTCTCACGGTGGGGATGATTCTTCGGAATTCACCGCTCGTTGCGTGCTCTTTGCAAACTGCGGAGATCTACCGGTCATCACCTTGGCTCCCAAAGCCTCCTTACATGACGGATTACTTGATGTCATCGCTGTGGATACGCAGGCCGGTTTGGTCGGTTGGGCGGATCTGTCCTTGAAGGTCTTCAGTCAGAGCCTTGGACTTCCCCCGGTTAATACGCCTGTCTCCCCCGCCGACCTTTCCATCAGGCAGGTACGCGAGTGCGAGCTTGAACTGGATCAACCTGCAATTGTTGAGGTCGATGGGGATGCCATTGGCCGCAGCGCGAAGGTTGCTGTGCGCATCGATCAGGGCGCGCTGTTGATCGCGGGCTGAGGCCTCCTAGCCCTACGCCTTGGCGCCTCGTCCGATCGACTCTGCGCATAACAAAAAAGCCCAGCCGAAGCCGGACCTTTGGTTGTGGAGCTAACGGGACTCGAACCCGTAACCCCCTGCTTGCAAAGCAGGTGCGCTACCAATTGCGCCATAGCCCCAAAGGGGTTCCCCCAAGCTTACGCTTGCGAGATGTCATCCGTAACGGATGTCCACAGTTCTTCATTGTCGGAAAGATCCTGGCAGACCTGCCGGATCACGAGCCCCACAACAGCAGCACATGCCACTAGCGAAAGAGTTTTCACAAACTTCTTCATGAGAGCCTCCGCTCAATTGTTCCTGCGGATGGTGGGCCTAGGTGGGCTCGAACCACCGACCTCAGTCTTATCAGGACTGCGCTCTAACCTACTGAGCTATAGGCCCATTGCCATGCCGAAAGGCACGCGTTAAATAGTACATGCGCATGGTGACTCACGCAAAATTGTTTTCTGGTGACGTCGCCCACTCATTAGCGTTCCCCGTGTTGAACCACTAGAAGAACGCCATCGAACCGCCATAAGAACGGCCTGAATACACGTGTGGGGGTCGGTGCCGCGCACCAACCCCCACACAGTGGAACTTAAAGCTCACTCATCCATCAGTGTCACCTTGATGCCACCGACCAGCGAGGCAACCAAGTTGTACAGGAAGGTTCCCAAGGCCGACAGTGCAGTCAGCAGAACAACGTTCATGACCGCAATGAGAGTCGTGTAGGCCATGACCTTCGGAAGCCTGACGTAATCCAGAAGTGAGACCATCTGCGATGCGCCAATAGACTGCAGGAAGCTTTCCGCTGAAGCAAAGACATGCATGGCGTTGAGCATGAGCCACAGGATCATGACTGCAACGACCAGTGCGATACCCAATGCCACGCTGAGCAGGAAGGCGACCTTCATGACTCCCCAGGGGTCCACTCGCACAATGGCGAGGTCTACCTGGCGGGGAAGGTCATCGCGTTCGTTCAATGCGTGATCACTCATTCCTGGACCTCCTGTGAGTCGTCATGCTCTGACGCTACATCCTCAGCAGGGGTTTCGTCATTACTTTGCGAAGAATTGTCCTGTGCTTGCGCCTCCTCGGACTCTTCTTCATCAATGTCGCGCTCGGGGTTACGAGTCACAGCAATGATTCGGTCATTCTCATCGGGACGAGCAAAGATCACGCCCATGGTGTTACGCGCAGTCGGGCGCACATCCGAGGCATTGACCTGGACAAGCTTGCCGGACTCGGTGATGACCATGATGTCTTCTTCAGGATCGACAACCAACGCGCCAACAAGTCCGCCACGCTCTTCGACCAGACGACCCACGCGTACACCCATGGTTCCACGACCCTTGGTCGGGTATTCCTCAATGGGAGTGCGCTTAGCGTAACCGGAATCGGTCACGATCAGCAGGTCCGTTCCTTCGCGAGGAACATCCATGGTCAAGAGTTCATCATCGCCGCGGAACTTCATACCGCGAACACCCGAGGTGGATCGGCCCATGGGTCGCAGCTGCTCGTCCGTTGCGGCGAAGCGCACGGCCTGACCGTCGCGAGACACCAGCAGCAGATCGTCATCGGCATTAGCCAGTTGAGCCGAAACCAGCTCATCCGGCTTGCCCTCCTCGTCCTCACGGAGGTTAACGGCAATGATGCCGCCGCTTCGCGGAGAGTTGTACATCTCCAGCGGGGTCTTCTTGACGAGGCCGGACTTCGTTGCCAGCACCAAGTACTGTGCGTCCTCGTAGGTGCGGATTGCCAGGACCTGCGCAATGCGCTCTTCCGGCTGGAATGCCAGAAGATTTGCAACGTGCTGGCCCTTGGCATCGCGACCGCCTTCGGGAATCTCGTAGGCCTTCGCACGGTATACACGACCGAGGTTCGTGAAGAACAGCAGCCAGTGGTGCGTGGTCGTGACAAAGAAGTGCTCAACCACGTCATCGCCGCGCAGCTGGGTTCCGCGAACGCCCTTACCGCCTCGTTTCTGGGAGCGGTAGTTATCAGTACGAGTGCGCTTTGCGAAACCATCGCGGGTAATGGTGACGACAACATCCTCTTCGGGGATGAGGTCTTCCATCGACATTTCCCCATCGAAGGGAACGATGGTGGTACGGCGCTCATCGCCGAACTTCTCAACGATTTCACCAAGTTCTTCGGAGATAATTGCGCGCTGACGCTCGGGCTTAGCCAAAATGTCTTGTAGATCTTCAACGCGCGCCTGAAGTTCAGCGTGCTCATTCAAGATCTTCTGACGTTCCAGAGCTGCCAGGCGGCGCAGCTGCAGGGCCAGGATCGCGTCGGCTTGGATCTCATCGACATCGAGCAGCTCCATCAAACCACTACGTGCCTCATCGACCGTGGGTGAACGACGGATCAAGGCAATGACCTCGTCCAATGCGTCCAGGGCCTTGAGGTAACCGTTCAAGATGTGCAGACGCTCTTGAGCCTTACGCAGACGGAACTGCGTGCGACGAACAATCACATCGATCTGGTGGGCAACCCAGTGGCGGATAAAACCGTCAATAGACAGGGTTCGCGGCACACCGTCGACCAACGCCAGCATGTTCGCCGAGAAGTTTTCTTGCAGCGAGGTGCGCTTGTACAGGTTGTTCAGAACAACCTTGGCAACTGCATCACGCTTGAGGACAATGACCAGTCGCTGACCGGTACGGCCGGAAGTCTCATCGCGAATATCCGCAATACCCTGGATCTGGCCATCACGAACCAGCTGAGCAATCTTGTCAGCCAGGTTGTCAGGGTTGACCTGATAGGGAAGCTCGGTGACCACCAGGCACTGGCGTCCGTGGATTTCCTCCACGTTGACAACCGCGCGCTGGGTGATAGAACCGCGTCCCGTACGGTATGCATCTTCAATTCCGCGACGTCCCAGAATGGTTGCGCCCGTTGGGAAGTCGGGACCGGGGATCAGCTTGAGGAGGGCCTCAAGGAGTTCCTCTCGCGAGGCCTCGGGGTGCTCAAGCGCCCACTGCACGCCGCGCGCAACCTCACGCAGGTTGTGCGGAGGAATACGGGTCGCCATACCGACGGCGATACCTTCCGAACCATTCACCAAGACGTTGGGGAAACGCGAGGGAAGAATGGTCGGTTCCTGGTTGCGACCATCGTAGTTGTCCTGGAAATCAACGCATTCTTCGTCAATGTCACGGACCATTTCCATGGCCAGAGGGGCCATCTTACATTCGGTGTAACGCGGTGCTGCGGGGCCCAGGTTACCGGGGGTACCGAAGTTACCCTGACCGGCGACCAAGGGGTAGCGCAAAGACCAGGGCTGCACCAAGCGCGCAAGTGCATCGTAGATCGCTGCGTCGCCGTGGGGGTGGTAGTTACCCATGACGTCACCGACGATGCGTGATGACTTCGAGAATGAAGAGGTGGGACGGTAACCGCCGTCATACATCGCGTAGAGGATGCGGCGGTGGACGGGCTTAAGTCCGTCACGAACATCGGGCAGCGCGCGTCCGACAATAACGCTCATGGCGTAGTCGAGGTAGGAGCGCTGCATTTCCTTCTGCAGGTCGACCTGGCGAATACGTTCGACGTCGCGGATGTGTCCGGCATCGACTGTTTGTTCGTCGCTCACTTTGGTCCTTCGTTTCGTTTTCTACTGACGAGGCCGCGTGCGTCGTGGCCTCATCGCTGGGCTTTAGATGTCGAGGAAGCGCACGTCGGTGGCGTTGCGCTGGATAAACGTGCGGCGCCTCTCGACGTCGTCGCCCATCAAGATGGTGAAGGTTTCATCGGCATCTGCTGCATCTTCGAGAGTGACCTGCTTGAGGATGCGGTGCTCGGGATCCATGGTGGTTTCCCACAGCTCGTGATCGTTCATCTCACCCAGACCCTTGTAACGCTGGATGCCACCTTCCTTGGGAAGCCTGCGATTTGCAGCGGCTCCCGCGGCAAGCATGTCGTCGCGTTCCTTGTCTGAGTAAGCGAATTCGTGCTCTGCGTTGGACCACTTGATGCGGTACAGCGGAGGCATAGCGATGAAGGTGTGTCCCTGTTCAACCAGGGGACGCATGTAGCGGAAGAGCAGGGTGAGCAACAGGGTTGCAATGTGCTGACCGTCGACGTCGGCGTCGGCCATGATGACGATCTTGCCGTAGCGCAGTTTCGCCAGGTCGAAGTCTTCACCGATTCCCGTTCCGAATGCGGTGATCAGGGAGCGAATCGTATCCGAGCTCAGTGCACGGTCCAGGCGAGCCTTTTCCACGTTCAAAATCTTGCCTCGGATCGGCAAAATTGCCTGGTGTTCGGGGTCGCGTCCGCCAACGGCCGAGCCGCCTGCGGAGTCACCCTCGACGATGAAGATTTCGCATTCTTCGGGGACTCGCGAAGAGCAGTCGCGCAGCTTACCGGGCATCGAGGCCGACTCCAGTACGCCCTTACGACGAGTAGCTTCGCGTGCCTTTCGAGCGGCAACGCGCGCTGCCTGAGCTGCCTGGCCCTTTTGGATAATGGCCTTGGCATCCGCCGGGTGTGCATCAAACCAGTCGGTGAGCTTGGAGTAAACCTGCTGCTGAACGAAGGTTCGCGCTTCGGTGTTGCCCAACTTGGTCTTGGTCTGACCTTCGAACTGGGGCTCGGTGAGCTTGATCGAAATAACGGCCGTCAGACCTTCGCGCACGTCATCACCGGTCAGGTTGTCATCCTTCTCGCGGATGATGCCCTTTTCGCGACCATAGCGGTTCACCAAGGAGGTCAGCGCGGTACGGAAACCTTCTTCGTGCGTACCACCTTCGGTGGTATTGATGGTGTTTGCGAAGGTGTGAACCGACGAGGAATACGCCGTAGTCCACTGCATGGCGATTTCCACGCTCATGGTGCCTTCGTCGTTTTCCGCTTCGAAGTCAATAATGTCAGCGTTGATCGTTTCGATCTTCTTTGCCGAATCCAGGTATTCCACGTAGTCACGCAGGCCGTGCTCGTACATGTAGGAAACCTGGCGGAATCCCTTGTGCTTTTCTTCCGAGGCCTGCTCGTCTCCGGCGATTTCGTCACCTTCATCCGTGGCAGTTTCGCGCTCATCAGTCAGGGTGATACGCAGTCCCTTGTTGAGGAATGCCATCTGCTGGAAGCGCTGACGCAGGGTTTCGAAATCGAAGACGGTGGTCTCAAAGATTTCGGGATCCGGGTAGAAGGTTTGCGTTGTTCCGGTTTCAGTGGTTTCTTCACCACGAACCAATTCGGTAATGGGGTGGCCACCGTTAGCAAAGGACATCCGCCATACGTATCCCTGCCTGCGAATCTCCGTGTCGACACGCGTGGACAAGGCATTCACAACCGAGATACCCACACCGTGAAGACCGCCGGAAACCGCGTAACCACCGCCGCCGAACTTACCGCCCGCGTGCAGGATGGTCATAACGACCTCAACCGTTGGCTTGTGCTCGGTCGGGTGCTCGTCAACGGGAATACCGCGTCCGTTATCGACGACGCGAACGCCGCCATCAGCCAGGATCGTGACCTCAATGTGGTCCGCGTAGCCAGCCAAGGCCTCGTCAACGGAGTTATCTACAACCTCATACACCAGGTGATGTAGGCCGCGCTCACCGGTTGACCCGATGTACATACCGGGGCGCTTACGCACCGCCTCCAAACCTTCGAGGACGGTGATATCTGACGCGCCGTAGCCGTCGGATCCGTCATCGACTGCTGGTTCTTGCGTTTCAGCCACCTAATGGCTCCCCTCATTCTTCACCCGCATGGGTGTGCACTGCCCGAAAATGGCGCAGTAGCAATAAAACAACCGCTACCATTCTACCGAAAAGGCAGGGGGAAAGCCCTGATTGACACCGCTATGAGGAAGAATCACTCACAGGAATTATCCGCGAAATATAGCCGTTTTTAAGGCTGTGACCAGTCACACGTTCAGAAACTAGGCGTAGGTATCGCGAGGACCCCGTCCGGGCACCGATAAACGGCCCTTTTTCCACGAAGGAGAGGCCGGTGGACGCAAGATCACCTGCTGCACGACACCCTCACCCACGGCCTCGGCAATCGTATGTTCCAGGCGCGGCAGAAGTAGCTGAAGTTGCTTAAACCACGCGGTGGAATCGCATTGAATAATCAAGCGGTGATCATCGATTGTTTCAATGGAGCAGTGCTCAGCGATTTCATCGCCGACAATATCGCGCCATCGCGCCATCAGATCTCCCGCCCGCATGTGTTCCTGCCACCCGCGCGAGGCAATTAAAGAATCAATTGTCAGACCTAGCTTTTTTGGCTCGCGGTATTTTCGCCGCATCGGAGCCATTCCAGGCATTTTGATCCAACGACTTCCAGCCCGAGAAACGACCGTTGACAGCGCGCTAAATTCACCATCTGGATCAGCTTGAGGATCAAGGTTGACCTCCGAAGCTTCCTGCTCATCATCAAGCAAAATTTCCTCGGCAAATTCTTCACTTTGTCCACTCACGCTTCTGCGTCGTGATCGCAGAGGAATGCGGTAGTGGCCCTGGGCCTGCGCTCTGGCTTGTACACGTCGTAGTGCAGCAGAAGCGTATTCGAAATCGGAAAATTCACTCATCACCGACCACCGTTCCAAGCTCAGGATCCCAATGGACTGCAAGAACCTGAGCATGTAATTCTTGCGGAACATCATCGGCGACCGCTGCCGTGATTAATACTTGTTCCGCTCCGGTAATCATACGGGTTAATCCCGCTCTGCGCGACGAATCAAGCTCTGCAAATACATCATCGAGAATAAGAATCGGGGTATCCCCATCTCGAGAAAGAAGCTCGAAAGCACCCAAACGTAGTGAAAGAGCAACCGACCATGTCTCGCCGTGGCTTGCATAACCTTTCACGGGCATCCCACCAAGGGTGAGCTTCAAATCATCGCGGTGTGCGCCGAATAAATTCACTCCCCTTTCAGCTTCCTTCATGCGTGACGAGGCCAAAATTTCCTTGAGTTCACCCGCAATCGTGGCCACGTCCCCACCCACCGGCCAATTCCCCTGGGAAGCAAGGAATTCAATATCCATTTTCCGAGGCGATCCACCGATTTCCTCATAGGCATGGGCCGCGGGATCACGAAGTTCGTCAACTAGTCCCACGCGCGCAAGACTGAGCTGCGCGGAAAGTTGAGCAAAGGTGTCATCCCAAACTTCTACTGTTGAAAAATCGGGAGTAAAACCTCGGCGCAACTGCGATTGAGCACTCTTCATCAAGGCCGCACGCTGACGTGCAACCTTGTCAAAATCACTTTTTACCTGCGCAATCAGCGGGTGCTGCTGAATGAGGAGATCATCCAAGAATTGGCGACGGACCTGCGGGTCACCACGAACAATTTGAAGATCTTCTGGCGAAAATACCACGCTTTTGAGCAGGCCAAGAACTTCGCGCGGTCGAACTTGAGTGCGATTGACCTTCGCCCTATTTGCTTTTCCACGAACAATCTCAAGTTCAATAACCGTTTCGCGCTCACCCGCAGTGACCAGCCTGACCCGAACAACTGCCCCGCCGGGCTGAGGTTCATCAGGGGAAAGGGGTAAACGCACTAGGGCTTGTTCTGCACTCACGCGGTGGGAAGAGAATGCGGAAAGGTAGGAAACAGCCTCGACAAGATTGGTCTTTCCCTGGCCATTCGAGCCCAAAAGGACTGTCGTTCCCGGCGCAAACTCCACTACCGCATGACGGTATGAACGAAAGTCATCCAGCGCAACGTGCGAAACTCGCACACAAACTCCAGATCAGATTCCGTAGCGGATCGGCATCAGCAGGTAGCGGAAGTCGGTCGACTCTCCGCCATCGGCCTTTTCTTGGCCGGTGATGACAGCGGGCTTCGTCGGGTGAGTGAAACCGAAGCGGACATACTCGGTATCCATGACCGACAAACCTTCGCTGAGGTACTGCGGGTTAAACGCAGTCGCGATGTCATCGCCCATGAGTTGGGCCTGAACAACTTCAGAAGCCTGAGCGTTATCACCCTGGCCGGCTTCAAGAACAAGCTGGCCATCGGAGAAGGACAGACGAACACTGGTCTTGCGCTCGGCAACCAAGGAAACACGCTTGACTGCCTCGAGCAAAGTATGACGCTCGACGATTGCCTGGATGGTGGTCGTTTCCGGGAAGAGACGACGAACCGGCGGGTAGTCACCATCCATCAGGGTCGATGTCGTGCGGCGTCCACCGGCCTGGAAGCCGATCAGCGAAGAAGCACCCGGCTGAGATTCCTGCGACAGACCGATCTCAACCTTTGCACCCGAAGTCATGGACTTTGCAACGTCCTGAAGAATGCGTGCCTTGACCAGTGCGGCTTCGGACATATCGGAAACCGAATCCCACTTGAGCTCACGCATGGCCAGGCGGTAGCGGTCGGTTGCCAAAAGCGTGATGTTATCGCCGTCGATTTCGACGCGGACGGCGGTAAGAAGCGGAAGAGTTTCGTCGCGAGAAGCTGCGATTGACACCTGAGCAACTGCCTGCTGGAAAACCTGCGAATCCACAGAACCTGCGACCTGAGGCTGTGCGGGAAGAAGCGGGTATTCGTCGATAGGCATGACTGCCAAAGTGAAGTGCGAGGAACCGCAGGAAAGAGAAACTTTTTGTCCATCAACCTCGATGGTGACCGGCTTGTTGGGCAGGGACTTTGAAATATCTGCAAGAAGCCGACCGGAAACCAGAACTTCGCCTTCTTCATCAACCGAGGCGGGAATACGTGAGTTTCCAGAAACTTCGTAGTCGAAGGAGGACAGAGTCAGTTCCTGACCCTGAGCCGAGATTCGCATACCAGCAAGGATGGGGCTTGCGGGACGGGTAGGAAGTACACGCGCTGTCCATGAAACAGCTTCTGCAAGCACGTCGCGGGCGACGGTGAACTTCATGGATTCTCCTTGGAACTGAATGTAGATATACCGTGGTCAGTTTACCTGGCTGTAGGCGTCAAGGAAACTGAGAATTACACCTTAACGAGTCTGAGCTTGAGGCCTAACTGATGTTGGCGATTTTTTGTTATTTGTCTTGAACTAAAGTTCGTCATCATCATCGGCTATGTGGATTGTGTGGAAAACCCATTTTTACCTTGAAATGACAGCACTTCTTTCGTGGATGAATATGTGAATCTGTGTGTGAACGAACTACACGTTTTTGTGGACGAAAATCGTTCTGTTGGTTTTCTCCACAAATTGCTCTGCGTCGTACACAAGCGATCGGTGATGTTTCACCACAGTTTCCACAGCTTCTGTGGAAAGGGAGTTTGCACCCCGAATCGTCCAGTTTTTAGCTGAGAGTCGCTGACTGGCGTGCGGCCTGCTTAATGCGGTTAGTCAATTCGGTGACGTAGTTAAAGGTCTCCCTCTTCTCCGCCATCAACCCCACAATCTTCTTATTCGCGTGCATCACGGTTGTGTGGTCGCGTCCGCCAAATGCGGCGCCAATCTTCGGAAGCGAAAGATCTGTGAGTTCACGACACAGGTACATCGCGATCTGACGTGCCTCGACGACGACATGCGAACGGTCCGAGGACGACAATTGGTCAATCGTCACGCCGAAATAGGTCGCAGTCTGACTCATAATCAGTGCTGGTGTGACCTCAGTGTCCTGGGGATCAGAAGCAAAATCCTTCAAAAGCATCTCTGCCATCGAAACGGTAACCGGTTCTTTCGACAGGGATTCGAAGGCCGCAACTCGCACCAGCGCACCTTCAAGTTCGCGGATATTCGAGGAAATTCGCTGGGCAATGTATTCCAGAACCCGAGGATCAACTTCGATATTTTCCGCACTGGCCTTCTTTTGCAAGATTGCGATGCGGGTTTCCAGGTCGGGAGGAAGGACGTCGACCAAAAGGCCCGCCGCGAAGCGCGAACGGATTCGATCTTCCAGATCGAGTTCACGAGGCGGCACGTCTGAGGTCAGAACGATCTGCTTTCCCGCGTTGTACAGAGAGTTAAAGGTATGGAAGAACTCTTCGACCGTACGTTCTTTGCCTTGAATGAATTGGATATCGTCAATGAGCAGAACATCGACTTCGCGGTAGCGCCTCTGGAATTCCTCGATGCTTTCTTCGCGCACAGAGTTAATAAAGTCGTTGGTAAATTCCTCTGAGTTCACGTAGCGCACGCGCATCTGCGGGAAAAGTGACAGCGTGTAGTGGCCAATTGCGTGAATTAAGTGGGTCTTCCCCAGCCCGGAACCACCGTGAATGAACAGCGGGTTGTAGGCACGTCCCGGACTTTCTGATACCGCAAAAGCTGCAGCGTGAGCGAAGCGGTTCGAAGGACCAATGACGAAGGTGTCAAAAGTGTGCTTGGGATTGAGATGGGTGCTGGCGGTATCGATTGCCAGTTGTGGGCCTCCCGCGCTGCCGGAAGTTTGGCTGATCTGTGAAGAAGCCTGAGAAGAAGAGGGTGAATGGGCGGGCTCGACCTGGGGGGTAGGCGCTGAGTTATCCGCAATTTCCGAGGCCGTGGAGGAGCTTTCCTCTACCGCTTCTTCTTGTGCATCCAAAGTGGGGTCAATGGTTACAGCCAGTCGAACACTTCGACCAAGAATTGCAGCAAGTGCCTGCGTGAGGTCATTTGCACCGTTGTTTTCAATCCACTTTTTTGCGAAGTCATTGGGAACTGCGATGAGGATCGTGCCGTCAATATCGCCCAGCGGCTTTGCTGAACGTAGGAAAGACATGGCTGCGGGTCCCAGCTGATCTGAATTTTGCGACAGTGCCTCAGACCAAGCCTGAGTAAGGGCATCGATCGACACGGGAACCTCCGAAAGCTGACGTGAGATAGGACACGAGAAATAATATCGGTTGCGAACCATTATCCACCGATAACTTTACAAGCATGTCATGTTTTCCACAGATGGGGATAGACCTGTGGATATTTAATCCCCAAATGACATTTGTGTAGTTACAACACCTCACCCTTGTGCCAAAAAGAAAAGACCTTTGTCCACAGCTCTGTGGATAACTTTGCATGTGGATAACTAACCCCCAATTTATCCACACTTGCTTCCACAGGTGTGGATTCAGTGTGGTACGACGCTCTTTCGTTGACGGAACGGCCAAAAACCCGTACGCTGTCAGTTCGTATGTGTGCCTAATTGCGGCGCACACTGTCCATGACCAATTCGAGGAGATATCAGTGACCACCAAGCGGACTTATCAGCCGAACAACCGTCGTCGTTCGAAGACGCACGGCTTCCGCCTGCGTATGAGCACCCGCGCTGGCCGCGCAATCCTGGCTGCACGCCGTCGCAAGGGCCGCGCCCGCCTCTCCGCCTGAGCTTTCGCGAGGTGTTGCCCCGCTCGAACCGCATGGTGAATCCAGCGGACTTCCGCCTCGCAATCCGAAGCGGATCGCGCGCGGGTCAGCAAAGGCTCATTGTGCATTGTCGAACCGACGAGGATAGTGATTCACGCCTCGTCGGTTTCGTCGTACCTAAAAGCCAAATCAAACGAGCGGTTGGACGTAACCGAGTTAAACGGCAATTGCGTCACCTCATGAAAGAACGCTTGGGCACACTTCCTCAGGGAGCACGTGTCGTTATTCGCGTTAAGCATGACGCCCTGGGTGCAAGCTCGTGCGAACTTGGGGAAGAATTAGATCAAGTTCTTCGCCGTGCATGGAAGAAATGGGATCATCGGGAGGGAGGTCGCCTATGAACTCTCCTTTTGCCTACATTGCCATTCTTCCCGTGCGCTTCTATCAGCGTTTCATCTCCCCCATGTGTGCCCCGCGTTGTCGCTACTACCCCACCTGCTCAAGCTATGCCTTGGGCGTATTGCACACTCACGGCCTCGTCAAAGGGACAATCCTGGCCGTGTGGCGCATTCTTCGTTGTAATCCGTGGAGCCTCGGCGGGGTCGATGAAGTTCCCGCTCGCGGCAAGTGGACTGGCGAGGCCTGGGTTCCTCCGGCAGATTGGGCCGGATACGACGACCCTTGGGCACGGCCCGTCATGGGCATGAATAATCAAGACTTCTCGGCAGGAGCCGAGCACCACGCGGACACGAGCGGTGTCCCCCGCGCATCATAAGGAGATCTCCTGTGGATTCCATTCTCTATCCCTTCGTTGTCGCAGTCGCATGGCTGTGGATTCGAATTCACGACTTGCTTCTGCTTGTTGGAATGAGTTCAGGTGCAGGACTTGCATGGATCGTCTCCATCATCCTGCTAACCGTCCTTGTGCGCGTGCTCATCATCCCGCTTTACCTCAAGCAGCTGAAGAGTATGAGGGGTACCTCTATTGTTCAGCCCCAAATGAAGAAGATTCAGGCGAAGTACAAGGGAAAGACCGACGTTGCCTCGCGCCAGCGGATGCAGCAGGAAATCTCCGAACTCAATAAGAAGTACGGAGTCAACCCCTTCGCATCCTGCCTGCCGATGCTGGTTCAGCTGCCGGTTCTTTTCGCAATGTACCGCGCGATCTACGCGATCCACGCACTTGCTGAAAACACTTACTCGGTCGGTTCGCGCCACATCGATTCACTGGGTCCGATCAGTCAGTCGGTCGCAGGCGAAATTGATGCGTCCCAGGTCTTCGGCGTCCCGCTGTCGCACACCATCCGCGACTCGCAGCTCATGTCGCTGCCGACCCTAGTCTTCGTTATCTTCATCATCGTTATGGTTGTCAGCCAGTTCCTGACCATCCGCCTGACGATGTCGAAGAACATGCCGCTGAACCAGGACCCGAACAACCCGATGGTCCGTTCGCAGCGCGTGATGATGTACTTCATGCCCTTCATGTTCATCTTCTCGGGCTTGTTCTTCCAGATGGGTGTTGTTATCTACACGACCACCGCCGGTATTTGGGCCTACCTGCAGATGCTGTGGGTTATTCGCAATATGCCGAACCCAAACTCTGCTGCCTACAAGGAACTCTTGGCTAAGCGTCAGGATGCTTACCAGTCGTGGGCACGTCCTTTCTTCGCGGACTACGACGAGAAGCGTCGTGAACTTGCCGATGGTTCCGATGAACTCAAGGCTCTTAATGAGACTACGCTGACCGAGGTTCGTAGCCGTGCCAAGCGTCAGAAGATCGCCTCTGATTTCCCCCAGGCGATGAGCGCTGGAGAGATCGTTTCTGTTTACCGCAACCTGTCCATGCAAGAGTGGACGACCCTTCCCGATGAGGTTTGGATGAAGGGTGTCAAGGTTGCGACTGAGCGTGCTGCGGAACGGCGTGAGGCTGCTGCTAAGCGTGAAGAGGCCCAGCGTCAGGTTCGCGCTCGTGGCGGACAGACTGCCTCTTCCGAGGCCTCGTCAGATGCTGAAGCTGCAGAGCTCGAGCGCAAGCGCCAGGAACGCCGCAAGGCTCGCCGCGCCGCTGCAAAGAAGAAGCGCTGAAGCGCCCATAGACCATTCGATGCCTGAGGCATCAAACCCCTACGGAGGATAAACATGAGCGAAGAAACGACAAACGAGCTCTCGCGCCTTGAGGAAGAAGGCGAGCTTGCTGCCGATTACTTGGAAGAACTGCTGGATATTGCCGACCTCGACGGCGACATTGAAATTGATGTCGAGAATGGCCGCGCATCAGTAGAAATCATTTCGGAAGATCCCTCTGCTCTGGATCACCTTGTTGGCGAAGATGGCGAAGTCGTCGACGCCCTTCAGGAACTTACGCGCCTTGCCGTCCAGACCGAGACTGGCGAGCGTTCGCGCCTGATGCTCGATATTGCGGGCTTCCGTGCCGATCGTAAGGCTGATCTTCAGGACCTGACTCACGAGGCAATTGCGCGACTTCGTGCGACCGGTGAGCCTCAGAAGCTTGAGCCCATGAACCCCTTCGAGCGCAAGGTCTGCCACGACGTTGTTGCTTCCGAGGGTCTCCGCAGTGAGTCCGAGGGTGTTGAGCCCCGTCGTCGCGTTGTCATTCTTCCTGCGGAGGATGTTGACGCCGATTCTGACTCCGCCGACGAGGCCGAGGAGGCCTGAGTGGACGCGCTCGGTAATTCCCCTCGCGAGGCCGAAGATGACCTTGAACTTGAGGTTCCCGGACCCGAAGTTCGAGAGCTTTTCGGTCTGGCCTACCCAGACATTGCCGAGTTTGCGAACATGCTTGTTGAGGAAGGTGAGCTCCGCGGGCTGATCGGTCCGCGTGAGCTTCCCAGACTCTGGTCGAGGCACTTGGTGAACTCTGCCGCCGTCTTGGATTTTCTTCCCAAGAAGGGACAGATTTTGGATGTCGGTTCCGGGGCAGGCTTTCCCGGGATCGTTATTGCGATTTGTCGCCCTGATCTTGATGTCCATCTTGCTGAGCCCATGGCGCGACGTTGCGAATGGCTTGCTGATGTTGTGGATACTCTTGGTTTGGACAATGTCAGCATTCATCAGGCTCGTGCCGAGGAACTTCGCGGTAAGGGCAAGGCCGATGTGGTGACCTCACGCGCATTGGCGAATATGACGAAGCTCGTACGTATGACCTCGAAGCTCATTGCTCCTGGTGGTTCTCTTGTCGCTCTCAAGGGGCGCCGTGCGAGTGAAGAAGTCGAGGCTGCCGCAGCCGAGTTGAAGCGTCACCACCTGAGCGCTCAGATCCATGAGGTTCCCTCCGTAATGGAAGACGATTCAACTTACGTCGTTGTCGCGAAGAGACTTCGTTCCTAATTCCTCATTTCTTTTCCACGGGTGTGTCTTCGGTTTTCTCCCGCGGGCATGACTGCCTACACTTGTGTCATTGATGTGTGAGAAAGGCTTGTGTTTTATGGCCGGCGATACCCCACTTTCGGACCAAATTACGCGGAATTTTCAGGATCGAGAGTTTCTTGAGACGGCTGAGTTTGGCGTACCCGCGTCGACGCGTGTCATTGCGGTAGCGAATCAAAAGGGTGGCGTTGGTAAGACAACTTCGGTTGTCAATCTTGCAGCTTCTTTTGCGTTGGCCGGTTTGAAGGTTGTTGTTATCGACGCAGACGCTCAAGGCAATGCTTCGAGTGCTCTCGGCGTGGCTCATGCTCCTGGGACGCCTTCGACATATGAGGTTATTACCGGTCAATTGACGATCGGTGAAGTTCTTCAAGCCTGCCCCGAGATGGATAACATGTGGGTGTGCCCGGCTACCATCGATCTTTCTGGCGCTGAAATTGAGCTTGTTGATCTTGAGCGTAGGGAGTTTCGTCTTGCCGATGCAGTTGAATACTTCGTTCAGGCGTATCAGCAAATCGATCTGATCTTTATTGATTGTCCTCCCTCGCTTGGTCTGGTGACCTTGAACGTAATGGTTGCAGCTGACGAGGTTCTGATTCCGATTCAGACCGAGTATTACGCGCTTGAAGGTTTGAGCCAGCTCTGGTCGACCATCGATCGCATCAGTGCAGACTTGAATCCAAAGCTACATGTTTCAACTATGCTTCTTACGATGGCCGACAAGCGTACGCGTTTATCCGAGGAAGTTGAGAATGAGGTACGTTCACACTTCCCCGATCAGACGCTGCAGACAGTCATTCCCCGTTCGGTTCGCGTTTCTGAAGCGCCAAGTTACGGGCAGAGCGTGATCACTTATGATCCGAGTGGCGCCGGTTCGCTTGCCTATCGTAAGGCCGCGTATGAACTGAGTCATCGCTTGGCGAAGTAATTTCTCTTTTCGTTCACCAAAATCACTTTTTCAGGGTTTCGATCGTCTCGATTTGCGATTGAAGCCCCGATTCTTTTTCTCAGGAGAACGCGTTTGTGAAAACGTGTTTTTGCTTGCTTGATACACATTTTGGTGTTTCACGTGAAACAATGGAGTCATTATTTAGTATTCGCGAGATTGGTAAGTGTGCATGGCCGAGCAATCAGAATCGACTCATAAGTCCCAACGACGTACAGGTTTAGGGCGTGGTTTGGGTGCACTCATCCCACCTGCTCAAACTGAGAAGCCCGAAGATGTGGCTAAGCGACCTCTCGATGTTCTTTTTCCTGGTGAGCGTAAGTCGTCGGGAACGGTGCGTGGTGGTTCCGCTCGTGAATTGCTGGAACCTAAATCGCGAACCGCTAAGTCCGCATTAGCGAAGTCGAAGTCATCGGTACAGACTAAGGCTCGTCTACACGCTGAAGGCGGTAGCGTTTCAGCAGACGAGAAGGTTACTTCTAGATCTGGTTCCGTATCCACTACCGCTTTGTCTCAACCTTCTGGGTCTTCTCGTTCCGCGCAAAAGGAATTGCATAAGTCTGATGCGAGCACTTCAGCGCATGTGAGTGATGATGTTTCACGTGAAACATCGGATTTGATGCAAGTGCCTGGCGCAACATTTGCAGAGATCCCGCTTGATCAAATCGTGCCAAATACGCGTCAGCCCCGCCAAATCTTCGATGAAGACGACCTGAACGAGTTAGCGGCATCGATTAGAGAAGTCGGAGTGTTGCAGCCTATCGTTGTGCGACGCATTCCCCTGAACGAGCAACCTTCTGAAACGCTCAAGGGCTTCCTTGAGAAGAAGCCGGAGGCTCGTTACGAACTCATTATGGGCGAACGGCGTTTGCGCGCAAGTGAACTTGCAGGCTTAGACATGATCCCTGCCATCGTTCGCCACACTGAAGATGAAGATCTACTCCGTGACGCACTACTTGAAAATCTCCATCGAGCGCAGCTGAATCCTTTGGAAGAAGCATTTGCATATCAGCAGCTCATGGTTGACTTCGGGGCTACTCAGGAAGAACTCTCGAGGAAGATCGCGCGTTCTCGTCCTCAGATTGCAAATACCCTGCGTCTGCTCAAGCTCCCGGCTTCTGTACAAAAGAAGGTTTCTGCACAGGTCTTGTCCGCAGGACACGCGCGCGCACTACTTGGCTTACCTACGCCAGAAGATATGGAAATCCTTGCTAATAGGATCATTGCCGAGGGCTTGTCTGTTCGCACTACTGAAGAATTGGTTCGTCTTGGATCCGTACGGCGTCCATCGAAGCCTTCGTTAAAGCGGGTGAAGGTTTCATCGCCGCTTGGAGAGCACATGAGCCAGGTGCTTGCAGATGCCTGGGATACGCGCGTAACTGTTTCCGAAGGAAAGAGGAAGGGAAAGATCATCATCGAGTTTGCAGGTTCTGATGATCTACAACGTCTAGCCGATCTTCTCCTTCCGCATGCAAACAGGCAATAGAATATCGAATCAACCTCAGTTAAGCGGTCGTTATCGATCGTAAATAACTGGTCGGTGAGATGACGATCTAGTGGGCGATGTTTCACGTGAAACATCGCCCACGGTGTTTGATATGAGTAAGAGTTATAGATTGGCCAAATTATGCTCTGCATGAAGCTATGAAGCTATGAAGCTATGAAGCTATGAAGCTATGAAGCTAAGACGATAGAACGATCAGTGTCTGTAGATACCGCTACAGGTACTAGGTCGCAGGCACGTTGGAAAACGAAAGCGAGAATCAAGTGGGGCAGTTACGAAGCTCGCTGGTGTTCCACATTAATGCGGGAAAATTGCAACAGTATTGAAGGTGAGATTTACGCTGCTCGATTTTGGTGAATTGACAGTCGTGCGAGAGAATTGAGGCGGAGGTTGACATACATGACTGACGAGCTCGATACCGAACTGATTTTCTTCGATGTTGGAGGAGTATTAGTTAGTCAACGTCCGGACCCGCGAGAATTTGCTTCGATCATTGGCCTTGATGACTCAGCAAAATGCGTGTCGCTGGTCGATAAAGCCGTGTGGGCACATCGCGACACATATGACGAAGGAATGTCGGATCTAGACTTCTGGGACTCGGTCTCAGGTGATTGCGGCCTGCCCCAACCATCGGAAGATCAAGTCCGCAAGCTAGTGACCGCGGATGCTTCGCGAATGCACGCTATCGATGAAGCGGCTGCGCACCTACTCAGCGACCTGAGAAGCGCGGGGTATCACTTGGGCTTACTTACGAACATGCCCGCAACGCACGCATCAGTAGTAATGGAAAGCGTCTGGGCTCAAAGGTATATCGATGGACCAATGATCTTCTCCTCGCATGTCGGTATCACAAAACCGAATAGAGCGATCTATCGGGAGGCGCTTTCCTCTGCCCAACGAGAGCCGCAGAAGCTTCTCTACATCGATGATCGATACGAGTACGTCAAGGCTGCAGAGTATCTTGATATACCCGCGCTGACCTGGGAAAACGCAGATACTATCCGGGAAGACTTAAAGAAGCTGGGCATTCTTTAAGAGCTTGAGCATAAAGTTTGGGGCTACACCATCGCGGTGTAGCCCCAAACTTGTAGCTCGAAACTATAAAGCTAGATTCGTCTGGCGGAAACAGCTATGCGCGCTGCGCGACGTACTCAACGATCGATGCACAGATCTCATCGAAAGAACCCGTCGCTTCCGCAGCCTGAGGGAATAGCGAGGTATCAGTCATACCGGGCGAAACATTCGCATCGATAAACCAGAAGTTTCCGTCTTCATCAGCGATGAAGTCAATACGGGAGAGATCACGCAGGCCCAAAAGCTCGTGAATCTGAATGGCTGCAGACTGCACATCCGTCATCTCGTCGTCGCTCAGGCGAGCGGGCACAAAGTACTCACTCTCATCAGTTGTGTAGCGAGCTTCGTAGTCGTAGTGCCCATCATCTGTGGCTACCTCGACGGGAGGTAGTGCAATGGGGCCATCTTCTAAATCGATCACCGAGACAGCAATATCACGTCCAGCAACGTAGCGCTCAAGCATGACGTGCTCTTCATAAGAGAAGGCATCGACCATTGCTGAACGCAGATCACCGGTGTCAGAGGCCTTTGACATACCCAGGGCTGATCCACCCGAGGAAGGCTTAACAACCAAGGGGAAGGTCAGTCCAGCCTCGATCATCTTCAGAACATTCTGTGCGCCAAGCTGGCGGAAAAGCAGCTGGGGAAGGGCAATCCACCCGGGGGTATCAAGCCCCGCGGAACCAACCAAAGCCTTGGCAGTGGGCTTATTTGAAGCGAGCATCGCCTGGGCAGGCGTTGAACCCACGTAAGGAATTCCGGTTCCTTCAAGAAGGGTTTGCAAAGACCCATCTTCACCGATGGAGCCATGCACAAGCGGCCAAATAACATCGGGCTGAAAATCGGCAATTGCAGAGGGAAGGTTTTGATCGAAATCGACGACCTTGGCTGCAAAACCCTGATTGACCAGCGAATTTGCAACACGTCGCCCCGAACGTACAGAAACATCGCGTTCGTGGGTCAGACCTCCGGCGACAATAAGCACCTTCAAAGATTGAGCGGACATGAGGGTTTCTCCTTGTCAGTCTTCGGTATGAACAGAACCGTCATGACGGTTAGTTAAAAATTCAGCATCTTCTTCGGGGGCAACGCCGAACATGTCGACCAATTGCTTTTCGGCGTTAACAACCCCAGCAAGGCGACGGATACCCTCACGAATACGATCCGGTTCCGGATAGCAGAAAGACAGACGCATATGGTCTGTGCCGCGACCGTCATAGTAGAAAGCCGTACCCGAAACGTAGGCAACCTGGGCCTTTACAGCTCGGGGAAGCATGCTGCGTGCATTTAGGCCCTCAGGCAAAGTGACCCAGGTGTAGAAACCACCGACAGGTTTCGTCCACGAGCACTCGGGCATGTACTCATCAAGAGCATCCAGCATTGCCTTGCATCGCTCGGCGTACATCGCCCGGTAGACCTTGACCTGGCCATACCAGTCGTAATTGTTCAGATAGCTGGATAGGAACATCTGTCCGAACATACCCGGAGACAAAATCGCTGCTTCCGAGGCCAAGATCAGCTTTGCGCGGATAGCGTGGGGAGCGAGTGCCCATCCAATACGCATACCGGGAGCAAACATCTTAGAAACCGAACCCAGGTAGACAACACCCTCGGGGGAGAAAGAATGAATAGCGGGCAGGGGATCCGAATGGAAGCCAAGCAAACCGTAGGGATTATCTTCCAAAATCAGCACGTGCTCGCGCATGCAAATCTCTGCGATGCGTTGACGCCTTTCAAGGGTCAAGGTCACGCCAGCAGGGTTCTGGAAATTCGGGATCGTGTAGAGGAATTTAATGGCGCGACCGGCGGACTTCAGGCGACGGATCGTTTCTTCCAAGGCCTCGGGAATCAGGCCATCTTCATCCAAATCAACGTGAACAACATCGGCTTGGCGAGCACGGAAACATCCCAAAGCGCCAACATACGAAGGAGACTCAGCCAAAACAACGTCACCGGCGTTAATGAAAAGCTCTGCCATCAGGTCAAGAGCTTGCTGTGAACCGGTAGTGATCACCACATCGTCGGGATCTGCGCCGATGATTCCGTCATAGGTCATCACGCTGACCAGTTGCTCACGCAGGGGCTCCCAGCCTTGGCCGGAACCGTACTGCAGGGCCTGAGCGCCAGAGGTCAAGATCAAGCTCTTCGCAGTTTCCGCAAGGCTCTCAAGAGGAAGGTCCTTCAAATTCGGCATACCGCCGGCAAGGGAAACAACCTCGGGGCGAGAGACAACAGAAAACAGTGCGCGAATCTCAGAAGCTCGCAGGTTATGAGCTCGATCTGCGTAGGCATCAAACCACGGGTCGAGTCGATTTCCCTGTGACTGAGGATCCTGAGACATTAGCGAACCTTTCTATATAAGTATGTCGAAGGACACACGCTTCTAAGTGTGCCACTAAAACGACTGGCGTGACATAAGTGCCGAGGCCGTGGACACTTAGTCCGCTCCGTGTGGGTCCGCTTCCTCAACGGAATAGATGCCGGGAAGATCAGAGATTGTGGCGATAAGCGCGGGAAGCGCAACGCGGTCGGCGGTCGTCGTCTCAATGAATGCATGTCCGCGTTGACCCTCAGTGTTGGATCGAACCTCGGAAACGCGCCACTTTGAATCTGTCATCACGCTCAACACGCGACGCATGACCCCTTGACCGGGATCGAAGACCAACTCCAAAACAATCGTGTTGGGACGGCGGGGAGCATGAGGACCGATGTGGCGTGAAAGGGGTGTCAGTGCGAAAACAACAATGAAGTGCATCAATGTGACAGCGGTTCCCGCGATCCACAAACCGGCGCCGCATGCCATACCAATACCGGCTGTCTCCCATACGGTTGCAGCAGTGGTCAGGCCTCGGACTGCTCCCGAGCGCGTCAGAATAATACCCGCGCCAAGGAAGCCAATTCCAGAAACAATCTGCGCGGCGACGCGAGAAGGATCAACGCGCACAAGATCAGCCACAAGCACGTCATTAAAGCCATACTTCGAGACGACCATGAGAAGCGCTGAAGTCATACCGACAATTGCATCGGTACGAAGACCAGCGCTTTTCCCCCGTGCCTGACGCTCCAAACCGATCAGAGAGGAAAGGAATAGAGCAAGCAAGATCCCGAGGATCTGGTCGATATGTTGGCTCAGAGTGAGCACTGGCCCTCCTTAGCAGCGGCGCGGTGACGGTGGTTTTATTGATTGTTTACAAGGGTACATCCCCTAGGAAGAACCAGGGGCCAATCAGGGCCTTACCTCATGGTGCATACGAGCAGCAAAGCACAGACTTAAACCATGACTTCACCACTGCAGCAGGGCGCAGGCGCGCCACAAGCTCCTTATGCATTCACGGCCTCGGGAATGATTGTCAACGGGCTGACGAAACTCTATCAACGCGGCGGAAATACAGTTCAGGCGCTCGCGGGAGTCAGCCTATCGATCCCCCAGGGTAGCCAACTGGCAATTATGGGGCCCTCGGGCTGCGGGAAAACCACGCTTTTGCACTGCTTGGCGGGAGTGCTGCGACCGACGACGGGAAGTATCACCCTGGATGGTACTGAAATGACACAACTGAGTGAGGGAGCAATTTCAGAACTCCGCCTCAAACACTTTGGTTTCGTGTTCCAAGATGGGCAGCTGCTTCCAGAACTTCCCTGCCAGGAAAATATTGCAATGCCCCTGATGCTGGCGGGAGTTGCGCGTAAAGAGGCCATTGCTCGCGCACAGCAGATCCTGGTGAATCTGGGGCTGGAGGGTGCAGGCCCATACCGTCCCGGCCAACTCTCCGGTGGCCAGGCACAGCGCGTTGCGATTGGGCGAGCGCTCATCACCAATCCCAAAGTCGTCTTTGCCGATGAACCGACGGGCGCCTTGGATCAAAGCACCGGCGCGGAGGTCATGAGTGTGCTGACCTATGCCTGCCAAAGCACCATGGCGAGCTTGATTCTGGTGACCCATGATCCTTCGGTGGCCGCGCGACTTCCGCATGAAATCCATATGCGAGACGGCCTGATCGATCAGCAGGTGTCTCGATGAGCGCAATATTCACTGCGGCACGCGCAGTCCTGGGTTCTCGTGATCGCGCGACCTTAATCCTGACGGTTCTGGCTTTCGCCCTTCCCCACGCAATTCTTCTTTCCGTTACGGGTGGGGTTCTGATGTTCTTCTCACGTACCTATGACCTGCCAGATGGTTTCGAGGAAATGGGTGGCTTTTATGTTTTGCTGGCGTGCTTTGCGGGACTTTTGATGATCGTCCCGACTTTGAGCATGGGCGCGGCTGCTGCGCGTCTAGGGATGAGTCGACGCGCACGGGATCTAGCGGTTCTCCGCCTCATGGGATTAGGGCCCGCAAAAACGCGTTTTGCGTGTCTGATCGAGACCGCGGTCTATGCAGCGGTTGGTGTTGTGTGTGGTACCGCTCTGTACGGTGCGCTTTTGCCGGTTTGGCAGCTGATTTCCTTCCAGGGTGAGCGCATAGGGGTTCGTGAAATGTGGGTCGGTCCCCTTGTCCTCCTTGCCGAGGCCGTACTGATGATTGTGCTGGCCGCCGCTTCGTCGATGCTTGCGATGCGTAAAGTGGCAATTACCCCCTTGGGTGTTACGCGTCATACTGAGGGGGCGAAGGTTTCACCACTGTGGCTGACCTTGATGCTCGTTCTGATCGTAGGCTGGGTGATTGTTGCTCAGTTTATGATGCAGCTGGGGATGGCGATTGCCGTCGGGTTGTTCTTGGGATTCCTCGGTGTGATTTTTGCGCTGGTTAATGTCGTGGGAGCTTTTTCGGTATCCCTTCTGGGCAATGCCATGGCAAGTCTTGCTCGCACTCCTCAGATGCTTCTTGCGGGTCGTCGTATCGCTGATGATCCAAAGAGCGTTTGGAGGTCTTTCGGTGCGGTTGCCCTAGTCGCCTTCATTGTTGGTGTGCTCATGCCAATCTTCAGCTCGATCGTGGGCGCTGCGGGGGACATGCAGGACGTCGAGAGAATCCTCGTGTCGGATATTCGCACGGGAATGCTTTTGACCTTTGGTATCACTATGGCTTTGGGTGCAATTTCGACTGCGATCAATCAAGGCATTCGCGTCATTGATTCCGTTGAGCAGATGAAAGCCTTGGAATTCATGGGCTCGCCCCGAAACTTTATGGATCGTGCACGCAGGATTGAAATTCTGCTTCCGGCACTGCTCATGATCGGCGGAGCAATGAGTTTGGGCATTGTCTTTATGTCTCCGGTCATGGCACTGAGTGCTGGGCTCACCCCGATGCTGATTTTGGTGGGTATGACTGTGCTGGGTATCGGGCTGATTATGTTGGCTTCCGAGGCCACAGGACCCTTGCGTCGTAAACTATTGAGCGATTTTCACGAGGGGAATAACTGAATTAATACAGTGCAAAAGCAGCACTTTAAGGTTGCAGCTTAATCAGCTTTAAACAGCCTCTGACCTGGGAAAATGTGCATCACTCAATGCACATTTTCCCATGTTTTATCGTTTAGTCGGGATTAAAATAAAGGCACTGGTTGGGAGGTCAGGGTTTCGACCGGGCTGAGCTTCCACTTGCAATGGCGCTGGTGGAATGACGTGCCGGTGTTTTTGCCCCTACAAAAGCACCGGCAAGTCAGCCGTCCAGAGACCCCAGCTTCCGTAGGCAGATGTCTTATCTGAAATCCCGCGATAGCTAAGCGCTACGGACTTAATCAATCGGGTAGCCCGTTGGGAGACCCTGGTCAGCAGGAACCCAACCATGTTTCAGACATTGCAAACGTCTTTCGGCTGGGACGCAACGACCTTCAGTTGCGTCTATTTGACACGGTATGATATGATCGCATTAGCTCTCTAAGCGACGATACGCGAGCCGCTTGAGAGGGGATAACCCCGAGGGTGGATGGAAGCTAAGATCTTCTACCACGGTGTAGCACACCGAACGGCGAGCAGCCGGTAAATCCTCCGACACGTGTATAAACGGTAAGGTCTCCGAAAGGAGCTTGACCTCGGAGTGGCATTCTGAGGTGCGATAAGAGGATGGGTAGGGAGTTAGCGCTCCTGTAAAGCAATGGCGGGTACGCCCGCTAGCGAGTTGAGCACGGCACTTCAGGCCGCCCATATAGTAAGCCGGTAAAGCATCCCTCTCCGGATAGTACAAGCTGTCAGGAGATTAATTTATGGGAGCTTACTCCCCTTCATCAGATAGAACTCACTACCTTACTCTTCAAGAGGCCGTTGCTGAGGGCTACGGTGCGTATCAGACTTTGCGCTTGTGGATTCGCCAAGGCAAATTGCCCGCGTATAAAACCGGAAAGCGCGTGAAAGTGCTGCGCACCGACCTTGAAGCGTTGTGTGTGCCCGTTGGTGGCAATCCTGTCGATGCGGCTATTGAGAAATTGGTAGCTGCTGCACCATCTCTGTCGGATGAGCAGACACGTCGTTTACGTGAATTTCTTGGTGGTGAGCGCCGAGTAACGTTCGTCGGTATCGGGCGGCTTGCCCTTGCTGTATTGCGGCTGTTCACTTCGCTGCTCCGCGTTGGTGGCCTTGTCTGGCGCTTGGAGTACATGTTTGGTATTGGCCCATTCTTTGGCTGGGCATGGGCCTCGTTTACATGGGTCTCATTGTGGTGGCAGAAGATAATGATTCCGCTGGGGACAATTGGCACTGCTGTGGCTTTTGTCTTGTTTGTGCTGAGAGTGGCTCAGTGGGTGCATGATGAACTCGGGTGAGATGTGAAAGTTGTCAACACGAGGAAACGAAACCCCGGTTACCGATGAGGTGACCGGGGTCGTTCTTCAGAGGAATATGCTCAGGGAAGAGGAATTATCGCTCTTTATCTTTAATGTGCTCTTTGATGTTCTCGGGAAAAGAAGCATGTTTGTTATATTTACCCCGTTTCTTGTAACGCCTATTCCGCCCTTGTTGCGCCTTTGTTGCACCGAGCTCAGGTGCCACATATTTGGCGAAATTGCTGATGATCGACAGATTTTCCTTGAATCCCAACTGATTGGGAATTGTTAGCAGCAGAGTATCTGCCGCGGCAATAGCTGGGTCTGCCTTCAGCTGCTCAGTAAGTTCATCGGGAGTGGCGGCATAGGAACGATCGAAAGTCGCAACTCCGGAATCCAAGTGTCCAACCTGGTCGGTTGAATAGGCCTCAAGACCGTACATCCCGCGGTCCTTTGCGCTCAACAGCGGAAAGATCGAAACTGCGATCACCACTTTCAATAACCAGAGTCGAGCTCGTCATATTCACGCCGTCACGAGCGGTTTGCTCGGTGGAATAATTCGAACCCGCACCCCACCAGATTCGCCACCGCGGCCATCAGCGATCTGGTCCAGTGCGGCAGCCCCTGCAACTGGACTATTAGTCAGCCATCACTGTATAGTTCAGTGCATGCTGACTATTGCTTCGCGCCTCGACGTCATGAACCGGCTCGGCCGGGCCATGGCCGACCCGACGCGCTCCCGGATCCTGATGTCCCTGCTTGACGGTCCGAGCCACCCCGCCGTGCTCTCGCGAGAGCTGGGGCTGACCCGCTCGAACGTGTCCAACCATCTGACCTGTCTGCGCGACTGCGGCATCGTGGTCGCTGAGCCCGAGGGGCGGCAGACCCGCTACGAGATCGCCGACCCGCACCTGGCCGCGGCGTTGACGGCGCTGATGGACGTGACGCTGGCGGTGGACGAAAGCGCCCCGTGCATCGACCCGCACTGCTCGGTGCCCGGCTGCTGCGGTCCGAGCAGCTCCGAGGACGCCTCGTGAGCGCCGCCTGCGGCTGCGACGAGCCGACCACCAACGCCGCTGAAGAGGCAGAGGAGACCGAGCACCCGTGGTGGCGCGACCCGGGCCTGGTGGTGCCGATCCTCTCCGGGGTCGCGTTCGGCACCGGCCTGGTGCTGGAGTGGTCGGGGCTGCACGTCGCGGCGCTGGTCGCGTTCTGGGCGGGCCTGCTCCTGGGCGCGTACACGTTCGTGCCCGGCGCGCTGCGGAACCTGTTCACAAAGCGGAAGCTCGGGATCGCGCTGCTGATGACGATCAGTGCCGTCGGCGCGGTCATCCTCGGCTACGTGGAGGAGGCCGCCGCGCTGGCGTTCCTGTACTCGATCGCCGAGGCCCTGGAGGACAAGGCGATGGACCGCGCCCGCGGCGGCCTGCGCGCGCTGCTCAAGCTCGTGCCGGAAACCGCGACCGTGCTGCGCGACGGTGCCTCGGTGGAGGTCCCGGCCAAGGAGATCACTGTCGGCGACGTGGTGCTGGTCCGTCCGGGCGAGCGGGTCGTCACCGACGGGATCGTCCGCGTCGGACGCTCCAGCCTGGACACCTCCGCGATCACCGGCGAGTCGATCCCGGTCGAGGTCGCCCCCGATGACGCGGTCTCGGCGGGGGCGATCAATACCGCCGGCGTGCTGGAGGTCGAGGCGACCGCGGCGGGCACCGACAACTCGCTGACCACCATCGTGGAGCTCGTCGAGCAGGCCCAGGCAGAGAAGGGCGAGCGTGCGCGCATCGCCGACAAGATCGCCCGCCCGCTGGTGCCCGGCGTGATGATCCTCGCCGTCCTGGTCGGCGTGCTCGGATCGCTACTCGGCGACCCCGAGACCTGGATTACCCGCGCCCTGGTCGTCCTCGTCGCCGCGAGCCCGTGCGCGCTGGCGATCGCGGTGCCGGTCACCGTGGTATCCGCGATCGGGGCGGCGACGAAGTTCGGCGTCGTCATCAAGAGCGGTGCCGCGTTCGAGCACCTCGGCGGCATCCGCCACCTCGCCGTGGACAAGACCGGCACCCTGACCCGCAACCGGCCCGAGGTCACCGCCGTCGTCGCCGCCGACGGGTTCGACGACGCGCAGGTGCTCGTCTGGGCGGCGTCTGTCGAGCAGCACTCGACGCACCCTCTCGCCGCCGCCATCGCCGCCGCGGGCCAGGGGGCCCTCGCTTCGCAGGACGTGACGGAGGAGGTCGGGCACGGCATCGGCGGCATCGTCGACGGCCGCCGGGTGACGGTGGGCAGCCCCCGCTGGATCGACGCCGGACCGCTCAAGGCCCGGGTCAAGGACCTGGAGGCCGAGGGCCAGACCTGCGTGCTCGTGGTCGTCGACGGCTGCCTGGCCGGGGCGATCGGCGTCCGCGATGAGCTGCGCCCCGAGGTCCCCGAGGCCGTGCGCACGCTGCGAGGGCAGGGGATTGAGGTGAGCATGCTCACCGGCGACAACGCCCGCACCGCCCACGCGCTCGGGCAGATCGCCGGGATCGGCGACGTGCACGCCGAGCTGCGGCCCGAGGACAAAGCCCGCATCGTCGCCCAGCTCTCCGAGGCCTCACCGACGGCGATGATCGGCGACGGCATCAACGACGCCCCCGCCCTGGCCGGTGCGACTGTGGGCATCGCGATGGGCGCGACCGGCTCCGACGCCGCGATCGAGTCTGCCGACGTCGCCTTCACCGGGCGCGACCTCGGCCTGATCCCGCAGGCGCTGCGGCATGCCCGCCGCGGCCGGGCGATCATGAACCAGAACATCGTGCTATCCCTGGCGATCATCGCCGTGCTGCCGCCGCTGGCCATCACCGGCGTACTCGGCCTGGCCGCGGTCGTCCTCGTCCACGAGGTCGCCGAGGTCGTCGTTATCGCTAACGGGCTGCGCGCAGCGCGTGCCCACAAACGGTAGGGGTGGCACCGAACGTCATAACTCAGACATGTGCTAGCGCATATCGATAACGCCGGTACCCACTTCAATATGTGCAGTCCGTGCTGCCACTGCAGAAAGAAGCGGCATAGGGGAGGCCCCCTGAGGTGCAAAGTGATGGACCCTGAAGTAGGCTCCATTCACTCCCAGATCATCAGCAGCAACAGATGACTCGATTGCCTGATGAAGGGCATCGCGGCCGCTCAGGCCTCGACGACCATCGCGGGCATAGTGCCCAAAACTGAGAAACCCGAAATATTTTATAAACTATTCGCGCGATTCAAGCCAATGCTGTGCCTCCAAGGCAGCACGGCATCCGGAACCTGCAGCAGTAATTGCCTGGCGGTAGGTGTGATCAACAGCGTCGCCGCAGGCGAAGACACCCGGAAGGTTCGTTGCGGTACCCGGGTCATTGACCAGGATGTAACCGGCCTCGTCCAATGCAACCTGACCGGAAACTACGGCGGTGCGGGGAAGGTGACCGATGGCAACGAAAACACCATCGGCATCAAGAATGCGAGTCGAATTATCAACGGTGGAACGCAGGCGAACACCGGTCACAGCCGAATCGCCCAGAACCTCTTCTACAACGGAGTTCCACGCGAATTCGATCTTCTCATTGGCCAGCGCGCGATCGGCCATCGCCTTAGAGGCACGCAGCTGATCGCGGCGGTGAACGACAGTGACCTTTGAAGCGAACTTCGTCAAGAAGGTTGCCTCTTCCATAGCAGAGTCGCCGCCACCGACGACGATGACGTGCTTATCGCGGAAGAAGAAACCGTCGCAGGTCGCGCAGAAAGAAACGCCTCGACCAGAGAACTCTTCTTCGCCGGGAACATTCATATGGCGGTATTCGGAACCGGTTGCCAAGATGACGCTGCGAGCCAAGAGCGTCTCATCCTCAAGGGTGATCTTCTTGATATCGCCTTCGAGCTCCAGCGTGTAGGCATCCTCGTAGCGAACATCAGCACCGAACTTTTCGGCCTGCTGACGCATATTGTCCATCAGCTCCGGGCCGAGGATGCCCTCGGGGAAACCGGGGAAGTTCTCAACCTCTGTCGTGTTCATTAGGGCGCCGCCGGCAGCCAGGGCACCGGCAACGACAACAGGCTTGAATCCGGCGCGCGCAGTGTAAATAGCCGCAGTGTATCCCGCAGGACCGGAGCCGACGATGACGACGTCGTGGATAGTTTCAGACATGATGTCTCCTTTTGAGCAGGTAACGGTTACTTCACTGACAATTCGCTGATCCAGGCCCATGCGCGGCCATCTTGCGATGTTGGCATCTTACGGAAGGTGATGCTGATCGCTTCAGTTTCCACAGGATGTGCCAGCTTGATGTCGGTCTTGGAAGAGAACGTCGTCGTTGCGATTTCTGTTCCCTCTCGAGGCGTATTGGGATTTACAGCACGTACAACACCTTCACCGCCGGTTGTCGACGGATCCATATCCAAGGTGATCTCAGAGACCGTAGCCTTCTTCTCGAGCTTGACCAAGATGGTGACCGCGGTCTGGTCCAGGAACTGGTTGTAATCGAAGTAGCGTGAGTGCCAATTCGTCTGTGCGTCGCCGTCAATCATATTGACAGCCATTTCTTCGTGGTCACCCTTATCGTTTTGCCATGACAACACGGAAACACTGGAGATTACGGGCTTCTCCGTCGCTGCCTGAGTGGCTTCCTGGGAGGGCTGCTCCGATGCTGAGGCGGATGCCGATGAGCTTGGCTTGCTGGTCGAGCTGCTGATATCGCTGTGCTTGACCGGACTGAAGGCGGTTGCACCCGCCCAGATCGTGGCGATCACAGTCAGAACTGCAGCAAAGATAATCGTGGGTCGTGTGGGGTCAATTCCCTTTTCGTCACCATTTCCCGAGGCCGAAGCGCGTGAGTGGTCATCATGACCCTGAGCGTCGCCGGAGTTTCCACGGCCACCGCCAGAGCCTCCGTTACTGCCTCCGCCGGCCTCGGAATGTCCGTGACCGGAGGAGCGAGCCGGGGTAGCAGCCGCGGCGGAACCCGCAACGGATGCTGCAGCCCCTCCGACAACCGCGCCCTCGGCAAAACCGTGGGGGAGCGGAGAGGGGATGCGAGAAGTCGATTCCTGGTGCTGAGCCTTAGCGGCGGCTGTTTCAGCCGAGGCCTCGGCAGCTGCAGCGCCCAAGGGAATACCAGCGGGTGCAGTTGCGTCGACGTCGTACATGCGCGCGGTTGCGGGCAGGGTCGGGACGATGGGGTGTTCGGGCTTTGCTTGGCTCATCTGGACGCTCCCTTGGGAACTGCGATTGCTGTGAGGAAGGGTTGGGATATTCGCAGGTGTGTCCTGCTGGGGTGAATGAGACGATGCCGCAGGGTGGCCCTTGCCGTCGGGATGAACAACATCATCGAAGGTCGGCACCGAAAGGTCAACAGAAAGGGGAACCCAGTGTGGCGTTCCTTCACGGGGAGTGTTCTGATCCTCGGTAGCCATGGTTTCCTCCTGAGGGGACGATGCCACACCATTATGAACGCTTTGTGGTTCAGGTGTAGGCTGCGCGGCCGAAAGCAGGTCACATACCGCGATCGGAAGGTGTAAACGCTTGAGCAGGGGACGAATACTGGTTGAAGATTCTTGAGGATTGATCACACGCATTGCGATCATGTACACGACGGTGACGATGATGGCTACCACGCCGAACTTAACGCCTGAAAGCAGCCAGCGCAGGATCTTCGAGGACAGGGTTGTGTAGATTCCCATGAGCCAAAGAAGCCCAAAACCGATACCGCCGGCGATGATCGCACACCCAACATAGGTGAGGTAGGAACGCGTGATTTCCGAGGAATTCACGTAGCTATTGCGCTGACCGACCCAGCGCATCGCAATCAAACCCTGAACGATTCGGCAGACCGTTTCGCCAAGAGCCGCACCGATTACCCACCAGCGCACGCCGGTTGCGAAGTAGATCGACCAACCGACAATGATCTGCAAGATCGTCGGAACAATGCCCATGAGGAAGACGGGCTTGGCATCCTCGTAGGCGAAGAAGACGCGCTGGCTCATCAAGACGATTCCCGTTGAAGCCACACCGGGCATGAGGGAGACCAGGATCAGCGCGTAGGAAGAAATCAGTTCGGGACGGGCGGTGTTCGTGACAACCAACTGCATCATGGGAGCCGCACCCGCCATGAAGATCGCAGCGGCAAGAACCGTCAGTGAGGTAATCAGGCGAATGCCCGTGTGGTAGTGCTCGGCAACTTCCTGGTCATTGTCGTCGGCAACCGCGTAGTTCAATCGCGTAAAGATTGCGGTTGCAAGAGAAACAGTGATGACCGACTGCGGCAGCATAAAGATCAAGAAGGCTGCCGAATACCCCGCCAGGCCAGCGATGGGCATGGGGTTCTGGTTCAGGTAGTTATCCGCAATTGAAGCGATCGCGTTCGTCGAAAGAACACCAACCTGAGACACACCCAAGGTTGCAAAAGTCCAACCCGCAACCTTTGAAGCAGAACCAAAAGATGTTCCACGGAAGTGGAAATCGGGCTTGAAAGAAACTCCCGCACGCCGCATGGGAATGAAGAGCACTAGAGCCTGGCAGACCACGCCCAAAGTGGTTGTGATTGACAGCAGCCAGAACTGGGGGGATGTGAAGTCAGAAATTACGAAGTCTTCGTGGGCACCCCACAGAATAAGGAAAGCCACCAGACCCGCAATTGCGATGATGTTGTTGAGTACCGGCGCCCACATGTAGGGACCAAAGACGCCGCGGGCATTGAGCAGCTCGCCCAAGAGGTTGTACAGGCCGTAGAAGAAGATTTGCGGGAGGCACAAGAATGCGAAAGCAACGGCAAGTGAGCGGATGTCTTGGCTGTATCCCGGTGCCATGATGACGATGAGTACGGGTGCCAAGAGCGTTGAGACGAAGGCGACCAGGAACAGAATCGTTCCGGCCAGAGTAATCAGTCGGTTGATGTAGACCTGACCCTCGTCGCGTTTGAGTGCGCGCACGATCTGGGGAACCAGGACCGCATCGAAAACGCCCGATGCCAGCAGGTTGAAAATTGTGTTGGGAAGAGTATTAGCCGTTTGGAAAGCCGCAGAGACCGCGCCACCGGCAGAACCCAAGGCCGCCAAGAGCATAGCGGCTTTAATGAAGCCAAGGACTCGGGAAACCATTGTTCCCGAGGCCATCAGTACGCTGGCTCGAAGAAGTGAGCCGTTGCGGGCCTGGCTTTCACTCATTCTGATCCTCTACATCTGGTTTGGGTGAATCCGAGCTTTCCGGATGATCCGGGTGACGCGGGGGACGTCCTGCATGAACAAAACCACCGCTGGAAAGTGGAACGTTCACTGTGCCCTTTTCGACGCCGCCCATCCCGGGAAGATGCGAAGACTCTTCGGTCTGCGAGGACTTCAAACGGCGTCGAATGGTCCGAATGATGCCGCCAAGGAAGGCAATTCCGACAATGACGGTCATGACCGCAGTGGCTGCGTCTTCCCATCCCGCGCGCATTCGCACCAGGACTTTCTGGGAATCATCAAGAACAGCTCCGCTGGGCGTTGATACCTTATAGGTCACGCGAATATCACCCGAACCAATTGCCGTGACCGGCACATCCACATTCGAGGAGGAATTCGCGGGGATTGTGGCCGTTCCCGTGCTGGTTACGCGCAGGCGGGGGTCACTGGGAAGCAAAGTTACTTCGACCTTGACTGGCCAGGGAAGTGAATTACGCACGCGAACGGGGAAATTCGCGCTCTTGTTAATCAGATTGACGGCGTTCGAGGATTCAACCGAAACAGAGGACCTGAATGCATCAAGTGCCTGCGTATTTGCAGTGATCGTCTGGCTTTGCTGGTCACCCGCATCCGCTTGGAGCGCGCTGGCTACGGTCGAATTCAACTGAAGACGCGCGGCATCAACATTCTCTGTGGCATCGGCCAAGGGAAGAGCGTTCGAATATGCTGCGCTCAGTCCTGCCGTTTGCGAGCGCAGTGAGTCAGAAAAATGCGCATCCTCGACGGGGTTACGTTCGATATCGGTGGCCTCAGAATCCGCCAGTTCACTGAAACTGGTCCCCTTAACCCAGCGGTTATCAAGGATCGCGCGAACACGTTCAATGCGATTCTCATCCAGCGAGGACCCGCGTTGAAGCGGAACAAATAGGGTGCGCGAGAAGTTTGGGCGCTCGCGGGTGATCATCGCGGTCAAAGCTGTCAGGAATTGCTGAGTATCCAGCTCATCATCAACGCTTTGCGCATCCCACGACAAGAGCTCACTCAGGTTGTCGATTGAGGCAAGAGCTGTGACCGTGTCCCCAGACTGAGCGGAGTCACCCGTGTGGGTCTGGCCGTCGGATGAGAGCTTGACCTTTGCCATCGAGGTGAAGTTCTGCTCTGAGCTTGGCGCTAGTTGTCCGGGAGGGGCAATCACAGTCGAGGCGTATTTACTGTTGAGCGCTTGGGTACCCCAGCTTTGCGAGGCAGGCCAGGAAACATTTGAGATCAGTGTTGGCCCGGAGTTGTTGTTACCTGACGAGGCCGGGCTTGAGTCCGGCGAAGGGGTGGCGCTAGGTGATTGCGAACTTTCGCTTGAGGGAGTCGCGTTTGAGGAAGAAGACGCAGAGCTCGTGGGAGAAGTAGAAGCATTTGAACGCGAGGAAGGCAGGAGAGCCTTGACCTTGCTGACGGAGGTTGGAACCGAGGCACGCGATGAGGTCAGGTAGTCCATGACCGCGTCATTGTTGAGCGTGGTTGCCAAGGAGAGGTCAGCGTCGTGGCTGGGTAGGGCAACCAATTCTTTCGTGCGCTCGAAGAAAGTTTGGAGAAAGGCCGCGCGAGTATTGCGATCTGCCGTGATCTCGGCTTCGGAACGCGCAGTGGGCGAGGAGGATGCACTGGGCGAAGCGGAGGCGGTGGCCTCGGAAGAAGAGGAAGCCGAAGGAGAAGCTGCCGAGGAGGATACGGAAGGGAAAGCGCGAGTTGAACTTTGGTCTTCGGGGACCATGAGCTCACGGACCAAAGTATCCGAATCGGTCGCGAAGGTAACACCGGTCATCGATGCTGCGGACAGGATCGAATAGGAGTCGGTGGGAGTTTGCGGCGTTGATTCGGTCCACGGAAGCAGGACATTTGCGCGAGTGGGTTCAAGGGAATAACCCGAATCCCACACGAGGATTGAGCGATCAGACCCGCGAGTTTCATCGCCTTCAACAACGATGGTGATTCCACGCGGTCCCCACTCGAAATCTGATTCGAAGGGAAGGGATTCAAAAGGGATCGTAATGTGGAAAGTCTGCTCAGTGTGAGGAGCAATCGTTGCCTCGAGGGTCCCCGCGTGCACGCGCCGACCCTGCCAGCTCTGACCTGAAAGGTATGAGGAAAGCTCCGGTGCGGTCACGGGTGAATAGGTCTGGACGTAGGCATCCAGCGATGGGTTCGTGACGGGCTTATCTGACAGGTTTCGAACGACGCCCGATACCTGCAGGTTGTGCTGCGAGGTAATGACCCGTGGTTCCAGCCTGTTGATTCGTACGTCAATTCCCGAGGCCTGACCCGCATCCCCCAAGATCTGCGGTCGCGTTGTTGATTGGGGTGCGAGTGCAGAAGGAGAGGTGGAGGGCAGGGAAGCCGAGGCCTGTGCCCCTTGAGTTCCCTGAAGGTGCGTGGGCAGTGCGTGAGCGCTCGCGGGGGTGGTCCCTAGGAGCAGTGCGCTCAGAGGCAGAAGAGTCAGTGCGTATCGAGCTGCTGGCGGCTTGATCATGATGCATCCCGGTAGAGCAAGTCCAAAGCGATACCGACAATGCGCCTTTCATTGGGATAGGCCAGCTCATGGGTGAGCTCGCGCAGGGGAACCCACGCGGCGTCTTCGGCCTCGTGATCGGGGTCGCCCTCGACGGTGATGGAGCCTGAAATGTAGCCCATTAAGTAGTGGTGAACGACCTTGTGAATCCGTCGATCTGCACCTGAGAACCAGTAGTCGATCGATGCCAGGTGACGAATAATTCGCCCGTGGATTCCGGTTTCTTCAGCGACTTCGCGCAGAGCGGCTTCCTCGGGAGACTCACGGCCTTCAAGATGTCCCTTTGGGAGGCACCATTCGATCTTCCCCGACCGATTACGGCGAGCAATGATTGCCGCATAGGGCTGACCATCGCGAACATCGACAACGATGCCGCCCGCGGAGGTTTCGGAAGAAACGGGAAGGAAATGGGGTGTCGGCTGGACCGTGCGCAAAGAAGGACTGCGACGCGGAGGCCGGGGTACTCCGGGTCGTAAGGCTTCAGAAGGCACAGTCATACCTCCACTTTAAGCGGGATTGGGGCTCTTGGTCAGGTCGCACCATCGGTCAAGTGGGAATTACCGCAATTTTCGTGTGTCAGAAGGTCAATTGGTGCGATCTTCGGCGCATGTCAACCGAAGACGAGGCTGTGGTGCGGATGCATCAAAGATGCGGAAATCATGGCATGCTGGAGGGGATGAGTACACAACTTTCGCGAACGATGGGTCAATCCCGCTCACACGCCCCCCTTCCCAGCGGTCTAGGTGAGGGCGATCTGAGTCTATTAATGGCTCAGGCACAGCAGGCTTTTTCTCACCTTCCCAAGGAAATCCTCGAGCTCGGTGAAATTTTCGCCGAGGCCGGAGAAGAAATTAGTCTGGTCGGTGGACCGGTTCGCGATGCCTTCTTGGGACTCACTCCCCACGATTTTGATTGCACAACCTCTGCGCGTCCGGAGAAAACTGAAAAACTACTGGCACAGTGGGGGAATGCAACCTGGGATATTGGCCGCGAGTTCGGGACCATTGGTGGTCGCCGCGGAAAGCTGGTTGTTGAAGTTACGACCTATCGCACGGATTCGTATGAGGTCGGTTCGCGCAAGCCCGAGGTCGAGTATGGCGACACCCTGGAAGGCGATCTGACGCGGCGTGATTTCACTGTCAATGCGATGGCCATGCGATTGCCTCAGATGGCTCTGGTTGATCCCCACGATGGCCTTGGTGATTTGGCTTCGGGCCGTCTGCGTACCCCCGTTAGTGCTCTGCAGTCCTTTGATGACGATCCGCTGCGGATCATGCGTGCGGCTCGCTTCAGCGCCCAGCTGGGTATTGATGTTGATGAAGACGTCATGAACGCCATGGAATCAATGGCTGGACGCCTTGAGATCGTTTCAGCTGAGCGTATCCGCGCTGAACTTGAACGACTCGTTATTTCGCCGTGGCCCAGGCGTGGTTTGGAATTGATGGTCCACACCGGGGTCGCAGATATCGTCCTGCCGGAACTGTCTGCTCTGGTATCGACCGTTGATGAGCATCATCGTCACAAGGATGTTTACCAACATACGCTGACCGTTTTGGATCAAGCGATCGATTTGGAAACGGATGCCGATGGCCCTGTTCCCGGTCCGGATTTCATTTTGCGTTTCGCGGCACTCATGCACGATGTGGGCAAGCCGGCCACGCGTCGCTTTGAATCCAATGGCACGGTGTCATTCCACCACCATGAATTAGTGGGAGCGAAGCTCACGCGTAAGCGGATGAAGGCCCTGCGTTTTGATAAGGCAACGATTGATGCCGTTTCAGAACTGGTTGCCCTGCACCTGCGTTTCCATGGCTACGGGGAAGCAAAATGGACGGATTCGGCCGTTCGCCGTTACGTTGCCGATGCCGGAGAGCTTCTTGAGCGCCTGCATCGCCTGACGCGCGCTGATTGCACAACACGTAATAAGCGCAAGGCCGCCTACCTGTCTGCTGCCTATGACGACCTGGAAGAGCGTATTGCTGCTCTTCGAGCCCAAGAAGAACTCGATGCTATTCGCCCCGACCTCGATGGCGATCAGATCATGGAAATCCTTGGTCTGCGTCCTTCGAAGGCCGTGAAGATGGCCCGCGATTATCTTCTGGATCTTCGAATGGAACAGGGGCCTTTGGGAGAGGAAGCAGCGCGCGAAGCACTCCTTGCTTGGTGGGCATCGGATGAAGTTCGAGAGATCGCCGCAGAGTATCAAGCACAGCAGGAACGCTGGGAAGCAAAGGCCGCCGAAAAGAAGGCGCGTAAGCGCCGTTCTGCCGGCGAAAACTAAGCCGATCCGGAGCTTGCTTTAGGCAATATGCCCGCTTTCTGCGTAGGCTAGACACGATCACCTATGCTGAAAGGCTGGTTTTTCGTGGCACCTTCTAAGGCAAACGACGACCGCGGACGTCGACCTCTTCCCTCGCGGGCCGAGGCCACTCGACGTCGGCTCGCAGAGCAGGCCCGTCGCGATGGAGAGGGAACGATTCCCAAGACTTCCGCATCCTCGACACCTTCCGCACCCAAGCGGACTTCCGCGGCTGCACGGGTCTCAGGCGGGGCCTCGGCGCGCACAGGCAGAAGCAGCGAGGGGCGACGCACAAGCACCCAAAGCGCTAGCTCCTCGTCGACAAGTAGTGCGCGTAGGCGTCCTACTCGCCCGCAAAGCGATCGCGAGGCCTCGGCAGCAGCAAGCCGCGCGCGCGCAAAGAAGGGCCCAGCTAAGGGCGCTAAGGCGAATAAGGGGAAGAAGAAGCGTAGCCTAGGCGCACGTATCGGCCGCGGAATCCTCTTTACTTTCCTTGGGTTGATTATCGCGGGACTGGGAACCTTCCTGGTCGCTTACGCCGCGTTGACGGTTCCCCAGGCTGATCAGGTTGCGCTCGCTCAGACCACAACTGTCTACTACGCCGATGGCACCACCGAAATGGGCCGGATGTCGCAGGTCAATAGGAAGATCATCGATGCATCGACCCTTCCGGACTATGTTGCGCATGCTGTTGTTGCCTCGGAAGACCGGACTTTCTACACGAATTCCGGTGTTGATCTCAAAGGCATTGGACGCGCACTGGTCAACAATATTAGGGGCGGAGCGCGCCAGGGTGCATCAACCCTGACTCAGCAATATGTTGAGCGCTACTACGTTGGAGAAACAACCGGTTATGTGGGTAAGGCCAAGGAAGCAATCCTTGCCCTCAAGATCAACCGCGAGCAGTCCAAAGACCAGATCATCGGCAACTATCTCAACACCATTTACCTCGGGCGTGGAGCCTACGGAATTGAGGCCGCATCTCAGGCTTACTTCGGTCATGAGGCAAAGGACCTGACCCTTTCCGAGGCCGCGATGATTGCCGGTATCATTCCCGCTCCTTCCGCGTGGGACCCGGCAGTTGATGAAGAGAAAGCGCGCTCGCGGTGGACTCGTGTCATCAATCTGATGGTCGAAGACGGGTGGATTTCACAGGCTGATGCGAACGCGGCTGAATTCCCCAAGACCATTGACCCCGATACTTTGGGCGGGCCGACAATGGAAGGCCCGACCGGTTATCTTATGGAGCAGATCCGCACGGAACTTGCCCAAGAAGGTGGTTTCACGGCCGATCAGCTGGCAACCGGTGGATACCGAATCATTTCCACAATTGATAAGGAGAAGCAGGATCAGGCGGTTAAGGCTGCCGAGTACATGTACACGGTGCGTGGCTGGAATGAAGACTCCATGCACGTGGCATTGACGTCATTGGATCCCGCTACCGGTGAAATCGTTGCCGAATACGGCGGCAAGGACTACCTCAAGCGCCAGCAAAATGGTGCGACGCAGGACATCATGGCTGCCGGTTCGACCTTTAAGCCTTTCGCCTTGATTGCTCACGCCGAACAGGGCGGGTCGATCTACGACACCTATGACGGTTCCTCGCCGAAGACCTTCAGTGGATTGGCACGTCCGGTGAGTAATGACTCGGGTGCGTCCTGGGGGCGTCAGAACCTGGTCAATGCAACGAAGAATTCGATTAACACGGTTTTCGTTGGGCTCAACCAGGAAGTTGGATCCGCAACGACCAAGCAGGTCGCTATTGAGCTGGGTATCCCCGAAGACACCAACGGCTTGGATGACTCCCTGCTGAATGTTCTGGGCTTCGCGGCGCCTCACAATATCGACCTGGCTCACGCTTATTCGACCATCGCTTCTGGCGGTCAGCGGACCACCCCGCATATCGTCCGCGAGGTTCAAAACTCTGATGGTTCGAAGGTCTTCCAGACCACCGTGAATCCGAAGCAGGTTTTCGATACGAAGACCATGTCAACGGTCCTTCCGGCGCTGCAGTCCGTGACTGCTTCGGGAGGTACAGCCGAGGCCGCCGCAGTTCTCAAGCAGGATAGCGGCGGAAAGACGGGTACCTCGGAAGAGCAGAAGACCGCACAGTTTGTTGGTTTTACTCCGAGCTTGGTCACTGCCGTTAGCATGTACCAGCTCGATGAGAATGGTAGCCCCGTGTCGCTGACAAATATTGGCGGTTTGGGCCAATTCCACGGCGGTGACTGGCCGGTAACCGTGTGGGTGCGCTACATGAAGGCAGTGAGCGCGAACGATACGAAGCTCCACTTCGACTGGTATAAGCGTCAAACCGCGACTCCGGTAAATCCCGCACCGGTCGCGACGACCACCCCCACTCCAACTGAGGAAACACCAACACCTACTCCCGAGGCGACCCAAGAAACCCCCGGAGTAGAGGTTCAGCCAACCGTTACTCCTTCTGCCCAAAACAATGGCGGAAACGGTGGCGGTTCTAACGGCGGGGGCTCATCGAATGGTGGTGGCGGACGCGCCGGTGGCGGTCCGGAGTAAAGCCTTTTCGGGTATACAAAAGCCGGGGCAATCCCTTTCGGGATGCCCCGGCTTTTGTATAAGCCTTGTCAGACTGTCACTTCACGGCCAGAACGCGAACCTTGAGGTTTGCGCGAACATCGGCGTGGAGGTTGACCGTCACGGTGTGGTCACCGGTGGTCTTGATCGGGTCGGTGATGATCACGCGACGACGATCGATGGTCTGGTTCAGCTGTTCCTTCACTGCGTCAGCAATCTGAGCGGTAGAAACGGAACCGAAGAGGCGTCCGTGTGCACCGACCTTGCTGTTCACGGTCACAACCGCGGCCTGCAGGGCATCGCGCACGAGGCGTGCATCGTCGACGGAAGCGATCTCACGACGGCGGCGAGCTGCTGCCATCTGATCGATCTGTGCCTGTGCACCCTTGGTCCACTTGGTGGCGAAGCCACGGGGAACCAGGTAGTTACGGGCGTATCCAGACTTGACCTCGACGACATCGCCTGCGGAACCGAGACGTTCCACATCGTGGGTGAGGATGAGCTTGGTAGTTGCCATTTTTCAGTCCTTCCCTTCGAATCAGCGGCCGGTAGAGGTGTAGGGCAGCAGGGCCATCTCACGCGCATTCTTGATGGCGCGAGCAATGCGACGCTGCTCCTGGACGGAGACACCGGTGACGCGGCGAGCGCGGATCTTGCCACGGTCCGAGATGAACTTACGCAGCAGAGCGGTGTCCTTGTAGTCGATCGATTCGATCTTGGCCGACTTCAGCGGGTTGGCCTTCTTCTTAATGGGCTTATTGCGAAGTTGAGGCTTCGCCATGATGTTCTCCTTGATGATCTGAGCGAGTGAACGCTCCCAAGCATGTGTTCAGCGTGTGCCAGCGTGTTGCTGACGAAGCGCTATTTAGAAGGGCGGATCTTCGGCGAAAGAGGTCGCAGCACCGGAATCGGATGTGCGCCACGGATCGTCTTGAGAGCCGCCGGCTGGTGCGCCATAGCTGGCCTGTCCCTGTGAGTAACCACCTTGGTTTCCGTAGCCCTGCTGCTGTCCGTAGCCGCCACCTTGGGAGTAGCCTCCTTGGGGTGCTCCGCTTTGCGAGGCCGGGCCGCCCGTGCGGGTGACCTGTGCCTTTGCGCGGCGCAGTGAGGGGCCGACCTCGTCGACTTGAAGTTCGACGACGGTACGACGTTCCCCCTCGCGGGTTTCGAAAGAGCGCTGCACGAGGCGACCGGTGACAATGACGCGCATTCCCTTACGCAGGGATTCGCCGACATTTTCAGCCATTTCGCGCCAAACAGAGCAGCGCATGAACAGGGTTTCCCCGTCCTTCCATTCGCCGCTTTGACGGTCGAAGGAACGCGGGGTAGATGCCACCGTGAAGTCGGCGACGGGTGCTCCGCTCTGCGTCCAACGCAGTTCCGGATCATTGGTCAAATTGCCAATGATCGTAATGACGGTTTCTCCAGCCATTGGGTCTCCTTGGTGGGCTGTATGAGGTGGTTGCTCAGGCGAGCAAAGGTCAGTGGGCGTCCGGACGCAGGAGCTTCGTGCGCAGGATGGACTCGTTCAGAGTCATCAAGCGGTTGATTTCCAGCGCAATTTCGGGGGTGGTCGTCATGTTGATGACGACGTAGATGCCCTCGGAACGCTTGAGAATGTCGTAGGCAAGACGACGCTTGCCCCAGATGTCGACCTTTTCGACGGAGCCGCCGTTAGCGGTGACCTGCTCGAGGTACTTCTCCATCTGCGGGGCGACGGTGCGCTCGTCGATCGAAGGATCGAGGATCACCATCAGTTCGTATTCACGCACGTTGATACCCACCTCCTGTGGTCTTCGCGGTCACGGTATTTCCGTGACAGGAGGGTCATGCGTTGCAATTACCGGAGTTTCACCGGCTTTTGCACACGGACACATGGGTGTCCGTGGGACTCATTTCTCACCCGGGTGGGTAGAAACAGTCCAGCGTCAAAGTTTAGCGTTTTTTCAGCTTTCTGTCACTACCTGTTACCCAGTTCAAAGCGTGATTTATTCGGCGCTTTGGGCAACGGCCTCGTGGCGAGGAATCAGCGCATGTTTGGGCGAGAACCAGGTGATCCAGGAATTGGTCAACGCGCGCGTGAGCATGTACAAACCGGTGACCAAACCGATGAGGACGGCAACTGCCTGAGTTTCTGTAAGCGCGGGGCGCCCAACCGAGAACAGCCACAGTGCGGGAAGCAGAATAGCCAGGTTGAGGAATGCAGCCTTTGCTAGGGATGCCCCGCGCCCGGCACCAATCAGGACGCCATCGAGCAGGAAGGCGTGAGATTGAGCGGGGAAAAAGACTGCGTTGACGATCACCGCGGGGATCGCCATGTTTCGCACCACGGCCTCGGAAACGAAGAAGGAGGGGATCCAGGGGGAGAGGGCCGCGGTTAGAGCGCCGATGATGACCCCGGCAAAAATTCCCCACCACGAGAGGGTGCGAAGAAGAGTGCGCAGCTGCGAGCGATCGCCCGAACCGATGGCAAAACCGACCAGGGTTTGCGAGGCGATCGCAAGGGAATCGAGAAGGAAAAGTGGGATTTGCCAAGCGGACATGACAACTTGGTAGGCGGCCAGGCCGTTCACGCTAATTGCCGTCGCGCTCCAGATCGAGGTGAGGAAGGCCAGGCGAATTGCGACCGAACGTGCCAAGAGCGGGCCTCCGACACGCGCTGATTGGTGGATTCCCGTGAGTGAGGGCCGCAGGGAGACTCCCAGGGTGCGCGCCGGTCGGGCAAGGATTATGACCAAGCTGATCGCCATGATTGTTGAGACGATCGAGGTCCCAATGCCGCTACCGACAATCCCCAGGTTGATCCCATAGATGAGGAAGGCGTTGAGGCCAATGTTCAGTGCCGCGCCCGCTCCAGCAGCGATGAGCGGGGTGGTGGTGTCCTTCATTCCGCGCAGGACACCCGTGGCCGCCATGGTGATCAACGAGGCCGCAAGTCCGGGTAGGGATGCGTAGAGGAAGGATTGGGCGTAGGGCATGATTTCGGGTGCTGCGCCCAATGCGCGAAGCAGCGGAATTCCGCAGAGCGCCAAGAGGAGAGCCAAGGAAACGCCGATGATGGCTGCGAGCCACATTGCGTGTATTCCTAGTTCGCGTGCCCTGCGTTCGTTTCCGGCTCCCATTGCTTGGGCAGTTTCGGCGGTGGTCGAGTAGGCCAGGAAGATTGACATTCCGTAGACGGTGTTGATGATGATCATGGCCAAGGACATGCCGGCGATTTTCTCTGCGCCCAAGTGTCCGACCATTGCAGAGTCAATGGTGAGGAAGAGCGGTTGGGCGATCGTTGCGCCCAGGGTTGGGATGGCAAGCGCAAGGATTTGTCTGGTGAGGCTTGGTTTTTTCGTCACCACGAGGGTGCTGTCACCTGTCTTTTCTGAAGGGATGCTGGGAATGGGGTCGGATGCTTCAGTAAGTGTGTGTCTATCCACTGAAGTAGATTCATCTGTGGATAGAGCCTGTTCAGAGCGCTCATTTTCAGTTGATATCGATTCATCTTGGATAGAAATATGTGACGTGCGTAAACCCTCAATCTCCGCTTGAGGCTTATGTTTGCGCTGGTCACCGTTATCCACTGATTCTCGCTCCACTTTTTATCCACAGTCTGTGTACACATCTGTGGAAAGATCTTACTCGGAAAATGGCGTGATTCTGAGGAAACTCGAAACTGGGGATACCCTGAGAGAGGGCTTGGGAATTGCCTGTTATCCACACCTTTCCACAGGACATGTGGATGACACGCGGCCAAATCCACAAGATATCCACACGTCATCCACATTCGTGTTGAACTTGAGGGTGGCACGCGACCTCACTTGGCAGTACTCTCGCGTGTACGCGCTTTGCGTCGGTAGCTCGAATCGACGCGGCAGGCTAATCCCGTCCACATGCACACATTTGCCTAGGAGAGCCCTTAATGGCATCGGAAGATTTTGATCGCACCCCACCTCAGGACATCGATGCGGAGATGTCCGTCTTGGGGTCCATGATGCTCTCCAAGGAAGCTATTGCCGATGTCACTGAGGAAATTCGAGGGACGGATTACTACAAACCCGCTCACGAAATCATCCACAACACGATCATTGATCTGATGGGGCGCGGAGAACCTGCAGATGCCGTGACGGTGGTAGGCGAACTCCAAAGGCAGGGCGACCTGTCCAGGGTAGGCGGGGCCTCGTATATCCATTCGATTATTGCCGCAGTTCCCACCGCGGCAAACGCCGGCTATTACGCGCGAATTGTTAAGGAACGCGCAATCTTGCGTCGACTGGTGACCGCAGGAACGCGAGTTGTTCAGCTGGGGTACGCAGATGCCGGTGGTGACGTCGATGAGATCGTTGACCAGGCGCAGGCTGAGATCTTCGCAGTCGCTGAACGTCAGTCGCAAACTGACTACGTGTCGATGGCAGAGATGTCAGAGAACATTCTGAGTGAACTGGAGCAGATTGAACTCAATCAGGGCAAGCTCGCCGGTGTGCCCACGGGATTCGTTGACCTCGATCGAATGACCGGTGGCCTGCGAGGCGGGCAGATGATCATCGTTGCGGCCCGTCCCGCAATGGGTAAGTCGACTTTAGCTCTGGACTTTTGCCGTTCGGCTTCGATCAAACACGGAATTACCTCGGTCATCTTCTCGCTGGAAATGTCGCAAAACGATATTGCGATGCGTATGCTTTCCGCCGAATCTTCAGTGTTTATGAGCAAGATGATGAAGGGCGAAATGACCGAGCGAGACTGGCGCAAGGTCTCTGAAACAACCGGCAAGATTTCCGAGGCTCCGATTTTTGTTGATGACTCGGCGAATGTCACCATGACGGAAATTCGTTCAAAGTGTCACCGCCTTAAGCAGCAGCACAATCTTGGCCTTGTTGTTGTCGACTACCTGCAGTTGATGACGACGGGTAAGCGGGTTGAATCTCGACAGCAGGAAGTTTCGGTTCTGTCGCGAAACCTCAAGCTTCTTGCGAAGGACCTGGATATTCCGGTCGTTGCTGTCGCACAGCTGAACCGTGGTCCCGAAGCGCGAACCGACAAGAAGCCGATGATGAGTGACCTGCGTGAATCCGGTTCGCTGGAACAGGACGCGGATATCATCATGCTCTTGCATCGTCCCGAATACTACAATTCTGAAGATCGTCCGGGTGAAGCCGATATTATTTTGGCCAAGCATCGTAATGGTGAAACGGGAACTATTCGTGTGCTTTTCCAGGGGCACATGGCACGTTTTGCGAACTTTACTTCGCGCGAAGAACCTGTGTAGTTTGAAGAGTCAGGAGGGATATGTACGACTTAAACGCTTTCACACCTGCACAAGCGGCTGATCCCTCTTTACCTGCCGAACTGATCGCCCAGCTTGCTGCCGCACGCCCTGATTTGCATGCCGCGCTCTTGGAAAACCCCAGTATGTATCCGCAGCTGCGCCAGTGGATTATTGATACGAATGCCCAGCGCGAGCCCCAATTCGTCTACGGCTCGGGAGTTGCCGCGCCAAGTGGAGCATTTCCCTCGCAGCCTCAAGCTGACTACTTCCCAGCCCCCGGAAGTGGCCCTGCGCCGCAGACTCAGGTCTCGCAGCAGAGCGAGGCACCGGTCCCGGGACAGTACGCCTCGGCGCAGGTTCAGGCGCCGGCCTCGGCTGTGGGGGAAGCAGTGGACTGGAGTTGGGCACAACCGCGCCAAAGCGGGCCACTTCAAGACCTCGAGGCCTTTGCGAATGGAAAGCGCGTGCGCGAACCCGGACAGGGAAGGGGCGGGTCCGCTCTTGTGTGGGGAATTGGGGCCTTTATAGCGCTCTGTGCGGGTGTGATCGCTATTGTTTGGAGCGGCGTACTTTAAGTAGGCCGTCCATGCTGAGCAGAGCCAGTGCAACCCAGACAATGCCAGTTGCAATCCAGCGCGTGGGCTCCATGTGCTCATGGAAGATGCAGACGCCGATGATCAGCTGAATACTGGGCGAGATGTACTGCAAGAAACCCAGAAGTCCAAGAGGTAGGCCCTGCGAAGCTTTGGCGAAAGTGAGCAGCGGGATGACGGTGAGGATTCCCGAACCAACTAGAAGAGCCAGGTGAAGCTGCCACGACATGGCTCCGTCTCCCAAGCGAGCAAGCGCATGGAAAGAAGTTGCGTGGTGCGCGGCAAGGTAGATGTAGTAACCCAGAAGAATTGGGATGACTACGGCAGTTTCGATCGTCATTCCGTCAAGGGGACGGACCTTGAGTGCGACCTGTTTCTTGACAAGGGAATACAGGCCAAATGATGCGGGTAGGGCCAGCGAGATCCACGGTAAGCGCCCAAGGCCAACAATAATGACCGCGACAGCGATTACCCCCAAAACTAATGCGACTCCCTGAAAGCGCGAGATCTTCTCGCGCAGGACGATCATGCCCAGGGCGACGGTCAATAGGGGGTTGATGTAATAGCCAAGTGCGGCATCAGTCGTGTGTCCAATGAGCACTGCGTATATATAGGTCGTCCAGTTGATGACGACAAGGAATCCCGCTGCGACCAGAGGCCATGCGATCGAGGGGTCGTGGAGAATTCGCCACACTCGCGGCAGTGAGCGGGTCAAGGCCAAAGCAAGGAAGCACGCAAGGAAAGCCCACAGTGCGCGGTGGACGATGATCTCTACGGAACCTGCGGGATCAAGCAGGTGGAAATAGAGCGGGAAGAAACCCCATAAGACATGGGTACCAATACCTAGTGCAAGGTACTTACCGAAGTGCTCGTGTCGTGTGGGATGTTCGCTGGCCATAGATGCAGGGTATCGGTTTGGGTAGGGAGGTGCCCGGTGGTGTGTGCGATTTTTGTGTGGGCTACCCTGATGACATGTTCATACGCCCCGCCACTTCCGAGGATCTGGATTTCATCGAGTCTGCTTTTGACCACGCTCGCGAATTCATGCGGGCGAACGGTAACCCGACGCAGTGGCCCAGCGATTACCCCAACCGCAGTGATGCGCTCAACGACATTGAAAGAGGCGCATGCTTCCTTGTTTGTGATGAACAGGGGCCTTTGGCAGTGTTTAGTTTCGCTCGCGGGCCGGAAGAGGAGTATTCCCAGATTGATGGGGCCTGGCACTTCGATGATGAGTATGGCGTGATCCATCGCCTTGCCAGCGTCCGAGGCCGTGGGGTCACTCGCGTGGTCATGAACTTTTGCGCGGGGCGAGTTCCGTATTTGCGTTGCGATACGCATCTTGATAATGCGCCGATGCGTCGAGCGCTGGAGGCTTATGGGTTTGAGCCGTGCGGGATGATTTCGGTACGAGGCCAGTGTCCGCGAATTGCCTACGATGGGTTGTTTTCTCAAATATCGAAATAGTGTCGAGTAAATACTTGCTGAATCAGCTTTCTTCGTTAGGCTGGAGCTGACCTCAACGACGGCGAGGAGGTGCGACGATGGTGTCTTGGTCAGAGGTTCAGAAGTGGAATGCTGGAGTTTTCACGAGTCTTGCACAGCAGGTGGGAGACTCTGCAAGAGATTGCAAGTCTGGTCTGAGTGATTTCACACGTGTTCTCGGCGGTTTCGATCTCGAGGGTGCTACCGCCAGTGCGGCTCGTGATCAGGGGCACTTTCGGATCGAGGCGGCCCGCCGTCAGGTGGAAGACCTTCGTGCTTTACAGGAGATTTTCTTGTGGGCCGAGCACGAAATTAATGACATAGTTGCGGATGTTGCGAGTATTCATGAGATTGAGCGGACAACGAATATTACGATTTCTGCGTCAGGTGCGGTAGCCCCGCGCGATCCGATGGTGTTTTATGGCCGAAATAATCCGTTTGTAGACGATGAACCGGCATTGCAGTTCGCTTCCACCCGGATCGCAAGCCTTCTTTCACGCGCTGAGGCCTTTATTAGTGAGCTGGAAGCTCGCTTTTCGCGAGTGAACAGCGGAGAGGCCGGTGCAGAACATGCATATCAGACTTCGGATAACGAAGAAGCTCAACTTCCTCCGCCTGGTTCGAAACCCAGGCAGATTGCTGCGTGGTGGGGCTCGCTCAGTGATCAGCAAAAGAAAAAACTAATTGAGAAGTATCCCGAAATTATTGGAAATCTGGATGGAGTAGACATTGCGAAACGTGACGAGGTGAACCGTAGTCTCGTTGACGGAATGCTGGCGGAAGCTGAAGATAGGGTTCATCAAATCCAGGACGACCTTGCAGATCCGGGAATGACTCCACCTTTGTATCCGAATCACTATATAAAGGCGCTTGACGATGTAGAAGATCTCAAAGTGCTTAAGGACTTCATTGATCACCATCGCGGGCAGAAGTTGTTGGTGTGCGATCGCAGTGGTGAGCGGCTCAAGGTTGCTATTGGTAGTGGCAATTTTGATGAAGCTCAGCATATTGGCGTATATGTCCCCGGAAGGGGGACGACGGTTAGGGGTAGTTTGCTGGATTGCGTCAAGAAATCGGAAGGATTAATTACGGCTGCACAGAAACTGCGGGAATCGAGTTATGCAACAGTAGCTTGGCTGGGATATGACGCGCCTTTGAGCATCCCAGATGTGGCGAATACGCATCGTGCGAATGCTGGTGCGGATAGGCTCGAAAATTTCCTTGAAGGCGTGAGTGCGATATATGGCGAAAAAGTGCATTTAACTCTTCTCGGTCATTCTTATGGCTCAACAACGTCGGGGATTGCAGCATCGCATGTTTCGCCAAATGTGGTTGATGATCTCGTGCTGTTTGGCTCCCCTGGTTCGGGGGTTCAACTTGGTGCTGAATACCGTGTCCCGGAAGGGCATCGATGGGTCAGTGCTGTCCCCTATCCTGGAGATATAGTTCAGGGGATAGGTACGGATATAAACTTTGGCCGAAATCCAACCGAAATGCCAGCATTTAGGCACATTAGCGGTGACGCAACAGAGGGGGAAACCTACCACACAATTCCGCGAGGTCCCTTTGGAAACCATTCGACGTATCTAGAGGATGGTACTGAGACACAGAAGGACATGGCGAGAATTTTGGCTGGCTTGGAGCCGGGCTCATGAAGTTTTTTTGGCGTGTGGTTGTGGTGCTTGTGTGCGCTGTTGTGGGTTTTTTTGTGTTTTCGTTTTATGCGTTGTTGCATGATGATGGTTTGCCGTTGATGGATGGGCGTCTTCCTTTGGAGAAGCGTGTGTCGATTGAGGCGTTTCAGCGTGATGTGGAGCCTCATATTCTTTCTGCCCGGCAGGCACTGTTTGAAGATACCGGTGGAGTACGCCCATTCTCGGAGGGCAGCAGGGTAGAGCCCGGAGGAGAAAACGAGTGGGTTTTCTATAGCCAGAACACGGATGGAGTGAAACCATCTGTGGACGCAGTCTACGAGGTCATGCGTGAACATGTGGAACCTTATGGTTATGTTCTTGCTTTGGATAAGACTTACAAAGATGGTTCACGCAGCTTGGTATGGCGCGACTATGACAATGGCGGAACAGTCGATGTCGATACAAATGGGGATCGAACGAGTTTTGGTTATGAGAGTGGGGCTCGTCCTTCTGATGGTTCTGTGCCTGATCCGACGGTGTTGATTCCTAATGATTCTCGGGATATTGCCGGATACGTGAGCTTTAGTCTTCCCAGTATTCGGTATTTGGATGGGGATGCGCCTAGATTTCCAGAGACTGATGGCAGTGAGTTGGAGAGTAAACGTCAGTCGGTTGAGGTGTTTGAGCGTGAGGTTGAGCCGAAGATTTTGAGTTTCAGAGACGAAATTGTTGGTGATTCACCGTATTACGTGGCTCGTAGCAGCCCCAGCGAGATAGATGCGGATGAGAAGGATCTTCTTGTTAAGCGGTATTGGCTTAAGAGTCAGCGTGTTCAGTGTGGTCCGCGTGATGTGGGGCGGGTTGTTGAGATGGGGAATGCTCATTTGAATCCGCTGGGCTATGAGTTGGTGTATGACTATGCCAGTCCGGTACCTGGGGTCGGCCGTTACCTTGCGTGGAAGGATAAGAAGAACGGGGGGCTTGTGACGGTCATTCTTCGCCAGGAGAACACGGAATTTAGTTACAAGAGTGGGGCTCGTCCTTCTGATGGTTCTGTTCCTGACCCGACGGTGTTGATTCCCAACGACCACCGCGACCTACCAGACCCCTTGGATAAGACGGGCCACTGAGATGACTGATATTTCTTTCCGCGAGGGGGCTTATGAAGCCCTTGCTCGTAGTTTGGGTGATTTGCGTGAGGGAATGGGGAAAACCGAAGTGTTTTTCTCATCGTTAATTGAACAGAGCCTGCCGGGGATTGCTCATCTTTCCTGCGCGCGTTCAGTTGAGGAACGAGTCAATCTGCGCAGGCGCCGCTCGATTAGTGCAATAGAAGAGTTGGGTGATTTGTACAGGAAGACGGGGAAGGACTTACTTGACCTTGAAGAGGAGCAGCGGCGGACAATTCGCCGTCTAAGCTCGGCCGCCTTTGGAGGAGTGGGGATGCCGGAGGACACGCAGCGTGCGTATGCGGCTGCGGTCAATGCGCGTCCTGATTTGGTCCAACGCGCGGAACAGCTCAATCAGTAGAGCGTCATGATGATTGAGTGGCAAGGCGGTGCCTGTTTGATTAGGGCGAGGAGGTGTGGTGGTGTCTGATTCGCAGTCCACGCGTGGAGTGCAGCGAGGGCGCGTAAAGCGCTATTTGCGGTACGTGCTGCGTTTTGTAGGCGCAGTGGTGGGATTCCTATTCGCGATATGGGTGTTTATTGGAATTATCTCGTTCCCCTACATCGATAATCTCCCGCGTGAGGGTGGGGATCTTCCTTTTGAGAAGCGCGTGTCGGTTGAGGCCTTTCAGCGTGATGTGGAGCCGCGCATTCTTTCCGCACGAAATGAAATTTTTAGTGGTTCTCAGTCTCTTCGTCCTGAGACTGAGAAGAGCAAAATTAGACGTCTCTACGATGGATGGGAGCTGTCCAGTCAGAGAGTACGTGGGGGTGCCAAATCCCCAGACCGCGTTGAAGAAATTCTTGGCCGGTATCTCGAACCCCTTGGGTATGTATCGATTGTGCATGATCAAGAGAGTCTGCTTTGGCGTGACAATAAGAATGGAGGGCGTGTTGAACTCTTAATTAGAGATCAGTCAATGACTTTTCAATATGACACCCAAGATCGTCCTTCTGATGGTTCTGTGCCTGATCCGCGGGTGTTGATTCCTAATGATTCTCGGGATGTTGCGGGATATGTGAGTCCTAGTCTTCCCAGTATTTGGGATTTCGATAGGGATGCGCCTAGATTTCCAGAGACTGATGGCAGTGAGTTGGAGAGTAAACGTCAGTCGGTTGAGGTGTTTGAGCGTGAGGTTGAGCCGAAGATTTTGAGTTTCAGAGACGAAATTGTTGGTGATTCACCGTATTACGTGGCTCGTAGCAGCCCCAGCGAGATAGATGCGGATGAGAAGGATCTTCTTGTTAAGCGGTATTGGCTTAAGAGTCAGCGTGTTCAGTGTGGTCCGCGTGATGTGGGGCGGGTTGTTGAGATGGGGAATGCTCATTTGAATCCGCTGGGCTATGAGTTGGTGTATGACTATGCCAGTCCGGTACCTGGGGTCGGCCGTTACCTTGCGTGGAAGGATAAGAAGAACGGGGGGCTTGTGACGGTCATTCTTCGCCAGGAGAACACGGAATTTAGTTACAAGAGTGGGGCTCGTCCTTCTGATGGTTCTGTTCCTGACCCGACGGTGTTGATTCCCAACGACCACCGCGACCTACCAGACCCTCTCGCGTAGCCTCGGCCTCGGCCTCGGCTATTCCCTAATACCGACGTGGATCGTAGGAATGTAGACCGGTATCGCCAGTGACGCAAGAAGCTCCTCAAGGCTACTGCGTAAAACCCCTAGATCTGCATACTGCATACCCTGATGCGCCTCACCCGGAAGACGAGAGGGAAGATAGCGCAAAACCTCGTACTGATCGCCTTCATAGTCCGTATACAATCCGGTTTCGACGAAGCCATTGCGCTGATAGAAGGCCAGTCGTCTTTCGCGCTGATGGAAATTAGAAGCATCGGTAGTCATCGGCTCGATTTCCAAAGCAATGGCAAAACCGGGGAAATGCTCCTTCAACTGGTCAAGAATTCGCGTTCCATATCCCCGCGAGCGAAGCGCGGGATTCGTCGCTAAGAACAGGACAAAAAGTAAATCATCTGAGTGAATAGTGAAAGTCACTCCGCAAAAGCCCGAGGGCTCTTCCGGATCAAAATATGCAGTGAAATCAATAGAACGGCGTAGTGCAAGTGCATTCATCACCCATTCAGGAATGAGTTCGGCGGGTGGAAAGGCCTCGGCAAGGAGACGACGAACCTGCGGGTAGAAGTGGGAATGACGGCGGACGGGCAAAGTGATAAGAGGTGATTCGCTTGAACTCACCCTTCCATACTAAATTTCACCCGCATTGGCTGCCTCATGACAATTGTCATGTGAAACTTCGTAAAAACGACACTGTTGTCGATGTCCCTCACAGGCTTGACTTAAAGCATGAACACGGACACTCAAACCACGACCCCAGTGATCCTTGCGAAAGACCTGGTGAAGACCTACGGGAATGTGCACGCACTCAAGGGCATGAACCTGCGCGTTGATTCCGGTGAAATCGTTGCTTTCCTTGGCCGAAATGGCGCTGGAAAAAGCACAACAATTGACATCATTCTTGGCCTTCAACATGCAGATAGCGGAAGTGTTGAAGTTTTCGGCATGAGCGCCAAAGAAGCAATACGCCGCGGCCTGATCGGTGTCGTTCTTCAATCGGGTTCGCTTCCTGGGGACTACAGCGTCGCAGAAATCCTCAAACTCTTCTCGCGCGTCTACAAGCGAACCCAGTCCATTGACCCCCTTGTCGAGGAAACCCACCTTCGCCACCTTCTTGGCCGCAAAATCCGCAAGCTCTCCGGTGGTGAGCAGCAACGCGTCCGCCTAGCAATGGCACTCATTCCTGACCCAGAACTCATCATTCTTGACGAACCAACCGCCGGAATGGACGTCACCATGCGCAAGGAGTTCTGGGATCTCATGAGCACCCAGGCCTCGAAAGGCAAGACAATCCTTTTCGCCACCCACTACCTGGCCGAGGCGCAGGACTACGCTCAGCGTACGGTCATCGTCAATGCGGGCCGCGTGAGCGCCGACGCCCCCACCGAAGAAATCCGACGAGCGCACTCGTCGACGCGCCTGGCCTTCTCTATCCCTGCTTCCTCTCTTGAGGGTGTGCGTGCAGGACTGGCCGCGCGTGCGGCTGAGCTTGGGACAGTGTGGGAACTTTCCGACATCGCCGAGGTCGATACCCCCAATTCCGCCTCCGCTGCCTTGGGTGATGGGGACTTGGCTGCCGATCACTGGCTCCGCGTGGAGTTCCACACGACCTTCTCTGACGAGGCCGCTCGGCACATCGTCGCTATTCCCCAGGCATGCGAATTCGAGGTTGTTTTCTCGAGCCTCGAGGATGTTTTCACCGAGCTCACGCAGTAGAACGCGGGACATGAAGTTCTGCCTTTCACTTTGGCCATCTCGTACCTCTTCTCTAAGGATTCACAATGACGACTCACACTCACGCAGCAACAAACCCCTGGATCAGCCGCCGGGCACTAAGCTCCTGGCAGGGATTTGGGCTTCTTACCTGGAAGTCATTCCTGAAGCTGGTTCTCAATCCCGCCATGTTCGCCTTTGCGCTGATCCTTCCGATCTTCATGTACATGATGTTTGGAGCCGGACAGGAGTACTCGAAAGAGTGGGCGATCAATGCAAATATTGGCGCAACGGTCTTGGTGTCAATGACCCTGTACGGTGTGATGATCGCTGCCGCATCGGCTGCAACCGTTGTCGCCCTTGAGCGGACCTCTGGAATCTCCAGGCTCTTTGCGCTGTCCCCCGTGGGTTCGGGTGCCTTTATCTTTTCCCGTTTGATCGCGGCGATCTCCATGAGCGCCCTGGTTATTGTGATTACCTATACATTCGGATACGCGACCGGAGCGCGAATGACTCCCGAGGCCTGGGTTGAAAGTGGGTTCATCACCTTGGCTGCGTCGGTGATTTCCGCGGCCCTTGGTCTGGCACTGGCCTTCCTCATGCGCTCAGATACTGCCTTCGCAGTGATCAACGGTGTCGTTGTCTTGGGTGCTTTCCTTGCGGGAATGTTCATTCCGATCAACTCCATGGGATCAATTTTTAAGACGCTCGCGCCCTATAGCCCCTTCTATGGACTCTTCAACCTCTCGCAGCTGCCCCTGTACGGTTTTGATAATTTCGAATGGAAGTGGGTGATTTCCACGGTCGCCTGGCTTATTCCCACGGCACTGCTTGCGATCTGGGCGCAGCGCAGGGACACTGATCGCTAAGAAGAGCGGTGCAAGCGGGCGTGTTTTCGCACTACTTTCATCGCTAATCACTGGGGAAGGACCGGAATGAGCACCAAAACTCAGGGGACAGATGCCTCGTGGTCACAGCGTCACCCGCGCTTGTCCGCGGTGTTGTGGGCGCTGCCCTACCTGGCTTTCTTGGCCTTTCCCTTGGGGATGATTCCTTCCGTTGAATCTCCCGGGATGATCGCGCTGATCCTCACCCTGGTCTTTGGGGTTGCCGCTGCTGATATCGCAATTTACATTGTCAATCCGACCCCTGAATGGGGAGTGCGCATCACCAAGAAAATGTGGATCTCGCACGGGATCCTGCTGGCACTGGTGATTACACTGGGACTCGTCATGGTTATCGCCGGCGCATCGAGAGTCACCTCGGCCCTTTTCATCACCTACTCAATTGCGGGCTGGAACCTTCAAGCCCCCAGGAAATATGTGGTTCCCGGCCTCGCGGCACTCGTTGGCTGGGAAGTCATTGCCATCTTGTTGCCCATTGGCAGCATCGACGCGCTGGCCCTGAGCTACGCGATCATCGCGCTACTGATGGTTTTGGGATTAACCCTGGCCGTGCGCCGCAGTTTCGATAATCACCACTCGGAGCAACAACGCCAACGCCAAGCAATCAGCCTGGTCCGCGAGCGCGAACGCCTGCGTTTTGCCGGGGATCTTCACGATATTCTTGGACACTCGCTGACGGTCATCACCATGAAGAATGAGCTCGCCCAGCGCCTGCTTTCCGTCGGAAAGATTGACGAGGCCGGTGAACAGATTGCGCAGACCCTGGAGTTATCCCGCCAGGCAAAAGAAGATTTGCGTGGGATCATCGCCGCTTCGCGAAGCCTGTCCGCCGAGGAAGAGGTCGAGTCGGCCCGTGAACTATGCGAGCAAACGGGAATCGAATTTACCGCCGATATCCAAGGAGAACTTCCACCCGGTCCCAGGGCAACTTTGGCTGCGCATGTCATCCGAGAGGGGACTGCCAACGCGATTACTCACGCTCATCCCTCCAGAATCAGCGTCCGCCTGAGTCCTGATGAGGTCCTGGTGGAAAACGACGGGTATTCGCGCAGCTATTCACGGGCCTCTGCAGGGGGAGGAGCCGGATTGGAAGGACTACGCCAGCGAGCGGCCTCGGAAGGGGAGATGACGTGGGGGAACCAAGGGAATACCTGGACACTGCGCCTGATTTTCCGCGGAGAGTCCGACTAAGCGGAAGATAGAATTGGCTGGTCAAGTACTGGCGCGCAAAAGGAATGCCAATGATTCACGTGATTGTGGCCGATGATCAGGCCTTGATTCGCGGTGCCTTGAGCGCACTCATTGACTTGGAAGACGACATGCACGTCGTCGCTCAGGCCGCAGATGGTCGCGAGGCCATTGCCGCAGTCGAGGCCTATAACGCTGAGAATTCCAGTGGCCAAGAGGCTTCGAAAGCCGCGTCGACACTGGTTGTCATCATGGACGTCGAAATGCCCGTCATGGATGGAATCAGTACAGCTGCGGCCTTGAAAGAACGCGGGGCGAATGCGCGGGTCCTCATGGTGACAACCTTTGGCCGTCCCGGGTATGTCCAGCGCGCATTGGACGCCGGAGCGGTTGGATTCGTTGTCAAAGATGCGCCGGCCGAGCAGCTCCTGGAAGCAATCCGACGAACTTCTCAAGGACTGCGCACGGTCGATCCCGCGCTCGCGGTCGATGCGCTCACGAAAGGTCAAAGTCCCCTCAGTGCGCGCGAAGTTGAAGTTCTGCGCGCTTTTGAAAGTGGGGGGACCGTGGAGGATGTGGCCTCGGAACTCATGTTATCTGCCGGGACGGTGCGCAACTACGTGAGCTCAGCGATGGATAAGACCCACGCGCGAACGAGAGCTGAAGCACTCAAGGTAGCAACAGAAAACGGGTGGTTGTAGACTGAGATTCCATGGTAAACAGCTATGGACGTCGCCAAGAGACGCAGGAAAACGTTACTCGACACATTTTCGTCACCGGAGGTGTGGTTTCTTCATTAGGTAAGGGTTTGACCGCTTCTTCGCTGGGGCGTCTGCTGCGTTCGCGCGGTTTGAGCGTCGCCATGCAAAAGCTTGACCCCTACATCAACGTCGATCCCGGGACGATGAACCCCTTCCAACACGGTGAGGTTTTCGTCACTGAAGATGGCGCAGAAACTGACCTCGATATCGGCCACTACGAGCGCTTCTTGGACGTGAATCTGTCCGGCGCCGCGAATGCAACCACCGGCCAGGTGTACTCCACCGTTATTGCGAAGGAACGCCGCGGCGAATACCTGGGTGACACCGTCCAGGTCATCCCTCACATCACCGATGAAATCAAGCGCGTCATGCGCGCCCAGGCTGTGCCCGATGCTCAGGGCAATGCCCCCGATGTCATCATCACGGAAATTGGCGGAACCGTGGGCGATATCGAATCGCAGCCCTTCTTGGAGGCCGCGCGTCAGGTGCGCGCCGACCTGGGCCGCGACAATGTTGCCTTTGTGCACGTTGCACTGATCCCCTTCCTTCCCGCTGCCGGGGAGCTCAAGACCAAGCCGACCCAGCACTCTGTGGCCGCGCTGCGCTCCATCGGCATTCAGCCCGATGCGCTGGTGCTGCGTACGGACCGCCCGCTGCCCGAGGGAATTAAGGGCAAGGTCGCGCTCATGTGCGACGTCGACCGAGATGCTGTCATCGAATGTAAGGACGCGGCCTCGATCTATGAGGTTCCCCCGACACTGCATCGCGAAGGCTTGGATGCCTTCCTTGTTCAGCGTCTGGGCCTGACTTTCCGCGACGTGGACTGGAGTGAGTGGAACGAGCTGCTTGAGCGCGTTGAATCGCCGAAGTACCGCGTTGAGGTTGCGTTGGTTGGTAAGTATATTGACCTGCACGACGCTTACCTTTCTGTTTCCGAGGCCGTAAAGCACGGTGGTTTTGCAAATAACGCTCGCGTTGACCTGCGTTGGGTTGCCTCCGACACCTGTGAAACCCCCGAGGGTGCGCAAAAGGCTCTGGGTGGCGTTGATGCGATCATCGTCCCCGGTGGTTTTGGTATCCGAGGCATTGAAGGCAAGTTGGGTGCGCTGCGTTGGGCACGCGAGCACAAGATCCCGACCTTGGGATTGTGCTTGGGCTTGCAGTGCATGGTGATCGAGGCCGCGCGTGACCTGCTGGGCCTGGCTGGAGCTTCGTCCACGGAAATGGACCCCGAGACGCCGGATCCGGTTGTTCACACCATGGATTCGCAGGTTGACATTGTTGAGGGTGATGGCGATTTGGGCGGAACCATGCGATTGGGCGCATACCCCGCGGTCCTTCAGGAAGGTTCTATTGTTGCCGAGGCCTATGGGAAGACCCAGGTTTCGGAGCGCCACCGTCACCGTTTCGAGGTGAACAACGACTACCGCGATCAGCTGGAATCGGTTGGCCTGCACATCTCGGGTACTTCACCCGATGGAAACCTGGTCGAGTTTGTTGAACTGGATCGTTCCTTGCACCCCTACTACGTGGCAACTCAGGCGCACCCCGAGTTCAAGTCGCGTCCGACGAAGGCTCACCCGCTATTCGCGGGCCTGGTTCGCGCCGCACTTGCGCGTCACGCAGAAAACTACGCTGCACGCGGTGGGCGTAAGTAAGGACGTTTGGGGTCGGTGAAATAACCGGCTCTGTCGCGCTGATCTCACGGGGTCTTGAGCTGTTGTGGCTCAGGGCCCCGTGGGGTTTTCTGGACCCCCAAAAGAAAACTGGAATCCTAAAAGCCCTCGCGCTACGACCGATCAGCCTCGATCACCGTATTTCCGGGCACGAAGATTGGATCAAGCAAGGTCAGGCCATGTACGGGACGGCGGATCTTGGCCTCGAAATGTTCCGATGCAGTCGACGCACCTGTGTCCATATCGGTATCCGCGTCTGCTTCCTTCCGGGGTTCCCCATCGATCTGAGCAACCAGCGAGACATCGCGGCCAGGACGAATCCCCAGGTCAATCAGGGCATTGCAGCAGTCATCCGCAGAAATCGTCGGTTTTAGAATGTAGGAATCAATCCGTTCTTCGCCCGCATTCCTGTTTTAGCTCACTGACTCTCCGAACCTATGACTGTTCTAAGTCCATAAGTGAGCGAGCTACAGCAGGAAGGGATGGAGGGACGCGTGTAGACATTGCTCAGAAGTTGGTGTTCACTGAGATAGCGAACATTGAAGGTCCGCAGGGCATTCACACCTCCACCAACGAAGATTTGGCAGGTTCTCTGTGTTATTTGATGAAACTCAACTTCCTGAAACACACTCGGCACTTCACTTTCCGGCCGATGAGTGGTGGAAGAGTGCGGTTGTCTATCAGATCTATCCGCGCTCATTCCAAGACTCCAATGGTGATGGTTTTGGGGACCTTCAGGGAATCCGCTCTCGACTGGGGTATCTGAAAGAGCTGGGTGTTGATGTCCTGTGGCTTTCGCCGATCTATCGATCGCCACAGGCCGATAACGGTTATGACATCAGTGATTACCAAGATATTGATCCGGTTTTCGGAACCATGGAGGATTTCGACCAGCTCATCACCGATGTTCACGCCCTGGGCATGAAACTGGTTATGGACTTGGTCGTCAACCACACCTCGGATGAACACCCGTGGTTCCTTGAATCGCGTTCATCATTGGATAATCCCAAGCGCGATTGGTATTACTGGCGTGACCCGCGTCCGGGCTTTGAAGGAGGAACCCCCGGAGCCGAACCAACGAATTGGGAGTCTTTCTTTTCCGGTCCGGTGTGGAAGTATGACCCGGCGACAGGGCAGTACTACCTGCACCTTTTTGCGGAGCAGCAACCTGACCTCAATTGGGAGAATCCCGAAGTTCGCCAGGCCGTCTACGAAATGATGCGCTGGTGGCTAGACCGCGGGGTCGATGGCTTCCGAATGGATGTCATCAACCTGATCTCGAAGGTTCCGGGATTGCCTGATGGAACTCCTGCGCCCGGTCGAACTTTGGCCGACGGAAGCCCCTTCTACATGGAGGGACCGCGCCTGCACGAATTTCTCCAGGAAATGCACGGCGAGGTTTTTGAAGGCCGCGGAGCGATCTTTACCGTCGGGGAAACCCCCGGAGTACTCCTCGAAAATGCGCCTCTCTACTCTGATCCCGCGCGCCATGAAGTCAACATGATCTTCCAATTCGAGCACGTCGGCCTGGGCCTGCCCGAAGGAAAATTCGGTCGACGCACCCTACAGGCGGGAGACCTTGCGGATTCGCTCACGCGCTGGCAAGAAGGCCTCGCCGAGCGGGGATGGAACAGCCTCTACCTCTGCAACCACGATCAACCGCGTACGGTCAGTCGTTTCGGCGACGAAAAGTACTGGTATGACAGCGCAACAGCGCTTGCGACGATTCTTCACCTCCTACGCGGAACCCCCTACATCTACCAGGGTGAAGAACTGGGCATGACAAACACGGTCTTCGCGGGAATTGAGGACTTTGAGGACATTGAGTCCACCAACTACTACCGTGTGGCCATCGAACACGGAGACGATCCCGAGCGCATCCTCGAGGGCCTGCGTGCGATGGGCCGCGATAACGCACGTACTCCCGTCCAGTGGGATGCCTCGGATCATGCAGGTTTTACGACGGGAACGCCGTGGATTGCTCTGAACCCGAACTATCCGGTAATCAACGCCTCCGAGCAGGTGGGGGACCCGGTTTCGGTATTCTCCTACTTCCGTGCGCTCATTCGTCTGCGTCACCACCTCCCGGTTGTCGCTGATGGGCGCTTCGAGCGCATCGATGCGGGGCATCGTGAGATCTTTGCTTTCCGCCGTACCTGGGGTGAACGCGAGCTGGTAGTTATTGCAAATCTTTCCTCGCAAGATCTGGCTCCGGTCCTTCCTTCAGAGATTTCCGAGGCCGTGCCTGCGTTTGTCCCGGTTCTGACCAATGCGAATGTGTGGGAAGAGATGGGTGCGCCGCTTGCTCCGTGGAGGGCACGGGTTTTTCTTCGATAAACATCGTGTCAACCACTGAGAGCATTCGTGTTTGAAGTCGTGGGGTTTCAATTCAAGGTCACATTGTCAGCTCGAATGGAAGTATCCGCCTGATGGACAATTCCAGAATATTCATGCTGGGAAACGTCTGATAGTTTTCGAGGACTCTTCAGAAAATGGGACTGTCCTTCATCTCTGGGATTGTCACCCAGGGCAAACTGAAAAATGGAGCTTTGGGCGCTAGTTGCTCATAGTTTCACGATCAGGTTGTGGCCCCATCTTCTAGGAGGGAGAGATGGGGCCACAGCCCTATTATCAGGTATTTTTTAGGTTAATTGAAGGTTATCTTAGGGTTTGGAATCGATGCGTGCAGAGTCACATTGCTGAACTTTGCGCTGTATGCGTTGTGCGCGGTAACCTATTGACAATTTGGCCTCGATCCAATCTTGTTCATTACGCCATTACCCAGTCTGCAAATACATGAAAACCGGGTGTGCCTAGGTGACTGAGATGACGGACCAAACAAGACAGATAACGAATGACGCGCTACGAAACCTCAGAACCAGGAAGGATAACCGATGAGCACAATCGCGCCTGAACGACACAAAGAGGACGTCATCCGACACGATGATGATTTCTCTTTTGAAGCAGTTCCTTCAAAGAACCGACGGTCATTTTGGGCCGTCGGTTTTGTTATGCTCGGCTTCACCTTCTTCTCGGCTTCGATGAGCGTGGGTGCCAAGCTTGGTAACGGCCTGAACTTCAGCCAATATGTGTGGGCAGTCATCATCGGTGGCGCAATCCTTGCGGTCTACACGGGTGCGCTGGGCTACATCGGCGCAAAGACCGGTCTGAGCTTCGACCTCATGTCCCGTCGTACCTTCGGTCGCATCGGTTCCTTCCTGCCTTCAGCGCTAATCTCCTTCACTCAGATGGGGTGGTTTGGCGTAGGTGTCGCGATGTTCGCAATCCCCACCGCTGAGACCCTGCACATCAACGCGTGGCCCGTCGTCATCATTGCGGGCGGCCTGATGACCGCCTCGGCCTACTTCGGAATCAAGGCCATCGAGATCGTCTCCTTCGTCTCAGTACCTCTGATCGCAATCCTCGGAAGCTACTCCATGATCAGTGCGGTCAACGCTGGCGGCGGTATTGCCGCAGTCTTCGGCCAAAACCAAGGTATGACCACCGTTGCAGCCATCGGCCTCGTGATCGGAAGCTTCGTCTCCGGCGGTAGCGCAACCCCCAACTTCACTCGCTTCGCAAAGTCCACAACCTCGGCAGTGATCACCACTGTGATCGCCTTCTTCATCGGTAACACCCTGATGTTCTCCTTCGGAGCGGTTGGTGGAGCCTTCACCGGTAAGGACGATATCTTCTACGTAATGATCGCTCAGGGCCTGCTGATTCCTGCGCTGATCGTCTTGGGTGCAAACATCTGGACAACAAACAACAACGCCCTGTACACCACCGGCCTGGGCTACGCGAACATCACCAGAATCAACAAGAAGCCACTGGTTTTGATCGCAGGCATCATCGGAACCCTTGGAGCCCTGTGGCTCTACGACAACTTTGTCGGCTGGCTCAGCCTGCTCAACGCCACCCTGCCCCCCATCGGTGCAGTTCTGGTTGCCGATTACTTCGCACGTCGCCGCAGCTACATGGATACCAACGCGGATGAAAACGCAGTGATCTGGGCACCGATTGTCGCCCTGATCGCGGGTGCACTCACCGGCTGGCTGACTCCGGGATTTGGCATCGTTTCAATCAATGCGATGGTCGTCGCCATCATTGTCTACTTCGTCGGAAGTGCAATCGAGAAGGGAATCCGTCGATGAGCGTGCAAACTCAGGGGAACAACACGCCTCGCAACCAGGCCTCGGCAATGGGAGAAAAAGGCGCGAATCTTCTCATCAAGGGCGTCCGTATTGAAGACGGCCCCACTGGAGTCGACATCCGCATCACGGACGGAAAGTTCGCGGAAATTGGTGCGGGACTAGCGCCTTGTGAAGGCGAAGAGGTCCGCGACTACACGGGCAAGCTGGTTTTGCCTCCCTATATCGAGTCGCACGTGCACCTGGACACTGCGCTGACCTCGGGACAGCCGCGCTACAACGAAAGCGGCACCCTCTTCGAGGGCATCGAGGTGTGGAGTGAACGCAAGCAGACCCTGACCTACGAGGACGTCAAGGATCGTGCGGGACGGGCGCTTCGCCAGCAGGCGCAGTTCGGTATCCAGTACGTGCGTTCGCACGTCGATGTCACTGACCCGGACCTGACAGCCCTTCGCGCGCTCATTGACCTGCGTGAGGAACTCAAGGACTCCATGACCCTGCAGTTGGTCGCCTTCCCGCAGGAAGGCATCGAGTCCTTCCCGAACGGGCGCGACCTCATGCGTCGCGCGGCCGAAATGGGCGTCGATGCAATCGGTGCCATCCCGCACTTCGAGTTCACCCGCGAGTACTCCGTGTCCTCGCTGAACTTCGCAGTCGAGCTTGCCCAGGAATATGGATTGCTCATGGACGTGCACTGCGACGAAATTGACGACGAGGCCTCGCGTGGGCTGGAAACCCTGGCCACGCGAGCACTTGAGGCCGGGATTGGACCGCGAGTCACCGCCTCGCACACGACCGCGATGCACTCGTACAACAACGCCTACTTCCTGCGCCTGGTGCGTCTGCTCAAGATGAGCGGCATTAACTTCGTATCGAATCCGCTGGTCAACACGCACCTGCAGGGGCGCGTTGACACCTACCCGAAGCGCCGAGGCGTCACCCGTGTGAAGGAACTGACCGAGGCAGGAATCAACGTCTCCTTCGGTCAGGATGATATTGAGGACCCGTGGAACCCCATGGGTACCGGAAACTTGCGAGATGTCGTGCTCAACGGCCTGTACGTCACCCAGATGATGGCGCGCAGCGAGATCACCGGGTCCTACAACTTCATCACCCACAATGCAGCGCGCACGCTGAACCTCTCCGATTACGGCATTGAGGTTGGAAATACCGCAAACTTCATTGTGTTGGATGCCGAGGACTGGTTCCACGCGCTGAGCTTTGGTTCTCCCGTTCTGGCGAACTTCCGCGCTGGCCGGGTTTTGACCGAGTCCGAGGCCGTGGTGCGCACGGTGAATTTCTGAGGTCTGCATAAAAGTCCCGGGGTCAGGTGTGAACTGCGCCCCGAAACTTGGACGCGTTTAATGGTAGCCGTTATGCGGCTTCCCGTAGGGCCTGATCCCGGTATTCTGCCGGGTCAGGCCCTTGAGCTTTACTTGGCGTCTTGTTGTGTTCCAGTGCGTGATGTAGGTGGCGAGGTCGGCCTTACCGAAGGAGAGCTTGAACTCGGTGACATCGGTACCCAATTTCTGCCAGGGGCCATCGGCTGTGAAGCCGCGACCGATGATGTTCTTGAAGTTTTGCCCCCGCCTCCCGCTGTCCCCTCCCGACAGTGAGGATGCTGCTCGGTGACCACGCCCTGCCCCGCGTGAAGGCCGTGCCCTCTACCCCTTGAGCATATACCCCCAGGGGGTATATATTGGAGAGTAGCATCGCCGCATGCCACCGACCCGTAGGAGCTTTCCCATGATCACCTCCCCGCCCCGCCTCTTGCCGATGGCCTCCCACGGTTGCAGCTGTTGCGGACCTGCCTCACGTGCCGACACCGTCCAGGTTGATCTCGCTGCTGGTGGTGTTTCCACCGTCACGGTCACCGGTGTCGTACCTCCGGAGATGGTTCGCCGGGCTATCAAGGCGACCGGCTACACCGTCTTATCCTGATCGATTTCACCCATCATCTCGACCCCGACCGGGTTGAGCGAAAGGAACGTCATGAGTACTCCCCACCATTCTGGCGATCACCATGGTGATCACCCCGCTCCGGAAACAGACCACACCCACCACCCGGATCATGCCAGCCACGAACATCACGCAGATGCCGACACCCACGGCCAGGCGATGCCCCACGGTCACCCGCACTCTGCCCTGGACGAAGACCACCAGGTTCATGGTCACGGCGAACACGCCGGGCACAGCACCGCAATGTTTCGGGAACGCTTCTGGTGGTCACTGATTCTGTCCATTCCCGTCGTTATTTTCAGCCCCATGGTCGCCCACCTGCTCGGCTACCCCCTCCCGGCATTCCCCGGATCCACCTGGGTTCCCCCGGTACTGGACACGATCATCTTCGTCTACGGCGGAACGCCTTTCCTCAAGGGCGGATGGAAGGAAGTGAAATCCCGCCAACCCGGGATGATGCTCCTGATTGCCATGGCCATCACCGTGGCGTTTGTCGCCTCCTGGGTTACCACTCTGGGGCTGGGCGGTTTTGACCTGGACTTCTGGTGGGAGCTGGCCCTGCTGGTGACCATCATGCTGCTGGGCCACTGGCTGGAGATGCGCGCTCTCGGGGGTGCGTCCTCCGCGCTTGACGCGCTGGCTGCCCTGCTGCCGGATGAGGCCGAGAAAGTCATCAATGGGACCACCCGCACCGTGGACATCTCCGAGCTGGTCGTCGGCGACGTCGTGCTGGTGAGGGCCGGTGCCCGGGTGCCGGCCGACGGAACCATCCTCGAGGGAGCCGCCGAATTCGATGAGGGGATGATCACCGGTGAATCCCGTCCCGTCTTCCGCAACACCGGTGACAGGGTGGTCGCCGGTACCGTGGCCACCGACAACACCGTCCGTGTCCGGGTGGAGGCTACCGGCGGGGACACCGCCCTGGCCGGGATCCAACGCATGGTTGCCGACGCACAGGAGTCCTCCTCCCGAGCTCAGGCCCTGGCGGATCGGGCGGCGGCGTTGTTGTTCTGGTTCGCGCTGATCTCTGCTCTGATCACCGCGGTGGTGTGGACCATCATCGGCAGCCCGGACGATGCCGTGGTGCGCACGGTCACGGTGCTGGTCATCGCCTGCCCGCACGCCTTGGGCCTGGCGATTCCGCTGGTCATTGCGATCTCCACCGAGCGGGCCGCGAAATCCGGGGTGCTCATCAAGGACCGGATGGCGCTCGAGCGGATGCGCACCATCGACGTGGTGCTCTTCGATAAAACCGGCACCCTGACCGAGGGCGCGCACGCGGTCACCGGTGTCGCGGCAACTGTCGGCGTCACCGAGGGCGAGCTGCTGGCCCTGGCCGCCGCCGCGGAGGCCGACAGCGAGCACCCCGTGGCCCGCGCCATCGTGGCGGCCGCGGCCGCCCATCCCGAGGCCTCTCGTCGGCAAATCCGTGCAACTGGTTTCAGTGCCGCCTCCGGCCGGGGGGTCCGGGCCACTGTCGATGGCGCTGAGATCCTCGTAGGCGGGCCGAACATGCTGCGCGAGTTCAACCTCACCACCCCGGCCGAGCTCACCGACACCACCAGCGCCTGGACCGGGCGTGGGGCCGGTGTGCTCCATATTGTCCGCGACGGTCAGATTATCGGTGCGGTGGCCGTCGAGGACAAGATCCGCCCCGAATCCCGCGCCGCTGTGAAAGCCCTGCAGGACCGCGGGGTGAAGGTCGCGATGATCACCGGTGACGCGCAGCAGGTGGCCCATGCGGTTGGCCAGGACCTGGGGATTGATGAGGTCTTTGCCGAGGTCCTGCCCCAGGACAAGGACACCAAGGTCACCCAGTTACAGGAGCGTGGCCTGAGCGTGGCCATGGTCGGCGACGGTGTCAACGACGCCCCGGCCCTGGCCCGCGCCGAGGTCGGTGTTGCCATCGGGGCCGGCACGGATGTGGCGATGGAATCCGCCGGAGTGGTCCTGGCCAGTGACGATCCCCGGGCAATATTGTCGATGATTAAGCTCTCGCAGGCCAGCTACCGCAAGATGATCCAGAACCTCATCTGGGCGTCCGGTTACAACATCTTGGCCGTGCCCCTGGCCGCCGGCGTGCTCGCCTCTAGCGGCATTCTGCTTCCCCCGGCTGCTGCTGCGGTGTTGATGTCGCTGTCGACGATTGTGGTGGCGCTTAACGCTCAGCTGCTACGCCGGATTGATCTGGACCCGGCCCACCTGGCTCCCACCAGTCCGAAGGAGGAACACGCCACGCCTACTCCGGCATCCACCGCCGTCCACTGATCCACCACTTCTCCCCACTGCCCCCATATGACCCTGAAAGGCTCCACCATGAAGCGCATCCTATGTTCTTTCCGCTCTCGCCGTGGCCTTCACCCTGGCGCTGGCCGCCTGCGGTAAGGCCACCGAGTCAGGCAACACCGACGCCACCACCTCGGCCACCAGCACTGCGACGACTACCGCTGAGATAACCGAGACCACGATGGCGACGACTGAGGCGGACGGGGAGATCTCCGCCGATTACAACGACGCGGACATCATGTTTGCCCAGATGATGATCCCCCCATCACCAGCAGGCCGTGGAGATGAGTGAGATGCTCCTAGCCAAGGAGGGTATCCCCGCCTAGGTCGTGGTGCGCACGGTGAATTTCTGAGGTCTACATAAAAGTCCCGGGGTCGGTTGAACTGCGCCCCGTAACTTGGACGCTTTAAATGGTAGCTGTTATGCGGCTTCTTGTAGGGCCTGATTCCGGTATTCTGCCGGGGTCAGGCCTTGCGCTTTACTTGGCGTCTTGCCGTGTTCCAGTGCGTGATGTAGGTGTCGAGGTCGGCCTTGAAGCTCTCGAAGGTCTGCCAGTCTTGGCCGCGGAAGAACTCGTCCTTGAGGTGTCCGAAGACCTGCTCAGTGGCGCCATTGTCGATGCAGTTGCCTTTGCGTGACATGCTCTAGATGAAACCGTTCTCGGCAAGCGTGCTGATGTAGGTTTCGTGCTGGTACTGCCATTCCATATCCGAGTGCAAAATCGGTTCAACCCCTGCTGGTTTGGCGTCCATGAGTATCTGGAGCATCTCTTGTTGCTGGGCGAGGTTGGGGCACATCGAGATGGAGTAGGCGACGATCTCTTTGCCGGCGCAGTTGCTGTTCGCCACGGGGGTGCCGTTGGATCCCTTCGGATCCTGGGAGGTCAGGCACTGGCCGAGGCCGTTGCGCAGCTGGCCGACGATCGTCGCGGGCACGAGGCCCGCGTCGTCCGCGTCGGTTGCGGCGGCGTTGTCGGACGTGTCCACTGCCTGAGGTGCGGCAGCTGCGCGGTCCGCGTAGGTGGCGGGGGAGAAGACGACCATGTCCCACGAGGCCAGGCGGCCCACGTTGAACGTGAGAGTCGTGCGGCCCTGCACATCCGTGCCCGTCGTGAAGTCAAGGGGCGTCGGTCGGCCACCGTCGTCAGGGCTGACGGAGAAGTGGACGTTTCCCCCGGTCGATGTCTCGGCCGTGATCGTCGCCTGCTTGCCCGGTTCGTGCGTGGATTTGTCCGTGTAGGCGCGGGTGACGTGCGCCGTGCCCGTGGCGGTGGCCGGTGTGCTGCTCGGCAGGGGCAGAGCGGTGGCGACGACCGCGGTGCCCAGCACGATGGCGGCGGGGATGGTCAGGGGATGTCGTGTCTCCATGACGTGTGTGTCCTAGAAGTCGTTGACGGGACTGCCCGGTGGGGGAGTCATGCGCGTGAAAATGCGCCCATTCAACGGTAAAGCGATTTTTCAGTAAATTAACCGACAATATGGTCATGCTGAGTGAAAATGTCCCGCAGTGCGGACAAGTAAATTCGTGGATCGGTTGAAATTCTGAGTATTTACAAGGCTTTGAGCGCTCGTGAGCTGCTGCTTTGGTCGCTCTGTGGGGATGGGGCGAGTTGTTGTTTTCTGAAAGTGTCTAACAGGAGCGCGGTGGGGGAGTATCCTGAAAATTTGGGTTTTCTGAGTCCGTTTCGCTCGCGCTGTTCTCATTGACGAGGCCGGGGCTGGGGTGTGCCTCCTGCCTGGCGGTGGGGAGTGGACGAAGCCGCTCCCGAGACAACGGACTGCTGCTTGTCGGTGTCGGTGTCGGCTTCCGCGCTCGCAGGGGCACTCGTCGGGGCGTCCGACTCCTCTTCGGGATCGCTGGGGTTCTCGCTGTTGTCATGCTCAACGATGCTGTCAGAGGCGCTGGGCGTCGCAGTGTCTCGTGGGCTCAACCAGCGGAAGAACTCGCGGAGTCCCCACGCGCACAAGGCAGCGATGAAGTGGTAGTGCAACCACCCGGTCGCGAGCCCCCAGCTGGGGCCGTCGAAATAATAGCCCAAGCCCAGCAGAACTCCCAAGAACCACAGGGCCGCTATGTCGGAGATTACGGCCCCCACGATGACGACAGGCTTCCACCATCCGGCCTTCTCGAGGAACTTTCGGGTGATGGCTATCAACACCTGGAAGAAGGTGAAGATGCCCATGACGCCATAGAAGTACATGTGATCCATGTCCATGGCATAGGAAACCGAGAATCCGGCCAGGAAGATCACGTGGAGGACCAGGTATCGGACGATGAATGTCATGATGCCTCGTGGGTCCCTCGATTTTGTCCTTCCTCCATCTGCGTCTTCGGAGCTGGTGGGGTTCTCCGTAACAGCCGGATCAACGGCATCGACAGGGGCGCTGGGAGTCGCAGCGTCTCGTGGGCTCAACCAGTAGAAGAACTCGCGGAGTACCCACGCGCACACGGCGGCGACAAAGTGGTAGGGCAACCACTGGGTTACGAGCTCCCAGCTGGGGCCGTTGGATATACCGCTCACCAGCCATCCCAAGAACCACAGGACTGCCACGTCGGAGAATACTGCCCCCACGAACGCGACAATCTTCCACGATCCGGCCTTCTCGAGGAACTTTTGGGTGATGGCTATCAACATCTGGAAGAAGGTGAAGATGCCCATGAAGCCAAAGAAGTAGATGAGGGCCAGGTCCGCGAAATAGGAGACCGGGAGCCCGACCAGGAAGATCACGTGGAGCACCAGGTACCGGACAAAGAAGTTAACAATCCCTCGCGGGTCACGCTTATCTGTCATGCCCCCATCCTAACGGGGCTCTCAGCTGCGAGGTCCAGCCATTCAAGCCTCTAGCATCACGGCGATACTAGCCCGTCCTGCTTCCAACCCCGGCCCCGTTAATCAATGAACGAACGCGGTCACCGGGCCGCTCAAAGGCTCCTACACTGTTTTCATACGCCACAAAAGAGCAAGGCCGCTGAATGCAGCGCAGGATCAGGCGAGCGTGGCGTTGAGTGGGAAAGCGAGGACAAACGATGTCGTCCATCGACCAATACCTGGAGTTCGTGCTCGACCTGCTGGGCGAGCTGGACGACGTGGCGCACCGCAAGATGATGGGCGAATATGTCCTCTACTACCGGAGTAAGGTCGTGGGTGGCATATACGACGACCGCTTCCTGCTCAAGGTCACGCCCGCCTCCGAACGGCTTCTGTCCGAGGCCCCACGCGCCATCCCCTACGAGGGAGCGAAGGAGATGCTCCTCGTTGAGATAGAGGACCGCGACACGTTTCATGACGTCGTCGAAGCGATGTGGGAGGAACTGCCCGCACCGAAGAAAAGAAAGAAGAAGTAGGTGCCCGGCCCGGGCCTCGTGATTGTGAACTGCGCCCCGGGACTTTTTTGTATGAGTGGGAAGGCTAGAACTGGCCTCTGGTGGATGCTGATTCATTGAGAGTGACCGGTTCTGCGTGGCCCCTGACCTGGTCGATGGTCAAGGTTGCTTGCACCCGAGTTGAGTAGGTGACTTCGCTTTCCTCGATGCATGCCCCGTTGTGGTCGTAGGTAGAGCCCGTGAGGTGGAGAAGGCAGCGGGTTCCCGCTGGTTCGCCAAGGATCGTGCGGGTTTCTTGGTCGATGCTTTGGGCACTTAGCGAGACAAGGGAGAACTTTGGAGAGCTTTTATAGATGTCACGCAGAACGTGATAGATGGACAGATCTGTGAAGTCGATATCTTGGATACCGGGCAGGAGGTCGATCGGAATAAACGACAGATCAAGGCTAACGGGGAATATGCCCGTGTTGCTTTCGATCAAGCGAAGTCGTTTGAGCCGTAGGAATGGGCGATTTTGCCGGGTGACTACTCCGTGCTCAATAACGCGAGCACGTGCCCGGTCACTGCTCCCCTGAAGGCGGTCTGTCAGTGACCCGAAACCCCACAGAATTCTCTTGTCATTTTGCGCAGTAACAAAAGTCCCCTTGCCTTGGTATGAGCGTAAATGGCCTTCGTGGATCAGAACCTGCAGAGCGCGGCGTACAGTGCCGCGCGTGACTGAGAAGCGCTCGCAGAGAATACTTTCGGAGGGAAGTCTGGAACCAGGGGGAAGATCGCCATCCAGAATCTGACGCCGGATCGCCTGAGCGATCTGCTCGTATACCGGAGGAGAAATGCTGGTCACCTGTTGCTCCTTTGCACATTGCTGACAGGCGCCCATGTTAGGTGACTCACACTCTAAAGGTCAATAGACGCTCTCCGCATCTCCGTACAGATTGTTGCGAAATTGATGGAAATAACAAAATCCCGGGGAACAGGACAGGTATGCCCTATTCCCCGGGAGAAAGTGTGAATCGATGTGAGACTCAGTTGTTACCTTCAACGACCTCAAGCGGGATCGTGTATTCGGTGCCGCTGGCATCGGTGACCTTTAGAGTGGTTTCACCGACCTTCTTGGGGTGGACGCGGAGGTTCTTAGAGCCCTTGACCTGCTCGGCGACCTCGGTGTCAGCGACCTCAACCTTGGCCTTAGACGCATCACCGTTGAGCTTGAACTCAAGGTCACGCTTCTCGGGAAGGGTGACGCCCGTCTGAGTCACCGTTGCGGGATCCTTAGTGATGATCTTTTCGTTGGTTGCTGACTGGGGGCCGCTGGAGCAAGCAGCGAGGCCGGTTGCTGCCATGACGGCAATGCATACTGTTGCAATGAGAGATTTACGCATGGCTCTCAGTTTAGCCATCCTTGAAAAAGCGTCCATCTCAGACTCCACATTTCGGAAGTCTGCACCGAAACTGCGACCAAATTGTGATGAAGCAATGCTGTCAAAGCCCCCGGATGAGGATGGTCTGCGGTTGACGTAAAAGTAGGATGCACTGGCGAAAAATAGCCGAAAAATGGACAATAAGAGCGACTATTGCCACCAAAGGAGCAAAAATGCAGGCCGATGACTACCGCAAGGTCCCCGAAGTTGGAGTGACCAATCCAACGATTGATGTGCTGCGTGCGCACCGCACAATCCGAAAGTTCGAGGACTCTCCGCTGAGTGCACGGGATCGCGATGCGCTGATTGATGTTGCGCGTCGCGCACCCACCTCGTCATTCCGTCAGCAGTTTTCGATCATTCACGTGACCGATGTAGCCTTGCGCGATCAGCTTGCCGAGGTTGCGCAGCAGCCCTACGTGGGCACCTCCAAGGGCGACCTTTTCATGTTCGTCGTTGACCTGTACCGCAATGCGCGCATCCGTGAAGAAGCCGGCTTGGATATCGCTCCCTTGCAGCGGACCAACCTCTTCCTTGCTGCAATGGAAGACGCGGTCCTAGCCGCACACAATATGGAAGTTGCCGCCGAATCGATGGGCTTGGGCACGGTCTACCTCGGTTCTCTTCTGAGAGGTCCCCAGCGCACAATTGAGCTCTTGAAGCTTCCGCGTATGACCTTCCCAATTCTGGGCCTCTTGGTTGGCCGCCCGCTTCAAGACCCCCCGTACCGGCCTCGTCTGCCCAAGCACCTTGCTGTTTCCGAGAACACCTACCCGGTGGTCGAGGGTTCGTATCTCGAGGAGCTTGCCGAGTACGACGAAGACGTGCGTACATACTACGAACTGCGTAAGGCCGGCCTGGGTGCGACCAATGCCTTCACTCAGCAGATTAGCGAGCAGATGGGTCTGCCAGATACCTTTGATACCGCGCCCGTCCTTGAGGTTTTGCACTCTCAGGGGTTGTGCTTGAACTGATTGAGAATTGCCGAGGCCGGGCATGCCCTTGGGTCTTTCCCGGCCTCGGCGATTTTTGCTTGTGTACCTGAGGATATGCCTTTTGAAGGGGAGTTAGAGGAGGACGAATGAGCACTCAGATTACAAAAGAGTTGGGATTCTCGACCTACGTTTTCGTCGAAAGACTGGGAAAGAATGCCGCGATTCTTCACCCCTTCCCCGAATACAACATTTCTTTAGTCGCGCAGGCGCTTGAAGAGGCGGGACTACCCATCAAAATCATGGGCGAGTATGCCCCCGAGCGCGGTGAAGGGATTTACTTCCAAGAGGATGCTTTCCCGGATGAATTCTTGGGGATTCTTGCTGATGCCTTGAGTGTCCGGGGTATTGGTGCTTACGCATATTGCCTTGTCGATGGCTCGATGGGGGACTTGGACCTTCATCTATTCACGCGCGTCGGTGAGAGTTTTCCACGTGCTGGCAAGAAGGTTGTGCTGATGCGCCTCTACCTTGGACGGTCAAGCGAAGGGCCTGCCGCAACGACTTGGATTTTCGGTTCCCCATCCGATCTGGAAGAAGTCAACCGTCTTCTGGGAGAAAAGTACGATACTCAGCCAGTTTCCGACCCCGCTGGATTCGCGGCGATCGAAATTCAGCACCCTGAGTTTTCTGCGGGCTTGCTGGAACCTTCGCAGATTATGGATGATATTTTCCAAACCCTTGGCCGTCATGGTTATGAAGGCCCAGCATTTGTAGAAGATCATTTTTCTCAGCAAAATGACGCGAATTTATAAGTGACTGTAGACGCTCTGGTAGCAAAGTTGACACTTCGTAAAATTCGTTCAGAAAAGTCCCAGTAAACGCGCGTTTTTCTTGCAGTAAGACTTCATAAACTATCTGCATCAGACAACGAGCGATGAAAGTTGCTCGTATCTCTCCGGAAGACTTTCTGGGAAGACTGCTCTGTGTTGATGGGATAACGAAAAAGGACTGACCACGGCGGTCAGTCCTTTTTCGTATTGTCCAGGGCTATGAATTTCGACCTATCGCCAGTTATGCTGAAGCATCCTCACTCAAGCAAAGGAGATTTTGTGAGCGCCGATTCTGTTCTGATTACACGTCAGCACCTGTTGGATCCCTCTTTGGAACACACCCTCATCCTCGTTAAGCCGGACGGTTACGCCCGCGGTTTGACCGGTGAGATCCTGCGCCGCATTGAAGCGAAGGGCTACATCATCAAGGGCCTGAAGATCATGGTTGCCTCGCGCGAAATCCTCGCAGAGCACTACCGTGACCACGCGGGTAAGCCATTCTTTGAAGGGCTTCTTGATTTCATGAGTGCGGGTCCGCTGGTTGCCATCATTGTTGAAGGCCAGCGCGTCATTGAAGGCATGCGCACCATGATGGGATCAACGGATCCGACAACTGCGCCTGCCGGCACGATTCGCGGCGACTTGGGTCGCGCATGGGATACCCCGAGCATGGAGAACATCATCCACGGTTCAGATTGCGCAGAATCTGCCCTTCGTGAGATTCAGATTTGGTTCCCTGAAATCGACTGATTTGGATAGTAAGGCCCATCGAGGCCCAAAGAGGGCTAGGGAGCAGACGCTTCCTAGCCCTCTTGGGTTTGCTCGCAATCATCACTATTTTCGGCCAGCTGCGCACGAAGAAGATCGCTTGGTGTATCGATATCTGCGACCCATGATTCTGGGACCTCGACATCAATCGTGTCGAGCTCTTTCAATAGGGTGCGCATCGAACGATTTACCCACTGGGATACGGTGAAGTTGCGGACTGCATCCAGAGAAAAAACACCGATCAAGTTCTGTCGGTGTCCCGCCGCGTATGCGAGCACGCCATCTACGCGATGTCCCTGAGAAATTGAGTCTTCCACGGCCTCGAGAAGGAGTGGGAAAGTCAGGGTAGCCAAGGGTGCATCAACGGGAACAAGGCCAATCCAGCGAGACTTCGTGTCCTCCGGGAGAACTTTAAGAAGTGCCTGAACACCTGCAATAAACCCGGCCGCGGGGCCAGAGCGTGGCGGCTCCTCCATGACACGGATAACATCGCTTGGAACTGTGACGGTCTCAGGTACCACGCATACGTGAGGAATCCCGGGCTCAGAGGCGAGCGCCCACTCAAGCGCACGTCGGCCTTGGACCACGAGGTCGGGCTTTGACGCCCCTCCCAGCCGCTGTCCGGTTCCCCCGCCGAGGATCACTAATCCACTGAGTGCTAGGCGCTGGGGCGAGTCCACGTTCCGCTCCGACCACCGCTTTTCTCTTCGACATAGCACTCGCGAATCGCAACCAACTTATCGATGCCCTTCACCATGTCGATGACGGTCAGTGCAGCGACGGTTACGGCGGTGAGAGCTTCCATCTCGATGCCCGTTCGATCTGCGGTTCGAACGGTCGAACGGATCTCCACCCCGTCTTCAGCCAATGAGAGATCAAGCGCGCAGTAGTGAACGGCGATTGGGTGTGCCAGGGGGAGTAGCTCGGGAGTGCGCTTCGAGGCCTGAATTCCCGCAATTCGTGCGACTGCGAGAGCGTCGCCCTTGGGGACTGAATCATCGCGGAGGGCCGCCATGATTTTTGGTGAGCACTCAACAAAACCGCGTGCTCGCGCCTGACGCACGGTCGGTGTTTTCGCCGTGATATCAACCATGTGTGCCTCACCGCGATCGGTGAGATGGGTGAATGGACTGGTTTCGCTCATGTCTAGCCTTTCGGCGCTCATTTGACGGGAAGAGAATGGGACAGTGATCAGACTCGAACCGCAGTCAGGATCGACCAGGGTTCAACCGAAGTGACCTCTTCGGGGACGACCGCCAGCGCGTTCACCGAATGCAAAGAAGCAACAAGGTGAGAACGCGAACCCAACCTGTGTGTCGGAACCACAATAGGAGTCTGCTCTGGGCCATCGGGTTCAGAAAGAATGACCGGTACAAACTGGCGCTTGCCTTCGGGGGAAATCCAGCCGTTTGGAGTGGTGACGACAATGGGATGCAGCAGTTCACGCCCGTTGAGACCGGTGAATTCGGCCAGAATTGGGCGAACAAACATATGGAAGGAGACGAAGACCGATACCGGGTTGCCCGGCAGAGTCGCCAAGTAGACATCGCGTCCGTCACTTGCCTGAAGGACGCCAAAGCCCTGCGGCTTTCCGGGCTGCATGGCGACGCGAACGAAGTCGATTCCCTTGCCCAGGCCGACTTCCTTAACAACGTCGTAGGCTCCAGCACTGACGCCTCCCGAGGTGATGATGAGGTCTGCGGCATCACCTGCTTGGCGCAAAACTTCAGCAAAGTGAGCGGGGTCGTCGTTGGAACGGAAAATTCCCGTCACTTGGGCACCTGCGCGACGAGCCAGCGCAGCGATCATCACTGAGTTTGAATCAGGGATCTGAGCGCCCTTGAGCTCCTCGCCTGGTGCGCGCAGTTCGTCACCCGTTGAGACGATCGCGATGCGGGGGCTGGGGTAGACCTTGACGCTTGCGTAACCGACCGATACTGCCGAGGCGATGGCTGCAGGCGTGAGAAGGTCACCGGCATGCAAAATGACGTCTCCGGGCGTGCAGTCCTCACCCTGATGACGCATGTGAGCACCGACCTTTGCAGGGGCGTAGATGCTGATGCTTTCGGGGAGGGGATGGGGACCGGATTCCTCGGAGGTATGCTCCACGGGAACGATGGTGTTTGCACCCTCGGGAATGCGAGCACCCGTCATGATGCGCCATGCGGTTCCGGGTTCAAGAACGTGGGTTTCGTTATCTCCTGCCGCGATGTCGCCAGCGACCGCGATGGTGAAGGGGCTGTCAGGGGAGGCCTCGAGATCGTGATCGAGGTGAAGTGCATATCCATCCATTCCCGAATTTGAGAAAGGCGGGACTGCAAAGCGTGCGACAAGATCATCGACGAGGACATGATCAAGTGCCTGATCGATGGGCAGCTCGGTAGGGGAGAGGGGGTGCACGCGCCCCAAGATGGAGTTCAAGTAGTCTTCAAGAAGTTGCATCGTAGTCTCCTTCGCGCGGTCCGCATGGGGCCATGGCTCAGTTTATGGCTTATTCGATCGGTTCGGGGGTGGCTTCGGCGGGAGTTACCGAGGGAAGTTTTGCAGGGGTGGCTCGAGGCCGGAATGGGACGACGTTCCAGCGCCCTGCAGCCGTATCAACAATGAGCAGGCGCCCGATTAACGGCTCACCAACTCCGGTGACCCACTTCAAGCATTCCGTGGCGAGGACCGATCCGCCCTGACCGCAGACGGCACCCAGAACGCCGACGGTTTTTGAACTCATCGTTTCGACGGTGGGGGGTTCGGGATAGACATCGCGAAGAGTCAGGCCATCGGTGAAAAGCGAAGCCTGGAAGGACATTGATACCAAAGTGCCCCACATGTGCGGGCGCCCAACGCGTGCACAGGTATCTGAAATTGCGTACTTTGCGGTGAAATTGTCGGTTGCATCGACAACGAAGTCGTAGGCCGCAACGGTCTCATCACTTTGGCCATCAATAATTTTCGGTTCGATGTTGACCTGGATATCGGGGTTGAGTGCGAGGACAGTCATCTTGGCAGATTCGGCCTTATTCATTCCCAAGCGTGCGACGCCGTGAATGACTTGCCGCTGGAGGTTAGACTCCTCCAGATTGTCCGGGTCGGAGATGCCGATCGTTCCAATCCCCGCTGCCGCCAGATAGGCCAAGACGGGCGATCCCAAACCGCCGGCACCGACAACAAGGACCTTCGCAGCGCGGATCTTTTCGATGCCGCTCTCACCGATTCCGGGGATACGAGCGGTCATAATGTCTCGCTGCGCTACCATGTCTATGTCCCTCCACGACCATTTAAATAAGGGGAGTCCCGTGATTATTGATACCGATATTGTCTCTGTTCCAACGGAGATGTGCTCGGGGGAAGTACCCCTTACTCCAGCTCATTCCGGTGCGCGCGTCGTTTTTGAGGGTGTTGTTCGCGATCACGATGGTGGTGAAGGAGTTCACTACTTGGAGTACTCCGCTCACCCCGCGGCTGCCAAGTTCCTTCGTGCAAGTGTCGAAAAATCACTGGAAACACTGGGAAATCCCGAGGTTGATGGAATTTATGTCCGTCACCGCGTGGGACACCTAGAAATTGGTGACGTCGCGCTGCTTGTTGTCGTCGACAGTGCCCACCGCAAGGAAGCTTTCGCACTGTGCGGTCAAATTGTCGACGACATTAAAGCCAGTGTACCGATCTGGAAAGATCAGTATTTCAGTGATGGTCACAATGAGTGGAGCAATACTCCGTAATTCGGATATGCCTTGTCAGTGTCAGTATCCGAAGCACTATGCAAGGAATGACGCGGTACATAACACATCGGGCTGAGCACATTGCTCAGCCCAATTGTGCATCTCAGCCACCCGCAAAAGGCGGAAGGACGTCAAGACGAATCCCACTGCGGTCGGCCACGGAGACCACGGCCTCGTCGGACAGGGATGAAGCGCCCAAGGCTTGGGCAAGAGTTGTCTGAGCGTCGACAAGTTCTTCGTTCACCAGGAAGGACGAGGCCGCCAGAAGATCGTCGATATCGCGATCAGTTGAGCGACGAACAAGGTCGACGACTGTTTCGTTTGAGTCGTCCGCAACCTCGATCACTGCGCTTTCTGTGCCAACTGCAGCGCTCGCGGCAGCGAAATAACGGATCGTGATCCTCATGTGGACTTTCAACCTCCAATTTTCGACATGGAATAGGACTGGGGGACCGGAGCGAGAAGCTGGTGGCCAGCGGGTTTAGCCCACATGGCATCCTTCCACAGCTCGGCCAATTCTTCATCGCTTGCACCCGCGCGCATGGGAGCGTGCAAATCAACACTGTCCACACTGAATAGACAGGAATAGATCTTTCCATCTGCACTCAGGCGAGTTCGGGTGCATGAGGCGCAGAAGGGGGACGTCATCGAGGCAATGACGCCGATGATGCCTCCCGGATGGGTGTCGCTGGGGGCGACCGACCATCGGCGCGCAGGTTCCGAGGCGGCGGTAATGACATCGGTCAGCTCGAAGGATTCGCGAAGAACACGCTGGATGTCGTGCGCCGTTGGGCGGGAAGAGAAGGAGGCAGCTAAGGGACCGATTGGCATGAACTCGATGGCGCGCCACTGATAGCCGCGCTCTAAGGCGAAGGTTACCAAGGCAGGGATTTCCGCTAGAGACTGCTGATCAACGACGACGGTGTTGAGTTTGACGGTTCCAGGAAGTGCGGATTCATCGACCGCATCGAGGCCGCGAAGGACATCGCTTGAGCGGTTGCGACGCGAAAGCTCAGCAAAACGGACCGGATCCAAACTGTCGATGGACACATTGAGACGTTGAAGACCAGCGTCTACTAGGGAATCGATGACACGATCAAGGCCAATACCGTTCGTCGTCAAGGCCAAGTCCGGCTCAACCCCGGCGTCTTCGAAGCCCTCGCGAACGGCCTCGACAATCTGGGGAAGATCGGGGCGCAACAGCGGCTCGCCGCCGGTGATGCGCGCCTGGGTGACGCCAAGGGTTGCGGCGATTTTTGCCAAGCGGCGGAATTCTTCCGGACGCAAAAGGTCGCTGCGCTTTAGCCAGTCCGTCACTTTTTCGGGCAGGCAATATACGCAGCGAAGATTGCATCGATCGGTGACCGAGATACGCAGATCTGTGGCCGTTCGACCGAAGGTGTCCAGAAGAAGAGGTTCGTACGTCAAATCAGTCAGTAACCAAGTCGAGCTGTTCAAGAATGTGAGGGACCAGTGGGCCGATCACGCTAATCGTGTCCTTCACGCCTCCGCGTGAACCCGGAGCGTTCACGATGAAGCACGGAGTTTCGCCCTGGCGGCTGACACCGACAAGGCCACGAGATAGTGAAGCAAGAGGGGTGTTGACCAAGCCGACCTGCGCAATCTGCATGGCGATCGCGTCCATGCGTGCGTCCAGAAGGGGAGCGGTGGCTTCGGGAGTGAGATCACGATCCGTAACGCCGGTTCCTCCGGTGGTCACGATGACGCGCGCGCCCTTAGTCATTGCATCGAGGATCGCATTTCGTACAGAAGCAATGCCATCGGGGACAACACGAACCTGATCGACAATAACGCCCCAATCAGCCAAAAGAGCAGCAGCTAGAGGTCCCGATTTATCTTCAGTTTCTCCGCGGAAGCAACGATCTGAAGCGGTAATTACCGCACCTGCGACAGTTCCTTCCATCTTCTGTAAACCCTTCTGCTGAATCTTCGCATGGGGGTCGGGACGTACCGGCTGAGCGTCAGAGCTATTACGCAAAACAAACCTCCCGAAATAGGTCCTTAAATGGCGTTTTTACAGTTGACAGGAATTGACGTTCTTGCAAGCGTTTTCGCGTAATTTCGCGTAATTCTTAATTAGAACGACTTGTCCCTTATATATTAGCGACAAGTATGCGTTTAGGTAGGAAAGGGAGAGTGTCAATGACTACCTCACATGCTGAATCGTCAGCCGCACCGGCGGAAAAACGAGCCAGTAAATATGTCCTTCAGGATTGGGAGCCGAACAACCCCGAAAAGTGGGATTCGAAGCTTGCATGGAGGACGCTGACTATCACCACGTACTCGCTCATTCTGGGCTTCTGCGTGTGGTTCCTGCCAAGCGCCATCGCGCCCAAGCTGACGCTTCTTGGATTCAACCTCAGTGCTTCTCAGCTCTACTGGTTGACCGCATTGCCCGGTTTGGCCGCAGGCCTTCTGCGTCTGGTCTACATGTTCCTACCCCCGGTAATCGGTACACGCAAGATGGTGGGCATCAGCTCACTGCTCTTCGTGATCCCCATGTTGGGTTGGTTCTACGTCGTCCAGGACAACACCACCCCCTACGCCGTTCTTCTGACGCTTGCCTTCATGTGTGGCATCGGCAGTGGGGCATTCTCCGGCTACATGCCCTCGACCGGCTACTTCTTCCCCAAGCGTCTGTCCGGCACGGCGCTCGGCCTGCAGGGCGGTATCGGTAACCTCGGTATGTCCGTCATTCAGTTGGTCGGTCCGATCCTCATGGGATTCGGTCTTTTCGGTCTGACTTGGCTGGCTCCCCAGACTCAGGTTGGCGAGCACGCCGGCGAGCAGATTTGGGTGTACAACGTCGCAATCTTCTTCGTCCCGTGGTGCATCATCGCCGCGATCCTCGCCTTCATCTACCTGCGTGATGTTCCGGTCAAGGCCAACATCAAGCAGCAGCTGGATATCTTCTCGAACCCGAATACCTGGTACATGACCATTCTCTATGTGATGACCTTCGGCCTGTTCTCCGGATTCTCCGCAGTCTTTGGCTTGCTCATCAACAACCAGTTCGGTCGTGCCTCCTCGATCGGTCTGCCCGTCCTGGGCGCGACCTTCGCCTTCCTCGGCCCGCTCATCGGTTCGATCATCCGTATGTCGTGGGGTCCCTTCTGCGACCGCATGGGTGGTGCAATCTGGACCTTCATCTCGGGCATTGGTATGGCTATCACCCTCGGCGGTATTGCGTGGGTTCTCTACAACCCCAAGGGCTGGACTGATTTCTACATCTTTATGGCGCTCATGCTGCTCATGTTCCTGTTCTCCGGCTTCGGCAACGCAGGTACCTTCAAGCAGATGCCCATGATCATGCCCGCGCGTCAAGCAGGTGGCGCCATTGGCTTCACCTCCGCGATCGCTTCTCTTGGCCCCTTCTTGGTCGGTGTTGCCCTTTCGGCAGTCGGCGCGAAGGGCGCATGGACCTTCTTCCTGGGTTGTGCAATCTTCTGCCTCTTGGCCTCGGCACTGTGCTGGCGCCAGTACGCACGCAAGGGCGCACCCTTCCCGGGCTGATTGCTCACCGATCTTTCGGGAGTGGCGGGCTCCGTTTCTCTCCCCGAGTTCGCCACCCCCGAATTTCATAACTTCACGAGCTGGCTGCTTCGCGCGGCTAGCACTCCCATCGAGCGGAATGTCCCGCTCGGATACCAACCGTGACACCGCCTCGGACAATCCCGAGGCCTTGCCGATGAGGAAGCACCACAATGATTGACCACAAACTTCTGACACTGGGCGGCCGACTTCGCCGCGGCCAGGTCAGTGCTGATGCCCGCCAGATGTTCCTGGTCGGCGGCCGCGAGGCCGATGCCTTTTATCGTCAGCGCTTTAGCCATGATCGCGTCGTTCGTTCTACTCACGGCGTGAACTGCACGGGCTCCTGCTCCTGGAAGGTGTACGTCAAGGACGGAATCATCACCTGGGAATCGCAGCAGGTTGATTACCCCTCGACCGGCCCGGATATGCCCGACTACGAGCCTCGTGGATGCCCGCGTGGTGCGGCCTTCTCTTGGTACGAGTACTCACCGACGCGTATTCGCCACCCCTACGTCCGTTCAGCGCTGCTTGAGCCCTACCGCGAGGCCAAGGCTCGCCTGGGTGATCCCGTTGAAGCATGGCGTGCAGTCACTTCCGACCCTGAAATTTCCCGCGCATACAAGCGTGCCCGTGGTAAGGGCGGCCTGGTCCGCACGACCTGGGAAGAAGCAATGGAGATTGTTGCAGCAGCGAATGTTGCGACCATTGCCGACTGGGGTCCGGACCGTATTGCCGGCTTCTCGGTGCTTCCTGCAATGTCGATGGTTTCCTTCGGTGCAGGTGCCCGATACCTTCAGCTCATTGGTGGCGTGAACCTCTCCTTCTACGACTGGTACGCAGACCTTCCCGTTGCCTCGCCTCAGGTTTTCGGTGATCAGACCGACGTTCCCGAGGCCGGTGACTGGTACAACTCGCAGTACCTCATCGTGTGGGGCTCAAACCTGCCGCTGACCCGTACCCCCGATGCTCACTTCATGACCGAGGCCCGCTACCACGGCCAGAAGGTCGTTTCGGTTGCCCCCGATTACTCGGATAACACGAAGTTCGCTGATGAGTGGCTTCGCGTGAACCCGGGTACCGATGGCGCTCTTGCAATGGCCATGGGCCACGTGATCCTCAAGGAATTCCACGTCGAGCACCCGACCGAGCGCTTCCAGGACTACATGCTCCGCTACACGGACTCGCCCTTCCTTCTGGAATTGGACGAGACCCCCGAGGGCCTGGTTCCCGGCAAGTTCCTCTCCGTTGCTGACGTTCCCGAGGCCGTGGATGAGGAAACCCGTAACCGCCCGAACCCCGAATTCCGCTTCCTTGTCATGGATAAGTCGGGCGCTGTGCGTGACCCGCGCGGGACTCTGGCCGATCGCTACACCGATGAAGGCAAGGGCAAGTGGAACCTCACCATGGAGGGCGTCGACGCGCGCCTGTCCCTCTACGAAGAAGGTTGCGAGGCCGTTGAGGTCAACCTTCCGCGCTTCGACTTGGTCGCAGACCAAGCTCCGACCGCGGCGGTTGGTGCGGGCGTCGTGACCCGAGGCGTCCCGGTTCGTCGCGTCGGTGGCAAGCTTGTCACCACCGTGTACGACCTCATGCTTGCTCAGTACGCTGTTCCTCGCCCGGGTCTTCCCGGTGTGTGGCCGACTGACTACACCGATGCCTCGACCCCTGGAACTCCCGCATGGCAGGAAGAACTCACCGGCGTTTCCGCTAACGCGGCAATCCGTATTGGCCGTGAATTTGCACAGAATGCGATCGATTCAAACGGTCGCTCGCAGATCATCTTCGGTGCGGGTGTCAACCACTTCTACCACGCTGACCAGATCTACCGCACGATGCTGGCTCTGACCACCTTCTGTGGAACCCAAGGCATCAACGGCGGCGGATGGGCACACTACGTCGGCCAGGAAAAGGTTCGTCCTCTGACCGGCTGGACCCAGTTCTCCTTCGCCCTTGACTGGCAGCGTCCCGCACGCCAGATGATCGCGACCGGTTTCTGGTATCTCACCACCGACCAGTGGCGCTACGACGGTCTGGGCGCTCAGCGCCTGGCCTCGCCTCTGGGTGGCCAGTCTTTCGGTGACCAGACGGTTGCCGACACCTTGGTCGAGGCTTCCCAGCGCGGCTGGATGCCCACCTTCCCCTCTTTCGACCGCTCCTCCCTGGAACTGGGACGTGCAGCCGAAGAAGCGGGCGTGAGTGTTGGCGAGTACATTTCGGGCCAGCTGACCGAAGGCTCCTTGAAGTTCGCGTGCGAAGATCCCGATAACCCGGTCAACTTCCCGCGTATCCTCTTCAACTGGCGTACGAACCTGCTGGGTTCTTCCGCTAAGGGTGCTGAGTTCTTCATGCGCCACATGCTGGGCGCAGATGATGATGTTCAGGCTGCCGAACTGGAAGCGGGAGATCGTCCCAAGTCGATGGTATGGCGTGATGCCCCCGCCGATGGCAAGCTCGACCTCATGGTCACTGCGGACTTCCGCAACACCACGACCACCCTGCACTCGGATGTCATTCTTCCCGCGGCCACTTGGTACGAGAAGTACGACCTCTCCAGCACGGATATGCACCCCTACGTGCACACCTTCAATGCTGCGATCAACCCGCCGTGGGATGCGCGTACTGACTTTGAGCTCTTCCAGGATCTCTCTGCCTACGTCTCGAAGATGGCCGAGGTTCACCTGCCTGAGCCCATGCAGGACGTCATTGCAGCTCCGCTCACTCACGATACGCCTGACGAACTGCTGACCCCCCACGGTCGCGTTGCGCCTCGTGAAGAAATTGGCTGGGTTCCCGGTGTGAACATGCCCAAGCTCATCCCTGTTCTTCGCGATTACCGCACGATTTCCGACAAGTACAACACCGTCGGCCCGCTCATTGAGAAGGCCGGAATGGCAACGAAGGGCCTTGCTTTCAACGCCCAGAAGGAAATCGACGAGTTCATCGCGATGGAAGGAACGCTGGATACCTTTATGGGGCCGCGTCCGCGAATGGACACCGACAAGCGAGCATGCGAGTTCATCCTTCGCTTCTCGGGTACCACCAATGGCTCCTTGGCCACCCGTGGTTTCAAGACCCTGCAAGAGCGTGTCGGCACCGGAAATATGGCTGAAATGGCTGAAGGCGACGAAGAAAAGCACGTCACCTTCAAAGATGTTCAGGCAGCTCCGGTTTCGGTTGTGACCAGCCCCGAGTGGTCCGGTTCGGAACACGGTGGTCGTCGCTACACGGCGTTTAGCCAAAACATCGAGTACCACAAGCCGTGGCACACGCTGACCGGTCGTATGCACTATTACTTGGATCACGACTGGATGCAGGCGATGGGCGAGTCGCTCCCGACCTTCCGTCCCCCGTTGGACCTGCACCACCTCTTGGGTGAGGCTGCCCCCGGCACCATGAGTCGTGATGGCCGAGGCCAAGCCGAGGTCGCCGTCCGTTACCTGACCCCCCACAACAAGTGGGCAATTCACTCGCAGTACTTCGACAACCTGTACATGCTCACCCTGGGCCGAGGCGGCCAGACCGTGTGGATGAGCCCGCAGGATGCCGAGAAGATTGGCGTGCGCGATAACGAATGGATTGAGGCTCACAACCGTAATGGTGTGGTTTCGGCTCGTGCGGTTGTCTCGCACCGTATTCCGGAAGGGACTGTGTACATGCACCACGCTCAAGAGCGCGTTGCAAACACTCCTTTGAATGAATCAACCGGGCGTCGTGGTGGTTCGCACAACTCCCTGACGCGCATCTTCTTGAAGCCCTCGCACCTGATCGGTGGTTATGGCCAGTTCACCTACGCCTATAACTACGTCGGTCCGACGGGTAACCAACGCGATGAAGTCACCATGATTCGTCGCCGTAGCCAGGATGTGGAGTTCTGAGGGTTAGCCCCCAGAAGTGAAGAGAGGGAATGAAACGATGAAGGTCATGAGTCAAGTTGTCATGGTGATGAACCTTGACAAGTGCATTGGCTGCCACACCTGTTCGGTGACGTGTAAGCAAGCGTGGACGAACCGCGAAGGTACCGAGTACATGTGGTTCAACAACGTTGAGACCCGCCCGGGTGTTGGCTACCCCCGCACGTGGGAAGATCAGGAACGTTGGAAGGGCGGATGGCGCCTGACCAAGTCAGGCAAGCTCGTTCCTCGCAGCGGTGGGCGTTTGAAGAAGCTCGCAACGATCTTCGCAAACCCCGATATGCCCGAGATCGACGATTACTACGAGCCCTGGACATACGACTACGATCGTCTGCTCCAGACCCCCGCAGGTGCGAAGGCAATGCCGACGGCGCGTGCGCGCTCGCAGATGACTGGTAAGACCATCGATACCATCGAGTGGGGTCCGAACTGGGACGATAACTTGGGTGGTTCGCTTGAGACCATGCACGAGGACCCGACGCTGTCCAAGATGCAGTCTCTGGTTCAGACGAGCATTGAAGAAGCCTTCATGTTCTACCTGCCGCGTATCTGCAACCACTGCTTGAACCCCACCTGTGTGTCGGCCTGCCCCTCTGGCGCGATGTACAAGCGTGAAGAAGATGGCATTGTTCTGGTTGACCAGGATGCCTGCCGTGGTTGGCGTATGTGCGTCTCCGGATGCCCCTACAAGAAGGTCTACTTCAACCACTCAACCGGTAAGGCCGAGAAGTGCACGCTGTGCTACCCGCGCATTGAAGTTGGCGAGCCGACGATCTGCTCGGAGACCTGCGTTGGTCGTCTGCGCTACCTGGGTGTTGTCCTTTACGACGCCGATCGCGTGACTGAGGCTGCTTCCGTGAAGGACGAGCAGGAGCTCTACTACGCTCAGCGTGATCTGATCCTGGATCCCAATGATCCCGAGGTCATCGCCGCAGCCCAGGCCTCTGGCATTCCGCGTTCCTTCATCGAGGCCGCGCAGAATTCCCCCGCCTACAAGCTGATTATCGACTACAAGCTGGCTCTTCCTCTGCACCCCGAATTCCGCACTCTCCCCATGGTGTGGTACATCCCGCCGCTCTCCCCGGTTGTGGATGCGGTGACCAAATCGGGTGCCGATGGTGAAAACCACAAGATTCTGCTGACCGCACTGTCCACCATGCGTATTCCGCTGGAATACCTGGCGGGGTTGTTCAGCGCTGGAGATACTCGCCCCGTTGAGCTTTCGCTCCGCCGCCTTGCCGCCATGCGTTCCTACATGCGTGACGTCAATATGGGGCAGCCCGTGGATCCTTCGATCCCCGAGTCCGTGGGTATGACCGAAGAAGAAGTTCTGGCCATGTACCGTCTGCTCTCGATCGCAAAGTACGAGGATCGCTACGTGATCCCGACCTCGCACCCCGAGGAAATGCGTACCCCGACCCCGTACCTGTGCCCGGTGGGCGAAGGTGCAGAGTCCGGCTGCGGTTCACACAAGGGTGGTAAGGTCCCCGTCTCGATTGGTCGGCGACCCGAATGAGTCAAAAGACCGCGACTTTCATTCCGACGCGTAACCCGGCTCCCGCGGTTCCAGTTGTGAACCAGAGCCGGGAGTCACGCGCCGCAACCTTCATGATCGCTGCTGCCCTTTTGGATTACCCGGGGCAGGATTGGGATGAGATCCTCGCTCAGATTGACTCCTCTTTGGGGCATGTCAGCACCGAGGCCGCTGCGGAGTTTTCGCAGTTCCTTGAGTGGGCACGAGGCAAGTCGCGTCGTGAGGTCGAAGAGGCCTACGTTGAGACCTTTGACCAGAAGCGTCGCTGCTGCTTGGAGCTGACCTACTACGCTACGGGTGATACCCGCCAGCGCGGTATCGCTCTGACCATTGTTCGCGACCTCTACGCCGCCGTTGGCTGGCAGTTAGAAAACGATCAGTTGCCTGACTACCTTCCCAATATTTTGGAGTTGGCGGCGCGAACCGAAGGTGAAGAGCACGAGCTGGTTGAGGCTATGCTGTCCTCGCACCGCGAGGGAATTGAGATCCTTCATGCTGCATTGCTCTCCCTGTCCTCTCCTTGGGCACATGTGGTCGCTGCCTTGCGAATGGCTTTACCCGAGGTGGATGACGCTACATTCGCTCGCATGCAGACTTTGGTCCGTCAGGGTCCCCCGACCGAGATGGTCGGCATGGCTGATCGAAGCGAGCTGCCGTGGCCCACCATTCAAACCCCTTCTTCCCTTGTTTCGCCCGCGGGTGAGAACGAACTCTAAGGATTGCCATGAACCTTTTCCTCTGGGGAGTGCTTCCCTACATTTCTTTCACCCTCCTTATCGGCGGGTTGATTTGGCGTTATCGCACCGATCAGTACGGGTGGACCTCGCGTTCATCTCAGCTTAATGAAGGCCGCATCCTGCGCCTCTCGTCGCCCCTATTCCACTTCGGTATTCTGGGTGTTGCTGCCGGCCACGTCATGGGTCTGGTCATTCCTCAGTCCTGGACCGAGGCAATGGGTGTAAGCGAGCATGCCTACCACATGGTGGCCATCATCGGTGGTGGTATTGCCGGCCTGATGACGCTGGTTGGTCTGTTCGGACTCTTGTATCGACGTATGGTCAAGAAGTCGGTGCGTCTGGCAACTAGCCGCAATGACGTCTTCATGTACCTTCTCTTGACCTGCGCCATCCTCTTGGGAGCTGCGGCGACTTTGACGACGCAGATCTTGGGTAAGCCGGGTGGATACAACTACCGTGAGACGATCGCAGTGTGGTTCCGTTCGATTTTCACGCTCCAGCCTGATGTCTCTCTGATGACGGATGTCCCGCTCCAGTTCAAGCTGCACATTATTGCTGCCTTCATCCTTTTTGCCGCATGGCCTTTCACCCGTCTGGTGCACGTCGTTTCGGCTCCGATTGCCTATCCGACGCGTCCTTATGTTGTGTACCGCTCACGTCGATCAGCGACTTCTACTTCTCGTCCCGCACGAGGATGGACGCCGGTTCGCGGTGGTGCTGCAGGCCCCAAGGCTCAGAGTTTCCCAGAAGATGATGCTCCCTATCAGGGTGCTTGATCTGTGCTGATGTGATCTGGGGCCTGTATGTGCTGACCCGCGCATACAGGCCCCAGCATTTGAAACGTATGGCAGCTAGTGGTTGCCCGTGCACTAGAATGTCAACCAAGTCCCTGAAGACAAGGAGTAGCTGTGACTAACGGCGAGGTGAAAACCGGTCCGATTGGCATCGAATACATGATCACCCAGTTGGCGACCGCATCCCCGGCGCAGCGTAAGGTTCTGCATACCCTTACCGATATTGGTCGCGAAGCAACCGTCGTCGAAATCGCCGATCACTTGGGGATTCACAAGAACTCGGTTCGCGAGACTCTTGTTCCCTTGGTCGAACAGGGCTTAGTTGTACGTCGAACTCACAATCCCGAAGGACGAGGCCGACCCGCGATGTACTACGAGATCGCGGTCATTGGAGATGCAGCGCGTCTTCAACGTCAGTCTTCGGAGCTTCTTCTTGCCGCGGCCTCGGCAATGGCTCAAACTCCGGACGATGGGGAAAGACTCGCTGACATCATGGGAAGGAATTGGGGACAGCAGTACGTTGATCTCATCCGTTCTTCCGGTGCGCTTGATGCCGCCCGTGACGATGAGGAAGCCCTGCTTTCTCTCCTTCGAGTTTTCCTTTCAACACGTGGTTTTCATGCAGTAAATGCGGAAGACGGTGGCCTCTCCATCCAATCTTGCCCCTACCTCAATATCGGCAACGATAAGATCCAAAACATCGTGTGTCGGATGCACGGTGCTGCGATTCGGCAGATTGTTGAAGAGCTCAGTGATGGTGACATGAGCATGACTTTGGTGCCCTTTGGCAATAGTTGTGGTTGCCAGGTTTTCTTTGAGGATATCCCGGTTCGAAAGGCCTCGGGCGAATAATTCATTCGACGCCTTTCCGCCTCTACGGAGAAATTTGTCTATTTTTGTCGATTAATTACAAAAAATGACAAAATCCGTTAAAATTAATTCATGCCTCATTACAAAGTTTCTACTCTTGCAACTCTCCTTGGCGTAAGTGATGACACTGTTCGTCGCTGGCTTGATGACGGGCTTGTGACCCGTGCAGATGGCGGTGAGAACTCAGGGCCGCTTCGTATCGATGGCGCATCGGTCGCAGCATTGATTAACAGTCAGCCTGATGTGCACCAACTTGCCCTTGGGCAGGAAACTCAGTCCGTTCGTAACCACCTTCAAGGTCTGGTTATCGCCGTCCACTCTGATCCGGTGATGAGCCAGGTTGACCTGCAGTGCGGTCCTTACCGTGTCGTTTCCTTGGTTTCGACCGAAAGCGTCCGCGAGCTGGGAATCGAAGTGGGTTCCATCGCCATGGCTCAAATCAAGGCAACAAACGTCTCTCTTCAGGTACCAAATGGAGGAAACCTGTGAAGCACTACAAGGGAATCGTCGCGGTAGCCGCGGCTAGCCTTCTTGCTCTTACCGCTTGCTCAGGCGGAAATGGCGCATCTGCAGACAAGCCTGCAAGCGCCTCGGCATCTGCTTCGACAGAAGCCGCAGCACCGGTTGAACTCAACGTTTTCGCGGCTGCCTCGCTGAACAAGGCATTCCCCGAGATCGCTGATACGGTCCTCAAGGAAAGCGATCCGAACATCAAGGTGACCTTCAACTTCCAGGGGTCATCCACCCTGGTTGACCAGATGAAGGAAGGCGCACCCGCCGATGTTTTCGCTTCTGCAGACCAGAAGAACATGACTAAGGCAAGCGATGCGAAGCTTGTCGATACTCCGAAGCCCTTCGCATCTAATGTCCTGACACTGATTGTCCCCAAGGGAAATCCTGCCAAGATCACCGGTCTTGATTCCTCTCTTGATGGCAAGAAGCTCGTTGTCTGCGCGCAGGGCGTCCCCTGTGGCAATGCGACCAAGCAATTGGCCGATAAGCTTGGCGTTACCCTGAACCCTGTTTCTGAAGAGCAGAAGGTGACGGATGTGCGCGCCAAGGTTGAGAGCGGCGAAGCCGATGCTGGTCTGGTCTATGCAACCGATGCCAAGGCTGCTGGCGATAAGGTCGAAATCATTGAAATCGCACGTGCAAATGAGGTTGTGAACTCCTACCCCATCGCTCTGACCGTTTCCACAAAGAACAAGGAAGCCGGACAGAAGTTCATTGACGCTGTTCTTTCCGAAAAGGGACAGGCAGTGCTGAAGAAGTATGGCTTCTCGGCACCGACTTCCGCGGATAAGGGCTGAAATCACCTTCGGCTACACACTGTAGTTTCAGAAAAATCTTATGACGAACAAGCACAGGCATGCGGGGATCCCGCGTTGGATCGCACTCCCCGCAACCTGTGCTGTTCTATTTCTTCTTGTTCCATTTATTGCGCTTCTCATACGCATTGATTGGGTTCAATTTCCCCATCTATTCACTCAGGCATTGGGTTCGCAGGCCCTTGCGCTCTCGCTGCGCACCTGTCTTGCCTCGACTCTTGCCTGCATTATTGTTGGTCTTCCCTTAGCGCTGGTGTGTGCCAGGGCGCGCGATACATGGTGGTCGCGAGTCCTGCGCTCCATGGTCACCTTGCCCATGGTTCTTCCTCCGGTCGTCGCGGGCTTGGCGCTCTTGATCACCTGGGGCCGCCGAGGTCTGATCGGTGCCTATCTGCAAATTTTCGGCATCAATATTGCTTTCACGACGGTCGCGGTCATTATGGCGCAGACCTTCGTATCCCTTCCTTTCTTTGTCTCTTCACTTGAAGGCGCATTGCGTACTCGCGGTTTCAATGAGGAACGCGTTGCGAGTGGGCTGGGAGCCTCGCCTTCTCGGACGCTGTGGTCGGTCACCCTGCCGCTGATGATCCCAGCTCTGGTATCTTCGACGGCCCTGGCCTTCTCGCGTGCGCTGGGAGAGTTCGGCGCAACCATTACTTTTGCTGGTTCCCTTGCCGGAGTAACCCGTACTCTTCCTTTGGAGATCTATCTTCAGCGCGAAGAATCAACCGATATGGCCCTGATGCTGTCTGTCATCTTGGTCTTTGTTGCGCTTGTCTTGGTTGGCGGCGCTTCAGCCTTTTCGCAGTGGTGGTATTCGCGCCTTCTGAGCGGGGGGCAAGCGTCTTCGTTTTCTCCCGATGCTTCCGCCGACGAGGCGAAAGTTCCCGCAGGGGCCTCGCGCTTGGCTACGGAGCCCGGCCACGGCCTCGGGAATGAAAAGGCAGGTGCGCAGGGCCAGCTTCCGCGCGTTCCCGTCCCTGGCGTGCGGATTGCGGGAACGCTTGCCGAGAGGCACATCGACGTTGACCTCACCTGCGGGCCCGGTGTCGTCACGGCCTTGATGGGACATAACGGTGCGGGAAAGAGCACGCTCTTGTCGGTGCTTTCTGGTGCCCTCTATGCGCCACAGATGACCTGCACCTGGCAGTGGCCAGATGGTACTTCAGGCCGCCTGCCGAAGATTGCAACCTTAGAGCAGAAGCCCGTTTTATTCCCCCATATGAGTCTGCTTGCCAATGTTGCCTTCCCCTTGCGTTGCGCCGGCATTTCCCCTGCCGAGGCCGAGTCCCGCGCACAGGAGGCCCTGGCCTCTGTGGGGTTGGCACCTTTTGCCCAGCGTCGTCCGGCGCAGGTGTCTGGTGGGCAAGCTCAGAGGACTGCATTGGCTCGTGCGCTGGTTGTTGCCCCCGATGTCTTGTTACTTGATGAACCGATGGCGGCGCTCGATGTCGAGGCCGCGCGTGGCCTGCGTGAGTTGATTGCACAACGATTCCTTGGACGAACTGTCATCATGGTGACACACCAGATTGAGGATGCTGCAGCACTCGATGCGCATATCATCGTCTTGAAGGGTGGCCGCCTGCTTCGCAAAGGGCCGTGGCGAGAATTGATCCACCAGTCGATGTCGCGTGCGGATGAGAGCGATTCGGTGCTGTTGGCAATGGGGCTGAGTGCATTGGAGAGGGCGCTCGGACAGGAGTAAAAGTGAAAACGCTGTCGCTTCGTTCAATGAGTCGGCGCGCTACGGTCCACCTGTGGCTTTTCATCATCACTGCGATCGCTGGACCACTCTTCTACCTGGAGTCTCCAAAATTATGGTCTTTCGCTTTGCTGAGCTGGGCTCTGGTGTGTGCGACGCCCATCGTTGTTGCGATCGTATTGATTCCGGTGATTAAACGCTGTGCACAGGGAAGCGCGCAAGATGCGCTGAGGTTTCGGCGTCGCTTGTCTCCACGGATGTCCAAGGTGGTCTGTGTCGTGCTGGTAACCATTAACTGCGGTCTTATTGGAATGGGGTCCGTCTTATCCGCTCAAGTGGTGGCAGATGCAGTGTCGGGTAGTGAGGAACTCAGCGTGCGTTGTGTGGCGCATAAAGAAGAGACCTCAACTGTTATGCGAAGGAGAAGCTCAAAGGTTCGCATATTTATCACTCATGCCACCTTGCTGAAGGAGACGGGCGAAGAGATCAATGTGAAGTTCACTGACGGTACGAACTACACGAATACCCATGCATATAGACAGCTTCGAAAGCACTGCGCCTACGAGGATGAATTTACAGTTTCGATGTATCCCCGAACACGTGTGATCACAAGCGTCAGTGAGGTCCGCGGATAGGTCTTTGTTGGTCTTTGTGCAGATACATAAACACTGTGGGGCCGGCTTCGCCGGCCCCACGTGCATCCCATCAACACAATATGCGTTCTAAACAGCGTCCCTCAACAGGTAAAAGGAGACGGGGCCTTACGACCCCCGATGTCTGATACTGAAAATCTACGGGCGTAATCTGTACTTGATGTGGGTTATAGCTATGAATCAGCTATGAAACATTTGGCTTATGCAGCGTTATATTTCGCCGATCGCGTCATTGCCTAGGTGGTATCGCCGTCGTTAGAAAAGGCGGCTAACATGGGGAGATCTACATCAAATGATTAATCCGCCTACCCCGGCCGCAAAGATGCATTCCTTTGAAGGTCTACGGGTAGGTTCCTATTACACGCAGTAATTTTTCGGGGGTCCAGCGCTAGATGTCGACTGTTCGTACTTTGTTGAGAAGCGTGCGTGAGTATCGTCGCGCTTCGCTTCTGACGCCGCTGTTTGTTACGGGAGAAGTCATTCTTGAGTGCTTCCTCCCCTTGGTTATGGCGTCCTTGGTCGATCACCTTCAGGGTGGTGCGCTCACCCCGGTCGTGCGCCTCGGCATCTTCATGCTAGTCATGGCGATGTTCTCGCTCCTTTTCGGTATCCTCGCTGCACGCTTCGGTGCGACCGCAGCAGCCGGGCTAGCAAAGCATCTGCGTCAAGACCTCTTCTTCAAGGTTCAGGACTTCTCTTTCGGAGATGTCGATCGTTTCTCAACATCGTCCCTCGTCACCCGTATGACGACCGACGTGACCAACGTTCAAAACGCCTACGGCATGATTATTCGCATTGCCGTTCGTGTCCCGCTGATGGTCGTCTTCTCGGTGGTTATGGCACTGCGCATTAACTGGCGTATGTCCTTGATCTTCCTGATCATGCTTCCGTTCCTAGCGGCAATCATGTTCGGGCTCATTATTTACATCTTCCCCGTTTTCCGACGAATCTTTAAGAAATACGATGCCCTGAACAACTCGGTCCAGGAAAATATTGCTGGTATTCGCGTCGTGAAGTCCTTCGTAAACGAGGACTATGAAAAGACGCGTTTCAAGGAGCGTTCCGAAGAAGTCCGCGCTGACTTCACCTTTGCTGAAAAGATCATGGCTCTCAACACCCCCGTCATGATGTTCTTCATCTTTGGTGCGATCATGCTGGTTGACTTCATTGGTGCGCAGATGATTGTGGCGTCAGGCGGCAGCGAATTGACCACCGGCCAACTATCAGCACTGATTACCTATGGGATTCAGATTCTCACGGCCATGATGATGTTGGCCTTTATTTTCATTATGGTGACGATCGCCGCAGAATCCGCACACCGCATTGCTGAGGTACTTCAGTACGAATCTCCGTTAACATCCCCCGAATATGGAATCCGTGAAGTCCCCACAGGTGATATCACCTTTGAAGGTGTGACCTTTAAGTATCGCGAAGACTCTGAACGTCCCGCGCTTGAAAACATCACTTTGGATATCCCCGCAGGATCGACTCTGGGCATCGTTGGTGGAACGGGTTCAGGTAAGACCAGCTTGATCCATTTGATTCCGCGACTGTATGACGTGACGGAAGGTAGGGTCACCGTTGGCGGGATCGATGTGCGTGACTACCGCCTCGAGCCCCTGCGTGATGCGGTGTCCGTTGTCCTTCAGAAAAACATTCTTTTCTCTGGAACGATCAAGGAAAACCTCCGTTGGGGTAACCCCGAGGCAAGCGATGAAGAAATCGTGCGAGCCTGTGAACTTACACAGGCCGACGAATTTGTCCGTCAGTTCCCCGATGGTTATGACACCATGATCGAAAGGGGTGGCTCGAGCCTTTCGGGTGGCCAAAAGCAGCGTCTGTGCATTGCACGCGCCTTACTGAAGAAGCCCAAGATCTTGATCCTTGATGACTCGACCAGCGCGGTTGATACTCGAACTGATTCGCTGATTCGTCAGGCTTTTGAAACGGAAATTCCGGATACGACAACAATCATCGTTGCGCAGCGCATCTCTTCGGTCCAGCATGCTGATCAAATCATCGTTTTGGATGACGGGCGTATCAAGGAGCACGGCACTCACCAGGAACTCCTCGACTTGGGTGGCGAGTATCGCGAACTTTACGACACTCAAAACAGCACGAATGAAAGCGAGGTGGCCTGAAATGTCGGTTGAACGCTACGAAGAAGAACAGGCAGATCAGATTGCCGCTCACGCTCCCACATCGGTAGAAGCGCTTCCGCAGGATCAAGCTGAGAAAGCGCGCGAGGAAAGCCAAAAACAAAAAGAGGGTGCGGCCTCGGGAATGAAAGATCCCAACAAGCTTGACGGAGTGCCGCGTCCTTTCGGAAGGCTGATGAGCTATCTGTGGGCAAACTACAAGGTCCACTTGAGTGTTGTCGGCATCTGTATTGTGATTTCGGGTATTGCTTCTGCGGTTGGGGCGATCTTCCTCCAGCAAATCGTTGACCGCGTTATTCTCCCGGGCATGGAACAGGGTCTTCCTGCGGTTATGCCGACCTTGATCCGCATCGTTACCGTGATGGGGATTGTCTTCGGTTCGGGAATCGTGTGTTCCTTCATCTACACGCGGCTGATGGCGATTGTCACTCAGGGCACGCTCAAGAAAATGCGTGATGACATGTTCGATCGCATGGAGACGCTTCCGCTGAAGTTCTTCGATACACACCCTCACGGTGCGGTCATGTCGACCTACACAAACGATACGGATGCGATTCGTCAGCTTATTGGGCAATCGATCCCAACCCTGATCCAGTCCGCACTCACGATCCTTGCGTTGACAATCACTATGCTCAGCTACTCGCTGTGGCTCACTCTTCTTGTTGCGGCGGCGACCATCGCAATGTTTGGCGTGACAAAGAAAATGGGTGGCGGTTCAGCGAAGTTCATGGTTGCGCAGCAACGCTCGCTGGCTGAAGAAGAGGGCTACATCGAAGAGATGATGGATGGCCAAAAGGTCATTAAAGTCTTCAATCACGAAGATGCTGTTAAGCATGACTTCCTGAGCTACAACCACCAGCTATTCAACGATTCAGAACGCGCGAATCAGTACGGCAATATGCTCATGCCAACCCTGGGCAATATCGGAAACATCCTTTATGTTGCCATTGCCCTGATCGGCGGCATCATGGTTGAGCTCCAGACCCCGAATTTCGGTTTCGCCGGTATGGGCGCAATCACCGTTGGTGTCGTCGTTTCCTTCCTCGGGATGGTCCGTAACTTTACACAGACGCTGGGGCAGGCCTCGATGCAGGTCCCGATGATCGCCCTGGGTCTTGCGGGTGCTTCCCGAGTCTTTGCTTTGATGGAGCAAGAGAGTGAAGAAGACGAGGGCTACGTGACCCTGGTTCGCGCGCGGGTTGATGAAAATGGCAATGTCCATCCCACTGAAGAACGTACCGGTGTATGGGCATGGCGACATCCGCACAGCGATGGAACGGTCACCTACACGCGCCTGCGCGGTGAGCTGGTCATGGAAGACGTCGACTTTTCCTACGACGGGAAAAAGACGGTTCTTCACGACATCTCGCTGTGGGCAAAGCCCGGGCAGAAGATCGCTTTTGTCGGTGCAACGGGCGCCGGCAAGACGACCATCACGAACCTGATCAATCGTTTCTACGATATTGATGACGGCAAGATCCGCTTTGATGGCATCAACATCAGGAAGATTCATAAGCCTGATCTGCGTCGCTCGCTGGGCGTCGTGCTTCAGGACGTGAAGCTCTTTACCGGTACCGTCATGGATAACATTCGCTTTGGGCGGTTGGATGCGACCGATGAGGAATGCATCGCAGCAGCAAAGCTTGCGAATGCTCATTCCTTCATTGAGCGCCTTCCCGATGGCTACCAGACCGAGCTCAGTGGCAATGGCTTAAACCTCTCGCAGGGGCAGGCGCAGTTGCTGTCGATTGCGCGTGCAGCGGTCGCCGATCCGCCAGCGATGATCTTGGACGAAGCGACCTCATCGATTGATACGCGTACCGAGTCGCTGGTCCAAAATGGCATGGATAACCTCATGGAGGGTCGTACGGTCTTCGTCATTGCACACCGCCTGTCAACGGTCCGTAACTCCGACGCCATTATGGTTCTGGATCACGGCCGTATTATTGAACGTGGAAGCCACGACGAACTGATTGCTCAAAAGGGCGTGTACTACCAGCTGTACACCGGTGCTTTCGAGCTTGAGTAATTACATAGATCCCATGCAACGAATACGTTGAGGGGAAGCAGATGCAGTGTGGGGCCGGCGGTTTTCCGCCGGCTTCACCTTTAAGGGGTTGGAATGCAGATTCACGGTGCTGTCCCGCAGGAGGCTTTTGCGGGGGAACTTCCGCAGGGAGTGACCTGTGTGGGGATCCCTACGTCCGTGGGCGTACTGACTGCCGCTTTCATTGACGAGGCCGTCGCTGCCATTGCTCCCGAGGCGGAGAGCGCGTCGCTGGTCCATGAGGGGCCTCGCGCTGGCGAGCAGCTCGAGTCTGTTCCTGCGCTTCTAGTTCCGGGGTTTACGGGCTCTAAGGAAGACTTCACTCCCTTTTTGCCGTATCTGGCCGAGCGTGGACGCAGCGCCTGTGCTTATTCGCAGCGTGGGCAGGCGGATTCTGCGGCGCCTAAAGGCGTTGAGAATTATCGCTTGGCTGACTTTGTCGGTGACCTGATTGAGGTTGCTCGCGCGATGGGTGCAAGCGAGCGACCAATTCACCTTCTGGGACATTCATTTGGCGGTGTGATTGCCAGACAAGCTGCAGTGGTTGCACCTGAACTATTCCGTTCCGTGACATTGTTTTCTACGGGTCCTCGGCCGCCTGAATCGATGCGTTGGACCCCTCTGCGTCAGCGTCTTTTATCCACGACAACGGGAAAGAAACTATTGGCCTGGTACATTTCCCAGTTCTTGAGCAGTGATCCTCGGGACGAGCTGATTGCTGAGCGCGCGATGATCACCAGCGAGGACTCGCTCATGGGTGCGGCTTTCATTTTGGCGCGTTATCCGGATGTATCGCTTCCCTTGCGTCAAAGTGGGCTTTCTGTTTTGATCACTCACGGAGTGGGGGACACAGTTTGGCCCGAGCAGATGCATCGTGAAGAAGCTGCGTTATTGGGTGCGCGTTATGAGGTGATCACAGATGCAAAACACAGCGCTCAATTAGAAAATCCGGCTGCATTGGCGGATGTTTGTGCTGCGTTCTGGGCTGATGTAGAGGCTGGGAGAAACTGAGAGCTTAAACAATGTCCCTCTTGTAAGCGGCTTTGGAACCGCCCACAAGAGGGACGCAGTGCTATTTGGGCGCTCAGTGGAAGACGCGGGCCAGGAATTCCTGCGTCTGAGGCATCTTCGGATTATCGATGACCTCCTGAGGAGTGCCCTGTTCAACGATCTTTCCGCGTTCCAAGAACACCACGCGGTCTGCTACTTGGCGTGCGAAACCGATTTCATGGGTTGCCATAAGAATCGTGGAACCCGAATCCTTGACTTCACGAACGAGGTCAAGAACTTCGCCGACCAGCATGGGGTCCAATGCTGAGGTGATTTCATCGAGCAGAAGAAGCTCGGGATTGGTTGCAAGTGCGCGAACAATAGCGACGCGCTGCTGCTGGCCACCCGAAAGTCGATCGGGGTATTCCTCGGCTTTTTGAGCAAGACCAATACGCTCCAGCAATTCCAGCCCACGCTTTGTTGCGCGTTCAGGTGCCCACCCGTGGACTTTGCGCGCAGCGAGTGTCACGTTATCGATCACTGACATGTGCGGGAACAGGTTGTAGTGCTGGAACACGACACCGATCTGCCCGCGAACCTTATCGGCGTTGATGCTGGGGTCGGTGATGTCTATTCCGGAGAGGAAAATTTGACCGTCGTCGACGCGCTCAAGCAGGTTCGCGCAGCGAAGGAGGGTCGATTTACCTGAGCCTGAGGCTCCCAAGAGCACAACGACCTCGTGACGGTGAACGTCAAGATCTAGGTGGCGCAAAACAATGTTGGAGCCGAAGTGCTTGACGACGCCCTGAACAGAAAGGACGGGGTGTTCTGCGGAAGTTGCCAAGCTTTCGCCGGGGGTGGTGGTTTCCGTGCTCATCAGACGGTGCCTCCCATCTGCTCGCGCTTACGTAGTCGAGCCGTGTACCAATCGGACAGGCGAATGAAGGGGAAAGACAAAACGATGAAGAGGAGGCCCGCGACCACGTAGGAAGTGAAGTTATAGGTCGTTGCCTGCTGAACCTGTGCTGCGCGGATCGCGTCAGTAGCACCCAGAACAGAGATCAGGCCCACGTCTTTTTGCATGGAAATGAAGTCGTTCATCAAAGCCGGGGTGACCTTACGAACTGCCTGCGGCACGATGATGTGGCGCATGGTTTGTCCGTGGGTCAGGCCCAGAGAACGCGCTGCATAGCGCTGCGAGGGGTGGATCGATTCGAGGCCAGCACGCAGAACCTCGGAAACGTATGAGGTGTAGGTGATGACCAGGGCGATGGTCCCCAGGAGCGTCACATCGATACGCCGGGAGGGATTCAAAGCTGGAATACCGAAACCGATGATGTACAGGACCACAATGAAGGGCACACCGCGGAAGATGTCCGTGTATGCGGCAGCAAGGAAACGGATCGGGAAGAATACCGGTCCACCCAAGGTACGTGCGGCAGCGAGGAGGGTCGCAAAGATCGCGACGCCAGTTGTTGCAACCAGCAGCATGCGGATGTTGAGCCACATACCGGAGAGGACTGCAGGGAAGGAGCTCTTCGCGTATTCCCAGTTGAAGAAGGTTTGTTGGGTTGTCTTCCACCCCGGAGACGAGGCCAAGATGACAACGATGAGTGCCGCGATGATCAGAGTGGAAATCGCGGAGATCAAGAGTGAGCGAGTGGTGCGCTTGCGCCGGTAACGACGGCGCTGGCGCTCGACCTCAGAAACTGGGAATTCAGCCATGGGGTCTGCTGAGTGGGAATCGGTGAGCACGAGGTCCTCTGAGTGGGTTTCGAATGCATGAAGCAATCAGGACAAGGGGGATGAAAATTCTCCGGCTTGGGACGAATCCCAAGCCGGAGAAGAAAATCACTGCTGGAAGATCGGAGCGGATGCTGCGTCGGCCAGCCACTTCTTCTGAAGTTCAGCCAGGGTGCCGTTATCGCGCAGCGTGTCAACTGCCTTGGTGACCGCGGGGGTCAGAGCGCTTCCCTTCGGAAGCAGCAGACCGAAGTTGTTGCCATCCTCGTTCGCGGTGAACTGGCCAACCACGGTGCCGTTCTCAACCTGGGTTGCGATGATGTTGAATGCGGTGGGCAGGTCCACGACGATTGCGTCAACCTGGCCGCCCTTAAGGGCCTGGACCACGTCAGCAGAACCGTTGAAGATCAGCGGATCGGTGCTGGGCTTGAGCTTGTTCATCACGTAGTTCTGAGAAGTCGTACCGGTCTGAACGCCGAACTTCAGCTTCTTCAGGTCTTCAATGCTCTTGGCCTCGGCAGCGGGGGTGCCCTTCACGGCGACAACCGCTTCGGAGGTTGTGTAGTAGGGGCTGGAGAAGTCCACTGCCTGCTTGCGAGCATCGGTAATGGAGAACTGCTGGATGTTGAAGTCCCAGTCCTTTGCGCCAGGAGCGATTGCCGAATCGAAGGTCGTACGCTTCCATACGACCTGATCCTTCGAGAAGCCCAGCTTCTCGGCGACTGCGTAGGCAACTGCGGCCTCGTAGCCTTCACCGGATTCGGGGTTGTCGTTGAGGACCCAGGGGGTGTAGGCCGGATCGCCGGTGGCGATGGTGAGCTTACCCTTGGTGACGGTGGGGAGTGCTTCGCCGGTTGCATTAGCATCGGCGGTTGCGGAAGTTGTGCTGCTAGAAGTGGTTCCGCCCGCGCATGCACCCAGCGCCATGACGGCAGTTGCTGCGATTGCGACGAGTGCGGACTTGCGGAAACGGATCTTGGGACGAACCACGTGTGCTCCCTATGAAGATATTGGGACAGAACAATTTTGAGTGCTTGTCAACCCATGGGTAAAGCACCCACGCTCTAAGGCTAAGGGCAACTACGCGCTAATGGAAAGAGATAGTCTCAAACTTGAGATGTGAGATATGGCCTGCGTGAATCCTCGCTATGATGGATCTAATAACCGAGGGCAGATCCGATTGGATCTGCCCTCTGATTTATGTGACGCCCGAGGTCACTTACCAAGCTTGTCCTTGATGTCTGTGACGACGCCCTCGGCCTTTTCAACGTTTTCTTCACGGACGGTTTCCGTGACCTTCTCGAGGCCTTCTTCAGCCTGCTTCTTGATGTTTTCCAGATCCACGGCGGACTCATCCAATAGTGGTGTTTCCAGCTCTTACCGGAACGCCTTCGATAAAAAAGCGGGAATCGATGCATTCGTGAGCGAATTGCTGTGCTTCTGCTCCTTCGTTCCCCCCAAGTGCGGGCGGTCCGTCGAGAACGAGGATCGCGAGGCCGTGGATGTACGCCCAAAGTGTCGCTTCTGCGCGCGGATCCTCGCTGCCATAGGCAATTTTTGCGAGGCGGTGGAGCTGGGAACGCGCTGCTTGGCTGGCCTGGACAAGCTCGGGGTGTGAGTCGGGATCGTACATGTCAGAGCGAAACATGATGCGAAAAACCCCTGGATTTTTAAGCGCGAAAGTCAGATATGCGTGTCCTGCTGCGCGTGTCGTCTCCTGAGGAGTTGCCCCGGCGCTGGCGCGAAGTGCTTCGCTGAGCGCTTTTTCCAAGGCGAGGAATCCCTCTGTAATGAGTGCTGCAAGGATTCCCTCTCGGCTTTTGAAGTGGTGGTAGGGAGCTTGGTGTGTGCATCCGGCTCGCCTCGAGACCTCACGCATGGACAGAGAGGCGGGTCCCCCTTCGTTGAGGAGTTCTCCGCTGATCGCGAGGATCGTTTCGCGTAGGCCGGGGGCTTCGCTTGAGCGTGTCATGGCATCAGTATAGGGGAAATATACCGTTACTACTTGACAGTGTCTAGGGGTGCATGATTCTATTACTAGACACTGTCAAGTAGGAGGGGTGTGTATGTACGACGCAATTGTGATCGGTTCAGGAATAGGTTCACTGACAACCGCAGGACTGCTCGCAGGAGTGGCGAAGAAGCGGGTGCTCGTCCTCGAAAAACACTCCACCCCAGGGGGACTGACCCACGCTTTTCGACGCCAAGGCGCGAGCTGGGATGTCGGATTGCACTACGTCGGCGACATGGCTCAGGGGACTCGGCCTCGTCAAATCATTGACTACCTGACGGGCAAGAAGCTTTCGTGGGTGCAGATGCCCGATAGCTACGATCGCTTTTATCTCCCAAAGCTCGGGGTGAATCTCGATGTCCCCTCGGAAGCCGCTCTCTATCGCCAGCGACTTGAGGCTCTCTTTCCGAAGGAAAAACGCGCACTGAAGCGCTATTTCAAGGATGTTGCGCGGGCGTACTCATGGATGACGCTCAATTATGTTCGTCAGGTTGTCCCGCAGAAGGTTGCGCCTCTCATCGCTTTGGCGCAGAAATTGCACGCATCGCTCGCATGTGAAACGACGGCGCACTATATGAATCGTCGTTTTCGCGATCCGGTGTTGAGAACTCTCCTGACAACACACTGGGGAGATTACGGACTCGAACCTGAGCGCAGTGCTTTTGTCGCCCATGCGATGATCGTCGGCCACTACATGAATGGAGCGTGGTTTCCCCAGGGAGGAAGCGGGCAAATCTCACGAATGATCGAAGAAAAGATACGCGCTAATGGGGGAGAGATTCGTATCGCACAAAGCGTCGAAGAAATTCTTATTGAAGACGGTCGCGCGGTGGGGGTTCGCGTCACAGATACTTCTGGGGCGCAGCCCGTGACTTATGAAGAGCACGCACCGATCATTGTTTCCGGAATTGGAGCAGAGGAAACATATAACCGTTTGCTTCCCACCCAGGGGAGCACCGGAAAACTCACGGAAGTGATACGCGAAAAGATCGCGCGAATGGGACGCGGAGGGACAGCGGTCATTGTCTACCTCACTCTTGACCACTACCCAGAAGGAATCGACGGCTCCAACATCTGGGTCGATGAAAGTGATAACTTGCAGACTCCGTCGACCTTGACCGCGGCGCTGATGGAAGGTAATCCCCAAACGGCCTTTATCTCCTTCCCAGGGATGAAAGCAGGAGAAAAGCACGCGACTGCCGAGATTGTTTCCTTCGTTGAAGCCGGCGCCTTCCATTCCTGGGAGGACACAGCGAAGGGGGACAGAGGACGTGACTACGACTTGCTCAAATCAACCATGGCGCGGGGATTGATCGCTCTCGTTGAGCGCACTCTCCCAGGCTTTGCGAACTCCGTTCGCTACGAAGAAGTCGCAACTCCTCTCACCATCGAGCACTACACCTCTCATTCAAAGGGGTGCTTCTACGGCCTTCCTCTAACCCCGCAACGACTTAATGCGGGGCTGACCACCCCAGAAACACCGATCCCGGGGCTCTTCCTGACGGGCCAAGACGCGGGATTTCCCGGAATTGTCGGGGCAACAATGGCGGGGTGGACAAGTGCATGTCGAATCCTCGGTCCAAAGGGGTATCTGCAGATCAATCAGAGCCTGCGCGGCGACCCGGAGAGCGCATGTGAAACCTGCGATCAGGAAGCAGTACAGGATCAGGCGTCCCACAGTGTGCCACGCCTTCACGCTCAGGTCGTTTACGCGGAATGGCTAAGCCCCCATATCCGAAACATTGTCCTCAAGCTCCCTTATTCGCAGGAGTGGAACCCAGGCCAATACGCACTTATCCGGGTTGCTCCCTTTGAGTGGCGTCCGTATTCCCTAGCAAGCGCGTCTGGACAAACTGTCCGTTTCCTCATCGATGTGAGAACCAATGGGAAAGGAGCCTCATTCGCGCGCGGCCTGCAGCCTGGAGAGGAGGTTGAACTCCAACTCCCATTGGGAAATTTCGAAATTCCCAGTGAAGAACGCGGAAACGACGAGGCTACCAGACGCCGCAGGATTTTCATCGCGACAGGAAGCGGGATTGCCCCATTTTGTGCTGCCTTTGAGAAAGGGATCCGCGCTGACGACCAACTGCTCTTTGGATGTACAACCGCAGACGAGGATCTCACCCTACGACTTGAAACACCGATACCTCCGGTGATTCGCTGTATGACGCGTGAGCCGAGCGATACCGCATTTAAGGGCCGCGTCACAAACTACCTTCGTACGACAGGTATCGATCAAAGTGCCGACTACTACGTGTGCGGCTCACCAGCCATGGTCGCCGATGTTCGTCGCGTGATCAGAAGCGGTGGGGGACGCGTCTACTGTGAATCCTTCTAAACTGGCAAATCTCCTATTCGCTCGCCGAAGCCAATTTCCAATCCTCGAAAGAGAACTCGGGCGAGACAACGCAGGTGGCAAGCGCCGCTTGGCCTCGAGCAAAAGTTCGCTGCCACGAACCGGCGGGAACAAGGAATTGCACGGGGTTCGAAGGTACAGAAGGAAAGAGTTCCTCTTCCTCAGCAGCCGGCGATCCTAAGATCACGATCTGCGGCTCGGAACTTGGAGCCTCGCCATCTCCGCCGAGGTGAATCTCCAAGGCTCCCGGTCCCGACCAGATCCACAGCTCATCGGAGTGCACCAGGTGCCAAGCAGCTTCCTCGTCGCGATCCAATACGAAGAGGATTGCCGAGGCCGTGGCTCGCTGTCCGCGAGGTGTTTCCACATGCGTGGGTGCGGTCCACGTGCGGCGGAAGTGGCCGCCCTCGGGGTGGGGCGCAAGGCCGAGTTGTGTCACAAGCGTGGAAGCGAGAGGACTTAGGCTACTCATTGGACGTCTCCATCAAAAATGTCGCTGAAACGTGGATCAACCCAGCGAAGGTTTCCGTCAATAATCGTTGCAATTTGGCGGGAAGCGCCGTTTTGGACGAGCTCTTCGATGGTGTCGACGATCGTCGTGACGGGTACATCGAAAAACAGCATGTCTGCGACCGCGCCAGACTGAAGCTGGCCCACGCGTTGAGAACCCGTCGACAATCCCAATGCAACAGCACCGCCCAAGGTTGCGGCATGCAGAAGACGGCGACCCAAATCGCTTTCCGAATATCCCTGAGCGCGCGCAATCCTATAAAGCAGCGCAACGTCCTCCATGACATCCAAACTGGGTGAGGATGACAAAGAGTCCGTACCCACGGCCAACAAGTTGCCCTCATTCAGGTAGGCGGCAACGGGAGGCGCGTCCAAGCCGATGACACGATTCGAGCGTGGACACAAAGCAACAGCAGTATTGCGAGAACGTAGGCGACGTCGGTCATCCGCGGTCATGTATACGCCGTGTGCGACATGGCAATCAGGCCCCAAGACACCCAGTTGATCAACGAATTGTGTTGCTGAGAAACCCCCGCCCAAGGAGCGCATCTCTGTGAAGGAGGTCGATGCTCCACTGCGCCATAAATCGTCCAATTGAGCGGTCCGGCCTTCTTTCCATTCGGCCTCGGAATGGGACTCTCCCAAGTGAATGTGCAGGCGGAGGTTACGCCGACGCGCAAGATCGGGAAGATCCAAAAGTGGTTCTGCATCCAATGAATACGGGGCGTGCGGGGAAATGCCGATCTGCGGGGGAGTGGGCATCGCATCCAAGGAAGCGTTGACGCTTGCCGGACCGCGGGCCGCCCAATCTTCATTCGACCACCCCATGACTTCCCAGTAGGCGACGCCGTGCAGGCCCAGGTCGTGGAGTGCGCTCGCGGCCTCGGGGTCGGTGACAACGTCAGCAGCGCTGGTTGTCCCATAACGGATCGAGAGGCGAGCACCACGCGCGGCCTCGGCCTTCCAATCAAACTCCGTGTGGTCATAGACCGCGTCGAAAGCCTGCGCCCACGAGGGGAAACCCGTGTAACGTTTCGCCCCAACTTCCGCCATTCCCGTGTACTGCAGGTGGGTGTGCGCATTGACAAGGCCCGGCATGAGTACCCCGTCCACGTGGTGCTCGACGAAAGAACGTCCAGCCTGTTCAAGGGCGTGGAGCACCCAATCGCGCGAACCGACGTGCTCAATGCGTCCATCAAAAACCGCGATTGCGCCGTCAAGAACAGAAGGCGCGGTGATGGGGATGACAAGACCCGCAGAATAAACGTGAACTACATCAGAATGTGGGGAGACCGGACGGATCTGTGCGTCATCTGGGGTAACTGTCGACATAGGACTATTGTGCATTGCCGACACCGCGCAGTGCATCAAGCGCAGCTTGAGCCACCGCATTATCGGCCTGGACGGGAAGGTTATGGAGACCGGGGACAAGTTCGTCTGCGTGCGTGAGTAGCTCAGTGAGCGCCGCGACTTGGACCCCGAAACTCATGTCCATGATCTCGATGGGATTTCCTTCGCCGGCTGTGTAGTTGATGCCTTCTCCCTTTTCTAGGAGGCGTAGGGACTTGCCCGTGGGATCGGTCAAATGCTGGATGTGTGCGGCACCGGCCTCGCTCAAAGTCCACCCCGCGGCCAGCGCCTGCTCGACCTCAACTTCGCCGACCACACCGCCTGCGACGGTGACGATCGCGTCTTCGGGAAGAGCCTCAAGCGCACTGAGAGGAATGGTCGAGGGCTCTCCCGTGGCGGACATCAAAAGCCCCGCCGTGGAGGCGACCTCGCCGATGGCATCGACTGCGAAACCATCCATTCGTGCTTGGAGCGCGCGGACGGGGTCCAGCTCAACGACACTGACACGGGCTCCCAGGGCGCGAGCAAAGCGCGCGCATCCCTTTCCGACATCGCCATAGCCAATGATTCCGACCTTCATCCCAGGAATTGGGGCGCCGAGGCCGTCGGGGTCAATGATGTCAAGGACAGTTGTCCAGCATGATTGACCGGTGCCGTAAGCATTATCGAAGAGCGTCTTTGAGCGTGCATCATTGCTGGCAATCACGGGGATGCTCAGGGGGAAATGGCGCAATGGCCGCAGGCCTGATGTCGTTTCCTCGGCCGCACCGATCATGGCTGACAGCGCTGTCGGTGCACGCTTGGGATCGTGCGCCATGCGGATCAAATGAGAACCGTCGTCCAAGAGGTATTCGATGTTTTCGGCAAGGAATTCGCGGGCAAGTGTTTCCTCCTGCTCGGGGCTTGCTTGAGAGTTAGCAAAAACCTTCAGTCCCTCTCGGCGCAGGGCATCGGCAACGTCATCTCGGGTCTCGCTTGCGTGCCCAAAAACGGAAACTTCGGCTCCGGCCTCGGAAAGCATCAAAGCAAGCGCAGCGGTCTTGGGCTCCAAAACTAGAGCGAGGCCAATCCGGCGGCCCGGGAGCAGGTGGGCAATGCGGCGAACCGCGGCCTCGGTCACGGGCATGTGCATGCGTGCCCAGGCAATGCGCTCGGTGTCCCCGGGCCCAGAAACCTGGGATCCGTCGGGGGAGTAGACACCCTCGAAGGTGCCGTTGGGGGCAACGACGGTAATTGCACCCGGGTGGGGGCGTGCTTGGTCTGAGAGATCAAATACTGTCTCGAGGCCCAAGGAGCCTTCTCGGCTGGGCTCGGGAGTGACCTGAGCGCCGAAGGCCTCAAGAAGAGAAGCGAGCTCAGGATCTGAAGTGACGAAACGTCGTCCCGCGATCAACATATTTGTTGCGCGGGCGTATGCCCGCAGAAGCACTTGCGCATGGGTCATATCCATCAACCTAGCAGATTAACTATTTCAGCCGATGGCGAGGCAGAGGGTATCCGAGACAGTTTGCTTTGAGGGGGCAATGAGATAGTGTGAGCAGACATCATTGGCGTTCAAAGGGCGAGAGGAGACGGTCAATGCAAACAACGAAAGAACCAGATCAACCCACGACGCATTCATCTGCGGACCGCAAGACTTCGATGTCCGGAGTTGTCTCTGCTGAGTGTGCAGCGCTGATGCTGGTGATTTTTGCACTGGCCTTCTTAAGTGGAAATCCCTATAGGTCGGCCACCCCTTTCATCGTCAATGTATTTGCGGTCTACGAGTTTCCCTTGGGACTCTTCACATCTTTCGTGGGGCTATATGCCCTGACCGTCTCGCGAGCGCAGAGTAAACGCCTGTGGAGTCTGGGCGGATATGCCATCGCTGCGGTCATTGTTATTGTGCTCGTGAACCTGATGCTTGCGGGCGAGGAACTCATTGATGGCCTCGTCCATACCTACGTCTTCTTCACCGACAATGGAACCCATGGTCTTTGATCCCGAATCCTACGCTGGAGCCCAGATCCGTCTTGTTGCCGTCGACATGGATGGAACACTCCTCGACGATGAGAAGAACTTTCCTCCCGGATTAGACGGGATTCTTGACCAGTTGGAGGAACGCGGAATTGTCTTCGTTCCTGCGTCAGGTCGGCAAATTTGGACTCTGATCAATATGTTCCCCGGTCGCGTGGGGATGACTTTTATCGGTGAGAATGGCGCGATCGTCATGCGTGATGGGCAAGAGATATCCTCAAGCCCCCTTGACCTTGGGACGGTACGCCGGTGTGTTGAGCTAGTTCGTCATCACGTGCGTCAGGGCGGTTTCTTTACTGCACGTCCCGATGTTCAAGATGGGAAGGGGCAGAAAGTAGAAGCTGCGCAGTGGGATGGCGGCCTTGTTGTCTGTGGGAAGAATTCAGCGTATATCGAGCGCAGTGATGAACCTTTCTTGCACGCAATCTCTCCGTACTATGCGCGAACTCAGGTTGTTGAAGACCTGCTTGAGGTACTTGATGAGATTGAACGCGGTGAATTAGATGACGCGATCATCAAGCTTGCTCTGCGCAGCGCAGGAGATGTGAAGCCCCTGGCTGAACGAACTTTGGGAAGCTTTAAGCAGAGTCATCAATTCGCGCTCTCTGGTGATAACTGGGCAGATTTGCAGATGCGCGGAGTCGACAAGGGCCAAGCTGTCAGCGAGCTGCAGAAGTATCTGGGGGTCTCACCTGCGCAAACCGCAGTTTTTGGAGATGCGGGAAACGACCTTGGGATGATGTCGCGCGCTGAGTTCTCCTTTGCGATGGCGAATGCGTCCCCCGATATCCTTGCCGCAGCTCGCTTTGTTGCGCCTTCGAATAACGAGGCCGGGGTTGTGCGCGTGCTGAGATCGTTCCTTGAGTAGTCACCTTTACAGGACCTGGAGCCTTCGCTAGTCTCAGTCTTCGGAATAGATATCCACAAGGAGGACAAGGTGAGCATTCCGCAGCCGGCTGGTCAAAAATTTGGAACCCAGTTTGGACAAGGTGAAGTGAAACTTAAGCGCTTCCCGCTAATCCTTGGCATCATCGGCTGGATTCTTGTCATTTGTTCGTTTTTGTTCCCCTACATGATCATCCAAGACGCTATCAAGAGTGGACATCCCGAAGGCGCCGGCTGGGTGTGGATCCTGATTGTGATCATGTGGGTCGGCCTCATCGGCCCGATTAATATCCTTGGCGTGGTCTTGTCGATTCCGAGTCGCGCAGTCCAGGTCTCGGCGGCGCAGCGCACGCTCAACGTGTGGGCGATCGTTCTGAATGTGAGTTCCTTGGCCTTGGGAATCCTTGGATTCGTGGCGCTTTTCTTCATTGCCGGTTAGTGCATTTTTAGCCGAGTATCTTCGCCGGTGAAGATCTAGACAGAGAAATATTTTGGGGGTTGCGACGCATTGCGTTGCAACCCCCAACATTAAGCCTTCTAAGAGGCGCTCTGTCTTACTCTGCAGAAGCTTCCTGGTTCTGATCAGCGCTGTAGTCTTCGACCTCGAGGTCTGCCCAGTAGTCCTCGGCCCACGGATCTTCGATCGGCTGGCTGCGCTTCCACAGGACGTAGCCTGCACCAGCAGCGGCAGCGGTCAGTGCGGTGAAGCAGAGGGCGCGAAGCAGGCGGCCCTTCTTCTTGCAGCACTTCTTCTTACGGGTTGGGGTGGCCAGTGCCTGTGCCGATGCGGAACGAGCGGCGCGTGCGCGCGAGCTCAGGTCGCCCTCGGAAGCAAGAGCGGTGGCGGATGCGGACACTGCCTTATTCAGGCGAGGCAGGTAGTCGTCCACGACGTGGCCGTGAATGTCGGAAAGGAAGGGCTGAGCACGGTCGGCGACGGACTGTGCACGTTCGCTTGCGGACTCAACAAGAGGAGTCGCGCGCTCAATCGCGCTTGAGAGCGCGGCCTGTGCGCGAGGAGCCGCCCAGTCCAGTCCCTGCTCTGCCAGATCGGCGGCTCGCACAGCGAGACGGCCCGCGTGCACAGCCGCTGCGTCGCGGAGCTGTAGGCCCTGTGCCTTGAGCTTTTCGGTGTCGATGTTCGGGGTCCTTGCCATGATGTCTCCGAATCTGTAAAAAATTTGCGTCCGTTGAGCGAACGCATGGACCCTTCTATTGTGCACTCTTTGACCATTCGATGCAGCTTCATCAAGCGAATGCCGAGCAAAATAGCGTGCCGATTTCACCTGAATCTGGAACCATGGAGGTATGGAAGCAACAATTCACACCAATAAGGGCGATATTCGACTCGAGCTTTTCCCCGAGCAAGCCCCCAACACCGTCAAAAACTTCACCTCACTTGCACAGGGTGAACGCGAATGGATTGACCCCACCAACGGTCAGCCCACCTCGCGCCCCCTTTTCAATGGCACGATTTTCCACCGCGTTATTGATGGCTTCATGATTCAGGGCGGTGACCCGCTTGGTACCGGAACCGGCGGTCCCGGATACCAGTTCAACGATGAGATCCACCCTGATCTGACCTTCTCCAAGCCCTACCTGCTGGCCATGGCAAACGCAGGCAAGCGCATGGGCAAGGGAACCAACGGCTCTCAGTTCTTCATCACCGTTGCGCCCACCCCGTGGCTCAACGGAAACCACACCATTTTCGGCGAAGTCATCGACGAAGATTCCAAGCGAGTTGTCGATGCGATCGCCACGACTCGTACCGGTCGCAACGATCGTCCCGTCGAAGATGTTGTCATCGAATCGATCGATATCACTGAGTGACCACAAACCGGAAGGTTTATATGTCTCAGCCTCTGTACGGTCAGCGTTCTGATCCCTACGCTGCACCCGAGTGCCCGCGCCACCCCGGCGTGCGCAGCGTCGATTACTGCAAGCGCTGCAATCGACCCATGTGCACCCAGTGTGTCGTCCCCACGGAAGTCCGTTCGATCTGTGTGGACTGCGCGGGCCGAGGCCGAGGCAACCTTTTCGGAAGTGCCCGCGCCGCCCGGCCTCGTCAATGGGGGAGCCTCCGGGTCAGCGCACAAACCCCTGTCGTCACCTACGTGCTCGTTGGCGTGTGCGTGGCTCTGTGGGTAGGCGACATTCTCACCAAGGGTTTGATCACTCAATACCTGGGATTCACACCGATTCATGGCCTGTATCAGCCGTGGCGGATCCTGACGACGGCGTTCTTGCATGTGAACCTCATGCACATTGCCTTCAATATGCTTTCGCTCTACGCAGTTGGACGGGCATTGGAGCCGGCGCTGGGACGCGGTCCCTACTTCTGTCTCTATCTTTTGAGTGCTCTGGGCGGAACCCTCGGCGTTTTGGGGTGGGTGCTGATTGACCCCTCATCTGCCTTGACGGTGACCGTCGGTGCCTCGGGCGCAATTTTCGGCCTTTTTGGCTCGGTTTTTGTTCTGCAGCGAGCCGCTGGGATTGATGTGCGCGCCGTTGCCGGCCTTCTTGCGGTCAACCTCCTGTATGGCTTCATCGTTTCAGGAGTGTCGTGGCAGGCTCATCTTGGTGGTTTGCTTTTCGGGTTGCTCGCAACCTGGGCGATGCTTGCCTTGGGTAAGCCGCGTTCCGGTATGACAGCGAAGAAACAACGCCGCCGTTTGTATCTTGGTATCGTGGGGATGTTCCTTGCGGAGCTTGTCATCCTTGTTGTCACCTACATGGTGCTTCTCAATATCTGAGTGGGAGTTTCGATGCTGGACTTGTGGAATCCGTGGGAGATCTATGATCGACTGATTGACCAGATCGACCCGACCGTGCAAGTCACGGCTAGCGGACGTTTTGGTAAGTGGGCTTTCATTGAGAATTCCGAGGCCGGCGCGGGTATGGCATTCCATATGCCCGTTGAGTCGATTGCTCGCCGTCTTCCCACCGATCCCTCTGGCATGAGTCTGCGCGAGGTTGCCGCTTATGCGAAGAGTTGGAATTTCGCCGAGGCTGCCCTGGGGATGGCGGCTGTAAATTCGTGGTATGCGCTTCCCTCGCGGGCTGAGGCCGCAGGTTTTGTTCCTTGCAAGGTGAATAACTGGCAGAACCTTTTTGATCCTTGGTCGGCTGAGGTCACCGGCAAGCGCGTTGCTGTTATTGGGCATTTCCCCTTCGCTGCCGCGGCCCTTTCCGCTGCATCTGAGCTCTTGATCTTCGAGCGCAACGTGCTGGACGGAGACTTGCCAGATACGGCCGCGGAATATGCTCTTCCCACCTGTGACTACGTTTTTATTACGGGCTCCGCTTTTGTGAATAAGACGATGCCACGTCTTTTGGAGCTTTCCCAGGGTGCGCAAACGATTATTGTTGGCCCTTCGGCTCCCGCTGCGACCTTGCTTGCCGAGTACGGCATGAATTCGCTGACGACCTTCTCGACGACGGATATTACCTCCTTCCAGCCCGCATTGGGTGGCCAGCGCCTTGGGGGTATGTACGAGGCCGGTCGGCGTATCGAGTTCCACGCCTAGTCTGCGTGGAGTTATTGCCCCACATCTAGGTGATGTGGGGAGTTTAGTGGCCCGCTGAATGTCCGCTCGTTGACTTTGTTTTAGCCGCTCTTATCGCATTCTGAGTAAAAGCTGGGAGCTAAATGGAAGCTTGCTCATTTTGCCTGTGGACGTTGTGGATAAAGTGTGGATACAGCGCGAATTCATTGTGCGAAGCTGAAAAGTGCGATGTGGGACATTATTTTGTTGTTTTTGGGGCAAAATGTGAGTTTTCGTTGATATGTCGCAAGTCTAAAGGTTCAATTCAATCTTCATGAAACTAAATTCATTAGTAAATCTGGGAATCGAAGCTGGGTAATTACATCAATGGTATTTATCCCCAGCTGTGGATTTGCCTGTGGATAACTTTTTGCTGTGGATGTGGATTCACGCCTCTAAAACGCCCAAAATCGTCGATATCCAAGATCTGACGAAGAAAATTCTTGTGATGCGTGAACGCTAAGGGGGCTGGGACACCCTTGTGGGTGTCCCAGCCCCCTTGAGACTCAACCGTGAATTCAGTTCATCAGAAAGGAGAATTCACGTTCGGCGACATGCTCAGCGCCAACGCATAGTCATGAGGAAGCCGACAAAGGCGATACCGCCACCGACTGCCAAGTTCCACTGCCCGATCTTCGGAATCGGGTAGGTGGCTCCGGAAATGTAGAAAACAATAATCCACAGCAGGCCGATAATCATCAGGGTCGTAAAGACTGGTGCCCACCACACGGGCGAAAGCGGAATGCCATCGGTCCACGCGTGGATCTCATTATCCGACTCAGCCTTTGCGCGCTTCTCAACGCGAGATTCGTGATTGCGCTTCTTGCTTGATGAACGCTTGCCGTGTTCCTCGCGCTTCGAGTCCTTCTTCTTCTTGTCCTCGTGAGCGTGACGCTCTTCGCGCTTCTCAGAACGCTCCTCAGTCTGTGCGTCCTTCTTCTCTTCCTCGCGCTCTTCGCTCTTCTTCGGCTCAGCCACGATTTTCCTTTCATGCGGCAAGTGTCGGGATCCCCCGGGAAACGCCGCGACAGGCGGCCTTCCTCTAGCCTAGCGGGACTGAGCCAAACATCAAAAGCAACTGGGCGTTGCACCCTCAAACAAGGGATACTAGAAGTACACCTATTCGCCAACAGGAGATGATGTGAAACTCTTCGGCCGACCGCTAACCCGCCCGACGGGGCGTACCCTGCGCTCGGCTCTCTCTGTTCTCATCGTTACTACGGCCTCGGGAATGCTCTTTGTCGCCAGTGCGCGCTCAAACTCGGAAACTCGCTCACAAACCGCTGTTGATCTGGCTGGACTTGTTGCACACCGTCAAAATGAAGTGAAAGACCTCCAAGACGGGGTCCGCAGCCTGAAAGATCAGATTGCAGGCCACGTTCCCGCAGCTGGCCAGCAAAGCAGCGATAACGTCGGTGAGCTTTCCAAAGTTCCCGTCTCGGGTCCCGGTATTACGGTGACCCTTTCAGATGCGCCAACAGACAGCATCCCGGATAACGTCAACCCCAACGATCTGGTCATTCACCAGCAGGATATTGACGATGTCATGAATGCAATGTGGGAAGGTGGCGCAGAAGCGATGACGGTCCAAGGTGTGCGTATCGCCCCGCGCACCGTTGTGCGCTGCATTGGAAATGTCATTTTGGTAGGTGGCACATCCTTCTCCCCGCCCTACAAGATTTCGGCAATCGGAAATGTGAATCAGCTCCGAAATTCAGTCGAAACGAACCCTCGAGTCGTCAACTATCAGCGTTATGTGGCACGCTACGGATTGGGCTGGGAGTTGAAAACTTCAGACAAACTGGAATTTCCGGCATCAGACCAAGACCTATCCCTTCGATACGCACAGGTGGTGAAAGAGAATGGGTGAACATGTGAAAGAAGCGGCTGCCCCCCGTCGCTATCGCGTCACCTTCCTCTCGGTCATCGGCGAGCTCCTCATTACGATTGCCGTTATTTTGGGGTTATTTGCCGTTTGGCAGTTGTACTGGACGACATACAAGGTAGAAGGCCCTCGCGCGCAAGCAGTCGCGGACTTCTCCAGCAAGCACCCATCGAACCGAACCTTGGGTGAGCGCCATACCGACGATCCGCCGGAGTTCACCCTGAATCCGGCAATCGACGAACTCTACGGAGTGATCCATGTTCCTTCATGGAATTGGATGAAGATCCCCTTGGGTGAAGGCACGACGGGTAGCGTGATTGATCAGGGCTGGGCCGGCCACTACAAGGACACCGCGCAGCCCGGCCAGGTGGGTAACTTCTCGGTTGCCGCACACCGTCGTTCATATGGCAATTCATTCCGTTTCATTGACCTGCTCAAGGACAATGACAAGGTTGTTGTCGAGACCGATAACCTCTATCTGGTCTACACCTACCAGTCCAATGAGATCGTCCCCGCTAGCGATGAAACCAATATCCGCGTCATTGCTCCGGTTCCCGGTGATCTCACCTTCTCAAAGCAGCCGACTGAACGGCTGATGACGATGACAACCTGTAACCCCGAATACGGCAACTCTGAGCGTTTTATTGTTCATCTCAAGTTGGAATCGTGGACTCCGAAGAGTACGGGTGTCCCCGCCGAACTACTCGATGAGCCCGTGGAGTAAGGAAGGAATTCAATATGTACGGATGGTTTTTCCGCCACCTTCCGGGACCCACGTGGTTCCGAGTTTTCTTGTGTCTAGTAATTGCAGCCTTCGCTGTCGCCGTGCTTTTTGCCTATGTTTACCCGTGGGCAGAGCGTTTCTTTGGCTTGGGTGGCGCTGCGGTCTGATTAACCGAAAATGAGCATAGAGTGGGGGGCCGGCATTGCCGGCCCCCCGCAGTGTATTCAGTTCAGATTGTCAGTCCTTTGGACGGAGCCCCCCGAGCAGACTGTTTGTCAGTCTGAAGCAGGCCTCGTGTGCCTTAGTGGCCTGAGGGGCTGGGGGAGGCCGAAGACCCACCCTGTGACACGTAGAGAGTGATGGAGCTGCCCTGTCGCACCGCAGAACCCTCACTGGGCGTCACGCCGGTGACTACACCAGCAGCTGCGTTACGGTCAGGCATCTGGATGACGGTGACGCGCAATCCCAAGGCCTCAAGCTGAGAGGCAGCCTCGGTGTAGTTCGCACCCGTTAGGTTCTGAGGAACGGTGATGTTACCCGAAGCGATGTTCAGGGCGATGGTATCGCCGCGCTTGGCCTCGGAACCCACAGCCGGAGAGGTCGAGACGACGCGACCCTGTTGGGCGCCGCCCTCATCGACGGTGTTGACGTTTCCGACCGACAGACCGGCTTGGGTCAGTGCGGTACGAGCCTGATCCTGGCTCATGCCCGTGACATCGGGGATCGTGACCTTTTCAGAGCCAGAGGAGACGTAACCGGTAATGGTTGATCCGGCGCGGACCTTCGAGCCTGCAGAAGGACTGACGCGTGCAATCTTGCCGCTTTCGACCGTATCGGAGGCTTCCTTCTGGTCGGACAGAGTCCACTTCAAGCCCAAAGCTTCAACAGTTTGCTGAGCCTGCGTTGGGGTCATACCGACGAGGTTATCCGGCAGAGTAATGGAGGCGGGACCCGAAGAAATCGTTGCAATAACGCGGGAACCGGGCTTTGCAGCGGTTCCGGCCTTCGGATCGGTTGAAACAACGGAACCGGCAGGAACGCTGTCAGAAGCGACCTGCTCGTTCGCAACAGCCCACTCGAAGCCCTTATCCGTAATGGTCTTCATGGCCTCGGCCTGGGTCTGACCAACAACGTTGGGTACCTCTGTCGTCGAATCGGCGCGAGTATGCGTCAGGAAAAGCCACGCGATACCAATAACCGCAACCAAAACAACACCGATGATTCCCGCGATCAGAGCCGCAGGACGCTTCTTCTCGTCCTCTTGCTCCTCATCATTTCGACGAACCGCAGTTGCCGCAGCTCCACGAGGTCGGATTTGGGTCTCCTGGGCCTCGGAAGGTGAGGACGCTGCGGGGAATGCGGGAGGCGTGGCAACAGCTGGAAGCGTCTGCGTCGCCTGGGTCGTCCACACCGCGGTGTCGGGCGCGTTCACGTGAGAGCCATGAGCCGCGCGCAGAAGGTCAGCCTTCATTGCAGCCGCTGAAGAATAGCGATCGTCAGGGTTCTTAGCCAGAGCCTTCATAACGACGCGGTCCATTTCAGCTGGAACATCGGGCGCAATCGATGAAGGAAGGGGCGGAAGAGTCTGCACGTGCTGGTAGGCGACGGCCACTGCAGAATCCCCGGTAAATGGCGGCTTTCCGGTGAGAAGTTCAAAGAGCAGGACGCCCGCAGAGTACAGATCCGAGCGCGCATCCACCGGCTTACCCTGTGCCTGTTCGGGAGAAAGGTATTGAGCGGTGCCAACAACTGCGTTCGTCTGCGTCATTGTCGCCTGAGAATCGGCGATTGCGCGGGCAATACCGAAGTCCATGACCTTGACTTCGCCCTTGGAAGTCAGCATGACGTTTCCGGGCTTGATATCGCGGTGGACTAGGCCAGCAGAATGCGAGTACTCCAGCGCAGAGAGAACGCCGGCAACAATGTCAACGACTTCGGGAATAGGGAAGGGGCCCGCATCGTCAGAGAGCAGGTCCTTCAGCGGGCGCCCATCAACATATTCCATGACGATGTAAGGAATCGACACTCGACGCCCATCGGGAAGGATGGTTGGTTCTTCACCGGTGTCGTAGACAGCAACAATGTTTGGGTGGTTGAGTGAAGCTGCGGATTGGGCCTCACGACGGAAGCGCGCCTGGAAGACGGAATCCATCGCCAAGTCGGTGCGAAGAGTCTTAATTGCAACGATTCGCGACAGACGCTTGTCGAATCCGAGGTGAACTTCGGCCATCCCGCCGCGCCCGATGAGCGAGCGCACCTCGTAGCGTCCCCCTAGAACTCGAGGGGCGGATTCTGCCATGTCGAAACCTCCTGAATGAGTGAGACGTCTGCACTTGTCCTGTGCAGGAGCGACCCTAATCTGTTGTGGATAGTAGCAACCGCAATTAAGAAAATTGTGAGAGAGATTAGGAAGATGACCAGCCATTTTCCGATTTGCTCACTGCGGCTTGGCTCCGGTGCCACAACAGAACGATTGTAGCGAGTCTTTGCGGGAGCGCTCGTGAGAATTGTTCCGTTCTCTTCCGTGATTGCGTGCCAGCGGAAAAGCGCGGGGTTGATTCTTGTGGTCTGAGCAGGCCGTTTAGGACGCGCTGCGGCTGTAGGCGCCTTGCGTGCCGAGGCCTCGGGTGTGCGCGTCGGCGTTACTGGGCGAGCTGCCAGGGAAGGCTGTGCTGCCTGTGCGTCAAAATCGACGGGCTTGAGCATGTCCTCGGGAAGGGAACGGCGGTGTGTGTGGCGAATCGGCGCGCTGCGGCGAGCTACGGGGTTGACGCGTGTCTCGACCGCGGGTTCACCCGGAGCTGGTGGAGCACCGTGTTGCGGAGCCGGAACGGTTGGAGCAGGAAGTGGACGTGCCTGAAGGGAAACGCCCATCTCGCTGGCTGCCGCAACCAGTTCACGAACAAGCGCAGAGCCCGACGCGGGACGCTGCTGTGGATCTTTATCCAACAAGCGGTAGATCACTTGAGCAAGGGGAGCAGGAACCGTATCCGGAAGCGCGGGAACCGGTTCATTGACGTGGGCGAAAGCGATATCAACCTGGGACTTCCCGGTGAAAGGACGAACCCCGGCCGCGGCTTCGTAGGCAATGACACCGAGAGCGTAGAGGTCACCCAATGAGGTCGCTTTCTCTCCCATTGCCTGCTCGGGGGGAAGGTACTGGGCGGTTCCCATCACCATGCCATCGGCGGTCAGATCAATCTGCGAATCTGTACGGGAAATGCCAAAATCCGTCAGCTTAACCATGCCGTCGGGACGAATGAGAACGTTTGCGGGCTTGATATCGCGATGGACAACACCTGCCTGAGCCGCCGCGCCCAAGGCCATTGCAATCTGCATGAGAATGGGCATGAGGTATTCGGGAGCCAAAGACTGGCCGCCGCGCAGGTAATCGGTCAAAGGACGACCTTCGACCAACTCCATAATGATCCAGCCGCGACCGTTTTCTTCGCCCGAATCCAAGACATTGGCGATATTTGGATGCTCAACGCTCATCGCGTTACGTGCCTCGATGCGCAAGCGAGAGAGCGAAAGTTCCTGCCCGGATAACTCGGGGCGCAAGACCTTCGCAGCAAGGATACGGCCGGTGACGCGATCTCGTGCCTTCCAGACCTCGCCCATTCCTCCTTGGGCAATGAGGGAAAGCAGCAGATACCTACCGCCCAGGACTCGCCCGGCAAGCTGGTTTGGTGCCCGTGTTGGTTTGGGATCGCTCACTTCAGACCCTCCTGGAGAAGCGCACGTGCGATGGGGCCCGCATCGGTTCCACCGTGCGGGACGGGATGGGATTCGTCGCCTTCAACGAGTACCGCGAAGGCGATCTGCGGATTATCAGCGGGGGCGAAGCCAACTGCCCAGGCATTTGCGCGGCCGGAGCCGTCGCCTAATTCAGCGGTTCCGGTCTTGGCTGCGACAGGAACGCCCGAAATTGCCATGGAGGTTCCGGTTCCATAGGGCTGGGAGACAACGCCGGTCATCATCTGCGTCAGTTGGGAGGAGATCTCGGGGGTGATCTTCTGACCCACGCGGATTGGTGAGGTTTGTGATTGAACCTGAAGATCAGAATCAACGATCTGAGAAATCAGGTAGGGACGCATCATTGTTCCCTTATTGGCAATGGTCTGTGCGATCATCGCCATTTGCATAGGGGTGACCTTGACCGAGTACTGGCCGATTGCGCTCATTGCCAGCTGCGCAGAATCCGTTGAATCCGGGAACTGAGAGGGCGTGACGCTGAGCGGAATCTTCTGGGAGGTTCCGAACTCAAAACGGTTTGTCACATCGGCCAAATCCGTGTGTGTCAATTTCTCACTGGCCAGGACAAAGGTTGTGTTGCAAGAACGAGCAAAGGCCTCGGAAAGGGTTGGGTGTCCGTTGCCGCACTCGGTTGATTCAATATTTGATACCGAGGTAACCGTTCCGGGAAGTGTGGTCGAAACGGGCGAGTCCATTTCAGTTTCCGGAGTGACCGCGCCCTTCTCAAGAAGAGCAATGGTTGTCAGGATCTTGAAGCTCGATCCGGGAGCGTACAAGTCGCCTGCGATCGCGCGGTTGTACAGGGGCTTAGAGGGATCGTTAATGAGATTCGTGTAAGCGGTATTGGCTTCCTGCGAATCGAAAACCGCCAGCGAATTGGGGTCGTAGGAAGGCGAAGAATACATGGCCAAGACCGCGCCGGTATTGGCATCGAGAGCGACAACTGCACCCTTGCGATTGCCCAGTTTTTCAGCCGCGATCTTTTGCATATTCGGGTTGAGCGTCAAAACGACGCCTCCACCTTGGCGGTTTTGCCCGGTAAAAAGGTTACGGAAGCGCTGGGCGAGAAGAACCTGAGACTGCCCATCCAAAATGTCTTCAGCCGCTGCTTCCATCCCAGTAGATTGAGAGAAAGCTGCAGAGAAGTAGCCCGTTGTCTGAGCGTAGAGCGGACCCTGCGAATAGGAACGCTGGTAGCGTGAAGAATCCCCGATCTTCTTTGAAGAAGCGATGGCTTCTCCAGCAACGATGATCGGACCGCGGTCGACTTCCGCGGCATGAAGGATGGTTCGCTGATTGCGCCCATCGGCATTGAGAGATGGCGCCTGAATGACCTGATTATTGGTCACAATCAGGCCTAGGGCCGCAAACATCATCAAAACGACGATGAAAAGACGACGAATCTGGGTATTCACAGGCGACCTCCCACATGCTCGGGGGCGTGACGCTTCTTGGCATCAATAACGGGGAGATTGCCTGAGGTCCAAGTTGAGGGCGCCGAAGGACGACGCGAAGCATCCGATACGCGGATCAGAAGAGCAACAGCCAGCCATGAGGAGACCATCGAAGAGCCGCCGGCTGCCAAGAAAGGAGCGGTCAGGCCGGTGAGTGGAATCAGTCGGGTAATGCCGCCCAAGACCACGAAAATCTGGATTGCGAAGGAGAAGCTCAGGCCCGTGGCAAGAAGCTTCCCGAAGCCGTCACGCACGCCGATTGCCGCGCGCATACCTCGTTCAATAAGAATCAAGTACAGGACCAAGATCGCCGCAAGGCCAGTAATTCCAAGTTCTTCAGCGAAAGAAGAAAGGATGAAGTCTGAGTTAGCCAGGGGAACAAGCTGCGGATAGCCGCGACCCCAGCCCGTTCCCAGAAGCCCGCCCGAGGCCTGGCCGAAGAGGCCTTGGACCAGCTGGTAGGAACCGCCGGCTTGAGCGTTGTAGACCTCGGGGTCAAGAGCGTTGAGCCAGACCAAGAAGCGGGCACGAACGTGGCTGAAGGTGTTGATAGCAACAAGAACAGCGGGGACGAACATGAGGAAGCCGATGACCAGCCAGGAGACGCGATTTGTGGCGACATAGAGGGTCGCAACAAAAAGGCCGAAGAAGAGCAGCGAGGTTCCCAGATCTCGTTGAAGAACCAGGATGGCTACTCCCACAAGCCATACGACCAAGATTGGTCCGAGGTCGCGAGCGCGGGGCATTCGCATGCCCAGAACCTTGGGACCGCCAATCGCGAGGTTATCGCGGTTGTTCACCAGGTAACCCGCGAAGAAGATTGCCAGCGTGATCTTGACGAGCTCGCCGGGTTGCATTGACAGCGGTCCGAGGCTGATCCACACGCGAGCGCCGTAGGTTTCCTTACCCAGTCCGGGAATCATCGGAAGAAGGAGCAAAACAAGCGAAAGCAGGCCAAAAGTGTAGGTGTAACGACGCAGGATTCGGTGGTCACGAATAACAACCAAAATGACTGCGGCCAACGCAATTGCAATACCGACGAACATCATTTGACGCATGCCGACCGTATCCATGCCCAGTGCGTTCAACGAGAGGTCAATACGGTAAATCATTGCCAAACCCATGCCGGTGAGCGCAACAGCGACCGGCAAAATAACGGGATCAGCGTAGGGAGCCAAAAAGTGGACTCCGATTTCCGCAAGGATTGCAATGGCCAGCAAAATTCCAATGTGAAGGCCGAGGTTTGCCGGGAGCTCGCCCGTCCGGTTGATACTGGTGATGATATAGCCACCAATGCCGACGGCTAGGGCAAGGAGCATAAGGACAAGCTCAAGAAAACGTCGGGGACGAACGGGGTTAATGGACACTGTTGCCATTAGTTACCCCCTTCCTGATTGGCCGAGGAATTGGCGGAATTGTCGCCTGTGGAACCTTGGTCTTCTTGTCCCTGCTGGTTGTTCTGATTTTGCCCGCGTTCCTGCTGTTCCTTTTGCTGCTTCGTTTCGCGTTCTTTCTCCAATGCGCGCTCGCGGGCATTCGATCGCAGGACTGATACATAGGCGTCAATATCGCTGCGAGAAGTTCGAGTGACGGGCTCTTGTAGACGCTGCTGGTCGACCGCGGCAAGCTGATCGAGCTTTACGTCAGTAATTTCTACCGCATGCGAGAGATTCCACGACCCAATCGACTGCGGAATGCCTTGGTAGATCACCACGGCACCGTCTTTGCCCAGCACGTAGTACTGAGTTTGGGACCACTTCCAGCCGAACCACCCACCGACAACAACCGCAGTGGCCGCAATCAATGAGACGAGGGGAAGTACCCACCCAAAGCGAGCGCGACGGGGGAGCTCAGGCTCGGCCTCGTCATCTTGAGGAAGCGACTTCGTAGGGGCAGAAAGGGCGGCTGCGCGCGCGGCCGCACCACCTCCGCCACGGGTTGGAGCTAAGCGATCCTTTGCGGCTGCGCCGACAACCTGGGGCGCGGCGGGAGGGTTGGTGCCTGCCGGAACGATATCGGCGACAACGCAGGTGACGTTATCTGGACCGCCGGCAAGAAGCGCAAGGCGGATGAGCTCTTCGGCGCATTCGCCGGGGTCATGGACGTCGGTGAGGACCTCGGCGATCGTATCGGCAGAAACAACGCCAGAAAGCCCGTCCGAGCACAGGAGCCAGCGATCACCGACGATCGCCTCGCGCATGGTTTCATCGGGGGTGACATCCGCTTGGGAATCACCCAGGATGCGCATAACAACGTTGCGCTGAGGATGGTGTTCGGCCTCTTCGGGAGTGATTTGGCCGCTATCAACCAAGTACTGAACGAAAGAGTGGTCGGTGGTGACCTGGGTCAGGGTATCCCCGCGCAGAAGGTATGCGCGCGAGTCACCGATGTGAACCATGGCGAGCTTCCGACCCGAACGCAAGATTGCAATGCAGGTTGTTCCCAAACCTGCGAGCTCAGGATCATGTTGCGAGCGCTCGGAGAGCTCTTCGTGAGCATCCATCAGGGCATCACGAAGGAGGGGAAGCAAAGATTCTGCTGGGTGGGAGTCGGTGTCCAGAGGAACGAGGTGAGCCATCGCGACCGATGAGGCGATATCGCCGCCTGCGGGACCGCCCATTCCATCGGCTAAAACCAGTAAATTTGCGCCTGCGTAGCCAGAATCTTGGTTATTTTGACGCACCAAGCCGACGTCGCTGCGAGCGGCGTAGTGGAACTCGACGGGCTTGGATTGGGGCATGTTACTTCACCAATTCAAGGGTGGTTTGGCCGATTCTGACGATATCCCCAACGTTTAATTCCCGAGGCGAAGTTAGTCTTTCGTCATCCACGAAAGTTCCGTTTCGTGACCCCAGGTCTTCGATCCACCATTGACCATCTGCAGGGGTGAGCCGTGCGTGCTGGGAAGAGGCGTATTCGTCTTCCAAAACGAGAGTTGATGAGGGGGAACGCCCAATGATGATGGGGGAGGCGCCCAGGGGGATGATTGTTCCAACGAGGGGGCCGCCGGTGAGAAGCAGGTTACGTGGAGCTGTGTCGGTTTTTGCGCGACGAGACTCGCGTCGTTTGCGATCCGCGTCCTTTCGCCCTTTTCCGCGCGGGGTCACCACAGTGCCGAAGATGTCTCGGCGCAGGGTTGAGACCGCTCCCAAGACCAGGAGCCACAGGAATACAAGGTATCCCAGTCGGAAGAGGGTAAAGGTGAGATCAGAAGTCACTGGGCATCCTCACTTTGCGGGTGCGTCCAGAACAAGATACGGGTGCGGCCGATGGTGATCTGGTTTCCGTCAAGAAGGGTCGCTGCGTCGATGCGGTGTCCTTCGACGAAGGTACCATTTGTCGAGCCCAGATCGGTAGCAATAACGCCGGTCGGGGTGATGCGAAGTTCCAGGTGGCGGCGGGAAACTCCCGAATCGGCGACGGTAATGTCGGCCTCGGTCCCGCGGCCAATGACAGTGACGGGTTCGGTAAGAAGCCACTTCTCTCCGTCGACGTCAATGATGGGGTGCTCGGGTGAAGGTGACGAGGCCGTGGCAGGGGCCGCTGCACCGCGTTCGTTGCGTGCCTGAACCTGGAGCTGGCCGGTGAATTCGTCGCTATCTTGGGTGAAGTCGATAGAGATCGGCCCCAGAAGTGAGTAGCCCTGAGACTGTGCGTAGTCGGTAGCTTGCTGAACGAATTCGTCGGAAAGAATATCGAGGTCGCCCAGTGCGTTCATGTCCGCGGGTGCCATACGAATGGTGAAGTGATTCGGCGCGATTGCACGGTCAGTAGACAGTTCTTGAACATGGTCGTCCATCGCGCGTTTGAGTGCAGAGGTAACGTCAACTGCTTTGATCCCAGAACGGAATACACGAGAAAAAGCACCGTTCACGCCGCGCTCAACGGCGTTTTCAAAACGGTCAAAAATGCCCATGTCATCTGTTCCTTGTTAGCGGTGTTCCTCTTCTCTCAGACATATCGACACTCAAAGTATCGACAGGTCTACACGGGTATTTTACCGTTTCGGCCACAATTGGGCGGGGTGAAGTCGCCGCGTGGGGCTATGTCAAGGTGTTATCGAAATGTGTTTCACCACCTGTTTGCCATATCAATTAGCACTGTTAAACTCGTGGAAGATCCCTGAAATGGAGACGCATGAACCGGTTCAGTAGTGCCCCCCACCTGCAGCATGCGCAGCGTAGTTCTCAACGGAGGAACCGTGTGCGCTATGCTCTGGTTTCGTGCATCCTGACAACGCTGGTTGCTCTTCCAGGAGTAGCGAGTTTTCAATCAAGGGCAGAAGCGGATGCTCCCCTCGAAACTCCGGGTGCCGCAAGCATTACACTCTCGCGTTCTCAGGGGCGTATTGGTCAAGCCGTCCTCAATGACTCAGAAACCGACCGCACAACGGCTGTGCCGGATAATTCCTACTTCGGTGTGATCAAAGGGATGGAATCCTACAATTCCGCCGATTCGAATGAAAGCTCTGTTCCCTATCGAGCTGGGTATTCCCAAAAGTGGTTGGATGCTTCTGTCGCGCAGAACGATTACTGGTCCTACATCACCCGCGGTATTGCGTGGGACTACCACCTGGCCAGTGTCTACCAGAATCCCTATTACGGTGATTACACGCCTTACGCAATTTCCGCATCAACGACCAGTGCGCTGGGCTATAAGCCCAATAATCCCGGGACAGTGTCCTTGAATGACACCTTCCTCATTGGCACGGTGCGACACAACAACTTCCCGATCTTTTCAAAGATCCACTGGGTCCACTCCTCCTTCGATATCCGTCTGGGGGACCTCGAAGAATCTTTCCCCTTCGATCAACACGAAACCGACAACGACACCGACACAACTGCGGTTGCTCGCACCGGTGGTCCCTATAAGTTGATTTCGCGTGCTTCTGCTCCCCGAACCTGTCCAACGAATGCTCCCTACTACGCGCTGACTCGCGAAAATGGTGACGGAGTCTGGTACTGCTACAGCTTTGTGGGTGAAGGTAAGGGCGATCGCGATATCTACACCGATTACCCGAACTACTATCCGCAGTCAGCGGGGAAGCCCGATCAGACGCCCGCCTCCGATGACGTCTTGTCCATTACGAAGACGACATCCGATCGGACCATCACTGTTGACGGGATTCCTTACCGCCTAGTCCTTTTTGGTTTTGTCCCCAGTGCCGATGGAACCTGTCCCGCAAAACCCCCGGCGGGCGCAACGCCGGTTTCTACCTTTACGACGAAGGAAAACCAGAGTTCCTTCGGCTGTCTCTACGGGTCTTTTAGCCAAGAACGTTACGTGCGAGTGGCGAAGAAGATTAGCGAAGAGTCTGCGGCCGTTGGAACATCAATTCCCCGATTCGGCTTTACAACCTTGGGTGTGGGGGACTGGACTTCTCCGACCGGGACTCCTCTATCGCTCTATGAGCAGGTGGATTCCTTCGTCGACTGGTCTTCTTTTGCGGATTCGCCACTGACCCCGACGGGCTATGGCGAAAGCGGCATTGTCACAAGTGGCTACCAGGCCTTCATTCCCGGGTATTCGGAGTTTGTCATTGCAGAAACCGGTCCGACAATCCCGGGTAGACGACCCCTGCGATTTGGCGAACCAGGTTACTTTGGTCCGTGGAAGGTTAGCGATGACCCAAATGCCGCTCGCTGGCAGCTCAAAGATGTGGCCTGCCTGAATGGTGTGGGTGAACGAGTGAATGTCAGTCGTGATCCCTTCACAGGTGGCGTGGACTTCTCAGAGGTTGCGCCGGCACATTCTGTTGCTGCGCTGCCCATTACCTGCACCTTTACCAATGAACAGAAGGCTCCCAAGCTGCGCATTGAGAAGGCCCTTGAGAGCGTTGAAGGTGCGACGACGGACGATATCACCGTCACATACCGCATTACTGCAACCAATGACGGCACTATCGCAGGAACAACTGGCCGCCTGGTTGATACCCCACAGTTTGCTCCGGGACTTTCAGTGCGTTCAGTGGCGATTGCTGGATCTCTTGATGGTCTTGGGCGCGCACGCCAGCAAGGTGGCGCCTCCTCCTACGTGCTCACTACGGGAACCAACGTTGAAGCCGGCAAGTCTGCCACTTGGTATATCCGTATGAAGGTCCGCAGGGATCGCAATGCCTCGGGTTACAACGAGGCTTCATTGGACTGCAAGACGACGAAGGACCGCCTGACTCCTAAGAACGGTTTGTATAACATCGTCAGTGGTCCCTACGACCACGATGGCGTGAGCAATAACGAGGCGTGTGCTCCGGTTCGCCCGCGTACGATCCGCGTCGAGAAGGCTGGGACTCAGCCCATCGGCCAGAGGAATGAGGATGGGACCTATCCTCTGGAGGGTGCAGCTTTTGCGATCTATGACAACGAGGCGCTGAGCGGTACTCCCGTGAGCGTCCTCGAGGGCGGCTCTGCCTTCGTCAGTGCGCCACTAGAAGTAGACCGCTCGTATTGGTTGGTCGAAACGCGTGCCCCAGCAGGTCATGTTTTGTTGCCGCGTCCCATTCCCTTCCATATCAGCGTTGGAACTGATCCGGCTGCCTCGACTGTGATTACGACCGATTTTGGGGCCGATGAAGGATTCACCTCCGTGCGAGTTCTGCCAGCAAAGACCGGTACAGGGAATGCCGCTCTTCCGGGTATCCGCGTCGTGGATACGCAAGTTGGTCATCTGCCCCTGTCGGGGTCAACGGGTATCCACCCGTACCTCGGTGTCGGTGCGGTACTGATGGTCGCAGCCGGTGCGATTCTGTGGATGAAGCGTCGCGAAGGGCTTGAAGCCTAAGAAATAGATGAAGGAGGGGGGTGCCCGCCGTGTGGCGGGCGCCCCCCTCCTTTAACGCTCAGTCGGGTGAACTGGTAGAGCGCAGCTCAGAAGTCCCAGTCCTCATCTTCGGTGTCGACAACTTCACCCATGACGTAGGATGAACCAGAACCAGAGAAGAAATCGTGGTTCTCATCCGCGTTCGGGCTCAGGGCCGCAAGAATCGCGGGGTTCACGTTCGTCGCATCGGCGGGGAAGAGGGCCTCGTAACCCAGGTTCATCAGGGCCTTGTTGGCGTTGTAGCGCAGGAACTTCTTGACGTCCTCGGTCAGGCCAAGCGGATCGTAAAGGTCCTCGGTGTATTCCTCTTCGTTTTCGTACAGTTCGAAGAGCAGGGAGAAGGTGTAATCCTTGAGCTCCTGACGACGCGCTTCATCGGATTCATTAACGGCCAACTGGTACTTGTAGCCAATGTAGTAACCGTGAACTGCCTCGTCGCGGATGATCAGACGGATCAGGTCGGCAGTATTGGTGAGCTTTGCGTGAGCACTCCAGTACATGGGAGCGTAGAAGCCCGAGTAGAACAGGAAGGACTCAAGCATAGTCGAGGCGACCTTACGCTTCTCGGGATCGTCGCCCTGATAGTAGGACTTCACGATCTCTGCCTTGCGCTGCAGGGCCTCGTTCTCGTTCGACCAGCGGAAGGATTCGTTAATCTCTTCAGTCGAAAGCAGCGTTGAGAAGATCGAAGAGTAGGACTTCGCGTGCACCGACTCCATGAAGGCGATGTTCGTGTAAACGGCTTCTTCGTGAGGAGTGCGAGCATCGGGGATCAAAGAGACCGCACCAATGGTTCCTTGAAGGGTGTCAAGCAGGGTTAGACCCGTGAAGACACGGTTTGTCATGCGCTGCTCTTCGGCGTTCAGAGTCTTCCACGATGCCAAGTCGTTGCTCAAGGGCACCTTTTCGGGGAGCCAGAAATTACCGGTCAGACGATCCCAGACCTCAAGGTCCTTTTCGTCCTCAATGCGGTTCCAGTTAATCGCTTCGAAAGCGGGCGTTACACTCACGCGTCCTCCTGACACGAATGTTTCTCAACGGCCTCGGCGTGATGGTCGGCGGGCCTGACAGTTTTTAAGATTACCGTGTTGACGCGCGCACGTCTGCGCCTCGTCAGAATATTCACGAAAGTGTCTCACGGCCCCTAGGCGCTAATCTGCGAGCAGCCCCAGCAGGTGATCGACAACCTTCCCTCCCGAATAGACAGAGCCATCGTGTTGGTACTCATTCGTGATGTAGTGGTGAGCGCCAATGAGCTCGCCCGTCTGAAGCGAGAGCTCGCGCGGCACAAACATGTCGTCGTAGTAGACCGCGGCGGCAACGGGGACCGTGTTCTGCGCCAAGGCCTCGGGAAGATAAACCGGCGCTGCATCCTTCACCTGCGCGAGGATATCGGCGACCTCCGCCAAGGGAGCAAGTCCCGGGTCCTCGTCGAAGACGCGACGCATAAAGTGCTCGCCCGTCAGGTAATAGGGCTCGGAAGTATCCAAGGGATCTGCGTCTTTCGCGAATCCGGGGATCTCTTCTGCTAGGCGATCAGCCGACCAATTCGTTGCGGTTCCGTGCAATTCGGGCGTTGCACAGGCGTAGATGAATTCCTGGAAAACACCGTAAATCGGGGCGACATTCGTTGCGTCTGCGATTGCTTCGAGGAATTGGGTGGAGAGACGGCGCTGGCCATTTACACGGACCCACGGACCCTCGAGCAGGTAGTGCAGCTGGTCGGTGCGTCCCTGTCCGCCCAGCATCATGCCGATCTGGCGGAAGCGTGCGCTGCTGAGGCGTTCGCCGGTGGGAAGAAGCTCTTCGGTATCGCGCAGGTGTGCGGCGATCTCACGGACTGTTGTTTCGTCCTCGGGGTGGCGCTGGAAGAAAACGCGGTTGCGCGCAGCAGTTCGCTGGTAGGTCAGCCGGTAGATCTCATCGACATGGACGAGGCCGGGCAGGCCTCCCGTGATAAGGCTGGCTTTGAGGCCCTGGGGAGCAAGTGAGAGATAAGACGTGGTGATGAATCCGCCGAAAGATTGGCCCAAGGTTGTCCACGGCTCTTCTCCGGCGAGCTCGCGACGGAAGGCCTCGGCATCGTAGACGATCTGGTCTTGGCGGAAGTAACGCAAGTAGTTGGCCTTTTCCTGCGCTGTCGTTAGGAAGGAAAGGGATTGCGCGTCCATACGGGTGGACTGACCGGTGCCTCGTTGATCGAGAAGGACCACGCGGTAATCCTGAAGCAGGCGATTCATCCAGCCGCTATCGAAGGTGCCGAGACGAGGGCTGGGATAGCCGGGGCCGCCTTGGAGGAAGACGGCGTAGGGCGCGTTTTCCTTGCCGGGACGCACGACCTCGCGCGCGAAGATCTCGATACTGGGGTTATCCGCACCGAGTGGGCGAGTGTGATCGAGGGGAACGTCAAGGCGGTGCTCGTAGACGGTGTGAGCGTGGTGAGTGTAAGAGGTCGTACGCATGGGATAAGGGTAGCGCCGTGGAGCGCGCGGCGTGCCTTCTACCGCAATGTCACACGAAGTCGGTTCGGAAACGGCGCGCGGAGCGCCTGCTCCCCGAATGTCACATGAAGTCGGTGAATGTCGCAGGGAACAAGCTGTGTCTTTTACTGACTTCGTGTGGAGGTAGGCGGTTAAGCGCAGGACGGGAAGGCGCGTGACAGCGTGCACTGCTGTTCGGTGTCAAAAGACATACGAAATTGGTGAATGCCACCGGAAACGAGCTGTGTCTTTTGTCGACTTCGTGTGGAGGGGGAGTGCGCGGCGTGCGGGACGAGGCGGTGGCTGGGGTGTCCAACGCGGCGGGGCGGGGCAGCGTAGCTAAGGCTTCTAGAGCCAGTTCAGCATGAGGATGTAGCTGAGGGTCCCCAGCCCGACGCTCCACAGCAGGCGCCGCTTTGTTGCCAGATGGACAACAACAGTGATGACGGTCGCGACAATTGCCGCCCACCATTGGGAGCCTGCAGAGCCCGCGTTATCGCTGAGCGTTGCCAAGACGAGGATTAGCAGAATTCCCGGAGGCATCCACACGGCCATATTCCGAACGAAGCTGGACTCGCGCAGAGGTTCAAGGATTTTGAAGGGGAGCGCCCGCAAGGTGAAGTCGATGATGAAGACGACCAGGAGGATTCCGAAGAGGTAGGGGAGCGAGTGAGACATCAGGACTCCTCACCTCTTTCCGCAATCACATGGCGCACCCCAAGGGAAGCGACGAATAGCAGCAGTGCAAGCAAAAGTCGTTGTTGTGGCCAGACCAGCATTGCGATGAGGAATGATCCAGCTGCCAAAATAACCGAGGGAATGCCCTTGAGAGAACGAATTGAGTCGACGGTCAACGTGGTGAACAGCGCGGTGAGAGCGAAGTCCAAACCTTGGATCTGAGTGGGGATGAATGACCCCGCAAGAACGCCAATTAGTCCCGAGGCCACCCATGTCGCGTTGTAGGTGACTTGCATGGCAAGAAGACGAGGCTTTGTCCAGCCTTCGGGGCGCGCAGCGGTGATTGCGTAGGCCTCATCAACCAGGGCGTACATGGAAAATAGGCGCGCGAGTTTGCCCTCAACCAGGTGAAGAGGGAATGAAAACGCGTAGAAGAGATGCCGGAAGTTGACGAGCAGCATCGTCACCGCAATGACGGCGATGGGGGTGTGTGAGGCCGCCAAAGTAATAACAAGGAGTTCAGCGGACCCTGAATAGGCAGCGAGAGAGAGTGCTGGTGCCATCCACCAGGGCATGCCAAGCTGCATGACCAAAATGCCGTATGCAATCCCCAGAGGAATATAGCCCGCCGCAATGGGTGCGGTCATGCGGATTCCGGTGAGGATTTCCGCGCGGGTTGAGGATGGCATTCTCCTATTTTTGGTTTCCGGAGCAGGACCTGCATGCGGTGTTCACGAATTGAAACCGAATGTATCGGTTAACTCGGAAGGTTGAAGCTCTTCAACGATACGAGTTACCGAGGTAAAACAAGTTAGCGAGCCGAGATTGGTGAGGACTGGTGCATGAGAATTCGAGGCCCGTTTTCCCCTGCAACCCAGGTGCTGCTTTCACGCAGCTTTCCGCCCGTCCACGTTAAAACGTAGGTGATGACCCATGCATCCGGGTAGCTTTCAGTGGTGTCGTGATGGGTACTTGTCCCCTGCAGGCGGTTGACCTGGAAATTTGAGGACTGCAGATGTTCGGGTGCGCGCCCTTCCAAACCCTGGGTAAGAGAACCGTTGTGCCAGATGCGCACGCATCCGGGAGCCTCAAGTGCTTTGAGGGCTTGAGAGTCTGAGCGAAGCCATGCGTCAAGGAATTGGCGTTCGAGTGCCACTTCCGGCGTTTCCATATCCGTTGCGTTTTCAGGAATTTTCCTGCCTGCCGAGGCAGAATCAGCTGCGGGCGCGGCGGGCTCGAATTTCGTCGATATGCTTTCTGCACTTGCTGAGGCAATATCGGTCTTGGACGTAGCTGTGTCTTGTTCAGTGCTGTTGGTGATAACAAACCCTGGGCCTCGAGGAATATCGCGACCATCGCGATAGGCTTCCGCGCAGGAACGCGCTGCGTCATCGGCCCGCTCGTTCAGAGGATGCCCCGCATGGCCCTTGACCCACTCGAAGGTAACTGTGCGCCCCTGCATGGCACGGTCGATTTCTTGAATGAGTTCGAGGTTTTTGATGGGTTTCTTATCGGCCTTGACCCACCCGCGCTTCTTCCAACCGGGCGACCACTTGGAAATCACATTAATTGCGTACTGAGAGTCCGCGAGGATGTGTAGGTCTTCGCCTGCCAAACCGGCTTGAGCGGTGGCCTTAAGGAGTTCAAGGACAGCATTGAGTTCGCCCAAATTGTTGGTACCGCTGGGCCAACCTCCCGCATCCCAGCAATCCGCTGAGACCACCCATGCCCATCCAGCAGGTCCGGGATTGCCCAGAGAAGAACCGTCTACTGCAGCTGTAATTGTCATAGAAAATTCCTCTACTTGGTAATACCGACCTGGTGCAGTACGAAGGCGAATTCTTGCGCCCTGGCATTCCAGCGTCCCTTGCGTCCAGATGCCCCCGCGTGTCCAGCGACCAATTCGGTTCGGATCACGATAGGTGGTTGATCGTGGACTTGAGCGGTAGCTTGTCGAAGACGTTGAACCCACTTATGGGGTTCAACGTAGAAGACACGTGTGTCATTGATTGAGGTCGTTGCCATGATCGCCGGGTAACGCACGCCCTGGTGGACATTTTCATAGGGAGTGTACGAGCGCATGAGAGCGTACACTTCAGGATCTTCAATGGGATTTCCCCACTCTTCCCACTCACCAACAGTCAGGGGAAGTGAGGGATCCAAGATCGTTGTCAATGCGTCAACGAAAGGCACCCCTGCGATTATCGCGGCAAAACGATCGGGCTGTGCGTTCGTAACTGCACCCATGAGAAGTCCCCCCGCGCTGCGACCCTCGGCGATCAAACGATCTGGGTGAACCCATCTGGAATCAACCAGATAGTTCGCAACGTCCAAGAAGTCGGTGAAGGTGTGGGTTTTCACCAGTTTCTTACCGTCTTCGTACCATGCGCGTCCCATTTCTCCGCCGCCGCGGATATGGGCGATTGCGTGCACGACACCTCGTTTAAGGGCAGGAAGACGCAAGATATCGAACTCGGGGTCAAAAGAAATTTCATAGGATCCGTAGCCGTGGATCCACCCCGCATGTGTTCCGTCGGGCTGGGCATCACGTCGATGAACCAAGGTCACGGGAATCTGTGTGTGTCCATCCCGGGCACACACCCACACGCGTTCTTCAATGAAAGCTGACGGATCCCAGTTGGGGACTTCAGTAACCTTGAGGATGCGAGTCTTCCCACTTTGAAGATCGAGTTCTTCCACGGTGGGTGGCGTCAAAACACTCTGATACCCCACACGAACAAGGCAGTCTTCAAAACGCCCAGAACTGAGGGGATAGAGGCTGCGGATTGTCCCTTCCTTATTGAGTTCTTCCCCGAGCGCCCACAGATCACCGCAATCCGAGGCCGGGACCGGCTTTCCATCAATAACTTCAAGAGGGCGCGTGCGTCGGTAGTAGCGCGCCTGAGGAAGGGCATCACGCCTGTAGGACAGGGTGAAGAAATCGCGATAGGCCTCTATGTCAGTCAAACGCTCGCCATCGTGGGCGGTATAGAGAGTCACCCAGCGATCGGGGTCAACGATCGAATCAGCGTCGCCCGTTGAAGGCAAGGGGATGCACGCCAAACTTCCTTCGCGTGAAAGTGTTGTGTGGATGACAAGTAGATGATCGCCTGCGGGTTCAACGTTAATCTGAACGTCATCACGCTTGGCGACAAGGGGAAGCGGAGAAGCGCTGGGTGCATAAGGATCCCACAGCCATGCACCGCCACTGGTTGTCGAGGTCGAATGAATAACGACGTGCCACGGGTCGTTCGATGCGGAAAACCACAGGTCGAAGGCCTCGTCTGGCTCTTCTAACAGCAGGGAATCCCCGTCGGCATCCGTGCCTACGCGGTGCTGCCAGAGCTGGAACTGGCGCCACGCATCATCAACCCGCGTGTAGATAAAGGACTGTGAATCCGCCGCCCATGCAAAGCCATAGCCCGCGTCACTCACAACCTGGTCAACGACGTGACCGCTGGATGCGTCCTGAATGATCCATGTCCAGCGTTCGTCCCCTTCGGTATCGCGAGACCAGGCGATCAAGCGTCCATCTGCGGTTGGAACCAATTCCCCGACTTTGAAGAACTCTTCACCTTGGGCGCACAGGTTTTCATCGAGAAGAAGCTGCTCACCTTCCAAGGTTTCCTCATCTGCCAGCACCGGGGTTTCGGCGTAGTGCAGGGCAGAAACTCGATAATGCTTCGCGTAGGAATCTTCGTGGAATTGGCGTTGGAAGTACCACCAGTCACCAATCCGCTGAGGAGCGGAATACACAACCGGTGCTGTGAAAGAATCGAACTCTGAAACAAGAGTGTCGGCCAACTCCCGTGTAGGTTCGCACACCTTGTCCGCCCAGCGGTTTTCCGCCTGGATATGAGCCACAACCTGCGGATCATTACGGTCGCGCAGCCAATCCCAGGGGTCATCAAAATGGTCCCCATGGATGGAACGAACTCGCGTCCCGAAACGCTGCGGGGCAAGAGGAGCTGTTTCTTCAGTCATATGGATACTGTAAGGGAGTGCACCCGCATCTGAAGACCGTTCGGGACGCGTTGGCCAAAGGCCCTCAAATTAAACGTTAAAATCAGTACCGTGCCCACAGATCAACACATCACTACACAAGCCCCCCAGAGCCTCGGGGAAACTCTGCGCGCCTGGATTAAGGAATTCATCCAATTCGGCCTAGTCGGAGCAACCGCTTTCGTCATCGACATGGGGCTGTTTAACCTTTTCCAGCACGGACCGCTGGGATTCCTTTCAGGCCATGTCAACACCGCGAACGCACTTGCAGCCAGCATTGCAACCATCTACTCGTGGATTATGAACCGCGTGTGGACCTACCGCGGGCGTACTCAGGAAAACGCGGGACGTGAAGCATTTCTATTTTTCTTTGCGAACGTGTGCGGTATTGGGATTACGCAGTTCTGCCTGCTGTTCACGCACCACATCCTCGGTTTGAATTCACCTTTGGCCGATAACATTTCCGCCTATGTCGTTGGGTTCGCGCTGGGAACGGCTTTCCGCTTCGTTTTCTATCACTACGTCGTATTCACGGGAACAAAAAACAGGTAATTTTCGCCATAAATTCCTCCCCATCCCTTCGCGTGCCCCCGCTTTGGGCCGTAGAGTCGAAGGATGGACGCGAAAACTCTCAAGCACATTGATGACACGGCCCTGGTTTTCGAAGGCGGCGGTATGCGCGGCGCATTCACCGCTGGGATCACCGCAACCCTGATCGAAGAGGGCATTGATTTCCCCCATGTTTCGGGGATTTCCGCGGGTTCATCGAACACCGTTAACTATGTGTCTCGTGATGCTCAGCGCGCTCACGATACTTTCACGACAGTGGCCGACAGCCCTGAATTCGGTGGTCTCAAGCACTGGGTGCACGGTCGCGGGATGTTCAATGTCGACTATCTGTACGACGAGATCGCTCAGCCCGACGGCGATGCGCCTTTGGACCTCGATACTTTCCTTTCGAACCCTGCTGAGGTTCGCATCGGAGCCTTCAACGCGACCCGAGGTGAAGAAGTTTGGTTCACCAAGGAGGATATGCGAACGGTGGAAGAAGTCGGTCGCTGCGTTCGCGCCTCCTCGACCCTGCCGATCATCATGCCGACGGTCACGATCGATGGCGACACTTACGTTGATGGAGCTCTTGGACCCGATGGCGGTATCCCGCTGGATGCTCCCATGCGCGACGGCTACCGTAAGTTTTTCGTCGTCCTTACGCGCCCGCGAGACTTCGTCAAGGCCCCGATCAAGCCCGGCGTTTACTCCGCCCTCAGGCTGGCTTTCCCCCATCTTCCTTCCATTGCCGAGGCCGTGGCCCGCCGTACCGTTGCCTACAACGCCGCCCGCCGGAAGCTATTTGAGCTGGAGGAACAGGGACGTGCGTTGATTGTGACCCCCGAAGATCTAGCCATCGACAAGATGGAAATGAATGTTGAACGCCTTGAAGATGCCTTTGACGCCGGAGTTGCTCTGGCGCGTCGGGATCTTCCCCGCTGGGAAGCCTTTTTGGGGCTCTGAGGAAGGCTTCGGCGCTTATCGGCGGTGAAGATCACTCAGCACCTTCAATATCAAGGGTGTGGGGCTGGACGGAAAACCGTCCAGCCCCACACCCTTACTTGTGATCTGGCAGAAAGCCTGAATATTCCAGTCTTATTCGGTAGCCAGGGCAACCGAAGGACTGACCTTTGCTGCTCTGCGACCAGGTAGCCACGAGGCAACAAGCGCAGCAAGGACAGCGATCATGACCACCGCAAGGATCTGCATCCATGGGATGGTGATGAAGACCGTGATGCCTTCCAGGGGAAGCGCAAGGATGCCGATCGCTCCGAAGAAGATTCCGCACGCGGTTCCAATAAGCGCTCCCGTCACCGAGATGAATAGCGCTTCAAGGGCGAGCATGGATTTCATCTGCCTCTTGGTCAGACCAAGGGCTCGAAGCAGGCCGTTTTCACGGGTGCGTTCGGCAACCGACAGTGACAGAGTGTTTGCAACGCCCACCAGTGCAACCAGGACAGACACTCCCAGCAGGCCGACGACAATGAGCAGCATCTGGTTAATGATGTGCGTGTACATCTCACGTTCGATCGCTGAACCGCCAACAGACAGACCGGTGTCAATCTTTGTTAGGTTCTTCTGGACAGCTGTCGCAGAGGCACCATCCTTGAGCTTGACGATCATTCCGGTAATTGGAGCCTTTGGCGCGATTTTCAGCAGATTCGCCTGGCTGATCTCGTAGGGTGCTGTGGCATTCTTGTCGTACTTCGCTTTCAAGGTCATGCATGACCCTTCAGCTGCGCACAGCTTGATGTTCTTGCCATCCAGGGAACCCAAACTGACCATCACTGTGGCATCATCGATCTGGTCGACGCTCGAGTGCGCGACCGTTGAGTAGTTGGGCTGCCCCAAAATTCGCATCGCTCCGGCCTCTTCAGAACCACTACCGCCGGGGGCAACGGTTCCGTCCTCTGCATTAGCACCGCCCACAGTGGAATAAACAGGGACCGTAGCGGCCACTCCATCGGTCGAAGAAATCCGCGACTGGATATCGCTACTCAGGGCCTCGTCGCTGAAGTTCGACACCGAGATGTCGAAAGGACGACGCTCATTAACTTCGTTAATCAGGGAGTCCCGCATCGAAGAGGCGCCGACCATCATGGTGACAACCAAGGTGACACCAATGACAATCGATGTGCCGGTTGCGGCGGTTCGACCGGGGTTGCGGACCGTATTCTCGCGTGCCATTCGCGCAAGCATTCCCGGCCAGAGCTTCCCAGAGAGCTTTGTTGCCGCAGGGACAATGACGGTGCAAGTAATGAGAATGCCCACCAAGCACAGCAAAGACAAGCCGAAAGAGGCCAAGAATTTCTGCGACTCATTGTGAATGCGAAGTGAGGCAAACAGGCTTCCACCGCACAGCACAGTCAGCAACAGTCCCAGGGTCAACGCGACACGGTGGCTCTTCTGGGAAGTAGCGTTGGCCTCGTTAATCGGGGAAAGCGCAGCGATCGGCGGAACTTGAGAAACCGCGCGGGCAGGTCGGCGCCCAACGAAAACGGTCAGTAGCGTACCGAAGAGCCACACGAGCACCACATACAGGGGTGAAATCGAAAAGATGACATCGACAAAAGTGGTGTCCTCTGTGATTGTGCTCAGCAAGCCGCCCAGTAGGAGTCCCAAGACGATGCCGACGAGCGAGGAAATCCCGCCAACCGCATAGGTCTCGCGGCGAACCAGAGAACGCACCTGCTTCGTGCTTCCGCCCAGTGCGCGCAGAAGTGCCAATTCACGCCTGCGCTGTTGGAGCAGTACTCGGAAGGTCGAAGAGACGACAACCGATGCAACCAAGATCGCAATTGCGGGGAAGATCAGCGCAATCGCGGTGAGCATCGCAGATGAGATTTGAATCTCTCGCAGGCTTTTGTCCACGGTTGCGGAAACACTCGTCACTTTGACGCCCTTGACTGAAGCCAGTTCAGTTGTGAGCTTGTGGGTCCACTGTTCCTGATCATCGGTTGAGGGATTGCCGTACTTATTCACCGCAGGCGTATTGGTTGCAACGTGAATTTCGCCGGTCGGCTTCATTCCCGTGCTTGCCTCGAAACCTTCTGTCGTCACGTAGGACGGTGCCAAAGCGCGATTTCCTGAAGAGTAGGTTCCGACGATGGTGAACTCGTGCGCGGAAACCGCATTGTCACGGGACAGGCTTGTCAGTTTGTCGCCAATTTTGAGGGAAGATTCCTTTGCCGTGCGCTGGGGGATGACAATTTCCGAGGCCGTGGCCGGAGCTTTACCTTCACTCATCTTCACTGCGCTGAGGGGTTCCGCGAGCGCGGGAGAAAGGAAGAGCGTTGTCTGATCGTCGCCGGCCTTCACTGCAATGGGGTGTTGCGTTGTAATTCCAACCGCAGTCACGCCCTGGATCTTTGCGATCTTTTGGGTCAGAGCATCGAAATCATTGCCGACCTGGGTGGCCGTCATTTTCAGCGCCTCGTCGTCGGCGGGACTGTAGGTGACCACCGATGTGGTCCCGCGGTAGGAATTGCGGACACTTCCAGTGAGCGAGGAGCTCATCGCATTTGAGAACAAGAGCGTGATGACGATGAAGGCGGTGGAGATAGCAACCGCCAAGCCAGTTGAGAAGTAGCGGCGACCGTGGGAATGAAGATTGGCTTTCAACAGCCGTGTTGTCGCGCTCACGGATATCACCTCAACGCAGCGTTCAGCTGCTCTTCGCTGGCATTGCGCAGGTCAGAGACAATTTGGCCATCACGGACAACCAAGACGCGATCAGCGTAGGCTGCGGCATGAACATCGTGAGTGACCATAATGGCAGACTGGCCCAGCTCGGTAACCGCTCGACGCAATAGATCAAGAACCTCTGAGGTTGAGTGAGAATCCAGGTTACCGGTGGGTTCATCAGCAACGATGACTGCCGGACGGCTCATCAGTGCGCGAGCAACGGCCACGCGCTGCTGCTGGCCACCCGAAAGCTCTGATGGCCTGTGGTTGAGGCGTTGTTCCAGCCCCAGCGAAGAAACAACGAAGGTGAACCAGTCTTCATCGACTTTCTGACCCGCAAGTTCCAAGGGAAGAAGGATGTTTGCCTTCGCATCCAGGGTGGGAATCAAGTTGAAGCTCTGGAAGATGAAGCCGATGCGATCGCGGCGAAGCTTGGTCAGATCAGCATCTTTCAAAGCGGTGATCTCTGTGTTTTCGATGAGTACACGACCAGAGGTCAGCGAATCAAGTCCAGCAAGGATATGCATCATGGTGGACTTACCCGAGCCGGAGGGGCCCATGATTGCGGTGAATTCACCAGAGTAGAAGTCAACGGTGACGTCATTGAGGGCGGTGACCTGGGTATCGCCCATGCCGTAAACCTTGGAAACGTTAGCGAGGCGAACAATTGGGGTCGCAGATGGTTCTGTATTCATACCTCCATCATGATTGCCCGAGTAGCGCGATCGCTATGGGGGGATGCCCTGGGCCTTCCCTGATTTCCCCCGGTGCGTCCCTTAGTCTGTGGTGGTGCTGGAGGGCTCTCCCTCGCTCAAGCTCAGTCCCCGGAAGCGGTTAAGCGCCGCCGCAACATCAACGAGGCGTGGGCGGGAAAGGCGTCCTGGCAGGGCGTGTGCCCCGAACTTTACGACAGCGTCCAAACCTTCAGAGTTCAGTGTGCGCTCAAGGCGTGCCAAAAGATCACTCAGGGTACTTGTCCCATTCGCGTAGGAATAAAGCAGCCCGCGAAGCATCCACGCAATCGCCTCGGTCTGTCCGGGGTCCACAATCTGCTCGACATCGCCCAAGTCAAGGTTGATCTTGTCGATGGTGATTGAGGACAAACCTGCTGCCTTCGTCTTTGGTCGATCGGAGGAATGCAAGCGCGCAGGGGCGCGTCGCGCTAAAGGAGCGTTCATTGTCAGGTTCTGATGTACGCGAGGAAGCTCTTTGACGACTTGACGGGCCCGATCGCTCACGTCTAGGCAGCGGTAGTGGTCCATCATCAAGACCCGATCCGCCTGATCGAGATAATCTCCCGATCCGCCCATGACGAGGATCGTTGAGACACCCAGATCTTTGTGAAGAGAGGAAATTCGATCAACGAGGGGAGTGATCGGCTCCTTCTCGGCTTGGACCAACTCGCGCATACGGGCATCACGGATCATGAGGTTCGTTGCGCTGGTGTCTTCGTCAATCAGTAGCAGCGTCGAACCCAATTGGATTGACTCGACTAGGGATGCAGCCTGCGATGTCGAACCTGAGGCATTCTCAGTGGAGAAATGCGTTGTGTCGGCATCCCCCGGAAGATGAGTGATGAAAGAGGAGACGTCAACGCCAGTGACCGCCCGACCATCGGCAGCGCGTACCTTCATCGCATCCTCAAGGGTTGCGACGTATTCGCGGCCATCTCCAGGAATGTGTGCATAAACGCCGCACTGAATCGCGCCCAAAAGTGTGGACTTACCGTGATATCCACCGCCGACAATCACCGTGACTCCGGGCTCGATTGCCATCCCGCGAAGGGTACCGGCATGGGGAAGCTCGACCTCGGCCTCGAGAGTGGCGGGGGAGGTGAAAGGAAGTGCACCCTCCATGGGAGACTGCGAGACTCCGCTGCGGCGAGCAAGAACGGAATCATTGGCGATGAAGGATACCCAGCCGCGATCGATCAGGATCTGCTGCAGGGCGCGATAATCCTCGTAAACCGCGATATGGCGCAACAAGCCCTTACGTTCGCGCTCAACTTCGGGAATATCGCTCAGGTAGTCAAAAGTATCCTGGACCGCGTCCGGAACGTCGAGGTCGAAAATCTGTGCGGTGCGGTGGCCAAGGATTGTGCGGCCTCGTGCGGGCATGCGGACTTCAAAACGCAATTCAACGCGGTCGGGCTTGACGGTGCAGGCACTGCGATCAAGAATCTCGACGCTGGGGGACATGACCTGAATGTCATGAAGGTGTCGCTCGCGTAGGGAACGGTTAAAAGCACGGAGTAGGTAATCCGCACACGCTGCCCGAGCATCGGGTGAGGCGATTGCGGCCTGTGGAAGTCCCATTTCCTGCGGGGTTGAAATGGCACGAACCTTCGAAGGCGGAGCGTAGGGATCGGCCTGAATTCGGTCGATTGAGAGCGAGAAACTCCCGAAATCCCACATTCCAACGACGGACTTGTAAGCGGGATACGAACGTCCATCAAGTTTGTGAAGCGTGCGGATGAGCTCTTCATCACTGCCGGTGTGTTTGCGGAACTCAGCGGTAGAACTCTGGCCGGAAATACGCTGTGCGCGCTCTTGATTTGTCGAGGTGCTCATGAGTTCAGCCGATCGCGTGCGAGATCGTGATGATCGCGTAAATGATGAGGAAAACTACCAGGCAGGAGTGAATGATTGTGCCTGCGATGCCCAGAGAACGGGCCATGAGGGCCTTCTGATAGGAACTTTCGGGAAGGGATGCCGAGCGAGCGTTCTTGATCGCGGAAGCGCTCCATGCCCACGCAGGAATCGAGCCGAAAAGTCCGATGAGGAACAAGCCCAGAAGAGCAAGAACCAGTGGGCCGTTGCTGGGGATATTGCGTGCCTCCAGCGTCGGGGTGGTCGGCGTGTAGGTGAATTGAGGCGCGCCGACTTGGGGCTGAGAGGAAACCGGGGGCTGCTGAGGTGCAACGGGAGTTGGGGCTGGCATTGCCGGAGACGCTGCTGGCACTTGCGGTACCTGTGCGGAATCCGCGTATCCCGGAGCGTTCATTGGGACGGGGGCTGTGAATGGTCCGGAGTTTTGCGGATCAGGTTGCGTCATGCCTCCATCATAGGCAATGGCTTGAGGTAGAGGCGCGTTCCGAGCATTCTCTAAGCGTGCTCCACATGAAGTCGGTGTTTGTCACAGGTTATAGCCTGTGTTTTTTCCTGACTTCGTGTGACTTTCCGAGGCCGTTCCCCCCACGTGACTTTCCGAGGCCGTGCCCCCCCACGTGACTTTCCGAGGCCGTGCCCGCTGGCCCGCGCGCCTCTTTCCGCACCCGGAGGCACCCCCGCGCACCAGCACAAATACAATGTGCGGGGGCCGGTTTCCCGACCCCCGCTCTACCCGCCAAACGGGCTTGATGTCACAGCATGCAGGACACGCAGCCCGAAACTTCGGTGCCTTCCAGTGCCATCTGACGCAGTCGCATGTAGTACAGGGTCTTGATGCCCTTCCTCCATGCGTAGATGTAGGACTTGTTCAGGTCGCGCGTCGTCACCGTATCGGGGTAGAACAGCGTGAGCGACAGGCCCTGATCGACGTGCTGGGTCGCCACCGCGTAGGTGTCGATGATCTTCTCGGGGCCGATTTCGTACGCGTCCTGGTAGTACTCCAGGTTTTCGTTCGTCATGTAGGGCGCCGGGTAGTAGACGCGACCGATCTTGCCTTCCTTGCGGATTTCGATGCGCGAGACGATCGGGTGAATCGACGAGGTCGAGCCGTTGATGTACGAGATCGAACCGGTCGGCGGGACCGCCTGCAGGTTCTGGTTGTACATACCGTACTGGGCGACATCGGCCGCCAGAGCCGCCCAATCCTCCTGCGTGGGCAGGTGGATTGTCGAGGCCGCAAGAAGTTCGCGGCAACGCTCAGTTTGCGGCTCCCACACCTGGTCGATGTACTTACGGAAGTACTCGCCCGAGGCGTACTGGGAATCCTCAAAGCCCTCGAAGGTCACTCCGCGCTCGCGGGCGATTGTGCACGAGGCCTTGATGGCCTCGTAGGCAACGGCCATGAAGTACATATTCGTGAAGTCCAGGGCTTCTTCGCTGCCGTAGTAGACATGCTCGCGAGCAAGGTAGCCGTGGAGGTTCATCTGACCCAGGCCGATGGCGTGGCTCATGGCGTTACCGCGGGCGATCGAGGGCACCGATTGGATATCCGACAGGTCGGAGACGGCAGTCAGGCCGCGGATTGCGGTCTCGATGGTCTTGGAGAAGTCCGGGGAATCCATGGTCTTCGCGATGTTGAGCGAGCCCAGGTTGCAGGAGATGTCCTTACCAATGTGTGAGTAGGAAAGGTCATCGTTGTAGGTCGAGGCCTCGGACACCTGGAGGATTTCCGAACACAGGTTCGACATGGTGATGCGTCCCTTGATGGGGTTCGCAGCGTTGACCGTGTCTTCGAAGACGATGTAGGGGTAGCCGGACTCGAACTGGATTTCAGCGATGGTCTGGAAGAAGCGGCGTGCGTTGATCTTCTTCTTGTGGATACGGCCATCATCGACCATCTCGTGGTACTTCTCGGTGACCGAAATTTCCGAGAAGGGCACTCCGTAGACGCGCTCGACGTCGTAGGGGCTGAAGAGGTACATGTCCTCGTTTTTGCGGGCCAGCTCGAAGGTGATGTCGGGGATGACTACGCCCAAAGACAAGGTCTTAATACGGATCTTCTCGTCCGCATTCTCGCGCTTGGTGTCCAGGAACTGCATGATATCCGGGTGGTGTGCGTGCAGGTAGACCGCACCCGCGCCCTGACGTGCGCCCAGCTGGTTCGCGTAGGAGAAGGAGTCCTCGAGAAGCTTCATAACGGGAACCACGCCACTGGACTGGTTCTGAATCTTCTTGATCGGGGCGCCGGCCTCGCGAAGGTTGGTGAGCTGCAGGGCCACGCCGCCGCCGCGCTTGGAAAGCTGCAGCGCGGAGTTGATGCCGCGGGCAATGGACTCCATATTGTCTTCGATGCGCAGAAGGAAGCAGGAAACGAGCTCGCCTCGTGCGGCCTTGCCGGCATTGAGGAAGGTCGGGGTTGCCGGCTGGAAACGTCCGGTCATCATCTCGTCGACCAGGTGGCGCGCCATTTCGATATCGCCCTGTGCCAAGTAGAGCGCGACCATAACGACGCGGTCTTCGAAGCGCTCGAGGTAGCGGGTTCCGTCGAAGGTCTTGAGCGTGTACGAGGTGTAGTACTTGAAGGCCCCCAGGAAGGTGGGGAAACGGAACTTGTGAGCGTAGGCCTGCTTGTGAAGGTCCTTGATGTCCTGGAAATCGTATTGATCCAAGACGTGCTTCTCGTAGTAGCCCTGCTCGACCAGGTATTCCATCTTTTCTTCCAGGTCGTGGAAGAAGACGGTGTTTTGGTTGACGTGCTGGAGGAAGTACTGGCGTGCTGCCTGTCGATCGGCCTCGAATTGGATCTTGCCGTCGGCGTCGTAGAGGTTCAGTTGCGCGTTGAGCGCGTGGTAATCCAGCTCGGGGGAGGGGGCTGTTTCTACTCCTGTGTCAGTGAGGTTTTCTGCCAAAACTCGCTCAATCCTTCGCGAACTCGTGAGACGTCTTCGGCAGTGCCGAGGAGCTCAAATTTGTACATGTGGGGGATGTGTAATTTTGCGGAGATGATGTCTCCGGCCAGGCAGTAGGCCGTGCCGAAGTTGGTGTTCCCAGAAGAGATGACTCCGCGGCAGAGGTCACGGTTGCGTTCATCGTTGAGGAACTTGATGACTTGTTTGGGGACCGCTCCCTTGACGTTGCCTCCACCGTAGGTGGGGACGATGAGGACGTAGGGCTGATCGACGTGAAGGAACCCGTCACGGGGGAGAAGTGGGATTCGCTGTGCTGGGAATCCGAGTTTTTCCACGAAACGGCGGGTATTGCCCGTCGCCGACGAGAAGTAGACGACGTTGACCATGTGGTCTTTTCCTTTCGCGAGGCCGCCCCTGGGCAGGGAACAAAAAGTGACCCGGTCCCCCGGTTTACTTGTGGGGGACCGGGTGGGTTGCTTTTAGGCGTTAACGACGCGTGCCGTTCCCATTGCCGAGGCCTGTGCTGCGGCCTTGATGAGATCGGGGCGGTAGCCGCTCCAGTGGTCTTCACCGGCGATAACGACGGGAGCTTGCTGGTAGCCCAAGCCCTTAATGAACTCGAGTGCCGAGGGGTCTTCGGTGAGGTCGACCTTCGTGTAGTCCAGTCCCTGCTTGTCGAGTGCGCGGTAGGTTGCATCGCACTGGACACACATGGGCTTGGAGTAGACGGTGATAGACATGGCCGGACCTTTCAATGTCGTGTGTTGATGTGAGTTTTCTCCGCTGTTTACCTGGGGGAGCGGAACATGCGATAACACTACACCTTGTGTGCGCTTTCGTCACGAGACCCAATATGTTGTGTCTAACTATGTTGCTGACCCTAGATGTGGATGGATGAGTGTTCCTCTGTGGATGGGGTGTGGATGAGGGTGGCTTACATCGGTGTAATTTGAAGAAATTGTGCCCGAGGGGGCCTGTGGATAGAGTTCCTCGATTTCTCCACAGAGTGGATTGAGGCTGTGGGTAAGCGCACGAAAAATTCGAATAATTTCGTGTCCATGTCGGCGTGTCGCACCTGCCACATGAGCATTTGGGGCTTCGTTCCGAATGGATCGCTGAGACACGGACCCGGTAAACGACTAGTTCAATCACCATCACTTAATCTGTTTGAAGATCCCGTACAACAGGAGAACATAAAAATGACAACTCTTCAGACCCGCCGAGGCGTCAGCCTCCTCGCCGTCATCGCGGTTGCCGCCGGCGCCGCAGCGGTTCCTGGCATGGCTACGGCAGCCCCCTCGGCATCGGTATTCGGTGTTGTTGCCACCGCTGAGCGTCTTCCCTCACTGGTTGATCTGGATACCAACAAGACCGGCTCCATCACCATCCACAAGCTGGTGAAGGATGCCACCAACGGCACCACTGAAGGCACCGGTCTTGAGGACAGCACCGTCACCGGTACCCCGCTTGACGGCGCAAAGTTCACCGTTGAGCGTCTGATCAATGTCGACCTGAGCACTCAGGCTGGGTGGGAGAAGCTCGTTGGTTTTGACGGTGATGTTGCTACCGCTAAGGCAGACGGTGTTGACGCAGCACTTGAGAAGACCACCGCTGGCGGCGGTCTGGCCACCTTCTCCAACCTGCCCCTGGGCGCCTACGTCGTGACCGAGACCGAAACCCCCGCGGGCTACGTCGGCTCCAAGCCCTTCATCATCACCGTTCCGATGACGAACCCGAAGGACCTGAACAAGTGGGTCTACGACGTTCACGCATACCCGAAGAACGCCAAGGCCGGCATCGAAAAGACCCTTGTTGACGAGAACACCCCCGCGGTAGGCTCGGAGATCTCCTACACCATCAAGTCCGACGTTCCTGCAGTTGAAGCTCTTGACTTCTACGACGTCGTCGACCAGTACGACAAGCGCGTGGAACTGCCCGAAGCTGGCATCACCCTGAAGCTCATCAACGGCAAGACCGGTGAGGTTGCTCTGACCAGGGGCACCGACTACAAGCTGATTGCCGCTGACGTCGCCGACGGCAAGACCAAGTTCTGGACCGCAGAGTTCACCGAGGCTGGCCGCAAGAAGATCGTCGAAAACCGCAAGGATGCCACCACCAAGGTTCAGATGGACCTCGCTGGCACCGTTAAGGACAAGGTTGAATCCGACGGCCTCTTCAAGAACAAGGCAATCCTGCTCCCCAACGCTCCCACCAACGGTTGGAAGCCGAACTCGGGTGAGGTTCCCCCGCCGGACTACCCGAACTCCGAGGTTGTCTCCAAGTTCGGCAAGGTGAAGATCACCAAGGTTTCCGCAGCAGATACAAGCGCGAAGCTCAAGGGCGCAGAGTTCGAGGTGTACCAGTGCACGCCTCAGAGCACTCCCACCAAGAACTTCGATTCGGTTGACGCAACCCTGGACACCAAGCTGAGCCCCGCTGGTGTCACCACCTACGTGACCGACGCAAACGGTGAGGTCACCATTGATGGCCTGCGGAACAACGACTGGGCCAACAACGCCAAGGTCACCAACCCCGGTTGGTACTGCCTCGTTGAAACCAAGGCCCCCGAAGGCTTCGAGCTCGAGACTCGCCCGATTGCCTTCCAGGTCCTCGAGACCAACTCGACCGCTGACAACCACTACACCCTGGAGACCACGGTTAAGGATGCTCCTCACAATGGTGGATTCCGCTTGCCCATTACCGGTGCTGCCGGTGTGGGCGTGCTGATTGTAGCTGGCTCCGCACTTGTTATCGGCGCTGGTGCCATCACCATTGCGAACAAGCGTCGTAAGGAAAACGCCTGATCGCAAAGTGAGATTAAGTTGGGTACGGGAAGACCCGTGGGTCTTCCCGTACCCGTTTCTATACAATCAACGCAACCCCCAGAACCCCCCATTTAAAAGGCGACTCATGAGCGAGAACGAGGTCCACGCAGACGACAGCTTCTCAAGCACCCAGGTTCAGGAAGAAACACCTGAAACTGTGGAAGAACGTGATCGACGCATTCACAAGGCCCAACGCCGCCGCCTCTTCACTATTCTTCCCCCCGTTCTGCTGGTGCTGGGGATTCTGGTTCTGCTTTACCCCGTTATCGCGACCTATCAGAACAACCTCGAACAACAACGTATTGCCAAAGCATTCAGCGCCGAACAAACCAACCTTGGTCCCGATGTACTGAAAGACGAACTCGCACGCGCTGACGAATACAACCGTCACGCCGCCGAAGCACCCATCCTTGACCCTTGGTTGGAATCTCAGCGGCCCAACACTCCCCAATACTCCAATTACCTCTCGCAACTTAACGTGAACCCCGTGATGGCGACCGTTAAGGTCCCTTCGGCCGACATCAGCCTTCCGATCTATCACGGCACCGAAACCTCAACTCTTGAAAAAGGCGTTGGACACCTCTTTGGAACTGCGCTCCCTGTTGGTGGCGAAGGAACTCACACGGTTCTTACCGGCCACTCCGGACTGGGCAGTGCAACCATGTTCGACCACCTCAACCGCGTTAAAGTCGGTGATGTCTTCTACATTGAAGTTCTAGGCCGTCACCTCAAGTACAAGGTCACTGATATTCGGACCGTTCTTCCGAACGAAACCGAAAGCCTGAATAAGGTCGCAGGAAAAGACCTTGCAACTCTGATTACCTGTACGCCCTACGGCATCAATACTCACCGACTGCTCGTCACCGGTGAGCGCGTTCCCATGGATGATCAGCAAGTTGCTGCAGAATCGGCAAAGGTTGAACCCGCAGTCGTTCAGACCTGGATGATTGCCGTCGTTGTCGGCATTATCGCCGTGCTCATTGCGACTGCAGTCCTATGGTTTCTCTCCCATCAGAAGCGGAGATCAACACTCCACAACGTTGACGGCCAGGCCGCCCGCTGAGGTCTCCTTGTACTTTGAGAGCATGTCGTTCCCTGTCTGACGCATTGTCTCAATGGCGACATCCAAGGACACGGTGTGGCGGCCATCGCCCCACAGGGCCATGCGAGCAGCGTTAATTGCCTTAACAGCAGCAATCGCATTGCGCTCAATGCAGGGGATTTGAACAAGCCCACCAACGGGATCGCAGGTCAATCCCAGAGAATGTTCCATGGCGATCTCGGCAGCGTTCTCCACTTGCTGAGGAGTGCCGCCCAGAGCCTGAGCAAGGCCTGCAGCCGCCATTGCCGAGGCCGAGCCGACTTCTCCCTGACAGCCAACCTCGGCGCCGGCAATCGATGCGTTCGTCTTGATCAAAGCGCCAATCGCAGTCGCGGCCAATAAGAACTCGTGAATCGATGCGCGACGGCAACTGGCAGACTCTGACGACTCATCCAGAGGGAGCTCTGAAATCCCAGCCAAATTCGAGGGGGAGAAGTCAGGGAAACTTGCTCCGGCCTCGGGACAAAAAGCAACGAGGTAGCCCAGCACCGCGGGAATTACGCCGGCAGCGCCATTGGTCGGTGCGGTAACGATTCTGTGCCCGGCAGCATTTTCTTCATTCACCGCCAGTGCGTAGAGGTTGACCCAATCCATGGCGCGAAGGGGATCTTGCATGACCCCGGCCCAGCCTCGGCGCTCACCGGCTGAAAAAGCCTTCTCGGCGCGCACGTGCAATTGGGCGGCCAAGGCGTTCGCACGGCGAGGAACATCCAGTCCGCCGGGCAAAATACCGGTGGAGGAAATCCCAGCCTCGATTGCGTGGAACATCGTGTGTGCGATCTGGTCGAGGTAGGCATCCAAGGCTCCCTCTGGGCGAGCTGAAAGTTCGTTGGCGCGAACAACCTCGGCGATTGATAGGCCCGAGCGCGCGCATTGCGCCAAAAGCTGCGCGGCAGTCGAGAAAGGATAGGGCGCGGGGGTGCACATTCCCGTTGTCTCTTGTGCAGAGGCCAAGGACGCGATCTCGGGGTGTGCGGGATCGTTATTCGTCTGGGCCATGACGAAGCCGCCGCCCACCGAATAGTAGGTGCGCTCAAGGATCAAACTCTCGCCTGCGTAGGCGGTGATTGTCAGTGCGTTGACGTGGTAGCTCAGGACCGTGCGCGGAAGAAAACGGATATCGGATTCGATATCAAAAGGAATTTCTCGGCCTCCGGCAAAAGGAAGACGGCCACTGGAGGCAATCTGGGGAATCAGGCGTTCAACTGTTTCAATGGACACGGTTTCCGGGTCATAGCCCGCTAAACCCAGCAGCACCGCACGGTCCGTGTTATGCCCTCGTCCGGTTGCGCCAAGGGAGCCAAAGAGGTCAATGGTTACGTGAGATAGATGCGAATAATCGGGAAGGGCACACAGCTCGGTGGAGAAGGCAAGGCCCGCACGCATCGGACCGACTGTGTGCGATGAAGAGGGGCCAATACCGATCGAAAACATATCGAAAGCGGAGAGCGGGCGAGGAGCCTCGCTGGCAGGAACTTCACCGGCGACAATAGCTGCAGGTGTAGGGGTGCCTGCGCTGTACTGATCGGGAGAAGTGACATCAATCGACGGCTGAAGATCCATGCCTCTATTGTGCCTGAAAATAGCTGGATATGAATCACGGTGAGCACTCATGCGCTCTGCTGCAATGAAGCGGAGTTTAAAGCCCATCAATCATGGTGTTCTACACAACGTGCGGCATCCGAGACTCGCTCGAGCACGCCATCTAAATCCCGATAAACTGGGTTTCATGAGTGAACGCATGAATGTTGAGTCCTTTAACCTCGACCACCGCACTGTCCTTGCTCCCTACGTCCGCGTCGCAGATCGGAAGACTCTTCCCGGCGGCGACGTCCTGATCAAGTACGACGTTCGTTTTACACAGCCCAATAAGGCGCACCTTGAGATGCCCACGGTTCACTCCATCGAGCACCTCAGCGCTGAACTGATGCGCAATCACACCAATAAGCTTATTGACTTCGGTCCGATGGGTTGCCAGACCGGTTTCTACGCCCTGCTCCTGGGCGTTGAGACTGAGGAGTTCTTGCCCATCTTGCAGGCAACTTTCGAAGATATCCTCAATGCCACTGAAGTTCCTGCAGCGAATGAGGTTCAGTGTGGCTGGGGTGCAAACCACTCCTTGGAAGGCGCGCAAGAAGCCGTTCGCGAGTTCCTGAATCACCGCGACAAGTGGCTGGTTGTCACTCAGGATGACGCCGCGGCAGCAAAGTAATCATTCAGACCTGACGGCCCAGTCACTTCTCAGAGAGGTACTCATGTCCCTGACCTTGACCCCTTCGCGTCAGCTTCCCAAGGTCGACGCCTTCATTCAGTGCGCCATGGTGATGGAGGCACAGCCCTTCCTGGATGCTCTTGCCCCTCTTCCCGGTTCTGACGCGGTTGAAACCCTTGTTGTGGGCGCTGATGGCCATCACCAGCAGAGCTACGCCCTCGGCCAGCTCGAAGGCCACACCGTCGTCGTCATCACCTCGGGTATTGGCATTGCGAACGCGGCAGCAGCAGTGGCCCGAGGCCTGACCCTGGCTACCCCGAAGATCGTGATCGCGGGTGGTACCGCGGGCGGTCTTGAGGGTGGAATCCAAGTGGGCGACATCGCGGGCGCGATCTCCACGATCTACAACGATGCCGACGCCACCGTCTTCGGCTACGAGCTCGGCCAGATTCCGCGTATGCCCGTCGACTACCATTCCTCGCAGCGTGCGATCGACGCGCTCGCGGGCCTCAATGATGCCCAACCGCACCACGTGCGCACTGGCCGCATCGTCACCGGCGACTCCTTCGCCTCGGAAAAGGTCGTTGCCCGTATCCGCGCAGGCTTCCCCGATGCACTGGCTGTTGACATGGAAACCTGCGGCATGGCCCAGGTGTGCTGGTCCAACGGCGTGGATTGGATCTGCCTGCGTGCGATCTCGGATCTGACGGGAGAAGGTGCAGACGAAGACTTCCACATGAACGGTGAGAAGGCCGCATACCACTCCTTCGAGGCCATTTACGCTTACCTCTCACTTTTCTGCAAGTGAGCTGATCTCGTGTCCTATCGCGTCCTCATGGTGTGTACCGGCAATATCTGCCGCTCGGTCATGGCCGAAGAAATCCTGCGCGAAGCTGTCGAACAGCGCGGGCTTGATGTTGTAGTTGATTCGGCCGGGATCAGCGATGAGGAACATGGACACGGAATCGACTCTCGCGCTGCCCGAGCGCTGCGAGAGGGAGGCTACCGAGTGCCCTCGCATCGAGCCCGCCAAGTCGAGGTGGGGGAGCTTCAGCGTTGGGATCTGATTCTTGCGATGACCTCCTCCCACCTTTGCGCCCTCGAAAGGCTTGCAGGCGGGCCTGATCCGAAGATTCGCATGTTCCGTGAATTCGAAGAGAGTGGGGGAGAGGCTAGCTACCGGCGTGACCTCGATGTTCCCGACCCCTGGTACGGAGATTATTCTGATTTCGAGGCCACTCGTGAGACTATTGAGAACTGCACTCCAGCCATCGTTGAGTACATCATGAGGAGCACAGCTCGGTGACGAAACGAAACAAGCGCATAGGCGCGCTTGTCGCACTTTGCGTAGCGGCGGCCTCGGCAATTGGGATAGCCGGCTGTGCGGACACAACGCCGCAAGAGCAGTCGCAAGAAACAGCCTCTGAGGCGCCTCGTGGGATTCCTTTGGACTATTCGGGTTTTGACCCGGAGAACATCATGTCTGATGCCGTGCTGGATGACTCGAGCGCCATGAATGATGAGCAGATCGCTGCTTTTATCAACGAAAAAGGGGAGGGCTGCCGCGCGGGACGGGTGAATGACCAGGATGTTCCGTGTTTGAAGGACTTCAAAGCCGTCACCGAAACTTTCCCTGCTGACGAATATTGCCAATGGGGATACCAGGGCGGCGAAGAAGAAACCGCCGCGCAAATTATTGGTCAGTCCGCACGTTCATGCGGAGTAAATCCCAAAGTTTTGTTGGTCACGCTGCAAAAAGAGCAGGGACTGGTCTACGCCTCGGGTGGAATGTTTCAGTGGTTCAGCTATCCCAGCGCGATGGGATATGCCTGCCCGGATAACTCGACCTGCGACCCGGATTATGCCGGTTTTCAGCGGCAGGTTTATTACGCCGCACGCCAGTTTGCGATCTATCGGGTGAGGCCTGAGCGTTTCCGTTTCCGTGCGGGAGAAAGGGTCGAGGCCCGCTATGGTCCCGCCGAAGAATGTACCTCCGTTGAGATCACTCCGGCTAATCGTGCAACCGCCAGTTTGTATAACTACACGCCCTATGTTCCCAACCAGGGGGCGCTTGCGGGGCACGGGAATGATTGCTCGGTTTATGGCAATGCGAATGTTTATGGTTATATGCGCGCCTGGTTTGCTCAATAATGCTGAAATCTGGGCAATTATCGGTGGTCATGGTATACACTGAGCACGCTGGATACACCCGTGTCCGGGTAACGAAGAAGTTGCCAAGGGGTGTGCGATGGAGCCGTACGATATTCACAAGAAGACCGCCGACCCTCCGGGGCCGCCAGTTCATATGCCGCATTTCAAGCGCTCTGATGAGTGTGCTGTTGGGATTGCGCTCTTACCCGGAAGGATTCATGCGGTTGTTTTGGATCGCTCTGGGCGTGCGGGGCCGCAGCGTATTTGTTTGACACCTGCGATCGTGGAAGAGCAAAGGTGTCGGGGGTGACTTAAGCGGGAGTTATGTACCACTTATTGCGGTGTAACCGGTATCGATTGGAAAACGCCGGTTGTTTAATGAAACGGGACTGCGAGCAGCGCGCAGTCCCGTATATTTATGTTCGAAGTTGAGTGTTACTCGGCCTCGACCACAGGCAAAACCGACCAGGGGAAGTTGATCCACAGAGCGGTCTTGCGCCAGATGTAGTCCGGTTCGATGATCGAGACGGGCTTCTTGTAAATAACAACGGAGCGAGCATCGACCTTCGCGTGGGTCTTGCCATCGAGGCTCAGCCCGTCTTCGTCGATAAGTTCCATGACCTTCTTCAGGGTCTTGCCCGAGTCTGCCACGTCATCAACGACCAGTACCTTCTTGCCGTCCAGGGCTGAAACATCCATGAGTGGAGGCAGAACCTGAGGCTCATCCAAAGTCTCACCCAGACCGGTATAGAACTCGAGGTTCATGGTTCCGATGGCCTTTACGCCCATTGCGTAGGCAATTGCTCCCGCGGGGATCAGTCCACCGCGCGCAATTGCAACGATCAGGTCGGGCTTCCACCCGGAGTTCACGATCTGCTGTGCCAGCTCGCGTGCGGCGTCGCCGAACTCTTGCCAGGTCAGATTTTCGCGTTCTTCGCCAGTGTTGGTCGTTGCGCCGTCATCGAATGGGGTGGAAGCAGACATGTATACGTCCTTCAACAAAAGTGATCGGGTGAATGGACATATGGTAACGCCCGTCAGTACGTTTACGCATCGTCATCCCTTTGGATGGCCATGTCGTCTCAAACTGCGTAGTTGGCGCGCATACTGTCCGCCGGGTTGACGAGGCTGTCCTTTATAGGACCAGATAAAGATTCGCGAGGCATCGAAAGTCTGTGAACACACACCGCAAGAGGTGACCCGTCGGGGAGCCGAATAGAGTTCCCGCCGTGTTCCGCACGCTGGGCATACCCCCACCCATGATGGCCGAGGCGAGGGCAAGTGTGCCGATAAGCGCGCGCTATCGGGTGCACCAAGTTGGCGAGCTTTTGCCTGCCAGATTGCATCGTGATGATGTGAGGCGCCAACTAGTGCGTGGGCAATTTCGTGCAGGATGACTCCACGTACCGTTTCCGTATCGTAGAGGTCAACCAAGGGCCCCGAAAGCCGAATTTCGCGTCGTGTGTGGACGCATGCTCCCGCGCGTCTTCGAGCACGATCAAATCGCAGCGACCACTGTCTTAAGCCGTGGTGATCCATCAATTCACGTGCCATTGCGCGTGCGTCTTCACGCTTCATATGGCCTCGTGAAGGCGATCGATTGCTGCCAACATGCGCTGAGGTGAAATCTTGCGCGCGGTCCCCAGTTCTTGAGCAAATAGAGAAACGCGCAGTTCCTCACGCATCCACAAAAGTTCCTCAAATTCGCTGGCGTGGCGAGCGTCGAAAGGGCGTGTGTCCATGAGCTCGCGAAGTTCGTGTAATTCTTCATCGGCCTGTGCCAAGGCCTGAGCAGAGCGTTCGTCACGCGCAAGATCGGAAGGCGAACGCAGAGCTTTACGGACGCGCAAAGATTGAGCCTGAATGTAGCGTGGAAGATTGCGAAGGCGCTCGATAGGTGTTGCGGCAATGAATCCATCGAATACCAGAGAATGCGCGACTCTTTCGACATCCTCGCGGAGTATGGAATAGGCCTGTGCATCCGCAGTCGCAAGGGTGTCTTGAAGTTGCGCCCAGGATTCCATCGCGCGCACAACGACTTCAATAATCGAATAGACCTGATCTTCGTGCAGATCCCTCACGCGCTGGGAGAGGTCGTCAAAGCTTGAGCGATTACGTACCGCCCATAATCCTTGGTTTCCGCTTAGAGACACCGTGAGCGTGCGCACGCTTGCCCACTGTGCATCTGCGATCAGGGCCTCAGTGCTTCGATAGGGAGTTGATGTCAGCATGAGCGCCTCGCGTCCGCTCCAACGCGTCGAGATGCGCTTGGTTGACAGTTGAACGCGGCATAGGACGAGGTTCGCCACACCCAATCCGTGATCGCTTCTTGCCTGCGAAGCATTTGCCATGACGCGCACGCCCGCCAGCGGATTCTCGGGCTTGCCTTGGGGGACTAAAGCGGGGAATGCACGAATTGTGAGTCCCTGTGCCTGAGATTCGATCGAGGTTGGCAAAGGGGTGGCCGGGAAATCCTCAAGATCGTCGGCGAAAAGTTCATTTCCGGGAATTTCCCCGCTAGCGTTAATTGCTACCGAGTCTGTCGCTGCCTTCCCCTGCGCGCGGGCTTCTGACTCGTCAGACGCAGTCCTTGAGAATCTTCCAGACTCAGGCTTTGCTTCCAAACCTGAACGATGTGCGCTGCGTTCTTGAGCTTCGGTCAATGCCTGGCGAACGGCCGTTCGCAATGCGCTATCGGTTGCTCCGGCTAAGGTGCGTTTGAGGTAGCCCAGATCTTTGCCGCTTCCCAGTTCGCGTCCCTGACGATCGTGGACAACGAAGGTCATGAGTAAGTGATCGGGAAGTGTATCGCGCATGGCGCGGATATCGGAATCACTCAGGTCAACGCCTCGGAGCTCGCGGATTGCGCGCGTGAAAAGTTCGTCGAAGGATGCCGAGTCAGCCTGCGCAGTAGCGGTATGGGCTCCAGCAGGCTTTTGGGTGGAAGATTTCGGGGCCCTATCAGAGGTTTGAGCTAAGGAAGCTGCAGAAAGATCGCGGCCTTTGCCCCGTGTGTCTTGGGCGGAGGTACTGGCCTTGGACAGTCGCTTATCACTGCGACCCTGACCTGTTTTCTGTCCCCATGCCGCCAAGCGCCCAAGAGCGGCGCTCAGTGAGGCCGGATCTTCGTCGGGTGTAGAAGCAGTGGACGCAACATCAGAGGAAGCGCCGCCAGAAGGTGCCTTATCAAGCTCCTTGCCAGCACTCACGCGGCCGCTTCGGAAATCATCAATCCATGCGGCAACGCTCTTTGCGACTTCGGGGGCGGGTGCAAGCAGGCGGCGCTTGGCCTTGGGAAGTGCGCGAATTGCCTCGGTGATGAGTTCCTCGCGCATACCCGGTACTAACCAATCGGTCCCCTCATCGCTGACGCGCCCCAAGGCCTCGACGGGAATGGACATAGAGACGCCATCGCGCGGGGAGCCGGGGTGGAACTCATAGGACAGGGGAAGGCGAAGCTCTCCCTGCTGCCAATGGTCAGGGAAGCCCTCTCCGGTCTGCCCCAGGCCTCGAGGAAGAAGAAGCTCAGGAGGGTAATCCAAAAGATGAGGATTCTGGCGCTTTTCGTTTTTCCACCAGCGATTAAAGTGCCCGGCAGAGATGATCGAGGCGGGGAGGAGATCGTCAAAGAAACGCTCCAGCGCCATTTCATCGGCGACGAGGCCGTGGGTGCGGCTGCGGCGTTCGGTTTCCCTTGCGCGCTCGATCGCCTCGTCGTTGCGACGTTGGAAGGCGTGGCGCTCGCGCCACTGCCCCTGAACCAGCGCGTGGCGGATGAACATTTCACGAGCGAGCTCGGCGGCGGTGATTGGGCTTTGCTGGGCGATCGCAAAAGGAGAATCTGTTGGAACAGCGCCTCGGATTGATCCCAGAGGAGTAGATCCCAGTCGTCCCAGCAACACCGAGCGGTCTGCGATTAATGTCAGCCCGTAGAGCATGACTTTCTCTTGAACGTAAGCCGCACCCCGCGAAGAATTCCACGTGGGTTCGGAATAGACATGGTTGAGTAGGTCTTTTGCCAGTGGCTCGACCCATTCGGGGCGAATGCGGGCGACTGTACGTGCAAAGAGTCGGGAGGTCTCAACCAATTCCGCGGTCATCACCCAATCGGGATGGCCGGTGATTCCAGAACCTGGCCAAATCGTGAAGTGGGTGCCTCGGCTACCCGTATAGTCGCGAGTTGCCGGATCCCATGCGCCCAGACTGGAGAGCAGGCCAACAAGGATCGAACGGTGAATATCGTCTGTATCGACCGCGCTGGTTGAGCGTGTGAAAGCAACTGCAGCTTTCGCTGCGGCGTTCGCAATTCCCGTACGTGACGCCTGTTCGACCACATCACTTGCTGAAGGCATCCCCAGCGGTTCGGTGTGGATTCCGATCGTGCGAGCCATGTCGCGCAGCTGGTGGGCGATATCGCGCCACTCGCGGAAACGCAGGTAGTGAATGAATTCTGCCCGGCACATACGTCTAAACGCGCTACCTGAAAGATCGCGCTGCTGGACGTGCAGGTAGCGCCATAAATTGAGGTAGGTCAAGAAATCGGAGTGAGGGTCAGCAAAACGTGCGTGTGCCGTATCTGCCGCTTCCTGGTGTTCCAGTGGGCGCTCGCGGACATCTTGAATCGATAGTGCGGCGACGATGACTAAGATTTCCGAGGCGCATCCCGATTCATGCCCGGCGATCAGCATTCGGCCCAGGCGCGGATCGATGGGAAGCCGAGCTAAATCGCGACCAATGCGTGTGAGCTCAAGCCCCTGGTTTCCCTGTGCCAGTGCAGAAGAATCGGAGTTTTTCGACGAATCCAGCGGGCGGAGTGCCCCAATTTCAATGAGCTGATTGATGCCATCGCGTATCGCTCGTGAGTCCGGCGCATCGACGAATGGGAAAGTAGCAACATCTCCCAAGCCCAATGCACTCATCTGTAAAATGACCGAGGCCAGCGAGGTGCGCAAGATTTCCGGCTCGGTAAAGTCCGGCCTCGATGCGAAATTATCGGCGGAATACAGGCGAATTGCGATACCGTCCGCGACGCGTCCGCAACGTCCAGAACGCTGATTTGCGCTGGCCTTTGAAATCTCTTCGATGGGGAGGCGCTGAACCTTGGTCTTATTGGAGTAGCGTGAAATTCGCGCCAGTCCCGGATCGATCACGTAGCGGATTCCCGGAACCGTCAGTGAGGTTTCAGCAACGTTTGTCGCCAGAACAAGGCGCCGATGGCAGTGTTCCTCAAAAATCCGGTGTTGTTCCGCAGAACTCAAACGCGCAAATAGGGGCAAGATTTCAATATCTGCGGGGTTCTTCGAGTGCGAGATATCCCTGGGCGCACGATTCCCCAGGTGATCGCGCAATGCCTGTTCGGTATCGCGAATATCGCGCTCACCCGGAAGGAATACCAAAATGTCCCCCGGGCCCTCGCTGCATAGCTCGTCGACCGCATGGCAGATTGCGGTTTCGACATCGATATCTTGACCCGCGCCGTAGCCCTCCAGAGCCCGGGGATCATCCGGGTCCTCTAAAACCAGTTGTTCGACGCCGCTTCTACTGCTTTCTTCCTCGATTTCCGAGGCCGTGGCTGGGCCGCTTTCAGTAGGCTGAGCAGCGGGGGAGCTGCTTGAGGAGGAATAGGTAGTGGGGGTATCTGCCGCAAGGGGACGGTAGCGGATTTCAACCGGGAAAGTGCGACCCGAAACCTCAATAACCGGTGCTGCTTCAATGAGCGTGCCCTGTCCAATCGGACCGTTCCATCGACCGAAGTGACGCGCGAAACGATCCGAATCAATGGTCGCTGACGTGATGATGACCTTGAGGTCGGGGCGCAAGGGGAGCAAGCGCGCAAGGTAGCCCAAGATGAAATCAATGTTTAGGCTGCGTTCGTGTGCCTCATCGATGATCAGAGTGTCATAGCGACGCAACATCGGGTCAGACTGAATTTCCGCCAGCAAAATACCGTCGGTCATGAGTTTGACCAAAGTGGTGGGGCCGACCTCATCGGTGAATCGCACCTGGTAGCCGACGACCTCACCCGGCTCTTTGCCCACCTTTTGGCCAAGTTCAGCAGCAATGCGCTCTGCAACCGAACGCGCTGCAATACGGCGAGGCTGGGTGTGCCCAATCATGCCGGTTACGCCTCGACCTAGTTGGAGGCAAATCTTCGGGATCTGCGTGGTTTTTCCCGAACCGGTTTCGCCCGAGATGATGACAACTTGATGCTGCGAAATTGCCTGCGCAATTTCCTCACGCCTCGCGCTTACCGGAAGATCGGGAAAAGAAATCAGCGGAATCGCAGCGGCCCGAGCAGCAAGCTGTTCGGGTGTAAAAGGACGGAAGGGCGCGGGTGCATGAGGGGAACGACCCCTGCGTGAATGCGCGCGCCGACGCCTCGGCTGCGATGAAGTGGACACCCCTTCAGGGTAACGAAGAACTTTCGCCACAGCTGGATGTGTACGTTACTGGCGGAACTCTCCACTGGGTTCTGCCCACAGATGTGCCCACTCAAGCGCGGCCTCGAGAAGAATTTCGGGATGCTCACCGGCACCAAAGCGAGTGTCGTGGACCATTTCAACCCGCGAGCCGTCGGGAAGACGGTGGAAAGCATCGCGCGTGAGATCAACTAGACCCAAATCAATATCATCGGCATCGTGGAGGATGAATGCAGGTGCGCCCTTCGGATCGATGATTGAAGAATCGACCATGGACAGATCAGCCAGCGTCTGCTTAGAGATCGTGAAAAATTCGCGAGGCCCATCGGAGTCGTCCGGAATCCGGGTTTGGCCGGTGTGCTCCAATTCGTCTAATTGGCTATTGGAGAAAATTGCACTCCAGTCGTAGGAGAGTGGGCCAAGTACCGGGGCAGAAAGAAACAGCGCGGTCGCATGAATCAGGTGAGCGGCAAGCGCAGTGACCGAGCCAAAAGAGTGACCGTGAATAATCTGGTGCGTGAAACCCTGATCGGCGAGCCAGCCCGATGCGGCCTGGAGGTCCTCGATCTGAGACTCGCGCGTAATCACTTCGTCATCGGAGCGTCCATGCCCCGAGTAATCGAATTGGAGCGTTGCATACCCGGCCTTGCGATAGGCGCGTGCTAGCTCGTCGTAGTGTCCACCCGAGTGCTCATCTGCAAGAAAAGAATGCGAAAACAGGACAGCGGCGTCCCGTGAATCTACGGGCTGAACGAAAGTCCCCGACAGGGTGATCCCTCGGGGTGTGTTCATACGTACTTCGCTCATACCTCCACGGTACTGGTTTCCTAGAAGATGCGAAATACCCCGTCTCATAACGTGCGAAAAGGTAAACAAGTGGCGTGTTGCTTTGGGGAACTACTAGGCTAGTTTCTATTCGATATTCACCATCGCACACCGGCGCATACGCGCCTGATCGCACGAGAAAGACGCATCATGGGAACGAAAATGGGAATCGCTGTCGGTTTCGGGATCGGCTACGTGCTGGGGACCCGAGCGGGGCGTGAACAATACGCGCGAATTTGTGCATGCGCGGGAAAGCTCCGTCGCTTCCCCTTGGTCGCCCGTCCTCTGGATGCTGCCGGTGAAAAAATGTCTGCGCTTGTCCGCACCCAGGGTGAGAAGGTCACGGATAAAGTTGCCGATGCGGTGAAGGAGCGATTGTTCCGCATGCCGGCTGCTGAACCGGAGATCACCGAAGACGAGCTACCAACTTATGCGGGCTGAGGCGCGGATATTTCAACAATGACTGATTCCCATCACACCGAAAAGCAAGCTTCGCGCGCGCAGATTCGCCGCTGGCGCCGCTACCTGGCCGAAGAACGTATGGAGGCGCGTACCTATCGCGCACTTGCTGAACGTCGGACGGGCGAAGAACGTCAGGTACTCCTTGGCCTTGCCGAGGCCGAGGGACGCCATGAGGAATACTGGCTCTCCCTCTTGGGGGAGCATGCACTTCCCGCACCGCATCCTCCGCTTCGTACCCGAATTTCATCTGCCCTGGCTTACATGTTCGGGACGATTTTTATTCTGGCGATGGCCCAGCGAACCGAAGAGCGATCCTCTTATGACGACGATGCCGATGTTCCCGCTGCGATTGCTGCCGATGAACGTTTGCATGGCGAGGTCGTTCGTTCGCTTGCGCAGCGTTCCCGTGAATCTCTAGCTGGTACTTTCCGGGCCGCTGTCTTTGGCGTAAACGATGGTTTGGTATCAAACCTTGCGTTGATCCTGGGTGTCATCGGTGTGGGAATGAGCTCGCATGCGATTTTGACGACGGGTGTTGCCGGCTTGCTTGCAGGTGCAATGTCTATGGCTGCCGGTGAATGGGTGAGCGTCAGTTCTCAGCGTGAGCTATTGGACGCCTCGATTCCCGATCCCGGTGTTGATAACACTTTGAATGATGTCGATGTCGATGCGAATGAATTGGCACTGCTTTTCCGCGCTCGCGGGGAAGATGAGGAAAGTGCGAAGGCGCATGCGGCAGATGTCTTCGCAAAACTTGCGGAGTCTGATCGTCGCAGTGGTGGTGAAGCTGCAGCAAGTGCAGATGGTACAGAGCGACGCCCGATTTTTGTGACGCACAAAGATGATGATGCGGGAGCAAGCGAAGAGGTCGGTACCCCGGCGCGTGCTGCGGCCTCGTCCTTTATTTGTTTCGCTCTTGGTGCACTCCTGCCCTTGATCCCTTATATTTTCAGGTTTGATGGAGTGCTTGCTGTGGGAATTTCAGTTGTTCTTGTCGGTATCGCGCTCATGTGTACCGGCGGAATCGTCGGTGTCCTTTCGGGCCGTGCACCCGCCCCGCGTGCTTTCCGTCAGTTGGCGGTTGGTTTTGGTGCGGCCGGCGCAACCTACCTGCTGGGTCTTCTCTTCGACACCAGCGTCTCCTGATCGGGGATAGCCGCGCGACCGCGCTGCTCTACGGAGGGGAAGGGCCTCGTAAATCTTGGGTACTGAGACTGCACGTCCACAACCTTGGATTCTGTTGAGAGGTGGATAACAATAGTGAGCGTGCTCGATACTCTCAATCAAACTTTGCCGGACCTGTTCCGCGTCATCGATCTTCTTGGCGTGCTCTTGAACGGGATCCTCGGCGGACGTATCGCGCGCATTAAACGTTTCGATGCAGTGGGTTTCATGGTCTTGGCCATCATGTGCGCACTGGCCGGTGGAATGCTCCGCGACATTATGCTCGATCAAGGCCCACCGGTTGCCTTGACCGACCCCTTCTACTTGGGGACTGCACTGGTCGGTGCGCTGATCGCTATGCTCTGGCGACTCAATTCCCGATTCTGGAGGATCGCGCTAGTGATTGCCGATGGAACCGTTCTGGGATGCTGGGCGGCCACTGGAGCGCTGAAGACACTGAATGCTGGCCTGGGAGTAGGACCGGCGATTCTGCTGGGAATTATGACCGCAGTCGGTGGTGGCATGATTCGAGATATTTCCGCCGGTATGGTCCCCCAGGTATTTGGCGGAAATAATCTCTACGCAACCCCCGCATTTGTCTCAGCGGCGATTATGGCCGCTTTTGGTCACTCGGGCTTGGAACAAATCGGCATGCTGGTTGCGACGATTATCGGGTCGAGCTTCACAGTGCTTGCATATTGGAGAAAGTGGCAGCTCCCTTCGCATAATGACTGGACATTGACCATGACAGCAACACAGCTCCGGGCACTGCTTCGGTTGCGTTCGCTTGATGAACGCGAGGTCAAGAAAATTACTGAGGACAATTCGGAACAATGAGTACAGACAAGGCTCAGAGCGGAGCAGGACCTACAGGGGAAGGTGCCTGCGGTCCGCAGGCACCTCAGCCGGGTGATAGCGGGCCTCGATCAAAACGATTCAAGGCTGCACACCTGTCGATGATGGCGCTGGGAAGCGCGATCGGTGCCGGCTTCTTTCTGGGTACCGGCGTCGCCGTTTCCGAGGCTGGACCAGCCGTTTTGGTGTCCTACATCCTTGCCGCACTCATCGTTGTCACCGTCATGTATGCGCTGGCTGAGTTGGCCGCCGCGATCCCTTCCTCTGGATCTTTTTCGACCTACGCCGAGGCAGGAATCGGCCGATGGGCAGGTTTTACCTCCGGCTGGCTGTACTGGTTTATGCTCATCATGGTGCTAGGCCTGGAAATGACCGGCGCAGCGCAGATCTTTACAGCTTGGTTCCCCAGTGTTGATCAGTGGGTTGTCACTCTGGTGATCGTTGTTGTCCTGGGCGGGATTAACCTTCTGGCGGCCGGTGAATTCGGTCGTGTTGAGGCGTGGCTTGCAGGATTGAAAGTCGCGGCAATTATCTTCTTCCTGGTCGTTGGACTGGGCCTTCTGACGGGTATTATTCCCGGGCGCGCTCAGAGCCTGCACCAGGCGTTCATTGGAAATGGTGGTTTTGCTCCCGCTGGCCTTCCCGGAGTCGCGGTTGGTTTGCTTGCGATTATTACCTCCTTTGGCGGGCTTGAGATTGTTACCATTGCCGCCGCCGAGGCCGATGATGCGAGGCGCGCAATGTCGCAGGCTATTCGCTCGGTGATTTGGCGCATTTTGGTGTTCTACGTGGGCTCTGTTGCTCTGTTGATCTGCCTGCTGCCGTGGAATTCCGACGAGATGAAGACCAGTCCTTTCGCTGCGGTTTTGAACATGGCGGGGATCCCAGCGGTCGGAATGATCATGGAGATCATCGTTTTCGTCGCACTGATTAGTGCCTTCTCTGCGAATATCTACGCCTCTTCGCGAATCGCGTACTCGCTGTCTGCACGCGGAATGGGGCCGACCTGGATTCTGGGTGCGCGAGTGCGCAATGCTGTTGGTGAGGGTGACGAGGCCCTTGGAGTAACCACCCTTCACGGTGACATTGAGGACGGGCGGACCCCGCGGCGCTCGGTTGCGGTTTCCGTGGCCCTAGCTTTTATTTCTGTCGCCTTGAACTGGTATCTTCCGTCGTCGATCATGCAGGTGCTCATTAATGCAGTGGGCATGGTGCTCTTGATCGTGTGGGTGATGATCGTTATTTCGCAGATCCGCTTGCACTCGAAGCTCGAGGCCGAGGGGGTTCTGTCCCTGAGGATGCCGGGTTGGCCCTGGTTGCCGTGGTTCGCTGTCATCGGATTGCTGTCGATCGCGGTTCTGATGATGTTCAACGCTGCCGGACGCGCACAGCTGGTCGCAATGGGATCACTGACCGTGATCCTGGTGTGTCTGTACTTTGCGCGTGAGAATCTTCGAAATCGCAAAGCTGCACGCGCTTCGGTTGCGAAGGTTGTCGGGAGTGATGACTAAGACGCTGATATTTGTGCAGCGGCGTTTTCCACAGATTAATGTTTGTTCGGCGTTTTCCACAACTTTGTGGCTCCTGATGTCTGCGCGCATTCCCTGCGCCATAGTGGCTGAATAACTGTCAGAAGGAGGGAAGAGTTGATGCGCCGAAAAGGTCCCAGACACTCACGGTTTCTGATGGGGGTTCTTCTTATATGCGTGAGTGTGGGAGTTGCCTTCGCACTTGTTCGCGGTGGAATTAACGGTGGTGCTTTTGGCGTATGGGGCATAGGGTTGAATAGTTCCAGCGGTCCTTCGGATTCTTCCTTAGGGAGCGTGGATGACAGTGCGAAAGCCCTAGATCAGCTTCCCGTGCTTCAGGCGCACAGTGAAGCTATTCCACGCTATTCACGTGATGAATTTGGTCAGCGATGGGCAGATGTTGACCGTAATGGCTGCGATACGCGAAATGACATTCTTAGACGGGATTTGCGTAGCCTGCAGATGAAGACTTCCTCTCCGAACTGTGTGGTTGTCGGGGGGATCCTTCATGATCCTTATACGGGTAGAACAATTGAATTCCGCAAGGGTGAGGATTCCTCGGATCAGGTGCAAATCGACCATGTTGTTGCGCTTGCCGATGCGTGGCGCAGCGGAGCGTGGCAGTGGGATGCTCCACGTCGACAAGAGTTCGCGAACGATCCAACAAACTTGCTGGCTGTTGACGGTAACGCGAATCAAGATAAGGGGGCGAGCAGAGCGGATCAGTGGCTCCCGCCGAATGCTCGTTATCGCTGTGCGTATGTGCAGCGGCAAATCGTTGTGAAGAGTTCTTGGGGTTTGGGGGTGACCTCGCGGGAAAAGAAAGCGATGAAAGCGGTGCTCGATCACTGCGAATAAAGGAAACGGCAGAAGGGGAGTGCTCGTGCAAGTATCGCGCAGATCTGCATGCCAACGGATAGACGGGTATAGCAAAGCCCCGACCGGTGGGACGCACCGAGCGGGGCCGCTTGCGCGCTCGAAGGGACTCGAACCCCCAACCTTCTGATCCGTAGTCAGATGCTCTATCCATTGAGCTACGAGCGCATCGCCGTTTGATTGGCCGAGAAATAGTCTAGGCACAACGCACCTTTACAAGCAAACTCATAAATGCGTCATCAATCACATCTGCCTCTCTTTGCCGCAGAGAAAGTCGCAGAATCATGCGGAAAAGAAAGAAAATTTATGCGAGTTTGTCAATCAATTCAACCGAAATTTCCGTGAAACGGTACTTTCTTTGCTTCTTACGGATGGGTAAGAATTAAGAGGTCCATTTTTGAGCGACATGCAGGAGCAGCGCAATGGCAAATAGCCATCCAAAAATGTCCACCACTCGAATTGACCCGGTCAATGCGGTCCCTTCTTTCCCCAAGCTCACAATCCTCGGTTTTCAGCATGTCCTGGCGTTTTACGCCGGGGCAGTTGTCGTTCCGCTGGTAATTGCAACTGGTCTGGGACTTGACTCGGACTCGGCTACTACTATTCACCTGATCAATGCGGACCTCTTCACCTGTGGTATCGCGTCAATTATCCAATCTGCGGGTCTTGGCCCGAAGATTGGTGTTCGTCTTCCCTTGCTTCAAGGCGTGACATTTACGGCAGTCTCACCGCTCATCGCAGTTGGTTTGGCTGCTGGTGGGGGAGTTGAAGGCCTCGCCACGATGTACGGCTCGATTATCGTTGCGGGCATTGCAACCTTCCTTGCCGCTCCCTTCTTTGCGAAACTTTTGCGTTTCTTCCCGCCTGTCGTCACCGGCACGCTGCTGACAGTTATGGGAACAACCCTTATTTCGGTTGCAAAAAACGATATCGTTTACTGGGGAACTGAGGCAGCAAAGGTTGGCACCGACCCCATTCCCGGAACTCTTCGCGGACTTGCTTACGCTCTGGGTACTTTGGCTGTCATCGTTGTTATCCAGCGTATTTTCTCTGGCTTTATGGCAACGATTGCCGTCCTCTTGGGTCTGCTTGGCGGAACGGTTGTCGCGTGGATTCTGGGGGATGCAAACTTCTCTGCTGTCTCTCAAGCGGCACCAATCGGAGTTACCACTCCCTTCTTCTTTGGAATTCCGAAGTTCTCAGTTGCCGCGAGCATCTCGATGCTCATCGTCATGGCAATTACCGCCGTCGAAACCACCGGTGACGTTTTTGCGACCGGCGAGGTTGTGGGTAAGCGCATCACTCCTGCGCACATTGCAAATGCTCTTCGCGCCGATGGCCTGTCGACCGCTCTGGGTGGTGTGCTGAACTCTTTCCCCTACACCTGCTTTGCGCAGAACGTTGGTTTGGTTCGTCTCACGCGCGTGAAGTCACGCTGGGTTGTTACTGCTGCGGGCGTATTCATGATCATTCTGGGAATCCTGCCCAAGGCTGGCGCGATCGTCGCCTCGATTCCGAAGCCTGTTATCGGTGGAGCGTCTCTGGCAATGTTCGCAGCTGTTGCTGTTGTCGGTATTCAGACTCTTTCCACCGTCGATATGCGCGATAACCGTAATTCGGTGATCGTTGCGACCTCGATTGGCCTGGGACTGCTGGTCACCTTGAAGCCCGAACTTGCTAGCTATGTGCCCTCGTGGATGCAGATTCTTTTCGGCTCCGGCGTGACGATCGGCTCAATCTGCGCCATCATCCTCAACCTGATCTTCTTCCACATTGGTCGCAAGCCGTCTCCGGCCGTCTCAATGGTTGACGGACGTCCGCTGGACTTGGACGCAATTAACCGCCTTGATCAAGCACAGTTCACTCGCGCCTTCGCTCCCATGTTCTCGGGAGTGACGTGGCCGGTTGAACGTGCGTGGACACACGCTCCTTTCGAGTCGGTTGCAGACCTGCGCCATGCCTTCCAGGATGCAGTAGGCCAGGCTGACCGTGAAGAACAGGAAGCGCTGATTGCCGGCTACACCGACATCGTTGATTTAGTTCTGGGTGGCGAGGCCGATGAGCAGGCCCTGCTGGACACCGGTTCGACCCTCTTGGGTGACTTTAACTCTGAGAAGCAGGAAGAATTGCGCGCGCTTGGCCAGGCATACCACGAGCGTTTTAACCGCCCGCTGATCGTATGCGTCTCGCGTGTAGATTCGGCTGATCAGCTTCTTGCTGATGGTTGGCGTCGTGTTGAGGGCTCTGATCTCCGAGAGATCCGTGTGACCTTGAACGAGGTCATGCAGATTGCTGAAAACCGTTTCGAGGCCATGGTTGCCGACGCGAACCCCATCCATTCCGCGTGGGCACATTCCTTTGACCAGTTGAACTGAGGTTTCACCACTGACGAATACTGAATAAAGCTTGCCCCCGGATGCATGAGCACCCGGGGGCAAGCTTTTGTCTAGCTGGGAGTATGGAGTGCTTGCTTGTGCGCATGAACTGGTGAGTTGTTTCTTCTTGCCTCTCTCAGGCTGCCTCATTGCGTGTGTCGACTGCCAGCTAATAGTCACCACGCACCCCTCCAGGGTCGCTGTAGTCATACATATATTGCGCTTCGTATCGGGTAGAGAGTTGGCTGAGGCACGTGACAAGAACGCGCACGTATCTCGATCCTTCATGCGGGCGTGGTGGACGCAAAAGGGCCGGGCCCCGATTTTCATCGGGGCCCGGCCTGTGCTTTGCGCTTAGAAGCGCATTCGCGTTATGCGATCAGTCGCGGCGCTTGCGAGCGGCACCGACAGTCCCAACGCCTGCTGCCAGCAGCATGGCGGTGAGGATGGCGATCCACTGCGCATCCGAACCGGTCTTCGCCAGGATCGACTTCGCGGGCTGCGAAGGTGACGGGGCGGCCGGGATCAGGGTGAGCGGGAAGTCCATATCAAGGTTGACTTCGCCCTCTGCCACGGTGACGTCCTTGGAGGTTGCCACTGCCTCGTAACCGGAGGGAACCTCAATCGACACGCTGTAGGTGCCGGGAAGAACTCCCTCGAAACGGTAGTTACCGTTTGCGTCGGTCTTCGTGCGAGCAACTTCGTTGCCCGATGCATCCTTGAGGATGACGGTCACACCGGGGACACCGGGTTCGCCGTTGTCGACGCCGTTGCGGTCCTGATCGTTCCACACGCGGTCGCCAATGGTCGCCGGCTTAACAAAGCCAAAGTCAACGCCCTGGACCGAGGAGTCACCGATGGTCACCGATGCCTCGGTTGCGTTGCGACCGTTGTAGGCCTGCGTGTTGGTCAGACCAGCCAGATCACCGGTGGTGGGATCAACGATCGACACCTTGTAGTTGCCGGGGGCAAGACCGGTGAACTGGTAGTTACCGTTTTCGTCCGTCGTCGTGGTCACGGGGTGGCCATCCTTGTCCAGGATGGGGTTGCCGTTTCCATCGAGCAGCGCAATGGTACGTCCTGCGAATCGAGCTTCGGTGTTGCTCTTCGAGTAGCTGGCATCGGAGTCGCGGTAGAGCGTTCCTCCGAGGTTGTAGCCACCCTTGAAGGATGCCGAGGACTCGTTATTCGTCGGGTTATCACCGTACTGATCCTGGTGCGTGATCGTTGCGACGTTTGTGATCAGCGAGCCAACGCCCTCACCGGTGATACGCACGGTGATGGTGATGGTCTTGACCTCATCCTTCGCAATGGTCAGGTTCGACAGATCCCACTTACCGGTCTCTGCGTTGTAAGAGCCATCGCCTTGAGCGGAGACGAAGGTGACGCCTGCGGGCAGCTTATCGGAAGCGGTCACACCGGTTGCCACGCTCGGACCGTTGTTGGTCAGAGTGAGGGTGTAGGTGATTTCCTTTCCGGGTGCGAAATCGAAGGTATCCTGCTCCTCTGCCGAGGGAGTGGTGATCGCCTTCTTAATCGAGGTGTCTGCTGCTGCAGTGAATGCCCAGTCCTGGTCCTCGTTGGTCATCGAGGTCGGGGTCAGGGTGACCTTCGAGCTCAGGGAGAGGGTTTGGTTCTCCGAGGCCTTTACGTCTCCTGAAGGTGCGTGGCTCTGAGCGGTGCACTCGGGGCAAGCTGTTGCCAGCGAGTCCTGATCGACGGTGACTGTGTAGTCTCCGGGGGCCAGATTCTTGAAGGAGTACTTGCCGTTCTCATCGGTTGTAGTCGTGAGAGTCTTCTGAACTCCTGCAGGAGTCGTGTAGGTCAGTGTGACCTTCACTCCGGCAAGCGGCTTGTCTGCGCCAGAGGGAGCAGAACCGCCATTGTTGTCGACATCCCAGAAGATCGTGTCACCGATCTTTCCGTCTGCAACGAGGCCGAGATCGTAGGTCTTGTTCTCCTCGCCCTGGGTCAGGATCGCGGAGCTTTCGAGGCCGTTAGAATCCTTTGCAGAATCAACACCTGCATCGCTTGTGGTTGCAGAGTATCCAGCAGGAAGGGTGAAGACCACCTTGTAGCTGTCGTTACCGTTTTCGGCAAGCATTGGATCAACGTTCGGCAACAGGTTCGCGAAGGAGTACTTTCCGTTCGCATCGGTTGTTACCGGCTCGACGGTCTTCCCGTTGGCGTCGACAACCGGGTTGCCGAGGCTGTCGACCAGAGTCACCTTGACGCCTGCAACGCCATACTCGTCGGCATCCTGGATGCCGTCCCTGTTGGCATCGAACCACACGTAGTCACCGAGTGATGCAGGCTTGACGAATCCGAAATCAACCTTCGAAACGTTGGCGTTCGAAGTAGTCAGAGAAATCGTTGGGGTTGTGAGCTTCCCCTTGCCTGCCTCGCTGCGCTTGGTCGAGGTCTGGTAACCGTAGGTCTGCGTGTAGTCGGACAGCGATGTGTTCGTTCCGTCAACGGTAGCTTGGTCGGGAACGACCTCAACCTTGTAGTCGCCCAAAGGCAGGCGGTTAAAGGTGTAGTTGCCATTGGCGTCGGTAGTCGCGGTGATGTCAGCGCCAGAGGAATTCTTCACGGGGTTGCCGTTAGCATCCAGCAGGCGGACAGTCACGCCTTCGAAAGGCTTGTCGATTCCGGGATCATTCGTCCAGGTGGCATCCGTGTCGTTGTAGATGGTTCCGGTGATGGAGCCGCCAACGGTAAAGGATGCGCTGGAGGTGTTGTTTGAAGGATCTGAATCCTTCTGATCGTATTCACCCAGAGTTGCCGTGTTCGTAATGGTCCTGCCCTCGGTGTAGGGGCTGACCTTTACCAGAATGTAGAGCGTCTGGGTTCCGTTCACCGCAAGGTTTGTATCCAACTGGCCGGAGGGCATTGCCTCCCAGTCGGTGTCCATATTTGCAAAATCCGGATTCGAATTGTGCTGCACGCCGACGCAGGGAGTGGTTGCATCAGTCTGACACAGGCGGACCTGTGAGGAGATGGCTTCGATTCCCTGCGGAAGGATATCCTTAATCTTCATGCCAGAGGCGACAGCCGGTCCCTTGTTATTCAAGGTGATCGAGTACAGCATGTAATCGCCGGGCATAACCGGGTCAGTCGACTCGATTGTTTCCGGGATTCCATTTGCATCCATGACCGGTTGATCGCCGTTCACCTTAACGCGAGCAACCTTCTTGGTGACCGACACGTCAGTGGAGACGTTGATGCCGACCTTGGGCGCTTCGTTCGGCTGCAGGTAGGAGACCTTACCGTTTTCGGTAACGCCGCCAGCCATTGCAACGGAGTTCCAAGCGATCAGGTTTGCGTTGACCGGAGAGGTCATGGTTGCCACGAACTGGATCTTTTCGCCGACCTCAATATCGCGGTTCATAACCAGGCGGAAGCCCTTAATGGTCTTCAGGTCAGATGGTGCGGGACCCCAAGCGTTGGGCGTGCACCCCGCAGGACCATCGTTCATTGCGCCACCGACGCTCATCACTTCACCACGGCAGGGGTTATCAACCGTCGTGTACTGGATTGTGATATCCGAGGCGGGAACCTCGGTGGTCACGGGATCCTGCCCCGACTTCTCCTTGATCGACTGGAAGGTCCAGTTGGTCGAGTTCAGGTGGGGCTGCCAAGAGGAGCCGCGTGCCTGAGAAGAGGCTGGGCCAACGCCCACGTCGCCCGGGTGGGGGAGGACGTCATAGGCGACAACCTTCGTCAGGGGAGTGTTGCCAGTGTTTGAAATGGTGAAACGGTATGCGCCATCCGAACCCGGATCGATCTTTGCGATTTCTCCGGCAGGGACGAAGTCAGCGTCCTTATTGCCCTTGACTTCCTTCGTGATGTTCATTGCGGGGGTGATCGCAACGTTGAAGTTGGCATTGGCGGAACAGAGGTAATCCTCAGTTGAACCATTACCGTTGACGTCGAAGGTGTCTTTGTCTCGACCACTGAGGCAGTAGTTCGTGTTGCGCAGGCTCTTGTCTACAGCAACGTCCTTGGCGCCGTCACCGGGCATGTACGTCATTGCCTGGTTCACGGTTTGTCCAGCAGGTGCTGAGCTCTTCACAGTCGTGTTGAAAACCGTGTAAAGCGATCCTTCGACCGGGTCGGGGACAATCATGCGAAGCAGGGTGCGTCCCGTACCGTTGTAGTTCTTCGTGATCTCGATCTGGACCTTGCTGAGGTCGTACTTGCTTCCATCCGGGTTGGTCAGGGGTGAACTAGGAATGATGCTGACCTGAGATGCATCGTCGATGTCGAAACCTTCAGGAAGAAGATCTGCGATGGTAAACGGTGTGGGCGTACCGCCCTGAGCAGCTGTGCGAACAGAGCCGTTGACACCGAAAGATGCTGTCTTTCCAACGACAACTGGGTTCGTCCTGACGACCTTGACCACTCCCACACTGGGGAGTTCGTCACGCACGCGCATCCAGGAGCACAGATCGTCACTGGAAGCAAGGACTGCACCGGTGTCCTTATCCGTCAGAGTGCCACTTGCACAGTTCTGGAAGCGGACGTAGTCAGGAGAAGCTACATAGTTGTAGTACTTCTCAGGCGGGGCGATCGGGTTGTAGTGGCTGGCGAAATCCGAGGGTTCCGTCTTGGGAAGGGACGGGGAAATCGTGCCTTGGAACCAAACATATGCGCTGGTCTGAGGAGCAACATCGCTATCGATGGTGAAACGGGTGATCCATTCACCATCGGGAAGGGTGATGTCCGTCGTCTGGGTGTAGTTGGCGACAACGTGATTACCCTTATTGGTCCAGTATTCGAAAGTCCAGCCGCCCTTATCTTCGTAGCCAGACTTGCCGAAGATGTTGAAGCGGTAAGGGCTCACCATGGTCGGTTGATCACAGTTGCCACCTGCAGCCTTTGCGTCCTGAGTGGACCATGTGCAGGGTAGGGTGTCATCGAAGTGAGCATGTGTCGTCGTATTGCCGGTGTTGGTGGCACCGAAGCGCCATGGGGTGAGGGCCTTACGAACTTGGTACTGGTTGTCGTTACCGGTCTTAATAACGCGACCAGCAGGCTTACGAACTGCGAAACCGTGGGTGATTTCGGAGCTCTTCGTCATGACGCTTGTGGGGTCATTCTGAACCGCAGCCGTGATGGTGGCCTTGTTTGTAACCGTGTCGGCCGTCGTTACCGAACCTTCGGGGTATTTCACGGTAACGAAGGACTCGATGGGGTTTTGCCACGCCCACTTGTCATAGGACCAAGTAACAGTGTGGGTCGCTGCATCGTAAACGCCGCCGTTGGTCGCGGAAACGAATACTGCCTTCGCGGGAAGCGGATCGACAACCTTAATGTCCTGGACCTGCACGAAGTTAGTGGCGTTGACGCCATTCTTCAGTGAGGAACCATTCCAACGGATGCCAACCTTATTGGGGTTGGTTTGGTCGATCTGCTGGTAACCGTAACGCAGCTTATAGGTCGTTTCGCCGCCGACAGCGGGGTAGCTATTCGGGTTTGTAGAACCGCTCTTCTCGATGGCGATATCGGTGTTCGCGGTCCACTTGGTGGTCTTTGAGTCATCGATAGAGTCAGCGTTGAGAGCCGTGAAGTTCACCTGTTGGGTGGTTGTTGAGTTGTTCGGCGCATCGTTACCGTCGTAGTTCCAGGTGATCTGGATACGGTCGGAGGTGCCCGCGGGAATCGACGCCTTCAAGGGGAAGACGAGTTTCTTCATCCTCGGGTTGCCCGCCACAATGCTCTGCTCGGTGCGCAGAACCGTCGAACCTGTCACGGCGACTGCCGCGTAGAGGTTGTCTGTCAGCGTCGTACCCGCAGGGGTAACGGGCGCAGGAAGCAGCACTTCAATGCGTGCGCCTTCACAGGGGGTAGTCACCGATGAGCAGGCGTAGTTGATCGTCGTGATCTGCTTGTCGCGAATTGCAAGGGTGGGACTGTCGTTGGTGACAGTCATTGCCAGGGTTGCCGGCTTCGAGCTGGTCGAACGTGCGCGACGTGAACGAGGCTGGTTTGCCTCTGCAGAGGTATCTGCGGCCTGAGTGGAGGTGCCCGAGGTGTTTGCCTCAGTTCCGCCTGCTACAGGGGTCTGTGAGTTGGAAGCTGCCGCTTGCTCGGATGTGGAGGCGCTAGCGTCACTAGCGTTCTCTGTTCCCGAGGCCGAGGCGGCCTGGGTGGTTTCGCTTGCGCTGTTGTTGTCTGCCGCGACACTACCGTTAAACGGAGTGAAGGAAGTCAACAGAAGCGAGGCTGCTGCAAGAGTTGCAACACCCGCCGCTCGCGCACGCGTTTTTATGAGTTTGGGATGTGACATCGAAAATCTTTCTCAATCGCACAATTCATAGGGATTCATTATCAAATCTACAGTTTGAAGAGTTATAGGGCAATTGCTTGTGGAATTAGTCATTTCAAACTATCTCTTTCAAAAAAGTGGTTGACTGATCCGTATTTGCGTGCTGCATGTTCTGGGTATAACGAAGCCCCGCGATTCCAACGGAACCGCGGGGCTGTTTGCGGAGACGGCGGGATTTGAACCCGCGAGGGGCGTGAACCCCTACCTCCTTAGCAGGGAGGCGCACTCGACCGGACTATGCGACGTCTCCAGTGCCGACTACTCTAAGGCATTTTCTCTTCGTGTGCGAAATGCGCACGCCGGGAGCTTAGCGTCGCCGGTACAGCGGAGGGCAAGGGATTCGAACCCCTGGTGCCATTGCTGACACAACGGTTTTCAAGACCGTCACCTTCGGCCACTCGGTCAGCCCTCCAGACCCGCCAATCATAGCGGATCTTGATCTATTCGCACATTCGTCTTCACAAATATGCCCTCAATCCCTTTATTTCTCAACGGTGGCGACGGAAAGGTACCCACGAACGGCGGTCAGCTGGCGCCTCTTCCGGATGGTCCAATAGGCCTCGGGAAATCGCGGAAGCAAAAGGTGGCCACATCGGCACTCGGCCAACCAAAACACACTGAATTGCCCAGGTGATATCCCCACTGCGGGGTCTCGACTCTTCAATCTGCTCATTGTCATAGGACAGGGCATGCAACCACTGTCCGGGCTGGACAATAAGCTCATCGTTAATGAAATCCAACCATGAGCGGTAGCAGTGTTCATAGTGCTCAACTTCACCTTCGCTGGCACCGTCATCGCGCAGTGCTCGTGCCAGTGATACCGCGGCACAGACGCCTTCGCAGGCAACCCACATGAAGTGTCGGTCGTCCAGAATTTCTGCCTCATGGTGCTCGAAGCCCACCGAGGTCACGAATCCCGCGTAGCCCTTCTTGCGCCATCCATCAACGCGTGCTCGTTCGAAGAAGTCTTGTCCGGCCGCGAGAAGCGCGTCATCGCTCTTACGCCCCAGGGACCTCAATGCTGCGCGAACCTGAATGCACAGGCGTGACCAACGCAGCAAACTGCCGATCTGTACGCCTTCAAGCACCGGAGTTGCAGACCAGTGCTCCCATTTCTTCGACCAGTCGGCCTCGGTTTGGGGAACGGGGGAGAGCTCCTCGATATCGATGTATTCGCCGACCCTCCACGAGGCCTCGCTTCCCATCTGCACGACCGCACGGGTGATGGATTCGGCTCGGTCGATCCATACGGGGTCGGCGGTCGCCTCGGCGGCGGCTAGGTACGCCTCGGCGGTCGAGGCCAGGGTTCCAAGGGAAATGATCGGTGCCTTGTGCTGCGTGCTTCCCGAGGCGATGGCTCCGTAGACCAGCCCGTTGGGGGCAAGCCAGCGGCGCTCTTGCTCGTGGAGGGCATCGAGGAGGAGCTCGTGGGCACTGGGGCGATTGGCAACCGTCGCGGCCGCACTTGCGCTGATGAACAGTGCGTTATCAAGCTGGTAGTCGATCTCTCCGCCGCGAACTTCTGCTTGATAAGCTTCCGAGTCGGTGTTTTCTTCTTCATCGACGGCGCTTGGATCAAGGAGTCCCTTCAGGTGCTCGTCAATCACGTGACGCAGGGTGCGTGTTGCGTGGTCGGCATAGCGTCGTGAGCCGGGAAGGCCCAGAAGTGTTCCCAAGGAAAAAGCGTGGAGCATTCGAGCGCTGAGGACGAACTGAGTGCGCGGGCTGGGTTCCTCGCCGTCTGGACCTTCACTAAATCCCGAAGGTGTCGTATTAACTTTTGCTTCTGCGATCAGTGCTTGAAGTTGTGCTGACAGCCAGCGATTGTGCTCAATCGAATCCAACCAGCCCATGGGGTTCTCCTTTGTCTTCCATGCATGTCGCGCTGCGTCGTTGCCGGGGCGATGCACATTGAGTTTAACGCAAGGGAGTAAAGCGCGTGAGTAGGCCAATCTGTTTGCAGAGTGAATCCGTCCCTTATCGTGAAATGCCTTGCACGGTTTAGGGAAACATTGCAGACTAAAAGCATGTTTGATCGAGCTGGCACTGTTGCCCTTCCCGAAGACCTTACTGATATTGATGCGCTGATTTCTGCGTATTACGACATTGAGCCGGACCCCTCAAACCCCGATCAACGGGTGTCTTTTGGTACCTCCGGTCACCGCGGTAGCGCATTCGATGGCAAGTTCAATGAAGCACACATCGTTGCGATTACCCAGGCGATTGTTGACTACCGAGCCGAGCAGGGTTTCAACGGCCCGCTCTTCATTGGCCGCGACACTCACGCGCTCAGTGAACCCGCATGGCGCACCGCCTTGGAAGTCTTGGCTGCTAATAACGTTGATGTTCGCATCGACGCACGTGGTTCCTACACTCCGACCCCTGCGGTTTCTGTGGCGATTCTTGGCGCAAACGGTGCACCCAAGCACCTGCGCACGACTGGGGAAGGGCTGGCCGACGGTATCGTTGTGACCCCCAGCCACAACCCGCCTCGTGACGGTGGATTCAAGTACAATCCGCCTCACGGCGGCCCCGCGGACTCCGATGCGACCTCGTGGATCGCTAAGCGTGCCAACGAAATCCTCGAAAAGGGTTGGCGCAGCGTTGATCGCGTGCTGGGTTCGGATCTGCTGGATCACCCCAGTATCCACCGCTTCGACTACTTGGCCTACTACGTTGATCAGCTTGACCAGGTCATCGATATTGATGCGATTCGTGGGGCCGGCGTACGCATTGGCGCCGATCCGCTGGGCGGAGCATCGGTGGACTACTGGGGCGCAATTGCCGAGCGCTACGGCTTGGAGCTGACCGTTGTGAACCCCAAGGTTGACCCCGCATGGTCCTTCATGACCCTGGACTGGGATGGAAAGATCCGTATGGATTGCTCCTCTCCCTATGCGATGGCTTCTCTTCGCGATGCGATGACTCCGGATGAGAACGGAAACACTCCCTACGACATTGCGACCGGAAATGACGCCGACTCGGACCGTCACGGAATCGTGACCCCCGATGGTTTGATGAACCCGAACCACTATCTGGCCGTAGCGATCGAATACCTCTTCACCCATCGCCCGAACTGGCCCGCAGAAGCTGCCGTCGGTAAGACCTTGGTGTCTTCGGCCCTCATCGACCGCGTCGCGGATTCCATCGGCCGAAAGCTTGTTGAGGTCCCCGTGGGCTTCAAGTATTTCGTTCCAGGTTTGGTTAGCGCTGAGCTTGGTTTCGGCGGCGAGGAAAGTGCGGGAGCCTCCTTCCTACGCAAGGACGGTACCGTATGGTCCACCGATAAGGACGGAATCATCTTGGCGCTGCTCGCCTCTGAGATTCTGGCCGTCACCGGCAAGACCCCCTCGCAGCTGCACGAAGAACAGGTCGAACGCTTCGGAGCCTCGGCTTATGCGCGAATCGATGCGCCGGCAAACCGTGAAGAAAAGGCGAAGCTCGCCGCTTTGTCTCCCGAAGATGTTTCCGCAACTGAACTGGCCGGTGACCCCATCACTGCAAAGCTCGTGCGCGCTCCGGGTAACGATGCCGCGATCGGTGGCCTGAAGGTCACGACCGATGTTGCGTGGTTCGCTGCCCGTCCTTCGGGCACTGAGGACGTCTACAAGATCTATGCCGAGTCCTTCCGCGGAGCCGAGCACCTTGCTCAGGTTCAGGAAGCGGCGAAGCAATTGGTGAGCGAGGCCTTGAAGGGCTGAGTTTCTCCGAGAAAGCATTGTGGGGTGTGGAGTCGTATTGCGGCGACGCACCTCACTGTTATTCACCTTCTAGGTGAATTGCTTTGGTGGAAAAAGATCCTTCTGACCGGTACCTTTGAAGAGACTTCATTAAAGCAGGAGAGGCCCGGTAAAAATGGCGGAGAAGGCACGCGACCGCGCGGATAGCTTGAGCTCTGTGCGCCCTCCTTTTCCTTGGCCTCGAATGATCCTTCTCATGGGTGCGGCTATTGCACTTCTTGCGGGGCTTGATGCCGCTCTTGTTCGTTTGGGAGCTCTTGCTCCCTTAAACTCCACCGACTTGGGGACGATTCATGGAATCCTCATGGTCTATGGATTCTTAGGAACAGCGATCTGTTTAGAGCGCTCGGTAGCACTTAGTTCCCGCTGGGCATACCTTTCCCCGGCTACCTCGGCGCTCGCGGGAATTGCCGCAATTGTCATTTCTCAAAGCAGTACGATCACCAATTTCCTTGCTGCAGCACCACTTCCGGCCTACCTGAGCAGGGTTCTTCCCGGATATCAATCCCAGCGAATGCTTCCGGCAGTTCTGTGGACAATCTCCATGATCACCCTGGTCATGATCTACCGGAATGTGTGGAAAAAGCGTCAAGCCTCGTACGCGGTCCTCATCCAATTGATCGGTGCATGTGTCGGCCTGTGCGGGATTCTCTTGTGGATGCGAGGCTTGGAAGTCGCCCTCATCATGCCGTGGTGGCTCTTCTTCCTGCTCCTCACTATCGTTGGCGAGCGCTTGGAATTGGCGCGCCTGGCCTTCAAGGAGACAACCGAGAAGCGAATTTTGGTCTGGGTCGGAGCTGTGCTTATCTCCTTGGCACTGACGCTGATTGTTCCCCTTGTTGCCTACCCGCTTTTAGGGATTTCGCTTGCGGCGCTTGCAACCGATATGGGGTATCACGACGTCGCTCGTAAAACCATCAATATCCCTGGAATTCCGCGTCTTTCTGCGGTCGCTATGCTCGCTGGGTACGGGTGGGCGATGCTCCCGGCCGCTCTGTGGATTACCGCACCCCCGACCTTTTCTGGCTACGGCTACGATGCGATTGTTCATGCCCTAACGGTTGGCTTCGCAGTCTCCATGGTCATTGCGCACGCTCCGGTTATTATCCCTTCGGTCATTCGCCGCGAGGTTCCCTACCACTTCTCAATGTGGGTTCCTCTGGTTCTTTTCCACCTGAGCTTGCTGATTCGTTTCCTCTCTGGCGCGCGTGAGGCCGCACTTCCCTGGCGTTTTGGCGGAGCGCTGGGAGTGTGTGCCTTCCTCCTCTTCGTCGTCACGACCGCGAGCGTGACAATTGTGAACACGCGACGTGGGCGGAATACCCATGCCTGAGATTTCTTCTCCAAAGGCGGGATTGAGTATCGGTGCGGGACCGGCAGGCGCTCCCACCGGCGCTCCGAGGAGCGGACGCCCCTCTCGAATGCGAATTGATCGCTTGGGAACCACGTGGATGATCATCGCGGTTTTCATGGCGGTAGTCACCCTCTTCCTTCACCGCCACATGCCGCAGCCCCTGTGGACCATAATCCACCTGGTGACATTAGGCGTCCTGAGCAATGGAATTTTCCAATGGTCATGGTTCTTTGCCCGCTCCCTTGCACGTCTTGCAGCCGATGATCGCAGAGCCCACTCGGACAACCTGCGTCGAATGCTGAGCTTCAATGCATGTTTTGCATTGCTCTTTATTTCAATGTGGCTTGGCTGGTTCATCGGAACTATCCTCGCGGCAACGGGCATTGCAACTATTGCTGCCTGGCATGGAGCCGCGATGCTGTCGGTTCTTCGCGAGCGTTTGGCTTCGCGCTTTGTGATTGTCGTGCGCTACTACGTGTGCGCGGCAGCTTTCTTTGTACTCACCGCACTTCTTGCTGGTTTCGTCACCACCACAATGTTTTCTTCCTCTATTCCCGAGGCCTTCCTTGTAATGCGTGATCGCCTGACCTTTGCACACGCTCTCAGCGGTGTGGGCGGTTGGTTGGGCCTGAGTATCGGCGGCACCGCGATTACCTTGGGGCCGACAATCTTGCGTACACGGATGTCTCCCGATGCGGTTTCTTGGGGGATTAAAGTTCTTCCGCCCTGGTGCGTCAGTTTGCTGATTGCGGTATGTGGATCTCTCTTAGGAGTTATGCCCCTGGTCGGTTCCGGAATTTTAGGTGCGGCAGCCTGCGGGATTATGGGGATTCTTATCCCTTATGCGCGTGTTTTAGCAGTAAAGAAACCTCACGAGTATTCCGCATGGTCATTCCTGATCGGATTGGGATGGATTGCCCTTGGCATTCTTTTCTTGGGGGTTACGGCGCTTTTTGTCAGTACCCCGAGCCAGATACGGGTATTGACTTTGATGTGGCTTCCGATTATTGGAGCGGGCGGCTTCGCCCAGCTCTTTGTAGGAGCACTGAGTTATCTGATGCCAGTTGTTATCGGAGGCGGTCCTGCGCTTGTCAGAATTGGTATCGCAATCCTTGACTGGCAGTTCGCGCTGCGTGTGGCGCTGAGAAACGGGGCTCTGTTCCTTCAAGTTGTCCTTTTCTGTGCTGCCGCAAGCACAGCGGTTACTACTCTTCGATACGCGCTTTGGCTGGTCGTGATCATGACCTTCGCAATTGACATCGTGATGTTTGCGCGCGCGGGAAAAAATCAAGCACGAGCGCGTCGAGAACGCATCAAAGAGATGAGTGAAAGTAGGCAGGCTCAATGAGCGAAGAAACCACCGGGCCCTCGCGGGCAGCAATGGTCTTCACTGGCCTTGGCGCTGTTGTCGCCCTTGTTCTTGCCAGCGTCTTAGCTGGCGGAAGTAACACAACGCAAAACTCAGCGGTGGGGAACACCTCAAGCGTGGCCTCGTCCACTCAGGTGAAAGAAACCGGAGAAACCACCCACGTGGAAATCGGCGTCCAAGGGATGTCTTTCACTCCCTCTGTTATTCACGTTCCAGCGGGGAACCGACTGCACATTACTTTCACGAATACTGCTGAACAACGCCACGATTTGGTCCTGGCCAATGGGCAAACGACCGGGTCTCTGGCCCCCGGTGCAAGCACGGAAATGGACGCTGGGGTCATCACTGCAGATACCGAAGGCTGGTGCTCACTGCCGGGACACCGCGAGATGGGAATGACGCTCAGCATTGTCGCTGATGGCGCATCGGGTGGCTCTGCCTCAGCGGGCTCGCACTCTGGCGACGCCTCCCACAACCACGAGGTTGCAACGGGGACGGGAATCCCAACTGCAGACCAACTGCGCGCCTATGCGGCTAAAGTCGATCCCTATCCCGCTGAAGTCGCACCGGCCTCGGAAGAAAAAGATCACTACTACACCCTGGTTGCCCGCGACGATATCGTGCAGAACCTGAGCGACGATGTCAGCCGGACAGTTTGGACTTTCAATGGGAACACTCCCGCTCCGACCCTTCGAGGAAAGATCGGCGATACCTTCCACATCACCCTCAAAAATGAAGGAACCATGGGGCATTCTCTGGACTTCCATGCGGGTGATATCGCGCCAAATGAGGCCATGAAGACGATTGATCCCGGTCAGACGCTGGAATATACCTTCACAGCTAAGGCTGCCGGTATCTGGATGTACCACTGCTCGACGCACCCCATGTCCATGCACATTGCTAATGGCATGACCGGCGCGGTGATTATTGACCCCAGTGATCTGCGCCCAGTAGATCACGAGTACGCGATGGTTGCGACCGAGCTGTATCTGGGGGATAACGGCGGTACTGCAAACGCAACGAAGATCGCCTCGATGATGCCTGACCTGCAGGCATTCAACGGGCGCCCCTTCCAGTACGATGCGCACCCCCTCAAAGTGAAGGTTGGCGAGCGCGTGCGTTTCTGGCTGATGGATTCGGGTCCAAATACCGCCATGTCCTTCCATATCGTTGGTGGGCAATTCGACACGGTCTGGGATGAGGGTGGGTACACACTCATCGACGGAGGCAATGCCATTAGCCGTGGGGGAGGGGGATCTCAGACCTTCCCCATGCTTCCTGCGCAGGGTGGTTTCGTTGAGCTTTCTTTCAAGGAGCCGGGGACCTACACCTTCGTCAACCACATCATGAGCCTTGCCGAGGCCGGGGCTCACGGAAAGATTGAAGTGACGAACTAAGCCGCTTTTACGGGGTGCGCGGCACCATAAGCGTGGGGAGTGCCAAAGGCACCTAAGAACGCATAAACTGGCACAGTGCTGTCGACCTATGGGGAAATTCTTCGTCTGAACCGGGCATGGCGTTTTTCAACCGCCGGCTTCATTTTGCGCCTACCCATGTCCATCATGCCGATCTCGATCATCTTGGCTATCCAGGCGGCTTATGGAAACTACACCCTTGCGGGTGCAGTGGCAGCGATCAATATCATCGCTTTGGCAGTAACTGCGCCGATGTGGGCGCGCCTAGTTGATCGTTATGGACAGCTCAAAGTTATGGGGCCGGTTTTTGCGGTCTCGGCACTTGCGACCACTGTGTTGTTTGTGGCGACTCTTCAGGTGGCTTCATCGTCGATCTTGTTCGTTTCAGCCGGAGTTGCTGGTGCGACCTGGGGGTCTCCGGGCGCATTGGTCCGAGCTCGATGGATCCGCACCACCGACGCGGTGTCACAGCTCAATAGTGCATTTGCTCTCGAGGCCGCTGTCGATGAATTCGTCTACATCGTCGGGCCTGTCGTTGCAACGGTTTTGGGAACGGTTCTGCACCCGACGACCGGTGTTGTGGCCTCCATTGTTTTCCTTTCTGTCGGCGCAGTGCTCTTCTTATCCCAGCGTTCTTCGGAACCCCTTCCATCGGGGAAGGCTCGTCGCAGCGCCCAAGCAGCTAGCGACGGAACTGAGGGCTCGAAGGACACGGCATCGGATAGTAGCGGTGCAACAGCCTCGGCACCCGTACGCGAACGATCCCTTCTTCTTCTTCCCGCGATGATCGTCCTCATGCTGACTTATACGGCAATGGGTGCACAATTTGGTGCAAATGACATTGCTGCTGTTGCTTTCACCAAGGAGCTTGGGGTTCCCGCTTTTTCGGGTGTTCTGCTTGCAATGTTCTCGCTTGGCTCGTTTATCTCCGCACTGATCTACGGTGCGCGGAGCTGGCGACGTCCTCTGTGGCAGCTCTTTGCGATTGGCGTTGTCGCCTTGGCAATTGGTATGACCGCCTATCTGCTGGCGCATACGATCATTGCCTTGGCTGTCATCATGTTGATCAGCGGCATTGCCTGTGCCCCCACCATGACGAACGTCAACATGATGGTCACCAAATCTGTTCCTAGACATCGTCAGACCGAAGGCCTGGCATGGTTGAGTACTGCCATTAATCTGGGTGTTTCGCTAGGATCTTCTGCCGCGGGTCCCGCTGCCGACCGTTATGGTTCGGGTGGCGCCTACGTGATGATTGCAATCTTTGCTTGGGTCATGGTTCTCATCACGCTCGTTGGTCTTCCGCCTTTGAAGCGTTCCATGGAGAAGTCTGCTGTGGAAGAAGCGCAGCATCAGCGCGATCTTCTGAGTGAGGGCTGAAATTGGTGTTTGCCCGAAAGAGCCTTCCCTCCCTTGCGCTATCCGTTGCCTCTCGCCTTGACGAGGCCACGTCGACGGGGGTTGCCCGACTGCTGGGATGGGCGGGCTTCTACCCGGGTGTTGTCGGCTTTGGAGGCTATGCCTCGCAAACTTCTGCACGCGTTCTAGCTCGCGTGATCATGGAAGATCGAGTGGGGGAGCGTTCGTGGCTGAGCCAGCGGCGAGGATGGCGTCAGTTTTTTGATGCTCAGGTTCCTTTTCAGCCAGTTCTGGTGACCTGTGGTCAAGCCCAGAAGGTTGTCTTTACCAACGGCGGCGGCTACGTCGACATTGAGCTCGAAGGGCATGGTTTGGAACCGGGGTGGCAGGTCGCCTCGATTCAGCCTCTGAATGCCGAGGACGTTCAGCGAATGGGTGTTCGCGAGGGCGATCGCCTGTATCCCTCTTCTTCTGTTGATGGGGCCACTGCTGCGGGAGAATCTCTTTTGCGCGTGGGCAAGGCAGAAGACGGACGTGTCCTTGGTCGAATCCGTGCGGCAAAATCTGTTGATGTCCCGTTACGAGTGATTGGTGACGACGAACGCTACGGTGTTGTTTCAGATATCGATGACACGATTATTGTCTCGATGATTCCGCGTTTGTTGACCGCCGCGAAGCACGCGCTGATGGAGCGAGTTTCCGATCGCGAGGCGGTACCCGGGATGGCGGGATTCTTGCGTCGAATAGCTCGTTTCAACCTCTATCCTTCGCTTCAGGAGAAGCGCGCTGGATACAAGGAGTCTTCTTCGATGGGGCATGGAAGGCAGGCGAATGCCTTGCCGGTCATGTATTTGTCGACTGGTCCGTGGAACCTGGTACCCGGTTTGCGTGACTTCTTGCGCCGAACGGACTTTCCCATGGGCGCCTTTTTGATGACGGATTTTGGCCCATCAAATACGGGATGGTTCCGCTCGGGAGTTGAACATAAGAAGCGTGAATTGCGACGCCTTGTGCGTACTTTCCCAAATATTCACTGGATTTTAGTCGGTGATGATGGGCAGCATGACCCCGAAATCTATGCGGAATTCGCGTGCGAGTTTCCGAAGAATGTCGCGCTGATTGCAATTCGCTCACTGTCACAGCTTGAACAGCTGATGGCACACGGCACTCTTGATCCAATTTCCTTGGGAGAACTGGAAAAAATCCAGGGCCAAATACCTTGTTTGTATGGTGAGGATGGATTTAGGCTAGGCCGGGCGGCTGCGGCTCTGGTGTCACAACCGCCCGACCCGCAACGTCTAACCGGATATTTGGATCGCTGAAGCTAGCCAAATATCCGGCTCCAGTCCTCGAGGCGGCGAGTTCTGCATTGTTTAGATTAGTCTGTTTCGCTTCGTATCGTCAGCGCTAAGTTCGTACCTTTAGCTTGAATTCCGTGCCTTTTGAGAGGCTGTTGACAAGGCAATAAGCCTGATCGGACCGGATATGAATGGTTGACGAGGAAGCAAAATCAATCGCGATGTGATATATGACATAGATTGATGAATTTGAGAGCTTGTTGGCAGGTATTTCTTTACCAAATCTTTGTAATTGTAATCGAAATGTAATGTTTACATCATGGACATGTGAAGGTTTCGAGAAAAAAGTGGACTATGCTTCCGAGACATCAGCACATATGACTGAACAGAATTCTTACAGGAGGAATCTGATGAATCTTAAGAGGTCGTGGCTGGCAGTGCCCGCCGTTCTCGGTCTGGCACTGACCGCATGCTCTTCTGGCAGCACTGGTTCCAATGGTGGTTCTTCGGACAACATTGTTACCGTTAATGGTTCTGAGCCCCAGAACCCGCTGATCCCGGCAAACACCAATGAGACCGGTGGTGGCCGCATTGTCTCCAGCGTCTTCTCGTCCCCCGCTTACTACGCGGCCGACGGTTCAACTCAGCTGGACGCTGCGGAGTCCATCACCCCCAATGCTGACAACACTGAGTGGACCATCAAGCTGCGTCGCGATGGCAAGTTCTCTGACGGTACCCCGGTTCTAGCAAAGAACTTCGTCGAGGCATGGAAGATGGCCACGAAGGAGAACTTGGGTTCCGCAAGTTTCTTCGCTGATGTTATTGGCACCGACGATGACGGCGCTGGTGACATGGAAGGTGGCCTGCAGATCGTTGACGACTACACTTTCGTCGTCAAGCTGAAGGGTCCTGAATCGGACTTCATGAAGCGCCTGGGCTACACCGCCTACTCTCCGCTTCCCGACTCGACTCTGGCAGACCCCAAGAAGGGTGGCGAGCACCCCGTGGGTAACGGCCCCTACATGCCCAACGGTGAGAATGCTTGGCAGCACTCCAAGCAGATCGATCTGGCCGTGAACCCCAATTACTCCGGTCCTCGTACCGCGAAGAATGGCGGCCTCCGCATTATCTTCTACCAGTCCCTCGATGCTGCTTACGCTGACCTGAGCTCCGATAACCTCGATGTCCTCGATGGTGTGCCGTCCTCGGTCTTCTCCAGCTACCAGCAGGAACTGTCCGGACGTACTGCTAACCAGCCCGCGGCCGTCATTCAGTACATCACTATTCCTGATCGCTTGGCCCACTTCTCCGGCGAAGAAGGCAAGCTGCGTCGCAAGGCCATCTCAATGGCTATCGATCGTGACTCGATCATCAAGACGGTCTTCGCAGGCACCCGTACCCCCGCCAAGGACTTCACTTCCCCCGCAATTGACGGTTATAAGGAAGGCCTGAAGGGCTCTGAGGTTTTGGAATACAACCCCACCAAGGCTAAGGAGCTGTGGGAGCAGGCTAACGCGATCTCTCCGTGGAGCGGTAAGTTCCTCATCTCCTACAACTCTGATGGTGGCCACCAGCAGTGGGTTGACGCAACCTGCAACTCCATTAAGAACACCTTGGGTATTGAGGCTGAAGGCGATGCCTACGCAGACTTCAAGTCGCTGCTTGGCGATATGAAGGCTGGCACCACCAAGGGTGCTTTCCGTCAGGGCTGGCAGGGTGACTACCCCTCGCTCTACAACTTCCTCTTCCCGACCTACTCGTCGAGCGCTTCCTCCAACTACTCCGGTTGGAAGAGCAGTCAGTTTGACAAGTACCTGAGCGACTCGCTGTCCGCTTCGGGTACCGAGGCACTCGACCTTCAGTACAAGGCCGAAGAGCTGCTCTTCGAGGACATGCCGGTTATCCCGACCTGGTACGCGAATACCAACGGTGCATGGTCCACCAAGGTGAGCAACGTTCAGTTCACCTGGAACTCGTCCGTGAACTACTTCGCGATTACTAAGAACTGAAAATAGTTCTTCCCCGCTAAATACTTGAGCGGATGAGGTGTGGGGTGGAAGTCTGTGGACTTCCACCCCACACGCATTGAATTTACTTCTTTTGAAATATTCTCAAAGGGTATTTTCGCAGCGTCTTCTCTGCGTAATTAAAGACACACGATTGACCATTTACCACTTCTTTGCATTACTATGAGCGATAGTGCGCGTACGTTTGTGTGTATCTCTTGCGGTATCTCACTGATCCGTTTGTAGCTGCAGACGTATGTGAAAGCCCGTTCATGATGATGAACCCCGATACGTTTACGGAAATTCTTCGTAAACACATGTAATAAAGGACCTGTCCATGCTGCGATACATCGGACGACGTCTCCTGCAGACCATCCCGGTCTTCTTTGGAGCAACGTTCCTGATCTTTGCGATGGTCCACCTGATGCCAGGTGATCCCGTCGCGGCCCTCGGAGGCGATAAGGGCTTAACCGAGGCTGCGGCAGCTCGAATCCGCGAAGAGTACAACCTTGATAAGCCTTTCTGGCTGCAGTACCTGCTCTACCTCAAGGGCATCTTCACCCTTGACTTCGGAAAGACCTTCTCCCAGCAACCGGTAACCGATGTGCTGGCAACCGCATTCCCGATCACCATCCAACTGGCCGTCTACGCCCTGTTGATCGAGGCTATTCTCGGTATTCTCTTCGGTGTTATTGCAGGTGTGCGTCGCGGTGGTTTCTTCGACTCTACGGTCTTGGTTCTCTCGCTGGTCGTCATTTCTGTGCCGACCTTCGTCATCGGCTTCCTCATGCAGTTCTTCCTTGGCATCAAATGGGGATTGCTTCCTGCTACGGCAAGTACGGTTTCCTTTAGATCCTTGACGATGCCTGCGATTGTGCTAGGCGCGACCTCTCTTGCATATGTCATCAGACTTACGCGCCAATCGGTGTCCGAAAACGTCTCTGCCGATTACGTGCGTACCGCACGCGCAAAGGGCCTGAAAGAGGGCACCGTGATGACGCGCCACATTCTGCGTAACTCGCTGATCCCTGTTGCGACCTTCCTCGGTGGCGACTTGGGTGGCCTCATGGGTGGTGCAATTATCACCGAAGGTATCTTCAACATCAACGGCGTTGGCGGTACCTTGTGGCAGGCGATCGTTCACGGTGAGCCAGCTACCGTTGTTTCCTTCACGACAGTTTTGGTCATGGTTTACATCTCAGCAAACCTCCTTGTTGACCTGCTGTACGCCGTTCTTGATCCGAGGATTCGCTATGAGTGATTTCATTCCTTCGCAAGCTATTTCGCGTACTCGTGCCGGTCAGGATCACTACGTTTCCGATATTGATGAGACCGGTTTGGGCGCAGTTGACGCCGTTGCCGATGAATCCGCACCCGCCTCAATGTGGGGGGAAGCGTGGAAGAATCTGCGCAAGCGTCCCCTGTTCTGGATTGCTGCGGTCATCATCGTTGTGGCCGTCATGATCGCTGTCTTCCCGCAGCTCTTCACGAGCACCAATCCTCGCTTCTGCGAGCTCTCGCACTCTTTGGGCAAGCCCGAGGCCGGACACCCCTTCGGCTACACCTTCCAAGGCTGCGATATTTACGCCCGCGTCATCTACGGCGCACGCGCCTCGGTTTCCGTCGGTGTCCTGACGACGATCTGCGTCGTCTTGATCGGTGCAACTCTTGGCTCCATCGCCGGCTTCCTCGGCGGCTGGATCGACGCCGTGATCTCACGTGTCACCGACATCTTCTTTGCAGTTCCCCTGCTGCTCGCAGCCATTGTCTTCATGCAGATGTTCAAGCAGTACCGCAACATCTGGATGGTCATCTTGGTCTTGTCGTTGTTCGGCTGGACTCAGATCGCACGTATTACACGCGGCTCGGTCATGAGCGCCAAGAACGAAGAATTCGTGACGGCCGCGAAGGCAACCGGTGCATCGCGTTGGCGCATCCTGCTCTCCCACATCATCCCGAACTCGATGGCACCGATTATCGTCTACGCGACGGTTGCTCTGGGTTCCTTCATCGTCGCCGAGGCCTCGCTGTCCTTCATGGGTATTGGTCTTCCCACGACGTATGTGTCTTGGGGTTTTGATATCTCGCAGGCGAGGCTTAACCTGAGGGAGGCACCGATGGTTCTCTTCTACCCCGCTATGGCACTGGCCTTGACCGTGCTCAGCTTCATCACGATGGGTGACGCCGTTCGCGAAGCCCTTGACCCGAAGGCGAAGAAGTGAACGAAGAACAATTCGAAGAAACTGTCACCGAGGTCATCCTCGAAGGCGTCGAGAAGGCTGAAATCCACCCGGACGACGCCAACCCTTTGCTGAAGATCACCGACCTGGAGGTCACCTTCACGACCTCGACCGGTGTCGTTCCCGCCGTTCGCGGAGCTAACCTGACCATTTACCCCGGTCAGACCGTTGCAATCGTGGGCGAGTCCGGTTCGGGTAAGTCGACCACCGCCGCTGCCGTTATTGGCCTGCTTCCGGGCACCGGTAAGGTCACCGGCGGCTCCATCGAGTTCGACGGTAAGGAGCTCACCAAGATGAGCTCCAAGGAATGGATCGAACTGCGCGGATCCGGCATCGGCCTGGTTCCCCAGGACCCGATGAGTAACCTGAACCCAGTTCTTCGCGTCGGTACCCAGGTGAAGGAAGCCCTCCTGGCGAACAATATTGTTCCCCGCTCCGAAGCAGGGGAGCGCGTGACCGAGCTCCTTGAGCAGGCAGGTCTTCCCGACGGCGAGCGCCGCGCGAAGCAGTACCCGCACGAGTTTTCGGGTGGTATGCGTCAGCGCGTGCTGATCGCAATCGGTCTTGCTTCTCGTCCCAAGCTGCTCATTGCTGACGAGCCTACCTCGGCACTGGATGTGACCGTTCAGCGTCGCATTCTCGATCACCTCGAGACTCTCACCAAGGAAATGGGCACGGCAGTGCTCTTCATTACTCACGACTTGGGTCTGGCCGCTGAGCGCGCCGAACAGCTGGTCGTTATGCACCGCGGTCGCATCGTGGAGTCCGGTCCTGCTCTGGAGATCCTCCAGCATCCGCAGCACCCCTATACGAAGCGCCTGGTTTCCGCGGCCCCCTCACTGGCCTCGGCACGTATCGAGAGCGCGCACGCACGCGGCGTGACGCGCACCGAGGAAGAATTTACCGGTTCGGCGAAGAACGCCTCTTCCGAGGAAATGATTCGCGTCGAGCACCTCACCAAGGAGTTCCACATCCGCGGTGCGAAGGGCGAGGCCTCAAAGCTTCTTGCGGTCAACGATGTCTCCTTCACGCTGCGCCGTGGAAAGACCCTTGCGGTCGTGGGTGAATCCGGTTCCGGTAAGTCGACCGCTGCGAACATGATCCTCCACCTGCTGGAGCCGACTTCGGGCAAGATCTTCTTTGATGGCCAGGACACCTCGGAGTACAGCGAGGCTCAGCTTTTCGCCCTGCGTCGCCGCTTGCAGGCAGTGTTCCAGAACCCCTATGGCTCGCTGGATCCGATGTATTCGATCTTCCGAATCATCGAGGAGCCCCTGAAGATCCACGGCTACGGCACCCTGGAGTACGCGCGCGCCGAAATCAAGCGCGCCGAGGCCACTGGCCGCGAGCCCGAGGAATGGATGCGTGTCCTCGTCGAGGCCGCCGACGCGAAGCGTTCGCTTTCTGCCGCCGAGAAGCGCAAATTTAACCCGAAGAAGCTGCGCGAAGCTCGCGTCGCCGAGCTGCTCGATCTGGTTGCTCTGCCGCGTAGCGCTATGCGTCGTTACCCGAATGAGCTTTCCGGTGGCCAGCGTCAGCGCGTCGCGGTTGCGCGTGCTCTTGCGCTCAACCCCGAGGTGATCGTTCTTGACGAGGCCGTTTCCGCACTGGACGTGCTGGTTCAGAACCAGATTCTGCACCTGCTTAACGACTTGCAGGCTGAGCTTGGACTGTCCTACCTGTTCATTACCCACGACTTGGCCGTTGTTCGCCAGATCGCGGATGATGTCGTGGTTATGGAGAAGGGACGCCTGGTCGAGGCAAACACGACCGATGCGCTCTTCGATCACCCGGTTCAGGATTACACTCGCGAGCTGATCGAGGCCGTCCCCGGACGCAAGATTCAGCTCAACCTCTGAGAGTTTTCTTCAGCTTTTCGTGTGGGCAGGCCTTCGGGTCTGCCCACACCTGTATCTGGGCGTAGCGAATTGGCGCGCGGAATGTGCAATCGTGTCAGACGCGCCTCGTAGATTCGCGGACGGTCAACGTATAAGAGACCGTGACGTCAGAAACCTGTGTTGATGGCTGATTGTCGTGGGTCGGGTTTGATGCTTCAGCGGCGTCTGTGTTCGTCTCGGCTGCTCCCCGCGGCTCTCCACTCCGACCACTGCCCTCAATGAGCGAGATCAGCCCGGCCACGGCCTCGTGCGCGATTGCATGAGTATCTGGGGAAATGGTTGTGAGTGCCGGGGTTGAGAATCGTGAGAGGACGGTGTCGTCCCATGAAGAGACCAAGACGTCTTCGGGGACACGAACCTGTGCGCGAGAAAGTGCGCGTAGAGCACCTGCCCCCAAAAGGTCGTTCATTGTGAAAATGGCATCGGGAAGCGTATTCGATTCCAGCCACTGACTGAGAGCTGATTCAGCCCCTTCGGCGGTCCAAGGAGAGGCCTCGACGCTACGCCAGGCCCATGAATCTAAGCCGAGCTCGGTCAGAGCTTTCTCAATTCCTCGCTGGCGAAGAGCCCCTGCGCTGGAGGTTGCGCGAGTATGTGTCGAGCCAAGGACCAAGAAGCTGCGCGCGCCCTGCTGGTAGAGGTGGTGCACCATTTCCGAGGCCGCAGCGACGTTATCCATTGAGTAGTGGGGGATACCGGCGTCTTGAATTCGTTCACCCAGCAGAACAAGAGGAGCATCAAGGGCAAGCTCAGCTAGGCCTTCGCGGTCCAATTCGATGGGGGAGAGAATCAGACCATCAATGAGATTGGTTCTGAAATCGCGCAGGACCGAGACTTCATGTTCGCGTGTTCCGGCGGTTTCGACAACCATGATGGAGTATCCGTTGCGTCGTGCTTCGTCTTGAATCAGGTGTGCAATCTCTCCGAAATATGGCCAGGCAAGATTGGGGATTGCGAGCGCTAAGGTATGAGTCTGACCTTGGCGAAGCCGTTGTGCCGCGATATTTGGGCGGTAACCGAGTTGACGGATTGCATCTTCGACAGCGCGTCGAGTGGTGGGGGAGATGTGTGGGAAATTATTTACTACGTTTGAAACGGTGCGCTGTGAAACGCCGGCAAGCTGCGCAACGTCACGCATATTTGGCCGTGAAGATTTCATGTGCGTCTCCAAAAAGTGTTGTTAGCACCGATGTGATCAGGGATTATTGCTTCAGTCTACTGAATATTCTGGTTGATCGCTGAGGAATTTTACTTAATTTGCTACGTTGCAATTATGGGGTAAATCGTGCATGATAATCCCATGAAGGTCAACGTAGATACTTTCGATGCATGGTGCGACGCGGATTATCCGCGCCCCGATCTTTGTCGTGAATCCTGGCTGAATCTTAATGGCCAGTGGTCTTTCGCTACGGATTCAAGCGATGAGGGACTCACCCTGGGCTGGTACCTCCCCGGAGTCACCTTCTCTAAGACGATCACGGTCCCCTTCCCGCCCGGAAGCTCGGACAGCGGCTGGAGTGGGGAACGATCCGACGTTGTCTGGTATCGGCGAACCATTACCCCCGACGACCTTCAGCAGGCAGGCGCTGATGACAGCTCTGCGCGGCAGCACCTGCGTATTCACTTCGAAGCGGTTGATTTCACCTGTGATGTCTGGATTAACGGCCGTCACCATATGCACCATGAAGGTGGGTACACGCCTTTCACCATCACTGTTGATTCATCCGATTATCTAGATGATGGCCTTGAACTTGTTGTCCGCGCGCAGGATCGCCTTGATGCTGTGGACCAGCCGCGCGGCAAACAAGACTGGCAGGAAAACCCCCACGGTATTTGGTACCACTCGGTCGTTGGAATCTGGCGCGATGTCTGGATGGAAGTCGTTCCCGAAGGCTACATTGAGTCGCTGACCTGGTCTTGGGATATTGAGAACGCTCAAGTTACCTGCGACATTGCGCTGTCGGGTCTGCGTGAAGCCAGCGGTGACATCGATCCGATTGAGGCCAGTTTGACCCTCGAACTTGCGGGCGAAACCTTGGCTGCAAGTATGGTCCGGATGCGTTCGCGCTCGCTGCGCCTCGTCGCTCAGATCCCCGGACTGGCAAACCGACAGGAATGGGGGCGCCTACTGTGGTCACCCGCCCACCCCAACCTCATCAATGCGCGGATCTGCGTTGGTGATGACGAAGTTGTTTCCTACGTCGGTATTCGCGATGTCAGCCTCTCGCACCGCTACTTGGAAATTAACCACCAGCCCACCTACCTTCGCGGTGTTCTGGACCAGGGCTACTGGGCCTCCTCCTACTTCACCGCCCCCAGCCCGCAGGCCCTGAAGGCGGATCTGGAACTGGCCCGCGATATGGGCTTCAATTTCGTCCGTATCCACGAGCGAAGTGCGGATCGACGCACACTGACCTGGGCCGATCGCATGGGAATGATGGTGTGGGGGGAATCTGCATCCGCCTATGCCTTCAGCGACCGAGCAGTCAGCGTGACAACGCAGGAATGGCGCGATCTGGTTTTGCGTGATCGCAACCATCCCAGTCTGATCGTTTGGGTGCCCTTCAATGAAAGCTGGGGAGTGGACCTGATCGTCACCTCACCAAAGCAGCAGGCCTTCGTGCGATCGGTCGTTGCTTTGACCGAAGCGCTTGATGGAACCCGTCCCGTTATTGCTAACGATGGCTGGGAGCAGCTAGAGACTCCGATTGTGACGACTCACGATTATGGCGTCTATGGCGAGCAGTTGCGAGTGAACTATCGCGACCGTGAGGCAGTTGCCGAACTGGTCAACGGGGTAGGTCCGCAGGGACGCAAGATCCTACTGGGCGAAGCCTGGAATGATGATCGTCCCGTTATGGTTACGGAGTTCGGTGGGATCTCGCTACCCCTGGATGCCGAGGATGCTTGGGGCTACGCAGTTGTCCCCAGTGTCGAGGCCTATGAGGAGCGCGTGAGCGGACTTTTCGATGCTCTTGCATCCTCGCCCATTCTGGCTGGCTTCTGCTATACGCAACTGACGGATACCCGTCAGGAAACCAACGGCCTCGCCGATGAAAATCGCAATCCCAAGCGTCCACTGGAGGTTATCCGAGGATTCGTCACCAGTTCTGCTCGTCAAAGCGGGCAAATACGTCCTCGTACGATTGTCGAGGCCAGTGCGGTCCTAGGCACCGATGAACGCAGCGCCGTTTCACGGGCTTTTGAAGGTGATCGCGATGCCTAAAACCCGCGTCCTCCGCCGGTGGGCAACGAACTTTGCGTTCACCCTGCCCTTCCTGATCTTCTACGGGGTCTTCATCCTCTTCCCCGTAGTCCAAGCGATTCTGATGTCCTTTTTCGACTGGGATCTGCTGGGGAGTACCCGGGAATGGATTGGGCTTGAGAACTACACTCACATGCTGGGTGGAACGGGCTTGGTCTGGGATATCAGCTCCATGTGGATTGCTCGACTGATCTGCTTGGCCTGCGGATTGTATGTGGCCATCAAGGCGGTGCGTGAAGGTGAGCTCAACTCAGGACGCATTCTGTTGATCGTCACTCTGATCGGCGCAGCGATTCTTTTGGGAATCCATCCGGGAGATGGCGGTTCCTGGTCTGATCCGCGTTTTTGGAACGCGATGATGAACACTGCGGTCTTTACCTTGGTATCAACACCGATCATCGTGGGCCTTGGCTTGATCTACGCTCTGCTTCTTCAGCGCGGTGGGAAAGCCTCTGCCTTCTATCGCGCGGCATTCTTCGTCCCCTATGTCCTACCGGTTTCGGTAGCCACGCTGATCTGGGGCTACATGCTCAACCCTTCACGAGGCATCGTGGCTCGCTTCACCGAGCACATGGGGTGGGGAACCATTGCTTGGCTGTCCGATCCCAAATGGGCAATGTCTGCAATAGTCGTGACGACCGTGTGGTGGACCGTCGGATTCAACCTCATCCTCTTCGGTGCGGGATTGCAGGACATCGATCCGACGCTGTATGAGGCCGCAAGCCTGGACGGCGCGAACTCTTTCCAGAAGTTCGTCAGCATCACCCTTCCCGGTCTGCGCCACGCAACGGTACTGGTCCTCGTCACTCAGATCATCGCCTCGTTCCAGATCTTCGGTCAGGTCAACATCATGACGGCTGGAGGTCCGGGTGGCACGACTGACGTTTTGGTCCGCTACATCTACCAGACCGGTTTTAGAGACACTCAGCTTGGCTATGCCTCGGCAATGTCCCTGGTGCTTTTCGTCCTGATGGTCTTCATCTCTTTGATCCAATTCCTGATCTCACGGCAAAGGAGCCGCTGACATGCGCGAGAAACTCAAGTCGTGCGGCTACCACGTCGTCCTGATGGCACTTGCTCTGCTGTGGCTTGTTCCGCTGCTTTGGACGCTGGTGATCTCTCTGAGTTCGAACTCGTCATTGAAGACGAACTCGCAGATCCTTGTGCCCACAGAACCCACCCTGTCGAACTATGCCGATGTTTTCCGAACTGGATTGGCTGGTCGGTGGTTCCTGAACTCGATGATCGTCTCGATCACGGCCACGGTCATTACGGTGATCATCTGCGCCGCTGCCGGTTATGCATTCGCAAAGCTTCCCTTCCCGGGGCGAACCGTTGTGTACGGTCTGACCTTGGCCGGAATGATGGTTCCCAAAGAAGCGATGTTCGTTCCCCTCTTCATGATGTTTTCCGAGGCCGGGCTGGCGAATTCCTATATTGCGCTGATTTTCCCCCGGGTTGCCTTCCCCTTGGGCGTGTTCATCATGACTCAGTTCTTCTCACAGGTGCCCAGTGAAATGGAGGAAGCCGCGCAGGTTGATGGGGCTTCACCCGTGAGGATTTTCTTCTCCATCATGGTGCCCCTTGCGCGGCCGGCTCTAATCGCGCTTGCGACCTTCTCCTTCGTTCAAACCTGGAATGACTATCTGTGGCCACTGGTCTCGGCGACGAAGCCCGAAATGTTCACGGTGACGACCGGTTTGGCCTCCTTGCAGGGAACCTTTGCACAATCGACGGAATTGGGCTCGCTTATGGCCCGAGGAATTGTCGGTGCGGCACCCCTGCTCATCGTCTTCCTGCTGCTTCAGAAGTATCTGATCCGAGGAATCTCACTATCCAGTGGCGATAAGTAGGCATCGCCACCTGCGCCACACGCCTGATCGTCACTGTCGGGAAAGGGAAACCCGGCCTCGGCAATGAGGATCTTACCCACACGAAAACTCACCATTCACCACACAACGAAAGGCATGGCAATGCGACAAGGACGCGCACTGACACGTCACGCGGGAATCGGCGCATGCGCACTGGCGACGACCGCGCTCTTTGTACTCACCGGATGTGGAGTGAACTCCGCCTCCTCCTCGAAGACTGTTGATGGAGCGGCAATTGCTTCCGTCAGCGATGACGACCTCAAGGGAACCACCATCACCATGGCTCGCTTCTTCGGCGACTGCCAGGAAAAGACCGATGGCGTCACTGACCTATCCAAGGCCAACAGTGAATGCACGGCTATCTCGATCCTTACCAACAAGTTCAATGCAGAGAACAAGTGGGGAATCAAGGTTGAGCGTATGGGCGGCGCCTCGTGGCACAGCTACTATGACTCGCTCAATGCCGCTCTGGCCTCATCGGATCGTCCCGACGTCGCCGTGATGCACGGCTCGAACCTGCCCGACTATGCGGCAAAGGGCCTTCTTATGGAGGTACCCGATGGAGTCGGGATCGACCTGTCTGGCTCGACGAAGCCTGCTTTGGAAGCGGTGACCTACAAGGATAAGAAGTGGGCAGTTCCATTCGACACCCACGCCATCATCAGCCACCTGAACATGGATATCCTCTCCCAGGCTGGATTGGTCGGTGAGGACGGCACCTACAAGCTTCCGACCTCGCCCGATGAGCTCCTTGCTCACGCTAAGGCCGTGAAGGAGAAGACCGGAAAGAACTACATCGATATCGCCCTGTCGAAGGACCCGATGGGTGAGCGCTTGTGGATGACTCTGGTCCAGCAGCAGGGCTCAGACATCATTTCTGCGGACGGCACCAAGGCGAATATGAACTCGGCCGAGGCGAAGACCTCGCTGGAGTTCATCAATACTCTGGTTAAGGAAGGCTACACGACCGTTAACCACGACTACGATGCCTCGGTTCAGGGCTTCCTGCGTGGTGAATCAGCAGTGATGTACAACGGTGTGTGGTCGGTCAACCAGTTCACCGCTGAAGCTCCCTTCAAGTACGAGACCAGCGATGCGCTCATGCTCTTCAAGGACAAGGCAACCTGGGCGAACTCCCACGTGTGGACTGTCCCCGTTTCGGCCAAGCCCGATGCCAAGAAGTACCGCGCAGCCTTCGAGTTTGCGAAGTTCCTCAATGAGCACACCGGCGACTGGGCGATCGCGACGGGTCACATGCCCTCAACTGAGAAGGCTCTGAACTCTTCCGAGTACCTCAATGCTCCGCACCGTTCGCAGTACCTGAAGACCGCGACGACCTACGCTCGTATGGCTCCGCGCGTCGAGGCATGGCCGAAGATCGCCGATCAGATCCAGGAGCAGATTGAGGCCACCTGGCTGAATGGAGCTGCAGTTGATACGACACTGGACAAGCTGCAAGAAACTGCTAGCTCTTCACTGAAGTAGGAGTCTGCATCAGAGGATTCCCTACGGGGTACTTCGTTGAGGGGTGTCTTGCTGATCCCTCAACGGTGGCAGCCGCTTGTTAGCGCGACACCATCATTCGATTCCAGTGGGGTTAGGGGCTGACACGTGAATAAACGCCAGTGATGTGTCGGATAGAGTGCTCGCTGAGATATCGCGAAAGTTCGCGCTAGTTGCGAGAAAGCGGCTGGATAATCGGGACGGGAACGTATTCCATGTGAATGCGTTCCCGTCCCGTCTTCTTGCCATATGTTCAGAGCAAGTTGCTCCTTCATGTGGTTTATCAAATCGTTATCATCGTTGGCCAGAACTGGTTTTGGTGTCGATTGAGCTTTGGTACCATGACTTCTAACCGATGAACTTAACCGGTTTTTCTTTTCGGCAATCGATCGCAGCGGATTGGGCGCCGCTTGTGACTCTTGGAATCTCACATGGGCCACATTGGTACTTACGCGTACCCACAACTACACACAAATCGACAGGGCGAAGGAGCTCCTGGCAGATGTCGACACATAAGAATAAGAGGCGCCTTGTTGCCATTGGCGCACTGACCGCCGCTAGCGCATTGATAATCCCGGCTGCATTCGCTGCAGACTCCTACCCACCTCAGGGAGATTCTGCGGTCGCAAGTGCACAGCCCGTGGTCTCGGGCTACCGCGTTCAAGACCTACGTGACTGGACCCCCGAATCTGACCCATTTGCAAGTCAGCTTCGCGCAACCGTCCCACTCCAGCCTCGAATTGATCGAAATCCTGACACCCAGGTGAAGCCGGAACTGGACGGAAAATCCGAAATCATGCTTATGCAGGGCGATTACGGCAATTCCTTCTTCGGTTCAACAACCTTTAACAACACTTTTACTGACCATACCTTGAACTTCTGGCAATACACCGACTATTGGTCACCGTGGCACGGCGCTGCATCCTTGGGTGTCCCGCAGGCGATCTACAATCCAGCAACCTCGGATTGGCGTAACCGCGGATTTGAGTTCGGTGTTCTGACCCTTCCCACTCCCGAATACACCAATGCTGCACACCGCAATGGTGTGAAGTCGATTGCGATCTTGTACTTCGATCCATCATTCCGCCCGGGCCTGACCTTCACTGAGATGTTCGATAAAGATCCGAACTCCCAGGGCTACCTCATTGCCAAGAAACTGGTTGATATGGCCAAGTACTATGGTTTCGACGGCTATTTCCTCAACCAGGAAGAATGGGGTGATGACTCTGAATTCAAACCCTTCATGTCCTATCTGACCAGCCAGGGTCTGTGGACCCAGTGGTACGACACCAACTCTTCCTTTAACGAATCCAAGGCCGCGTGGCTGCGCGATGACGAATACGGGCGTATTCACTCCTCAGTTTTCGTCAACTATGGAAACAACGGCAAGCAGATGAACAGCTGGGCGCTTGCGCATGGATATGACCCCTACAAGGAAGTATTCGCAGGAATTGAAGCCAACCAGACCGGTTTTCGCTCCAGTGGTGGGGTCGACAAAGGCTACACCTCGGAAGAAAATCACTCTCCGCTGACCTCAATTGCTCTCTTCACTCCCTCGGATTACTACCAACGCGGCCTGGATGACAATATTCAGGAAATCACCGGCCGCAGCGATTCGGCTCTTCCTTTCATGCAGCAACAGCCCTATCAGTGGATGATTGCCCAGCGTGAGCGCATGTACTTCTCTGGAATGAAGCAGGACGTCACCCAGACCGGCTCCGCCAATGGGCAGCCCAATCCTGCCGTAGGTGTGAAGGGCCACGGATGGGTTGGAGTTGCAGACTTTGCCCCGGCTCGAAGCGTCATTCAGGGAAGCAATTTCTGGACGAATTTCTCGACCGGTAAAGGGATGCGTTCCTACACGAACGGTGCGGTTAGCAATACTTCCGAGTGGTCGGATATGGGAGCCCAATCCATCTTGCCCTCGTGGCAATGGTGGATTACTGGCCAGGGCAGTCCGACGCTGAAGGCTGACTTCGACTATGGAGAAGAACCCCGAGTTGATCTTCAGGGTAAAGAAGTGGCTCTTCCATATTCACCAGTTGGCGCCTATCAGGGAGGAAACTCCCTTGTCCTCTACGGTCAAGCGCAGCAAGCGCAGACCATTCGCCTCTACAAGACGAACCTGAGCGTGAAAGGCAACTCGACCGCTGAAGTTGTGTGGCGCGCGAAGGACGCGTCGACGAAGGCCCGCCTAGCACTGGTCTTTGCCGACAAGCCAGGGGAAGTCGTCACTCTCTCCTTGGGTGCAGCTTCGACAGATGGATGGAAGGATTCGCTTGTTGATCTTTCTGACTTCCAGGGGCGAACAATTGCAACGATGGGCCTGCAGGTCGAAGGAAGCGGCGATATTCAGGTGAATGTCGGCAAGCTTGCTGTGAGCGATGAGTCCGCAACACCCGCTATCCCTGCTGGATTTACGATCAACGAACTGACCACCGACGGTGAGATGAACGTTTCTTGGCAGAAGGCAGACTTTGCTTCCGTTGATTCTTACATTCTCGAGGCTGTGGATGCCTCAGGCAATGTGCATCATCTTGCTCAGGCCTATGGGGATTCGCGCTACGTCAAGAAGGTCGATCTTGAAGGCAGCTATATGCTTCGACTTCGAGCAGTGGGTAAGGACGGATCGATTTCGCAGCCTGCCGAACTGGTCGTCAATCGCTCTGCGCTTCCCAGCGGATTGACCTATACAACCGCGAAGGATGCAAACGGTAACTTTACTCAAGCAGCGACTTCGGGGCAGGTCGAACTGTCGTGGAAGGCACCTGCTTCTGGGACACCCAGTGGATACAAGGTTCGCCTCGAAACCTTGTACGTGGGAAATGACAACCCCTACCACGGATATGCCGAATACACGGTCGGTCCGGAAGATACTTCAGTATCTCTGCCTGCTCCTGCAGAAGGCCTGATGTTCCGAGCAACGGTTCAACCCTTGGGTGTCGATACCGGTGCGATTCCCGCTCTGGCACTGCGTGGACGTTACAACGATTCATACTCGCGACCAATGGGACGACAGGACTTTGTTGGACTAGACGGCGCGAAGTACAAGCTGGTTAACCCAACGACAAAGGATTGGCAGAAGATCAATGCGACGGGTGACCAAAGCTGGACCGCTACCCGCGGTAAGAACAACCGTTCCGACTGGGGTAACCGAGATGAGAACGGTCAGCTCAAGCGCACGCGTCCTTTGGGGGCCCACGGTGCAACCTACTCGATTACCGACTACGCGGGTAACACCTCGGGACAAGTCGTTGTGAAGGCAAAAGACGGGGCGATGGGAATCGTCGACCGTGCGGCGCCTGAGCTGTGGGCCAGCCCGTGGAACGATCAAGAGATCACCTGGGGTGCGTCAATGAAGAATATCGTTGCAACTGCTCGCGATAACTTCTCGACAGTGACTCTGTCGGCCAAACTGGTGGATCCGAATGGCCCCGAAGGAAATTCTGTTGCAATTCCGACCACAGGCGAGGGGCCAAAGGCCATGAATGACCCGATGCTTCTACCCGATACCAACGAAGCGAGCGATGAGCCCAGTACTGAGCCCACCGCTGGGCCCACGCACGGTGCTCATGATGGTTGGGATGACGACAATGAGCCAATCTTCGATTGGGGAGCTCGCTCTGCGAACACACGGAACAACCATTCAACGGACCGCGCAGCTAATGACTCGGGAGTGACCGCGTCGGGTCTCTCGCTTGATGTGGCCAGCGGAACCATTTCGGGAACTCCGACGTGGAGTGGGACTCGAGAACTGGTCCTCACTGCAACGGATGAATCAGGCAACGCTTCGACAATGAGCCTGATGCTGACGGTGAATGGGGGAGCGGCGCCGACTCCTACTCCCACGACTGAGCCCTCTACTGAGCCGTCAGTAGCACCGACGGTTGAGCCAACAGCTGCGCCGTCAACGCAGCCCAGTGCACAGCCCTCGACTGAACCAAGTGCTCAGCCCACCGCGGAGCCTTCGGCCCAGCCGCAGCCCTCCGAAGAACCTAGCTCTGCTCCTTCTGGGTCAGTGAGCCCCTCGGCCTTGCCAACTGCCGAGGCCACCGCTGAGCCCAGCGCTCAGCCCACTGTCCAGCCAAGCCAGCCCAGCGAGCAACCCACGACGCAACCTCAGCCTTCCGCCTCGGCCTCGTCCGATAGCGACCAGGGTAATGGCCAGGGAAGCACCCGGGGCAACCAGGCTGGAAATGGTGGAAACACGGGGATCGGTATTGGAAATGTACCGAATGATCCCCAGGGCAATGCTCCGGGAATGAGCGGCCAGCAACCCGGCAAGGATCAGGCGAGCCAAGCGGGGAATGATCGGGGTAAGTCAGCAATGACGAACCCGAAGCGCAGCGCGAGCGAGAAGGCGGGCTCATCTCTTGCTGGAACCGGTGCCACTGTCGCGGTGATTGGTGCAATTGCACTGATCCTGGTGATGGCCGGTGGGACTCTCACCGCTTTGCGTCGCAAGCGCGAGGAAAGGTGAGCGGCTCTTCTAAGTATTGAGAAGAGCTTTGTGCCCGGGAAGGAAACCGCATCCGCTGCATACGCGGTTTCCGACCCGGGCACTCGCATATCTGAGTGAGTGTTGCGGCTATCCGTGCTCGCGTCTGTGCTGCCGTTGCGTCCCGTTTGCGCCCCCTCCACACGAAGTCGTGAAATGACACAGCTTATGGCCTGTGACTTTTGCCGACTTCGTGTGTCATTTGCGGGGGAGGGGGCGGGGGAGGGGGGCGAGGCGTCACGCCGAGCGATCAAGCGAAGAGCCTCTCTAAATCAGGTGTCCACGGCTTTTGGGGGAGTGCACGCAGTTTCTCAACATCCATTGATTCAAGAAGCTGCGAAGCGGAATGCACCCCTTTAACACCCATCGAGCGGGCTAAAACCTCAATGATTTGGGCAATACTCACCCCGCGTCCCGCAAGTTCCTCGATGGTTACCGCACCATCGCGCTTAGCGAGCCGCGCACCCGATTGCGCTAAAACCAGGGGGACATGTGCGTAGGTGACCGTGGGATAGCCCAATAAACGCGCCAGAATTGCTTGTCCGGGCGATTGAGAAAGGAGGTCGTCACCGCGAACTACTTGGTCAACTCCCTGGAATGCATCATCAATGACGACCGCTAGGTTGTATGCCGGTGCTCCATCGGAACGTTGGATGACAAAGTGGTCGACAGGACCCGTGTACTGGCCAAAATATTCGTCATGCACCGTCCACTCCGATACGGGAGCCTTCAATCGCAGGGCGGGACGGCGTCCCTCGGCCGCGAATTCTTCGCGCTTTTCGGCGATCTCAGATTCGCTCAAGTGCAAGCATGTCCCGGGGTAATGGCCAGGTGGAACGTGAGGAGCGGATGCAGCTTCACGGATGTCTTTGCGCGAGCAGAAGCATTCGAATGCATACCCGTTACGCAGCAGAGTTTTGACAGCTTCATCGTGGACCTTAGCGCGAGAAGACTGAATCAGAACCTCGCCATCCCAATCAATTCCCAGCGCCTTCAGTTCGTCAATCTGACGTTGCGCGGAGCCCGAACGCACCCGGTCGATATCTTCTATCCTCAAAACGAAACGTCGGCCCGTGAGCCGTGCCCACATCCACGCGAGCAGCGCAGTGCGAAGATTACCCAAGTGGAGGTCGCCGCTGGGGGATGGAGCGAAGCGTCCGGCGCCTTGAGCGTTCGTAAGGTGGCCTTCCTCGATTGTGGTTTCCGATGCCGAGTTCTCAGGGGAAGAAGCCGAGTTTCCCACTCCATCGTGTGCTTGGGATGTCAAGGTCGACGCAAATGCCATACCCCCAGACTAACCTTGGATACATGGAGATACGAGCGCATCTGAAAGGTGATGAGCCGGAAGTCGGCGTATCGGCGCATCATCACCTGAGCTGGTTCACGCGCATTCCCTCGTGGTTGTGTGTTGCTTTCGGAGCTTTCCTTGGCACGGCAATTCGTGCGGGATTGGATCTTGCTGCTACGGGTAGCGGGAAACTTACGGTTTTTTCTTGGTCGACGGTGGCTGTCAATCTTATTGGAGCCTTCTTTCTTGGTTTTGTCACTGCGTGGGCACAGAGCCGTTTCCGCGAGGATGCCGTGCGCAGAAAAGTCATGCTTGTCGCAGGAAGCGGATTCGCCGGCGCCTTGACCACATACGCCACCATGGTCATGGCCAGTATCCATAATGCAGTCCAAGCAATGACAGCAGTCCCCGCTGCGGGGGGTGAGCTTTCCGGAGCTGTCTCTTCTCCGTTGAGTGCTGCGGTGGTGTCCTCCGTGCCTCTGCTCATTGAGGGAATGCTTGCAAGCCTTGTATTGCTGGTCGTTGGGATTGGGCTTGCTGCTTTGGGGTACTCGCTCGCTTCGAATAAGGGGCCAAGGCCTCGGGGGGAAAAGAAATGACCCCACTACTCTTCCTTCTCGTGTGCGTTTTCGGTTCCCTGGGTGCGCTTTCTCGCTGGCAGCTGGATCTTTATCTCAAAAAGTGCCGAGCAAAGGGAACACCCCAGTGGGGGATCGGTATGGTCAATCTACTGGGATGCACATGCGCTGGTGCGCTCGCGGGTTTTCTTGCCCCCAACGCCCCCGTTTTCTTCCTGTTCTCAACGGGATTTTTAGGCGGATTTACAACCTTTTCCACCGCTGTGCTTGATGCGGTCGTCCTCATTCGTGAGCGGCGATACCGCAGTGCTGCAGGCCTTGTTCTAGGGGTTTGGCTGGGCGCAAGCGTGTTGGCCGTTACCGGTTTCCTCATTGCTGTCAGTTTCGCAATGTGAGGTTGTGTAACGAAAAATTTGGACACTCCGACATGGACTCATAGTCTAAGGGTGCATGGAAGGAGGGCCCAGTGATTGATCTGATCGACGTCTCGAAGATCTATCCCGTGAAGGGAAGCGATGATGTCGTTGCCCTTGACCACGTGAATCTGCACGTTGAAGCAGGAAGTATTCACGGAATCGTGGGCCAATCGGGTGCCGGTAAGTCAACACTCATTCGCTGTCTGACGGCTCTGGAAAAACCCACTTCTGGGTCGATCATCGTTGATGACATTGATCTGTCACAGCTTCGCGGGCACGAACTGCGCCAAGCGCGACGCAAGATCGGCATGGTCTTCCAAGCGGCTAATCTTTTCGATGCCAAGACCGCGGGAGAAAATATTGAATTCCCGCTGAAAGTCGCTGCGAAGAAAGAATTCACCCGAGAGCAACGCAAAGGACGCGTTCGTGAACTTCTTGCGCTAGTCGGCCTCGAGCATCGTGGCGGTGCCTACCCCTCTGAACTTTCTGGTGGTCAGCGCCAACGCGTCGGTATCGCGCGTGCACTTTCAGATACCCCTCGAGTCTTGCTCTGTGATGAGCCAACCTCAGCCCTTGACCCCGAATCAACCCGCGCGATTTTGTCGCTGCTGCGTCAGGTGCGCGATGAAACCGGCGTCACCATCGTCATCATCACCCATGAAATGTCGGTTGTCCGCGAAATCTGTGATTCCGTAACACTCCTGAAAGACGGAGGAATCGTCCAGAGCGGAACGATCGAAGAAGTTCTGGCTGACCCGGGTTCGCCTCTGGCAAAGGAATTGGTTCCTGCGCCCAGTGTTGATGAACTGGATGTCAGCGACTTCAATCGTGAGCTGACCGCGCGTGAAATCGCTGCACAGAGCAGCTCGGTGGAGGCCAAAGCCTCAGCCCAGCCCTGGGAATCTGGAAATATCCTTCTGGACGTGATCTTCACGTCGCATCCGGGTGTTCCCACTGGCTCGAATATGCTCAACCTTGCCGCAAAGCTTGGTGCGGATGTGACCGCAGGGACTTTCGAATCGATGGGTTCTGTTCAAGTTGGTCGCCTGGCTCTGGCGATCCCCGCAGACCAGCGTTCTTCGATTATTGAGCAGCTTCGCGCCCAGGGCGCGCATGTGGAGGTGAGGTCGCTGTGAACCTTTCGGCTCTTTCAACAGTCCTGACGCTGCTTCCACTGGGTAAAGGTGACCCGACGTGGGGAGACAACCCCGCACTCACCCAGCAGTTCCTCCCGGCAATCTGGGAGACCCTGCTCATGGTCTTCTTCGGCACCCTCTTTACCGTGCTCATCGGCCTTCCTTTGGGTCTGCTTCTTGTCCAGACCTCGAAGACGGGACTTACCCCTAACAAGACCATCAACCAGATCGTTGGTTTAATTGTCAATGTTGGCCGTTCTTTCCCCTTCCTTATCCTCATCATCGTGCTGCTTCCGGTGACCAAGTTCGTCATGCGCAGTGCAATCACGTGGCAGGGAGCGACCTTCCCCTTGGTTATCGGTGCGATTCCGTTCTTTGCTCGCCTAGTGGAAACCAACCTGCTTTCCGTCGAAAACGGTAAGGTCGAGGCCGCCCTCATGGCTGGAGCCTCAAACCGCCGGATCCGTTGGAGCATTTTGGTTCGCGAGGCCCTGCCCGGCATCATCCAGTCCGTGACGGTTTTGGCGATTACCCTGGTGGGCTACTCGGCAATGACGAGCGTCGTTGGTGCGGGCGGCCTCGGAAAGATGGCGATCGAATACGGGTATCACCGCTTCCAGACGGACACAATGGTCTGCTCGGTCGTTGCGATCATCATCATCGTTCAGTTAATTCAAATGATTGGCGACATGCTCAGCCGGCTGGTGGATCACCGCTGAGCATCCACCAGCCGGGTCGCGAACTCTGCTTGGTAATTAGGAAAAATTCGCGGGATTATCGCGGGCCACTCAGGTCCCCCCGCTTGTAGGAAACAGACAATCTAAGGAATTACTCTCATGCGTCACTCTCGTTCTCTTCGTACTCTTGCCGGTCTTGGCGTTGCAGCAGCACTGGTCCTCTCAGCCTGCTCCAGCGGTCCCACGGGCTCTTCATCGTCCTCGAACGGTGCAACCACCATCACCGTTGCTGCCAGCCCCTCACCTCATGCAAAGATTCTCAAGTACATTCAGGACAACCTGGCAAAGGACGCGGGAATCAACATCAACATCAAGGAATTCACCGACTACGATCTGCCCAACCGTGCGCTGGATCAGGGTGAAGTTGATGCCACCTACCACCAGACTGTTCCCTATTTGGAGAAGGCTAAGCAGCAGTTCAACTACGACTTCACTCCCGGTAAGGGCATCCACCTCGAACCCCTGGCTATCTACTCCTCCAAGCACAAGTCCCTGGATGAACTTCCCGAAAAGGGCGGAATCATTGGCGTGATCTCCGATGTCACCAACCAGGAGCGTGCACTTCGCCTTCTTGCTGCAAACGGTTTTGTTGAGATCCCCGCAAGCGGTGACGTCAATGTTTACACCGTTAAGAAGCTGAAGAACTTCGATTTCAAGGAAATTGACGGACCCGTTCTGGTCTCTAACCTGGGCGAGACCGACTACTCGGTGATCAACGGTAACTTCGCGCAGGAAGGTGGCCTTGCCCCCTCGCGCGATGGTCTGGCTGTCGAGTCCCCCGAGAACAACCCCTCGGTGAACGTCCTGGTGTGGAAGACCAGTGTTTCAGGCGATAAGGCCGAGGCCGTGAAGAAGCTGGATGAGCTTCTGCACTCTGACCAGGTGAAGAAGTACATCGAGGACACCTGGAAGGATGGCTCGGTGATTCCGGCCTTCTGATCAGGGGGCTCGCGATTAACTGATCGCTACTTTGATGTGTGGGGGCGCGGCAAAGCCGCGCCCCCACACATGTCCCACACGCATAAAGGTGCCACGTCCTTTGACGTGGCCACCTTGAGTTTTGAGGAATCTAACCGGAGCTAAACTCAGTCAACGATGCCGTAGAGGCGGTCGCCGGCGTCACCCAGACCGGGGACGATGTAGGACTTTTCGTTGAGGCGCTCGTCAACCGAAGCGACAACGACGGTCACATCTGCTCGATCGCCCACGAAGTCTTCCAGAACCTTCAGGCCCTCGGGAGCAGCCAGCAGGCAGACACAGGTGACATCCTTGGCTCCGCGATCGAAGAGGTACTTGGTTGCGGCAACCATGGTGTGACCGGTTGCGAGCATGGGATCCAAAACGAAGCACTGGCGGCCCGAAAGGTCTTCGGGGAGACGGTTCGCGTAGGTCTCAACCTCAAGAGTCTTCTCATCGCGCTTCATTCCCAGGAAGCCAACCTCGGCGGTGGGAAGAAGACGGGTCATTCCTTCGAGCATTCCCAGCCCAGCACGAAGTACGGGGACTACGATGGGGCGCGGCTCGCTAATGCGCTTGCCAACGGTAGGCGCAACAGGAGTGTTGATTGCGATCTCAGTGGTTGAGACGTGGCGTGTGGCCTCGTACGCAAGAAGGGTGACCAATTCGTCAACCAGTTGGCGGAAAGTTGCCGAGTGGGTGTCGCGGTCACGCAGAACGGTGAGCTTGTGGGCAATGAGTGGGTGATCAGCAATATGAAGGCGCATGGTTCAAGAGTAACTCGCGAAGTAGGGTTTACGCGATAGGCTGAAGGGGTGGCAACTATGGATCAGTACAAAGAAGCGATGGCTCGCGCACTCTTCCTGGCGAATAAAGCACGCGAATTGGGAGATGTCCCCGTGGGTGCGGTCGTTATTGACTCAATAGGACGGATTATCGGCCGCGGCTGGAACTGCCGCGAGGCCGAGCATGATCCCTGCGGTCACGCTGAGATTATGGCCCTGCGAGAGGCCGGAAAACGTTTGAATCGATGGAATCTCATCGGTTGTACGCTGGTTGTCACCCTGGAGCCCTGCACGATGTGCGCGGGTGCAATAGTTTCATCTCGTGTTGACCGCGTCGTCTTTGGTGCATGGGACCCCAAGGCTGGGGCAGCTGGGTCGCTGCGCGATGTTCTTCGTGATTCTCGCCTCAATCACCAGGTCGAGGTCGTTCCCGGAGTTCTGGCTCAGGAAGCAACCGTCCAGCTTCGTGCATTCTTCGAAACACGTCGGGATCGCCCAGACAACCCCTTCGTTGGAATCCCTCCGCGTGAACGTGAATCCAAAGAACCTGAAATTGAAACCCTGAGTGGCTGGGCTGCTTCCCATGCTCAGCCGGAAATTTCCATTCCCGAGGCCACTGCCGTGCAGGAAACCCCAGACGCTGCCCCGACCGCCGCAGCCATCACCTCGATCCTTACACGCATGAACCATCCCGCGGCCACGGAACCCTCGCAAGCGGCTCAGGTGGAGCTGGCAGGCGCAAAGCAAGCCACACCAATGGAAACCCCCGCAGTGGCTCCTCGAGCAGCCGTAGCGGCCTCGGCAGCCCCTCACAATGGCCACAGCTCGGTGCCGCCTCGTCGAGTGCGCTCTTACGCGGCGATGAACGATGCCCCTCAGGCGAACTCCCAGGCTCAGCAGCAGGCTCCTCAAAGCGCTACACAGCCCACTGCTCAAGCGAAGCAGCCTCTGGTGCTTCCTCAGCTCAAGCCTGCCGAGTTTGTCCCCGGAACGGCCGGGATTGTTGTTCGTACGCGTGCGTCAAAGCATGGAAGGGCTACTCAGGAGTAGTTCGCCCTTGAGGAACGTGCCGAGCGCTCTTCAATAAACGATATGGGTGTGGCCCGCGCATTGTGCGCGGGCCACACCCATCAAAACTGTCGATGTGGGTTTTATCGATCGAGTCCCACGTGGCCGACCGCCTTCCACAGGCTTCCAATCACAGCGGCCCCGGCGATCGCCTTAATGATTCCACCCACGATAAAGGGTGTGAATCCCGCATTCATGGTCTGTGCGAAAGACATGCTGACACCACCCATGCGGACAACAAACCACATGTAGGGGATGCCGACCAGGAAGGGAACCAGGGTTGCGCCACCGAAGGCCGCGAGAGACAGCCAGAGGTGACGATCCCACGCGCGCTCAGAGAGCTTTCCGATCAACCAAGCAGCCGGAATGAAACCAATGATGTAACCAAAAGACGGCTTTGCAAGTGCAGCAAGACCGCCACTTGCGGATGAGAACCACGGCACTCCAGCGAGGCCAAGTAGCAGATAAGACAGCAGCGAGAGGGCCCCGCGACGTGCGCCCAAAACAGCGCCGACCAGCAGGACACCAAGAGTCTGACCGGTGATGGGAACAGGCCACATGGGAATGGCGACCTGTGCCAGAATTCCGACAAGTCCTGCGCCTGCGAGAACGGCAAGAGCGTCTCGACGCAGCGATGCGCGACCGAAGTGGTCAGCTAGTACTGGCGAGAAAGTCGATGAAGCCAGTGGTGTTGTCATGAGAAATCCTTTCAAGAGTGTGATTCAGATGGATACGCATGAATCCACGCGATCGAGTAGTTACCGTCGTGGGATAAAGAAACAAGCCATGTGAGTGAAGCTGAAATCTCCTGTTCTGTTTGCTTAAGTGCGGCGGCGATTGCTCCGTGGAAGCGCAGCGAAGGGCGCCCCCAGCGGTCGTTCACCACTTCGATTTCAGCCCAATCAATTTGGTCGCGCTCAAGCGGATCTTCGCGACCGTAGTACAGGGAGGACCAAGCCTTGATGAAGGCCTCCTTCGCCGCCCAGCGAGCTGCAAGGGACTGAATCGAACGCATCGACAGTCCTGAACTCACTTGGGAAGTCGAAAGGGCTTCAGAAGCTTCAGAGGTGGGTGCCCCCTGCTCGGGAGTGAAACGCGATGCTGCATTCCACTCCCGAGCAGTGAAGACTCGATGAAATACCGAGCCATCCTGGCCGAGCTGCTCCCCGAAAGAAGAAACATCGACCAGGTCGACACCGATAGCTGCCGGTTTCATGCCGGTTCTCAGTTCTGAGCTTCCTGCGAATCCGAAGCCGCCGATGCGTAGGTGCCATCTGCACCCAAGCGAGCGGAAGGATCCAGAAGCAGGGCAACCTCGGCCTCGTGAGTGTCGGTTGCCGGAAGGCGACGCCCCTCAATGGGAACGAAGAGCTCAGCGTGTCCGATCATTCCCTGCTCCAGGTGACGACGTCCCTCTTCCAAGCGCTTCTGGGCGCGTTCACGCCACTGAGCCAGCGCGGCCTCGCCACGCTCCGCACGAAGCGCAGCCTCAAAGGCAGCGGGGTGGACAAGGACAACCATCGCCGCGATGTGGCCGAAGCCCAGCGAGGTCAGAACACCGGCGCGGACGGGGGAAGCGGACATGTCCAGCGGCTGACGCAGCCACAGGAGCGGCATCCACTGAGCCATTTCCGGATCCAAGCAATCCAGCGCGCGGTTTGCGGGCAGTTCCTGGCGACGGAAGATATCGATCAAACCTGCCGCCTGGAAGAGCGCAGCGCCACCCTTCGCGTGACCGGTCAGGGTCTTCTGCGACACGACATATAGCGGGTTGCCCGCTGAACGTCCAAGTGCAGCCGATAGACGCGAGTGAAGCTCGGCTTCGTTCGGGTCATTCGCACGAGTTGAAGTGTCGTGCTTGGAGACAACCGCGATATCGTCCGCGCTCAGACCGAGGTCCTCGAGAGCGCGAGCCAGTGCAGAATTGCGACCACCACGTGCCGCCGCCAAGGCGCCGAGGCCGGGGGCCGGGATTGAGGTGTGCGCACCGTCTGCGAAGGAACGTGCGTAGGCGACAACCGCTTGGACCGGCAGGCCCAGATCCGCTGCGATATCGCCGCGGGTGATGAGCAGGGTGCCACCGCCAGCAGCTTCGAGGAAGCCCGCTCGACGACGGTCTCCGGCGCGAGAGAAGTGGCGCGGAGTGATCCCGCGAGCTTCAAGCGCTGCGGACTCCGCGGTCGCGTTCATGTTGCCAAAGCCGGTGAGCGATTCGACTGAAATATCGTCGATACCGCCGGCGACAACGAAGTCGGACTTGCCCAGACGGATCTTGTCGACGGCTTCTTCGATAGAGACCGCGGCAGTTGCACAGGCACCCACCGAGTGGATCATCTGACCGTAACCACCAATGAAGGACTGCATGGTGTGTGCGGCCACAACATTGGGCAGAGCCTCTTGAAGGATGTCCTGCGGACGATCTTCACCCAGGAAGCGCGAGAGGAAGACGTGGCGCAAGGACTCCATACCACCGATACCCGTGCCCTGTGTCGAGGACACATCTGCCGGGTGAACGGCCTGCAGGAGCTCAGCGGGGGAGAAGCCCGAAGAGATGAAGGCATCCACAGCGGTGACCAAGTTCCAGACAGCGATACGGTCCAGGGCCTCGACCATGGAAGCGGGAATACCCCACTGAGCCGGATCGAAGTCTTCGGGGATCTGGCCGCCGACCGTACGGGTCAGAGTTGCACGAGCCGGGACCTGGACGGGGGAGCCAGCGGACTTGGTGACATGCCACGTACCGTTTTCTTCCCAAATCGTTGTGTGCGAAGGATCTGCCAAGACGTAGTCTTCGGCTTCAGCCTTGGTGTCCACGGTGAAGGTCTGCTCGCTGGTCAAGAAGACCGTGCGAACGTCGTTCGAACCGCAATCGACCAGGGTTGAATCATCGTTGAAGCGACGAATACCCGAGCGGGCCACGACCTCATCGCGGAAACGATCGTAAATCTCGGCCTCGTCAACCGGTGCGCCAGAAGCGTCGTACCAGCCGGGCTGCGGGCTATCAGACCAGTTGATGAGCTTCATCATCCAGGCCATCTCCAGCACGCCGGCAGCGGTCAGATCAAAGTCCTGACCGAATTCGGCCTCTTCACGGGTACGTCCCGAACCCCAGGTGCCAATTTCACCAGTGCCAACAATGACGATCTGATCGCGCAGTTGCGCGCGAGGAGTTGCCCACTCGATCGGCGCAGCCAGCGAAGGAACAACCGGGTTGGGCAATGCCCGCAGGGTTGCCTGCTTCTCCGCCTGCGTTTGCCCTGCCGAGGCCGTCGCCTGCTCGCGTGCTTGGCGAGCCAGCGCGGGAAGGTCAAGTCCCGCCTCGGCCAAGCCGCCGGTCAGGTCGGCGTGAACAGGAGCCTGAGCGGCCTGCTCGCGGACCTCACGGGTGAGGAGCTGGGCAAGTTCGCCAGCGATTTCTTCGGTCGTGTAGACGTGTACGCCTGCCGCCTCAGCCGCGGGAACCAGGATGTCGTTTCCACCCATGAGGGAGGTTCCCTGAACCCAACCGATCAGCGGGTGAGCGATGCTCGTGCGCGTCGGCCAACCGGACTCGTGCTCCCACTTGGTCGCAATCGCATCGAAGGCCGCCTTTGCTTCGCCGTATGCACCGTCGCCACCGAAGATTCCTCGGTTCGGCGAACCGGGAAGCAAGATGTGCGTGCGGTGGTTGGGAGCCGTGTCTGCACCCAAGCCGGACAGTAGGTGGATTGCGCGTTCGACGCTCCACAGAAGCAGGCGTTCTTGAGCAAGAGCACCCTGAGGATCCGAACCGACGGTCCCGGAAACACGAGGCGCTGCGAAGGGAACGAAAAGATCGGGAAGAAGCGCGGGCTTGACGACCTCGGTCGTTGCTCCGTGCGTCTCGGTCTGTTCGCTACCAACCCAGGAGATCAGTGCGTCAACATCGCGGAAGGATGCCATGTTTGCGGGGACGATCCACAGGGTTGCGCCGATTGCGGCGTGCGTGCGGTACAGCTCCTTGGCGAATGCCAGTCGTGCATCGTTGACTCGCGATGAGGTCATGATGACGGTTGCGCCACCGGCAAGAAGCTCGCCTACGACTGCAGCCGCAATCGAGTGGGGAGCAGCGCCGGTAACAAGAGCGACATCTCCGGCGAAGCGGCCTTCAGCTGCCTTAAGAGCAGCCTGGGCGACGCGGGCGAAGTAGTCCTTGAGGCCTGCATCCGAGGTGTTGGCGCTGTACCACTTCGCCAGTTCGCTCAGCGATTGTCCTGCGCCGCGTAGGCGCTCAGGCGCAAGGTTTTCAGCGGAAGCAGCACCAGCAAAGATGCGGGCGAGGTCTTCGCGAGCAGTTGCCCAGCGATCGTCAAGGAGGACCGCGCGGCCCTCATCAAAGGCGGGGCGCACGGAGGCTTCCCAATTTGCCCCAAGCTCGGCCTCGACAGCCGCGATCAGAGCGGAGGAATCTTCGCTCTCCACTGCTGCGGGGGCAGTAGAGATGCCCAAAACCTTGAGAATGTCGCGTGCTTGGTTGGCCAAGATCCCGCGCTCACCCAAAATGCGATCTTCCAGGTCGCGCAAAGCCGCAGAATCAACGACCTCGCCGCCGGCGCCACCACCGGAGCTTGGACGCGAGAGGGTCAAGCCCTCACGTGCTGCGATCAAAGCCAGAGCCTGATCGATGAGCGCCGAGGCGTCCTTTGCAGAGGAAACCGAGCCCGGCAGAGTCGAGAGGCTACCACCGCGAATCGAGTCACCTTCACGGGTGCCCAGCAGGATTTCTGCGTTCACGCGTGCGGCCCACTGCTCGCTCAGGCCCCAATTGTCCTTGACGTAACCGGTCGTGAAGCTTGCGGGAAGGCCGGCAGAACCGAAGATCTTGCGAAGCTTGGAGTTGATTGCGTCGCTGAGGACCGGGCCAAAAGGCGTGTAGCTGGGAACCAGAGTGTCGATGGTCGCGAAGAGATCGCCCATCGATGCTTCGGCCGCGCCTTCGATGGTCGAGAGCGAAAGCTCAGCGGCCATGTCCATGAGCAGCTGGTTGCGCTTTGATGACACGCCATTTGTCAGGGTTTCGACCGTGTCAGAGGCATCGATCTGCTCGGGAAGGAGCTTGTTTGAGAAGGCCAGAAGAACGCGGATAGCATCCGAGGCCGAGAGCGGGAGTTCCGGCATGGTCCCGCTTGCTGCAGCCGCGGGGGCTGGTGCCGGGGCTGTGGAAGGCACTTCGACCGCGGGGGTGCTTGCTGCGGGGGCTTCCGCTGCCGAGGCGTTGCTTTCGGGTGCAGCGGGAGTGGCCTCGTCGCTGGGTGCCGATGCGTCGGATTGTGCTCGCTCAGGCTGAGCGACCGCGTCCTCGTTGCGGGCACGTGCGGCGTCGCGCTCGACGTTCAGCACATCGATATTCGTCTGCGCGAACTTAGGCTGCGAAAGCGTCCGCGACGCCATGTTGGCCAGAGTCGGTGAAGATGCCAAGCCGATCTCAATCACGCGCTCAACGCCCAAGCCCTGCGGGGGAGCGCTGAAGAGCAGATCCTGCGTCTCAATCCAGCGAACCGGCGACGCAAACTGCCACGAGAGGAGCTCGATGAGCAGGGTGCGTGCAGTGGCTTGTGGGTGAGCGATCGATTCTTCCCAATTGTCGACGATCTTTTGAGTTGCCTCAGAGGGGACAACGTCAAGGATCGACTGAGCAAAATCTTGAGTGAGCTCGAAGGGACGAGCAACCAAGTTCGGGATGTAGCGTCCTTCAAGAACCTCGAGGTTGATGTCTTGGGGAAGCAGAGAATCGAGCTTGTCGCGGAAGGCCGGGACTCCAGCGCGCAGGCGTGAGGAGTGGAAGGGAACGTCAATTCCGGGGATCATGATGAGCGCTCGGCGGCCACCGTGTTCACGGGCACGCTGTGCGGTGTCCTCTTCCAAGGCCTTCAGGCCGGCGACCGTTCCAGCAACCGAGTACTGAGAACCAGCCAGGTTGTAGTTAACGATTTCCAAGAACTCGCCGGACTTTTCAGCAATCGAGGCCACGTAGTCGCGGACCTCTGCGTCGCCCATACCGAATTGGTTGGGGCGAAGAGCGCCCATTGCGTAGTTCGATCGACCCTGCGCGTCGCGCTCGACCAAGTGGTGCATGGCTGAACCGCGCTGGAACACGATTTCCAGAACCTGCTCGAGGGGGAAGATCCGTGCGTAGGCGGAGAGGGCGGTGTATTCGCCCAAAGAGTGTCCCGCGTAGAAGGAGTGATCCACAAGGGCGTTCTCCGCGCGGAGTTCTTCGGTCTGGGCGTAGGCCAGAGTTGCCAGAGCAACCTGGGTGAATTGCGTGAGGTTGAGGACACCCTTGGGGTGGCGGAAGACCTCATCGCCGACGCGAAGTTCGGTCGGGTTTGTGCGAACAATGGCCTCGATGGAGAAGCCCAGAGCCTTGCGAGTATGCGCATCGGCTTGCGCCCACACCGCGCGAGCGGTTGAGCTCATGTGCTCCAAGCCCATCATCTTTCGCTGGATACCCTGACCGGGGTAGACATAAGCGGTGCGAGGTGCGCGAGTGAGTGCACGCGCGATGGAGACGACCTCATCGCCAATGCGGCATGTGGCCTCAAGGACTAATTCACCACCGATACGACCCACGCGCTCAATGGTGATATCCACGATGTCCGAGAGCTGAACCATACCGAACATGCGGTAGGACCAGGCTTCGATCTCGACCTCGGGCATGTCAACGGAACGAATGACACCCAGGCGATCAGGGCTGTCGACCGGCTGAGTCGAGTGAGCACACAGCAGGTGCTGAACGGTCGCGGACAGCCACATTCCGTGAACCAGCGGAGCTGCAAGACCGGAAAGACGTGCAGCAGCATAGGAGGTGTGGATTGGGTTGAAGTCTCCGGAAACAATGGCGAAGGCCGTCATGTTTTCGGGTGCCTGAACGCGCACGTGACGCAGGAAAGAACGCGGTGTATCCGTGTAGGAATCTGCGACCTCGGGTGCCGGTGCGGGCGGCTGGGTCGAGGCGATGCGGCCTCGGATAGCGAAACGCTCAACCAGGCGAGCAAAAACTGTGCCTTCAGCGCTCAACTCAAGTTCGACGCGCACCACACGACCGGCGGAAGACTCAGCGAGCTCAGCGCAGCGTCCCACGACCTCGACGCGGGTGCCGAAAGCGGGAAGCGGGGCATCGAAGAAGATCGAGTGGTCCAGGTGAACGGCATTGACCAGGCCTTCAATGACCGGGACTCCCTGGTACATTGCCGAGCCCAGTGCGGCGTAAATCGCGGGCCAGCAGGGGCCAACCAGGGCATCGGGAACTCCTGAGGCGAGCTGCGTCGACAGTGCGCCACCGGTCACTGCGCCGTGAGCGTAGCCCAGGTTTTCGGTGAAAGTGAAGGAATCGCGAACCGTGCCAAAACCTTCGCCGGGGATGACAGCGGGCATCTTCTCAATGTGGTCGCCATTCACGGTCGTCGTGCCCACGCCAGCGGCGCCGGCAAGCAGATCGTAAGCGGTCACGGACAGTCGTGACATGTCAACAACCGGGTAAGCGCCGGTCATGCATGCACTGGAGAGAAGAACGGGGATGTCGATGTACTCAACTGAGTGGTGTGAGCTATTCGGGGTCTGATCCCACATCGAATCGCAGTGGATGCGAATTGAGTAGCCGCCCTCATCGTGAAGGATTTCCGTAGCCTCGACCGAGGTGTAGGCCGGGTTATCGACCAGGTTGCCCGCCCACTGGATGTGGGAGATTTCCCGCAGGAACGAGGCCGCGTCAGTCAGATCGTGGAAACGAGACCAGACCTGGGGAACGCGCGCGTCGTCTGTGGAGACAGCATCGACAACAGCCTGCTCGAAACGGGCAAACATTTCACCGATGGGCTCATCAACGCGATCAATTCCGGCGACCGAACGGGGACCGGGGATGATGCGGACTGCGTCTGCATCAAAACGCGCGTCTTGGGACTGCCACAGGGTGTCGGTTCCCCACCAGCGAGCAAGGTCGCCGTCCAGAACGGGAACGAAAGGCATGGGCTTGTGGTGCTTTCGGCACAGGACCGGGAACCATGCGACATCGGCGGGAATCACGCGAGTGGTCTCGGCCTGAGGGTAGGCCTCAAGCAGACGGGCCAAAGCGGCCTGGCCGTCTTCAAGATCATCGCGGCTTTCAAAAAGCGTGGGGATATCGCCGTGGTCTGCCGGGTTCAGGCGGGACTCAATACGGTGGAAGAGATCCAGAGCGCGATCCGTCCAGGTCCAATCGGCCCAGGGATAGGACAGGTCAATGACGCGGCGTGCCCAATCGGCGTAGGTCATCTCAGAGAGCTCACCAAAGTACGGCTTCGCCGTCTTATTCATGGCCTCGATGAGTTCATCGCGGTGTGCGTCGATGGACTCCTGGTCGGAACCGACCTCGTGAATCAGGCGCGAAGCGCGAGCAGAAGAGTTCTCAATCTCGTGCATGTCTGCGTTCAGGTGGGACAAACCGGAGGTCATACCTCCGCGGACCTGACCGGTACCGACCCAGCCATCACCGCCAACACCGGGGGTGTCCTTGAGCAGTTGCTTCACCTGAGGAGAAGTTTCGGCTTCCAGGGTTGCCATCGAGGCCGTACCCACCAGAACAGCATCGACGGGCATCGGTGCCGAACCTAGATCCACGGACCACTGTCCGGTGATGTAACGAGCAGCATCTGCAGCCGAACCAATACCGCCACCAACAGCAAGAACAAGGTTGGGTGTTCGACGGATTTGTGCGTAGGTAGCCAAGAGCAGATCGTCGAGGTTTTCCCACGAGTGGTGGCCGCCAGAGTGGCCGTCTTCCACCTGAATAATCAGGGTGTGGTCCGGGTTCGCCTGTGCGATACGAACGACCTGTTCGATCTGCTCGACGGTTCCGGGCTTCAGGCACAGGTACTCGAAGCCATCGGCGCGCAGCTGCGCGATCAGCTCGCGGGCCTCGTCCAATTCGGGGATACCGGCGGCGATCGTCACTGCATCGATGGGAGCACCTGCGCGGCGAGCCTTGGGAACAATGCGGTTGACACCGAATTGCAGGTTCCACATGAAACGATCAAAGAACATCGTGTTGAATCCCGCGGTGCGTCCGGGTTCAAGGAGCTTTTGAAGCTCAAGACGGTGCTCGGTGAAGACTTCTTCGGAGTACTGTCCGCCACCGGCCATTTCCGCCCAGTGACCAGCATTTGCGGCTGCGGCAACAATACGAGGCCCGACGGTCGTGGGAGTCATACCCGGAAGGATGATGGGAGAGCGTCCCGTCAAGCGGGTGAATGCCGTTGAAACCACGCGACGTCCGTCGGGAAGAGCAACGACCTTGGGCGCGAACTGCGACCAGTCTGCGGGCGCTTCGATTGATGAGCCTTCTTCATCGAGTTCGGTGCGGCGCGATGCAGTCGACGCATCCACGATCTGTGCGCCGGTTCCATCCAGGAGGTCCTGGGTCAGGCGAGTGAGCATATTCGAAGGCCCAAGATCAACGAAGGTCTTCACGCCTTGGCCGAGGGCTGCGGAAATCGCTGCTGACCAGTCATCGCGCTCAACGAGAATTGCGCGGGCAACGCGCTCGGCCTCGGCATCATCAATTCCGTGACCGGCTGCCGCCAGGCTCCGTGCCCACGAAACCACCTGTGCGACTGCTTCCTCCAACAGAAGTGAATGGAAGGGGGCAGAAACAGGCAGGAACTCGACGATTGCCTCAAGAGGAGTGCCACCGGTCAAGTGCTCGTCCAATGCGCGGTTCGAGGCTGCAACCTGGGCCTCAAGCTGACGGCGGCAGGCTTTAAGATCGCCCGGGCGACCGGAAAGAACGACAGAACGCGGGCCGTTGACGACTGCCAGGGAAACGGGAGAACCCTCGACGGCCTCGGTAATCATCGAGGCCGGAAGCCCGCGAACGGAAAGCATCGGGGTTGCTTCGCCCAAGTTTGTCGCGCCCAAACGGATGCTGACGGATTGTGCAGCGGCGCCGATGAGCACTGCGAGGGCCAGGACGTGGGTGAGGCGCTGGTCATCACGGGCGATCCACGCGCGGGCAACCTCGGCTCCCAAAATGCCCTGGGAGTGACCGAGCAGCAGGGGAGAAGTCGTGTGGACATCCAACTGGGTTGCATCAAGATCTGCCAGAGCAGCCAGCTGAGCCAATGTGATACCCGGTACGGAAACGGAGGCGGAACGGTCCAGAGGAAGGTCCTGCGTGTTACCGTCCAAAAGCGCGTTCAGGCGCTCCAATGAACCGGGAGCGCTGGTCAGAAGCTCACCGGCAACGGGAGCAAGAAGCTCACGCATCGCCTGGTAGTGCTTGCGTAGCAGTGCGGCGTGAGGGGGGAAGGAGAGGGAGGTCGAAAGGGCAGGGCGCCACGCGGACCCCTGTCCCGCAAAGGTCAGTGCGTAGGGAGTGGGGATTTCGGCAAAAAATGCAGTCATGATTAATCTACTTTCCTCATCACATAGGGGCGTTATCGTGGACGCGCGGGGTCGTTACTGTGCGGTCCTTCAGATGGAGGACCGATAGGGCTCGGCAAATGTTCTGGCGGGTTGTTGAAGGCTCGATCAGCGCGTCGAGCTCTCCGTTTTTCAGAGAAAGATTCGGGTTCATCGCCTGGCGCTCATACATTTCCTGGTAGTGCGCACGCTGCTCAGCAACATCGCGCCCTTCCTTTCCAGCCGCGGCAAGCTGGCGGCGGAAGACGATGTCCACAGCCCCTTCAGAGCCCATAACGGCAATTTGAGAGGCCGGCCATGAGAAGTTAATATCTGCGCCCAGCGACTTCGAACCCATAACGATGTAGGCGCCGCCGAATGCCTTGCGCAAAATAACGGTGATCATGGGGACGGTTGCGGTCGCATAAGCGGTGATCAATTTGGCGCCGCGGCGAATAATTCCCGCTCGTTCCTGCTCAGAACCGGGACGATATCCGGGGACGTCAACAAGGGTGATAATCGGGATTCCGAAGGCATCAAGGAACTGAACGAAGCGTGCGGCCTTTTCAGAGGCGTTCACGTCCAAAGTTCCCGCATCGATGCTGGGCTGATTGGCAACAATTCCAACCGGTCGACCTTCAAAGCAGGCGAAGCCAACAACAATGGAAGGTGAGAACAGGGGCTGAACTTCAAGGAATTCCCCATGGTCGACAAGCGCCTCAATGACCTCGACCATGTCGTAGTCCTGCTTGGGGGATTCCGGAACCAGGGATGCGACCTCACGTGCGCGCTCTTCGGTGCCATCGTTTTCAAAGAGATAGCGCGGAGGCTTCTTATCGCAGTTCTGCGGCAGGTAGGACAGTAGAGTGCGCGCGTAATCCAGTGCCTCGTTCTCATCTTCGGCAAGGAAATGCGCAACACCCGACACCGAGTTGTGCAGGTCGCCGCCACCGAGATCTTCAGAGGAAATCTCCTCGCCGGTCGCAGCCTTCACAACGGAAGGGCCGGTGACAAACATGTACGAGGAGTTCTTCGTCATGATGATGAAGTCGGTGAGCGCCGGCCCGTAGACCGCGCCACCCGCGCAGGGGCCCAAAATTACCGAAATCTGAGGGACGACTCCCGAGGCCTCGGTGGTCTTGCGGAAAATTCGACCGTATTGCGCAAGCGCGGTGACGCCCTCTTGGATGCGAGCGCCGCCCGAATCCAAAAGTGCAATGATCGGAATTCGCATGGAGAGAGCACGATCCATGAGGAGAAGGATCTTATCGCCTTCCACCTTGCCCAGTGTGCCGCCGCGGATCGAGAAGTCCTGTGCATAAACGGCGACTGGGCGGCCATCCAGCGTGCCAATACCCGTGATGACGGCAGAACCGAGCTCACCGGCCTCGATGTCGCCGCCGGCGTAGCGGTTGAGCTCACTGAAGGAACCCTCATCAAGCAGGTAGTCCAAGCGCTCGCGGGCGGTTTGGCGTCCGCGAGCGTGCTGTGCCTGACGTGCTTTTTCTTCCGCCGCTTCCAAGATGCTGTGCGTGCGATCGTAGAAGTTTCGGCGGCTGATGGCTTCGTGCTCTTCGGCCTCGTCGATTCGCTTGGCGCTCGATGGGGTCATGCTTCCTCCTTAATGCTCACCAAGACGTCTCCTGCTTTGACGGTGTCGCCCGCGCAGACGTGAATCGCCGAGATCGTTCCCGCGCAACCCGCGTTCAGGGCCTTTTCCATCTTCATGGACTCAATGACTGCAACCAGTTCGCCCTCTTCGACCTCTTGGCCTTCTTTGACGGCGATGCGGATGACGGTTGCTTGGATGGGGGAGGTAACGTTGGGCCCCTCGTCGCTTGTCCCAGTGCGTGGGCGCAGTGAGCGTCGCAGTGGCTGACGAGGCCGGAGCGCACGGCCCCCCGCTTCGCCGCCGGCAGCGCTCAGAAGCTCCGCAGGAAGGCTCAGCGTTGTGCGCTTTCCGTCAATTTCGATGATGAAGGAGCGCAGTGAGCGTGCTTCGCTTCCTTCTTCCGAGGCCTCACGAGATTGCGTGCCACCTGCAGCTGAGAGCTCGCGTGCAACCTCTTCGAGAATTCCTTCGCGTTCCAACCACTGGGTGTAGACACCCAAGCTGTCGCTTTCTTCGCTTCGAAATTCGGGGGTTGCGAGGATGTGGGCGAGCAGGGGAGCAGAGGTCGGCAGGCCGTCCACGCGGAATTCATCCAGCGCTCGCTGGAGGCGAATGATTGCCTGAATACGCGTCGGCGCATGAACGGTGATTTTTGCAATGAGCGAGTCGAAGTCGGTTCCGATTTCTTCACCGGGACGGATGAAAGAATCGACACGAACTCCGGGGCCGCCGGGCCACTGGATTGCGCTCAGACGACCGGTTGCGGGCATCAGTTCTTGAGCGGGATCTTCACTGGTGACTCGCACTTCGATTGCATGACCACGAGTAGAGGGGATCTCGCTGAGTGGAAGACCTTGAGCAATTCGGATCTGTTCGCGAACCAGATCGATTCCGGTGACCTCTTCGGAAACCGTGTGTTCGACTTGCAGGCGAGGGTTGACTTCCAGGAAATAGGCCTTGCCATCTTCGACCAAGAACTCACAGGTACCGACACCCACGTACTGGACTGCGTCGAAGAGTGCGCGGGAGTATTCCTCAAGTGCCGCGTGGAGTTCTTCGGAGATGAAGGGGGCAGGCGCTTCTTCAACAACCTTCTGGTTGCGACGCTGGACCGAGCAATCTCGTGTTGAAACAACTGCGAAAGTTCCGAAAGAATCTCGAGCGCATTGGGTTTCGACGTGACGACCGTGAGAAATGAATTTCTCCATGAAGCACAGTGTTAACGTCGAAGGATCGATCAGGTTCGTGTAGAAATCACGGATATCTGAGTCGGAATTCATGCGAGTAATTCCGCGCCCACCGCCACCATCGGCACGCTTGATCAGGACTGGGTAGCCAATGGACTGTGCCAGCTCAAGCGCATCCTCGACGCTGCTTCCTTCCAAGGAACGACCAGCAATCGTTGGGACCTTGCACGAATCAGCCAGTTCGCGGGCTCGAATCTTGTCCCCCAAGGCCTCGATGGCCTCGGCGGAAGGGCCAATCCACACCAAGCCGGCTTCTGCGACGCGCGAGGCGAAATCAGCATTCTCGGAAAGAAAGCCGTATCCGGGGTGGATTGCTTGCGCGCCCGACTTTGCGGCGGCCTCGAGAATCGCTTCCGGATTCAGGTAGGTCTCGGCAGCACTCTTCCCGCCCAAGCTGTAGGCGGAAGTAGCGAGCTCGCAAGCCAGGGTATCCCGATCGGCCTCAGCGTAGACAGCCACGGAATCCAAACCCATTTCGCGAAGGGTGCGGATGACGCGAACCGCAATTTCACCTCGGTTCGCAACCAGAACGGGAGAAAGGGCAATCGTCATGACTGGTGTCCTTCCACTAGTGGGGTGGGGGAAATTTCCCCCGTGGTGACGGTGAGAATTTCGCCTTCCGAGGAGCGGCAGATCAGGTGTGCGTGCTCATCGATGCTGATCGGAGTCGCGGTGAAGCGAATGCCTCCGGGAAGGTGCAGTGGGCATTGAGTGCCGAAGAAGCGCATGTGTGAGCTGTACTCGTCGCGCCAGGATTCAGGTGCACCGGGGAGCGTGAAGAGCAGATCGAGGTTCGTGCGCAGTTCGCGGATGAATGATTCGCGTTCCTCGCTGCTCAGCGAGGTGTTAAAACTCGCGGCAAAGTCACGAACTTCAAGCGGTAGCGCGCCGATGTTTAACCCGATTCCAACGATCACGCGATGGGTGCCGCCTCTTGTGTCGAGGTGTTCGCAAAGAATTCCAGCGGCTTTGTGTCCGTTGATGAGCAGATCGTTTGGCCATTTGAGTGAAAGTGGGTCCTTACCGTCTACCGCCGCGTCGAGCCCTGTGCTGCGGATCGTGCGCAGGAGTGCGACCCCAGCCAGCGCGGTCAGCCATTCCAATTCGCTTTCCGAGGCCTCAACCATGAGAGAGAAAGTCAGCGCTTCATCGGAAGAGAGCCAGATGCGTCCATCGCGTCCGCGGCCCTTGTTCTGGCGGCTTGCCCACAGCGCTATTCCCGAAGGTGCAGTTGACCCCTCGCCGAGCACGATGTTGGCAAGGTGAGTGTTTGTTGAGTCAACTTCGTCGCAGTGAAGGACAGGTGCTTCTTGATCAATCTGCATTGCACCTATCGTTCAATTTGCCGCATGAGCGGACAAATACAGGGCTGCATATTGTGAGGGCTGCACCTGCAGCTCAGCTAAAGTGCTATGAGTTTTTGGCGTAATTCTGCGAGTCTTGAAGTTTCCTTCGAAAACGCTTGAAGGCGATACCGATGTGTATTTTCAGTCGATTTCGCGCGAGCAGGCGTAGAGCAGGACCAGAACGACTTCGAGAATTGATCGGGTTGCCGGGCTGGCCTGAGAGGCAGTATGGGCAGGTGGGACCGGGGGGTGATCTTCATGAGGCGCCGGCGCGGGGTAGCCGGAGTTTGTGGCAGTACTGTGCTTACTGCGGTACTCGCGAATAGATTGGCGCCAGCCTGCAAGGCCCGCGGCACGCATGACGACACCGATGACGCTTTGGGTAAGGGCGCCAATGGGAACAGTGAGTTCACGGCCGGCGGCCGTCAGGATTGTCTGAAGAACCGAACCGAGCTGATCTGCGAATTGACGGTTGAGGTCCAGTAGCCGCATACCCCACTCGGGGTCGCGGATTGAGCGCATGAGCATCTCGGAGTGGAGGATGTAGAGTCCTTCGTCAATATGGATTGCGTCCAAGGCTTCGTAGAGCAGGTTTTCCATGAGGAGGTGACGATCCCCCTCACCTCCCTGGGAAGCGGGGGTTTGGGCGTTTTCCCACAGGAGGACGCGTTCACGCAGGCGTTGGATCAGGTTGGCGTATTCGCCTTCAGCCAAGATTCCCAGCAGTGAGTCTTTAGAAGAAAAATTTGAGTAGAAGGCGCCGCGGGTAAAACCTGCAACAGCGCAGATGTGCTCAAGCGATGTGGCTTCAATGCCTTCGGTGATGATGATGTGTCGGGTTGCTGCAAGGAGACGGTCCTGGGTTTCGACTCGTTTTCCCATGTATAACCGCCTCTTCCTGCCGACATTGAGTGGAACATGCACGGGTGAAGGGGATGCGTCTTCAGTGACATGTTCGTTTAGAGCTGAGGGTTCTATTGTCTCACGACCATCGTGCCCAGTGTAGGGTGAATGCATGATTGGTGGACTTCTTACGCTACTGGGCAAGCTGATTCTGATCGTTGTCATCGGTGTTGCGCTGATTTCAGCTGCCTTCATTTTCTTTGTCCGTCGCGCGATGCATCGCGGGATGGGGCAAGATATGCCTTCGCGTTATGGATCCCCGCGACCCGGTGTGCGCGTTGTTGATAGCACTGTGGTTGATGAGCCTTCGACCAGTACTTCTGGGAAAACTGCTCCTCGTGCGGCTGATATCCCAGATTCTGCTGAAGTTCAGATCATCGAGGTTACGACCCGCGAAGACTGAGCATCACCGCTAAATGCGGTTATGACAGGGTGGGGGCCAGACGCTGTGCGTCTGGCCCCCACCCTGTTGTGTATTGAGTCGATTGTGTGTCGGCCAATCAGGGCTGTGCCTTTGTGCCCCTATGTGTGGGCTTCAGGCCGCAAACGTGATCGACTCTCTATTTCAATCCTGTTCGCGACGAGTGCGGGCAACAAGCAATCCGCCGGCGATTGCCGCACTCAGTGCAGCTGCTGCGGCAAGAGTGGCATCGGTGCCGGTCGAAGCAAGGGAACGATTCGCTTCCCTGGGTGAAGGAGCCGCGGGGGGCACATCCTGCTGTGGTGCCGGCGGAAGCGGAGGGTTGCTTGTCTCGGGTGCTACCGGAGGAGTCGTGCTACTTGTTGAGGTCGCAGGTTGAGGAGTCGTTGTTGAAACCTCGGGAGTCGGCGCAGTTGTCGTTGGTGTTGGTTCCGGAGTGGTCGTGGTGGGGGTTGGCTTTGGTGTTGTCTTCGTGGGGGTCGGCTGGGGCGTTGTTGTCGTACTGGGAGTCGGCTTCGGAGTGGCCTCAGTCGTTGTTGGGGTGGGTTTCGGGGTCGTTGTAGTAGGGGTGGGTTCCGGAGTGGTTGTACTGGGGGTTGGCTTCGGAGTGGTTGTACTGGGGGTTGGTTCCGGAGTGGTTGTACTGGGGGTGGGTTCCGGAGTTGTCGTACTTGGGGTGGGTTCCGGAGTTGTCGTACTCGGGGTGGGCCGAGGCAATGAGGGGTTGTCGTCGGTGGAACCACCACCATCGGCTGTGATTACCGCTTTTCCAACCAGTGCAACAGCGTTAATAGAGGCGTTGTTAGTGAAGGTCGCAGACTTACCGACCATCGCCGGGTTCTTGATCTTGGTGTTATAGGAGATCGAATAGATTGCGTTTCCGTTGCCCTTCGGCCAAGTCGCGGTGAAACCGCTGCCGTCGGCCTTCTTCGTGACGGTGAAGGTGCCACCGTTCAGAGCATCGCCATTCGACACCGTCGTGGAATCACCCAATGGGAAGTCGTCTCCGTTAGCCCACACTGACATTGAGGGCTCGTTGGCTAGGGTGTAACCACCATTGTCATTCGTGAAGGTGTCGTCAACAGTGATGCTCTCGACGGAGATTCCTGACTCCACGACGTTGATCGACCAGTTAATCAATGAAGGATCATCGGAGTCGACTGTTCCGCCCTTGTTGTGTTTGGTGGTTTTTCCGATATTGGTATCGCCAATTCCGGTTCCGTCACCGGGTAGCTGAACAGAAACAGGCTTGCCATCAATCAAGAAGGACACTGCGCCAGCAGTAGTCTTTGCTGCTGCGCTCATCTTTGCCCAACCTGAACCGGTGATGTTCTGATGGGAGTTTGCGTAGTCTGTGAAGGTGCAGGTGATGACTGCTCCGGGTTCAGGTGCGGGAGCAGAGCAATTGACAGCGACCTGACCATCAGGGGCGATCATGTCGAATTGAAGTTGCGTCCCGGTCGAAGCGAATGTGTTGAGCTCCGGGGGTGCTTGGATGGTGAAAGTGTCTCCCTGGCGGATTGCCTTCCCCGTTCCATCGATGGTGAAGTCAACCTGCATCATGGTGCCAACACCGAGCTTCGTTGAGGAGCTGGCTCCAGAGAGTTTGACATCCTTGACGATGTCATTGACGGTCGCAGCCTGTGACACACCTTGAGAAACGACGAAATAGGCCAATGCGAGGAAACATGCGAGGAGCATTGAGAGCCCCGAAACCGCAGACCTTGTGAGAGTTTGAACGCGTATCGACACCTGAAAATCTCCTGATTGATTTGTGGGGGATGTCTAAATGCTAGTCAGTTCAGGGATGAATTCACAAATATCTGGGATGGTGCAAAAGCTCTGAGACTGGTTTTTCGGCATTTTGCTCGGGTTGGCCAAGTTGTCGAAAAGTGTTTTCTGGTGAGTGTTGTTGCAGGTCAAGAAGGGTTCGTACTTAGAGTTGCGGAGCTTGGGGGAGGCAGTGTGATCCTGGTCACAGTAGATACAACAAAACCCTCGCAACGCGAGGGTTTTATCTGGTGGCTCCGACCGGCGTCGATCCGGTGACCTTTCGATTTTCAGTCGAACGCTCTACCAACTGAGCTACAGAGCCAGGACCGAAACCTACTGGCCTGGTCTTGCGACCCCGACGGGACTTGAACCCGCGACCTCCGCCGTGACAGGGCGGCGCGCTAACCAACTGCGCTACGGGGCCTCACAATAGGTGAAGCCTATTGAATTTTTCTTCACTGTCGACACGAGCGACTTCGAAGAAGTACCCCCAACGGGATTCGAACCCGTGTCGCCGCCGTGAAAGGGCGGTGTCCTAGGCCTCTAGACGATGGGGGCCACTGTCGGCCACCGGTCTGGCGTCCGAGGACGAAGAGAATATTAGGCAGAAGCGGGGCCTTAAAGCAAAAAGAATGGCAGTGATGACCGTCACATGGTTACTTTTCCTTGATATTCTGGGATTTGCAATGGTGCTTATCGATTCAAGCTTCAGGCGATTCTCAATGATCGCGCCTAGGCTTGGGGGAGTACATAGTGAGTGATTCAAGGACGGTTTTATGATTTTCAGTGCCGATGATCCGACACCTTCGCCTTCGCCAACGGGTGTTGCTCAGGCTGCTGTTCAAAATGCGCTGGACTTGGCATCGCTGATCTTCGGCGCCGCAGTTGGTCTGGTTATTGCCTTCGTTGTGGCGCTGGTGATCGCCCTTTTGACGCGTCCAATTGCCCGTCGCTCGCGCTATTTTGCGGCGGTTACCAAACGCGTCCGGACCTCGTACTACATCACCGCGATGGCGTGGGGCGCGTGGGCTGGCCTGCAATTCATGCTGGTCAACACCACTCTGTCAGATTGGTCCAATGGCGGAATGGTGGGCTTCATCTCCCATGTTCTGCTGATTATTGGCATTTTGACGATGACCTGGATGGTCTACGACAGCGCGTGGATTTTCGAAGACGCGGCACGAATCCGCCAGGAAAAAGACGGAGGGGTTTCCCGTAAGTTTGAAACCCAAGCGCAGGTCATCCGTCGTCTCCTACAGGCTCTGGTTATCCTTCTCGGTGTTTGTGCAGCTCTCTTCACTTTTGACGCTGCGCGTCAGGCAATGACAACCGTTCTGGCCTCTGCCGGGATCATTTCGGTGATCGCCGGTCTTGCAGCCCAGCAGACCTTGGGAAATGTTTTTGCCGGTATTCAATTGGCTTTCACGGATGCAATTCGCGTGGGTGATGTTGTTGTCGTCGGTAAGGACAATGCCTCGGGCAAGGTTGAAGAAATCACTCTTTCTTATGTTGTCGTTCGGCTTCCAGACGAACGCAGGCTCATCGTTCCTTCGACCTACTTCACGTCCAACACCTTCGAAAACTGGACGCGTCGCGCGGCAACCCAGCTGGGTAATGTCGAGCTCAAGCTCGACTGGAGTGCGCCTTTGACTCTGATCCGTAGTCACGTTCAAAAGCTTCTTCTTGCAACTGATCTATGGGATGGCCGTTCGTGGGCCGTTCAGGTTGCTGACTCGAATGAAACGACAATGACTGTTCGCATTGTCGTCTCTGCGAAGGACTCCGGAGCGCTGTGGGATCTGCGCTGCTACCTCCGTGAAAACATGATTCGTTGGGTTGTTGATGAGGATCCTGCGATCCGTCCCCATACGCGTGTTCAGTCCTTGGAAGTTGAGACGGTCACGCAGGATACCTCTCGCGAGGCCGTCGCTCGTCTTGCGAAGGAACTGTCGGGTATTGCCGCCGATACGACGGGTGCCCCCAACTCTCAACCAGCGTCTACTGCGGGTAAACCCTCCCAGGCTTCGCCGCTTGCCTCCCAGGGCAAGTCAGAAGAAAAGGCTGATCCGGACCCCCTCGATGATGCTGTCCATTCCGTGCGGCTCCTGGCAGCCCGGCAAAAAGCCAAGCGCGCACGCAGGAGGGCAATGGCCCAGCGTCAGCGTGAGCTCGCTGATACGGGGAAGGTCACTGCTGTGGCCTCGGCCAGTGAGGCTCAGACCCAGGTCTTTTCACAGACGATGCTGCATTCTTTGGTTGCTGAACAACTAGCCGAAAAGGTTGCTCAGGCCAATGCACGTCTAGGCAAGAATCACCTCGGTGGGGGATCAACCGCGCTTTTGCCTCAGGCCCAGGCGGACGGTGGCAAGGTGCAGGCCTCTGCTTCGCAGGTACAGGTCGGCCAAGCCCATATGGATGCGACTGTTGTTCGCGGGGAGCGCCTCTTCTCGGGGTCTCCCGATGCCGATGAGCGCAATCAGATTTACGCCGGTCCCGGTGACGAAGTCCTAGCAGAACGTGAAGCTACAGCGAAACGTCACGAAGAAAAAACAACTCATTTAAACAGCGGACCTCGAGTGCCCGAGGATGCAGTGCGTCCGCAGCGCCGTGATGTTCAAGAAGACTGAATTGAGGAAAACAACATGAAGATCATTCGAACCCGTGATCGTGCAACGCAGCTCGAACACCTTGCGCAGGCACAGCAGTCGGCACCCAGCGTGAATTACAGTGACGACGAGTGGCGTGAGCGGCTTACTCCCCAGCAGTACTTGGTTCTTCGTCAAGCCGGGACCGAGGCGCCATGGACAGGTGAGCTGCTGGATGAACACCGCGCGGGTACCTATCTGTGTGCGGCATGTGGCGCTCAGCTTTTCCCCTCGTCAACGAAGTTTGAATCGCATTGCGGGTGGCCGAGTTTCTATGAAGCGCTGCCCGGTGCAGTGAACTATTTCGAGGATGTTTCCCATGGAATGCGCCGCATCGAGGTGCGCTGTGCAAGCTGTGATTCTCACCTTGGGCACATTTTTGATGACGCACCGAATCAGCCTACGGGAAATCGTTTTTGCATGAATTCCGTGTGCTTACAATTTGTCCCTGATCCTGTGGCATAGTGGGGGAGTGCTCTCCCATCTTCGCGCGCTTCTTTCACGCGTTCCCGCGCCCATTCTGATTGTTGGTGCTGCGCTTAGCGCGTATAGCGGTGCGGCCGTTGCGGTTCTGATTTTTGGGTCTGTCCAGCCCGGTACTGTGGCATGGATGCGTGTTTTCATCGCCGGGATGATCTTGTGTGCATGGCGACGCCCCTGGCGTGTGGGTCTGAGCGTCAAGGATCTCGTTGAGTCCGCTTGCTTCGGCTTGGCGTTGATCACCATGAACATCACGTTCTTTGAATCGATCGCATATTTGCCCCTAGGTCCAGCCGTCTCAATGGAGTTCGTCGGACCTGTTGCCGTTGCAGTGATTCGTGGTCGAGGCTGGCTTCCGCGCATTGCCGCTTTCCTTGCCTTGGCGGGGGTCGTTGCTATTGGCGGGCTTGGCCTCGACACCAACGATCCAGGTTTTATTCCCGGGCTGAGGTGGGCGGCCTTGTGTGCTGTCTCGTGGGCGGTTTATATCCTTCTTGGGCAACGCGTGGCATCGAAACGCTCGGGAATCACCAATCTTGCCGTCGGTTGTGCGCTCAGTGGGCTGCTACTTTCACTCTTCATTGCGAAGTCTGCGTTACCTGCGCTCACCCAGCCTTGGTTGCTCGGCATTGTCGTGGTTGTAGCGATTCTATCCACCGTTATTCCCTGCTCTTTTGAAGCGCTTGCTATGCATAGGATTTCTGCGGCAGATTTTTCTCTGTTCACCGCGCTTTCTCCGGCCTCGTCTCTGCTGATGGGCGTGATCATCCTCTGGCAGATTCCCACCCTGTGGCAGATTCTGGGGCTTGTTCTGATCTCGGTCGCTGTTGGAATTGCATCCAAAGATTCCTCGAAAGAAGATGAGATCCTTGCCGAAGAGGTGCGTGAGCTAGTTGGAGGAGGATCGTGAGCAGCCGATCATTAGCGGGAATAGCGAACCGCATTCCCGCACAGGTATTGATCGTTACCTCGGCTCTCATTCAATACAGCGGTGCCGCCGTTGCAGTTTTTGCCTTCTCTGTCGTTGAACCGGCCTCGGTCGCATGGTGGCGTAGTTTTGTTGGTGCGCTGGTGCTGTGCGCGTGGGTTCGTCCCTGGCGAGACCTTGACCGCGCAACCCTCAAGGGCGCCTTTTATTTCGGTATCGCTCTGGTCTGTATGAATTCCTGCTTTTACGAGGCCATTTCCCGCGTTCCTTTGGGTGCGACAGTGTCCCTGGAATTTCTTGGCCCCGTAGCGGTTGCGGTGTTCCGAGGCCGTGGCTGGGCGCCGCGAATTGCCGCATTTTTTGCGCTTTGTGGGGTCTGCGCCATTGGCGGTCTGGGTCTGGATTTAAGTGATCCGCAAACACTTCCGGGATTGGCTTGGGTCATGGGGGCTGCGGCCTCGTGGGCGGGATATATCGTCCTTGGACAAAAGGCCGCCTCGTCGAGCTCCGCGATGACAAACCTCTCGCTGGGTTGTGCGTTCAGCGCCTTGATCTCTTCGCCAATTCTGGCTCCGGGCGCAATGGCCGCATTCGGTGACCGAAAAGTTTTAGTCGCGGTTATCGCCCTGGCATTCTTGTCAACGGTTTTCCCATACAGCCTTGAAGCCATGGCGATGAAGCGGGTTTCTGCAGCGACTTTTGCCTTGTTTACGGCGCTTCTTCCCGCGACCTCGGCTCTGATTGGTGCGGTACTTTTGCGTCAGATTCCTAGCCTGTGGCAATTGGTCGGTCTGGTGTGCATTTCAATTGCCGTGGGGATTGCTTCGATGGCTGGGCGTGCGCATCCCGATGTCAAAGGTGTTCAGGGCGCGGAAGAAAACTGAAAAGCACAAAAGAAGTAGGCCCAGGGGGACTCGAACCCCCAACCCACGGATTAAAAGTCCGCTGCTCTACCATTGAGCTATAGGCCCGCGGGTGATCCCGCTGTGTGGCCCATCGGGTGGACCGACCCCACTATCTTACTGGTAGGAGAGCGAATGGGCGAACCGCAACGCATCCCAAGACGTCCGGCGATTTTGGACTACGCACAAACAGAGACAATTGTTGGTGCGCCAGATGTTGCGGATTCTTCTGTTCTTGCTCACTCAACTGCTTGGGCGCTGCTGGGTGTGGGAGATGAAGATTTTGATGCCGAGGCCTTGCGTCGCCTGCGCGAACTGCTCTCGACCGGTGGAGTCCCCCTGGTTGCCGAGCTGTGGTCGCAAAGCCCTGATTTCACTCTTCCAGGTGCGCTGTGGCGCGTGTACTTGTTTAGAGAGTGGTTCCACCGTGACCCGCTTACGGTTGCTGATCTGTACATCTTGGGATTGCATGCAGAGCAGGTCCCCGGGCTTGAAGAACCCATTCATGCGCGTCCTTTGGAGGAGGTCATCCATGACGCAGATGCACTTCTTTCCGGAGAAAAACGTGATGATGATCTGGAAGACATTTTTACGGGGCTCGCACATGCGATGCGCATTGTTGCTGCTGGCGATCCGAGAGTGGGAAGACAGTGGATCGATGACCCGCATGACGCATTGGCGTACGGCGTGACGATGCGTGCACGGGCGCTGGTTATGACCGCTCAAGAGCTCGAACGCGCTGCCTCCCGAGCGCGTATCGGGGAGCTGGACTGAGTTTCTCCCGCAGGTAATTTTGGTTCCTACAATCCCGGAACCCATACCGGGCATTTTTGCCTCGGTGGTGGTGTTCTACTCATTGACGAGAATGGGGTTTCCGATATCTCTGGAGCGGACTTTGCTCAGGCCTTTGTCGACGAGATCGACATGCCCACTCATACGGGACAGAGTTTCACTGTCGCCTACTAAATCAGAAATCTGAGAAGAGCGTGGGTGCGGGTTTCAAGCCCGCACCCACGCTCACTCTAGGTTAGGGTTAATAACGTGACACCCAGCCCTCAGCCCATGCCCCCGATGCGCCTTATTCGCGCAGGCGGTGCCCTCGTGTGGCGCTTACGCCACCCGGGCCGTCAGGTCCTCCCGGGAGATGTGCTTGATGAGGCTGAGATCGAAGTTCTGCTAGTCCATCGCCCCCAGTATCACGATTGGTCGTGGCCGAAAGGCAAGATTGAGGGACGAGAGACCATTCCCGTTGCGGCTGTGCGTGAGGTCGAGGAAGAAACCGGTCGCGTCATCTGCCTCGGCGCTCCTCTGACGACTCAGCGCTACCGCCTCGGCTCAGGGCAGACCAAGGAGGTTCGCTACTGGGTGGGAACCCTCATGGAGGATGATTCCCGGTTCGATGGCGGCCTCGTCCAACTACGCAAGCCGGTCCATCGCGCTCCCACGCGCGAAATTGATCAGGCCCGATGGATGTCTCCTTCGCGCGCTCACGATCTTCTTACTCGCCGTGGAGATCGTCGTCTGCTCAACGAGCTTCTCATGCGAGGCCGAAGCGGCGAGCTTGTGACGACTCCTTTGGCGATGCTGCCCCATGCGCGTGCGCTTCCAGCCCAGCATTGGGAGGATGATGACGACGCGCGTCCTCTGTCGCGTACCGGGGTTCGCGAGGCACTTGAGCTGGTAGACCTGCTGTCTGCATACGGGGTTCGTCGAGCGATGGCAACCTCTTCCGCGCGGACTCGTCAGACCCTGGGGCCGTGGGCTGCGCTCGCGGGAGTTTCGATTGATACTCTTCCCTCGCTCGATGGTGCGGATTCTTCCGCTGACGAGGCCTTTGTGCGTGCGCTTTTGGCGGATGGTGAGCCGCGAGTACTCTGTACGCCACGTACGATGCTTCCGGGGCTTTTTGATGTCTTCCGTCAATTCACGCCATCTGGCGTGCGGATGAATTTCCCGCTTGATGCCAGGGAGCTTTCGGCATCTGAGATGGTTATTTTGCACATCATTGCACGTGATGGGCGGGTTCGTGTTCTTGATGTTGAAAGGCACGCTCCGAGGAGTCGGGAATAAAACGGGGTACTTTTCTTCGAAATTTACGAATGAATCGTTGAAATCCTGCTGGGAAATTCCTAGTATTTTCCTATGCAGAAATCAACGATGATCTCTCTTATCGCAGCTCTTGCTGCATGTGTGCTTTCCGGATGTTTCGGAGGTATAGACTCTTCGACAACAACGGTCGTATCTTCGAGCCCTACCCCTTTCGTTGCAACTACTCCAACGCCGAAGGTGACAACGTATTCCTCGCGCCCAACCCCTTCGACAAGAACGACGAGTCCCTTGCCGTCACCGACTAAAGAAGTTTTTGCTTACGCGGTGCCACGCAAAACGGAATCGACCACGGAAGTCGCACCGCCCCCGCCGCCTCAAAAACAACCTGCAGCGGAGTCTGAGCCGCGAGCTGCAGCTCCTGCGCCAGTGCGGGAGCAAAGCAGTGTGTATTACAAGAATTGTCAAGCAGCGCGCGATGCTGGGGCCGCACCTCTACATAGAGGGGATCCTGGATATCGAAGTGAACTTGATCGGGATGGTGATGGAATCGCTTGTGAGTGGAGCAAGAAGAAGCACCATTAGCTGTTGCTAGTACGCAGAATCGCGAACAGAGCCGCGAAGGGTTTGATTGCCGTTTGCGGCGGCAAGACACACAATCTGTCGGTCGCCCCGCTCCCAGGACTCTCGGCTGGGAGTCATCCAAATGAGGTCAAGGGCAGAGTCTTCGACACCGCTTCCTACGTAGGGTGTGAAGTCTTTTTCGCACTCGCGTCGTGCTTCCGATTCAAGTTGTGCGGCCTCGGGGAATTCTGATCCCCCCACAGTGGGGAGGGCAAAAACCTCAGCCTGGTGGGGACGCGAGCAGGAAATAGTCTCCAAAGAATACGCGCTGGTTGAGGTTGGAATCTGAACGCAGGCTCCGACAGAAAGCCGCATGACAGAAGAAAAACCGCACCCGCTGAGTGTGCTTGCTCCAAAGAAAAGGACAAGCACACCACAGCAGGTGCGAATGAATGATGCTTTCACTGAATTGGGGCCTCAGACTCCAACGATCAGTGCGCAGAGCCAATAGACAACCGCAGAAACTGCGGCAGCTGCGGGTAGGGTCAAGAACCAGGCGGTCACGATCGATCCCGCAACGCCCCAACGCACTGCTGAGAAACGTTTCGTGCACCCAACGCCCATGATCGAGGTCGAAACAACTTGAGTTGTCGAGATCGGAGCGTGGACGACGTAGGAGCACAGGTAGAGGATCGAGGATGACACGGCCTCGGAAACGAAACCGCGGGCGGGATCAAGGTCGATGATCTTACGACCGATGGTTCGCATAATTCGGCCGCCACCAGCCATGGTGCCCAAGGAGATTGCAAGAGCTCCTGAGATCTTGACCCACATTGGGACGGTCATATCTCCGGTGATGGGGTCGTAGATCTGGTGGGCCTCGCCGTAACCACCGGCGAGAAGAGCCATGACAATGATGCCCATGGTCTTCTGCGCATCTTGGATGCCGTGGCCAAGGGCCATAGCAGCTGATGAGAAGCGCTGTGCAGCACGGAAACGACGCATGGTGTGGTGGTATTGCGCATGACGAAGCAAGAAAAGCACGATGCGCATGACGATATAGCCGACGAAGAAGCCGATGATGGGGGAAGCGAACATCGGGATGATGACCGACTTGACGATTCCCCACCAATAGACGGCGGTACCGCTCATCAAGCCGGCGCCGACCATACCACCAATCAATGCGTGCGAAGAAGAAGAAGGAAGCCCAAACCACCAAGTGATCAGGTTCCATATGCAGGCACCGAGAAGCGCAGCAAGAATGATGACCAGGCCCTTTTGCTGCATTTCTACCTGGGCAGATTCAGCATATGGAGAGATTGAAATAATCCCCTCGCCAATGGTCTTTGCAACCGCAGTTCCCATCATGGCACCGAGAACATTCATGCCTGCGGCCATCAAGAGCGCTGCACGGGGAGTCCATGCCTTAGTGGAAACAGAGGTCGCAATCGCGTTCGCAGCGTCATGAAAGCCGTTGGTGTAGCTGAAGAACAGCGCAACGGCAATGACGATGCACACCAGGATCAGGTTAAGATCCACGGCTCAGGATTCCTTCAGTGCAAGGGCTTCGATGACATTGGCCAGATCTTCAAAAGCGTCCGCGCATGATTCAAGGCTCTGAACGACGTCCTTGAGCTTGATGACCGTGATGGGGTCAAGACCGGAGTCGAAAAGTGCCGTGAGAGTGCGGCGGTACGCCAAGTCGCCCTCGTTTTCGAGGCGGTTGATCTCGATCCAGTAGTCGCGCAGGTCAACGGGGGACTTGAGTGCCGGGATGTTCTTAGCTGTCAGCTCTGCACAATGAACGATGACTGCGATCTGCTCGTCAAGCAGGTGTGCAATCTGTTCGGGGATGCCTGCGATACCGTAGACGACCAGCATGTCGCCGGCCTCGTCAATGAAATCCATGCAGTCATCCAAGTGGGATGCAAGGGACTGAAGGTCTTCGCGGTCGAAAGGAGTGATGAAGGATGAGTTAATCCGTTGGAAGATTTCGTGGTTGAGCTCGTCGCCCTGGTGTTCAACGCCATGAAGCTGGTCGCGAAGTGCGATTCGCTCTTCGGGGGAAGCGGCGTAGATATGCGAAAGAATTTCGACTCCCTCGACAAGCTTATTTGCTTGCTGGGTGAAGAATTCGAAGAAGTTTGGGCCCTGCGTTCTGCTTCGGATCCCCATAATGTCCCTCCGATTGTGTTGAGACTGCCTCAAGGCAATCGTCATCCATTACACACTGGATATTCAAGTTCACTTTAGGGTGAATCTCCTGTTGAAGAATGTGTCTATTGCCACACCTGCATGAATGGCTGAGATATTGCGGGAAACTGCAAGGAAACGTGGCCACAGTTGACGGAATTGTCAGATTTAAATGAAAAGAGGGACTTTGCGCCCGCGCAAATATCGGTGGGGTAGAGCATGATTAAGAACGTAGATCGGGGCGTGACCACGTCCCAGAATCACCGAGTGCCTCAGGAGGCAAAATGTCCGTGACTGAACAGGATGTGCGCGCAGCCGCTCCGGCGAACGCTCCCGAAGATGTCATCAAGTGGGTTGCTGAGATTGCAGCACTGACCACCCCTGATCGCGTGGAGTTCGCTGATGGCTCCCAGGAAGAGTGGGATCGCCTGACCTCTGAAATGGTCAAGAGTGGCATGCTCACCAAGCTGAACGAAGAGAAGCGCCCGAACTGCTTCCTCGCTCGCTCGAAGCCCTCCGATGTTGCGCGTGTTGAATCGCGTACCTTCATCTGCTGTGAGAAGGAAGAGGACGCAGGTCCGACCAACCACTGGGCAGACCCCAAGGAAATGAAGGCAACCCTGCACGAGAAGTTCACGGGTGCCATGAAGGGCCGCACCATGTACGTGGTTCCCTTCTCCATGGGTCCCCTGGGTGGCCCCATCTCCCAGCTCGGCGTTGAGATCACCGACTCTCCTTACGTTGTTGTCTCCATGCGCATCATGACCCGCATGGGTGCGAAGGCAATGGACCTCATCAACGAGGGTCGCGTGTGGGTTCCCGCCGTTCACTCCGTCGGTGCTCCTCTGGAGCCCGGTCAGGAAGATTCCACCTGGCCCTGCAACGACGAGAAGTACATCACCCACTTCCCCGAGACCAACGAGATTTGGTCCTTCGGTTCCGGTTACGGCGGCAACGCACTGCTGGGCAAGAAGTGCTTCGCGTTGCGTATCGCTTCGACCATGGCAAAGCGCGACGGCTGGATGGCAGAGCACATGCTCGTCCTGCGCCTGACCCGCGAGTCCACTGGCAAGCAGTACCACGTGACCGCAGCATTCCCCAGCGCATGTGGCAAGACCAACCTGGCCATGCTCCAGCCCACCATCCCCGGCTACAAGGTCGAGACCGTGGGTGACGACATTGCATGGATGCGTCCGGGAACCGATGGCCGCCTGCGCGCCATCAACCCCGAGGCAGGCTTCTTCGGTGTTGCACCGGGAACCTCCTACAAGACCAACCCCATGGCAATGGAGACCGCGAAGGCCAACTCCATCTTCACCAATGTTGCGCTGACCGACGATGGTGACGTGTGGTGGGAAGGCATCGACGGTGAGGTTCCGGCCCACCTGATCGACTGGCAGGGCAACGACTGGACCCCCGAGTCCGGCGTGAAGGCTGCTCACCCGAACAGCCGCTTCACCGTTCCTGCCTCGCAGTGCCCGATCATCTGCCCCGACTGGGAAGCACCCGAGGGTGTTCCGGTCGACGCAGTGCTCTTCGGTGGCCGCCGTGCAAGCAACGTCCCGCTGGTTGCTGAGCAGTACGAGCCCGCACACGGCGTGTTCATTGGCGCTTCCGTGGCCTCTGAGGTCACCGCTGCTGCAACCGACGTTAAGGCCGGTTCACTGCGCCACGACCCCTTCGCCATGCTGCCCTTCTGCGGCTACAACATGGCCGACTACTGGGGCCACTGGCTGGAGATGCAGGACAAGCTGGGCGAGAAGTTCCCGAAGGTCTACCAGGTCAACTGGTTCCGCAAGGACGAAGACGGCAACTTCATGTGGCCCGGATACGGCGACAACGCTCGTGTTCTGGACTGGATCGTTCGCCGCGCAGCTGGCGAGGTCGAGGCAATCGACGGCGTCACCGGTCGTTACCCGCACTTCGAGGACTTCAACCTTGAAGGTCTGGACATCGACGAAGCCAAGTGGGCAAAGCTCTTCGAGATTGACCCCGATGCTTGGGCGGCAGAGATGGACGACACCGAAGAATACTTCTCGCAGTTCGGCGACAAGCTCCCCGCAGCTATCACCGAGCAGCTCGCGAAGTTCCGTGCACGCATCGCTGCTGCAAAGCAGGCCTGATAGCTTCTAGCTAGCATTCAATAGGCGGGCGGTTCCCCACAGTGGAGCCGCCCGCCTATGTTTGTCTTTCTGTGATGTTTTAGAGTAGAAGATACGTGCGCATATTGGGCGCCCGCATGGGGAGGCGAATTGGCTGTTAAACGATGGACGACGGTTAACGGATACGAGTGGGCGGTACTCGAGCCGTCATCGGGGAATCCGGATGATCTGTGGATGTGTTTGACGCTGGCGTATGGAACCTTCAACGTTGCCCCCGAGGAGATCGGTGCTCTCCACGTACTCATGGAGTCAATCGGCACCGAGCTCAAACGTCCGGTTGAATATGCGCCCGGTCAGTTTGCTTCCGCGCAGGTCGAATTAGCAAGCTACCTTTCTGAAATTGATATCCGCGTACATGGGCCGCGCGAAATCGTCCGCCAAGCGTGGTTGCGTTTGCCGGCTTGTTTTGAAAACCCCGAGGGGATGCTTCCCTCCGCGGGACATGCAGATGCTTCTGATTTGTGGGCATCCGAAGTGGCCAATCGCGCGGGTATTTCCGAGGCGCTGCTCGCCATTTTCCGTCCAGATACCGTTACTTTCGAGGCCGAGAAGTACTTTCCCGCGGCTTGTGAACTTGCGCGCCGAATCTCGCCTTTTGAAGCGCGCTACCCCTGTGTTTTTGTGACGACAGAGCCCGACTTTTTGGGACTGGGCTTTGATCGCGCGCCAGATTCTTTGGACTTGGATGACCTTCTAGCAGTAAATACCGCGACGCCGCGTGACCAGTATCAGCCGGGTAGTCAGTGGCAGGGGGGAACAAATTATCTATTCTCTTTTGCTGTGCCAATGACGCGTGCAGGCCTTGCAGCACGTTGGGCAATAGCCATTGACGCTACAAATGTTCTGAGAGCGATGTATTCGCGTTACTCGGACATCAAAGTATCAAGCGCTGCTTACTCGATTGCTCCAGAACTCATTGGAATGATCCGTTTCAAAGAAATGGACATGTACTGGGATGCGCGTCGTTTCCTTGATCAATTCTTTAAACCGGGGCGCAAGCTAACGGTCGATCTTTCGAAAATTATCGAGCGCGTTGCAGATGATGAGAATCTTGATGTTTCGCAGCACTTGCACCGGATCAATGACACCAGCGTGCCGACCCCAGCAGAGGTCCGCGACATTATCGACCGAGCAATCGCGAGCGCCCACATCGCTTACGATGTGGCATCTCCTCAGCTGCTGCAGCGTTATCCGCTTCTTACCGCAGCGAAGTCTACCTACGACCACTTCCCGCTCTATAAGGGGTATCCCGAGCCGGCCCCATCGATTCCGTATCCCTCGACAGAGGGGACAGATCTTCTGTCAAGCGTTCCTGAAAACCTCAGCGGATACTCGATGATTCTGCCTCATCATCTCATGGTCTCCAGTGACAGGCTGGTTGCGCAGTGGTTTGATCCATTACGGGAGGGTGACCCTACCTTAGTGACCCGCCGCGTTGAAATTACCATTGCAAACATCGCGGTACTTCTACGTACGGGGAAGGCCTACATCCTTCTTGACCAGGATGGGACCTTCTTACCGCTCTACCCCAAAGCTTTTATCAGCCCGGAGTCACTGGTCATCTTTGACTCATTGTTTGGATATCTTCAAGAAAATGTTCCAACTCTGACTATTGATTCGCTTTTCGATCAGGAAATTGAACTGGTTGATAGCTTTAACCAATACGGTCCCCGGGGGATTGAGCAGGGTACTGTAAAGCCGCTGCCCGACTACATCACGCACTTGGACACTGTAAGTCTGTGGCGCAAAAACGCTCCGGAAATGGAGGAGGCCTGGCGTAATCCCGGTGGAACTCCCGAAGACAATACTCTTTCCAGCGAGGCCTATGGCTATGAGTCACAGGCTGTCGCGCGAAAGAAGAAGCGTACGGGATGGATTCTTGCGGTCATTTTCATGTTGGTTTTCGGAATTATTCGCGCCTGCGCACACACGACGATCAAGAGTTCGAATACCCCAACGGTGACGCATATTCCAACCATTTCGGTCACACTGCCCAGTTTCTCCGTGCCTCCAATCACCCTGCCCACTCCCAGTAGCACTCAGTGATTGGGGAAAGGCCGCTGACTAACGGGCCTGAATACGCCTCTAAAAAACAGTAAGATATTCGTAATTATTCAATGAGCCTGGAGTTTCCTGAATGTCCACTTATCTCACCGATGATGAGCTCAAACGCAGCAAAGAGCTCCTGGACCGTATCCAGAAGATCTTCTCAGAGCGCGTTGTCGGCCAAGAAAACCTTCGTGAAACCCTGATCGTCGGCCTGTTGGCACAGGGGCACATCCTGATGGAGTCTGTCCCCGGTTTGGCAAAGACGACGGCCGCGCAAACTATTGCACAGGCGATTTCGGGTTCATTCCACCGCATCCAGTGCACCCCGGACCTGATGCCGAACGATATTGTTGGTACGCGTATCTGGAACCAGGCCGAAAATGAAATGACAACGGAACTGGGTCCCGTCCACGCCAATATCGTGCTTCTGGACGAAATCAACCGTTCATCGGCAAAGACCCAATCAGCCATGCTCGAGGCCATGCAGGAAGGCCAGACCACCATTGGTGGAATTGTCTATCCGCTGCCTAAGCCCTTCATGGTGATGGCGACTCAGAACCCCATTGAAGAAGAAGGAACCTACGTGCTTCCCGAAGCACAGATGGACCGCTTCTTGATGAAAGAAATCATCACCTACCCAAAGCCCATGGAAGAGCTTGAGGTTCTGAACCGCATCGAAGCTGGGACTATGGAGAAGCCCATTGACGCGGAGCCCATCTCCCTCGAGGATCTGACTTTCCTCCAGCAGGTGACCAGGCGTGTCTTCCTGCACGATACTTTGAAAGCTTACATCGTCGACATCATCAACACTACCCGGGGAATGGGACCCAACCCGCTTCCCGGTTTCTCGCAGCATGTGCGCGTGGGCGCTTCGCCTCGTGGTGGTATCGCCCTCATGCGTGTAAGCCAGGCTGTGGCGCTGATGGCCGGCCGCAACTACGTGATGCCCGACGATATTAAGAAGCTTCGTCACGCGATTCTTCGCCACCGCATCATTCGTACCTTCGATGCGATGGCCGATGAGATTTCAGTTGATGGCTTGATCGATGCCGTCTTCAACGCGGTAGCGGTGCCGTGAGTCCAATTCTGAAGAAGGGGGTCGTTGAGAGCGCGTCTCAGACCCTTGGCGACGTCGACCAACACCAAAAAGCGCACGCGAACAATGCACAGCTGCGCGCTCTGGGCGGTCGAACTCAGCTCCCGATCTTGCGTAAGCTGCTCTCCTTGATGGAGGGCCAGCACTATTCTGCGCGTGCTGGGCAGGGCTGGGAATTTATGGACATGGCCGAATACAAGCCCGGCGATGATGTCAAAGATATTGACTGGGCGGCAACCGCTCGTGCTGGAAAGCCCATCGTTGAGCGTTTTGAAGCCAGCGCGAATGTTCAGGTGATGCTGGTAGTTGATACCGGACGCTCAATGAGCGCGCTTGCCCCTTCGGGCGAAAGTAAAGAAGCGATCGCACTGACGATTTGCCAGGTCGTCGCATGGCTTGCCTCTAGTCGCGGTGACCAGGTGGGTTTGGTGTCGGGCTGCCAAGGACGTATGCGACACATGCCTGCCCGATCGGGAAATGCGCATATCGAACTGATTTTGCGACGCCTCGAAGAAGATATCGACCTGCGTTCGCCCTCTTCAGATCTTGAAACTCTTCTTGCTCGGGTGCAGGCGGCAACCTACCGTCGCTCCCTGATTGTTTTGGTCACGGATGAAACACATCCCCAGCCCACGCCTCGTGCACGGGAACTGCTCAAGCGCCTGAGCGTCCACCACCGCTTACTTATCATGCAGGTTGCAGATGCGGATCCGACGCAGCTCCCCGCGGGTACTCGGATCGTGGATGTGGATGCCGGCCCGCTTCCCGACTTCCTTTTGGGGGATAGCCAGATCGCTGCCGAGGCCGCCGCGCGCGCCGACCAGAGCCGCACCGCTGTGCGTCAATTCCTCGAGATCCCGGGGATTACCCGCGTGAGTGTTTCGTCCAGCGATCAGGTTGTCCGCACTCTTCTCTCCGCATTGGAAAGGGAAAGTCGTGTCCGGTGAATTGCGCGAGGTTCTCAACTACCCGAACTGGATGTGGATTATTGGAGTCTTGCTTCTGGCTCTTGTCCTCGTGTGGGTTGGAGTGTGGCTGATCCGCTGGCTGCGTTCGAACCGCTTGCAGGAACAGAATCAGATCGCGCTTATTCCCTTGGATGAGAAGCGTCGTCAGCGCTACCTGGGCTTCATTGACGAGGTCGAGGGGCGCTTGAACACCGGCGACTTGGATGACCGCGGGGTGCACTTGGCAGTCGCGGGTATCTTGCGTGCGCTGGGCACTGAACGTACCGGTCGCGATCTTGAGACTGCAACCGTGTCTGAAATTCGAAAGCTGATTCCCACATGGCCTGATCTTGCGGATGCTCTTTCCGCCTGCGAGGACAGCTTTAAAGCAGACTCCGAGGCTAATGGTGAAGAGACTCAGTTCGATCCCGCATTCGTCATGGATTACGCGCGCGAGGTGGTGAAGAAATGAGGTATGGGTACCTCATCGCCGTCGTTCTGGGTGTTATCGCCGTCGCCGCAGCTTTTGGCTGGTGGCGTGTTGGCCTGCACCTTCATGCAAGGGAACGTCGAGGCTGGGTTGCAAATACCGGTTACGTGCGCGACTTACCACGTTATCGTGCGCTGATGCGCCGTACTCGTATGGCTGTTGCTGGCTTGCTCGCTGTTTTTTGCGCTGCTGCTGTGTCGCTTTCCGTCGTGGCTGCAAACCCCGTTGACCGTCGAGTCGACGACCGTCGCCTGGCCTCGCGAGATATCGTTCTATGCCTGGATGCATCAGGTTCGATGCTGGAATATGACAGCGAAATTGGCGATGCCTTCAAGAGTCTTGTTGAGCACTTCAATGGCGAGCGTGTGTCTTTGTACCTGTGGAGTGCTCGTTCGGTTCGGAAGTTCCCACTGACTGATGACTACACGATGGTGAACGACAACCTCGAAACTTTAAGTTCACTACTGCGGAATGGCGTCATTTCGAAGACCTCGAACGGATATCGCATCACCAATGATCTTGCCCGTTATCTTGAGGGAACTGACGATCCCGATGAGCAGGCAGCATCCCTTATTGGTGATGGCTTAGCATCCTGCGTGCTTGGCTTTGATCACACGGATCAAGAGCGCTCGCGGACGATCATTTTGGCCTCGGATAACGAAGTCAATGGTGAAGGATTGTATTCCCTCAAGGAAGCGATTGACTTCGCGAAGCGTCAGAAGGTTGAGGTCATCGGCCTCTACCCGGGTTCGACGCTGACCACTGAGGGCGAAGATATGAAGAACCAGGTTGAGTCCACCGGTGGCGAGTTCTATACGATGTCGAACTCCGGCACAGTGGATTCGATTGTTCAAAATATCGAGGCCCAGCAGAAGCGCGAGGTTGAGGGCGATGCTCGCGTCACGGTTACTGACCGCGTCAATAAGCCCGTGGCTTGGCTGGCAGTTGCAATTGTGGCTTTCCTTGGGCTTGTTGGTTTCGCCAAGCTCTGAGGCCCAGGAAAGAGCCGGAGGATCCTTTAAGAGGCTTAGACGTACTAGGAGCCTAGACGGCATTCTTTGAGCCTTCCTCGATTGCTCGTGAATACATTTGTGGGGCCGCAGCATCAGCTGCGGCCCCACAATGATTTATTGCCTGAAGTGCTTAGGCCTTGCGACGCTTAGCTGCAAGAAGACCAGCAATCAGGGTCATTCCTGCTGCGCCCAGAACCATTCCGCTCGTGGCACCGGTGTGTGCCAGAGGGCCTGCCTTCTTCGGGTTTTCAGCCTTGGGGTTTTCTGGCTTGTTGGGCTCCTGAGGCTTCTCGGGAGTGGGCTCAGTTGCCGGGGTGGTCGGAGTCGGCGAGACCTCGCATCCGGGGATAGAACCAACCAGGGTGTGGAAGAAGACCATCGGCTTCGAGGTCGGGGTGCCGAACGCCTTTTCACCAGTCAGTACTGCGGTGACCTCAACGCTCAGGGAGGAGTTTTCCGGCATGTGTGCAACCGTGAAGGTGAGGGTCTTCTTATCGTTGCTTACGGTCGGGTTCGAAATTCCAGTCACCGACTGCGAGAAACCGTTGGTGACAAGCTGACCGCCACCGGGGGTCAATGCAGAGGCGATCGAGGCCTCATCAAAGGTTGCACCCTCGGGAGCGCTTACGGTCATCGTCGCATTATTCAGCTCGCGCTTGGTCGCTGCGTAGAAGCGCATACGACGCGTTGCGCCGGCGGCATCAGAGTACTGGCGCGAAGGATCCCAGCCGTCAGCTCCGGCCTCGCCCCAGAGAGCGCCGGTTCCCTGCCAGCGATCGGCGTACTTCTCACGGTGATCAATATCCTGCGAGTAGGGGGAGAAAATGGTGCGTCCAACGACTCCGGCTTGGCAGTGTCCGACACTGAGTTCAGGCTCAGGAGCCGTCAGGCATGCGTTGCCGTTCTCATCTGTTTCGCGCAGGCCGCGGAAGTGAGAGGTTGCCTCGTAGTGCTTCGTACGGTCACCGGTTCCGATGAATTCAACGACCGCAGCGCGGCCTTCCGGCAGGCCGTTCGGGAAGGTCAGAGTCCAGATATTACGAGCTGCATCGGTCTGGGTTGCGTTGGGGATAACATTCCAATCGAGCTTGCGTGCCAGTGCACCGAAGGTCTGACGCTCCATGAACTCATCAACCGTGGTGTTCTTGACCTCGGTGCTCAGGTCGCTAATCAGATGGACGTTGGTCATGTCGTCGGGAAGATCTACAGTCAGGGTTGCACCGGGAAGGATCCCAAATTCGGCACCGATCGGGATGCGCCAGAACTGGATATTGTCCATAGGGTGGAACCAGTGGTGGTTCTCAAGCACGGCCTTGCTGCCATAGTCGGGGTGGACGCTCTCCATGAAGCCGGAAGTTGAGTAAGGGCCCTTTCGGAGTCCGACCGGAATATTGTTCATATTCCGATCGAGCATGGCACGTGCAGTCCAGTCAACGACGCAGCCGGAGCTGCGATCGCCATTGATTTGTCCGGGTACGCGCTCGACGGCCTGAGCATCAATGGCGGTGAAAGAGGAAAAAACGAGTGCCAGTCCGAGTGAACCGGCGGCAATGTTTCGGAGGGTTTTCATCTTGCCTCGATTGATCTTTGTGGTGTGTATCAGAACACTATGATACACAAGTGAATTTAACCGCGGGGCACTTCAGATGTCAAATAGATCCCGCTGGAGGATGAATTTGGGATGGGCACTATACTTGCCAGTGTTTGATCCGATCCGCAGGAGGAATATTGTCGCTCTCCTTCCGACCCCTTATGTCGGTTGCAATCATCATTGTGATCATTGCAGCGTGCGCTTTCTTCTCCTGGTGGGGTGCTCGGCGTCATCGCCCTTTTAGAACATCCGATCTGGTGCGCAGAGGCGCTATCACCTGCGCCTTACTCTCGATCCTGATTGGCCCTTCAGTTCCCGGTGAAGCGCAGAAAGTGACGACTAATGTCGAGGTCTGGCTTGCGATTGACCGCACGGGTTCGATGGCCGCTGAGGATTGGGAAGGTGGAAAAACTCGCCTTCAAGGCGTGAGCCACGATGTTGAGCAGATTCTTCAAGCCGCTCCGGGTGCTCGTTATCGCATTATCACCTGGGATTCCGAGGCCGATACTGAGCTTCCCCTGACCTCTGACCTTGGAGCGGTTCGTTCCTTCGTTTCGACACTGACCCAGGAAGTGAGTTCCTCTTCGCGTGGTTCGTCCCCGGACCGCCCTGCACAATATCTTGCGGAAGAAATGCAGGATGCCGCAAACAAGCACCCTGAAAATACCCGTCTCCTTTTCGTATTCACCGATGGTGAGACCTCGAACAATTCTGCTTGGAAAAGCGCTGGTGGAGGCGACTCTCAGCAGTGGGACAAGATCAAGCCGCTCCTGACGGGAGGTTTGGTGATCGGCTATGGAACCGAAGAGGGTGGGAAGATGAAGGTTGCCGCTCTGGGCAAACAGAACGACAGCTCGAAACCCGAATACATCAAGGATTTTTCCCAGCCCGGAAACCCCGACGCAATTTCGAAGATTGATGTCAAGAAGCTGAACGAGATCGCTCAAAAACTTGGTATCGATATGGTTCGTTCGCCCAATGATTCCGCCATTAGCTCCGCAGCTTCATCCTCGGTTCAGAATGCGCGGAATATTGCCGATGCAAACGATACGATCCAAACCTCGCGCTATGTGTTGTGGCCATCGGCTCTTGTTTTGACTGTGCTATTAGCTTGGGAAGCCGCTATTTTCGCGGGTCGTATCCACGCCCTGAGGAGGACCCGTGCGATTTAAGCGCCGCAGCGATAAGGAACAGCGTCCTACCGCTTTCTATCAGCCTCCTGTAGATGGCGAGGCCGCCGCTGACACGCAAACGGGAGATAGCGCCCCTAGCGCAACCCCGGCCTCGGCAAAGAGGAACGGAGTGGAGAAACCGCGACGCAATGGGAAACTCTTGCGGCCTCTGTGGTGGTCTCTGCCCATTGTTGTGGTTGCGCTCGCGGTAGGAATTTATATGACCGCCCTGCCGCTGTGGGCATGGAATACGGGTCGCAGTGTGCGCGCGGGGAATAATGAGGGTGCTCTGAACTCCTATTCACGGCAGATTTATTGGGGAGATCTTGGCCCTGCCAGCTGGGTTGCGCATTACAACGCGGGGACGCAGCATGTGAAGCTTGATCATCCTGACGAGGCCGTCGCTGAGTTGCGCATTGCTTGGGACCGGGTTCCGAAGGCGAAGCAGATCGAGGATGGTCGAATTGAGACCTACTCCTATGAGTGCACCGTCAGAATGAATTTGGCGCTTGCTTTGGAAAAGCAGGGTGACGTGGCGATGAGTACGGATCGTGCGCGCGCTGCTGAAATTTATAAAGAAATGGGCGAGGTTGTGGCCCCCTGTCAGTCCGCGGCCTCGACGCAGAATCAGCAGAACCAGAATCAGCAGGGCGGCGGTGGCGGTGCTGATGCTGACAAGGCTCATGATCGTGCTCAGCAAAAGCAGCAGCAGGCTCAAAACCGGGAAAATCAGGACAAAGACAAGGATAAGGACAAGCAGAACCAAGACAAAGATAAGCAGAACCAAGACAACAAGGATAAAGACAAGCAAAACCAGGATCAGCAGAACCAGAATCAGAATCAGGACAAGAACAAACAAAACCAAGACAAGTCCAAGGATCCTTATCAGGGAGAGACCAAAGAGCAACGCGCGAAGCGTGAAGAGATGCAAAAGCGTCAGGAGCAAACCGATCGCGAGGAGCGTCAGAACAAAGATCGCAAACGCGGAACCGGTGGCACTGGCGCCTGGTAAATCTGCTGTGATCTAGGTCTTAGGTCGGAATAAAGCGGAATCTGGGTGGCGTTTATGCCTGCAGTGTTGCTTGAAAGTGGCTCCTGGAAGAAAGGCTTATCCCATGACTTACAAGGTCGCTTACATTATCGGTTCGCTGTCTTCGAACTCCATTAATCGCAAGCTGGTTGGCGCGATGATTGCCGATGCTCCAGCTGATCTGGAATTTATTGAGGCTGATTTTTCGAAGCTGCCGCTGTACAGCCCTGATTACGATGCGAACTACCCGCAGATTGCTACTGACTTCAAAAAGATCCTTGAAGACGCCGATGCGGTTCTGATTGCAACCCCTGAGTATGACCGCTCGATTCCCGGTGGTCTGAAGAATGCTATTGACTGGTTTGGTCGTCCGTGGGGATCCAACCCCATCGGTGGTAAGCCGGTTTATGTCGTGGGTGCATCTATGAGCTCGGTAGGCGCTGCTATTGGGCAGATCGCAACCCGTCAGACTCTTGAGTTCTTCAACCCTCTGTTGATGACGCAGCCTGAGGTCTACATGAAGATGTCTCATAAGGACATCGGTGAAGATGGTCGCTTTATTGATGCGGCAACTCAGGGATTTGTGAAGTCAGCTATTGAGGCGTTCGCAGACTACATTCGTAAGCACGCCTGAGCGTTGAGCCTGTTCAGCTGAACAACCCTCCAGCCGCGATTAGGACTAAGCTCCTTTTTAAGGCTGGAGGGTGTTTTATTTGAGCACCGCCGGTGCTGGCACTTCAAACATAGAAGTAAAAACCTCCAAATGACTTCTTGTCGGCGCTAACGTGAGGAACGGAGACGTAAAACACCCCCTGACATTCTGCGTCTCCACGAGGGCGCCTGTTGAGTCTTTTTCCGGGAGCCCTCAATCACTTCTCTCAAGGTCTAATACCGACGTCGTCAGCTTGAAAACCCCTTCTGCCGAGGTACGTATGATGAGAATCTGTACGCGCAGAAAAGCAGAAGGATGAGCCTTCTCAGACTAGGCTTGTGACTACATAAACACGCATGAGGAAGGGACATGAGCGACAATCGCGTATCGGCTATTGAGTCGGACTATGAAGGCGGAAACGCCTCCGCTCATTCGCGCCCGCGTCCCCAGAAACCCCCTGTCTACCAGCGCGCATCCGACAAACTCTCGTTTACGCAGGATCGCGACTGGGGTTTCGATGATGTTGTCGATGCCCTGTTCTTTATCTTCTCCGGTGTGGCAACACTGTGGCTTGCCTACGTTTTTTTGGCGGGGTCAATCAAGCTCAAACCTACTGCCCTTGCCTGGTTCCTGATCTGCTGGGCTGTCACCGCCTACCTCGCACTTCCCAGAATCCATCAGTTGCTCACGTGGTTGTATGTTCCCGACTATTTCATTGGTCGAACTAGGACTGCCGATGGTCTCCTCGGTGACCCAGTGAACCTCGCTCTTGTTGGTAGCGAGATCGATATTCACGCTGCAATGACTGAAGCCGGATGGGTACGTGCCGACCCGATTACTCCCCACACCGTTCTTCGGGTGGTACGGGCTTTCCTTAGCCGGAAAAGCTACGATGCTGCGCCAGTTTCAAACCTTGTGCTCTTTGGGCGTAAGCAGGATTTTGCTTACCAAAAAGGCGTTCCCGGTCGTTCTTCAGAACGCCATCACGTGCGTTTTTGGCGTACGCCTGATGGGTGGGTTCTTCCGGGCGGTCGTCGCGTCGAATGGCTTGCAGCGGGGACCTTTGATCGTGCTGTCGGATTGAGTCTTTTGACCTTCCAAATCACCCATAAGATCGATGCCGATATCGACATTGAGCGCAACTTCATTGTTGATGATGTCCTCTTCGCTAATCCCGCTGCAGAGCTTGAGATTCTTCCCGATTTCTTCAGTTCCTACCACGATAAAAATGGCGGTGGCGACCGAGTCATCACCGATGGCGACCTATACCTATTGGACGTTCAAGACGTTGAGCCCAACGATGATGATGCGCACGAAATGGCAGATGCTCATGATGTTGATTCTCAAGCACATCGCCAACGTCCGGTCCAGCTGGTTGTCGGCATGGTCTTGGTTGCGCTCATGTTTGCGACTGAGCTGTTCCAGACTTACCTAGTCCTTCAAAATCCGTGGAAGTACATTGCACTTAATGTCATCGGCATTGATGATGTCGCCAATGCGCAATTCTACATTTTGACAATGAGGCTGATTGTCGCTCTTGTAACCGTGATTCTTCTTGTCATGGAGATCATTACTGCTGTCATGACGTGGAATGGGCATCCTCGTGCCCGGATTATTCTTTTGACGGCTCTGAGTGCCGACATTATTTTCGCTGCCGCAGACATTGCTAGTTCGGGCGCGACACACATTGTGTTGACGACGCTGATCCGTTCGTCTTTGGGCGTGCTTGCCCTATTGGCTCTTTCAGCGCGCGCATGCCACCAATGGGTCAGAGAGCGTAAGAAAGAACGACTTCAGGCAAAAGCAAAGGTTGCAGGCATCCTGCCTACTTCACCGGCTTCATAAACCACGCGGCTTGCGAGTCCTCGGGCACTCCATCGTTATAGGCAAGTCCCGCGTAGGCGGCCGCGTTCTTCCCCAGCTGGGATTCGAGGAATGCTTGGAAGGAGCGGGCGGCCTCGGAATTCGAAGAAGACTGCGGGACTGCGGCTGAAACGGTTAAATCCACACACGTCCCGGGGATAGCCTCGGCGCGGCTTTCGGTGCCGGTATTGGAGGCTGCAGCAACCGCCAGGCGCGCGTCCCAGATTAGGATCGGACGCTGGTGGGAGCCCTGCGCGCTGGTCGCACCCGAGATGAGCGAAAGGCGATCATCTGCGAGGGTAGCGGTCCACTGACCCAGGGCTTCCGCCGCGGAGGGGGCGAAGGAATGCGTGTCGTTCAGCTTTTCTTTCCAGTCCTCGTAGTCCTCGCCAAGGACTGAGTTGGCTTTCTCGGCAAAAGCGGTTCCGGCCTCGGAATCCTGGGAAGGGATCGCGGTCAGGGGTGCGAAGTTTGCAGAGGAAAGGTCCTTGAGCGAAGAGGGGAATGCCTTGCTATTGGCGGAGAACCATGAGCGATCAGCCCAGGCGCATACCGGGTCATTGCCGATGGGGATTACGGTGCCCAAAGCCGCGGCTTGTTTTGAATCGACGCCAAAGACGACATCGGCATTTTGCGAAGAATTCGGAGTGTACTCGCTCTGCTCGACGGTGTAGCCGCTGGCGGCCTCGAAAGCAGAGACGTAGTCAGCGGAAAGCCGCCAGCCCGGCGCGTAAGCGATGCGTAGGGTTCCGCTTCCTCGTGGAATTGCGTCGGTGCCTGTGGCCGCGCGGTTCTTCGTTGCCGAGGCCGTGGTCCCCTGAGCCGAAGACGTTGAGTCTGTGCGGAAGGGGTCATCCGTCCACTGTGCTCCCTGTGGGATGGAGGGAGAACACGCACTGAGGGCTAATGCGCCAAGAAGCGTGATGCTGAGGCGGCGCAGATGAGCTGAGCGTCGGGCGGACGGGGAGGCGGTCTTGGTCTTTCGCACCGTATCAGTCTAAGCAATAGTGCATGGAAGGAGAGATATTCCCGCGGTGATAGGGCAAAATGTCAGTATCGAGTGTTCGATGCTATCTGACGCAAGGAGTCATCATGGGAAGCAGTCTTAGCCAGAAACTCATTACCGCAGGGCTGTCGATGGCCGTCGGTTTCGTGGCCGGAAAGGCCGCGGAGCTGGGGTGGAAGGCTGTGACAGGACAGGCTGCACCTCAAGATGATGACGGTACAGCATCCTTGGTTTCCGTGGTTGCTTTTGCCGCAGTTTCTGCAGCTATCGCAGCGATTGCCCAGCGAGGCGTTGTGAACAAGACGAACAAGTGGTTTGCGCCGGTTGATGCTGCGTCGCAGATCCTGTCGGATCTTGATCAGCCGGCTATTGCAAATTAGAAAATAGCGGAAGATACGTGGAAAGATCGGTGCGCTGTCCCGAGGCCTGAAGGTCCCCGTGGGAGAGCGCATCATTCCAGTCCAGCATTCCGCATGCCAGTTTGAGCCAAGTTTCTGGCGACATTTCGATCACCGCCGGGGGAGTCCCTCGGCGGTGAGTTGTTCCTGGCAGGATCTGAGTGGCACCGGCCGGGGGAACGCGAAGTTCGACCGAGCGGCCGGGGTGCAGGGCTGCGATTTCTTCGAGCGTGTAACGTACGGCGGTGAAGAGAGTTGCTCGCGAGGCGTCTTCGGGGGCGCGGTACCACGTGAGGAGGGCGGTGTGGCCTTCTGCTGGATCGATGCGCCGTTTTGCCATAAAAGTAGTGTAGGTCGCTTCGCGTGTGCTGGCGTGGAATTGCCCGATCCTGCCAGATCCGCTATTGTGGTGTGCCGAGGTAGCGTGTCCGAGCGGCCGAAGGTGCAGCACTCGAAATGCTGTGTGGTGTAACAGCCACCCAGGGTTCAAATCCCTGCGCTACCGCGTTTAGGCTTGTGGCCCCAACTGATGTTGGGGCCACAAGTTTTTTTACCCGGCCGGTTAGTTTGATACCGGGTGGAATGGGCTTGGTCTGGGACCTTCGGGATTCTGCGAAAATTAGTCGATTCTTTAGGGTTGGGGCTACACCGATCCGTTTCGGTCACTTTCAGGTGATCTGTCAGGCAAGCCGGTTGACGCATGTGATAAAGCGTGGGGTAGTGCCTGGAAGCCTGTGAAAACTTCTTTATTTTCTTTCTCCAAACTGGACACAAATGAAGGTACCGGTCTTTATTCTGGCTCTGTCAGGTTGAAGGCTGATACTCGACGAATCGCAGTGATGCTGAATCGTTGAGCAGGATCGACTGTATTTCGAATGCAGGAGGTTGTGATGGCGCGAAATGCGCTAGCTGCAGTGTTATCTTGGGTGAGTTCTCTGAGCACACGTGGCACTTGTGCCGATTTTTGTTTTCCCCACCGGGGGATGACCCTGTGTAGTGCATTAGGGGAACGTTTTCCCCGCGAAAGCGGGGTTTTTATTACCCTTTGTGAGTACAGAGAAACTCTGATTCGCCTAGTTTACGAACGTGTATTGTATAAGGTTAAAATCAGTGCTAATGTGATGGCTACAAAGATGAAGCGACTCTGAAGGAGGAGTGATGGCGCGAAAGAATCGGGATCTGTCGAAAGAGACGTTCCCTATTACCGAGTTTCCTGTGCCCGCTTTTCCTGTTGCGCAGCCGGATCTTGATGCGTCGGAGTTGTCGGATCTTGCCCGTTGCTTCTGGGCGAAGAGCGGTGACTCGAATACGTGGCTTTCAGTCGTGCAGCATTTGATGGACACGGCAGATATTGCAGCGAAGCTTTTTGATTGTTATCTCAGTGAGCATCATCGCAATCTGATGGCTTCTGTTTGGGAAGGGGATCAGGCGAAGGCGCGGGCCAGCTTTGTGTTTCTTGCTTCCGGGCACGACGCCGGAAAAGCGAGCCTGCAATTTTCCTGCCAGCGCCAAGATCTTGCAGAGCTGATTCGCCATCAAGGTCTGACTGTCCTTCGAAAGCAGGACTACCCTGATCGAAAGTATCTGCGCCACGAACTCGTGAGTCAATTCGCTTTTCAAGAAGAGGTTATGTCTGCAGGAGGCGAAGGCTCGCACGCGCGCCATTGGGCGATTCTTCTTGGAGTTCATCACGGACGATACCCGGATGCTCAGGCAATCAAACTTGCGCGTGAACAGTACAGTTTCCGAGAAGGTTCTCGGGAAGATGACCCCCGCTGGGGGCAGGCTCGGTCTGAGATTTTGCGCTGGATGGCCAGGCGTAGCGGTTTCCCTCTGATTGCCCCGGATACTGCGCTTCCTGAGCTTCCCATCGCCGTCGCCTCTGCCTATGCTTCCGCCTTGGTTATTGCTGACTGGCTCGCTTCCAACGAAGATTACTTCCCCCTGCGTCCTCGCCCCGTAGATGCAGAAGGGAACCTCTCAATTGACGGATACCCCGAATTCAGTGCCGAAGAGCAACGTCGGCGCGTCCAAGAAGCGTGGAAACGTGCAGATTTTCCGGTACCCATGCGCGTGCCTGATATGTCGAAACTCGACGTAGAAGAACTCTACCGACACCGATTTGGATGGCCGGCCTCGTACCGGCCAACGAAGGCGCAGCGCGCGGCACTCGAAATTGTGGCAGCCGAAGACCCCGACCTCATGATTGTCGAGGCAGCGCCTGGTTCGGGAAAGACAGAGCTTGCTTTAGCTAGCGCCGAGGCCTTGATGCGTGCACGCGGCCTTCAAGGAATCTTCGTCGCCCTTCCTACGCAGGCAACAACCAACGCCATGTTCTCCCGAGTGAAATCATGGCTCACCAATATCCTGGGTGACCAGCCTCAAAAGCTTGGAATCCAGCTGGCTCACGGTAAGCGCAGTCTCAATGAATCATTCATGGAATTGATTGACAAAGGACGTAGTCCGCTTGAAGTGTACGACGGGGATGACGACAACGGACTGTATGCAAGTACATGGATGGGGCAACGATGGAGGTCAACTCTTTCTCCGGTCGTTGTCGGGACTATTGATCAGATTCTGCTAGCGGCGTTGAAGTCTCGCCATGTGCTTGTGCGGCACCTGGGCTTGATGGGCAAGGTCGTCGTCGTCGACGAGGTGCATGCTTCCGATGAATTCATGAGCACCTATCTTGATGCGGCACTGACGTGGCTTGGGATGTATGGAATTCCTGTTGTCTTATTGTCTGCAACGCTTCCTCCCAAGCGACGGATGGTATTGCTCAATGCCTACCGAAGAGGAAAAGGCTTGAGTGCGCTCTCAGAACAGAGCATTGAAGACCTAGTCGGATATCCGGTGATCTCCACGCTATCGGCGTGTGGATTCCAGATTCATCAGGTAGAGGGGGAGCCCGAAGTAGAAAAACGGATTATTCTTCTTCAAGTTGATTCTCCTGAAAAGATTGCAAGGTTTCTTGACAGCGAACTTGCGGATGGGGGATGTGCCGTCATCATTCGTAATACCGTGCGCGAGGCACAGGAAACCTATGATGCAGTCAAAGCGGTATTTGGGCGCGAACAAACGACATTGCTTCATGCGCGTTTCCTTGCCGTGGAGCGTGAAGAGCGTGACCGGCGAATGCTTGAACTTTTTGGAAAGAACAGTGCGCATCGACCGCAGCGTCACGTTGTGGTGTCCACGCAGGTTGTTGAACAAAGCCTTGACGTCGACTTTGACTTGATGCTCACTGATCCAGCTCCCATGGATCTTGTCCTGCAACGCATCGGGCGCCTGCATCGTCACGATCGTCAGGACAGACCTGGGAACCTCAACGATGCAAGGTGTTTTGTCCTCGTTAAAGATCTCTCTGCTGTGCCATGGGAATATTCGCATGGCACCGATTCCGTCTACTCGCGCTATTTAACTTTGCGAACACTTGGAGCCCTTTGCGATGAGGGAGAGATTGTCGTTCGCGAGCCGATCGACTATGCAAGGCTCACAAGTGCGGCATATGCGAACCCGGAAACAGAGCAGCTTGGCCCCAAAGAATGGCAAGAAGATTTTGCGGACGCCTGGGAGATTGATCAGCAGAAGAGAGCGCAAGCAAAAGAAAAGGCGCGAGCGTGGTGTCTCGAGGAGGAAAACCTTCCTGCATGGAAGGCTCCGAAACTTGAAGAGAAGTTCCAAGGAAATGCCGCAACTGGAGAGGGAACAAGCGGTCCCGCGGTTGCTGCAACTCGCGCTGCTGTGAGGGATGGCGAGGACCAAATCCCTGTGCTGGTCGTTGCGATGGATCCAGAACAAGGGAATATTCCTGTCGCCCCGCCAATCAGCGGGCGGAAGGAAGACGATCAGCGTCTAGCGGTAGAAGAGTACAACGCTCACGGACGCGTCCGGGAAATGTGCACATGGAGCATCTCGCTACCCCCGTGGGCTTTCAGGAGTCGCGGTGAAGAGTTGGAACAGACGATCGACGCGGTTGCCCAAGAGATCTGGGATGACCCAATCACAAAGGACTGGGAATGCCGCCAACATCCGCTCCTGTCTGGAGAACTCATTCTTGCGATGTACCGGAGCTTTGATGGAAGACGTTTCACGCGTGAAATACACGGACACACAATTACCTACTCAATAGAAAAAGGAATGGAGGTACAAGGCTGATGAAGGACCCAGAATACAATCTGCTCGATGAGCCATGGATACCTATCCGGCTCCTCGACGGAACCATTACTAATGTTGGCCTGCTTGAGCTTGTAGAACGAACAAGTGACGTTGCAGACCTAGCGTGTGAACTGCCAACGCAAAACATCGCGATACAACGCCTGATTCTTGCGATTGCATACCGAGTTGCAACACCAAGTAACGAACAAGAATGGGCGCGGCAATGGAACGAGGGAGCGCCAACTGAGCGGATGCTCGAGTATCTGGAAGAGTGGCGAGATCGTTTCTATCTCTTCGGCGGTCGCTATCCGTTTATGCAGGTCGCTGACCTCAGGACAGAGAAGGACGCCGTATCAGGACTTGAAAAGATCATCGCTGACGTCCCAAATGGCGAGCAGTTCTTTACCACCCGACACGGAAAAGCCCTTGCAAAGATTTCAGCGGCCGAAGCTGCCCGTTGGTTGATTCACGTTCAAGCGTACGACCCTTCGGGTATTCGATCTGGTGCTGTAGGAGATTCCCAAGTTAAAGGTGGGAAGGGATATCCCATCGGACCTTCCTGGTGTGGGCATCTAGGGATTGTTTGGCTCAAGGGAGAAAACCTTGATGAGTCTTTAGTACTTAACCTTGTTCCTTCCGATTCAGGAAATCTTAGAGGGGTGGGTACCTCTACCCAGTGGGGTGGCTGCACGTGGGAAGATGATGAGCCCGAAACAGCTGAACGAGGCGACTATTCGCTTTTGGATTCATCTGGAACCCCGCGGCCTATCAGTATCCCAAGACTACTTACTTGGCATTCGCGTCGTGTGCGCCTGATTGGCGATGTATCCGGAGTAACAGGAGTAGTCCTTGCGCTAGGAGATAAGCTTGCCCCCCAACAGATGCAGCAGTATGAACCGCTGAGTTTGTGGCGTTATTCAATGCCTCAATCGAAGAAGTTCAAGCAGGACGTCTACATGCCAAGGAAATTCGAGGCAGGGAGGGCTCTGTGGCGCAACCTTCCGGGGGCTCTTCCTGAAGTGACGAAGATCGATGGAGCAGATAAACAGAAGAAAGATGAGTTCTTTCCTTCTGCAACGCTTTCGTTCCACTACGCCTTCGAAGAGTCCCTGGTCAAAACCGACTATCCAAAACGAGTGCGTATCCAGGCTATCGGCGTCACGTATGGGCCTCAGGAGTCAACTTTCGAAGACATCTATTTCGACGAGTTGACACTTTCAGTTGCTCTCATGCGGGCTGACCAGCCAGACCTTGCCGCTCGGGTTGATCAACAGGTGAGAAACACGGAAGAAGTCGCGAAGATCCTAGGTGTTCTTGCGGCAAACCTCGCACGTGCTGCCGGGGAAAGTGGCGATGGGGCAGGTGACGGTGCAAGAGATCGAGCGAAACAGGATTTCTATGCGCGGGTTGATGATCCTTTTAGGAATTGGCTCGCCAACATCGATGAGGACAGTAAACCCAGTGAAATTGCGCAGGGCTGGGAGAGATCCCTTCGGGCTTTTGCTCAAGAGACAGCAGCTGAACTTGTTGCCTCAACGCCTTCAGCAGCAATTATTGGCCGGGATACGGGCCGAGGATTCATGAATATCGGGACGGCTGAGAATTTCTTCAATTCGGCCCTCAATAAGCGTTTACCAATTCAGAAAGACACACAGGAAGGAACGAAATGACCAGTAACTCTGCTGAATCGGAGACCGCTCCGATTCGCGAGGTCTCAGGGTTGAACTCCGGGCAAGCAGTGCGCAGTCGAGTTAATGGGCTCATTGTGCATCGCCTTTCCAAAGACACCCCCTCTGCAAGGGCTCTCCGGGCGCAATTGCGTTCTGCTCTGGGGAAGGAAGCCGGCTCAATTCCGGCAATTTGGGATCTTACGCTAGACGGTGAGTATGAAGGTCCAAGTGATACCCCCACTCGGGGTGAGAAAGCAGTGCACGGGGCTCTAACGCTCTGGGCGCGGCATCAAGGATCGAATAAGCGCCAGATGCATGACGTGTCCGATCAACCACGTCGTTTTGCCTCAGCAATTCGTGTTGTCGCAGAAAAACAAGTGCGAGGAGACAAACGCGTCGAAGAAACTCCGATCTATCGCAGTTTTTCCGCAGCGATCCAAGCGCCAACGTATGAGGGGCTACTGGTGCGTCTGCGCTCCTTGGTTTCCCAACTCGAGGCCGCTGAAGTGCCGTGCGACTACGGTTACTTGGCCTCGGACCTTTTCCACTGGCAAGACCCAAGTCGTAGGACCTCGGTGGTACGGAATTGGGGACGGCAATTCGCCCGAACAACTCAAACGGCTTCCGAATCCGCTCAGTGATGTACGGATAAACAACAAACAAAACACAATTCACTTCAACCTTTGAAAGGAAAGACAATGTCCCTTTTTATTGATATCCACGTACTGCAGACCCTTCCTCCCTCGAACCCGAATCGTGACGACACTGGTGCACCTAAGAGCGCAACTTTCGGTGGCGTGCGACGTATGCGGATTTCCTCGCAGGCAATCAAGCGAGCTACTCGTGAGGACTTCGAAGGAAAGATCGCTGACTCGAACTACGGAGTTCGCACGAAGAAGATCGTTGAGCTTGTAGCTCGTAAGATTTCTGAGCAGCGTCCAGACCTTGATTCGCGTGCTGTTGAACTCGCGGAGATGGGCCTGAAATCTATCGGCTTCAAGCTCACTGAGCCGCGTGGCGCGAAGAGCGAACAGGAACTGAAGGAATCCGGATTCCTTGTATTCCTGTCTGCAAAGCAAATTGAGCACGTCGCGGAAGCATTGATTTCGGTCTCTGATGCTGACGATCCTGCAGCTGCTTTCAAGGAACTTAAGCCGCGCGATCTGGTTGACACGAACCACTCGATTGATATCGCACTGTTTGGACGTATGGTCGCAGAACCAAATTCTCTTAACGTCGATGCTGCATGCCAGGTTGCGCACGCTATCGGGGTTGGCGCAGTTGAGAACGAATACGACTACTACACCGCTGTCGATGATGAAAAGAAGCGTAATGAGGATGCCGACGAAGGTGCCGGAATGATCGGTACCATCGAGTTCGCCTCGGCAACGGTATATCGTTACGCAACGATCAACGTCGATATGCTTCGCGAGAATCTCGGTGACGACACCGTTGCTGATCGTGCGATTGAACTCTTCATTGATAGCTTTGTTCGTTCGATGCCGACCGGTAAGATCACTACTTTTGCAAACCGTACTCTTCCGGATGCAGTTTTGGTGCAGGTCCGCGATGACCAGCCAATTAACATGAGCGGCGCCTTTGAGGACCCAATTGTTGCAGATACGAAGGGATACGCTGAACCAGCGATCGCACGTTTTGTCGATTTTGAATCCGAGTTGCGCGAACTTACCGGTCTCGAGGCCGTGGAATCTCTCGCTGCATGGACCTCGCCTCGTGGCTCGAAGTTTGGCGAGGTTGGAAAGCAAGTGCGCTTGGTTGATCTCGGCGGTGCGACCGTGGAAGCAGTCCGAGGAACGCGATGAGTAAAGTCATCGTCTTAAGAATGGCGGGCCCCATGCAATCATGGGGATCCTCCAGCCGTTTTACTCGCAGATCAACAGAGGCTTTCCCTACGAAGAGTGGAATTCTCGGTTTGCTTGCGGCTGCGCAAGGCAGAAGGCGCACTGATCCGATCGAAGATCTTGCTCAGCTTCGCGTCGCAGTGCGAGTTGATCAGCGCGGAGAGCTCCTGCGTGATTTCCATACTGCTCACCGGAGGAATGAGTCAATGCCTCTATCTGAGCGGTACTACCGAGCAGATGCTGCTTTTGCGGGTTTTGTCGAGGGGCCAAACGACCTAATCGATGGACTTTCGCAGGCTATTCTTCGGCCAGCATTTCCCTTGTATCTGGGGCGTCGCTCGTGCCCTCCAACCATGCCTCTTCGACTCGCAGTACGCGATGAAGAGATGTGGGAGGTCATCACAACAACTCCTTGGTTGGCTTCGAAGTACTACCAGAAGAAGCAGCGCTTCGAGCAATCGGTGAGCCTTCGTGTGCTTGCTGATGAGGGGGTTATTCCAGAATCGGTTGGTGCAACGTCGGTGCAAACGCTTCAAGATGTCCCGGTCAGTTTTGATTCGGAGCATCGCATGTATACGTTCAGGACTGTTGAGGAAACGCGAATCACTCTGGAAAACCCGGAGTATGTTCAAGTTTCCCCGCAGGAGGACGTACGTCTCGGTCACGATCCAATGGGGGTTCTCTAATGTATCTGACGCGAATCTATTTGAACCCACAGCGTCGCGGAACGTGGCGTCTTGCAAGGAGCCGGCAGGTTCTACATGCGGCCATTATGAATTGCTTTCCGCCGGGAGTCCTTGACCAGGCGGGAGCCTCTCGGGTTTTGTGGCGCTTGGATAGGCCTGCGGCTCCTGTGGGGCGAGGCCGTGAAGGAAGTCCGTCGTGGTCTCTGTACATTTCCAGCCCCGTGTCTCCTGATCCCTCACACATTGTTGAGGAAGCAGGGTATGCAACGGAGGGGGGAGTCATTGTGCGGGAACTTGATGGATTCCTCGATCGACTTGAGGTCGGTCAGCGATGGGGTTTCCGCGTGTGCGTAAATCCCACGTTCAGGAAGGCTAATCAGCGTAACCGGCAGGGGAGGAAGAAAATCCTCGCGCACGTGACCCAGGACCAGCAACTTCAGTGGCTTCTGGATCGGGCAGAGCAAAATGGCTTCGCTGTGCTGAAATCACTCGACCTCGGTGGCGATTTACCCATTCTTGAGGACGATAACGGTCTAAGACACGACGGTGAAACCTTGATGATTCAGGGGATCGAGCGCAGTGTTGAAGAATTTCGACATCAGGATTCTCGCGTAACGCTCTCAAGCGCGACTTTCGACGGTGTTCTTGAAGTAACAGATTCGCAGGCTCTACGTCGCCTTCTCCTCAATGGAATTGGTCGAGCGAAAGCGTATGGCTGCGGTCTCATGACACTTTCACGGCCGTGAACGCAATCCCCGGGGCGAGACCGCCGGATCCGAAGGATCTGGTACGTGTGCGTGACCGTCTGACGTTTCTTTACGTGGAGCGTTGCACGGTTAATCGGGAGTCGAACGCAATCTCGATTGCTGACGGCCACGGTATTGCCCACGTCCCAGCGGCAGCGCTTTCAGTGCTGCTGCTGGGTCCGGGGGTCCGCATCACCCACTCTGCGGTGTCGGTGCTGTCAGAAAGCGGTTCGACAATCGTGTGGGTTGGGGAGAATGGGGTGCGCTACTATGCGCATGGTAATCCTCCTTCGCGCTCGTCTCGTTTGCTTGAGGCTCAGGCACGTGCGGTGAGCGATCCATCTTTGAGGCTTGCGGTGGCTCGAAGCATGTACTTGATGCGTTTTTCAGGTGAAGACGTATCGAAGTTAAGCCTTCAACAGCTCAGGGGACGCGAGGGAGCTCGGATTCGGCGATTGTATCGTCAGCATTCGCAGCGCACTGGCGTTCCTTGGGATGGGCGCGAGTATGATCCAGACAATTTCGAAGGAGGATCACTGGTCAATCAGGCTTTGTCTGCTGCAAATTCTGCGGTCTACGGGGTTATCCATGCGGTGATCGTTGCCTTGGGATGTAGTCCGGGGCTTGGATTTGTCCACAACGGGAACTATCGATCGTTCGTGTACGACATTGCAGATCTGTATAAGGCGGATCTGACCATTCCCATCGCTTTCGATATTGCTGCTGGTCCTATTACTGAGGCAGTGGGGAGTGCAGCGCGGAAAAAGGTTCGTGATTCCGTGAGAGAGTTCCGTCTTCTTGAGCGCTGTGTTGCAGATATTAAGGGGCTTCTTTCCGTAGCAGGTCCTGTCGACATTGATGATGAAGAACTCATTGTCGACGATCTCCGGCTGTGGGATGACCGAGAAGGCGCTGTTGCAGCCGGGGTTTCGTATGAAGAAAGTGTTGAACTGTGATTGTGCTCGTGCTCTCTGCTGTTCCGGAGGGGTTGCGAGGCCATGTAACTAGATGGCTACTTGAGATTTCTCCGGGAGTCTTCGTCGGGACTTTGAGTGCTCGTGTGCGTGAGCGTTTGTGGGCGATCGTCACTGAGAACATGCGGACCGGGCGTGCGGTGATGGTGTATCGTGCGCGCAATGAGCAGGGACTTGCGTTTTTGACGTGGGGTGATCCTTGGAAACCAGTTGATTTCGAAGGGATTACTTTGATGATGCGGCCGTACTATTCCAAGGGGCGCGGTCAGTATTCAGAGCCTGATCCTGCTGAGCGACAGTTGCACAAACGTCCTGCAATGAGTAACTTTCAGAGAAGACGGAAAGCTCAAGGTTTTCCAAGATCTGACCGATCTGAGCCTTAAAACTCCAGATCGTTTAGGGTTTTCCCCGCACATGCGGGGATGAGCCCGTCAGACAGACAAGCCCTAGCAATAGGGGAATGTTTTCCCCGCACATGCGGGGATGAGCCGGCATGGACTAGGAAGGTCTGAAAAATGGATACGTTTTCCCCGCACATGCGGGGATGAGCCCAGTCTACCGGCGCTGTTGAAGCCGTTTTTAAGGTTTTCCCCGCACATGCGGGGATGAGCCGCCACAGGATCACGGTCAGTAATCAAAGGCCAAGTTTTCCCCGCACATGCGGGGATGAGCCTGGTGCGGGCTCACAGTCCAACGGCGGAGGCGTGTTTTCCCCGCACATGCGGGGATGAGCCCAGCCATCTAGGCGCTTCTCCTTATTTGGCGCGGTTTTCCCCGCACATGCGGGGATGAGCCGCAGTGCGAATGGCCGTTCGCAAGTACGAAGATGTTTTCCCCGCACATGCGGGGATGAGCCCCCATAGGGGCACACACCCAAACGCACGCAAACGTTTTCCCCGCACATGCGGGGATGAGCCGTTAGCCACCTTGGCTAACTCATATATTAAGAAGTTTTCCCCGCACATGCGGGGATGAGCCACGGTAGGCAGTTGCGATCTGTCTATTGACGATGTTTTCCCCGCACATGCGGGGATGAGCCCCTAAAGCACGACGGCTCACAGCCGCTACGCGAGTTTTCCCCGCACATGCGGGGATGAGCCCGGCGTGAAAACAGTCGCAAACACTGTCTGGAAGTTTTCCCCGCACATGCGGGGATGAGCCCGCTATCCGTGACGGTGACGCGGCGGATACCAGGTTTTCCCCGCACATGCGGGGATGAGCCCGGAGGGAGGAGGTGAGGCAGGTGGAAGTGAAAGTTTTCCCCGCACATGCGGGGATGAGCCCGCGGCTGACACGACTAAAGCAATGGTCGACGGGTTTTCCCCGCACATGCGGGGATGAGCCCCGCGCTGTCTCTCTCGCTTGGCAAGGAGCCGCGTTTTCCCCGCACATGCGGGGATGAGCCCCAGCCGGCGGCGAAGTCGCGAACATCGCGCGCGTTTTCCCCGCACATGCGGGGATGAGCCCAGCGTTCCCCTACAGCCTTCACTCTAAGGACAGTTTTCCCCGCACATGCGGGGATGAGCCGAGAGCCTGCCTAGGGCTGTGCGCAGCGAGGGGGTTTTCCCCGCACATGCGGGGATGAGCCGTGATCCGCTTGGTCATCGTTGCTGCTTCCTTAGTTTTCCCCGCACATGCGGGGATGAGCCCTGCAGTCTTGACTGCCTGCTTACTCACTTGGTGTTTTCCCCGCACATGCGGGGATGAGCCCCGCGCCTGTCAATTACCCGAATTCGACCCGACGTTTTCCCCGCACATGCGGGGATGAGCCCGCAACATAAGCGTCAGTGCACTCTTCCATTTCGTTTTCCCCGCACATGCGGGGATGAGCCCGCAACTTAGCGAGGCGGGCACGGGTGCGCGCGGTTTTCCCCGCACATGCGGGGATGAGCCCCGTCGCAGACAACGCGCAGACTGTCGCCACACGTTTTCCCCGCACATGCGGGGATGAGCCGTCGGAGGAGACAGCCCAATTCACGCGCTCGCAGTTTTCCCCGCACATGCGGGGATGAGCCCACGCTCTTCAGTGATCTGGCCACCTCCAAAAAGTTTTCCCCGCACATGCGGGGATGAGCCGCGCGCGCTATTGAAGCGCTGCACGCCAACAACGTTTTCCCCGCACATGCGGGGATGAGCCCGCAAACCATGCTCACATAGCGAGACACTATTGGTTTTCCCCGCACATGCGGGGATGAGCCCGCGACCTAAGACGATTCGCTATGCCGCCATCAGTTTTCCCCGCACATGCGGGGATGAGCCCCAAACCTGAATAAAAATACACAACAAAGCCCAGTTTTCCCCGCACATGCGGGGATGAGCCCTGTCTCAAGGCGAGACCTAAGCGCGTTAGCCAGTTTTCCCCGCACATGCGGGGATGAGCCCCATGATGTACCTAGCGAAACATCCAAACAGCAGTTTTCCCCGCACATGCGGGGATGAGCCCATCACAAAAACAAAAGAAACACATTATAACACGTTTTCCCCGCACATGCGGGGATGAGCCGGGATGTTGACAAAATGGAAACAGCAACCATTGGTTTTCCCCGCACATGCGGGGATGAGCCCGCGACCTAAGCCGATTCGCCATGCCACCCTCAGTTTTCCCCGCACATGCGGGGATGAGCCCACTGTTCGGCAGTACGACTCTAAGGGATTCTTGTTTTCCCCGCACATGCGGGGATGAGCCGGGCGCAACGACTATCAGCGTCGACGGCGACCAGTTTTCCCCGCACATGCGGGGATGAGCCTAAGCATCTCTGAAAGCGTCCACATCGGGAAGAGTTTTCCCCGCACATGCGGGGATGAGCCCGACGTTGAAGATGAATGCTAACCTTTATTGAAGTTTTCCCCGCACATGCGGGGATGAGCCCACACAAACAAGCCCACACACAAACCCCAAAAAGTTTTCCCCGCACATGCGGGGATGAGCCGTTTATTCCCGCGAGATAGCTGTCGGGGTGTACGTTTTCCCCGCACATGCGGGGATGAGCCTGGGTATCTATGTACGACCTGCCTGAGATTAACGTTTTCCCCGCACATGCGGGGATGAGCCCGGGGAGGGAAGTGATTTGGTCTTTGAGTCGCGGTTTTCCCCGCACATGCGGGGATGAGCCCCTGAGTTTTTCCGCAGAAAATCAAGGAAAATGGTTTTCCCCGCACATGCGGGGATGAGCCCGATGGCTAGGTTTTTATTTCTTTAGACGATAAGTTTTCCCCGCACATGCGGGGATGAGCCCCAACATAACCATAAACAAAAACGAATAAAAACGTTTTCCCCGCACATGCGGGGATGAGCCCGGTAACCGAGCCGCGCTGCGCAATCTCATAAGGTTTTCCCCGCACATGCGGGGATGAGCCCAGTAAGGCTAGTAGGACTTCCAATACTTGCATGTTTTCCCCGCACATGCGGGGATGAGCCCTTGCGGGTGATGTTGACACGGTGGACTTTGAGGTTTTCCCCGCACATGCGGGGATGAGCCGGGAGCGGCCTTAACGGACTGGCCTAGAAAGGTGTTTTCCCCGCACATGCGGGGATGAGCCGGGATGTTAAAGATGGCACGCCAGAGCGATGTTGTTTTCCCCGCACATGCGGGGATGAGCCGCATCCCCAATAACAGCACGCTTAGTGTTGAACGTTTTCCCCGCACATGCGGGGATGAGCCGGGGTATATGCGAGGCCGCCCGCCTCTGGGAGAGTTTTCCCCGCACGCGCGGGGATGAGCCGTGCGCGCAGGCCCACACGCCGATCAAAGCCCCAGTTTTCCCCGCACACGCGGGGATGAGCCCGGCTACGAGGTCCAGCCTTCCTCGGAACCGCCGTTTTCCCCGCACGCGCGGGGATGAGCCCATGGCTAAAGGTTCCAAGGACGCAAGCCAATGGTTTTCCCCGCACGCGCGGGGATGAGCCCGATTAGGGGTGGGGTATGGAACCCGCCGGAAGGTTTTCCCCGCACGCGCGGGGATGAGCCCGTCGATCCAAATGAAAAACGCTATGCCCGTATGTTTTCCCCGCACACGCGGGGATGAACCCGCGAACGCGGCCCTAAAAACCATGCCCGGCAGGTTTTCCCCGCGCACGTGGGGATGAGCCCACAACAGTGTCGTGGCCCTTCAGAGTCTCACCGTTTTCCCCGCACACGCGGGGATGAGCCCGTTGTGATCGTGCGCGCGGGATACCAGTTAGGGTTTTCCCCGTACACGCGGGGATGAGCCCAGCTCGGTTCAACGCGGGGGCTGAAGGCCCGTGTTTTCCCCGCACGCGCGGGGCTGCGAATCAATGTTGTCTCTTCGCTACTTATCGACCAAACAACTTCCGCGCAGTTTCATAGTGCGCATATAGCGCAAGCCAAGGCTAGCTTTCCAAATCGATCCCTGTTAGGCTCAGTCCTGTCGGGTTGGTACCCCCCGCGAGGCTCGAAATAAAAGCCCGTCAGAAAGTGGGGGCCGAAGGCCCGACATTTGTATAAGGCGAGAGAAGCCAGCCAGCCCACCGTTTTTCGGGCAGGCCTCGGGTCTCTCGCCTTTGTCATGCCCGAAAAACCTGGAACTCGATCATCTTGACCGCGTGCAAACAGTAAACGAACGACGGCAACCCGCCCGAATCCCTCACCTCAGCAGCAGCGGCGTGACCTTGCACTCATCACCCAGCTTCATCTGGGCGATCGAACACTCATCACGCATGACAACCAGGCGTTCCAGCATCCGCTGGTGCACAGACCACGGATCAATCGTATTGAGGTAAATCCTTGTCCCGCCCTCAAAACCGGCGATCGTGGAAATCCTCCACTTGATCAAGATCCTCATGCGCATAGGAATCGACGAACTCGGGGGCCGGTAGTACCACTCCTCGTTACACGGCACCTCCGCGCCCGTCGCCGCGTGCATAGCGTGCACAAGGTCGCTGATGCTTCGTAATTGCTCGGGGGAGTACTCCCAAGGCTCAGCCGGTGCGTGGAGCGGCCAAATCGCTAAGGAGGGATAGCGATGCCCGAACCCAGCCATGGCCACAGCGTGATCGTTTTGCGCCAAAATCAGCCCACGGGTCGCGGCGATCTTCAAAAGCTCGTCATAGATCCCCGGATAGGTGCGCACGCGCTCGATCTCGTCATGCGTCTGCGTCGAGAACTCATCGATCGCCACGAGCTGCTTATGCAGGTGATCAAAAGACGCACCCGCAGGCTTGAGCCAGTTCTGGAAAGCCACCACGTACTTCACGGCCGGATCCAAGTCGTACAGGTCCCGCATCGCCCGCACGGTCATCGACATGTACTGGAAGTGCTCTTCGGGCGTGAGCGTCCCAGCCGAAGCCAACTGGGACGTATCCTTCGCCCCGTCAACGAAGTGGCGTCGCCCAACAATCAGATCGTGACCGCCCGAAAAGAAACCATTCGCTTGGCTGAGTTTCTCGGAATCTGACAGTTCCTCAAACTCCTCGGCGCTCCCGCCCGAGGCCATGAAGCGTGCGCGTACCACGTGCATCACGTGGTCGTACCCCTGCGGCGAGGCAAGATACTCCGCCATCCTGCGCCTCTCGGCCTCGGAAGGAACATGACCGTGGTTGAGGTGCCAATAGTTATACGAAACGATCTCAAAAAGGTTGGGAATCCGCCGAAATTCCGCCACCGTATCCCCAAGTTCCTCAGCGCCGAGGCCGTGGAGAGTTTCCCATTCCCCTGCATTTGTGCGGATCACGCGGGCTTTCTCGGGTGGAGTCTCAAGATAGCGCGCCGAGCAAAATGCGCAATGATGCCCGTCAGCATCATGATCAATCAGGGGTGGCGTGGAGCCGGGACGAGTCAGGGGACGATGAGCTCGACCGGGAACCGTCCACACTTCAGTTCCGGTCAGAAGATTTCGCTGTTTCACCGTGCCGTCTGCTAGACGGAGGATTGCTTCATCGCTTCCCGTGGGTAGTACAGCCATGCTTCTACTTTATTCCGAACGCCTCTCTGCGTCTGATGAACAGGAAAATTTTAGGCGGGCAGCCAGCCCTTTGCGCGCCTTCCCAGATCTTCGAGAAGAGCGGTTGCCTCCTGTGCGCGATCAGGCTGAACAAAGAGGTGATCGTGGCGGCGGCTGGCAATGAAATTCGCAGTAATTGAACGCGCAGCAAGGATCTGAGCAATTGATGCCGTGATTCCGATTGCAGCCAGCTCGGTTGAAGAACCCAAGTCAATTCGCGTGTACAGCTCATCGGGGTTGATTCCTGCTTCACGTGCGGCGTCTTCCTCGACAACCACAGTGTAGGAATCCTCGTCGCGGATCAGTGCAAAAATCTCGACGTTCTGGGGGATTTCGTCAACCAAAGAAAATACGTAAGTACCGCTGGGCGTGGGATCAAGAGAAGCCAAGACGCGATCAAGATCGGTCGAAGATGCATGTGTCATAGCTTCACGATAGCCCAGCGGTACCCACAAAATACGGCCCTGTCTCACATCGAAAAACGATATAAGTTGCGCCTGAAGCGAAAGTTTTACATCCGGTCCATTACGTCGGGGTGCTTACCGGTACGTCCCGCTTCTCCACGGTCCAATGCATCGATTTGAGCCATCTGCTCTGCAGTCAGCTCAAAGCCCGAAACGTCAAGGTTTTCTGCTCGGCGTTCATGTGACGAGGCCTTGGGGAAGACAACGTCTCCCCGTTGAAGTGCCCAACGCAAAACTACCTGAGATTCGCGTGCGCCGACTTCGCGGGCAATCTCGCCAATGATTGGTTCGCCAAGGACAGCTCCTCGAGCCAGGGGAGCCCAGGCCTCGGTAACAATTCCATGCTCGGCGTTAAAACGGTGAAGCTCACGGTTTGCGAAGTAGGGGTGGGATTCGATTTGGTTAACAGCGGGCATGATGTGCCCCTGCTCAAGGATTGGGGCAAGGTGATGGGCTTCAAAGTTAGAGACTCCGATGGAGCACACCAGGCCCCCATCCACAAAGCTTTCCATTGCGCGCCAGGTGGGCATGATGTCGCCTCCATAGAACATTGGAAGCGGCCAGTGGATCAAGAACAGGTCCAAGTAGTCCAGCTGCAAGTCCTCCAGTGAGCGTTGAAGGCTCTCGCGGGCCACTTCAGGCTCGTGATTGGGGTTATTGAGCTTAGAAGTGACGAAGATCTCCTCGCGTGCGACAGAAGCGTCTGCCAGGGCGCGGCCGACCTCGGCCTCGTTCCCATACATCTGAGCCGTATCGATATGACGGTATCCCAACTCGAGCGCATCACGAACACCGTCATATGCGTCTTGACCCGTCAGTTTGTAGGTCCCAAAGCCAAATTGAGGAATAGAAGCGCCTGAATTCAAAGGCAGGAGTGCAATTGATTGACCCATAGAAAACTCCGATACAAAAACGTATGAAAAGGCAAAAAGTTATACTCTGAAACATATGATATGCACCCGTGGTGGCGCCATAACTTTCACAGCTTCAAATTTGGGCCTTAAAGCGTGAAAATCCTTCATTTTCCGCGTGTGTCAGCATGAAAAGCTCGTTAGACTTTTTGATGTAGTTTTATTTTTCGCGGAGGTGGCTGTGGTTAAGAAGCGCGCAGAAGGTGAAGGCAGGGCGCGTGCGAATACGCGTTCACGCCTGGTTGACGCTGCCATTGAAATTCTGGTGGAGCGAGGTTTCGCAGGGACCAAGATTGACGAGGTTGTGGCTCGGGCCGGATTCAGCCGCGGTGCTTTTTATTCGAATTATTCGAATATGGATGAGTTGTTGGAAGACGCATTTATCGCATACTCAACACGGCTATTAACAGAGATGACGCAAGCTTTTGATTCAATCGAAGGGGCGCTCACTCTAGAACGCATTGTCGATACCCTGGACAGTCTTTCCGTGCAGGGGCGTACGGCGTATATCCTCCTGATGGAATATCGCCTGTACCAAATGCGTCACCCCGATGCAGATGGAATTCCTGGAAATCAGCGCAACCAGCTTGCTGATTTTGTGACCCAGATGCTCGAATCTGCTTTGGATCGCATGGGACGCCGCGCGCTATTGCCAACCAACATCATGGGAGAGATCCTCTCGATCTTCTACCTTGAGGCTCTGGGTAGCGTGAATGACTCTGCCGAAGCCAATCAGATGCCCATTCGTAAGATCATTGACGTGATCATCTTCGGATTCTCACTCCCTAAGGACAGTGCAGAGCCAGTCACTCAGGGACTTGAGGGGGCCGACCGTGAGCAGTTCCTTGCCGAGGCCGTGGATCCTTCGCGTGAGAAGCTGATCCCCTTGGTCCGCCAGGCGCTTGCAAATAGCTGAGGTAATACGTGTTGAGGGGGTACGCCACGGTGCGTACCCCCTCAAGCTATAACTGCCGAAGCATCAAGCGTTCTATTTCAGATCACTTGGCCACCACTGCAGGTTTGAGACTCGACAGGTGAGTGCCCGACCGGGAAGGTCCGCCTCACTGTTCCAGTCTTTCGAACCGCCCGGAGTGACATCGGGAACCTTGACAGTGCTGGTTGCAGTATCGGTTGTGCCCTCAAGGGTGTAGGTAATCGTCAAAGTGAGATCGGCCTTCGTCTTTGTCTTTTGAGCAAATTCAGGGCCCTTGAATTGATCGATCTTACCGCTGACGCGAACGTGGTTGCCGTCCGTTTCGCACTTGATCGTCCCGTTTTCGGTGAGTGCGCTCACTCGAGAGTAGTCCTGAGAGGCGGTCAGCGCCGAGTACTTATCGCCGCAGACGTTACGGACTGCCTTCTCGCCGGGATCGATCATCTTGAGCTGCTTAAGAAGCTGGTCAATCTTCTCTCGAGTGCCTGTTGAGTCAGCGTTCACCGAATCGCACCAAGGCTTGATCTGCTTCTCTGCGAGCTTCGTCTGTGCGTCGTCGACTTGCTTCTGGAGAGTCTGTGACTGCTGTTTTAGCTGATCGGATTCGTTCGCCAACGAGTGGTACCTGTTCAGAGCGACGATATTCTGCGTGAAAGTCACCAGCGCAAAGATCAATGACACAGTACAGATGATCGCGGTAATCAGGAATAGACGCTTCGATGACGCGGTCTTGGGTGCAGCTGCCTTCTGCTGTCCTGCTTCAGCCTGGCTTCCCTCTGTCGCGGCCTGCGCTTGGGCGGTGCTTGCTGCCTGTCCCTGATTCGGAATCTGGGGTCCGTTCGTGCTCACTTGCCTGCCTCCCCGAGCTGCTTATTCAACGTATCGACTTGCTTTTGCAATTCGCTGACGGACTGACGTGCTGGCTCATTTTCCACATTGACCGTGTTGGCTCGCGCATTATTACGTGATGCTGCGCCGAGGAAAAGGAAGCCAAGCACAATGAAAAGAACGCTCAGGACAACGAAGACAATGGCCCAAGTTTTCCGCTTGTCTCGAGGTTTCTTCGGGGCCCGAGGCTTCTTCGGCTTTGCAGGAGCCAGGGGAGAGGTGGGGATGCCTGATCCCGTTGCCGGAATGCCCGTGTAACTTGCGGGACGCGGGGGCAGCCCTCCCGCAGCGAGAGGTGCACCTTGTGCGGGTTGCTGGCTTGGATATGTGCCTGGTGTTCCTCCCTGAGCGGGGGGATAACCACCCTGTTGGGCCTGGTAGTGCGCTTGAGCGGAGCCGCTATTTGCTGCAAGAGGACTTTGGGGAACAGCGCTGTACGAGGACGAAGTTGTCGTTACCGGACGCTGGGGCGCTGATGTTTGTGCGGCGCCCTGAGCTGCCTGAGTGTTATTCGTCCACTGCGTCCCATCCCACCATCGTAATTGTGAGGGATTTGAGGGATCGCTGTACCAACCCGCTTGGGGATTTGTCATGGAGGGATCCTTCCGTACTCGTCCTTTTATTGAACGGTAACATGCTGGACGCTGTCTGTAAGGAATCTGGATGCAGTGTGATTGGATACGTGGGTGTATTCACACTCCACACCCATCTTGCGCCCCTCTTTTTCTCATTTGACTACTACCCTTAGACCTATGGCCCAATTCCTCGCTCAGAACCATCTTTTGACGATTTTCCTGGTTGTCGGACTGGGTGCTTTTCTAGGCGCGATCCGCTTTGGGCCGCTGCGTTTCGGTGCGGCCGGTGCACTGTTCATTGGCCTACTTGTCTCGGCTTATTCGCCGCAAGCCGGTCAGGGAACTGCGATTATCCAACAGATCGGCCTGGCATTCTTCGTCTACACCGTTGGTATTGCCGCTGGTTCCACCTTCTTCTCCGACCTCCGTAAACAGACATCGCTTTTAGGGTCGGCCACGATCATCTGCATCGTGGGCGCGGTCGTCGCCACTATCGGAGGGCATTTCCTGGGACTGGGCAAGGGCCTCGTAACCGGGCTTTACACCGGTGCGCTGACCGCTGCCCCTGCGTTGGATGCAGCGACGCGAGTCAGTGGTGACCCTCAGGCAGCAGTTGGCTATGCCTTTGGTTACCCCATTGGCGTGATAGTCGGAATCATTGTTGTCACCATGACGGTGACGCGAAAGTGGCTCGGGCAGAAGGACACGCCATCGCTCGCGGGTGCTGGCCTCGACGCAGTTACTGTTCGGGTGGACAGCCCGATCTTCACGCGAAAGATCGCGGCCTGGCGCGAGGGGCGCGTACGTATGTCCTACCTCCAACGCGAAGGTCGCACCCGCGTCTTGATCCCCGGTGAAGAACTTCGCGCCGGTGACCTTGTTGTTCTGGTCGGTGGGACCTCCGCGATTGCCGAGGTCGTCGAGCAGTTGGGAACACGGGTTTCCGACCACTTGGCTGACGACCGCTCCGATGTCGCCTTCGAGCGAATTGTTGTGTCCAGCCCCGATGTCGCAGGACGAGCAATCGTTGAACTCAACCTGGCAACTCGTTTCGGTGCGACTATTACCCGAGTGCGCCGAGGGGATCTTGACCTACTGGCACGTGACGATCTCAAGCTCAATCTGGGTGATCATGCGGCAGTCGTCGTGCCGCAGGAGGAACTTGATAACGTTCAGAGCTTCTTGGGTGACTCGGAACGCCGAGTGAGTGAAGTTGATGGAATGGCCTTCGGCATCGGCATGGTTCTGGGCATGGCCTTGGGGGCCATCCCCTTCCCAATGTTTGGCGGGGCGACCTTCCAGCTGGGATCAGCGGCCGGACCGCTGATCGTCGGAATGCTTCTTGGGGCACTTCGTCGAACCGGACCCCTGGTATGGACGCTTCCCGCCTCGGCGAATATCACGATTCGCTCCGTTGGGCTGATGCTCTTCCTTGCTGCTTTGGGCTTAAATGCGGGGCCGGCGCTTGTCGATCTACTGCTGCGTCCGGAGGGCTGGAAGGCTGCGATACTAGCGACGATCATCGTGGTGGTGTGCTGCGGTGCTCAGGCGATCGCCGGGCGATATTTGGGATTGTCTGCGCCGCGAACCGCGGGGGCTGTTGCAGGCTTCTTGGGGCAGCCGGCGGTTTTGCAAGCGGCAGATGCGCGCGTTGCTGATGAGCGTATCGAGGCCGCGTACGCGACATTGTTTGCCTTCGCGATCATCGTTAAAATTTTCTTGGTCCCATTTATCTGGACACTGTGAGCGAAGGAGTAACTCATGGCAACACCGGATTTTGTTCTGGAACTACGTCGGCACGTGGGGCATTCCATGCTTTGGCTTTCGGGCTGCACCGCTGTCGTCTTACGAGGCCGTGGTGGGGCTGCGATTAATTGGCGCTCCCCCATCGACCCGTCCTCCGTTGAAGTGCTTGTTGTTCAGCGCGCCGATAATCATGCGTGGACACCGGTGACGGGAATTATCGATCCGGGTGAAGAGCCGGCTGAGGCCGCCTGTCGAGAGATCCTCGAAGAGACTGCATGTCAGGCGCGAGCTGTGCGCTTGCTCAGTGTTGAAGTTGTTGGTCCGGTTACCTACGAAAATGGCGATCAGACGACTTACTTGGACGTGGCTTTTGCGTGTGAATGGCTCAGCGGAGAACCCTTCCCCGCAGATGGTGAGAACACCCAGGCGATGTTCGTACCGGGTGATCAGATCCCGCAGATGAATGACCGATTCACTCGGACTATTGCGCGTGCATTCAGCGGTGAGCAGGCGGCTGATTTCCGGCGCTAATACTTCGCCATATCTCTTGCGACAGGCTTGAGTCAAAAGTGGGGGGCCGGGGAGTTTGTAAGCTCCCCGGCCCCCCACGGCCGTAAATACGGATGGTCTTTTCTGTCCAGAGCGTATCCGCTCAGGCGCCAAGCCAGTAGGCTGCCAGAACCTTGCGCAGTCCCAGAAGGTCTGTGACATGGCTCATTTCGCGAGCCGAGTGCATAGAGAGCAGCCCAACGCCCACATCCACTGTTTCGATACCGAGTCGGGTTGCGGTGATCGGACCAATTGTTGTTCCGCACGGAGAGGCGTTATTCGACACAAAGTTCTGTGTTGGAACTCCTACCGCCTCGCAAGCACGCTTCCACAGAGCCATTCCGACCCCGTTGGTTGCGTAGCGCTGCTTGGCGTTGATCTTGAGGATTGGGCCTCGGCCCATGACCGGGTGATGTGAAGGGTCGTGAACCTCGGGGTAGTTCGGGTGAATTGAGTGCGCGGCATCGGCGCTCACGCATGTCGACGAAGCGATCATTCGCGCGTAACCATCCTCGTCACGCCCCAAGGCGAAAGCGGTGCGACGCAGAACGTCTTCAAGAATTGGGCCAGCTGCGCCCGTGCGGGACTCGGAACCGACTTCTTCGTGGTCAAAGCACGAGAAAACAAGAATGTCACCGTCTGAGGGGAGCCCCTGGCGAGCGAGGTCTTCAAGTGCACAGAGTCCGGGGTGAACCGATGAGAGATTATCCTGGCGTCCCGAAGCGACGAACTGCGAATCTGCGCCGAAGGTGACAGGTCCCTGCGAGGGGACGCAGATCAGATCGAAAGAGACCACGTCATTCGCGTTATCCAAGCCTGCGGCCTGTGCGATGGTATCCATGAGTGATGCGTCGGGAGTATCGACCGTCCATACCGGATGCAGGTGCTTCTGGGGGTCGAGGTGTAGGGATTCGTTAACCCCGCGGTTGAGGTGGATTGCTAGCTGGGGAATGCGGGCTAGCGGAGCGGTGCGAACCAGGATTTCTTCTCCCGAGGCCAAAATCAGGCGGCCTGCAACGCAGAGCTCGCGGTCCAGCCAGGAATTCATGATCATTCCGCCGTAGACCTCGACCTCGATTTGTCCCCAGCCATCAGCTGTTGTCGTCTGAGGTGAGGGCTTGAGGGTGAAAGCGGGGGAATCTGTGTGTGCTCCAACGATCCTGAAACCGGCGGTCTCGCTGATGTTTTCGGGGACTACCCATGCCATGACAGCGCCTCCGCGAACCATCACGTGTCCGCCGGGAGTTGCATCCCATGCCGCTGTTTCGTCTTGCCGGCTGAAACCGAGGTTTTCCAGGCGCTGGGCAACGAGATGTGCAGCGTGGTAGGGGCTTGGGGAATCTGCAAGGAAATGGACGTAGTCCAAAGTGTTTGCGTCGAGTTCGGGATGATCCGATTCAAGTCGTGGTGTCATGCATCCATCCTACGCTGCACGTTTCGTTCACGAAGGCGTGCTCATTTGTGCACGACGCAAAAAGCAAGCATCTTGATCATTTCGCCCACTAGTTCACGAAATGTGAGCTGACAGTTATTCAACTTTGATCATTATGGTGGGCGATTTTGTTGTCAGATCGTATCACTTCATATTAATTCGGTGAAAATCCGTCCGGTTTATTTGCGCATTTGCGCAGGTCAGAGGCTAGTTTTATTGTTGCAAGACTGATAAATTAAAAGGGTGATTACACAAAGCAATGAGACTCTCCTCGATGAGAGCGAATCTGAGCTTTGGCACGCGTGGAGTTCTGTGACACGTGCTGTTCAAAGCACGTTAGGTTCGGAAATTAGTAAAAGTGCACCTCTTGCCCTGATTGAGTTTGAGATGCTTGACGAGCTTGCTAACGGTGAGCAGCCCATGCGTTCTGGCGAGCTGGGTGCGCTGGTCTCGTTGACACGTTCGGGAACTAGTCGTGCAATCTCTCGCCTTGCGGCAAAGGGATTCATTACCAAAGAAGGATCGTCAACGGATCGACGTTCTGTCCTTGTGTGCATTACACCTGAAGGGCGTCAGGCCTATGAGGCCGCAAATGGCGTCTTCGCAAGCGCAGTGCGCAATGGGCTTCTTGGCGCGGTAGAAGGCGATGATCGCGATACCCTGCTCAGAATCCTTAACGTCATTTCAGATACGCTTCTTTAAACAGAAAAGGTGGGACAGCGATTGCTGTCCCACCTCCCACATACGGGTCTTAGGGGGTCAGAAAGACTTCCGGTAGACGTTGGTTTCGCGCTGAAGGAAACCAACCCGACGGTAGAGGCGGTTCGCCGCCTCTCGCGTCGGCCGAGATGTGAGATCAACTGTCTTAGCTCCCAGCTCCCGAGCGTACTCAACTGCGGCATTAACAAGGCTCTGTCCCACGCCTTGTCCGCGCGCCGCCTGATCGGTAACAACATCTTCGATCCATGCCCGGCGGCCAGTTGGAATATCGAAAACAATCAGCGAGAGCATTCCCGAAATCCGGTCATTCTCATCCAGTGCACACACCAAGTGCAGGCAGTCCTGAGCCAGAAGCTCCTGGATTTCTTCGCGCGACAAAGGCTGTGCGGAAGAGGAAAGCTGCGGAAGTAGGCGGTCAAAGGCCTCGTGAACCTTTTCTGTTGTCGATGAGTCATATTCGCTGAGGATCTCGATACGCATGGGTGCTCCTTGTCGATGCGTTATACAGGCCATAAGTATGCCACTGAGGATAGTTATTATCCGACGCTTACGAGGCCCGACTCAAGGTGACACTTGAGTGCTGAGCAATCAAGCCGCGTGATTCAGTGAACGGATAGCCGATATAGACGGTGCCGCGGGCGTGGGCAACACCGGTTTTACCGGTGTGTTTCCCGCCCGCTTGCTCAGTTGTGCCGAGGCTGCTCCTGCGGCAGTAACCTCGAGCTCCTTCGTCTGGGGCTGAGCTGCAGAGTGTGCTTGAGCCTGGGACTCCTGACCGGCGACCTTGGCGCTCTGGTCCTGCGCGGGTGCGAAGACATAGCGGCTCTGTGCCGAGTAAGAAACCAGATACATGGTGGTGTCAGCGATGATCTTCGCGATCCACAGCGGCATTCCGATTCCAGTCAGTACTGCAAGCATCGTGTACGACCCAGCGACCACTGCGATGGCAAGCGCGGCATAACGGAGGGCGCTGCGACGCAAGGGCACTCCCGTGGCCTCGAAAACGCGACGGTTCATTGCGAAATTCACCGAGGCGCTCACCAGGCGAGCGGCAATAACCGGGAAGAAGAGAGCTCCAGTGAGGGCATTCAAGACAAGGACCAGCACGTAGTCAATGACGGTTGCAACACCGGAAGAAGCAGCGAACTTCAGTAGCGGCGCCCAAATCCGAGCCGAATCTTGCAGGGGGCGGAAGTGGGAGGTCGGATTCCCGGCCTCGTAAATCGTCTCAATCGGGATTTGGCTCACCGGATGACGGAACTTCGCCAAGTGCAAAAGGATGCGGAGCTCGTATTCGTAACGATCCCCCTGGACCTCGAGCAGCGCGGGAAGCAGGGCCACTGGGAATGCGCGCAACCCGGTCTGTGTGTCCTTGAGCTTCCAGCCCGTTGCAAGCCAGAACAAAGCTGAAGTTGCCGTGTTACCGATTCGGGAACGAGCGGGGACATGCCCAACGAATTCGCGAACGCCCAGAACGCTTTTACCGGTATCTGTGCACGTTCGACCAACGCGGAAAATGTCGTTGAGCGTGTGCTGTCCATCCGCATCCGCAGTCACCACGCACCCCTGTGAGTCACCTGCAACATCACGGATCCAGGTGAAACCTTCCCGAAGCGCATAGCCCTTACCGCGGTTGTGCTCATAAGAGATCACGTGCGCACCTGCGGTGGCTGAGGCCTCGAAAAAATCACTGAACTTCTGGCCTGAACCGTCGTCAACAACGACGATCTTCGTCGAAGGATCTGCGCGATGCAGTTCAAGGATGAGACGCGGCAATCGTGCGTCCGGTTGGTAAGCGGGGATTAACACGTACATCGCTCATGCTCCCTTCGTGATGTAGATGATGTCGGAGGTAGCGCGTTCGCCACCGTTAGAAGGGTTATTGACGACCTGGCCGTTGAACCACATTTCAGAGGAACCGCCGCCGTCGAGGTTGTAGGCGGTCTTTGCTCCCAGGCTCTGCATGATTTCGGCCAGGCCGCTCATCGTTACGCCGCTAGATGTGCGAGAGCGTCCATCCACAACCACGAAGACAAAGTGGTTGTCGTCGATGATGCCGATCGCGGTTCGCGGCTGCTTGCCCTGGATGGAGTGGTTACCGAAGTTGGTATCGATCTCCAGGTTGTCGATTCCGCTGATCACCTGGCCATCCTGCAAAAGAGCCGGGCCGAAGGAGAGTGTTTGCCACACGCCCTCGTTGACCAAAGTCTGGGCATTGGTCTGAGTTTCGTCGTAGACCTTCATCGTGCCGTCCTTGTAGATGGCTAGGCCCTGACGCGCACCGCTATCGCGGTAGATTGTGCCGTTTCGGATCACAATGCCAGTCGAGCGGAAACCGTAGTAATCGCCGTTGATGGCGAATACCGCGTTATTGTCGGTTGCAATCGAGGAGACAAGGTCCGTGATGTTCGCACCGAACTGATCGTTTGCGAATGCGGAACGAAGCGCAGTCGCATCAGAGAGCTGAACATCCGCGACATAGTAGGTGACACCGTTGTTTTGAACCTGCTTGACGGAAATCTTGGTGTTTCCGTTCGTGTAGGTGTCCGAGGTTGTGGTTGCGGTATCTGTATTCAAGGAAGTGGTCTGCGCGTTGCCCTGTGAGGCCTCGTAAGAAGAGGCGCTGGTAACTTCAACGTGATCGATCACGTAGCGGTTGAGGGCCCATGCGGTCGTGCCACCCAACACCAGCGTGATTGCGGTTGCGCCCGCGATGATTCCGTTGCGCAGTCCCTTGCGGCGGCGCTTCGCGGGGCGGGTACGTGCAAGTTCATCGGCCGAAGGGGTGGCCGGCTGGGGAAGGTTGTTCGTGTTCATGGCTACAGAATCCACTGGCGGATTCTGTAGGGATTAAGGACAAGCTGTGTGTGACCTGTGGAGCGTGAGCGTAAAAACAGTGATCCCGCGGAAGTTCATTCCGCGGGATCACAGTGGTTAATGAGCAATGCTATGCGCGCGAACGGCGACGGAGCATCATGCCGGTCGCCCCTACTGCTGCAGCGCCCATAAGGAATAGCATGCCTGCTGCACCGGTCTTCGCCAATTGAGGCCCAAAAGTCGGGGTTGAAGGAGTTGGCGTGGGTGCCGGCGGGGTGGGTTGTGGATCGGCCTTAAAGGTCAAGCGCGTGACGTAAGGGTGTGACTCGCTGCTTGTGTATTTCAAAGAATGTTCCATGAGCGGCGCCTCGGCCCAACCAGCCGAGGGGCCGGTCATGGGGAAAGTCCATGCGGCGCTATATGCAGTCGTTGGAGGGCATGCCGGTGCGGGCGGGTCAAACACTGTTCCTTGGACGTGAAGCGGCTCTGCAGGCTTGAGCTGGTCGTAGCCACCCATCGTTGGCGGGCAAGCAGGGGAGGGAGTGCCTGGGCGGACAATGACCCCAAGCTGCTTTGCGATATCGACTGAGACCAACCCTTGAGTCTGATGCTCAATTGTGTAGTCGGTATCAGGGCGCGCCGAATCGGTAAATGCGATCTTTTTGATCGTGATGACAGCCTCACCCTGAAGCTTTGACATCGCGTCCTTCAGAGCCTCGATGGTCGTGATTGACTCCGGATCATTAACATCGACTGTCACACGTGCTGTCTGGCCGTCGATGGTCACAGTCTTTACCGTGAAGCCTTCGGGAATTCCGGTGATGGAGATGGCAGAAGGATCAGCAAATTTCAGCTGCTCAGGAAGAGTAATTTGCGTGGTGAAGCCCAGATGCGCGTTCTTCAGTACCATCTCATCGAAAGTTGCGGGAGATTCCTTGTACTTTTGCAGGAGGGTTGCAATGCGCCCACCCTGAAGATTGTTCAGGTGGATGACATTTTCGATGGTCAGAAGAGACTGCTTATTCTCAGCCTGGATCGTTTCCTTCTGTGCTGGCGCAGCATCATCAGCGCTGATCTTAAAGTCGGTGTCGACCGTTGGATCATCGCCGTTGACCGGAAGGTCACCGAAAACCTTCTTGTACTTGTAGTAACCAGTCATATGGTCTGTCGACAGCTCTGAGGTAACAAACTCGTAGTCGGGGATCCCGGCAGCCTGGAAGAAATTCGGACCAGTCTGAGGGGCCTTGAGGTCAGCTCCGGTCTCTGCATCCACCCAACGTGTCGTCCGCTGTGGCGCGTTCGAGAAGCAGTCCGTGGGTGTGGACGCAATTGGATTTGATGCGACTGCAGAGGTGAAGACTTTGTTGGGGGTATCGCTGCCCGTATAGAACTTCACAGTTGCGGTGCTGGTGACTTGCTCTTGAGCGATCCGTGCCGCATCTGCTGCATTATTTGCGCCGACTGCATAGGGGATCTTGATCGTGATGGTATGTCCAAGAGGATTGCTCTTCTCGGATGTATAGGTGGTGTATAGCCCCTGCCAATCAGTCTCCGTCAAATGAAGATTGACCTTCATTTCGGTTTTTTCTGAATTGGGGGACAGCCACCAGTTCGAAATAAGAGAAGAAGAATTCGTGACGGTTCCAGGACCAACCTGCGTCCCCTGAGGGACAGAAACCGTGAAGGTGATGTCGGGGTTCTGAGCCCCCGCTGCGTGCGGACTCTGTCCTGCTGCGGCAGCAGCCTGCATCTCGTCCTGGAAATTGGCAAGGAGAGTGGCAACAGGAATCGTCAGGTTTACGGTTCCGTGGTAGGTCGCAATGACAGGATTGGTGTTGCAGACAGTGACTGCGTCAGCCGTGACGTTTTGAGAGATCGAGAATGCTTGATCCTGAGCTTGCGCGTCGCGTGGACCCACGAGCGCCGTGCCACCGGTTATTAAAGCCGCAATAGCTGCCGTGGCTAACACAGCATTTCGAGTTCGTATCATCCTTCTACCTGTCGTTATCTCGAGGAAGTCTGCTCTTGTGTGAGATGGGGTCTCAATAGATTCAAAAACGCATCTGTTTTGAGTCTAGTTACGCAGTGAACTTTGAACAAGAGTCCAGCGTATGTGAAGGTGTTGAAGAAGAGAAGAACTATACGACTTTCGTGAGCAAAACCGCGCATTCCATATGATTCGTATGGGGGAACATATCGAAGAGACGTGCTTCTTGGAGCCTGTAGGAATCCATGAGTCGAAGGTCGCTGACCAGCGATTTTGGATAGCACGACGAATAAATCACCGTGGGAATGTTGCTCTGATTAATCCACTGAGCAAGCTCTGTTCCAATTCCGCGCCGCGGTGGGTTGACGACGATAGCCTCGGGGTAATGAACCCGATCCTGTGCAAAAGCCCACTCTTTCGCATCGCTGGCCACCAGGCTCACGCGCTCACTCACCCCGAGCTCTTCAGAGGTTTCCCGGGCGGAAGCAATGGCCTCGGGCGAAATCTCAACACCGCTGACGCGCTCAACCCCGCCAAGCGCAGCGTGCAGTGCAAAACCACCCACTCCGCAGTAGAGATCCCAGAGGGAAGAGGCCCCACTCTGTTGTGCCCAGCGCGCGACCTGTTGATACAGCTGTGAGGCTACTCCCGTATTGGTTTGGGAAAACGATCGCGGTCCCAGGTGAAGTTCAACATCGCCAACAAGCATGGGTAGTGTTTGCTGCTCAGAAATGACGATCTCTTCATCGCCTTCAACCAGTGCGGCGTGTGCGGGCAGGATATTAACGGTGACGACTTGGGCCGCGGGAATGAGCGAGTACAGCAGTGAAAGTTTTGAACGCAGTAGGGCTAGGTCGCGTTTTGAGCGCATGACGAAGCGGATCATCAGTGCGTCATCAGTTCCCTGCGTGACCAGGATGTGCTTGAGTTCGCCGCGCCTGCGCGCAATATCGTAGGGCTCCAAGTGAAGCTCGCGAATGAATGCTTTCAGTGGCTCGATCGTCGAGGCGATGACCTCGGTGTGTGCAATGCAGTGGGGGAGATCTACCCCTGCGTAGTTGGGTGCGTTTCCAGTGATCCCCAAAGTTGGGTGCTCGGCGCTTCCGCCGACTGCAAATTTTGCTTTGCTTCGGTAGTGCTCAGGCGTTGATGCGGCGGCGGGTAGCCATTTCATTTCCGAGGCCTGGGGCAGAGTTGCCAGCAGCTCGCCGGCTTCTTTTTGGCGCTGTGCAAGTTGGATGTCATAGGGAGTGGGCATGAGGGGGCATGAATGGCATTCCCCGCTTGTTAAATGTATGCACTCCATCGCTTCATCTTGGCATCTTGGAAGTGTCTTCGCCACAACGAGTAGGTCTGTTGAGCGTAAGTGGGGGCATGTGTTCGGCCCTGGTGGCGTTAAGATTTCGCCATGGTTGAGAACCCGACTGATCGCGTGCCCCAAGAACCGACCGAGGTTCCAGCGGGAGCGCTCGCGGCGGGTGAAAGCATGCGTATCGATACGTGGCTGTGGGCAACCCGCCACGTGAAGTCACGTTCGCAGGCAACTGCAGCTGCTCGTGCCGGTCACGTCAAAATTAATGGTGAATCGGTGAAGGCTGCGCAGAAAGTGCGCGTGGGCGATGAAGTTCGTCTGCGAGTGGAGGGCTTTGACCGTGTTCTGATTGTCCGCAAGCTCCTTGCGAAACGACTGGGTTATCCCTTCGCGAAATTGTGCTACGAGGATCTCAGTGAGCCGAGGCCTCGGCTGGGCGTTGCGTTTGCCCAGCGAGAACGCGGTAGTGGGCGTCCGACGAAGAAAGAGCGTCGGGATATGGAGAAATTCCGTGGAATGAATTCCGATTTTTCCGCGGATTTTCAATGGTAATTGGCAGAGTTGTCGATTCTTAGAAAATAATTTTGGAAACTGTGGAATAAAACCCCTTGAAATAAGTTGAGTATGTCAGACTCAAGTTTTGATATAGGGCTTGCGGGCCCGGTAGTCGATCCGTAAACTTGAGTGCAACAGACTCAAGGTGGTCTGAAGGTCGAAACCTCGGCCACCACAACAGAAGACTTACAAAGCGCGGCATCGCCTCGGCGACAATTTCCACCACGCTTTGATGAAAGGAAAAACTTATGGGACGCGCAGTAGGTATTGACCTCGGCACCACGAACTCCGCAATCGCAGTACTTGAAGGCGGAGAACCCACAATCATTGCAAACGCAGAAGGCACACGTACGACCCCCTCGGTCGTTGCTTTCTCCAAGACCGGCGAGGTCCTGGTTGGTGAGATCGCCAAGCGTCAGGCGGTCACGAATGTTGATCGCACCATCTCTTCGGTCAAGCGCCACATGGGCACTGACTGGACCGTCAACATTGACGACAAGAAGTACACCGCACAGGAGATCTCCGCACGCATCCTCTCCAAGCTCAAGAGGGACGCGGAAGAGTACCTCGGTGAGCCCGTTACCGACGCGGTCATCACCGTTCCTGCGTACTTCAACGACGCAGAGCGCCAGGCAACTAAGGATGCCGGCCAGATCGCAGGCCTGAACGTCCTGCGTATTATCAACGAGCCGACCGCTGCGGCACTGGCCTACGGCCTCGAAAAGGGCAAGGAAGACGAGCTCATTCTGGTCTTCGACCTCGGTGGCGGTACCTTCGACGTCTCCCTGCTGGAAATCGGCAAGGATGACGACGGCTTCTCCACCATTCAGGTCCGCGCAACCGCAGGTGACAACCGTCTGGGTGGCGATGACTGGGATCAGCGCATCGTTGACTGGCTGATCGAGCAGGTGAAGGCCAAGAGCGGTGCTGACCTCTCTAAGGATCCGGTTGCACTTCAGCGTCTGCGCGCAGCAGCCGAGCAGGCAAAGAAGGAACTGTCCAGCGCGATGAGCACAAACATTTCGCTGCAGTACCTCTCGGTCACTGCTGATGGCCCCGTCCACTTGGACGAGACCCTGACCCGCGCAAAGTTCGAGGAAATGACCTCGGATCTGCTCGAGCGCACCAAGGCTCCCTTCGAGAAGGTCATCAAGGATGCCGGCATCTCCGTCAGCGAGATCGACCACGTCGTCCTGGTCGGTGGCTCCACTCGTATGCCCGCCGTTGCCGAGCTCGTGAAGAAGCTCACCGGTGGCCGCGAGCCCAACAAGGGCGTGAACCCCGATGAGGTCGTCGCAGTTGGCGCAGCCCTGCAGGCCGGCGTCATCCAGGGTGACCGTAAGGACGTTCTGCTGATCGACGTGACTCCTCTGTCCCTGGGCATTGAGACCATGGGCGGCGTCATGGATAAGGTCATCGAGCGCAACACCGCAATCCCGACCAAGGCATCGCGCGTTTACTCGACCGCTGCCGACGGCCAGACCTCGGTTCTGGTCCAGGTCTTCCAGGGAGAGCGTCAGTTCACCGCTGACAACAAGCTGCTCGGTAACTTCGAGCTCTCCGGAATCGCTCCCGCACCGCGTGGCGTTCCCCAGATCGAAGTGACCTTCGATATCGACGCGAACGGTATTGTTCACGTCTCCGCGAAGGATCTTGGAACTGGCAAGGAAACCTCGGTGACCATCACCGGTGGCAGCGCCTTGAGCAAGGAAGAGATCGATCGCATGGTCAACGAGGCCGCTCAGCACGAAGAGGACGATAAGAAGCGCCGCGAGGAGCTTGAGATTCGTAACTCCGCAGAGCAGCTGGTCTACACCATCGAGAAGACCCTGAAGGAAGACGCCGACAAGGTCTCTGAAGCGACCCGCCAGGAAGTCCAGGGTGACCTTGACGCCGTGAAGGAAGCCCTCAAGGGCAGCGACATCGAGGCTGTGAAGAGCTCCGTTGAGAAGCTCAACCAGTCCGCGATGAAGATCGGCCAGGAGGTCTACCAAAACGCTCAGGCTGCTCAGGCCGCCGCTGAGGCAGGCGCTTCGCAGTCTTCCTCCTCTTCCTCCGATGACGACGTCATCGACGCCGAAGTTGTGGATGAGGACGACAAGTGAGCATCGAGCCCACGAATACTTCCGACGACGCCCAGGATCCGGTGGTCGGCTCTCAGCCGGCCACCCCGGGCGACGCCCAGCCCCACGCTCAAGAGGGTGCAGCTGCAGGTGCAGCAGCGGCCTCGGCAAGCGCTCAGGGCGAGGAAATGGGTGAGGTCGATATGTCGGACTTCGAAGAGCAGCTGGAAGATAGTGAGCTGTCCAAGGCTCTCGAACAAGTGGCGCAGGCAGAAGAAAAGCTCGCCCGCGCCCACGCAGACCTGTACAACCTGAACCAGGAATATTCGAACTTCGTTCGCCGTTCCAAGGAATCTGTCGCCGGCCACGTCCAGTCCGGACGCGACCAGGTGTTGGAAGCCATGATCGGTGTTTTGGATGATATCGAGGCCGCGCGCAAGCACGGGGATCTGAGTGACGGTCCCTTTGCCTCGATCGCGAACAAGTTGGAAGACACGCTTCGCACCCGCTTCGAGCTGGAACGTTTCGGAGATGAAGGGGACGATTTCGACCCCGTACTCCACGAGGCGCTCATGGCTCAGCCCAACGCTGAGGTGGATCACCCGGTCTTGGGACAGGTCTTGCAATCTGGATATCGTCGCGGAGACACCATTATCCGCGCGGCGAAAGTCCTGGTGTACAACCCTGAATAAGGAACATTCAACGAACTGCAGAGTCAAAAAAGGAGGTGACGCGCAGTGAGTGGAGAAGATTGGCTCCAAAAGGATTTCTACAAGGTCCTTGGCGTAAGCAAGGATGCTGATGAGGCCACAATCAAGAAGGCCTACCGCAAACTTGCGCGCACCTGGCACCCCGACCAGAACAAGGGGAACCCCGAAGCTGAAGAGCGCTTCAAGGAAATTGGCGAGGCCTACACGGTCCTGTCCAATCCTGAGCAGCGTCAGCAATACGATGCGATTCGCGCGATGGGCGCTGGCGGTTTCCGCGGAGGTGCCGGTGGCGGCGGAACTGCCGGCGTGAACTTCGAAGATATCTTCGGTGCTTTCGGTGGGGGAAACGGTGGAAATGTTCGTTTCTCCACCAGCGGTGGCGGCGCAGGTATCAACCTCGACGACATCCTCGGTGCATTCGGCGGTTTTGGTGGCGGCTCTTCGCGTGGCTCCTCGCCCTTCGCTGGTTCCTCTCAATTCGGCGGCTTTGGTGGAGCACACGGTTCGCCCTACCAGCAAGCGCCCCAAAAGGGTGAAGACTTGCACGCCTCGACGCGCATCACTCTCAAGCAAAGCCTGAGTGGGGTCAACATCAAGTTGGCAGTCTCCGGTAAGCCTATGACCGTCAAGGTTCCCAAGGGAATTAAGGACGGACAGAGTGTGCGTTTGCGTGGCAAGGGGAAGGCCTCGATCAATGGTGGGAGCGCTGGCGATCTGATCGTTACGATCCACGTCGAGGAGGACCCGGTCTACAGCCGCGAGGGAAATGACCTTCGTATCACCCTTCCCGTGACCTTTGCCGAGGCCGCGCTGGGCGCCAAGGTTGAGCTCCCCTTGATCGATGGTTCGACCGTTACCGTCAAGGTTCCTGCCGGCTCCGATTCTGGTCGTACCCTGCGCTTGAAGGGGCGCGGTGTCGCTACGAAGAAGGGAGCGGGCGATCTCTTGGCAACCATCAGTGTGGTCGTCCCCAAGGATCTCACCCCTGAGCAGCTTGATTCGATCAAGTCGCTAGCGGATTCGCTTGATCAGAGCGATCCGCGCGCAGAACTCATGAAGAAGGTGAGTGCGTGATGGGACATCAAGATGAAGTAACCTTCGTGATTTCCGTTGCCGCACAGCTCGCGGGAATGCACCCGCAAACCTTGCGTCAATACGATCGGATCGGCTTGGTGACGCCCCTTCGTGCGAAGGGACGCGGGCGGCGTTACACCCGACGCGATGTCGAGCGTTTGAAGGAGATTCAGCGCCTTAGCCAAGATGAGGGAATCAACTTGGCCGGTATCCAGCGGATCATGGAGCTGGAGGACGAAGTTGATCGCCTGAGAGAGCAGCGCGATGCCTTGGCTGAGCGGGTCGAAGAATTTGAACCCGTCTTTGACCGAGTGTTCGTGGCGAGCCCAGATGGTCAGATTCGCCCCATGCGTCGTGCGCATGCACGTAGTACTGAAGAATCTCGACGCGGCGGCATGGTACCCGTTAGGAACCGAGGCCTTGTAGCATGGCGACCTGCTGGTAACCAGCGCGTTCGCGCGCTTATTGAAGCATCGCCCGAAGGAGTTCGGGTCATCGAAGGAACCGTTGTGGTTTCGCGATAACATACCCCCTCGGGCGATGTCCTCGAGGTGGAGTGAGTGAGGGGAGGCATGAAAATGCCTCCCCTTTTTGCTCCCAATTTTCAGGCAGCTAAGACCCAGTCCCGTCCGGTGATCCGCGCAAGCATCGACGAAAGGATACCGGTCGCCCGCGTTGCTGCCTGCTGCAGCCCGTCCATGGCCTCGGAAATTGAGGCGCGAAGGTCGGCCAAGGTACCGAAGACGAAGCAGTTCTGGCCCAGGTAGTTGACGATGAAGAGCGAAGTGTTCGCGGTTAAAGAGGCCAGCCACAGAGCCATTCCAGCTGACACCAGAGCCTGGATCATCAGGTAGGACATGGTCATTACGCTTGCAGCCATGATTGCGTAGCGGATTGCCGTCGCAACAATTCCACCGCGAGCGTTGAAAACCTTGCGGTTCAGAGCGAAGTTCAAGGAACACGAGGAGACCCTGGCCAGTGCGACCGGCAGGAAGACTCCGCCGATGGTCGTATTCAGGATGAGCAGCATCGTGTAGTCCAGCGCGGTTGAGGACAGCGACGAGGCCAGATAGCGCAGGACGCGCGCGTTGGTGCGGATCGCGTCGATAAGCTTCGCGCTGAGGGCGGAAGCGAATGTCGTGGCGGTCTGACCCCGCGTCTGGAGTGCTGCGTTCGTGTTCATGACACTAACTTTGCCCAGAGCTGATCTGTAGGAATTATGTCCAAGCTGTGGAGAAGCTATGAAGCAATCAATGTAGTGTAGGTTCCATGACTTCATTGACTTTACGTTCGCGCGTAGCAGTAGCAGCGGGGAAGGGGGCCAGCTGGGCCTCTCGTCGCCTCGGACGCGGTTCGGGTGGAATGATCGGTGGCAAAGTAGCACTGAAGCTTGACCCGAATTTGCTCGCAGAATTGGCAAAGAATCGCCGAAGTGTTGTCGTTTCTGGCACCAACGGAAAGTCAACAACAACCCGCCTGCTTCGCGCAGCGCTCTTTTCGATTGGCCACGTTGCCTCCAATACGAATGGAGACAATATGACCCCGGGAATCACCACCGCACTCATGCGTTCGGATGCCCCGCTTGCCGCGCTCGAAGTTGACGAGATGCACATGCCTACGGTCTCGCGTTTTGTGGATCCACAGGCCATGGTTTTACTGAACCTTTCACGAGATCAGCTGGACCGAGTGGGTGAGATTGGGGCCGTTGAACGTCGCCTGCGTAAGGCGGTCAATGAACACCCCAATGCCGTTGTGATTGCAAACTGTGATGATCCGCTGGTTGCCTCGGCCGCTTGGGATAGCCCCAATGTTCACTGGGTTGCTGCCGGACACGCATGGATGGGGGATTCGACTGCCTTCCCACGCGGCGGGCGCGTCATCCACTCCGATGATTCTTGGCGAGTCGTTCCTTTGACGGCCTCTTCTTCGGATGAAGGATTGGACCAGTATCGTCGCCCTGATCCTCTGTGGTGGCTGGAAGACGAGGACCTTTCCGATCCTTCCCACCCCAGTGCCACTGCCTGTCGCAAGGATGGTTTGCGAATTCCTTTGCGGCTCTCACTGCCGGGGCGCGCCAATTTGTCCAATGCGCTCGAGGCGTTGGCTGCGGCCGTCGCGATGGGCGTGGATCCGCAGGCCGCGTGCCGCGCGATGTCCGAGGTCGTTGAGGTTGCAGGCCGCTATTCGACCTACGAAATCCACGGCCGACTGGCGCGACTCATGTTGGCTAAGAACCCCGCGGGCTGGCAGGAAGCCATGTACATGATTGACCCCAGTGTTGATCAGGTGATCGTTGCGATCAATGGTCAGGTTGCTGACGGGCAAGACCTCTCCTGGCTGTGGGATGTAGACTTTTCGGTTCTTGGCGCTCCGCATCGCAAGGTTTATGCCTGTGGTGAGCGCGGTGCAGACCTCGCAGTTCGATTGGAATATGCGGGTGTCCACTGTGAACTTTTCCCGCTGCCAATGGATGCGCTGCAATCGTGCATTCCGGGCAGGGTTGAAATTCTTCTCAACTACACGGCTTTGCGTGATTTTAAGCGGGTATTGGATTCTCATCGTCAAGCGGAGGAAGCAGAATGAGTGCACTGCGAATTGGTGTTCTTCTCCCCGAAGTCTTGGGAACCTACGCGGACGGTGGCAACGCTCTGGTGCTCGCGGAGCGCGCGCGTCGGCGTGGCTTTGATGCCCAGATTCAGTATGTCGGTGTTGGGGATGCGATTCCCGATGATCTCGACATCTACACCCTTGGTGGTGGTGAAGACGCAGCCCAGGAACTGGCGGTCGAGACTTTCACTGCCGATCCCGGTTTGAAGAATGCTGTAGCAGCGGGTAGACCTCTTCTGGCCATCTGCGCTTCACTTCAAATCTTGGGCCACTGGTACACGGATGCGCGCAATCGCAAGGTTGAGGGCCTGGGCCTCTTGGATCTGACGACTCGCCCCCAGGGAAAGCGTTCGATTGGTGAACTTGTTGTTCAGCCCGAGATTGATGGACTTTCTGAGCCGCTGACAGGGTTTGAAAACCACGGTGGTGGAAGCCAGCTGGGTCCCGATGCGTGTCCTTTGGGGAAGGTGCTTTTCGGAAAGGGGAACTCGATTCTTCCTCCCGAAGGCGTTGATGAGCCCAGTGCTTCTGCGGATGACTCTGCCCTTAAAGCGCCGCGTATCGACGGTGCTGTTCAGGGGTCAATCATTGCGACCTACCTGCACGGACCGGTTCTTGCGCGCAACCCTCAGCTTGCGGACCTTTTGCTTGAACGCGCTTTGGGACACAAGCTTGAACCTCTCGAGGTTCCGGGGGTTGCGGAACTTCGTCGCGAACGTCTAGCTGCAACGATTTCGCGCCCAGAACTTCGCGAGCGTTTGGAACGACATGAGCGCTGAGGAATCTCGGTCAGGGCGGGGTGTGCCTTGGGATCAGTATGGTGAGCTGATCCTGCCCCCACGTAGCCCGCGTTTTGAACGTTATTCCGAGGCCGAACCCCAGGTCACCTCCGCGCGGGCACCCGAGGCTCCGCAGGCCTCGTCGATCGAGGCTGTCTCTGATAGGGAAGGGGAGCCGGCGCCGTCGGGCAGGAGACTGCCTCGCGAAGGGGAACAACAACGTATAAAACTGCGCACTTCCGGCGGAAAACTCGGCTATGCGCCACCAGCCCAACCGATGCGCGGTGAGGAGATCGGTGTTCCCGCGCAGGCTCGCCAGTCGGCAAAGAAACGCCGGCGTGGAATTGGTGTGATTGTGCTGGGCATTGTGATGTCTGTGCTCATTGCGCCCGCAACTTTCTTTGGAATTGCAATGTCTGGTGCGGATTTTTCTGCGATGCAGGCCAGCGCTCGTGAGGTTTCCAGCGGCCAGAGCGTGAGTGTGGATTCCAGCGGCGGCTATGTCGTTCAGGTGACGTCTGGGCAGGCAACTTCGTGCCTCCTTCGCGGAAGTGATGGGGGAGAGCATCCTATGCAGTCCACCTTGAACCAGTGGACCGTTTCGGGACTGCAGGCCGGTGACTACACGCTTGCGTGCTCTCCTGATGGTCTGAAAATGGTTGGAATGACTGGCTTCAGTGAGTCTGTTGCCCTGTCTAAGGCTCCCGATGCGATGACATGGTCGAGTGTCGTGGGAATGCTGGGCTTGAGTGTGATTGGTCTGGGGATTTACCTTCGTCGTTCGCGCTAAAACTGCTCTTATGTGGGGGAGCGCTGAGCTGGCGTGTCATGCATTCAGCTTGGCGTTCTTTTCTTTTCTGTGAAATGTGTTTTCGGATGCCGATTTGTACAGAAAAATAAAGTTGAGTGGAATAGACTCAAGTTTGTTGACGTTGTGTAAGTCAGAACGAAAAAAGCCGCCCGTAATGAGCGGCAGGAGGAATGATGACTGAACAATTTACAAGCAAAGCCCAAGAGGCGGTGAGCAGTGCGGTCCAGTCGGCACAGGCCGCTGGGAACCCGCAGGTGGATTCCCTGCATCTCTTGGAAGCACTTCTTGAACAGGGTGAGGGCATTGCCTACTCTCTGCTTCAAGCAATTGGGGCAAACCCGCAGCAGATCGGCGCTCGTACGCGCAATGCACTGGTGGCTCTGCCCTCAACTAGCGGTTCGAGTGTTGCCCAGCCGCAGACTTCACGTGGTCTGATCCAGGTGATTAATGACGCCCGCAAGCGTGCAGAAGCAAAGGGAGATGCCTACGTTTCTACTGAGCATCTGCTCATTGCGTTGGCCGCAAATGACGATAGCGCAGGTGAAATCCTGCGTGAAAACGGTGCAACCGAAGAACGCTTGCAGAAAGCTCTGGATGAGCTTCGCCCCGATCCCATTACCAGCGCTGATCCCGAAGGTTCTTTCGAGGCCCTCAAGAAGTACGGACGCGACCTGACTGAGGTTGCGCGCCAAGGCAAACTGGATCCCGTGATTGGTCGCGATAGCGAAATTCGCCGCGTGATCCAGGTGCTGTCTCGTCGAACCAAGAACAACCCTGTCTTGATCGGTGAGCCCGGTGTCGGTAAGACCGCCGTCGTCGAAGGCCTCGCTCAGCGAATCGTCGCAGGCGACGTCCCCGAATCTTTGAAGAACAAGAAGCTGATTGCTCTTGATCTGACCGGGATGGTTGCGGGCGCGAAGTATCGTGGCGAATTCGAGGAACGTCTCAAGGCTGTTCTGGGCGAGATCGAACGATCTGACGGCGAGATCATCACCTTCATCGACGAACTTCACACGGTCGTCGGTGCCGGTGGCGGCTCTGAAGGCGCAATGGACGCGGGCAATATGCTCAAGCCCATGCTAGCTCGTGGCGAGCTCCGTATGGTCGGCGCAACGACGCTGGATGAGTACCGCGAGAACATCGAAAAGGACCCCGCTCTGGAGCGTCGTTTCCAGCAGGTGTTCGTCGGTGAGCCTTCGGTTGAGGACACCGTCGCAATCTTGCGCGGTATTGCGCCGAAGTACGAAGCGCACCACAAGATCACCATTTCTGACGGTGCTTTGGTTGCAGCGGCCCAACTGTCCGATCGCTACATCACTGGGCGTCAGCTTCCCGATAAGGCCATTGACCTGATCGACGAGGCCGCCTCCCGCCTGCGCATGGAGCTTGATTCCTCGCCCGAGGAGATCGACGTTCTGCGCCGCCAGGTGGATCGTCTCCGTATGGAAGAGTCCTACCTGACCGAGTCCGACCCCGATGGCCTGGACGAGGCCACGGCGGAGCGCCTCGAGAAGCTTCGCGAGGACCTCGCGAACAAGAACGAAGAGCTTGCTGCTCTCACCAGCCGTTGGGAAGCCGAAAAGGCTGGCCACAACCGCGTGGGTGAGCTTCGTGTCCAGTTGGATGAGTTGCGTACCCAGTTGGAGCTGGCGATTCGTGCCGGTCGCTTCGAAGAAGCGGGACGTCTGCAAAACGGCGATATTCCTCAGATTGAGCGCCAGATTCGCGAAGAGGAAGAAAAGGTTGAGGCCGAAGAAAAGGCGAACGAGGCTAATGAGCCGATGATCGCTGAGAAGGTCGGTCCGACTGAGATCGCTGAGGTTGTCGAATCCTGGACTGGAATCCCCGTGGGTAAGCTGCTCCAGACCGAGAGCGAGAAGCTCGTCCATATGGAGGACTTCATTGCCCATCGACTGATCGGTCAAAAGGATGCTGTCCGCGCGGTTTCTGATGCGGTTCGCCGCTCGCGTGCAGGCCTGTCCGATCCGAACCGACCCACAGGCTCCTTCCTCTTCCTTGGCCCCACGGGCGTTGGTAAGACCGAACTTGCGAAGTCCTTGGCGGAGTTCCTCTTCGATGATGAACGCGCCATGGTTCGAATCGACATGTCGGAGTACTCGGAGAAGCACTCCGTGGCCCGTTTGGTCGGTGCCCCTCCGGGATACGTCGGTTATGAACAGGGCGGTCAGCTGACCGAGGCCGTGCGTCGTCGCCCCTACAGCGTTGTCCTCTTGGACGAGGTTGAAAAGGCAGACCCCGAGATCTTCAACATCCTCTTGCAGGTCTTGGATGACGGACGTTTGACCGACGGTCAGGGACGTACCGTGGACTTCAGGAACACAATCCTGATCCTAACCTCGAACTTGGGATCGATGTTCCTGACCGATCCTGAGCTCAGTGAAGAAGAAAAGCGTGAAGGTGTGATGAACGCCGTGCGCGCGTCCTTCAAGCCTGAGTTCATCAACCGTCTGGATGAGACGGTGATCTTTGATCCGCTCAGCCCCGAGGACCTGTCTGGAATCGTTGATCTCTTGGTCGAATCTATGGCGGATCGCCTGAAGGATCGGCGTATCAGCCTGAATGTCACCGAAGGTGCACGAGGCTGGCTGACCAGGCGAGGATACGACCCGGCCTACGGCGCTCGTCCTCTGCGCAGACTGATTCAGCGCGAGATCGGCGATCGACTGGCCAAACTGCTTCTGAGCGGAGAGGTTGAAGACGGTGACACCGTCACCGTCGATGTCACCGACGATCTTGAAGGACTCCGTGTTGAGGTATCCAATCGCTGATCGGTAGCGACTTGCGGGTGGTGCGAATAATTTCGCACCACCCGCATTTTCGCTTAGACTTTAAGAGTTATCCCCACCCAACAGAGCAGAACTGAAGAATGAAGGAGGTAGCCGTGAGCGAAGACGAAAATTCGCAGACGGGTCCCGCCCGTAAGAAGCGAGGTAGCTACTCCGTTGGACGTTCCACCCGGACAACGATTATTCGCGGGGCAACGCAGTTGTTGTCAATGCGCGGCTACTACGGTTTTTCTTTGCGAGATCTTGCCGAAGAAATCGGTGTTTCCCATCCGACCGTCATGTATCACTTTCCGACGAAGGATGCCCTGGTCCTGAACGTTATCGAAGCCTTCGAAGAGGCTTTCGGTATTTTCGATGTTGAGGTTGTGACCGCAGAAACGGCAGATGGTACTCCCGGTGATCCGGTCCTTGAAGAACGCGGTGCAAAAGTTACGACGATGAACGAGTGGATCGCTGCGCACCTGCGTCTTGCTGCAGCCTCCGATAACCAGGTGATGACTGATCTGGACCGCGTTTTTACCGTTGAGTCTGTGAATGACAGCCATCCCGCCCATGACCATTTCTCCTATCGAGTTGATGCGATGCTCCAGCTCCTTGAGAAGCTGGCCAAAGAGATGCCCGACTATGATCCCGAGAATCCGGTGGATACTCGTAGGCTTGTTGAGCGCTGGTATGGAATGGTGATCCTCGGTGGTTGGGACGGCGAGCGTCTTGATAGCCGCGAACTCATCATTAAGTACCTGGCCTTTGCGGTTCGGGAACTGCGCTATAGCGCTGAGCAGCTTCTTGCGCTTGGATCGATGATTCCTCGCAAGGCAGCAGCGCCCTTCCAGCAACTCCTGGTGGAGTACTCCAGCGCTCAGAACTGACTCGCAGTTGATGTCTCCTGATTTCTCCTCGATTCCTTTCAAGGCGGCGATCTGTGCGGAAAATGACGGCGGTAGCTCGCTGAGCTGGGGAGATCCCCAGGAGGTTTTCCCCCTGGCCTCGGTCACCAAACTCTTCACCGCCTGGTCCGCGCTGGTCGCGATTTCTCGAGGCCTCATCACCCTGGATGCGCCCGCTCCCTTCCCGGGGGTGACGCTTGAGCACCTGCTTTCGCATGCCTCGGGAATGACGATGGACGAAGCGCGCCTGCAACGCGCGCCGGGGGAGCGACGAATCTACTCAAATGCGGGTATTGAAGTTGCCGGACAGATGCTTGAAGAAGCGACGGGAAGCCCGATTTCTCGGTGGATTGAGGAAAGCGTGAGTGAGCCTTTGGGGCTGGCCAGCCTGGAAATTGAAGGTTCCCCGGCCTATTCGGGCCGCGCGAATGCGGCTGACCTGATTGTTTTTGCTCGCGAACTCGCCCACCCGACCTTGATTTCAACGCAGCTCGCATCCAGCGCGCAGAGTATTCACTTTCCTGAACTGGCTGGGATTGTCCCCGGGTACGGGAACTATCGCCCTTGCCCGTGGGGATTGGGCTGTGAAATTAAGGGAGATAAGAATCCCCATTGGACTGCGCCCCAGTCCTCTGCGGCAACTTTTGGCCACTTTGGACAGGCTGGTTCATTCCTGTGGGTTGATCCGCTTTCCGCAGAGCGCGCGGTCTTCCTAGGAGAACGTCCCTTCGGCCAATGGCATCACGATCATTGGGGCCCGCTGAATAGTCAGATTGTGCAGGCTATGCGAGGTCAATGATCACGGGAACGTGATCAGAAGCGCCCTTCCCCTTGCGTTCATCGCGATCAATTTCCGCTGCCGTGACGCGTTGCGCGAGCTGCGGCGAGGCGTAGATGAAGTCGATACGCATTCCCTCGTTCTTGGGGAAGCGAAGTTTCTGGTAGTCCCAGTAGGTGTATTGATCGACGCGCTCGCGGGTGACCTCTTCCCAGCCGTGCTGGGCGAAAGCGAAGAAGGCCTGTCGTTCAGCGGGGGAGACGTGTGTCTGTCCTTCGAAGGCGGCCATATCCCAAACATCATGATCGTAGGGTGCGATATTCCAGTCGCCAACCAGTGCGATTTGGCGTTTTTCTTCAAGCCAGGAATCGCCTACTGACAGCAGGGATTTGAGCCATTCGAGCTTGTAGGAATAGTGCGGATGGTCGAGCTCGCGTCCGTTCGGAACGTAGAGGCTCCACGTTGTCACTTCTTGGTCACCATCACGTACTGTGACGCCCAGAGCGCGGGCCTCGACGATTGCGGGATCGCCAAAGGCAGGCTGGCCCGGGAAATTGACCTCATGCGAGACGATTGGGAGACGCGAGGCAACGGCGACGCCATTCCACTGGTTCAGGCCGTGCATGATCACCTGGTAACCGGCCGCCTCGAAGGCTTCGACTGGGAATTGCTCAGGCTTGCATTTAATTTCTTGCATCGCAAGGACGTCGACATTGGAGCGCTGAAGGAAAGCGATCACGCGGTCGACGCGGGTGCGGATTGAATTGACGTTCCAAGTTGCAAGCCTCATGGGACCCAGCATACGCGGAGGTCGTTAAGATAATGGCCATGGGTATCGCACTTGTGACCGGAGCAACCTCGGGTATTGGTGAAGAATTTTGCTGGCAGTTGGCAACGGCTCATCATGATCTCGTCCTCGTGGCGCGGCGTGAAGAGAAGTTGCGTAACCTCGCCGAGGATTTGCGTCAGATCGCCGGAGTGAAGGCGGAAGTGATCGTCGCTGATCTTGGCGTAGCTGGCGATGTAGAGCGTGTCGCTCAGCGTCTGTCAGATGAGCAATCACCAGTTGGTTTGCTGGTGAATAACGCCGGTTTTGCGCTGGGTCGCGCTTTTATTGATAACGCCATCGAGGCCGAAGAAAACGCTCTGGATGTGATGGTTCGCGCGCCCATGGTCCTTTCCTATGCAGCAATCAACGCGATGCGTGCGCGCGGACGGGGAGCCATCATCAATGTTTCCTCGGTTGCATCAGAGACCGGTGCGGGGACGTATAGCGCCCACAAGGCGTGGGTTCGTGCGTTTAGTGAGGGATTGTCAGAGGAGCTTCGGGGTAGTGGTATCACCGTGACAGCGGTATGTCCCGGACCGGTGCACACGAACTTTTTCGAAGCCGCTGGCGTTGACATGTCCGCAGCTCCTCAGTGGTTGTGGGCTACCCCAGAGCGGGTTGTGAGTGAAGCTTTGGCTGCGATGCGACGCGGTCAGGTATTGGTGACTCCGACTCCGGTCTACAAGGTGGCGATGGCTGCAATGCGGGTTGCGCCGCGTTGGGTGACGCGCCGCGTCATGCGCTCGCTTCCGCATATGTAGTGTTCTGAGTGGTCAATAGCGGAATTGACGATAGCACCCTTCTACTGTGATAATGATTCTCATTATGAGAGTAAAGAGGATCATTTCTACCGGAGCCCTAGCCCTGACCATTGCCCTTATGCCCCAGCTCGCATGGGCTGGGCCTGACCGCGATGCTGAATGGGTCGTTACCGGTCAACACGTTGACGCCCCCATCCCTATCTGGCATGCAGATACGCATAGTTTCACGATGAACACCATCAATATGCCGGTGGAAAAGACCGTCCTATGGCTTCCCAAAGCCTGGGCAGGCAGTGGAGCGCAAGACGCGAAGTATCAATTAGAGATTCCCGAAAAGCGTCCTGACCTTGCCTTCCTTGGCCCTGAACACTCGGTCCTCAACGCAGCCCCACAAAACCCCGGTCCCAACAACACGCCAATTTGGGCGGGCCTCGGCGCTGACTCCTCTGTCGAGTGGGCAGCGCCTGAAGAATTCGATGGAAGCACCTACACCCTAGATTTGATTAACGTTGACGGTCCGGGACGGATGGAGATGTTCATCGATCACGGAGACTCGGTGTCGCGTTTCCTATCGAGCCACGATATTGCCTATCGATCGGTCTACAACCCGCGTCACACGCACCTCTTTACGACCTTCACACAACCGGGACGCTACCAAGCACGCTTCCGAGTAAATGCACGTTCGATCGATGGGAAAACGATCTACACCTCACCCATCCAGTCGCTGACCTGGCAGGTAGGTGGATCCAACCCATCTTCCGGAACTATCACAGACATTCACCAAGCATTTGCTGCCGCACAGGCCCAGCGCAGTGATGGCATTCAGACGCAGCCCTCGTTGACGCTTGCTCCCAACCCGCAGCGTGAACACCCCGGAGACCAGCACCTGACCGAGATCACCTTCAATAGCGGTCACGAAACGGATCAAGGTCGCCTCTGGTTGACCGTCAACGGATACTTTCTCACCGAAGAACCCGTGGTCGACGGAAAAGCACAGGTTCGTGAACTTCTGGGTGACGATGATGCGCTGATTCAAGCGGTCTTTATTCCCGAGGCCGGAAGCGGTAGTGCGCGCTGGGCATCAACGCCTCAGGCCTTCTCTCAGCGAGACCGTGCGCAGGTGCGTGTCACTCGAGCAAGCTCGGTCATCATCGAGCCCTCTAACCCGGATCCGAGTCCCGTTTGGGATCCTGCGCAGATTTCTGTTTCGCGCCCGGGTGTTCATGTCTCCTATATCCGCAAGGAAGGAAGCGAAGACCAATACACAGTTCAGGTCCAGGCTGACGATCCCGAATTGCGTGCTGCCTATAAAGTTGAGTTCTTCGAAAGCGAATATGACTTTTCCCCCTGGTGTGCCATCGAAGGCACTCTTGGAAAGGGCGGAATTGATATTCAACAGCAAGATTTGGGTGCCTGCATGGGGCAGCCCATGTATATGAAATTTAGTGTTCGCCCGCACCCCAAGTCCTTGGCATCCATGACCACGAAGGGACAAGAAGATGTGGAACTCTCCTCTTCATTCGGAATGGATTTGAAGCTGAAGATGTGGCCGGGTGGCAGCCCTGCTCAACCGACTCCGTCACCAACGAGCGAACCCTTGCTTCCTTCTCCGTCGCCGACTCCTTCTCCCGCACCGAATATTCCTGATACCAGTAACGATCACGCGGCTGATGCTCTGAAGACGAATACGGTCGAACTTGCGCGCGGACATATGGACCTGCGTCTTCGCGAGGATTCTGGCGCCGCCACGAACTACTCGCTGGTGTTGAAGGATGATTCCTTGACGGGAGAAAAGACCTCAGTCGTGCGTGCAATCGATTCAGTGACGTGGAAGGTTGGTGTCAACGCACGCTTAACCCGTCCGCAGAGCCTATCCGATCCCAGTTATGACGTTCTGGGTGCAATTGGTGAATCCAGCTACGTGCTTCCCGAAACTCAAAATCCCGACATTGTTTGGCCTGGGGTCAGCACGGAAGGTATCGACTATTCTCAATTCCCCAAGGGAATTGATTATGAGCTGAAGGTCGTGGATTCTCCGAAGGACTCAAGAGTTGCCTTCTTCCAGGGAGGAAGCTTTGGAGGACCGGCAAATATCATGGTCGACTCGGCAAACCCCGCAAAGTCGCGCATTCACACTGACTCACCAACTCATATGCACGCAAACTGGGTGTTTTCGCGCCCCGGTCACTATCGACTGCAGATCCGTGCACTCGATGGAGACAAAGAGATCGCTGCACCGATGACCTGGAACGTTTCCGTTCACGAGGCCGCGGTCCCTGCTCCCACCCCTTCAAGCGAACAACCCTCTGAGCAACCGATTCCTTCGCCCAGTCCCTCAGCGGATACTCCTTCGGTAGCGCCGGCGCCAACGTCGGATCAAACAAGTGATCCGACACCCGCCTCGACAGAATCTGCGCCAACTCCTGCGGCGAGGCCTTCGGCTGCAGATCCAAAGGCCTCGGAAAACCCAGCCGCTCAGCCTGCCACTCAAACGACTACAACCCCATCGAGTAATACTCTGGGGCAAGTCAGTGCGGGTGAACGCTTGCTTGGTTCGCGCTCTAACTCTTCTGGTTCCCGACGCGTTCTTGGGGGAGTAAGCGGTGGCGGCGGGGCCCTTCCTTTGGCCGCCTCAGCAGAACCGAGCAGCGCCCCGACAGCCAGTGAAAGTCCGGCTGCCGATCCAAATTCTCCAGCTCAAGCAGCCAAGCTGAGCAATGACGAGGCCGGCGAATCGACCGCCTCGAGAATCCCACGCTGGTGGTGGATCCCTGCAGCGGCACTGGCAATTGTGCTGGGTGCTGGCACCGCCCTGGTGATTCGTAGAAGACAGTGATAACAAGCAAGTGCCCCGGTTGGACGCACTCCAACCGGGGCACTTCAGTCTATTTCGCTACCGAATTGACTCCATGATTCGAACTCCGTTGAGGACGGGCATGTAGGGAAGAGGGTCGATTCCGGTCTCAAGCACATAGTCCGTCAGCTGCTCACGGACAACGTTTCGGAGCGTTTGTGGATCCCAAGGCTTGGCAATGTAGTAATCCAAACCCGCCTGGTTCAGTGCCTTGATGGTGTCGCTTTGATCGGCCTGTCCCGTGACCCATAAGAGAATTGCCGCTAAGAAGATCCCAAACATTCGGGTTCCCGAGGCATCGAGGCCCGGCAGCTGGATGAGCAGACAGGTGATGATCGATATCAGTGCACCCACAGCTCCAAACACCTTGAAGGGGCTCAGGCGTTGCTTGGTTGCAGTAAAGTCGGCTGGCCGGGTCGACATGTTCTGCGCAGAGCGCGGGTTAATAGATACAGATGCACTACTGCGGTTGCGGCGTACCATGGGCAGACCTCGTTGTCTTCACGGAATGAGTACGCATAATTATATGTGATACATCACGTCATAATGACCGTTTTGATGATCAATCAGCAAGTGATGGTGCGCAGTAGGTGAGCCCGGCTTTTCCTGCGAAATCACGCGTCGAAGGGTCGGGGAGAAGGGAAACAATTCCGACCACCGTGGCGCCTGCAGCCTCTGCAGCTTCGTGAAGCGCACCGGTGTCGACCAAAGAAGAGTTCGCCAGAAGGACCGCCGGACGCCCGTGGATGGGTGCGCCGGTGAAAGACGTGTCCGAGGCCGTGGCCTGAGTCGGACGAAGAAGCGCGGCATCCAGATCCAGCCCTCGCCCTCCCGCTGCGTGAATCATCGCGGCAGCAAGTGCGCCTTCACCTTCGGGTGCGATCACGACTTCGTAGTCACCGATTGCGAGGTTATTTTCCTCGAGGAGATCAATGAGGACGTGACCGCAAACAGCAGCACCTTGAGCGCTCAAGGAAATCTCATTGAGGTGCGCAAGTGGTTCTTTGGTATCCAGTAGTGGTGCGGTGAGCGCACGAAGGGTAAGGAGCTGAGGATCGTGAGTGATCATTGTTCCCATTCAGTTGGATGCGGGCTGGACGTAACGGATCAGGTCACCAATTCCGTTGTAGATACGGAAGGGACGGTAGGGGAAGTTTGCCACGTCATCAGAGTACGTTGAACCCGAGAGCACCAAGAAGGTCCTCATGCCTGCCTCGACACCTGCGCGGACATCCGTATCCATGCGGTCGCCAACCATTGCAGCTTGTTCGGAGTGTGCACCGATCTTGTTGAGGCCGGCGCGAATCATGACGGGGTTTGGCTTACCGACAAAGTAGGGAGCCTTGCCGGTCGCTGCTTGGATCATCGCCGCGATGGATCCTGCTGCGGGTAGGGTTCCTTCATCGGAAGGCCCCGAGACATCCGGGTTGGTCGCGATGAACTTCGCACCGCTTTCGATCAGGCGGATTGCCGTGGTGAGCGCGTAGAAGTCATAGAAGCGAGTCTCTCCAAGAACGACGTATTCGGGGTCCTGGTCGGTCATGACGTAACCCGCGGTGTGGAGGGCTGTCGTCAGCCCCGCCTCGCCGATGACATAAGCCGTGGAGTTGGGGGACTGCTGGGAGAGGAAGGCGGCAGTCGCATTGGCGGAGGTCCAGATGTGTTCCTCGGGGACCTTCAGACCCGAGTTCGCGAGCCGGGCAGAAAGGTCACGGTTTGTGAAGATCGAATTGTTCGTGAGAACCAGGAAAGGGATCCCATTTTCTTCCAACGCTGAGATGAAGTCCTGAGCACCGGGAAGAGCGCGATTCTCTTTTACAAGAACGCCGTCCATATCTGACAGCCATGCGCTAATTGGGGGCATATCCGACAGTGCGGTGGAAAGTGAATTCGTCATGCATCTAATGTATCTGTTTGCGGGTTCATTCGGTAGGAAGAAGGCGATGATGGACACAAACTCTCAGCCAGAAGTCGGCGTCGGACCCTGGCCTGGCGGCCCCGAGAACTGGCCGAGCGATGATGTCTACGATCCCCAGCTCCTTGCCGATGGCGATCGACGCAATGTTGAGGACCGCTACCGCTATTGGAAAATGGAGGCGATCATCGCCGATATCGCTGCCCACGCACTTCCCTTTGAGATTGCCATCGAAAATCTGGGACACGACTTCAATATCGGCTCAATTGTTCGAAGCGCGAACGCTCTGGGAGTCAGCCGCGTGCATATCGTTGGAAGACGACGGTGGAATCGGCGTGGCGCAATGGTCACCGACCGATACCTAGACGTTGTCCACCACAGCGATGTCACGGAATTCGCTGATTCGGTACGCGAACGCGGAATGTCTCTGGTTGGCATTGACAATGTGCCGGGTTCAATTCCGCTGGAAGGTCACCAGCTTCCCGCTCAGGCATGCCTGGTATTCGGGGAAGAATCCAGTGGTTTAAGTGAAGAAATGCGCGCTCAGTGCGGTGAGGTTCTCCACATCACGCAGCGCGGTTCGACTCGCTCAATGAACGTGGGCCACGCTGCGGCAATCGCCATGTGGGCGTGGGTGATTCAGCACTCCTAAGCGTGAGCCAAGGCCTCGGCGGGAAAATCTTGTACGCGGTCGGTAAAGATCCCGCTGACACCCCATTTTGCGGCCGTGCGCGCATCCTCAAGGGAATTGATGGTCCAGGCATTCACTTCGAAGCCTGCGCTCAGCATCTCGTTCACCTCGACCTCGGTCAGCCCTTCCCAAGCGGGGTGGATGGCGCTGCACCCAAGATCGGCAGCCTGACGCCAGGAGCCAGCAGTGACCTCGTCGCGACGGCACAGCCACGCCAGTGGAAGCTCAGGCATCGCCTGACGGACTGCACCGAGCAGCTCGTGGTCGAAGGAAGAAATCAGCAACCCACTCTTATTTTTGAAGGACTGCAGTGCAACCTCAAGGTTTTCAACCAATGTATCGCGGCGCTTCCCCGCGGCTCGAGGCTTCAGCTCAATATTGAAGGATGTCTGCGTCGCATTCGCAAAAGACACCACGTCAGCCAGCTCAGGAATGCGTTCAAAACGATAGGTCGGAGAAAACCATGCACCCGCATCAAGTCGGCGCAGTTCCCCATAGCCCCAGGAATCCCAAGAACCTGAAGAATTCGTTGTGCGGTCGACCGTGTCATCGTGGATCACCAGCAGCGTCCCATCGGCCATGACGCCCACATCGCACTCACACCAGCGGGCCCCAATTTCCGAGGCCTTCGCAAAGGCTGCGATCGTATTCTCAGGTGCAAGGGTCGATGCGCCGCGATGGGCAATAATCGTTGGGAATTCGCTCATTGTGTATCCTTCATTCTTCACAACATGTGCCGGTAGCCGTCTAAGTCGGGTCTAGAAGTAATCGTCGACGGGAATCAATCCGATCCCAGGGACAAATTGCATCTTTGGACGACCGGGATTCTCCTCGGTCTCATCAGCTTTCCCGTGCATTCCGTCAATTCCCGCGCGCTCTTCTTGGCGGCTGAAACCTTCTTCTTCGGTGAGCGTTTCCATCTCCGAGGCCGCGCCTTCGTCAGGTTGGGCCATTAGCGCCGGATCCAACAGCATCGCTTCGTCACGCTTGGTCGGAAGAATGCTCTTCACGTAGGAGTCGATCGCCTCATCTTGGGGGATATCGCGCCCGGCTTCTTCGGCCAAATACCAGCGGTGCTCAAGGAATTCGTGGAAAATCTGTGCGGGTTCAAGCTTCGCAGCAAGTTCTGCGGGAACAGCGCTGATGACCGGTTCGAAAACTTCGTTCATCCACTCGTGCGCAACGATTTCCAGTGGGATCTTGTTCTTCCCGGTCATTGCACGGTAGGTCTCGATGTCATTAAGCATTCGCTGTGCTTGATTTTCGCCAACATCCATACCGGTCAAGCGCATGAGCTTTCGGTGATGGTGGCCGGCGTCGACGACCTTCGGGGTGATGATCATGTGGGTACCATCAAGATCCGAAGACATCTGAAGTTCTCCGACCTCGAAGCCCAGGTCATTAAGACGGCGGATGCGTTGAGCAACACGCCATTTTTGGTTGGTTTCGATGACTTCGGGACCCGTGAGTTCATCCCAGAGCTCAAGGTAGCGTGAACGAATACGGTCGCCGACTTCGATGGGGTCTTCTTCGCTGGGGAAGAAAGAACCGGCCTGCAGATCCATGAGCTCGCCGATGATGTTGGTGCGCGCAAGATCAACGTCGTACAGGCGCTGCCCTTCGGTCAGGGAAGGGTGAATTTCACCGGTTTCTGCGTCGACGAGGTAGGCAGAAAACGATCCGGCATCGCGCCTGAATAGGGTGTTCGACAGTGAAACATCGCCCCAGTAGAAGCCCAGAAGATGGAGGCGAACAAGAAGGACGGCCAAAGCATCAATTAGGCGTCCCGCGGTGTCTGGCGTCATGTGCTGCGAGAAGACCGCGCGGTAGGGAAGGGAGAACTGAAGGTGTTCGGTCACCAATACGGCTGCGAGTTCCTCGCCAAAAGCGTCTTGCCGGCCACTGACAACTGCCGTGGGGATAACCGAGGGAGCTCCCATTCGTGAGAGGTCGCGAAGGAGTTCATACTCTTTGTACGCGACGCTTTCCCCGATCTCTTTAACTGCGATCACCCTGTCGGAAAGATTCACGAAGCGAACGACGTGGCGTGAAATGCCTCGGGGAAGTGCGGCAAGGATTTCCTTGGGCCAGTCTTCAAGGGGAAGATCCCAAGGCAAATCCAGCAGTGCCGGATCAACCGTCGCTGCCGTGATCTCAAGCGTTGAGGGAATGGGCATGGCTCTATTGTCTCATTCATTGCACGATAGGGCACGGGGCCCGCAACCGTGTGGTTGCGGGCCCCGTGTGAGCCTTTTGAGTGATCAGAAACTCTTGATCACTCGGGTAGACGATCGCCGGTGGATGCAGAGAAGTTGTGCTGCTGTCCAGCCTTGATGCGAGTGTGGATCACGCCGCCGGGCTTCGGAGCGGTACGCGGAGGAACGCGGACGATCAGCTGCTCGCCCTTTCCTTCGTTGCCCGAACCCAAGCCGTGGCCGGAGTCTGCGCCTGCGAGGTGGCCGTAGATGTAGGCGTCCGAACCCAGTTCCTCAACGAATTCAACTTCGATCGGAATGGTGTTCTCGGTGTCCTCAGAAACAACCTCGAGGCCCTCGGGACGGAAGCCGATCGTGATCTTGCCTTCGTCCTCGGGGACCATGGCATCCAGGGTTGCCTGCGACAGAGGAACCTCTGCGGTGCCAAGCTTTGCAACGTTGCCCTCGACCTTGAACTTGCCCAGGTTCATGGCGGGGGAGCCGATGAAGCCTGCAACGAATTCGTTGGCCGGGTGCTCGTACATTTCCTGAGGAGTTCCGACCTGCTGGAGCAGACCGTTGTTCAGAACCGCAATGCGGTCACCCATGGTCAGAGCTTCGGTCTGGTCGTGGGTCACGTAGACGGTGGTGACACCCAGCTCGCGCTGCAGTGAAGCAATCTGGGTACGGGTCTGGACACGCAGCTTGGCGTCCAAGTTGGACAGAGGCTCATCCATGAGGAAGACCTGAGGCTTACGCACGATTGCGCGGCCCATTGCCACACGCTGACGCTGACCACCGGAAAGTGCTTTCGGCTTACGATCCAAGTAGGGCTCCAGGTCGAGGATGCGTGCTGCTTCCTCAACGCGCTGAGCAATCTCAGCCTTGGGGGTTCCCGCGATCTTCAGTGCGAAGCCCATGTTCTCGCGAACGGTCATGTGCGGGTACAGAGCGTAGTTCTGGAAGACCATTGCGATGTCGCGGTTCTTCGGCTGTACGTCGGTGACGTCCTTATCGCCAATGAAGATACGGCCGGAGTTCACGTCTTCAAGACCTGCGAGCATTCGCAGGGACGTGGACTTGCCACAACCGGAAGGGCCGACGAGAACCAGGAATTCGCCATCCTGGATCTTAAGATCGAGCTGATCGACTGCTGGCTTGTCAGACCCAGGATAGATTCGGGTCGCCTTGTCGAAAGTTACAGTTGCCATATTGAACCTCCACCGGCGGTACGTGCCGGACGATCCTTTGTAGAGACCAGACGACAGCGTCTTCACTGCCGCCGCGCTTGCCCCACATCAGATGTGAAGTTTGCACTCGCTCACCATAGCACCGCTTGTCGTGCAAATTCCAGCCCTATTTGTTGTCGACAGTGCACTTGAGGCCTGAAATTCATCAACCATTCGCTAGGCTTGGGGTGATGCGTGAGCAAGACATGATTGGTGGGTATCGCCTTCTCAAGCGCCTGGGCGCGGGAGGCGCTGCCACCGTGTGGCTTGCCTGTGACGAGGCCGGAGAACGCGTTGCGTTAAAAATCCTCCACCCCGCCTTGGCTGCCGATGAGGACTATCGCGAGCGTCTCCTACGTGAAGCTCGGACGGTTAACTCGATTCGCGGTGGAGGGGTTGCGCACATCTTAGATATTGAGATCGATGCCACCCAACCCTTCGTTGTCAGTGAATACATTCCCGGTCCGACACTGTCTGAACTTCTTGCCAGAGGAGCACTGAACATCGGTGGTGTTGCCGCGATCGGCGGCGCTCTTGCTCAAACCCTTGAAGATGTTCATGCTCGCCGGATCATTCACCGCGATGTCAAAGCCTCCAATGTCATTTGTTCGCCCCGCGGCCCCGTACTCATTGACTTCGGTATCGCGATGGGACAGGACGAGGCTCGGCTCACCCAAACCGGCCTCGTTTCCGGTACCGCGGGCTATACCGCACCCGAACTGCTCAGGGGAGAGCGGGCCTCGGCGGCTACGGACTGGTGGGGCTGGACGGCAACTCTGCTGACTGCGCTCACCGGGCGTCCTCCCTACGGGGAAGGCGCGACAGAAGGGATTTTGGACCGAGTCCTTAAAGGTGAACCTGATACGCGAGGACTTGATCCGCGAGTTGCTTCGCTCATGTGCATGGCTCTGCATCCCGACGCTCATGTGCGCCCAAGCCCCGATCAGGTTGTTCGAGAGCTGGCTCAGTGGGGTAGGTTCCGTCTTAGCGACATGGCGGTCTATGGCGGCTCTATGGCGTGGGAAGGCCTCAATTGGGCTCGTCTTCTTGCTCCTGCAGCTTCCTCGCAGGCGCCTGCCGTGGTGGCCGGCCTGAGTGAGCAAGATGAAGGCGAAGATCGTTTTGCCTCTGAGAGCGAGCGTACTTCGGTCCTTGATCCCGCAGAGGCGGATGCGACTCGCGTGATGGAGAGTGGTTACGCAGAGGATCCCTCCTATGTTGATCTCGAGGCCACGCAGGTGTATCCCCAGACCGTTGCCGACTCGCGGGGCCGGGAAGGCAAAAGCGGGGGAGGGGAAACTGCTTATTTGCCCCCCATCGCTCCTACGGCCTCGTCAATGGGAACAAGCTATCTTCCCGCAGAGGATGGTTACCGTCAGGCGGCAACCCCCCCGAATGTCGAGTTTGTGACGGAACAACGTCATTACGAGTGGCAGCACCTGAAAACAGCGAATTTCATCGGACTCATCGCGTTGGCTGCGCTTGCTCTTGCACCTATATATATGGGGATGGCTGGGCTCATCCTTGTCGGTGTGATCACTGCTATTTTCGCGGTGTTGGGCGGTGCATACAGATGGCGTGAAAATCGCCGGATCCGCAATCAAGAGGTTCGTTCCAGTGATAACTGGGCAGCTCTGGGAATGCTTCCCTTCACGGGACTTGGAGCGATACTGTCAACGGCAATTGGCCTTTTCCCAGGGACGGCATTGGCTTGGGGGCAGTGGGTTCTCTTTTCGCGAGATTTCTACGCAGAGATTGGCTGGTCAATTTACTCGGGCTTTTTTGCAACCAGGTTGGGTAATCCCGGCATTTCATGGTTCCCTCTGGTCGTGACGGGGCAGACGCCCATTCACTCTGATTCCTGGCTAGCAATGAATCCATCCTGGGGTCTGCTGACGTGGGTGCTGACAACGATTTCCCTGTGGGGAATGTGGGTGATGCCAACGGGGCGTCCGCTTCGTACTGGCTTGAGTGTGGCGGTAAAGGTCTGTGCGCCGCGAGTGTGGATGCAGGTCATTCTTGGGCTGATTGGTGTGCTCGCTATCGGTGTTATTCTCGCGGGGAATTTCTGACTGAGAGCTTGCAGATCGTCCGTGGGGGACGGTTATGTCAATGACCTTCTGGAATTAAACGCGTAGCATCAGCGTTGGCATTGTGCGTCGGTGGGTAATGCTCGCTAGGCTTGGATGCACATCAACAGAAAGGCCCAGATAATGGCAAAGCCGTCTCGCTCGCAGGAAGTGCGTGAGAAAGCTCAGCAACTGCGTGAGCAACAGGCACGTGCAGATCGTCGAACCCGAAACATCATCATCGGACTGGTTGTACTGATTCTTGTTGTGATCATTGGCGCGATCGCTGCGGTGATCATTCAGTCGAACCACAAGAAAGCTCAGGATAGCCAAGCTGCGACCGCTGCCATCGGTTCCTACGGGGACGGCGGACCGGTTGTGGTTTCTCACCTGGGTATTGGAAAGGTTGACGAATCCCTTCCGACGCTGACGGAATACTTTGATTACTCCTGCCATGTCTGCGCGGCCTATGACGTTGCCTTCGGTGAACAAGCCACTCAAGATGCTCTCGATGGCAAATTCAACATCAAGTACCAGCCGGTGAATACGGTGAAGGCGCCCTATCAGTACGCCGCAACCACCGCTTCTTTGATTGCCGCGCAAAAGGTCGATGCTCAGACCTGGGGCAAGTTCCACAATGCGCTTCTTGCCTACTTCAACGAGGCCTACAACTCGGGTAACGGTTCCGTTGTCCAGGACCTGTCTAAGTCGGCCAAGCAGGTCAAGACCATTGCATCGCAGGTGGGAATTCCCGAGGATGTGGTGAATTCCTTCCCCGAGAATGGCGTTGATGAATATCTGACCAAGACCACTCAGGCGTGGGGAAATGCCACCTACGAGGGTCGCAGTCCCAATTCCTTGGGCACTCCCGAGTTCGTGATCAATGACAAGACTGCTCTGGACTTCTCGAAGCTTGGCGTGACCACGATTGATGGTGTGTACCCGGCAATTCAGCAGCAGCTTGCTGCCGCGGGAACGGCGTCTGCTTCGAAGTAAGGGCGATGTGATTCCCTAGGGTGATCGCGCTTTGGATTTTAAAGTGTCAGGGCGCGTGCGTGACTTGGTCGCGTACGCGCCCTTTCTTTGTCGCTACGGGGAATGAGCGCTAGAGCGTAGCGTTTTTGTATTGATGCGCAGCTTGTTTTGAGGGCCTCAAGGTGGCGTGTGAGCCACATTGCGATTTTTAATTCGTCTTTGCGGCCTCAATCATGGCACACTATGTGGGTTGCCACCTTAGCTCAGTTGGTAGAGCACCCGCCTTGTAAGCGGACGGTCGTCGGTTCGAGTCCGACAGGTGGCTCCATTTTATTCTTTAGTTTTTCTTCGGCGCGCACAGCGTATGTCCTGATCTCCGACACCGTGGCCTACGGCAATCTCCAGTCCACCGCTGTTGCCCCCTGCTGCTCAAGCAGCGCGTTTGCGCGACTAAAAGGCCTCGAGCCAAAGAAACCACGGCGCGCTGACAGGGGAGAGGGGTGTGCAGACTCGATGACCGGCGTGGTTCCCAATTGCTCGCGCAGAGATTGTGCATCGCGCCCCCACAAAATTGCGACCAGGGGCAGTGGGTTCCCGGATGCATCCCTGCGGTTCACCAAAGCATCAATTGCGCAGGAGGTGACTTCCTCCCACCCCATCTTTCGATGGGAACCGGCTTGTCCGGGGCGAACCGTCAATACGCGGTTGAGAAGGCATACTCCCTGTCTGGACCAAGGGGTCAGATCCCCGCTGGTTGGCATGGGAACGCCCACATCGGTGGTGAGTTCCTTAAAGATATTGCGCAGCGAGGCCGGGAAAGGAATCCCCGGTGCGACCGAAAAACTCAGTCCAATGGCGTGTCCCGGGGTGGGGTAGGGGTCCTGTCCGACAATGAGGACCTTCACCTGGTCAAGAGGATAGGTAAAGGCCCTCAAGACATCGCTACCGGCGGGAAGATAGCCGTGCCCGGCCTCGATCTCCCGACGCAACTGAGCTCCCAATTCATGGATTTTTCCCTCAACCGGTGCCAGTGCCCGCGCCCAGGAGGGATCGATAACCGTATCCAAAGATTCCACGCACCTACTGTAACCGCAGGCGTGCCCAGCCACGGCCTCGACAATGGGAGGCGTTCAGGGAAATCTAAGGCACGCGGGCAGGGACTATGCGGGAGCGGGGGTATTTCGCTACTCTGAAGCCGTGACTTCACAGTATCCAAAGGACGAATTTGACCGCGCCGGCGAAGACATGCCCCAGGGCATGCACCTTCAGCAGCCCTCGCGATGGAAGAGCGTATGGCCTTTCCTCGCGGTGCTGGTGATCGTTCCCGCCGCCGCGTGGGGGATCAGCCACATCCTGACCTCGGGCGGCGCTCAGCAGAAGACGACCACAAGCGTCTCCACGACCGCTGCAACGACCCAGGCCCCCGCCGCCTCTGCGACTACCGAGGCCACTCAGACGCCTTCTGCAACCCCGACGACCAGTGAGACTCCCTCTCCTTCGCCGTCGATTCCCGTGCGCCACTCCGCAAAGATTTCCGTTCTGAACGGAACCGGAACAAAGGGCCTGGCAGCACAGAAAGTTTCCTCGCTTTCCTCCGCCGGATTTGACGGCGCCACTGCAGCGAACGCGCGCGGTTGGGATACCGAAGTAACGACCGTTTACTACGAGGATCCAAACCTCAAGGCCACTGCCGAAGAGGTTGCGAAGGTCCTTGGAATCAGCCGTGTGCAACAGACGCAGACCGGCGACCCAGACATCGTTGTCGTTCTGAAGTAACGTTTATTAGCCGCTGAGCAAGGCTCGTGTTGCGCTGAAGGTGAGAGTTCGCGTTACACTTTCAGAGCCCCAATAGCTCAGTCGGTCAGAGCAGCGGACTCATAATCCGTGGGTCGTCGGTTCAAGCCCGACTTGGGGCACGGATCGCGTTCCGCGAAGAGCTTCAATGACTGAAGCTGGACTGAACGTCAGCTGAACGTGAGGTTGGACATATTCTCGTCCGTACATTGCACCCCTATATTCGTGTGCCTATTATGAGTGTTTGCGCTTTATTGTGCCCGAGGTGACCCGTACCCATTCGCTGTAATAGGCGCTGGGCGGATGTGGACGGTGTCAGTTAATGGGCTAAAAGGCGTGTGCGCGCAATGAAAACGCAGGGAAGGACCCCCGTTGGCTGCAAGTACCAACACTGCCAACCAGCCCAAGAACCGCATTTCTTTCGCTAAGCTCCGCGAGCCCCTGCAGGCACCGAACCTGCTCGGCCTGCAGACCGAAAGCTTTGACTGGTTACTGGGAAACGATGCATGGAAAGCACGCGTGGATGCCGCAAAGGCTGCTGGACGCGTGGATGTTCCGGATGTTTCCGGCCTTGAAGAAATTTTCCAGGAGATCTCGCCGATTGAAGACGTGGCACGCACCATGTCTCTGTCGTTCCGTGATCACCGCTTGGAGCGACCGAAGTACTCGGTCGAAGAAGCAAAAGCTAAGGATTACACCTACTCGGCACCCATGTATGTGACCGCCGAGTTCATGAACTACAACACGGGTGAAATTAAGTCCCAGACCGTGTTCATGGGCGATTTCCCGCTCATGACCCCCCGTGGCACCTTCATTATTAACGGCACCGAGCGTGTCGTTGTCTCGCAGCTGGTTCGTTCGCCCGGTGTCTACTTCGAACGTGCCTCGGATCGCGGTTCCGACAAGGAAATCTTCAACGCGAAGATCATCCCCAGCCGCGGTGCATGGCTGGAGTTCGAGATCGACAAGCGCGACGCTGTCGGCGTGCGTATCGACCGTAAGCGTAAGCAGTCGGTGACCCACTTCCTGAAGGCAATTGGTCTGACGGAAGGTGAGATTCGCGAGCAGTTCGCCGCGTACCCGATTCTTCTTGAGACCCTTGAGAAGGACACCGCGCGTACCCGCGAAGAGGCACTGACCGATATCTACCGCAAGTTGCGCCCGGGTGAGCCCGCAAACGTCGAGGCCGCTGAAGCACTCCTGCACAACTTCTACTTCGATCCCAAGCGCTACGACCTGGCAAAGGTCGGCCGCTACAAGATCAACAAGAAGCTTGCGGTTGATTCCCCCGAAGGCACCTCCGAACTGGTGCTCTCGATCAACGACATCGTTGCAACGGTGAAGTACCTGCTTGCTCTGCACGCAGGTGAGAAGACCTTCGCAGGCGTCCGCCACGGCGAGCCCGTCGAGGTCCGCGTTGAGTCCGACGACATCGACCACTTCGGTAACCGTCGTATTCGCGCCGTGGGTGAGCTGATCCAGGCTCAGGTTCGCACCGGTCTTGCTCGTATGGAGCGCACCGTCCGCGAACGTATGACCACTCAGGAAACGGACTCTATTACTCCGCAATCCCTGATCAACATTCGTCCTGTCGTTGCGGCAATCAAGGAGTTCTTCGGAACCTCTCAGCTGTCGCAGTTCATGGACCAGAACAACCCGCTGGCCGGTCTGACGCACAAGCGCCGTCTGTCGGCACTGGGCCCCGGTGGTCTGTCTCGCGATCGCGCCTCCATGGAGGTTCGTGACGTTCACCCCTCGCACTACGGACGTATGTGCCCGATTGAAACCCCTGAAGGTCCGAACATTGGTCTGATCGGTTCGCTGGCAACTTTTGCTCGCATCAACCCCTTCGGTTTCATCGAGACCCCCTACCGTATTGTTCGTAACGGACAGGTGACCGATGAGGTCAAGTACCTGACCGCTGACGATGAAAAGGGACACTTCATTGCTCAGGCTTCTTCGCCTGTCGATGACGAGGGCCACTTCATTGATGAGCAGGTTCTGTGCCGTGTTGCAGGCGAGGATCCGACGCTGATCGCCCGTGATCGCGTGGATTACATGGACGTTTCCGCACGCCAGATGGTGTCCGTGGCAACCGCGTTCATTCCCTTCCTCGAGCACGATGACGCAAACCGAGCCCTCATGGGTGCGAATATGCAGCGTCAGGCTGTTCCCTTGCTCACCACGGAAGCGCCGCTGGTGGGTACCGGTATGGAACAGCGTGCCGCACATGACTCCGGTGAAATGGTCATCGCTCAGCACTCCGGTGTCGTCACCGAAGTTTCCGCCGACCTGGTCGTCGTGACCACGGACGAAGGCGGACGCGATACCTACCGTCTCGAAAAATTCGAGCGCTCGAACCCCGGCAACTGCACCAACCAGCGCGTCATCGTTGATGAAGGCCAGCGCGTGGAGGTCGGCGATGTCCTCGCTGACGGTCCCGCTACCGACAACGGTGAAGTTGCACTGGGTAAGAACCTGCTGGTTGCTTACATGTCGTGGGAAGGCCTCAACTACGAGGATGCCGTCATCCTGAGCCGTCGCGTTGTTGAAGACGATGTTCTGACCTCGATTCACATCGAAGAATATGAAGTCGACGCCCGCGAGACCAAGCTTGGTGAAGAAGAGATCACCCGCGATATTCCGAACGTTTCGGAAGAGTCGCTGTCTGACCTCGATGAGCGCGGCATCATTCGTATTGGCGCCGAGGTCACTGCTGGCGACATCCTCGTCGGTAAAGTCACCCCGAAGGGTGAAACCGAGCTGACCTCCGAAGAGCGCCTGCTGCGCGCAATCTTCGGTGAGAAGGCCCGCGAGGTTCGCGATACCTCGCTGCGTGTTCCCCACGGCGAAGAGGGCATCGTTATTGGCGTTCGTGAATTCAACGACGACGAAGACGATCTCAACCCCGGCGTGCGTCAGACCGTTCGCGTCTATGTCGCACAGCGCCGCAAGATCACCATTGGTGACAAGATGGCAGGCCGTCACGGTAACAAGGGTGTCGTTTCCAAGATCCTCCCGGTCGAAGACATGCCCTTCCTCGAGGACGGAACCCCGGTTGATATCATCCTCAACCCGCTGGGTGTCCCCGGCCGTATGAACGTCGGTCAGGTCCTTGAGTTCCACCTCGGTTGGCTTGCCCACCAGGGTTGGGACGTCTCGGCAGCTGTTAAGGCTGGCGAAGAGTGGACCAAGCACCTTCCCAAGGACGGCATTACCGTTGCCCCCGAGACCCCCGTCGCGACCCCGGTCTTCGACGGCCTCGAGGCCGAAGAGCTCGCAGGTCTGCTGCGCAACGTCAACCCCAACCGCGATGGTGACGTTCTCACCAACGCCGAGGGCAAGGCACGTCTCTTCGACGGTCGTTCCGGTGAACCCTTCCCGTACCCGATCGCAGTGGGCTACGCCTACATGCTCAAGCTGCACCACCTGGTTGACGACAAGATTCACGCTCGCTCGACCGGTCCGTACTCGATGATTACGCAGCAGCCCCTGGGTGGTAAGGCTCAATTCGGTGGCCAGCGCTTCGGTGAAATGGAAGTGTGGGCCCTGGAGGCGTACGGCGCTGCCTACGCACTGCAGGAACTGCTCACCATCAAGTCCGATGACACCACCGGACGTGTCAAGGTTTACGAGGCAATTGTTAAGGGCGAGGACATCCCGGAACCCGGCATCCCCGAATCCTTCCGTGTTCTGATCCAGGAAATGCGTTCGCTGTGCCTGAACGTCGAAGCTCTCGACGCAGCCGGCAACGTGATTGACCTGCGTGAAGAAGATGACGACTTCAATGCGCGTGAGGAACTGGGCATCACTCTTGATGCGCGTCCGAACGCCGCGGCGACCATCGATGCGATCTGATAAGGAGCAATGACTTTGCTGGACGCCAAGACGTTCGACAGTTTGAAGATCACCCTGGCCACGGGCGACGATATCGCCTCGTGGAGCCACGGTGAAGTGAAGAAGCCGGAGACCATCAACTACCGTACGCTCAAGCCCGAGCGCGACGGCCTGTTCGGTGAGCAGATCTTCGGCCCCACCCGCGACTGGGAATGCGCGTGTGGTAAGTACAAGCGTGTGCGCTACAAGGGCATCATCTGCGAAAAGTGTGGTGTTGAGGTCACACGCTCCAAGGTGCGTCGTGAGCGTATGGGTCACATTGACCTTGCCGCCCCCGTCACCCACATCTGGTACTTCAAGGGTGTTCCCTCGCGACTGGGCTACGTGCTGGATCTGGCTCCGAAGGACCTGGAAAAGGTCATCTACTTCGCTGCCTACATGATCACCGAGGTTGATGAAAAGGGCCGTGACGAAGATCTGATGGATCTGCGTTCTGAGCTCGAGGTCGAAAAGACCCACCTCGAAAACCAGCGCGATGCTGCGATCAACGAATTCGCAGAGCGCCTGGAAGCAGAGATCGCTGAACTTGAAGCAAACGATGCATCCGCAACCGAGATCGAGCGCCGCCGCAAGGCCGGCGAACGCGATATGGCCAAGATCCGTCGTCGTTACGAGGGCGATATCGAAGGCCTGGAGACGGTGTGGGAGCGCTTCAAGTCCCTCAAGGTCGGTGACCTCGAAGGCGACGAGCGCCTCTACCGTGCGATGGTTGCCCGCTATGGCACCTACTTCAAGGGTGACATGGGCGCATCCGCCATCCAGAAGCGTCTGCAGACCTTCGATCTGGAAAGCGAAGTTGAACAGCTTCGTGCAACCATCCAGAACGAAAATGGCCCGCGTAAGACACGCGCTATCAAGCGTCTGAAGGTTATCAACGCCTTCGTTGCGACCGGCAACAAGCCCGAGTCCATGGTTCTGACGAAGATCCCGGTTATTCCGCCGGATCTGCGCCCGATGGTTCAGCTTGATGGTGGCCGTTTCGCGACCTCTGACCTGAACGATCTGTACCGTCGCGTGATCAACCGCAATACCCGACTCAAGCGCCTGCTCGAGCTGGGCGCGCCTGAGATCATCGTCAACAACGAGAAGCGTATGCTTCAGGAATCTGTTGACGCGCTCTTCGATAACGGACGTCGTGGCCGCCCCGTTGCAGGCCCCGGTAACCGTCCGTTGAAGTCGATCTCTGACATGCTCAAGGGTAAGCAGGGTCGTTTCCGTCAGAACCTTCTGGGTAAGCGCGTTGACTACTCGGGTCGTTCCGTTATCGTCGTCGGCCCGCAGCTGAAGCTTCACCAGTGTGGTCTGCCCAAGCAGATGGCTCTGGAACTCTTCAAGCCCTTCGTCATGAAGCGCCTGGTTGAGAAGAACTTCGCTCAGAATGTGAAGGCTGCAAAGCGCAAGGTTGAACGCCAGCGCCCCGAGGTGTGGGACGTCCTCGACGACGTCATCCGCGAGCACCCCGTGCTGCTGAACCGTGCACCTACGCTGCACCGCCTGGGTATTCAGGCCTTCGAGCCCCAGCTCATTGAGGGTAAGGCAATCCAGCTGCACCCGCTGGCTTGTGGCGCCTTCAACGCTGACTTCGATGGTGACCAAATGGCAGTTCACCTGCCCCTTGGCGCAGAGGCACAGGCCGAGGCCCGTATCCTCATGCTGTCGACCAACAACATTCTGAAGCCCTCTGATGGACGCCCCGTTGCCATGCCTTCGCAGGACATGATCATCGGTCTGTTCCACCTGACTTCGGATCCCGATCCGTCGCTTCCGGTTGCTCGTGATGAGAACGGCGAGGAAATCATCCCCGTCTACTCAACGGTTGCCGAAGCACGCATGGCCTTCGACAACGGTGATCTTCACCTGAACCAGCGCGCACGTATCCGCTTCGCGGGTATTGTTCCGCCGCTGGATTGGGAAGCACCCGAGGGCTGGAATGAAGGCGACGACATCATCCTGGAAACCTCGCTGGGCCGCGCGATCTTCAACGAGCAGCTCCCTGTCGACTACCCCTTCGTTAACGAAGTTGTCGGCAAGAAGCAGCTGGGTCAGATTGTCAACACCCTGACCGAGCGTTACCCGAACGTTCTGGTTGCCGACTGCTTGGATGCACTCAAGTCCGCTGGATTCCACTGGTCGACTTGGTCGGGCATCACCATTGCCTTCTCGGACATTCAGGCATCGCCGAACAAGCGTGCAATCCTTGCCCGTTACGAGGCCAAGGCCGCCGAGATCCAGGATCAGTTCGAGACCGGTATCATCCTCGAGGAAACCCGCTACGAAGAGCTGGTTGACCTGTGGCTGAAGTGCACCGAAGAGGTCGCAGAAGATATGCGCGATCACTTCTCCGCACGTAACACCGTGTACCGAATGGTTTCATCCGGTGCTCGTGGTAACTGGTCGCAGGTTCAGCAGCTGGCTGGTATGCGTGGTCTAGTGTCTGACCCGAAGCAGAAGCTGATCGAGCAGCCTATTAAGGCGAACTACCGCGAGGGCCTGACGGTTCTCGAGTACTTCATCGCTACCCACGGTGCTCGTAAGGGTCTGGCCGATACCGCACTTCGTACCGCTGAGTCTGGTTACCTGACCCGTCGTCTCGTCGACGTCTCGCAGGACGTGATCGTTCGCGAGGCCGACTGTGGCACCCGTCAGGGCGTGCGCATCAAGATCGCGCAGAAGAACTCTGCGGGTGAGTGGGAAGCAGTGGACACCATTGAAACCACCGCCTACGCACGTACTCTGGCCCGCGATGCGGTTGCGGAAGACGGCACTGTCGTCGCCCACGCTGGCGATGACCTCGGTGATGCACAGCTTGCTGAGCTGGTTGCAGCCGGAGTCGAGGAAGTTGTCTGCCGCTCCGTCCTGACCTGTGAGTCTCAGGTTGGTACCTGCGCGACCTGCTACGGTCGTTCACTGGCCACCGGCAAGCAGGTGGATATCGGCGAGGCCGTCGGTATTATCGCCGCCCAGTCGATTGGCGAGCCCGGTACCCAGCTGACGATGCGTACCTTCCACACCGGTGGTGCGGCCTCGGCAGCCGACATTACCCAGGGCCTACCTCGTGTTCAGGAGCTCTTCGAAGCGCGTAGCCCGAAGGTCGAAGCCAAGATGAACGAGGCCGCTGGTCGTGTTCACATTGACGATGAAGATCCCTCGGTACGCCGCATCGTCATCATTCGTGATGACGGTAAGGAAGATTCTGTCGTCGAGGTTTCTCGTCGCCAGAAGCTCCTGATTGAAGAGGGCCAGCACATCGATGCCGGTACCGCACTGACCGAAGGCCAGCTGGATCCCAAGGAAGTTCTGCGCATCATGGGCCGCAACGTGGCTCAGAAGCAGCTTGTGGACGAGGTCCAGAAGGTGTACCGCGATCAGGGCGTTGGTATCCACTCCAAGCACATCGAGGTTATCGTCCGCCAGATGCTCCGCAAGGTCACCATCCTGGAGCCCGGAGACACCTCCTTCATGCCCGGCGAACTCGTCGACCGTATGGCCTACTTGGCGCAGAACCGCAAGGTTGCTGCTGAAGGTGGTCAGCCTGCATCCGGTCGTCAGATGCTCATGGGCATCACGAAGGCCTCGCTGGCAACCGACTCCTGGTTGTCCGCAGCGTCCTTCCAGGAGACCACGAAGGTTCTGACCGAGGCCGCAATGAACGGCAAGTCGGATCAGCTTCTTGGCCTCAAGGAGAACGTCATTCTCGGTAAGCTCATCCCGGCAGGTACCGGCCTGGCACGTTACAACAACGTCACGGTTGAGCCCACCCCCGAGGCAATGGCGAACTCGGACTACTCCGAGCTCGATTTCCAAGATGGCCAGGTGTCCGCGGACTTCCTGGATGCCCTTGGAGCGATCGACTTCGGTATGACCTTCAAGGAGTAACCGCCTCAGCGGTTTCCTGAAGTTCCCCGGCCTCTTCCGCATATGCGTGACGAGGCCGGGGTTCTTTTTGCGTAGAAGGGGAGAAGTGAGCGGAATTGTGTCCATTCCCACAAGAATGCTGCTTCGGCTGCCTTTGACTCTGCGGTGTGAGACTGAGTATTCTTAAACGCGGTACCCGTGACTGTACGGGTTTCCTATGTCCACATTATGTGTGGACAGTTCCCGATCGATTCTTCTCCGTGATCTCATCGCGGCGGCTATGAACCAAATGTGGAACGCGCGGGCTCCCTCCGTCGGAGCTCCGGGTGTCATTCTCTGACGCGGCTAGGCCTCGTTATCATGGCACACCGGCCCCTGGCGGATCGCTGTGCGCGCTGGGGGATTCAAACAGTCGCGGAAGACTGAGACATGGGTTTAAGGAAATCCTTAAACCGTAGACGGAATTGAACTGGAGAACCAGTGCCTACCATTCAGCAGCTCGTCCGCAAGGGCCGCAGCTCCAAGCGTGCGAAGGTGAAGACCCCCGCGCTTAAGGGCTCGCCCCAGCGTCGCGGCGTGTGCACCCGTGTGTACACCACAACCCCTAAGAAGCCGAACTCGGCTCTGCGTAAGGTCGCTCGTGTGCGCCTTTCGTCTGGCATCGAGGTCACCGCGTACATTCCCGGTGAAGGCCACAACCTGCAGGAACACTCGATCGTCCTCGTTCGTGGCGGTCGTGTGAAGGACCTCCCCGGCGTGCGTTACCGCATCGTCCGTGGCGCTCTGGACACCCAGGGTGTCCGTGGTCGCCAGCAGGCCCGTTCCCGTTACGGCGCAAAGAAGGAGAAGAAGTAATGCCTCGTAAAGGCCCCGCTCCCAAGCGCCCCCTGGTCGACGACCCGGTATACGGCTCAAAGATCGTGACCCAGCTCGTAAATCGCGTCCTCCTCGACGGTAAGAAGACCGTTGCAGAGCGCATTGTTTACGGCGCACTCGAAATGGTTCGTGAGCGCACCGAGCAGGAACCCGTTTCCGTGCTCAAGCGCGCACTGGACAACATTCGCCCGGCCCTTGAAGTTCGCTCCCGCCGTGTTGGTGGCGCGACCTACCAGGTCCCGGTTGAGGTTCGCCCCGCACGTGCGACCACCCTCGCACTGCGTTGGCTCGTGGACTTCTCGCGTCAGCGTCGTGAGAAGACCATGACCGAGCGTCTCGCCAACGAGATTCTCGATGCCTCCAACGGTCTTGGCGCCGCTGTCAAGCGTCGTGAAGACATGCACAAGATGGCTGAGTCGAACCGCGCGTTCGCTCACTACCGCTGGTGATCACCCCTCCCGCTTCGCGATGACCCCATCCGGAGCGGGCAGGATGTTTTAACACCCTCACTTCAAACGAAGGACTGATGTAGTGGCACACGAGGTGCTTACTGACCTCAATAAGGTTCGCAACATCGGCATCATGGCTCACATCGATGCCGGCAAGACCACCGTGACCGAACGTATTCTGTTCTACACGGGCATCAACTACAAGATTGGCGAGACGCACGATGGCGCCTCGACCACCGACTGGATGGAGCAGGAAAAGGAGCGTGGTATTACCATCACCTCCGCAGCCGTGACCTCCTTCTGGAACGGTAACCAAATCAACATCATCGACACCCCCGGTCACGTTGACTTTACGGTTGAGGTTGAGCGCTCGCTGCGCGTCCTCGACGGTGCAGTTGCCGTGTTCGACGGTAAGGAAGGTGTCGAGCCCCAGTCTGAGACCGTGTGGCGTCAGGCTGACAAGTATGACGTCCCCCGTATCTGCTTCATCAACAAGATGGACAAGATGGGTGCGGACTTCTACTTCTCGGTTCAGACCATTCGCGATCGTCTTCACGCAACCCCGATCGTCATGCACTTGCCCATCGGCGCAGAGAATGACTTCGAGGGAACCGTTGACCTGCTCACCATGGAGTCCGTGCGTTACCCCGCCAAGGACGAGAACGGTCAGCCCACCCTGGGCGCCCTCGTCGTTCGTGGCGAGATCCCCGCAGAGCTCCAGGAGAAGGCGGAAGAGTACCGCGAGGCACTCATGGAAGTTGCAGCGGAAGGCTCTGACGAGCTGACCGAGGCCTACCTTGAGAACGGCGAACTGACCGTTGAGCAGATTAAGCAGGGCGTTCGTGCACTGACCATTTCCGGTCGTGCATTCCCCGTCTTCTGCGGTACCGCACTTCGCAACATGGGTATTCAGCCCGTGCTCGATGCGGTTATCGACTACCTGCCCTCGCCGCTGGATATCCCCGCGGTTCGGGGCTTCAAGCCCGGACACGAAGAAGAAGAGCGCAACGAGGTCCGCGAGGCCTCGGAGAAGGAACCCTTCGCAGCGCTGGCCTTCAAGATTGCAGCTCACCCCTTCTACGGCAAGCTGACCTTCATCCGTGTCTACTCCGGCAAGCTGGAAGCTGGCTCGCAGGTTCTCAACTCGACCAAGGGCAAGAAGGAGCGCATCGGCAAGATCTTCCAGATGCACTCCAACAAGGAAAACCCGGTCGAAGAGGCACATGCAGGTCACATCTACGCCGTCATCGGTCTCAAGGACACCACCACTGGCGATACGCTCTGCGCGATCGACAAGCCGGTTGTTCTTGAATCCATGACCTTCCCCAAGCCCGTGATCCACGTGGCCGTTGAGCCCAAGTCGAAGGCTGACCAGGAGAAGATGGGCGTCGCCATCCAGAAGCTGGCTGAAGAAGACCCGACTTTCACGGTCGAGCTCGATCCCGAAACCGGCCAGACCGTTATTGGCGGTATGGGTGAGCTTCACCTCGACATCATCGTTGACCGTATGCGTCGCGAATTCAAGGTCGAGGCAAACGTTGGTAAGCCCATGGTTGCTTACCGCGAAACCATTCGTAAGAACGTCGAAAAGTTCGAGTACACGCACAAGAAGCAGACCGGTGGTTCCGGTCAGTTCGCGCGTGTCATCATCGCGCTTGAGCCCATCCCGGCCGGCTCCGAAGAAGAGTACATCTTCGAGGACAAGGTCACCGGTGGACGCGTTCCTCGCGAATACATCCCCTCGGTCGACGCTGGTATCCAGGACGCCATGCAAAATGGTGTTCTTGCCGGTTACCCGATGGTCGACGTCAAGGCAACCCTGCTTGATGGTGCATACCACGAAGTTGACTCTTCGGAAATGGCCTTCAAGATCGCAGGTTCGATGGCATTCCGCGAAGCCGCAAAGAAGGCTTCTCCGGTTCTGCTCGAGCCGATCATGGCCGTCGAGGTCCGTACGCCCGAAGAGTACATGGGCGACGTCATCGGCGACCTCAACTCTCGTCGTGGTGCAGTCCAGTCCATGGATGAGCAGCACGGTGTGCGCGTGGTCCGCGCACAGGTTCCGCTGTCCGAAATGTTTGGTTACATCGGCGATCTGCGTTCCAAGACGCAGGGCCGTGCGGTGTACTCCATGCAGTTCGATAGCTACGCCGAGGTCCCGCGTAACGTCGCGGATGAGATCATCGGAAAGTCTCGGGGCGAGTGAGTCCCACAGGGTTGGATACGGCTCAGGAACAGCCAAAATTGTTCCAGAGCTGTGACCGACCTGACAAGAATCAATAAACCTGTAGGTCTCATGCCCCATTGGGTGTTATGCTGACACCTAGCCATAGGCTGAGAATTTCTACCCGAGTCCAGGAGGACACAAGTGGCGAAGGCCAAGTTCGAGCGCACCAAGCCGCACGTCAACATCGGTACCATCGGTCACGTTGACCACGGCAAGACCACGCTGACTGCAGCAATCACCAAGGTTCTGCACGACAAGTACCCGGATCTGAACGAGTTCACCCCCTTCGATCAGGTCGACAACGCTCCTGAAGAGCGCGATCGCGGTATTACCATTAACGTCTCTCACGTTGAGTACCAGACCGAGAAGCGTCACTACGCACACGTTGACGCCCCCGGCCACGCTGACTACGTGAAGAACATGATCACCGGTGCGGCACAGATGGATGGCGCCATCCTCGTTGTCGCCGCCACCGACGGCCCCATGGCCCAGACTCGCGAGCACGTTCTGCTCGCCCGTCAGGTCGGCGTGCCCACCATCCTCGTCGCCCTGAACAAGGCCGACATGGTTGATGACGAAGAAATGCTGGAGCTCGTTGAGGAAGAGGTTCGTGACCTTCTGTCCTCGCAGGGCTTCGACGGCGAGAACGCTCCCGTCATCAAGGTTTCGGCTCTGAAGGCCCTCGAGGGTGACCCCGAGTGGACCGCCAAGATCGAAGAGCTCATGGACGCTGTGGACGACTACGTCCCCACCCCCGAGCGCGACATGGACAAGCCCTTCCTCATGCCGATCGAAGACGTCTTCACGATCACCGGTCGTGGCACCGTCGTTACCGGTCGTGTCGAGCGTGGCAAGCTGCCGATCAACTCCGAAGTTGAGATCCTCGGTATTCGCGAGCCCCAGAAGACCACCGTCACCGGCATCGAAATGTTCCACAAGTCGATGGACGAAGCATGGGCAGGCGAGAACTGTGGTCTGCTTCTCCGTGGCACCAAGCGCGACGAGGTCGAGCGTGGCCAGGTTGTGGCCGTCCCCGGCTCCATCACGCCTCACACCGATTTCGAGGGCCAGGTCTACATCCTGAAGAAGGAAGAAGGCGGACGTCACAACCCGTTCTTCTCCAACTACCGTCCTCAGTTCTACTTCCGTACCACCGACGTGACCGGCGTCATCACCCTCCCCGAGGGCACCGACATGGTCATGCCTGGCGACACCACTGAGATCACCGTTCAGCTGATCCAGCCCATCGCCATGGAGCCCGGCCTCGGCTTCGCAATCCGTGAAGGTGGCCGTACCGTTGGTTCCGGTCGTGTGACCAAGATCCTGAAGTGACTTTGTTGATCGCCTAGCGATCGCTGAATCTTCAGCAGAGCAGGTCCGTTCTTTTGAACGGGCCTGCTCTTTTCTTGTCCGCGCGTGGGGAATTTGTTATCAATCCGTAGGGGAGTGGCGTATGCAAAGGTGACCGATCTGACTTTGCGACACGCCCGAGTGCGGTGTAGTGTAGATACCCGGTGCGCAACGTACCTCCATTGGAGCAATGCATGCGCGCGTCTTCTATGTCAGTGGATTCACATGGGTTTCCTTGGCCTCGAGCTTGAGGAAGCCTGCGTATTTCTGCCAAAATAGAAGGGTTGCCCCGCTAGAGGTGGGGCGGTTAGGCAGTGCAATCACTGCTTGACCGGGCAAAATGCCCAAGATCTTTGGACAAGACGCCGGTCCGCACTGGGCGCTCTCGCTAAGCGCGACACGCCCGGATACGGGTACCGGCGCCGAATCTGTACGAGAAGAGGTAAGACGGCATGGCGGGACAAAAGATCCGCATCCGGCTCAAGTCGTATGACCACGAGGTCATCGACAGCTCCGCGCGCAAGATCGTGGACACCGTGCAGCGAGCAGGTGCCACTGTCGTGGGCCCGGTGCCGCTGCCGACCGAAAAGAACGTGTTTGTCGTGATTCGGTCGCCCCATAAGTACAAGGACAGCCGCGAACAGTTTGAAATGCGTACGCATAAGCGGCTCATCGACATCATCGACCCGACTCCGAAGGCCGTCGATTCGCTCATGCGTCTTGATCTGCCCGCGGACGTCAACATCGAGATCAAGCTCTGAGGACATCTGCAATGACAAAGAATAAGCAGCACGCTGCTGCGCCTGTTAAGGCGCTGCTCGGCCGCAAGCTCGGTATGACCCAGGTGTGGGACGCCGACGGCCGCCTCGTGCCCCTGACTGTCGTGCAGGTTGGCACCAACGTTGTTACTCAGCTCCGTACTGAGGAAACCGACGGATACACCGCTATTCAGCTTGGCTTCGGCGATATCGATGCACGCAAGGTGACCAAGCCCCTGGCTGCTCACTTCGCGAAGGCTGGGGTTGCACCCCGCCGCCATCTCGCCGAGGTTCGCACCTCCGAGGCCGATAGCTTCGAGCTCGGCCAGGAACTGGATGCCTCGATCTTTGAAGCTGGACAGAGCGTCGATGTTTCGGGTAACACCAAGGGCAAGGGATTTGCTGGTGTTATGAAGCGTCACGGTTTCGCTGGCGTGTCCGCATCTCACGGTTCTCACCGTAACCACCGTAAGCCCGGTTCGATCGGTGCTTGCGCAACCCCCGGTCGCATCTTCAAGGGTCAGCGTATGGCTGGCCGTATGGGTGGTGTCCGTCGTACCGTCCAGAACCTGCGCGTTCAGGCCGTTGACGTGGAAAAGGGTCTGCTCCTGATTTCGGGTGCAATTCCCGGACCTAAGAACGGCATCGTGCTGGTTCGCTCCGCTGTGAAGGGTGCGTGATCATGTCTGAAATCCGTACCATCGATGTTCTTGACCTGAAGGGTAAGAAGGCCGGCACTGTCGACCTCCCCGCAGAGGTCTTTGACGTTGAGACCAACATTCCGCTGATGCACCAGGTCGTCGTCGCTCAGCTTGCTGCAGGCCGTCAGGGTACGCACGCAACCAAGACTCGCGGCATGGTTTCCGGTGGTGGTAAGAAGCCGTTCCGCCAGAAGGGCACCGGTAACGCTCGTCAGGGCTCCATCCGTGCGCCTCACTTTACCGGTGGTGGCATTGTCCACGGTCCTCAGCCTCGCGATTACTCGCAGCGCACCCCCAAGAAGATGAAGGTCGGCGCTCTGCGTTCGGCTCTCTCTGACCGTGCACGCAATGGTCGCATTCACGTCGTGACCGCTCTGTTCGAAGGCGAGAAGCCCTCGACCAAACAGGCACTGGCCGCGGTTCGCGCACTCGTTGCTGACCGTCCGGCACTTGTCGTGCTCGAGCGCGGCGATGAGCTTTCGGCCCTGTCGCTCCGCAATGCTCGCGAGGTTCACGTGCTGTGGGCAGATCAGCTCAACACCTATGACGTCCTCGACAACGAAGATGTCATCTTCACCCAGGGCGCCCTCGAGGCATTCCTTGGCACCAAGGAGGAAACGAAGTGAGCTCGATCGAAGCCGCTAAGAACCCCCGCGATATCATTCTGCGTCCGGTTGTCACCGAGAAGTCCTCGATCCTGATGGATCAGGGCAAGTACACCTTCGAAGTCGATCCTCGTTCGAACAAGACCGAGATCAAGATGGCCGTCGAAGCGATCTTCGGCGTGAAGGTTGCCTCCGTGGCTACGCAGAACCGCAAGGGCAAGGTTTACCGCACTCGCAACGGAATCGGTACGCGCAAGGATGTCAAGCGCGCCATCGTGACCCTGCGTGAAGGCACCATCGACATCTTCGGCGAGCAGGCCTGAGCGTCGGAGAACTAGAGGAAAATCATGGGAATTCGCAAGTACAAGCCCACGACCCCGGGTCGTCGTGGTTCGAGCGTCTCCGACTTCGTCGAGATCACTCGTTCCGAGCCCGAAAAGTCGCTGGTGCGTCCGCTGCACAAGACTGGCGGCCGTAACAACAACGGCCGTGTGACTGCTCGCCACCGTGGCGGCGGCCACAAGCGCGCCTACCGCGTGATCGACTTCCGTCGTCACGACAAGGATGGCGTGCCCGCACGGGTCGCTCACATCGAGTACGACCCCAACCGCACCGCTCGTATCGCCCTCCTGCACTACGCAGACGGCGAGAAGCGTTACATCCTGGCACCTGCCAAGCTCAATCAGGGCGATCTTGTCGAGTCCGGCCCCGCGGCCGATATCAAGCCCGGCAACAACCTGCCCCTGCGCAACATCCCCCTGGGTACCGTTGTCCACGCTGTGGAGCTCTACCCCGGCGGCGGCGCAAAGATTGCACGCTCTGCTGGAACCTCGGTTCAGCTCGTCGCAAAGGAAGGCCGCTTCGCTCAGCTGCGTATGCCCTCCGGTGAAATTCGCAACGTCGAAATCACCTGCCGCGCCACCATTGGTGAGGTCGGCAACGCCGAGCAGTCCAACATCAACTGGGGCAAGGCCGGCCGTATGCGCTGGAAGGGCAAGCGCCCGCACGTCCGTGGTGTTGTTATGAACCCGGTTGACCACCCGCACGGTGGTGGTGAAGGCCGTACCTCTGGTGGTCGTCACCCCGTGTCGCCTTGGGGCAAGCCCGAGGGACGCACCCGTCGTCCGAACAAGGCCAGCGACCGCATGATCGTGCGTCGTCGCAAGACCGGCAAGAATCGCTGAGTAGGAGCTGGGAATGCCTCGTAGTTTGAAGAAGGGCCCCTTCGTCGACGATCACCTTATGAAGAAGGTTGACGCCGCGGTCGAATCCGGCTCTAAGAACGTTATCAAGACTTGGTCGCGCCGTTCGGTCATCACCCCGGATTTCCTGGGGCTGACCATTGCCGTGCACGACGGTCGTAAGCACGTGCCCGTTTTCGTCACTGAGTCGATGGTGGGCCACAAGCTCGGAGAGTTCGCTCCCACGCGTACTTTCCGTAGCCACGACAAGGACGATCGCAAGGGACGTCGGCGCTGAGCCGGCCTTGCGTAACGAAGAAAAGGCAGGATTTCATGGAAGCCAAGGCGCAGGCGCGTTTTGTCCGCGTCACGCCCCAGAAGGCACGCCGTGTCGTGAACGAGGTTCGCGGCAAGGCTGCTTTGGAGGCAGCCGACATTCTGCGGTTCGCCCCGCAGGCCGTCGCCACCGATGTCCGCAAGGTGCTCTTGAGCGCAGTCGCTAACGCGAAGGTTAAGGCTGAAGCCGCTAAGGAGACCTTCAATGAGGCGGATCTTTTGATCCTCGAAGCCTACGTTGATGAAGGTCCCACGATGAAGCGCTTCCGCCCCCGTGCTCAGGGCCGTGCAGGACGCATTCTTAAGCGCACCAGCCACATCACCGTTGTGGTTGGCACTAAGGAAGATCAGAAGAAGGGAGACCGGTAAATGGGCCAGAAGGTTAACCCCACCGGGTTCCGCCTGGGAATCACAACTGATCACCGGTCTCGCTGGTTCTCCGATTCGACGACTGCAGGTCAGCGCTACGCTGACTACGTTGCAGAAGACGTCGCAATTCGCAAGAACCTGACTGAGAACCTTGAGCGCGCAGGTATTGCAAAGGTCGATATCGAGCGTACGCGTGACCGCGTTCGCGTTGATCTGCACACCGCTCGCCCCGGTATCGTTATTGGTCGCCGCGGAGCAGAAGCAGATCGTCTTCGTCAGAACCTGGAGAAGCTCACCGGCAAGCAGGTTCAGCTGAACATCCTCGAGGTCAAGAACCCCGATCTGGATGCACAGCTCGTCGCCCAGGGAATTGCTGAGCAGCTCGCTGCTCGTGTCTCTTTCCGTCGCGCAATGCGTAAGGGCATTCAGTCCGCACAGCGTGCGGGAGCCAAGGGCATCCGTGTCCAGGTTTCCGGCCGCCTGGGTGGCGCTGAAATGAGCCGTAGCGAGTTCTACCGCGAAGGCCGTGTCCCGCTGCAGACCCTGCGTGCAAACATCGACTTTGGATTCCACGAGGCCCGTACGACCTTTGGTCGCATCGGCGTCAAGGTGTGGATCTACAAGGGCGATATCACTGAGCGTGAGTTTGCCCGCCAGCAGGCTGAGCAGGCCAACCGTGGTGGACGTGGTCGCGGCGATCGTCGCAACCCCCGTCGCGGTCAGCGTGGCCAGCAGCAGCACGAGAACACTCAGCAGCAGGCAGCTCCGGCTGAAGCACCTGCCGCTACCGAGACCGGAACGGAGGCCTGAGCCCAATGCTCATTCCCCGTCGTACTAAGTGGCGCAAGCAGCACCGCCCGCACCGCACCGGTTTTGCTACCGGCGGCACGGAGCTCGCATTTGGCGATTACGGGATTCAGGCACTCGAGGGTGCCTACGTCACCAACCGTCAGATCGAAGCTGCTCGTATCGCAATGACCCGTCACGTCAAGCGTGGTGGCAAGGTGTGGATCAACATCTTCCCGGACCGCCCGCTGACCAAGAAGCCCGCCGAAACCCGTATGGGCTCCGGTAAGGGTGCAGTCGAGTGGTGGGTTGCTCCCGTTAAGCCGGGACGTATCATGTTCGAGCTGGCCGGTGTGCCCGAGAGCCTTGCTCGCGAGGCAATGCGCCGCGCCCAGCACAAGCTTCCGATGAAGACCCGTTTCGTGGTCCGCGAGGGTGGTGACAACTGATGGCAGATAAGGGTCTGACCACCGCCGATCTCGACGCCATGGACGATGTACAGCTGTCCAAGGAGCTTGAGAAGGCAAAGGCTGAGCTCTTCAACCTCCGCTTCGCGCAGGCAGTTGGCTCCCTTGAAGACAACGGTCGTATAAAGACTGTTCGTCGCAATATTGCCCGCATTTACACCATCGCGCGTGAACGGGAGCTCGGCTACCGCACCGCACCTGGCACTGAGGAGTGACTAACATGGCAGAAACCACTGTGCGCAACGAGCGCAAGGTCCGTCGTGGATACGTCACCAGTGACAAGATGGACAAGACCGTTGTCGTCGAGATCGAGGACCGTGTGAAGCACGCCCTCTACGGCAAGGTTATGCGCAAGAGCAAGAAGGTCAAGGTTCACGACGAGCACAACGAGTGCTCCGTTGGCGACCTCGTCCTGATTATGGAGACTCGTCCGCTCTCCGCCACCAAGCGGTGGCGCGTGGTCGAGATTCTCGAAAAGGCGAAGTGACCTTCGCCTAACAGACCGAAATCCGTTCGGCAAGGCTCGGCCCCGGAGGTAACTCCGGGGCAGAGAACCGGCTCGACGACAGGAGTCAGTAGAAAATGATCCAGCAGGAGTCGCGACTGAAGGTCGCCGACAACACAGGTGCCAAGGAAATCCTCACCATCCGTGTTCTCGGCGGATCTGGTCGGCGTTATGCCGGAATCGGCGACGTGATCGTCGCCACCGTCAAGGATGCAATCCCCGGCGGAAATGTTAAGAAGGGGGACGTCGTCAAGGCGGTCGTCGTGCGTACGCGCAAGGAGACCCGTCGCCCCGACGGTTCCTACATCCGTTTCGATGAAAACGCGGCAGTCATTCTTAAGAATGACGGTGAACCCCGCGGTACGCGTATCTTCGGCCCCGTGGGCCGTGAGCTGCGCGAAAAGAAGTTCATGCGAATCGTTTCTCTCGCACCGGAGGTGATCTGATGGCAGCGAAGATTCGTAAAGGTGACTTGGTCGAGGTCGTTCGCGGACGTACCTCGGACGAAAAGGAACTCGCAAAGCGCAACGCACGCCGTGCCGAGCAGGGCCTCGAGCCCCTCAAGCCCGGCGACAAGGGCAAGCAGGGTCGCGTTATCCGCGTCTTCCCCGCTCAGGAGAAGGTCCTCGTTGAGGGCATCAACCTGAAGACCCGCCACGTGCGTCAGGGACAGACCCAGGGCCAGGCCGGTGGCATCACCACCGTCGAGGCTCCGATCTCGCTGTCGAAGGTTGCTCTGGTTGATCCTGAGACGAAGCAGCGCGTTCGCGTTGGCTTCCGTGAGGACACCGTTGAGCGTGACGGACGTACGCGCACCGTTCGCGTTCGCGTCACCCGTGGCGGAGCCCGTCGCGGCATCGAGCAGGGCAAGGAGATCTGATTATGGCCCCGCGTTTGAAGGAAAAGTACAACTCCGAAATTCGCGATGCTCTGCGCGCTGAATTCAAGCACGCAAACCCCATGGAGGTGGGCGGTCTGACCAAGATCGTCGTCAACATGGGCGTCGGCGAGGCTGCTCGTGACTCGAAGGCACTTGAAGGCGCAATCCGCGACCTCACCGCCGTCACCGGTCAGAAGCCTCAGACGAGCAAGGCGAAGAAGTCCATCGCACAGTTCAAGCTGCGCGAAGGCCAGGTTATTGGCGCATACGTCACCCTCCGTGGCGACCGCATGTGGGAGTTCCTGGACCGCCTCCTCTCGACTGCGCTCCCGCGTATTCGTGACTTCCGCGGTCTGTCCTCGAAGCAGTTCGATGGACACGGCAACTACACCTTTGGCCTGACGGAGCAGTCCATGTTCCACGAGATCGATCAGGATTCCATTGACCGCGTTCGCGGTATGGATATCACGGTCGTTACCTCGGCCTCCACCGACGAAGAAGGCCGTGCTCTTCTGCGTCACCTCGGCTTCCCGTTTAAGGAGGACTGACCATGGCTAAGACGTCACTGAAGATCAAGGCTGCGCGTAAGCCCAAGTTCGGCGTGCGTGGCTACACCCGGTGCAACCGTTGCGGTCGTCCCCGCTCGGTGTACCGCAAGTTCGGACTGTGCCGTGTGTGCCTGCGTGAGCTCGCCCTTCGTGGCGATCTCCCGGGTGTCACTAAGAGCAGCTGGTAAAACTGACGTCGTAGGTCCCGGTTTTCCGGAGAAACCGCGACGAGGAAGGGGAGAATCCCCAAATGACAATGACTGATCCGATCGCAGACATGCTGACGCGTCTGCGTAACGCGAACCACGCGCGCCACGAGTCGGTTTCCATGCCGTACTCGAAGCTCAAGGCCGCGATCGCGAAGATTCTCGTCGAGGAAGGCTACATCGCCTCCATCGACGTCGAGGATGCCAAGGTCGGCCAGACGCTGGTTCTTACTCTCAAGTACGGCTCGCACCGCGAGGCCGCTATCGAGGGTCTGCAGCGCGTCTCCAAGCCCGGTCTGCGCGTCTACGCCAAGTCCACCAACCTGCCCAAGGTCCGCGGCGGCCTCGGCGTGGCAATTCTGTCCACGTCTTCCGGCCTGCTCACCGACCGTCAGGCGGCCGAGAAGGGTGTGGGTGGGGAAGTCCTCGCCTACATCTGGTGATGAGGAGGCTGAAGAATGTCGCGTATTGGTAAGAATCCGATCGAAATTCCCGCGGGCGTTGACGTCGCCATCAATGGTGCAGACGTTACCGTTAAGGGCCCCAAGGGAACACTGAGCCACGTTGTGCCTGAACCCATCAGCGCCGCTATCGACGAAGGCAAGGTCGTTGTGACCCGTCCTTCCGATGATCGTGTTGCTCGTTCGCTCCACGGCCTGACCCGCACCCTGATCGCCAACATGATCGAAGGTGTGACGAAGGGCTTCTCGAAGCAGCTTGAAATTGCCGGTACCGGTTACCGTGTTGTCGCAAAGGGCAAGGACCTCGAGTTCTCCCTCGGCTTCTCGCACACCGTGTTCGTTCCGGCGCCCGAAGGCATCGAGTTCTCCGTCGAATCTCAGACGAAGTTCACCGTGTCGGGCATCGACAAGCAGCTCGTTGGAGAGACCGCCGCTCGCATCCGTAAGCTCAAGAAGCCTGAACCCTACAAGGGCAAGGGTATCCACTACGTGGGCGAGACCATCCGTCGCAAGGTCGGAAAGGCTGGTAAGTGATGGCGTACACAGTCAAGGGCAAGGGCAAGTTCGTCGCTCGCAAGCGTCGCCACCTGCGCCTGCGCAAGAAGGTTCAGGGCACCCCTTCGCGTCCGCGTTTGGTTGTCACCCGTTCGAACCGCCACATGGTCGCACAGGTTGTGGACGATACCATCGGTCACACCCTGGTCTCCGCTTCGACCAAGGAAGCAGCACTTGTTGCCGCTGAAGGGACGAAGAAGGACAAGGCCTACCAGGTCGGCACTCTCATTGCAGAGCGCGCAAAGGCCGCAGGCATCACCGCTGTGGTCTTCGACCGCGGTGGCAATAAGTACCACGGCCGCGTTGCGGCAGTCGCAGAAGCCGCCCGTGAGGGCGGACTTGAGCTGTGACTGAGCCTCGAGGAAAGAGAGATCAACTGATGGCTGCATCGCAGCGAGGCAGGAACGGTCAGGAAGGCGCCGAGCGCTCTGGCGACGGCGAACGCCGTGACCGCCGCTCCGGTCGCGAGAACCGCGACACCCGTCGGGGCGAAAGTAAAGATCAGTACATCGAGCGTGTTGTCACCATCAACCGCGTCTCCAAGGTTGTGAAGGGTGGACGTCGTTTCTCCTTCACCGCTCTGGTTGTCGTCGGTGACGGTGAAGGCACCGTCGGTGTCGGCTACGGAAAGGCCAAGGAAGTTCCGCAGGCTATTTCCAAGGGTGTTGAGGAAGCGAAGAAGAACTTCTTCCGCGTCCCGATGATCCGCCGCACCATCACCCACGTTGTTCAGGGCCGCGACGCGGCAGGTGAAGTTCTGCTTCGCCCCGCCGCCCCCGGTACCGGCGTTATCGCCGGCGGCCCCGTCCGTGCAGTCCTCGAGGCTGCAGGCGTCCACGACGTGCTGACGAAGTCGCTCGGTTCTGACAACGCAATCAACATTGTTCACGCAACTGTTGCTGCACTGAAGCTTCTGGAACAGCCTGAAGCAGTCGCAGCTCGCCGCGGTCTTCCGCTCGAGCGCGTTGCTCCCGCTTCCATGCTCCGTGCACGCGCAGAAGGCGAAGCTGAAAAGCGCGCTGCCGCTGAGGCAAGCGAAGCTGATAAGGCTGCTGCGGGGGTGACTGAGTGATGGCAAAGCTGAAGATCACGCAGGTCAAGTCCAGCATTGGCGCCAAGCAGAACATGAAGGACACACTGCGCACCCTCGGGCTGCGCAAGATCGGCCAGAGCGTCGTTCGTGAGGATGCAGAAACCGTTCGCGGTGCCATCCACACCGTTCGTCACCTGGTTACAGTTGAGGAGGTCGACTGACCATGGCGGACTCCACGAAGAACACCGGTGAGGAGCAGGGGCGCGTCGTTCGACTGCACCACCTGCGTCCCGCCGCTGGTGCAAAGACCGCGAAGACCCGCGTCGGTCGCGGTGAAGGTTCAAAGGGTAAGACCGCTGGACGTGGTACCAAGGGCACGAAGGCTCGTTACCAGGTTCCCGCAGGCTTCGAGGGTGGCCAGATGCCCATCCACATGCGCCTTCCCAAGCTGCGCGGCTTCAAGAACCCCTTCCGCGTTGAGTACCAGGTCGTCAACGTTGGTCGTCTGCAGGAGCTCTTCCCCGAAGGTGGAAAGGTGACTGTTGAGGATCTCGTTGCACGTTCCGCAGTACGCGACGGTTGGGCAGTGAAGGTGCTCGGCACCGGTGAGCTCACCGTTAAGCTCGATATCGAGGTCGACTCCTGGTCGGCTTCGGCAGAAGCGAAGATTACTGCTGCCGGCGGTTCTATCAAGACCCGCTGAGCGGTGATTGCCACGGGGGTGGCTCGGTTTCCGGGCTGCCCCCGTTTCGCTTTTTGCACGTCGAGGCCGTTTCCCTAGCCGCTGAAGCCCCCGATTTCAGCGGCTTTCCAAGTGGGAGAAGGCCTTTACCCATATCACAGTTTCTCAAGTTCTCTACTTTTGATTCACAGAATCCCTGTCATTTCAGGTAGTCTTTTGAGAGTCGTGCGATCTAAATGGTCGCAATTATTTCGTTACGTAGGAGGAAGCCTTGCTCAGTGCGTTCGCGCAGGCATTCCGTACCCCAGATCTTCGACGGAAACTTCTATTTACGCTATTCATCATGGCGATGTTCCGTCTGGGATCTTTCATCCCAACTCCGGGTGTTGATTCGCAGGCAGTTAACAAGTGTCTTGCTCAGCAGAGTGACGCTTCGCTGCTGGATTTGGTGAACCTCTTTTCTGGTGGTGCGCTCCTCCAATTGTCGATCTTTGCACTGGGCATCATGCCCTACATCACCGCATCGATCATCATCCAGCTTCTGCGCGTCGTGATTCCTCGTTTCGATGATCTGCACAAAGAAGGACAGACCGGCCAGACGAAGCTCACGCAGTACACGCGTTATCTGACCATTTTCTTGGGCATTCTTCAGTCCACGACTATGATTTCACTGGCTCGCTCTGGGAATCTCTTCGCCGGATGCTCTGAGAAGGTCATCCCTTCGAATTCAGTGTGGACCTTCCTGCTGATGATGATCGTTATGACCGCCGGTACCGGTGTCATCATGTGGCTTGGCGAATTGATCACCGAACGCGGTATCGGTAACGGTATGTCGCTGTTGATCTTTACCTCTATTACCGCGCGTATGCCTTCTCAGCTTCTGACCATCGGCCAGAGCGGTAAGTGGGGAGCGGTCTTTGCGATCATCGGCCTGATGCTTGTCGTCTCGATCGTCGTGGTTTATCTGGAGCAGGCCCAACGTCGAATTCCCGTTCAGTACGCAAAGCGCATGATCGGTCGTCGTCAGTATGGCGGTACAACGACTTACATTCCTCTGAAGATCAACATGTCGGGTGTTATCCCCGTTATCTTCGCGTCTTCACTTCTAGCATTCCCCCCGATGCTTGCACAGTTCGGCAGCCAGGATTCCACGTGGGTCCACTGGATTAGCGCGAACTTCCACCAGGACGCATGGCCCTACCTGACCAGCTACGCCCTGCTCACACTCTTCTTCACCTTCTTCTACACCGCGATCACCTTCGATCCCGATGAGGTGGCGGATAACATGAAGCGCTATGGCGGCTTCATCCCTGGATACCGCGCAGGCCGTCCCACGGCTGAGTTCCTGCGTTACGTGATGAACCGAATCACGACCGCCGGTGCGCTCTACCTGGTCATCGTCGCCCTCATTCCTTCGTTGGCGATCATTCCGTTGCACATTTCCCAAGGACAGATGCCCTTCGGCGGCACGACCCTTCTGATTATCATCGGTGTCGGTCTGCAGACGGTGAAGGAAATCAACACTCAGCTTCAACAGCATCACTACGAAGGATTCTTGCGATGACCGCTATCGTTCTCCTCGGCCCTCCCGGAGCTGGCAAGGGTACCCAGGCCGCGCGTATCGCCGAGCGCCTGAACATTCCCGCTATCTCCACCGGAGAGATTTTCCGCGCCAATATGTCTGAGGGCACGGAATTGGGTAAACGAGCCAAGGAATACATGGAACGTGGAGAGTTCGTTCCTGATTCGGTAACGAACCCCATGGTGAAGGTGCGCCTTTCTGCACCGGATACCGCTAACGGCTTCCTCCTTGACGGATACCCCCGCACTCTGGAGCAGGCGCACGTTCTGCGTGACATGCTTGCCGAACTTGGTGTGAGCTTGGATGTCGTCCTGGAGATTCAGGTTGATGAAGATGAGGTCGTGGCTCGCATGCTCAAGCGTGCCACCGAGCAGAACCGCTCCGATGACACTGAGCCCGTCATTCGTCACCGCCTTGAGATCTACCACGAGCTGACCGAACCCATGGCAACCTACTACGCCGATCAAGATCTGCTTCAGGTTGTTGATGGACGCGGTTCGATCGACGAAGTGAGCGAGCGCATTTTCACCCTTCTCGACGGTCTCAACAAGTAAGCAACACGTACCCTGGCGCTGCTCAGCGCTGATACGGAACCGGGGCGCGGTGGTGAAAGCCATCGCGCCCCGGAGTTTCATCCAAAGGAAGCACAATGTCCCACATTGAATACAAGACTCTTGATCAGATCAAGTGGATGCGAGAAGCCGGGCTGGTTGTTGCAGAAATTCACCGAAGCCTGCGAGAAGCGGCACGTCCCGGCGTAACAACCGCTGAGCTAGACGAGGTGAGTGCAGATGCGATCCGTCGTTGCGGTGCGCGCTCAAACTTCCTCAATTACTACGGTTATCCCGCAACAGTGTGTATTTCCCCCAATGACGTGATCGTTCACGGTATTCCTGGGAAGCGCAAGCTTGCTGTCGGTGACATTGTGACCTTCGACTGCGGGGCATGGCTTGAACGTAGCGGCAAACAGTGGCACGGAGATGCGGCATTCTCGATGATCGTCGGAGATGAATTCACCTCTGATGAAGAGTTCGCGCGTTCATGGGTTCGTCGCCACCAGGGCCCGGGTGCAGGAAAGCGTTGGGGGAGCGCTATCCCTTCCGCTCCTCAAGGCGAGGCGGGGGAACCCGCTTCGGCCTCGGCAGGGGAAGTTTCAAAGCAGGGGAGCGTTGCACGCAGGCGCGAGCTCGACCTCGTCACTCGTGAGGCGCTGTGGGCGGCGCTCGCCTCGGTTGCCCGGGGGAAGCGCGTGAGTGCAGTTGGCGAGGCCGTCGAGCGCGTCGTTGCCGAGCGCGCGGAGGACCTGGGCTGGGACGCAGGGATTATCGAGGACTTTACCGGCCACGGAATTGGCACCGCGATGCACCAGGATCCGGAAGTCCTGAACTATCGCGTGCGTGGCTTGATGCCCAAGTTGCGTCCCGGAATGGTTCTGGCTGTTGAGCCGATGCTGACAAGCGGAGACATTGAGAATGTCACCGAGAATGACGACTGGACGGTTCGAACCGTTGATGGCTCAGATGCCGCTCAATGGGAGCACACCATCGCGATTTTGGATGACGGCGTTGCGATCTTGAGTGCAGTTGATGGGGGAGTAGCAGGGCTCGCGCCCTTTGGAGTGACTCCTGTTCTGCTCGACTAGTCTCCCGCGCGTGTCTATGTTGATACCTCGCAAGCATTAAGCGTGAGGCGATAGACACCGCGTCCAGCTTTCCAAGAAGGGCCAAAATAGCGTAGGCTCGACCCTTGGACGTGTCTTTGGGGCCAGTATGCCTGTTTCCAAGGGCGATCCCGAACGGTCTCAGGCCGTTCGAATCCGAAAAAGTAGTAGAGGATAGACGGAGGATATGGCGAAGAAGGACGGCGTCATCGAAATCGAAGGCACGGTTATCGAAGCCTTGCCGAATGCGATGTTCCGCGTGGAATTGAGCAATGGACACATCGTGCTTGGCCACATTGCCGGCAAGATGCGTCAGCACTACATCCGCATTCTGCCCGAGGACCGAGTGGTCGTCGAGCTGAGCCCCTACGACCTCTCCCGAGGTCGCATCGTCTACCGCTACAAGTGAACACACCGACACAAGCTACCTGCGGGTAGCGGAGGTACACACCATGAAGGTCAAGCCGAGTGTCAAGAAGATCTGTGACAAGTGCAAGGTGATTCGTCGCCACGGCAACGTCATGGTCATCTGTGACAACCCCAGGCACAAGCAGCGCCAGGGCTGAACCCTCGCTGTGATAACGCCGGAGTAATCCGGCAGCATCATTCCACACGCGCTTGCGCGACCCTCGGTTCGGAGGCCGGGGCCGGGTGGCTCACCCGGGAGGAGTGGTGACGACCTCCGATGAACAATTTGGAGCATAAACATGGCACGTATTGCCGGCGTCGACCTCCCTCGCGAAAAGCGTATGGAGATCGCGCTCACGTACATTTATGGAGTTGGACGCACCCGCGCCAAGGAGACCCTCGAGGCCACCGGCGTGAGCCCCGATCTTCGTGTGAAGGATGCCACCGAGGAAGACCTCGTCAAGCTTCGCGAATACATCGAGAACACCTTTAAGGTGGAAGGCGATTTGCGTCGTGAGGTCCAGGCAGACATCCGTCGCAAGATTGAGATCGGATCCTACCAGGGACTTCGTCACCGTCGTGGCCTGCCGGTCCACGGTCAGCGCACCAAGACCAATGCGCGTACCCGTAAGGGCCCCAAGCGCACCGTTGCAGGTAAGAAGAAGGCCAAGTAAGGCCGCTAAGTCCAGCGTGGACTTTTAATACACGACTTCGAAGGAACTGAAACACATGGCTGCAAAGACCACTCGTTCCGGCGCGGGACGCAAGCCGCGCCGCAGGATTTCAAAGAACGTCACTCACGGACACGCGTACATTAAGTCGACGTTCAACAACACTATCGTTTCCATTACCGACCCTACCGGTGCGGTGATCTCCTGGGCCTCCTCCGGCCAGGTGGGCTTCAAGGGTTCGCGTAAGTCGACCCCCTTCGCTGCTCAGCTTGCTGCCGAGGCCGCCGCGCGTCGCGCACAGGAACATGGCATGAAGAAGGTCGACGTCTTCGTGAAGGGTCCCGGCTCCGGCCGTGAGACCGCGATCCGTTCGCTTCAGGCTGCTGGCCTGGAGGTCGGCTCGATCCAGGACGTGACGCCCCAGGCATTCAACGGCGCTCGTCCCCCGAAGCGTCGTCGCGTCTGAGCCCCGGGGGGTGGAGATCCCACGGAAATCCACCCCCCACGTCTGGGCGGGATCACACAAGAATACGTGGCCTCGTCCTTACCTTTTCCCCGCAATGCGGGACCCCGATCCGGCGTCATATGGCGGGCGCCGGGAAGAAAGGACTAAGACGTGCTCATTGCAGAGCGACCCATCCTGACCGAAGAGAAGGTCAGCGAACTGCGCTCCCGTTTCATCCTGGAGCCCCTTGAGCCCGGTTTCGGCTACACGCTGGGTAACTCCCTGCGCCGAACCCTGCTCTCGTCGATCCCCGGCGCTGCCGTGACCTCCATCCGCATTGATGGTGTGCCTCACGAGTTCCGGACGATCGAGGGTGTGAAGGAAGACGTTGCCGAGATCATCCTGAACATCAAGCAGATCGTTCTCTCCTCCGAGAACGACGAGCCTGTTGTCATGTACCTGCGTAAGGCAGGTCCGGGAGAGGTCGTCGCAGGGGATATCACCCCTCCGGCCGGCGTCGAGATTCACAACCCCGATCTGCATCTGGCGACCCTTAATGAAAAGGGCAAGCTTGAGATCGAACTGACCGTCGAGCGTGGCCGCGGCTACGTGTCGGCTGCTCAGAACAAGGATCCCCAGGCTGAAATTTCCCGCATCCCGATCGATTCGATCTACTCTCCCGTTGTCAAGGTGACCTACAAGGTCGAGGCAACTCGTGTTGAGCAGCGCACCGACTTCGATCGCCTGATCATCGATGTTGAGACCAAGCCGGCAATCACCCCGCGTGACGCCGTTGCCTCCGCTGGTAAAACCTTGGTTGAGCTCTTTGGTTTGATGCGTGAACTGAACGAGGAAGCCGAAGGCATTGAAGTTGGTCCCTCGACCACGGATGCCACCCTCGCTGCCGACCTCGCGCTGCCCATTGAGAACCTCGGCCTGCAGTCGCGTTCCTACAACGCACTGCGTCGTCGCGGAATCCTCACTGTTGGCGAGCTCGTGGCTCACTCCGAGGCGGATCTGCTTGACATTCGCAACTTCGGTACGAAGTCGATTGAAGAAATCAAGGAAGCTCTTGCAACCCTTGGGATGACCCTGAAGGATTCTGTCCTGCCCTCCGGTGAGGCCAGCGAATCCGGTTCCATCCACTTCAGCGACGATCAGTCCATCTGACATGCTGCGTCCGATGGACGCATAAATTCCTAGGAGACAAAATGCCCACCCCCAAGAAGGGTGCTCGTCTGGGCGGAAGCCCGGCACACCAGAAGCTGATCCTCAAGAACCTTGCGACTCAGCTCATTGAACACCGCTCGCTCACCACGACCGAGGCCAAGGCTAAGGCCCTGCGCCCCTTCGTTGAGAAGCTCGTGACCAAGGCAAAGCGTGGCGACATGCACGCTCGCCGTACCGTGGCTCGCGTCATCACCGACAAGAACGCCCTGTACACCCTGTTCGACGTCATCGCTCCCGCGCTTGATCCCGAGCGTCAGGGTGGCTACACCCGCCTCACCCGCGTGGGTAACCGCAAGGGCGACAACGCTCCTCTGATGCAGATTGAGTTCTGCATGGAGGCCGTCGAGAAGAAGGCAGTCGTGAAGTCTGCTGAGAAGACCGCCGAAAAGGCCGCTGCAGCCGAGGTTGCAGCAGAAGCTGAAGAAGCTGCAGAGGCCGCTTCCGAGCGCGCCGAAGAGGCTCGCGAAGAGGGCGATCTCGCCAAGGCTAACGAGGCTGAAGAAATCGCAGCCGAGGCCGGCGAAGAGGCTGACGCCGCTGAGCAGGTCGAAGAAGAGAAGTGATCTCTTTCGCGTAAGCGACTTAAAAGGGGCCGGTACCACCCGTGGTACCGGCCCCTTTGTCGTGCCGATCCTAGCCTTCATATTTCTTGTCTTTTCAGGATGAAAGCCACAGGTGGCTGTAGCCTGTAACTATGACTCGCGAGATGACACTGGCAGTGGATTGCGGCGGTGGCGGAATTAAAGCTTCCGTCCTTGATGGCCAGGGAACAATGGTTGCTCCGCCTAAACGGACGCCCACTCCCTACCCGCTTCCTCCTGAATTGTTGGTTCAGACGATCATCGACCTTGCCGCTCAGCTTCCAGAAGCTCATCGCGTGACCGTTGGGATGCCGGGAATGATTCGTCATGGGGTGGTGATTGCAACCCCGCACTACATAACGAAGGATGGGCCGCGCTCACGTATTCTTCCCGAGCTCGTTGAGAAGTGGGATCACTTTGATATGGGGCAGGCGGTTGAGAGCGCTCTTGGCATTCCGACCAAGGTTCTCAATGATGCTGAAGTTGCCGGAGCCGGTGTGATCACCGGACGCGGTCTGGAAATGATCATCACGCTGGGTACGGGGCTTGGAAACGCGGTCTTCGATGGTGGGCAGCTTGCCCCACACGTCGAGGTCTCACAGGGGCCGATTCGTTGGGGCCTTACCTACGATGACTATATCGGCGAACATGAGCGCCTTCGCCTAGGTGACGTCCATTGGTCTCGCCGCGTTCGCCGAGTCGTGGATGGTCTGCGTCCCATGTACATGTGGGATCGTCTGTATCTGGGCGGTGGCAATTCAAAACGAATCGTCCCAACCTACCGCGACCGTCTTGGTGAGGACGTCATCATTGTCCCCAACGATGCAGGCATTATCGGAGGAGTGCGCTCATGGGAGCTCTGAGTAATTCCCAGCTACGAATCCGTCTGGATCTTTCCTACGATGGCACTTTCTTTCACGGATGGGCCGCGCAAGATGGCCTTCGCACTGTTCAGGGTGTTCTTACCCAGGCGCTGTCGACAATTTTGCGCCGACCTGTGATCCTGACTGTCGCTGGACGAACTGATGCCGGCGTTCATGCACGCCATCAAGTCGCCCATTTTGATTGCGCCTCTGACGCCTTCCAATCTTTGGTACGCGAATCCGACCGCCCCGAAGACGAAGAAGAACTCAACCAGGCGTGCTGTCGCGCACTGTTGCGACGTGTGAACTCGCTTCTTGGTCGTGAATATATCGAGCACATGGCGACGACCGGTATCAAAGTGCCCCGGGGGACCGCTGATGCTCGCCTTTCGGAAGTGAGCGTGGTATCCGCAGACTTCGACGCACGTTTCGCAGCGCTCGAGCGTTCCTATACCTATCGCCTCGTCCCCGAGGGGCAACTGCCCCTGGCGCGACGTTGGGACGTGTACGAGGTTGCCCAGCCCCTCGACCTCGAGGCGATGAACCGCGCGGCCCGGCCTCTTCTGGGTGAGCACGAATTCCTTGCCTTTTGCCGACCGCGCGAGGGGGCAACAACGATCCGTGAACTGCGTGAGTTGCGCATTGTTCCCGAGGCCGGGGAGACCGGGGTCCTCGAGTGCCATGTGCGCGCTGATGCCTTCTGCCATTCCATGGTTCGTTCCCTTGTCGGCGCTTTAATTGAGGTGGGTAGGGGAGCGCGTGAAGAAAGTTGGCCCGCGCAGCTGCTTGAGAAGGCCTCGCGCCAAGAGGCGGCACCGATTGCCCCCGCGCATGGGCTGACCCTGGAATCCGTGAGTTATCCCGACGAGGCCGAGTGGAGCGATCAGGTTCACCGGGCACGCCGGATGCGTGGCTTTGCCTTTGATGGAAGCCCTGAAGAATGGGCCATGGGCGGCAATTGCTGCGCTGGTTGATTCAGAAACGATATGAGGAATAAGCCACACTCTGGTCTGCGCTTTGACCCCGCTGCCTCTCGGCGCATAAACTAACAGGTGCTGTGTGTCAGCTGGACCTTCGGTGCCTTCCCACTCGCCGGAGAAGAAATTCGGCTGATGCCTCGCGGAACCGTTTCATAGCGGGCCAGTGCGTCGAACCCTCGATGCTAGGCCCCATGACAGAAAGAATTGAAGGTTACGCCCGTGCGCACCTATTCACCTAAGCCGGCGGATGCCGACAAGCAGTGGTATGTCATCGACGCCACTGACGTCGTCCTCGGTCGCCTGGCGGCTCAAGTTGCCGCTATCCTTCGTGGGAAGCACAAGCCGACGTTTGCCCCTCACCTCGATATGGGTGATTACGTCATCATCATCAATGCGGACAAGGTTGCCCTCACCGGTAAGAAGCTTGACCAGAAGATGGCCTACCGCCACTCCGGTCGCCCCGGTGGTTTGAGCGCAACACGCTATCGCGATCTCATGGCTGAGCGTCCTGAACGCGCAGTCGAGAAGGCAGTCCGCGGCATGCTTCCTCACACCAGCCTCGGCCGCGCGCAGTTCAAGAAGCTGCACGTCTACGCCGGAGCTGAGCACCCGCATATCGGCCAGCAGCCGATTCCCTACGAAATCACCCAGGTCGCCCAGTGAGCGCGTCGCGCTTCTGAGCCCAACGAACTGCACTGAGGAGAACTGTGGCTGAGACCACCGAGATTCTTGAGCTGGATGAGGAAGTTGTCCCCAGCTCCTACACCACAGAGACTGAGTCAGCGCCTGCTGGTGCTGGTCAGTCCATCACCGCGCCCGGCGCGGGCCTTGGCCGCCGTAAGGAAGCCGTTGCCCGTGTTCGCCTGGTTCCCGGCAACGGCCAGTGGACCATTAACGGACGCACTCTTGAAGATTACTTCCCGAACAAGCTGCACCAGCAGCTCGTGAAGTCCCCCTTCACTCTGCTTGATATCGACGGTCGCTTCGACGTGATCGCTCGTATCAATGGCGGCGGCATCTCCGGCCAGGCCGGTGCGCTGCGCCTGGGCATTTCGCGTGCACTGAACGAGATCGATCGTGACGCGAACCGTCCCGCACTGAAGAAGGCTGGCTTCCTGACCCGCGATGCCCGCGCTGTTGAGCGTAAGAAGGCAGGCCTCAAGAAGGCACGCAAGGCTTCGCAGTTCTCGAAGCGCTGATCTTCGCCTTTACTTCAAGGTGTGGCCCCAATCGGAAGATTGGGGCCACACCTTTTGTATTCGGAATGCCTACTTCTCTGCTTGCTTTCCTGCAATGCTGGTTGCTGGTAAATCGATTGAGTGAAGAGTGAGAAGCTAGAATAGCGGTGGATTAATTTTCGAGCGGGAGGTACCCCGATGGCCAGGTTGTTTGGAACAGATGGCGTGCGTGGACTTGCAAATGTCGACTTGACTGCGCCACTTGCCTTGGAACTAGGTGAAGCGGCAGCGCGCCTGACGATTCAGGGACGTCCGGCCTCGGGACATAAGCCAAAGGCGATCATTGGCCGTGATACGCGTATCTCTGGCGAGTTCCTAGACCATGCGCTTGCAGCGGGTTTGGCAAGCGCGGGAATGGACGTTGTCCGTGTTGGCGTCGTGACCACTCCGACCGTTGCGCATCTGACGGCCTCGTCCTCAGTTGACCTGGGTGTCATGATTTCCGCCTCGCACAACCCCATGCCCGACAATGGCATTAAATTCTTTGCTCACGGCGGCTACAAGCTTCCCGACCAAGTTGAAGATCAGATTCAAGAGCTTCTGAACACTTCGTGGGATCGTCCGACCGGCGCTGCTGTCGGCGAGGTCGAATATGACGATGACTGGGCAGAAAAGTCCTACATTCAGCACCTGATGACCTCTTTGGGAACAGACCTGCACGGCTTGCGTATTGCGGTTGACTGCGCAAATGGCGGTGCTTCTTTCCTTGCTCCTGAGGCTTTCCGTCAAGCGGGTGCGGATGCAGTTGTTATTAACGCAGCTCCTGACGGGCGCAACATTAACGACAAGGCCGGTTCTACCCACCCCGAGCAGCTTCAGGCCCTGACCGTTGCTTCCGAAGCTGACTTCGGTGTTGCCTACGATGGCGATGCCGACCGCTGCCTGGCTGTGGACCGCGATGGCAACATTGTTGACGGTGACAAGATCATGGGTGCCCTTGCCGTCCATATGCGCGACGAAGGTCAGCTTGCCAAGGACACCTTGGTTGTCACTGTCATGTCTAATCTTGGCTTGATTCTTGCCATGCAAGAGGCCGGTATTAAGACGGTCCAGACCGGAGTCGGAGACCGTTATGTCCTAGAAGCTATGCTCGAAGGCGGCTACTCCCTGGGTGGAGAGCAGTCCGGACACATCATCGCGAAGAAGTACGCAACTACCGGCGATGGCATCCTCTCGTCGCTGCTGTTGGCACGCATGGTGAAGGAATCTGGCCGAGATCTGGCCGACCTCACAAGCTTTATCAAGCGCCTTCCTCAGACGCTGATCAACGTTGGGGGAGTGGATCGTTCGCGCGCAACGACCGATCCAACCGTGGCAGAGGCAGTTGCTGCTGCCGAGGCCGTGCTGGGCAATACTGGTCGCGTCCTACTTCGCCCCTCCGGTACCGAGCCTTTGGTCCGTGTCATGGTCGAGGCCGCAACGCAGTCCCAAGCCGATGGCGTGGCTTCGCGTTTGGCTGACGTTGTCAAGGAGAACCTGGCGCTGTGAACCTTTGAGAGACGTACGCACGCAGGGCGGGCACCGGTGGGTGCCCGCCCTACGTGTTATATATCCTCGGCGTCGTGTCAGGATAAAGCGAACTGTCAGATCTTCGCGGCCTCGATCCACTCAAGTGGGATTCGGCTGAAGTACAGCCCCTGCATTTCGCGCTCCCAGAGCAGGCCGAGGGTTCCGTCGGGCAGGATCGTCATGCACTGGTAGACGTAGTGCGCGGGGTTGAAGGTGCGCGACGCGATCCACGTCCGCCCTCCGTCCTCCGACAGCCGCAGGACGCCGCGACCGCGGTAGGGGCGCATCTGCGAAGCGTTCGCGAAGACGACGCGCTCGGGGCACTCCTCCGTCGGCCACGGCACAGCGTTGGGCTGGCAGAAGATCTCGGTGATCTCTTGCGCGAAGGAGACGTCGCTCCACGTCTCGCCTCCGTCAGTGCTGACGGTTGTGGCGACCTTGCCGCTCGGGTGTTGGTTGCGCATGAGCATGAGGAGGGAACCGTCGGCGCGCTCGATGAGCGTGGCCTCGTGCGTCGCGGCTGCTTCGGTGTCGAGTGTGCGCGAATCGATCTCGCGGCCCTCGAAGATACGCCCGTCGTTGGGGGACTTGCCGCGCTTCCACGTGGCGCCACCATCGTCGGAGTAGACGACGGAAGCGGAGAAGTGACGCTTGTGGTCCCCGTTGTAGTAGATCGGGATGACGAGGCGTCCGCTGCGCAGCTGCACGCCCGTGCCCGGGGAGGTACCGCAGAAGGACATCCACTCTTCCTTCACGTCCTGGTTGAGGTTGAAGGGGCCGGACCAGGTCTCGCCGTCGTCGTCGGAGTAGATCATCTGCAGGAAGCAGGTGCGGGCCGTGAGCAGTGTCTGGTGGGGATCGTCCCCATCAGCGAGGAACACGTTGCCGCCGGGTGAATCATGCCCATTTTCGGTGACGGTAACGTCGCCGTGCTCGGACACCCTGTAGGGGGTTGGTGCGCCATCGGAATCCGTGACACTGCCGTCCTCGTTCCAGGTGTAGGTGGCACCCTGGCTGTCGTGCAGGAGGTAGCGGCCCTTCTCGTCGACGCCGAGGCCGGCCTCGGCGTTGGGTTGGCCGATGCCGCCGGGGAAGTGGTCGATGAGGACGACGAGGCGCCCGTTTCGGCGATCCTGTACGACGCACGAATCGATGACCGATGCGCCCTTTGCCCCGTGGCCGGGGTAGGTAAGCACCGTCTGGAGGTCTCCCCAGGTATGCCCTCCGTCAAAGGAGCGGCGGACCGTGAAGTTGATGGAGTTGGGGGAGTCGTTTGCGATGGTCTCGCGCTGGTCGGCGCCGGCGACGATGACCCCGGACTTGAGGGTGATCAGCGAGGGAATCCGATAGCTGATGGAGTCGTGAAACCCGGCATCGAAGAGGCACTGTGTGTCTAGTGGGGCGACGGAGGAGAGCTTCTTGATTTGCGAGTCGTTGAGGACTGAGGAGAAGAGCGCAGCGTTACGGACCTCGCCGAATAGACGGGAGCCGGCGGTGTCCTGGCCGATGACGACCTCGTCGAGAGAATCGACGGCTGCGAAGAATGCCTGCCCGGGGAGGTGAGCCTCGAGGAAACCATCCACGTAGATCTGCACCGCGCCGTGCCCGACCCGAACGACGACGTCGTGCCAGTGTCCCTGATCCCAGTGCCCGTGTGCGGTGAAAGTACGCCACTGGCCCCTGCGGCCCAGGACCTTGTATTCGATGCCTTCCGCCGTGACCGACAGATTGAGCTGCTCGGTGCCGGCGCCGCCGGCTGCGAGGATCGTTCCGTGTTGGCCGGGGCCGCGCACACGATAGCGGGCGAAGATAGTACCGGCGGTGAGCTCGGACAGTTCGGCAACGTCGTAATCCGATAGGTGAGCGGCGGCGAACTCGATGAGGGGCGTGGGGGCGGGGGATAGGGCGAGGATCTCTTCCGCGGAGAGGACAGAGTCGTGCGCTGTGAAGGAACGGATCTCGATGCCAGCTCCCGGGGTCGGTGCGAGTGCAGCGTCGGGGCCACTTCCGGCAGGAGAGAGGTCTGCGCAGGTTGAGAAGCACTGGTAGCCGTCGAGGAAGATCTTCGATCCGGCACTCGTCGCTGTGAGCGCAAGCGAATGCCAGGTGTCGTCTGTGACGGAGGCGGTGTCTTCCAAGTCCAAGGCGAACGTCATTGACGTCGTTGATCCCGCGAGGAAGAGAGCGCTGGAGCGTATGAACAGGTCCCACCCTGTGTCATCCGCGCTGCTGAGCTTGATAAGTGTTCCGTCGATGCGTGCGCGGAACTGAAAGGTACAGGAGAATCCCGGTTGACTTGAGTCGAGGGTCATGCTTGACATCTTTCTGTTAGTTGCTCATTTTGCTTCGCATCATTACGAAGTGGAGCGTGTGGTCAATCACAAATATTAAGTTGTCAGACATATTATCACCACGATATTTCATTGGCAATACACAGATCGGGTCGAAATTTTGTGTTGACTCTAGAGTGAGAGAGGGCTAGCATTGCAGCAAGTTGTCTGACAACTTACTAATGAGACACATGGACTCAAAGCCCTTCGTTATTCAACGATGAAATTTCAGGAAGGCACTCATCATGAGTACGTCCCCGCTGCAGGCGCTTCCCACAAAGCCCTGGTATCAATACTTGACCAAAGAAGATCGCAAGGCCTTCTTCGCCGCTTGGATCGGCGTTCTGTTGGACGGCTACGACTTCGTCCTCATCTCCTTTGCGCTCCCCGCGATCAGGGAGGCGTTCCACCTGACGCTCGTCCAAAGCGCATCCCTGATTTCAGCCGCCTTCATTAGTCGCTGGATCGGTGGCCTCGTGCTCGGAGCTGTCGGCGACCGCTACGGTCGTAAGCCCGCGATGATCCTATCGATCTTCATGTTCGCTTTCGGATCGATCGCCTGCGCGCTCGCTCCGAACTTCTGGATCCTGTTTGTCCTGCGCCTCATCATCGGCTTCGCGATGGCAGGCGAGTATTCCGCATCTGCTGCGTACGTTATCGAATCGTGGCCCAAGCACATGCGTAACAAGGCCTCGGGCTTTCTCCTTTCCGGCTACGCCTTCGGTGTTATCGCCGCCGCTCAGGTCGACAAGTACTTCGTGACGTGGGTTGATTCGGTGCACCCTGGCTGGGGCTGGCGAGCCCTGTTCCTGACGGGCATCGTCCCGATCGTCGTCGCCATCTACATGCGACGCACCCTGCCCGAGGCCGCAGACTGGAGCGAGGCCAAGGAAAAGGGTGGCGACGAAAAGAACGACATGCTCGCTGTGCTCTTTGGTGGGCAGCGCAAGATCCTCAACTACATCGTTGTTGTGATCGCCTTCGTTGGCCTGCTGCTGATCTTCACCCAGCAGGTGGCCGGCATTGTTACGGTGAGCCTTGTCGGCGTTGTGTGCGCGATCGTTTTCATCTACCTGATCATCCAGTTCGACTCGAATCGCTGGATCATTGGCATCGCGATCATGCTGACGATCTTCGCGTCCTTCATGTACACCTGGCCAATCCAGGGCCTCCTGCCAACTTACCTACACGGTGTTGGTATGGACCAGAAGGTCGTCGCGAACGTCGTGTCCTTCGCCGGCCTCGGCAACGCCGCGGGCTACATTATCGCCGGCTTCGCCGGTGACAAGTTTGGTATGCGTCGTTGGTACGCGATCTCGCTTCTGCTCTCGCAGGTCATTGTCTTCCCGCTGTTCATGCAGGATGGAAAGTATGTTTCTCTTGTGGCGGGCCTACTCTTCTTCCAGCAGATGTTCGGCCAGGGTGTCTCGGGCCTGCTGCCCAAGTGGGTCTCCTCCTACTTCCCGGTCGACAAGCGCGCCGCGGGCCTAGGCTTCTGCTACAACGTCGGTGCCCTCGGTGGCGCGGTCGGCCCCGTTCTCGGTGCCGCAATTGCCGCTCAGATGGGCCTGGGTATGGCGCTTGCAATCCTGTCCTTCGGATTCGCCGCGATCGTCATGGTCTCCATCGGTGCGAATATCCCGCGTCTCCTGCAGAAAGCCGTGGGTCCGGAGTATGTTCGTCCCGAAGATGGAAACGATGAAATCATCAAGGAAGGATGATCGCCATGACACTTCCTTTCGTTATCGGCGCGTACGCGTCGCATCCGGCACAGGAGCTGGAGGCTGACTACTACCGCCTCCTCGCGGATCGGCCGTGGGTATGCGGCGTCGAGATGCCCTACCCGGGTCAGCTCGCCACCGAAGGCAAGGTCCTGGCTAGCCACCTGGCTGCACACTGGAACTTCAACACGATCACTGCGATCCCCGGCACCATGCAGAACGTGTGGAAGAACGAGAACTTCGGCTTGGCCTCGCCCGACGAGGCCGGACGCGCCGCTGCTCTCGACTTCACCCGCGCGCTGCGCGAGGACCTGGCCGCCCTGTGCGATCGCGCGGGACGACAGCTGGTCGCCCGCGTGCAGCTACACTCGGCTCCCACGCGCCTGGCACAGGAGGACGCTTTCAAGCGCTCGCTCGCCGAGCTGGCCACGTGGGACTGGTGCGGGGCACGCCTGGTCATCGAGCACTGTGACAAGTTCGTGCCCGAGCAGAACCCCGAGAAGGGCTTCCTGTCCCTCGAATCCGAGATTGACATCGTTTCCGAGGCCGGCATCGGTATTCACCTCAACTGGGGTCGCTCCGCCGTGGAAGGCCGCAGCGCGGACACCGCTTACGAGCACGTGCTCGAGGCTGGCAAGCGCGGCGTCCTGGACGGCATCATTTTCTCGGGCGCGGGCCCGGAGGAAACCCAGTACGGCTACTCCTGGATTGACGGGCACCTGCCCGCGCAGGCCGACGAGCCGACCTCGCTCATGAACGAGGCCGAGATCGCTCGCTGCGCGAAGGCAGCCATCGAGGGCGGTGCGAACTACCTCGGCGCCAAGGTATGCGTGCCCAAGGATGCGTCTCTCGAGCAGCGCCTGGCCATGCTGACCAACATCTACCGGGCCTGCGGCCTCGACGATTAGTAGCGTCGCTGCTGGACGCACTCCCGCATTTTGTGAATGTGCGGGAAGTGCCTGGAACGAGGTGCAAGCGTGAGGGGGGCGGATGCCACTTGGCATCCGCCCCCCCCTGCGTTTTAGCAAGCGCCGTCCTATGCGCGCCTGGTCACCGAGGATCGTTACAGCGGGCGCGGCGAGCATGGAACCTCACGTGCGTGTGCCTGGCGCTCGCGGGTTGGGGCATTGTTCTCCAAGAGGTTCGGGAGGTTAATTTCTTCCCAAATTGAGCGAGCTGCGGCTTCGGATTCTTTAGCCTCTGCGAGCCACAGATTGTCTCCATACTGCGCGAGTAAGAATGGTGATGATCTGTGGCTTGGCTTTTCCGCGGGGTTTTTCAACAGCCCTGATGATCGCGTCTACTGCTTGCGAAGTCATCTCGTGGAGCGGCCACTCTACGGTAGTGAGTCCTAGCTCTGAGCTGTTTACGGGATCTTGGTTTCCGAATCCAAGGATCGAAAGGTCCTGGGGGACACGTAGATCGAGTTCTTCTGCTGCCTTAAATACTCCAGGGGCCTGGGAGTCATCGGCAAGAGCAATAAGGCCGATTTCGCTGTTCTCCGAGAGCAAGCGTAAAGCTGCTTGATAGGCGGTTGACGCGTCCCAGTCCGGAAGCGTCAACATGGTGAATCGCTTTCCGAATAGAGCCTCGAGCGGTTTTTGCCGAGAGTGGTTCGTATTTGGCCCGGCAAGGAATACTGCGTGTTCTTTCCCCGATGTTTGCACAATGTGGTCGAGGATTTCCTGGACTCCCGCGCATTCGTCAATTCTGACTAGAGCGTGCGCGCCTTGGCGGTCGTCAGTGTTAATCATCGACATGGCAACGACGGGAATCCCTAGATTTCCTAAAAGAGTCGAGGCGAAGCTCTCCGCCGAGGTAGTTTCGCGAATAACACCTGCTAATTGGGTATCTCCAAGAACACCGCGGATCGTTTCTGCGTCAGAAGGGTCCGCACTTGATTGGAACAGAGGGAGCAGTAAATATCCGCGGCGTTGGATTTCAATCATCGCCGTCGTTAGAACGGTGTGGACCACGGGAACGAAGGGGTTGTCGGGGAGTTCGGCCATCAAAAGTGCGATGAGTCGTGAACTTCCACGTCGAAGTGAGCGTGCGGCAGCGTTGGGAATGTAGTTGAGCTCGCGTGCAGCATCTTGGACACGCTGGATCGTCGCTGGTGCAATCTTGACTTCCGGTCCGCGGCCATTGAGCACGAGCGATACGGTTGAGGGAGCGACGCCCGCTGCATGAGCGACGTCTGCTCGAGTGGCTCGATCCATTTCATCTCCCTTTGTGCTGAGTCCGCCGAAACTGTGTGAGTGCAACAACTATAACGTGTTAGTCTAGGTGTGCTACAAGGCGTCGATGTTGACTTACCTGAAAGGCTCATGATGAAGACTACGCCCTCATATGCACCGGGAGCAGGAAAACTCGTGTCACCGCGTGCATATTTCGCCGATGACCCGGGTGAGTTGAGTCTGGATGGAACATGGTTTTTTGACTATCACCGCAGCGATCCAAACCCCGATTTCAATCCCGAAGCGGCCTTTGAGCAACCTCTTGTCCCCGAGGCGGAGACTATTGACGTTCCCAGCCATTGGGTCTTGAGGGGAGAAGGTCGTTGGGGTGCTCCCGCCTATACCAATGTAGATTTCCCATTCCCAGTGGATCCGCCCTTCCCGCCGGAAGATAATCCAGTCGGTGACTATTCACGGCATTTCATGTGTCCAGATTCCTGGCTTGCTTCGGGAGGCCAGATCCGTCTGCGTTTCGAGGGCGTCGAATCCCAAGTCGTCGTCTGGGTGAATGGCCAATGGATTGGAATGGCCCGCGGCTCACGTCTTGCGCATGAATTCGACATCACCCAGGCGCTTGTCCCCGGTGAAAATACGGTCACTCTTCGCGTCCATCAGTTCAGTGCTGGCTCCTACCTTGAGGACCAGGATCAGTGGTGGCTTCCCGGAGTTTTCCGCTCAGTTTCGCTGCGCTATCTACCCGCTTTTTCGATCGAAGACCTGTGGATTGATACCGATTGCGAGGCTGGACAAGGATTTGCAACCCTTGAGCTAAGAGTGCGGGGAGCGCAAAGTGAAACTCTTGAAGCGAATCTGGACATCGAAGGCCTCGGTGCCTCGGCGCTGAAGCTCGCACGCGGGGAGGATGGCCGCTATCGAAGCGAAAGAATCGGCCTCGGAACTGTCCAGCCGTGGAGCCCGCAATCTCCGGAACTGTATGACGTGCATGTCAGCGTAGTGGGGGAGAACGGGCAGGAGACGGAAGAGCGTCACTTACACCTCGGCTTCCGAAGGATCGAAATTGTTGATGGTGTGCTGCACGCCAATGGGAAGCCGCTGACGCTTAATGGTGTCAATCGCCATGAAATTCGTGCCGATGAGGGGCGAGTATTCAGTGAAGAATTCGCGCGCACCGATCTTGAGCTGATGAAATCGATGGGAATCAACGCGATCCGAACCTCGCATTACCCGCCTCATCCGCGCCTGCTTGATCTGGCTGATGAAATTGGGCTGTGGGTGATGCTCGAGGGGGATATTGAAACCCACGGTTTTGAAGGTGATCGCACCTGGATCGATAACCCCTCTGATGATCCGCGCTGGGAAGACTCCTACCTTGACCGCACCGAACGCGCCTTTGAGCGCGACAAGAATCATGCCAGCATTTTCTGCTGGAGCCTGGGGAACGAATCCGGAACAGGTCGCAACTTGGCGGCTGCCTCGCATTGGCTGCACGAACGCACCCATGGGCGCGGGATTGTCCACTACGAAGGCGACCATGCCTTGGAGTATGCCGATATCTACTCGCGCATGTATCCGACGCTCGAAGAAGTCGCCGCAGTGCTTGACGAGACGGATCTGCATGCTCCTGTTGCTGTCCCAAGCCACCCGAGCGCGGCCGTAGATGATGCTGCGAAGGAACGTATTCGCAGTGCTCCCTACATCATGTGTGAGTACCTCCATGCGATGGGAACTGGGCCCGGCGGGGCTGCTGCTTATGCCCAGCAAATGGGCGATCCGCGCCATGCGGGAGGCTTCGTGTGGGAGTGGCGTGACCACGCACTGTGGCGCACTCTTCCTGATGGGCGGCGAGCTCTTGCCTACGGCGGCGATTTCGGAGAAGAGGTCCACGACGGGAATTTTGTCTGCGATGGCCTGGTTGATGCATTGTCGCGTCCCTATGCGGGGACCTGGGCATGGATTCGCGCGCTTGCTCCCGATGCGCCGATCCTTCGTGATCGCTTGCAGAAATCGGGTGACGAGGCTGAGGAGCGCTTGCGTGCTCTGGCTTCCAAGGCTTTCTCCTTCCTTCCTATTGACGAGGCCGATAGCAGTGCCGTGTTTGACGATCGTGGGCGCGTGGAATCCGTGGGCGAGCTTCCGATCACCGCGGAGATCAGCGTTTACCGTGCGCCGACCGATAATGATCGCGGTCGTGGTCCCGTCGATTACTGGGGGATTTCCTCTGAGGACCTGGGCCCGCTGGGAACAGGAACCGGGCAGTGGGGAGTCTCCCACGCCCAGCGATGGGAAATGGCACGTTTGCATCTTCTGCGGAGGACTTGGCGTGGCAGCTCTTGTGAGCGTGGAACGCAGGTATTGATTGAACGTTGGGCTCCGCCTGCAGTGCAATTTGGACTTGAGGTTCGGTGGACTTTTACTCCTGTAGACGGAAAGATCGAAGGTGCACTTGCGGCTGCTGCAATTCTAGGGAGTTGTCTTGCCGTCAAGCTTGAAATGACTCCCTATGGACGCTGGCCCGAGCGTATTCCTCGCGCAGGGGTTCGGCTGTGCGTTCCGGGAACGGAGTGGACGGCCTCGTGGGTGGGGGAGACGGATATCGCCTACCCAGATATGCCGGGCGCGAATCCTGATGGATTTGGATGTGCTGAGCTTAAGGATCTTTGGGATGTGGAAGTCAAACCCCAAGAAGGTGGACATCGACCGGGATTGAAGATTCTTGAGCTACGTGGCGAAGACCAAGCGCTCATCATCATCCCTCGAAGTGAGATGGGATGGAGCGCCTCGCCCTGGAGTGAGCGAGAGCTTGCCCAGGCTGCTCATTGGGAAGACTTGTCGGAATCAAATCAGACTTTTGTCTGGCTTGACGCCATTCAAGACGGCATTGGGACTCGCTCGTGTGGTCCTGATGCGCGCCCCGAATTCGGGGCTCGCATGAAAGCGTGCACCATGGAATTCATCCTTTGTGTAACGGATCTATAACAATTGTTCGCTATGCAACGTGAAGCCTGGCTGGCAAAGGTAGCCTAGGTTTATCAACTAACACGAGATAGTTAGTGATTCGGTATTCATATCGATCTACGACACGAACCAATGGAGGTTTCGCATGTTGAAGAAAAGGATGGCCGCGGGTGTTGTCGCCCTGGCCATGATGAGCACTCTTGGGTTGAGCGCCTGCTCGAACGGCAGCGACTCTTCCTCGAATTCCGCAAGCAGCGGATCGGCATCGGGATCTATCCCCAAGCCTGATGTTTCCTGCGATATTCCCGCAACGAATCTTGATGATTCGAAGATCGACACCTCGAAGGTCGAAGGTGAAATCACCTTCCAGACCCAGGGCCTCAAGACCGACTTCGGTGAATTCTTCACCAAGAAGATCAAGGAATTTGAGGACGCAAACCCCGGCGTCAAGATCAAGTGGACTGACCAAGCAGGTGGTGCAGAGTTCGATCAGACCATCACCGCACAGGCAACAAACTGCCAGATGGCGGACGTTGTGAACGTTCCCTCCTCGACCATCCTGGCTCTGTCAAAGTCCAACCTCCTCATGGACTTTGACGTGAAGGCTCCCGGTATTGGTGACAAGTTCGTTCAGACCATTTGGGATTCGACCACGCTGGGTGCAAACAAGCACCACACTGCTCTTCCTTGGTACTTCGGTCCCTATATCACCACCTACAACAAGGAAGTTTTCAAGCGCGCAGGTCTGGATGAAAACACCTCTCCCAAGACCATGGAAGAGATGTTCGACTACGCCGCTAAGGTAGGTGCAGACAGCAAGGGCGATTACGGAATCTACGGCTCCCCGCAGTGGTACATGACCGCCCAGCTGCACGGCATGGGTGTCAACCTCATGAACGCTGACAAGACCGAGTTCAACTTTGCTGACAATGAACAGGCCATCAAGTATGTGACTCGCTTGGCTGAACTCTACAAGAGCGGTGCAATTCCGAAGGACTCCCTGACCGGTGAACCCGATCCCGGCAAGGCATACGCCGATGGAAACCTCGCCTTCGGTACCCCGAATGCCTCCTTCCTGAAGTCCGTCAAGGCCAACAATGCCACCGTTTACAACAACACTGGTGTTGGCCCCTTCCCGACCAACCCCGGAATCAAGCCGGTCTTCGAAGGCCAGTACATTGGCGTGTCGGTCTCGACCAAGAATGCTCCTCTGTCCATGAAGTTCGCCGAGTGGATTACTAACGCTGAGAACGAATACGCATGGACTCACGACGGTGGTGCGATCATCTTCCCGGCAGCGACAAGCGCTCTTGACAAGCTCGTTGCTAACCCGCCGGAGATCGCAAACGATCCGGTCTTCAAGGCTGCTTACGAAGAAGCCGCTAAGGCTGCAAAGGACGCCGAGGCCTACACCGATGTCTTCTACACCACCGGTGGCGTTCAGGACAGCCTGGTTGAGAACGTGAACAAGGCAATCCGCGGAGAGGTCGACGCAAAGACCGCTCTGAAGACTGCACAAGATCAGATGAACAAGAAGCTCAAGGCTCTTGGCGAATGATCTAACCCTTGCCGGGGCGAAACCACAGCGTGTTTCGCCCCGGCAAAACCGCTGAACAGCACCGAAGGACCTGACAATGTCGTCGCGTACAGGACGTGCCCCAAGCCGATCTCTTAATGGGGCAGCGCGTTTTCGCCCGGGATGGATGCCGTGGCTCTGGATTACACTCCCGGTCTTGGCAATTATTACTTTCTACATTTATCCCTTCATCACAACGGTTTTCGTGTCTTTCACGAAGACCAAACCGCTGAGGAAAATTGGTCCCTTCATCGGGATCGAAAACTACACCTACGTTCTGAACGACCCTGAATTCTGGGGATCTCTGCGTAACTCACTCATCTACGCGGTCTGCGTTGTTCCTTTGATGGTGCTTCTCCCTCTTCTTCTCGCGCTCCTGGTCAAGTCCTATGTTCCAGGAATTGGATTCTTCCGCGCGCTCTACTATCTGCCGGCGGTTTCCTCGCTGGTCGTCATCTCGTTGGCATGGCGCTACTTGCTCAATGAAAGAGGCCCCGTCAATAACCTCTTGACCTCTTGGGGAATGGATACGGTTCCCTTCCTCTCAAATCAGTGGCTGATCCTTTTCTGTGCCATGCTCATTACCCTGTGGCAGGGCTTGCCCTACTACATGATTCTGTACTTGTCGGCCTTGGCGAACGTCGATAAGTCTCTTTACGAGGCCGCCGAGCTTGACGGGGCAGGAAGCGTCCGTCGCTTCTTTACCGTGACTGTTCCCGGTGTCAAGGTCATGATGTTCTTGGTCGCGACACTGACAACGATTGGCTGTCTCAAGATCTTCACCGAGGTCTACCTGCTTGGTGGAACTGCTTCACCAACGAAGACTTTGACCATGTACATCCGAGATTGGACCGATCCAACGTATGGCTCTCTGGGGAAGGGCGATGCCGCCTCGGTGTGCCTCTTCCTCATCACCTTCGGATTCATCATTGCTTCCCAGAAGCTTCAGAGGAAGGCTGAAGATCAATGAGCACCGTATCTGCAACTAGCACAGCCGCGTCCTCGTCAAAATTCGCGCAGTGGCGTAAGGCTCGCAAACATCAAAATCAGTTGCGAAATGTGGCATCTCGCCAGATCAAGGGTTCTCGCCTCGTTCTGCGCTACATCACGCTGGTCGTCGTTGCAATCCTTATGGTTGGCCCGCTTCTGCTTCCTCTCCTTGCAGCGTTCAAGGCACCGGGAGAGTCCGTCTTCGGCCAGGGCGCAACGATCTTCCCGCAGCATTGGTCATTGGCGGCCTTCGCGACACTGTTCAAACAAACTGGAATCCTGCGAGCAATCGGTAACTCGGTCATCGTTGCCGCGCTGACGGTCATTTCAAACATCATCTTGTCCTGCTTGGGCGGCTACATGCTTTCGCGGCGCGGGTGGACTGGCCGCAACATCATGTACTTCGTTGTCCTCTCGGCCATGATCTTCCCCTTCGAGTCGATCATGCTGTCCCTGTACTCGATGATGGTGTCGATCGGCACGTACAAGACGCTCACCAGTGTGTGGATGGTCGCCATGATTGGCCCCTTCCAGATCCTCATGATGCGCGCAGCTTTCCTTGGAATCCCCGAAGAAATTGAAGATGCCGCACTGATTGATGGTGCGGGTGAATGGTCGCGATTCTGGAGGATTTTTCTCCCCCAGGTCCGCGGAACTCTCACGGTTGTTGGTCTGACGTCCTTCATCGGTGCTTGGTCCGACTTCCTTTTCCCGCTGCTCATGCTGGTCGATAACGATAAGCACACCTTGATGCTGGAACTGACAGCAATTCAAAATTCCGCTCAGGGAACGACGTACCAATTGGTATTGGCTGGTGCTGTTGTGGCGTTGGTTCCGGTCGTCCTAGTCTTTGCTTTCTCGCAGAAGTACTTCTTCCGCGGGATTGAAGACGGCGGTTTGAAGTTCTAGACCGATAAGGTATAACCCATGAGTGACGAACTGAGCGAAGATTTTGCCCCCGATGCACTAGAGGCCGCAGGTGCTCTGCGTCAATATCCAGATCCCGGATATATTTGGCCCTCGGACCCGCGCACCCTCGCCGCCCTAGAAAAGTGGAGGGACCATAAGGTCGGTGTCATCATCCACTGGGGAATCTTCTCTCATATTGGACAGGACGGTTCGTGGTCACTGCACCGCCAGAGTTTGGGTGGCTTCACAGATCCGCCTGAAGACTGGACGGGGAGCGACGAGGAGTACCACTCCTGGTATTGCGATCAGGCTCGCAGTTTCACTGGAGAAGACTTTAACGCCGAGGAATGGGCATCAGCGTGCGCAAAGGCGGGAATGCGCTATCTGGTCTTTACGACAAAGCACCACGATGGCTACGCCATGTACGACACCGATTTCTCGAACTTTAAGTCGACCAGTGAAGATGCAGGGTTGGGCCGCGATATTGTCCGCGAGATGTTCGATGCCTTCCGTGCGCACAACCTGGAGACGGGTGTTTATTTCTCGAAGGCGGATTGGAATCATCCAGGATATTGGGATCGCGCACGTACGATCACTGACCGCTATCACAACTTCGATATTGAAAGCCATCCTGCAAAGTGGGATTCCTTCGTTCGCTACACCCACAATCAAATCGATGAGCTGCTACGCAAGTATGGCAAGGTCAATGTGCTGTGGCTCGATGCAGGATGGGTCCGCGAACCCGATGAGCCGATCGATATTGATCAGATAGCCGAGCATGCTCGCGAGCTCCAACCCGATATTTTGGTCGTGGATCGTGAGGTTCACGGGGTAAACGAGAACTATCGGACTCCTGAGCAGGAGATTCCCGAGGGTATTCGTCTCTATCCCTGGGAATCATGCATCACAATGACTCGTGGTTGGTGCTCGATGCGTCCCGAAGAACCGATCAAGCCCATGCGTCACATCATCTCCAATCTCTTGGCGATTGTGTCGCGAGGTGGAAACTACCTGATTGGGATCGGTCCCGATGCTCAAGGACGCATGTCGAGTTGGATCGGGCGTGGCCTCGAGGAACTTGGTAACTTCCTAGGCGTCAACGGAGAGGGGATCTACTCGACTCGTCCGTGGACGGACATCGACCAGGTGTCGGGGGAAGAAGGATGGTCGTGGTATGCAACGCGGCCCAAGGAAGATCACCAGCGAGTCTTCTTCTTTGGGATGCCCCCGACTTCGCCCGCTGATGAGGCCGCAGAACTTTCCCTTGAAGAGGCGACTTTTAGCCCTTCTGGCCTTGCATCAACGTGGCTTGAGGTTCCCGGGAAAGTTTCTCAGGCGCGAATCCTTGGGAGCAGCGAATCCATCGTCGTTGAGAATCGTGAAGGCTCAACACGCCTCGTGATCCCACAGACCGATCTGCGCTACGCAATCGGACTTGAACTCACCTTCTGAGCCGCAGTGACTCGACACGGTGATCCGCACCCTTGGTGAAAATCATCGTTGCGCGCTCGCGGGTGGGAGCAATGTTCTCCAAAAGGTTTGGGAGGTTGATTTCCTCCCAAATTGAGCGAGCTGTGGCCTCGGCCTGAGCATCCGTTAAGGAGGCGTAGGTACGGAAGAAAGAATCCTCGCGGGTGAACGCAGTCTGACGCAGGGTGAGGAAACGATCAACATACCACTGTTGGATGTGCTCGGCGTCGGCATCCACGTAGATGCTGAAGTCAAAAAAGTCTGAGACTGCGATCGGCATAACAGCGGGTCCCCACTTGGGAGGTTGGAGGACGTTGAGTCCTTCAACGATGAGAATGTCTGGGCAGTCTACGACAACACTCTCTCCTTCGACGATGTCGTAAACGACATGCGAATAGACGGGAGCCTGAACATTGTGCATCCCTGACTTCACTGCTGAGAGGAAGGAAATGAGTGCTGGGCGGTCATAGGACTCGGGAAATCCTTTTCGCCCGAGCAGGCCTTTGGAACGGAGTACCGCATTGGGGAAGAGGAAACCATCTGTCGTGATCAGATCAACTCGTGGGGTCTTTTCCCATCGGGATAAGAGAAAACGTAAGAGGCGGGCGACAGTAGACTTTCCAACGGCAACCGAGCCACCGATTCCGATGATGAAGGGGACAGGAGCCCCGTGAGAGCGCGTGAGGAAATGCGAACGCTCTCGCTCAACACGTCGGTGTCCTTCCACGTAGAGCTGCAACAGCGCGGTCAAAGGTCGGTAGATTGCGTCGACCTCGGCAATATCGATGGGATCGCCAAGGGATGCTAAACGCGAAAGGTCAGTATGAGTGAGTGGAAGAGGCGACCTATCAGCGAGCCGATCCCACTGGTTGCGGGAGAAAAAGTCGAAGGGAGATTCTTCGGTGTTGTTGATAGCACTCACAGTGCTAATTGTGGCAACTTCGTCGACTTTACACACAATCAGAGGTCTCATGCGCCTCAAAATGTTATCTATCGCGCAAGGTAAAAAGAACCTGGGTTTCTTCTTTCACCTTGCGGAGCAACTAACCTGAAGGGTGATCAATCGCTTGCCGAAATTGACAGTGTGAAACGGGGACACCATGATCGACTATCTCATCGCTTTTCTTCCGGCACTTTTCAATGGCTTTATGGCCATTGTTTTGGTTGCGCAAGGTGGCGATGACCGGCAGAAGAGCCTCGGTCTTTTGGGCGGCGCGTTCTTATTCTCCCTTTTGGCCACACCCTTCATTGAAGTGCACTGGACGACGAAGACTCTTGTGATCTCGTTTATCTCGGGGCTCCTGTTGGGATTCGGTCAGTACTTGCAGATCCTCTCCCTGAAACTGCTGGGAGTTTCGCGCACCATGCCAATGACAACGGCTGGTCAGATCGTTTTCATGTCATTGGGTGGCATCATTCTCTTCGGTGAGATGAATCATGGTTTGGCTCTGGTGTGCGTGCTCAGCGCGATCACCTTGTTAGTCATCGGCGTTCTGTTTGTTTCAAAGAGTGAGAAGACTGAAGAAGCGCCCGAAGAGCATGTTGATTGGAAGCGTGGCGTTCCTTTAGTCGTGATCTCAACGGCCGCCCTCGTGGCATTCCTTCTCTTGGTGCAAGGCTTTGGCCTTGATGGCCGCTCCGTGATCCTTCCTCAATCGGTTGGTTACTTCCTTGTCGGTCTCATCGCAACGATCCCCGCGCTTTCGCCTCAGCTTGGTAAGGAAGACCGCCGCTGGAGCTGGCTCACCGTCCGCCAGATCCTTCCTGGACTCATGTGGGGTGCGGCAATTCTGCTGACGCAGATTTCCTCGTCGCGCATGGGCGTCGCAGTTGCGTTCCCCCTGTCGCAGATGGGCGTTATTATCCAGACCTTTGGCGGGATTTTGATCCTTCACGAGACGCGAACTTCCCGAGAAATGCGCTGGACGATCATCGGAGTCGTTGTCATGGTGATCGGCGTGATCATGGTGGGAGTTGCTCGCTCCTTCAGCTAGATCGCGCTTGCGTCGGATGTCCCCATTGATCACGTGAAACAATGGGGGTATGGCTGAGCAGATCCCTCTCTTCGATCCCCAAAGCGCGCGCGAGTTTCTTTTCGTGCCTTCCGCTGATGAGGATAAATATCGCCGAGGTGTCGTCGGAGTTGTCGCGGGATCTGACACCTACCCGGGAGCTGGCTTGCTGGCAACCTTTGCCGCTTCCAACACCGGCGTAGGCATGGTTCGTCTGAATTCGACCCGTCGGGTAGAAGATCTGGTTCTCCACTACGCTCCAGGTGTTGTGACCGTGGGCGGTCGCATCCAAAGTGGAGTAATCGGTCCAGGGTGTACGGATGAGCGCTACGAGGATTACCGTGAACTCGCGCAATTCTGTATCGACTCTAAGCTTCCTCTGGTGATTGATGCGGGCGCGCTTGACTTAGTTAAAGGCCTTCGTGACTATGCGGATGCGCATTCACGTTCCCTTTCTCGCACAATCCTCACCCCACATCACGGCGAGGCCGCGCGTCTTCTCAGTCAGTTTGGTAGCCCGCGTTCTCGCGCAGATATTGATGCTGATCCTGCCACTTCCGCGAAGGAACTCGCCTCGCTCACGGGCGCCATTATCCTTTTGAAAAGCGCGACTACTTTGTGCTCATATCTCCATCATGACCAGGGGATCCAGACTCAAGAAATCCTCTCGATTCCTCAAGAAACTCCCTGGGCTGGGGTCGCGGGTAGTGGTGATGTGCTTGCCGGGACACTCGCGGGGATCGCTGCTGGGTTCCAGGCACGAGCTGAGCGCCGTCAGGGGAACCCGTCGATTTCCGAGGCCGAATGCGCAACCCTTGCGAGCCTTGGAGCGTGGGTGCATGTCCAAGCGGCTCTTCGGGCAAGCGTGGGTGTGGAAGGCCAAGCACATCCCATTCAAGCCATTGACATTGCCCGTGCTCTTCCAGAAATTATCGGTGGACTGTGTTCCTAGTCGCTGAGGGTGCGATACTTGGGGAGTGGAAACTTCCAAACGTGGATGCGGATACCCTTCGGTAGCGTCCGTTGATCTTGCAGCATTCGCGCATAATCTTGCCCATTTGCGAAGCTGCGCCCCGTCTTCTTTGCAGATGGCGATCATTAAGGCAGATGCCTATGGACATGGTTTGCTTCCCGTTGCCCAAGCAGCCCTGGGTACTGGAGCCGATTGGCTGGGCGTCGCTCAATTAGCCGAGGCCTTTGAACTGCGTGAAGGCCTCGATAGCGCGGGAATCGCACGTGACAGTGCGCCGATCTTGGCATGGATTTCCACCAGTGGAAGTGATTTCGAATCCGCGATCCGCGCGGATATTGACCTGTCTGTGTCCTGGATATGGGTTCTTGACGAGGTCTGTGCAGCGGCACGTCGCTGCGGGCGCCCCGCCAGAATTCACATCAAGGTCGACACGGGGATGTCGCGTGCGGGTTCAACCCTGGCGGATCTGCCGGAGCTTGCTCAGGCTGCACGAACCGCAGAAGATGCTGGACTTGTCCAGGTTATTGGCGCTTGGAGTCACCTTTCACGAGCAGATGATCCCAGCGCAGCCGGCGAAGAATCTACGCGCCGGCACCGTCAGATTTTTGAAGAGGGACTGCGCATCCTCGCCGAAGCGGGAGTACACCCGAAGGTTCGTCACCTTGCCGCAACCTCGGGAATTGTGTGGCACCCGGAAACCCACTACGACATGGTTCGCGCTGGGATCGGAATGTATGGACTTTCTCCTGATCCTTCAGTCGCAAGTGCTCAGGAACTGGGACTGACACCCGTGATGACGCTGAGCGCTCCACTTACGTCAGTGAAGGTTATCGAAGAAGGGACCCCGGCCTCGTACGGGGGAACCTGGCAGGCCCCGAGTCGTCGTTGGGTGGGTTTGGTCCCACTGGGCTACGGGGATGGGATCCTACGAGCTGCCTCCAATGGTGCACCGGTTGCTGTGGAAACTGATTCAGGTCTGGTGAAGTCGCAGGTTGTTGGTCGAATCTGCATGGACCAATTCATCATCGACCTGGGGCCCGCTGAAGGGCAGGAAGGCACAGCTACGCAGAACAGTGGCAGTGCGCCCGCAAAGGTTGGAGATCGAGCCATTCTTTTCGGTGACCCGGCCAAGGGATACCCGATCGTAGATGAGTGGGCCGCGCATGCGGGCACAATCAACTATGAGGTCATTACTCGTTTGGGAGAACGCATCCCCAGGCAGTACGTGAACGAAGAGGAATAATGACGCAGATACAGCAGTACAGCTATCGTGTGAGCGACGCGGAGCAGACTCGCGAGTTAGGTGAGCAGCTTGCGCACCACTTACGTGCGGGCGACCTCATCATGCTCCGAGGTGGTCTGGGCGCCGGTAAGACCACCTTCACTCAGGGACTTGGTCGCGGCCTCCAGGTTCGAGGAACTGTTGCCTCGCCGACCTTCATTGTTGCGCGCGTTCACCCCTCACTGGTCGGCGGACCCGACCTCATCCACGCTGATGCCTATCGAATTCGTGACCTCGATGATCTGGAGACTCTCGATCTGGATTCAACTATTGATCAGGCCGTGACGGTTGTTGAATGGGGTGAGGGTAAGACCGAAGCCATGAGTGATGCGCGCCTTGAAATTGAGGTGCGGCGCGCGAGCGGGGGAGAGGCCGCACGTGACGGTGATGTTGTTGACCTCGAGAGCATGGATGACGGTCAACGTATCATCACATTTACTCCCTACTCGCATCGCTGGGATGGTGTCTTTGATGACCTTGCACCGCAGTTACGTGCGAGCGTGGAATAGGATCGACTTATGACCGAATTGTGCATTGATACCTCCGGAGCAACTGCAGTAACCGTCGTCGATGACGGAAAGATACTGGGGAGCTCGAGGAATGAGTCGGGTCGCCGTCACGCGGAATCGATTACCCCCTGCGTCCTCGAGGCCCTTGAAGAGGCCGGTTTGCCGACCGACGCTGCAAAGGCTGGTCTTGACGCCGTGTGCGTAGGCACTGGTCCTGCTCCCTTCACCGGTCTGCGTGCCGGACTTGTTTCAGCACGTGTCTTCGCGAAAGCGGCGGGGATCCCTGTCTACGGCGTTTGCTCTTTGGATGTGATCGCCCGCGCTGCTTTGGATCACCTGTCTCCGGACACTCATGTGTATGCATTGACCGATGCCCGCCGCAAGGAATTGTATTGGGGGCACTACCTTGCAGAGGGCCCCGATGATGTTCGCTTGCTTGGACGTCTTGAGGTTGGCTACGCACGCACCTTGAGCAGTGCCTTGCGTGAACAAGAAGGACTGCTGGTTTCTGATGCTCCGATCCCGGCGCACAGCGCTGATGAACTTGCCGGCGCAGAAATGGGTCCGGTTCTCCCTCTGGATCCTTCAGTCATGGTTCGCATTGTCCGTGCGCGCCTGGCCCGCGGAGGAGAAGACCGTTTGGGTACCGAACCCCTGTATCTGCGTCGCCCTGATATTCATGGGCAAGCGCCGGAGCGCATGTGAGCACAGCAGGCCCCGGTGCCCCCGCCCAGGGAGCTAAGGAAACGCTGAGTGCCTCTGCGCACAGGCTCGCCCAGGCCTCGGGAGGAAAGCTTGTCGTACTGGGGTCACAGGACTGGCATGCGGTTATTGCACTGGAACAGGCGATCTTCCCCGAGGATCCGTGGACGCCGGGGATGGTTGCTGAGGAACTCTCCTCGGGACTGAGCGTCTACTTTGGCGTGTGCGCCGATGCTCCCCAGGGTGAACTTCCTGTGTTGTGTGGCTACGCGGGTGTCAAGATTGGCCTCGATAGCGACGTGATGACCATGGGCATCCTTCCCGATTTCCGAGGCCGTGGCTTGGGTCGCGCGCTGATGGACGCTTTGCTTGAGCTTGCCCGTCAGCGGGGGAGTGAACGAGTTTTCCTGGAGGTGCGTGCTTCCAATACCCCAGCGATCACGCTGTACGAGCAATCAGGTTTTGAACGTGTCGGCGTTATCAAGGCATATTTCCGGAACCCGCGCGAAGATGCGGTAAACATGCGCCTTGTTTTCGGCGCGTGAAAATACGAAAAATTATATTGCCCTAATACGGTGTTTTCTGACAGTTTTTGTCGACTTTGTGACGCATTTTTACCGGTCTTCTCCGCGCTGTTTTTTCCCTGAAAAATCAGCGTTTTAGGGAAGACTTATCTGACGCTGTAAGCAGATAAGGAGCGCTCGGGCCAGCAGTCCTACGGAAATGACACTCCTTCAGCTTAGGCTTGAGTCATGGCCACAAAAACTGTCGCAACTCGCAAGCGTCGCGCATGGACTACGACCGTTTTCGTCAAGCAACTTATGGCGATCTCCGGCATCGTGTTCGTGCTCTTCCTTCTTTTCCACTCCTACGGCAACCTCAAGATGTTCTTGGGGCAAGAAGCCTACGATCACTACGCACACTGGTTGAAAGAAGAAGCCTTTGTGCCGATCTTCCCTCACGGTGGGTTTATCTGGGTGTTCCGCGCAGCCATGGTTCTCATGCTGGTGATCCACATTTGGGCAGCAGCAGTGACTTGGAAGCGCTCACGCCGCGCACGTCGCAGTGCGTACGTCGTCAAGCGCAGTGCAGCTGATGCTTATGCAGCACGCACCATGCGTATGACTGGTGTTCTGCTCTTCTTCCTCATCGTCTTCCACATCCTGCACTTCACCACGGGAACCATTCGTACCGGATTCGTCGCAGATTCCACTCCTTATGAGCGCATGGTTGCGACCTTCCAGAACCCCCTGATGGTTGTTGTCTACCTGATCTTCGTTGGTCTGGCAGCGCTCCATGTTGCTCACGGTTTCTGGTCGGCATTCCAATCTCTGGGTTGGGTCCGCGGTGGAACCCGCAAGTTCATGGAAATTCTCTCCGGCTTGGTCGGCGCACTGATCTTCCTGATGTTCGCGCTTCCCCCGCTGGCGATCGTCGCCGGTTACATCTCCTGACAAGGATATTGAGACATGACTGATACTTTGATTCACGGGCTGTACCGCGAAGGCGACGATATCGCCGACACCAAGGCCCCGCTGGATGTTCCCCTCGCAGGCGCTTGGGAAAAGCGTAAGTTCACTGCAGCTCTGGTTAACCCCGCAAACCGTCGTAAGCTCCACGTCATCATCGTGGGTACCGGCCTTGCAGGTGGTGCAGCTGCCGCCTCACTGGGCGAAATGGGCTACAACATCGACGTGTTCTTCTACCAGGATTCCGCTCGTCGCGCGCACTCCATTGCAGCGCAGGGTGGTATCAACGCCGCGAAGAACTACCGTAACGACAACGACTCCGTCTACCGCCTCTTCTACGACACTGTTAAGGGCGGCGACTACCGCGCACGTGAGACCAACGTCTACCGTTTGGCTGAGGTCAGTGCAAATATCATCGACCAGTGCGTTGCACAGGGCGTGCCCTTCGCACGTGAATACGGCGGCCTGCTCGATAACCGTTCCTTCGGTGGTGTCCAGGTGTCGCGTACCTTTTACGCACGTGGCCAGACAGGTCAGCAGCTGCTGATTGGCGCCTACCAGGCGCTCGAGCGTCAGGTTGCTGCCGGTACCGTTACCGAGCACTCCCGTCACGAAATGGTCGAACTCATCGTTTCCGATGGCCGCGCTCGCGGTATCGTCGCGCGCGATATGACCACAGGCAAGCTTGAAACCCACATTGCGGATGCGGTTGTTCTGGCAACCGGCGGCTACGGAAACGTCTTCTTCCTCTCGACGAACGCCATGGGCTGCAACGCCACCGCAATTTGGCGTGCATACCGCAAGGGCGCGTACTTCGCGAACCCCTGCTTCACCCAGATTCACCCGACCTGTATTCCGCAGCACGGAGATCAGCAGTCCAAGCTGACCCTGATGTCCGAATCCCTGCGTAACGACGGCCGTATTTGGGTTCCTAAGAAGGCAGAAGATTGCGAGAAGGATCCTCGTGACATTCCCGAGGAAGATCGTGACTACTACTTGGAGCGTATCTACCCCTCCTTCGGCAACCTTGTTCCTCGCGATATCGCAAGCCGTCAGGCAAAGAACATGTGCGATGAGGGTCGCGGTGTTGGTCCGAAGATTGACGGCGTGGCTCGCGGCGTCTACTTGGACTTCTCCGAGGCAATCTCCCGTATGGGCCGCGCAGCGGTCTCCGCTAAGTACGGCAACCTCTTCGATATGTACGAGCGCATCACGGGTGACAACCCTTACGAAGTGCCCATGCGTATCTACCCGGCTGTCCACTACACGATGGGTGGCCTGTGGGTTGACTACGATCTGGAATCAAACCTCCCCGGCCTCTACGTTGCCGGTGAAGCGAACTTCTCTGATCACGGCGCGAACCGCCTGGGTGCGTCCGCACTGATGCAGGGGCTGTCCGATGGTTACTTCGTTCTTCCGAACACCATCAACGACTACCTGGCACACTGCTTCAACCTCCCCAAGCTGGATGAGTCCTCCGAGGATGTTGTTGAAGCACTGAACTCCGCTCAGGGTCGCATTGACAAGCTCATGTCGATCAACGGTTCCCGTTCGGTGGATTCCTTCCACAAGGAACTGGGCCAGATCATGTGGGAATACTGCGGTATGGAGCGTCGCGAAGAGGGCCTGAAGAAGGCCATCGAGATGATCCGCAAGCTTCGCGCCGACTACTGGCGTGACGTTCGCGTTCCCGGCAAGTCGATTGGTGAACTCAACCAGTCCCTTGAAAAGGCTGGCCGCGTTGCAGACTTCATGGAGCTGGGCGAGCTCATGTGCATCGATGCCCTGCACCGCGAAGAGTCCTGTGGCGGTCACTTCCGTGCGGAGTCGCAGACCCCCGAAGGTGAAGCCCTTCGCCACGATGACAAGTACCTCTATGTTGCAGCTTGGCAGTGGGGTGGCGAGGACCAGCCTCCGATCCTCCACAAGGAAGCCTTGATCTACAACAACATCGAGCTTAAGCAGCGGAGTTACAAGTGAACCTGACACTGAAGATTTGGCGCCAAAACGGACCCGAGGATCCGGGTGCCATGCACGAATACCAAGTCCGCGGCATCTCTGAGGAATCCTCGTTCCTGGAAATGCTCGACGTGTTGAACGAAGAGCTCTTTGCTCGCGGCGAAGAACCGATCGCATTTGACTCTGACTGCCGTGAAGGCATCTGTGGTCAGTGTGGCATTGTCATTAACGGTATTGCCCACGGCCCTGAGGTCACCACGACCTGCCAGCTGCACATGCGCTCCTTCAACGATGGTGATGTCATCACCATCGAACCCTGGCGTGCGGAAGCATTCCCGATCATCAAGGACTTGGTTGTTAACCGCAGCGCCTTGGACCGTATCGTCCAGGCTGGTGGCTACATCTCGGTCAACACCGGTGCCGCACCGGATGCCAACGGCACTCCCGTTCCCAAGCAGGATGCGGACCGCGCGTTCGAAGCCGCTGCTTGCATCGGTTGTGGCGCCTGTGTGGCTGCCTGCCCGAACGCCTCGGCAATGCTCTTCACCTCGGCGAAGGTCACTCACCTGCACCTGCTTCCACAGGGCAAGCCTGAGAACTACCGTCGCGTTGTCAGCATGCTCAACCAGATGGATGAAGAAGGATTCGGTTCCTGCACGAACATCGGCGAGTGCGCGGCCGTCTGCCCCAAGCAGATTCCGCTTGATGTCATTTCCACGCTAAACCGTCAGCTGGGTAAGGCAGCGCTCAAGGGCGTGTGATCCTTTAAAGGAATCTTTACAACACCGGTGTGGGGACGATCCATCAGGGTCGCCCCCACACCTTTTTGTAGGAAGGTGGGGGCGAATGCACCAAGCGCAGCAGCGGACTAAACTGGACCGGGTGAGTGAAAAAGAGCCTTTGGTACTGGGTATCGAATCAACCTGCGATGAAACGGGCGTTGCGCTGGTGCGCGGCTGCGACCTTCTGGTCGATCGCACGGCTACATCAATGGATCAATACGCCCGTTACGGCGGAATTATCCCCGAAATCGCTTCGCGCGCTCACCTTGAGTCTTTCCTTCCCACCCTTGATAGCGCCCTTGATGAAGCCGGCGTGACTCTTGACGATGTCGATGCGGTGGCCGTTGCTGCCGGTCCCGGCTTGGTGGGCTCCCTCACGGTTGGTATCTGCGCGGCTAAGGCGCTGGCCTCGTCAATTGGAAAACCGCTGTACGGGGTCAATCACGTGATTGGTCACCTTGCGGTCGATAAGCTCGCTGAAGGTCCTCTGCCCGAGCGTTTTATTGGTCTGGTTGTTTCCGGTGGCCACTCGAATCTTCTGCTCATTAATGACATCGCAACGGATGTTCGTGAGCTCGGCGGAACCCTTGACGATGCTGCTGGCGAGGCCTTCGATAAGGTTGGACGTCTCCTTGACCTTCCCTACCCGGGTGGTCCGCACGTCGATCGCCTCTCACAAAAGGGTCACCCCACTGCGATCCGTTTCCCGCGAGGTCTGGCCGCAGGCAAGGATCAGGAACGCCACAAGTACAACTTCTCTTTCTCTGGCCTCAAGACCGCGGTCGCCCGCTATGTTGAAGGCCTGAAGGAACGTGGTGAAGAAATTCCTGCTGAGGATATTTGCGCGGGCTTTTCCGAGGCCGTCAACGATTCCTTAACGGCGAAAGCAGTTCGCGCCGCACTCGATCACGGATGCTCGACGATCGTTGTGGGCGGTGGCTTCTCGGCGAATTCCCGACTTCGTGCGTTGCTGGCTGAGCGCGGTAAGGCTGCTGGCCTGGAAGTGCGCATGCCTCCGCTGCGTTTTTGCACGGACAATGGGGCGCAGATTGCCGCCATGGGCTCAGAGCTTGTGCGTGCAGGGGTTGAACCTTCAGATTGGGAATTCTCTCCCGATTCCGGTATGCCGTTGACGCAAACCTCTATGCTTCCCCGGCACTGATTCGTCGGGCAATAATCGCCCGGTGTGATTGGCCAATTCGCGTGGCGATAACGACACCCGGCTGACTCCCCGTGAGTTTGAGGGATTTGCGCAGCACATCGGGTTGGATGTCGGCGCCGCGTTTCTTGACTTCGACACGTCCAATATCGTGTGCTCGAAGTGCCTGCTGAATATTTTTTGCGCGCAGGTTCACCTGGTCGATGACTTCGAATATTGCCGCGAAGGCAGTGGGGGTCACGTGCGATGCGCTGAGGTAGGCAATTGATTCGCTGATCAGATGCGCGTCGAGATCCTCGCTGAGCCTTGCAACCATACCCGCGCGAATAACCGCAGAATCTGGCTCGTAGAGGTAGCTCCCCAGCTGCCCAACTATTGCCTGCCGGGCAGGTGAATCGGCGAAAGGCGTTTGAGGGTCCTCAAGGGTACGGACCTCATCGTGGGTGATGACGCATGCTGAGCGCCCTGCCCCTTCCCTGGCCAGAGAAGGAGACCACAGCGCGGCCTCGAGAAGATCTCCATCAACGCTGGTCCAGCGCGCGTGGAACTGGGAAGGAATAAGTTCGTAGGGGATACCCGGCGCAACTTTTACGCCTAAGCGCGGGACATACTGCGCCCAAGACAAAACGCGGTCCAAAGAAGGGGACCAATCCGAGGGCGAAGAAATGCGCTTGGAACCACCCTGTTTGCCTGTTCGGCGCGCGGGGTCAGCGAAAAGCGCATCGAAACCTTCCGCCTCGAAATCTTCAGGACCCAGCGTGCTCACATCGCGTTTCTCAACGCGAGCGGAGGGGAAGGAGGAAAGGTTTTCGCGAGCGGCGGAAAGTGCCTCGTCATTGATGTCGTACGAAGTAACCCGCATGCCCGCACGCGCGAAAGCAAGGGAATCTGCGCCAATCCCGCATCCGAGGTCTCCGATATGCGTTGCGCCGGCTTTCATGAAGCGCGCAGCGTGCTCGCGGGCAAGAACCCATCGCGTTGCCTGCTCGTAGCCGTCGCGTGTCCACAGCATCGTGCGCGCAAGGGAACCGAATTTTCCTTCTGCCTGGGTGCGTAACTGCAGTTGAGAGGCAATTGCCGAGGCCATGGCCGGGTCATCCGTTTGCGCGCGGATTGCCATACTGAGCTCCATGGGTGAGAGGTGACGGTATTCCTCGTTTTCTTCCCATTGGGCAAGAAGGTCACGTCCGGGGGAGCAGCAGAGTGGATCAATGGAGGACATGGTCTCTATTGTTGCGGAATTTCAGGGAATTAGAGAAAAGATATGGGGCGTGTGGGAGGCTGAGTGGAGGCGGTAGACAGCATTGGCACTCAGCTTGCTAGAGTGCCAGTCGAGCCCTAGACTGAGTGGGTAAGCACACATGCGATCCCAAACCTGACCCCCGCGACGGCAGGGACGGGATGACATTAATCGTTATGAAAAGAAAGGGAGTGCTGAAATGGCTATCACCATCAAGCCCCTCGAAGATCGTATTGTCATCCGTCAGGTTGACAGCGAAGAGAAGACCGCTTCCGGTCTGTACATTCCCGATGCCGCCAAGGAAAAGCCGCAGGAAGGCGAAGTTTTGGCAGTGGGCCCCGGTCGCGTTGACGACAACGGCAACCGCGTTCCCGTGGACGTCAAGGTGGGTGACCACGTGATCTTCAGCCGTTACGGTGGCACCGAAGTCAAGTACGACGGCGAAGAACTGCAGATCCTGTCTGCACGCGACGTTCTGGCAATTGTCGAGCGCTGAACAGGCGTTGATGCATCCGCGTGATGCATACAGTAGTGAGCCCGGAGTAATCCTCCGGGCTCACTACTTTTTATGTTGTAAATGCAGGTGCTGTGAGCGCTATTTAGCGTGACTGTGCTGCGGCTGACTATGTTAGTGCTGTTGCTCTTCGTGACTGTGTACTGGCAATCGTTGTTAGTCTTGTTGCTCTTCTGAAGGCGTGGAAGAGGGAAGAGAAGCAGAGCGCGGTTTCCAGAGCAAGGCAACAATAGCGCCGATAATCAGTGCTCCTGCAAGGGTGATCACCCATGTGGGTAGTGCTCCAAACAGGCCCATGATGGATTCTTCCCACGAAGCAAGAGTGTTAATGGATACGATCCCGCCAAGAGGGTTACTCAAGTCAATTTTGAAAATTGTGAAACCCAAAATGATGAGAACCAGTCCAGAGGCCACATTCGTCCACGTCGTCTGACGCTTCAATAGAGTCACGGGTTTTGGACGCACGATCGCTTGGATACGCCCCGCGGAATGCTGCCAGAGTAGTGCGAGCACCAAGAGGGGAAATGCCATTCCTGCGGAATAGAAAATGATTGCGATGATGCCTTCGATGACTGAACCGCCCAAAGAGGAAGTTGCCAGTACTGCTCCAAGGATGGGACCTGCGCAACCAACCCCTGCAATTCCGTAGGTTATACCCAGGAGGTAGACCGCCCATGCCGTATCGCGTGGCCGAGAAGCCTTTTCTAGGGAACGCACGTGGAAAACAGGAACATCCAAGGAGAAGAGCGTGATCAGTCCAGCAATAATCACCAAAAGTGCGATGATTTGGGTAATGAAGGCCGAGTGTTCTCTAATCAGCGCGACAACGCTTGATAAGGCTGCGCCCAGCGGGATCAACGGAGTGAGTAAGCCCAGCCAGAATATCCCGCAGTGAGCGATCAATTTCTGTGGAGATTGAAACGCGTAGGAAAAGAAAGCGGGTAGAAGCATGACGGAGCATGGTGCGAGCAGCGTCAATACTCCACCAAGGAAAGCGATAAGAGTATTCACTTCTTGAGGTGTTCTGCCTGGTTCTGGATGGTTGCACGCACGTAGTCGGCATCGCGGAAGCCCGAGATGAAGCTATCGCCAATGAACATGAAGGGTGTGCCCTGGATGCCGATCTTGTAGGCGTCGTTTTGCGCCTGTTTGACCTCTGCTGCCGTTTCAGGATCATTGGTATCGGCTTGGAAGCGCGAGATATCGGGGACTCCTGCCTTCTTGGCCAGAGCGGTCAAGGAATCCATCGTGTATTCGGGGTGGCCGGATGGGGCGGCCTCGCCATAGGCTGCGCTCACGAACTCCCAGAAACGTCCCTGGTTGGCTGCAGCGATACCCGCCTGAGCGGCAAGGGGGGAAGACTGAGAAATTTGTGCCAGATCGCGCCACTCGATTCGCAATGTGCCGTTATTGACCAGGTCTTGCAGTTGCGGTTCGACTTGCTGAGCGAAACGCGTGCAGTAGGGGCAAGAGAAATCAGAGTAAAGCACCATCACGACGGGAGCATTGACTGAGCCCTTTGCTCGCGCATCATTGGCATCACGACGCTGCTGGGAGTGGATGATGTCGAGTCCCTGTTGATCGGTAACAGTTGGTGCGTAGGCTGCCTGGGTTTGCTGTGGGGCAGCGGTACTTTTCTGTGCTTGCTGCGTTGGGGTTGCGCTTGCCGAGGCCATCGCTTGGGGTTGAGAAGTGGAGGGACGGCTGGTCCACCAGACTGCACCGGCAACAAGAACAACAGCACATGCAAGAAGAAGAATGGCAATGATTCTCTGCTTGCCGAGGCCTCGAGATTCCATGGGACACCTTTCGCATTTCGCACGGGATGACGGGGATGGGTTTCAGTCTATTCCATAGAGAGTCGGGAATAGAGGAAGAGAGCGGGGAATAGGGGGAGCGGTTGACGCCAGCTAAAAGAAGCTCGCTCGGGACACCGACCCGAGCGAGTTCGAGATGACGTAGTGAGTGTGTCAGGAGACTCGACGAATACGACGGCGCTGAATTTCTTCGCGACGTTCTTCTTCAGTCATGCCGCCCCAGATTCCATAGGGTTCCTGAGCTCGCAGAGCATACTCGCGGCACTGCTCAATGACAGGACAAGTTGCGCAAATGGCTTTTGCATTGGCGGCACGGCGGCGACGGGTTGAACCGCGTTCACCTTCGGGGTGGAAGAAAAGTTCCGTATCGAGGTCGCGACAGGCGCCCTGGTACTGCCATTCCCACGCGTCAATCGACGGGCCTGGCAGTCGAGAGACGTCAGACATGAGTACCTCCATTCATTGCACTTCCCTGCGCGAGACGTTCTCGGCGAGAAGGACTGCAAGAAGGGTACCGAATTGTGCAAGAGTTATTCAAGGCCCCTTCACAGAACCATAGTTGTTTCACAGGGAACTTGAGATGGGCGAGGTCGCGCTGGAAACCGCATTATTACGGGAGATAACGAAATGCTGCAGAAATGCTGAAAGCGTAATTTTGTTGCCCGTTACATAGTCTTTCTTAGCTGTCAGCGGACAAAATTTGTCCGCTCGACTGGAAAAGACAAGAAGGAAAGCTGACAATCAATTAGGTAGCATTCACTTAGGTATCCTTCATCACGTCAGGAGTGGTCATGCCCCGTGCACAGCTCGTGCTTCCCGCTGCTCACGATGCGCCGCTGACCGTCACTGCAGTTTCTGCCAAACTCGGTGTTTCGGCCTCGACACTGCGAACCTGGGAAAGGCGCTACGGTCTGGGCCCCGGAGAGCGCTCCGCTGGTAGTCACCGTCGCTACCTTCCGGAAGATGTCGCCAGACTGACGCATATGATCGAGCTTATCCAAAGCGGAGTTACCCCCTCTGATGCTGCCGCAATCGTACTTGCTCAAGATAAGAGAGAGCTGGAGGAAGTTCGCCCCCCGCGTACGGCAGATGAACTGGTTGTTGCCGCGCGAGCTGGCGATCGGGACCTCCTTGATCATCTCATCGAAGCCAGCGTCAGCGAAAAAGGCCTACTTCATACGTGGATGCTTTTGGTTGAACCCGCTTTTGAAGTGATGGCAACTGATTATCACGGTGAAATTCCGGGTGTTGCGGGTTCGTCAATGCTTAGTCAAGCGATGTATGACGTTCTTCGCGTGATGTCAGAGCAACGTCCCGAACCTAAGTTCCCCTCTTCGCCCAGCATCATTATTTTGGGTGATCGTGCGCACCTTCTTCCCGCGCATGTCATTGGAGTCGCCCTGCGGTGGTACGGACCGAATGTTGTGGTGCTGGGAGCGTGTAGCCGCGGCTGGATTGGTGGCCGCGAAAAACTTGATGCTTTTGTTGAAAACATTGATTCACATGTCGCTGCCCTGATTACCATGGGACAGGGTGAGGACTGTAAGAACTTTGTTTCAGCGGCAGTTCACAACCATGGAATCGACGTTATCGAGGTGGGAACTCAATCCCCGCGCGTTCTAGACGACCATGTTCTTCGCGTTCGTACCGTCTCAGCGTGTGTTGAAGAGACTTTGGCCTTGCTGAGTGCGAAGGTCCCCGAAGCTTCCGTTCGCTGAGTTCTTTTGCGTTACCTCGTTCAATTACTTCATGTTCTTGCAACGTGTTAGCGTAGACGCGTATCTATTAGGTCGCGCAGGTGCGGCATGCACAGAGGATTAAAGATGACCCCGTGGGAAGATCGCCAGCTTATCGAAGCCTTCGATGAAGAATTCGAAGAACTTGTTCATTTTGCGGGGGGCTCGGTTGTAGATTGCGGTTTCGGGTACATGGACCGCAATGGGGTAGTAGATCCTTCAAAGCCAGTTGAACTGTGGATTACCGGGCGAATGACCTATGTTTTCGCGCTCGCGGCGCTTAAGGGCTACGACTGGGCGATCCCCCTGGTTGATCATGGTATTCGCTGCCTGACTGAAGGCCCTATGTACGATGCTGAAAATGGCGGTTGGTTCTCCGGGCTCGTGACAGAGATTGTTGAACGAGAAGATGGCCCGCATTGGAAGGCGATTGAACCAGCGAATGACGGATTGAAGCAGGCATACGCACACGCATTTGTCATCCTGTGCTCAAGCGCTGCAACAGTGCTTGGTCGTCCGGGTGCCCGCGAGCTTCTTGATCGTGCGCTGGCTGACCAAGAGCTCCATTGGTGGGAGCCTCAGTTCGGACGCGTCTGTGAATCCTGGAACCGTGATTACACCCGTGGTGAGAGCTACCGTGGCGTCAATGCGAATATGCACACCGTCGAGGCTTACCTAGCTGCTTATGACGCGACGGGAGATCGCCTCTGGTTGGATCGGGCACGCGGAATTTGTCGTTTCGTTGCCGAGGTTGCTGAGCAGCTGCATTGGCGTATTCCCGAGCACTTCGATGCCGAGTGGAACATGCTTCCCGATCACAATATCGATCGCCCCTCGGATCCTTTCCGTCCCTACGGCGCAACCCCCGGACATGGGATGGAATGGGCACGACTGATTCTCCACACCCGTGCGGCCCTGTTGGCTATGGGGGAGAGCGAAGATTGGATGCTTGAAGCTGCTGAGCAGCTTTTCAACCGCGCCTGCTCTGATGGCTGGGATAAACATGGCGCTCAGGGTTTCGTTTACACGACTGACTGGGACGGTCGCGCGGTTGTGGATACCCGCATGCACTGGGTGCTGTGCGAGGCTGTTAATTCTGCATGTGTCTTAGGCCGTGTTCATGAAGAGGCCGGAGATGACGCGCGTGTTGCGGAGCTGAGTTCTCTGTATGCGCAGTGGGTCGATTGGGCGGACCGTTACCTTCGCGAGGCCACCGGTCGCTGGATCCACGAAGTTGACGCCTCGGGAGTGGAGTCTGGGACAACGTGGGAGGGGAAAGCGGACGCCTACCATGTCGCGCAGATGCTGCTTCTGCCGCAGGTTGGCAATACTCCGTGCTTTGCTCTGGCCTTGAAAGAGAAGGCAGAAGAAGAGTCGTAGTTCGCTTCTACTCTCGCTTTTCTGGGGTGAGCTTAGCCACGCATACTGGGTTTTAGGTCAAACCCAGTATGCTCTGGCCCGCTTTCGGGCCTAAACTCTGTTCATGGCAGACATTCACAATGATCCTTTTGCTTTGACCGGACTGACCTACGATGACGTTCTGCTTCTTCCTGAGCTGACCGATGTTGTTCCCTCTGAGGTTGATACGTCTGCTCAATTGACGAAGAAGATCCGCTTGCGTGTTCCTCTGCTTTCTGCGGCGATGGATACGGTGACCGAGGCGCGCATGGCGATTGCAATGGCTCGCCAGGGCGGTATCGGAATCTTGCACCGTAACCTCTCGATTGAAGAGCAAGCTTCCCAAGTTCGTCAGGTGAAGCGTTCTGAATCGGGAATGGTTGAGGACCCGGTGACTGTTGGTCCTGATGCCACCATCGAGGAACTGGATCGTTTGTGCGGCCACTACCGTGTCTCGGGCCTTCCTGTTGTTGATGATCAGCAGCAGCTCATTGGCATTATTACGAACCGCGATCTGCGTTTTGTTCCCACCGATCAGTGGGCAACCCTGAAGGTTCGTGACTGCATGACTCCTCGTGAACGTCTGGTGACGGGCAAGGTTGGGACCAGTCGTGAAGAAGCGAAGGCACTGCTTGCAACGAATCGCGTAGAGAAGCTCCCCATCATTGATGAAGATGGGCGTCTAACCGGCCTGATCACGGTGAAGGACTTTGTTAAGACCGAGCAGTACCCGAATGCGACGAAGGATGATCGCGGTCGTCTGATGGTCGGCGCAGCAGTTGGCTACTGGGGAGATACCTGGGAACGCGCCTGCGCGCTTCGCGATGCAGGTGTTGACGTCCTGGTTGTTGATACTGCTAACGGTGGTGCTGCCTTGGCTTTGGAAATGATCCGAAAGATCAAGGCTGACTCTTCTTTCGATGGTGTTCAGATCATCGGTGGCAATGTTGCAACAACCGAAGGTGCTCAGGCCCTGATCGATGCCGGCGTTGACGCTGTGAAGGTGGGTGTTGGTCCGGGTTCGATCTGTACAACGCGTGTTGTTGCGGGCGTGGGTGTGCCTCAGGTGACCGCGATCTACTTGGCATCTCTGGCATGCAAGCCCGCAGGTGTGCCCCTGATTGCTGATGGCGGCCTGCAGTACTCCGGCGATATCGGTAAGGCAATTGTTGCCGGCGCGGACACCGTCATGTTGGGTTCGCTTCTTGCGGGCTGCGAGGAATCACCCGGCGAGGTCGTCTTCACGAATGGCAAGCAGTACAAGCGCTACCGTGGCATGGGCTCCTTGGGTGCGATGAGTTCGCGCGGACGCAAGTCGTACTCGAAGGATCGCTACTTCCAGGCCGATGTCTCCTCGGATGACAAGATTGTTCCCGAGGGCATCGAGGGTCAGGTTCCCTACACCGGCTCGCTCGCTGCGGTTGTCTACCAGCTGGTGGGCGGTCTGCATCAGACGATGTTCTACCTGGGAGCCTCGACGATTGATGCGGTGAAGTGTAAAGGTCGTTTCGTTCGCATTACCTCTGCAGGCTTGCGTGAATCGCACCCGCATGACGTTCAGATGACGACTGAGGCTCCGAACTATCACTCTTCGACGAAGTGATTCGTCAGTAAGAAGTCTTTAGGGGCACGGCTTTGAGCCGTGCCCCTAAAGTATTTGGGACGTGTCCTTATTGCATTTGAGCCGCGCCCTTATTGCATGGGCCAGCGGCGATCGATGTGTGTGTCTCTGCCCTTTGAACGCATGAAATTCTCAAAGTCTTCTGCCCAAGCTGCGTGGATTTCCTTCTGGAACGCGTGGATTTCCCGACAGTCTTTCGATGCGCAGTCTGGATATTTCCGGGCGATAGCAGCCAGGACATCAAGGGTCATGATTACGTCATATTCAGCAGTGTGTGCGTTTTCTGAAACAGCAACCCCGTAAGCCGCTGCCATCAATGACAGCTGCTTCTTTCCCTTGCGGAAGCGTTCAAGATGGCGGTCCAATACCAAGGGATCAATGATCGGTGCCGGTTCTGGGGTTCCAAGTCTGTCGCTGAGTGTTGGAAGCGAGTGACGGCGAAGCTCTTCTTCGAGCAGGGTGAAGTCATAGCTTCCATTGAAGGCAATGACTGGGTAGCCCTGCGCCATGTGCGCTGTCAGTGCAGATGCAACTTCTTCGAGGACTTCCACGATCGGGCGCCCGTGGCTGCGCGCGTACTGGCTGGTAATGCCGTGGATTTGTACGGCTGTGTCCGGGATATCGACGCCCGGATCAGCTAACCACGTCGTAATAGCGTCGGAATCTGAGGATCCAGATGCGCCTTCGCTGCGCAGAACCAGCGCCGCGCTGACAAGACGGTCGCGATGGGGATTGACGCCTGTCGTTTCGGTATCGAAGCCCAGCCAGGGGAGCTGAGCCCATGAATGAGGGTGTGTGTCTGCCATGACTTAAGTGTGCATCAGAGCACTGTCATTTGCGTCCAGTTTTTCACTTCGCCGCACATAATAAAAGTGTCCCGCTTCGACGAAGAAGCGGGACAGAGTGGAACTGGCCAGTGATCAGGGATGTAGAGGCAAGGGGAAGGAAAAACGCGTGTATGCGCAGGGCATCTGAGCGCGATCTCGTGATGCGAGCTTCCGGGGTGCACGTTCGCTTGTAGGGCGCGATACATCCTGACGATTACGGTTTTCCGTGCGTGAACTGCGTCGGAAATCCTTGGTAATGGCAGCTGCTGCTGTCAACATGGTGACCTCCTGCGGATCAAATGACGAACACCGGTAGTAGGTGTATCTATGTGATGACATACACAGTGTGCCTGCTCGCTCAGCCCGTTTCAAGTGTTTCGTGAAGTGGCTTTTTCTCTTTCAGTTCAAGGGAAAATCGCGATTGAGTAAAGGTGAGGAACTGGTGAAGTTTGCCCAAGGTCTCCGCATAAAGAGAATAAAATTAAAGTAAAATTTTTGGGCCTTTTGTCATGTGTCCACAGGTGTTTGTGGTCGAATGTAAAACCGTATCGCAATGTAGACAATATGTGAAATCCCTTACATTAAGCGATGTTTGGAGGCTTCGTCTCTTCCGGCCCTTGGCGACGCATCCGACGAGATTGTGCTACTAGAATGGCTGCATGGCTAACGAGGTCGAAATTGGTCGGGGAAAACGTGGTCGTCGGGCGTATACCTTGGATGACATCGCACTAGTTTCGGCACGCCGGACCAGGGATCCCGCGGATGTGAATGTTGGCTGGCAAATCGATGCGTATCACGTCGACGTCCCCATCATGGCCGCACCTATGGACTCGGTGATGAGTCCCGATACTGCGATCCTCTTTGGCAAACTCGGCGGAATTGGGGTCCTGGATCTGGATGGATTGTGGACTCGCTACGAAAACCCTCAGCCGATTTTGGATGAGATTGCGCAGCTTCCTGCAGATGGGTCGATTGCGCGTTTGCAACAGATCTATTCTGCTCCCATTCAGGAAGACCTCATCACCGAACGTTTGGAATATATCCGTAAAGCGGGTGTTGTTGTCGCGGGCAAACTCTCGCCGCAGCGTACCCAGCGCTACTGGCGTGCAGTTGTCGAGGCCGGGGTGGACCTTTTCGTCATCCGTGGGACTACCGTTTCGGCTGAGCATGTTTCATCGCGCGCGGAGCCTCTCAACCTTAAACGTTTCATTTACGAGCTCGACGTTCCGGTGATCGTTGGAGGCGTCTCAACAGATACTGCTGCCCTGCACCTCATGCGTACTGGTGCCGCAGGTATTTTGGTTGGCTTTGGCGGGGGAGCGGCGCATGCAACGCGCCAGTCTCTTGGAGTCCATGCTCCCATGGCAACGGCCATCGCAGATGTTGCTGCAGCGCGTCGTGATTACATGGATGAATCGGGCGGCCGTTATGTCCACGTGATTGCGGACGGCGGGATTGGGCGCTCTGGCGATATGACACGTGCGATTGCCTGTGGTGCGGACGCAGTGATGATGGGGGCGGCCTTGGCTCGCGCTGAAGAGGCTCCCGGACGTGGATGGCATTGGGGTTCCGAGGCCACGCACCCAGAGCTTCCGCGAGGGCACCGCGTGCGCGTGGGGACCTCGGGTACCTTTAGCGAAATCCTCTATGGACCATCGACGCGAGCGGATGGGACCCTCAACTTCATTGGCGCGCTTAAGCGGACAATGGCCTCGACGGGCTATTCGGAAGTGAAGGACTTGCAGAAGGCGGAAGTCGTTGTCAGCCCCTACTGGCGCTAATAAAACTGGGTGGTGAACTGTGAGCGTTCACCACCCAGAACAATAAGACCTCAGCTAAGCCTTCGTGCTGTTTTCTGAGCTCAGTGTCGGTGCGTGGAAGGTGAGGTCTTCCATTTTGTAGGGCAGAAATAGCGTGCACAGCAGTGTTCCGGTGAAGAGCCAGGGAAGCAAGGCTGGCGCTGTGATGACATCGCTATATTCATTGAGGAATGCCCCAAAACTGGGCATTGCGTTCATCTGGAAGGTTCCAATCAGAACCCCCAGAGTTACGAATGGAATTGCAAAGTTGTAGGCGATCGCAATCCAACGGATTGACCGTGAAAGTTGGATCATATTCGCCAGCCTGAGAATCAATCCCGCAAGAGTTAACGCAAAGCCAATGATGATGCCCCATGCGAGTGGCTTGGAGAGCCACAACATCGGCTGATCGCTGTACATCCCCTTCAATGAAAAAACGATGCCAAGGGTGCCGAGAAAGAAAAAGACGTAGATCAAGCTATCGAGTGATGATCTCTTCTCGTCGATGATTTTCATAGCGTGTCCTACTGAGACAAAAAAGTGAAAATCGGGTGCCAAGTTGGCGGTGGCGGAAAATCCGCGACGAAATCACAGGTGGCATGCAGCGATTCTTTGGTGCATCCACGGATAATTATTCTTGAGCTTTTGAGCTCTTGTCAAGAGTTTTTTGCGCGGATCAGGGCATAAAAGTGGGACGGCCACGAAGGGGCGTCCCATGAAATAAAAACGCGTTTCGCTTTAAGCTGCCGAATCGATGAGCAGAACCGTGACAGACGGGCTGAGAAGAATCAATGCCATGATGAGGGCGTAGCCCAGATTGCGCGCGTAAGATGTGCCGTCCGCTGCTGAACGGTTCCAAATCGCTGTGAAGGGCAGGAAAATAGCGGCAAGTAAACCGGCTATCAGGACGGTGATACGTAGGCCGGGTACAAAAAGCCCCGCGAATAGAAGAAGCGTTACGCAGGCGGCGGTAACAAATGACTTTCTCACGAAGAAATAATAGGGGGATCCTCAGGACTCTCTCAGTGAGAAAGCCTGTGATTTCAGTCAATTGAAAGTGTACTAATCTTCCCGCCGCTCACGTGGAAGCAATAGTTACTGAGCGTCGAAGGTCTGCGCAAAGACCGAAATGCTATCGCGAAGCTTCTTGATGTTCTTACGGTTTTGCTTCCCCTGGAATGCGGGGGCAAAACCCGTGGCTTCAACGCGCATTGCTACCGATGTGCCCTGCGGGATGGAGAAGGCTGAGATCCAAATCGTTTCACCGTAGGTCAACATTGACATATCGGTTGTTGCCTTAATATGGCCGGTCGTGGGGGCGACCATATGAATTCCCCAACCCAGCTTTTGTATCTCTTGAACCAGTAAAGGAAATGCATTCTCAAATGGAAGCGCAACAATGAAGCCACCGTCGGTTTGACGTTCGAAAAGTGCCATCAGAACCCTCTTTCCTTCAAGATTTATGTTTGTATTCTACCGCGCAGAAAAATGCCTCGGTTTGGACACCGTCCAAACCGAGGCATGAGTGCGAGTTATACCCAGTGGACTTACTTGTCAGCGGCGCTGGGGTGCGTCATATCCGCGGGAACAACCCATGCATCGAAGTCTTCGGCAGTGACGAAACCAAGCTCCAGAGCGGACTCGCGAAGCGAGATGCCCTTGTGGTGGGCGTTCTTCGCGATCTTAGAGGCCTTGTCATAACCGATGTGGCGGTTCAGTGCGGTGACCAGCATCAGGTTGATATCCAAGTGGTGCTGAATCTTTTCGCGGTTCGGCTCAATGCCGTATGCGCAGTGGATATCGAAGGAAACGCAGGCGTCACCCAGCAGGCGGATCGATTCCAGAACATTCCATGCCATGACGGGCTTGAAAACGTTGAGCTGGAAGTTGCCTTGCGAACCCGCGAAACCGACGGTTGCGTCGTTGCCGAAGACCTGGGTTGCGACCATGGTCATGGCCTCGCACTGGGTCGGGTTGACCTTGCCGGGCATGATCGACGATCCGGGCTCGTTCTCGGGGATGATGAGCTCACCGATGCCATCGCGCGGGCCGGAAGCGTACCAGCGCACATCGTTGGCGATCTTCATGAGTGCATCTGCCAGAACGCGCAGTGCACCAGAGACCAGCACCAGCGCGTCGTGTGCGCCCAGGGCTGCAAACAGGTTCGAGGCCTGCTTGAACTCAATGCCGGTCTCCTCAGAAATCTTCTTGGCAGCCAGTTGGCCGAATGCGGGGTGAGCATTGAGGCCGGTTCCCACCGCGGTTCCGCCAATTGCCAGTTCGCGTGCACGAGAATCTGCGTAGCGAATGCCATCAAGCGCGAAATCGATTTGTGCAACCCAGCCGGAAATAACCTGGCCCAGGGTAATGGGCGTTGCGTCCTGCAGGTGGGTGCGGCCAACCATGACAACGTCGGTGTATTCCTTCGACTTCTTGTCCAGGGTGTTGCGCAGCTGCTCAACGCGCGGGTACATGGCCTGAAGCTCCTGGACCACGGCAATGTGCATCGCGGTGGGGAAGGTGTCATTTGAAGACTGGCCACGGTTAACGTGATCGTTCGGGTGAACGGGAGTCTTCGATCCCATGACGCCCCCCGCAAGTTCGATGGCGCGGTTCGAGATGACCTCGTTGGCATTCATATTGGACTGAGTGCCCGAACCGGTCTGGAAAACGACCAGCGGGAAGTGGTCGTCGAGCTTGCCCTCAATGACCTCATCGGCGGCGCGTGCAATCAGGTCTGCAATATCTTGGGGAAGCTCTCCCAGCTCGGCGTTTGCCAGTGCCGCAGCCTTCTTCAGCGTGCCCAGTGCGCGCACCATAGGGCGGCCCCAGACGAAAGTATTACGGCCGATGTCGAAATTGTGCAGTGAACGTTCGGTTTGTGCTCCCCAGTAACGATCTGCGGCAACCTCAACGGTTCCCATCGAATCTGATTCGGTACGGGTGTTCTCAGCCATGAGTATCTCCTTCACCTCTGTGATCAGGACTGTACCTCTTAAGCCTACCCGTAGAGCTTCAGATTTCAGGGGTCACATGTCCTACTTCGACACCTGAGCAAAACGCAAGAAGAGCACACTCAGCGTCTGCATAGGGTTAAAGGATGGATCATGTGCGCAAGGCTTTTCTTCTTTCAGCCCCGAGGCCTTGGCTCGGCCGCTGCGATTGGTTTTCGCTGGGGATTCTTTGGTTGCGGCAAGCGGAGTAGTACATCAGAAGCTTGCCTTGATTCCGCGAATCGCACGAATAATTGCCGATACGGTCAATCGACCGGTTCTATGGGAGACGCACTCGAAACTGGGGTCGATAATGCGTCGCGGGCGTAGCATTGATGGCAAGCTCCCTTGTGCTTGCACCCAGGCAGCTACGCGTGCAAAAGTGAAGACATGGACTTTCTTGGAATCAGCGGACCCGAAGCGATCATCATCGCTGTGGTGATCCTTGCGGTTCTAGGCCCCAAAGGAATGAGTGAAGCGGCGCGGCGCATCATCGATGTGCACAAGCGCTACCAAGCGCTCACCGCCTCGTTCAGGCATCAGTCGGATCAAGCGATGGCGCAGCTTCGCGCTTACGCTGACGGCGCCGCGCAAGAAGATCGCGCAACCAGCACACCCCAATCGCCCCAAAATACAGAGCCAGAAGCGCGCACATCTGAAGAATCATCGACCACAGGTCGGGAAGCGGATTTGTAATCGCGGCGAATATGGTCGCCCCCACAACAGCCCAGCGCCAATGTCGAAGGATCTGCCCAGTTGAGGCAAGTCCCAAGGCGTGAATCCCGATGATGATCATGGGGAAAAGGAAAGACGCGCCGATCACCAAGGTTAGGATCACGACGAAGCTGATATAGGAATCAAAATCCAGCAGCGCAGAGGTGCCTTGGGGAAGCTCAGAGAGTAAAAGGCTGACCGCGTGGGGGAGGAACCACAGCGCCGAGGCCACTCCCGCAAGGAAAAGAATCGCGCTGGGAATCGCAATCAGTGCGGTGCGTCGTTTTTCCGTACGTGTGAGGGCGGGGGCGATGAAGAGCCAGAGTTGGGTCAGCCACCACGGAGTTGTGAGGACGAAGCCTGCCCAGAGTGCGAAGGTGATGTGGGTCGAAAAGGGGCCGATGATCGTGCGGAAGTTGATTCCCGAGGCCCCGGCTGAGGCGAGCGGACGCGTGAGCCACGTGGTTGCTGGAGTGTAGAGGAACCACGCGCCGAATGCTCCAATGAGGATGCCCGCAAGACTGAGCAGAAGCCGCGCGCGCAGCTCGAGGAGGTGGCGCGTCAATGACATATATGCGTCAGAATCAGCCCGGGTCATTGGTTTGTAGCGAAATGATGGTGCGTTGAAAGGGGAATTACTTCGACGAATCTGTGTTTTCAGGCTGAGAGGTAGAGGCCTGCTCGCTGGTGGATGAGGAGTCTTGAGACAGGTAGTTCATTTCCTCTTTGAGGATTTTTGCGCTCTTGCCGATGGATCGCGCCAAGTCGGGGAGCTTTTGGGCACCGAAGAGTACAAGAACGACGACAAGAACGATAACCCAGTGGATGGGACGCATGTCTTCTCCTTCTTGGGCGGGATTCCTGAGATGAGCCTACACCGACTTTCGTGATCTCAGCGTGAGAAAGACAACGAAAGGGGACATGCTTAGGTAACACAGGTTACCCTAAGTTCAGTCAATTAGGTTATGAATGGTTATCGTAAATCATTCGGTTGGGAGATGAATGTTTCTCGCGAACTTCTTGATTGCCCTCAGAGAGGGAGTTGAAGCTGCCCTCATCGTTGGAGTGGTCGCAGCGTGCTTGGTCAAGGTCGGAAGGAAAAACCTCCTTCCCAAGGTGTGGCTGGGAGTCGTCATCGCGGCAGCAGTTCCCCTGAGCCTCGGCGCAATTATGACCTGGGGACCCTACACGCTGGCATTTCAGGCGCAGGAAATTCTTGGTGGAACGCTCTCGTTGGTCGTGGTTGCCATGGTGACGTGGATGATCCTGTGGATGAGTTCAAACTCCCGCCAATTTGCGCGCAAACTTCGCGAAGACACTGCCGCACAGCTGGCCTCGGGTTCTGATTGGGGAGTCGTCTGGATCGCCTTCATTGCCGTGGCGCGAGAAGGACACCTATGTCGGCCAGAAGCTCTTTGAGTAGGGGGGTACATCGTGAGTGACTCGAATCAGACGGGTGAGCACGCAGACGTAAGCGATGCCCTTCCTATTTCGCAACGTCCAGCCGCGAATGCTCCCGGGCACTGGGTGCTCGCAAGAGTCGGAAAGAAAGTTCTGCGTCCCGGCGGCTTGGAACTGACTCTTCAGATGCTCTCCGATGCGAAACTAACGGGCTCCCGGGTGGTTGAATACGCTCCCGGGTTGGGGCGAACCGCATCGGAAATTCTTGCTGCGCGCCCGGCCTCGTACACGGGGGTCGACAAAGACCCGGTGGCTGCCAAACACGTAAGAGAGCTGGTTGGCACACGGGGGACAGTGATCAATGCTGATGCCGCCGACACTGGACTGGAGCCGGGGTCTGCTGATGTTGTCGTTGGTGAAGCTATGCTCACCATGCAGGGAGAGAAGTCCAAGAAAGCCATCATTTCCGAGGCCGTGCGGCTGCTGGCACCGGGAGGACGCTATGCGATCCATGAGCTTGCCGTTCAACCCGATACCATCGACGAGGAATTGCATACGCAGATTCGCAAAGACTTGGCGCGTGCAATTCATGTGAATGCTCGTCCCCTCACCTGCGCGCAGTGGTCGCAGCTTTTGGAAGAATGCGGATTGGTGGTTGATAGCGTTCACACCGCACCTATGGCCCTCCTAGATTTCTCGCGGAATATTCGCGATGAGGGTTTTCTTCAAACTCTGCGAATCATTCGAAATGTTCTTTCAGATCGAGAGCTACGTGAGCGTGTGCTAGGAATGAGGAAGACTTTCCGCGCATATCAACAGTGGATGTGCGGAGTGGCAATTGTGGCTCATAAGCCACTGAAAGGAGAAGGCCATGACGCTCAGTGACGACACAAATCTTGAGGTCCCCGTGCCGATCATGACTGATGTGCAAGACATCGCCTCGATGATCCAGATTAACGAACAAGCTACGGTTTCGCGCACTGTCATGCACTGTGAAGGAATGCGTCTGGTGCTCTTCTCCTTCGATAAGGATGAGATTCTTAGTGAACACACCGCGGCAATGCCGGTGATTCTCCAGACCCTCGAGGGCGCTCTGGAAATCACAGCTGATGGCCGTACAGTGATTCTGCGTCCGGGAGATGTTATCCACTTCGGAACGCGACTGCCTCACGCCGTGCGCGCGCTTGAGCCTTCCAAGATGGCGCTGTTCATGTTGGATTCACGGGAGCGATCACCAAAGAAGTGAAATAAGACAATGCTGATCGGGGCTGGGTTTGTGAGTAACCCAGCCCCTTTTGCATGACAGGTTCACTCGACAAGGCCGTTGACGGCGCTGTCCAACTCACGCAGCCAGGCCTCGGCGGAGGCATCCGAGGGCATACGCCAGTCTCCGCGCGGGGAAAGCGAGCCGCCGGCCATGACCTTGGGGCCATTAGGGAGCGCACTGCGCTTGAACTGCTGGGTGAAATAACGACGGATGAACAGACGCTCCCACTTCACGATCTCGTCCAAGGAATACGAAACCTTGTCCTCTTCGGGGTAGCCAGCTGGCCAATCACCACGAGATGCATCCGACCACGCGTGCTCTGCCAAGAATGCAATCTTCGATGGGCGAGCTCCACGTCGAAGCACGTAGTACAGGTTGAAGTCTTGCAGGTTGTAAGGGCCGATCTTGTCCTGCGTGGACTGCATCTTCTGTCCGGGCTTTGCGGGGACGAGCTCGGGAGAAATTTCGGTTCCCAGAATTGACAGCAAAGTCTCACCAACTTCGGGGGAGAACTGGCCAGAAGAAACCACCCAACGAATCAGGTGCTGGATCATCGTCTTGGGGACGCCGGTATTGACGGCGTAGTGGCTCATCTGGTCGCCCACACCGTACGTGCACCACCCCAATGCAAGCTCTGACAGATCGCCTGTGCCCAAGACAATACCGCCCAGGTGATTTGCGAGGCGGAAAAGATAGTCCGTGCGAAGTCCTGCCTGAACGTTTTCAAAAGTCACATCATAGTCGTCGTGGCCATCGGCGTAGGGGTGATCGATATCAGCCAGCATCTGTCGGGCTGCTGGGGTGATATCGATTTCCTTAAAAGACACTCCCAGCCGCTCACACAGCGCAATCGCATTGCTCTTCGTGCGTGCAGAAGTCGCAAAGCCAGGAAGCGTATAGCCCAAGATATCTGTGCGCGGACGACCCAAGAGGTCCATTGCACGAGCCGCAACGATCAACGCGTGCGTTGAATCCAAGCCGCCAGAAACGCCAATAACAACCTTGGGTTGGCCAATAGCGCTCAGACGCTTCGCGAGCCCCGCAACCTGGATGTTGTAGGCCTCGTAACAGTCCTGTTCCAGCTGGCTCGGGTCGTCGGGGACGAAGGGGAAGCGGTCGACTTCGCGTTCCAAACCCAGATCCGTGCGCGGCGGGTTCATTTCAATGGCAATGCTGTAGGGACGTGGAATCGAGAGGCCGTCGAGCATCTTTTGGGCGTTGTCGGTGAAAGAGTTCTGACGCGTGCGCTCGGTGCGCAGGTGCTCGACATCGACGTCCGCAATGGTGATCTGGGTTCCCGAGGCGAAACGTTCCCCGGCAGCAAGAAGCTGGCCGGCCTCGTAGATGAGGGTCTGCCCATCCCACGCAAGGTCGGTCGTTGACTCACCCGGGCCTGCGGCAGTGTAGACATAGGCGCAAGCACAGCGTGCGGAGGTCGACTGTGCCAGGAGCTTGCGTTCGTCGCCTCGGCCAACGGTAATGGGGGAGGCGCTGAGGTTAAGCAGCACGGTTGCACCTGATAGTGCAAGGAGCGATCCGGGAGTGACGGGAACCCACATGTCTTCGCAGACTTCAATTCCCACGCACAGCCCCGGGATGTCAGTGACCTCGATCGTCACGGAGCCGAAAGGCAACAGGGGAGCATCCCCCGTGTAGGGCTCTGTTGGGGCCCACGGAGCCTGAAGAAGATCGTTATCAAAGCTCGAAGGAGTCACGAAATGACGCTTTTCGTAGAACTCGCGGTAGTTCGGAAGATAGGACTTCGGGATGACGGCAAGTGCGCGGCCTCGGTGAATTGCAACCGCGCAGTTGTACAGGGCTGCTCCCTTGCGCAGAGGTGCGCCGACGACGATCAGGGGAAGAAGATCCGCGCTGGCAGCAATGATGGAGGTGAGCGCGCGCTCGACCTCATCAAGAAGAACATCTTGAAGGAGAAGATCATCGATCGCATACCCCGAAACGCACAACTCAGGGAAAAGTGCGATTGAGACGCCGCGTTCATCACAGCTTTTCGCGGCTGCAATGATTTCTTCGGCATTGGCCAGTGGCTGTGCGGGATGAACGGGGAGCGTCACTGCCGCCACGCGTGCGAAGCCCTGGTCGTAAAGGGAATGGAAGTTCATGGCTTTCCTCCTGAGTCGCTAGGGCTATTGTCGCCTACTTGGGCGCCTTGCGCCTTCCCGAGGCCGTAGCCGGGTAAGTGTGTCTAGTTCAGTTCCTTCATGACAGCTTCAAAAGACTGAGCAACGGGATTGCGGATGATTAAATCTGCGTCAGCGTCCGCGTTTGTTGGTGTCGCGTTCATCAAGACTAGATGCGAACCCGAAAAATAGTTGAGCAGTCCAGCGGCGGGATAGACGACCAGAGATGTTCCAGCCACGATCAATAGATCGGCGTGCGCGATTGCCTGAACGGCGCCGCTAATGACCTCCTCGTTCAGTGCTTCGCCGTACATGACGATGTCGGGACGGAGCTGTCCGTGGCAGCGAGGACAGGTCGGGACTAACTCTTCAAAGGCCTCGGGAATAGAGGAAAGGGGATAGCCGGCCCCACAAGCGGTGCACAGAAGGTGCTCCCAATTTCCGTGGAGTTCCCACACCTGTTTGGAACCGGCTCGCTGGTGAAGGCCGTCAATGTTTTGGGTGATGACGCATTCGAGAAGCCCAGATGTTTCGAGCGAAGCAAGCGCGCGGTGGGCACCATTGGGTTCGACCGGCTTGTGTACCTCTCGGAACCACTCCCAATATGCCTCGGGATGAACCGAGAAGAAATCGATACTGAGAACCTGTTCCAGGGGGATTGTGCGCTCTTGGAAGTAGAAGCCGTTCGCGCCGCGGAAATCTGGAATACCTGACTCCGTGGAGACTCCCGCACCGCCGAAAAATACTGTTGAAGCAGAGGTATGAATCCAATTTGCAAGGGTTGAGATATCACTGCTCATAGTGGCTCCTTAGACGATGGAACCTTTTAAGAATACGCCGAGGCCGGGGTGCGCATGGCAGCCCCGGCCTCGTATTGCGACGAAAAGTCGCGTCTAAACTCAGATCAGCGTGAGAGCCTGACGTGCGATCGCCAGTTCTTCGTTGGTGGGAACAACCATGACGGTGATCGAGGAATCATCGGTCGAAATGGTTGTGGGAGCAGAGAAACGCTGGTTGTTGATCTCGTTATCGATACGCACACCGAAGGGGAGCAGACGCTCGCAAACTTCGCGGCGCAGATCAGCATCGTTTTCGCCAATGCCAGCGGTGAAGGTAATGACATCCAGGCCACCGAGTTCGGCAGTGTAGGAACCGATGTACTTGATGATGCGGGTGACGTAGATGTCCAGGGCCAAGCGTGCACGGCGCGCAACCTCGGGATCTTCGGAATCGACCATGTCGCGGACTGCGCGCATGTCGTTTTCGCCGGTCAAGCCCTTCAAGCCCGACTGCTTGTTGAAGAGGTCATCGACCTCGTCGGCGCTCCAGCCGGTCTGACGCTGCAAGTGGAAAACAACGGCGGGGTCAATGTCACCGGTGCGGGTTCCCATGACCAAGCCTTCGAGCGGGGTCAGGCCCATGGAGGTATCGATGGGGCGGCCGGCCTTAACGGCGGAGACGGATGCGCCATTGCCAAGGTGAAGAACGACCTGACGCAGAGCGTTATCGCCCAGCAGGGAGGCGACCTTTTCGGAAACGTACTGGTGAGAAGTACCGTGAGCGCCGTAACGACGGACCGAGTACTTCTCGGCAACTTCCTGGTTCAGCGCGTAGGTTGCGGTGTCCTCAGGAAGGCGCTGGAAGAAAGCAGTGTCGAAAACCGCGACGTGAGGGGTGTCGGGCATGAGCTCGCGAGCAACATCGATTCCCTTGAGGTGTGCAGGGTTGTGCAGGGGAGCCAAAGCACACAGATCATCAATCAGGTCACGAACTTCGTCGGTGATCAGAGCCGGACCATCGAAGTACTTACCGCCCTGAACGATGCGGTGACCAACGGCCACAATGTTGGCCTCGGCAAGAGAGGGACCAACCTCATCGAAGAGGCGCAGAACTTCACGCATGCCAACTTCGTGATCGGCAATGGGCTCGTTCAGATCGACGACCTTTTCGCCGTACTTGTGCTGGATGTGGCCCTCGGATTCGCCGATGCGCTCAACCAAGCCCTTGGCGATCGCGTCGCCGTTGTCGGGGTTGATGAGCTGATACTTGATAGAGGAAGAACCAGAGTTAATAACAAGAACGGTGTCGGTCACGACGTGCCTTTCTAAGAATCACCTGCGATGCCGCGGTGTGCGGCGCAATGAAACGCATGGATGAATGGTCTGATGAGTGCAGTTTACGCGTGGAAGTGATGGAGACGGAATTCGGGGGTGTGGGATTGTCCCCACACCCCCGAGAATTCTCAGCCCTGTGCTTGAACGGCAGTCAGGGCGACGGTATTGACAATGTCTTCAACCAACGCACCGCGTGAGAGGTCATTCACGGGCTTGTTGAGTCCCTGCAGAACCGGGCCGATTGCAACCGCGCCGGAGGAACGCTGAACGGCCTTGTAGCCAATATTCCCAGCGTTGAGCGAGGGGAAGATGAAGACGTTTGCGTGGCCCGCGACGGGGGAGTCGGGAAGCTTGACCGAGGCGACGGCCTCGTCAACGGAAGCGTCAAACTGAATCGGTCCCTCAAGGGCCAGCTCGGGAGCCTTTTCGCGAGCCAAGCGAGTTGCCTCGACAACCGCATCCACATCCACGCCCGAACCGGAGGTTCCGGTCGAGTAGGAGAGCATTGCAACCTTCGGATCGAGGCCGAACTGACGTGCGGTCGCAGCCGAGGAAATTGCGATATCTGCCAGCTGCTCGGGGGTTGGGTTGGGGTTGACGGCGCAGTCGCCGAATGCCCACACGCGGTCCTTCAGCAGCATGAGGAAGACTGAAGAAACGATCGAGACACCGGGAGCGGTCTTAATGATCTGGAAGGAAGGAACGATGGTGTGAGCGGTGGTGTGGATTGCGCCAGAGACCATGCCATCGGCGTCGCCCATGTGGACCATCATCGTGCCGAAGTAGGAAACGTCGCGAACCTTGTCGCGAGCCTGCTCGATGGTCACGCCCTTCTTAGCGCGCAGGCGTGCGAACTCTTCCGCATAGCGCTCTGCATATGCGGGGTCGTCGACCGAAACGACAGTTGCAGCCGAGACATCCAGGCCAAGCTCCGCTGCGCGCGCGTTGATTTGCTGCGCATCGCCGAGCAGTACCAGATCGGCAATCCCGCGTTCAAGAACAATAGCTGCAGCGCGCAGGACACGATCGTCTTCGGGTTCGGGCAAGACGATGCGCTTGCGGTTGGAACGCGCGCGGTCGATAAGATCTGCCTGGAAGGAAAGGGGAGTAACAACCTGAGGAGCTTCCAGTGCCGAGGCTGTATCCAGAGTTTGTGCGTTGAAAGGCAGCTCGAGAATGGGAAGTTGAGTTTTAACGTGCGAGGCGACTGCTGAGGGGAGAGCAACCGCTGCGACGCGGGTTGCGTGCTGACGCGCGCGACGGTCAAGAACCTCGATCTCGCGTTCAATAAGTTCGGGGGAGGCGCCTTCGGTATCGAAAGCTGCGATGACGCGGGCATTGGTTGATGCCGCCACGTCGAGGTTCCATCCCAAGGTGTCGAAAGTCGAGACGGAGCCTTCGGGGAGTGCATCGATCAGGACAATATCTTCTGCGTGGCTGCGGATGTCTTCCACGACGCGGGGGAGGGCTTGCTCGGGGTCGGAGGTAATGGCCTCGGAAGTGGAGGTGCCGGCGGCGCTCACCCGTGCCAGCGTTGAAGCGGGGACAAGCGCTGCGAAGTCGTCACTGACCTGTGAGGCGGCTTCTGTCTGGGCGGCAATGACGATAAAACGGGTGCTCACGTCTACTCCTTTATATTGGTATGCATTTTTGGCTGGATTGGTTAACAATCAAGTGAGCCGACGGGTCTATCGTAGTCCGCTCATTTAAGTGCGTCGCGCTTATGTCTGCTTTCGCGATACCCTGAAGGCATGGAAGATCAGTCCTCAGGATCGACAGGTGGAGTCGCTACCTTAGTGAGCGTTGCCTTCGTTGTCCTTGCATGCGTGCTGATTACCCTTCTTGCTGTTTTTAATCACCCGCACAAAGCTGTCCTGGTCCTGGTTGTGACGATGTTCATCATGGCGGTGATGCGTGCGGTGTGGCCTGGGCGTCCCTGGTTCGCTTCAAGGCGTCGATGGGCGGATGTTGGATTGTATGTCCTGCTTGGAGCCGTGATTTGGTACTTCTCGCCCTACACTGCAACGCTGGGGCTCGGGTGAATGTGACACGGTAGACAAAGCGTCCATAATGTGGTCGATGCTGACTTCTTAGGCGAAAGCTGTCACTCTTGCCAAGTCCGTACTTCTTTATACGAGGTTTGAGCAATGAGAAAGTTTCTTGAACAGAGCGGCATCCTGATCTGGGTGCTGGTAGCGATCGTTCTGGCATTAGTTCTGGGTTCTGTCACCATTGGCGATTCCCACATTATGCCGTCGGCACTGGGCGATGTTTTCGTAACTTTCTCTACTATTTTCGGGCAGTTCCTGTCCTTCTCAATTCCGCTCATCATCATTGGTCTGGTAACCCCGGCAATCGCTGACCTGGGTAAGGGTGCAGGCCACTGGCTGGGTCTGACGGCGGCTCTCGCCTACGCCTCGACAATGTTTGCGGGCTTCCTGACCTACGGAGTGTGTGCCTACTTCTTCCCGAAGGTTCTTGTTGGGCAGCTGACTCAGGTCGAAACTCCGAAGGAAGTCCTTAAGACCTACTTCACCATCGAAATGCCTCCGATCGTCGGCGTGATGACCGCGCTCTTGCTGTCCTTCGTCGTCGGAATTGGCCTGTCCTTGGTACCCCGGGGCGTTCTGCGTAAGGGCTTTATTGAGTTCCGCGCGATCATCACCCGCTTGATCGAGAACATCATCGTTCCTCTTCTGCCCCTGCACATCTTCGGCATCTTCTTGAACCTCACCTACACCGGCGAAGCGGTTCACATCATGCGAACCCTGATCCGCGTAGTTGTCATTGTTCTGGTGTTGGAAGTAGTCATTCTGCTCACGCAGTACTTTGTTGCCGGTGCGGTTGGCCACGTCAACCCCTTCAAAGCCATCTTCACCATGCTTCCGGCGTACCTGACCGCCTTGGGAACCTCGTCCTCGGCAGCGACGATTCCTGTCACCTTGCGCCAGACCCGTAAGAATGGCGTGTCCGATGCCGTTTCATCGTTCACGATTCCTCTGTGCGCAACGATTCACTTGGCCGGTTCAACCTCGAAGATTTTCGCTTTCGCCTTTGCGATCGTCTACACCCAGGGCATGACGGTCACCACCACCCAGTGGGTCGGATTCATCTTCATGCTCGGCATCACCATGGTGGCTGCTCCGGGCGTCCCCGGCGGTGCAATTATGGCCGCTACCGGTATCTTGCAGTCGATGCTGGGCTTCGATGATTCTGCGGTTGCCCTGATGATTGCCACCTATATTGCTCTTGACTCCTTCGGTACCGCAACGAACGTGACGGGTGACGGCGCGATCGCGATCATCATGGACCGTCTGACCGGCGGCAAGCTGGGCCCCGAGGGCGATTCAGAGCACACGCGTGAGCTCGCCTTTGACGGTATGGCCTACCTGCACAAGGTTTCGGTTGAGGGCGTTGTGAGCCCGGAAGAACTTGCAGAATCTGCGGCTTTGAACGGTGCGACAATTACCGAAAACCCGCGTTCTTGAACGTTTTTTCACCTGGGATCTAGGGTGGATGCAACTGCGTGTGTTAAGCAATAGACTTAAAGCAGTTGTTCACCGATGATCACTGTGGAAATGGAGCACGACTCGTGGAGCAAGTGAGTGTCACAAGCGCGTCCGAGCCCGTAAAGATTGGTGTCCTCACCTCCGGTGGTGATGCCCAAGGAATGAATGCTGCGGTTCGTGCGGTTGTCCGCACCGCGCTGGCACGTGGCGCTCAGCCCTACGCAATCCTCGACGGTTGGGCGGGAGCAGTTAAAGGCGAAGCTTGCATTCGCGAAATGAGCTGGTCGGACGCCTCGGGAATCCTTGCAGAGGGCGGAACCGTCATTGGGACTGCTCGGTGCCCCGAATTTCGTGAATATGAAGGCCGGCACGCGGCAGCCTTGCACCTGATTGAAAAGGGAATCGATCGCCTGGTCGTCATCGGCGGCGACGGCTCGCTGTCCGGTACGGAAGAATTCCGTACCGAGTGGTCTCAACACCTCAGCGAACTGGTCGATGAAGGGGCTATCTCTGCGCAGCAAGCGCAGCTGCACCAGCGCCTCTATATTGTCGGCTTGGTTGGCTCTATCGATAACGACATGGTCGGTACCGATATGACGATCGGTGCGGATAGCGCGCTCCATCGCATTGTTGATGCCATCGACCAGATTTCTTCAACTGCCGCCTCGCATCAGCGCACCTTTGTTGTCGAAGTTATGGGACGCCACTGCGGGTATCTGCCGCTCATGTCAGCGGTAGCCGGCGGTGCTGACTATGTCTTCACTCCCGAGGATCCGGCACGTGACGGCTGGGAAGATGAAATGGTCGAGCGTCTGAAGGAAGGGCGTGCTGCAGGGCGGCGTGAATCCATCATCATCGTTGCCGAAGGTGCGACTGACCGCGCTGGTAACCCCATTTCTTCGCAAGATATTGCCGATGCCTTCAAAGAACGTACCGGAGAGGATGCGCGAATAACCATCCTCGGTCACGTTCAACGAGGCGGCGTTCCCTCTGCGTATGACCGTTGGATGTCCACACTCTTGGGCTTTGCCGCAGTCCAAGAGATCTTGAATCCCGCTGACCCTGATGTAGCCACAATTTTGGGTGTCCGCCACAATCGGGTCACTCGAATTCCGCTCATGGAAGCAGTCCATCAGACTCGAGGCGTCAAGGACCTCATCAAAGCTGGGGACTTTGCAGCCGCGCAGGCAGCTCGTGGACGCTCCTTCACCGTGATGGTTGGAATTAACCAGCTCTTGTCGACGCCTCCGACGCTGGCAGAGAATCCCCCCAGCGGATCCGCTAAGCGCGTGGCCATCATCCACGCAGGCGGTCTTGCCCCCGGCATGAATACTGCTGCGCGCGCTGCCGTCAGGCTCGGTATCGCGAAGGGGTGGACCATGCTTGGAATCGATGGTTCTTGGGCGGGACTTGCCGATAATCAGGTTCGCGAGCTGACGTGGGATGACGTTGAAGGATGGGCATTCCACGGTGGCGCAGAACTTGGAACACGCCGCCCCGTTCCCTCAGTGAACGAGTACTACGCCTTGGGGCGCGCAATCGAACGCAATGAAATTGATGCCCTCTTGGTGGTCGGTGGTCTTAATGCATACCTAGCCGTCAAGGAAATGACCTCGGAGCTTGATCGCTACCCGGCTTTCCGTATTCCCATCGTTCTGGTTCCGGCCTCGATCGACAATAACCTTCCCGGCGCGGAACTAGCGATTGGCACCGATACCGCACTGAATAATGCGGTGTGGGCATTGGATCGTATTAAGGAAAGTGCGGCCGCCTCCAAGCGCTGCTTCGTCGCAGAACTCATGGGACGACGCTGCGGCTACCTCACGCTCATGTCAGGAATCGCCTCGGGCGCCGAATACGCCTATCTGAATGAGGAAAATACGACCCTGGCAGCGATTGATGAAGATGCGCACCGCCTGCGTGAAACCTTTGAGGCCGGTCGTCGTTTATTCCTTGTTGTTGTGAACGAGGAAGCGGACGCGCATTACAACCGAGAGTTCCTTGCGAACGTTTTCGAGGCCGAAAGTGACGGGCTTTATGACGTCCGTTCCTCTGCACTTGGACACCTCCAGCAGGGCGGTGCTCCCAGTCCCTATGACCGTCTTCTTGCGACTCGCCTGGTCTTTGCAGCTCTGAGTGAATTGGATGGCCAGTTCTCGCAGGGATGTTCGCAGGCTGTCTACATCGGCGACGTGGGGAATGCAATCCAGGTCCGTCCGGTAGATCGAATGTTTGATGATTTGGACATGGCGAATCGTCGCCCCTTCGATCAGTGGTGGCTTGATCTTCGCCCGATTCTCACCGCAGTGTCCATGCAGTCCCAGCCGCGAGAGCTCGAGTCAGTGACTATCATGCAAGCAGAAAGCTTTAATCACTAAGCGGGAAATCCCCGTGACCGTCGATCATCAGGAGAAAGCACGATGAGCGCAATTGACCCGACGACAACCCCCGCTTGGGCAGCACTGGATGAGCATGCAGAAGTGTTCAACCCCGATCTGCGTAGCTGGTTCCAGCAAGACCCAGAGCGCGCCCAGAAGTGGACAAAGAAAGTCGGGGACCTGTACATCGATCTGTCCAAGAATCTGATTAATGAAGAGACTCTGAATCAGCTTCTTGAACTGGCAGATCAGACCGAGGTCTTTCCCCTTCGTGATGCCATGCTTCGTGGTGACCGCATCAATGTCACTGAGAACCGTTCGGTCCTCCACACCGCGCTGCGTCGCGCTCCCGGCGAGGAACTAATCGTTGATGGACGCAATGTCGTTGCAGATGTCCGCGAGGTTTTAGATCGCGTCTACTCCTTCGCCAATCGTGTGCGCAGTGGGGAATGGCTCGGCATCACCGGTAAGCGCGTCGCCACCGTTGTCAATGTGGGTATTGGTGGCTCGGACCTTGGGCCAGTCATGGCATATGAAGCCTTGAAGCCCTACGTCCAAGAGGGTCTGGAATGCCGCTTCATTTCCAATATTGACCCGACCGACGTGGGAGAGACCACCAAGGACCTGGACCCCGAAACCACTCTGGTGATCGTAGCCTCGAAGACCTTCACCACTTTGGAGACCATTACCAACGCTCATGCGGTTCGTGACTGGTTCTTGAAATCGCTGCGTGAAAAGGGAATCATCGGCGATGACCCCGAACAAGAAAAGGAAGCAATTTCCAAGCATTTCGTTGCTGTCTCGACCGCGCTGGACAAGGTCGCAGAATTCGGTATCGATCCGGCAAACGCCTTCGGTTTCTGGAACTGGGTTGGCGGCCGTTACTCGGTAGATTCCGCAATTGGAACCTCTCTGGCAATCGCGATTGGTCCTGAGCACTTCGAGGAATTCCTTGGAGGTATGCGCACGATCGATCAGCATTTCGCTTCGGTAGCGCCCAAGGATAATGTCCCGCTCATCATGGGCTTGCTCAATGTCTGGTATTCAAACTTCTTGGGTGCGGACACGCATGCAGTGCTCCCGTACTCGCAGTACCTGCACCGTTTCCCCGCATACCTGCAGCAGCTCACCATGGAGTCGAATGGCAAGTCCGTGCGTCGTGATGGAAGCCCGGTCTTCTACGACACCGGCGAGGTTTTCTGGGGCGAGCCGGGAACGAATGGTCAGCACGCCTTCTACCAGCTGATTCATCAAGGAACCCGTATGGTTCCCGCAGACTTCATTGCCTTCGCGCAGCCTTCGTGGCCGATTCGCGATGCTGATGCGGATATGCACGAGCTGTTCTTGTCGAACTTCTTTGCTCAGACCAAGGCCTTGGCTTTCGGTAAGACCGCAGAAGAGGTTCGCGCTGAAGGCACCGCAGAAGAACTGGTTTCAGCCCGTGTCTTCACGGGTAACCGTCCCACGACCTCGATTATGGCGCCCGCGCTGACTCCTTCGGTTTTGGGGCAGCTTATTGCGCTCTATGAGCACATCACCTTCGTTGAGGGTGCGGTCTGGGGACTGGATTCTTTTGATCAGTGGGGTGTTGAGCTGGGCAAGGTTCTGGCCAAGCAGATTCTTCCCGCGATCGAGGGCGATCAGACGGTCTTGGACCAACAGGATTCTTCGACTCGCTCGCTCATTGAGTTCTATCGCGCGAACCGCTGATATTGGACCGATAAGTACGCGTCTGGGGCCGTGGTCATTGTCGAGGCAGTGGCTGCGGCCCTCGCTTATGCGCGCACAGTGCCGTGTGGGTGTCTATCCCTGAGGAGCCTGGGAGAAGCCGAAGTGTAGAGCCGAAAAAGGTTTTAGTGCTGAAGATGCTCGTGTTGTGCGTGAGAGATTGATTCGACCTGGAAGGTTGAGTGCGCGATTTCAACGGGGAAATGGTGCATCGCGCATTCGTTCAGTGAATGAATGATCTGGTCGCGCTGACTGGCGGTGACGGTCTCGGCAACCTCAATATGCGCGGTGACGGTGACCAGGTTTGAAGCCACTGAGCTCACGTGAAGGTCATGGACCTCCTTGACCAAGGGAATCGACAGCATGTGCTGACGGACCTGTTCAAGATCGATTTCTTCGGGTACTTCTTCCATCAAAATCCGCAGTGTGCGAAGTAAGAGTATGCATGCACGCGGAGCCATTATGAGCGCGATGAACATCGATGCCACGGCATCTGCGCGATTCCATCCACCGATCAATTCAACGATTGCAGCAATGATGACCGCGAAGGACCCCAATGCATCATTGGCCACTTCAAGAACGGCAGCGCGGATATTAAGCGATGCCTGGCGTCCGCCGATCAATACCAATAGTGAGAGTGCGTTTGCCGCCAAACCCAAAATTCCAACCCACAGCATGGGTGCTGCATGAACCTCGACGGGGGATAGCAGGCGTTGAATGCCTTCAATCGCAACTAAAAGACTGATGATGACCAACATGCCCGCTTGGAAGGCTGCGGCAAGAACTTCTGAACGTGCCCATCCCCATGTCCTTCGGTTATCGCGGGGACGCAAAGCAAGCGTTGCCGCGATAAAAGCGATGACCAGTCCCGCAGAATCAACCGCCATATGCCCGGCATCGGCTGCAAGAGACAAAGACGACGTGAAGAAAGCGGTAACAAGTTCTGCGATGAAAACCGTCGCTGAAATTGCCAGCGCAATCGCAAGCCTTTGACGAGAAGCAGCATGTCCGTGCGAATGGTCGTGAGCATGGGAATGCGTTGTGGACTCAGGACGTTCTTCGATGGTGTTCAGTGACTCTGCACATGGATCTTCCTTCACGCCGGGTACACATGGAGCCGTCATATGTTCATCTCTGGGAGAAGGAGTGAGTGAAGAACGCATAGAGCAAGTATAGTGCTCTTTCTTCACTGAAGACAGCGCCCGGGTTGATTTCGCCGCGGTAGGGCCACAGGTCCGAGCCGCAGATGCAGGTGACCGCGAGCTTGATGATGGCGTCCGTGTGTTCCAGGATGGATGGTATCGGCATCTTTTCGACGGTGACGTTGCCGGGTTTGTGCATGGCTACAGCGCGCATGGCGCTCCTTGGGTAGAAGGATCTATTCCCATAAAGCTAGTTCGTTAATGGCTGGGCCTGCACTTGATAGAGCGCGATTTCACTGAAGGAAAAGAATGCTCTCCCAGCCCGCTGATTCGTAAGCAAGTACACTGAAGAGCATGGCTTTCACTGTTACCAGCGTTAATGTCAATGGAATCCGCGCCGCTCACCGCAAGGGCATGATGGAGTGGCTCGATACCAACCCCTGTGATGTTCTTCTTCTCCAAGAAGTCCGTGCAGATGAAGAGATCGCCACTGAACTACTGGGCGATTCGTGGGAAAGCATCATTCTTCCCTGCCGAATCAAGGGACGCGCTGGCGTTGCAGTTGCAGTGCGCAAGGACAGCGCTCATATCAGTGGAGAACCACGCCTTTGTCTTGATGACCAGGAAACTGACGTTGATTCGGGACGCTGGCTAGAAGCAGTGGTTGAAACCAAAGCGGGGCGCGTCCGCGTTGTTTCGGCGTACTTCCATTCGGGCGAAAAAGACACCCCCAAGCAGGACGCGAAGATGGCTCACCTTCCGCGCATTGGTCAGCGCATGGGGGAGCTTCTTTCCGAGGCCGAAGCAAGTTCTACTGACGTCTTAGGGACCGTCGTGGCCGGAGACTTCAATATCGTTCGCACCAAGGCCGACATTAAGAATTGGACGTCGAACCACAATAAGCGTGCCGGCGTACTCGATGAGGAAATTGCATTCCTAGATCAGTGGCTTGATGCGGGGTGGCACGACGTCATGCGTGACCTTGCTGGAGATATTCAGGGACCCTACACCTGGTGGTCCCAGCGCGGTCAGGCATTTACCAATGACACCGGTTGGCGTATCGATTACCAGTTCGCAACACCCGCGCTGGCTGCAAAGGCTCAATCTTTCTCAATCGGCCGCGCGGCCTCGTACGGGGAACGGTGGAGCGACCACGCCCCACTTTCGGTGAGCTACGAACTCTAAGAACTCAGGCGCTCTCAAAATCAAAGAGGGCCATGGAGGAGTAGACGCCGTTCTCATCCACGCGATCTAAGCGGAATCCGGGAACCATCCACGAGGCCTCGTCGCAGGGTCCCAAACTCATCGCGCGATCAAGGAGCGCGTCGGAGACGCCCTGCGCCAGGGTCACGTGAGCGTGATAGGGGAAGCGCGCGGGCGCATCCAAGGGACCCGAGCGAATATCTTCGGCCAACATCGTGCACTCGCGCTCGCCCTCGGCAAGGGAAAGGTAAACCACGGGAGAAACGGGACGGAAAGTGCCGGTATCTCCCAGGGTGACGCGGAAAGGCGTGTAGCGCTGAGCGACGCCGCGAAGGTGCTCGATCACTTCTTCGCGCCGTTCCATATCCACTGCGGTAGGCGGCAAGATTGTAATGTGTGCGGGGACTTTCGTGCCCTGATCATCCCCAAGGCTCACGCGGATATCGGTCAGAATGCTCACCCATGGTTCAGGCAGGGCAACAACAACGCCCAGCCATTCTTGGCCTGGTAAGCGCTGTGGAAGATACATTGAACTACCTGAAGTGGGGAATAGGAACCTGCTCATGGTACATGGACGCAGGGGCTCAAGGCACATTGAGTTGGCAAAGATCGTTGCGTAGAAAACTGCCTGAATAGGCTAGGCTAGTCGGTAGCGTACGAGTTTGAAACACCCAAGGAAGTGTGCACGTGGAACTGTCATGGTCAGCGGCTTTAAGCGCCGAAGAAGGACGCGAACTAGCTGTTCAGCTCTTTGAAGAAACTTTTGGCTACCAGCCCCAAGATGTCTGGTCTGCCCCTGGACGTGTCAACGTTATTGGCGAGCACGTCGACTACAACGGCGGTCCCTGCCTGCCGATCGCACTGCCGCATCGGGCATTCATTGCCTATGCTCCCCGCGAAGACCGCTTGCTGCGCCTGGTCTCGCCCCAGACTCGCGAGGCCGTGGATGAGTTAGACCTCGACCTCATTGCTCCGCGCGGCTGCGAGGGCGAAGTGAATGGCTGGGCCGCGTATCTTTCTGGCGTTGCCTGGGCACTTGAGAAATCGGGGTATGGCCCCCTTCATGGTTTCGACGCCGCGCTTTACTCGTGTGTGCCCCGCGGTGGCGGGCTTTCATCCTCGGCTGCGCTTGAGTGTGCGATGGCTGTTGCGATTGACGAGGCCGAGGGGCTGGGGCTGGCCGGAAGCGTGAGCCAGCCCAATGACGCCGGTCGAACAATCCTTGTTGAGTGTGCTCGAATGGCAGAGAACCAGATTGCAGGTGCGAACACCGGCGGTTTGGACCAGACTGCTTCACTGCGTTGCCAAAGCGGACACGCGCTGGCACTGGATTGCCGAGATATGAGTGTTGAGCACATTCCTTTCGACCTGGAATCGCAAGGGCTTGCTTTGCTGGTCATCGATACCCGTGCTGCTCATTCCCTCGCAGACGGGCAGTATGGTCAGCGACGTGCCGATTGTGAAGAGGCCGCCCGCCAGTTGGGCGTTGAACAGCTTGTTGACGTCGAGGACCTCGAGGCTGCCACTCAAGCTTTGAGTGATGAGCGCTTGATCAAGCGTATGCGTCACGTTGTTTCTGAAATCGCGCGCACCCGCGCCCTTATTGAGCTCCTGAAGGAGGGGCCGCTTGAGGGGGATCGCCTTAAAGTCGTGGGTGCCCTTATGAATGATTCGCATGACTCGCTGCGCGATGATTACGAGGTGTCATGCCTAGAGCTCGATGTTGCTGTTGAGGCCGCGCGAGCAGCTGGAGCCTACGGAGCGCGGATGACCGGTGGTGGCTTTGGTGGAAGTGCAATTGCGCTTGTTGACCGCGAGCGCCTAGAGGAAACCGCACAGGCGGTCGCGCAGGCTTATAGCGAACGCGGATTGGATGCACCGGCATTCATTGTCGCTGTACCTTCCGCGCCAGCCGGCAAACTCTGATGCCGCGCAATTGACGGATGAGCGAGGTGTGCCACCTCTTTCCTGGACGCAGATGCAGGAAGGGGGTGGCACAATCGTTCTATGACTTCAACGGATCCCTGGATGGTTGTCGGCCTGGGTAACCCTGGCGCTCAGTACGCCACTACCCGTCACAATGTCGGCCATATGCTCATCGATCTTCTTGCCCACAACGCGGGAGTGCAGCTCAGTTCGCACCGCTCGGGAACCCACTGTGCGGATATTCGGCTGGGAATGCTTCCCGGAGGGATCCCTGGGCCCCGCGTTATTGTCGCAACCAGCGATTCCTACATGAATACCTCCGGCGGACCCATTGGCCGCCTTGCAAAGTTCATGAATGTTGATTCCTCGCATCTTTTGGTCGTTCACGATGATTTGGACCTTCCCGCTGGCTCATTGCGCTTGAAGACCGGTGGTGGCGAAGGCGGGCACAACGGCTTGAAGTCGATCTCCCAGGTACTGGGGACAAAAGACTACAACCGCCTACGTATCGGGATTGGACGTCCGCCGGGACGCATGAATCCTGCTGACTACGTCTTAGCGCGAATGAATGGCAGCGAGCTTGATGACCTAGCCGTCACCATCGCCCAGGCCGCCGATGTCGTCGAAGATATTGTGACCACCAGTTTCAGTGAGGCGCAGCAGCGCCTGCACACGCGTCAGGGAGCCTAAGTGCCACAGTTTTCTGCTCTTCTTCCCGTCTTTGCACAGGATGAGGCGCTTCATCGCGTCCTTGAATCCATCGATCACGGTGAATCAGGATGCGTCGTTGCGCCTGCGGGTGCTCGCATTCCTCTGATCGCCTCAATGGCTCAACGCCGGGATAAGACAATTTACGTCGTTGTTCCTACGGGACGTGAAGCAGAAGAAACCGCAAGTGCCTTGCGCGCATGGGTTGAAGACGTCGAGGTTTTCCCTTCATGGGAAACACTTCCTCACGAGCGCCTATCGCCGCAGGTCGACACCATGGCGCAAAGAATTGCCGTCTTACGGCGTCTGATCCACCCGCAATCGGGAGACGAACATGCCGGGGCGCTGAATGTCGTGGTCATCCCAGTTCGTGCTCTCATGCAGCCCATCATTCACGGGATCGCGGATCGCGCTCCCGTACGCGTTAAAGCCGGAGATATTGTCGATCTACCCAGCCTTGCCCGGGAGCTTGAAAACCTGGGTTATACGCGCGTCGATATGGTGGAGCAACGTGGACAGTTCTCGGTTCGCGGTGGCATCCTTGATGTTTTCCCTCCCCAGGAAGCACACCCCCTGCGTATCGAATTGTGGGGGGATGAGGTCGATGAAATCCGTGCGTTTTCACTGTCAGATCAACGAACATTGGGAGTTGTCGACTCGGGGGTCTGGGCGGTTGCCTGCCGCGAATTACTGCTGACGCCGCAAGTTCGTGCAAAGGCCCGCAGCGAGATGGATCGCCTGCCCGGCGCCGCAGAGATCCTCGAGCTTGCCTCTCAGGGGATTGCAGCTCCCGGCCTCGAATCTTTGGCGCCGATCCTTGTTGGCGGAATGGATTCCTTCCTTGACCTAATCCCCGCGGGCGGACTATTTGTCGCAATCGATCCCGAACGTATTCGCGCTCGCGGCGCGGACCTGGTCGCAACAACCGAAGAATTTCTCTCTGCTGCATGGTCACAGGCCGCAGGTGGGGGAGCGGTCCCCCTCGAGGCGGGTGATGCCTCCTTCATTCCGCTAGAGGAAATTTGGGGAGCGCAGGGGCGCCCGTGGTGGGAGCTGACCGCGCTTCCCCCGGCAGAACTTGCCGAGGCCATGGCCAAGAATTCCCACGGCCTCGGGGAAGAGACGGAAAGCGAAGCCACATCGGGAGCACTGCTCAAAAAGGAAGCGCACTCGGTCATCGTGTCGGATACCTTGGTGGCGCTTGGTGCGCGTGATGTTCGCCCCTACCGAGGGGACTACACTCGCGCACTTGAGGATATTCGAACGCTTATTCGCAGCGGATGGACGCTTATCTTGGCCGCAGAAGGCGATGGTCCGGCACGGCGTCTGTATTCGATTGCGACCGATGCTGGAATTGGAAGCCGAATTGTTCAAGAAATCGACCCTACGCAGGATTCATCGGTTCTTGATGTTGTGGCAGCTCCACGAACGAAGGGCTTCGTCGCGCCGGATCTGAAACTGGCGATCATCTCTGAGTCGGATCTTTCTGGGCGAGTTGGTGCAACGACTCGCGATATGCGCAAGATGCCCTCGCGGCGACGCAAGGGTGTTGATCCGCTTAGCCTGCATCCGGGGGACTATATCGTCCACGACCAGCATGGCATTGGGCGCTTCATTGAATTGGTGTCCCGCACGGTTGGGCGCGGTGATGGCCAGGTGACCAGGGACTACCTGGTCTTGGAATACGCGCCGTCGAAACGAGGCCAGCCCGGAGACCGTCTCTTCATCCCCACAGATAGCCTGGATCAGATCTCGAAATACACTGGTTCTGATCAGCCCGCACTGACCAAGATGGGCGGTGCCGACTGGGAGAAAACAAAAGCCAAGGCGCGCAAAGCCGTTAAGGAAATCGCGCAAGAGCTCATTCGCCTGTACGCAGTCCGTCAGGCAACGAAGGGCCATGCCTTCGGTCCAGATACTCCCTGGCAACGCGAATTGGAAGATTCCTTCCCCTACGTCGAGACTCCCGATCAGTTGGTCACCATCGACGAGGTCAAGGCGGATATGGAAAAGCCAATGCCCATGGACCGTCTGCTGACGGGGGATGTTGGCTACGGAAAGACCGAAATCGCAGTGCGTGCGGCTTTTAAAGCGATTCAAGACGGCAAGCAGGTCGCACTGCTGGTTCCAACGACCCTTCTGGTTCAACAGCACGCGGAAACCTTTGCGGAGCGCTACGCAGGATTCCCTGTCACCATCGGCACCCTCTCGCGCTTCTCAACGCCGAAGGAAGCAGAGAAGGTTAAGGAAGGCTTGGCCTCGGGAGGAGTGGACCTGGTGATTGGTACCCACTCCCTGCTCAGCGGTGCCATTGCTTTCAAGGACTTGGGCCTGGTCATCATTGATGAGGAACAGCGTTTTGGCGTTGAGCACAAGGAAACGCTCAAGGCGCTGCGCGCGGATGTTGATGTTCTCTCGATGTCGGCAACGCCTATTCCCAGAACTTTGGAGATGGCAGTTTCGGGTATTCGTGAAATGTCGATCCTCCAGACTCCTCCCGAAGAACGACAGCCCGTCCTTACCTTTGTGGGTGCCCACACCGATGCGCAGGTCAGCGCGGCGATTCGCAGGGAACTCCTGCGCGATGGGCAGGTTTTCTACGTGCATAACCGCGTGGATTCCATTTCTTCGGTCGCAGCGCATATTCAAGAGCTTGTTCCCGAGGCGCGAATTAGAGTGGCCCACGGAAAACTCAACGAACATCAGTTGGAAAGCGTCATCGTTGATTTCTGGAACCATGATTTTGACGTGCTGGTGTGTACGACCATCGTGGAAACCGGCCTGGATATTTCCAATGCAAATACGTTGATTGTGGATCGTGCGGATACCTTTGGTCTGTCCCAATTGCACCAGTTGCGTGGGCGTGTGGGCCGAGGCCGTGAGCGCGCTTATGCGTACTTCTTCTATCCCTCGGACCGCCCGCTTTCAGAAACCGCTCATGAGAGGTTGCAGACGATTGCCCAGAACGCTGATCTGGGAGCGGGGCTTGCTGTTGCTCAGCGTGATCTTGAAATCCGAGGCGCCGGTAACCTTCTGGGAGGCGCGCAATCCGGACACATCGAAGGCGTGGGCTTTGATCTTTACGTCCGGATGGTTGCCGATGCGGTTGCGGCCTTCAAAGGCCAGCGCAAGGAAGAGAAGAAGGATCTGCGCCTAGACGTGACTGTTGATGCGCATATTCCCGAAAGCTATGTTTCCGCAGAACGTTTGCGTTTGGAGGTCTACGGCAAGATCGCCGCGGTGGAAAACAGCGAGCAGGAAAAGGACCTGCGCGACGAAATTACAGACCGCTACGGGCCCATTCCGCCGCAGGTGGACTTGCTCTTCGAAATTGCGCGTCTGCGTGCTCTTCTTCGACAGGTCGGTATCGATGAAGTTGCTACACAGGGCAAGTACCTGCGTATTCACCCGATTGAATTGAAGGAATCTCAGGCGCTACGTCTGAAGCGTTTGTATCCCGGTTGTGTCGTTAAGGCTGCGGTTCGCCAACTTTTGGTTCCGCTCCCCATGACGGCGCGGGTCGGGGGAGTGCCTTTGACTGATCACGCCTTGCTTGAATGGATCGAGAACCTTCTGACAAAGGCTCTGAATCCGACCGTGGCTTCAACGCGCTGATGAGAGCGCTACACTGACACTGACTACGAAGTGAATGAACCGGAGGATATTTTCATGGTTTCACGTGCGCGCGCATCAAAGGCCGCGGTCCTTCTTGCCGTGTGTGGTTTGGGGCTCGGAGCTTGCTCTGCCCACCCCGGAACCGCTGCAATCGTTGGAGATATGCGTATTAGTGAAGCCGAGGTCAGCTTGACCAGTCAGCAACTCAGTGGGCTGCTTGGCCAAGATTTCGATGCCTCACAGTTGCTTTCGACTCTGAACCAGAACCTAGCCATCGGCAAGCTTGCCGAAAAGAACGGCATCACGGTCTCTGATCAAGAAGTCACTGCCAGCCTTGCCGAAATGGGACAAGAAGTTGTTCAGCGCGGTGGGAAGAGCACGCCCATCACGAATCCCAGCCCCCTTCTGAAGACCGTTATTAAGAACTCGATCGCCCAGCAGAAGCTGCGTTCCTCCGGGATGTCTCAGCAGCAATTAGCCCAGGTGAATGCGGAATTGGCAAACACGATCCAGACAACCAAGGTTGAAATCAATCCCCGATACGGCACTTTGGATGCGCAGAGTGGCTCGCTGACTCAAGGTGTTTTCGGTGACGTCATCCGCGCCAATAGTGGAGCTCAGCAGTAGCTCGACTAAGACTGACCGATCGTCTAAATGTGATGTATCGCCCACCCGAGAGGGTGGGCGATACGGCATTTATGGGGACCTATGTCTAATTTCCGCCAAATAACGCATGAATGTCGTCATGAATATGCAGCGGTGCATGGGTGTAGCAGTTCTGCTTAGGCGTCGAATGTACTAGCGTTAGATACGACAGTAGTCACGTAGTTAATCGATTGGAGAATTAACGTGGCAAGCATTGAAGCAATCGGAGCTCGCGAGATCCTTGATTCCCGCGGTAACCCCACCGTCGAGGTTGAGGTCGTCCTTGAAGACGGTACCTTTGAGCGCGCAGCAGTTCCCTCTGGTGCATCCACCGGTGCATTCGAAGCCGTTGAGCGTCGTGATGGCGACAAGGGTCGTTACCAGGGCAAGGGCGTTCAGGACGCCGTTGACGCCGTGAACGAGATCATCGCCCCCGAACTCATTGATGAAGATGCATCTGATCAGCGTCGTATCGACGAGATCATGATCGAGCTGGACGGCACCCCGAACAAGGGCAAGCTCGGCGCCAATGCAATTCTCGGTGTCTCCCTTGCTGTTGCAAAGGCTGCAGCTGAGTCTGCAGGCCTGCCCCTGTACCGTTACCTGGGTGGCCCCAACGCTCACGTCCTCCCTGTTCCCATGATGAACATCCTCAACGGTGGTTCTCACGCGGACACCAACGTTGACATTCAGGAGTTCATGATTGCTCCTCTGGGTGCCCCGACCTTCCGTGAAGCCCTCCGCTGGGGCGCCGAGGTCTACCACACCCTCAAGGCAGTCATCAAGGAACGCGGTCTGTCCACCGGCCTGGGCGACGAGGGCGGCTTCGCACCGAACCTCTCCTCCAACGCCGCTGCGCTGGACCTGATCATCGAGGCCATCGAGAAGGCTGGCTTCAAGCCCGGCACCGATGTTGCACTCGCACTGGACGTTGCTTCCTCTGAGTTCTTCAAGGATGGCCTGTACCAGTTCGAAGGCGAAGGCCGCTCGACCGACTACATGGTTTCCTACTACGAGAAGCTCATCCACGACTACCCGCTGGTCTCCATCGAGGACCCGTTGTCGGAAGACGAATGGGACGCATGGACTGCACTGACCGCAGAAATCGGCAACCGCGTCCAGCTCGTTGGCGACGACCTCTTCGTCACCAACCCCGAGCGTCTGCGCAAGGGCATCGAGCTGCACGCAGCAAACGCCCTGCTGGTCAAGGTGAACCAGATCGGTTCGCTGACCGAGACCCTGGACGCCGTGGAAGAGGCACACCGCAATGGTTACCGCACCATGACCTCTCACCGTTCCGGCGAGACCGAGGACACCACCATTGCTGACCTCGCAGTTGCAACCAACTCCGGCCAGATCAAGACCGGTGCTCCGGCTCGTTCCGAGCGCGTCGCGAAGTACAACCAGCTCCTGCGCATCGAAGAGGACCTCGACGATGCAGCAGTGTACGCGGGTCGTTCCTCCTTCCCCCGCGCTTCCTTCTGAGAAGAACGCACTGACACGCTCCTAGAAGCGTGAATAAGGGTGGGTGACGAGAAATCGTCACCCACCCTTCATTTTGCGATCCGTCCCTCATTTGCTACCACGCGAGTTTTAGAGTCGACCCGAGCGCCCGATGTAAGGCACCATAGGGACATGGCTCAGAAACCGAAAAAGGGACGACCGGTCGTTCCAAGCGCCCGCAGGCGGCGCAGTGTCTCTGAGCCCGATGCGCAACGGCGACCTCGGCAAGGAAGTCGAAATCCTCTGCGTTCTTCTGCGGCAGGCTCCCAGGCCTCGACTCCAGCGACTTCTTTTCGCCCGCAAGGTGGAAGGAAGGAAGACCGAACGGCGCGGACGCGTACTTCTGCGGCGGCAACGCAGCGCTCTGCTTCCCTGTCCTTTGGTGGAATCGAGATCTCTCTGAGGATCTTGGGACTTCTTCTTTTGGGCGCACTCCTTGCTCTTCTTCTGGTCCCCTCATTTATGCAGCTGTGGAGCCAAGAACGTGAACTGTCTGCGATCAAAAACAAGGTTCAACAGACGCAAGCTGATAACGAAGCTAAACGTCAGCAGCTTCAACTCTGGTCGAATCCGCAATATATTGCTTCTCAGGCGCGAGAGCGTTTGGGCTACGTGAAACCCGGAGAAACTCAGTATTCGGTTCTTGATCCGGGTAAGGACTATCAGGATCAGGCTCAGGTTGCTGCCGCGCGTGAAGCTGGACCGGCTCGCCCGTGGATCCAGGTTCTTTCGCTCACCGTTGAAGAGGCTGATCACCCAACGGGGAATATCCAAACCGCGCAGACTGCGGGAGGCAATTCTTCTACCTCTCCCAGCCAGACCCCACAGCCCAGCGAAACGGCGGGTACGGAGCAGGGTAGTGGCTCCTCGCAAACCCCAAGCTCGCAGGGGTCAGGAAACTAATTCTTTCTTCAGCGCTCACACTGGGTGGGCGGCCTCGTAAAGTGGGCATAGTCATCCCGTATGAAGTGCGCAGGTAGCAGCATATTTCGTGTCTTTTTCATTGAGCTTACTGCCGTCATGTGCCCGTGATCGAGTAAAATAAACCGGGTTTATTCGAAAGGTGAGGAATCATGAGCGCCATTACGCCGGCGAGCGACGCCGATCTTCAGGTCCTTGAAGAACAATTGGGACGTGTTCCGCGCGGCGTTGTTGGGATTGCAGCCCGCTGTGTGTGTGGAAAACCGACGGTCGTGGCAACCGCTCCTCGCCTTGAAGACGGAACACCTTTCCCCACGACTTTCTACCTGACCAGCCCCGGCGCTGTCCGTGCGTGCTCGACCTTGGAAGCAACCAAGGTGATGGAGGAATTCAATCAGGACCTTGCCGAAGACGAGGAACTGCGCGCGGCCTATCAGCATGCCCATCAGGCCTACATCGCAGCGCGTGAGGAACTGGGAGCACAGTTGAAACTTGATGTGCCTGAAATTCATGGGGTCTCTGCCGGCGGAATGCCGACCCGCGTCAAATGCCTGCACGCACTGGTCGGACACGCCTTGGCTGTTGGCCGCGGCGTGAATCCGATCGGGGACCGAGCACTGGATATGATGCGTGAGCGCGGCCTGTGGGATCCGGCCGCCTGCACCTGCTGACTGGCAATACGACTAAGAAAGAATGAGATCATGACGCGGGTAGCGGCAATTGACTGTGGAACAAACTCAATTCGACTTCTAGTGGCCGATGGTGTGCTCAGGGGGGACACCATCGCGCTCAACGATTTGACGCGACAGATGCGCATTGTGCGCCTCGGGCAGGGTGTTGATCGTACGGGACGACTAGCTCCCGAGGCGATCGAGCGGACGCTTGCTGCAGTGCATGAGTACAAGCGCATGATTGATAATCTGGAAGCCGAAGAGATTCGTTTTGTTGCAACCTCTGCAATGCGCGATGCGGAAAACCGCAATGAATTCATTGAACCTGTGAAGGAAATTCTTGGCGTTTATCCCGAGGTCGTTCCCGGCACTGAGGAAGCCGCGCTCTCCTTCGCCGGTGCAGCCAGCGGAGTGGTTGGCCAAGAACGTGGCAAGGTACTTGTCGTTGATATCGGTGGGGGATCGACCGAAATGGTCGTGGGAACTCTGGGAAAGGGAGTTGCCGAGGCCTATTCGGCAGATATGGGTTCAGTCCGCGTAACGGAGAAGTTCTTCGCTTCTTGCGCCAGCGACCAGCCGATTCCCGACGGGGTACAGGCGCAGGCAAGTGAGTGGATTGACGCTCGCCTTGACGAGGCCGAGGAGATCGTTGATTTTTCTTCGGTCCGCGCCGTTGTTGGTGTCGCTGGCACCATTACGACGATTGCTGCTCATGCTCTGGGCTTGAGCTCCTACCAGCCTGAGAAGATTGATGGTGCTTTCTTGAGCCACGAGGCCACCGATTCCTCTGTGCGTTTTATGCTTGAGCAACCTCTTGCTGTGAAGACGGCTCTGGGCTTTATGCCTGAGGGGCGGGCTGACGTTATTGCAGGCGGAGCGCTCATTTGGAAGCGCGTCATGGATCGAGTGACTCTTCGCTGTGAGAGTAGCGGGCACGAAATCGCGGGCGCGTTGGTCTCAGAACACGATATCCTTGACGGTATCGCACTTTCGATGCTCAATCGTCGATAGTGGGCTGTGCCCCCATAGCCCAATTGGCAGAGGCAACCGACTTAAAATCGGTGTGTTGTCGGTTCGAGTCCGACTGGGGGTACTCATTAGAACAGGAACCGAGGGAAAGGAAACCAACATGTCAAACCCCGTGTTCTCAAAGATGGAGCGCGATTGGTCGCGCGCTGATTCGACTCCCGCTGGCTACCCGACAATGCCCGGCTATCAGCCAACGAACGCTCAGTCTTCTGGAACCACCGTGCTGGACCCGCAGCGCTACCCCTATGCGCAGCAACAGGCCTCGGCGCAAACTTCCGCGCAGAACCCCTACGGCGCACCAAGCGGAGCCCCAGCGGTCGATCCTTCGGCCTACGCCGATATGCAAGCCGCATACCAGGCGCCCTCTGCAGATGCCGTTGATCGCGGTCGCATGACCTACGATGATGCACTGATCAAGACGGGGATTACTTTCCTGGTCCTGCTTTTGGGCGCGGCCCCGGCATGGATTCTGACGCTGGCAACCCCCCTTCTGGGACTCGGTCTTGCTCTTATCGGCGGAGTGGTTGCCTTCATTCTTGCTATGGTCAATAGCTTCTCCAAGACCATCCGTCCCGCACTGATCATTGCCTACGCCTTTGCTGAAGGGCTCACGCTGGGTGCTGTTTCGGCCGTGATGGAAATGGAATACCCGGGTATCGTCGCTCAGGCATTTATCGCAACCGTTGTGGTTACCGGTCTGACGCTGGTGCTGTTTGCCTCGGGCAAGGTCCGCAACTCGCCCAAGCTCATGAAGTTCACGCTCATTGGTATTTTTGGCCTGCTAATTACCCGCCTTGCGAATGCAGTGCTGGTTGCCTTTGGCTTGATGGCACCCATTGATTCGATGTACATCATGGGTATTCCGCTGGGAATTGTTGTCTCGGTCGTTGCTGTTTTCCTTGCGGCGATGAGCCTCATTAGTGATTTCGATACCGTCAAGCAGGGCGTCGAACGAGGCGCTCCCGCAAAGTTTGCGTGGTACTGCGCCTTCGGCATCATGGTGACGGTTGTCTGGATGTACATGGAGATCCTGCGTATCCTGGCAATTCTGAATCGTCGATAACTCGTTTGACGTTTAACGTTCGACGTTTGAAAGGGGCCGCTCTCACGTAGAGGCGGCTCCTTTCCTATGTGCAGTGCATTTTTCCGCTGCCCACCGAATGCGATGTTCAAGTACGAATATGCCTGTCTCTCCAGTGAATCCGGTTTGATTGCTAGGAATATTTGTGCAATTTAGGGAACGCGTGTCCTATCTCGCGCGCCTGGGTTGTGGGAATGTTTAACTAGAACGTCACCATTTTTCCCCACTGTGATTCCCCAAGGAGGAACCATGGAAAACGTGAACGTCAGCGGCGAATTCGGCCGCAAGCCCACTCTGGAATTTACCGATTCAACCCCCAGCGATGAACTGCTGGTTGAGGTTCTTCATGAGGGCGATGGCCAGGTTGTTGAACCCGGCGATACGATTCACTGCCACTACCTGGGTCAGGTATGGGATGGCAATGTTTTCGATAACTCCTATGATCGCGGTGCACCCCTGAGCTTCCAAATCGGCGTCGGCATGGTCATCCGCGGCTGGGATGAGGGACTCATCGGACAGCGAGTCGGATCTCGCGTTCTGCTGTCGATTCCTTCTGATTATGGCTACGGTTCCCGTGGTGTTCCCCAGGCGGGAATTCGCGGCGGCGATACGCTAGTCTTTGTCACCGACATCCTCGGTGTCTCCTGATTCTGAACGATAGACAAGGCAAGGTATGAGCGAAAACGAAACACCGCGTACTCACACTTCTTCCCAGCAACCGGAACGGGGGCATGGAGAGGAAAATGCGGGGAGCTCAGGCCTTGCTTCGTCGCTTTTTAAATCCCTGGATGAGCTGCGACGCCGCGTGAGTGATCAGCGGCGCGCAGTTCAGTCCTCGGCCCCCGAGAAAGCCCCTGCTTCTGCTGCCAGCGATGCTTTGCCTCGTGATGCTGCCGAGGCCGTTCCCTGGTCTTTACGCGTGGGCGCTGCGGTTGCGTGGCGTGCGATTATCGTTGCGGCTGCTGTTGGGCTGCTCGTGTTTGGGATGACCTTTGTCTATGGAATTGTTGTCCCCGTTGCCGTTGCAATGCTCTTGGCAGTCTTCTTGAGTCCTTTGGTATCGTGGCTACACCGGAAGCTGCATTTCCCGCAGGCTCTGGCTGCCCTCAGTGGTCTTCTTGCAACCCTGATCGTTGTTGGGGCTGCACTGTCGACGGCTGGCGTTCAGATTTTGAACCAGGTTCCATCGCTGCTGACGCGTGCGAATGAAGGCGTCTCCGCGCTTTTAACTTGGTTGCGGACCAACCCCATGGGGCTTGATACCTCAACTATCGATTCCCACCTTCAAAATCTCCAATCTGAGGTTGTTACTTGGGTCCAATCCCATGCCCAGACCTTGGTCTTTGGTGCTTTCAACGCGACTTCTTCTGCAATTTCATTGGCCACTGGCTCGGTGATTGCGCTCTTCTGCTTGTTTTTCTTCCTCAAGGATGGGCGTGAGATCTGGGTCTGGTGCGTCCGTCTGCTTCCCAAGGGCGCGCGCGAACCCGTTCACGAGGCCGCAATCCGCGGTTGGGCCTCGATGGGTGGCTATGTGGTTGGACAGATGCAGGTCGCCGCGATTGATGCTTTGAGTATTGGTATCGGCGCCTACTTTCTCGGTGTCCCCTTGGTCATTCCGATTGTCGTTTTGGTCTTCTTCGGGTCTTTTATCCCGATTCTTGGTTCGCTGTTCTCAGGAATTATCGCTGTCCTTGTCGCGGTGGTTGATCAAGGATTTACCGTTGGTTTGATCATGCTGGTGATTATTTTGGTCGTCCAGCAAGTCGAAGGGAATCTGCTGCAGCCGCTTCTCATGTCCAACGCAGTGTCCTTGCACCCCTTGGTTGTTTTGCTCGGTGTGACAGCGGGATCGATGGTTGCTGGAATTACCGGTGCTATCTTTTGTATTCCTGTTATTGCCTTCATTAATTCCGTTGTTCTGTACCTGCACGGCCATGATCCTGAGCCATCATTGGCGACGAAGACGGATCGTCCCGGTGGTGCTCCCGGAACCCTTGATGCGATGATCGCTCATTCCTATGGGGAAGATCTTCCACTCCTTGCAGGGGATGCAGTTGAGGCACACACCTATGCCGTGGATGAAGAGCTAAGCGAACGTATGGTTACTGCCGGAAGCGCAGAGCCAGGCGATACTGTAGGGACGCGTGTCGCCGAAGAAATCGCAGAGAGCTCCGAGACGCATGAAGAAGAGAACGAGTAGCGCGATAAGACCTTGCGTGAGCGCGTCGTTCTGATTGAATGCGTAAAACTGTGGGGGCTCCAGAGTCGAACTCTGGAGCCCCCACAGTGCGTTTAGCTTACTTAGCCGACGAAAGGCTTCGCGTCCAAGATCTCAACGGTGATCTCGCGGCCATTGGGGGCCTCGTAGGTCAGAGTGTCGCCCTTGCGGTGTCCGATGACCGCAGCGCCCAGGGGAGCCTGCGCGGAGAAGACCTGCACGCCAAGGTCGCCACCGGCGTCACGTGAGCCCAGAAGGAACTTCTGCTCACGGCCGGCAACCATGGCGGTCACAACCATGCCGGGTTCAACGACGCCGTCATCGGCGGGAGTTTCGCCGACCTGCGCATTACGCAGCATCTCTTCCAAGCTCTGAATGCGAGTCTCGTTCAAGGACTGTTCATTGCGCGCAGCGTGGTAACCGCCGTTCTCGCGCAGATCGCCTTCTTGACGCGCGGCGTCAATGAGACGCGCGATTTCGGGGCGGCGTACCTCGACGCGCTCCGTCAGCTCCGCCTGGAGCTTGTCATACTGGGCTTGAGTCAGCCACTGGGTATCAGCCATTACTTTGCCTCCGACATGTGTCGATGAGTATCGACGTGTTCTTTGACTCTACAGATTTGACAGCCTACCAGCCTTAAGGGCAGTGTGGGCGCATTTGCGCCATCTGTGGAAACAGAATTACAAGACTGCCAGATACACGGCTACGCAGTGGCATGCCCACGCGAGCACGGTGCACAGGTGGAAGATCTCATGGAAGCCAAACCAACGTGGTGAAAGATCTGGTTTCTTTGTCGCATAGACCACGGCGCCGATTGTGTACAGAATTCCGCCTGCAAGAAGCAGCCACACGATCACAGCGCCGCCCAAGGCCCAAAACTGCGGCAGATACCAGAGAGCAACCCATCCCAGAGCGACGTAGATCAGTGTTGCCAGCCAGCGGGGTGCGGTGGGCCAAAAGAGGTTGAGCAAGATCCCCAGGAGTGCTCCTCCCCAGACGATGGACAAGATAGTCACGGCCTGGCCCTGTGGGAGGATCGTGATGGAAAGGGGGGTATATGTACCTGCGATTAGAAGGAAGATGTTTGAGTGGTCAAGGCGATTCCACACAATTTCCCAGCGCGGGGACCAATAAAAGCGGTGGTAGAGCGCGGAGATCCCAAAGAGAATCAACGAAGCCGCAAGGTAGATTGCGGACCCGCCTTTGGCTGCGCCGGTGGGCGCAAGGCATGTGAGGACAATCGAGGCCGCCAAAGACAGCGGTGCTGCGACAAGATGAATCCAACCCCGAAGGCGGGGCTTAATCGATACTTTCTGTCCGGGAAACCACTGGGTGGGTTTGAGGGAAGCGATTTTCATGAGTGCCTCCACGAAAGATCAACCTACGCATGCGTAACTTACTACACCGTAGGGTACGCCAATTTAAAGGGAAAGGCAGCAGTCTTCCGCTGATTGTGAACAGTCGAACTGGATGTTTGCATGAGGAACAAATATGCGATGAGCGTCATATTCGCGATACTCTTAACCCATGTTGACGCGCTCACGCGTGGAAGGGTTTTGCAGTGTCACAGTGGAATGTGCTTTATGACGTCTATGAAAAGCGCCTTCGTGCGTCTTTGTCGGGGCGTCCAATTCCTCGCCACGTCGGTGTGATTTTGGATGGGAATCGTCGCTGGGCGAAATCTATTGGTTTCACCGCGTCCCAGGGGCACCGTGTTGGTGCCGGGAAGATCACTGAATTCTTGGGTTGGGCCGAAGAAGTTGGCGTTGAGATCGTCACCTTGTGGATGCTCTCGACAGACAATCTTTCTCGTCAAAGTGATGAGCTCTCTGAGCTACTCGGGATTATTTCTCAGGCCGTTTCGGCATTGAGCCAAACCGGTAAGTGGCACCTGCGAATTGTTGGTGACCTTCGACTGCTTCCTGAAGATATCGCCGATTCTCTTCGACAGGCCGCTCAGGCAAGCCCCGCGAAGAGTGCTCTGAGCGTCAACATTGCGGTTGGCTACGGTGGTCGTCATGAGATTGTCGAGGCCGTGCGTGAGGTGATCCGTGACGCTGGGCAGCGGGGGGAGAGCCTTGAAGAACTTGCTTCGCGTTTGAAGGATTCGGACATTGCCGAACACTTGTATACCGGTGATCAACCCGATCCGGACCTTGTCATTCGAACCTCTGGCGAACAGAGACTGTCAGGCTTCATGATTTGGCAGTCTGCGCACTCTGAGTTTTATTTCTGTGAAACTTATTGGCCAGATTTTAGGAAGATTGATTTCCTTCGTGCACTTCGTGCCTACGCGCAAAGAGAGCGACGGATGGGGAAGTAGTTCCCTGTGTGAAGGCTTCAGCTTGATATAGCGGGGGGCGCGGATCTTCTGATCCGCGCCCCGCGTCTTTCAACGCCTTACGATTGAATCGTCTCAGGCTAGGAACTCAGCGAGTTCAGAGAGCCACGGTGGGTTCGCGCCCGCGCGAGAGACCGTGATATCACCAATTGTTGCTGCGCGCTCCAAGATGAAGTCAACCTTTGCGGCATCCAAATCACGCAGAGCAGGACGCGACATGGCACCCACTAGGCCGAGTGACCACAGGGCGTCGATCAGACCTCCCATGAAGGAATCGCCTGCTCCAACGGTGTCTTCAACCTTGACATCTCCGGCGGGGATAGAACGGCGAACACCACTCGAGGTGAATGCCGCTGCGCCGTCCTTGCCCTTCGTGACAACGATGAGCGAGGGACCTGCGGTGAGCCAATCACGGACTACATCGTCAATCTCGCGGCCATTGGTGAGCCAAGCGATATCTTCGTCGGAAACCTTGACGACATCAGAAATGCCGATGAACTTGTTGACGGTTGCCAATGCTTCTTCAGGCGTTCCCATGAGCGCAGGGCGAGCATTAGGGTCATAAGTAATGATGGCGTGCTGGCGCGCAGTGACCATTGCATCCAAAACAGCGTGTGCGCCGGGCTCGATCACTGCAGCAATGGAACCAGAGTGGACGATTCGAGCCTGCGTGGATACGGCGATGGGGCTATTTGGACACCAATCAAGATCGAAGGTGTAGGTTGCCGCGCCCTTTTCGTTGAGCTTTGCGAGTGCGGTTGGTGTGTGATCAGCGCCGAAGGACTCTTCGGTGATGACAACGTGCGAGGCCGTGAAGTGTTCTTCGAGGATGTCGCCGCGTTCATCGTGTGCCAGCCACGTTTGCAGGCCAACGTTACGGCCCAAGCGTCCGAGCGTCATTGCGACGTTGGCCGGTGAGCCCCCGGGGATCTCAACGGCCGCGATAGGGCTGTCTGCGGGGACCACGATATCCATCAGGGCTTCTCCGATGGAGAGGATGTGGGGGTCGGTTGCGAGGTCCATGTTTCCTCCTGTTTCCAGACCACTTCGGCTGGTTTCCTCGAGCAATTGGCGTTCTCAGTCTAACCAATCTCTGGGGGCCTGGGCGACGGAGAATTAATTTTCTGTTCCCTGTTCCATCCGTTGGGTTGCTGCATCCAAAATCGAGCGGCAGCGGGTGGCAAGAGCTTCGCCGCGTTCCCACATGGCAAGAGTGTCTTCTAGGGGCGCCTGTCCGCTTTCCAGGGTCTTCACGATGGCGATTAATTCATCGCGTGCTGCTTCATACGACAGGGATTCCGGTGCTGGGAGTGTATTTTCTGCCATGTGATCCTCCAAGTTGGGTGGGCTGTTTTGGTGAGAATGTAAGACTGGTTATTTGTTTTCCTGCGCTGCTTTACTTGTTGCCTGCGTGGAGCCAACGACTTGGGCGACCAAGCGGCCTGAGGCAAGGATGCCTTCGACCAGGGTGCCTTTAGGTACTTGCGAGGCGTCGCGAACCAATTCGCCAGAGGGAAGCTTGAGCATGGAATAGCCGCGTTCCAAAGTGGCCTGTGGTGAGAGCGCGCGCAGGGTTGCCGAGGCCTGAACGATTCCCTGGAGCTCCTCGCTCAGTCGGCGTTCAATCCGGGAACGCAAATTTGTCACCGCTGAATCAATGAGGACGCGATGAGGTTCCAATGTTGCTGCTGGAGTAAGGAAGATGGGGCGCGAAACAACAAGATCTAAATGATGACGTTCTTGCGTCAGTCTGCGCTCGATCGCATTGCGCATTGCCTGAGAAGCGCCAGCCAAACCCTCAAGCTCTTGGGCAAGGTCAGGAACAATGCGTCTGGCCGCATCCGTCGGAGTCGATGCGCGGAAGTCTGCCACGTAATCCAAAAGTGGTGCATCGCCTTCATGCCCGATTGCCGACACCAGGGGAGTGGAGGCGGCTGCAGCGGCACGTACCAAGGCCTCGTCAGAGAAGGGAAGAAGATCCTCAACGGAACCGCCGCCTCGGGCAACAACAATCACGTCAACTTCGGGGATTTGATCGAGGTCAGCAATGGCATCGCTGACCTCGCGCACCGCGTACTGGCCCTGGACCGCGACCTCACGGACCTCAAAACGCGCAGCGGGCCAGCGTGCACTTGCATTCACAATGACGTCATCTTTTGCCTTCGCATTTCGTCCGCAGACAAGGCCAATAACGCGCGGAAGGAAAGGAAGGGGTTTCTTGCGTCCTTCGTCGAAGAGGCCTTCGGCTGCAAGTTTTTGACGCAGGCGTTCGATTTGAGCCAATAGATCGCCCAGACCTTGAAGGTGAACCTCAGCTGCTTGGAGGTTTAAGCTTCCGCTGCGTTCCCAAAAAACGGGCTTAACGCGCGTGACGACTTTGACGCCTTCTTCAAATCCCGCGCCAACGGCAGAAATGACATTTGGGAAAGCCGTGACGGTCATTGAGGTGTCAGATTCGGTGTCGCGCAAGGTGAAAAACGCCATGCGCGAGCCCGGGCGCGGGTTGTATTGAACGACCTGTCCTTCCACCCAGAGCGAAGACATTCGGTCAACGTAGATCTTGATGTTCTGCGTGAGTCTGCGCAGCGGCCACGGGTTTTCGCGCGTCGTATCAGCAGCTTTTGCTGCGGGGGGCATGTTCTCTGGCACGAAATAAGCATGACACAGGCCATGGGCATTTGCGTCCAGAGTGGGAAGGAAGAGCAATTATGGTTCGCAGATGCACATGGCGGCCTGTACGGTTGATCTATGACTCATGACGACACCATTCGTAATAGCGAAAGCGATTCCCACGTCGAAGGTGGGAAGATCCTGCTTGCAGCGCCTCGTGGATATTGCGCGGGTGTTGATCGCGCAGTTGATGTCGTTGAAAAAGCTTTGGATCTTTACGGCGCGCCCGTCTATGTCCGTAAAGAAATCGTTCACAACAAGTTTGTCGTCGAATCTTTGACGAAGCGTGGCGCGATCTTCGTTCAAGAAACCGATCAGGTTCCCGAAGGTGCACGTGTGGTGTTCTCTGCTCACGGAGTTTCGCCTGAAGTTCATGCGGTTGCAGCCCAGCGTCACCTTGCGACAATCGACGCGACATGTCCGCTGGTCACGAAGGTTCACCGAGAGGCCGTGCGCTACGCGAAGGACGACTACGACATCATCTTGGTTGGTCACCAGGGGCACGAAGAAGTCGAAGGTACTTTTGGTGAAGCTCCCGAGCACATTCAAGTGGTTGGAACGCCTGAAGAAGTCGACAACCTGGTCGTTCGTGACCCCGAGCGCGTTGTGTGGATTTCGCAGACGACCCTCTCTGTTGATGAGACGCGTCAAACGGTTGATCGTCTGCGCCAGCGTTTCCCCAAACTTGTTGATCCGCCTTCAGATGACATTTGCTACGCGACGCAAAACCGTCAGGGGGCTGTGAAGGTCATAGCCCCTCAGGTTGATGTCATGGTTGTTGTGGGTTCTGCGAATTCCTCAAACTCGGTGCGTCTGGTTGATGTTGCGCTCGAATCGGGTGTTCCCGCTGCGTATCGCATCGATAAGGCCGAAGAGCTTCAGGAAGAATGGTTCGCAGGTGCGAAGACCGTGGGCTTGACCTCGGGCGCGTCGGTACCGGAAATCCTCGTCCGTGATGTGATTGCCTGGCTACAGGAACGTGGTTTCCCAACTGTCGAGGAAGTTCGAACCGAGAAGGAAACAACGACCTTTGCGCTTCCCCGTGACCTGCGTTCAGATTTGAAGAAGGCCGGACAAATCGATGTGCGCCCGCATGCGCGTCGCACTGCCGGGCCCGATCACACTAGCTGAGCGAAATTTCACCCGCTTATGCGCGCACTTTCTGTGCGTGCGGGTAAACGGGAATGCGGCCTCGTCGGATAGGATAGGGGCGTGTCTTTAACTATTGGTATCGCCGGCCTGCCCAACGTTGGCAAGTCCACTCTGTTTAATGCTCTGACCCGCGCCACCGTTCTGGCTGCGAACTACCCCTTCGCAACCATCGAACCGAATGTGGGTGTCGTTCCGCTTCCCGATGCGCGTTTGAACAAGCTCGCCGAGATCTTCGGTTCTCAGCGCATCATTCCCGCGACCGTTTCTTTCGTGGATATCGCGGGTATTGTGCGTGGTGCGTCTGAGGGTGAAGGCTTGGGTAACCAGTTCCTTGCGAACATTCGCGAGGCCGACGCCATTTGCCAGGTGACGCGTGCCTTCTCCGACCCCGACGTTGTGCACGTTGATGGCAAGGTTGATCCTGAGTCGGATATTGAAACCATTAAGACCGAGTTGATTCTGGCTGACATGCAGACGCTTGAAAAGCAGATCCCGCGTCTGGAAAAGGAAGTTCGCGGCAAGAAGACCGAGGCAATTGTCCTGGAAACTGCGCGCGCGGCAATGGAACTGCTTGAAAAGGGCGAACTGCTCAGCGGCCCCGCGGGGGTAAAGCTTGATCAGGATGCACTCAAGTCCTTCCAGCTGATGACCTCTAAGCCCTTCATCTTCGTGTTCAACATGGATGCTGAAGAAATGGACAACAAGGAACTGCAGGACGAGTTGCGTTCACTTGTTGCCCCCGCTGAAGCCATCTTCTTGGATGCGCAGTTTGAGTCCGAGCTTGTTGAGCTGGACGAGGACGACGCGCGCGAAATGCTGGCTGAGTCCGGTCAGAGCGAATCCGGCTTGGATAAGTTGGCGCGAGTCGGCTTTGACACCCTTGGCCTGCAGACCTACCTGACCGCTGGCGAGAAGGAAGCCCGCGCCTGGACGATTCACAAGGGCGACACAGCTCCAAAGGCTGCAGGCGTCATCCACACGGACTTCGAAAAGGGCTTCATCAAGGCTGAGATCGTTTCCTATGACGATTTGATCGAGGCCGGTTCCATGGCTGCAGCAAAGGCTGCAGGCAAGGTCCGCATGGAAGGCAAAGACTACGTTATGCAGGACGGCGATATTGTTGAGTTCCGCTTCAACGTCTGAGTTTACTTCTACGAGGCAGTGGCCGGGTCGCGCGGGGGCGTGGCCCGGCTTTGCTGTTGGTGTCTGTCTGGCAGTGGAAAAGCTGAATGTAAGAGTGGCACTGCTTAACGGTTTGCGTTAATAACGGGGTTCGATATATTCTTGTGTCATGATCCAGTCGTTCGGTGATCGTCAGACTGAGCGGTTGTTTGCAAGGGAATCTGTGCCTTCCTTGGACTCGCGCATCGCACGTGTCGCGCTGCGCAAGTTGCGTCAGGTCGACGCTGCGTGTCGTTTGGAGGACCTCCGGATCCCTCCGGGCAATCGGCTCGAGCTTCTGCGCGGTAATCGGGCCGGGCAGTACAGTATCCGAATCAATGATCAGTGGCGCATCTGCTTCAGGTGGAGCGATGCTGGTCCAGAAGGGGTTGAGATCGTTGACTACCACTAAAATTGCTCCGATTCACCCGGGCGAAGTCCTCATGGAAGACTTCATTGAGGGGTTCGGAATTACGCAGCACAAGCTTGCTGTTGCTATTGGGGTTCCGCCTCGTCGTATCAATGAAATCGTTCACGGGAAGCGTGGGATCACGGCGGATACTGCGATGCGGCTGTCCCGCTACTTCGGTACAACCCCGGGGTTCTGGATGAACCTGCAGATGCGCTACGAACTTGACTGTGCTGAAGATGCGATGGGGGATACGTTGAGCGGAATCGTTCCCCTTGCGACGGTGGAAGTCGCCTAAATTTCCTCGACCTTACGAGGCGGTAGCCGGGTCGCGCGGGAGCGCGGTCCGGCTTTGCTGTGGGGTGAGTACGAGTGTGAATCGTGTCGTCGATCATCTGGGTGGTAGGGTGTGGCCATGACGACGGATAGCCAGTACTCATGGCTGTGCTTCTCAAGGAGGCAATGATGCAGACGACCGCTCCATCGCCTACGTTGTAGGCGAGCTCCAGCAGTACTGCCTGATCGAGTGTGAACGCGACGTCGTCGGCGACGCCTTCGAGACGTTCATCGGACCTTCTCTCAAGGGCGGCCAGGGGCAGTTTTTCACGCCGCGCAATGTCACGCACCTGGTGCGGGCACGTATGCGCCCGAAGATCCAGGACATGGTGCTCGGCGCTTTCAACCCAACTTGGATACAAGATGGCGGCACACTCGAGGTGGCGGCGTGAGTGCTTCAAAACCGCGGTCAGTGGTTCAACTCAAGTACAAGACATAATCTATGAAGGGACACGAGGTGGCAGGAGAAACAAGAAAGCTAGAGGCTGCGGAGATCAATGTCGGGAAGCTGCTGACCAGCGGCGACTTCGAGTTCGTTATTCCGGAGTACCAGCGTCCGTATGCGTGGGGTGCTGAGGAATCGCTCCAGCTGCTATCGGATCTGCTCGGCGCGCTGGAGCGGGACACCGATGAGCCGTATTTCCTCGGCTCGATTGTTCTCGTGAAGTCTCCGAACGTAGCTCGATCCGAGGTCATCGACGGACAGCAGCGCATCACGACATTGACGTTGTTGCTGTCGCTGCTTCGAGACCTCGTCGCCGACGATGACCTGCGCCGTGACATTCACAATTTGATCGAGAAGCCTGCGGTGGGGTGGGATAACCAGCCCGCACGGCCACGTTTGAAGCTTCGCCCGCGCGACAACCAGTTCTTCTACGACTATGTGCAGACGGTGGGCAACACTGCAAAGCTCATCGAGCTCAGCGACAATATTCCCGGGACTGATTCTCAGCGGGGACTGCGTGACAACGCGAAGGCACTTCACAACGAGTTGGTTCAGCTCACTGCAGAGCAGTTGCAGGACTTGTTCCGGCTCATCGCTAGACGTGCTTTCTTGGTCACGGTCTCGACGCCAGATTTGAACAGTGCCTACCGGATCTTCTCGGTGATGAATGCTCGGGGTCTACCGCTTTCTCCGCAAGACATCTTCAAGTCCCAGGTGATTGGTGCGATCGACGAGCATGAAAAGCAGCACTATGCGGATCGTTGGGAGCACTTGGAGGAAAGCCTGGGTCGGGACGAGTTCGGTGATCTTTTCCTGTATATCCGAGCAATCAAGGCTCGCACCCGCGGCATGAAGAGCCTCCTGCAAGAGTTCCCAGAGCAGGTTCTCAATACTTACCTGCCAGACGACGGAAGCGGCTTCATTCGGGAAGTGCTCGAACCGTATGCTCGCGCTGACATCCGCTTGCTAGCCCAGGATTTTCAGGGCGAGGATCCGCACTGGGAGCAGGTGAACCACTGGCTCAAACGACTCGATCAGCTCGACAACGATGACTGGCGTCCACCGGCATTGTGGGCTCTGACCGAGCACGGTGAGGATCCAGAGTTTCTCGTCGATTTCTTTACCAAGTTGGAGCGCTTGGCAGCGAGCATGTTGGTTTGCCGGGTCTACGCGACCCCTCGCCAGTTGCGATACATGGAGCTACTCAAGCAGCTTGCTGATGGCTTGGGACTCGAGGCTCCGGCCTTCGAACTGACCGAGCGTGAACGAGCTGAGACGCGAGACCGCCTCAATGGAGAGATCTATCTCGCCACGCGTGTACGTCGCTACGTTCTGTTGCGTCTTGACTCCATCCTGGCGAACGACCCAGGTGCGTCCTATGACCACCGTATCATCACCGTTGAACACGTCTTGCCTCAGAGCCCGGCTCAGGACAGCCAGTGGGTGCGTGACTTCACTGAGGAGGAAGCCGCCACTTGGACGCACCGGCTGGGCAACCTGCTGTTGTTGAATCGCCGGGCGAACTCTCGGGCACAGAACTTTGACTTCGACGTGAAGAAGGACAAGTACTTCACCTCGGGCAAGGGAGTAGCAGTGTTTGCTTTGACGACCCAAGTGCTCGCTGAGCCGGTATGGACTCCCGACGTTGTTGAGCGTCGCCAGGAGGAATTGGTGGGTCTGCTGGTCAAGGAGTGGCAACTCTAGCCGGGCGCTACTTCCCGATGTGCTGCGTTTGCTTCGCACCGTCACGGAAGGTGAACGTGATTGTGTCGTCGGTGCCTACCTCGGCGTGGTCGACGAGGGGGTGCCATAGGTATGGGGTGAACTCGATGCTGGCCGGGTCGAGGATGGCGAGTTGTTCCTTGTAGTAGCGGTAGGCGGCTTGCCGGTTCTCCAGGTCGCTGATCTGGGCCAGGAGCTGGTGGTACTCGTCCAGGAGCGCGGCGTGCTCGCTGGTGAATTTGTCGAAGCGGCGCTGGTATTCGGACTGGTCTTGGGAGACGCGGGCATTGCGGGAGATCAGCTGGTCGATCGCCTCGGCGGCAGCACCCACGCGGGCGAAGAGCTGGTCGGCTTTGATGTGCAGGTCGGTGGTGTCGAGTTCGGCGCGCACGGCCTTGTCGACCAGCTCGTTGACCTGGTCCCGGCTGACGAGGAGGTGGTGGACGGCGTCGAGGAATGCTTCCGTGACCTGCTCTTCGCTGACGTGCGGGGTCGTGCATCGGGCCGGAGGGGTGAAACCGGCTCCTCCAACCCCCGAATGGCCATGATTTACGGCCTCGCCAAGGCCCTTGACCTCTACCCGCAACCCCCGACCAACACCCGGTCACCCACACTCAACTCGGAAGAGCCGGTAAATGTGGCGGAAGGTGACGTGGTTGAGTTCCGCTTCAACGTCTGAGTTTACTTCTACGAGGCAGTGGCCGGGTCGCGCGGGGGCGTGGCCCGGCTTTGCTGTTGGTGTCTGTCTGGCAGTGGAAAAGCTGAATGTAAGAGTGGCACTGCTTAACGGTTTGCGTTAATAACGGGGTTCGATATATTCTTGTGTCATGATCCAGTCGTTCGGTGATCGTCAGACTGAGCGGTTGTTTGCAAGGGAATCTGTGCCTTCCTTGGACTCGCGCATCGCACGTGTCGCGCTGCGCAAGTTGCGTCAGGTCGACGCTGCGTGTCGTTTGGAGGACCTCCGGATCCCTCCGGGCAATCGGCTCGAGCTTCTGCGCGGTAATCGGGCCGGGCAGTACAGTATCCGAATCAATGATCAGTGGCGCATCTGCTTCAGGTGGAGCGATGCTGGTCCAGAAGGGGTTGAGATCGTTGACTACCACTAAAATTGCTCCGATTCACCCGGGCGAAGTCCTCATGGAAGACTTCATTGAGGGGTTCGGAATTACGCAGCACAAGCTTGCTGTTGCTATTGGGGTTCCGCCTCGTCGTATCAATGAAATCGTTCACGGGAAGCGTGGGATCACGGCGGATACTGCGATGCGGCTGTCCCGCTACTTCGGTACAACCCCGGGGTTCTGGATGAACCTGCAGATGCGCTACGAACTTGACTGTGCTGAAGATGCGATGGGGGATGCATTGAATGGAATTGTTCCTCTTGTGACAGTGGAAGTCGCTTGAGTCGACGGAGGCTGATAAGGCAGTGGCCGGGGCGCATGCCCCGGCCACTTCTGTTTCGTGTCTGTTTTTTCCACGAGATTGCGAAATCCAATGGAAGAGCCGGCCACGATCTTAAGACGCCGTCACAAACCCCGCTTTCTCGAGTGTCGTCCCAAGGGGCGCAGCGATTAGTTCGTTATCCTCATCCGAGGCTAAATCTCGCACCCACCCCCCGTAAGTCGGCTCACCTGCGTGAACCTCCTGCGTGAAGGGATTGCGCTTCTTTGAGATGATTACATACACGTGGCGGCCGAAAACCTACACATTTGCAAGCAACGCGGCTGCCGAGATGATGAACATCGCGGTCGGGTTGTGCGCGCTGCGGTGCGCAAACATTGAGTCCTGCATGAAATGCGGGAAAGTGAGCACCACAGCCGACCAGAAAGTCAGCGTGTAGGCCCGGTACTGGATCCACGCGCCTCGTCCAAACTTCATGAGAGCCGGAATCGTACACGCCGCCAACAGTGCCACGCCCGAGTACCACGCGCGGTCTGCTAGGCAGTTGTAGACGTAGGCGAAATTCCACAGGTCGTAGGCGATAATCCACCCGATCGTCAGGTCACCCCAGACGAGCGCGCGCTCCTTGCCTTTCGACACAAAGATCCCAATCCACCCCGAGATTGCGAGCAGATTCAAAATGCCCGCGATCCCGTTCATGATGTTCCACGGACCTCCCCACGTCACCATGCCCGGGGAAGGATCCACCCCGTGAATGCCGTATTACTGGAAATCGCCTACCACGGCCTCGGCAATGTTGACGGAAAGGATCACCGGCGGAATTAGCAGGTACCAGCGGTTGTGCCGCAGCCTCGGGAATACTTGAAGCACCACCAAGCACAGGGACTCCGCCAGCGCCGAGTACTGTTTCACGATAGGGAACCAGCCAGCCGAGGCCGTGCCCTGCGTCGAGTGTGGCCGAGGGTGATTGCTTACAACCTGTGGAACCACGTGTTCCTCTACAACTCGCTGGCTGACTACACGTGGTACTGCACGCTTGCGCTACTGCTGGCGTGCTCGATCCCCGCGTTTACATGGGCGAAGGGACAGTGGATCTGGTTCCGCTGCGTCACGCCGGTTTTTGGATTTCGATGAATACTTTGCTTTCCGAGGTCTTGGTGCCTCCCTCGGATATCTTTAGTTTTGCGACCATGGACCCGCGAGCGAATATTGCTTGTGCGGTGGTTGCCTTGGTGGCAAACGTGATGCTCTTTGCCTACTGGCTTTACAAGATTGTGGTGTTCAAACGCAATCCGATCACCGGAGTCTTGTACTGCGAGCTGGGGGAGTTCCGCACGATTGTGCGCGAGCACTGCGACGATAAGGATAAGTATTTCCTGGTCGACGGAATTCCGCAGACTCCTGAAGAGCTTGGTTTTGAGTCAGACTCGCCCACCCCGCCTGCGGATGGATACGCCTCATGGATGCCGTGGTGGAAGGGTAAGGATCGGCCCTATTTCACGAAGCGTGGTTAGTGCATTGTTCCAGTAGAATCGCACTACCTGTTTTCGATGAGAGTGATAAGAGGCGATATGAGCCAGGAGAAAGAACCTTTGTTCTCCGAAAAAGCCGCGCATGGCTATCAGGAAGATGAGCTTCTTGATGCTCCCGTTTTTGAAGGTGAATTCATCGAAGACGATGAAAATGACCCTCTGCTTTCTGAACTCTCAACGGAGGAGGGACAAGAGGCCTCGGTCTATGCGGTCTTCTTCCTGAAGAAGCTCGTGCGCATTCGGGGAGTGCGGATTTCTCGTGAAGATTTTCTGCGCCAAGAGCTTCAGAAAGCCCACTTGAGTGAGTCACAAATTGAAAAGGCTATTGCCAGCGATCCGATCTCAGCGGGAATTCCTCAGAAGCGTTTGGACAAAGTGGCCAATGAGGCGATTTCTTATGAGACGAAGAAATCCACCGCACTGTCATTTGTTGCAGGTATTCCGGGTGGACTCGCGATGCTGGGAACCGTTCCCGCTGACTTGGGGCAGTATTACGTTCACTCGCTTCGGATCATGCAAAAGCTTGCCTATTTGTATGGATGGAAAGAATTCCTGACAGATCCAGAAGATGTTGATGATGAGACCATTGCACAGATGGGGCTCTTCTTTGGCGTCATGTTGGGAGTTGCCGGGGCTGCTGAGTCGATGCGGGATTTTGCTCGGATGATCGTTGCTCCTGCTATTGAAAAACGAGTTGCGCGCAAGGCCTTGATGAAGGGGACCTGGTACCCGGTCGTCAAGAAATCGCTCAAGGTCATCGGAATTTCCGTGACGAAGCAGGGCTTCACCAAAACAATGTCGAAGATCCTTCCGCTTATTGGCGGAGTGATTTCGGGAGGCATGACCTTCGTTTCGCTTCAAACTCAGGCCAATCGACTCAAACAGCACCTGCGTCAGCTCCCGCCTCCGGCGACCGATGGCGAGGATTGGGCGCAGGTTAGTAGTTGAAGCGGCCTACTTCCCTCTAAACACCCTCCACGCCCCGCGAATTAGAGGAATCTGAAGCGGTAGTCGAGCATACGCAAGTGCTTGCGCGCCCGCAGGCTTGCCTTCCTTGCGATAATCCACGGCCATCTTGATGTTCGCGGGGAAAACCGCGACATACAACGCGCTCGCGGCCAAGCCGGCCAGTCGCCTCGTCAATGGAAGCGCAAGGCCAGCGGCAATTGCTAACTCGGCAGCGCCGCTCACCAAGGTGTAGGTTCGCGCATTCCCGGGAAGGCTACGTGGCACAATCGCGTCATAAACCTGCGGTGCCTTGAAATGCATAACTCCTGCTCCTGCAAGTAAAAGTGCATGCCAGTGTGCTGTCTTCATTAGGACTCCTGAACCGCGGCGTCGCGCCGCAAAATGAACTCGCGGTCAGCATGATCGCCAACCATAAATGAATACTCTCCGACCTTCGTGAAACCGTAGCGGCCGTACAACCTCTGTGCGCCGTAGTTCTCGCTCCACGCGCCAATCCAAAGCGTACGCGGCCCGTCTGCCTCGAGCCAATTTAACGCATGTTCAAGCATCCGGGAACCGCGCCCTCCGCCTTGGTATTCTCGCAGCAAATACAGGCGTTGTACTTCCCCGTCGCACTCCTTGACCTCGGGGTGGGGCAGGTGCGCGGGGCAAACCGTCACGTAGCCGATTAGCGTGCCTTCCGAGGCCTCGTCGATATGAGCGGGGGAGGGAGCGGTCTCGGCGTCCAAGGAAAGCTCCTCGAAAAGCAACCAAGTCGCGCGCTTCGGATTCGCAAGCTCGGCGCGAAGGACCTCGGGGGAGTAAGCCTCGTGAATGAAACGTTCAAGGTCATCGGGTGCGTAGAGGTTGCCAAAAGTCTGCGTGAAGCACGTGGACGCAAGCGCGGACAGAGCGTCTGCATCTTCGGGTGTTGCGCGGCGCAGCATAATTTCTCCTCCCCGGGCTAGCCGATGACCATCAGTACGGCCCCGGCACATATACCAGCGATCCCCAATAGATACCGTCCCGAGACATGTTCGCGCAACATGAGTGCTGAAAATGTAACCGTCACCAGTATTGAAAGCTTGTCGATAGGGACAACGAGGGACGCGGGACCTGCCTGGAGCGCTCGATAGTAGCACAGCCACGAGGCCGTGGTAGCGATTCCCGAGGCCGCGATCCATGCGTGGTCGTGCACTGGGATAGTACGGATTTGCGCGGGTTTGGCATGAAGTATGACAACAATCCAGGCCATGAGTAAAACAACAGAAGTCCTGATTGCTGTTCCCAGATTGGAGTCGACCCCTGTGATTCCTACTTTCCCGAGGATTGAGGTAAGGGCAGCAAAAATTGCCGACGCTAGCGCAAAGATTATCCACGAGGCCGTGGGAACCTTCTGCATGTCGGGCAGCGGGGCATTCGTGGGGCGCTTTGCGCGCTGACTGGCAAGACTTCTCAGCACTCCTGGCTCAAGCGTCAAGGTGATTCCAGCTGTCAGAGCAAGCACGCCAATGCAAGCGACGGGGGAGAGCCTTTCGCCTAAGAAAACGAGTGCGAAGACAATGGCAATGATGGTCGAAGACTTATCGATCGGGCTCACCAAAGTCACTGGAGCGCGAGAGAGGGCAGCAAAGAAGCAGAGCCACGATGCGCCGGTTGCAAGCCCTGAGAGGAAAAGAAAGAGATACGTGTGAGGCGTGATAGCGGTGAGCTCAGAGGCAAAGTGGCCTTTGATGCTGATGGCCGCCACAATCCATGCACCAAGGAAAACGACAGAAGTTCTCAGTGCGGTGACAAGCGTTGAATCGTGGCCGTGGATTCCAAGCTTCGCAAGTACAGCGGTAATACCAGCAAAGAATGCTGAGCCTAAGGCGAAGAGAAGCCACATATTTTCAGGTTAGCGCTAGTGACAGGTCGTGAGCTTGTTGCTTTGGGGGTAGGTGTTGATTTTGTTGAGAACCGCCGCGGAGCTGCTAGGAAGCGCGATCCGATCCTCGCCTGAAATTTCCTCAAAAAATTCCCGATACATTTATGAATGCAAACTGTTGCGAGTGCACTGTTCTGCATTCATACTGACTCTAGAAAGTACGGGTGCAGGTTGATGCATTAGCCTCAAAACCTTAGTATCCACTCATACTCAGACATGAAGAACCGACGATCGGGGAAGGCCATGCACGTTTACTCTGCGCGCGAGGATCAGGTAGATAAGCTCGCTGATCTCGCGGGTGCAGCCTTCGAAAACTACCCTCTTCACACGGCGGTGAAAGGGTTACTTACTGAACCCGAAAAATTCTCCGACTGGATTCGTGATCTCCACGGCGTCATGGTTCGCGTATTCGTGCATTATCACGCGGTTTTGGTCTTAGAAGATCAGGGAAAAATCCTTGGCGTTGCACTGCTGAACCGTCGCCCGCCAGGGCTGCTTGAGTACTTGCGCTACTGCAGGCCGCTCCTTGGATACATGCGCTTTGATCGCTTGGTGCGTTTCTTCTCTTTTACCGAGGCCGCTGACTCAGTTATCCGCAAAGCATCGGATTTTCAGTGGTTCCTGACGGTGATCGCAGTGGATCCGGAATTTCAACACCGAGGCCTTGGGCGGCTTTTCCTTGAACGTGGGATTGAAGGATATATCCGTTCCCATGGGGGAGGGTGCCTCGCATTTATTACCTGTACCCCAAGGAATGTGCACTTTTATTTGAGTGCGGGATACCGAATTGTTGGCGAGCACTCGGTGTCTTTAGATGGGAACGATGTGCCTGTGTGGTCTTTTGAGAAGGTAATCGAGTAGAGGTCTTCTGGCGCGTTCTTAATGGAGGGAAGAGCGCGTTAAAGGTTTCTACAAAGAGGTTGAGGGCTTGGTATCACGTGATACCAAGCCCTCAACCTATCCTTGAGCTCACTCGCTCGTCATTGCTGCGTGGGTCCCTGTGCCCAGGGATTTTGCTGCTGGCCTTGCTGCCATTGCTGTCCTTGGCCGGGCTGGCCTTGCTGGCCGTTCTGGGCGCTCTGAGCGTTTTGAGGCTGCCACTGCTGTCCCTGTTGCTGGCCGGCACCGTAGGGCTGTTGCGCAGTTTGTCCACCCCACTGCTGTGCCTGTTGAGCGGACTGTCCCTGCTGCCACTGTTGCCACTGCTGGCCTTGCTGTTGTCCGGCGCCGTAGGGCTGTTGTGCGGGTTGCCCGCCCCACTGCTGACCCTGCTGTGAAGCAGGCCCATAGGGGTTGCGAGAGGGCTGGCCACCTTGCTGCCATTGCTGCTGTGCTGGAACCTGACTCGGCGACTGCCATTGCTGGTTCTGCCCGGGCTGCTGTCCCTGCGCAGGTTGCTGTCCCCACTGCTGGGGAGCGCCGTAAGGGGAGCCCTGAGCCTGGGGCTGCTGGCTTTGTTGCGGAGCTGGTGGAACAACACTTTGACCGCGGAAGCTCATACCTTGATGTTGCGGCTGCTGTTGGGGAGGAAGCGGCTGTCCCCATTGCTGACGAGGCGCCTGCTGCTGGCTGGGAATGGGAGCATATCCCTGCTGTCCCCATTGCTGCGGTGCAGGTTGTTGCTGCTGTTGCTGTTGTGGCCGTTGTCCCCACTGCTGTGGTGCTGCCAGAGGAGCACTTTGAGGTGCCTGGGTCTGTCCCCACTGCTGCGGTGCGGGCTGCTGTTGCTGTTGTGGCCGTTGTCCCCACTGCTGCGGAGCAGGCTGAGGCGCGGGGGACTGGGCAGGCTGAGGCTGCGTCCACTGCTGCTGCGATCCTTGCCCAGGCTGCGACTGAGCAGCCGGTGCCTGGGTAGGTTGAGCCTGGGTAGCTTGCACAGGAGGAACCGGTGCGGCTGGCGCCTGGGTAGGCTGAGCAGAAGCAGTTGGTGCCGGAGCAGCTGGCGCAGGGGTCGAGGCCGCTGCAGCCGCTTGCTCTTCCACGTGGGGCTTTGCCTGTACGGGTTCAGCTGTCGACTGTACGGAAGGTGCCGATTGCTTCGGTGTTTGAGCTTCAGGCTGATAAACCGCAGAATGGCGGGCGGGCGAAGGCTCTGACTTCGGTGCTGGAGGAATGTGCACTGCAGGTGCCTGGGGCTGTTTCTGCGGTGCGGCGGCTTGCGTTGCTGACGCTTGAGACTGTGCCGTGGGGGCCTGAGTCTGAGGCTGTGCGGCCTGTTGCTGAGCAGTCGGAATGGCAGTCTGGGCAGCAGCGGCTACGGGCTGAGAAACAGCCTGAGCTGCAGGGGCTGCGGGCTGTGCTACAGGAGCTACAGGTTGAGAAGGAGCCTGGAAAGTAGCGGGAGCCGCGCTCTGTGGAGCTGTGCCCAGCGGAGCCGAGCCTTGAGGAATCGCGCCGGGTGCGCTGCTCTGCTGACGAGCTGCCTTTGCCGCTGCCTTTGCCCGCTTTCGCTCATCGCGCTCGCGACGCTTATCTTCACGAGTGCGTTCACGCGTCGACGAAGCTGCTGCATGTGCCTGTTCGTCTCCCGATGCTTGGTCAGCATTCTTAGAGGCGGAAGAAAGGCGGCGAAGAACGAAAATAACGAGTGCTCCAACCACCAGAACACCTGCTACAACACCACCGATAATCCAAATCAGAGACGATGAGGACGAAGAAGAGGCCGGAGTTGAAGGAGCTGTGCGGTTGCGGTCAGGCGCACTTGGTTCAGGAGCGGGCTCGGGCAGTGGGCTGAGGGTAGGAATATCAGTTCCAAATTGCCCATTCACTGTCGCGGCGCCCTCATAGGACTTCGCCTTTTTACCGTGGACTGCCACTTTTCCGGTGGGCTTTTGCCACGTCACGATCTGGTAAACCGGCGAGTATTCGTCGGTGCCACGCTTTGCACGGTCTTCGTCGTGGAACTGGGCGCCTTCAGAAGCGGTATCAAGATCAAATACCAGCGGACGGACATTGATGAAACCAATATCGCGCTGGCGGCCCAGGAAGTCAGTCTCTTTCATCAACTGGTCTGCGGAATAGACCAAGGTGAAATCGCCCTGATCGTTCAGCGAATAGTACTTTCCGACGGCATCTCCACTTTCGAAGGGCGGGAAGACCGAGCATCGAGTGAAGTTATCACCCTGCGAGAATTCGATGCGGTAGTCGCCGTTCCCATTCGAGAAGGATTTACATTTTCCCTCGTCGATTTGCTTGGAACGGTCGTAGATATCGAAGGCCTTACCGACGCTTCCCTTGTTATAGACGCTCAAAGTCACCGAGACGGTCAGATCTGAATTAGCTGCCTGTGTGCTCGTCGCTGTTGGGAGCACGAGCGCTCCGGCAAGCACAAGTGCGGCTGCCGTCGAGTACAAACGCTTCATTGAGACATCCTTCGAAATTGAATCAAGCTTCTGCAAGCATATCGAATTGTTTTAGTGTGGCAAAAATGCTGAGGCAGAGTGCTTAGCTGATCGGCGGTTCGTAGGAAGTTCGCGGTGAATCTCCAGGAGCTCCGGGGAATTCGGTGGATGCGGAACCCGGTTTTTCGGAGCGTCCCTTGCCGTCGCCTGTTGCATCCGATTCGCCTTCCCATTCCGTCGCAAAAGGATTTGAGGAAGTGCGAGCAGATTGCCCCATCGCGCTTGGAATAGAAGAGGAACTGAAGGGGGACGGAGCCGTGGGAGTCTTCGTTTTGGCCTTGCGCTTCTGACGTCTGTCGAACCATGTACGCAAGAGAATGATCACAGTTGCCGGAAATAAGATGCTCCCCGTCATTGCCAGAACCAGTCGGGTGAATGTTCCGGGGGAAGAGGACGATGCTGATTGAGTCGTGGGTGAACCTGTAGCGCTAGCGCTGCGCGCGTATGACGCATCTTGAAGATTTGTTGGCATGGGGACTGCCACAACCCCATTGAAGTTTTTACGTTCGATGGTGTGGAAATTCGCGGCTTTCTCTACAATCCCCTCAGCAGCAAAGGTGGGTGTCTGAATATTTAGCCACTCCACGGTACTGAAGTTGGGGTTACTGTCATCCATCTGAGCGCCGCTGCTGGTTTTATTGAAACGCATATAAAACCCTGAAAGCGTGACGCTCTGACGTGAGACGACTGTATTTTCGGGAAGACCCAAAGACAGCTTCTCCAAGGTCAGTGGCGAAGTAGCGAATGTCAACTTCCCGTCTTGGTCGATGCCAACATAGGGATTTGCGTAGCGATTAAATTCCGTGCGCATCGTGCAATCGTTCGAATATGTTGCTTGAGTAAAGGTCACCGACGACCAATCCAGCGCAAGGGCAGAAGCTTGGCAGGCCTCTTCAGTCAGCGTCTTCGAGAAATCATGCACCGTTACTTCGTGCGTCACCGAATTTGGTTGCTGAATTGTGAAGACTTCCTCAATTTTTACTTCGTTTTCGGCGCTATAACCAGGGGTAGCGGCGAGAAGCGACAGCGCGATGATAGAAGCGCACACAGCCGCCCCAGTCTGCAGGCGGTGAAGGTGTCGGTGATAGGGGTGCATAAATTTCCTCAAGTTGAACTTAGATCCAAGGATGTGCGTGCAGCGTTGGTCTATTTAAGCCGAAGGGCTACGCCACTCCGAATCGAAAGGATTGTGGGGTTCTTGAACAGTCGGGGTGGGGTTAGGGGGCGCCGAAGATTGAGCTTGAAAGTCGGAAGGGACAAGGACCCCCGCCTGAGTCTTATTGCGGTTTGGCTCCTTCTTGAGCATGTTCTTGAGCATGTACATTATGAAAAGAGCCGACATTCCCAGGCTGAATATGGGGAAGATGACCCGGGTGATAAGCCACCCAAGACTAAAGTGCCACGGTGCAGGCGAACTTGCTGCAGGTGAGGGAGTGTATGGAGTCGGCGCCGCAATAGTGCGCGAATGCGGGAAATCTGTCATTTCGGTCGGTACTGGAACGGCCGTAAGTTCGTTGAAATCTTTGCGCTCAATCGGGTGGGAATAAGAAGAAGAACCTTGGATATATCCTTCGGCGCCGACGACCGAATCGAGGTCATTAATCCATCTCACGGAATCGCTCGTAGGATCGCTCTCCACAAGTTCCGAGCCTTTTGTGCCCTTTGTGATGGTCAGGTAGCCTCCGGTGAAGTCGACGCGGCGTGCTATCACGGAAATGTCTTCAGGAAGGCCAAGGGCGAGGTCTTTGAGCTCCAGCGGAGCCGCAGCAAAGGTCACCTTTCCATCCTGATCGACGCCAACGTACGGGTTTGTTGCACGCTTGAAATCTGTACTAATTTCGCATTGGTTCAAATATGAGTCATCGGTGAATCGAGTCTGAGACCATTGCTGGACCATAGGAGATGCGTCGCAAGCATCTTGGGTGAGCGTCTTTGAATAGTCGATTACCGTAATGGAGTGACTGACGTTACCGTCCGACAAAATCATGAAAAACTCTCTGATCTCCGCCTGATTGCGAACAGCATGAGCGGGCGATGCCCCGAATAAGGAAGCGGAAATCATGAGCGCACAGGCAGCGATACTGAGCACAACGCGACTTCGTCTGGAAATAGATGCTCTCATGAGTAATTCCTTAGTTTTCGTGATTTCCTGCGGCTGTGATTGCGTAAGTCTGAAGTCATTCCTCCGGCGGCGCAAAACGATTGCGTCCTTCTGAGGCTTTGTGCGACGCTGTCCCGCCCTGCGTGGAAGAAGATGGTCGGAAAGGATCATCCGCGGCCTCGGCTGCCGACGCTGCCTCGGGAATCGAAGGAATGTCTGGGGTGCTGGACGCAGGCTCCAAGGAGAAGGGATTGTGTCCAAGCGGGGTCGGGGATGGGGAGGGCTCGGGATGGGGGAGCGCTGTGGAGGCCTCGGCCTCGGTAACAGGCTGAGAACTTACATCAAAAAGATTCTCTGAACTTGGCTGGGCAGGCGGTCGAGCTGGCTCGTAGTACTGGGGAATAGCGAGCGGCGACGGCTCTGCCTTCTTTTGCTTCTTCTTCCTCTTCTTCTTTTTGAGTGAGTCAAAGCCCCAGACAATCGCGATAAAGATGATGGCTATCGGAAGACCACCGTATTTTTGAAGCGAACTCAAGACGGTGTCAAAAAGCGAAATGACGCCAGGCGTGGAGTTTGAATTCTGCGAACTTGTTGCACGTCGCGACGCGGCTTTGGACGGAGCCGAGGTCGCTTGATTGACGGTCGTGAGGTCACTAGGCACATCAACTGGTGAAATACCCCCGAGCTCCATGCGGCTAATCGGTTGAAAATTTGAGTGCACCTTGACCGTGCCAATAGCTGCGACGGGAGCATTCAGTGCATCGCCGCTCCACTGAACGAAGGCGGTGTGATTGGGGCCACCGGTAATAATACCCTGCGATGAAACCTGGGTAATTGCGGCGTTCGGTGCGCCTAAAGTGATGGAACGCCTGCCTTTGATATCTGTATCAGCAGGGAAAGAAAGATGGAGGTCCTCAGCATTTACCGGGCGTGTGGCAAAGGTGAAATCGCCCTGTTTATTGATCGCTAGGTAGGGATTATTACCCACGATCGTTGCGCTAATCCTGCAGTATGACAGGTTTTTGTCGTTTGAGAAGGTTGTTTCCGCGCTGGCTTTCGACTGGGGTAGAGAACGGCATGCCTCTTCGGTCATGGTCTGAGAAGAATCAATAATGTTGAGCTCATATTTGATGAATCCGATATCGCTGAAGATGACGCTCTCGTCAATGGAGACATAGGCGCTGTCAGCCAGTGCGGGTGTCGCCATCAGCGTGGACGCGCTACCGGCAACGAGGAACGTGCAGGCTGACATACCCAGCAGGCGCGCCACGCGTCGCATCAGAGTGGATCGCATATGAGTCCTTCCAAGATCATTGCCGAGGCTGTGGCCAGTCTAGTGGGAGTGGGCCCTCCTGTGTGGGGTGAGCTTGGGGAGGACTCCAGCTGTATTGGTAGAAAATGCTCAGTTCTTTGGCGGCTCAAATGGGTTGCGCCAGCCGGTTGAAGAGGGAGAAGGCGGTTGCATGCCCGCGGAGGACGACCCCTGGTAGGGCGAAGTGGGTCCTGATCCAGCCTGTGGACCCATGCCGGTCGGCGTATAGGCGCCTCCGGGCGTTGTTGAGCCATATGGTTGGGGGATTGATGCTCCAGCTTGGTATGAGCTGAAACCGCCTTGGTTGAGGCCGGTCTTCTTTTTCCTCCTGCGTGAGATCAAAACTGCAGAAATCACCACGAGAACGACGATGATGAATAAAGAGGAGAAGAGAATCAAACTCATTCCCGGAGTTCCAAAGAATATGCGCCCTAGCGAGCCACTTCCTTGGGCATTGCTGGACGGAGTCGTGACAGTGGGAGCCTGAAGATTAGCGGGCACTTCAACAGCGCTAATGCCGTTAAAGTCCTCGCGTTCTTGAGCGTGGAAACGGTCGTCGATTTCCACCGTTCCTTCGGCGGCGACCACTTCTTCAGAAACCTCATCCCAGCTAATGGTGTCGCCAGAATCATCACGACGCACTGAGGCACCTTCGCTCACAAGCGATGTATTTAGGTTCCTCCCCGTCAAAGAAAAGCGATGCGAAGAAACAACGGTATTGCTGGGAAGGCCGAGGTTGAGGTCTTCAATTTTCACAGGTTTTGCAGCGAAAGTAAGGTGTCCGCTTGAGTCAACAGCCACGTAGGGATTCTTGTGTCGGTTGAAATCGGTTTCGATATGGCAATAGTTGTAAGAAGAATTGGCTTCGAATTCGACAACCGACCACTGTTGAGCCAAGGGGACTGCCTCGCAGGCAGCTTCGGTCATGGTTTGAGTGCGGTCAAAGACCGATATTTCGTATTGGCTACGTCCGCTACCGCGTACGTAGACGCTTTCAGTAATCGAAACCTCTTGCTCTTGAGCATGAGTAGGGGCGGACAAACCAATCGTGACAAGGAATCCACACGCAAAAGCACAGGCAAGGAAAGAGTGCGCTGCCGGCCTCGGGAAAGAAAAAAGCATGAGGTGCTCCTATAGGGAATTTCGCCAGTCGGTCGAGTACGGGTCTGGTGCTGAATCGGCGGCTTCCGCGGGACTTGCGGCTGAGGGCAGGGAAGAAGCGGGATCAGGGGAGGGCGCATAGGGGTTGTACGGCTCCGAAGACGTAGCAGGCGAGGGTGGAGCCGGAACCTGCGAGGCCGAGGCCGGTGTGGAATCGCTGGGCGCGAGGTGGGGATCGGCGGGCACAGCGCCGTGCGGCATGCTTGTTGAGGGGGCCGGCGATCCTGTTGAGAACGCGCTGGCAGAGGTATCTTTTCCGCTCACGCTGAAGGGGCTTGGTGTCTGGGAAGGAGCCCCCGGCTCGCTGTGGGATGGAAGCGGTGTAGGAACGCGTACTGGGAATCCGCCGCTCTGGTATTTGTTCTTGCGACGTCGGCGAGCGGAATACCTTGTTATAAACGTTGCACCGCCAAAGACGACGATCGCTGGGAGCAAGCGAATGATCAATTGCCCGAGGCCGGATTTCATTCCCGGGGTGCTTGAGCTTGAAGACGTCGACTTCGAAGAAGGGGAGGGGCTGTTAGAGCTGCTTGCATTTGCTTTGACAGCCGAGGAAGCGTCTTGCAAATTTCCGGGCATATCAACGGCTTCAATACCTTGAAAGGTCTTGCGTTCTTGAGTGTGGAAATCGTTGTCGGCATCGATCGTTCCCTCAGCGGCAACGACATCCTTTCCGATATTTTTCCAGGAGACGTTATCACCTGTGCTGTCCAGGCGGGTTTCCGCTCCCTCCTTCACCCGTGTCGCGTGGAACCCGCGCCCCGAAAGGCTCACGGACTGGTAGGTGAGAGTCGCGTCCTTGGGAAGTTCAAGACCGAGGTCTTCAAGCGTGATGGGGCGAGCGGCAAAAGTTACAGTTCGATTCTGATCGACAGCCGCATAGGGATTCACATGGCGATTGAAATCGGTTTCGATGGTGCATCGAGTTGAGGTTGGTGAGGCACTGAAGGTGACGCGAGACCACTCCAATGCCACTGGAAGAGACTCGCAGGCTTCCTTACTGATGAAGTTGGACTGCTCGATGAGTGAAAACTGGTGGGTGACACGGCCGTCAACTCGGATCCAGAAAGTTTCGGAGATACTGAAACGGTGGTCCGCTGCATGAGCTGACGGAGCATTGATCACGGGCACGATCGTCGCCAAAGCGCACATGCCGGCAAGAGAGAAAGTCGCAACTCGCTTTGTTAAGGGGAAAGACATGTCATGCTCCTGTGAGGGGTTAACTGCCGTCGGGGCGACCGCGGCTGCGCGCGGTCGCCCCGAAAAGTATTCACAACTGAGAGTGAGCGCTGCTCAGGCTTGTGGGTATTGTCCCGGGTACTGGCCTTGCTCAGGGTATTGACCCGTCTGGGGTTGCTGAGGTGCCTGTGGGTACTGAGTCGCCTGCGGGTACTGTCCCTGCTCGGGGTATTGTCCGGGTTGGGGCTGCTGGGGTGCCTGCGGGTACTGAGTCGCCTGCGGGTACTGTCCCTGCTCGGGGTATTGACCTGGCTGAGGCTGTCCTGTCGGCGCCGGGTATTGGCCGGGTGCGGGGTACTGGCCGCCCATGGGCTGGACGGGGTACTGGCCCTGCGGGTATTGGCCGCCTTGGGGCTGGGCCTTCTTGCGGTTGCTGATGACAACGAATGCGCCAATGCCGCCGATGACAATGATTGCCAGGACCAGCAGGAGGATCCACCTCGAGCTGGAAGAGGAGGAAGAGGAGGAAGAAGGGGTGGAGTCAGGTGTCGAGGATGCTTTGCTGGTGGAGTCGGAGTCAGCTGAGGCGCTGCTTGTCGAGCTGCTCTTCGCTGTTGAGCTCGCTGAGGAAGAAGCAGCTGCCTTGCCGTTCGTGCTGCCCTTTACTGTGACATTAATCTTGACATTGGACCAAGTGACTGTGCCCGTCGACTTATCGATCGTGCCGCCATTATCGGCAGAGCTGGGAACCAAACCGCCAGCGAACTTCGCAGTTACCTTCCCAATGCTGTCAATTTTGTCGTCGGGGAACTGCTTACGCATGACCTTCAACAAGCTATCAGACTCGGACGTGAAGGTGAAGTTGTTTCCCGAGACCTTCAAGAACTCATTGATATCAGTATCCTTAACCTCGGTGATCACGTCACAGACGTTAACTGAGCCTTCTGTGTGGAACTTGGTGCTGAGCTCTGGGTTCTTGCTTGAAATGTAGCTGCATGTATACTCTGTCATCAAAGTCTTCGAGCTGTCCCTGTAATGTTGGGTGTAGCTCAAGTGAGTTGCAGAGGTGAAATCGTAGGTCTCTTCCACGCCGATCTCTGGGTCGGCGAAAGCTGGTCCTGTCGCCAACACGAGGCTGGCTGTGAGTGCTAGGGCGCCTGCCGCCCCGATCGTGCGTCGCTTCATGGGAGTTCCTTTATTTAGAGGGAATGTATTCAACAGAATAAATGCAATTGTGAATACAGACGAATTGGATGACGTTTAAATTCTGAAAATGCAGCGGTTTGAAGAAAGCTGCGAACGCGAATGGGTGGTGTGCAAGCTCTGCACACCACCCATTGCAATTATTTGCCTAAAACTGCTCAGGCTTGTGGGTATTGTCCCGGTTGTTGGCCTTGCTCAGGGTACTGCCCCGGCTGCTGGGGGGCCTGCGGGTACTGAGGTGCCTGTGGGTACTGAGGTGCCTGTGGGTACTGAGGTGCCTGTGGGTACTGTCCCTGCTCGGGGTATTGTCCGGGCTGGGGCTGTCCTGTGGGTGCAGGGTACTGGCCGGACTGCGGTGCCTGCGGGTACTGACCGGGTGCAGGGTACTGACCCTCTTGCGGGTATTGGCCGCCCATGGGCTGGACGGGGTACTGGCCCTGCGGGAACTGGCCTGCCTGGGGCTGAGCCTTCTTGCGGTTGCTCATGACAACGAATGCACCGATTCCACCGATGACGATGACTGCCAAGACCAGCAAGAGGATCCACTTCGAACCGGAAGAGGAGGAAGACGAGGTGGAATCAGGCGTTGAGGATGCTGCGCTGGTGGAGTCGGAGTCAGCTGAGGCACTGCTTGTTGAACCGCTCTTCGCTGTGGAAGAAGCAGCTGCCTTACCGTCCGTACTGCCCTTTACCTTGACTGCAGTCTTGACATTGGACCAAGTGACTGTGCCCGTCGACTTATCGATCGTGCCGCCATTATCGGCAGAACTGGGAACCAAGCCGCCAGAGAACTTCGCAGTCACCTTCCCAATGCTGTCAAATTTGTCGTCGGGGAACATCTCAGGCAGGATCTTCAACACGGCATCAGACTCGGAAGTGAAGGTGAAATTGCTTCCCGAGACCTTCAAGAACTCATCGATATCAGTATCGTTGACCTCGCTGATTACATCACAGACGTTAACTGAGCCTTCTGTGTGGAACTTGGTTTTGAGGTCCGAGTTATTAGTTGCAATGTAGTTGCATGTTTGCTCTGTAATCAAAGTTTTTGAGCTGTCCCTGTAATGCTGGGTGTAGCTCAAGTGAGTTGCTGAGGTGAAATCGTAGGTCTCTTCCACGCCGAAACGCGGCTCGTCAGCGAAAGCTGGTCCTGTCGCCAACACGAGGCTGGCTGTGAGTGCCAGGGCGCCTGCCGCCCCGATCGTGCGTCGCTTCATGAGAGTTCCTTTGTCTAGAGGGAAGCTTGCTCACAGAATAAGCAGTAACTAAGGGCTGTGACGAATTGAGTATCGTTTGAATAACGAAAGGCTTTAAAGAAGCTGAATTGAGTGCAAAAGTGTGGTGGGTGGTGCGTATATAGCGCGCCACCCACCACATGTATCACGAGTATTGCTCAGGCTTGGGGGTACTGACCTGGCTGCTCTCCTTGTTCAGGAACTTGGCCGTGCTCATGCTGTTGCAGAGCCTGCGGATATTGATCCTGCGAGGGGGAAACACCTGACTGGGGCTGTCCTGTGGGCGCTGGGTGCTGAGTGGGCTGAGGCTGTCCAGCCGCAGCCGGGTACTGCTCGGGGTATTGTCCGGGTACGGGTGGCTGGCCCTGTTGCGGGTACTGGCCACCGAGAGGCGAGGGTGGGAATTGGCCGGTTTGAGGCTGGGCTTTCTTCTTGCGGTTGCTCATGACAACAAACGCACCGATGCCGCCAATAACAACAACTCCAAGGATCAGCAGAAGGATCCACTTTGTCGAGGATGACGAAGATGAATAGATCTTGCCTTCGGCATGTACATCCGTTGACGCATTGATCCAGGTAACCGAATCGCCGGTCGGGGCAATCTGCGTGTCGCCACCGTCTGGAACAACTGCAGACTCGATCCTGTATCCCTTGGGGAAGGTCGCGGTCACCTTCATGTTTTCAATGCCCATGCGGGAACCGATACTGGATAAAACAGTATGGCTCTGTGATTCGAATGTGAAAGTATCGTCGCTGACCTTCAGGATTTTTGCGATATCGTCCGAACCGCCGTCTTTGAAAATGGCGCAGGTAGTGCTGGAATTCACCTGCTTAAAGACTGTGTTTGCGCCAGCGGATTGCGCCTTCTCGCACGCTTCCTTAGTGACCACGGTGCCCGAAGTATCGCTCAACCTCAAGGTGTAGGTCATCTTTGTCGCAGAAGAGAAGTTGTACTCCTCTTCAAGGCTGATGGTGGAATCAGCACTGGCGGTACCTGCAGACAGAGCCAATGCCCCGGTGAGCGCGATAGCTCCAAGAGATCCAAAAATACGGCGCTTCATGAATCGCCCCCTCTATATGTGATGTTTAAAGCGAAGACAGAATACAGAACTAGCGTCAGGTGATCCAGTTTTGTATCGAAGAGAGAGTTCTTGAAGTGGGTAAAAGTCCCTAGCTAGCGCTGTTGGTGCTGGGGCGGTCGATGATCCTTTCTTTTGCGCAGAGCTACGGTCCAAGCGGTGATGGCCGCAAGGAAGGAGACTCCAATAGCGATGTACTTCGCTGGTACCCCTTGACGTTCGTTTTGGGAAGAAGCCTGATCATCATTGGTTGATGCCGAAGGAGCTGCTTGTTGTGTAGAGTCGATCTCTCCAGTGGCGCTGACTATGGAAGGTGCATTGGTCCAATGCACTGCTCGCTTGGCTGGGTCTACTTCTCCTGAAGTATCGGCAGATGTTGGTACGTATCCTTCTGGGAATTGGACGCTGATGTTGACTGTTGAGCTACCTTCGCTTGTATTAGCCCCGTCGGTGATGCCCGCCAAGATTATTGAGGTTTGGGATGTGAAAGAAAAACCTGCCTCGCTGACGGTCAGGAACTGTGAAAGCGATGATCCCTCATAATCTGCTGAAATCCTGCATGTTTTCGCTGATCCATTGGACTCAAAAATGGGGGTTTCTCCACCGAGTTGGAGCTTGTTGCACATGTCTTTTGTGATTGTTGTTCCTGACGCGTCAGTGATAGATGCTGCGTAACTCATGTGCGAAGGCGTGGTGAAGTCGTAGCTTTCGTCGACGCTGAGGGTAGGGGCTGCGTGACTGGCGTTGCCAATGCAGAGCGCTGAAAGAGACAGGCTGCATACCCATAACACCTTCGATAGGTTTCGCCTCATAATTATTCCAATCATGCAGTTGAGGGATTGATCTATTTTTCTTAAGGATACTGTCGTCCTTGGGGTTGCTGGTTGAATATGTTGGCGAAGTAACACGGATATAAATTCCCTCACAATCGTGTCCAAAAGGTAAACAAATTGGAAAAAGTAGGTCATTAGGTGGCACACTAATGGAACCAGAGTCGGCGGCGTCCGGCCGCAGACCGATAAACCAAAGGAGAGTGCGGCATGGAAACGCCGAACCCCAGTGCAATGGAAGTGAACCTTGAGACTGACCAGCAGGTCCAGTCCAAGGACAAGCCCCAGCACACTGAACTCAAGCGTGGTTTATCGGCACGCCACATGCAGATGATCGCAATCGGCGGCGCAATTGGCACCGGCCTCTTTGTCGCCTCGGGCGGAACGATCTCGACCGCAGGACCCGGCGGCGCTCTCGCGGCCTACGCAGTCATCGGCCTCATGGTGCTTCTGCTCATGCAATCTCTTGGCGAGATGAGCGCACACATGCCCGTCGCGGGATCTTTCCAGACCTATGCGACGCGTTTCGTTAGCCCCTCATTCGGTTTTGCAATGGGGTGGAACTACTGGTTTAACTGGGCGATTACCGTCGCAGCTGAGCTTGTCGCATCGGGGTTGGTCATGTCTTACTGGCTGCCAGATGTTCCCTCATGGGTTTGGGCAATTTCCTTCCTTGTCTTACTGACTGTTCTTAATGCCTTGAGCGCCCGTGTCTATGGCGAGGCAGAATTCTGGTTCGCCCTGATCAAGGTCGTCACTGTCGTCATCTTCCTAATTTCCGGCACCCTGATGATCTTCGGAATCTTTAATGACTCTCCGGGAGTGCAGAACTGGACGACCGATGACGCTCCCTTCCACGGCGGATTCTTGGCTATCGTCTCGGTCTTCATGATCGCAGGATTCTCTTTCCAAGGAACCGAGCTTGTGGGTGTCGCCGCAGGTGAATCATCGAATCCTCACCGCGACGTACCTCGCGCAATCAAGGCCGTGTTCTGGCGCATTATGTTCTTCTACATTGGCGCAATCGCCATCATCGGCACTCTGATTCCTTTCACAGATCCGAACCTGCTGCGCGATTCTGCCTCGGATATTGCATACTCGCCCTTCACCTTGGTCTTTGAGCGCATGGGTGTTGCCGCGGCGGCAGCCGTCATGAATACCGTCATTCTGACCGCGATTCTCTCCGCAGGAAACTCGGGTCTCTACGCGTCCACTCGTATGCTTCACTCGATGGCACTGAGCGGCCAGGCTCCTCGCTTCTTTGGAAAGGTCACCAGCCACGGTGTGCCGATCTACGCAATGCTCGCGACCTCGGCTGTCGGTGCACTGGGATTCGTCGCAGCACTGGTGAGTGAAGATACCGCTTACACGTGGTTGCTCAACGTTTCAGGCCTCTCTGGATTCATCGTCTGGCTGGGGATTGCAGCATGCCACTGGCGTTTCCGCCGGGCATACGTCAAGCAGGGACACTCCCTTGACGAGCTTCCCTACAAGGCGCCCTTCTTCCCCTTCGGTCCGATCTTGGCCTTCACCATGTGCTTGATCGTTCTGCTGGGCCAGAATTACGAGGCCGTCTTCCGCGGCCAGCTCTTGCAGGTTGCCTCCTCGTACATCGGCCTTCCGATCTTCTTGCTCATCTGGTTGGGCTACCACCTGGTGAAGAAGGATCGTACCGTCAGCTTGGACGAGATGGACGTTGAGGGCGTGACCATCACACCTGAAGAGGCATGAGCCGCTAGCTGTTAAACGCAATTCGGGGGAGGCAGAAACTGCCTCCCCCGAATTATTTGTTCCAGCATTGGAGCTGTTCTCAGTAGAGGAATGAAAGTGCGTCATGAGACCGCGCAGCTCTCTCATCCACACAACTTCCGCAGCGCGCTGCAGTGTATGACTGTCTACCTCGGAGGTTCGATGCTTATTTGCGCGGGCATGTTGAGAATCCCCACGGGGCAGCTCACTCCATTTGGCCCGTGATTGCAATAGCCATCGGGATTCTTTTCTAAGTACGCCTGGTGGTAGTCCTCGGCCAGGTAGAAAGGGCCGCCTGACTGGGCAAAGCAGGCCCCGGCCTCGCCAATCGTTGTATAGCAATGGGCTCCCGGAACCGCACGTTCCAACTCAGCTACCCACGCACCGCGCAGAAGCGACGCCACCTCAGCCTGCCTCGGCGTCGTCACCCAAATTGCACTGCGGTACTGAGTGCCCACGTCGTTCCCATGACGGTTGGGGCGGGTGGAATCGTGGTTTTCAAAGAAGGTTTTGATGAGGCTCGCTCCGCCTTCGCCGGTTACGGAGGGGTCGTAGACAACAGCAACGGTCTCGGCGTGGCCCGTGCGTCCCGTACAGACCTCTCGGTAGGTGGGGTTTGCATTCCCGCCACCCATGTAGCCGACGGCTGTTGCCCACACGCCTTTTTGGCGCCAGAAGATACGTTCAACGCCCCAGAAGCAGCCCGCGGCAAGGTAGAGCACCTCGAAGCCGTTGGGGACCGGATCGGTCGCGCGTGTTCCATTTACCGGGTGAAGTTCGAGCGCGTCCAAGATTGGGTGCCTGCCTCCCGGAATATCTGCGGGAAGAGTGCCCGCAGTAGGGGAGTCTAGGTAGCGTTCGGCGCCCTCTGATAGACGAGGCCAGCCTTGGTGTGGTCCTGCAGCGTAGCGCTGAGTAGTGGGTGAAGGATTAGTGGTCATCTTTGGCTCCTTCAGTGTGAGGCAAGCGAGGTGCAAGCTGCTTTGGAGGGATTGGGGTATCTGCCTCGTATTTTATGGCGATATCTAAGCTTTGGCAGATAAAGATACTTAAGCCTTGGCAGATAAAAATGTGGCCCCTGCAGTTTCCTGCAAGGGCCACATCAAGCGATTAAATCAGCCGAGCGACTGGACGCGACGGGCAAGCTTGGACTTGCGGTTCGCGGCCTGGTTGCGGTGAATAACGCCCTTCGAGACGGCCTTGTCGAGCTTACGCGATGCGACGCGCAGAGCTTCGATAGCTGCTTCCTTGTCGCCAGCCTCAACGGCTTCGCGAGTCTTGCGCACCAGGGTCTTCAGTTCAGACTTGACTGCCAGGTTGCGCTGACGGCGCTTCTCGTTGGTGCGGATCCGCTTGATCTGAGACTTAATGTTCGCCACAGTCGGATTACTCCTTGGTCTTTCGTTCGTACAGGTCGGTGAGGGCTGTGTCAGTGTCGGGACTGGGGCATGGGGACACCCGCAAACGACTCTAACCAGACCCCCTGCCCGACCAGGCTGGGAGTCCGAAGGACAACTCTAGCAGAAATCAAAGCGCAGAACGACCTCCGATATCCCCATAAAAGCCCGATAAATGGTGAGAACGCACACCCTATCGGCGTGGAATTGGCACCCCGGTGCTTACTAATGGGACGATAGACCAGACGTCACAACCCTTCCGGAGGTCTTGCTTGTCCCCGATTCCTACTCCTGAGCAGCTCCCGCAGATCCAACCCGCGGCCACTCCGCAGGAGCGTATCCGTAATTTCTGCATCATCGCTCACATCGATCACGGCAAGTCCACTCTGGCTGACCGCATGCTCCAACTCACCGGTGTGGTCGCCAGTCGAGATATGCGCGATCAGTACCTGGATCGTATGGATATTGAGCGCGAACGCGGCATCACCATCAAAAGCCAGGCAGTGCGTATGCCCTGGGCCTTCGAAGGCGAGCCTTTTGCGCTGAATATGATCGACACCCCCGGACACGTCGACTTCACCTACGAGGTTTCGCGATCCCTGGCCGCGTGTGAAGGTGCGGTCCTCCTTGTTGACGCCGCGCAGGGGATTGAGGCCCAGACTCTGGCAAACCTCTACCTGGCCATGGAAAATGACCTCACGATCATCCCCGTGTTGAACAAGATCGACCTTCCAGGAGCTCAGCCCGAAAAGTACGCCCAGGAAATTGGCCAGCTCATTGGTGTTGACCCCGACGAAGTCCTGCGAGTTTCAGGCAAAACAGGTGAAGGCGTTCCAGCCCTTCTTGATGAGATTGTCCGTCAGATTCCCTCGCCTTCGGGTAACCCCGATGCTCCGACCCGAGCGATGATTTTCGACTCTGTTTATGACACCTATCGAGGCGTTGTTACCTATGTCCGAGTTGTCGACGGAATGCTCTCCACCCGCGAGCGCGTCCGAATGCTGTCGACGGGCGCGACCCACGAGCTTCTTGAGATTGGCGTTATTTCACCGGAACCAACCCCCTCACAAGGAATTGGTGCAGGTGAAGTTGGCTACCTCATCACCGGCGTGAAAGACGTTCGTCAGTCCCGTGTTGGCGACACCATGACTTCCGCAGTTCGCGGCGCCGAGGAACCGCTGGCCGGTTACCGCGACCCGCGCCCCATGGTCTTCTCGGGTATTTACCCGGTCGATGGGTCGGATTTCCCGGATCTGCGTGACGCGCTCGAGCGCCTTCAGCTCAATGACGCGGCGCTGACCTTCGAACCCGAATCCAGTGCGGCACTGGGCTTTGGTTTCCGATGCGGCTTCCTGGGGCTTCTCCACCTCGAAATTGTCCGCGAACGCTTGGAGCGCGAATTTAAGCTGGACCTGATTGCTACAGCTCCGAACGTTGTCTACAAGGTCGTTGCTGAAGACGGGACCGAAATTCAGGTCGATAACCCCTCAGAATTCCCCGAAGGGAAGATCTCTGAGGTTCGCGAGCCAGTTGTTAACGCAACGATCCTGACTCCGACTGAATTTACGGGCACCATCATGGAACTGTGCCAAGATCGCCGTGGAACCATGAGAGGAATGGACTACCTCTCTGAGGACCGCGTCGAACTGCACTATCAACTGCCCCTGGCAGAGATTGTCTTCGATTTCTTCGATCACTTAAAGTCGCGTACTCGCGGTTATGCCTCGCTGGACTACCACGAAAGCGGCGAGCAGGTCGCCGACCTGGTGAAGGTCGACATTTTGCTCAACGGCGATCGCGTGGATGCCTTCAGTGCGATTGTCCACAAGGATCAGGCCTATGCCTACGGCCTGCGAATGACGAAGCGCTTGAAGGAACTCATCCCACGTCAACAGTTCGAAATCCCGGTCCAGGCTGCGGTGGGTGCGCGCGTTATTGCCCGCGAGAACATCAAGGCCCTTCGCAAGGACATGCTTGCCAAGTGCTACGGCGGCGATATCACCCGTAAGCGCAAGCTGCTGGAGAAGCAGAAGGAAGGCAAGAAGCGTATGAAGTCGATCGGGCGCGTGGACGTGCCCCAAGAGGCCTTCATCGCTGCGCTGACCTCTGACGTGCCCACCGGAAAGAAATGATCGTGGCAGAGGATAACGAGGCTGTGGGCGGGGGAGTAGCGAAGGCTGCTGGTATCGCTCAGTCCGCCGGTGCCAATGTCCGCAATGGTCGCCGACCGGGAGACGCGCCCGAGGGCACCGTCTTCATGAGCCGGACCAAATCCTTCACCAGGCGCAGTCGTGAGCTTCCCCCAAACCTGGCACGGACGTGGGATGCTCACGCCGGACGCTACGTCATTGAGCCTCGCCGAGGCATTGGCTACACGACCGTCGCCGAGGATTTTCGACTTGAGCCCGTGGAGCTATTTGGCCGTCGTGCACCGCTGACTTTGGAGATCGGCTCGGGAACGGGCGAACAGATCGTTGCTGCGGCTGCTGCTCATCCCGATCGTGATTATCTTGCGCTTGAAGTGTGGGTTCCTGGGATTGCCAAGTTGGTTTCAAAGGCTGTAGAAGCCGGCGTCGACAATATTCGTGTTCTCGAGGCCGATGCTGCCCAAGCCCTTCCCTTCCTTTTAACGGATGCAAGCCTTGATGAGGTCTGGACTTTCTTCCCCGACCCGTGGCGAAAGGCGCGTCACCACAAGCGGCGACTGGTCAGTGATGAGTTCGCCAGAGAAGTTGCCCGTGTCCTTCGTGATGGGGGAGTGTGGCGTCTTGCAACCGACTGGGACAATTACGCATGGCAAATGCGTGATGTCATCGAAGCCTGCCCACTTTTTGAAAATCCCTATCGAGGGCTCAGGCCTGATCCCGAAGATCCTGAACCTGAGCGCGGTGGGTTTGCTCCCCGCTATGAGGGGCGAGTCGTCACCCATTTTGAAACCCGAGGTATTGACGCGGGGCGCAGGGCTCATGACATCGCCGGAGTCCGTGTGCCTCGGCAATGATGACGATAGGAGCCCAGATTGTTGCGAACTTATCATCCTTTCCTCCCCTGTCGCAAAGAGATTCGCGTGACATTCTGGGTGTCAATATTTCACGTGGTTGACAAAGTTTTATATGCTGTCTGATGCATTGATCTTTCACCTAGTGTGAAACGTCGGCTTCCTCTTCGCGATAGGCGGATCTGCGAAGAGTGGAGATGCGTTCTCTCAAGAACGCGCGGGGCGGGGCTTCCTCGATGAACCGAGAATCCCCCCGCCTCGGTCCCCAACGTGTGCCCGCTTCCTTGAAAGAGGAAGCGGGCGCGGTCGTATTCTTTTCGAGTTGTGCCCGCTGTTGTGGAGGAATCTGTACGCTAGGTGATTTCCTTCGTGAACTGTGAAAACATTGCTGATGGGTGCGTACGGTCACAACGAAGAAAGAGCTTGCCGTGAAACAGGGTGCTTACGCGCGATTTTTCCAGCGTAGGTTCGTGTGGGTCCTCGTCATTCTCAGCGCTTTCATCCTCCTTGCCGGTTCTTTGCGAGGAGGCATCACCGCGCTGCCTCCGATCATTGACGTTGTTCAAAAAGAATTGGGACTCTCTGCGGCCGAGGCCGGCTTGGTCACTTCTATCCCGGTCTTCAGCTTCGGTTTCTTTACCCCGCTGACCTCGATTCTCCTTCGCCGTTTTGCGCTCAACCAAGCTGTGTCACTGGGATTAGCAATCGTCATTGTGGGTGCGATCGTGCGCTCTCTGGGATTGAGCTCAACCCTTTTTCTTGGGACCTTCCTGATTGGCCTTGGAACAACCGCGGGAAATCTTGTCATCACCATGCTGACCAGCAGGGATTTTCGCCATCTCGCTGGGATCATGACTGCCGTTTACTCCACGATGATCGATGTGATGATCGCAGCCTCGACGGCCTTTACCTTTCCCCTGGTCGCCTATATCGGTTGGCAAGGCGCCGCCGGAGTATGGGGAGTTGGTCCGGCTCTGCTTGCTCTAGTGGCGTGCTTGATTGTCTATCCCCTCAAACGCCCTGGAATCCGGCCGTTTTTGGCACGTAAGGCCGGTTGGAAGGTCCGCTCAGACGATGCGCTTATCACCAGCGAAGCGGCCACGGCCTCGGAAATCTATCGCTGGCCGATCGCTTGGCTAATGGCGCTTGCTTTCGCAATCAATACTTTCTGCTATTTCGGTGTTGCTGCATGGCTGCCGCGAATCTTGGCAGAAATGCTGCAGATGAACAGTACCGATGCCGGATTTGCCGCCTCGATCTACCACGTCATTGGAGTGATCGCCCCTCTGACAATGATGGCCGTTCAGCGACTGATCCGTGGCCAAACCTCGACAATTCTGGGGATAGTTTCTTGCGCATGGCTTCTCATGCCCCTTGGTATGCTCCTGCTTCCCTCCTGGTGGGTTGTGTGGAGCGCCTGCGGGGGACTGGGTCAAGGTGCATTCTTCTCAATTACCTTTACGCTGGTTATCGAACGCACTGCCACCACGGCGCAGACACGAACGCTTTCGGCGCTCGTCCAAAGCCTCGGCTATAGTCTTGGTGCGTTGGGGCCGTGGGCTATTGGGCGCATGTTCGATCTGACAGCAAGCTGGTTTTGGCCCTTCATCGTATTGACAGTACTGACAGGAAGCCTTGTTGTGATTTCTCAAGTTGTTGCCCGCTCGACCTCTAGGCCTCACTCGCGATGAGCCCAGCACAGCCCGACGGTCAGCCCTGGGATCCGCACGGTGTCCTTCTTCCGCAGCTCGCAGAAGCAAGCGCTAATCGCCCATTGTCGATCTACGTCCACGTTCCTTTTTGTCAGGTTCGCTGCGGGTATTGCGACTTCAACACCTACACGGTGGGTTTCGGCCCCGGCGCAGACCGCGTGAGCTATGACTCCAGCGCGCTCGCGGAAATGCACCTAGCCGCGCGGATTCTTAGCGATGCCCAGATGCCTGCGCGCCCGGCCTCGAGCATTTTCTTTGGCGGTGGAACACCCACCCTTCTTGACCCCGCCGCCCTGGCCCGCCTGCTTGACGGCGTTCACCAGAACTTTGGGATTGCTCCCGGTGCAGAAGTCACCGTGGAAGCCAATCCCGAAAGCGCTGACGAGGCCGTTCTTGAACGTCTGCGTGATGCCGGGTTTACTCGCGTGTCATTTGGTATGCAATCTGCTGTCCCCGCAGTTTTGCACACACTGGACCGCCGTCATGACCCAGCAAAACTACCCGGACTTGTTTTAGCTGCTCGTCAGCTGGGTTTGGATGTCTCGGTTGATCTCATTTACGGTGCCCCCGGTGAAAGTCTGCAAGATTGGGAGGTTTCTCTTCGCGAGGCCATCGCGATGGAACCCGACCACATCAGCGCTTATGCGCTGGTTATCGAAGAGGGAACCAAGATGGGAGCGCAGGTAGCCCGCGGAGAACTCCCCATGCCAGACCCCGACGACGAGGCCTCGAAATACGAAATTGCCGATCGTCTGCTGGGGGAGGCCGGATACGCCTGGTATGAGATCTCGAATTTTGCCCGGCGAGAATCGGGAGAAGAAGACTGTCCATCGACTCAGCTTCGTCATGCCTCCAAGCACAACCTTGCCTATTGGCGTGACTGGGATTGGTGGGGCTTCGGCCCTGGAGCGCACTCTCATGTCGGGCGCTATCGCTGGTGGAATGTCAAGCATCCCTCCGCCTATGCGCAGCGCGTTACCCAAGGGCTTTCCCCCGCGCAGGCAGGTGAAATTCTTGATGCACAAACGCGAGAAATGGAGCGTGTTCTGCTTGCGGTGCGCACCAGTGAAGGAGTGGAAGCGCCCAACGCTGGAGCCGAGCGCGACACTTTCCTCCAAGCTCTCCCTGCTTTGGCCTCGGAAGGACTCGTCGAGGCAGTTCCCGCCGCCCAAGGCCGCGCGATCGTCACCCTTCAGGGACGTCTGCTAGCGGATTACGTGACTCGGTGCCTCTTGGGATACTGATTCCCATCGGTTGCTGAGTTCTGTGGGCTACTGAGTCTCTTTGGCTACTCAGTTAGGAGTCGCACAACTTCTTCGCATCCGAGTGTTGAAGCGCGCCAGGGGCATTCGCGCTCATAGTGTGGTGCGGTGACTTCAGATATGTACGGGACAAATATCTTTGAATTCGACCCGCACCGCGATGGGCCGGGTGCTAGGCGACCGCGCTCAGTGGAGGTAGCCATCGAGTACGGCATGGTGCTTGAGGATATTTCCAGTGGATGGGTTGGCGCGGTGACTCGCGTCGAAAAATCCGGGGGAGTGCACCTGGTTGAGCTTGAAGACCGTCGAGGCCGGAAGCGTTCTTTCCCCCTGGGAGGCGGGTTTTGGCTGGAGGGTAAGCCGATTATTGCGCTCCCTCCGAAGGCTGCTCCCGCTCAAAAAGCTCCTTCGCTCACTACTCCGGGTGGCCGTGCGCTGACGAATTCGGGGTCGATCGCACCCGAGAAGCGTGTGGCTCGGGTTGCTCGGCAATCGCGCATCTGGGTTGAGGGTCGTCATGATGCGGAACTGATCCAGCACGTGTGGGGCGAGGACCTGGCCGATGTCGGCGTTGCTGTGCAGCTTCTAGAAGGTGTGGACCACTTAGAGGAAATCCTTGAGGTTTTTGGACCCACGAAGACTGTACGTGCAGGAGTCCTGGTTGATCACCTGGTCCCGGGCTCCAAGGAATCGCGCATTGCCGAGGCCGTTTCGGCCCGTTGGGAAGACGCGGTGTTGGTCGTCGGGCACCCCTTCGTCGATATTTGGCAAGCCGTGAAGCCGCAGCGCCTGGGGCTTCAGGCCTGGCCGAATGTTCCCAGAGGGACCGATATTAAGCACGGGACCTTGGAATATTTGGGGTGGCCGCACGCAAACCAGGCGGATATTGCTCAGGGCTGGAAGCGGATCTTGTCAACCGTTCGTAACTACAAGGATCTTGAACCGGCACTTTTGGGGCGGGTTGAAGAGCTTATTGATTTTGTGACGCAGCCGGGGCTGGAATAAGTCGGCGGAAAGTGCTGATGAGGGGACGAAAAAGGTAATCCCGCGGTAAACTGGCACTCAGATAGTGTGAGTGCCAAATGAGGGGGGATGAATGAACGACCGTCGTCTGGACGTTCTGCGTGCCATCGTGTCCCAGTATGTCCACACACGCGAACCCGTCGGATCTAAAGCGATCGCGCAATCTCAAGACCTCGGGGTATCTTCGGCGACTATTCGCAACGATATGGCCGTCCTTGAAGAAGCTGGGCTGATCTACCAACCTCACACCAGTGCAGGACGTGTCCCAACGGATAAGGGCTATCGTGCCTTCGTTGATCAGCTGTCCACTCTCAAGCCGATGAGCGCGGCAGAACGCCAAGCCGTCGAAAAATTCTTGGCACACGCGCAGGACTTAGACGATGTTGTCATGAATACCGTGCGTTTGCTTGCTCAAGTGACGCACCAGGTAGCGCTCATTGAATACCCCGTTCACGCGCGCTCGACGCTCAGTCGAATTGAATGCGTTGACCTGTCAGATCAACGACTGCTGGTTGTTGTTATTACCCAGCAGGGCAAAGTCTTCGAACGCCTGCGTGAGATGCCGCAGGATGTTACTCAAGATGATCTTTTGGCTGTTCGCGCGGTTCTTAATGCTGCCTATCAGGGAATGAGTGCTGCTCAGGTGCGTGCGCATTGTGAGGCGCTCTCTCAGACACTTCCTCCGACGCTGCTTGCATTTGCAACAGAGATGAGTGACACCGTCGCGACCTTGCTTCAAGGGGAGCCCACCTCTCGCATCGCAATGGCAGGAATGTCGAATCTTGCGCGCAGTGGTGTTGATTTCCATGATATTGCACCGGTCTTGGACGCTCTCGAAGAGCAGGTTGTCCTTCTTCGTCTTTTCGCTGAAATGGATGAAGGCAACGGCGATGTTCACGTTTCCATCGGCTCTGAAAACGGCCACGATGCTTTCGTTGAAACCTCTCTTGTCTCCGGAACCTACGCTTCCGGAGACAACTCGGCGCACCTGGGGGTTCTTGGCCCCACGCGCATGGACTACGCCTCGACGATGTCCACGGTCCGCGCCGTGGCCTCGTACCTCTCTAAATTCCTGAATTCCACACACTGAACGGGTTACAAAAGGACATTCGTGAACGACGATTACTACGCAATCCTTGGAGTCTCTCGCGACGCCGACCAGAGCGAGATCAAGAAGGCCTATCGCAAGAAGGCCCGCGAAACTCACCCCGACTATGGCGGGGATGAGGAAGCCTTCAAGGCCGTATCGGTTGCTTATGAAACCCTCTCCGACCCAGAAAAACGCCGCATGTACGACATCGGTGGTTCCGATGCTGCGCGTGGTGGTGGCTACGGTGCAGAGTCCTTCGATTTCGGTGACATTCTGACGACAATGTTCGGCGGCGCCTTTGGCGGTGGCTTTGCTGGAAACCAAGGACCGGCCTCGCGAACTCGCCAGGGTCGCGACCAGCTGACTCAGGTTGCAATTACCCTGAAGGACGCCGCTTTTGGTGCTCATCAGCAGATTTCGCTCAACACCTATGTGACCTGTGAAGTGTGCCACGGAGCCATGTGCGAACCGGGAACCGAAGCGGTGACCTGCACGACTTGTAAGGGACAGGGATACTCGATCCAGCAGCAGCGCACCATGCTGGGAACCATGCAGACTCAGGTTCCCTGCCCAAGCTGTCAGGGCTATGGAACCGTCATTGAACATCCCTGTCATGAGTGCTCCGGTCAGGGGCGCGTTCGTGCGCATCGTACCTTGACCATTGATATCCCCGCCGGCGCGGGGGACGGAATGCGCCTGCGTCTTGCCGGACAGGGCGAGGCGGGTCCCGGCGGTGGTCCCAACGGTGATCTCTACGTCGACATTGTTGAAAAGCGCGATCCTACCTTCTCGCGTCAAGGTGACGACCTGTACATGACGGTGACCGTTCCCATGACCGCAGCTGCCTTGGGAAGCACCTTTGAGCTGGAGACCTTGGATGGAGCCCAGTCTGTGACCATTCAGCCCGGTACACAGCCCGGAGATGAGGTTCGCTTGGATGGCCTGGGTGTTGGACACCTCCAACGCCCCGGTCGCGGAGACCTTCACGTCGCAATTAACGTCGAAATCCCGCGCAAACTTGATGGCCGCTCACGCGAGCTCCTCGAAGAGCTCTCCCAGGTTCGCGGAGAAGAAAGCGTCCGTCCTGAAAAGCGCGGATCCTCATTCTTCGACAAGCTTCGCGAAACCTTCGGCGCTTAGTAAGGACATCACCCGTATGACGCTTCCGGTTTTCATCGCTCCCGACGCGGACGCGCTGCGTGCCTGCGCACGGGGAGATTCCTTCGTTCTAGACGGGGATGAAGGTTTTCACGCGGCAACCGTTCGACGGATCGATGTCGGAGCCATGCTTGATGTCGTTGACGGGACGGGGCTTCGTGCCCGCTGCACGGTTATTGATCGCGCAAAAAAGTCCCTGACGCTGAGCATTGACCACCTTGAGCGTGAGGATCAGCCTGAGGTTGAGCTGCTGTTGATCCAAGCGCTCTCGACGGGTGGTCGCGATGAAATGGCCATTGAAATGGCAACGGAAGTTGGCGTTGACGCAGTAATGCCGTGGCAGGCAAATCGCAGTGAGGTCCGCTGGAAGGGCGAAAAAGCCGCGAAGGGCATGCGAAAGTGGGAATCCACCTTACGATCAGCGACGAAACAATCGCGGCGCGCATTTATCCCACGCCTTGAAGAAGCCCGTTCATCTGCTGCCTTAGCGCAATGGATTGCGCAGGCTACTCAAGACGGCGCCTGGGTCCTGGTCTGTCATGAGAGTGTCGATCGCCGCCTGAGTGAACTCCTGCCCGTGCTGCGCGAGCTTAGCGTCCACGCCTCGTCGGCCTCGGCCGCAAAGTCCCAGCCTTCTTGTCCTCGCAAGATCGCCGTCATTGTTGGCCCTGAAGGTGGGGTTGATCCCGACGAGCTTTCTCTTTTCGAGGCCGCGGGAGCGAAAATCTGCCTGCTGGGAAATACCGTCCTTCGCGCGTCAAGCGCCGGACCCGTTGCGCTTTCACTGATCAGCGACGCTATTGGGAGATGGTGACATGGACGCCAAACGAATCGATATTCCCCGCGGCGTGGATCCCGTCGTACTTTTTGGAACTTCAGACCGCGTTTTGCGAGCTCTTGAAAACGGCTTCCCCCAGGTCCGCTTCACCTTACTTGGTCGCACTTTATCCATGAATGGGCCAGAAGGAATTGTGGACATGGCTTCTCAGCTGGTCGAAGAGCTCATTGAACTTGCTCGAGATGGGCATTCTCTTGACGCTGACGGTGTTGAACAGGCGATCGCACTGCTCGTGACGGCTAGCTCCACGGATGAACGCCCCCAAGAAATTCTGCGCTCGCGGGGACGGTCCATTCGACCGCAATCTGCCGGGCAAAAAGCCTATGTCGAGGCGATTCAGCGTTCGACCGTTGTCTTTGGCTTGGGGCCTGCCGGCACCGGAAAGACCTACCTTGCGATGGCCCAAGCGGTATCCTCTTTGCTTTCCGGACAGGTGCGTCGAATTGTTTTGACGCGCCCAGCGGTTGAAGCGGGTGAAAATTTGGGCTTCCTCCCGGGCACGCTCACGGACAAAATCGATCCCTATCTGCGTCCGCTCTATGACGCACTGGGAGACATGATGGATCCGGATGCGCTGCCAAAACTTATGGCTTCTGGTGCGGTTGAGGTCGCGCCTTTGGCGTATATGCGCGGAAGAACGCTCAATGACTCCTTCATCATCTTGGATGAGGCTCAGAATACGACGCTCGCGCAGATGAAGATGTTTCTGACCCGCCTAGGCTTCAACTCGAAGGTTGTCGTTACCGGTGACGCCTCACAGATTGACCTAGCAGGGGAGCGCTCCAGCGGCCTCTTGGTCATTGAAGATATTCTCAGCGGCATCGATGACATAGAATTTTGTCATCTGACAAGCGCTGATGTTGTGCGTCATCGCCTTGTCGGCCAGATTATTGACGCATACGAACGTTGGGACGAATCCATGGCCAGCCTCAAAGCACGCCGTGACCGTTCCCTGCACACCCGTACCCGACACAATGGACGCTGAGTCATGACTGAAGTTCTTAACGAAACCGACTACCAGATCGACTGTGAAGAGTTCGTGCGCTTGGCTGACTTCGTGCTCAGTGCCATGCATGTCTCCACAGAGGTCGAGCTCAATATCATTTTCATCGACCCCGAACCCATGGAAGAACTTCATGTTCGTTGGCTGGATCTGGAAGGCCCGACCGACGTCATGAGCTTCCCCATGGATGAGCTTCGTCCTGGCACTGCGGATCACCCAACTGAGTCGGGAACCCTGGGCGATATTTGCATTTGCCCGCAGGTTGCAGAGCAGCAGGCTCGTCAGGCGGGACATTCTTCGGCTGAAGAAATGCTCTTCTTAGCGACCCACGGCATGCTTCACCTTCTGGGCTATGACCATGCAGAGCCCGCTGAAAAAGAAGAAATGTTCACCCTGCAACGCCAGCTCCTCTTGAGCTTCCTCGCACAGCGATGATCGAAGCCGCTATCCCCGTTGCGGGGATGAGTATCCTTGCCGCAATTGCTCTTCTGAGCGCAATGATTCTTGCGGCAAGTGAGTTTTCGATCGCCAAGCTCACCCACGCCGCGGTTGAAGACCTGATCGAGGACGAGAAGAAGAACGCTCGAGCCCTGTTCAAGCTGGTCGATCAGCGTCGCCTCGTTATTTTTGTCCTTCGAGGCGTCCGCACCTTCCTGCAGGTTGTCTTTGCCGTTTCAATGGCGACCATTGCTCTGCATTTTTCACACTACTGGTGGCTGGGAGGGCTGGTCGCAATCGTCGTTGTGACCATTGCGCAATTCTTTGCCAACAGCATCATTGCCACGCGCTGGGCACAGCGTAATCCTACAGGTATTGCGCTTTTCTTCACGCCCCTGATGACCCGTCTGGTCGCAATTGCGCATTTCTTCTCGCCGGCTGCCCAGAAGCTCAAAGCCTATCTTCCACAGTCTGAGCGAACCGAAGCTGAGATGCGTGCGGATATGGCAGATGAGCTGCGTGAAATGGTTGACCGCGTTGGCGAGACCGAAGGCCTTGAAGAAGAAGACCGAGAGATGTTGCGTTCGGTTTTCGAATTAGGGCACACACTGGTTCGTGAGGTGATGGTCCCACGTACCGAAATGCTGACGATCACATTCGATGTTCCGGCCCGTAAGGCATTACGCCTTTTTGTGCGCTCCGGTTTCTCGCGCCTGCCCGTTATTGGAGAGGACACCGACGACGTCCGCGGAATTTTGTTCTTCAAGGATGTTGTTCAGCGCCTTGAGAACCATGATGGAGACCATGAACTTCGCGCCGATCAGATGATGCGTCCCGCCGAGTTCACCATCGAAATGAAGCCGGTCGATGACCTGCTGCGTCAGATGCAATCCGAACACTTCCACCTGGCCATGGTCGTCGATGAGTATGGCGGGATCTCGGGCCTCGTCACCCTCGAAGACATCATCGAAGAACTTGTCGGCGAACTCACCGACGAACACGATCGCAACACCATCGAGCCCGAAGAAATTGCCCCGGGCGTCTGGCGCGTTCCTTCGCGTTTCTCCATTAGCGAGCTCGGAGAGCTGTGGGGATTGGAACTCGAAGACGAAGACGTTGATTCCGTTGGCGGTCTGCTAGCCAAAGCGATTGGTCGTGTCCCGCTTCCGGGGGCAGCTGGCGATATGCTCGGTGTGCACATGGTTGCCGAAGAAGCCCGAGGCCGCCGTCGCCAAGTCGGTACGATTGTCTGTTCCTACGTCCCCGAAACCCCGTCCGAAGACTCTGAAGACCAGCAGGAGTGAGAAAGATGCATTTCCCCAGCGATGACGAATTGATGGCCGGTCCGAACGCCTTCGAAGGCGTGGATCTCGACGCTCTTGAACTTCCTGATGAGGACTCGCAGGACGATGAAGACATCGATGCTGAGCTTGACGAGGCCGATGATGAGCGCGCCCACGACGTTGAGGATTCCGTCCAATCCTTGCGTCAACTCCGTGCAGAAACAAATGCGGGCGCAGATATTATCGTTCCCGACTTCCCAGAAGACTTTCGTGCGGGATTTATCTCCATTGTTGGTCGTCCCAATGTTGGAAAGTCGACGCTGACCAACGCCCTTGTTGGCCACAAGGTCGCCATCACCTCGGGCCGCCCCGAAACGACACGTCATAACATCCGCGGGATTGTCCACGGCGAAAACTACCAGCTGGTGTTGGTCGATACGCCCGGATACCACCGTCCGCGTACTCTGCTGGGTAAGCGTCTCAATGACATGGTTCGCGAGGCCTTGGCCGAAGTTGATTGCGTCGTCTTCTGCATGCCCGCGGATCAGCGCATCGGGCCGGGAGATCAGTTCATCGCTCGAGAGCTGCGTTCTGTCCGACGCCCCGTGATTGCGGTTGCGACGAAGTGCGATAGCGTGCCGCGCGAACGCGTGCTTGAACACCTTTTGGCTATTGAAAAGCTGGGGGAGTGGAGCGCGATTGTTCCGGTTTCGTCCTTCAAACACGAAGGCATCGATCGCCTGCGTGAAGTTTTGGCGGAAAAGGTTCCTCTCTCACCGCCCCTGTACCCGCAGGATGACATCTCCGATGAGTCACGCGAAACGATGATCGCGGAATTCATTCGCGAGGCCGCACTCGAAGGGGTTCGCGATGAACTTCCACACTCGCTTGCGGTGAAGGTTGAAGAGATCATTGAACGCCCCAAGCGCGAAGGTGATGATCGTCCGCCCCTGCTGGATATCCACGTCAATGTCTATGTCGAACGCGATTCCCAAAAAGCCATCATTATTGGCAAGAAAGGCTCGCGTTTGAAGGAGATCGGCACTCGGGCCCGAGTACATATTGAAGAATATCTGGGGCGCCGCGTGTACCTCGATCTGCATGTGCGTACCGCAAAGGACTGGCAGTCCGACCCGAAGATGCTTCAGCGTTTGGGCTTCTAATACCTGAACGTGGGGGATGCAACAAAAGGATCCTGACCAGGGTCCCGAGCTTTGCTGTCTTCTTCGTGGCATGCTTATCCCGTGAGCGAAAATCCCCAGAACCCTAACGCCTCAGCGCCTTTTCCGTTTGACCAGGACGACGCATCACTGACTGTGCACCGCATGGCTGCACATGACCGTCTGTCCCATCAGTCCCGAGTCGTCCTGCGCCTTGGCCAGATGCTTCTTTCTGCCGGCGCGGGCTCGTACCGCGTGAAGGCTTCGATGCGGACCTGTGCCGAGGCCGTTGGTATTGAGAAGCACCATGCTCAGGTGACCTTTACCGAGATTGTTGCGACAGCTTATGCGAATGGTACTTTCCGTACCGAGCTTGCTGAGCAGCGTCTTCTGGGAGTGAATGCGGACAAGATTGACCGCATTACAAACTACCTGGCATCCATTGAAGGCAAGCAGGTGCTTGTTGAGGATGTCGATAAGGCTCTTGACCGGATCGAATGTGTGAAGCCGCTGTATGGCTGGCTAGCGAATGCGCTTGCTTCTGGTTTAGCCTGTGCGGCCTTCTCCTTCCTCAACGCCGGGGGATGGGTTGAGTGCTCTGTCGTGGCAATTGCAGCCTTCTTCGGTCAGTTCCTCCGGCGCCAGATGCTCAAGCGACACATGAACCACTTTGGTGTGTGGATGCTTTGTGGCGCAGTTGCTTCTGCCATCTACATTCTGTGCGTCTATCTGGCTCAGAAATATCTGGGTGTTGAACCCACACATCAAGCGGGCTTCGTTTCTGCGTTGCTCTTCTTGGTTCCCGGCTTCCCATTGGTGACAGGAATTATTGACCTGGTCCGTCACGACTTTGCGGGTGGTATTCAGCGAATCGTGTATGTTGCAATGCTCGTGGTTTCTGCGGGCGTTGCGGTGTGGACAATCTCGGAGGTCTTCAATTGGTCGGTCACTCCGCAATACATCGTTGAGCTTCCGCCGATTATTCACTTTATATTGCGCTTCTTTACCAGCTTCGTTGCGGCGTATGGCTTCGCGATGCTCTTTAATTCTCCGCCTAAGGTATGTACGGCTGCGGCTCTTATCGGTGCGGCTATTAATACCGGTCGCATCTTTCTTGCAGTTGTCCTGGGTGTTCCGGTCCCCGCGGCGGTTGGGCTTGCAGCGCTTGCAGCTGGTCTTCTTGCGGCAGCAGTTGCAAACCGCACGCGCTTCTCGCGTGTGACACTCTCCGTTCCCGCGGTGGTCATCATGATCCCGGGTGTGCCCCTGTACCGTTCGCTCACATACTTGAACAATGGGCAGACCATGGACGCATTGGCGCAGCTCTTTACGGTCCTCTTCACGATTGTTGCGATTGGTATCGGCCTGGCGATTTCACGAATGCTTACCGACCGCGCGTGGCTCATGGAGAAACCAGTGTGCGTCCCGAAGCTCGAGGAATGCGACGTCGAGTAAGAGCCGGTAGGCCAAGTAAACACTGTCCACCATGTGCACTCAAAGTGCCAGTATAAGTGGGTCTTCATAGACTGAAGGGGTGAAGACTACATCGAATGTTCCTCGTCCTGCAGGTTCTGGGATGCCCACGGCCAAGTACCGAGCATTCCTCGACACGAACCCTGTTGACCTTCCTGATCGACAGTGGCCTTCGAAGCGTATTACCCACGCGCCTCGGTGGCTGTCGACGGATCTACGCGATGGAAACCAAGCTCTGATCGAGCCCATGGATCCGGCGCGTAAGCGCAAGATGTTTGATCTTCTTGTTCGCTTGGGATACAAGGAAATCGAAATTGGATTCCCCTCGGCTTCGCAGACTGATTTCGATTTTGTTCGTTCTCTGTTGGAAGATGACGCCCTTCCCGAGGATGTCACCATTTCGGTGCTGACTCAGTCGCGCCCCGAGCTTATTGAGCGCACTGTTGAATCGATTATTGGCTTCCCCCGTGCGACCGTGCACTTGTACAACGCAACCGCTCCGGTTTTTCGTGAGGTTGTCTTCCACGCGGACCGCGAGCAGACCGTTGAATTAGCCCGCTTCGGTACTCGTGAAGTTATCGCGCAAGCAGAACGCCAACTGGGCGATGAGACGATCTTCGGTTTTGAGTATTCTCCTGAGATCTTCGTCGACACCGAACGTGATTTCGCACTGGAAGTGTGTGAAGCCGTTATGGATATCTGGCAGCCCCAAGAAGGCCGCGAAATCATCCTCAACCTGCCCTCGACCGTTGAACGCGCGACTCCCAATGTCTTCGCTGACCAGATCGAGTACATGTCGCGTAACCTCTCCCGACGCGAGCACATTGCGCTGTCAGTTCACCCGCACAATGACCGTGGAACCGGTGTCGCCAGTGCTGAGCTTGCACTCCTTGCCGGTGCAGACCGCATTGAAGGCTGCCTCTTGGGACAAGGTGAGCGCACCGGTAACGTTGACCTGCTGACCTTGGGCCTGAATCTTTTCAGCCAGGGAATTGATCCGGGCATCGACTTTGCGGATATTGACCAAATCCGCCGCACTGTGGAGCACTGCACACAGATGGAGGCTTCACCGCGTTCTCCCTATGTCGGAGATTTGGTGTACACCAGCTTCTCGGGTTCTCACCAAGACGCTATCAAGAAGGGTTTTGCTGCTCGTAAGACGAAGGTGGAAGCCGCAGGGGGCGATGAGAACGCAGTGGTCTGGGAGCTTCCTTACCTGCCCATCGATCCTCACGACGTTGGCCGCTCTTACGAGGCCGTTGTGCGCGTGAATTCCCAGTCCGGTAAGGGTGGGGTCGCCTACCTCATGTCGCGGGCACACAACCTGGAGCTGCCTCGCCGCCTGCAGGTGGAGTTCTCGCGAATTGTTCAGCGTCACACCGACACTTACGGCGGAGAGATCAACGCAGAGACGCTGTGGAAGATCTTTGCAGATGAATATCTGCCGACAAGCGCAGCTCCCGGCCTTCAGTCGTGGGGGCGCTTCGAGTTGCGTAAGTCCCAGGTGGGAACGGTTGATGATGAGCATGTTGAATTGCATGCAGAGCTCACGGACGACGGTGTGCTCACTGCAATCGATGCAAACGGAACCGGTCCGATTGACGCCTTCGTCTCAGCCCTGCATCAATTCGATTTGGACGTGCGCGTCTTGGACTACTCCGAGCACGCAATGAGCCAAGGACGAGATGCGAAGGCTGCCTCCTACGTCGAAGCAGCTGTTGACGGAAAGATCGTCTGGGGCGTTGGGATTGACTCTTCGATTACCCGCGCGTCATACAAAGCCGTGATCTCCGCAGTGAACCGTGCGCTTCGAGATCAGTAAGTAGGTTTTATAACCAGCGCGCACTTTGTGGTGAGTGAGTAACCGCCCAGCGCAGCGTATAGGTGAGGGAGCATCGCTAAGATGTCCCCTCACCTGTTTTCCCCAATGCAGGAAGAAGAAGTCTTACGTGGAAGCTTAATTGGCCTCGTTTGAGGGGAAATCGCCACCGGCAATTTCATCAAGAAGGTCAAGGGAAGGAATAAAGAATACCTGACCGAAGAGCACATGCGAGAAGGTCAGCAAGTAGTCCTTCTTCGCGACCATATTCGCGATCATGCCCTTGGTGATGCTCCAACGCGCAGAGTAGCCGATGAAGTAGGTGCCGGTGACACCTGCGGCGGGGTCAGAGTAGGGCACGTTCATACGAACAATCTTGTTTTCTTCACCATCGACGATGAACTTTGAGGAAACGTTGTGTGCGTTCGCTGCCTTCGCGTCGTCATCAAGCTCAAGGTCGGTGAACTTCTCGCGTCCGATCGCCCGCTCTTGCTCAGCGGTACCCAGCGAGCGCCACGCATCCATGTCGTGAACCCACTTTTGCGCAAAAGCGTAGGAACCTCCTGCAAATTGGGGGTCCTCGTCGCCAATCTCTGCCCAGAAAGGGGCATCGGCATTTGTTGGATTTTCGGTGCCGTCAATGAAACCGATGATTGCTCGGCCTTCGAGGTAACGGAAGCCGTGTGTCTCATCAACGACCGTTGCGAAGTCTTTGAAGGATAAGCGGTACTGCTCGGCTACTTCATAGACCACGGCCTCGCGCTGTGCACGAATATGAAGGAAGAGGTCAGCATCTTCGCCAATGCCTTCGGGCATGGTAATGGAAGGATCGTCCTGATTGGTCAGTCCGGTGAATTCCTCGAGTTCCTTCGGTCGGGGTGCGCCCGGGAAGAGGTAGTCCCACCCCTTACGACTTACTCCCAGTGCAACGCGCAGATCGTCATTCTGGGCCCGGATATTCATTGAACGGTTGATCGCCTGGCTGCGATCAGCGAAGTCACGGAAGGCCTCTAGTTCTGCCGCATGATCCTTGCGATTGAATCGCAGATAAACGAAAAGAACGCACTCGCCGGCATCTTTATACACGTCTTGGGGATGAGTTGACATGGTGGCCTCCACTCGCAGTTTTTCATTCGTCTTCGATAATAGGCCGCTTCATGTATTGAGGGTGGGTGGATGCAGGGAGGAAAGTCGGCACAGCGGCGGGGGAGGAGTAGTGGAATAACGTTTCAAGGCGGCAAGAACGCTTCCGCACATGATGACTTCGATGTGCTTCACCAAAATGTATGGATCGGCACGCATATCTTGGCTCAGCCAATGCACGACATGTGCGACCACACTCAATGTGAAGTGGTCGATGATGAAATTACACAGGCGTATTGCGCTTGGGGTCGCTTCGGCCCCAAGCGCAATTTTGTGTCGCGGCGGGCCTGCTCTGGCAGTGAATGTGAAAATAGGAAGGTGATCAGGAGTTACCGGGATGAGGCCGTGGTTTTGCGCACGCAAAAACTGGGCGAGGCCGACCGAATCATCTGGCTCCTGACCTCTGAACACGGCCAGATTCGAGCCGTTGCAAAAGGTGTACGGCGAACAACGTCGAAGTTTGGCGCACGACTTGAGCCCTTCTCTGTTGTTGATGTTCAGCTTCACCGTGGGCGGAGCCTCGACACGATCATTCAGGTAGAAACAATTGCCTCGCACGGGGAACTACTTGCGGCGGATTACGAGTTGTACTCGCGTGCCTCGGTCATCGTCGAAACTGCAGACAAGCTTTCAAGCGATGGAGATGATGGAACCCACCAGCAGTACCTGCTGCTGGTCGGAGCGCTCCATGCGCTTTCCCACCGCCGGCACGACCCGGCTCTGGTCTTGGCCTCGTACATGCTTCGCGCCCTGGCGATCGCAGGGTGGGCACCATCGTGTTACGACTGCGCAGTGTGTGGCAGCGAAGGACCACACCTTGGTTTTTCTATTACTGAGGGTGGCGCCGTATGCGATAACTGCCGTCCGGCAGGTGCCTCGCTTCCCGCTCCCGATTCGATGGAATTGATGGGCGCACTTCTGAGTGGTGATTGGGAAAGCGCGGATAGCGCGCCAACATGGGCGCGCAGCGAGATGATGGGCCTTGTCTCTAGCTACACTCAATGGCATATCGAACGTCGACTGAAATCCCTGCAACTCCTGGAAAGGAGCCCGCACGCATGAGCCCCGAAATTGCGCCACTGACGCCCATGGAACGCGCTCCCAAAGACCCACGTCAGCCGGTCGTAGGGCCGGGACAGTGGCCTCGGCAAGCACCCGAATTTGCGGCCGGGGAAGTACCCCGCCACCTCGCCATCATCATGGACGGAAATGGGCGCTGGGCCAATGAACGGGGGCTTGCGCGAACAGAAGGCCACCGAGCTGGTGAATACGCCCTTCTCGACACAATCGCCGGAGCCATCGATGCCGGTGTGCGCTATCTATCCGTCTACACCTTCTCGACGGAAAACTGGAAGCGTTCGCCCGCAGAGGTCCGCTTCATCATGAACTACGCCAGTGATGTCTTGGCTCGGCGAACAGACCTGCTGAATGAGTGGGGAGTTCACGTCCGGTGGAGTGGTCGCGAACCAAAACTGTGGAAATCGGTCATTCACGCTTTGGAACGTGCGGAAGAAAAAACGCATGACAACACCACTTTGGATTTGGTGATGTGCGTAAATTACGGAGGTCGTGCGGAAATCGCCGATGCAGCCCGCTCAATTGCACAAGATGTCGCCGCAGGGCGTTTGTCGCCGCGCGGGGTAAATGAACGAACTTTCGCTCGGCACCTGTATCTGCCCGATGTCCCCGATGTTGATTTGATGATCCGAACTTCGGGGGAGCAGAGGCTTTCGAACTATATGCTCTGGCAAATGGCCTATGCAGAGTTCATGTTTAGCCCGAAACCGTGGCCGACTTTTGACCGCGATGCTTTGTGGGACTGCCTTCTTGAATACGCCGGGCGTGAGAGGCGTTTTGGTGGTGCACAGGACCTAGTGGCTGGCGGGGCGTAGGGCCTTTACGGCTGGTCGTGCTCAGGGCCTCGTCGTTGGTGGGGCTGGCGACTAGTCGAGGCGGGGTTTGTAGCGCTGAGCCGTCCGCTTTCTGCTGCCTCATCCGTGCTCCGCGCGAGCTCCACATGAAGTCGGTGAATGTCACAGGTTATGCCCTGTGTCTTTTGGTGACTTCGTGTGTCATTTGGGGAGGAGTCGGAGCAAGACGCGGATGTCGTGTGTTATTTCGCGGCTTCCTGTGTCAATTCGGCGTGCCCCTGTCCGTGTCCGCGGCGTCGCTTCATCAGCACAACTGCGGTGATAATCGCTGCAATTGCCGCCAGTCCCAGCCAACCCCACACTGAGCCTGCCGCTGCGCGAACAACGGCCATCCATACTGCGACCATTCCTAGGCCGTACATAATTGACCACGCAATGCAGCCTGGAATCATGGCAAGCGTGTACTTTTTCCACGACATACGGACGATACCTGCACCGGCATTGACCGCAGTTTGTACACCGACTGTCAGGAAGCACAGCGGGATGATGATGATTCCCCACTGTTCCAGAAGACGCGCACCCGAACGGGGGACAGGACCCTCAAACCAAGCAGCGATCTTCCCACGAAGGCCATTCTTTCCCGAGGCAGTTAGTACCCCTTTAGCTGCGGCGCGGCCCAGCCAGTAGGTCAGCTGTGCGCGATGAAAGACAACGAAAAAGAGGAAGATAAAAAGTGGGAGTCCTGAAGAAGCCCATGAATGATTCATCTGTCTGCCTTTCGCGTGCAATCAGAGCAGAGTCCGAATAGCTCAATTGAGTGCTCAATCTGAGTGTATCCGTGCGAGGCGGCCACCGCAGCAATCCATTTCTCAATCTCGCCTGCCCCCAGGTCTTCAGCGCGCCCGCAGTTACGGCAGACCAGGTGGTGGTGGTGAGTTTGAGTGTCGCACTTTCGGTAGAGCGCTTCGCCCTCAGCGGAGCGCAGAACATCGACTTGGTGGTCTTCGACCAGTGCCTGGAGGTTGCGATATACGGTTGCCAGACCGATTTTGTGCCCGTGAGCGGTGAGGTCCTCAAATACCTTCTGTGCGCTGCGGAAGTCGCGGTGCTCGCTGAGGTTGTCGAAAACCGCCTGGCGTTGCTTGGTCATTCGCTGCATGGCGTCCCTTTCGTTGACGAGGCCTGTGGTGAGTTTTCTTTTCCCTACCCGCGCGCGGCGGTGGTGTCCGCACGATCTCTTGGCGAGGCCTCGGGATGTTCCGCGGGTGCGGATAGTTCACGCATTCGCTGCTTGCGACGGAAGTGATCACGCAGTCCTCGGATTCCGTATCCAACAGCATAAAGAGCGATCGCGGCCACAACAATCGTTGCGCCGGGGGAGAGGTCGATGTAGTAGGTCAGGGCAAGTCCGCCTAGGCAGAGGAAGGCTCCCAAGACCATCGCGTAAGCCATGGTGCGTCGGAAGGAATGAGCCCCCAGTTGCGCGATGGCTACAGGGATAACCATGAGGGCTGAAACAAGAAGCGAACCGACAATTCGCATGGCAACGACAACCGTCAGAGCAGATAAAATCGCGATCAACATGGTGAGTGCACGCACGGGAAGCCCTGTTGAGCGAGCGAATTCCTCGTCATTTGTCACAGAGTAGAGTGCCGGAAGCAGGCCGATGCCGATTGCGGCAATGACCAGTGCGAGCAAGCAAATTGACCAGACATCACTGCTTGAAACGGTTGAAATTGAGCCGAAAAGATAGGCGTTGAGCTGAGAGGACGTTCCATTTGCGAGGCCGATTAGGAGTACACCTCCAGCGATCCCGCCGTAAAAGAGCATGGCAAGTGCGACATCAGAGGAAGTGCGCCCAGACTGGCGGACGAGCTCGATAGTGACCGCGCCGAGCAAAGACACAACCAAAGCGCCGGGGATTGCCCATTGATCGTGTGGGGTGACATTTGCGGCGGTTCCGGCAAGCCATCCCAGTGCGACTCCAGTCAAGGAGATGTGGCCGATTCCGTCACCGAGCATTGCAAGGCGTCGGTGCACCAGGTAGGTTCCGACGATCGGTGCGCATAGTCCAACGAGGAGTGCGGCAAGAAGGGAACGTTGCATCAAGGGAGATGCAAGCAAGTCGAGGATCATCGGCTCCCCTCCATTTCGTGGTGGTCGGCCGTATTGCAATGGTCAGAGTGAGGATCACGCAAATCGCTTCGCGCGGGTCCATCGTAGGTGAAGTGTCCAGAACGGATGTGGAGCTCGCGGTCAAGTACTGGAGCGAGTTCGCCCAGTTCGTGAAGGACCAACAGGATCGTTACACCGTTCTCCTTTGCAGCTTGGCAAATTTCGGCCAGTCTGCTACGTGAAGAGGCATCGATTCCGGCCATTGGTTCGTCCATGATCAGGAGCTCGGGCTTTCGAACCAATGCGCGCGCGATGAGTACGCGCTGCTGTTGTCCGCCGGAAAGGATGTGGAGGGGGTCCTTCGCGCGATGGGCGAGGCCGACGGAACGCAGTGCTTCCAGTGCCTTCGCTCGGTCACCGCGAGAGTGCCACCACTTGCAAGTGCCCAGGAGTCCGGAAAGAACGACTTCGATGCATGAGGAGGAGATTGCGCCACCGGAGGATGCGCGCTGGGGAACGTAGCCAATACGCTGCCACGGAATCGAGGAACGTTTGCGGATGGAATTTCCGAAGAGCGTGATGTCACCCGAGGAGATTGGTGCAGTCCCAAGGATTGCTTTCATCAGTGTGGACTTGCCGGCACCATTTGGGCCGGTCACTGCGACGCATTGCCCCTGGGGAATCGATGCGGTGATCCCGTGAAGAATGAGGTCGTGGTCCCAAGCGACGTGGACATGGTCCAGTGAAATCACCGGGGCAGTAGAGATATTGAATGTCGTTCCCATTAGTGTCGAGTGTAGTCGTTGGGGCGGCATGGTTCACTATGGAACCATGCCGCCCCAACGCGGAGATATCAGTTGACTTGTGGTGAAGTGCTTACTCGCAGCTCAGAGCCTTCTGCAGTGCTTCAAGGTTCTCATTCATCACTGCTTCGTAATCCTTTGAGCCATCAGCCTGAGACTCGATGGGGTCGAGAACTGCAGTGGTGATTCCCAGGTCCTTGGCCAGGGTTTCAGCAACCTTGGGGCTGAGCAGTTCTTCGGTGAAGATCGTTGTGATTCCTTTGGCCTTGACCGCGTCTGAAATCTGCTTGAGGCGAGCGGGGGAAGGCGTGGAATCGGGATCGAGGCCGGACAAACCCAACTGGGTCAGACCGGTGCGGTCCGCAAGGTATCCGAAGGCCTCGTGAGAGGTGACAAACTCCTTGTGCTGGCACTTTGCGGTGCCGTCAACGAGCTTCTTGCTCAGTGCTTCCATCTGAGACTTCGTGGTTGCAGCGTTCTTCTTGTAGGTCTCTGCGTTGGCGGGATCGGCTTGAGCAAGAGCATCCCCAATTTGGGTTGCTGCGCTGGCCATGCGCGTGGGGTCCAGCCAGAAGTGCGGGTCGCTTGAGCCGTGTTCGTGCTCATGTTCGTGAGCTTCTTCGGTCTTTTCGCCGTCGTCAGCAACATCCAATTCGCTTTCATGCTTTTCGGCGTCAACCAGATCAACGCTGCCGGAGACGTCGATGACGGTCTTGGGGGCGTTCAGCTCAACGGCCTTGTCGACAGCGGATTGGAAGCCCTTGAGGTAAACGACAGCACCTGCCTGGGAGAGCTGCTGAACCTTTTGGTTCGACAGTTCAAGGTCGTGAGGCTCCGCTCCTGGAGGAGTCAGGGATTCGACGTCAACCAGATCGCCGCCGATCTTCTGGGTGAGGTACTGGAGCGGGTAGAAGCTGGCCATGACCTTCATGGGAGAAGTGGAAGCTTGGGAGCTGGAGGCGCTTGAAGATGATGAGGCCGAAGAAGAACATGCGCTTAAGGCAAGTGCTGCAGCGGCAGTAATGGCAAATGCGGTGTGTGAACGTGAAAAACTCATGATAATCATTATCAGAGAAAGTGATAATGATTGTCAAAAGCGAACGTGTCCTGTAGAGCTACGTACAACAAGGTCGGGAGTGAAGGCGAAATCTTGGTGCTGTTGCGGATGCTGGGACTGAATCGCATCGAATAGTGATGATACGGCCGAATGTGAAATTGCCTGCACGGGTTGTCGAACCGTGGTCAGTGCGGGAGAGAGGTGGGACATAAGGAAAGAGTCGTCAAAGCCGATCACCGAGATGTCTCCGGGAACGCTAAGGCCTCGCGATTGGATGGTTCTGATTGCTCCCATTGCTTGGAGGTCTGAGCCGGCGATAATGGCCGTGATCCCAGCATCGATCAGTGCATGAGTAGCCGAGGCTGCAGCTTCGTAGGTGTAGAAGGTTTCGATGATCGTGGGAGTGGTGATCCCAAATTCTTGAGCCATTACTTGGCGAAAAGCCTCAGCCTTGCGTTGCGCGGGGACGACGTGGTGGCGTCCGCCCAGCATGGCAATCTTGCGGTGCCCCAGTTCCTTGAGATGCTGGATGGATGCGCGGATTCCAAGAGCGTCTTCCGTTGAAAAGTCTGGTGCTTGTACTTCCTTGCGGGCGCCATTGATGGTGACAAAAGGCATGTGGATCTGTGAAAGATTCGTATAGCGACTCAAGTCTGCTTGAAGGTCTGCGTGTCGACCAGAGACGAAGATTAATCCTGAAACTCCTCGCGCAAGAAAAGCTTGAGTGTGTTCCTCTTCGCTGGTGGTGCCCGGAGTTTGCGAGGCGATGAAGGCTTGGGCTCCCGCCCTGTCGACCTCGGAATGAATGGTGTGGGCGAAAGTCGCAAAGATGGGGTTTGTCAGTTCTGGGACGATGACCCCGATGATGAGGCGATTGTCGTCAGCCAGCATGCTGGGACGTTCGTAGCCAAGCTCGTCGATTGCGGTCAGAACTCGATATCGAGTGTCGTCTGAGACCTGCCCAACTCCGTTAAATACGCGAGAAACTGTGGCAATGGAAACACCGGCATGTGAGGCGATATCTGCCATGCGGGTGCGGTTCTTCGACATCGAAGTGCCTTTCAGAAGGGGGCAAGTGTGATGGTTGGGATCTGGGGTAAAGATATCATTTCTCTAACAATCCTGAAAACGCTTGCTGAAAATGATTTTCTGCGGCTACAGTGTCCTTAAGTGCGAAGTACAACTGTGTACGAGCAGAACTCAATTGATCAGGAGTTGACATGCGGCGAGGCATCGCGATGTTCGGCGTTTTGGCAGTTACAGCAACGCTTGCAGCGTGCTCCAATGGAAGCTCGAGCTCTTCGAGCAGCCAGTCTGCATCCGCAAGTTCCGGTTCTTCCGTTGGTTCCCTGACGGTCTGGGCCGACGACACCCGTTACTCGCAGATTCAGGAACTGGCCAAGGACTTCACCGCAGCCACCAAGGTGGATGTACAGGTTGTTCAGAAGTCTGAAACCAACATGGACCAGGAATTCATCAGCCAGGTTCCGACCGGCAATGGTCCTGACGTGATTGTTATGGCCCATGACAAGCTCTGCCAGATGGTGAAGAACGGCGTTGTTTCCCCCGTTGACTTGGGAGAGGCAAAGTCCAAGTTCTCGGAGGCAGCAGTTCAGGGCGTGACCTACGACGGCAAGACCTACGGCGTGCCCTACGCCGTTGAGTCTGTTGCACTGGTTCGTAACAACAAGCTCACCACTGACACCCCGAAGACCTTCGACGAAATGATTGCATCGGGTAAGAAGGCAGGCTCGGAGTACCCCTTCGTTGTTCAGATGAGCACCGACGGTGACCCCTACCACCTCTACGCTTTCGAGACTTCCTTCGGTAACGAGGTCTTCAAGCAGTCCGCTGACGGCTCCTACACCTCTGAGCTGACCCTGGGCGGCGAAGGCGCATCTGAGTTCACCCAGTGGCTCAAGGAGCAGGGCGCAGCAAAGACCTTGAACCCGAACATCACCTCCGACATCGCCAAGGACCTATTCCTCAAGGGTAACGCGGCTTACATGGTGACCGGCCCCTGGAACGTGACCGCAGCCAAGGCGGCTGGACTTGACGTTTCCGTCCTTCCGATTCCTTCCGCTGGCGGTAAGGAAGCTAAGCCCTTCGTTGGCGTTCAGATGTTCTACCAGAGCTCCAAGACCAAGAACCAGGTCTTGGTCAACAAGTTCTTCCAGTACCTGGAGACCAAGGAAGCACAGTCCAAGCTGCAGGAGCTGGGTGGACGCGTTCCGGCAATGACCGAGGTTGCTAACTCCCTGAGTGATGAGAACCTTAAGCAGTTCGCTTCCATCGCAGGAAACGGCCTCCCCATGCCGGCAATCCCCGCAATGGGTTCCGTCTGGGATTACTGGGGCAAGACTGAGGTTGCCATCGTGAATGGCGCCGATCCTGCCTCCTCGTGGGAGACCATGGTCAACAACATTCAGACTTCCATCAACAAGTAGTGAGGTCTCACGGTTTTGCGGGCGCCAAAACGGGGCGCCCGCAAAACCCATACCTGAGCATCTTGTGCTCATGGTCCCTTAATCGCTGTTCAAGGTAACGAAGGACCACAATGCCTGCAGCTTCTTCCTCGAATACCGTTCCAAAGGACCGTACCTCGCATGCGCGTGACGTCATGCGACCCGGTTTTATTGCAAAACTCATCATTATGATGCTCATTGACGCGTTGGGCATCTATGGAATCATGGCGGCATGGGCCGTCAATTCTCGGATCATCATCGGCGTGATGGCGGTCCTGCTCATCATCATCAACTGGGTGTATTTCTCGAAGAGGGCACTTCCTGCTAAATATCTTCTTCCCGGTATGGTCTTCCTTTTGATCTATCAGCTCTTCGTCATGGGCTACACCGGGTATGTGTCTCTGACTAACTACGGAGATGGCCACAACTCAACAAAGGCAGACGCGATTGAAGTTGCCCTTTTGTTGAACCGCCAGCGTGTTGAAGGAGCTCCAACTGTCCAGACCGCGGTCGTTGAAGATGGAAGCGAGCTTGGCCTCGTCATTGCGGATCCAACAAGCGGCGAACTGAAGCTTGGAACGGCAACCAAGCCCCTCCAGAGCGTCCAGGGTACGGTCACCGAAATGGGTATTACCGAGGTTTCGGGATACAAAGTCCTTGACCTGGGCGATCTTGCCACCCGTCAGAAGGAAGTTTCTCAACTGACGGTCCCCGTGAGCTCAAACCCGAATGATGGCTTCTACCTGACGACGGATGGAACTTCTGGCTACCTCGCCAAGTCCACCTTCACCTATGACGAAGCTGCCGATACGCTGACGGACACTGAGACGGGCGTCGTTTACAAGGCGAATAACCAAAAGGGTGTCTTTGAAGACAGCGCGGGCAATCAGTTGCCCACCGGCTGGCGAGTCTTTGTCGGTGCTTCCAACTACTCGCAGATGTTTTCGGGTTCCGGAATTGTCAAGCCCTTCCTAAATTCCTTGGTCTGGTCCTTCGTCTTTGCAATTGGCTCGGTGCTGACGACTTTCGCCTTCGGATTGGTCCTTGCGCTGATCTTCTCGGATCAGCGCATCCGAGGTCGAAAGATCTATCAGTCCTTGATGATCCTTCCCTACGCATTCCCAGCCTTCCTGGCGACCCTGGTGTGGAAGGGCATGCTCAACCAGGAATTTGGCTTCATTAACAAGGTCTTGCTCGGTGGGGCGGACATCCATTGGCTGACCAATGGACTCATGGCAAAGGTCGCGATCCTCGGTGTGAATCTCTGGCTGGGATTCCCCTATATGTTCCTCGTCTGCTTGGGCGCGCTTCAGTCTCTTCCGGGAGACGTTGAAGAAGCCGCGAAGATGGACGGTGCATCTGGATTGCGAACCATCTGGTCAATTAAGTTGCCGCTGGTTTTGCAATCCACGACCCCGCTGCTGATTGCCTCTTTCGCATTTAACTTCAACAACTTCTCCTTGATTTACATGCTGACGAAGGGTGGCCCGGACTTCGATGGTGCGCCCCATGGTTTGGGGCAGACCGACATCTTGATCTCGATGGTCTATAAGATTGCCTTCGAAGGTAACCAGCACAACTATGGTTTGGCCTCGGCGATGTCGATCTTCATCTTCGCTGTTGTTGGTGTGATTGCCTGGCTTGGGTTCCGTCAGACGAAGGCATTGGAGGAACTGTGATGACTGCACAAAGCAAAGAAAAGACACAGTTGACAACGCTCCGCGGCTCACGTTGGTGGAAGGAAGTCGGCTGGAGGCACATTGTGGGTATTGCAGTGATTATCTACTGCCTTATCCCGCTGCTCTACGTGCTCTCGGTGTCCTTCATTCCGAACGCGACGCTGACCTCTGATATTAGCTTCTCTGATGGACTAACCCTCGATCACTTCAAGGCGTTGGGTTCGGATAAATACAGCATGTACTGGAAGTGGATTTTTAATTCACTGGTGGTTTCAAGCGTTACGGCAATTGGAACGGTTCTCATGGGCGCAGCCGCAGCCTACGCCTTCAGCCGTTTCCGTTTCCGAGGCCGTCGTGGAACCCTAACCTTCCTGCTTTTGGTCCAGATGTTCCCGCAGATGCTAGCTTTCGTGGCGCTGTTCCTTCTCTTGCTGGGAATTAAGGATATTTTCCCGGTTCTGGGCTTGAACTCGAAGCTCGGCCTGATCTGTGTCTACCTCGGCGGCGCATTGGGTTCGAACACCTTCCTGCTCTTCGGTTTCTTCAACTCCGTTCCTCGTGAACTTGACGAGGCCGCAGAGATTGATGGCGCATCGCATGCCCAGACTTTCTGGACCATCATCATGCCGCTGGTTCTGCCGGTTTTGGCTGTTGTTGGTTTGCTGAGCTTCATTTCCAGCTTCGGCGACTTCGTCATTGCCTCGGTTGTTATGCAAACTCCCGATCAGTACACGCTGGCGGTTGGTATGTACAACTGGGGGTCGAGTGAAAAGAATGCGCCTTGGGGTGTTTTCGCGGCTGGTTCGATCATCGCTGCAATTCCGGTGATCTTGCTCTTCCAGTACCTGCAGAAGTACATCGTTTCCGGTCTGACCTCCGGTGCGGTGAAGGGCTAAGCACCCGCTTTTCGCTGACCTGGCCCCGGCCTCGTTCCTCATTGTGGGGACGAGGCCGGGGCTGTTTTATGCGTTTGGGCGCGGGGGAGTGGGAGGAATGCGAGGTTCGCGTGGTGAGATCGCTTGACAGGTTGGTTGGTTCTATGGTTCATTAGTCATGTAATGAACCATAGAAGCTGAAGGGAGGACTTGCGCATGGCACCCACATTCGTCTCGGGGATCCCCATCTACGTGCAGATCGCCGACGACATCCGCGCGCAGATCCTGCGCGGCACCCTGCGTGCCGGGGACCAGCTCACCTCCACCACTGAATACTCCGTGACCTACCGCATCAACCCGGCCACCGTCGGCAAGGCCTTCGCGATCCTCGTCGACGAGGGCCTCGTCGAGAAGCGACGCGGCATCGGCATGTTCGTTGCTGAAGGTGCACAGCATGCGCTCGTGGCCGACGGGCTCGCGTCCTACGTGGAGGAGACCCTGAACCCCGCCGTCGAAGCGGGCCTGGCCCTGGGCCTCGATATCGACGCCATCATCGACCACGTCCGCGCCTACAGCGCCGACACGACCGCTAAGGACAACTCATGATTACCCTCGACTCCATCAGCCACACCTATCCGGGGGAGACGGCCCCAGCCCTGCGCGATCTCTCCCTCACTCTCGGAGAGTCAACCGTCACCGCCTTGGTCGGTCCCAACGGCTCGGGCAAGACGACACTTATGCAGATCCTCGGCGGTCTGCTCCCACCTTCATCAGGAAGCGTGTCCATAAATGGGACGAAGGTGAGCTCTAACGACCTGCTCGGGTACTCGATCGTGGTCTCTTCCGACAGGGACTTTGATAATTCATCGGCTTCGGCCATGGTCGCCTACGCCGCGCTGCGTCCGACCTGGGATCAGAAACTCTTCGACCACTACGTTCAGCGTTTCTCCTTCCAGCTAAAGGGGCGCAAGACGCTGCGAAAGATGTCCTCGGGGCAGGCTGCCATCCTGGCCGGCGCTGTGGCACTGGCATCGGGTGTGCCCATTACCATCCTTGATGAGATTCAGGCTCCCATGGACGTTCCCACCCGATACGCGTTCTACGAGGAACTGCTCACCCTAGCCGGCGACATCATGGAGGGCCGCCGTCCCTCGCGTACGTTCCTCATTTCTTCGCATATGGTGTCCGAACTTGAAAATGTTGCCGAAGACGTCGTAGCCCTCAAAAATGGGCGTCTGCTTGCCCATGAGAGTGTTGACGAGTTTACTTCGCGCATCTGTTCGATTACCGGTAATGCCGCCGACGTGGAACGCTTTCTGGCCGATTATTCCGATATCGCCGTCATCACCTCTTGCGTGCTTGGGTCCGCGCGAGAAGTCATCGTGGACCTGCGTGGCCGTGGTGTCACTGACCATGAGATTGCATCCCACTCACTGACCTCCTCGCCCTGTTCCTTCCAGGACGCCTTCGCCTACCTCATCCAGGAGAACGACCAATGAGTACTGCCACCCCCGACCTCATCAAATCCACCCCCTCACCACTGCGAATTGGCCTCGTCGGCTCGAGATTCACTGTGGTGCTCTACCTGCTGGTGGTGGGCTTCCATTTCCTGATCAACTTCGCGATCAACGGCATCATCTACCTATCAGTCTCCGATGTCACCAAGAACATTGAACAGACCGCCACAAACTCCGCTGTTGTTACGGCTGTTTTCCTCTTTATCTGTGGGATCATCAGCGCCACCGTCGACTTGCGAGCCTCTGCTCTCAGTGGTGGATCACGCACCTCACTCACTGTGGCGAGTTACGTGCACTCCATTGTCATCATTGTTCTGGGGTCTCTTATCTGGTGGCTTCTTATCGCCATCCATCCCCTGCTCTTCATCATGGGACGGCAGTCCTTCCCTCTCGGCGTCGACTCGTGGATCTTCGTTCTTCTCGCATGGGTGGCGTGCGACGGAGCCGGGCGCTTCATTGGTGGACTTTCCCGCTGTGTCGGGGTGACCTGGAAGCGAGTCTTTGTCCTCATGGGTGCGATTCCGCTGGGTATCTGTGGCATTGGTGTGCCGGTCATGTGGCTGGTCCTCACCCTCATCCACAAGTCCGGCTACCTGCCCCCGATGCCCACGGCCGTTTACCTGCTGGGCCTTATCTCTCTGATGGTCGTGGCCGCTGGCTGGTCGCTGACCGCCTCTGGGCACATCCGGCGCGTCGGCTGAAAGGCACATCGGCCAAATGAGTGTGGGGAGCAACTCAGGTTGCTCCCCACACTGATATCTACGAAGCGACTAGTGACTAGTAGTTACGTTCACAGCAAAGAAGCGTGCCAACTGAATCCACAACTCGGTGCGCGTGCATCGCGAAAGAGGAAACTTCGTTTTGCCTTCCTCAAGAGTGAAAGTGGGTAACAGCGGTGGGAACAATGTTGGAATTGAGGAAGATTCAACTAGGTATAACGCTGAAGGAACAGAGAGCGTACTGATTGTCTGCCGGGCTCGGTACCCATCTGTGGTGCGCTCCCACTGCGTCCACGTGTGATACTCCCACTGGCCCTCTCTGACTTGTCGCAAGAAGGAAGATCGCTTCTTTTCTGAGCGCACATCTTCGTAGAGGATCCTTTGAGCATCTTCCACATCAGCGCGGTGGACTGCCTCGAGGAAAGCAGAAGAGATTCGCTTCGGTCCATCAAATCGATTCTTTTGTGAGGGGAAGGGCGACCTCTCGGCGATGAAACGTGGAAGGTCCTGGCTCTTATGACAGAAAATTTCCGCTGTTTCTGAACCTCCTACAGTTTGAACAATCGTGCTCTGCTCAGCGGCGAAGAAATAGCAAAAACTGCGAAGAGGATTGGGATGAAACCGTGGCGATAGGGAGAGGTGACTGAGAGGAGTGTCGGCCTCGCGGATCACAGCAAGCGCTTCCTTCGCTTGGGCGCGCAACTGGCCATCGGCCTCGTAAATAGTGTCGAGGCCCATCTGGGCTTGCCCCGGAAGGTCTTCCCGCGCGGACTCTTCGGGGTCCGCCAGGGCAATGAACGCGGGAACCGAGGCTATCGGCAGGGTGAGGGGTGAAAGGAAGAAAGTGCTCATCACGCCACGCTCACCTTCGTGACCATCCGACAAATCTCGTCGAAATATTTGGGAAAGGAATGGGTTGTGGTCGTTGCCGTAGCGCTCATCGTCACGAAGGTTGAGGAATCGAGTTTTTCAACCCACGCCCATTGAATAGCGGTGAAAGAGACACCTTCATCGGTGTATGTACCCGTGCACATGAGGGATGCTTTCGGCTTGCTCTGCGTGATCTCGTCGAGCGTGAACCACCCCGGAACCTGCCGTGCAATAGCCTCGCTCAAAGTCCCTAAAGGCAGACGTTGCTCGCTGCTGGCCGGAGTCGCGCAGATTGACAGCGTCGGTGGACATAGATGGTGATAGTCCATAGGGCCCTGAACAATCAAGACGCTGGGGGCAAGAGGAGCGGGGGTTAGGTAATTAGGTGCTTCTTCGACTTGTTGCCAACCAAGGGGAAGGGTCAATCGAGTTGAAAACTCTCTTTTCTGGCCGCCGCTCAATGTGAGTTCTGTACTGGTGCGAAGCGCGCCGCCTCGGGGAAGAAGATTCCCTAATTCGTCAACAAGCCCTTTACGGGCGTTGTCGTACCATCTGGGATCCAGCCATGTTGGAAAGTTCAGAGGGAGACGGCATAGGGGAATAAGAAGTGCTGAAGCGATTGTGAGCCAGCCAAGGGCAAGAACGATGTCCATGGTAAAGCCGTGTTGCCGGGCAAAAATTGCCATTCCGCCAAGTAGTGCAGTCAATGCCCATGCACATAATCGCAGGAAATTTGCCGGATCTAATTTTTGGACGTTTGTATAGGGCCAAGACCTCAGAGCTAAAGGCGACTTACTGTACGCGATAAAAAGCATGAAAAGAAGACGCGCGGCAAAAGCCAGAATCCACACGATCACTATCTCGCGTGGGAAGGTATAGGCCAAGGTCGCGATCACCGTGCGCACGCATCGATGCTATGACAGGGAACAAGATCAAATCAATTCACTGAAATGTCACCAATCGTTGGCGCGCGTGGCAGTCCCCAAGCTCCCTATGCGTACAGCGGCTAAAATATGCACAGACCACTGCGCCAGCCAGGTGCGGTGAGCCCTAATAAAGGAGTTTTCGTGGCACAGCCATCCACCTCTCGTCTTGATTCGGTTATTTCTCTTGCTAAGCGTCGCGGCTTTGTTTTCCCCTGCGGTGAGATTTACGGCGGTACTCGCTCCGCTTGGGACTACGGCCCGCTGGGCGTGGAACTCAAAGAGAACATCAAACGTCAGTGGTGGAACTACATGGTTCGCCGCCGCGCAGACGTTGTCGGCTTGGACTCCTCGGTAATCCTGCCCCGCGAGGTGTGGGTTGCATCCGGACACGTCAAGGCCTTCACCGATCCGCTCATCGAGTGCCAGAACTGCCACAAGCGTCAACGTGAAGATCAGCTCATTGAAGAACTGGCTGATAAGAAGGGCGTTGACGAATCCTCACTGTCCCTGGAAGACATCGCCTGCCCCAACTGTGGCGTTCGCGGCCAGTGGACCGAACCCAAGGCATTCTCGGGCCTGCTCAAGACCTTCCTTGGCCCTGTTGATGACGAGGCCGGCCTGCACTACCTGCGCCCCGAAACCGCACAGGGAATCTTCGTCAACTTCGCCAATGTCATGACCGCGGCACGTAAGAAGCCGCCCTTCGGCATCGGCCAGATCGGTAAGTCTTTCCGCAACGAAATTACCCCCGGTAACTTCATCTTCCGTACCCGCGAATTTGAGCAGATGGAACTTGAGTTCTTCTGTGAGCCCGGAACCGATGAAGAATGGCACCAGTACTGGATCGACTACCGCAAGGCGTGGTACGTGGGCCTGGGTATCGCCGAGGAAAACCTACGCGAGTACGAGCACCCGAAGGAAAAGCTTTCGCACTACTCCAAGCGCACCGTCGACCTGGAATACCGCTTCGGTTTCCAGAACTCCGAATGGGGCGAGCTTGAAGGTATCGCGAACCGCACCGACTACGACCTCGGTGTTCACGCCGAGGCCAGTGGCGCCAAGCTCGACTACTTCGACCAGGCGACCGGCGAGCGCTGGACCCCCTACGTCATCGAGCCTTCAGCGGGCCTGACCCGTTCCCTCATGGCCTTCCTCATCGAGGCCTACCACGAGGATGAGGCCCCCAACGCAAAGGGCGGTGTCGATAAGCGCGTCGTCCTCAAGCTCGACCCGCGTCTGGCCCCCGTCAAGGTCGCTGTCCTTCCGCTGTCGCGCAAGGAAGAACTGACCGGCCCGGCACAGGAACTGGCCCAGGAGCTGCGCGACCTGTGGAATATCGAGTACGACGATGCAGGTGCTGTTGGCCGTCGCTACCGTCGCCAGGATGAAATTGGTACGCCCTTCTGCATTACCTATGATTTCGATTCCGTTGAGGATCACGCCGTCACCATTCGTGAGCGTGACTCGATGGAGCAGGTCCGTATCCCGCTCGACCAGGTCAAGTCCTACCTGATTGAGCGCTTGGGAGTTTGCTGAGTGACCTCGCAGTCTCACGCTAGTGGCCCAGCCTGCTTGCAGGTTGGGCCACTGCGGCTGTTTACTCCCGTCGTTTTGGCCCCAATGGCCGGAGTGACAGATGCCCCCTTCCGTCGTCTGTGCCGCATGTTTGGTGAAGAGGCCTTGGGTGGGCCGTCGCCCCAGACTGGCACGCCTAGCCCGGCTTCTCTACCCGGCGCTGCTGAAAGCGCTCTCTCGGCCACGGCCTCGGAAATCGGGAAAGAAAGCGGCACGGGCGAAGAACTGACGCCCCACGTTGACGCGCCCGCGGGTCTGTACGTCATGGAGATGGTGACCTCGCGAGCCCTTGTCGAGGGCAATGCGCGCACGATGGCGATGATTCGCCCTGACCCTGCCGAACGTGTGCACTCCGTGCAGCTGTACGGAGTGAACCCGCAGGTCATGGCGCGCGCAACCCAGATCATGATCGAAGGTGAGTACGCCGATCATATCGACCTGAACTTCGGTTGTCCCGTCCCTAAAGTGACGCGCAAAGGCGGGGGAGCGGCGCTTCCGTGGAAGCGTGATCTGTATACCGACTTGTTGCGCGCCGTTGTCACGCAAGCACGCGTGAGCGGGGATGCACGCGGCCGCGAGATTCCGGTGACGGTGAAGATCCGCATGGGAATTGATAGCGAGCACGAGACCGGCCTCGAGGCCGCGCAGATCGCCCAGGAACTTGGTGCGGCTGCCGTAACCGTACACGCTCGCACCCAAACTCAGCACTACGCGGGCCAAGCGCATTGGGATTATATTGCGCGCGTTAAGGAAGCCCTGGATATTCCGGTCTTTGGTAATGGTGACGTCTTCGAGGCCGCGGATGCGATGGAGATGCTGCGCCAGACCGGGTGTGATGGCATTTCGGTTGGTCGAGGCGCGCAGGGGCGGCCGTGGATTTTCCGCGATATCGTCGCCGCCTACCACGGGCGGCCGGCTTTCCCCGAACCTTCCCTGCGCGAGGTTGCCGCCATCATTGAAACCCACGCGCGTTGGTGCGTGGAAGAAGAAGGCGACGAGGACCGGGCAATGCGCGAAATGCGCAAGCACATCGGCTGGTACCTGCGTGGGTTCAAGGTCGGTGGGCCGCAGCGCCACGCGCTGGGGATGGTTTCGACGCTTGATGAGCTTAGTGATCGCCTGGCCGATTTGGACCTCGACCAAGATTTTCCCGAGGCCGCGCGTGGGCCTCGTGGGCGCGCTGGGGGAGAGAAGACCCCGCACCTGCCTGACGGCTGGTTGGAACACCGATACTTGACCGACGCCGAGCGGGCGTCGATTCATCATGCAGAAGTTGGCTACTAAGGGTTGCTGAGCAGAGGGGACGTCATGGAACCTGTTGTTATTGGACGCAGTGATTTGGGCGAGGCCTATGGTGCAGTGCCTTCGGGTGTTGGCGCGGGATTGCTTGACCCCGCGGGTTCTATTCCTCCTCGAGGCCGAGTGCTTCTGGGCGCCGGACAGCCGGTAGTTTTCATTGTTCCCCTGATGGCGGGGGACGTACGTGGAGTTGTTGAACAGATCGAGGCCGCCGCATCTGAACCGCACGATATGTTCGAGTGGCGCGTGGACTACTTAGACGTACTTACGGGGCTTTCAGGTGAGGAACTGAGTGACCAAGCCCGCGAAGAGTTTTCGAGGTCTGCGGCAGAGATCTTGGGTGCTTCAGATGTGCCCGTTTTGGCTACTGTTCGCACAGTTGCTCAGGGCGGAAAAGCTGAAGTTTCAACGCCGGTTTATGGCCAGATCGTTGAGCTGCTGGCCGAGTGCGGGCTGGATGCGGTGGATGTGGAAATGGCTCCGGCTGCACCTACTCTGACTGAGAAGGCACATGCTGCGGGTGCGAAGGTCGTCATGTCCTTCCACGATTTCGAGGTGACTCCCGAATCCGAGATCATGCGAGAGCTCTTGGAAACCATGGCAGCACTGGGCGCAGACGTTGCGAAGCTTGCGGTTTTGGCCAATTCAGAGCGAGATGCGCTCAATGTTGAATTGGTGCAAAGGTGGGCAGCTGAGTACGTGTCGGTTCCCTCAATCGTTTTAGCGATGGGTGAGTTTGGGCGTCAGACGCGTGCGACTCAGCCTGAAGATGGCGGAGTTGCCTCTTTCGTTGCCGTGAGTGGACGCGAGAGCGCACCCGGTCAGTGGGGTGCACGTGAATTGGCGGAGAGGCTTGGGCGCGAATAAAGGCCCTCGCGTGTGTTTTTCAGGGGAGAAATACGCCTTGAGGGGTACCAGAGCTTGATGAACAAAACTGGGGCGCCTCCGAAGAGACGCCCCAGTTGAAGTCAGATTCAACTAATCAGTTGAGATCCTTGGTTGCTGCGCGCAGCATCCAAGCCTGCTTCTCCAGGCCGGTTGCAATGCCGATCAGCAGGTCGTTGGACAGGTGATCGTGCTCGTCAACGGGATCAAGGGTTGCCTTGATGCGCTCGGAGGTTGCCAGCAGGTGCTCTTCGTAGAGGCGAGCAGTCTTATCGGTGGGCAGGAAGCCTGCCTCGAGGGGCTCAACCAGCGAGGTCGCCGCAACGGTTGCTGCACGTGCATCGGGAGAAACCTCGATGGCGGCCATACGCTCTGCGACTTCATCAGCGGCAAGGCGAACCTCGTCGATGATTTCATCCAGGTGCAGGTGGAGCGAACGGAAGCCGGGGCCTTCGATGTTCCAGTGGGCCTGCTTGCCCTGAAGTGACAGGGCGGTCAGATCAACAAGAGCCTGCTGCAAAGCTGCGGCAACGACGGGATGTGCTTGAGTCATGATGTTCTCCTAAGCCTATCTGGACATGCGAACCACAAGGGCCGCACCATTGCTATCACTTCTGACAACTCCATTTTTGGCGATTACATTCCCTTTCGCACCATAAGGTGAAATATCCGACAAGGGTTGTGACACGACGACGATAAAGCGTCCAGAAGTGCTTAAAAATCGTGAATTTTACTTAAACAGTGTTCCCAAAATTGAACGGGTCAGCGAGCGCGCTGCAGTCGTTCCAACTGACTTGACCGTCGACTCAATCACGCGCTGCGTGGCGCGTGCACGACGCTCCTCAGCCTTTTCGGCCTCGCGACGCTTACGCTCTTCGGCCTTCTCGACCTCGCGCTGCAAGCGCTCAAGTTCCTTCTGGCGCGCTGCCTCTTCCTTCGCTGCCTGCTTCTCGGCTTCCTTCTGCGCCTTCGCTTCTTCAAGCTGACGCTGCGCTTCGGCGGCCTTTTCTTCTGCGGCCTTGGCGGCATCTGCAAGACGGGCTTGCATCAGTTCGAATGCCGATTCGTTGTCGACCGCGTCGCGGTAACGTGACAGGAGCGGTGAGGAATTGATGATTGAAGAGACAACACCGGGATCAGCCGGGCCCATGACAGCGGCGGGTGCGTCCAGCATGGTGGGAGCAACCGGGGTCGGGCGTCCCTTCTCATCCAGAACCGTCACAACAGCCTGACCGGTACCCAGAGACGTCAACACCTCAGCCAGATCCAGGGGAGAGGTCGGGAAGGTCGAAACTGCCTTCTTGAGGTTTGCTGCGTCGTTCGGAGTGTGCGCGCGCAGTGCGTGCTGAACGCGTGAACCGAGCTGAGCCAAAACCTCGTCGGGCACGTCGGTGGGGGACTGCGTAACAAAGACAATGCCCACGCCCTTGGAACGAATCAAACGCACTGTCTGCACGACTGCCTGCAGGAACTGCTTCGAGGCATCGGTGAAGAGCAGGTGAGCCTCGTCAAAGAAGAAGACCAACTTCGGCTTATCGGGGTTGCCCACTTCCGGCAAAGTTTCAAAGAGCTCAGCCAAGAGCCACATGAGGAAGGTCGAGAACAAAGCGCCCTGGCTACCCAGATCGGGAAGTTCCAGCGAGGAAATGACACCGCGACCATCCATCGACACGCGCATAAGATCAGCGATATTGAAGGCGGGTTCACCGAAGAAAACATCGCCGCCGGAGGCCTCCAGGGCAGCAAGCTCGCGCAGGATCACGCCTGCAGTTGCCGGGGGAACGCCACCGATTCCCTTGAGCTCTTCCTTGCCTTCGTCATTGTTAGTCAGGTAGTCAATGACCGAACGCAGGTCCTTGAGGTCAATCAGCGCAAGCTGCTGACCATCGGCCCAGTGGAAAATCAACTGGAGGGCAGAGGCCTGAGTGTCGTTCAAGCCCAGCACACGCGAAAGCAGAAGCGGGCCGAATTCGGTGATGGTTGTACGGATCGGCACGCCTTCGCCGCGGCCACCCAGGGTAAGCAGTTCCGTCGGGAATGCCTTACCTTCCCAGTTCTGGCCAATGCTTGCGCAGCGTGCAAGGAGCTTCTCAGAAGAGGTACCCGCCTGAGCCAGACCGGTGAGGTCACCCTTAATATCGGTGACGAAAACGGGGACTCCGGCTTCTGAGAGACGCTCGGCCATCAGCTGCAGGGTTCGCGTCTTACCGGTACCGGTTGCGCCGGCAACCAAGCAGTGACGGTTCATGAGTCCCAGCGGAATCCCGACAGGTGCACCAGGAACTGGAGTATCGCCATCCAAGAAAGCGCCCAGTCGCATTGAAGGCGAAGTAAAGGAGTAGCCCGCGCGGACCTGCTCCGCGTAGCCCTGCAGTTCACCTTCGCTTGCCGAGGCCTGGGCCGGCTCAGCGGGAGCGGCTTGCGCAGGTGCAGCGGGGGCCTGGGACGCGGCATCGTTCTGGTCACTCTGGCCACCTTGAGCGGCAAGAGCAGCATCGAGAGCAGCTTGTGCGGCCTGAGCCTTTGCAGCAGCAGCTTCGGCGGCGGCCTGCGCGGCCTCGGCCTTCAAGCGTGCAATTTCAGCGGAATCGGTCATTGTGGGTCCTCGCAGTGTTGTGGTGGAAGTGGCAGTTAGGCGTTCCAGTGCTGGCGCAGGGCGTCGCACACGGCATTGTAGGTTGAGCGATCTACGGTTGCTCCTTCGCGGCGAACATCGCCGGGGGCAACAATGAGTAGGCGGTCCAGGCGTACCTGACTGGGGCGGCCCTGCGGATCCCAGGCGCCGGTTCCGATGGGGAACCAGTAGCGTCCCCAATGTGCCTCTTGCTCGGCATCCTTGCGGTGGTCCTTGGACGTCAACTGGGCAACAACAAGCCCCTGCTGTACTCGCGAAAGCACGACAACGGGACGATCCTTGCCCTGGGTTGGGTCCTCTTCATAGGACACCCACGTCCACACGACCTCGCCGGGATCCGCATCCCCATCGGGATTTGGTTGGTATTGGAAGGGAGGAAGTCCGCGTTCGCGAACGTCCCACACTTTGTTTCCCTTCCCCGAGGCCTGGGCGGAGGAGGAAGAAGAAGTGCGTGCACTGTGCGAGCTGCGTGAAGAAGAAGGACGGGAGGATGAGCGCGAACCCATTTCCTCTTTCCTGCTTTGGCCTGCGGCCTGGATAAAGATCGCGAGAAGTCGCTTAATGAAGTCCACGTGGTCTCCAGGTTTGATGGAACAGTACCCTAAGTGTAAAGGGACTGAGGTGCTTATTCCGTGGCAAAAATGCGAGGCCGAACGCGGGCGGTTTCAAACCACGCACATTGTCCGGGCGCAAGAGGGGTATCGCTGTTGAGTTGAGGGGGTAAAACCCCCGTCGAGACAAGTGGTCGGTGCTCTGAAGGCACAACGACGGTGGAGTCCGAGGTGTTGAAAACAACTAAAACTTGAGCGCTCATATGGACCAGGCAATCAGGTCCAGCCCAAGAGAGGCCGCGTACGTGAGCAAGGGATCCAGTTCCCATTCCGTGCTCAGCTCGGGTACGCAGCGCCTGTTGGATTAGCAACACAAAGGAAGGAGAAATGGCATCGCTTGGTGGCGAATTAAAGTAGATGGCTCCCGGAAGAGCAAGCGCAAATAGAGTTCGAGCGCGATGAATCTCGCTGTCATCGTAGGGAAGAGCTGGCCATGCGGTCACGTGTCCCAAAGGATCACGGTTCATAAAAGTATTGGCAATGGCATCGCACAGCTCGGGGTTCTTCCACTCAATATCGAGGAAAGTGTCATTGCGCAGGTGGTGGAACCAGGACTCTTGAAGAATTTCCTTCAGATCTGCATCATCCATATGCGGCAGGCTGGAGGTGAGGATAGGCAGAGTATCCGTATTAGCAACCTCGGCCATCACCAGGCGAAGTAGATGCATGAACTCTTGGCGCTCAGATGAATTTGGTCCGTAGTGTGTGAGCGGCAAAGTCCCAAGATCGATCCCGTCGGCTTCTGCATCAACGCATGCTCGCACGCGGCCAAGCAGTGTTGTTACCGATTCATCGCTGGAATAATGCCCGTTGAAATCGTGCGTATTCCATTCAGCCGCAGCGGGAAGATGGACGATGATCTTGACGCCAACCCTGTGGAAATGCCTAACAAGAGCAGCGAGTTCCGGATTAACTCCCCAGATCATTTGGGGAATCGGGGAAATGAGCAGAGCATCGACGCCCACCCGGGCGAACTGAATTGCTTCCTTGCTCAGCAGCTGAGCAAGCTCATGGTCAACGCGATGGGGAATGCGGCAAATTACAGATGAATGCCACCACGGGTGGGTGCCTTTTCGGGCAGCATGGACCAATGTCGTTACTACCCGGGTACCCTTCGTTGCATTCACAGCACTATTCTTGCAGTTTTAGGCATCGAAGGGGTACTTGAAGCAGTTAGGCTTATCACGTGCACACTCAGTATCCGTATAGCTCCGCAGACCGTGACCGTTACGTTTCAGAGACTCAGAAGTCCTCTGTTCGTACAGATTTTGAACGTGATCGGGCCAGAGTGCTACATTCCTCAGCACTGCGACGTTTGGGCGAAAAAACACAGGTGCTGGGGCCGACCTCGGACGATTTCGTACGCACGCGTCTGACCCACTCCCTTGAGGTTGCGCAGGTGGGGCGCGAGCTGGGGAAGGAGCTCGGGGCCAATCCCGATGTTGTCGATGCTGCATGTCTTTCCCACGACCTCGGGCATCCGCCATTTGGACACAATGGTGAACGTGCACTCAATGAACTTGCGGCTGAAATCGGCGGCTTTGAAGGGAATGCACAGACACTGCGAATCGTTGCGCGCCTTGAACCAAAGGTCATCGCAGAGGAAGGCCCTGCTGGCCTGAATCTTACGCGTGCAACCCTTGATGCGATTTGCAAATACCCCTGGGCGAAGGGCGAAGGCCCGAACCGGGAAAAATCCCTGCGAAAGTATTCGGTCTATGACGATGATCGCCCGACTTTTGAATGGATGCGTGAAGGCGTAACTCCCGGGGCGCGCTGCTTGGAAGCTCAAATTATGGATCTTTCCGATGACATCGCGTACTCGGTGCACGACGTTGAAGACGCGGTTGCAACCGGAAAGATGGATCTTGAGCACTTGCGCAGCGATGCGCACACCCAGGGTGTCATAGAGTCGACGATGAAGTGGTACGGGACCTCGGTTTCTGAAGACGATCTCATTCAGGCATTTGAGCGCCTGGTGACCATGCCTGAATGGCTCAGCGCCTTCAGTGGCTCCTATGCGGATTTGGCCGCCTTAAAAGACCTCACCAGCGAGCTGATCGGCCGTTTCTGTAACGCGACAGTTGCGGCCACCCGTGAAATTGCAGGAGAAGAACCCCTGGGCCGCTATCGCGCGGAGCTTGTTGTTCCGGCGCAAACCCGGGCGGAGATTCAGGTTCTTAAGGGCATGGCTGTCCACTACGTCATGAGCCCGCGCGAAAGTGAACCTGTTTACTACCAACAGCGCACGCTGCTCAATGACTTGGTTGACGCGCTTATCAACGCCGGTCCCGAATATCTTGAACCTCCTTTTGCCGCTCAGTGGCGCGCAACCACGGATGAGGGGAGGCGTTTGCGGGTCGTTATCGACCAAGTTGCGTCGTTGACCGATATCTCAGCTTCACGCTGGCACGCGAAGCTGTGCGGGATGCTCTCCTCACAGCTTTAAACAGAGCTCCGGTGCCAATCCACATGCCCCTGCTAAGGAAGTGTCCACTCGCTAAACTGAACTCATGGCCGGCCTGATCCTCAAAGAAGACATCGCCGCCGTACGTGATGCCTCGCGCATTGAAGAAATCGTCGGCGAGCGTGTCGCACTGCGCCCTGCGGGTGTTGATTCTTTGAAGGGATTGTGCCCTTTTCATGATGAACGCACGCCCTCGTTCCATGTTCGTCCCTCCCAGGGTTTTTGGCACTGTTTTGGCTGTGGGGAAGGCGGGGACGTCATCAGCTTCGTCCAGAAAGTTGATTCCCTTTCCTTTACCGAGGCCGTGGAAGCCTTGGCCCTCAAAGCTGGGATCACTTTGCGTTACGAGGCCGCGGGAAGCGGAACTCTTCGCCGCGAGGAGCCGGGGCGTCGCCAGCGCCTTCTTGATGCGCACCGCGTGGCTGAGGAGTTTTACCAGGCGCAGCTCGCGTCCCCCGAAGCTCACCTCGGGCGTCAATTTTTGGGGCGCAGGGGCTTTGATGAAGCGATGTGCCGCCACTTTGGGATCGGCTACTCTCCGGCTTCGTGGGATGCACTGACGCGTCACCTTCGTTCCAAGGGCTTCACCGACCAAGAGATTGAAACTGCCGGTCTGGCGACCCGGGGCAATCGCGGACTTTATGACCGTTTCCGTGGAAGGCTGATGTGGCCAATCCGCGATATTACTGGCGCGACCGTTGGTTTTGGTGCCCGGCGTTTGAACGATGAGGACAAAGAGTCCCCAAAGTACCTCAACACCCCTGAAACACCGATTTATCACAAGTCCCAAGTCCTGTACGGTTTGGATCTTGCGAAGAAAGAAATTACTCAGGGACGCAGGGTTGTCATTGTTGAGGGTTACACCGATGTCATGGCTGCCCACGCAGCGGGAGTCGGGTGCGCGGTTGCAACCTGTGGCACCGCTTTTGGCGAAGAACACGTCAAGATTGTTCGCCGATTACTGGGAGATACCGCAGATAGCGCAGCGGGAGTCGTTTTAAGCAATGGGAAGACCCATGGCGGTGAAGTGATCTTCACCTTCGATGGTGATGCGGCTGGTCAAAAAGCTGCGCTTCGTGCTTTTGATATGGATCAAAACTTTGCGGCGCAGACCTTTGTTGCCGTCGAGTCCCATGGAATGGACCCCTGCGAATTGCGCATGGCTCAAGGCGAACGTGCGGTTGTGGAACTGGTGAACTCTCGGACTCCGCTTTTCGAGTTCGTTATTCGCTCCGTCCTGCGCCAATTGGACCTTAGAACTGCGGAGGGGCGCGTTAAAGCCCTTCGAGCCGCGGCTCCCGTGGTCGCTCGTATTCGTGACCGCGCCCTCCAACGCGAATACACCAGGTCGCTTGCCGGCTGGATTGGTATGGATATCTCCGAGGTCGCGCGCGCGGTGCGCTCCTCTGGGAACTCGCGCCCGGCCTCGAACGGACGCGGGGGAGCGGCTCCCGAGGCCACGGCCCCCATGCCCGCAAGGCGCGGTCCGGAAGACCCCGTGTCAAAGATTGAACGCCAGGCCTTGGAGGCGCTGGTTCAATACCCCATGTACGTTGTGGGTTCGGGATTTGAAGAACTTGGGGGAGAGGCATTTTCGGTGCCTTCCTACCGCGCTGTTCACGACGCAATTCGAGCCGCAGGCGGTCTTGATGCTTTCGTCAAACTTCTTCGTCAGGCCGAAGAACATTTCGGTAAAGGGGAGAAAGCCGTACAAGCCGCGACTCGAGCCTTCGTTGATGACGTACGCGAGCTGATGATTCCCGAAGTTGCAGCGGTTTTGATGGAACTTGCGGTTGCCCCACTGCCGCAGGATCGCGAAGATCAACTTCGCGCATACTGTCGCGGAGCGATGGGGGCAATGGTGCGTTTGGACGTAACGCGCAGGCTGGCCGATGCGAATGCGAACCTCCAGCGCTTGAGCGAAGATGACCCGCAATACACCCAGGCATTCCGAGAGCTGATGCGTCTAGAAGAAGTGCGTCGCCGCTTTACCGAGCGCGCACAATAGCCCCCGCGTGGCAGGTGTTACTCCAGTCCAACGCTTTCTCGCAGCTGACGTTCGAATGAATGAGCCACTGCGATTCCTTCATCATCCAGTGGGCCATTGGCGGAAAGGACGGAGAACAATTCACCGTCTTCGCGCCTGCGGATCTGGCCAGTGATCACCGTTCCAGACGGAGTCGTGATATTTCGGACTACGACCTGAGTGCGGTTGACCTTCTCGGAAAGGTCCTCCATAAAAGGACGCATTGACGACTCACTGGATTTCAGGATCAAAGGGGCGCGGGAAGGATCAACCCAGGTCACGCGAAGTTCCTGCTTTTCGCCGTTCCATCGCGCATTTTGGATTTCGTACCACATTCCCGAATCAACAACGTGACCCTCTTCGATCAGGATCAAAGCAAAATGGCCCGAAACCAGAATTCGCGAATCGGAAAGCTCAATATGGGGCGAATTGGCGTCCCCTGCGGGGACAAGACGTTGCCAGCTCAGTTTTGTGTTTTCAGTTCCCGTGCTCATTGAAGTGTCACCACCGCTGGAATCGACACCCCGGGAGCTTTGGTCCACAGGCGAACATCATCCAGTGCAGCGCGAGCACCAAAAAGTCGAACATCCTGGGAGTCTGAAGCAAAGAGATTGATGTCCGCACGCATTGATGCTTGAGCAAGAGAGGCGGGGGAGTGATCAGGCATTGAACAACGCAGCTGGCGGGTGTCTTTGCTCCCGCGTTCCAAAGAACGTGAAGCCCGATCAAGAAGCGCGTTTTCAATGGTTTCTGCCGATGAGAAGTCCTCGCTTGTCACCGCGGACTTCGGCAGTGTCTGAGCGATGCAATCCCAATTGGCTGTTGTCGAAGCGGCCTGTTCCGAGTTCGCAAAAGCAGAAGTCGTCTGTGAAGGCTGGGGGAGTGCTAAATCCGAAGAAGTGCCGGTGCGAACAATCCACGAAGGCGTCTTTCCGTTTTGGCCAATCAGTCGCTGGGCCAGCGCATCGACATCGTGCTCGCCCTCATCTGGGTCGATTGCGTAGGCATTCGCCAATTGCACTGCCGAGGCGTAGCGCCCCAGTGCGACTGCGCCAAGCTGGCGTGCTTCTTCGCTCGAGGTCATGGTCGGGTTTGCCGCGGTCTGAAGATCCCGACGAGCCGAGATGACCAGCCATGAGACGAATTCCTTCACGGTGTAGGGAGCTTCTGCAATCGCCTCGGGCTGGGGGAGTGAAGCGGCATCCTCGCGGCCCTTCCAGGGCTCCCATACTCCTCCGAGGAATTCCAAGCGTTCCCGGGAACTCGTTGCTACGGCCTCGAGAGCGGAAGAGCACGAGGCGCACTGGGTGGCAAGGGAAGCAAGGGAATGTGCGCGATCGGCGGCGGCGGCCTCGGTGCGCGCGGAGGTGTCACGGGAGAGCGCGAAACCGGTCAATGCGGGCAGGCTACTGGGGGATTCCACATGGATTCCACACGCTCCAAGGCTAAGAGCGCAGGCAGCAACGAATGCAGTGAAGAGTTTCGGGTGTTTCACAACAACATCATCCCATGGTCAAAAGACGAGTACGATTGCCTAGAATACCGTGTCGCGTGAAGGAGTGAAGGTGGCATCCACACAGATTGAAGAACAAGTCCGTTCGTTGGTTGAAGGTATTGTCACCGGGGCCGGAGCCGAACTTGATGCCGTGACTATTCTCAAGCAGAATGGCGCCCTGGTCTGCCGAATCACCGTCGAAGAGCCCCTGGGAAGCGAAAGGTTGTCCTCGGATGCGCTCGCGGATATCTCACGCGCCATCTCCAAAACTATGGATGCCGCTGACCCGATTTCTGACGCATACATGCTGGAGGTTTCCACTCCGGGTCTCGAACGCGAGTTGAAGAAACCTGACCATTGGAAGCGCCAAATTGGCGGATTGGTCAGCGTCAAGATGCGAAATGGTGACAAATTTGTGGGACGGGTCAGCAATGCCGACGATAAAGGCGCTACTGTAGATACCGGCGCTGAAAGCCACACAATTGCATATGACGAGATCAAGAAGGCGCGTTCGCGCGTCGACTTCGGCTCGTGGGAATGAGGGACGCTATGGAAATCGATATGACCGCCCTGCGAATGGTCGAACATGAGAAAGGGGTATCGCTCAATACCCTTGTTGATGCCATCGAAGAGGCATTGCTGAAGGCGTACCACAACATCCCCGGCGCAATTGCAAAGGCTCGAATTGAGATCGATAAGCGCACGGGTCGCGTGACCGTTATGGCCACCGAAGAAGACGAAGAGGGTAACCCCATCGGCGAATTCGATGACACGCCCAAGAACTTCGGTCGCATTGCACAATCCACCGCGCGTTCCGTCATCATGCAGCGCCTGCGCGATGCTGATGATCAGCGCGTTTTGGGTGACTTTGCCGGCAAGACCGGTCAAATTGTGACCGGTGTCGTTCAGCAGTCGCGTGACTCCCGCATGACCACCGTGAAGCTGGCCGATGATTTCGAGGCCATTCTTCCCGATTCCGAGAAGGTCCCCGGAGAGGACTACTCGCACGGAACCCGCCTGCGCGCACTGATCGTTTCCGTCGAGCGCACCGACCGCGGTGCTCGTATCACCCTTTCGCGCACCCACCCCGGTTTGGTCAAGGGACTTTTCGAGCGCGAGGTTCCCGAGATTCAACAGGGACTGGTTCGGATCAAGGCCATTGCCCGCGAGGCCGGTCACCGCTCGAAAATTGCCGTGGTTGCTACTCGCGAAGGTGTGAATGCCAAGGGTGCATGCATTGGCCCGATGGGTTCGCGTGTTCGTGCGGTGATGACGGAACTCGGTGGCGAGAAGATCGACATCGTGGACTGGTCAGAAGATCCGGCACGTTTCGTTGCAAACTCGCTGTCCCCGGCGCGTGTGGCCCGAGTTGTCGTTCACTCCGTGGAGCAGCGCACTGCAACCGCTATCGTTCCCGACTTCCAGCTTTCGCTGGCAATCGGCAAGGAAGGACAGAACGCTCGACTTGCCGCGCGTCTGACCGACTATCACATCGACATCCATTCCGACACCGAGAATGGCGAAGAAGGACTGGCATCGCGTTCGTCTACACCGGATGACGTGATCAGTCGCTCACAATCCGATGGCTTGGAAGAGGACTGACTCGGCTAAGCTTAAAGGCGTGTCTGACTCCACTCTGATGCTTCGCACCTGTGTGGGGTGTGGATTGCGCGCGCAACGTGCGGAACTCATCCGTGTTGTTGCGACCTCTGACGGGGATCTTCATGTTGATCACCGTCGTCAACTTCCCGGTCGGGGAGCGTGGTTTCATCCCGAGGCCCGCTGCCTAGACCTCGCCCGCCGCAAGCGGGCGCTCGGGCGTTCACTGCGTCGATCAGTAGAAATGACTGACGAACAGTGGGCTGAACTGGGGAAGAAAATTCTGTCTGCGGCGCACAGGGCGCCGGACAACGAGTAGCGAAAGCGGGTTGAAAGCCCATGGGCACCCGATGAGTACCCAGCGATGAGCTGCCTGCAATATCAGTGATACGTCTCCGTTCGGGGACGTTCCCGAACAAGGAGAAAAGTGGCAAAACTGCGTGTCCACGAGCTCGCCAAAGAGCTCGGAATCCCCAGCAAGGAATTGCTGGCCTACCTGCGAGACAAGGGCGAATACGTTAAAGCTTCTTCGTCCGCACTTGAACCGCCCGTAGCGCGTGAAGCGCGCGAGCACTTTGAAAAGCTTTCCGGTTCAGCATCGGGTGACGCTAAGAGCGCCCCGAAGAAGGCAGCCCCCAAGCCCAAGGCAAAGGCTTCCGCAAAGACCGCTGAAACCGGCTCGGCAGCACCCGCACAGGACGACGCTCCTGCAGCTGCCGAAGCTCCCAAGCCTTCTGCTCATAAGCCAGGGCCTCGTGCGCCCAAGGCAGCAGCACCAAAGGCCACAGCTTCCGAAAAGGCCGAAGCTGCCCCCCGCGCTCCCAAGTCGGCGCCGCGCCAGGCTCGTGGAAGCAGCGAGGAAGCCCCCAAGCCTGCAGCCGGCGCTCCCAAGCCCGGAGTTCCTCGCGCCCCGCGTCCCGGTGGCTCTGCAGCCAAGCCGGGTGCGCCTCGTCCCGGAGCACCCCGTCCCGGCGGCCCTCGCCCCGGAAATAACCCCTACGCATCCAGCCAAGGCATGCCCCGTCCCGGTGGCAGCCAGGGTGGCCGCGGTGGAAACCGTCCCGCACGTGGCGCACAGGGTGAACGCCCGGCACGTCCCGGTGGTGCTCAGGGAGCGCGTCAGGGTGGGCCTCGCCCGCAGCGCAGTGGCGCACCTTCCGGTGGCGGCCCGCGTCCGAACCCGGGAATGATGCCCGGACAGGCGAACTTTGCTCGCTCGGGTGGCCCCGCACCTTCTTCTGAACGTCCTCGTGGTGGCCGAGGCCGCGGCACCCGTCCGGGTGGCGGTAATGGTGGCGGCCAGGGTGCTCCCGGAGCAAATGCCGGTGGCGGTTTCGCTCCGCCGCGCGGTGGTCGCGGTGGCGGCCGCGGCGCAACGCCGGGCGCATTCGGTCGCGGTGGCGGCAAGAGCTCGCGCGGGCGTAAGTCGAAGCGCGCAAAACGTCAAGAGTTTGAACAGCAGAATGCGCCCGTCATTGGTGGCGTTTCGATTCCTCGCGGTGATGGACAGCAGGTTCGTATCCGTCAGGGTGCCTCTCTTGCTGACTTCGCTGAGAAGATCAATGTCAATCCCGCAGCGCTGGTGACCGTCCTCTTCCACCTGGGAGAGATGGCAACCGCCACGCAGTCGCTGGATCAGGACACCTTCGAAGCACTGGGCGCAGAGCTCGGCTACGACGTCAAGGTTGTTTCGCCTGAAGATGAGGATCGCGAACTGCTTGAGTCCTTCGACATCGACCTCGAAGCCGAAGAACTGGACGATGCAGAGAACATGCAGCCGCGTCCCCCGGTCGTCACGGTCATGGGCCACGTCGACCACGGTAAGACCAAGCTGCTCGACGCGATCCGTCACACCGACGTTGTCGACTCTGAGCACGGTGGCATTACCCAGCACATTGGTGCCTACCAGGTGCAGGTGAAGTCCGAGGATGGAACTCCTCGCCGTATCACTTTCATCGATACCCCCGGTCACGAGGCCTTCACCGCTATGCGTGCCCGTGGTGCGCAGGTCACCGATATTGCGATCCTCGTGGTTGCAGCGGATGACGGTGTCATGCCGCAGACTGTTGAAGCAATCAACCACGCGCAGGCCGCTGGTGTGCCGATCGTTGTTGCCGTCAACAAGATCGATAAGGAAGGCGCGAACCCCGATAAGATCCGCGCCCAGCTCACCGAGTACGGCCTGGTTGCCGAAGAGTACGGCGGCGACGTCATGTTCGTCGATATCTCGGCCAAGCAGCGCAAGGGTATCCGTGAGCTTCTCGAGGCCGTGCTGCTGACCGCTGATGCAGCTCTGACCCTTGAAGCGAACCCCGATACCGATGCCCGCGGTGTCGCTATTGAAGCGAACCTGGATAAGGGCCGCGGTGCAGTGGCGACCATGCTGGTTCAGCGCGGTACCCTGCGCGTCGGCGATTCCTTGGTTGTCGGTTCCTCGCATGGCCGTGTTCGTGCGATGTTCGACGACAGCGGTAACGATGTCGCCGAGGCCGGTCCCTCGACCCCCGTTGCAGTGTTGGGCTTGACTTCGGTTCCTCGCGCTGGTGACTCCTTCTTGGTCGCCACCGATGACCGTACTGCCCGTCAGATCGCTGATAAGCGCGAGGCCGCAGAGCGTCAGGCCATGCTGGCCAAGCGCCGTAAGCGCGTCTCCCTTGAGGACTTCGATAAGGTCCTTAAGGAAGGTGAGGTCGATACCCTCAACCTGGTCATTAAGGGTGACGTCTCCGGTGCTGTTGAAGCTCTGGAAGACTCGCTGCTGCGCATCGATGTGGGCGAAGAGGTTGCTCTTCGCATCATTCACCGCGGTGTTGGCGCAATCACCCAGAACGACGTCAACCTGGCAACCGTGGACAACGCGGTCATCATTGGCTTCAATGTCCGCCCGGCTGAACGCGTTCAGGAACTGGCCGATGCCGAGGGCGTCGAGATCAAGTACTACAACGTCATCTACTCGGCGATCGACGATGTCGAGGCCGCGATGAAGGGCATGCTCAAGCCGATCTACGAAGAGGTCGCACTGGGCAGCGCAGAAATCCGTCAGGTCTTCCGTTCCGGCAAGTTCGGCAACATCGCAGGTTCGATTGTCCGCAATGGCACCATCAAGCGTGGAACCAAGGCTCGCTTGGTTCGCGACGGTGTGGTTGTTGCAGACAACCTGGAGATCGCATCGCTTCGCCGCGAGAAGGACGATGTCACCGAGGTCCGCGAGGGCTACGAATGTGGTATCACCTTGGGTTACAAGGACATTCAAGAAGGCGACATCATCGAGACCTGGGAAATGCGCGAGAAGCCGCGTGACTGAGGTCTTCGCTGAGACAAGGGTTTGGGCCCCGCACCTGGTGGTGCGGGGCCCAAACTTTAGTTTCGTCGGTGGCTGTTTTGAGCGCGGCTTAATTGACTGCGCTCAAAACAGCGGGAGCGATTACATGCCGCCCATGATCTGTGCGACGAGGATCTTGCCGATCATGGCAACGGGGTAGACCAGTGCATAGCCCAAGGAGACGCGCGGATCCATATTCGTGCGAGAGTTCGCGAAGGCAAGGACTGCAGGTTGCGTTTGAGCACCAGCGAGTAGACCAGAGAGCTTTGTTCCACCCATCTTGAAGATCCAGCGCATGACGACGTACAGGCCAACGGCCATGATCGAGGTCATGATGATGCCCAGCAAGAGGATCTGCAGCCAGGTGCCAGAGGTGAAGGCCTTTTCAATCTGTCCACCTGCGTTAGCGCCCGCTTGTGCGAGGAAGACCAGAAGGCCGAACTCTGCCAAGACCTGACCGGCCGTGAAAGGCATCGCGGTCACGAAGGGACCAATGCGCCCCAGACGTCCGAAGATCAGGCCGACGATCAATGTTCCAGCAGCCGAACCGATCGAGAAGTATGCGCCGGTTGGGGTAAAGATCGGGATTTCGCCAATGAGAATACCCAGTGCCATGCCGACGCCCAAGGCGATTGGGTTCAGGTCGGAGAGGCCACGTGCGGAGTCGCCGAAGAACTTCGTGATCTCGCGCATCTTTGAGGTTGGGGCCACGACACGAACGCGGTCACCCTGCTGAAGAATCAGGCCGGGTTCAGCGATCATATCCACGTCGCCTCGGCGGACTCGGGAAATTGTTGCGGAATACTTATCCGCCAAGCCCAGCTCTTCAACGGTATGACCGGCGAGCTTCGGGTTAGAAATCGTCACGCGACGGAAGTCTAAGTATGCGCGGTCTTCGATCAGCGAGTGCGATGAAGGGTGACCGAGCTCAGTTGCAACTCGGGCAACCAATTCACGGGGGCCGACGACGGTTACCAAGTCGCCCTGATCAAGGGTGTCGTTCATCGAAGGACGCATGATGGGGCCGGTCTCGCCTCGGCGCAGACGCGAGAAGGTGACCTTCGAACCCATCATTGTGTGGATATCGCCGATGCAGGGATGGTCGCCACGCTCGACGCGAATTGTACGGTTTGCTAGGGGAGAGGGAGCATCTTTATCGCGCTTACCGTAAGAGAGAGCTGCTGCAGAAGCGATGAGCATTCCGACGACACCGAAGAGGTAAGCGATCGAATAACCGACCGTCGCAAGGTCCAGCTTTCCCGAGGCTTTGCCAGCGGCGGCCAGAGCGGGAGTGTTGGTTACTGAACCGGCGAAGGTGCCGGCGATGAGTGCGGGGTCCATTCCCCACATGCGGCCGATGACCTCACCGGCGGCCGCGGCCACTCCATAAAGGGCAACCATTGTCAAGATTGGTCCGACCGCGCTCTTGATGTTGTGGAAGAAGGAAGCGCCGGAGTTCATACCGATAGCGAAGACGAAGAGTGCTAGGCCAAGTGTGCCCAGCTCTCGGGTGACGCGCAGGTGAATTCCATAGGTTTCAGCCCATGCGGACAGGATGATTGCAAGGAAAAGGACAGCTGCTGCGCCCAAGCCGACGCCCTTGATCTTGATGTGGCCAAAGGCCGTTCCCACGCCAATGAGGAGGAACAAGAACAGGACAGGCTGATCAGCAAGCTTGGTAAATAAGATCTCCACTGTGAGGGCTCCATTGTCTGGTGATCAGGATTTTTTCTATCCGTTTTCAGTATCTGACTCTTCTGGGAAAGGACAAAATGGGCGAGTCGCGAGATTCTGCGGAAATGGTGCTAATTGCTCCTAGCTCACGTCTGACAAATTTTCGATTTTGAGGCCAAGGTCCCATTTATCTTGAACTGTGAGATCAAAAGGCCGATGGTGACTCAAGCCCGTACGGTTATAGACGTGATGAAGCTTCGCATTTCAGGAATTCTCGTCTCGGTCATCGTACCCAGGCGTGCGATTCCTGCCGTGTGAATTGTCGGATGGAACGCACGCCACAATCCCCGCGCACTTGCGCTACGCGTTTTCGGCCTCGGAAATAGAGGAGGACGCGCCCGCACCTGTGAAGGGGATTTTTTCATGCCAACACCCCATGATTCGCGCAAGGAATTGCGGCGCAAACCGCACTCCTTGAAGCGGAAGCGTAGAACCGACTGGAAGGCTGATGATGACTGAAGAACAACGCCAGGTCATGACCGGCGCACAGGCCATTGTGAATACCCTTGAAGCCCTGGGGGTCACCGACGTTTTCGGTATGCCCGGTGGAGCAATTCTTCCCACCTTCGATCCCCTGATGAGCTCGTCACTGCACCACATCTTGGTTCGCCACGAGCAGGGCGCGGGACATGCCGCACAGGGGTATGCGCTGGCAAGCGGAAAGGTCGGCGTTGCCATCGTGACCTCTGGTCCTGGTGCAACGAATACCTTGACCGCAATTGCGGATGCGAATATCGATTCGGTCCCGATCGTTGTGATCTCCGGTCAGGTCGGCGCATCGCTGATCGGAACTGATGCATTCCAGGAAGCTGACATTGTTGGGGCATCGATGCCCTTGGCAAAGCATTCCTTCCTAGTCACTCGTGCAGCCGAGATCCCTCAGCGACTGGCTGAAGCCTTCCATATCGCCTCGACCGGCCGCCCCGGTCCGGTCCTCGTGGACATTACCCGTTCGGCTCAGGTTGAAGAATTTGAATACCACTGGCCGGTTGAGCTGCAGCTTCCCGGCTATGAGCCCGCATTTGAGCCCGTGCCGCGCCAAATTGCTCGCGCCGCCGAGGAAATCGCGCGAGCCCAGGCTCCCGTGCTCTACGTCGGTGGTGGCCTCGTGCGCGCCCGTGCGGAAGAGGAACTACGCGCGCTGGTGGAACTGTCCGACGCGCCCGTCGTGACAACGCTTCCCGCACGTGGGGCTTTCCCTGATTCTGACCCGCACAACCTCAAGATGCCGGGAATGCACGGTACTGTTCCCGCGGTTGGTGCACTGCAGCGCGCAGACTTGATTGTGGCTCTGGGTGCGCGCTTTGATGACCGCGTGACCGGCCAGCTGGACTCCTTCGCACCTCGCGCACGCATCGTGCACGTCGATATTGATCTGGCCGAGATGTCGAAGAACCGCTACGCAGACGTGGCAGTGGTTGCGGATTTGAAGCCCGCCTTGGCTGCCCTGAATGCTGCCCTTCCCGAGGCTTATGAGCGCTTGGGTCGCCCCGATCTTTCGGGATGGTGGCGTTACCTTAACCGTCTGCGTGAGAAGTATCCGCTGGGGTGGAGCGAGCCGACCGACGGTTTCATGGCTCCCCAAGAGGTGATCTCGAAGCTTTCGGAAATTGCCGGTCCCGATGCGATTTACGTGACGGGTGTGGGCCAGCACCAGATGTGGGCCGCGCAGTTCCTTCAGCTGGAAAAGCCTTCCCACTTTATTTCTTCATGCGGTTTGGGAACCATGGGATACTGCGTTCCTGCAGCGATGGGCGCGCAAGTCGGCGCCCCTGAATCAGTCGTCTGGGCGATTGATGGCGATGGTTCTTTCCAGATGACCAACCAGGAATTGGCAACCTGCACTGTGAATGGAATTCCGGTGAAGGTCGCCCTGATCAACAATTCTGTGTTGGGAATGGTGCGCCAGTGGCAGACGCTGTTCTACGGTGAGCGCTACTCGAACACGACACTGAACCCGCAAGATGGCGAGCAGATCCCGAACTTCGAGATGCTTGCTCAAGCCTATGGAATGGCCGCGCGGACCGTGCGCAATGCTGAAGAGGTTGAAGAGGCCATTGAATGGGCCATGTCAATCAATGATCGTCCTGTTTTGTTGGACTTTAGGGTCTCTAAAGATGCTATGGTGTGGCCGATGGTTGCAGCCGGCGTCCCCAACGACGATATCCGCTACGCGCGAGATATCGCCCCCGACTGGGAGGTGGAAGACTGATGATGCATACGCTTTCTGTCTTGGTGGAAAACAAGCCCGGCGTGCTGACCCGCGTCTCCGCTTTGTTTGCTCGCCGTGCTTTCAACATCAAGTCATTGACAGTTGGGGAGACCGAGCATCCCGATATTTCCCGCATGACCATCATTGTTGATGCGGACACCGCCCCCATTGAGCAGGTAAAGCGCCAGCTGGGCAAGCTGATTAACGTCCTGAAGATCGTTGAGCTTAACCCCGACGAGGCCGTCGAGCGTCGCATGCTGCTCATGAAGGTTCGTGCCGATGAGACGCGCCGAACCTCGGTGCTGCAGATCGTGGATTTGTTCCGCGCACATGTCGTTGATGTCCATCCCGAAGCGGTCGTTATTGAATCGATCGGTTCACTACCCAAGCTGGAGGCGCTGCTGCGGGCACTTGAGCCCTACGGTGTCACCGAACTCGTCCAATCGGGCGCCGTGGCGATCGGCCGCGGTGACCACTCGATTACAGATCAACTAAAGGAGAATTAACAATGGCAGAGATCATCTACGATGACGGCGCAGAGCTGTCGCTGATCCAGTCCAAGAAGGTTGCCGTTATTGGCTACGGCTCGCAGGGACACGCACACGCGCTTAACCTGAAGGATTCCGGCGTTGACGTGGTCGTTGGTCTGCGTCCCGGTTCTTCTTCGTGGGCCAAGGCAGAGGCCGCTGGCCTCGAGGTGAAGGATGTTCCCGAGGCCGTGGCCGAGGGTGACGTCGTCTCCATCCTGCTGCCCGACCAGGTTCAGCGTTTCGTTTACGCCGAGCAGATTGCTCCCAACCTGAAGGAAGGCGCAGCCCTGCTCTTCGCGCACGGCTTCAACATCCGCTACGGCTACATCGAGGTCCCCACCGGCCACGATGTCATCATGGTCGCTCCCAAGGGCCCCGGCCACAAGGTCCGCGAGACCTACACCCAGGGCAAGGGCACTCCGGACGTTGTCGCCGTTGAGGTTGACGCTTCCGGTCAGGCTTGGGATCTGGTTCTGTCCTACGCAAAGGCAATCGGTGGCACCCGCGCCGGCGTCATCAAGACCACCTTCACTGAAGAGACCGAGACTGACCTCTTCGGTGAGCAGGCTGTTCTATGTGGCGGCGTTTCTCACCTGATCCAGGCCGGTTTCGAGACCCTGGTGAACGCCGGCTACCAGCCCGAGATTGCCTACTTTGAGGTCTGCCACGAGATGAAGCAGATCGTTGATCTGATTAACGAAGGTGGCATCACCAAGCAGCGTTGGTCCTGCTCTGACACCGCTGAGTACGGCGACTACATCTCTGGTCCGCGCGTTATTGGCGAATCCTCCAAGCAGGCTATGCGCGACATCCTTTCCGATATTCAGGATGGCACCTTCGCACGCCGCTTCATTGAGGACCAGGACAACGGTGCTCTTGAGTTCAAGGCACTGCGTGCTGAGGAAGAGTCCCACCTGATCGAGGCCACCGGCCAGAAGCTGCGTAAGGCTTTCGGATGGACCCAGGCCGATGAGGACTACACCGAAGGCAGCGCAGCTCGCTGAACTGCTGTGATCTAAGGTTCGGGCGGCTTGGTCAGTCGACCTGACTAATGGTCAAGACAGAGTTTTGATCAAGCGGCTGCGGGCCGGTGCGTACGTACCGGCCCGCAGCTTTTTTGTGCCAGCAAAAGACACACGAAGTCGGTGAATGTCATGCCTTATAGCCTGTGTCTTTTGTTAACTTCGTGTGGAGGGCGGGGAGAGGCCTTGGACAAGCTGCGTCATTTCTCGACTTTGTGTGACAATGTGCCCTGTTTTACCGAGGAAGCGATGATGGCAGTGCTCTAGCTACGAACAACGTGTGCTTATTGAAGCTTTCCTGTGTCAAAGCCAGCTACACACGCTGAGCACCACCCCTATTCGCACGCGCATCAACAAAATTAGTGCGAATACCCTGAAAATGGCCGGGAAATAGCCTGATGTAACTGTTTGGAGATTCTGGTCGTTTCGGTCTACTCGGATGACCACGGTGCAACATGGAAGCCGGGGGCACCTAGCGAGGGCAGCGCAGATGAGAATAAAGTTGTCGAGCTCTCCGACGGTCGTCTCCTGCTCAACTCTCGTACTCAGGGAACCGCGGGTCAGCGCCTCGAGGCGATTTCCTACGATGGTGGCCAAACCTGGGGGCCTTTCAGCCACAACTGGGACCTGATGGATCCTCGCAACAATGCCTCGATCATTCGCGCATACCCGAATGCGCCGCAGGGGTCGGCGCGTGCTCGCGTTCTGCTTTTCTCGAATGCGGATTCGTCGAGTGCTCGTGCGAATGGTTGGTTCGAAGAAGCCGGTGACTGGTACTACTTCGATCCGAGCACGGGGGTCATGAAGATCTGGTGGGCGCAGATTGATGGCCGTTGGTACTACTTCGCTCGTTCGGGAGCGTGGATCTGATGATCCATTGATGCGCCGTTGATTAACGAGGCCGGGGCCGGGGAGTGCGATTATGCTCCCCGGCCCCGGTGTTTGTTGAGGTTGTTATCGGGGGGGGGCGAGAGAGAAAGTCGTTATCAGGGAGGGGGCGAAGGGGAGGGGGCTAGGCCTCGTCGGCGGAGGACTGGTCTTCTTCGATTGTTGCAAGCGCAACCTGGGTTGCACCTGCTCGCGCATTCCAGCCAAGGACCCCGACGGTGAGCGCGCCCATTACAAGGAAAATCAGGCTGGTTGAGGTTGAACCGGAAGTGTGCATGAAGGCCATTGCAATGACGGCGATTCCTTGCGCGGTGCCCAGAACTCCGCCCATAAAGAGCAGGACCCAGACGGCTTGGTGGCCGGCGTTCCAGGCGTGCGAGCCAACCGGGATATCGCGCAGATAGAGGCCAAGGGGAGGGCGGACGGCTTGGTTGCGGACCAGAAGCCCGGTCACGAAGAGGTGGAGGCCGGCAATGACAACGATGAGTGCGGCGCAAACCAGAAGGATAGTGACCAGGGTGTTCATGTGTTTCCTCTCGACTGCTCCAGACTAGCAGGATCGTGGGCAGAGGAAATTTCCAGAAGGTGTGGACGGTATCTGGCAGAATGAGGCCATGGGTTTGTCGAAGAAGCTCTTGAGCAAAGATGAAGTCGTTGTTCGTCACATGCACACGCACATCAAGGTACTGCTGTGGAGGATCGTGGCGGTTGTATTGCTGCTTGCTGCCGCGATTGTTGGATCGGTGTTTGTGCCTGTGGACTCGCAAAAGTGGGCTCTGCCGGCGATTTGGATTGTCTTTGTGATCATTGCGATTCCACTGTTTGTCATTCCTTGGTTGAAGTGGTTGTCGGCGACCTATACGGTGACGACGAAACGGATCATCACGCGCTCGGGTATTTTCCAGCGCACGGGGCACGACCTGCCGCTCAGCCGTATTTCGGACATTCAGATGGTCAAGGATTTCAATGATCGCCTGTTCGGGTGTGGAACTTTGGCCCTGCAAACCTCGGCCGATGATCCGCTGCTGTTGCACGACGTGCCGAACGTGGAGATCGTGCAGGTGGAGATCTCGAACCTGCTGTTCAATGACGTTCAAGGAGCGATCGATGCCGACCCGAATTCGTGAGGGCGGTCCCCGTTAGAACGTGTGCCCGAGAACTGGCGATTAGTCGACAGCTCTCGGGCACGGTGCTTTTTGATGGGTTTTGGCCGAGGTTTTAGGCACCTTGAAGGCGCTGGCGGAGGGTGCTTGCTCCGGCGTAGATGTAAGTTCCGCGAATTCCGCGCGTGAGTAGAACGCGGTAGCAATTGCGGATGTAGCGGAGCAGATCTTCATCAGTGGTCTTGCGCTCTGACGGATTCAGTGCCATAGCAACGTCTGCTTTCCCGCGTTTATCGGCGTAGCGCTCGCGGTTTGCTCGTAAGAAACCATGCTCGTCAACTTCGATGTCCGGGCCGATGATTACACCGGCATAGTTGAGGTCAAAGCCCTGCAATGTGTGGATCGATCCAACTTCATCAGAGCTACCTTTGCCAACCCAGTCTTTATCGGTGCTATTCCAGCGAAGTGGTCGTGCGCCGGGAATATTGATATCGAATAGCTCCTTGTTGGTTTTCGATACCCACTCCCACGCATATCCAGCTGCCAGACGTGAAAGTCCGAATTCCTTGTCTTTCTTCTGGATCTCCTCGATCATTTCATCAAGATCGCTGAATACTCGTAGTTCGTACCCGTCGATTGTGGGAATTTCGATTGGACTTTGAGGTCCAATAGCTAACAGGCGATCAAGAAAATCCCCATATTCCGTGGAGTCTCCCTGGATACGGAGCTGTGATCGGAGAGTGTGGATTCGGCCAGAAGCGCGGCTTGAATCAAGGCAGGCGTTAATCTCATTTGGTGTGAGGTCTTGAGGGCGAACACTCTGTTCAGGATCGAGTAACAAAATGAGGTGATCGCATTGTTTCCTCAGCCAGTCCAGCTGGCTATGGCCGGATTCGGGGTTTCCAAAAAGCCGGGCATTGATCTCTTTATAGCGCTTTGTCATCATTCCGCTCGACTGCGCTGAAAAACGGTTTAGTCGATGCGCTTCATCGACGATGAGGATGTCGTAGTGCTCGTCTGAGTCGCCAACGTCGAAAGGCGTGAGCACCATTTCTCGGCTTAAGGAAGATATTTTTGAAAAGACGTGTTTTACCGAGGTGCGCAGGGCCTGCTGGGGGACAACTAAGCCAATTTTCTTGTCAAAGAAGAGCTCTCGGTATCCTTCTTGATAGTAGTAGTCAAAAACCGATTCACCTTCAGGGTGTTGCTCACGAGAGCCCAAATCAGAGAGCAGTTTCGTCAGGAAGATACCGACAATGGTTTTCCCAGTTCCTGCGCTCCCTTTAACAATGTGGACTGAAGGTTTGTCTTCCTCGAGTGACTGCCACAAGTCATCGATGATCGCCTCAGTAACCTGAACTTGATCCTCATTCAGTGCTTTGTAAGGTGAGTACTTGAATAAATTGCTATTTCGGATATCCAGAGCACTTTGATCAAATAAACCTAGAATACGGAGGTTCTCAACAATCTGATCGAAAGTTAGTTGGTACTCTGCCCGCTCGAAATAGTTATAGTCTGCGATTCCGGCATTGCTATTGATAACTTCGAATTTTCCATCCCCGGAAAACAACATGATCAATTGAGATTCAAGATCGAGACAAACAGACTTATTGAAGGTGTCATCTAAGATCACACGGATTTCTTCAAGTCCATTTTTCTGTGGATTTTGAAGGTGCTGTTGTGTGCGATTAAGAAAATTGAGAGTTTCCCCGACGTAAAGACGCTCATTGTCGTTGATTATGTAAACGACAGGCCAGTTTTGCAGACGCGAATTGGCATCATCTTTGACCGCCTCAACTCCTTCATTACTGAATGAGAACTGGCGAATCTGGATGTGCCTGCGAGCTTGCGCGATCTGCTGTTTAGAGCTGGTCATACTTCACGCTGCTCCCACGCGACTTTTCAACCGGGTACTTTTTGGCCGTCACAGCAAGCTTCTCCAAGACGATCTGATCTGGTTCAAGTCCGACCTTCATTGCAAGGAAGTAGCAGTAGGTGAGGACGTCAGCGAGCTCTTCCTTGACCGCCTGAGGATCCCCATCAGCGGACCACTGGAAGCACTCTAAGAGTTCCGCGGCCTCGATCGAAATTGATTTCGCTAAGTTTTCGGGCGTGTGGAACTGGTCCCAATCGCGTTCCTCAGAGAACGCGCGTAATTTCTGTGCAACCGCATCGTCAAGCATGCTTTCACTTTACTGTGAAGCACCCGCATCTGCGGGCAGTTTGGCGCGGGTGAATCAAAAACCTAGTTCCGGCCGGCGATGACTCGCTCCAAAGCCCCCAGCAAACCCTCGTTATCCACCGCAGTTACAGCACTCGCCAAACGTCCGTCAGAAGAACGGATTAGCTTCCCAGCCTTGTTAACCGCACAATGCACATCCTCAACCGTGACCAATTCAGGATTTGCCAGCGCAAAGAGTGTCACCAAGTCGTGGACCCACATGCCATCAACTGGGCGAGTCTGCTGAGAAAAAGCGAGCCACGGATTAATCCACCGCCGAAGCGCCTCGGCCAAATCGTCGTCCGCACAAGCCTTCAATATGCGCTCCCAGCGCTCTCCAGACATGTGAGTCGTCCGAGTCGTATCCAAAGGAACAATAGTCAACGGAATAGCACTATCGAAAACTATCCGCGCTGCCTCGGGGTCGACAGCAAAATTCGTATCCACAAGACCGTCAAAACCAAAACAGCCACCCATCAGTACGATCTGCTCAACCAGCTCGCTGCACTCAGGATGCGCCGCCAACAAACGCGCGATATTCGTCAGCGGACCGATCGCAACAATCGTTACCTTCTTGCCCGCCGATGTTGCCGCAGTGGCCGATGCAGCGTCCGTAACATCGCGGAACAACTTCTCAGCCACGGCCTCGTCAATGGAAGAATCCCCATTACCTGCAACGGGAACAAAGCATCCAGCTCCCCACGCGCTTACTCCCTCAAGGCTCGAGGCGTACTCCTTACGCTGGTGATCCCAACGCTGCGTGCTCGCGTGCAAGGGGCGGGTCGATCCCTGCTGAATGCGTGGGGGAATCTGGCCGATAAGCGTCGCGTGATCAACGATCTCTTGGGCACACTTCGCTCCTGTATCAGAAGGCGTGTTCCCAAAAACCGTCCACACGGCCCGGCAATCCAACTCAGGATGGTGCAGGGCATACAGAAGAGCTAGCGCGTCATCAACATTTGCGCCCGGGATCCCATTTCCGGGATCACAGTCGACAATGATCGGAAGAGACATCATTAATCCTTGGAAAAATACGAGCATCCGCAGCTCGCCCGCTTCGTTAAGCGGGAGGTCACGCTCAGGTCGCGCGCACGGTCCGTTCCCGTGACAAAATCAGCGATTGCCTCGGCCTGCGAGCTCACGGGGACGTCCACACTGGTGACTGGTGGCCACAAAAATTCAGACAATGCCGTTCCATTGAGGACAACAACCGCGATATCTTCAGGCACGGCGAACCCCGTGCGATGGAGTTCTCGCAACAGTCCCGTAGCCTGCAATTCGTTTGAAACAACCACCGCGTCGGCACCTGAATCGATCAAGGCCTGGGCAGCCTGAACGCCACCGGCGCGAGTAAACGGTCCGTTAATGACAGTGCCCTCTTCGACCCCTGCCTGACGCAAAGCCAAACGCCACCCGCGGATGCGTTCGCGGGCATTGTGACGCCCCTTAGGACCAGCAACCATTGCCACACGAGTCCTCCCGTGCTGCAGGAGGTGCTTTGTCGCAATGCGTGCAGCCTCCTGTTCGTCAGCTACGAGGCGGGTGATCCTTGGGTGGTTTCCCATGCGTTGCCCATCGGGCTCGTTGAGTAAAACCACCGGGAACGAGGCGTCCTCAAGAAGATCTAGAGGGAGCGGTTGGGTGACGCCGTACCAGGCGAGCCCGGCGATCTGCTGACGGCGGAAGGCCTCGAGAATCGTCGACTCGCGGTCCTGATCATCATGAGAATCCCCGACAACCAAAACCATGTCCCTGCGGAAAAATTCTTCTTCGAGGCGTTGGGCAAGCTCGGCGAGGTAGGGGTTAGCGAGGTCGGGGACGAGGAGCGCGAAAAGGTCGCTGCGGCCTCGTGAAAGAGACTGTGCGGAGGCGTTGGGGCGGTACCCCAATTGCTCGATCGCCTCGAGAACGCGTTTACGGGTCTCGGGGCGGACATTGCGAGGCCCACCGTTGACGACGTAACTGACTACCGCAGTTGAGGTGCCGGCAAGTCGTGCGACGTCGTCGCGGGTGGGCTGCTTCGCCATGTCTATTCGCTCCTTTGGGAGGTGTTAGATTGCGTCCTCAAGGAGAGTGAGGTCGCGGCCGCGGGTCTCGGGAGCAACGAAAGTGGTCGCAAAGCCGATGAAGGCTGTAACCGCAAAGTAAGTTGCCAGCGGGATCCACGAATTGAAGGTTGCAAGGAGCGCCGAGGCGACCATCGGAGCGGTACCGCCTGAAAGAATCGAACCGAGTTCCTTGGCAACAGCCATTCGTGAGTAACGGTGCTGAACGCCGAAAAGTTCGACGCCGTAGGCCGCTTGTACGCCGAAGATGCCCAGCGACCCCAGTCCCATACCGACAACAATAACGCTACCGACAATCCACGGGTCTTTAGATTGCAGAAGAGCAAAGGCCGGGAATGCGTAGAGAACCAGAAGTGCGCAGAAGACTCGGTAAGTGATGCGGCGGCCGAAACGATCCGAGAGCCATCCGGAGAAGGGGATGATGGCAAAACCGAGGAACGAGGCGACCAGAACAGCGGTCGTCGGAACAGCTTTCTCCATGGCCAGAGCCTTGACAACATAGCCCACGAGGAAGGACTGGGCGATGTATGAAGGTCCATTTTCGCCGATACGCAGGCCGAGCATGACGAAGAATGCGCGCCAGCCGCCTTCGTGAGCGTCAAGACCGGCTTCAACGACCGATTCCTGTTCGCGCTGCTTGCGCTCCTTGAATGCGGTGAACACGGGGCTTTCCTGCATGGAACGACGCAGGAAGATTGCGAAGAAAGCGATGAAGATCGAGATCAAGAAAGGAATTCGCCAGCCCCACGTCATGAGCTGTTCCTTCGGCATGGTCAAGACCAGCAGCCAGACTGAGGAAGCAAGGAGTGTGCCCGTGTTGGAGCCGACACCGATGAGTGAAGCAACTACGCCTCGGTGCTTGACCGGCGAGAACTCAGCGAGCATGACTGCGCCGCCGGAGAGTTCGGCGCCTGCGCCGAATCCTTGGCAGAGGCGCAAGAATACGAGCAATGCCGGGGCAAGCCAGCCAACCTGGCGGTATGTGGGGAGCAAGCCCAGTGCAGTGGTTGAAACGCCCATGAGTCCGACGGTGATCACCATGATGACTTTGCGCCCGTGGCGGTCGCCGACGCGGCCCAAAATAATGGCGCCCAGCGGACGGGCGAGGAAGCCGACGGCGTAAGTCGCGAAGGATGAAAGTAGAGCGATGATTGGGGTCTGCTCTGGGAAAAAGACATCGCCGAAGACAAGGCCGGCGGCGAGTCCGTAGAGGGCGAAGTCGACGTATTCCATTGTCGTGCCCAGCCAAACTGAAACGATGTTGAGCCAGAAGCTCTTGCGGCCCTCAGGGGTCTGGAAATTCAGGTCCGATGCCTGAAGTTCCTCATTTGATTGTGCCATTAGCTGCCTCCTCGCAGCGTTGGTTGATTGGTGAGCGTTCCGGGCGGTGCATCCGGTGACGATGGCCATGATTCTACGCGTGTAGATTCTTGGGGGTCAAGAGGCGCTGCCCGGCCGGATTTGGGGCAGACTTGGAGGTCAGGCTGCATTCGTGGGAGTCGCGGTTGTTACCGTCATTCTCTGGATTGCGCAGACGTCGCCCAGGGGTCGCTCTCTATCTCGCTGTTCGTCCAGGAACTCTCATCCGAGTAGGCCGCCCAGCTGTCGACTGAATTGGTGCAGCCTTCGGGATTCCTCGTGTAGAAACGCCGATTCGCTCCATCACACCGCTCGCTTGGAGGCTCCCACAACAACGCGAAACGAGCGGGAATAGGCTTCGAGGCTCCCCCGATCGCATGGCTAATCCGACTGCGCAGAGCTTCCCAATCGTTGAAATCCAGCCAGTTGACTCGAAGGAAACGCCAGTCCTGGTCTTGTAGTGCCTGCTCGCGTTGAACCCACGAGCGCTTCGCGCGGTCGAATTCCCCCTGTGTTGATCCCAGTTTCTCGATTCCATCGAACTCGATGATGAGCTTGCAATGCGGAATTGCGATGTCGGCAAAGAAGCGTCGTCCCCCTGCTATGAGCTCATATTGTGTCGAAACGTCGTAGGGACACACTGCGCGAAGCACCCACGCAAGTGCGGCCTCGGCAGGGTTGTTACACCCAGGGTCGATCGCACTTAGGATCCTTCGCGCGCGGGCGCAACCTCGGCGGCCCTCTGCACGTTCCAAACGCGAAAGGAGCTTCTTACGTATGATTTCGGCACGGCCTCGGCACGCATCTTGCGAGAAATTACTGAATCCAGACCACTTGTGGAGGGCGCTGCATCCAAGGGTGAAGGCTTGAAGTGCATCATCGTGCATCGCGCAGCGGATCAGCGCATCGTAGGGGTGTTCGGAAAGCAGGCCTGAAACCCGCGTGCGTTCCGAGGTGATCGGGGGAGTGCGCCGATAGACTCGCAGGGCCGCGGGCACGGAGATTGTCCCGCATCTGCACGTAGGAATGAGCTGGCTTGTCCGACGCTGCGGCTGATACAACTCAACGTTTGGGTTTGAGATCCAGCCTTGTACCCCGTGAAGTAGAAGCGCAGAGCTGCCAACGACAAGTGGTGTCGCTTGTCCTTGCTGCACTGACGCAATGATGCGTGCCAGAGCAATTGACTCCCAGATTTCCCACGGTTTTGCGCGGGTGGCGTCAAAGGGTAACTGCACGTATGCGCCGCGGTGTAAGCGCAATTGCCCCTTGAGGTGGGAACTTTTGGAGGAGCTCCCGCGATAGCTCAAGGTCACGTGCGGCAGTTGCGTGCTCATAGTGGACAGTGTGGGGCGAGGGAGGTGGCCGTGTATTTTCCTGCCGAAAATATGTGGATGAATCGTTGCAATCCTGCCTTGTGGAAAAGTTTGTTGCGTGCGAAGCGGATCTGTTGGGTGGTGTTCGGGCGGTTTAGCGCTGTTTCATGGTTCGCGTGTGGTGTCTACGGCGGAATCCGGTGACTTCGAGGCGGATTGACACTGGTTGGAGTGGTTTGTGCGGGGTATTCACGGCAAAGTCTGGCTATGTCGGAGCGGATTGACACTGTTTGGCGCGATTGACACCGTTTGGAGGAAAGGTATTGCGGTTTTTGGGCTATGCGATGCCGCCAAGTGGTGCCAATGCCTCCGCGTTGTGTCGATGCCGTCAAGTGGTGCCAATACCTGCAGGACCCCGGTTTGGAACGAGACCCCACCCCAACCGCACCCCGAAATATGGACACCTTATGCCGACCCGCTGCCCCCGCGCAACAATGGCAACATGACAAATCTGAAACTCGCAGTAATCCCCGGTGACGGCATCGGGCAGGAAATCGTCCCCGAAGGCATCAAAGCTCTGGAAGCTGTCATTCCCTCTGATGTCACACTGCAGTACACAGAATTCGATCTTGGCGCGCGCCGCTACCACCGCACCGGTGAGATCCTGACCGATACCGACCTCGAGGTCATCGACCAGCACGATGCCATCCTCTTGGGCGCGATCGGCGACCCTTCGGTCCCCTCAGGTGTTCTTGAGCGCGGCCTGCTCCTCAAGCTCCGTTTCTCGCTGGACCACTATGTCAACTTGCGTCCCTCGCACTACTACCCGGGCGTTCCGACCCCGCTGGCCAACCCTGGCGACATTGACTTCATCGTTGTGCGCGAGGGCACCGAAAGCCTGTACGCCGGAAACGGTGGAACCCTGCGTAAGGGCACGATTCACGAGGTCGCGCAGGAGATCTCCGTCAACACGGCCTTTGGCGTGGAGCGCCTGGTGCGCTACGCATTTGAACAGGCAGCAGCCCGTCCGGCTCACCACCTCACACTGGTCCACAAGCACAATGTTTTGGTCTTCGCTGGTGGCCTGTGGAGCCGTATCGTCGAGGAAGTGGGCCGCGAGTACCCGCAGGTCCGCGTTGACTACTGCCACATTGACGCTGCAACGATTTACATGGTGACCGATCCGGGTCGCTTCGATGTCATCGTCACTGACAATCTCTTTGGCGATATCTTGACCGATGAGGCGGGAGCCGTCACCGGTGGTGTTGGCCTTTCGGCCTCGGGAAATATCAACCCCGAAGGCGCGCACCCCTCAATGTTCGAGCCCGTCCACGGCTCTGCGCCCGACATTGCCGGCCAGGGTAAGGCAGACCCGACCGCAACGATCGCCTCTGTTGCGCTCATGCTCAATCACCTTGGTTATGCAGATCAGTCGCGTGCGATCATGGACGCGATTGAAGAGGACATGCGTAATCGTGCAGCGGCTAACGCTGCTGGCGATCCCTTGGTCCGTACGACCGAGCAGATCGGCAATGACTTGGTCGCGCTGATTCGCCGCTGACGAGGCCGCGCCCGGGGAACGGGAACCAGAAGGCAGCTACGGCCCGGGCTTGGAGAGCGGGACGCACCCTGAAAGGCACCGCGCGCCCCACCCAACGGGTCAGATTGCGGACCACCTAATGCTTGATCCCCGCAAGGGGAATATTCTGAAGCTACTTCAGCTTTTGAGGAGGACACGATGACAGAAACGCAGCACACTCCCACCGAATTGGAGCGATTGGGGGAGGAGCCTCTGCCTTCGGCAGATGAACTGGCTGGTCGTTTCCCGCTGACCCAGAACCCGAATCCGACCCCGCAGGCGGATTACGAAAAGGCCATGGAGGAACTGAACTTCGGAACAGTTTTCACCGATCACATGGCACACATGCGCTGGACGCCCGAAACCGGATGGGGCCAGCGCGAGGTCATTCCTTTCGGTCCTCTTGACCTGTCTCCTGCAGCAGCTGTCCTTCACTACGGCCAGTCGGCCTTCGAAGGTATCAAGGCCTACCGTCACTCCGACGGTAGCATTTGGACGTTCCGTCCCGGCTTCAATGCCGCGCGTATGAACCACTCGAATTGGCGTCTGGCCATGCCGCAGATGGACCGCGAGGACTTTGTTGCCGCGCTGGTGAACTACGTTCGTGCTGATGAAAAGTGGGTTCCGGGTGCTGAAGGCTCCTCGCTCTACCTGCGTCCCTTCACTTTCGCCTCCGAGCCCTTCCTCGGCGTGCGCTCCGCCCATCAGGTTGATTTCTACGTCATCGGCTCCCCGGTCGGCCCCTACTTCAAGTCGGGCACTCAGACCGGCGTGTCCATTTGGGTTGAGAAGCACTTCCACCGCGCGGGCCCCGGTGGAACCGGTTCGGCAAAGGCCGGTGGTAACTACGCGGCCTCGCTGCTCCCGCAGAACCTAGCCGCGGAGCGCGGTTTCAAGCAGGTCTGCTACCTGGATACCTACGAGCATAAGTACCTCGAAGAGCTCGGCGGCATGAACATGTTCGTCGTCATGGCCGATGGAAGCGTGCGTACCCCCAAGCTCACCGGCGTGATCCTCGAGGGTGGAACCCGCAGCGCGATCTGCCGCCTGCTGCGTTCGCGTGGCGTGCCGGTGACCGAGGAATCGATTGCTCTTACCGATTTGGCTGAGGGCATTAAGAATGGCTCGGTTGCTGAGATCTTCGCCTGTGGTACCGCCGCGGTCGTGACCCCGATTGCGCGCCTCGCCTCGGATGATTTCGACGTTGAGCTGCCCGCGGGTCCCGTCACCCATCAGATCTGGAAGGACATCACGGATATCCAGATGGGCCGTGCGGAGGACCCCTTCGGCTGGATGTACCGTCTGGCCTGACCTGATTGTCGAGGCCGTGGCCGCCTTCCCGCGCTGCTGAGTGTGGGTGTGCCCGCGGTTTTGCATCGTAAAACTTCAGTTTGTGGGGGCGTTCGGATTAGTCCGAACGCCCCCACAAATGTCTTTGAAATGAAGATTTCCCTTCTATATGACTTTCTGTCATTAAGAAGCTAAGGTAGTCCTAAGTAGCGTCATAATGAAATGACGTCATATAGCCGAATGAGGAGAGCGAATCGATGGGACCCGCGTCCAACGCCTCGCCAAGCGCGCTGCCGCAGCCATACCCGAAACAGCGGCTCGCAACTGGGATTGAGATCGTCAAGAATCTGCTGCCCGCGATCTTCCTGATCATCCTCTATATCGGGCTCGGTTCGGTCATTGACGCTCTCATCAGCGGCAAGGCCAGTCTTCTGTCACTGGGATACCTTTCACTCTTTGCCTTAGCAGCAGGAATGATGGCGTTTAGCGCCTCATTCTCGGGCGGTACACGCCTGCGCACAGAAGAACCGCGTCTACGTCACGCCATGGTCGCCCAGGTATTCCGCTTGGGAGTCAGCGAGCGTACAAAGGAACGCTCAGGCCGCATCGTCAATACTGCAACCGATGGTGTTGAGCGCAGCTCCAATTATCGAGGCACCTTCATTGCACCCATGCTGGCCTCGCTGATCACGCCGATCATGGTTGTTGCAGTCGTATGTGCTTTCGACTGGGTTTCTGGAGCGGTCCTGGCAATCTCCATTCCCGTTGTTCCCCTTACTGTCGGTGCTTTCCAAAGGGCATTTCGCCCGGTTTCCACCCGTTATCGCGCTTCCTCTCGCGCGCTTGCCGCTCAAGAACTAGACGCGATCCAGGGACTCTCAACTCTGTCCTATATCGGCGCTGGAAAGCGCGTGGGCCGCACCCTTGCACAGGCCGCGGAGAACGTACGCCGCAAAGTCATGCGCTACCTTGCCGGAAACCAGATGGTCCTGCTGGTCGTTGACGGTGTTTTCTCGCTGGGAATGATTACCGGTGCCACAGCTCTTGCCTACTGGCGCCTGAGTGACGGTCGGTTCACAATCGGCCAGGCTGTGACACTTGTCCTGCTCTCCTCGATCATGCTCGACCCTCTGGATCGAATCGGCCAATTCTTCTACATCGGCATGGGTGGAATCGCTGCAACCCGCGAAATCAAGCGCTTCACCAGCGAGACCCCAGAGGTCGTCGACCCCGCAGAACACGGTGCTTGTTCTCCCTCAGTCCTTCCCGCACCCGGGGAAGTGCGCATCGACAGCGTCTCCTTCGCTTACGAGGCCGACCTCCCGATCCTGCGCGGAGCTACCCTTCGCATCGCCCCCGGTGAGCACATTGCGATCACGGGTACCTCGGGCGCTGGAAAGTCAACGCTTGCAAGCCTGATCCAAGCGCAGCACCGTCCCCGCGCGGGATCCATCTTCATTAATGGCGTTGATATCTCCCAGGTGCCTCTGCAATGGGTTCGTTCGCAAATCGCTGTCGTTGAACAAACCACCTACCTTTTCTCTGACACTTTGCGCGCGAACATCTTGATCGCCAACCCCGCAGCGAGCGATGAGGAGATCCTCACGGCATTGCGTACCGTCGGCCTCGACGATCTTCTGGCCCGCCTTCCCGAGGGCTTGGATACCCGCGTCGGTGACAAAGGACTGGCTCTCTCGGGCGGCGAAGCACAGCGCGTCGCACTTGCCCGAGCGTTTATCAAAGATGCCCCAATCCTTCTGCTTGATGAACCTACTGCACACGTCGATTTGGAAAGCGAAAGACAGATTCTCAACGCCATCGATACCGTTGCACGTGGGCGCACGACCATCACAATTTCTCACCGAGGAGCAACGATTGCCCATGCAGACCGCCAGGTTGAACTGAAGGAAGGGGAACTTCGATGAACCCCCAGAACTTCACGCGCATGGACCTCTCGCGCCGTCTCATTCGCGTCGCTCGTCCCGTCCTTTTCCCGCTTGTTTTCTCTCTACTTGCGCGTATTGTCGCGCTGGTTTTAGGGATCGCGCTCTTTGCGGTGGGAACATGGGCATTGGGATCCTATGCCTCGGATCCGGCTTCGGTCACCCTGCCATGGGTAGTGTGGGCGCTGGTGATCATGTCCCTGCTCAAGGCCCTGTTCCGCTACCTTGAGCAATACGCGGGACACTACGTTGCTTTCCGCTCTCTTGCGCTGCTACGTAATTACTTCTTTGATTCGCTAGAACCTCAAGCTCCGGCGATGACCGAGGGTGCAGATACCGGTGACCTTTTGTCGCGAGTCACGAAAGACGTCGATCGCGTTGAGGTCTTCTTCGCTCACACCTTGGTGCCCCTGGCAACGGCGGTGATCGTTCCCATCGGGACTGTCGTGTGGATGGGCGTAGCAATCTCGCCGCTCAATGCTCTTGTTCTGGCACCTTTCCTTGTCTTGGCAGGGATTTGTGTTCCGACCGTCGGTGGCAAGACCACCGACGAAGCTGCGCAAGTGCTTCGCGCGACTCGCGGTAGGCTTTCGCACCACGTCACCGACTCGGTTCAAGGCGTGCGCGAAGTCATTGCCTTTGGCGCGCAGGAACATCGCATGAAGGAAATGTCTGACGAGCTGGAAGAATACATTTTCCAAGCTCAGTACAAGACCTCTTTCTGGATTGCCGTTCGACGAGGCCTTAATCAAGCACTGCTTCCCCTGGCTGTTGTCGCTCAGCTCCTTGTCGCTTGCTCGGCTTACCCCTCGGGCAAACTGAGCATCGCGCAGGTCACCATGTCCTTGGGCGTTGCACTGGCCTCCTTTGCACCGGTTTTGGCGGTTGAGGATCTCACTGCGGATCTGGATCAGGCCTACGCTTCGGCAGCGCGAATCTTTGCGGTGACCGATCGCGAACCACTGGTTCCCGATCCAGAGACTCCTCGCCCCATCGCTGGTAGCGGCGATCTTCAGATTACGGGCGTGGACTTTACCTACCCGCAGGTTGCTATAGCTTCAGGCCTTCAAGATGACTCAGAAGGATACGAGAACCATCGCCCGCAAGTCCTCCACGACCTGACTGTCACTATTCCTGCCGGCTCGACAACCGCAATCGTCGGCGCATCGGGCTCGGGCAAGTCGACCCTTGTTGCTCTGCTTGCCCGCGTATGGGACCCGGACTCCGGTTCGATCCGCATCGGGGGAGTGGACCTGCGTGAGGACACTCAAGATCATATTCGTTCTGTTGTCACCCTGGCCCCGCAGCGCGCGCACGTCTTTAACGACTCGATTCGCGCAAACCTTCTGCTTGCACGCCCCGACGCAAGCGACGCTGAACTGAACGGTGCCTTGGAGGCAGTTGACCTCAGCGAATGGGTCGCCTCGGAAAACAAAGGAATCGACACCAAGGTCGGTGAAATGGGCGAGCGCATCTCCGGCGGACAACGCCAGCGCCTCGCCCTTGCCCGCGCACTCCTGCGTGAAACCCCCATCATGATCCTTGACGAGGCCACCTCCCAAGTTGACCGCGAAACCGAAGCTCGTGTACTGGCGGGGATTCGCCGTCGCACCAGCGATAAGACCTTGATTGTTGTTGCGCACCGCTTGGATACCATTCACGATGCGGATCAAATCATCGTTATGGATTCGGGGCGCATTGTTGAAGTCGGAACGTGGGATCAACTTTATGAATCCGGAGGTGCCCTGCGCGCTTTGGCGGACCGTGAAGAAGGTGCACGCTAAACTTTTCACAGATACCACGCGTTTTGTGAAGAAATAACGCATAGTTCATCTGTGACAACGTACGGATACGCCGCTGTTACAGAGAAGTTGAGGAGACCGGGATGCAGCAGCTTCAGGGCTGGCGCAAGTTTGACGATTGGGGCTCGCAGAGCGCAATCGCCGAATTCTTGGGCGAAACGCCAGGGCCTCGGCCTGTTTCTGAACTCTGGTTCGGAAATCACCCAGATGGTCCAACCTTCCTCCAAGACGGTTCGACTCTGGGCGACCTCATCGCACAGGACCCGAAGAAGGCCTTGGGATCGGGAATCCTCTACGCCTTTGGAAGCAATCTTCCCTTCCTCATGAAGGTCATTGCGCCCGATGAGACGCTCTCTCTTCAGGTTCATCCCACAAAGGAAATTGCTCGAGAAGGCTACCTGCGCGAAGAAGTGCTGGGAATCGAGCGCACCGCTCCGAACCGCTCCTATCGGGATATGAACCATAAGCCCGAAATGCTCTACGCCCTGACCGATTTCGAGGCCCTCATTGGTTTCAGGGTTCCTCGAAAGGCGCGCCGGCTTCTGGAAGGCCTCGAGGGGGAGCTGGCGGAGCTTCTTCGCCGACGACTCAAGCTCTCAACCGTGCGCGGGGGCCTGCGTTCCTTGGCCTCGTGGGTTTTCGATATCGATTCACCCGTTACCCCGGCCCTAGTCGAGGAATTTGTTGGAGCCTGCCGCACGCGTCTGGAATCAGGCAATTCCCCCTCGCTTCGCGCCGATCAATTGGTGTGCGAGTTGGAAGCAGTACACGGTGGTGATTCTGGAATCATCCTGGCATTCCTGATGAATCCCGTTTCGCTTCGTGCAGGTGAAGCAGCCTATATTCCGCCGCGCCAGATCCACGCTTACCAGCGCGGTTTGGGAATCGAGGTGATGGCGGCCTCGGATAACGTCATTCGAGCGGGACTGACACACAAGCACGTTGACAGCGCACAACTTGTTGAAATTGCCGAATTCTCCGCGCTTCCTCCGATTCGCCTTGCTCCCGAGCATCCCAGCCCGCATTCGGATCGTTTCTTGGCGCCCGCTCAAGAATTTGAGCTCACCGTGACGACTTGTACCCCTGACCTCAATAATCTTCGCGTTCCCGGTGAGGGGCCTCGAATCGCAATGGTGACCCGCGGACGTTTGAGTTTGTCGACCGAAGCAGGGGAATGCACCCTGGGCCGGGGCGAGGCGGTTTTCATCTCGGCCTCCGAACATCAGCTGCGTATCGTAGGTGAAGGCGAACTGGTTCAGTGCTCCGCGCCGTGATTGGGTTTCACAGCCCACGCACAGGGTGAGCAAAACTCTTCCATGCCCAGCAACGCGATGCTACAGGCATGAGTAATCTTCTTGAACCTATCGTCCAAGCCGTTGTTTCGCTTGTGGGTGCCCTTGGCGCTCCCGGAGTTGGAATTGCTGTCGCAGCAGAAAACCTATTCCCACCGATCCCTAGCGAAGTGATCCTGCCTTCCGCGGGCTTTGCTGCTGCCTCGGGAAGTATGGGATTGGTGAGCGCAATTGTGTGGGCAACGATCGGCTCGGTTGTCGGCGCGCTCGCACTGTATGCGCTGGGTGCATGGTTTGGGCGTGCGCGCCTCTACTCTTTGGCCTCGAAGATTCCCTTCGTGAAAGAAACAGATATCGAACGCGCCGAAGCGTGGTTCGTGCGCCGAGGCCCGCTGGCAGTTCTTTTGGGACGCGTTGTTCCCGTTGTTCGTTCCTTGATTTCTATTCCTGCCGGTATTGAACGAATGAAACTTTTGCCCTTTACCCTGTACACGGCAATTGGTTCAGCCCTGTGGAATTCCGTTCTTATTGGCGCCGGATATGCGCTGGGCGCGAACTGGGCGATCGTCGAAGAATGGATTTCGCGATACCAACTTATCGTTTTTGGTCTGGCCGGCATTGCTCTGATTGTGTGGATGGTCAGGAAGTGGACAGTCCGCAGACCCCGTGAAAGTGCAGTAAAAGCGCGCCATTGCGCTGAAAACGTGCGCAAGGCCTCGTCCATCTCGTGAACCTAGCGAGCCGTTGCCTTGAGGTCGAACTAGGGTTGAAGGCGTTACAAATTCGTCATAGGGGAGAAATCCATGAGTAAGCCTTTGCGCTCAGCAACATCGACTCAAGGACGCAATATGGCCGGAGCACGTGCGCTCTGGCGTGCGACCGGAATGACGGATGGGGATTTCGGCAAGCCGATTATCGCGATCGCCAACTCCTACACCCAATTCGTTCCCGGCCACGTCCACCTCAAGGACATGGGCGACTTGGTCGCCGGAGCGATTCGCGAAGCAGGCGGCGTTGCGAAGGAATTTAACACGATCGCTGTTGACGACGGCATCGCAATGGGCCACGATGGCATGCTCTACTCGCTGCCTTCACGTGAGGTAATTGCAGATTCGGTCGAGTACATGGTCAACGCTCATCGCGCCGATGCACTGGTGTGTATCTCGAACTGCGACAAGATCACACCCGGTATGCTCATCGCCGCCATGCGTTTGAACATCCCGACGATCTTCGTCTCGGGTGGTCCTATGGAATCCGGTGCTTCCATTGAAGGCGTTGTTGAGCACCGCCTTGACCTCATTGATGCCATGGTCATGGCCGTTGATGACTCGGTCTCAGATGCCGAGCTTGCACGCGTCGAGGCGAACGCCTGCCCGACCTGTGGATCTTGCGCTGGTATGTTCACCGCAAACTCCATGAACTGCCTGAACGAGGCCATTGGCCTGGCGCTTCCCGGAAACGGCACCACCTTGGCCACCCAGGTTGAGCGCAAGAAGCTCTTCTTGGAAGCCGGTCACCGCATTGTTGATATGTGCCGTGCGTACTACGACAATGACGATGATTCGGTTCTACCTCGTTCCATCGCCACCAAGCACGCCTTTGAAAACGCAATGAGCTTGGATGTCGCGATGGGTGGCTCAACCAACACCGTTCTTCACATTCTTGCGATCGCTCACGAGGCCGGGGTGGACTTCACCTTGGATGATATCGACGCGATTTCGCGTCGCGTTCCCTGCCTGTGCAAGGTGGCCCCGAACTCGACGAAGTACCACATTGAGCACGTCCACCGTGCCGGCGGTATTCCGGCGCTTTTGGGTGAGCTCAATCGCGCCGGTTTGCTGCAGCGCGATGTGCACTCCGTCCATGCTCCTTCCTTGGAAGAGTGGCTTGCTCAGTGGGATATCCGCAGTGGCAGCGCGAGCGACGAGGCCAAGCATCGTTACCTTGCGGCGCCCGGTGGCGTGCGCACGACCCATGCTTTCTCGACCGCAAACCTTTTCGAGTCCTTGGAAACTGATTCCGAGAACGGCTGCATCCGTGATGTTGAGCACGCATACACGAAGGACGGCGGGCTTGCGGTCCTTTACGGCAACATCGCTGAGAATGGCGCGGTTATTAAGAGCGCGGGTATCGATGAGTCGCTCTTCCACTTTGTTGGCCGTGCTTTCGTTGTGGAGTCTCAAGAAGAGGCCGTTGAATCGATTCTGAGCAAGAAGGTTCAGGAAGGCGACGTTGTTGTTATCACCTACGAAGGCCCCAAGGGCGGTCCGGGTATGCAGGAAATGCTCTACCCAACCTCGTACCTCAAGGGACTGGGTCTGGGTAAGAAGTGCGCACTGATCACCGATGGCCGTTTTTCTGGCGGTACCTCCGGTATCTCGATTGGTCACATCTCTCCCGAGGCCGCTGCCGGCGGTGCAATCGGCTTGGTCCGCACGGGCGATGAGATCGAGATTGACGTCAACAAGCGTCTGCTTCGTGTGAATGTCAGCGATGAGGAACTTGAGCGCCGCCGCGCGGAGATGGGCGCCACCCCGTGGAAGCCCTCCAAGCCTCGTTCGCGTCACGTCTCTGATGCCTTGAAGGTCTACGGAATGCTTGCAGCATCTGCCGATAAGGGCGGCGTGCGTATTCTGCCCGATTGGGCCTGAGCACGTGAGGGCTAAAGCGATGACCTTAGCGACCTTTGGCCGTTGGGCCTATCTGCTTGTTGCAATCGCCGCCTGGGTGGGTGTCGTTTTCACCCTGGTTATCACCGGTGTGGATGGATATTCTCGCGAGGCCGTGGCCCGGCCTGGGATGTTCGGTGGAGCTCCCTTTGGCTGGGCCGGCTTCGGCCAGCGGATGGTTGAATGCCTGTCCTATTTCACTGAGTGGTCAAATATTCTGGTCGCCATTGTCGCGACTTTGATCGTGTGGAAAGGCCCCGGCATCGGTTCGTGGGGACGCGCACTTCAATTATGTGCGCTCATGATGATTACCGTGACGGCGATCGTCTACCACTTCTTGATTGCCCCCACTGAAGTGCTCAGCGGCTGGTCGGTGTTCACGAACCCGCTCCAACACGTGGCTGTTCCTGCGCTCATGATCCTCACGGCTCTGCTGTGTGGGCCTCGTGGCGGGCTAGATGCGTCGGTTGTGTTGAAAGCCCTTGTGATCCCGGTAATTTGGGTGGTCTACACCTTGATTCGCGGGGCTTTTGTCCATCAGTACCCGTACGATTTTGTGAACGTGAGCGTCCTGGGTTACCAGCAGGTGCTGATTAACATCGTTGCGATTTTGTGTGGTGCTCTGGTATTTCTTGCACTCATCGCCGGAATTGACTGGGTTGTGGGGAAGGCTCTACCCGCGCGCAACTGAGCGACGCGGACCAAAGACTGCGGTCCCTACGCGGACGATTGTTGCTCCTTCTGCGATCGCCCATTCCAGATCGTGGCTCATTCCCATGGACAGTTCCAGGTTGGTTGCCGGGATTGCGAGTTGTTGCGCGGCGGTGTCGCGGAGTTCTCGCAGGAGCGCGTAGCCGCGGCGAACATCTGCTTCAGTGGGGGAGTTCAGGCCGACGGTCATCAGGCCTGCGAGCCTGAGGTGTCTAGAGGCGTCGACGGCCTCCACGATGGACGAAAAATCAGCGGGAGAGCAGCCATGTTTCGTGTCTTCACCTGAGACGTTGACTTCGATGAAAACCGGGAGCTCTCCGGCTGCTCGTGCATCGATTTTCTGCACCAAGGCAACAGAATCAATCGATTCAACCGCGTCGACACAGGAGAGAGCCTGATTGATCTTATTGGATTGGAGTGGCCCGATCAGGTGAATCTGAGCCCCCGGGACCTCACGGATCGCATCCACGGTTGCTTTCGCCTCTTGTACGCGGTTATGCCCCAGCAGGATCGGCTGACCTAGGTCACTCAGGGACTGGGCCGCATCGCGACATTCCTCGGGCGTACGTGTCTTCACTGCGAGTTCCAATGTCACGTGATCGGTGCGACCGCTGGCTTGGTGGGCGCGCTCAATTCGGTCAAGGGCCTGGGCAATTGCAGACGGGATGCTCATAACTCAAGTGTAGACGGCCAACTCAGAGATGAATCAGGGGAGAATTAGGACAAAAAGCGCAGCTGAATTTCGTGGTTGCATGGCAGACTTGAGGTAACTCGAAAGTGAAGTGGATTAGCGAAAGGATGCACATGCGCTTCTTGATGAATGTGATTTGGTTGGTTTTTGGTGGGTTCGAGCTATTTCTGGGATACATTCTGGCCGGAATTGTGGCCTGTATTTTCATCATCACCATCCCCGCAGGAGTCGCAAGCTTCCGTATTGCAAGCTACGTTTTGTGGCCGTTTGGGAAGCGAGTTGTTCCGATGCCCGGGGCGGGTGCTGGATCCGCGCTGATGAATTTCGTGTGGTTCATCATCGCAGGGTTCTGGCTGGCAATCGGACACATTATTATGGCTTTCTTCCAGGCCATCACCATCATCGGTATCCCCTTGGCAATTGCCAATCTCAAGTTGATCCCGATCACCTGCTTCCCCTTCGGCAAGATGGTGATTGACGATCCCAGTGCTGTGATCTGATCTCAAGTCCCTACACTGGAAGTATGGCTCGTAAACACTCTAAAGATCACGCTTCAGGACCGACTCATGCAATTGAGGAATTGAACGAGGCCGGGGTTCCTTTCGTTGTTCACGAGTATGAGCATGACCCTTCCGCGCGTGCCTACGGTGAAGAAACCGTTGAGAAATTGGGGATTGATCCCGCGATTGCTTTCAAAACCTTGATGGTCAAGCTTGAGCCGACGGGGGAGTTCGTGGTGGGGTGTGTTCCCGCGCTTGCGCACCTCTCAATGAAGCTGATCGCAAAGGCAGCAGGAGCGAAGAACGCCGCGATGGCTGATCCTGCCGTTGCGCAGCGCCGTACGGGCTATGTCGTTGGCGGGATTAGCCCTTTGGGACAAACGACAAAACATCGAATCTTCATTGATTCCTCATGTCTGGATCATGAAACTATGTTGATATCGGGCGGTCGCAGGGGAGTGAGTGTGGAGCTGAGCCCGCTTGACCTAGCAGAAATTGTTGGTGCCGAGGTCGTTGATCTTGCAGCGCAAGCATAATCTTTGGAGTACCAAAATAACATCAAATGAAGAACATTGTGTTGTCGTTGTAATATAGATGTTGTACATCTATTTGTCGAAGGGGCGAGTCATGAAGACTGCAACACTCAACATGCGTGTGGATCCAAGCGTGAAAGAAGAGGCTGAACGGGTGTATGCCCAGTTTGGAATGAACCTCACTGACGCTGTAAACGTGTTTCTGCACAAGTCGATCATGGAAGGTGGTCTGCCCTTCGAATTGCGTCAGCCTCGTTTCAATACTGAAACTGAAGCTGCGATGCGTGAAGCTCGTGAAATTGCTGCCGGACGCGTCGCGGCTAGTCGCTATGTGTCGGCATCGCAGGCGTTCGCGAATGTCGATGATGAATGAATCTCAACAAGGGCGACGTTCCCTTGTGATGACTAGTCAGTTCAAGAAGGATTTGAAGCGGGCCCGTAAACGGGGGCTTCCTGTTGGGGAACTTGAAGCGGTTGTCGACATGATCCTTGAAGGCGCAGACTTGCCTCCTAAGCACCGTGACCACCTTCTGAGTGGTGATTATGCGGGGTTTCGTGAATGCCATATTCAACCCGATTGGTTACTGATCTACTTAGATGAACCTGAGCTTTGCGTGGTGACAGCAATTCGTACAGGTTCCCATTCAGACCTGTTTCAGTAACCACCTTGCAAATATCGGGAATCAAGATTGTCCAATAGGCATGACCGAATTCAACTTCCGCATCCAAGCTGCCTGATAGAGTGCAGAAATGACCTGTCAACCCGGGCTTGTTCCCGAACTTTCCGTCACCGACTACGAGGCCTCCCGGCATTTCTGGTGCGATCTGATCGGTTTTTCCCTCCTCTATGAGCGACCCGAAGAGGGATTCGGCTACCTTGTCTTGGGCAATGCGCACCTGATGCTTGACCAGATCAACCAGGGGAGGACGTGGGAGACCGGCGCCCTTGAGCCACCGCTTGGTCGCGGGATCAACTTTGAAGTGCAAGTCGAGAACCTAGATATCGCAGTGCGGCGTATCACGAACGCGGGGTGGCCAATCTTCGTTGAGCCCGAAGAGAAGTGGTATCGAGCAGGCGACATTGAGATCGGCGTCCGCCAGTTCTTGGTTCAGGACCCCGACGGGTACCTTCTACGTCTTCAGCAGGAGATTGGCGAGCGTCCTGTGGGGGAGGGCACGCGCCGCAAGCTATGAAGCTGCCGAGGCGGCAATTGAGAATGATGTTGAAGCCAGAGGCAGTGCAGGTATCGAAGTAGGCACCTACCGCGCGTCGACCGTGAGCACTGTCAGAACCGCACGGTTTTCCTTGTCAGAGGCAGCCAAGTCCACGAGGGCGGCAATACGCCAGTCCATATTGCCTTCAGGATCCGTGATGGTCTGAGTTGCCAACCAGACCGAACCAGCGGGAGCCTCATCGACAGCCCGCGCAAGGGCCTCGAAACGACTGTGCTGATTGGCGTTATCCCCGGCGGAGAAGGGCATCAAGGCCAAGATATCTTCGCCGTTGATCTGTTCTTCCAAGGCACAAAGCGCTTGGGAACGCGCACCCTGATTGATGTCGATCCAGTCGTGCTCGGCCCAGTAGCGTTCCAGTGCATGATCCCAGTCATCACCGGTCCAAGGAGCGACTTCATCAAAGAGCCCGTCACTATCTGCAGCCTGCGCAGTTGCCCGCTCAAGCCCATCGACATCATCACGACTCATTAACTCAACAAAATTAAAGAGCGCCCGACGTACGGCATTGCGGAAAGCATGACGATTTGCCGTGAAAGCAATAGCGCCGGACTCATCGGCTCCAAATGCACGCTCAGCTCCAACGGCAGAAGGAGCCCCTTCGGCATCGACCAGTTCTTCCCCGTTCATCATTGCTTCCCACTCATCCAGAAGAGAAGAATCAACGCTGCGGATCAGATCAGCCAACCACGAAATCATTGACTCAAGTTCCTCGGTCATGATTTCTTCTGGGATCACTTGACGCATCATTCGATAGGCATCACTGAGATAACGCAAAATGACGCCCTCTGAGCGCCCCACGTCGTAATGGGAAATGAGCTCGGTGAAGGTCATGGCGTTTTCGATCATCTCGCGAATGACAGACTTCGGTGAGAGTTCAAGATCTCCCACCCACGGGTTTGAACGCGCATAGACACTAAAAGCGGGGGAGAGGAGTTCTTCCAACGGCTTAGGCCATGAGATTTCTTCTAAAGCAGCCATGCGCTCGTCATATTCCATCCCCTGCGCCTTCATGGACGCAACGGCCGCAGCCTTCGCTTGGTTTTCTTGCGCATACAGCAGGGGTCGGGGATCCTCAAGCACGGCCTCGACAATGGAAATTACGTCAAGGGCAAAGGTCGGGGAATCCGGGTCAAGAAGCTCGAAAGCAGCCAAAGCGAAGGGAGAAAGCGGCTGATTGAGTGCAAAGTCATCCGGCAGATCCGCAACCAATTGCAGTCTGGAGACACCCAACTCCTGAGCCCGGGCACTGGAGAGATGCTCAACAACCCCGGCTTGGAGCAGAGAAGTATAAATATCTGCAAGATGACGGATATGCGGGTTCGCTGGAAGCGGTTGGTCATCATTGTGAAGGGCCAAATGAACCAGGTGCTCTGCGGGATCTCGCCCAGCATCTGCTGCTCCACCCAACACGTTGAGAACAGTGGAGTGGGTCATCTCAAAATGAGACTGCAATGCTTCGGGGGCAGCATCGCGCAGACGCTCAAAAGTCGAACGAGACCAAGTGATCTGGCCTTCCTTGGGACCGCTGCGCTTCTTGGACGCCTTCTTCTTGGCTCTCTTCGCCTCGCGCTCATCACGAGCCGCCTCTTGAGCAGCCGTTAAACGGGCGCGCTCGCGGGCGGTTTCCACTTCGTGCTCGGGGGCCAGAACTCGGACAAAACCAACGGTGTCAAAACCCGCACGTCCCGCACGCCCGGCAATCTGGTGGAATTCACGCGAACGCAGGTGTCGCATCTTGCTTCCATCAAACTTCACCAAGGAAGTGAGCAAAACCGTACGAATAGGGACGTTGATACCGACTCCAAGAGTGTCTGTTCCGCAAATAACCGGAAGCAGCCCCTGCTGGGTGAGGCGCTCAACAAGTCGGCGATACCTGGGCAGCATTCCCGCGTGGTGAACGCCAATGCCGTGGGAGAGGAGTCCGCGCAAAGTCTGCCCAAAACCCTTTGTAAAACTCACTGATGAGAGTTCGCGTGCGATTTGGCTGCGGACCTCGGGTGAAACCAGCTTACGGTCCATCAATGAGGAGGCCGTATCAACCGCATCTTTTTGCGAGAAATGAACGATGTAGATCGGGTGACGTCCCTCTGAAAGTAGGCGCTCGACCGTGTCTTGAAGAGTGTCGACAACATAGTCGTATTCCAAGGGAACAGGGCGTTGTGCATCGGTAATTTCTACCGTCGGCCGTCCCGTGCGATCCGTCCATTGCTTGCGGAAAACAGTTGTATCTCCAAGCGTCGCGCTCATTGCAATGAACTGTGGGCGGGTGAGTTCGAGAAGAGGAACCTGCCACGCCCAGCCTCGTTGCGGATCGGCATAGAAATGGAACTCATCCATAACAATCATGTCCGCGTCGAGCGTCGGTCCTTCGCGCAGGGACTGATTTGCCAGGATTTCCGCGGTGCAGCAGATGATCGGAGCGTCTGCGTTCAATGAGACATCGCCCGTCACCATCCCGACGTTGTCGGCGCCAAACAGCGACACCAAGTCGAAGAACTTTTCTGAGACCAGTGCTTTCAAAGGCGCCGTGTAGTACGAGCGGCCACCATGCGCCATGGACACAAAATGCGCCGCCAAAGCAATCATTGACTTGCCGGAGCCCGTGGGCGTTGCCGCAATGACGTGGTTTCCCGACAAAATCTCGATTAAAGATTCATCTTGGTGCCGGTAGAGTGGACGTCCCGTTGATGATGCCCACGATGAAAATGCCTCATAAAGGGCATCATCATCGGTCAGTAAACCGCGATCTTCCAGATCGTCGAGGAGTTCATTTAACGGAGCGCTCATGCTTCTATCTTCCCAGACCTCCCCGCATTTGCGTCCAGTTTGCGGCTAAAAGCGAAGAAGATCGCCCCATCGCGATAGACTTCGAGGCGCTGACCCACAACCTTATTGAAAGTAGATAGCGGAGGAACGAATGGCGGATCTGGCACAGTCCATCCAAAATATCGCTGACTGGATCACCTTGCACCTGACCGTGTGGATCCTGATTGGCACGGGACTTTACCTCACAGTGCGATCACGATTCATGCAGATCCGTCAATTCCCCGAAATGATCCGCTCAATTTCGGGTTCTCGCGGTGGTGCACAGGGTGGAATCTCCTCCTTCCAGGCATTCACAATCTCCTTGGCCGCACGCGTGGGCGTCGGTAACGTCTTTGGCGTGGCCGTGGCGCTGCTCATGGGTGGCCCTGGCGCGATCTTCTGGATGTGGGTTGTTGCCCTGGTCGGCATGTCAACCGCCTTTTTCGAGGCCACGCTTGCGCAGATCTTCAAGGTACGTTCCGCTGACGGAACATTCCGCGGAGGCCCTGCCTACTACATCGCACGAGGCATGAAGAATAAGGTTTTGGCAAGCATTTTTGCTGTCATCACGGTTGTGACCTGTGCGTTCGTCATCACCTCCGTACAGTCCAATGCGATCGCCACGACTCTTCTGGGTGCGCTTAGCCCCTCGAGCCGCGAACCTCTTCCGGGACTGGGTGGCCTTTCCAGTGCACATCTGGTCATTGCAGCACTGCTCTTTGTCTTCTCGGCAATGGTGATTTTCGGTGGAATTAAGACCGTGGCTCGCGTGACCGAATGGATGGCACCGATTATGGCGACTGTTTATGTCGTGATGGTCGCTGTCATCTGCGTGATGAACCTGCCCAAGTTCGGCTCTGTTCTGGGACAAATCTTCGCAAGTGCTTTTGCCCCGCAACCGACGCTTGCAGGCCTCGGCGGCGGAATTATCGCTGCGGTTATCAACGGCACCAAGCGCGGCCTCTTCTCCAACGAGGCCGGGCAGGGTACCGCTCCCAATGCGGCTGCAACCGCCACCGTCGCTCACCCCGTTCGTCAGGGCCTCATCCAGTCGCTGGGTGTTTTCGTTGACACGATCATCGTGTGTACCGCAACCGCTTTCGTCATCTTGATTGCCGGCGAAAAGGTCTGGTCGAACCCCGAGGCAAACCCCGCGAACCTCACGACACTTGCCGTCGCAGACCAGCTGGGGCAGTGGACCATCATGCCGATGTCGATTCTGATCTTCGTGCTTGCCTACTCGTCGATCATTGCGGCCTACGTCTATTCCGAAATCAATCTGTCCTTTGTCGTGAAGTCGAAGGCTGCGACTTGGACTGTTCGAGTGATCTCCGTTGCCTCGGTCGTGATCGGTTCGCTGACAACTCTGGATCTTGTATGGAATTCCGTCGATATCGCGATGGCCATCATGACCTTGACGAACCTGGTCGCCTTGATCGTCCTTGCACCGTGGGGCCTGGGTGCTCTTCGCGACTACGAGGTTCAGCGTCGTCGCGGCATCGCAGATCCTGTCTTCGTTGCGCAGGGTAATGACCTTCTTCCCGGCGACCTTCCCGGTGATATTTGGTCTGCAGACCCCGCTTCACGTTAGGCTACTGGCAAGACTTAGGAGGTCGCGATGCGCATTGCTCGTTTCTCGCAAGGAAGCTCTATCCACTACGGAGCTTTGGAAGATGAATCGACCCGGATTGTTGGTTTGAAGGGCGATCCTTTGTTCTCGCCGGTCGAACCCTCTGGCCAGATCTTTGAACTGGATGAAGTTCGCTTGCTTTCTCCGGTGATCCCCAGGTCGAAAGTCATTGGTCTTGGCGGAAACTACCCGGCACCGGGTGAGCAGCGCAGTGAGGATCCGGCGCGTCCCTCCGTCTTCTTCAAGCCGAATACCGCTGTCATTGGCCCGGATGATCCGATCGTCTTCCCTTCGTGGGGCCAAGAAGTCTTTTACGAGGCCGAGCTTGCCGTGGTCATTAAGACTCTGGCCAAGGACGTCGGCGTTGAAGAGGCAAGTTCTGTGATCTTGGGTTACACCTGTGCGAATGACTTGACGGCTGCGGATGCAGCTCGCGATGACGGGGGAGCACTTGGTCGCGCGAAGAGCTGGGATACCGCGTGTCCGCTGGGCCCGTGGATCACTGTTGGCGGAGATTTCGATCCCGACAACGCTGAAATTTCGGTTCGTGTGAATGGGGAAGAACGCGGGAGTGGAAGCACCTCTCAAATGGGATATTCCGTTGCGCGGATTGTTTCCTATGTATCGGGGATCTGCACGCTTCTTCCCGGAGATGTCATCTTGACCGGTACTCCGGCCGGTGGACCGCTCAAGCACGGTGAACGCGTCGAGGTTGAGGTCGCAGGAATTGGGACGCTAACAAACCTGGCGATGTAGTTATTATTTCTGCTCGTATTTTTCTTTGGGGTGGCCGCTTAACACCACGGCCACCCCCAAGGTTTCTCAAGCTGTCCACATATTGATGTCCAAGCTCTTGAAAATTGGTAGAGACTAGCTTTGTGGATGTAGCGTAGAAATATGACTGATATTTCAGGATTAGGTGCCTTTGGCGGTCGTCCAACTAATTCCGCTGCTGAAAGTGCCTTCGGAGGCGTCGATGAGCTGCTTGCAGCCATTGATGCAGAAGTTGACCAAGCTAATCGTGCCGCTGCTGGTGCCTACGAATTCGTCGAGCGAATGAAAGGCGTGCGCGGCGAAGGCGAATCCCAGGATGGTTCAGTTCACATTGTTGTGGATTCCTCTGGAACGCCGATTGAGATTAAGGTTCCTGAATATCCTGAACTCGGCAGAGCCTTTCTTGAGGCGTTTCATGCTGCGAAGCAGGACGTCGGTGCAGGAATCGCCGATGCCGCAGTGGAGGCTTACGGAGAATCGTCGACAGAAGCGCAGGTTTTTGTCCAGCAGTATGGAACGCGCAAGGACAAAACCGGTGAATCTGGAGTGGCACAGAGCGGCATGAGTCGATTGCAACAGCTTGAGTCGGATGCGCTGCATCGTGGGCAGAGGTAATTGAAGGCTTGAAACAGAAGGATGCAAAATGACTGAAATTGCATGGGAACCGAGGGATGCAGAAATACTTGCAGGGCGCATCGCATCGCAGGCTGCTGATGTGCGTTCCCTTGCCGGCACTGCAAAAGGTGCTCATCTTGACTCCAACTGTGTCGGGTTGATGATTTCCCCCCTTGTGCTTCCTGTCGCAGAACTTTTTATGGGTGTTATTGACCAAGTGATTTCTTTCGCGGGTACGAGCTGCGATGATTTGCACTCTGATCTGAACAAAGTCAATTCCGGATTTCAGGAAATGGAGTCCACTAATATTTCTGAAGTTCAACGCAATGCACAGTTGCTGAATGGAGATATGCGCTGATGACTGCTCCTCACACTCCTCAGACAGTTTCTGCAGGTGGTGCAACTAGCGCTGGCGAGGCCTCGGGACAAGAAGAGCACCCCTGGTACACCGGTGGAGGCGCGCTGGAGGATATCGCGGGAATTAAGTCTGCGATCGACAATGGAAGCTGGGTGCAAGGTGGACTGAGCACGGTTTCACTTGTTGCTGATACAGCGTCGATGTTCATAGATCCGCTGGGAACTGCGCTCTCGTGGGGTGTGGGGATCATTATGGATCACTGCGATCCGTTGCGCGGCTGGCTGCAGAAGCTCGCTGGGAATAAGGATGAGGTCCTCGCAAAAGCCAATACGTGGCGCAATATTGCGTGCCAATTGGAAGAAAATGCGAAGCGTCTTGACACCAATGTTGCTTCCTTTACCCAGTATTCGCGCGGGCAGGCCGCTAATGCTTTCACGAAGAAGGCTGGCGGTGTCAGCACAATACTGAACGGTGCGGCAATGGGGGCTCGCGGTCTGGCCGAAGGCCTGAATGTACTAGCGTCAATTGTTGATGTTGTGTACTCGATGGTACGTGATGCACTTTCTCAGATTATCGGTACCTTCATCAGCGCCGTGATTCAGGCCGTCTTAACTGCGGGCCTTGCTTTAGCGGAGCTTATCCCCGAAATCACCGCGAAGGTTGGTGCGTGGGCAACCAAATTAGGTACGAGCATTAAAGACCTTGTCTCTTCAGCGGGCAAGCTCAAGAATTTGTTCACCCATGGACGCGAAGCTATTAACTCGCTGATGACGAAGATCAAAGAAGGCTTTGCTGGCATCAAGACCGCCGCGCGCGATGCTAAGGGTGCGAAGGGCAGTGCGCCACATGAGCCTCACACTCCGAAGACACCTCGGGAACACTACAGTTCACCCGTCGAAGTTGACCCTTCCTCGGTGCGTTCACGTGAGGATTTGCTGAGGGATGCTCCGAAGGATACCCGTGATCCCGGCCTTCCTGACGCAGTTATGAAGGAAGGACGCGTTGACGGCCTCTCCGGTGCTGATTTTGTCAGGAAAGCCGATGATGTCTGCGGTTACGCACCCGACGGTACTCCGCGCAATTATGAGGCTTGGAATCGGGACAATCGCATTTTCTACGTTGATAAGGATGGGGTAGCGGAAGAAGGTACTAGGTGGCCCATTCACGAGGGCTATAAGGATGGGGTGCGAGAGTATTCAACTGCTGAAGAATATGCAGCTGAACACGGCCTCATTGTGGACCGCATTGGTAACCCTCGCGGTGGATATTTGGGGGCTGTCGAAAACGGTCATGTCTCAACCTTTGAGGAACGGGCTTTGGCGCCCGGATCCGTCCATGAGCCCTACTACCAGTACCAAATCAACCCTTCTAACATGCCCGAAGGATGGAAGATCGAGCACGGTACTGCAGCGCCGTGGCAAAGCGAGGTAGGCGGTGCGCGTCAGCTTCGTATCCTCGACGCGAAAGGTAACTCCAAGAGCGTTGCGGACCTTCTCGATTTGGGTATTTTGCAGGGTGTGGAGGTCCCTGTTGGACTTCGTTGAGCGTTTTGCTCAAGCGGTGAGTGCCGCCTGGGGGGATCAGGTTAGGGGAAGTCTAGAACCAGGAGATTCCCTGGTGGTTTACCCGTCTTCCGCTGCAGCAGAACCATTTGGCGTGTATTTCGACGACAATACGTACTCCTTTTACACGCACGAGCGTGGTTCACGTGTTGGTCCCGAGTTTCAATCTGACGATGTCAGCCTGATCCAACACTGCCTGACTTTGTGCGTGGGCAATGCGCTTCGAGTTGCGCACGGGTTCGAGAAGCTAGCGTTGTACAACACTGCTCCAATCCGTTCTGGGTGGACAATGGTTCGATCGGCATCAGCAAGTAATCCGGGGTTTACGGGGATTCGTTCAGATCGCGGTGTTTTCTATCCCTGCGCGAGGGCAAACCGTTGGCTGCTCGCGGGGCTCTCTCACGTGGTTGAGTATTCGCCGCTCGACGTGTTGGAGTGCTATTTGCGTCCGGACGCTGCGCCGCTTTTAACGCAGTGGCTTTCGAAGTCCGCAGGATGACATGTTTCGTGGCATATGATGGGAAGCAGCTCACGGAAAGGTGAAATACATGGATTCAGTGATGACTCCAGAGTCTAAGGAACCGCAGGGTCCTTGGCGTTGGTTGATGGACAGTGAAGAGGTGAGTTCTTCACTGCTGCGTTCCAGCATTGAGCAGTTCACCAGCTTGGAGGCCTACACCTCTAAGTACGGCGACATGGTCGACATGATCGGCTACCCCTATCTTTCGCGCGTGTGGCAGGTTGATCCCAATGGCAAGCCCTATTCTTTTGAACAGCGCTGCCTGGCAATCACCGATGTCCACTCGCCCTACTACGCGTACACGATTGCGAAGCTTCCCGTATATGCGTTGATTTCAACCGGAATTACCGCACCGAACTTCGGTGTGAAAGGCGGTGCGCGGGAAGTGCGTTTCATCTACGGTGGCGAGCTTCTCACAGTTGCCGAGTGCGTTGAACTGGGTATCTTGAAGGGACGGTCTCTGTCATGAGTACTACCAGTCAACTGATTGAATTCGCTAAATCTTCTGGCGCTTTCTGGATGAATCGCGGCACTGGTATCGCACTGACGTGGGATAGCGGGATCTACTGGCATAACTTGTGGACCGAACACGATGATCGGGGCACTTTGCTGTACAAGTATGGTCCCAGTGAGCGTTGGGAGGATCGCTCGACTTTCGTTGCTTCTCCTTTCGAGGAGTGGACGGTAAAGGGCGCGATTATCCACGTGGGCGAGTTCGCACGTAGTTATCTAGGTTGGGATCCGATCGTCATTCCGCAGGTTGATTCTGATCCCGTTGCTCATCCTTACGTGTATTCGCAGTTCTTTCCTTGGGTTGGAGGGCTTGAGTTGGACGGAAAAGTCCTGCCTTTGACCGTCCGCACAATGTTCCCCACCCACCGAGAACTCACTGAGTTTGCGCATATTGCGACCCTTGATCCGCAGACGCTCCTTGATGCGTATATGTCTGAAGATGGTGGAGCCTTGCGGAATTGGGTTCGCCATAGTTAGTTTCTCGATTTTCGAGGCCGAGGCAGCCGGGTGGACATGTTGAGTTCGCCCGGCTGTTTTTTCGTCCTGTGAAGGTTTTCTGGACCTTCTCTTGAATCTTGACATTGTGGGGGGGGCATGGTTGTAGCGTAGGAGCATGGACGAAAGCTATGGTTTGGACCGCGTTGAGGCGGCTCGGGCTGAGCTGCGCGAGGAAGTTGAGGCTGCGCTTGAACGAGGGAATAAAGCGCAGGCATTTCTTGAACTAGTTGAGGATGTTCGGGGCGAGGGAGCGTCGAAAGGTGGCGTTGTTCGCGTGAGCGTTGACTCTTCGGGAATGCCCATTAGCGTCGTCGTCGACGGTTTTCCAAAGCTCGGTGGTGCATTTATCGAGGCGTTTCGGCGGGCTGTGCAGGATTTGGGCGCAGGCATTGCTGACCGAGCGATGGACTCTTATGGGGCATCGTGTGTGGAATCTCAGGAGTTTCTGCACGCTTTTGGCAGTAGGCGTGAGATTAGCGCGGGACTTGAGTTAGCTGTTCGCGGTGGGTTTGACCGTTTTGGCTGTTTGCGTCCTGAAGGGGTGCGTCGAGCTGCTGCAGGCCGATCCGACAACTTTTCTAGGAGGAATGTGCGGTGAGCGTTGCTGAAGAAGTTGAAGCTCCCGAATTATCGACGGGGAAACATCCAGATCCGAAGCTTACTGTTGTTCCGGATAGTCCGACTACTGCGGATAAGACAGGCGGGTATTCGTCTGAACATCCGTGGTACACGGGCGGTGGTGCCTTGGAAGATATCGCAGGTATCGCAGGCGCGGTTGAGTCGAAGAGCTGGCTTGACGGTGGTTTGTCGGGCTTGTCGTTGGTTGCCGATACCGCTTCGATGTATTTCGATCCCTTGGGTACAGCACTGTCGTGGGGCGTAGCGATGATCATGGACCACTGTGATCCTTTGCGCAGCTGGTTGCAGAAGCTTGCTGGAAATCAGGACGACGTATCGGCTAAGGCTAATACGTGGCGCAATGTTGCGTGTGCCTTGGAAGAAAACGCTAAGCGGATGGATGCTAATGTTGCATCATTTACGCAGTATTCCAGGGGACAAGCTGCCAATTCTTTTGCTGAGTCTGCTGGCGGCGTAAACGCGCTGATTGTGGGGGCCGCACAGGGAGCTCGCGTGCTGTCGCAGGGCTTGGAGACTCTAGCGGGTGTGGTCGAGGTCGTATATTCGATGGTGCGCGATGCGATCTCTCAGATTGTAGGCACGTTTATTAGCGCTGTTATTCAGGCGCTGCTGACGGCTGGTTTGGCCTTGGCAAAGTTAATACCTGAGATCAGCGTGAAGGTTTCTGCTTGGGTATCCAAGCTGTGGGGGCATATTGATAGTTTGCTGTCCTCGGCCGGCAAGCTCGTTACCTTGTTCAAGAGCGGTGGCGATCTTATCGCTTCAATGGTGAAGAAGATTAAAAGTGGGCTGAAAGCGGGCTTTGGTAAAGGGCACGCTCCCGCGCCATATGAACCCCGACACTCTGCGAAAGGCCCCAAGCGTAGGCGGCCGCAGTCGCCCATTAAGGAAGACCCCAATTCTGTGCGTTCGCGTCAGGATCTACTTGACGATGTGCCAGACACAACGAAAAAGCTTGATAAAAATGATCCAATCGCAGCTGCAGGCAGAGTACGAGATATCAAGGGCATTGATTTAGTAGAAAAACCGGACAACGTCTGTGGTTTCGGGAACGGCGGTAAGCCTCGGACCTATTCAGCGTGGCTCGATGAGCATAAAACGACGTATGTTGATGAGAAAGGAAAAATAAAAGAAGGGCATGATTGGCCACCTAATGACGGGTATGCAGGGGAACGGAAACTCTCTTCGTTTGCACAGTATTCGTCCGAGCACGGTGTGATCGTGGACCGGGTTGGAGGACCCAATGGAGAATTCTTGGGTGCTGTAGAAGGCGGGCGTGTTGCTTCGTTTGAGGAACGTGGGCTTCCCCCTGCCTCAGTGCATCAACCTTACTATCAGTATGTTTTTACCGGTCATATGCCTGAGGGCTGGCAGATTGAGCATGGAATCGCTGCATCGTGGGAAAGTGAATGCGGTGGGGTACGCCAGCTGCGAGTCCTTGATCAAACTCGACGACCCATAAAAATATCAGAACTGATTGAAGCTGGTGTTCTAAAAGGAGCGGAGGTGCCTGTTGGGTTTTAGTGAGCGTCTTGGTCAGGTGATGCATGAGGTCTGGGGATATGACGTGGTGGGTGATCTGGGGAAGGATGGTTACTTGGAGTTCTTTCCCACGGACACAGTCTCTGAACCGGAGGTAGTGCATCGTAAGGAAGGTTTGTTCGCCTATTACGAGTATGAGCGCGGCAATATCGGGGGAGCTGTTTTTCAATCGAGTAGTTTGCATGTGATGGAGCATTGTTTAGCTTTGAACTATGGGAATCCTCTTCGTCAAAGTCTGGGCTTTCAGCCTGTTCGTTTGGCTCACGATTTGAAGATACGCGGGGGTTGGTCCCTTGTACCGGTTGGGGATGGGAGGCGACCTGGTTATTTAGGTATTCGTTCTGAGACTGGAGTTTTCTATTCGTGTAGAACGTATCGGAGTTGGTTGCTCTTTTGCCTGTCTTTTGTTGTTGAGTATTCGCCTTTGGATGTGCTGGAGTGTTATTTGCGTCCGGATGGTGGTCCGCTCCTGAGTCAGTGGGTTGATCGTGAGTGGACGCCTGAGGAGGAGGAATAGGGCTTTTTTGTTGAGGGGTTAGTTTTCTACGTGTGGAGGTGCCTGTTGGACTTTAGCGAGCGTTTCTCTCAGGCGCTTCAAGCGACGTTAGGAATGGAAATGCAAGGGCAGCTCGGCGAACCGGGGCTGGTGCGTTTTTCTCCTTCGACGGTGACGTTTGGTACTGAGGAGCTTGAGTATCGGGACGGTGTGTATTCGTTTTACCAATATGAGCGTGCGTCACGTGACGGAGCTTCTTTTAAATCGAGTAGTTTGCATGTGATGGAGCACTGTTTGACCTTGCATTTCGGGAAGCGCTTCCGGATCTGGTCAGACTATAAGCTACTTACGCTGGACGAATGCTCAGTGCCTCGCGCTGGTTGGTCCATTGTGCCGGTTGGGGATGGGAGGCGACCTGGTTATTTAGGTATTCGTTCTGAGACTGGAGTTTTTTATTCGTGTAAAACGTGTGGGAGTTGGTTGCTCTTTTGCCTGTCTTTTGTTGTTGAGTTTTCGCCTTTGGATGTGTTGGAGTGTTATTTGCGTCCTGATGCTGGTCCGCTCCTGAGTCAGTGGGTTGATCGTGAGTGGACGCCTGAGGAGGATGAATAGGGCGTTTTTGTTGAGGGGTTAGTTTTCTACTTGTGGAGGTGCTTGTTGGATTTTAGTGAGCGTCTTGGTCAGGTGATTTATGCTACTTGGGGTTTTAAGGCGACCGGTAACTTGGAAAAAGAGGGTTTTCTTGATTTTAGTCCTCCTGGACCGACTGGCCAACCTGAAGTTGCTGATCTTCGCGACGGAATCTATTCGTTTTATATGTATGAGCGTAATCAGCGAGGTGCTCCTGTTTTTCAGTCGAGTAGTTTGCGTGTGATGGAGCATTGTTTAACTCTGTGCTTTGGGAATCCTCTTCGTAAAAGGTTAGGGTTTCAGCCTCTTCGTCTTGTTCGTAATTTGTCTATGCGTCCGGGGTGGTCGTTGGTTCCAGTGGATTCAAAGCCTTGGCATGGGTTTGTGGGTATACGAAATAGTGAAGGTGTATTTTTCTCATGTAAGACATGGGAAGATTATCTTCTTTCGGCGTTGTCGTATGTGGTTGAGTTTTCGCCTTTGGACGTGTTGGAGTGCTACCTGCGTCCTGATGGTGGTCCGCTCTTGAGTCAGTGGGTTGATCGTGAGTGGACGCCTGAGGGGGAGGAATAGGGCTTTTATTGAGGGGACAGTTTTCTACGTGTGGAGGTGCCTGTTGGACTTTAGTGAGCGTTTCTCTCACGCCAACGCAGCATCTCTTCCTGTGAAGGTGTGGGCAATCCCTCGAATGAATTTCGTGGGCATCTATCCTTCGCCTGCTTGTTTTCCCTATAGTTCATAGTGTGGATTGAACGCCACATGAACCGCGGTAACACGAATGCAGAGGAGCATTGTTCATGAGTGAGACCACCCAGGTTTCGTCTGGTCTAAACATCGAGATGGCCGGTCTTGATGTGATCCCCGAATCTGAACGAAAAGGCACGCCATCGTCCTTATTCATGCCTTGGTTCGCTGCTAATATTTCCGTCCTCGGTATTTCCTGGGGTTCGTGGGTGTTGGGCTTTGGTCTTTCACTCACGCAGGCCATTCTTGTCAGCGTTGTTGGCGTTGTACTCTCATTCCTTCTGTGTGGGCTGATCGCTATCGCCGGTAAGCGGGGCTCTGCACCAACCCTGGTGCTCTCTCGCGCGGCATTCGGATATAACGGAAACCGTATTTCTGCAGCAATCTCGTGGATCCTCACTGTTGGGTGGGAGACCTTCCTTGCCATCATGGCGGTTCAGGCAACCGCGACCGTCATGGGAGCGCTTGGTTTCAGCAACCACCTGCTTGCGCAGATCATCGCCTTGATCGTCGTTGTCGTCCTTGCAGCAGGAGCGGGCATCCTCGGATTTGAAGCGATCATGAAGGTGCAAACGTGGATCACCTGGGCGACGGCAATCCTGACGATCGTCTACCTTCTGCTCTCGGCCTCGACAATCAACTTCTCGGTCCTTTCCGCACGTCCCGCGGCTCCCTTCGCAATGGTCCTGGGGGCGATGTGCATGCTTATGGTTGGTTTTGGTTTTGGATGGATTAACGCAGCTGCGGACTATTCGCGCTACCTTCCTCGCAAGGCTTCGACCGCCGGTGTTGTCGGCTGGACGACCGCAGGTGCTGCGCTGCCTGTCGTTATCTTGGTGATCTTCGGTGTGCTGTTGGTTGGTTCCAACTACGACTCTCTCTCTGAAGCCATCGGAAACGATCCGATCGGCGCGCTGACAACAATTCTTCCGACCTGGTTCCTGATTCCCTTTGCGATCGTTGCAATCCTTGGTCTTGTTGGTGGAATCGTTATGGATATCTATTCTTCTGGGCTCTCGCTTCTGGCGACTGGCGTCCCGGTGACCCGCCCCGTGGCCACCGCAATTGACGGTACCATCATGACCATCGGAACGGTTGTCGTTGTCTTCTTTGCCGATTCTTTCCTCACTCCTTTCACTGCCTTCCTGACAACCCTTGGTGTTGTGATTGCTACCTGGGGTGGTGTCATGCTCGCTGATATTACGCTCCGTCACCAGGACTACGACGAGCCCTCACTCTTTACATCAACGGGACGCTACGGTTCCGTTAACTGGGGAGCAATCGTCACACTGGCTGTGGGTTCCTTCGTTGGCTGGGGCTTTGTTGTTAATGCGAATGCCTCGTGGCTTGCGTGGCAGGGCTATCTCCTTGGCCCGCTGGGAGGTCGAGAGGGAGATTGGGCTGGTTCCAACATCGGAATCCTTTTTGCCCTTCTGGTGGGCTTCTGTGGATATTGGCTGACCAGTGCGCGCCGCGTTCGTGCGCAGGAATCCGCACCTTCCCACACGCTTGGCTAAAAGTTGAGGAAGGTGTGTTTTGACAGCTGATCCCCGTTTTTCTTCAGTTCTTTTTGATCCCGAGGCCACTGCCGCCTCGGAGCAGATTCGCGCCCTTTGCGGGGGAGTTCCCTTCGCATTGGTCGTCTTGGGATCGGGCTTAGCGAATGCTCTTAATGAGCAGTGGGGAGTGCCATCGGCCTCGCAGCCTTTGGGGTCACTTCCAGGTGTGAGTGCCCCGGTTGCGGATGGACACCTCAATGAACTTCGTGTCTACATGCGCGAATGCGGCCCCGTTCTGGTTGCGACCGGACGAACTCATCTGTATGAGGGACACGGGCCTCTTGCTGTCACCGCGCTGATCCGTGCGGCTGCGTGCGCGGGTATCCAACGCGCAATTGTGACCAATGCGAATGGATGCCTGCGAGACTGGTCTCTGGGTGATGTCATGGTCATTACGGATCACATGAACCTCAGTGGTTCCTCACCATTTGACGGCCCCCTGTTTGTCGATATCTCACAGGTTTGGGACAGTGAGATGGGCAAGAAAATGCGTGAGCACTGTGGCCGAGAGGGAACCTATGCCTTCCTTCGTGGGCCTGAGTATCAAACAGGTGCAGAAAGTCGAGCCTTAGTGCAATTGGGCGTTGATTGCGTTGGGATGTCGACCGTTCTTGAGGCAATAACCGCCCACGCACTGGGAGTCCGTGTTGCCGGTATGTCAGTTGTCTCAGACCTGTCTTTTGCTCAGGTAGCAACCGAACCGCAGGACGTTGTGGATGCTGCGCGTAAGGCATCCACAACGGTCGTTGCCGGTATCGAGGCCGCGCTGGCTGCAGAGTGAGGGACTAAAGAACGTCCAAAACTCGGGAAACCAATTCTTCAGTAACCTGCGGTGAACATGCCAGGTTCACGCGCACCCACTTCGAGTAACGCTTACCCAGGGTGATTCCTTCATTCGTCGCGATGTGCGCGCGTTGGAGCAGGGTCTTGGAAGGATTTGGACCCAACTCTGGGTAGGCCTCGAAACCCCACCATGTCAGGTAAGTTGCCTGCGGGGGACGGAAGTCGATCTCGGTGGGGGTGAGCGCCTCGGTAACAGTGCGGATATTGCCCTCGATGACGGAAAGAACCTCGTGCTGCCAGTCATCACCGTTTGTGTAGGCCTCGATTGTGCCTAGTGCACCAATTGTTGAGGTCGAATGGGGGAGCTTCTCCTGGCACAGGCGATCCCAACGCGTGCGCAATTCCTGATCTGGAACGATGACCTGAGCATTCGGCAGTCCCGCAATATTCCAGCCCTTTGTTGCCGCAGTCGCGGTGATCGTATGCGCTGCAAATTCTGCACCCAGTCGCGCATAGGAGGTAAAGCCTCGGCTGCCCAAAACCAGGGGGGAGTGGATTTCGTCCGCAAAGACCAAAGCGTCGTACTGAGACACCAGCATCTGCAAAGCTCGCATCTCGGATTCTGTTAATACGCGCCCCACGGGGTTCCACGGATTGCAGAGGATCACCAGGCCGGCCCCGGCCTCGAGACCTGCCCTGATTCCTTCAAGATCAAGGGTCCAGCCGCCGGGGTAGGCATCATCGTGCAACGAGGGCACGTCAATGACCGGGTGCCCCAGCGCGGGAGGAATCGTCAAGAATGGCATGTATGCGGGGGTCGGCACGATAACTGGTGATCCGGGGCGCACCATGTACTGGATCATTACTTCCAACGCTGGAAGGACAGCGGGCGTCATGCGAATTGAGTTGACATCAAGATCCCAGCCGAAGCGCTTCTTTTGGAAGTGGGCGGTAGCTTGGGCAACCTCCGTGGCAAGCCAGCGGGGGTTGTAGCCCAGTAAACCTTCGCGAATCGCGCGGGTCATTCGCTCCTCGACGCAAGGAGCGGTACCGAAATCCATCTCTGCAACCCAGGCGCCCAAGACATCGCTGCCGTCCGTGGGCTTCACTCCCGTCCACTTCAGTGAACCAACGCGACGGAGTTCCTCAGCGCTGCAAAAATCCATGCGAAAACTTCTTTCCAAACGTGCCCTCAAAGGCAAAGTATGTGAGCTACCTCCCAGTGTAAGGGGAGTGATGATAATTCGGAATTCGCCTTCATGGAGTGAGCGAAGGTTACAGTGCGCGCATCCCTCGGCGGGGGAGAAGCCCCGCTCAGTCCTCGCGCACCTATTAAATTGACGCAGGGCTAATAAGAAGGGGGCTAAACTAGGGGATTATGAGTGTGACTACCGCAAGTGGCGCCGATGTTCGCGTCCGATTTTGCCCTTCGCCAACTGGAACTCCTCACGTGGGAATGGTCCGCACCTGCCTCTTTAATTGGGCATATGCGCGCCACACCGGAGGCACCTTCGTCTTCCGTATTGAAGACACCGATGCTGCCCGCGATTCTCAAGAATCTTTCGACCAGATTCTTGACTCGCTGAACTGGCTGGGACTGGATTGGGACGAAGGCGTCGGTAAGGGCGGCCCACACCCGCCGTACCGCCAGAGCGAGCGCATGGACATCTACCGCGATGTCGCCGCGAAGCTCCTCGAAGCCGGCTATGCCTACGAGTCTTACTCGACTCCCGAAGAGGTCGAAGCCCGTCACGTTGCAAAGGGTGAGGATCCCAAGCTCGGTTACGACGGTTTTGACCGTGATCTGACCGAAGAACAGATTGCCGCCTACCGTGCTGAAGGTCGTCAGCCGGTTCTGCGCTTGCGCATGCCCGACGAGGACATTACCTTCACCGACCTGATCCGCGGCGAGATCACCTTCAAGCCCGGTTCGGTTCCGGACTACGTCATTGTCCGTGCCAATGGTCACCCTCTGTACACGCTGGTCAACCCCGTTGATGATGCACTCATGGAAATCACGCACGTTCTGCGTGGTGAAGATCTGCTTTCATCGACCCCGCGCCAGATCGTTCTCTACCGTGCGCTGGAAGAACTGGGCATTGCCAAGTTTATGCCTCGCTTCGGTCACCTGCCCTACGTGATGGGTGAAGGAAATAAGAAGCTGTCCAAGCGTGACCCCGAATCGAACCTGCTCCTGCACCGCGAAGCTGGAATGATTCCCGAGGGCTTGAACAACTACCTGGCCCTGCTGGGTTGGTCGATCAGTCCAGATAATGATGTCTTCTCCATGGAAGAGATGGCCGCGGCCTTTGATATCGCCGATGTGAACCCGAACCCGGCACGTTTCGACCACAAGAAGTGCATCGCGATTAACGCCGAGCATATTCGTTTGCTTGCTCCGGATGATTTCCGAGGCCGTATTATCCCCTTCCTTCATCGTGAGGGATTGGTTTCGGCTGACTCCTATGAGGAGCTGACCTCGCATGAGCAGAAGATTATGCAGCACGCTTCTCCTCTCATCCAGACCCGCATCCAGTTGCTGGGTGAGGCTCCGGGAATGCTGGGCTTCCTCTTCACTGAGGATGATGCGCTTGAGCTGGATGAAAAGTCTGTATCGAAGCTCAAGGAGAATGCTCCTGAGGTTTTGGATGCGACGATCCATTACATCGAGAACTATCACGGTCCCTTTACAACCGAGGCTCTTGAGCATGCCCTCCGTGAGCTGATTGTTGAAGGTATGGATATCAAGCCTCGCGTGGCCTTTGGTCCGATTCGTGTGGCTGTCACCGGTCGCCAGGTTTCCCCGCCGCTTTTTGAGTCCATGGAGATTTTAGGTCGCGAGAGCGTGTTGAACCGTCTGCATGCCTTGCGTAACCGACTGGGCTGAGCATCTGACTGATACCTGATCGCAGGTGCGTGGTGATCAAATATGATTAGTGCCACGTGCCTGCGATTTGGCATCTGAAGCGCATTTGAGTATTCTTTTCTCTTGTCGCCGCCTTGGGTTTAGGCCCGAGCGGATTGCGCCATGGGGTATGGTGTAATTGGCAGCACGAGTGATTCTGGTTCATTTAGTCTAGGTTCGAGTCCTGGTACCCCAGCCATCGCAAGGCTTTTTGCGAGTTGAAAGGCCCCCATCGTCTAGCGGCCTAGGACGACGCCCTCTCACGGCGTTAACACCGGTTCAAATCCGGTTGGGGGTACAGATATCAGCAGGGCTTCGGCTCTGCTTTTTTGTTAGCTGCGCTGCTGCGCTTGGCATCTGCAAGAATAAAAGCATGCGCATTGTTTTGGTCTCTGATACCTTCCGCCCGACTATGGGGGGAATTGAAACTCAGGTTGGTGCTCTTGCGGACCATCTTCATGCCCGAGGCCACGATATCGTCGTTCTGACCTGCACTCCCGAGGGTGATGCGCCTTCTACGTGCCCCTATCCGGTTCTGCGTTCCTTGTGGCGCAATCCTTTCAACGCGCCGATCGATCCCAAAGCACCCCGTCGCTTTGCCGACTTCATTCGCCGTTTCAATCCCGATGTCGTTCACTATCACATGGGGGAGCTGACTCCGGTTGTTCAGTCGGTTCTGCTGAACCTAAAGGATTCGAGGATTCCGCAGGTCGTAACCGTTCATTCTCTGTGGGACCCCCGCGTGACAATCCCGACCTTCCGTGCCATCGCAAGACGTACAGGACTGGCGCAAGCCCCGATTATGTGGACAGGCGTCTCTGAGCTGGTCAATGAGCAAATTCGCCAGGTCTTGGGGCCAGACATCTGTGTTTCGACCTTGCATAATGGCGTGGATGTTGCGCCCTGGCAACGTCCGCCCATTGCCCACCAAGGTATTGTCGCGGTGACCGCCACGCGTTTTGCGCCGCGTAAGCGCGTGGATGCCCTGATCGATATCCTCTCCGAAACCCGGCGCCGTTGGGATTCTTATTCCCGAGGCCGCGCCGGTGATTTCCCCCTGCGTGCAGTAGTTGCGGGTGAAGGTCCGCTTTTTGACGGTGTTCAGCGCCGCGTCGAGCGCGCGGGGCTGGGGGATTGGCTGCTTCTGCCGGGACGTCTGAGTGCGACGCAGCTCCAAGATCTGTATTCGCGTTCCGATATTTTCCTTGCGCCTTCGGTGAAGGAATCTGCTTCTATCGCTGGACGCGAGGCTTTAGCCTCGGGGCTTGCAGTAATGACACGTTCACAGTCTGGGCTTGCCGAAGTCGTTGAAAATAGCCTTAACGGCTGGTGTTTTGACAACGATGACGAGATGGTCGAAGCGCTTTTATCTGTGCTTGAGACTCCTGCGCAGCTTGAAGGTATTCACGAGCATAACCGCAGTGAAGATTTCCCCTTCACGTGGGAGAAGGTCATTGAGGCAACGGAAAACTACTACCGTCAGGCTCAGGAACTGGCCTCGACGGAGGCTTAGTCTTCCATTCCTTCCGCGGAGCGCAAGAAATCGGAAAGTCTATTAGCTGCGGCAACGGCCGAAGGGCCGTGCTGACGGCCAGGCTGACGTCCCATACGCTCAACAGGACCCGAAATGGTCACTGCGGCCAGCACGCGACCCGAAGGACCGCGAACGGGGGCGGAAACTGAAGCAACGCCGGGCTCGCGTTCTGCAACCGACTGTGCCCAGCCTCGGCGACGAACTTGGGCAAGCATCGTCGCGTTGAAGGAGGCACCGTAGAGACCTCGGTGAAGGCGGTCGGGTTCTTCCCATGCAAGAAGCACTTGGGCAGCGGAACCGGCCTTCATGGTCAAAGTCGCACCAACGGGAATGGAGTCGCGAAGGCCCATCTCGCGTTCGGAAGCTGCAACGCAGACTCGGAAGTCGCCTTGGCGGCGGAAAAGCTGAGTGGATTCCTTCGTGTGATTGCGAAGCGCAACGAGGACCGGCATTGCAGCTGCAAGTAGGCGATCTTCACCCGCAGAGGAGGCAAGTTCTTGAAGGCGCGGTCCTAAGACGAAACGTCCCTGCATGTCGCGTGCAACGAAACGGTGATATTCCAGTGCAACTGCGAGGCGGTGCGCAGTGGGGCGCGCCAAACCTGTTGTTGCAACCAATTGGGCCAGGGGGGCCGGGCCTGCTTCAAGTGCGCTCAAAACCAGTGCGGCTTTATCCAGAACGCCGACACCACTTCCAAAGGCTTCTGAGTCCTCCATGAACATATTCTCACATCTCAGTAAATGAGATATCAAGTCCAACTCTCTAGGAAGTGTCAATCATGGGAAGAAAGAAGTCGATGAAGGAGCGGGAAATGAGCGGAACGCTGGCCGAAAAGGTTTGGGCTGATCACGTCGTAGTGCACGGTGAAAACGGTGCGCCCGATCTTCTTTACATCGACCTACACTTGGTCCACGAGGTGACCAGCCCGCAGGCCTTCGATGGTCTGCGCATGGCCGGACGCCAGGTTCGTCGCCCCGACCTCACGATTGCAACCGAGGATCACAACACTCCTACGGTCAATATCGACCTTCCAATCGCTGATATCACCAGTCGCACGCAGATCGACACCCTACGAAAGAATGCCAAGGAATTCGGTATCCGCCTGCATTCACTGGGTGATGCCGACCAAGGAATCGTTCACGTCGTTGGCCCCCAATTGGGCCTGACTCAGCCCGGTATGACCATTGTTTGCGGTGATTCGCATACATCAACCCACGGAGCATTCGGTGCGCTGGCAATGGGGATTGGCACCAGCCAGGTCGAACATGTTTTGGCGACTCAAACGCTGCCGATGGCCCCCTTTAAGACCATGGCTATCACCGTCAACGGGTCCCTCCCGAAGGGCGCAACTGCGAAGGACATCATCCTTGCCGTGATCGCGAAGATTGGAACCGGTGGGGGACAGGGATACGTCCTTGAGTACCGTGGTCAGGCAATCCGCGAGCTCTCGATGGAAGGTCGCATGACGATCTGCAATATGTCCATCGAAGCGGGTGCTCGAGCCGGAATGGTTGCCCCCGATGAAACAACCTTCGAATACCTAAAGGGGCGTCCGCACGCACCCGAAGGCGAAGAATGGGATCGTGCCCTGGAGTACTGGAAGACCTTGCACTCAGATGAAGATGCGGTCTTTGATGCTGAGGTGGTCCTGAATGCTGAGGACTTGGAGCCCTTTGTTACCTGGGGGACAAACCCCGGACAGGGCGTCCCGCTCTCAGGCAGCGTTCCCAACCCGGATGACTTTGAAGACGAAATCAAGCGAGCCGCAGCGCAGAAGGCTCTGGATTACATGGGACTCGAGGCCGGTACCCCCATGCGCGACATCAAGATCGACACAGTTTTCTTGGGATCGTGCACCAATGGGCGCATTGAAGACCTACGCGCCGCTGCAAAGGTTATTGAGGGCCGCACTAAGGCTCCGGGGCTCAGGATGCTGGTTGTCCCAGGTTCTGCTCGCGTGCGCCTGCAGGCCGAAGCGGAAGGCCTGGACAAAATCTTCACTGAGTTCGGAGCCGAATGGCGTAATGCCGGCTGCTCGATGTGCCTGGGAATGAATCCCGACCAGCTTGCTCCTCAGGAGCGCTCGGCCTCGACATCAAACCGAAACTTTGAGGGCCGCCAAGGAAAGCTTTCGCGGACCCACCTGGTCTCTCCTCTGGTCGCGGCAGCCACCGCTATTCGCGGCACCCTGTCCTCTCCGGCAGACCTGGACGACTAAGAATTCGCTGATACACATTCGAAGGAAAACTCATGGAAAAGTTCATTTCGCACACGGGTATTGGCGTTCCGCTGCGCCGTTCAAATGTTGACACCGACCAGATCATCCCCGCGGTTTTCTTGAAGCGCGTGACCAAGACGGGATTTGATGACGCGCTGTTCTACGCATGGCGTCGCGACCCAGAGTTCATCTTGAACCGTGAACCCTACAACCAGGGCAGCGTTCTGGTTGCTGGACCTGATTTCGGTACTGGTTCCTCGCGTGAACACGCGGTCTGGGCGTTGCGCGACTACGGCTTCAAGGTCATTCTGGCACCGAAGTTTGCTGATATCTTCCGCGGAAATGCAGGTAAACAGGGCTTGGTGACAGGAATTATCACCGAAGCGGACTGTGAAAAGCTCTGGGATCTGCTCGATGCCAATCCCGGTGCGGAAATCACCGTTTCGCTTGAGGATAAGACCGCGACCTTGGGCGACTTCACCTGTACTTTCGATATTGATGACTATGTGCGTTGGATGCTCATGGAAGGTTTGGACGATATTGCCCTGACTCTTCGTCACGAGGCCGAGATCACCGCTTACGAAGGGCGTCGTCCCTCCTTTAAACCGAGGACTCTGCCGGCCAAGACTTTGCCTTCGAAGCCGGTTGTTTCCGCGCGTCCGGCTGAAGGTGAGTAATTCGCCACGCGCTCAAGATGCGTTAAGCGCACGCAGATGAGGGCGTGCTGCTCTAAAGTGGTCACAGAAGTCGACAGCTAGGAGAGCATCACTATGTCCTCGAAACTTCGAGTTGAAGGTGGCCACCCCCTTGAGGGAACCATTACCGTCCGCGGGGCGAAGAACTTTGTCCCCAAAGCAATGGTTGCGTCACTGCTCGCAGATACTCCCTCCGAGCTGTACAACGTTCCCTTGATTCGTGACGTTGATGTGGTCTCTGACCTGCTTTCTCTTCACGGTGTCAAGGTTGATTACGATCAAGAGCGCGGTTCGCTGCGAATGGATCCTTCGCAGGTTCGCATTGCCTCGCGTTCGGATATCGACACCCTTGCCGGCGCCTCGCGCATCCCGATCTTGTTCTGTGGCCCGCTTCTTCACCAGCTAGGTGAAGCCTTCATTCCTGAGCTGGGTGGCTGCGCAATTGGTGGCCGTCCCATCGACTTCCACCTGGAAACCCTGCGTAAGTTCGGTGCAATCGTTGATAAGCAGCCTGAAGGGGTCCATATCAAGCGCCCCACTTCCGGGCTGCACGGCGCGATTATTGAGCTGCCCTTCCCATCCGTTGGCGCAACCGAGCAGACTCTGCTGACTGCGGTTCGCAATGATGGAATTACCACGCTGAAGGGCGCTGCCATCGAGCCTGAAATCATGGACCTCATCAATGTTTTGCAGAAGATGGGTGCCATTATTTCTGTCGACACTGACCGCACCATCCGTATCGAGGGTGTGGAATCCCTGAGCGGATACCGCCACACCGCTCTGCCTGATCGTATCGAGGCCGCCTCTTGGGGGGCTGCAGCCCTTGCGACCGGTGGTGATATCTACGTACGTGGCGCGCACCAGCCAGATATGACGACTTTCCTCAACACCTTCCGAAAGGTCGGTGGCGCGTTTGATATCGATTCAGAAGGTATTCGTTTCTACCACCCCGGTGGCGAACTCCATTCCATCGCTTTGGAAACCGCGGTTCACCCCGGCTTCATGACCGACTGGCAGCAACCGCTAGTTGTCGCCCTCACTCAAGCAGAGGGTCTGTCGATCGTCCATGAAACGGTGTACGAAAACCGTTTCGGTTTCACCTCTGCACTGCGTCAAATGGGCGCAAATATCCAGGTGTATCGCGAGTGCTTGGGCGGGACACCCTGTCGTTTCGGCCAGAAGAACTACTACCACTCAGCAGTTATTTCGGGACCGACTCCTCTGCACGCCGCAGATATTGTTGTTCCGGACCTGCGCGGCGGATTCTCACACCTGATTGCAGCATTGACCGCAACCGGAACATCGACCGTGTCAGGAATTGATGTCATTTCTCGCGGCTACGAGCACTTCATTCGCAAGCTTCGTGAGCTCAATGCCCGCGTGGAATACGAAGACTGACGCACCTCCCGAAGGCCACAGTTGTGGATCAGCCATCCCAACCCAAACTGAAGCTATTTGTTTCCGCGCTTTCCGGGAAAGGTCGCGCCCTACGTCGAGCCCCCAAGGTAGCGGCACTATTACGCTCCCAAGGGTGGAACGTCGATGTTCGAGTCACTCACCGCTCGGATGATCCGGCAGCTTTGGCGGCAGCATGCACCAACCACTGGGTTGCAGTTTTAGGTGGCGATGGCTACATTGCCCGCATTGCCACTCAGGTTGGTGCGCGTGGGGGAGTAGTGCTTCCTCTTCCCGGAGGAAGAGGAAATGATCTGTGTCGTTGCCTCGGAATTGGGACGGACGCGGTCGCACATGTGCGGAGCCTGCCAAAGGCCTCGGAAATCTGTGCTGAGGACGCGGGGGAACATCCTCGGGTCAGAAACGTCGACGCAATGCAGGTGCGCGCACTCAACAAGGAAAACGACGGGCAAGACGCCGCTGGGCAACGACCTGCGGAGCCGGCCAGAGACCTTGAAGAAAGCCCGGCTCAGGTACTGGGAATTGTTTCTTTTGGCTTAGATGCCTTGGCCAACCAGATCGCAAATGACACGTCTTTTGCATCGGGTACTTTCGCTTACGCCTGGGGCGCCTTGCGGGCCCTTCAGCAGTTCCAGCCCAAAACAATGGAAATCGAAGTAGATGGCGTGCGAAGACGTATCCGAGGGTGGCTTGTTTCGGTCTCCAATTCCGGATGGTTCGGCGGAGGGATCAATATTGTCCCCAGTTCCAACCCCAGTGATGGTCGTCTGGAACTTCTCACCGTGGACCCGGTACCGAAGCATCACGCGATCCGTGTTCTTGCACGGGTTCTTGCGACGCGAAAAGTTGACGATCCGATCCTTCACGTCGAACAGGTCACCAGCGTCAAGATTTGGGATAGTGCCGGCTTAGTTGCAATGGGGGATGGCGACCTAGTGGGAGAAGGCCCACTTGAAATCTCGGTCAGCCCTGAGCTTTTCCGCGTCTTTGTCTGAAGCGGTCGTAGTTAGCCCGAACCTCTGGCTTCTTCCAGCGTTCTCTTATTGATCTTTGGCCCCGGCACCTTGCTTGGATAAACTACACACATGACTCACCGACTCACAGGTTTCTACCGTTTCGCGCGAGGCGTTTTCCGCAGCTTTATGGTCCCCTGGATGAAGATTGACGTCCAAGGTCTTGAAAATCTACCCAAGGACCGCGGATACCTGCTGGTATGTAACCACCTGTCAAACATTGATGCGGTCTGCTTGCTGTGGGTCATGATGAAAGCGGATGTTCCCGTGCGCATTATGGCCAAGTCAGAGCTATTTAAAGTTCCGCTTTTGGGCGGGGCCATGCGTCGGATGCAACTGCTTCCGGTCGATCGAAAGTCGAAGGAACCCGGGGCGATTTTGGCCTCGGCAGCTAAGGCGCTTCGCGATGGCGAGTGCGTGGCAATATACCCCGAAGGCACCTTGACCACTGACCCTGATGAATGGCCGATGCGCGTTAAGACCGGTGCTGCGCGTCTTGCTCTGGACACAAGGGTTGATGTTATTCCCTTCATTCACTGGGGAGAGCAAAAAATTATGCGTTCGGGATCGGCGCTGATCGATTTTCGTCCACAACGCAAAGTGAGCGTCCGCATTGGTCAGCCAATCGACCTCGATGACCTTCGCCACGACACCGGTTCTGCTGATCATCACGCTGTTGATGAAGCGACCGCACGTATTCAGCGCACGATGATTGATCAGGTTGCCGCTCTTCGCGGAGAAGATGCCCCGCAGGGAGTGTGGGACCGCAAACTGAAGAAGCGTGTGGAGATCTAAACCCCTACTTCTTACTTCGCGATATCAATCACGACGCGTGAGGGGTTGCTCAACGCGCTCAACGTGACCTCGCGCTTGTGATCCATCCCGATCACGATGTGCGTATTCGCTTCAAAGGTGCCGTCCTCGCGTACGCGAATCGGCCCGATTTCCTTGGTTCTTTCGCCCTTGTAGTAGTCCTTTTGGAGCTCTTCGCTGACGGGCATGGCCCCGCCTTCCAAGGACAACTCAAGGTAGATGGGTGTCCCTAGATCAATTGGATCGCCTTTGCCCTGTGTTGCTGGGGAAGTTGTCCACCCGCCTTGCCATCCCACATCATCGCTCCCCGTGAACTCAACGACGACCCTGTAGAAAGTATCGTGTTCACCCACGCGTAGGTCGTGGAAGACGGGGGCGTGATTAGCGTCTTCTTTGCCCTGCGTGAGGCTTGCCTTTCGCGAGGGGATTTCTTCCCAATTCTGAGGAGTCTGGGTGGAGGAGGGCGTGGCCTCGGGAGTAGGGGAGGAAGACGCGCTTTGGCTTGCCGAGGCCGTGGCTGAGCTGCTTGCTGAAGGTGCGGGAGTGGGGGAGCATCCGCTGAGCGTGGCTAGAAGGACTAGGGCGCATAGAGATGAAAAATGACGCGTCTTCACAATCTCCTCCTTGAGCGATCTACGAGTTTGACTTCCCTCATCCTAATGTGGGCGGAGGAGATCGGGGAGTGGAACCTTGACCTTTGGTGAAGTCGATACAGGATTGAAACCCAGGGTGTGTTCAACATCGAATGACGCGGGCATGAGAAGAATGACACTACGGGCTGGCCACGCGGTAGGGTTAAAGCCATGAGTGAAGTCAAACGTCCTCGCGTCCTCGTCGTCTTCGGGGGACGCTCCAGTGAACACCTGGTGTCCTGCGCGACCGCTGCCGGTGTTCTTCATGCGATCGATCGCGAACGCTTCGATGTTCTTGCGGTTGGAATCACCCGCGACGGCCAATGGGTACACGTCGATAGCAACCCTGAGCTCGTCGACCTGCGCACGGCCTCGAATACAACTATTGAGCCGGGACTCAGTCGCGTGAGCCTGCTTCCGGGACTTGCTCGTTTGGTTGAAACCACCTACGACCGCACTCCCGAAGACGATGATGCGCGGATTGTCAGCGTTGAGGATCTGGGTGTTGTCGATGTTGTGCTTCCGCTTCTGCACGGTCCCTATGGCGAAGACGGAACGATTCAGGGTCTCTTCGAGATGGCGAATGTGCGTTACGTTGGTTGTGGTGTGACGTCCAGCGCGGTTTCAATGGATAAGCATCTAACGAAGACTGTCCTTGCCGAGGCCGGGATTGCAGTGGGCCGATGGGAACTGGTGACCGAGAAGGAATGGTCCCGCGATCCCCAGGAGGTGCGCTCGCGGATTGAGGCCCTGGGCTACCCGGTCTTCGTCAAACCCACTCGCGGTGGTTCCTCGGTTGGGATTTCGCGCGTGGATTCCCCTGATCAGTTGGACCTTGCCATCAAGGAAGCAGCCGCAAACGACCCGCGAATCATCGTCGAGGCCATGGCTCATGGTCGTGAGGTCGAGTGCGGTGTGCGTGTCCCTGCGGGCGGCGACTCGATGGCAGCACCTCTGGGTGAAATCGGTGTTCCTGAAGGCGAGTTCTACGACTACGCCCTGAAGTACGTCGATACCGATGCGATTTCACTCATGTGCCCGGCGGATGTTCCGCAAGAAGATGCGGCGCGTATTCAAGAAACCGCACTCAGGGCTTTTGAGGCCTTGGAGTGTGAGGGGCTGGCCCGCGTTGATTTCTTCTATAACGATGCAACCCACGAGATCATCGTGAATGAAGTGAACACCATGCCCGGCTTTACGCGTTTGTCGCTGTATCCGCGTGTGTGGGGCGAAGCTGGACTAAGCTACACCGAACTGGTGACCTCCCTGTTGGAGGAAGCCATGAGCCGCCCCTTGGGACTAAGGTAAGATATTTTTATGACGAATAAACCCAAGGTTACCCTTGTCACCTCGGAGAATATGCCCAAGCTTTTCTCCGATGAAAGTGGACTTCCCGACGCTCTTGCAGAGCGCGGAATGGACCCCCAGATTGCTATTTGGAATGATCCCACGGTTGATTGGGATGCAGCGGGGGTCTGCGTGATCCGATCTGTTTCGGATTATGCGACGCAACGCGAGGATTTCATTAACTGGGCAAATTCAGTGCCGCGTCTGCTCAACCATGCCGATGTCATGGAGTGGAACACTGACAAGCACTACATGAAGGATTTGGAGGCCTTGGGGCTTCCTGTTATTCCGACGACGTGGCTTGAGCCCTCGCACGGTTTTTCGAAGCATCAGGTTCACTCACGCTTCCCGGCTCTGGGTGACTTCGTTGTGAAGCCTGCGGTTTCTTCGGGTGTGCGCGATATCGGTCGTTACACCGCTATTGATACCTCACAGCGTCAAGCGGCTTTGGCTCAAACCATGGAACTGCTTGATGACGGCCGTTCTGTGATGCTTCAGCGCTACCTAGAAGATATCGATGTCCACGGTGAGGTCTCGCTGGTCTTCTTCAACGGTTTGCTTTCCCACGCAGTTGAGAAGCGCGCGGTTTTGCACCCTTCTTCGGTCACCGATCCTTCCATGCACGAGGCCGTGGTGACCGCCCGTCCCGCAGACACTGCGACTTGGCAGTGGGGTGAGCAGATCCGTCAGGTCCTGCATGAGTACATGCGTTCGCGTTTGGGGCGCGATGAACTGCTCCTCTACAACCGTGTGGACTTGGTTCCCGATGGTGAAGGCTCCTTCCGAGTGATGGAGGTGTCCTTGGTGGACGCGGACCTCTACTTGGAAGCAACACCCGATGCGCTGGGTAACTTCGCTGACGCGATCTCTACCCGTGCCTTCTGGTGAGATCTGAGATCTTGTTCGTGACCCTCCCTCGTTTCCTCGTGAAACGGGGGAGGATGTCTATTCGTGGCAATCGCCACGCTTCGCTTTTCGATTTCTCACTTGGCATGCCCAGATGTTAGAGTTTCTCCGTTGCGTTTTTCGCAGCGCTCAATGGTGGCTGTAGTTCAGTTGGTAGAGCACCTGGTTGTGGTCCAGGACGTCGCGGGTTCGAGCCCCGTCAGCCACCCGGTTTTAACCCTCAGGGCCATAAGGTTCTGGGGGTTTTTCATATGTTCTGAGTGTTAGCATGTGTGCAATGCGCGTGCGCAAGAGGGCTTCCCACACGTTTAGTGTTTCAGGGGTGCTTAGCGCTGGGAGGACATACAAAGGAGCCTAGGATGCCTCAAGTCCGTGCCTATGCCTGTGATGATGCGCGATCGCAATATCACCCCATGATGATTGATATTCGTGAACCCGGACCGGGTGAAGTACTTTTCGACATCAAATACGCGGGAATCTGCCACTCTGATATTCACACTGCGCGCAGTGAATGGGGACCGATTCCCTATCCCTTCGTCGGCGGACATGAAATTGCTGGCGTTGTGACCAAAGTCGGTGAAGGAGTCTCCAAATTCAAGGTAGGGGACCGCATCGGTGTTGGATGTTTGCAGGGATCTTGCAAGGAATGCGAGTACTGCACCGATGGTCACGAACAGTTCTGTGACAATCCCCATGCCTATTGGACTTTCCGTGCGGGCCCAGATGGGAAGCCAACCTATGGTGGCTATGCCCAAGCAATGTCGGTGCGTGAAGATTTTGCCTGTCACGTACCCGATGCTGTGGCCTTGGAGCATGCTGCGCCACTGATGTGCGCTGGGATCACCATGTATTCACCGCTGCGACGTTGGGGTGCAGGTCCTGGAAAGAAAGTTGCCATTGTCGGAATGGGCGGCCTGGGACACATGGGCGTTCAGCTTGCCGCGGCGATGGGCGCAGAAGTTTCCGTGATCTCACATGGTCGCTCGAAGGAAGCCGATGCGCGTCAGTTTGGTGCCACCGCTTTCTACGCAACTGCAGAAGAAGGCACCATCGAGTCTCTGGCCTCGTCTTTTGACCTCATTATTTGCACGGTGAGTGCGGATGACCTGGATTACCCGGGACTAATCCGCGCACTCAAGCCTTTCGGCGTTTTTGTTGATGTCGGTCTTCCCGAGAACCCGATGGTGATCCCCATGCGAGCTGTGGTCAACGGAAACAAGGTCGTTGCAGGGTCGCAGATTGGCGGTATTGCTGAGACTCAGGAGATGCTCGAGTTCTGCGCCCAGCACGACGTGCGTCCCGTGATTGAGATCATCGATGGTGATTCCATTACCGAGGCCTACGACAAAGTTGTGGCTTCAAAGGTCCGTTACCGCTTTGTGATTGATACTTCGACGTTCTAGGAAGCATTCTGGCCTAGCGGCCCTCTGGACAAGAATGCACGGCAAAACAAAAGGAGCCCCGGAAAACCGGGACTCCTTTACTCTGAGCGGGTGACGGGAATCGAACCCGCACCATCAGCTTGGAAGGCTGAGGTTCTACCATTGAACTACACCCGCGTGCGGATCGATACTACCTGATTATTTCTGCGATTGCGAAATTTAGGGTGAAGTCCCGTATTATTGGACGCGCAGACATTCGTCTCACGGGGTGTAGCGCAGCTTGGTAGCGCATCTGCTTTGGGAGCAGAGGGTCGCAGGTTCAAATCCTGTCACCCCGACTTTTTATTGCCAACGCCGCTGTGGCCTCGTAGATGAGGCCACGTGAACGGCAACTGAAAAAACTCAGTGCTGGCGACGGAAGCCTGCGGAAAATGTGAAAGCGCACAGCCAGCTAGCAGCTTTGGCGTGAGCTGTTGTAGGCTAGTTCAGTTGAAATACGCGCATTTTGCGCCCAAGAAAAGACCTGGAGAATCCACGTGAAGAGCACTGTTGAGACCCTCGAGCCCACAAAGGTTCGTCTGACTGTTGAAATCCCCGTTGAGGAACTGAAGTCAGAGATGGACAAGGCGTACAAGAGCATCGCCAATCAGGTGTCCATTCCCGGCTTCCGTAAGGGTCACGTTCCCGCTCGCATCATCGACCAGCGTTTCGGCCGTGCAGCCGTCATCGAGCAGGTCGTCAATGAGGTTCTTCCCGGTCAGTACTCTGCTGCTGTTTCCGAGAACGAACTGCGTCCCATGTCCCAGCCCGAGGTTGAGGTCACCGAGATCCCCTCGACCACTGGTGAACTGACCGGCCAGCTGGTTTTCACCGCTCAGGTTGACGTCGTTCCCGCATTCGATATCCCCGAATACGGCAAGGACACCGTCATCGAGGTTGATCCCGTTGAGGTTACCGACGAAGACGTTCAGGAAGAGCTTGACGCGCTGCGTGGCCGTTTCGCATCCCTGAAGACCATCAAGCGTCAGGCGAAGACCGGCGACTTCGCGACCATCGATCTGGTTGCCACCATCAACGGCGAAGAGGTCGACTCCGTTTCTGACGTTTCTTACGAAATTGGCTCGGGCACCATGCTCGACGGTCAGGACACCGCGCTGCGTAAGACCCACGCAGGCGACGTCGTTACCTTCACCTCGACCCTCAAGGGCGGCGAGCACGAAGGCGAAGAAGCAGAGGTTACCCTCACCGTTAAGTCCGTCAAGGAGCGCGAGCTTCCCGAGGCCGATGATGATTTCGCTCAGATGGTTTCCGAGTTCGACACCATCGACGAGCTGAAGGAAGACCTCAAGAAGCAGGCCGCGCAGACCAAGCAGTCCCAGCAGGCACTGCAGGCACGCGATCGCCTGGTTGAGAACCTCCTGTCCCGCACCGAAATTCTTCTTCCCGAATCTGTCATCGAGCATGAGCTCAGCCACCGCGTTGCAGAAGATGCTTCCGCAAAGGCAAAGAAGGAAGCTCGCGAGGCTATCGAGAAGGAATACCGCACCGAGATCCTGGCTGAAGAACTCGCCAAGAAGAACGAGGTTCAGGTCGGACAGCAGGAACTCTTCGATTACGCGATCCAGATGTCCCAGAACTACGGCATGGACATCAACCGTCTCTTCTCTGATCCCCAGCAGATCTCCGCTGTTGTCGCCGATCTTGGCCGTGCAAAGGCCCTGATCGAGGTCCTCAGCGAGGTCACCGTTAAGGACACCGCTGGCAATAACGTTGACCTCTCCGAGTTCCTCGGTAAGAGCGATGAAGAAGCAGCCGCCGAGGCCGCAGCTGAGACCGTTGCAGAGGTCGAGGAAGCTGCTGCTGAGATCGCCGACGAGAAGTGAGTGATCTCGAGCGTCGCTAGATTTCCGCTTCGCGGAATTCATGACTGAGATGTGGGCCGAAACCTTTTGGTTTCGGCCCACACTGCATAACGGCTTCGATGTTTTGGTCTCTTCCATGCGCCCTGAGCGAAAAGACTGCTTTTAGAGCGCCAAGTCTTCGACGAACCGATAAGTTTGGATCCAGTGAGGTTTCATGAGGAACCGGACCCTCAATTTGTAAGGAGAGCGTGAATGGCTATTCAAGCCTCGGGCGGAAATGAAACGCCCATGGGACTGGGAGATTCGGTCTACCAGCGCCTGCTGAAAGAGCGCATCATCTGGCTCGGTGGCGAAGTGCGAGACGACAACGCAAACGCGATCTGTGCGCAGCTCCTTTTGCTGGCTGCAGAAGATCCCGAGCGTGATATCTACCTGTACATTAACTCTCCTGGTGGTTCCGTGACCGCCGGTATGGCTATTTACGACACCATGCAGTACGTGAAGCCTGACGTCGTGACTGTCGGTATGGGCCTTGCAGCATCGATGGGGCAGTTCCTACTGACTGCAGGCGCTCCCGGAAAACGCTACATCACCCCGCACACTCGTGTGTTGCTCCACCAGCCTTTGGGGGGCGCGGGCGGTAGCGCAACGGATATTCGCATTAATGCGGATCTAATCTTGGGCATGAAGAAGGAACTTGCTCAGATCACCGCCTCACGCACCGGCAAGTCTGTTGAGCAGGTTGAGGCAGATGGTGATCGCGACCACTGGTTCACAGCTCAAGAAGCACTGGAATACGGCTTTGTCGATCAGGTTATCGACAGCCCACAGGAAATTGGCAGCCGTGGAGGAGAAAACTGATGAGCACTCAGCCCTATTTCGACGCAGTTGCCCGCCAGATGCCTCAGGCGCGATACGTTCTTCCGAACTTTGAAGAGCGCACTGCATATGGTTTTAAGCGCCAGGACCCTTACGCAAAGCTTTTTGAAGACCGTATTGTCTTCTTGGGCGTGCAGGTTGATGACGCCAGCGCAGATGACATCATGGCTCAGCTGTTGGTTCTTGAATCACAAGATCCCGATTCGCTGATCACCATGTACATCAATTCGCCCGGTGGATCATTCACCGCAATGACCGCGATCTACGACACGATGCAGTACATCAAGCCGCAGGTCCAGACCGTTTGCTTGGGCCAAGCAGCATCTGCTGCTGCTGTCCTCTTAGCCGCCGGCTCTCCCGGTAAGCGCCTTGCCCTTCCCAATGCGCGCGTGCTGATCCACCAGCCCGCGATGGAAGGAATGCAGGGACAGGCCTCGGATATCCAGATTATTGCGGATGAAATTGACCGCATGCGTCTGTGGCTCGAAGAGACGCTCTCTGCCCACTCGGGTAAGCCGGTTGAGGAAGTTCGCCGCGATATCGAGCGCGATAAGATCCTGACCGCTGCTCAGGCTGAAGAATACGGTTTGATCGATCAGGTTTTGGCCTCTCGTAAAGCGCAGAACTAGTAGACAACTGTGCGACTGCAAACAATCGCTGTTTAAGGCAAGCGGGGGAGAGCGCTTCGGCGCTCTCTCCCGTTCCTATTAGATGACAGGTCTTACACTGCGGATCCCGCGCGTCAATTCGCTGTTAGCGACCGCGTGAATTAGGCTAGATTCCAGTAAAAGCCCCCTTTTTTGGGATAGTTTTCAGGAGGTGCAGGTGAGTCGTTTAACCGACGGAGCAGAAGCCCTGAAGTGCTCGTTCTGTGGAAAGAGCCAGAAACAGGTCCGCAAGCTCATTGGTGGATCCGGTGTCTACATCTGCAACGAGTGCGTTGACCTCTGTAATGAAATCATCGCCGAGGACTCCGAGCCGACAAGCCAGCCTTCTTCTCTTCCCCTGCCCAAGCCTCGGGAAATCTATAACTTCCTTGACTCCTGGGTAATCGGCCAGGATCGTGCGAAGCGTGCGCTTTCGGTGGCCGTCTACAACCACTACAAGCGCGTTCGCTCGCGCGAGGCTGGCAACGAAGAAGATATGTATGGCACGAAGTCAAATATCTTGCTTCTCGGCCCTACGGGTACTGGTAAGACTCATTTGGCTCGTTGCTTGGCACGCCTGCTCGATGTGCCTTTCGCAATTGTTGATGCGACGGCTCTGACCGAGGCCGGTTACGTCGGTGAAGATGTTGAAAATATTTTGCTTCGCCTGATTCAAGAAGCCGGTGGAGATATTAAGAAGGCCGAACGCGGAATCATCTACGTCGATGAGATTGACAAGATCGGACGTAAGGGTGAAAACGCGTCGATTACTCGCGATGTTTCAGGTGAAGGCGTGCAGCAGGCTCTCCTGAAGATCATTGAGGGAACTGTCGCCTCGGTGCCCCCGCAGGGCGGCCGCAAGCACCCCCACCAGCAGTTCCTGGAGATCGATACCTCTGGAATCCTCTTCATCGCTGCCGGCGCATTCGCGGGGATTGAAGACATTGTGAAGGCTCGCTTGGGACAGCGTTCAACCGGTTTTGGATCGGAGCTCAAGTCCGCTGCTGAGATGGGCGACCTTTACGAGTCCGTGACCGCCGAAGATCTTCACAAATTCGGTATGATTCCCGAATTCATCGGTCGTCTTCCCGTGTTGACCTCGACTAAAGAACTATCTGAGGAAGATCTGGTTCGAGTGTTGACCGAGCCAACAAATTGCTTGGTCTCTCAGTATCAGCACCTCTTTGAACTTGATGGAATTACCTTAGAGTTCACTCATGAGGCCTTGCTTGCAATCGCCGAGCTGGCAAACATGCGCAAGACCGGTGCGCGAGGTTTGTCGTCAGTGATGGAAGCGACACTGTCTGACCTGATGTTCGACCTTCCCTCGCGTGATGGCATCGCCCGCGTGGTCGTTACGCGTGACCTAGTGGAGGGCGTCGGTGAGGCCGAGCTGCATCCCGAATGCTCCTCGGAAGGAAAGCGTAGCGCTTAGCCTTCTGGCTAGACTTCTGATCAGTCCATACGTACTAGGAGGATTGTATGCAGGATCGTGACGAGGCCCAGGTGGCTGCATCAGCCGACCGCGCGGTAAGCGGTGTGCCCGCCGAGCTGGCGGAGGCTCGCGCAACGATCGATAACATCGACGCGGCTCTCGTTCACATTCTTGCCGAGCGTTTCCGCTGTACGCAGCGCGTTGGCTACATTAAGGCGCGTCTGGATTTGCCTCCCGCCGACCCGGCCCGCGAGGCTCGCCAGGTTGAGCGCCTGCGCGCCCTGGCCGCTTCCTCCGGCCTTGACCCCGATTTTGCGGAAAAGTTCCTGGGCTTCATGGTTCGTGAGGTCATCCGACACCACGAGGATATCAAAGCCGAATACGACGAAGGTTCGCGCCTCTGAGTTCTGCCGTCTCAATTTTGCACGCGATTCCCCCGCAAGTCTTTTAGCTTTCAATATTATATCGTCGATATTCCGCAGTCTTGACGAATCATGCTTGTGAGCGCTTTTGGGGAATCGGATATGAAAAGTGTATGAGTCCCGACTGTGGCTGCTGCGCAGGAATGAGCAATGACCACCCCGGATTCGCGCGAGCGCGGTGGGCAGTGCGTGCGGCGTTTTTGCAGCTCGGCGCCACTCGCGTCGGCTAGACTGTCACGAGCGACCGCGAGGTGTTTCGGGACGGGATGTGATGGTTAATTTAGGTGATATCGCAAAAGCGACGGGATACTCCAAGGCCACCGTGTCTCGTGTCCTGTCGGGCGATCTGAGCTTCGCCGCGAAGGAATCGACACGCCACCGAATCATCCAGGTCGCCAACGAGCTCGGCTATGCACTGCGCACCTCCCGTGCCGGCATTCCCCTGACCGTCGCCGTTCTAGAGAATTTTGATGCTTCGCATGGGCCGCAGGACGCTTATTTCTCCGACGTGCGTGAGGCTCTGCGCGAGCGAGCCGCCGAGAACATGATGAGCTTGACATTCTTTCCCGACGTGCGCTCCCTGATCGAGGCAGGCGAGGAGTTTGCCGGTTTCGTTTCCTTAGGTCCCGCACCGATGCAGCGCGGTGATCTCGCCGCCCTGCATGAGGTGCTGCCTCACGGCGTTTTCATTGATATCAACCCTGCGCCCGCACTTTTCCACTCCCTGCGGCCCGACCTGCAACAGACTGTTATTGACGCGATCTACGCGCTACGCGAGCAGGGCCGCAGCCGCATCGCCTTTATCGGTGGCGATGGACATATGATGGGCTCGCACGTGTTCGCCCAGGATCCCCGCACCGTGGCTTTCGACGAGTGGACGCGGTTGCTGCATATGGACGTCGAGGGGCTTGTCCGCGCGAGCGGAGCTTTCACCGTGGAGAACGGCCGCCGGCAGGCCGAAGAACTCCTCGATGCCGCCGGTGACGAGCTGCCTGACGCGATCCTCGTTGCTGCCGATAGCCTCGCGGTTGGAGTTCTTCAGACTCTGTTCGCGCGCAAGGTCCGCGTGCCCGATCGCGTGGCCGTCCTTTCCATCGACAACCTAGAAATATGTGAGTACACGGCTCCGCCGCTGAGCTCGTATGCGATCGAGAGCTCCGAGCTGGCTGAGACCGCCCTTATGCTCCTGTCCGACTCGATCGTGGGTCGTTTCCAGCATAAGCACCACATCCTGCTGTCGACGCGCCTGGTTGTGCGCCAGAGCTTTGTGCCCGCGCAGGAGGGCGCTGATTCCTGACCCGTCTACCTCAGATGAGGGACAGTCTCACGTCGAGCACCTGCTTGCCACTCGCGTCGACGTGGAACTCATCGTGGACCGGGGAGCCCCAGGAGTTGTCGCCGCCCACGCCCATCTGCGCGCTGAGTAGGCGCAGGTAGGTCGCCGCGCGAGAGGCGGGTGCGGGCAGCTCCCACCAGTGGGTGGCCTGCTCGATCTGTGCTGAAGAATAGGGCAGGAGCGATACGCCAAGGTCGCCGTAAGCCTCGACGCGCAGGCCGTGGCCATCGGCGTCGCTCGCCTCACACCAGCGGACTCCCGGGTGGTAGCCGCACTCCTGGGGTACTGCGTAGGGTGCGATGCCCTTCGCAGCGCTGGTCTCCCACACGCCCAGCGTCGCCCCATCCAAGCGGTCTACGTAGGCCTCGACGGGGCCGAGGCCGTAGAAGCGCAGGTGATCGATCGTCGCCGGGAGAGCCCACTCTATGCCGAAGCAGGGCATCGTCGGGAGGCCCTGCGTGCCCGGGTAGGTTGCGGTCAAGCGGATCGTACCGTCGCTGCGCAGCTCGTAGCGGACCGGAACGATCACCTCATTTACTCCCGCGAGCTTGTACTCGTAGGTTACGACAACGTTGCCGTGGCCTTCTTCGACGCTGGTGGCCACGCAGCGCGCGTATGCGCCCGCCGTTGTCCAGCACGCGCGATCAAATCCGTGACCGCATCCCCGGTCGTTGTCCGTAAGCGGACGGAAGGTGGTCAGGCGCGGCGGGTGCAGCACCGTTGCAATCTCCCCGTGCTTCCACTGGACTATGCCGCCCGCCGCTCGAGACAGCAACGCCTCGTTGTCCCCCTCACGCATGCCGATGTTCCAACGGCCCACCGTGAAGGAGGCTCCACCCTTGAGCGCACTGTCCGTCAGCTCGGGGCGCGAGTAGACGGTCTGCCCGACGGAGACGATGTGCCCGGCATCGCACCAGGGGGTATCGGAGGAGACGAGGAGTGCCCCCTCCAGGACGATCTCGCGCTGCGTGTCGGCCAGTAGCTCGCGCGGCCAGTTAACTGGGATCTCGGTACGCTCCTCATAAGCAATCGCGGTTGGGTACGTTGTCTCCCATGCGACCTCGCCGTCTGCGAGCACGCGGGCGCGGATGCTCAGATCCGCCAAGGGAGCGGGCAGGTTTACCGCGGCGACCTCCACGCCCGTATCGGTCGGGACTAGCGTCACCGGAGCGTAGAGTGCCTTGATAGCCTGCGTCTGGGGCTTTGGTGCCCGGTCCGCAAAGAGAATACCGTCGCAAGAGAACTCCCAGTCGCAGGGGCGATCCTCGAAGTCGCCGCCATAGGCCAAGAATTCGCCTCTCGAGCTGACTGTATCCTTGTGGTAGAGCGCCTGATCGACCAGGTCCCAGATGAAGCCACCGCCGTAGGCGGGGTAGTGCTCCAGAGCTGTGTACAGCTGCAGGCCACCTACCGAGTTACCCATCGAGTGCATGTACTCGCACGACAGGTAGGGCTTCGTTGGGTTATCCCGCAGATACTCTTCGATCGCGTCGGGCAGCGCGTACATGCGCGACTCAATGTCCGAGGCATCGTCGAACTCGCGATCCCAGGTCACGCCCTCGTAGTGGACCGGGCGCGCAGGATTAAGTTCACGTGCCCGGCGGTACATAGAACGGAAGACCTCGCCGCCGAAGGACTCGTTGCCTAGTGACCAGATCAGCACGGACGGGTGGTTGAAGTCCTGGTGCACCATCGACTCCAAGCGATCCACGCAGGCTTCCTCCCACTCCATCTTCGACCCCGGAATTGCCGTAGCGGGGGTCGGGATATCGCCGGGTGTGCACCACGAGCCGTGCGTCTCCAGGTTCGTCTCTTCGATGACGTAAAGACCGTACTCGTCGCACAGATCCAAGAAACGCGTGTCGTTGGGGTAGTGGCTGGTACGGATCGCGTTGATGTTGAGCTGCTTGCACAGCTTAACGTCCGTAATCATGGTATCCAGCGTCATCGTCCTGCCCGTGCGAGCGTCGAACTCGTGGCGGTTTACGCCGCGGAAGATCAGTCGCTTTCCGTTGAGCAAGAAAACAGAGTCGGCAATCTCGAAACGGCGGAAGCCCACACGCTGATTCACTTGCTCCACGGTGCCTTGCTCATCCGCGAGGGTCAGTGTCAGCGTGTAGAGGGACGGAGACTCTGCACTCCATGGGCGCACGTTTGCCAGCCTCGCATCCAGGTCAAGGCGCTCGGCGCTCGCGAGACCATCATGGCGCCAGACAACCTGCCCGTCCGGGGCACTCAGCTCTGCGGTGATCATCGTGGCTTCGAGTGCACCCTCGATGTGAACGGCGATGGTGAGGATGCCCTCTCCGGTTGCCGCATCGTAGTCTGCGTCCGCCTCGAGGTTTTCCACGTGGGCTGCGGGCAACGCTACGAGGGTCACGGAGCGGAAGAGGCCGTGGAAGCGCCAGGAGTCTTGGCCCTCGAGCCACGAGGCGCTGGAATGCTCGTAGCATACGACGACGATGTCATGTTTCTCCTTGTGGTCATCCAGCGCCTCCGTGATGTCGAATTCGCTGGCCGTGTAGCCATCCTCGCAGTATCCGACAAAGGTACCGTCCACCCAGATGTAGAGGGCGGTTGCGAAGCCATTGAAGCGCACTCGCACGCTGCCACGCGCCTTCAGCGTCTGTTCCACAGCCTCGTCAAGGGTGAAGGAACGGCGGTAGACGGCGACGCGGCAGTCGCGGGGTGCGGCCGGGGCCTGAGGGTCCTCGTGCCCATCCCATGGCATCTGGATGTTGACGTAGGCCGGCGGCCACAGCCCCTGAGTCTCGAGCGTGGAGGGTACGAGGATGGAATGAACATCGTCCTGATCAAATGCGTCGGTGGGGGAGTTGAGGGAGACGGCCATCCCTGAGGTAAGAGCCACCTCCCAAGTGCCGTCTAGGCTCTGACTGGGCGCGGTGGAGCTGTGTGTAGAGCGGGCGCGAAGTCGATTGAAAGCGAATGCCTGCGAATCGTGGAGCCAAGCATGGTCAGGAGCGTGGGTGAGAGCGGTGTGGGACATGGCGACCTCTGAACGTGCGACATTGCGGTGGAGCGAACTTGCTCTGACGCTAGGGTAACCCCCTTTCTCTTCTATGCGCAATAAGGTAACCGTGTGGGGTTGTGTAATTGAAAACTCCATTGCATTGGTCAGGTAAATACGTTAACTTATGTGTGTCAGGGCAAGAGTTGCTTCGAAGGAGAGGGACCATGTCGCACGAACGGGGTGTACACAAGAGCTGGGTATCGCGAATCTGCTACGCGATCGGAAATCTGGGACAGGCTGCGTACTACAATGCCCTCTCAACATTCTTTGTCACCTACTACGTGGCGCAGACTCTGTTCCGCAACTACGAGCACTCCGAAGCTAAGGCAATGATCGCCATCATTGCGGCCCTCGTCTTCATCATCCGAATCGTCGAGATCTTCATTGACCCGCTCCTAGGGAACCTGGTGGATAACACCACCTCGCGCTGGGGGCGCTTCAAGCCGTGGCAGGTCATCGGTGGTGTTGGATCATCCATCCTGCTCTTCGCGATCTTCACGGGACTCTTTGGCCTCGTCAATGTCAACAAGGGTGTCTTCATCGTCGTCTTCATCGTCGTGTTCGTGGTGCTCGACGTCCTCTACTCGCTGCGCGACATCTCCTACTGGGGCATGATCCCTGCCCTGTCTTCCTCCTCGCAGGAGCGCAGTGTCTACACTGCCCTCGGCACCTTCACGGGCTCCATTGGCTACAACGGTGTCACCGCCATTGTCGTCCCCGTGGTTGGCTTCTTCAGTGCCATCGCTGGAGCGGGTCCGGAGAGTCAGGCCGGTTGGACCGGTTTTGGCGCAGTCATCGCTGGCCTCAGCATTGTCACCTGTCTGGCTGTCGCCTTCGGTGCCCGCGAGGAAGAGAGTGTCCTGCGTAATTCAGGCGAGAAGTCGAACCCCCTGCAGGCTTTCCGCGCCATTGGGCGCAACGACCAGCTCCTGTGGGTCTCCCTGTCCTATGTCCTGTATTCCATTGCCAACGTTGCGACCACAGGCTTTATGTTCTACCTCTTCAAGTTTGTGTTGCGCCTACCTGACAAGTACTCGATAGTCGGTATTATCGCTTTCGTCATTGGTTTGGCCGTTACGCCCCTGTACCCGGTGATCAACCGCCGCGTCCCGCGCCGCTACCTCTATCTCGGAGGTATGGCGCTTATGATCGCTGCGTACATCCTCTTCATCCTCTTCTCGACGAACCTCACGATCGTCTTCATCGCTTTGGTCCTGTTCTACCTGCCCGCCACCTGCATCCAGATGACCGCGATCGTCACGATCACGGACTCCGTCGAGTATGGCCAGTGGAAGACTGGCAAGCGCAACGAGGCTGTTACCCTCTCGGTGCGACCCATGCTCGACAAGATTGCGGGTGCTCTGTCCAACTCCATTGTCGGTTTCGTCGCCATCGCCGCTGCTATGACCAATGACGTCGACCCTGACCTGTTGACGAGCGCCAACATTGAGACTTTCAAGACCGCCGCGTTCTACGTACCCCTCACGGTGATCGTCCTGTCCTTCATCGTATTCGCCCGCAAGGTTACCTTGACTGAGGAGAAGCATGGTGAGATCGTCTCTGTCCTGGAGGAGAGCGTAGTCCGCTCCGACGTCAAGGAGAGCTGACTTTTCTTGCCCCGCCGGGAGTGAAAGGCTGGGGAGGAGTGGGCCGGGAAACGTACAGGCGTTCCCTGGGAGCCAAACGGGGACATATCTGCATGCAATTCCTTGCCGAGGCTCTGCTCCTCTCCTTCCTTGGCGGATGCGTGGGATGTGTGATTGGCGCGGCGGTCACATGGGGAATGTGTTGTCTCGCATACGGATGGCCCGTCACTATCGCGTGGTATGTCAAACCCGGTGCGTCGTCGTGGTGAGCGATGTACCGGGTTTTCTTTGCGACTAGCTAGTTTAGCCGTTTTGAACGGGACCTCCATAGATGTCGTCAATAACATCGGCGTAGCGCTTAATCACAGCCTTTCGTTTGACCTTGAGCGAAGGGGTGAGGAGTCCATTCGCCTCGGTGAAATCGCTTGTGAGGACGTGGATCTTTCGAATCGATTCCGCGCGTGAAACATGTTCGTTCACGCGCTCAACGGCACGTTCCAGAGCTGAAAGTACCTCGATATTCGTGGCGGCCTCACTGATTGACATGGGAGGCAATCCGTGGTTTTTGAGCCACAATTGAAGCATTTCTGGGTCGAGAGTGATGAGTGCCGAAATGAAGGGACGCTTATCACCCACAACAATCACCTGTGAGATCAAAGGATGGCCACGTAAGGGATCTTCCAGTGACGCGGGTGCGACGTTCTTTCCACCAGCGGTGACAATGATGTCTTTAGCGCGACCCGTAATTCGGACGTAACCATCGCGGTCAAGCGAGCCTAAGTCACCACTCTTGAACCAACCGTCCTCAGTAAAGGCCTCGGCAGTTGCCCCGGGATTGTTGTGGTAGCCACGGAAAACCGATGGTCCCTTAATGAGGATTTCTCCTTCTTCAGAGATACGCACCGAAAGGGGAGGAAGCGCCGGTCCAACGGTCCCAATCTTTGACAAGCGCGGTGTATTCACCGAAAGAGGACCCACAGTTTCTGTGAGGCCGTAGCCTTCCAAAACGGGAAGTCCAAGTCCGGTATAGAAATGGGCGAGTCTTTGCGATAGGGGAGCGCCACCGGAGATGATGTAGCGAGCGTTGCCGCCGACAAGCTGCAGAATCTTTGAATAAACCAAGCGGGTAGCGGCAGCGTGCTGCATCTTCAGGCGGCGTGAAGGGCCTTCGGGAGTTTCAAGTGCCTGCGAGTATTCGACAGCGAGGTTTGCAGCCCAGCGGAAAATCTTCTGCTTTCCGCCGCGACCGGCCTTCGCATCCGCTGAGTTGTAAATCTTTTCAAGGACACGAGGAACAACAAGCAGATAAGAAGGTTTGAAAGTTGCCAGGTCCGAGAGCAAATTCTTGATATCAGGGGTGTGGCCAAGGATTCCCTCGCCGCTGAGTTGGAATACCTGTAGGAAGCGTGCGAAAACATGGGCGAGGGGAAGGAAAAGGAGCAAACGTGAATCTTGCCCCATGGCGATTTCAGGCATCCACGCGTGGGAGTTAAGCGCAAGCTCGGTGAAATTGCCGTGGGTGATTTCAGTGCCCTTCGGGCGTCCCGTCGTCCCCGACGTGTAAACAATCGTCGCCAGGGTATCGGTAGTCAGTGCTTGAGTTCGGGCTGCAACAGACGCGCGTGGCACTGTGATACCCGCATCTCGGATAGTCTGCATTGCTTCCGCGTCAAGGGAAAGCACGGTGATGTCATCTTTACCAAGACGATGACATGCATCTAATGCCAGTTCACGCTGGGTGACTGTTTCCGTCACTACGGCACGGACGTCTGCATCTTTGATGATGTACTCAATCTGCTCGCCCGAGGATGTTTCATAAATCGGAACGGGGAGTAACCCCGCGGTCCATGCGGCAAAGTCTAGGAGCGTCCACTCGTAGCGTGTTCGTGACATGATCGCGATTGCATCACCATAGTTAAGCCCCAGACCGATGAGCCCAGCTGCTGTGGTCTGGACGTCTTCGTAGAACTCGGCTGCACTCATGTTCTGCCACGTCGACCCCATTTCGAGCTTGCGTGCAATCAGCGGGCGTCGGGGCGCACGCTGGACGCGTTTGGCTAAAAGATGAGGGATTGTTGTGTGCTCGTCAATACGAACCAGGACGGGCGCGTGCCATTCCAAAGCGTGGGTTTCGCCATCAATAACGTCTTCGTTACTTTCGGTGGGTTCTGCGGGCAAGGCGTTGGTGTTCTCGGCTGGAAGCTCCAAGTGTGCAGGTGTTTCAGACATGCCTTCAGTCTACGTGTCCAGAAGCGTGAGAATGGTGTTCTTTCCAACGAGATCCCCAGGACGTCGTCTGTCCTGCTGCGATTGCGCGCTTCTGTTGCGTGGCAATCTTCTTCACGAGGCTCTGTTGGGTAATCCATCCCAAGAGATGAGGAGTTGTGGGATCCTCATCCACGACCGCGAGCGCCCATGGATTATCGTCTGCGCTCATGCGAGAAAGGATCAGGGAGGGACGAGCCGACAGTGGGAGTGAACAAGACGTATCTAGGGCAAGAGAGGAGATTCGTGTGTGTGGGGGGAGTCCGCGTGAAAGGAAAGAGCTGAATTCATTTGCAGTGAGCATGCCCAAGTAATGGGGCTGATCGCGATAGCGGTCTGTCGCGGCAATGACAGGAAGAGATGGGGCAGACGCTGCTTGGAAATACTCCTGCGCCTGTAGAAGCGTCATGTCATCAGTCAATACTCGGCTTGGCTTTGTCATGAGTTGGCGCGCGCTTCGGCGGCCAAGCAGGGTGTCGTCGACGGGTTCGTGGAGGACGTCACCTCGGCGGCGAAGCTTCTCTGTGTAGATCGTTGAACGGGTAAAAAGCCGCGAAGTGAAGGTGGCAATGATGACAGCGAGCATCATTGGTAAAACCAAAGAATATTGACCGGTCATCTCGACGATGATGAGAACCGCGGTCATTGGTGCGCGTGCTGCTCCTGCAAAAGCTGCTCCCATTCCGATGACACCAAAGATCGCGCTTTGAGAAACTGCCCAGGGGGAAACGAGTTGGCCGAAGATCATCCCCGTCATTGCTCCCATAAAGAGTGTTGGGGCAAAAACTCCTCCTGATCCGCCGATACCGATGGTGTAGGAGGTGTAGAGAATTCTTCCGACTAATAGAAGAGCGAGGAAAGGTATCGAATAAGAGCCAAAAATCGCGGAAATTTCGATGGGGTAGCCCGAACCGTACATGTAGGGAAAAGCGATGAGTGCGGCTCCCAGAGCGATGCTCAAGACCCCTGCGCGGCACCAGTTGGGAAGGGGAACATGTGACCAGAGAGCATCAATCCAGTCCTCGCTGAGATAAAGGAACTTTGAGAAAGTGAGTCCGACAAGTCCCGCGATGACACCGAGGATGGCGACCCACGTGATATCGGGAAGTGACTGCAAGGGGAAAGTCTCACCTAAATCAATGAGGGGATGATCTCCAACGGCGGCCCGCGTAACCAATGACGCAAGGACAGAGGAAACGACAACGTACCCAAAGGCCTCGGCAGTGAATTGGGTGAGGATTACCTCCAACGCAAAGAAAGCGCCGGCTAGGGGAGCGTGGAAAGTCGCTGCGATTCCCGCCCCGCTGCCGCAGGCTGCTAAAAGGATCACTCGTTCCTTGGGAAGACGCAGGAGTGAAGCAAAAGAGGAACCTAAAGATGCGCCAATCTGGACGATTGGGCCCTCTCGTCCTGCAGAACCGCCTCCTCCGATGGTGAGGGCAGAAGCAAGTAGTTTGACGACTGCGACTTTTGCGGGGATATATCCCCCTTTTTGCTGGACGGCCAGCATGACCTCGGGAATCCCGTGTCCTTTTGCAGAGGGGGCAAAACGTGAGATGAGCGGGCCGTAAATGAAAGCCGAGATTACGGGAGCAATGAGGAGGAATATCCAGGCCGGAATGCCAAGGTGTCCGTGTGTCTGGCCGATGTGTTGTGTGTAGTCCCAGTACCCGGTGTTGACCCAGGTCCATGCGCCAATCATGAGATTGAAGAGGACTGCTGCGGATCCGGCAAATGTGCCGACGATTGCTGCGGCAATAGCGAGCGCACTTCTATGCGCGGTACATATGCGGCCGATGCACGAAGTGAAAGTGTTTGAGGCTGAAGTCTGAGGATCGCTCACCTAGATATAGTAGGTCCGCTCACCTGCAGCTGAGTGGGACTTGGGTGTTTGTGAATCACTAAAAGATTCTCTGTGATGGAGATCATAGGGTGAAATGCTAGATTCCCGCCGTACTTGGGACTGCTGACACCGCGAATTAGTCCTTCGAGGCAATAGGCTTGAGGAGTAACGATCATCAGGTCGTTGCGGCGAAGAATTGCCGCACGAAATAACTGAAGGAGTGCCCACAATGGCAGAACCTCGTATTGTCACCGTCACCGGTGCAGCCGGACACATCGGTTACGCCCTTCTTTTCCGTATCGCTTCGGGAGCCGTGTTCGGTCCGGATACTCCCGTTAAGCTCAACCTGCTGGAGATCCCCCAGGGCGTGAAGGCCGCTGAGGGCACCGCAATGGAGCTTGATGACTGTGCATTCCCGCTGCTCGCAGGCGTGGATATCTACGATGATCCCAAGGCTGCATTCCAGGGCACCAACGCTGCCTTCCTGGTTGGCGCAATGCCTCGCCGTGCGGGCATGGAGCGCGCTGACCTCCTCGAGGCCAACGCCGGTATCTTCGGCCCCCAGGGCAAGGCCATCAACGATGGTGCTGCTGAAGACGTGCGCGTTCTGGTTGTTGGCAACCCCGCAAACACCAACGCAACCATCGCTGCTCACGCAGCAGGCGACGTTCCCGCATCGCGCTTCACCGCAATGATGCGCCTGGATCACAACCGTGCAATCTCGCAGCTGGCACACAAGACCGGTGCAGCTGTTGCCGACGTGAAGAACCTGGTCGTGTGGGGCAACCACTCCGCAGATCAGTACCCCGACGTCTCCTACGCAACTGTTGCAGGCAAGGCAGCAAGCGAGCTTGTTGACGAGGCATGGCTTGCAGACTACTTCCGCCCGACCGTTGCTAAGCGCGGCGCGGCGATCATTGAGGCACGCGGCGCATCCTCGGCAGCCTCCGCAGCAAACGCTGCAATCGACCACATGCGCGACTGGGCTCTGGGAACCCCTGCAGGAGAGTTCACCACTGCAGCCATCATGACTGATGGAGAGCACTATGGTGTTCCCGCCGGCCTGTGCTTCGGCTTGCCCGTCACCTCCGATGGCGGCGAGTGGAAGGTTGTCGAGGGCCTCGAGGTCTCCGATTCAACCCGCGCAGGTATCGAGCACAACATCGCTGCACTGCAAGATGAATACAACACCGTGAAGCAGCTTGGCTTCATCAAGTGATATTCGCTGAGATTTTTAGTGTGATCAAGGGGTTCTTTGTCTGATTCCTTCGATCCGCTGACTGAAGGGGCGTCGCATTGCGGCGCCCCTTTTGTTCTACCCGCGTGCCTTTGGGGGCTATGACTGAATTGTGCCTGCAGCATTGTGCTGCGCTCTAGCCGAAGTTTGAGAAAACTTATCGTGAGTGAGTGAATTTAGCTAGAGCTCAGTTCCCGCAAAATGGGCGATTTTGGACGAAACCTCGGAAGTGGCCTCGTCGTGGGGTAAAGTAAAGGCAAAATTCGGGGATTACCCGGCTCACGACTTTGCAAGGACTCGCAATGGATACGCTCAATGACCTCCCACTGCGCCAGCTCGACCCCGAAATCCAGGCGGTTTTGGATAGCGAATTGGAACGCCAGCAGCACACGTTGGAAATGATCGCCTCGGAAAACTTCGTTCCGCGAGCGGTGCTTGAGGCGCAAGGCTCCGTCCTCACAAACAAGTACGCGGAGGGCTACCCGGGCCGTCGCTACTACGGCGGATGTGAGTTCGTTGATGTTGCGGAATCTCTGGCGATTTCGCGTGCAAAGGAAGTCTTCCAAGGCGCGGACTATGTCAACGTCCAGCCTCACTCAGGTGCCCAAGCAAATGCTGCAGCCCTCATGGCAATGGCAAATGTTGGCGATACTCTTCTGGGCCTATCCCTGGCACATGGTGGCCACCTCACTCACGGTATGCGCCTGAACTTTTCAGGCAAGAACTATCATGCAGTTGGCTACGAGGTCGATCCTCAGACGATGCGTATTGAACCCGAAAAAGTTCGCGAGGCTGCACTGCGCGAACGCCCGCGGGTCTTGATTGCGGGATGGTCGGCTTACCCGCGTCACCTGGACTTTGCTGCATTCCGCGAAATTGCCGACGAGGTCGGGGCTGTGTTGTGGGTTGATATGGCCCACTTCGCGGGCTTGGTTGCCGCCGGCCTGCATCCCTCGCCGGTTCCTTACGCAGATGTTGTGACCACGACTGTTCATAAGACTTTGGGTGGCCCGCGTTCGGGAATGATCCTGTCCTCGCGCGGTGAGAAGTGGGGCAAGAAGCTTGATAGTGCGCTCTTCCCCGGCCAGCAGGGTGGTCCCTTGATGCATGTTGTTGCCGCGAAAGCCATCGCGATGAAGGTTGCTCAGACCGAGGAATTCCGGGATCGCCAGCAGCGTACCTTGGACGGCGCTCAGGCCATTGCGCAGCGCCTATTGGCTCCCGATGCCCAAGCTGCGGGGATTCGTTTGGTGACAGGTGGTACGGATGTGCACCTCGTTCTGGTTGATCTTGTGAACTCTTCGCTGGATGGACAGCAGGCTGAGGACCTTCTTCATGAGGTTGGCATTACTGTCAATCGCAATGCGGTGCCTTTCGATCCTCGCCCGCCCAGGGTTACTTCTGGCCTTCGCATTGGAACTCCCGCGCTTGCGACGCGCGGTTTCAGCGTTGCTGACTTTGAAGAGGTTGGTGACATTATCGCTACGGCTCTGATTCAAGGGGGCAGCGGACAGGTGGAAGTTGAGGCTTTGCGTGCACGGGTGCGCGCTCTGACGGATGCTCATCCTCTCTATGCGGGGCTGAATCAATGAGGGCTCCGTGGGAAGGTGATGCGAAGGTTCTTGATGGTGCTGCCTGTGCGCGCCAAATCAAGGATGAACTTCGTGCAAGGGTTGAAGTTTTGCGCGCTCGCGGAGTGGTTCCCGGGCTTGGAACTATCTTGGTCGGCGAGGATCCGGGATCCGTTGCCTATGTTGCCGGAAAACATCGGGACTGCGCCGAGGTGGGAATTGAATCGATTCGCGTGGATCTGCCTGCCCACGCCAGTGAGGATCAGATTCTCGAGGCCGTGGCTGGTCTGAATGCAGATCCTGCCTGTACGGGGTTCATAGTTCAGCTTCCCCTGCCGCGGGGAGTGGACACGAACCGTGTGCTCGAGGCTGTGGATCCTGACAAGGACGCCGATGGTCTTCACCCGACAAATCTAGGTCGATTGGTCCTGCGGGGGAGCGAACCCATTCAATCACCGCTTCCGTGTACCCCGCGTGCTGTCATTGAGTTGATTCAGCGCAATGGGATCGACCTTAATGGTGCTGATGTGTGCGTTGTTGGACGTGGAGTTACTGTCGGCCGATCAATTGGGCTGTTGCTTACGCGTAAAGACATCAACGCGACGGTGACAATCTGTCATACCGGAACACGGGATTTGGCAGCGCATACGCGGGCGGCGGATGTCGTTGTTGCCGCCACGGGTTATGCGGGCTTAATTACTGCGGATATGGTCCGTCCCGGAGCCGTTGTGTTGGATGTTGGCGTTTCTCGTGTCGTCGATCCGGAAAGCGGGAAGGCACGCCTGATGGGTGACGTTGCGGACGGCGTTGACCGTGTCGCAGGCTGGCTCTCACCGAATCCTGGGGGAGTGGGGCCAATGACGCGCGCGCTTTTGCTGATGAATGTCGTCGAGACTGCGGAGCGTTGCACAAACGCGTGAATTCTTATCTGAATAGGTGCAAATAGTCAAGCTTTCATTATTGCTTTTATTAAAGCTTAGCTTTGTGGAAGCTTGACTATTTTCCTTTCAGTCTGTCATTAAACTCGAGCTAAGTTGACTAAATGTTCTGTGGATTCTGCGGCGGGTTTGTTTGCTCTTTTTCTTAAAGGCCCGGTTTGAGCTGAAAAGCTATCAGTTCTGAAATTTGGCCTGAGTTGTTCTGTTACATGCTGCTGCAGCGCTGCTTGTCTTGAAGCTTGAGCTGAGCGAGATTCTTCAGAAGGATTCGTGGCTATAGTTTGAAGAAGCATTTACTTAACGGTCTCTAACTATTTGTTTTGAGCCTTGCATTTTTTAGGGTATGCGTGTAGCTTTCCCGTGAGCAGGGTTACAACCTGTTGTCCGGTACCAAGGTGGTTGCCGGTGTTTTCTATGAATTGTCAGGAAGGACAAGTCATGCCAGTTAACTTGAGTGGACGTCATTTCCTCAAGCTCCTCGATTTCACTTCTGATGAAGTTCGCTACCTCATCGACCTCTCGAGCCAGTTCAAGGCGCTGAAGCTTACTGGGACGCCCCACCGTTACCTCGAGGGCAAGAACATTGTTCTGCTGTTCGAGAAGACTTCTACGCGTACTCGTTGCGCATTCGAAGTCGCCGGTATGGACCTTGGTATGGGCGTGACCTACCTGGATCCGGGTAGCTCTCAGATGGGCAAGAAGGAATCCATCGAAGACACCGCACGTGTCCTCGGCCGTATGTACGACGGTATTGAGTATCGCGGTTTCGCTCAGGAGATCGTTGAGGATCTTGCGGCGAACGCAGGCGTTCCCGTGTGGAACGGCCTGACCACCGAGTTCCACCCGACTCAGATGATTGCCGACATGCTCACCGTTCAGGAGAACTTCCCTCAGGGAATCAAGGGCCTGAAGTTCGTGTTCATGGGCGATGCTCGTAACAACGTTGCTAACTCGTTGATGGTTGTTTGTTCGAAGCTCGGTCTGCACTTCGTTGCTTGTGGCCCGAAGGACCTTATGCCCGCTGATGAGCTCGTTGCACAGTGCCGTGAGATCGCCGAGGAGACCGGCGCAAGCATCACGCTGACCGATGATCCGGTCGAGGCCTGCACTGGTGCTCACGTGGTCTACACCGACATCTGGGTGTCCATGGGTGAGCCGGCGGATCTGTGGGAGAAGCGTATCAAGGAGCTCAGCCCCTACCGCGTGACCGAGAAGCTCATGGCTCTGACCGATTCCGAGTCGATCTTCATGCACTGCCTGCCCTCTTTCCACGACACCAAGACCACAATCGGTGCAGATATCGCCGAGCGTTTCGGTGTTACCGAGATGGAAGTTGAGGATGCAGTGTTCGAGTCCTCGAAGTCCCGTGTCTTTGATGAGGCGGAGAACCGCATGCACACCATCAAGGCCGTGATGTACGCAACCTTGAAGTGAGGTTGTTGTGGGACAACGACTTGTAATTGCACTTGGTGGTAACGCCCTTGGCAATACCCCCGCTGAGCAACTTGAACTGATCAAGGAGACCGCTCGGACCATTGTTGATCTCGTTGAGCTCGGCAATGACGTGATCGTTACGCATGGTAACGGTCCCCAGGTTGGAATGATCAAGGTTGCGACTGATAACTCGGCAACCAAGGTTGGCGGCACTCCCAGCATTCCGTTCCCGGAATGTGGCGCTATGTCACAGGGGTACATTGGTTATCATCTCCAGCAGGCGATTGATAATGAACTTGCCGTTCGTTCCATCGACCGTCACTGCGCTTCAGTCGTGACACAGACTGAGGTTAACGCAGATGATCCTGCGTTCTCCAAGCCTTCAAAGCCTGTGGGAGCCTTCTTCACCGAAGAAGAGGCCAAGGCTCTGATGGAAGAGACGGGTAACACTTACGTTGAGGATGCCGGCCGCGGATGGCGCTGGGTGGTTGCCTCCCCGCTGCCGACTCGGATCGTGGAAATTCCCGTTGTTAAGTCATTGATTGATGCTGGTCATATCGTTGTTGCCGTTGGTGGCGGCGGTATTCCGGTCGTATCCACCGATGAAGGATTCAGTGGTGTTCCTGCAGTGATCGATAAGGATCGCTCGGCAGCGCTGCTGGCACAGGAAGTTAATGCTGATCTTCTGGTTGTACTGACCGCAGTTGATCAGGTTGCAATTAACTTCAACAAGCCGGATCAAGAGAATCTGGCAACGATGACGCTCGCAGATTGCCATCGTTACATCGATGAAGGCCAGTTTGCGCCTGGTTCAATGCTCCCGAAGGTTGAGGCCTGCATGGGATTTGTTGAAGGCAGCGCTGGAAAGAGCGCCCTGATCACCTCACTCAAGCGCGCAAAGGAAGCGCTTGCAGGTGAAACGGGTACTCGCATTCTCGCGGAGTAGTGCTCACGCGTGTTGCTGCCTCCACTTGAAGAAATGAGAGTGGAGGCAGCAATGCGTTGCATATTTTTATACCTACAGCGTTGTAAAGGACATTGGAGTCTGTAATGACATCAACAGCAGTTGCGGATCCGCAAGCTACTCCGCAAGCAGAAGCGCCAAAGCGGCGTTTTAAACTACATGTGCCTTCTGCGTTCACCATCCTCTTCATTCTTACCGTGATCGCTGTTGCGGCAACATGGATGGTCCCAGCAGGTTCTTACTCGAAGCTGGCATTCGATTCTTCGAGTCAGACGCTTCAGGTCACCTCTCCTCAAGGTGAAGTCGAGAGTCTTCCCGCAACACAGGAACAACTCGATAAGCTCAACGTCAAGATCGGCATCGAAAAGTTCACTGGTGGATCACTGAAGAAGCCGATTTCGATCCCCGGAACCTACCAGCGTCTCGATGCAACTCCCCAAGGAATTGCGGATATCACCCAAAGTATGGTGACCGGTACAGTTGAAGCTGCCGACATCATCGTCTTCATCCTTGTTCTTGGTGGTTTGATCGGTGTCGTCAATGCTACTGGCGCCTTCGAGGCCGGCCTTCTAGCACTGACAAAGAAGACGAAGGGGCGTGAGTTCGCGCTCGTCTTCATGGTCTCGCTCCTGATGGTGCTCGGTGGAACAAGCTGTGGCCTTGAAGAAGAGGCGGTGGCGTTCTATCCGATCCTTGTTCCAGTCTTCTTAGCGCTAGGATATGACTCGATCATCTGTGTCGGTGCCATCTTCCTAGCGGGCTCGATGGGAACAACCTTCTCAACTATTAACCCCTTCTCTGTGGTTATTGCGTCTAACGCCGCCGGCATTGTCTTCACTGAAGGCTTGATTTGGCGTGTTGCTGGATGCGTGGTTGGTGCAACGGTCGTCATTGGCTACTTGTGGTGGTACGCAAGGAAGATTAAGGCTAATCCTGAGGCGTCCTATACCTGGGAGGACCACGAAGCATTTAACGCTCAGTGGGCTCTGAAGGGCAATAACGAAGGATTTGAGTTCAACTGGCAGAAGAAGCTCATCCTTGTTCTCTTTGTCGCGGCATTCCCGATCATGGTGTGGGGCGTTATGAGCCAGGGATGGTGGTTCCCGACCATGGCCGCGTCCTTCCTCGCAATCACGATCGTCATTATGATCCTCTCGCTCTTCGGTAAGAGCCGACTGAACGAAAAGGCTCTGGTTGATGCATTCACCGAAGGTTCATCGAGCCTGGTGGGCGTCTCGCTGATCATCGGTCTTGCACGTGGTATTAACTACGTCATGGAGCAAGGCAAGATCTCCGATACGCTGCTGTACTACTCCTCGAATATGGTTGAAGGTATGAGCGGCCCGCTGTTCATCTTGGCAATGCTCGTCATCTTCTTCTTCCTTGGATTCATCGTCCCGTCCTCTTCTGGCCTTGCCGTTCTGTCGATGCCAATTTTCGCGCCTCTGGCCGATACCGTTGGCATGCCTCGTTGGATCATCGTTTGTGCTTACCAGTGGGGTCAGTACGCGATGCTCTTCCTGGCTCCGACCGGCCTGGTTATGGCAACGCTGCAGATGCTCGATATGAAGTACTCTCACTGGCTTAAGTTCGTCTGGCCAATGGTTGCTTTCGTCTTCGGCTTCGGTGGCCTCATGCTTGTCGCTCAGGTTTTGACCGCCTGAGAGGCTGAGCAGATACCCTACGTCTCGTCCTGAAACAACCCGGTAGTTTTCCCGGTTGTGCGGTCGTAAGCAATGGGTACCTCCCTCAACTTTGGGGGAAAAGGAGAAAGAAGAAGGCTCGGGGTCTGTGTTCGGTGTTGCGACGACACAGGCCCCGAGTTCTTTCTATAGCAATGCTGTGTTTTCGATGAAGAAGCGCGGTGCGAAGTACGTCTCTCTTTCAGCAATGGTCAATTCAATTGCTCTCATGAACCATTAGATATGGGCCAAGACAATTCTGAGGAATTCGAGAATGAACGCATTGCGTTCGTGTTCAGTACTGAATACGTCTGAGACGCAACACTTACCTGTTTTCGATTCGTCCCCTGACTATGAACGCGCAGATTTGGCTCGTGGGTTAAATTGGCGCCATATGCAGGTGATCGCAATTGGTGCTATCGCCATCATCGGTACACTCATTCCGTTCACTGACCCGAATCTATTGCGCAGCAGTGAATCAGATATCGCATACTCGCCCTTCACCTTGGTCTTCGATCGTTTGGGCGTTGCAGCGGCTGCGGCGGTGATGAACGCGGTTATTTTGACGCCTATTCTTTCGGCGGGTAACTCGGGGCTCTATGCTTCTTCACGGATGCTGCAGTCGATGGCTCTTATTGGCCAGGCCCCCCGCGTTTTCTGTCACGTGACGAAGAGGGGAGTCCCGCTCAATGCGATGCTCGCTACTGCCGTTGTTTCTGCTCTTGGCTTCTGCACGGCGCTGGTTGGCGAGGGAACGGCATACACCTGGTTGGTGAGTATCGTCGGCGTCTCGGGAATCTTTATGTGGCTTGGTATCGCGGCGTGCCATATTCGTTTCCGTCGCGCCTACCTGCTCCAGGGTACAGGCTCGAGGACCTGCCGTATCGTGCCCCCTTCTTCCCCTTCGGACCGATTTTAGCTTTCGGTATGTGCCTAATCGTTTTGCTTGGCCAGAACTATGAGGCGATCTTCCTTGGGCAGATGTGGGAGATCATCTCGGCATACATTGGTGTCCCGCTCTTCCTGGGAGTCTGGCTGGGATACCACCTCATCAAGAAGGACCGCATGACCCCGCTCGCTGAACTTGATGTTCGCGGAGTGACTCGCGAGCAGGTCAAAGAGGATATCGCGCGCACTAAGCACTACGACGACTGAATCGATACGAACTAGCGCCGAGGTCTGAAATCCATATGGGGTTTCGAGGCCTCGGCGCTCGCGTTTATTCAGTTTTCCGCGCCCGCTAGCTTCAGCGCGTGAATTGATTGCCGCGGCCGGGGGCAGCGGTGAGGCCACCGACGATAGTGAACGTGTTCAGAGTAGCCATGTTGGCCTGCTTTCTACTGGTTGTTTTAGTGGTTTGTTGTAGCCAAAATGAGGTGTCTGTCAGCGGTGTCCGCCCTCAGTCCAACGACCGTTCGCGTTGCCGTTAGACCACTGGCCGTCCTTGTAAATCTGGTTGCCGCTATTGTCATGGCAGGTGGTAGAACCGTTGGTCTTGAGGGTGCAGTTGTAACCAAGACTGGGGTCTGATTCCTCGCTGTAAGTCCAGTAGCTCTCGCCGGTAGCGCGGCCCTGAGAACCGCCAGCAGAGCCGGTCGCCCGTGAGGCAGAGCCGCCACTGTTTGAACGCGAATGGGCAGAGGAAACTCCTGTCGCGCGAGAACCACCGGCGTTAGATGAAGCAGCAGCGGCCTGTTCAGTTTCCCACTGGGTGTGTGAGTCACGAACCTGATTCGACTTCTCGCCCAAAGCGTTCACACCGTCGGTCAGCTTCTTTTCCTCATCGGCGTTCCACTTGCGGTCATCGCCCACGTGCGAGCGGTTCTTCACAGCTTCGCGTGCTTCGTCAATAGTCTTAGCGGTGTCGTCGATGGTGGACTGCAGTCCGTCACGGGTCGTATTGTCCTTGACTTTCCCATCGGTTTCACTCATGAGATTCTTCGCGTCGTTAAGCGCTTGGTTTGCCTTGTTAGCGGCTTCATCGAGCTTCTTAATGGTGAGGTCGTCGAGTTCACCTGCGATGGGGGCCAGAGCAGCGTTGAGCTTGCTGGTGGAGGTCTTAGCTTGATCGAGGACCTTCTTCAAGGATTCGATCTTTTCATTACTGGCCTTCACGTTGTTGGGAGCATCAGCCAGAGCGGTAACAGTCGCGTCCGAATCCGCGTAAATAGACTTGAGTGTGGTTACGTTCTCTGACTCAAGGCCGTATTCGTCAGCCAAGGCAATGGAAGCCTGAGCGGACTCGCGGGCAGCGGTGAAGTCACTATCCGCAGCGACTAATTGAGCTTGAACATCTTTCACGGCCGCGGCAGTCGAATGCGCGGTAAAGGCATAAGCTCCGCTTGCTGCAATCGCGATGATGGCCACCCCTGAGAAGACAAGGATTCCTCGTTTTCGTCGGGGTGAGGCCGTTGCTTGCTGGTCACGTGAGGGGGTGGAAACGGGATCTGCTGAATCAAGATCAGTGGAAGAAATCGAGCGCACGGGCGGATATCCTTCAAATTGAATACTGCATGTGTTGGGATATTTTCAGTGTACGCTCAGCAGTTTTTGATGTGGTGGACTTGCTGTGTGATTTCTTCCCCTTCCTGAAGTTCAAGGATTCAGCCGCCCGCTCTATTTCCTATGTCGCGGTTTTGTCTGATTCTGAGTTCTTCGTCGCCCAGGAATGACTTTATCGAGAATCCAGATGATGGCGCTTTGGACGAAAGAAACCTCTGTCACGATGTAGGCAATGGTCATAAGTGTGGGGAGAAAGAAGAATGTGATAGCGACATTGGACAGGTGAAAGGTGCACTCTGATGCGCAAAACAAGAGTGCTTTCGCATGTGTCAATGAATAGATGCTCAGCGCGATGTAGGGGAGGATCCCCCATTTATTGACAATGTCCTGTTTCTTTTGGGTGGAATAGTCCGTTTCTTTGAGGGTCCACAAAATGAAGTACTTAAATGCTGCAATACTCAGAAAGCCAATGAAAATTACCACGAGTGCGATGCCGGAATCGTGGGATAGGGATGATGGCCAGAGCGCGGACGAATTCATGATTCAAGCATAATTTGCTCTCGCAGTATGGGGTTTTCCTAGTTCTCGTCTTGGGGTGGGAGTGTTTGGCCTGGTGGTAGGTGTTTTTTGGCGTTGTCGAGCAGATTGGGGTCGGGTGTGAAGCAGAAAGTGATGGTTTCTGGTGAGTTGCCCCAGCGTGAAAGAGTGATGCCGGTGAGCTCGAAGGTCCCGGTGCCAGGTATTGTGACAGGCTCTCCTTCCACAAGGTCTCCTCCGTATGAGGGCAAGTCCACATCCTCGGGCCAACCGCCTCCGATGTTTGCCTTCATCTGTCCATTTTCAATTCGTGCTTCGTTGAATATGAAGCTGGGAAATTGGCTTCCTTGAACTGGGCGGAAAATGGTGTTGGAATGTACTGCGACTGTTTGGCAGGGTTGTGACATGGGTTCCTTCACTTCGTAATGTTGTGTGCATCCGCCAAGTAATAGTGGGATTGTGAGAGTGCTGCTCAGAAGCAGGGCTGTTGGGCGTCTCTTGACCATTACGGAATTTCTCCGATCGTGATATAACCAAAGTACTTCTCAAATTCACTCCACGTCATCGAGAACTCACCGTGACGCGTAGGCATCTGCGAAAACGACAACCGATTCTCTCCGTGTGGATTGATGAGTGTTACAGATGTCTCATTCGCGCTTTTAATCATGTACGAATGCCGTGCATAGAGATCAATTCTGCGGGGGTGTCCATCAATTGATACTTCTGCCGGTTGGGAATTCTCATTTCCAAATATCGGTGCGTACACCGTTGCTGTAGTTACGGGCTTTCCCGACTGGAGTGCCTCTACAACTTCTTGGCGTTCCTGCGCATCGTAGTTTAGGCCTGACCCGAAAATGCTCTTGATTGACGCCTCTTGATAATTGACTAAATGGCTTCCACGCCCCGTGACTCGCAGCAGTCCTTGGCCATTGGTGTTGGAAGTGATGCCATCCCCATTGAGAAAGGAACTCTCATTGACGCCCCCGGGTGTGAGCTGGGCATATGCTTTTTCGTAGATGCTGACGATACTGGCGAATCCTCCTGAGTTTGCTCCCTTCGCATAGGTCTCACGTACCAATACGAGTGAATAACTTCCTAGTGAGGGGAGTAGCGGATTGTCATAGATCCGCACCATGTATCCATCTACTTGGCCTGAAGAATTGAAATGTTGAGTTACCCCCTTCGCTAACTGTTCCTGTCCTTTTGGGGTGTTCATAAGTGCAAGAATTGCCGAAATAAAATAGCAGTCACCAATCGCTCCCTGTCGTACTTGACGAAGGTTGTAGTTTCCGCTCTTCAATAGGGAGAGTTCTGTGTTGATTCGGGAGATATCTGCTTCGTTGAGCCGTCGTGTACGCGAGGGGTCTTTACTTGTTCCCGCTACTGATCTATCGCGCGAGACAGGTTCGAGCCTCAGTGCCTCACGCAATGCTCGTGATAAAATTTCGGCCGCCCATTTCAAAGATTCAATGCGGACGTAGTAATCGTGGGCGATCGATTCGGATTCGTGCGAAAAGCTCGCGTAGATGACCGGACGATCTTCCTTTGAGGCAGCCTCATAGAGCCGATCCATTTCTGCCAGTCGGGGGAGCAATCGGTTGTGGACGTAGTGTTTGGCGCTTGCGACTTCACGAGCATAGCCGGCGATATCGGATGCAGCTGATTCAAGCCCCTCATGCAGGCGCGTGAAACGATGCTGTTGTCGATTTGCCGACTCTTCAAAGGCTTCGCGAGAGCGCCCGGCCCATATCGTTGTTTTCCGTATCGTTGTACGGAACTCATCGCCGATAATTTGCACTGCCTCGGCTTGGTCATGAATTTGAGCTGCAAGGTGATCGATTGCAGAAAGATCCCCGGGGACGTCCCCGATGAGTGAAGAGAAAACCCCCATAGCAGCCATCCTCCAAGTGGTCTTCGTCGACTAGTTCGTACACTAGCGCTTTATGTTCCGGTTTGATGGTGTTTTTAATCAATTGTCATCGAAGTGTGATCAAGCCGTAACTGATGCGCAAGAAGAGCGATTCTGTGTTGCTTGACACAAAAAACACCCAAAAAACTCCAAAAAATTAAGACACGCGCTGAAAAGTCGCGGAAAAGCTGACAAAACGGGGATTCATTCCTTAATCTGTTCCCTGAAGCCACCAAAGTGGCATCCCTAACCGACAAGAATGAGGTTTTTCAATGTCCGTCAACCGCACTGAACTTGTTGCCAAGATCGCCGAGCGCGCCAACATCTCGAAGGTCCACGCTGACGCCGCCCTTGCTGCGTTCCAGGATGTCCTGGTCGAGTCCCTGTCCAAGGGTGAGACCGTCAAGGTGACCGGCCTGCTCTCCGTCGAGCGCGTCGAGCGTGCAGCACGCACCGGCCGCAACCCCCGCACCGGCGAAGAAATCAAGATCCCCGCAGGCTTCGGCGTCAAGCTCTCCGCTGGCTCCACCCTGAAGAAGGCTGTCGCCAAGTGAACTCAGCCTTGCGCTGAAAAACACTGAAACTTCGATGCGTTTTGTGCATCGATATTTTCACTCTCGTGTGTGCCCCGGTCCCCCCGACCGGGGCACACACGCATCTGGGCGTCGGGAGCTGACATAGCTCGCTTGGCAACAGAGCTGGGTGTAAGCTGAGGGCACTTAAACTCTACACACAGGCGTATTCGTTGCTTGGCCTCGAAACCCCATACTCTTGCGGCCACAGCTCTGCCCGCGCCTCGCGATCCCAACATCAATGAGGAGTTCCAATGCGGATTGCCATCTTGCCCACGCCCGAAGATATTGCCGTCGTCGCAGCCGATCGCATTCAAAGTCTTCTGGAGCGCAAGCCTTCTGCAGTACTTGGTCTTGCGACGGGTTCGACTCCGCTGCCTTTGTACGATGAGCTGACCAAGCGTTACGAAGCCGGCGAAATTTCTTTCGCGAACACTCAGTCTTTCAACCTTGACGAATACGTTGGCCTGCCCGAAGATCACCCCGAGGGCTACGCGAACTTCATTCATCGTTTCCTCGTTGATCGCGTTGATTTCCCCAAGGGCGCGGCACACGGCCCGAACGTCTGGACCGGTGACAATGACCAGGCCGCGGCTGACTACGACAAGGCGATTCGCGACGCCGGCGGCATTGACCTCCAGATCCTTGGAATCGGTGCCGATGGGCACATCGGCTTCAATGAGCCCGGTGGATCCTTCGCCTCGCGCACTCACGTCGATGTTCTGACCGAACAGACTCGTCGCGATAACGCTCGTTTCTTCGATGGCGATATTACGAAGGTTCCTACCCACTGCATCACCCAGGGTCTTGGTACCATCATGGAGTCCGGAGAGGCCCTGTTGATTGCCACCGGCGCCGCTAAGGCCGAGGCCGTTCGTCAGCTGGTCGAAGGTGCGATTTCTGCGCGCTGGCCTGCGACGATCCTCCAGATGCACCCCAACGCGGTCGTCCTTCTGGACGAAGACGCAGCAGTCGGCCTGGAACTGGCCGATTTCTACCGTGAGGTGTGGGCTAAGCATCAAGCGTAATTCCCGTTTTCGCGGCCGTTTCTGATCAACATCGGAAGCGGCCGCGTCCTACAATAGGGGACATGTCTTTTCTTGATGAACCCCAGGGACCTTCCGCGCCTCAGGGCCCGCAAACCCAGTCGTCGACAGGCTTGCTTGAGCGCACCGAGGTTGAACAAGAGAAGAGCCCAGGAGATAGCGATCGCTTCGCGCACTTTGTCCGCCGTGATAAGGCTGACTCTTCGATGATCACCGGCCAGCCGGTGGTTGCGCTGTGCGGAAAAGTCTGGATCCCCACTCGAGATGCCTCGAAATACCCCGTCTGCCCGACCTGTAAAGAATTGCGCGATTCCATGGGTAAGAACGGCAGGAATTGGCCATTTTCTGATGGAAGCGGTCAGGGAGGTTCCGCGGAGTGAGTCCCACTGCGCAGGGGCCATCGCACGCATCTTCTTCCGCAGCCACTTCTCTTCCTCCTGCTTTCCCACGCCGAGCCCCCTGGGGAACAGCCGGAAGCCTACGCGCGTGGCAGGCTGCAGCCTTGGAACAATACATGGCGGCTTCACCGCAAGACTTTCTTGCGGTTGCTACCCCCGGCGCGGGCAAAACGACCTTTGCTCTGCGTATTGCCGTCGAACTCATGGGTGCCGGTATCGTTGAAAAAGTTACGGTCGTTTGTCCGACCGAGCACCTCAAGAGCCAGTGGGCCGAGGCCGCTGGGCGCGTTGGGATCCACATTGATCCCGCTTTCTCGAACTCTCAAGGCATGGCGGGTTCGCACTTTGACGGTGTAGCTGTGACTTACGCGCAGGTTGCCTCGAATCCTATGGTTCACGCCGCCCGCACGCGTCTCCACCGCACCTTGGTAATTCTTGACGAGATTCACCACGCGGGTGATGCGCTTTCGTGGGGCGACGGTGTTCGTGAAGCCTTTGACGAGGCCACACGTCGCCTTGCGCTAACTGGTACTCCTTTCCGCTCCGATACTTCTGCCATTCCTTTTGTGCGCTACGAAGAAGATGAGGAGGGGATCAAGCGCTCTAAAGCCGACTTCACTTACGGTTACGGCGATGCCCTGCGTGACTTCGTTGTTCGTCCGGTCCTCTTCATGTCCTATTCGGGACAGATGTCGTGGCGAACGAACGCGGGCGATATTTACACCGCGCGTCTGGGCGAGCCCCTCACCAAAGACCTGATGAAGCAAGCATGGCGAACCGCACTCGACCCGAAGGGGGAGTGGATCAGTGCAGTGCTACAAGCTGCCGATCAGCGCTTGGAGGAAGTGCGGCGCCAGGTTCCTGACGCCGGTGGTTTGGTGATTGCAGCCGATCAGGATAAAGCCCGTGCATACGCGCGCCAACTACGAGCAATTACGGGGCAACGTCCAACCGTTGTTCTCTCCGACGACGCAGATGCATCTGAGCGCATCGACGAATTCCGCCAATCGACCGATAAATGGATGGTCGCTGTGCGTATGGTTTCCGAAGGTGTGGACGTTCCTCGCCTGAGTGTGGGGGTGTACGCAACCAACGCCTCGACTTCCCTTTTCTTCGCCCAGGCGGTTGGGCGTTTTGTGCGCGCCAGGCGCCGAGGCGAAACTGCGACGGTCTTCATTCCCTCCGTCTTACCCTTGCTGAATTTGGCCGGGGAGATGGAAGTCCAGCGCGATCATGCACTGAATCGGCCTCCCTCGAAAGAGGGGAACATGTGGAACCCCGAAGATGCCATGGTTGCTCAGGCGAATAAGAGCGAGAACGCCTCGAGTGATCTTCTCAATCAATTCGAGGCCTTGGGCGCGGATGCGCAATTTGATTCCGTGCTGTTTGATGGTGCCGCGTGGGGGACCGAGGCCGATGTCGGCTCTGTCGAAGAACAAGAATATTTGGGAATTCCGGGCCTCCTAGAACCCGAACAAGTGACTACTTTGCTTCGCGCGCGACAAGAAGAACAGCTGGCGACTCAGCGACGTGAAGCGAGTGCACGGCGGGCACGTGAAGAAAATGCCAATATCCCGGCACACCGACTGCGAGCAGCTAAGCGTAAGGAGCTTTCTCGCCTGGTGTCCTCATGGTCTAGGCGTTCGGGACAGCCTCATGCAAGTATTCACGCAGAACTGCGACGCAGGGCTGGTGGGCCAGAAGTTGCTCAAGCAACGACGGAGCAGATCGAAGCCCGTATTTCTCTTTTGCGTGAGTGGTTCGTCGGCCGCGGCTAGGCATGTACTCGAGGTTAGCTAACTGATAGACGCTATACGGCTGTGGGGGCTGCGGTGAATCTTTTCACCACAGCCCCCACAGCCGTCAATAACCTTGAGCGCTCAGATGTAACGCGTTGGAATTGCAGGTTCGCCTTCCGACAAACGCCATGCCTGGTAAGGAAGCTCATTACGCGAGCGCAGGTGACGTGCCTGGGCCTCGGATAGCGCCTGAGAGCTCCACGCTTCGCTTTGGATTTCTCCATCGACAATCAGTGGAACTTGAAGGGGACGGGCGCCATTTTCTTCGAAGAAAGCAGCAGCCTCTTCAGCGCTTCCGGTGAAAAGAATTTCTTCGCTTGCGTAGCCATCCTCGTCGTAAAGGCGACCCGCGTACTTCTTGCCGGCAACGGTGTTCTTCGAAGCAGACTTCTTTGCAACACCCACCATTTTTCCGTTGGAGTCCTCGCGGGATACGAGCTTGTATACCAGGGCTGCGGTGGGGACGCCGGAACCGGTAATCAGACGCGTGCCAACACCGTAAGAATCGACGGGAGCAGCTCCCAAAGCTGCAATGGCATACTCGTCAAGATCAGAAGTCACGGTGATCTTCGTAGAGGTCGCACCGAGCGCATCCAGTTGTCCACGAACCGTAAAAGCCTGAGCGACGAGGTCGCCGCTGTCCAAACGTACAGCGCCCAATTCTCCGCCTGCAGCGCGCGCGGCCTCGACGGCGGTCTTAACGCCCTCGGTGACGTTGTATGTATCAACCAGAAGAGTTGTATTCGGGCCAAGGGAGGCGATCTGAGCATCGAATGCTTGACGCTCACTATCGTGAAGCAGGGTGAATGCGTGGGCGGCAGTACCGATCACCGGGATGCCGTAGCGCTTGCCGGCCTCGAGATCTGAAGTGCCTGCGAAGCCGCCGATAACAGAGGCGCGTGCTGCAGAGACAGCTGCGCGCTCGTGGCCACGGCGTGCACCCATGTCCAGGCAGGGGCGTCCGTGCGCGGCAATTGTCATTCGGGAAGCAGCAGAGGCGACTGCGCAATCGTAGTTGTAGATCGACAAAAGAAGTGTTTCCAGAAGGGTGCACTCGGCAAAGGTGCCTTCAACGGTGAGCAGGGGAGAACCCGAGAAATAGCACTCACCTTCGGCATAGCCTGAAATATTCCCGCGGAAACGGAAGGTTGACAAGTACTCGAGAGCTGTATCAGAGACAACCTTCTTTTCGGCCAACCACTGGATTTGCTCAGGGGAGAACTCAAAGCGGTCCAAGGCCTCGAGAACCCGTCCCGTCCCCGCGACGACGCCGTAGCGGCGGGTGGCGGGAAAACGACGTCCGAATAATTCGAAGACGCAATGTCGGTTGGCAGTTCCCGACTTCATTGCGGCATCGAGCATGGTGAATTCGTACATATCCGTCAGAAGCGACGTTTCAAATGATGCAGGCATATCTCAAATTTAATCGCTAATGGTGGGAAATGTACACAAAATTCCAAAAGTACAGACAGGAATGCATTTCCTGCGCAGGCTTAAGACATGTCGGGCATGCCTATGATCGCGAATAATCCCAACGTCGGGACCGCTGATGCATCGGTGCCGAGGTGGAGCCTCATTGTCTGGGATGACCCGATTAACTCATCGGACTACATCGCCGAAGTGCTATGGAGGCATTTCTGCTACCCGCGTCCTACGTGCGAAGCACTGGCTTTGCAGGTGCACAGTGATGGACAGGCCATCATCGCCACTGGGCTACGTGAACGCGTTGAAGCAGACCTACAAACACTCCACGATTACGGAGTGCAATCAACATTGGAGCGTGTCACGTGATCGGCCCCTTTACCGTCTCGCGACGGGGGATTTCCCTATGTTTCTTTCTGCTGCAACCGGACTTGAGAGCGAACGTGCAGCAGCGATTGATCCTGCTCTGGATTTCCTTCTTCCCCCTATGAGCACGGATCCCCAGGAAGCGGCACGCTTGCGAGCACTGACCGAGGACACCCTGCGTTCACAAAAATCTGAGCGCCTGCGCACCGTGTGTAACCAACTCAACGATGTGCTGGTTGACGGAACAAACTGCCTTGTTCTGGATGAAGGATCGACGTGGAATTGGCTTGGCGCCCTCACCGATATGCGTCTTGCTTTGGCTGGCGAACTGGGGATTCATAACGATTCTGACGTGATTCGGATCGAGAAAATCGCTCAGGGAAAACCCGAGGGGACACGCGAGCAAAGTGCTGCCGCGATCTACCTACTGATCACATGGTGGCAAGAGTCACTGCTCCAATCTGTGCATCTCCAGGGTGAGGCGAGTTAGTTTCGTTGTATGGATAACGCGCCGATTGGTATTTTCGACTCTGGTTTAGGTGGACTCACGGTTGCGCGTGCCGTCATTGATCAGCTACCAGATGAAGACATCGTCTACCTGGGGGACACGGCTCACGCTCCCTATGGGCCGCGTCCGATCGCCGAAGTTCGCCAATTGACGCTGTGGGGGCTTGACCGCCTTGTCGAGGCCGGAGCAAAGGCCTTGGTGATTGCGTGCAACACCGCAACCGCTGCTGCGCTCTCGGACGCGCGAGAACGCTATTGGGTGGGTCAGCACATTCCCGTCATTGAGGTCGTGACCCCTGCCGCGCGTGCCGCTGTCGTTGCAACGCACAATCACAAGATTGGCGTGATTGGAACTCAGGCAACCATCCAATCGGAAGCCTATGTCAATGCTCTTGCTGCAGTTCCGGGTCTTCGAGTCTTTCAACAGGCCTGCCCGCTTTTCGTCGAGTATGTCGAGGCTGGACAAACAGCTGGTTCCGAGCTGGAAGGGATCGCCCGCGAATACCTTGCGCCCCTGAAAGAAGAAGGCGTCGATACCTTGATTCTGGGCTGCACCCACTACCCGCTTCTTACCGGAGTCATCGGCCGAGTGATGGGGGATACCGTCCGGCTGGTAACGTCCTCGGCAACAACAGCGAATGTCACCTACAACGAGTTGGTTGACCGCGATCTACTCCATGCGCCGCGCCAGGGAGCCGGCGATGAACCGCAGCACCAGTTCCTCACCACCGATGCTTCGTCGCGCTTCCCGATCCTTGCTCGCCGTTTCCTTGGTCCCGAGGTTCAAAGCGTGAGTGAAATCCCATCCCTCCCGCTAGAAGGAGGCGCTCAGTGAGGCTTCGCATTATCGGTTGCACGGGTTCAATGTCTGGACCTGATTCGCCTGCATCTTGCTACTTGCTTCAAGCTTACGGCCCCGATGAAAGAACTGGGAGGGAGCGAACCTGGAACCTTGTCTTGGACATGGGGCCGGGATCTTTTGGTGAATTGTGGCGTTACATTGAGCCAGCAAATCTTGATGCGGTGATTTTCTCGCACTGTCACGCGGACCACATGGGAGATGTGATTTCTCTGCACGTCTACCGGCGCTGGGGACCTGGTGCTTATCGTGATCCCATGGTTCTTGCGGGACCGGAGTGCTTACCGGACCGTGTTCGCCAGATCGATGGAGTCGGCGAAGATGAAACCTATTCGACAGAGTTTATTTTCAAGGAACTCAATGACGCAAAGAGTTGGTCTTTTGGTCCCTTCACCGTGAGTGCAGCGCAGGCATGGCATTCAGTGCCGGCTTTTGGTGTTCGTATCAGCGGCCCTTCTGGTTTTTCAAAAGACGATACCTCTGGATCGCGCAGCACTTTCTTCTACACCGGTGACACTGATCTGTGTGACAGTATCGTTGAGGGTGCTCGCGGGGTAGATCTTCTTCTCAGTGAAGCAGGTTTTACTGAGGAAGACACCGTCGAGGGGATCCACATGGATGGTAGCCGTGCAGGTACCCTTGCCGCGCGTGCCGAAGTTGGCCGTGTCATTCTTACGCATATCCAACCGTGGAATAATCCCGAGGGAACGCGATTCCAAGCGAAACAGGTATATGGCGGGCGCGTGGAGCTTGCGACGACCGGTATGTTTGTCGATTTCTAAAACGCGTAGGTACACAGATTTCGGAAAGGATAAACGCGTAGCCGGGGGATCGCACTGCCCGACTATGCGTTTCCCGATGCGTCGCTTAGTTGCCTGCTAGAGCCTCAATAATCCGCGGCGCAAGCGCACGGAAAGCAATCCCGCGGTGGCTGATTGCATTCTTTTCCTCCGCGGTGAGCTGTGCTGCAGTACGGTCCATACCTGAGGGAACAAAAATCGGATCGTAACCAAACCCCCGTTCGCCTTGCGGCGCGGTCGTCAGGTGTCCATCGACGCGTCCGAGCTCGACAAACTCGCGGCCATCGGGCAATACTAATGCCGCTGCGGAGACAAATGCAGCGCCTCGTAAGTGAAGCGGAACGTCGCTGAGCTGAGCAAGAAGCAACTCAAGGTTTGCTTGGTCGTTCCCGTGAGTTCCACTCCATCGGGCAGAAAAGATCCCCGGCGCGCCACCCATGATGTCAACGCACAGACCGGAATCATCTGCGAGCGCAGCGATTCCGGTCGCTGCGCACAAGGAGCGCGCCTTGATCAAAGAGTTCTCGGCAAAAGTAGCGCCATCTTCAACGGGCTCAGCGACATCGAAGTCACTCATCCGTGCGATTCGGCCGGCTCCTTCGGGGAGGAGAGGAGCGATGATCGCCTCGAGTTCTGCAACCTTATGCGCATTTCCGGTCGCAAAAACCAGGCGAGGTGCATCTGCGCTGTGTACGGGGCTCACAGTGCGGCCTCGGAAGAAACGGTGACTCCCGGCTGCGCTGCCAACGCGCGTGCCTGGAGGTCGCGAATCTGGGCATTTCCCGCAGTTGCCAAGTCTAGGAGTTCACCGAGTTCAGTGCGGGAGAAGAGGGCATGTTCAGCGGTCCCCTGAACCTCAACGAAAGACCCCGAACCAGTCTGGACAACGTTCATATCCGTCTGCGCGCGCACATCTTCAACGTAGGGAAGATCGAGCATGGGGGTGCCATCAATGATGCCAACGGAAATTGCACTTACCGAATCAGACAGGACCTTCTCAGGAGAAGAAGCGGCGACGATCCCCTTCGAAATACCCCAAGAAATGGCCTCGTAAAGCGCAACATATGCGCCCGAAATGGAAGCGGTGCGGGTGCCGCCATCAGCTCGTAAAACATCGCAGTCAAGCACCAGCGTGTTCTCTCCGAGGGCCTTGATGTCAACGATCGCGCGAAGCGAGCGGCCGATGAGACGCGAAATCTCGTGGGTGCGGCCGCCGATCTTTCCCTTGACGGATTCGCGCTGAGAGCGCTCGGAAGTGGCACGCGGAAGCATTGAATACTCCGCGGTCACCCAGCCTTCTCCGCTGTCGCGCTTCCAACGGGGGACCCCCTCGGTGAGCGAAGCAACGCACAGAACGCGCGTGTTCCCGCATTCAATCAGTGCGGATCCTTCGCCGGTTCCTGCCCAGGAACGAGTAATGGACATGGGGCGAAGCTGAGAGGGGGTGCGCCCGTTGGCGCGAAGCTGAGAAGTAGTCATGACTCCAGCCTAACGCTCATTTGCGTTGTGACTGAAGCGAAGGACAGCTACGGTTACATCATGCCCCATTTTGACACGGTTACTGGTCTTCCTTTCGCCAATGAACAGCTCTATTTCCCGCATGAACTGAGTGCATGGGCTCTGCGTATGACACACAGGGGTGGATACGAGGCCGCATGCGCTTCGTTAGCGCCCCACGCGCACTCTCTGCGGGTTCTAGCAATGACGACTCAGGGCATGGTTGCGCTTACTTCTGATGAGAGCGCTCCGCGGCGAGCTGCGGATATCGGTCCTGCAGTTGAAAATGCGGAACGTGTGCTCTTCGGTGGGGTTGATTCTTCCGGTGTTGCGCGTTTTATCGCAATCCTTGACTCTGAAGAGGAATGGGGGGCGCTTGTTGAAGGAACTTACGAGCCCGCGGTTACTAGCCTCACACCTGCGGATCCTCAATGGCTCTCTCTTCGGTATGAGGCAGCCCTCCTCGAAGCTGCTGACTGTTCATCATGCGCGCGTGCTCTAGCGCTTCTGCGTTGGCATGAGCGTACGCGTTATTGCCCAAGGTGTGGTGGAGAACTTCAATACGAAAACGGGGGAGAGGCTCAGCGGTGCATCCAATGCGATCGCCTCGAATATCCCCGGCAGGATCCCGCAGTGATCGTTGCAATCACCGATGCGGAAGATCGTTTGCTGCTTGCTCACAACCGCTCATGGAAACCGCGTTTCATGTCGCTCATTGCCGGTTTTGTCGAGGCAGGAGAAGCTCCTGAGCATGCGGTAGTCCGGGAAGCAAAAGAAGAGGCCTCTTTGGATGTTCAAGAGGTCCGCTATGTCGCGACGCAGCCTTGGCCTTTCCCACGTTCGCTCATGATTGGCTTTACCGGGAAAGTTTCTGGTACGCCGGATCCCTCTCCAGACATGGAAGAGGTAGATGCCATGAAATGGATGACGCGCGCGGAACTCATTGATGCGGTCGGCAGCGGAGAATTGGAAATTCCGACCCATACCGCAATCGCTCGCATGATGATCGATGCTTGGTTGCATGCGGAAGATGATGCACTGTGAGCAGCCAAGATGCGCAGCGCGCTGAACGTCTTCTTGAAGCACTAGATCCCGACCAGCGGAGTGTCGCGCAATTCGTTTCTGGTCCAATGGCGGTGCTTGCGGGGGCTGGAACGGGTAAGACACGAGCGATTACCTATCGCATTGCCTATGGCGTTGCACGCGGCGTCTACGAACCGACAAATGTCTTGGCAGTGACCTTCACGAAAAGAGCTGCAGTTGAGATGCGTGAGCGTCTGACGGCCCTTGGGGTTCCAGGTGTCCAAGCGAGGACTTTTCACTCGGCTGCCTTGCGCCAGCTCCAGTATTTTTGGCCAAGCGCCATCGGCGGGAGCATGCCACCCCTCATTGAGCACAAAGCATCCTTGATTTCCGCTGCTGCTGCGAGAATCGGTATCCGCGCAGACAAAGCTCTCGTTCGTGATTTAGCCGCGGAGGTTGAGTGGTCGAAGGTTTCCATGCTTGATGCTGATGCCTATGCCGAGGCCGTTCGCGCCAATAGACGAACGCCGCCGGGTGACCTTAGCGTTGACGATGTTCTTGCGCTGATGGACGCCTATCAGGAGGCCAAAGAGGACCGGGGGGTTCTAGATTTTGAAGATGTCTTGGTACTGACGGCAGGAATCTTGCAGGATTATCCAGCTATTGCTCAACGGATTCATCGTCAATACCGAAGCTTCGTCGTCGATGAATATCAGGATGTCTCTGCCCTCCAACACCATGTTCTCAACCTTTGGCTGGGTGGGCGCCATGATATTTGCGTTGTCGGTGATGTCGCGCAGACTATTTATTCTTTTGCGGGTGCTTCACCGCGCTACCTTCAAGACTTCGCACAGGAACACAAGGGTGCTCGCGTCGTGCAATTGGTTCGTGACTATCGGTCGACACCGCAGATTGTGAGTGCAGCGAATACCCTGATGAAGGGCGAACACTCCTCTGTTCTTAAAGGCGCCGTGAAATTGGTATCACAGCGTGACAGCGGTGTCCCTGTCGACTATCAGAGCTACGCGGACGACAATGACGAGGCCGTGGGAATCGCGCGGCAAATTCGCAAGCTTCACGACAATGGGGTTTCATATTCCTCGATCGCAATTCTTTATCGAACCAATGGTCAGTCAGAGAACTTTGAAGCACAGCTAACCGAGGCCGGCGTTCCTTTCCTCGTCCATTCTGGGATGCGCTTTTTTGAGCGCGAAGAGGTCCGGCGCGCAATGTTTCTTTTAAAGAAGCAAGCGGCAACCTTGCGCAATCAAGGAATTGACGAGGCTGATGTTGTTCACTTGGTTGAAGATCTTCTTGGAATCGCTGGATGGTCCCCGCAGGCACCACAGGCTCAGGGCGCAGTTCGAGAACGATGGGATAACCTCAATGCCATTGTCGAGATGGCACGCTCTTCTACCAATGAGTCTTTCATCGGGTTCGTCAATAATCTTCTTGAACGTGAGGTCTCACAAGCTGCCCCAGCCACAGAGGGGGTCACTCTCTCGACCCTTCATGCGGCAAAAGGACTGGAGTGGGAGCACGTTTTCCTTGCTGGTGTGAGTGAAGGGCTTATTCCAATCTCTCTTGCGCAGGGAGAAGACGCAATTGAGGAAGAAAAACGTCTGCTCTACGTAGGAATGACACGTGCTCGGGATCATCTTGCGATCTCATATTCGCGTTCGCGCCACGGGGGAGGAAACCGCCAGCGTTCCCGCTTCATGAAGGATTTGTGGCCTCGAGAAGAACGACCCCAAGTTGGAGCTTCCGCGCGTGCAGGTACGTCTAAACGCAGTGCGGCCAAGGCTGCCCATGCTGAATTTGAGGAAAGTAATACTCCGGAGGTTGTTGAACTCTTCGAACGCTTACGTGCATGGCGAAAAGCTGAGGCAGAGGCTCGATTAGTTCCGGCTTACGCTGTTCTTACCGATAAGACCTTGAGAGATGTCGCTATCGCTCAGCCCAAGACGCTGACTCAGCTTCGGGTTATTCGCGGAATTGGCGAAGTGAAAATTAACTACTTCGGGCCTCAGATTTTGGCGATTATCCGAGGCGAAGATGTTCAGGTAGAAACAGAGCCGGCGTAACTATGAGGCAATGCGGTATCGGTGATTATGACTGAGCATGTCGAATTCGCCGATACTCGTAGGCAAAGCTGTTGTCAGTGAAGGCGTCGGAGACTGTGAGACTGCTGTGCTGGTGCACCCGCAGAGAGGATCATTATCGACCTCGATCCATGAAACCTCTCCTTCTGTCGTGATGCGAAGAAAACGGTTCATGCTCGATCGGCGGTCCATGCCGAAGCGTACAAAGTCGTAAATCATCAAAGAGAGCCAAGCTGCAGCCATGTGAGTGAGCCAGGGTAGTGGCGTTTCAAAACGCCATAGTTCAAGGTCGCGACCGAGGTTAGGGAGTGAATGGCGGTCGGATTGTGTGGTCTCAAGACAACGCGCACAGCAGGTGGCCCCCGGTACTACCAGCGGACCGATATCCCAGTAGCTCTCATTCCTGCAGGTGAGGAGATGCGGGATATCGCAGTGCATCATTGCGTCCGCTTTTTCGAGATCATGGGAACCCACGGAAGCGATGATTCCTAAGTCAATGGGGGAGTATGAACTGCAATAGCGCAGATGAGGATAGTGCTTAGCGAGGTGTGAACGAAGGGCTTGAGAACGTCGTGGAAGCAGGCGCTCCTCCGGAAGAAGACCTGCTAATTCAGCACTCAGTCGACGTGAATCAACAAGACGAAGTCGAAGCTCGGGCAGGGTTTGAATGATGAGTTCTACTGCCGCGATGGTCACGGGGTCAATTCCGTTAATTTCGATGCTCAGGGGGCTTGCCATTTTTCCTCCGCACTGTGGAATAGGGAATTCCTATTGTGCGTGGAAGATTGCGCTTATGGGCAAGAACTAAGAATCTGTGGAAAACTCCGATGAGGCCTTCACCCTGTGGATTAATTGGTCAATAAATTCAGGATTGGGACTCCATCCCATTATCTGAAGATTGATCGTCATCCGAAGCGTTACTGTCGCCCTCAGATGCTTCTCCAATTTCAAAGCCTGCCTTACGCAGGGTATCTGCCTCGGGGTCAATCGTGGGATCAAGCCCCTCAGCCCATCCCATTGAACCATCCAATAGTGACTCGAGTGCCTGGTCGATATCGGCGCTGGCCTCGGCCTCGGCGCGTCGAAGCGCAACAAAGGTTTCTGGGGAATCGAGCTCATTGCTGTTAGGAATCAAATCGGGGTGAACCCACAGCTTTTCGCGGGCATCGCTGCCCTCGTCTTGAGTCACCAATTGGAAGAGCTTGGCCGCATCGCGAGCACGACGCGGACGCATCTTCAAGCCGATTAAGCTTCCGAGAATCTTCTCAATAGGACCGCCCAATGCCCGTCGACGGCGCATCAGCTCGCGCAGCTGCTCAAGGTGGGGAAGATAGGGGCGTGCCGCCTGTGAGGTGACAACATCCACCCAGCCTTCGATCAGGGCGAGAAGATTTTCCACACGTTCTAATGCTGCACGCTGTTCGGGTGTCGGTGCGGCTGCGAAGATCTGTTCGTTCAACGAATCTTCATTGAAATCGGGGTTCGCTGGGTCAAGACGAGTCGCGGCCTCGGCGACGGCCTCGCTATCGATCGCAATATGCTGCGCGTATCGCTCGACTGCGCGCGTGAGGTCACCAGCCAGCCACGGGACACCGGTGAAGAGACGATGGTGTGCGCACTCGCGCAGAGCAATGAACTGAAGCACTTCTTCGAAGGGAATTTCAAGTTCATCAGCGAAATCTTCGATGTTACGAGCGACGAGGGCCGTGGTAGAACCATCGGCAAGGGGAATGCCGACGTCTGTTGATCCCAGAGCACTTTGAGCAATCTGACCCAAAGCCATTCCGATTTGGCTAGCAAAAAGGAACGATGACATCTTCGGTAAAATATCGCGAGTTGAGCTGAGAAGACTTGAAATGTCTGGAACCGAATCTGATAGTGAAGGATCAATATCCGCAATGTGCTTTTGTTGCTCATCGAGGATACTTTCAAAGGCCTGAGCAACATTTGCAGCAACCGGTTCGCAGATACGCTTCCAAACCTCAGCGGTCCCATCAATCCATTCAGAGCGAGTCCATACCTGACGATTGACATTGCCGGGACCAAACTCGACGACGGCATCTAGCCAAAGGTCGGCAACGGACATTGCTTCGCGAGTTCGTTGAGCTTGCGCTGCGGTGACAGCGGTCTCTTTCGAATCCCAAGATTTGGTGTGTGCGACTTGTAAGGCGCTCTTCCAATCAACAGGACCGCTGGCAGGGCCGTTCATCATAATCGTGAATTGAGTGAGCGCCTGCTTCATCATGTAGGGATCAGGGAATTGACTGTTGAGGCTTTCGGGATCAATGCCTCGGGCGCGCATGGATTCCATTGCAGCGCGAGCGGCCTGCTCGCCCAACAACTGACGTAGGAACTCTTCCATGTTCGACTCGTTGTCACTCATATCACGAGCCTAATAGTCGAGGAACAAGAAGTACTAGAGATATCGCGCTCTTTGCGCTCAACTTTGCTCATAGCGCAATTAGACGGGAAGTGATGATGCCGCCTCTTTCTTCAGTTTTCATGGCTTTTCAGGACACGGCGTGAGCAGCTGAGAGACAATGTCAGGTATGAATGACAACGAAGACCTCGAATTTGAAGAGACCGACACTACGCAACGCAGTGAGCGGACTCTTCGATGGCTTCGTCGTCTTACCGCTGGTGTCGTGGCGTTTACTTTGGTGATCATTGCCTGCACTGTAATTCCGCTGCCCTACGTTGCGAGGCTTCCCGGGCCAACGGTTGATGTCTTGGGGAAGACTCAGGATCAGCAGGGTGATGTGAAAGAAATTCTGTCGATCACGGGTACCAATCCACAAACTGGCGAAGAAATCACGAACCCAGATCCCACCGCCCCCAAGGAAGGCGGGCAACTCCGCATGGTGACTGTCACGGAAATGGGAGGTCCGGGTAGGCGTCTCAACGTCTTTGGATGGGTTCAAGCGAAACTGACTCCGGCCTCGGAAATGATCCCGTATTCGAAGGTTTACCCGGCGAATGTGACCCGCGAGCAAGTCGATAACCGGAACGCTCATCAGATGGAGAACTCACAGTATTCCGCTCAGATCGCAGCGCTCGCGGAACTGGGATGGAAGGTACCCGCAACTGTGCATATTTCCGGTGCGGTCGAGGGCTCAGATGCGGTTGGGAAAGTTCAAGAGTCTGACATTTTGGAGTCAATCCAGACCCCCGATGGAGTGGTGCACCCGATTGAAACTGCGGGAGATCCCTTCGTGATTATGCATTCTGTTGCTCCTGGCTCCACTGTTACGATCACCGTGAAGCGTGAAGACGTCGAGCGCGCGGAAACAATCGTCACATCTGCGCCTGATGATGGATCTCAGGGCTCAAAAATGGGGATTTATCTGAGTGCTAAGGCCGATATTCCCGTAGAAATTAACTTCGCTATGAAAGATATTGGCGGCCCTTCGGCGGGAATGATGTTTTCGCTGGCAATTATTGACCGCCTGACTGAAGGAGACATGACGGGAGGCCAATCAATCGCGGGTACTGGGACAATTTCCTACGATGGTACGGTCGGTCCAATCGGTGGGATTGCACAGAAAATGCAGGGCGCAAAGCGCGATGGGGCCAGCTGGTTCCTTGCGCCGGAAAGTAATTGCGACCAGGTGATCGGGCACATTCCTGAAGGGCTGCGTGTCGTTCGCGTTTCGACCCTTCATGAAGCGCACGAGGACGTGGTTGCGATTGGCCAGAATCGTGGGGATTCCCTACCGACCTGCGAGGCCAAGTAACAGAATTTTCAGTCCGAGAGCGAGGCCAGAAGAGCGTCGGTCAGGCTGGGAACCAGGCGTGATCCTTGGCCGACCTTGTCATCGCTGTCGAAAGTACGGGCGCGAAGAGCACTCCACGTTTCGCCACTGCGCAATGCTCCCGCGGCAATACGGACATCAGTAGCTTGAGGATGGTTTGAGATAAACGCAATGGCTTCTTCGGGATCTGCTGGGGCCTGAGCCTCGACCTCAGGCGGAACAATGACGCGTTCAACGCTCAAGGCTGCACCTACGACCGAAGGGGGCCAGGCAAGGTGAGCCAACATCTCTTCGAGGTCGTCTCCTTGGAAGTCTTCCTGGATGATTGCACTGAGGTGCTCGTCCGTCCCATCCCATTCCTTGCGGAGTGCGTCCTTGAGCTCATCAGGTAGATCGGGCTGCTCGAGCAACATTGCGGTGTGAACTAAAGCGTAAAGGGAAGGTGCGTGGTCCCAGCCCACGACCGATGCTGCTTTTTCGATGTCAATAACAACGTGCGCAAGAGCAATTTGGCGTGCAGTAGGAGTCAGTTCAACCATGGTGTCATTTTCCCATAGGCGAAAGACAGACGCAGATGCATGAGCTTCTCGTTAGAATGGGAGCACTGTGATCACTCTTCGAGAGGATGTCTTGTGAGCGATTCTCCGTTCTTTCCTGGCCATCAGCCAATTCAATTGCCCAAAATTAAGATCCGACGCCCAAAGGTGGGGCCGGGGGCAATTACGGTTATGGTTCTGGTCCTTCTTGGACTTTTTGTCTATGCGGCTTCTTCATTCTGGACTGAAATATTGTGGTTCCAGCAGATGCACGCGACTCGGATCTTACTGACGCGTTGGGGAATGATCGCAGGCTTAGCCGTCGTCGGTGTTGTCTTGTCAGTCGCTGTGCTGCGCATCATGATCGGCTTGGCCCATCGTCACCGCGTATCGTCAAAGCGCGGCGAAGCTGCCGCGAATCTGAGGCAGTATCAAGACGCTATCGAGCCTTTTAAGAAGCTTGCCTTCTGGCTGGTCTCATTGGTTTTGGGTATCCCTGTAGGCCTTCGTCTTGCGGAAGGCTGGCAGACAGCTCTCACCTGGCTCAATGCGACGCCTTTTGGAAAGACAGATCCGATTTTTGGCTGGGATATCTCTTTCTTCGTTTTTACCCTTCCCTTCTTGGAGCTTGTTGTTTCCTTCTTGCTTCACTTGGTGATCCTTTCGCTCGTCGTCTCGATCGTTGCCTCGTACCTCTACGGTGGCTTGCAGGTGGTGCCGCGTCCGCACGCGACTGTTCCTGTGCGTCGTCACCTGGGGATCTTGGCCGCGATTGCCTCGGTGATTATCGGTGTGCAGTACTGGATTGGCCGTTACTCGCTGCTGACTCAGAGCGGTGACAATATTGACGGGGCAATGTATGCGGATGTCAATGCAACGCTTCCCGCGCACTCGATCCTGGCTGCTATTTCTATTGCCGTTGCGGTTTTGTTCCTTGTGGCCGCATTCAGGGGAACATGGCGCCTTCCAACGATTGGCGTTGTGGTTACAGTCGTTGCGGCATTGGTCATTGGTGGCGCATATCCGGCGTTGATCGAACAATTCCGCGTACGTCCGAATGCGCGTTCGCTTAACGCTCCATATATTCAGCACAATATTGATGCGACCTTGGAAGCCTACGGGCTCGATGATCTGGACTATCAGACCTACGATGCAACGACCACCGCTCAACCCGGGCAGCTTCGTGAAGACTCCGAGTCAACTTCGCAGATTCGTCTTCTTGACCCGCAGGTGATTCGCAAGACTGTCCAGCAGTTGCAGCAGTCGCGTCCCTACTATTCCTTTGACTCTGGTTTCTTCGTTGACCGTTACACCATTAACGGTGAGCGTCGCGATACCGTCATTTCAATGCGTGAGCTGAACTTGGCTGGCCTGTCTCAAGAACAGCAGAACTGGGTGAACCGCCATACCGTTTACACGCACGGTTTCGGTGTTGTAGCTGCCTACGGCAACAGCATTACCTCTGATGGTCTTCCCTCGTATTGGGAGCAGTCCATCCCCTCAAAGGGAGAGATCGGTGAGTACGAGCCTCGTGTGTACTTCTCGCAGTCGGCCCCCGACTACTCGATCGTTGGCGGCCCTGAAGGAACTCCTGGCCAAGAGCTTGACTACCCGGATGACAACGCACCCGGTGGCCAGGTCTCCACGACCTTCAAGGGTAATGGCGGTCCTTCGGTTGGGAACGTCTGGAATAAGCTTCTGTACTCGATTAAGTTCGGATCAACCGATATCTTCTTCTCCTCGCAAACGAATGAAGAATCGCAGATTCTCTATGACCGTGATCCGCTTCTCCGCGTTGCAAAGGTTGCTCCCTACCTGACACTGGAACAGAAGGCATACCCCGCGGTTGTCGATACGGATGGTGATCCCTCGACGCCCAAGCGACTTGTTTGGGTTGTCGACGCATACACGACAACGGATTCCTATCCTTACGCTCAGCATCAATCGCTGTCGTCCAGTACGGTTGATTCGCGTTCGCAGTCGGTGGGGCAGTACATCCAGGAAAACTCCATCAACTACATGCGTAATTCCGTCAAGGCGATTGTTGATGCCTATGACGGATCGGTGCGTCTCTTCCAGTGGGATGAAAAGGATCCCATTTTGTCGACCTGGATGAAGATTTATCCAGGAAGTGTCGAATCGAAGCAGAATATTTCCGCTGATCTCATGGGTCACCTGCGCTACCCCGAGGATATGTTCAAGGTCCAGCGCGATCTGCTGACCTCTTACCACGTCCGCGATGCCTCTGACTTCTACACCGGTGGTGACCGCTGGCGTCTCGCTGAAGAAACTTCAACAGCCGCAACTGCAAATGGGGCATCGACGGCTACTATGAGCAGCTCGCAGCAGCAGGCAGTCCGTGTGCAGCCGCCGTATTACCTGACCATGCAGATGCCGGGTCAGCAGAGTGCGGAATTCTCATTGACCTCCGTTTTCGTTCCGGGTGGTGAATCCAAGCGCGAGGCCATGGCTGGCTTCCTCGCGGTGGATTCTGAAACCGGAAGCGAGGCCGGGAAAGTTCGTGAGGGCTACGGCAAGCTACGGCTGATCGCGCTTCCGTCCTCGACGACGGTTCCCGGTCCGGGACAGATTCAGAACGCCTACGACACCAATCAAACGATTGCTTCGCAGCTCAATGTTTTGAACCTGTCTGATTCCACGGTTATCAGGGGTAACTTGTTAACTCTGCCCGTTGGTGGTGGCCTGCTCTACGTCCAGCCTGTCTATATCCAAGGTTCGGGCGGAGCAAACTACCCGGTCTTGCGCTTTGTACTGACGGCCTTCGGTAACAGAGTTGGTTTCGCGCCCACACTGGCAGAATCCCTTGACCAAACCTTCGGCGGTGATTCCGCTGCAAAGGTCTCTGGCGGTGATCAATCTGCCGATAAGAAGAAGGGCGGTGGCGATCAACAAAACCAAGCTGAAAGTGAGCCCTCCAAGCAGCTTGCTTCAGCGCTTCAAGATGCTAACCAGGCTATCCAAGATGGTCAGAATGCACTGAAGAACAACGACTGGGCAGCCTATGGCGAATCGCAGAAGCGTCTGAATGATGCTTTGACGAAGGCTATCGACGCCCAAAAGAAGCTGGATGCTCAAGGTGGTTCCGGTTCCTGATAGCTCGATATGAGTAAAGGCGTGGGCCCGGGTGAGCAATACTCACCCGGGCCCACAGTCGTTGTATGTCGAGTGTCGTCGACATGCAGGAGATTAGAAGCGGTTTTTCGCTATGTTGGCTCTTAGCTATTCAGGTGTGCCCTGATCACGACGGTAGTTCCGCATTCGGCTCCGGGCAGCCATTCAATATTTCCCTGAAGTTCTGCACGGACCATTTGGCTGACAATCTGAGTTCCCAGGCCGGTCATTGCCCGCCCGGGTTGGATTCCTGCCCCGTTGTCTGAAACGGTGACCGTGAGCTGGCTGCCATTACGTTCAGCATGGACTTGAACCTGTCCGTTCTTGTCGGCAAGTCCGTGCTCAACCGAATTTGACACAAGTTCATTTAAAACCGTTGCCATTGCCTGAGCCTGAGCGGCCTCAAGGCTACCGAATTCTCCAGTTGTCACTACGTCAACGGAATGATCGGTTGAAGCAACCGTACCTGCCATGCGGACGATTGTTCGTGCAACCTCGTCGAAATCTACCTGTTCATTAACATCCTGAGAAAGAGCTTCGTGGACGGTAGCGATCGCTTGAACACGGCGTTCGGCCTCTTGAAGGGCCATTTGAACGCTTTCGGAGTCTGAACGACGTGCTTGCAGACGCAATAGCGCGGAAACGGTTTGCAGGTTGTTCTTCACACGATGGTGAATTTCGCGAATCGTTGCATCCTTCGTCATCAATTCCTGCTCGCGCCTACGCAGTTCGGATAGATCGCGAGTCAAAATGACAGCGCCCAAACGTTTGCGCCCGTTAAATAAAGGAAGAGCGCGCATCGTGACCGTTGACCCCTGAACACTTACTTCAACGCGCCAAGGCGCACGACCCATGACAACCACTGCTAAGGACTCTTCAACGATTGTCGAGTCAGAAACGACATCGGTAATACGTTGCGCGAGGACCTCTCCGAGAACAGATTCCCGAATGCCTAAACTACGCAAGCATGAGGTCGCATTCGGAGTTGCCTGCAGAACTTTGCCCTCTGGGTCAATCAGAATGGCACCGTCCTGGACGCGAGGAACGCCGTGTCCAGTAATCGTCGGGGCGGAGTCGTAGGGATACTCACCGCGAGAAATCATTTCGCAGAGGACATCCGCGGCTTCACCCGTCCATGTGTCAAAACCTTGAACGGAGCGGGGGGATGAGAGATTTGCTTCGCGGGTTAGTACAGCGACAACCTTCCCCTGATAGGGGATCGGCACGCACGTCTCCATCATCGAATAGGTGCCAGCCCAGTGTGCTGCAGTTGGTCGAACGACTTCACAGGTTTCCATGGCACGACGAAGCTCAGCCTCGCGAGCAAGCGGCAGATAAAGGCCTCGTGGATCCTCAGCGTGCACAGTAACTGACGTCGATGGGCGGCAACTTTCAACTGCAATAAAGCGATCGTCATCTGTGGGAAGCCACAGGACCAAGTCTGCAGCGGCAAGGTCAGCGATGACCTGCCAATCTTCGAGAAGACGATGTAAAAGCTCAATCGCACCTGTGGGAATCGGAGTAGCAGATGCAGATTCAGCGATCTGAGTCAGTGTGGGCATGTATTCACAATAGCGTCATAGAGGAAGTTGTGAGAATCATCGGGCGGCGAGGATACAATCGCAGCGTTGGTGTTCGCCTTCACCTCAGGCGAACTACAAGAAACACGAAGATAGGATCAGCATGCAGTTCAACGGGGATGCGCACTATCAATGCTCGCCTGAGGCGTTCGTCGAAATTAGTACGACTCCGGGCTTTGTCACTGAACGAATAGGGCCTCTTTTGAAGGACCCGGTCATTGAGAATCCTCAGGAACGGGCCGTGAGCGCGTGGGGGTGCGTCAACCCTGAGGTGGTCCCTGCAAAGGCGCGTAGCCTCGTCGCCAATAAAGCACGTGTTGAATACGACGAAGTATGGACTCAGGTGGCACCGGGTGAGTTTCGAGCAAAGTGCACACTTGCCGTTAAAGGACTACCGGTTTCTGCTGAGTTTACTCAGACGGTGACTGCTGTCAGTGGGGATCTGAATCAGTGCCAGTGGCATGTGGATGGTGACTACCATGTGCTTATTCCGCTTATCGGACAAAGCGTTGAAAACACGATTTCTGAGCATCTTGCGCAGGCGTTTGAGCGAGATCGACGCATTGTAAATAACTGGCTCATCGCCCATGCAGGCGAATATCCGATTGCGTAATAGCTGTGGAATAAAAATTGGCGTTCATTGGTTGCACTGGAACAACAACAACACTAAGGACAGATCATGGCAGAAGAAATCGAAGAAACTACCCAATCTGTGCCCGCGGCGTCGGGCCCCTCAAACCCCCTGTACCTCGAACGCACCGGGGTCCGTCAGTACGTTGCACGTAATGCACGAGGCGCTGAGGTGTTGGTAGGTGATGGCCCGGGACGCTTTAGCCCCGGAGATCTTCTCAAGCTTGCGCTCGCAGGATGCAATGCAATGTCTTCCGATGCGCGTTTTGCCGCGGTTCTGGGCGATGATTTTGCTCAGATTGCCGGAGTTTCAGCCGAGTATGACGAGGCCGAAGACCGTTTCACCTCGATGGAGATCGAGCTCCTTCAAGATCTCTCAGCACTTAGTGAGGAAGAGACCGCCTCACTTCTTCGACGTGCCGAGGCCGCAATTGAGCGTCGCTGCACTATCGCACACACAGTTTCGCACCCGCTCCCGCACACTCTGCACATCGCTTCGGAGCAGGTTCGCTAATTCTGAGAGTCGGTCGGCTTTTCGTCGGTGCCTACCACTAGGCTTGTAGGTACCGACGAAAAGAATGACCTTTGGGACAGCTGGAAAGGAACAGCAGTGAACCAGATTGATCGGCAGTACGAGGATCTGCTGGCGAAGATCATGCGTGAGGGTGTCGAGAAGTCCGATCGCACCGGCACGGGTACTCGCTCACTTTTTGGTGCCCAGCTGCGTTATGACCTTTCAAAAGGTTTCCCCCTCATCACGACCAAGCGTGTCCACATGAAGTCGATCATTGGTGAGCTTTTGTGGTTCTTGAGTGGTGATTCCAATGTTCACTGGCTTCAAGAAAACGGCGTGCGCATTTGGAACGAATGGGCCGATGAAAATGGTGATCTCGGGCCAGTTTATGGGGTTCAGTGGCGACGCTGGAATGCCGGCGATGGGCGCGAAATTGACCAGATTTCCCAAGTTTTGGAAACTTTGAAGACGAACCCCGATTCTCGCCGAATGATTGTGTCAGCTTGGAATGTCGGAGATTTGCCGAAGATGGCTTTGGAACCGTGTCACGCATTCTTCCAGCTGTATGTTGCTAATGGCCGTCTCTCGCTTCAGCTCTACCAGCGCAGTGCAGATATGTTCCTCGGTGTTCCTTTCAATATCGCCTCCTACTCGCTGCTCACTCACATGTTTGCCCAACAAGCTGGCCTTGAGGTGGGAGACTTTATCTGGACTGGCGGCGACTGCCACATCTATTCCAATCACGTAGAGCAGGTTACTGAGCAACTCTCGCGTGAACCCTATCCCTTCCCGACTTTGAAGCTCCGTAAGGCTGATTCGATGTTCTCTTACGGCTTTGATGATGTTGAGATTGTCGGTTATGAGCATCATCCGACGATCAAGGCGCCGGTGGCCGTGTGAGTCTCGTGGAGGAAAAATCCTTCGCATTGAATTCTTCTGTGGAGACGGTATCAGGGGGAAAAGTCCCCGTTGCTTCAATTTGGGCCCAGACAGCAAATGGGTTTTTAGGCTCCGGCAAAGACTTGCTCTGGCGGGTTCCCGACGATTTTGCTCACTTTAAGTCAGCGACTATGAATAGCCCAATCATTATGGGGCGTTCATCATGGGATGCTTTGGGGCGCCCTCTTCCGGGGCGGACGTCGATTGTTGTGACTCGCGACCTGGGCTTGGTTCTTGATGGCGCTGAAGTCGTTCATTCGATTGACGAGGCTTTACTGTGCGGGCAGAAAGATGCTGCCTTGCGTGGAAGTGAACGCGTGTGGGTGACGGGTGGAGCACAGATCTATACCTTAGCTATGGATGTCGTCGACGAGCTTGTTGTTTCTGTACTCGAGTTGAAGGAAGAAGCGCGGGCGCGTATCGGCTCTTGTACCAGCGGTGTGTACGCCCCTGAGATCGATCCTGCCACCTGGCAACTAGATACTGAGGCCAGTGATGCCCAGTGGCGTGGTCCTTCAGGAGATGCCCTCCGTTGGCGTATCCAAGTCTTCCATCGGATCTAGGCAAGTAGGCTTCTCAAGGCTTTTCCCCGATTGATTTCTCTCGAATAGATCATCGTCAAAAGAACGTGCTTCCACTTTGACTGTATCGAGGGGTCTGGATTCAGTACTCAATCCCGACAGTTTCCGTGCGCTGACTAGAGCGCGAGATTCGAAGGATGCCAGGAAGGAATTCCACGACTGTGAGGCATTGTTGAGTGCATTGCTCACTTTTGTTGCATGTTTCCCTAGTGTTTGAAGACGCTCGTAAAGTTCTTGAGAAAGTTGGATAATCTCATTGGCCTGTGAGGATAAGTTTTCCTGACGCCATGTAAAAGATACAGTTCGAAGAATTGCCCACATTGAAGTGGGGGATGCAAGGACAACATTCATTTCAAGTGCATCGTGCATGAGAGACGGATCGTAGCGTAGTGCAGCGGATAGGATTGACTCTGCGGGTATGAACGCAATGACGTAGTCGGCCGAGTAGGGTAGTTCCTTCCAATATTCTTTTTTAGCCAGCTCTGTCACATGTCTGCGAAGGGCCTGCGCATGGGTGACCATGAGTTGTTCGTAAGACGCCGTGGGCTTTGCTGAAGAAACCGAATCGCTCTTGTCCTGTTCTTCTTCCCGGCCCTGTGCGTCGAGGAAAGCGCTGAGGGGGACCTTTGAGTCAATGGGGATGCATTTGTCTTCTGGCAGAAGGATTAACATATCTGGACGTTTAGTCCGCTGGGCGAGCGAGACCTGGGTGTTGAAGTGTACGTGCTCAAGTAGCCCGGCAGATTCAACTAAGGAACGTAGTTGAGCTTCACCCCAAGTACCACGCAGGGGTGAGTGCGATAAAGTTCGAGATAGCTCATCAGTGGATTGACGGAGACGCTCTTCTGAAATGCGGGTCAATTGAAGCTGTTGCCCCAGTGCTGCTAGTTGTGCCGCATGTTGGCGTTCAAGTGAGGTCACCGAAGTTTGCAGGAGCCTCATCCCTTCGTTGATAGGCATAAGGCTTTGCATCAGGCGTTGATGATTGATGGACTCGTGTTGGAGTGCTTGGTTTTGCGAGTCATTGAGCTGGGATTGTATATCCCGTTGTTCATCGAGTCGGGCGCGTAATTCTGTTACCTGTGTCTGTGCGCTGACGAGCTTTTCAGATAGGTCGAGGCGCGCCTGTGTCTGTCCCATTCGTTTACCGAGTGCCCACGATGCGCTGCACAGTAAGAGGCATAAGACAATTGCGAAGAAGCTCGAAGAAGTCATGTCCGCATATTAGGTGGTGTCACCCTCAGTTCCATCCAGTTTCGAGATGCATGTGGGGGAAAGCGCATGACTCATCTCACCCTGCTCGATTTGTGCCATTCGACTAAAAGAGGGTACCTTTTATAGGTACCAACGCGGGGTGGAGCAGTTCGGTAGCTCGCCGGGCTCATAACCCGGAGGTCGCAGGTTCAAATCCTGTCCCCGCTACGAGAAAAACCCGGTATCTCAACGAAAAGTCGCTGAGGTACCGGGTTTTATTTTGCTCTGACAAAGCCGAATCCCTATGTTATTCCCTACCTTTCAGCCAAACTCAGGCCCATCATCTTCATGCTCTGTAACCTCAGGGACAATAACACCTCTCATAGGGCGTGCGTCTCGTTTCTCGGTAGTCTCAGGCCGTGTTCGAGGTAGATTCGTCAAGGTCTTCTTCAGATCGACACTCCCACCTGCAGGCATTGGCATTTCCGCCTTCCCCGCGAGCACATCGAAGAGCGATGGCGCCTGTCTGGGTGCAGGCGGTGGGGTAGGTTGAGGGTCAGGAAGCGGAGCCTTCTTCTTGGGTGTGATCTCCTCCTCTTCCTCCTCTTCCACGACCGCTACTGCTCGCTGATGAGCAGCGAACACTTCTTGCGCCTTGTCAGCGGTGAAATCTGGAGACAAGGCACTTGCTTTCTTCCTTCCCCACTTGCCATTATCGAGCCGCCTCATTTTGAAAGACCATCCATCACGATCCGTGACCGCGAGGCGCACGTCATGCTCAGCAAGAACTTCCTCAAACGACGCCCGATCCACCGAACGCTGATCAGCAAGCGCGTCGTTGACGATGTCGCCGAGTTGTTGCTCGAAACCACCGGGAGAAAAGTCCTCTCTGCGTTGAAGCCACCCAGGCTTGGGCCTGGCTGGATCGGGGAGCACGCGGAGCTGTTCCTCACGCATGATCTGATCATTTAACTGGTGCAGTCCGTGACGCCACGAGGTATAACGCGAGAGTGCCTTGCCCGTGAGGTTGTCATGGTTCGTCACTGTGATATGCGCGTGCGCATGCTGACCCTTCGAGTCCGTATGAACGGCGATAAGGTAGTCAGCGCTGTGCATAGACTCAGTGAGTCTCTTCGCGACATCGCACACACGTTGCATATCCTCCGGTGAGGTCACATCGAACTCGTCCGGGTGAAAAGCGAGGACATAGGTGTACGCCTCCACCTTCCTCCCATGCAAGCGAGCGAGTGATTCGGCGCGATCAAGGAACTGGTCCGGTGTCGAAGCACCGTCCGCAGTATGGATGGCGAGTGCCGCAGCCCGAGTGCGTCCCTCTGATCGAAGGCGAGAACGCACCTTCGCGTCAGCACCATACAGCACATAGTTCACCGCCGAGGCAGCGGACTTCGAGGACTTAACGTTGATTGTGCTCATGACGTGATCACCGTCTTGTCACCAAGACTTGCACGCAAGTCATCGACGGCGCGAGCGAGGTCTCGCACCCGCTCGGGGTCAATCACCGAACCGCGCCTCAATGCTTGGTTCAGATTGACCCCCTCACGCCGCAACTGCTCAATAGCCTGAGCAGTTTGCACCGACTCTGGAGCCGCCGCCTGAGCCACCGCCTCCAGAGGTGGCGTCGCTGCATCGAGCACATGTAGTGCTGCTGCGCGAAGCCACGCGCTCAACGGAACGCCGAGCTTAGTCGCACGACGCTCACAGGCGCCGTACTCCTCCTCCGACACACGCACAGTGATCCTGCGCGAACGAGTGTCGGAGAACGTGTCACCGCCCCCATGCTGAGGCATGACTTTAGGCGTGACCACGGTATGGCCAGCAGGGAGAGTGTCAGACAACGGTGGCGTGACCGCCCCCTGTCTGCCATCTCTCCGCTGGCCCTCGTCCTCGTTCGCGTTGCTCACTGCGGGCGCGGGGGACACCGCCCCTGCTACCCCTTGACGGGGAGCAGGAGACGGTGAGGGCGAGACGCGTGCTGCACGCTCCGATGCCGATTGTTCCTCTATCTCTCGCATCCTTTCGCGCACCTTTTTGCGCAACTCGCCCGCAGGGTCGTAGATCTCTAGCAAGCTGTCAGTACTCATAATTCGTACCTCCATCCTGCTGGACCTGCTCCACCTGCTCCGACGTCGTGACCTCCGGCTGCGCGTCGGACTGTGCCGAACGCTTCGCCCGAGACGAGCGTGCCAGTCGCTCCTCTTCGAGAAGGCGACGTGCCTCCTCCTCATACTTCAAATACAAGTCAGGACGCGCCTTGCGGATGACCTCCGCCGTGCGCAAAGCGAGGCGTTCCTCCTCCTTGCGTTTTTGTTCACGCCAGCGACGAATACGCTTCTGAGAAGCAAGACGTTCTTGCTTGATAAGGTCGTCGAAAGAGTTATTGAGAATATCCATTTCTATCTCCTTTTTCTTTGGATAAATGCCGCTGCCCAAACGGCGAGGATTGAGGGCAAGTTTTAGGTCAGATTTGCCAAGACGAGGTCTGACCTAATCTATTGACCATGGGGATTGAGGCTTATCATCGACGTACGCTTGAGGTTCACCACCGACATCCCTAATCCGTACCTTCGGGATGAGGTCAAGTTGTCCGGTGGCCGCAAGTTCAGCCTTCTTCGCGGCGAGCACTTCCTGCTCACGTTGCTTCCGGGCCTGCTCATCGGCCTTGCGCCGGTCTTCAGCAGCCTTGATCTCAGCAGCTTGTCGCTCCTCTTCCATACGAGCTTTACGAAGCTGTTCAGCAACATGAGCCTGCTCATCAGCTTCACGCTGCTTCTGAGCGGCGATCTCCTCCGGCGTCGGTTCTGGTGGCACAACGACTTGCCCCTCCTGCGTGAACTCTGCGAGGACCACTTCGGGCGCAATGTGTTTACGGTTCGCGCCAGTGAGACGCGCGTGCTGTTCCACGACAGGCACAACGGTCTGCGCCGAGATCTCGTTATAGATCTGGTCGGCGCGAGCGCGGTCTTCGATCAGTTCGCACCGACGAGTGAGCTGCTCCAGGCTTTGGCGCAGATGCTCGTGCTTCTCATATTGGAAGTACTCACGCGTACCCTCCAGGAACCCCTTGTTGACGTAGATCGAGAATTCACCTTCGGTCACCGGAATGATGACGGGGAAGCGCCGATATGCCTGCGACTTGTTCTCCGACGTTCGCCGAACCATCAGACCTGTCTCACGAACAAACTGGTCATACTCACCGGCGAGGCCATCGAGGAACGTCGTGTAGCTCTCTGGACCAGTTACGATGTTCACCCGGTTGATCAACTGGGTGTCCGAGCCCTTGACGTTGACGATAATCTTCTTCGCCGAGTCGCGGTACGGACCAAGAATGCGGAAGAGCAGACCGCGATCCTTGCGGCACGTCTCGATCATCGAGTACGGGCGAAAATCCTCCCAAATGACAATCTCTTCGCCGTCGTAATGTTCGAAGCTCACGTTTTCGCCGCCGATGGTGAAGTACGGCTTCTCCGCCCCAGGGTTCAGGGAACGTGCCAACGCCGCTGCCAGCAAATCTTTGCCGACACCGCCTTCCCCGCAGATGTAGAAATTGAGCACCTGACCCGGCGGGGTCTGGTGAACCAGCCAGTCGTAGCGCATGGCCTGGAGATGCTTCATCACGCCGGGCGCGGTCCACAGCTCACGGTCGCGTTCACGGACGTAATCCGGCGTCCATTCCCCGAGCGAAATCTTCAGGGCAGCCTCATCGCGCCGCTTACGCAGGTTCTTCGACAGAGCCTTCTCCTGACGAGCCTCCTTGTGTGCCTCCAGTTCCGAGCGCCAGTCCCAGTGAGGAGTGGCCTGCACCTCCGAGTCCTCGTACAAGTGCTTCCCCGCTTGCTGCTGCTTGGAGTTTTCATGCGTGAGATATTCGACGAGATCAAGGAACGATGAAGGGGGCTTTGACTCCACACACTGCGGTGGCACCCCAAACGCCCGAGCTACCTGAGCAATTGACGCGAAAGAGGACCGCTGGATGACAACGTGGACATGAGGAGACTTAGGCGAACCCTGGACAAGAGCCGGGTTCTTAGCGACTTCAGCCGCCGTGTACACGTCCTTGTCGTGCAGAATCCAGGCGTACTGCTTCACACCCTTTTTACTAACAGCCTTCTCCACCTGCTCCGTGGTGATGAGCGTCTGACCTGTAGACGGATGCTCCAGGTTTTGCGTGATCATGAAGACGCGACCCCCATTTTTCGGCTTATTCGCGTAAGCCCAAGGCCCACCCACCTTATAAGGGTCGTCGTCAGTACCAACGAGAGCCAGAAGACGTAACGCGTCAGGTATGGTCGAAGAAGGGTCGCTTTGGTCGTTTTTGGTCGTTTCACTCCCAAAATCGACTAAATCGACTGCGCGGGACACAAGCCCAGTGTCCCGCGCATTATCGTTGGGATCACTAGCAAAAGTAGGGGTCGAAGAATCAAAATCGACTAAATCGACTGCGTTTTTTGGTTGCTCTGAAATGGACTCAGAAGCCGGTTTTTCGGTCGCTTCCGATGACGAAAAATAGTCGTTTTCGTGCGGGGGCATACCCGCTACGCGGGCAAGCTGATCTAATCCCTCTGAGGATGTGCTCGGGGAAGAGGAAAGAGAGTGGGTGGGTGCGGTCATGATGCGACCGCCTTGGAACCCGATGTTTGAACACGGTTGGCGCGGAGGAATGCATCGAGGTCCTCAGGGAGATACACGATACGAGGACGGCCAGCACCTCCAAGACGCAAGTATGCAGGCCCCCGACCATGAAATCGCCAGTTAGCAAGCGTCTGACGAGACAAGCCGAGATAGATTGCTGCTTCTTCAGTAGTGAGAACAGCAGGGGTAACGAGAGTAGCAGTAGTAGACATTGAGGTCTCCTAAACATGAAGCGTCTAGGCGACCCGAATGGGATATAACTCGGTTGCAACGGGTGTTGCGTCGCTTGGTGTGCGGCTCTGATGGCCGCGCCGAACATTACGGCATCCCCTCTCTGTCTTCAACAATACCAGATGATACTTATAGTCGGCAACACATCAGCGTTAAATTGAACCACAATCGCTAATCCCTATGTATGATCACGGTATGCCTAGACTTCAAATCGCCCCAGGAACCAACACAATCGACTCCGTGACCCCGGTCCGTCTCCCCAATGGCAAATACCGCATCCAATGGAAAATGAGACTCCCGGACGGTCGTCTTATCTCGCGTGACACCACAGGCTCAACCAAAGGCGAGGCCCGAGCGCGTGCGCACGCAAAAGCTGCTGAACTGCTCGCACAGGGAGGAAGCGGGGGTACGTGGAAACCGTCATCGCTTGCGACCGAGTATCTTGAAACGGTATCGAAACCCATCATCACCGAGTCCTCACGTCTGTCACCCAACTCCAAGGCCCGCTACAAAACTGTGCTGACCTACCTCACCGAGGCGTTCAAGGGGTACTCCATCGCCTCAGTTGCCCGCAGACGCACCATTGAAGAACTACTCAAGAAGATCGCTGCTGAGCACGGCGCAGAAAGCGGCAGGCACGCCAAAGGAGTAGCCAGCAGGTACTTCTTCGAAGAACTCATCAAAGACGATGTCATTGAATTCAATCCCCTCGCAGGCGCACGAATCGACCTAGGAACGGTCAAAAAAACCGAGCGCCCTGAAGGAGGGCGAGCGCTCACCACAGCCGAATATGACCGCGTGCTCACCCACCTGCTCACCCTCAACCCTGCCGAGGGTGTGGTACCACCCAAGCGAGGCCGGTACACGCTGGCAGACCGCGTTGCAGTCAACCGCTGCTGCATCGACCTAACCCTACTCCAAATGGCCACAGGGCTGCGTGTGAGCGAGGCAAGAACTCTCATGTGGGATGATGTCATCATCGACGATCAAAAGCGTCCAGCGTGCTTTATTCGGGCTGAAAACGCCAAGACAAGCACCACCCGCGTCGCGGCTCTCGTCGAGCCTGCGGTCTATGAGCACCTCACCCGTAGACGAGATGAGGTCGGGGGAGCCTACGTTGTGGGCGCACCGCTCAACCCGGACACCGAGTGGGACAGATACAACGCTCAAAAGGCTCTCAAGGCGTTCTATAAGGATCTGGCTCGCGACTGCGAAGTACCTCTGCTAGAGACCTACCGCACCCACGTCTGGAGAACCACCCTCAACACCATGTACCGCACGGACGTAGACGCACAACTGCGTGCTAGAACGCTCGGCCACTCAGTCGATGTGAACGCACAAGCGTACTCAGACCTCTCAGACCTCACAACGCTGTACGACGCAGCCCGAGCACGTCGTAGGGAGGAAAAGTAGTCCCTATCTTATTCCCTATCTTTCATGAGGATATACAAGTACCGTTAAGTATCTTTAGGGGACAATAACGGGACAATAACCGCACAATACCAGCGAATGCTCGGCTGTATCTCACTGTTTCATTAAAAAGAGATGCAGACCCCGGAGGTCGCAGGTTCAAATCCTGTCCCCGCTACCAGAAAAACCCGGTATCCCAACGAAAAGTCGCTGAGATGCCGGGTTTTGTATTGCCCAAAATGGCCCGAAGGGCCAGAAAAGGGCCATTTATTTTCAGAATTCCATCCCGTCGTACTCCAACGACTTCTGAGCCTCCTGAGCCTGGGAAACCTGGACGCACTTTCTAACAAGTTCGTTCCCATAGAAGCGCTCGGACTTATGAGCCTCGTTGATGAGCGCATAGGTGTTCTTATTGAAGAAACGCCTGACAGAAGTGAAAACCTTATCGACTGTCTCGCTGGTCTGAGGATCAACGTGTTTCTTGATCTCCAAAGCAAGAATGTTTGCTCCGGTAAACGCAAGATATTTAACCTGATGCTCGGGTATAGGGCTTGCAGTCATAGCCTCGGTGTAATGCGCTTCTGCCTGAGCAAGTCGCTTGCGGGCTTGCTCTCTGTCTTTCTGAGCCTGCTGACGCTCACGCTCCACAGCAGTACGTCCTTCTTCGAGCACCTTCTGCTTGTCCTTCTGAAGCTGCTCACTACAACCTGCCTGCCCGTTTGAAATTGGCATGGTGTAGATCTTTTTCCGAATAAAAATCTGTGGTCTACACGCAAGGTGTAGACCACAGCTAGGAAGACGAGTGTCTTTATTCCGCTCGGCGGCGGCGCGTTGCCAAGGTAGCACCCGCTGTCGCAACAGTCAGAGCTGTTCCGCCGACAACCGCAAGGCCGATACCAGTGTGTGCAAGTTCTGGCTTTGCGGGTGTCGTGGATGTCGAGGGGGTGATTTGAGTGGTGCTCGTGCTTGTTGAAGGCGAAGGCGTCGATGTACTCGGCTCAGGCGTTGTCGACGGTGTTGCCGGGGTAGTGCTCTCCGAGACGGTAGGAGAAGGAGTCTCCGTCGTCGGGGGAGTACAGGGTGAAGGATCCGTAACCGGCTCGACCTGTTCTCCTGCTGTCAAAGGCGATACCGTGATATCTGCAGTCCAACGAGGTACTGAAACTGTGGCGCCCGTAAAGGAGCTAGTGATAAATGCAGTGTTTGTGATGGTCTTTCCTGCCCCGTCCTTATTAACTCGTCCAAGGATGTAAAGGGTTGCGTAAGAGGCTAGACCAAAGGTATCGCTGTCCGCATTCCACTGTCCGTTGCAGTGGGAGAAGGACTTAGACATCGTGGGGTTTGCGCGCTGGCAGGGGAAAGCCACATCCTCAAGTCCCGAAGCGCCGTTGTTCGGGTCGAAGCTGTGGCCATCGCGTACCCACAGGTGATCGACTCCGACGGCAGTGTAGACCATGTCGCAATTACGGACCCATGACTCCTGATAGGTGATGCCTTCAGGAATGAAATCAGCAACCGTGAAGTGATTAACAATGCCATTGCCGCGGTTGAGGACGTTGACTCGGTACAGAACCCAGTCGCCGACCTTGAAGTTGCCAATGGGGGCATCAGCGGTTGAATCCAGTCCGATAGGTAGCCCAGTTGCGTCATAAGCAGGCTGGTTACCGTTCATCTGAACATGGGCTGCGTCCTTCAGTAGGACGAGATCACCGCCGTAGCTGTCAGCTTGTGCACGAAGTTGGGTAGAAGAAACACCGAGGAAACCGCATGCAATTGCTGCGCTTAATAGCGCAGCAAAAATGGCTCTGCGGCGTCGAGAATGATGGAATGCCACGGTATAACGATCCTTATGTAGACGGGGTTTAATCGAGCTTACGCCTGCTCGAGACAAAAGATGATCCTGCAATAGTGGTGAGTAGCATTATCCCCCCAAGGAGAGCGAGGGGAACACCGGTACGTGCGAGTGTGGTTGCCTGCGGTGCGCGAGAGGCTACTGTTGCGCTTGTCATTGCCGAGGCCTCGCTAGCGCTGACCGTAGTAGTGGGGGCACTTGTGGCCGCGGAAGGAGAGGACGTGCTCACCGAGGGTGAAGGCTGCGAAGGCGTGGGGGAATCCGAAGGCGTCGGTTTTGAGCAGGGGGAGGGGTCAATAATCTCCTCAACCTGTGCGCCGGCAGCAAGAGGTGCAACTGTAATATCTGCAGTCCATGAGTCAACGGAGAGCTTTGCATTTTGAGGAGTCACCTCCGCCAAGCGAGCAGTGTTGGAAATCGTCTTTCCTGCGCCCTTTTTGTCGACACGTCCAAGGACGAACAAAGTGGAGTATGCGGCGTGAGCAAAATGCTCAGTGCTACTCGTCCACGTTCCGCTGCAATGATCGTAGGTCCCTGCAGAGTATTCTTCAGATGCGCGACAGGGGAAAGTGATCGGTGAGTTTGGGTACAGACTCTCATCGGGGTTCACGCTTTGACTCTCGCGGACCCATAAGTGGTCGGTTGGAGCCAGAACAATGTGGTCGCATCTGCGTGTCCAGGAGTTCTGATAGGTGACCCCTTCGGGAAGGAAGTCCGAAACAGTAAAGCTGTTCACATCGGCGTAATTGCGATTCAGGACATTGATACGGTAAACAACGTAGTCTCCGACCTTGAACTGTCCAATGGGGGCATCTGCTGTCGAATCAAGGCCAATCGGGAGGCCGAATTCGTCGTAGACGGGCTGCCCGCCAGACATTTCGACGTGGGCCGCGTCCTTCAAGAGGATTAAGTCGGGGACGGGTTCTTCATCCGCCTGAGCCTGAAGATACGCGGAGGAGCCCCCAAAAATACCTATTGCGACGCTTGCGGTGGCGAGGGCAGCAATGACACTCCGCCTTCGCTGTGAACGCCTGAACATAGCGAACCTCCAAAACCAAAAAAACTTAGCAAGCTGTCTGAGCGCAATATTGAGAAATTCTATCTGGAATTATCAACTGAGTTCAATAAAAGGCTAGTTGTACCTTAAAACTCATATGTTCTGAGCGAGAGGTCCTCTCTTAACACAGTCGTAGTATAAAAATGTAAAACACATTTGAGGAAGAAGAAATGAGCGAGGTGTCGTTCAGTGCTCGCGCGTTTGGGATTGGGGCGTTGCAAGGGGCTACACCGTTGAGACGGGGGGTTACATTCCTCTTTCGGGAGTTGGAATGCACTATCCCCTTTGTTAGTCTCAGGAAGAACGCTACGGCCTTCGTACTCATGTGAACGACAACCAGGAAAACCTCCAGTAGCCCTTTCCTCCGTTTAAAGGTGTGGGCCCGGCAGCTTCCGGGCCCACACCTTTATACCTAGAACTTAGTTCTTCTTCTTCGCCGGGGCTTCGCCCAACTCAAAGGAAGCAACGCGGATAGAGCCCTCATCTTCGGTAGCCCCTGCCGAGGCCTCGAAATGAGCAGGTCCCTGAATCTTCGTTGCTGCAGCAAGGTCTTCCAGAACATCCTCAAGCAGGGGGATGGTCTGCTCAGGAGCAGACACCGTCACTTCGAGGAATGGGGTTCTGGGGGAGACCTTTGCTTCGGACTTCACACGGCGCAGGACCACCAGTGCTTCAGAGGCAACACCCAACAACACGCTGGAAGCATCTTCGATAGCGCCTTCAATGGTCCCATCCGGATTGACCTCAAGATCGGAAGCAGTCGGCCATGCAGCCTGGTGGACGCTACCTTCGCGATACCAGCTCCACACCTCTTCGGTGACAAAGGGGAGGTAGGGAGCAAGCAAACGAACGAAGGTGTCGATGGCAATCGCCAGCGCTGCACGGGCAGAAGCAGAAGCCTGATCGCTCCACTTACCCTCGCGGTTGTAAGCGCGTTCCTTGACCAGCTCCAAGTAGTCATCGCAGAAAGTCCAGAAGAAGGACTCGGTGACTTCCAGTGCACGAGCATGCTCGTAATTTTCCAGAGCAGTTGTCGCAGAAGAGATAACCTCACGCAAAGCAGCAAGCATTGAACGGTCCAGGGGCTGGACGACATGCGTGATGTCCAGATCCAAATCTGCATCCCCGCCCATTGTGAGGGCGAACTTTGAAGCGTTGAGAACCTTGATGGCCAGGCGGCGGCCAATCTTCATCTGCGATTCATCGAAAGCAGCATCCAAGCCCAGTCGAGCAGACGCCGCCCAGTAACGCACCGCGTCCGAGCCGAACTTCTCAAGCAGACCCATGGGGGTCACAACATTGCCCTTAGACTTCGACATCTTCTTGTGATCCGAGTCCAAGATCCATCCGGAAAGGCCGGCGTGTGCCCAGGGGAGTGCACCGAATTCCAGATCTGCGCGCACGACCGTTGAGAACAGCCAAGTGCGGATGATGTCCTGACCCTGCGGACGCAAGTCCATCGGGTAGGTACGAGAGAACAGGTCCTCATCCTCAAGCCAACCGCAGGCAATCTGCGGGGAGAGTGAAGAGGTCGCCCAGGTATCCATGATGTCGAGCTCGCCCACGAAACCACCGGCGACTCCGCGCTGATCCTCGGTGTAACCCGGAGCAGTATCCGACGAAGGATCGACAGGAAGCTGATCTTCGCTGGGGGTGATGATCTGGGTGTAATCGACTTCGCCATTGTCATCAACGCGGTACCACAGGGGGAAGGGGACACCGAAGAAACGCTGACGGGAGACCAACCAGTCGTTGTTGAGGCCGCGTACCCAGTTCTCGTAGCGCACGCGCATGAAGTCAGGGTGGAACTCCAGCTCCTTACCACGCTCAATGAGTTCCTCGTTCAGGTCCTTGCCAGTTGCAGGATTGACCCACGGCTTGCCACCGTTACGGATGTACCACTGACGCGAAGTCACGATCTCCAAAGGCTTGTCACCCTTTTCGAAGAAGTTCGTCTGGCGCATCGTCTTCTGAGGTTCACCGCGCATCTCACCGCTGGCCTCGAGGCGCGCCACCAAGGCCTCGCGAGCAGAGAAGGTCGTCTTCCCTGCGAGCTCAGCGAAGGCTTCGCGGCCCTCATCGGTGGTGATCCACTCGGGGGTTTCGGTCTGCAGGCGGCCATCCTTGCGCAAAACGGTGCGCAGCGGAAGATTCAGGTCGCGCCACCAATCGATATCAGTCGTGTCACCGAAAGTACAGCACATAGCGATACCGGCGCCCTTGTCAATTTCCGCCTCGGGGTGAGGAAGAACGGGGACCTCAACACCGAAAACCGGAGAGGCAACCGTGGTGCCGAACAGCGGCTTGTAGCGTTCATCGTCGGGGTGAGCAATCAGGGCCACGCACGCGGGAAGAAGCTCGGGACGAGTCGTCTCGATGCAGACATCAACACCGTTCTCAACCGGCGCACCGGCTGCAGCAGCCTCGGCAGCGCGGGCGGGGTCGGTGATGTGGAAGGCGAGGCGGTGGTAGAAGCCCGGGTATTCGCGGCTCTCAAGCTCGGCCTGAGCAACTGCGGTTTGGAAGGTCACGTCCCACAGGCCAGGAGCCTCAGCTTGGTAGGCCTCGCCGCGCTCGAGATTGCGCAGGAAGGCGGCTTGCGCAACCTTGCGGGCACGTGTACCGATGGTCTGGTAGTTCTGAGTCCAGTCAACCGACAGGCCCAGATGACGCCACAGGTCCTCGAAGTGCTTCTCATCTTCAACGGTCAGGCGCTCGCACAGCTCCACGAAATTACGACGCGAAATCGGCACTTGATCGCGAGCCTTGATGGACTTGCCTTCGCCGCCAACGTGCGGGGGCTCGAAGTTCGGATCGTAGGGGAGGGTCGCATCGACGCGAACTCCAAAGTAGTTCTGCACGCGGCGCTCTGTGGGCAGGCCATTGTCGTCCCAGCCCATGGGGTAGAAGACTGACTTCCCCTGCATTCGCTGGAAACGTGCGACGACATCGGTGTGCGTGTACGAGAACACGTGGCCGACGTGAAGTGAACCCGAAACCGTGGGCGGGGGAGTATCGATCGAGTAGACCTCTTGGCGGGGGCGGCTTCGATCAAAACGGTAGGTTCCCTGATCTTCCCAACGCTGGTTCCACTGGGCTTCGAGGCCTTCAGTGGCGACCTTGTCCGGCACCTGGGGTGCGGGCAGCGAGGTTGGTTCGGCCTGGCGCTGAGCGCTCATACGTATTCTCCATCCGAGTCGTGGACTTGTTACCGTTCAAGCCTACTTTTTTCGGCCATATCGGTCCAATGCGCGCACCGATGGTGCCGAGCCAACCTGTCCGTTACATCTGCTCTCTTCGTGATCTGCATATGCGCCACTAGTCATGCTGAGTAGTCTTGAAAGAGTACAAACAATCACATGACAAGGAGAATCGATGAATACGCTCGTGCACCACGACATCGGTGAGGAAACTATCGATCTCCTCCAGCGCCTCATCGCACTCGGTTCCGTCAATGACCTCACCCCCGATTCTGGCAACGAAGAGGCTGCTGCAGACCTATTTGAAACCTTCTTCGATGGGCTACCCGTCGACATTGAGCGCATCGAGCCCCACCCGGGGCGTACAACTTTAGTTGTCACCTTGCGCGGCAGCGATCCTTCAGCACAGCCCCTGACTTTCCTTGGACACACCGATGTTGTCCCCGTGGATGAGAAGCACTGGACCCATCCGCCCTTTGCAGGTGAGATCAGTGAGGGAAGTATTTGGGGGCGGGGAAGCGTCGATATGCTTCACTTGACCGCAGCGATGGCAGTTGTCACCCGACGCCTTGCCGAAGAAGTTTCCCGAGGCGGAGCTCGCCCCGCGGGAACCCTGACCTTTGTTGCCGCTGCGGACGAAGAAGCGCGAGGCGGACTCGGGGTTCCGTGGATTGGCGAACACCGCGAGGATGCTTTTCCCTGGGAAGCCCAGCTTTCTGAGATGGGAGGCGCTCATATCCGTGGCGCTCGTGGCGGAGACAGCGTTGTTGTCATTGTCGGTGAGAAGGGGGCTGCTCAGCGTCGCCTTCACGTGCGCGGAGATGCTGGACACGGCTCGATTCCTTTGGGGCGTGTAAGCGCAGTCGAGATGCTCGCTCGAGTTTCGCGAGCCCTGTCGCAGGCACAGTGGCCACAAGCCAGTGACGAGATTTGGGCTGGATTTGTCCGCGCTTTTGAATTTGATTTAGAACTTGAAGAATCTTTGATTAGCGGTACCTATCGCGGAGACTATGGCGAATTCGGTGACCTTGCGGCGTATGCCCATGCAGTCTCGCATATGACCGTTGCGCAAACGGTTGTCCGTGCCGGCGGTCCTATTAACGTTCTTCCTTCCTCTGGGGAACTGGAACTGGATATCCGTACCCTTCCCGGGCAAAGCGATGACGATGTTGATCGTGCGATTACCGAGGCCTTGGGAGAGCTCGCTGAGCACGTGACCATCGAGCGCCTGTTGAGCGAGCGGGCCACGACCTCGTCAATCGACACAAAACTGTACCGGGCAATCGAGGAGACTTTGACGCAGGCGAACCCCGGGGCGAAGGTTGTTCCAATCCTCTTCCCGGGTGGTTCCGACCTTCGTGTTGGACGCCGCAAAGGGGGAGCGGGCTATGGTTTTGGTTCCTGTTCCTCTGGAGCAACTTTGGGGCAGGTCTACTCCCAGCTTCACGCTCATGATGAACACATCGCCGTGGAAGATGTTGTTTCAACAGTGTGCGCTCTTGATCACCTTACTCGGGTCTTCATTTACCCCGAAAAGGCCTGAATTCAAGCGTTGACTAAGTGTTCGCCTGGTGTTCGTTCCTGGGCGGTGAGCGTTACAAACGCCCACGAAGTGGCACGAGTCGCGAACCTAGGGCTTGGGGCCATATCTTTATTTATGGCGCGAGTTTCCGTGCTTTATTCAAAGACTATTCGACGTCACTATGAACTAATTGAAGGAGATCAGGATGCCAGCTTCACGCATCACCACAAAAGCAGCCGCACTAGCTACAGCAGCTGTCCTCATGTGCGCTTCGCTGGCAGCCTGTGCACCGAAAAATGCCGGATCGGCACAATCGGGAGCAAAGAGCGATACGGTGACAGTTGGTCTTCCTGGTTCTCTGTCTACCTTGGACACCGCTCACGAGACCGGCATTATCAACTACTACGTTGCCCAGGTGACCTCCGAAGGCCTCCTTGCTGTCGATAAGGAAGGCAAGCTGGTTCCGGCAATCGCGACGGACTATCGCACCGATGATGCGAAGACCTGGGTTTTCCAGATCCGTAAGGATGCAAAGTTCCAGGATGGTAATCCCGTGACCATTCAGGACGTCCTCTTCTCAATCGATATTGCGAAGGATCCCGATAAGTCCCCTTCATCGGCTGTTTACTGGGCCAAGGGCGTTGAGGCGACTCAGACTGGCGACTGGGAGATCACTATTACGCTTCCCAATCCCGCCGAGAACTTTGGATGGACCGTGACGGCAAACGGTGGACTGTGGATCACCGAAAAGTCGTTCTACGAGGCCGCGCAGTCCTATGGTTCCTCCAAGGACCTCATCATGGGTACCGGCCCTTACAAGGCGACCTCTTTCCAGCCCGATTCGAAGGCTGTTTTTGAAAAGAGCGGCACCTGGTGGGGCGGCGATACTCCCGCACAGAAGATCGAGTTTGATTTCTTCTCAGATGAGAATGCTCGACTGCTGGCTCAGCGCAGCGGCCAGATCGATATCGCTACGCAGCTTCCCACCGATCAGGTTTCTCAGTTTGAATCCATCGACGGGGTCAAGGTTCTCACTGAATCTGACCGTTCCTACGTGGGCCTGACCTTTGATCAAGGCGTTGCACCTTTCGATGACATTCATGTTCGTAAGGCTGTCGCCCATGCCGTGGACCGTAAGGCAATCGTCGATTCCATTCTTAAGGGACGCGGAGAGGTTGCGACTGCAATCGAACCCAATGACCAGTTGGGCAGTGAGATTGGCGTCGATAAGGCGCGCGAACTTCAGGCACAGCTTCCCATCGATTCCTTCAGCCTGGACCAGGCGCGCGCAGAGCTTGCGCAATCTAAGGTTCCCAACGGTTTTGATACGGAACTGACCTACCCCGCATCGATCCCCGAGATGGGCTCTGCGGCGCTGGCAATCGCTGATAACCTCAAGCAGATCGGCATCAAGGTCACGGTAACTTCCAAGCCCATCGAAGAATGGATCTCTAAGGTGGGAACTGGCGAGTTCGGTCTCTACTACATGAGCTACACCTCAACGACCGGTGATCCCGCAGAGGTTGCAGGCTGGTTGCTTGGACCCGATAACCCCGCACGCTACGAGAACGAACAGGTTCAGGGCCTCATTGCCTCGTCCACGGCTCAGACGGATCCGAACAAGCGTGTTGAGCAAATCGTTGCAGCAGAGAAGATCGCTCAGGAGAATACGATCTACTCGCCGATCTGGTGGGGCAAGACCTCGACCGCATTCTCGAAGACCGTTACACCGAATAACTACACGTCCTACTTCTTCATGACCCCCTGGGCCGCGTCCCTGAACGTCACGAAGTGATGGCACGTTTCTTCGCACGACGCCTCGCGGGGTTCGCGGCGGTGTTGCTGGCCTTATCCTTTATCATCTTCTCTCTGCTGGACTTGGTTCCCGGAGACCCGGTGAAGATTCTGGTCGGTACTCGCCGCCTCACCCCCGAGGTGCGTGCTGCTATTACCGCCCAATACGGGCTGGATGAGCCGCTACTTTTGCGCTATTGGCATTGGTTGCTTCGAGCGCTCACGGGGGATTTTGGAAACTCCGTGCGCTCTGCAACTCCCGTTACTGACGTCCTCGCCGCACGCGTTGGATTAACCACGATGCTGACTCTGATGGCATTTGTTTTGGCCATCTGCGTCGGTGTACCACTGGGAATTTGGGCTGCTCGACGTGCCGGGAGCTGGGTGGACCGCTCCATCATCGGCTGGAGTGTGGTTGGAATTTCTGCACCGGGTTTCGCATTGGGCCTTGTGCTGCTCTACGTTTTCGGACTCATGCTGGGCTGGTTCCCGATTTTCGGCGCAGGTGAGGATTTCCTGGATTCCCTGTGGCATCTTGCGCTGCCGGCGATTGCACTTGCTACCGGCATCGGCGCGATGATCATTCGAATTACTCGCGCCGCCGTCGTGGCAGAACTCAGCCAGGATTATGTGACTTTTGCGCGCTCGAGGGGACTTCCTTCGCGGCGTATCACTCGCATGTACCTGCGTGCGGCTTCCTTACCGATCATTACCTCCGCCGGTCTGATCTTGGGGACTCTTTTTGGCTCAACAGTCTTGGTTGAAGAAGCTTTCTCTCTTCCCGGGTTGGGTCAGCTTTTGGCCGATTCGATTACGTATAAGGACGTACCTGTCGTCCAGGCAATTGCGCTCTTGGTAGCAGTGATCATCATTGCAGTGACATTTATTGTCGATCTTGCAGCCTTTTTCGTTGATCCGCGTCAAAAGCTTGAAGAGGGAGGTGTCGCATGAGCGATCGCGCACGATCTCAGGGTACCGAGGCCAACGCCGAAGTTCCCGCTGGCCGTTTCCGTTCCTCGGCACGAGGCCTCGCCCGCGCAATGCGATCAGTCCCGGGCTCCGTCGTTCTTTCCTTCATTATTTTGATCGCAGTCGCAGTATGCGTCTTTTTCTCCCCACTGATCGTTCCCAATGCTCTGGGTCAAGATGTTTCTTTAGGGGTGAGCCCGGCGGGGACTCCCGGTCATATTTTTGGAACCGATAAAGTCGGGCGTGACATTCTCGCATTGACGATCGCAGGCGCGCGCTCCGCGGTTATCGGTCCGCTGGTGATTGCTGGCGGTTCGATGATCTTGGGACTGATTTTTGGAATGACTGCCGGCTGGTGGGGCGGTTGGTGGGATGCCCTTGTATCTCGTTCTTGCGAAATCCTGCTTTCAATGCCGGTGACTCTGTTGGCAATCGTCGTTGCAGGCGTAATTGGTGGTTCCTATTGGGTGACGGTCGGCGTTCTGATCATTTTGTTTGCCCCTTCCGATATCCGTATGATTCGGGCCGCCACTCTTCAACAAAAACCGCAGCCCTATATTGAATCTGCGCAGGTTCTGGGCTTGTCTTCGCCTCGTATCCTCGGCGTTCATATTCTGCCGAATATCACTCCTATCGTGTGGGCAAACCTCTTTGTCAACGTTGCTTTTGCGCTTGTGTCACTCTCTGGATTGTCCTACCTAGGCTTTGGCGTCGGTGCGCAAGACGCGGACTGGGGACGTCAGCTTGCCGATGGACGTTTTATTCTCAACCAGAATCCTGCGGCCTGTGTTGTCGCCGGCCTTGCCATCATCATTACGGCAACCGCGATCAATATCGCAGGTGATTGGTGGAGTGAAAGGCAGGAGGTGCGCTCGTGAGTGAGAATCAGGGCCTTATTGCCGCGCATATTAGCGTCACCCGAGATGACGGGCAGATCCTTGTTGATGATGTCTCGATTCACGCAGAAGCTGGACGCACCCTAGTTATCGTTGGTGAGTCAGGTGCCGGAAAATCCATGCTTGCACGAACCATTTGTGCGCTCACTCCCCATACTTTGAGTGCCCAAGGGCAAGTCACCCTAGGCGGACGCGAGTTCGACATCGTTCGTCAGGCGCGTGCCTTTAAAGCACTCCGGGGCAAAGGGATTGTCTGGCTTCCGCAAGATCCTTTCACTTCGCTGTCTCCTACCCAGCGCTGCAGCACGCAGATTATTGCCGACACACGGTTGCCGAAGCGTACACGAGATGAGCGTGTTCGTGAGCGTCTTCGCGAAGTTGGACTTCCTGAACGCGTTGCTCACGCTTACCCTCAAGAGCTCTCGGGAGGTATGCGTCAACGTGTAGCTATCGCCGCGGCCCTGGACTCTTCACCCGGAGTTTTCATTGCGGATGAGCCGACAACTGCTTTGGACGTGACAACTCAGAAGGAAATTCTTGATCTTCTGAGCGAGCTTCGCGAGAGTCGATCGATGGCCCTCATTTTGATCACTCACGATCTTGCTTTGGCGCGGGAATACGGCGATGAAGTGGTTGTGATGCGCCACGGAAAGGTTGTCGAATCGGGAAGTGTCGAGAAAGTCTTTACTCACCCCGAAAACGATTACACTCGTCAGCTTGCAGCCGCCGAGCCTCGACTAGATGGCCCAAATCCCCGTTCTTTTACGGAAGAAGCCCAAGCGGGTCACTCTTCGGACGCGGCCTCGGAAAAGAATGATGGCGCCCCCGCTTTGGTTGAGGCACGGGACTTGGTCAAAATTTTCCGCGGACGCAGCCGTAGGGATCACCACGTGGCGGTCGATGGAGTTTCGCTTTCTATCGCGCACCAAGAATCCGTCGGAATTGTTGGCGAATCTGGATCTGGGAAGACCACCCTTGCACGTCTGATTATCGGTTTGGAAAAGCCAGATTCGGGAAGTATCGAGGTTAATGGCACACCGCGGGAGAAAATACGAGGTGTCTTAGAAGGTGGGCGCCCCCCAATGGGGATCGTTTTCCAAAATCCGTATTCTGCCCTCAACCCAGCGCGCGCTATTGGTGCAACTCTTGCCGAGGCTTTGCGCGTAGGCGGTCGTTCAGCTAGTGAGGTGCCGAGTCTCTTGGAGTCTGTCGGCCTTCCAGCCTCCTATGCGAACCGTTTTCCCGCGCGCCTGTCTGGTGGGGAACGCCAGCGTGTCGCTATCGCTAGGGCTCTGGCCACGCGACCACAGCTTCTGATTTGCGACGAGGCTGTCTCTGCTTTGGATGTTTCTGTGCAGGCTTCTGTTTTGGAGCTTTTGCTCCAGCTTCAGCGTCAGCAGGGTTTCGCATTGCTTTTTATTACTCACGACCTTGCCGTGGCACGCCAGATGTGTGATCGCCTTGTTGTGATGAAGGATGGACATATCGTTGAAGAGGGAGCAACCGAAGATATCCTTCATGCGCCGACACAGGAATACACGCGGGTTTTGCTTGCCGCAGTGCCTGGCCAAGAGAGTGACAATGACTGAGAAGATTTCGCACATCTCAATTGAATCTGGTGAGAGCAGCTATGAGCACCTGCTTGCTTTAGGGGTCCCTGAAGAGCGCGCGAAAGATTGGGCGCGCCTTGGCCCAAAGATGCGTGCGACCTTGTGGATCAATGGGCCTGTGGGAGTATGGGAAGTCCACCGTGAACTCTCTGCGCACCTGCGTATTGCCGGATGGACTCTTCTCAATACCGATCAGGTGGTATGTGAAGCCGAGCAAGCACGTCGCGTGCGTGAAATCATATCGGAACTCTGTGATGAGATGTGCTCGCGTCGCTTCCCACTGATGAAGGCTGACTCATGGGCAGATGAGGGCATTTTTGTTGATGTCCTCCGCTCGATTGGTTTTGAACAGGTCACGATCAATGGGAACCCCCATCCCATTGAAAACGACCGCGATTACTCCCATAGCGGCTGGCTTTTATGGAATCCTGATTACGAGCCAGAAGCCACGAATTTTGCGATCCCCGCATACGAACACCAGAAGACGGAATTCACTTGCGGTCCCGCAAGCGCGCTGATGACGCTCGGTGAGATTGAAGGTGACCCGCACACTGACTTTGTCAATGAGCTGAATCTTTGGCGTCAAGCAACCTACTCAGGGGGAGTGGGGCACTTCGGCTTGGCCTCGGCACTAGCGGATCACGGCGCACAGGTGGAGGTCCTTGTTTCGACCAACGAACCCATCGTAGGAATTTCTAAAACCACGATGCTGGGAAAGCGCGCGCGGGTCGCTCTTCACCACGAACATATGACGCGCGCACACGAATTGGGAGTCACCTCCCAGGTGAGGGAACTGTCGGTAGAAGACATCACCTCAGCCTTGGACGCGGGCAAGCATGTTATTGCCCTCGTTGACCTTGCCCCGCTTAACGGTGAAGACACCCCGCACTGGTTGCTGATTTGGGGTCGTATTGGAGACTTTTTCCTCATTCATGACCCCTGGTACGACGAGGAGTTTGGGGAGACATGGGTGGAAACCTATGTCCAGCCCCTCCATACACGCGACCTGTGGGAAGCTGCACAGTGGGCTGATCGAACGCACGAGCGCGCGCTCCTTACAGTCCGAACTTCTCGCTGAAGTTTTTCTCGAAGGTCTCCAAAGAGATTCCGCGGGTCTCCGGGACAATAAAGAGGTAGAAACACAGGGAAACCACGTTGATCAATCCGAAAATCACGTAGGTCCATGTTGCACCCAAGTGAGTAATCATTACGGGGAAGACCCAGGTCACCACTGCGTTCATCAGCCATCCGCAGCCGACCGCAAAACCCTGAGCAACGCCTCGAATCCTCGATGGGAAAATCTCTGATACCAGAACCCAGTTGACTGTTCCTGACTGCTTGGCGAAGACGAAAACCGAAACGAGGACAACAACCAGCCACGGAAGGTACGCGGGAATCGAAGCGGAAATACTGCCATCAGCCTGTACATAGGGGGAGATCCCCACACCGAAGATGATCGCCAGGCTGAAGAGCGAAAGAGTCACTCCTGTTTCTTGGTAAATACCGACGTGACGACGCGCGAGCTTCGAAACCAAGTAGAGCCCGAAACCTGCACCCGCACACGCGACCGCACCCGTTATGACATTTAAGGTAATCGAATCAGCGGCTGAGAAACCCGCCGCAGCTAGGATCTTGGGGAGGTAGTACATCGCGGTGTTAATACCGGTGAGCTGATCGAAGCAGGCTAGGCCAACACCGATCAACAGCAGGCGTCTGGTCCAGGCGACCGATGCTGTGCGTCGAAGTGACCAGTGTCCCTGTGCGTCTTCTCTTTGCTGAAGCTCCGCGATTTGCGCGATCTCCTCGCTGAGGTTGTCGAGCTTGGGATCGCGAATGCGCTTAAGCGCTCCAATGGCCTCGTAATAGCGATCTTTCGAGGCATACCAGCGCCCGGACTCTGGCATGAGACGCATACCTAGCCAGAGGCACACCGCTGGGATCGTTGCAAGAACAAGCATCCAACGCCATGCCAAGCCATCGCCGCTGGTTATGACCGCGGTTGTCACGTGCTGGACTTGATCCCAGGGGTACCAGTGGCCGCCAGTGAGGGTCCCCGAAGGATCTTCACTGACGTAGATCTGGGGCCCTCCGTGCGCGCTAGAGAGGATTGCGTTCATCGAGTAGGCCAGCAATTGTCCGGCGACGATCATGAACTGGTCAAGAGCGATCAGAGAACCACGCACGCGCGTGGGTGCAGATTCGGCTAGGTACACGGGGACTGTTGCGGAGGCGCCACCAACGGCGATACCCAAGATGAAGCGGGAAATATACAAAATTGCGACATTTGGGGCAAAGGTGCACCCCAGTGTTCCGAGAATGAAGATGCCCGCCAAAAGGAGGATATTGTGTCGGCGCCCGTAGCGATCTGATAGGCGGCCTCCGACGATCGCTCCCAGCGCGGCACCAAGGGCCAGAAAAGCCCCGACCAGTCCTTCTTGGAATTCATTAATTCCAAGGCCTCCGGCGCTGCGAGGCATGTACATATAGGGCAGTGCGCCGGCGATGACTCCCGTGTCATAGCCGAAAAGAAGAGAACCAAAAGTTGCGACTCCCGCAAGAAAAGCGATCGAACGCTTGGGGCCAGATGCTGGAGTCTCATCGATGAGTTTCTCCAAATCCTTTTGGTTTGGCCGTGTGGCGGGCGAAGTAGAAGTCATGGGGTCTATTGTGCAACTTGGATCGCCTGTACATGCAAGTTTTCAGCAAAATGTGCAAACGTTCATTGAAAATGAACGGGTGAGCATGCGACGGAAGATCGATCCTCGATAGACGCGATGGATACGAAACGTACCGCACTAAAGAAGGCACGAAGCCGGGACCGGCACGCGGTGCGCACCCAGCCCCGGCCTCGAGAATAGGGATCATGACCTTATTTAGAGGACCATCGCAGCAACCCATCCGCCAATGAGCAGCGGGATGTTGTAGTGGATAAAGGTTGGGATCACCGTGTCTCGCATGTGGTCGTGCTGGCCATCGACGTTGAGACCCGCTGTCGGGCCGAGCGTCGAATCCGAGGCCGGTGAGCCGGCATCGCCCAAAGCACCAGCAGTGCCGATGATCGCCACCGTTGCCATGGGGGAGAAGCCCAGCGTGAGACACAGCGGGACGTAGATCGCGGAGATGATCGGCAGGGTCGAGAAGGAGGAGCCGATACCCATGGTGATCACGAGGCCGACGAGGAGCATGATGATTGCTGCGAGGACCTTTGAACCGTTGAAGAGCGCTGCGGTTCCATCAACCAAAGGCTTAATCTGGCCAGATTCGTTGAGGACTGACGCGTAGCCCTGTGCGGTGATCATGATTAAGCCGATGAGGCTCATCATCTTCATACCGCCACTGAAGACATCGTCGGCCTGCTGCCAAGGGACGACTCGCATGAAGAGCATCATGCACAGCCCTACCAAAGAGCCAACGAGCAGTGGATCGGCCTCAGAATCCATTCGCGTGAGCACGGTCTGAATGACGAAGCATACGACGAGGGCGGCTACTGCTGCCCAGACCTTCTTCATATCAATCGGCTTTTCCTCAGACGATGCGAAGGAGGAGTCACACTGTTCATAAGTGCGGGGCTTGCGGTAGGAGAAGAGAAGCGCGATCGCACAACCTATTGCCATTGAAGCCGCGGGAATTGCCATTGCTGCCATGGGGTTGACGGAAGACACATCCATGCCAGCGGCGTTGATGTTCTTGTAGAGAATGTCGTACAAGAAGATACGACCGAAGCCGATGGGGAAGAACATGTAGGCGGTGACGATACCGAAAGTAATCGCACAGGCAATCAAGCGGCGGTCTATCTTGAGTTCATTCATCACGCCAATGAGCGGCGGGATAAGGAGTGGAATGAAGGCGATGTGAATGGGGATCAGGTTCTGGCTCATCACGCCCATGACGAGTACGCCGCCGACGATTCCCCATTTGACGCCGCGAGCAACTCGCGCGGAGCTCGCCGCATCCGCGTTGCGCATGCGGTTCACAATTGTGCGCGCAAGCAAAGCCGGGAGACCTGAGTGGGCGACGGCCATAGCGAAGGCACCAAGCAATGCGTAGGAAAGTGCGATCTTTGCGCCTCCGGCGAGGCCGGTCTGGAAAGCGACCATTGTGCCAGAGATTCCCATTCCAGCGACAAGGCCGGCGACAATAGAGGCCACAAAGAGAGAGATCACGACGTGCACTCGGGCGAGGCTGAGAGCCAGCATGACGATGACCGAGAGAACGACTGCATTCAACAAAAGCATGAGTATTCCAAGAGGTTGCGTGTGAAAAACTGATGTGGATAAGGAGCAAAAGCTTCAGTCGGGTGCGAAGTAAAAAATGGGATGCGTAAACGTGAATGAAAGGCTACGACTAATCTTCTAATCTTCGCGGGCGCGTGGGATTATCCTGACGGCGTCTCGTGACGACGTCAGCCAAGATGATGGTCGCGCTCAACAGCAGCGTCGACCGCCGCGACGATCGCAGAAGAAAGACCAGCCTCTTGGGCGGCGAGGAGACCAGCGATAGTGGTGCCGCCCGGAGAAGAAACCCGATCGATAAGGTTCGCGGGCACTTGCCCATTCTCGAGGCCGTTGAGCATGAGCTGCGCGCTTCCCAAGAACGCTTGGGTGACGATGCGCGTTGAATCGGCCTTGGTGAGGCCGTGGTTTACGCCGGCCTCGGCCATCGCATCGATCATGCGGAAGATCCACGCCGGGGAGGAGGAAGCGATCGCTGTAAAAACAGGGAAGTACTTCTCATCCAACACGATCGTTTCGCCGACCGAATCCAGAAGCTTGCGAGCAGCGGTGAGTTGTTCGTCCGTTGTCCCCACGGGGCAAAGGGCACTCATTGACTGGCCGACCTGTGCATTGACATTGGGCATGACGCGGACCAGAGGAATGGCTGCCCCAAAATCAGAAATAATCTGATCGGTCGTACGGCCCGCAGCAATAGAGACGACGCAGAGTTGCTTGGCAAAAAGAACACTCTCGCGAATCTCGCGAATGACTTCGGACTGGATATTTGGTTTCACTGCGAGGACCAAGAGATTGCTCTGCTCGGCGACCTGACGGTTTGATGCGAGTGCAATGCCTCCCAGCTCATCAGCCAAGTCTTCTGCAGCTTGGCGGTGTCGATCGGCGAACATCAGATCCGAGCCGCTGAAGCCAGCGGCCACGGCACCGCGTGCAATAGCCGAGGCCATTGCACCTGTTCCGATGAAGCCGATACGCATGACAGTCCTTGAGTGAGAAGGTGGAGATCTTGTCGTTATTTTAAACACACTTTACGTATTGATGGCAACAAGGTTTCACTCGTTGTATCGCAAAGCTATCCACAAAAGATGTGAATCAAGGATTCATCCACAGAGGCGCTCATGAACCCAGAAGCGGAGCTGGGAGACGGACACACTGAAAGCATGGATTCACACTTTCAGTCTCATCTGAGCCGTAGAAGGCAGTTGGAACGATTGGTCTTTACCTCTCAGTCTGCTGAGGCCGATCAGGATGCAGATAGGAGCATCGCGCGAGAAGACCCTCAGGGCGATGAAGAAAATCAGGGTCGAGGCCTACGCTGGAGCTGGCCATGGCGTACCGCTCGAGTATTTATTGCGATCTGCCTGTTTCTCGCCCTAATAGCAGGAGTTGTCCATAGCTGGAATAGTCGCTCAGAAGAAGACAATCTGTCGGCTTCTGATGTCGAATCCCCAAGTGCGCATGCCGATAGCACCGGATCTTTCTCTTCCTCAAGTCCAGGAATTCAGCAGTCCGGAGATGAAGGAAGAGGAATCAGTGGTCAGGTTATGGTTCATATGACAGGAGAAGTGCGCGTTCCTGGCGTTGTCCGTGTGAAACATGGTTCTCGCGTTTCGGAGGCTGTCGATCAAGCTGGAGGCTTTACTGAAGGCGCGGACCGTGACAGCGTTAACCTCGCTCGGTTGGTTGTTGATGGCGAACAGATCAGGGTTCCTTCTCTGAATTCCTCGAAAGCGCAGGGTGAAGCTCCATCCGGTCAAGCTTCCGCCTGCGTTGACGTCACTCAAGCAGATGCTCAAACACTACAAAGACTCGATGGAGTTGGACCGGCACTGGCCGCACGTATCGTCACCTATAGGAAGTCTCATCCGATCACACGTGTGGACGACCTAGTAGCAGTTCCAGGAATTGGAGCTTCGATACTGGAGAAAATTCGAATTGGTGCCTGCTCGTGAGGGCCTCATCGATTGACATTCGCTTAGTTCCCTTAGCGATTTCATCCTGGTTATGTACCTGGGGTGCACTGAACAGAGCTCCACTTCTTCTAGGCGCCGGAATATGCACAGCTTTTCTCTTCCCTGTGCTCCTATCCCCACAAGGATTTCAGGGGTTAGGAAAAGAACGCGTCAGTGAATGCGCTCCTCTTCTCATTGTCACGATATGCCTGTGCTGTACGTGCATTGCGATCTCTTCAAGTCGCGCAACGAGCTGGGAAAACGAGGCGGCACAGTTATGTGTGCAAGGAAAGGAACTGCGCAATGCTTCCTTTGTTTTGCTGAGTGAAGTACGTGAAGGAAAGAAAGCAACAAACACGAGAAATAAACCGAGCTACTACGTTCGTGCCCGTTTTCTTGGAAGCAAAGAACAGCTGAGCTTTCTCCTTGTATCCACGCGCGAATCTATGACAACACTTCGACGCGGAGATCGAGTTCTTGCTAGTGGGACCTGCGATCTCAATTGGGCTCACAGCATTCCGAATGTGGGTGCGCTTCGAATCAAATCGTTGGAACGCCTTCCTCCAAACGATCGCTGGACGCGTATTTCTCAAGTTGTCAGGAGGAGCCTCGAAAAGATTGTTGTGACATTGCCAGAGCACGCACGTGCGCTGATACCAGGAATGGCACTGGGAGATGACCATCAAGCCAGTGCTCAAATGCGTGATGATATGAAGACTGTGTCATTTGCGCACCTCACAGCAGTATCAGGTACTCATATGTCGATTCTGATGATGACGGTTGGTCTTCTTGCAACAAAGAAACGTCGCATAGCGATCATTATCCAAGTTTTAGTTCTGTTGCTTTTCGTTGGACTTGTTGGCCCCGCTTCGTCGGTGCTGCGTTCCTTTGCGGTCAGCCTTATTGGTTTTATTGGAATGTGGAGTAATAGGGAAGGGGGAATTTACTCATCGTTGAGCACTGTCATCATCCTTGCCTGTCTGATATCGCCCTACGATGCGTGTGCGTTGGGTTTTACACTCTCAGTGCTCGCAACCTGGGGAGTAAGTGTTGCTGCACGTTGGATTGAGGCCGGTGTGACTCAAGTGGCTCCGATTCCACAATCTGTGCAGTCGGGAATTGAATGGAGCGCCAAACTCATCAGTGTCCCATTGGGAGCCCAACTAGCTACGCTTCCGATCATGCTGTCGATGAACTCGTGGGTCAGTCCATGGGCAATACCCGCTCAGCTACTTATCGCACCATTGGTGACTCCTGTGACTGTAGGGTGTTTTATCTCAGCACTTGCAGCTCAAATATGGCCCGCTCTTGGCTATGTATGCGCATGGGTGACATCTTGGGGAACTGCGTGGATATCAATGGTTGCCTCCAGATTGTCTGCACTCCCAGGTGCGCGAATCGCGGTGGGAGAGTGGTCTGGTCTTATTACTGTGGTCGTCCTTCTCCTACTGATCTGGGTAGTGAGGGTGAAAATTCGGCGCTTCTCCTCGTAGAGGCAAACAGAACATGCCACACTTAGAGGGCATTGCTTAAGAAATGACGGTGACGATCAGTAAAGGAGAGCTATGGCAGCCAAAACACAATCGGCACCGGTATCTCCAACGCTCGCCCCCCTCGTCCTCATCAAAGGAAGCGAAAGCTTACTGGCAGATCGGGCATTAAGCGAGTTACGTCGTCAGGCACATGAGGCTGATCCCGCTCTTGAACGAACAGATCTATCAGCAGGCACCTATCAAGCAGGACAACTCGATGTTTTGACTTCACCTTCGCTTTTTGGTGAAAGCCGAATGATCATCATTCCTGACTTGGAGAATATGACGGATGCTTTAGCTGCTGACCTTCAGGCATATGTATCCGCACCCGCAGCTGATGTCTGGATTTTCATGCGCCATCCGGGTGGCAACGCCCGCGGAAAAAAACTGCTTGATGCGATTGCCAAAGCGGGCTTTCCCGTGATTCCGGCAGAGCCTTTAAAGAATGATCGAGACAAACTCGACTTTGTTCGCTCCGACGTACGACAAGCCCATCGCAGCATAGAAACTGAGGCAGCTCAAGCTTTAGTGGATGCTCTGGGTAATGATCTGAGTGCGCTCGCGGCTGCGGTGGCACAGCTCCTCAGCGATGTTGAAGGGAAAATTACGCTTGATGCCGTGCGGAAGTACTACTCCGGACGTGTTGAAGCAACAAGTTTTGAAGTCGCGGATGCGATTGTCGATGGCCGCGCCGCACGGGCTCTGACTTTGGTTCGCCATGCCTATGCGACCGGAAGCGCACCGGCGCAGCTCGTTGCCGCAATTGCAATGAAGTTTCGTGCAATGGCTAAAGTTTCCGCTTCTTCGGGAAGAAAGAACCTGGGGATGTCGCCCTGGCAAGCAGAACGAGCTCGACGCGAACTTCGCGCATGGCCCGACCCCGCCTTGGCCTCGGCAATCACTGCAATTGCGCAAGCCGATGAAGACACAAAAGGCGCATCGAAGGACCCACAGGGAGCAGTTGAAAAACTGGTCATGACCCTGTGTCGGCTTCACCGCGGCTAACGCACTGATTGAAGTGCAAAAATTCGGGGGATTTTAGTCTTCAGGGTCTTCGTTGCGTAGCCGAGGAACGCAGGTGTTTTCTGGGCGAATCCCTACTAGCCCACTATAGAAATCGCGGATCTTGTCCATGTCATGACGGCGGTTGCCGGTGAGCCGCATCGGCTCACCCCACCCGTAGCGACGCTTCGCGCCATCGATGAAACCGGGAACAATCGGAAGATCAGCTTCCATCGCAATTCGGTAGAAACCAGACTTCCAATAGGGGCGAACGGAACGGGTTCCCTTCGGGGTAATAACCAGAACGAAATGATCTTTGGATTCAGCAAGGGAAATGATGTGCTCAACAAGGTGCCCCGGATGTTCGCGGTCAACGGGAATCCCGCCGATCGCTTTCACGAAACTTCCAATAACAGGGACGTCGGTGAGATTCTTCTTGACCAGGAAAGACACTGGACGCTCGACGGCCCACATTGCCATCACCATGTAGAAGCCGTCCCAATTTGACGTGTGAGGCGCACCGATAACCAAACAGCGATCGGGAAGAGGGAACTCAGGCGCGAAAGTCCATCGTGATAGATGCATGACAGTGTGAGCCAGTGCTTTACGCAATCCCATGTGCGTCCTTTCCTTGTTCTGCCGCAGTTAGTGTACGTTGGATTGACGGAGTTGGACCTCTCTATGTGAGTGATCCCCCTGAAATTCTCCCTGATTGAACCCTGATAATCGCCTTCTTCGAGTTGAGCTGAGGGCAGCAAGATCTAAGATCAAAAATAGAGAATCGAAGTTTGTCTGCCAGAAGGAGTTTCATGAGCGCTGAAAGCGAACCCAAGGCTGACGAGACTCTTCAGACGCGTCCGGCATCTGCCTTTTCGCGTGTTTGGAGTCGAAGCTTCCCGGTTCTCCTCAACTGGTTTCGGACTGCTCCATGTTCGATCATCCTGACGCTGATCATCATGCTTGTCGGGATTGCCGCCCACTTGAGCCACGGCCACTGGAATCAATCTCTTGCCGCGCAGGGCGGTGCAATTCGTCCGCTCACCATTGTGACGACGGTTGTGTGGAGTCCTTCGATCGGCATGATGATCAATGCTGCCCTCATGATGGTGATCATCGGTGGTCTTCTTGAACGTTTCCTCGGATCGCGAATTTGGCTTCTTTCTGCGGTCATCTCCCTTCCCATGTCCTTAGCTGGGATGTGGGCCTTTGTTGCTCTGGTAAAGGGAATCTCTCGCAGTGGTCTATACCCCCTCTTTAGTGGTCCACTAACAGGAGCAAGCCTGATCCTTACTGCGCTGCTTGGAACTGCGAGCGCGAAGATGGATCGCCTATGGGCGTGGCGCACTCGAATCGGCGCCCTTGTCGTCTTGAGCGCTCTCTTGGCTTTTTCTTCTACTGCGGGGGCGCTGGCACGTTTCATCGCTTTCCTATGCGGGTGGATCATTGGCGGTTTCACGATTGGTTGGTCGAACCGAGGGCGTTCAATGCTGGGAATTGGAGATCCCGTACGTCGAGTAATTCCCTTGGTCATTACTGCTACTACCTTGGGCGCCGTAAGCTCAATCTGGAATTTCAGCGCTCATGGTTTCCTGGCTTTTGATCGCGCTGCTTTTTCTCCTGAGCTTGCTATCCAGCAATATATGTGGGCGCTGTGCCAGCAAAGCGGTGCTCCCATGAGCTGCGTCGAAGAGATGTACGGCAATTCTTTGATGCTTTATGCTCCCTTGATCTTGGCTTCGATTCCTTTTGTGGTTCAGTTGGTTTTGGCTTTTGGTCTTTTCCGAGGCCGTCATGGCGCTTGGGTGGGCACGCTGGTTCTTCAGAGCGTGCTCGCGATTATTGGCGTCGCACAGATCCTGGTTTTCGCGCTTTCGCTGAATGAAGTACAGGGGCTCGATGAAGATGACTTTTTCATCGCTCCCATTCCCATGAGTAAGCTTCTGATCAGCGTTGCTTTCCCCTTAGTAACGCTTCTGCTGACCGCATGGAATTCCTCTGCGTTCCAGGTACACATTGCCCGACGCTACTGGGTACGCAGTGCATGTGTCATTGCTGCCTCTGCTGCGTTTGGCACGTTCATTGCGCTTGTCATTGGGGTTTTAATTCCCGACCAGTTTGTTCCCGAAGCGGATTTACTCAGCCTTTTTGAAGGCTACGTTGTCTCATACGCTCCTGCTGCTGCACAGTGGCTGATTGATACTCCGGTCTATGCAACGACCTTCCTTGCCTCAATTTCGACAGTCTGGATTCCCGCGCTAGTGTGGATTGTCGTCGCTGTTAGCCTTCTTAAAGTTTTCCTTGCACCGGTTGAACTTCAACATGATGCCCATGACGAGTTAATCGGTCTTCTACGCCAGTACGGTGCAGGCTCTTTGGGGTGGATGCACGCATGGCCGGGAAACTCGACGTGGATTAGTCCTGATAAACGCGCGGCAGTGTCCTACCGTCAAGGATCTGGCGTGATGCTGACACTGACACAATGTGCCGCAGCTGATGAGGATATTCCAGCAGTTATTTCACAGTTTGCTCGCTTTGCAAGCGATGCAGCACTGACCCCGGCGCTCTATTCGGTCCACGAAGAGTGGGCGCGAGAAGCGCATCGTTTAGGCTGGTCTACCGTCAAGGTTGCTGAAGAAGCAATTATTGATCTCGGCGATCTTGCCTTCAAAGGTAAGAAATTCCAGGATGTGCGCACCGCTTTCAATCATGCAAAGCGTGAGGGGATCCGAGCCGAATGGGCGTCCTATCCGAGTCTGCCCGCTCAACTGAAGCAACAGGTTGATGCGATCTGCCAGGCATGGGCCGATGAGAAGACTCTTCCTGAGATGGGCTTTACCCTGGGTGGCCTGCGCGAAATTAATGACTCGGATACGCGCCTTCTGTTGGCTCTTGATGAAGAAGAGCGCATCCACGCGGTGACCTCATGGATGCCCGTTCACTCAGGTGGCGAAGTAATCGGCCTGACCTTAGATGTGATGCGTCGAGATGACTCTGGTTTCCGTTTGGCCATTGATTTTCTCATTGGCCAAGCTGCTCTTCTGGCGCAAGATGAGGGGCTCCAGTTCATTTCCTTGTCGGGTGCACCTCTAGCCGAATCGGGCCAGTGTGAGGAAAGTTCCGAATTGGCAGATTCACGCTTTGCTTTTGCCCCCGTTCTTGATGTGATGGGGAGCGTGATGGAACCCGTCTATGGTTTCCGCTCCTTGCTGGCCTACAAGAAGAAATTCCAGGTTCGTTTCGTCCCCCTGTATCTTGCAATTCCCGACATTGCGAATGTACCTGCAGTTGGTCTGGCAATTGCACATGCTTATTTGCCAAATATGAGTGCGATCAGTGCTGTGGGGGTCGCAGCAAAGTTGGTGTCACGTGATTAGTTTCCTTAAGCTATTTCCACTGCTGCGCGTATGGATTCCGCCGATTGCTGCAGCCTTGATCCTTGCGGCTGCTGCCTGGGTGTGGGTTTTTGTTATGAAGCCGCTTTCCCTCAAGGTTCGCTTTGTGAGCGCCGCGGGTGGTGTCATCGTTCTTGTCATTGTCCATCACCTTGTCGAAAGGGTCTGGCACCCGGTTGCCGAGGGATTGGGGCGCGTGACATGGCTGTGGGCGGCTCCAGCCCTTATTGCTGCGGTGATGGTTGTCGTCGCTCTCTTTCGTCGCCGTCACTGGATTCGTCGTTTTCTGGCTGGGGTGTGCGCGTGGATGCTAATGGCGATTGGCGCTGCACTGGGGATTAACTATCATTTCGAGGCCTATCCCACCATGGCGGAAGTTCTTGGCGGGGGAGTGCAGACAATTTCTTGGGATGAACTAAAAAGCCCAGATGATGCTGCCGCTCTGGCGCGCAGTGCAGAGGGGGTATTTGTCCGCGTCAACATTCCCGCCTCGGATACCTCCTTTGCCCCTCGGCAAGCCATTATTTATCTTCCACCGTCATATTTCAAAGATCCCAGTGCACAGCTTCCGGTCATTGTACTGATGTCTGGCCAGCCCGGTGCGCCTCAAGATTGGCTTGTATTGGGGAAACTTCCCCAGACGATGGATCAATTTACAGCGCAGCATGATGGGCGGGCCCCAATCATTGCTGTTGTTGATGTGTACGGCAGCCAAACAGCAAATCCTCTGTGCTCCGATACCTCGCATGGGAAAATTGCGACCTATGTGCAAAAGGATGTCCCTGGCTGGCTGCGCGCTAATCTTCCCGTCTCTTCTAATCCGGGACTATGGGCCGTTGCTGGTCTTTCAGCGGGAGGGACCTGTGCGCTTCAAGTGGTGACCCGCGCTCCCGATTTGTACCGCAGCTTCCTTGACATGTCAGGTGAAGCGCATCCGCAACTCGGTAATGAAGAGCGAACGATTTCGGACGGATTTGACGGCTCTCGAGAGCTCTATGAAGCGAATGATCCCGTGCATCTGATGAGCCACAATCGCTATGAGCAAAGCGCGGGCATCATCTCGTGGGGAGAGTCTGATACCGCCTTTAAAGAAGGTCTCATCGAGGTTGATCACGCTGCGGAGAAATCGGGGATGAGCATTGAGACGCGAACCTATCCGGGTGGGCACTCCTGGAAGGTGTGGAGAGCGGCCTTTGAAGATGGATTGCCGTGGCTCGCACAGCGTTTCGGGCTGTAGGAACCACGGCAATCAGAAAGAGATTCTTCGGCTAGCTCCTTCGATCAGCGGGGCGCATCAGTGAAGATCTTGCCTATACGAGTTCTTCCACCTTGATAGTCAAGGACATCCAGTGAGATTGTCCCGGGCAAAGAAGTAGTGCATTGCCACGGACATTGCCTACTTCGACGCAGACGAAGTGTTTCCAGTCCTCGTGGTGCATGTCCGCTGCTTCGGATTCGGCAGGATTCCAGACGATTGTCGATGCAGAGTGTTCTTTTTCAATGGTGATCCGTCGTTTGAAACCAGGATCTTCAATGATTGCCCCATTACTTGTATCGAAGATCGAATCGACACGACCGTTAGTGAAGCTCAGCGGACCTTCGTGAATACCTTGTGCGTCGTGGACAGTATCCAGTTCCTTTGCTCCTTCGAGACCGTGAATGCAAACCTCACGTACGTCGGAAACATTGAAATAGGAGTGCAGGGCCTCATCGACGTAGAAGGCTTCGTCATCGGTGTTCTTCATCAAAAGCGCCAGGTGAAGTTCCTCCCCGAAAGTAATTTCAAGTTTCGAAGTGAAACAATGGGGAAATTTTGCCATCTCAGCGTTTGTGGATGGTTCGTAAACGAATTCAAGAACTGCATGGGAATCGCTACGCTCAAGTAGGTCCCACGTTGCATTTCTTAAGAATCCATGGTTTTGTGCTTCGGATCCGGGTGCAGCCAAGGAAGCTGTTGCGACACCAAACCACGGTGCACAAATTGGAATTCCTCCCCGTGCGGGCGTCGATGCCCAGGGCAGAGAACGTTCGGAGAGCCAGAGGACAGGCTCGGTGCCAGAAGGTTGCCATGTAAGGACCTGGGCACCTGAATCTGAAAAGCTCGCATCACAGCAGTCATTGCTGGCGCGATAGACGCGTCGGTTTGTCATTGGACAAGGATAGCGCGAGTAACGCCTCACACATAGCCCTCCGAACAAGGGACTTCCTCAAAAACGGCGATAAGCTAGCTGTGATACGCATCGAGAATGTATAGGGAGCTTTATGACCATCCGCGAAGATCTACGAAATGTCGCGATTGTTGCACACGTTGACCACGGCAAGACGACCTTGGTTGATGCGATGTTGTGGCAGTCGGGTGCTTTCAATGAGCGCGATACGGTTGAGAAGACCGGTGAACGCGTGATGGATTCGGGCGATCTTGAACGCGAAAAGGGCATTACGATTCTCGCCAAGAACACTGCGGTCCACTATCGCGGCCCCGCCGCTCAAAAGCTTGGGCTCGAAGGCGGCGTGGTCATTAACGTTATTGACACCCCCGGACACGCAGACTTTGGTGGTGAAGTTGAACGAGGCCTATCCATGGTCGATGGCGTCGTTCTGCTTGTTGATTCCTCTGAAGGACCTCTCCCGCAGACCCGTTTCGTTCTTCGCAAGGCCCTTCAAGCCCAGCTTCCCGTCGTGATTGTTGTCAATAAGGTTGACCGTCCCGATGCGCGTATCGACGAGGTCGTCTCGGAAACCCAGGACCTGCTTCTCGCGTTGGCTGAGGACCTCATGAGCGAAGGCGTGGATGCTGATGTTGACTCGCTGCTGGATGTCCCCGTTGTCTACGCCTCGGCAAAGGCGGGAAAATCCTCGCTGACCAACCCCGGCGACGGCAATATCCCCACCGAGGATCTCGAGCCTCTCTTTGAGACGATCCTTCAGCGTATTCCCGGCCCCGAATATGAGGAAGGTGCACCCCTGCAGGCACACGTGACGAACCTTGACGCCTCGCCCTTCCTTGGCCGCCTCGCCCTGCTGCGTATCCACAATGGCACTCTGCGTAAGGGTGAAACCGTTGGTCTGGCTCGCCACGACGGAACAATCAAGCCTGTTCGAATCACCGAGCTTCTTCGTACCGAAGGCTTGGAGCGCCTTCCTGCCGAAACCGCTGAGCCCGGCGATATCGTTGCGGTAGCCGGCATCGAAGACATCACTATTGGTGAGTCTCTAGTTGACCTCGATGATCCGCGCCCCTTGCCCTTGATCACCGTTGATGATCCCGCGATCTCAATGACGATCGGTATTAACACTTCTCCCATGGCTGGACGAGTCAAGGGTGCAAAGGTGACCGCGCGTCAGGTCAAGGATCGCTTGGATCGCGAATTGATTGGTAACGTTTCCATTCGAGTCCTGCCCACCGAGCGTCCCGATGCATGGGAAGTCCAGGGACGTGGTGAACTCGCTCTGGCAATTCTTGTTGAGCAGATGCGCCGTGAAGGCTTCGAGCTCACCGTTGGTAAGCCGCAGGTTGTCACCAAGACCATCGACGGCGTGCGCAGCGAGCCCATGGAACGCATGACCATTGATATCCCCGAGGAATACCTCGGCTCGGTCACCCAGCTGATGGCTCAGCGCAAGGGACGCATGGAAACCATGGCCAACCACGGTTCGGGCTGGATTCGCTTGGAATTTGTCGTTCCCGCCCGAGGCCTGATTGGCTTCCGTACGCGTTTCCTCACCGAGACCCGCGGTACCGGTATCGCCTCGTCGATTGCCGAGGGCTATGCTCCGTGGCAGGGCGCAATTGAGCAGCGCTTGACCGGCTCTCTTGTTGCGGACCGCGCAGGCCAGGCGACCCCCTACGCGATGACGAACCTCCAAGAGCGTGGCTCCTTCATTGTTGAGCCGGGTTCAGAGGTCTATGAAGGCCAGGTCGTGGGCGAAAACCCGCGCGGGGAGGATATGGATGTCAATATCTGTCGCGAAAAGAAGCAAACCAACACGCGTAGTGCGACCGCTGATGTCTACGAGTCCTTGACGCCTTCTCGTAAACTTACCTTGGAAGAGTCCCTGGAGTTTGCAGCAAACGATGAGTGCGTTGAAGTGACTCCCGAGGCCGTGCGCGTGCGCAAGGTCGTTTTGGATGCCCAAGAGCGCTTCAAGATTGCCGCTCGCGAGCGTCGTCAGAACAAGGACTGAGTCCGGCCTCGGCCCTGATAGACCTTCAAAGCCAACTGAAGTTCAAGTTAGATCTTCGGCGGGGGAGGGACGCGCTTCCCGGTGACCATGGTTCGCGCATCGACGCGAACCTGGCCGCGTCGAGTCTCGATGACCACGTGGGTTGGGGCAGCTTCGATAAGCGTTCCCAGTGCATCGTGAAGACCGTCGTCTAGACGATAGCGGACGACCACGCGGGAGCCCACTCCCAATTGCATCCACGGAAGATTGGGAATTGCGTGCGTTTCGTGTCGCGTAAAAGCTTCGGCTTGGACATGCTCCGCAGGACTGATCTTTTCCCTATTTTCGGGGGGAGAAGGCTGCTCGTTCGCGTGGTTCTTCATGTTGGCGATAATAGAATGAAGTGGTTGTCCAACCCAGTCCAAGGAGGAATTAATGACTTACGTCATTGCCCAGCCCTGTGTTGATGTTAAGGACCGGGCCTGCGTTGATGAGTGCCCCGTCGACTGCATTTACGAGGGCGAACGTACCCTGTACATCCACCCCGATGAGTGCGTGGACTGCGGTGCGTGCGAACCGGTCTGCCCGACCGAAGCAATCTTCTACGAGGATGACCTCCCCAGCGAATGGTCCGATTATCTTCAGGCTAACGCCGACTTTTTCGTCGATTTGGGCAGTCCGGGTGGTGCTCAGAAGACCGGTCCTCAGCCCTTCGATGTTCCATGGATCAGCGAGCTTCCTCCGCAGAACGAAGATTGGGATAAGTAAGGAAACACATGAGCGTCCTTCCACGCCCACTTGATCTGCCCTCATTCCCTTGGGACCAGCTCACCCCCTACCGTAAACGGGCAGCTGAGCATCCCCGCGGAGTGTGCGATCTGTCGATTGGAACTCCGGTTGATCCCACTCCCGCGCTCATCCAGGATGCGCTTCAAGAGCATGCCGATGCGCCGGGATATCCGACCGTGATTGGCACTCCTGAGCTTCGTCACGCAATTCTTGCATGGGGAAAGCGGCGGAACATGGTGGACGTCGGATTGCAGGGCGTTGTGCCGTCTATCGGTTCCAAGGAAGCAGTGGCATGGCTTCCCTTCCTTTTGGGAGTGCGCCCCGGAGATACGGTTTTATTCCCGCAAGCCTCGTATCCAACCTATGACATCAGCGCGCGTTTAGCGGGTGCGACCCCACTTCCGGTTGACCCGACAGATCCTTTGTCGTGGCCCGATGCTCAACTTGTTTGGCTGAACTCGCCGGGTAACCCCGATGGCCATGTCCTCACGCTTGATGAGTTGCGTGCTGTCGTCCAGTGGGCCCGCAGTCATGACGCAGTCGTGATTTCTGATGAGTGCTACTCGGCTTTGGCGTGGGAGGAGCCTTTCCTTCACGAGGGCGTACCCTCACTGCTCGATGAACGAGTCTGCGCTGGAGATCCTCGTTCCCTGATCGTGCTGTATTCGCTGTCTAAGCAGTCGAATCTAGCTGGTTATCGTGCGGCGTTGATGTATGGGGATCCTGAGCTTCTTGCTCCTGTTATTGAAGTGCGTAAACACTCAGGCATGATGGTTCCTGCTCCGGTGCAAGCTGCAATGTGCGTTGCACTGGAGGACACCAAACACGTTGAGGCACAGCGTCAGGTGTATGCGCGCCGACGTGAAATCTTGATCGATGCCATTGCGCGTACTGGCCTTGAGCGCGACAAGGATTCGGCTGCGGGCCTTTACCTGTGGGTGAGGGACCCCCAAGGCGACCTTGATTCCTGGCAGCTCGTTGATGCTTTTACACGGCGGGGGATTGTCGTTGCTCCCGGTGATTTTTATGGCGAGGCCGGGGCGGGCTTTGTGCGCGTAGCCTTGACCGCCACCGATGAACGCGTCGCCGAGGCCGCGAGCCGCTTGATTGCCAAGCCAATCCGAGCGTGACGCTTGAGTGACTTAGTGGGCGTCAGGGCCTTATCGATCCCAAAGACTGACCCACTGCAATCCCATATCGGCCATCATGGTGCGGATTAAGGGAAGTGAGATTCCAATGACGTTGTGGTGGTCGCCTTCAATGGCTTCGATGAAGGCTCCACCCAATCCGTCGATGGTGAAAGAACCGGCGACTTCTAAGGGTTCGCCGCTTGCTACGTAGGCTTGGGCTTCTTCATCGTTGATCGAGCCAAAGTGAATATCGGTTGAGGATGGACGCGTATCTTCGTTCAGGATCTTCCATCCATCTTTATCCCAGCGCATATGTGCGAGATAGTGGCCGCTCCACAAGGTTGTGTGTGCCTTGGAAAGTGCCTTTACTCGGGCAAGGGCAACTTGGGGATCGTGAGGCTTACCCAGCAACTCCCCACCGGCCTCGAGCATGGAATCACAGGCAACTAGTACGCACTCGCCTTCGGGGAGCGCGGCCTCGTGCAGTGATACGGTTCCCGCACATATCGCCGAAGCTACGGCTCTGCCTTTAGCCTCCGCAAGTGCGCACACTTTCTCAGCGGGGGAGGCGCTTGGGATCTGATCCAAAATTGCATCCTCGTCCACTTGGGAAACTTTGACGATAGGAGTGATGCCGGCTTCCTGGAGGATGCGCCGGCGGGCAGGAGATTGTGAGGCTAATACAAGGTGCATACTATGAATTTTCCCGTGCAGGCTCAGCTTTTCTTCACTACACTAATGTGTGTTAGGCCACATACGTGGAGGAAGCTGTGAAGGAAGAAGCAGGATTGAGTCACGATTTTTCGACTGCACACACCAATAGTTCTTCCCTCCTTGGCGGTCCGGCTACCCTCACTGTTGATGATCTTGCTCAGATGGCGCAGACCAGCAGCGAGGAAGTTCGCGAATTCTGGGTCGCGATGGGTTTCCCGTCCCCGCGTGCCGAAGAAAAGGTCTTTACGGAAAACGATGCTCGGCTTTTCATTGAATGGTCGAAATTTATTGCTTCGGGGGCTATTGATCAGGCGACCGCGCGTTCGCTTCTCCGCGCGAATTCTCACTTAGCTGACCGTTTGGGCCTGTGGCAGGTTGAAGCGCTGGTTGAAGACACAATGCGACGCTATGGCTTAGATGACACCGCGGCACGAATGTATGTCCTCGACCATATTCGTGAGCGTGTTGACATGTTCGATGAACTGCTGCGGCATTCCTGGCGTCGTCAGCTCGATGCGCTGCTCAAACGGATGGATCATGAGATTGCCACGCGTGGGCATGAGGGATTACAACCGCGATTCCCGCTGAATCGATCCCTGGGCTTTGTCGACATGGTTTCATACACCTCATCGTCGACGATTTTGGGCGGACGTCTGGTTGATCTTATTGGTCGTTTTGAGCAGCTCTCCCGTGATGCTGTGACCGACGCGGGGGGCCGCGTGGTCAAGATGATCGGTGATGCGGTCATGTATATTGCCGATGACCTTGAAACGGGCCTTCGAGTAGCGGTTTCGCTTATTGAACAACTTGGTGCTGATGATCAGATGCTTCCTGTTCGCGCATCCTTCGTGCGCGGTGATGTCTTTTCTCGTTCAGGCGATGTGTTTGGTCCGACGGTTAACTTGGCCTCGCGTTTGGTAGATATTGCTCCAGTGGGCAAAATTTTAATGGATCCCACCACAGCTGCCGCGATTGCTGCGGGTAAAGCGGGGATGGAGTACGACGTAGAAGAATTCCCAAGCGCAACTTTGCGCGGTTTTGGAACGATTTCGCCCTATCTTCTGACCTACCGTCACTAAAAGGCTGCCTGCTTTTTTACCTGATCTTGTGATTTCATCCCATTTAGGTCAAGAAATGTACAAGAGATCCCTGAAATCCGGTATGCTGTTTCCGTGACTACAGTGCTTCTCGTTGAAGATGATCCGGCTATCGCTGGGCCGCTTACCCGCGCCCTCGCACGTGAAACCTACGATGTGCGCGCGCATGACCACGGCCGGAACGCACTCGAAGATCTTGATGGTGTTGACCTGGTTGTTCTTGACCTGGGTCTACCCGACATGGACGGACTGGATGTCGCAAGGGAAATTCGTTCCTCTGGCTCCTCCGTGCCGATTCTCATCCTTACTGCTCGCGCCGACGAAGTCGACATGGTTGTTGGCCTTGACGCTGGTGCAGATGATTACGTTACCAAGCCTTTCCGCTTGGCAGAGCTCCTTGCACGCGTTCGTGCGCTGCTGCGACGCGGCGGCGGTGAAGTCGCAGACGGTGATCTTGTTGTTCAGGATGTCCGTATCGATGTGGCCGCACACCGTGCTTATGTCGCCGGAAAAGAGCTCTCTCTGACAGCAAAGGAGTTTGAACTCCTGCGCGTTCTGGTTCGCGAGGCTGGAAACGTCGTTCCGCGCGACACCCTGATGCGTGAAGTTTGGGGAAATGGCCTGAGTGGTTCGACAAAGACACTGGACATGCATGTGTCGTGGCTTCGTCGCAAGCTTGGTGATGACGCAGCATCTCCGCGCTATATCACCACTGTTCGCGGAATGGGTTTCCGCTTCGAAAAGCCAACTGCCTAAAGCTCTGAAGGTCTGTCATGCGTAGACGTGCTGCGCGAATGATTTTGACCGCGGTTGCGGTTGTCGCACTGATTTTCGGTATCCCCGCAGCTGTGGCATCTTCCTTGATTGTTTGGAATACACAAACGGCTTCGCTGGGCACTCGCGCACAGACAGTTCAAACCAATCTTGATCGACGTCTACGCACCTCGAGTCTGTCTGAAGGCTATGCGCGCATGTGGGCGCAAACCCTTGTGACTAACGGGGAGCCGGCCTACGTTGAAATTATCATTCCCCAGAACCCGCAACCCATTACTTTGGGGGAGAGGCTTCGCGGAATCACTATCACTCGAAGTGCCTCCTCACCGGATGGCGTGAAGGTGACGGTAATGATTTCAGCGCGTAACGCGATTCGAAGCATCGTTCGCGTTTCAGGGCTTTTCCTCTTAGGAATCCTTCTTTCTCTGGCTGTTGGTTGGGTCCTTGCGGCGCGTTTCTCGCGGCGTCTTTCGGCACCTTTGATCTATCTTTCGGCTCAAGCGGAACAAATTGGCTCCGGTCAGGTCCGAGCGCGTGTTAAGCCTTCAGGGATCGAAGAAATCGATCTTGTTCAAGAGGAACTTCAGCGTACGGGCGAGAAGATGGCACGCCGTTTGGCTGCCGAAAGGCAGTTGGCCGCCGATGCCTCGCATCAGCTTCGCACTCCGTTGACTGCGCTTTCCATGCGTCTGGAAGAAATTGAAATGATTTCGACCGAAGAAGAAGTGCAGGAAGAAGCACGTTCATGCCTGGAACAGGTTGAGCGACTGACAACGGTAGTCACTGAGCTGCTGGATACAAATAAACGACAGGCATCTGCAACTGAAGCCATCGACGTTCTGGAAGTCTTCAACACCCAGCGCGAAGAATGGGAAGAAGCCTTCGAAAAAGCTGATCGTGTCTTACGCTTCACAGATGAGGCAGGTATGCCGATTCTTGCGGATGAGGCCAAGATTGCACAGGTGCTTGCGACTTTGATCGAGAATTCCTTGCGCTATGGTGCTGGTACGACTTGGGTACACGCGCGCAATAGCGCCAATAGTCGAGGCGTCATCATCGAGGTCTCCGATGAAGGCGAAGGCGTCGATGCCGAATTGGCCCCATATATTTTCGAAAATGGGGTGTCGGGTCACGGCTCCAGTGGAATTGGTCTGGCATTGGCGAAGGACCTCATTGAAACGATGGGCGGCCGCATCGAGCTTTCTCAAGCGGTGCCGCCAGTTTTCACTCTCTCTTTGGCGGCGATTCCCGCTAGCTATGACCCGGGGCGCGTGATGCCAGAGGGCGCGCTGGTCTCGATGGGGCGGCGCTCACGACGCTTTTAATTGCCGTACACTGAATTCCATGAGCATTCTTGTTACGGGAGGCGCCGGCTACATCGGCGCGCACGTTGTCCGTCTTCTGCTGGAACGTGGCGAAAAGGTTGTTGTTGTTGACAATCTGACCACCGGTGCAGCCAATCGAATCGGTGATGCGACACTCATCGAAGTGGATGTTGCACGCGATGAGGCTCTGCCCATCTTGACCCAGGCAATGATTGACGGAGACGTTACTGGCGTTATTCATTTTGCTGCTCAGAAGCAGGTCGGCGAATCTGTTGAACGTCCTGCGTGGTACTACCGTCAAAATATCGGTGGTTTGGCGAATGTTCTGCTGGCAATGGAAGAAGCCGGCGTAAAGAACATGATTTTCTCTTCCTCTGCTGCCGTTTACGGGATGCCTCCGGTCCCCGTGATCCCCGAGGATATTGAGAAGAAGCCCATCAATCCTTACGGCGAAACCAAGCTGATCGGCGAATGGATGATGGCCGATGCTGAACGCGCATGGGGCCTCAACTGGATCGGACTGCGCTACTTCAATGTTGCGGGTGCTGGTTGGAGTGATCTCGCTGACCCCGCATGCCTCAACCTGGTTCCTATGGTCCTTGATCGTTTGGCTCGTGGCGAGCACCCGAAGATCTTCGGAACGGATTACCCGACCGATGATGGAACTTGCATCCGCGACTACATCCATGTCAAGGACCTGGCCGACGCTCACATTTTTGCTTTGGACGCCCTAACTCGCGGGGTTCCTGCGCATCGTCAATTCAATGTTGGTACAGGTCTGGGTACCTCGGTCCGCGAGATTATCGATGGTCTTCGCGCGGTTTCCGGCTGGGATTTCCCGGTTGACGAACTTGATCGTCGCGCAGGTGACCCGCCCATGCTCATTGGAGATCCCCAGTCAATTGCTGTGGATTTGGGCTGGAAGGCTAACTACGGTGTCACCGAGATTCTGCAGTCTGCATGGGATGCCTGGCAGGCAGGGCCTCGCGCAATTGAGGTCCCCTCTCAGTCCTGAGCTATGACAGACGCCGAAGCGAACGCCTTGCCTGCTCGACCGTGGAATTCTTCGACTGTATCTATCAGTGATTTAGATTCTCTTGAGCAGGCCATCGCGTGGCGTCGTCTTGGCCCGCAGGCAGCACTGCGCAGTTTCGTCATGATGCTGCGGATGGCCTTGCTGAGTGCGGATTATGTCTATATCGACCGCAATCAGCTTCTAGATGGGGTCTGTTTCCTCGCTCTTGGCCCCGATGGACTTGCCGAGGCCTTGGGCTTGCCCTCGTACCAGGATCTTCCTTTACTCGTGGGCTGTCAGCCTCCCGAGGGCGCTCCCTCGGGCTTTGCCCGCCCTGCGAGCACCGAAGAACGTGCTGAGTGGGCGGATCTTCAACGCCGCCAGGTTCAGCGTGAAGGCTTTGTCTCTGCTGCACGCGCTGTCTTTGAATGTGATATGCCTATAGCTCATTCGGTGACTGAGGGACATGCCCGGCTTGCCCTGCTGCTTAAAGGATTGAATGAAACGGAAGCCGAAGACGCTCATCCCTACCCGGCGTATTGCTCGATACCGCGCTCTCGTCAAGAGCCAGCACGGCTTATCGAAACGGGGCGTGATCAATGGGTGCGCGCGATGGAAGACATGCGTGTTCACCTCATGATGTGGCCTCGAACCCCTAGCGTTGAGGATGCTGCTTTCTGGGATAGTCACGGTCGCCTCGAGGATCTTGAGGATACCGAAGCGATCGCAATTGCTCGCACTCTGCGGGCTTGGCTACCCAAGTGGATTGCGAATGACGGTGGGGAAGTGGCGCGCCCAGCTCGGCGTGGGGATGTTGTTTCTCTTCTTGCCCATTGGATGGAAGAAGCCCCGCCGGCAGATCTTTATGCCTCAGAAGGTGAGCTTTATCGTGATGTGCTTACAGCACCTCAAGCGCGCTGTGCATTGCGCTGGTTTTCACTTCTTTACGAGGATGCGGCCATGCATCAGCGTCTTGCGCTCCTGGATACGGCAACTTCGCGCATGAGTTTTACGATGATCGCCGACGATGATGGCACTGATGATGAGGAAGTCCGGGCACAGCGTCAGTGGGGGATGTGTGTCCCACCGCAGAGCAGAAAGCGATACTGGCGTGCCCGCGTGCAAGAAAACACTCGATTGACGCTTGCCCGCATGGGACTGCGAGTTGCGTTAAGAAGTGGCTCTAGCCGTGAGGGAGTTGGGGGAAGCGCGCGCGGACTTTCCGTCAATGGGGAAATTACCGAGGCCATGGGAACCCTTTCTCCCGAACAGTACCAGCGCGTTCTGACCCACCCAATGACCGCCCAAGCTCGTGCTGCTCAGCTTGAATTCAGTGCCCTCGCAGATGTACACCCCGCCGAGGAAATCAGAGTGAAGCGAGCCTCGCGTAACGCGTGGCGTTCACTTGCGCTCTTTATTCGAGAGTTTGAAATCGATCCAGTGGAGTGGCGTAAACGCGTCATCAGCGGAGTGCTTCGCTGCATCGCTGTTACCATTTTGGCTTTCTTCCTGACCGCACATGATTCTGGATGGTTTGGTGAAGATACTCTTTGGATGAATATCCTGTGGACCGCGATTGCCTTCCTTGCATCCTTCCCGTATTCGGATGTCCGGGAGCTCTTTAAGCTCCGTCCTTCAAGGATGATGTCTGAAATCCGATTGGCTCAGGCCTAAAATCGACGACTCGGCAACTGCTAAAACTCACCCCATCAGACACAAGGAGATCCCATGAAATGGACCCAGGTTTGGCATGCAGAAAACTTTCCCCTGTGGGTCGAAGGCAATGATGCGACTCCGCGTATGCATCGCGTTTTTATCGGTGGCAATCGTGCCGGAGCGGTTGCGATTGCCCGAAATCAGAACGGTGATTTTGCCCTGGTCCGTCAACAACGTCTTGCCATCGAGCGTGAACTCTGGGAATTTCCGCGAGGGATGAGCGAGGAAACAGACGCGGATGGGGTAGCGACCGGCCTGCGTGAGCTCCTCGAAGAGACTGGATTTTATGGGGAAAACGGACACTCCTTGGGGAAGATTTATCCCGATTCTGGCATCCTCGCCGGGCACGTCGAAGTTGTCTCCTGCACGGTCCCACCTCAGGAGCGTCAGGCTATTGATGGAGAAGTTGAAGCTCTTCAGTGGGTCAGCCTTGCTTCGCTCAAAGAGATGATTGCGAGTGGCAAGCTTCAAGACGCCATTTCTCTTGCGGCTTTTTCCATCTGGAGCCTTCGCAATAATTCCTGACTGCTCTTTTAGGATGGGCACGACTTTCGACTGTAAGACGCGACTTATAAGTTGAGGTCCGCTCTGTGCCTCAAGGATTTCCCGATTATGAGGATTGCGATGCTAGGTCGTCTTTCGTGAGCGTCCCAGCACGAAGCTTGGCGAAGAAATCCGGTGCGGTTGTGTCTTCAAGTAACACCGCGCTTCCAGCCGATGTCGCATAGCCCAGCGATTCAATCGGGGGAACACCGGTCATTCCGGAGTTTTGCGCCTCGCGGAATGCCAGTACCAAGCGTGCAACGTCAATAACGGACGAGTCCTGATCGACCGTGAATGCAGATGCGCCAGCTCGTTCAACGTGCAGGGCGCTCATCGGGTTGAGTACCGTTGCCGGTTTCATCGCCTTTGAAACGGTCTTCGATACTACCTGGCGCTGGCGTTCAGCACGTCCAATGTCACCGCGTGGATCTGAATAGCGCATGCGTGCAAATGCCAGAGCAGTCTTACCGTTGGCATCATGGCATCCGGCTTCCCAATTGAGCTCGGAGCGTTCATCTTCAACGCTGAGATCGAAGCACAGATTCACCCCATCGACTGCGTCGACAATTTTGGACACTCCGCCCATTCCGATCTCTGCATAGTGATCGACGGTAAGTCCGGTGAGCTTTTCGACCGTCTTGACCAAGAGCGCGGGGCCGCCATATGCGTATGAGGCATTGAGCTTGTCCCAGCCATAACCCGGGATCTCGACGTAGGTATCGCGGGGGAGCGAGATATTGCTGGTCTGTCCATTGGGGGCAACGTGAACAAGCATGATCGAATCTGCGCGTTGCCCCTCGGTGTCGTCGGCAACCGAACCGTCTGCGCGCGAATCTGAGCCCGCTAATAGATACGTTGTTCCGGAAGTATTGGCAGCACCCGACAGTGCGTCTATTTTCTTTAGATGAGAGTTGGCATCAAGCATCAGGAAAACAGGCCATGCCAACATGAGCAGAACGCACGCGACGACGACAAGAGACCAGCGCCTCTTCTTCCTCTGACCAGGCTTCGCTGGGCTTACGCCTGCGGCTTGGCGTGCGCTGGGCTGAGCTTGAACAGGTTGGAAGTGCGGGCGCTGCGTTGATACCTGCACAGGAGGCCTGGAAGTCGCACCTACGGATTCTCGTGCTGGAGCTGAGGGCGCGTAGGCCGGGGGCTGGCTTCGTCGCGCACGGGGTGTAAAGGAAGGAGGCATTGCCTCTTGTTCGGCGCCAGAAGGCCCGGCCGGTGTGCTGTGTTGAGCAGCAGAGTGCTGCGTGGACTCAGTGGGAACCTTGCGATGGTGAGCAGCCGCCTCTTCATTCTGGACGCCAGCATTTGCGACCTCTGAAAGGCGAGGCCGCCGACGTGAAGGATCAGGCTGGAATGAAGGCGGCTGAGTCATCACTTCTCCGGGGGACAGGGCTTTTGAGTCGGCGTGGCGCTTGGAGATTGCGACGCGCTTGCACTGGGCGTTGCGGAAGCTGATGCACTTTGCGATGAAGAAGGCGAGGCCGAAGGATCCTGAGCGGGAGCATTCGTCTGTCCGTCTTCACCGCTGCCATTCGTGAACTCAACTGTCGCGGGGAAGGGCTGGTCCTTGCGGATTGCTTCCCATACCTGGCTGAACTGAGGCTCTAAGTTGATGACTCGGTTCGGGTCCACCGGCGAATACCGGTTCGGTGAGGTGATGAACTGGATATTTGAACGATTCACCGAAGTGAGCGAAAGCATCAGGCCTACGTCGGTATTGATGTTTGACAGGTTCTGCGAAGGCTGAAGAGCCGAAAGCCCCTGCTTCGTAAAAGACAGGAGTGAGGGAAGATCGGAAACGAAGTTCTTCGCCATCAGCTCGCGCATAATTGCCGCAACAAGCTTCTGCTGGTTGGAGATACGGCCGAGATCGGAGCCATCACCAACGGCGTAGCGTGTACGTGCGTAGGCAAGTGCAGTCTTTCCGTCGAGCTTCTGGCATCCAGCTTGAACGTGAAGGTCTGACTTGGAATCATCGATATCTTCGGGGATATCGAACCAGACCCCTCCGAGAGCATCAATCAAGCCGCGGAAACCGTGGAAGTCGACGACGACAAAGCCATCAACCTTCGTTCCGGTCAGTTGCTCAACTGTGGCCTCGGTACATGCGATGCCACCTGCGATATCGGTGTTATTCGAACCCGTTGAGAACGCGGAGTTAAACATGCCTGTGTAGGCAGAAGATGTCGTGCCATCGGAGCGGCGGCATGAGGGAATATCGGTGATGAGATCTCGGGGGATAGAGACGACCTGGATGCGTGAACGGTCCGCGGAAATATGCATGAACATGGTCGTATCAGAGTGAATAGACGACAGTTCATCAGGATCGCCATTGGCATCATCGCCTTGGTTCTGTCGTGAATCAATACCCGAAATCAAGATATTGACGGCGCGACCTTCAAAAGAGTCCGCGGGGGCTGCGGATTCGGTTGAATTCGCATTTCCAAGACCATTTGTGTTGATGCTGTTTGCTGAAAGCTGGCTACCAAAGCTGTGATAGACAAAAAACACTGTCCACACCAACAGTAGAACGCAGCTAAAAGCAACCAGTGAAACCACTCGTGCCGCACCGCTCTTAAAAGGGAGCGTCGCAGAGTGCAGGATCGGTCGCGCATCGCGCGGTTGTGGAGTACTCATCGCGTTTATCATATCGTTACTTGAGTTCTCCGCGTGTTATTCCGCAGTAAATTCTCCGATACTCCATTGAATGCCACTTTGGCTGTTCATGCGCGGGATCATCACTGTGTGTCCACTTGCAGCGACAACAGGACGCGAGTATCCGGGGGTTTCTCCCAGACGCGTGATCTGGCCGGTTTCCCATGGACGCAGGTACATCTGTGCATTGTTCGCCTGTGATCCCGCACCCCACGCGATTGCCTCTTCGCCGGTGGACACCCAGGGAGTTCGAGAGTCGACCATGATCCACTGCGTGGGGTAGTCGGTGGACCTGCTGTCCCAGAGCCCAAGGAAGGACGAGGGTGCGGAAGAGGTACTTGAAGGGGTGACGAGGACTGCGTGGTGATCTCCGGCCGCGAAGAGCCCACTGATTCGATAGTCCTGTGACTTGATGTCGAAGTGCGTGGAGACCGCTGAGAAATCACGTCCGCTGAGCGTGGCAACGCGAGAGGGCAGAGGTGAGTCCTTCGTAGTAGCAACCACACTGAGCCCCTGCTCAGAGACCGCGGGGTAGGCACCAAAGAGAAGAATCTGCGGCTTGTTGGAGCGCGTTGAATCGTCGAGGCCTTGGGCGATGATCAGTGAAAAATCTCCGTGATCAGTGGAGGCTTTAGCGCCGTAAAACGCGTGTGTCCCATCGTTGACAGGAGGAAGTTCACCTGAGTTTCGTGGACTGTGAGCGGGGAGATCACTCCAAGTCATTACGGTACGGAGGCGCTGCTCGTCCCTATTCCAGGAGTAAATCGTCCACGGGGCAAAGACATTGTCTTCTTGGTGATCTCCAGTTGAGGAAGAAGAAACCTGTCGGCCAAGGAAAGTAATCCAAGGACCGTTTTGTGTTCCATCGAGTGGCTCAACGTAGTTGCCGTCTTCTCGAAGCAGATCGGCAGATAGATCGCGTGCCCCCTGAGGAGTAAGAATTGCGGGTTTGTAGGAGTACAGGTCGTTAGGGTCATGTGTCGATGAGCCGAAAACCTCAGAGGAATCGATGGGAAGAGAAGGAATCTGCCGGAAATCCCCGCCCAGTGACCATTTCTCGTCAACGGAAGAGTCCTGGCTTTGTCCCGATGGGGATAAAGCGCATGGCTTATCGCTCGCGTGCATCGCGACGATCTCAAAAGGAAGAGAGAGATCGGTGCAGACGCTATCGCGCGGATCCTCCAGTGCTGAGGGTGCAACGAGAGGCTCGAAGACGCCATCCGTCTGACGAGGTGATACCTGTGTGCTCGCCGAGGCTGAAGAATCCCCGCCCCCTCCGCTTGCGCAGCCGCCAAGGGCGACAAGAGCGCAAGCGCTGAGGAAAGCAAAGCGACGCAGGGGCGTGCGGCCTCGGGAATGAGGACGGGAATGGGGAGGTGTCGGGACAACCCTCGCTCCCGGAACGCTCAAACTCTCAGCGTGCGGTGTAGATGCCAATGTGTTCACGGCCGTCTCGCTCAACCTCGGTTTGGAGGAAGTTCTGGGTGAATGAGGGCAGGTGGTACCAGAACTGTTCCTCACCGTTCCACAGGTAGTGAACTCCCGGGTCGGCCATCCGCATGGAATCGGTATTGGGATCGTAGGAAGTCACAACCATGATGTGGGAGAAGGTCGAGTTTGGGTGGCCGTTGTAGTGGGGGCCGCCTCGACGTTCCTGAGCATCAACGGCGGTGGGGAGTCCCTTGCGGAAGGAACTCTTTACCGAATCGCGAACCTGATCAACCGAAGGAGTGTGAATCGTGGTGTAGGCATCACGGCCCAACCAGCGGTTCATCCCATATTCAAAACGACGATCGTGGAAGCTTGTGTAGCCGTATCCCACGGTGTTCATGTAGTCGCGGCTTGCCACGGCGTTGATGCTCAAGGGTGTTCCCTGTGCGGAGTAGTGTGCACCGATCGCGTTGAGGATCATCCAACCACTGGTCGGTCCGCAGAAATAGTTATTAGGCTGTCCGGCCCATGTGACGTTGAAGTCGTGGGCTTTCTCTAGGACACCGTGCTCAAAGTTCTGCTTATGGCGGTTGCCGTCCCAGTAAGCCTCAGAAGTCGGGTACCCCAAGTGTCCACGCTCATACCCGTGGTTACCGTATTCGCCGAGCAAGTCACCTGTGACAGCATGTGATCCGGAGCGCGGCGACCAATATGCGGTTCCGCCTTCGAAACGTTGATACACGCCGCCATTAGCCGTAGTGGTCTCGTCACTTAAGGGGTATCCAAGTTCCCCACGTTCCCAGTTGTAGGAACCATAAGTGTCAAAAATCGCGTCGTGGACAAAATAGGAATCCGAGCCGGGGTGCCAATATGCAGTTCCACCTTGGAAGATCTGGTAGACGCCGCCGTTTGCAGAAGGGGTTTCATTGCTCAGCGGGTAACCGAAACGCCCCCATTCGTATCCGGCGCGTCCGTATGCTCCCAGCATTGCGTCGTGCACGTAGTAGCTGCCAGTGCGGGGGTGCCAGTAAGCGGTGCCACCTTGGAACGTCTGATACACGCCACCATTAGCCGTAGCGGTTTCTTCGCCCGTCGGGTAGCCCATCTGGCCACGTTCCCAGCCCTGGCCTTCCCACAGGTTACGGATACCGCCAGTCACCCTATGCGCGCCGGTAGATGGGTGGAAGTAGATCGAGCCGCTAGTGAAGTGCTGGTACGTGCCGCCGTTGGCAGCGTCCTTCATCTCATCGTTTAGAGGCCATCCCAACGGGCGGCCTTCTGTTTCTGCGGTTTTGTAGCGTTCGAGAATTTTGCCCCAGATGGGGTGGGCCCCGCCCTGGCTGCTCCAACGAATTTGGCCGTTCTCATAGGTTTGGATCGCGCCGCGAGTCCCCGCGATGGTTTGGTTCTCTTCGTCAGAAGTTGGGAAACCAAGGGGGCCGTTTTCCCAATTGTGCGCACTATAGGCCTCATGAATCCCCGCACGTGAGGCGTGTGCACCGTACCGAGCTGTCCAGTAGATTTGGCCGCCGCGGTAGAACTGGATGAAAGCACCGTCACGAAGGGGCACCAGTCCAGAGGTGGCAGCGCCAAGTATTCCGTTTTCTCCGCCTAATTCCTGCCAGTGCTTGCGAATTACATCAGCGGGGGGGGTGCAGTAGTCGTGGTAGTGGTGGGTGCGGCTTCGCTAGGGGTTGCCTGTGCCGAGGCAGTGGAGGAAGCCGATGGCGTGGACTCGCTGGTCGCGGTAGTGACGGACGGAGTGGGGGAGGGCGCCTCGGAAGAGGGATCTGCGTGTGTTGTAGGGGCAAGTGCAAGTGCAAACAGCACTGACACCGCACAGGTCGATGCGATAGATGAATGCTTCATGAAGAAGTCTCCTGGGGGGGCAAAGAGAAACTTACTCTTCAAACACTCTAGCTGAATATTTTTCAGAATCTATGTGCATTACTTGGCATATACCTCACATTTGCCCGTAGGCTTATCCCATGAGCAATCCAACCGTCATCGCCGTCGTCGTTGCATGGAACCGAGCACAGCTCTTGCGCGAAACCTTGGACGGCCTTGCCTCGCAGACCCGGCCATTGGATGGAGTTGTCGTTGTTGATAATGCTTCCAGTGACGAAACCCCCCAGCTCATAGCTTCGCATCCTGTCGTCACCAACGTTGTGACGCTTCCGCAAAACTATGGTGGCGCTGGCGGCTTTGCCGCAGGAATTGCCAGGGCAATGACTTTGGGCGCCGACCTCGTGTGGATCATGGATGATGACACCATCCCGACCCCAACTGCGCTTGAGGTGTTGCTACGAACTCGCGAGGAATACCCTGGTGTCCCCGCCGTTTTAGCGTGCCGAGCCGATTGGATTGACGGGCGCGAACACCCGATGAACGCCCCTCGCGAACGTTTCTTGATTTCCCGGCAGTTGCGTGAACACGCCGCTGCCGTTGGAGCACGTCAGATTCGCACGGCATCATTCGTTGCGATCATGATCGATGCGCGTGCGATTGAAGAAGAAGGACTGCCCGAAGCAGCCTACTTCTTGTGGAATGACGACTTTGAATACACCGCGCGCCTTCTCAAGGGAAGAGTGGGACTTTACGTGGATGGTGCACGTGTCGAGCACCGGACGAAGACCTTCGGAAACTCCACTGCCGACCCCGGCCCGCGTTTCTACAACGAAGTTCGTAACAAAGTCTGGGCGCTTGGAACTTCTTCCGGCTTTGGCCTTTTTGATCGCTGCGCTTTTGGAGCTGCCACAGCGCTTCGCTGGGCAAAGATGATTGCCGCCTCGGCCGACCGTGAAGCAGCGATCGGATACCTGCGTGAGGGACTTCGTGATGCTTGGCGGCCACCGTTGCGCTCCAGTGAAATCCTGCATCTCACCGAGGTGGCTGATGAAGTGGCTGCTCTTGAACAGGGACGGCGCGCTTGTGGGTGCGGCTGCGGATGTGGGCGCTCATCATCCAGCCCTGAGGCGTGTGGCTGCTCTAAGGGGGAGCCTCGATGACAGTCACAAATTTTTCGGTTCTTCTCCCTGTCTATGCAGGGGATCAGCCGGAGTTCTTCTTCCGTGCAGTTTCCAGCGCGACGCGCGAACAAGAGTTACGCCCACGCCAGTTGGTTGTTGTGTGCGATGGTCCCATCCCCGAAGAGATTTCGGAATTTCTTCACCGCGCTGCGCGAGGGGAAGAAACCGAAATTTTGGGAAACACCGATGTTAGGGTTGTCCGGCTCAAGCACAATATGGGACTGGCGAATGCCTTGAATATTGGCCTGGCACATTGTTCATATGAAATTGTTGCGCGCGTTGATGCTGATGATATTTCGCTTCCCCGTCGTTTCGCAGTTCAGATTCCCCTTGTTGAGGCCGGCTTGGGCTTGCTGGGCTCAGCAATTCAAGAATTTAGTGACGACGAGGCCCAGGGCGGGATGGTCCGGACTATGCCGGCGAGCGAAGAAGAGATCCGTCGGGTCATTTCCTATCGTTCCCCCTTCGCGCATCCTTCAGTTGTATACCGCAAGAGTGCAGTTGAATCGGTTGGGGGATATGAGCACCTTCAGCTGATGGAGGACTACTTACTTTTTGCGCGGATGGTTGCAGCGGGAATTCCATGCGCGAATGTGCCAGAGGTTCTTGTTCGCTATCGCGTGGGATCTGGCGCATATAAGAGGCGCGGAGGGGCGCAGATGCTGCGCTCAGAGATGCGCCTTCAAAACCTTTTCCTCAGTGAAGGAATCGTATCCAAGGCTCAATACTCGCGAAACCTAGCCATCCGTGGGGCGTATCGGTTGATTCCTACACAACTTCGACAAACTCTCTATCGAGGGGTTGGAAAACTTCGCTGGTTCGTGTCGAAGGACCAATGACGCGATCTGTCCGGTTCTTTCGCTTATACTGACTGGGATTGAAAGGAGTTCGACCGTGAACTATGACCTCGTTGTCGTCGGATCTGGCCTTTTCGGCCTGACAATTGCTGAGCAGGCCGCATCCCGCTGGGGCCTCCGCGTCGCAATCGTTGAGCGTCGCTCACACCTTGGTGGCAATGCCTACTCTGAGATTGATCCGGAAACCGGTATCGAAGTCCATAAGTACGGTGCGCACCTCTTCCACACCTCCAACGAGCGCGTGTGGGAGTATGTCAATCGTTTCACCTCCTTTACTTCTTACGTTCACCGCGTATGGACCACCGTTGACGGTGTTGTCTACCCGATGCCAGTGAACTTGGGAACCATTAACCAGTTCTTCTCCGCCGCTTACGGTCCGGACGAGGCCCGTGCGCTCATTGCGCAGCAGGCAGCAGAAGTTGACGGCCAAGAGATCACCGACTTCGAGTCCAAGGGCGTTTCCTTGGTTGGTCGTCCTCTCTTCGAGGCCTTCTTTAAGAACTACACCGCCAAGCAGTGGCAGACCGATCCCAAGGATCTTCCCGCCTCGATCATTTCGCGTCTTCCCGTTCGCTACAACTACGATTCGCGCTACTTCAACGATAAGTACGAAGGCCTGCCGGTCGATGGCTACACCGCGTGGATGGAACGCATGGTGGCCTCGGACCTGATTGACGTTTACTTGGATACCGACTTCTTTGATCCCGAGAACCCGCTGAACAAGGCTGCGGTCGTCGGCAAGGTTCCGGTCGTCTACACCGGCCCGGTCGATCGCTACTTCGACTACTCGGCAGGTGACCTGTCTTGGCGCACCGTCGACTTCGAAAAGGAAGTCGTCGACACCGGTGACTACCAGGGTTGCTCCGTCATGAACTACGGCGATATCGACGTTCCCTTCACGCGAATCATCGAATTCCGCCACTTCCACCCTGAGCGTGATTACCAGGACAAGAAGACCGTGATTTTCCGCGAATTCTCTCGCTTTGCTGATCACGGCGATGAACCCTACTACCCGGTGAACACCGCACAGGATCGCGAACGCCTTGAGCAATACCGTGAGCTCATGAAGAAGGAAGACCGTGTCTTCTTCGGGGGCCGCCTTGGTACCTACAAGTACTTGGATATGCACATGGCCATCGCTTCGGCACTGACGATGCTCGATAACGAGCTTGCCCCCTTGTTCGAGGATGGGACCGCTCGTTGAGTAACATCGCATCGCAGCAATTCCAGACCCCGGGCAAGTCATCGGGACTGATCGAGGTTTTCCGTCAGCCCTACCTGACAAGCCTCATCGTTCATAAGGAACTGCGAGCTCGCTATCGCGGCTCGATCTTTGGAATGCTGTGGAGCTACGCGAAGCCGTTGACCCAATTTTTGGTCTTCTACTTCGCGCTTGGCGTTTTCATGAAGATGAACCGCGCCGTGGAGAACTATGTGATCTACATGTTCTCCGGCGTGGTTCTCATGAACTATTTCTCGGAAGTTTTTGGCAACGCTACCCGCTCTGTTGTCGGCAATGCTCCGCTGGTGAAGAAGATCTATCTTCCACGCGAACTGTTCCCGATGTCGGCCATGTGGGTTGCCCTTGTCCACTTCCTCCCGCAGGTTGCTGTTCTTTTCATCGGTGCACTTCTTTTTGGCTGGCATCCAACGGTGTGGGGAGTTCTGGCAATCCTTGCAGCCTTTCTCATCGTGTCAATGTTCGCTCTGGGGATTGGTCTTTTCTCTGGCGCACTCAACGTGTTCTACCGAGATTCAGAGAACTTCGTTGACCTGATCTTGATGATGGCTACGTGGGTTTCTCCCGTTTTGTACACGTGGTTTAGTGTGCGCGACGTCTTGGATGCTCACGGCTGGCACTGGTTGTGGTGGGTGTACTTGGCCAATCCGCTGACCATTGCGGTTGAGCTTTTCCACTACGGTTTCTGGCAGCCGACCCTAGTTGATGCTGCCGCGAATCCCTACCTTCCCAATCTGGGACTCTGGACGGGAATTGCTCTGCTGATTTCTCTAGGCGCCGTCATCTTTGGCGAGGTCTCTTTCAGGCGCATGGATCCCAAGTTTGCTCAGGAGCTGTGATGACTGAAGTTATTCGCGTTGATGATGTTGTCAAAGAATTCGCACTGCGCAATACGCACACCTTGAAGGACCGTTTGGTCTGGAGCCTCACGGGACGCCGCAACCAGCTGGTCAACCATTTCCGCGCACTGAACCATGTGAGTTTCTCGGTTGAGCAGGGGGATTCGATCGGTCTGATCGGCTTCAATGGTTCTGGTAAGTCCACAATGCTTAAGCTCATTTCAGGGGTCATCACTCCGGACGAAGGCTCGGTGGGCTACCGAGGACGCATGGCTGGTCTCATTGAAGTTGGAGCGGGTTTCCACCCAGACCTAACAGGCCGCGAGAATGTTTTTCTTAACGGTGCGATCCTAGGTATGAGTAAAGAGCAGATTGAAGCTGCTTTTGACGATATTGTCGCTTTTTCGGAAATTGAGAAGTTCATTGACACCGAGGTGAAGTTCTATTCCTCGGGTATGTTCTTGCGTTTGGCTTTCGCCGTTGCAGTCCACACCAGCCCGGACATCTTCTTGGTTGATGAGATTTTGGCTGTGGGTGATGAGCCTTTCCAACGCAAGTGCCTTGATCGTATCCATGAGATGCAAGAACAAGGGACCTCGTTGGTGATTGTCAGCCACGACCTTGACCTGATTGCACGCCTGTGCAACAGGGGAGTGCTGCTGCACCACGGCGAGCTTCTTGTTGACGGCACAGCGCAAGAAGCAGTCGATCGGCTGCGGTCCCTCTGATACCTCGCACCTAGATCAGGAGATAGAAGTATGGGTTGGAGTTCGCTCTTCGTTCCGGCTCTTGTTTTGGCGTTGATTCTTTACGTTCCGGGAATCCTAGTGAACGCCCTGCTGTTCCGTTCCCGGGTGCTCACTATTGCTTTTGCACCGCTAACTGGCGCAGCCGTATTGGGTGCTGCTTCGCTAGTTTCTGGTTTTAAACCCGGTGTCTGGGGCTTAGGGCTTGTCGTTGCGGTGTCGCTTGCGACCATGCTCCTTGTTGCAGGACTTTCCTTCCTTGGAGGACGTCGTCCTCACGACTGGTTAGCCAGTTTTACTCATCTCTTCTCGCTGTCGAATCTGCGTGGTCTTCTAGGCACACTTCTGTGTCTGGGAATTAACGCGGGGGTCGTCCTCTTTATCTTCCTTCGCTCATTCCGCTCAGCAGATGCAATTCTTTATTCGTATGACACGCCTTTCCATATGGCTGTCATTCGCTGGATTCTCGACTCTGGCGATGCATCTTCCCTTCACAGCGCGACGGTTGATGGCACGATCGGCTCTCATTTCTATCCTGCGCTCTGGCACGGATGGGTCTCCTTAGCTCTTTCTGTGCTCAACACATCGATGATGCAGGCAATCAATGCATCGACACTTGTTGTTCTGCTCTTCGTTTGGCCTCTTTCTGTCAGCCTCCTTACTTTCGCGGTCTTCTCGAAGAAATTTGACCTTGCCCCGCAGCTCGCAATTGCGATTGCCGGTCTTTTCGGGTCGTACCCATGGGGCTTTTTAACATTTGGTGTCCTGTATTCGAATTTCTTTGCATACTCGTTAACACCCGCTTATCTCGCCGCGATTGTTCTTCTTGTTCGCGGTCTTCGCTTGAAGACGCTTGCACCAGGTGAACTCATTGCCTACCTTCTTCTGCTGATTGGAGGTTTTGCAGCGATCGCCCTCGCGCAACCGAACTCTGTTTTCACCATCGCAGTGATGATTTTTCCCTTCCTCTTCTTTAGTGCCTGGAAGGTTTGTGCGAAGCGATCGGTGTTGCTGGCACTTGCTGTCTGCACTTCACTGCTTGTCGCAGCGGCCGGTATCTGGATTGCGCTCTATAAAGCTCCTTTCATGCGCCGAACCGTCACATGGGTATGGAATTCTTTCCAAACGCCCGCAGAATCACTTCGCGCAGTGGCAACGTTGTCAATGAATGCAACCGGTGGTGAATACGGCGGAGAAATCGTCCTTGCGGTCTTCGTGCTTCTTGGGCTTCTTGTCGCTTTGCTTCGCAAGAAGGCTTGGATCGTCTTCTCTTACCTTGCTGTCGCGAGCCTATACGTACTGTGCGCAGCCTTCGAAGGACGCTTCCGTAATGTCGCAACTGGATTCTGGTATCACGATTCATTCCGGCCTGCTGGCGCGATGTGTATCCTTGCGGTTGCTTTGGCGGCCTATGCTCTCTCATCCTGCATTTCCGCAGTGTCGAAACTTGTCGAGAACACTGCTTCGACATCTGTAAAACGAGGAATCGTTGCTGGGACATCAGTTGTTTTGATCGCAGCGGTAGTTGTACTCACCCTCGCATCTTCGAATATCGCGTATCGTGAAAAGATGCTCGCACAGATGAGCGCTGACGTCGCAACGAAGTACACCGACACCGAAGAACTTGCATTCATGGAGAAGGCCCGCTCGATTGTCGGTACTGACACAAAGGTTATGAATGATCCATTCGACGGGTCAATGTTCGCCTACGGTGTTGAAGGATTGCCCGTCGTTTTCCCTGCAATGCCTGGGAACTGGATTGGATCGCCAAATCCTGAATCTGAATATCTAAAAGACCATCTTGATGCGGTTGAAACGGATTCAGCTAAGGTTTGTCCGATGCTTCGTGACCTTGATGTGCACTATGTGATGGTCCTTGAACGTCATAAGCAGGTTTTTGATGAACCGCACCCGTGGCTAGGAGTTCGGAATATTACTCCTCAGACCCCGGGGTTTGAGCCTGTGCTCCAACAAGGTCCCTACAGCCTCTACAAGATCACCGCTTGCGGACTTGGCTAATCGTCAACAAGGCGCCCGCGGTTCGACATAGATTTTATGGGCTTTTCTGTCATAGACTTTGCCCATAAATGCACATAATGAAGGAGTGTCGCGTGAAAGCGAAAAACGAAGCGGTTGCTGAAGGAACTGCAACCGAACAGCAATGGACTCCCGTCCAACGCGTTGTGTTCCCCGGAGAGAGTGACACTTCGTTATGGCCGCTCTACGTCGACTGGGGTGTTGCTCCATCAAGTGCTGCACTAAGCGCTTCTCAGGGAGACCAGAGTGTACTTACACTTCGACAATTTGAAATGCCCCGTGGAGTGGATGCGACTCGTACCTCGCTTCTGATCCCGGCACGCGAGCGTCTTTCACTTGCGACTTACTTCAACGCTTTCCCTGCCTCCTATTGGCAGCGTTGGACAGATGTTCGTAACATCCGTCTGACTCTGAAGCTCTCGAAGAGGGCGGTTGTTGAGGTCATGCGTTCTTCTGCACGCGGTACTTTTACTCCCGTTGCAACTCGCGCTGGCTCTGGTGAGCTGAGCTTCGATATCCCGCTGAACCGTTTTGGTGACGGTGGCTGGATTTGGCCCGAAATCTCTGCTCTCAAGGAAGACGTTGAGCTCGAATGGGGAACTTGGTCGGTACCTACGCGCGAAGGTGACCGCCATGCCAATGTGACCGTGGGTATCACCACCTACAACCTTCCCGAAGACTGCTTGACTCAGGCCGAGCGCTTCCAAGCAGAACCTGAGGTCCTCGATCACATTGCCGAGATTCTCATTGTCGATCAGGGTAATAAGAACGTGAAGGACTGCGAGCGTTACCCGCGTCTCCAAGAAGAACTGGGAAGCAAGCTCCGGGTGATCGAACAGGCAAACCTGGGTGGTTCCGGTGGCTTCTCTCGCGGCATGTACGAGATGCTCAAGAACCCCGATTCGGACTACGTCCTGCTACTTGACGATGATGCCGTCATCGAACCTGAAGGCTTGCTTCGCGCACTTGCTTTCGCAGAGCACACGCTGACGCCAACGATCGTCGGCGGCCACATGTTCAATGCAAATGAGCGTACGATCTTGCATTCGATGGGTGAAACGATCGATGCTCACAAGTTCTGGTGGGGGGCTGTCAACCCTGAACTTGCAACAGTTGACTTGGCTCAGCGCACGATCCGCAATGATCCTCGCTTGAACCGCCGCATCGATGTTGCCTACAACGGTTGGTGGATGTGTTTGATCCCCAAGCCTGTTGTTGCTGAGATCGGTCTGTCCCTGCCCTTCTTCATCAAGTGGGATGACTCCGAATACGGCCTGCGTGCAGCAGAACACGGATTCCCGACGGTCTCTCTTCCCGGCGCTGCCGTATGGCACGTGCCGTGGACCGAGAAGGACGACGGTCTGGACTGGCAGGCTTACTTCCACCAGCGCAACCGTTGGGTTGCAGCACTGTTGCACTCTCCCTACCCGCGCGGTGCGTCCTTCCCGAAGACCTCGCTGGCCTCGGACGTTCGTGCACTGCTCTCTCTGCAGTACTACAGCGCAGATCTGCGTCGCCAAGGGCTTAAGGACGTTTTGCTTGGCCCCGGTCACCTGCACCCTTCGATGCACACCCGAGCAGCAGAGGCACGCGCAAAGGCGAAGGAATACACTGACGCCCGCCTGATGACTGAGGCCGCAGACTTCCCAGCAGTACACCGTAAGAAGCCTGCTCCGGTCGGCACCAAGCCTGATTCACGCGCCCAGTTCATCTCAAAGGCAATCGCTGGTATCACCAAGCAGTTCCTGCCTGAAGGCGAACACCGTGAGGATCGTGTTGAGGATGTTCTCTCCAGCACGGATGCTCGTTGGTGGAGGCTTGCAAACCTCAACTCTGCTCTGGTGTCGAACGCGGAAGGCTCCGGTGCATGGCGCTACCAGCGCGATGCCAAGCACTACCGTCGTGCCTTGGCTGAGAGTATTGCGCTCCATGCGGAACTCATTCGCCGTTGGGCTTCGCTGAGCCGTGAGTACCGGGAAGCTCTTCCTGAACTTGTCTCTGTTCAGGCATGGGAAAAGACCTTCGGATTGAAGTAACCCGTAGCACAGGCTGTAGTCCTGAGAAATAACGTCGGTGGGTGAGGAGTTTCTTCTCACCCACCACGCTTATATCACGCGCATTTCTTGTGAAGCGTCATCGCCGGCAACTGAAAATATTGCGATTCAACACCAAAATCGACTTGCCGGGAGTGCTATCTCGCTAAATCGCAGTGATCTTCGCTAGGCTATACGCATGAGTGCAGGCTCTGCCTGCGACCCCCGATGTCGGAGTAAAGGAATTCAAGGTGCGTATCGCAGCAATCGTCCCGTGCTACAACGAAGAAGCCGCAGTTGGCACAGTTGTCACGGACCTGAAGAATGCAGTTCCCGGAATTGAAGTCTACGTTTACGACAACAATTCAACCGACCGTACCGCTGAGGTTGCGCAGGCTGCCGGTGCAATCGTCCGCAAGGAAACTCGTAAGGGCAAGGGCAATGTTGTGCGTCGCGCATTCGCAGACATCGATGCCGACGTTTACGTGATGATCGACGGCGACGACACCTACGATGCTTCCGCTGCACCCGAAATGATCGACCTTTTGGTACGTGAAAACCTCGATCACGTACTGGGCTGCCGTGTTGACGACAAGGATAACTCTGCATACCGCCCCGGTCATGCTCAGGGAAATAAGATGTTCAACTCCCTGGTCGGGTTCCTCTTCGGCGACACCGTTACGGACATGCTCTCCGGCTACCGTGTTTTCTCTCGTCGTTTCGTCAAGTCCTTCCCGGCGCTTTCTCGTGAGTTCGAGATCGAAACTGAACTCACGGTCCACTCCATGGCACTGCGCGTTCCTCAGGCTGAGTACGGCGTCGGCTTCAAGGATCGCCCTGCGGGCTCAGAATCCAAGCTGCGTACCTTCCACGATGGCTTCCGTATCCTCGGACTGATTGGGCGACTCGTTGCACACGAACGCCCCATGGCGTTCTATGGGATCTTCTCTGCGATCTTCATGCTCCTTGCCCTGTGCTTCGGAGCCCCCGTCATCTGGCATTTCATCCAGGCGGGCAATGTTCCCAAGCTGCCCAGCGCTGTACTGGCCTCTTCTCTGGTTATCGTTGGTGTCTTGTCCTTTGTTGTCGGACTGCTTCAATCCGGTAACTTGAAGACTCGCCGCGAAGCCATGCGTTTGGCCTACCTGCGCTACTCCTCGGTGCTTCCGAACTGATCAGCGAATCTACGGGCTTTATGAACGTCTTTCAAAAGGCGTGGAAGCGCCTTCTTGAAGCGGGTTCCTTCTACCGTTACCTCTTGGTGGGTGTTGGAACCTCGCTTCTGGACTTTTCGCTCTTCTCGCTGCTCTCGGTGGGCTTTGATCTACCGGTGATCCCGTCGAATATCACCTCAACGGTCATCACTGTGTGCGTGAGCTACTGGATTAACCAGCACTTTGTCTTCCAAGCAAAAGGTTTTTCCTGGGCCTCGTTCTTTTCTTTTGCAGGATTGACTCTTTTTACGGGAATGGTCCTTCAGTCCGCCATCATTTGGGCGATTGTTCACGGTCTTCCCGCACTCGGGTTGGGAATCTCGCTGTCCTTGCTCAAACCTGCCGCAAAAATCGTTGCTATGGGCACCGGAGCGGTATGTAACTACTTGGGGTATAGGTTCATTTTTACCCGCAAGAAGTAGATATATTCCCTTGCAACACATCCACACAACGCTGTTGGAGGTCCTACAATGCGCAATCCCATCATCCAAGTTTCCGCCGTCGCCCTTATCGGCATGCTCAGCCTTTCTCTGACTTCCTGCAGGACGCGCTCGGGGAACGCAGATGCACAGAGCTCTCCAGTGGCCTCGGCAAGCGGGAACGGAACGCAGGAAAGCGCGCAAAGTGAGGCTTCCCCTAACTCCTCGGCGACAAGTTCGACACAAAGTCCCACGGCGAATGCCCATGATGGGGGAGTGACCCCAACACTTGGCTCAATTCCTCAGCGTGCAAGCCGTTTGGAGGACACCGGAGATTCCAAAGGAATCTGGGTGAATTCACCCTCTGGAAACATCCACTGCTGGTTTGCTAACGATCTTTTGCAGCTATGCATGGTCGATTCCTACCGTGAGGATAAGCCCTACGGTGAACAGGAGTTCTTCCCGGGAACGCAGCCCCTTGCCAAAGACAATATTCTTTTCGCAGGGCTCTCTAAAGACAAAGAAATCCCTTATATTTCCGCGCGCCGAGATGGACCGCTCCCCACGAACCAGGGCGAGCGTTTGCGTACCCTTTCCTATGGAGAAACCGTTTATGCAGGCAATGATGTGTGTGCCAGCACAAGCGAGGCGATGGTGTGCTGGGATATCGAAACCGGCGATGGTGCAAAGATTAATCGGGCAGGAACAGAGATCTTCCACCTGAAGAAGTAATAGGGTTTAAACCCGCGCCCCTAACCGGCAGGTGAGCAGTCCCTTGAGTGCGGGGCTTTAAGCTCCTAATCCATAGCAAGGCACACCTTTTCGCTGGCGAAAATTTCCTGCGCCTTTTCGGCGCTGTAGTGGGACTTGTTGACGATCACGACGCTGTGCCCATCCATCCATAGGCGCGTGAGTAGGGGAGCGCTTGGGAAGCTTTCACAGTAGAGACCCAGGCGCGTGGGTTGTCCCTGCGCTGAGGCCTCCTTGAGAAGAGCCTCTTCGTCAGAGTTGATCTGCGCTTGGTAATCCTTCATGGAAGGAGCGCTGTCCAGTGTCTCGTACTCGAATTGATCGCTTTGAGCCATGAGCTCGGATAGTGCATCAAGGATCCCGGAGGGTAAAGGGCCTCTCCAGCGCATAGCCAGGGGAGCGGTGGAATGAGCCAGGCGCCATGCTGCAGTGCTTGCTTCGAGGGCCACGAGTTCATTACTGACGTGCACATCGAAGCTGAAAGCGTTACTGGATAAATGCTGGGAGAAAAGGGTGTTTTGGGTTTCCCAGCCCATCAAATCCCCGCTGACCTGCCAAAATGTTGCCTGCCAGCCCGATGGTAGCTCAATAAGAATGCTAGAGGGGGTGTCAGTATTTCCAAACAGGTCGTTACTGAGGTCAGAAGCAAGTAAATTTGCCATTTTTGAGACCCAGCGAGAGGCGACGGGGCCCGAAATCTCATCTCGAAAACTGTGATAGTGGGTCAAAATTGGATGATTCGCCCGTTGGATTGTCGAGAGAAAATGTGAGATGGCTTGCATAGAAAAAGGGTAGCGGAAAGGCTGTAAATGTGCTGTTTTTACCCAATATTTACAGCAAGTGTTCAGCTTTATCTTCAGGTTTCCTTGGAATTTAGCGGAAAGCGCGGATTTCTGCGCTTTTGGACTTGCGTAAACTATCAATTCGTGCACTGCTTTGAACGCCTTCAGCACGCATTCCCTTTATCCTTAATCCGCTTGACAGGTGGAAACGACACGCGTGTAATTCTCGTATTGACCTTTTTGTTACATCTCATCACACAGAGGGGGTACTTTCGTGTGGAACATTCTGGGTGAAGGCCCTATCGAGTGGTCTGACGCCGATGTTGAAGCTCTTCCCTTCTCTGACGGTCCCCTAGCCTGGCAGCAGCACGCGCTGTGTGCTCAGACTGACCCCGAAGCCTTCTTTCCTGAAAAGGGAGGCTCGACTCGCGAAGCAAAGGCAGTGTGCCAATCTTGCGAGGTTCGCCAGCAATGCCTTGAATACGCATTGGCGAATGATGAACGCTTCGGAATTTGGGGTGGCCTGTCAGAGCGCGAACGTCGTCGACTGCGTCGCTCGGCCATCTAATGTCCCGGGGCATCCCCTTTTCACGGGGGACAGTCGCAGCCATCGTCGTCGCTCGGGGAATGACCCCCGAGCTGCGTTCGCTTCTTGATGCACTAGCTGCGCAGAGTCGCGTGGTCGATCACTTGATCGTCTGCGATGTGCGTGCCCCCCGAACCGCTCCATTGGCCTCGGGACAGGTCGTCGTCGCTGAAGACCTCCCCGAAAACGCTCTGCTGATCTCAGTTGGGCGTGCACGCAACATCAGTGATGCCCTCGCGAAAGCCACCAAAGATCACGCCGCCTCGCAGGTAATTACTGAAAGCGATTGGCTGTGGATCCTTCATGATGATTGTCTTCCGGCAGATACCTGCCTGGAGGAACAGCTTGCCGCTACCGAAGCAGGGGCATCTATTGCAGCTGTAACTCCAAAGGTTTTTCGCGCGGATGGGACTCTCGTTGAAGTTGGAATCCATGCCACAGCCTCTGGAAGGCGAGTTCCGCTTGTTCTGGACGGAGAAATCGACCAGGGGCAATACGACGGTGTCACTGATGTTCTTGCCGGTGGGAGTGCAGGTCTTCTGGTGGCTTCCTCCGTCTTTAACCAGGTCGGTGGTTTAGATCGAGCGCTCGGTCCGTACAACGAAGGTCTTGAGCTCTGCTGGAGGATTCACCGAGCAGGCCACCGCGTTGTTGCGGCCCCGAATGCTCATCTCACTCACCTGCAGGTCTCCTCACCACAAAACCTGCGGCGCGCCTCAGCGCTACGAGCTCGACGTTCCAGCGAGTTCTATTTCGCGACTCTCATCGCAAACCCGCTGCTACTTATTGTTCAGGCGCTGGCTTCGCTACTCTGGATTCCCCTGAGCTGCCTTGCCCTGCTGCTCAGCGCTCGTCCGCGTGCAGCCTATGCTCGTTTCTTTGCATGGCTGGGTCTCTTTGCGCATATCCCACATATCGTGGCTGCACGGGCACGTCATGCCCGCTGTGCCAACCAGCCGCGTTCCTCACTACACCCGCTGCTCACTGGGCGCTTTGACGCTTCTCGTATTCGCCGAACGCACCGTAGCGCTCACGTTATTGAGGAACAGGCCTCGTGGAAAGATTCGCTTCTTGAACGCCGCAGCAACGACCTGACGCCTCGCGTTGTCACGAGCCTTGCGCTCTTCCTGCTTTCTTTGTGGATCTACCGCTCTGATCTGGGTTCGATTAATGGGGGAGCCTGGCTCAACCTTCCTGACCGTTTTACTGATCTGTGGACCTACGCTTGGTCCAGCTGGTTGCCTTCCGGCGATGGCTCTGCACACGCGGTGGACCCTCTTGTCCAGCTTCTCAGCGTGCTGAGTGCTCCACTTGCGCTCGTAGGCATCGCGCCAACGGTAGTACTCTACGTCTTCCTTGTCCTCAGCCCAGCGTGGGCAGCGTGGAATATGGACGTCCTCAGTATGCGTCTGACATCATCGCGTTTACTGCGAGTCGCGCTGATGTGTCTGTGGGCATCTCTTCCCAGCGCACTTTTCGCAATGACCAGTGGAAGGCTGGCCTCCCTTGCCGTGCATGTTTTTATGCCTCTGTGGGTTGCCTTGTTCCTTTCTCTTCCGCGTGATCGACATGTCATTTTGCGTCGCGGGTGGACTTGCGCAGCAATCGTTGGGCTGATTATCACCGCTGCTTACCCGCTGCTTGGGGTATGCGCTCTTGTGCTTTTCTCTCGTAGTTTCAACCGTGCCACAGCAATTCTTCCCGGCCTCATCCTGTGTCTGCCCTTCTTTGTCGATGCAATTCGTTGGCGTGCCTGGCCCGCACTTCTTGCTTCCGCCGAGGCCGCAGCTTCCTATGAGCGTGCTCCCTTTGGCTTGGGAGCGTGGGGTATGCCCGCAGCTTCTTCTGCCGCGTGGCTTGGCATCTGCGCGCTCATTCTCCTTAGCCTCTGGCTGGTAACGTTGCTGAGCCTTGGGCGTTTTCTTCTTCATTCCCGAGGCTCTTCCTTCTTCCCGGCTTCTCTTCCGACGCTCGTGGGCATCGCGCTTGTGAGCGGTATTGGAGCGTTAGCACTGTCTTACGTTCCTGTCGATTCTTCAAATAGCCCGGTTTTTGCGTGGGGTGGACCGCTGCTGAGCGTTCAGGCCTTAGCTCTGATCTGTGCTTTATTGCTTTGCGTGAAAGACGTTGAAAAGGAAGGAAAAATTGTCCGCACAGGATGGAAACTTGTTGCCTGTGTTGGGTTGATCCCACTCCTTTCGATGGCGGCATCCCCTTGGTTTGAGGTACTACCTTCAGCGCAGTGGAGCGCGCGCTCGACCAGCGAACAGGTGCCTCTTGTTTCCCGCTACGCACAGAATTCTTCGCGGCAGGCTCGGGTTCTTGTGCTCAACGTCGGTGCCGATGGTGACCTTGATGCCCGCCTCTGGCGCGGCGCGGGCCCGCAATGGAGTGAGCATTCCAGCGTGGCCTCGTGGGTGACTCTCCATGACAGGATGAACAACACCAGCGATCCCGCGCGGAGTGAATTGGGGGAGACAATCGCGACCTTGGTGTCTTTCCCCGATGATTCTGCCTCCCAGCGTTTAGCGCTTCACGGTGTCGATACGATCATTGTTCACTCAGGGGGACCCGCAGCGTCTTCTATTACGCAAACGCTGGACCGTGCGCCCGGTATTGAGAAGATCGGTGAAACCGAGGCCGGGAGCGCATGGAGAGTGCGTCCAGATGGGCGTAAGCCCGCGCGCCTGTGTCTTGCCTCAGAATCGGCCGATTCCCAGTGTGAAGAGCTCGCAAGCGGTGCTATCGGTGCGCGGACACACGTGTCAGGCCCCGGGGTCCTTCGCCTTGCTGAACGGCAGAACTCGCATTGGGTTGCAACTCTCAATGGACAGCACTTGGACCAAACTGAAGCAACGAATCAGTGGGGAGCGGCATTTTTGGTTCCATCCGAAGGTGAGCTCGCGCTGAACTTCCGCTCGAACTGGGTTCTGGCGTGGAAAGCTGCGTGCGCACTTGCCGCCGCGGTGATGCTTTGTGGGCTTCTTCGAGGGAGGAAGGACGTAGTAGACGATGGCAAATAGAAAACGCATACTCACTATTGGCGCCATCCCTGCCTCGCTACTACTCCTAGGTGCCTCCTCGTGGGGAATAAGCAGAGTCGTGCCCGAGTCCTCACTTCCTGCACCCCAGGTCGTTCACGCGCGCCCGGAAACCCTTAACTATGCCTGTCCGGCGGGGATTGTCGACCCATTCCACCTTGATGGAGGCGTATCTGCTGCCTCGGTGTGGGATTCCGCCGGGGAACGTGAGACCAGTGGAGAATGGATAACCCTACGTGCGGATGCCTCTGCGCACACCCTTCCCACAACGCTTGGAGTGATGGGCCAAGGTGGGGGAGAGCTTCGCGGTCTGAGTATGACCTCGTGCCAATTGCCATCGAATGACCAGTGGAGTGTTCTGGGATCAAGTACCAGTGGTGAAGACTTGGTCGTGACCTTTGCAAATCCCAATTCCTCGCCTTCTGTGGTGACCCTTGAGGGGTACGGGGCTAACGGTCCCATTGATGCCAAACCGCACCAGATGACGATTCCGGCCCGTTCTACTCAATCTGTCCTAGCAGGGGGACTCTTCCCAGAAGAGAGCGCACTGGCCGTCCATATCCACGCCGATGGTCAAGGAGTGGCGACCTGGGTGCAAAGCTCTGCAATGCAGGGAGAAGTGCCCAAAGGCGTGACAAGTGTGAGCGGAACAAAGCCAAGGGGGAACCAGCTTTTCCTTGGGCTTTCAAAACAGGGGACCAGTAGCCTGCGTCTTCTTGTTCCCCCTTCGGAAACAGGTGACGAGGCCGATACTCATGTTGCCTTGAGCTACACCAGTGATGCGGGCACCTTTAATGTGCCGGGCGGAGAATTGGACGTGAGTGCGGGGACGGTCGTTGACGTTCCGCTCAACGGAATCACCGATGAACGCTATACCCTGCGTGTTCATGCCGAACGTCCGCTTGTGGCTCAGGTTGTGACGAATGTCGAGCAGGAAGAATATCCCGGAGGGCAACGCTGGGGGATGCGCGCGGGTATGAGTTCCGCCCAGGGGCTAGTTCACGCTCAACTACCTTCTGCATCAACAGTGGAAGCGCTGGTTCGTTCGCGCTTGAGCACGACGATTCTACGCGGGACTGCGCAAGAGAGCGGCAGCGGAGTAGGTGAGATTTCTTCCCATCTGTTGCTCACCTCTGTGCACTCTCAAAGTGGCATCCAGCTTCAACTGGGAAATGAACAGGTAACCCTCGAAGCCGGGAAGATGGCGGTGCTGGATCTTCCCTCGCAGGACACAAGCCTAGAGTCTCCCAGTGATGTTGCGATCGCGATTGAGGTGGAAGCGAAAACTCCCAGTGGATTGCTTCGTACGGTATGGCCGCTGAGTGCAGACGATGTCGAGCAAGCATCGACCTCGATCACTGTTCACTAGCCTGCAAAGAGCATTCTCGTGCTCAAAGCGTGGCCTGCGCAAAGCCTTCGCGGCCCCTTTTATTCACCTTCTACAGCGGCAATGCGAGATCGCCAGAACGCTTAGGAGAGGGAATCAAGCTCCTCTGGTGAGATGTAGAGGATATGCGAGACGCGCTCAGCAATGAGTGCGCGCAATGCCGGATAGAGGTCTGTCGGAGGAATCCGCATGGTGATGGGGAGCCGGTAGAGGACAATGCGGTCTCCCAGTCCCTTACGTCGGTCCGCGGGAAAAACGCGGGCTAAAACGACTCCGTGGTCTTCCCAGGGAGCTGGATCTGAGGGAGGAACGTCCTCGGTTGCAAACTCGATTGTTGCAACCTCAGGCCAGCGCTCGGTGAGCTCGCTAATCACAAGGGCAACGGTCGAATCAAAAGTCTCCCGACGCGTTTTCCACACGGGAAGCCCAGGGAAAAGACGCACATAGCGCGGGGTGCGGCCATGGCGGTCATGGGTGCGTGGAAAAGCTGATGGGAGAGCCATACACATAAGGGTATCGCTCAGCTCTGCGCTCAAGCTGAGGACCTGCCGATGAAGGGCACGCAATAGGAATAGAAAATGCCGTATTGTAGAGCGGTGATCTCGGTTCGACACTGTTCTAAGCCCGGCTGCTCGAGGCCTGCTGTAGCTACACTCACCTACGATTATTCGGATTCGACTGCTGTTGTCGGTTCGCTTTCAGCGGCTGCAGACCCCAATGCCTATGACCTGTGTGAGCACCATGCAAACAGTTTGACGGTCCCACGTGGGTGGCAGATCGTGCGCCTTCAGACGACCTTCGAACCGGCACCTCCATCGGGGGATGACCTTATGGCTCTTGTTGACGCCGTTCGCCAAGCTGCAGCACACACCCGAAACCGCTCAGAGCGCACTGATGCCGCTGAAACCCAGCCCCCTGCTCAGCCTGCATCTGCCCCGAAAACGACTGCTAGGGCCTCGGCGCACGCTGAGCTTGGCCCCTTTGCCCAAAGGACCAGCTCTCACGAGGCCGAATCCTCCAGCCCTCTGGATCCAAATTCACCGTGGGCTCGTCGCCGGGCTCAGTTTAAATTGATCACCGAGGAGCCTTCTTCCGATCAGGAATAGTTCGATCAGGAATAAGAGGGCTGCCCGCGTGTGCTAGACCTCGAAGGGGACTGCTTCCACCTGTTGCCGGCGGGTTTCAAGGATGTCTTGTCGCTTGAGTTCCTTCGCGTACTCCCGGTCGCGCAGAACGACAAGAACCGCTGCAAGGAAACGCTCGGGGTGAATGCTTGTTGGTGGCTTGGGTGAAACAAAAGCCGAAACTCGTCCTGCTAAGGACATTGCGATCGACAGACGTAGCTGGTCAAGAATCTGGCGATTATTGTGCAGGAAATTCATACACTCAAAGTGCAGTTCATCTGGGATCGGAAGGACCTGCGCATGAGACGCCCACTCAGCACAATCGGGGGGCATAACCAGCGGTGGATAGAAGACAGCCTCGGGAACCTGAATAACCATGGTTCCTGCTGCGATATCCCCCAGGCGCGTCGCTCGCGGAGAGAAGACCGTTGCCATGAAAGACAACAGGCCGAAGAACATGTAGGTTTCCACCATTGCAGTCATTGCGCGGACGAAGGCATGACGTGCTGTGATAATCCCACCATCCCGACGCACAACTTTTAGGTTAAAGGCCCACTTACCGAGGGAATAACCATGGGTGAAGAACTCAATGACAAAGGGGAGGACTACTAAAGACAAGAAAATAATGATAACGAAGATTGCCTTCACCAAGGTTGATGGGACGTTGTGATCAATGGTGAAAGTGGTAAAAATGCACGTTAGAACGATAAAAGCTCCCACATACAGGGTCAGATCTATGAGGAAAGCAGTGGCCCTGATAAAAGGAGAAGCGGGTTTGAGATCGAGTTTGACGCCCTCACCGCTGATGAAAGATTCATCAGAAATTCGTTGGACGTTTACAGGAAGCTCGCTCATGTATGACACTATATCTTGTATGGATATCGACGCACTAAAAGCTTCACATATGCGCCATTGGGATCGCTTTCATCAATTGGCGCATTCGCGTCGATTGACGGGACCGGAAATTGATGAGCTTTCAGTGCTTTATCGGCAGGTCACCGCTGATCTTGCGAAAGTGCGTTCGCAAAACCCGGACCAGGATGTCATTTCATATCTCTCTGGTGAGCTCTTGCACGCGCGAGCTCGATTGACGGGAACTTCCGGAGCGAGCCTGTGGGCCATTTCGCGTTGGTTCCGTTATGATCTTCCAGCAGCCCTGTATCGGATCCGCTATGTCACGATTGCGATCATGCTCATTTTCATCGCGATGACAGCGTTGCAGACGTGGTGGATCTTGCGTGACCCCGCAGCTTTCTCAATGCTGGGAAGCCCGGAACACCTGAAGAACTACGCGACAACACAATTTTCCAGCTACTACAGTCAAGATACCAACGCGTCTTTTATGTCCTACGTGTGGACTAATAACGCCTTTATTGCCTTGCGTGTCGTTGCAGGTGGAATCACGGGATTCTATCCAATTATGGCTTTGTGGGGGAATGCTCAAAACCTGGGAATTTCCGCTGCGGTTGTCATTCACTACGCCGGCCCCGCGCACTTTTTCAGTTTCATTCTTCCCCACGGCATCCCGGAACTGACAGCAATTTGGATCTCAACTGCAGCGGGCTTGCGCCTCTTCTGGGCGTGGCTTGTTCCTGGGCGAAAGACTCGCGGCCAGGCACTCGGTGAGGCGGGGCGTTCGATGATTACTGTTGGTTTGGGAATGGTAATCTTGCTCTTCTTGTGTGGAGCTATCGAAGGTTTTGTCACCCCGTCTACTCTTCCACTGTGGCTGAAGATCACCTGCGGTGTGACCTTGACCGCGGGCGTGTGGATCTACACCTTCGTCGCCGGTGGACGTGCGTATCGCGCGGGAGTAAGCGGCGACCTTGACGAAGACGCCGGTTACGCAACACCCGTGATCTAAGAAAGGCTTAGAGCTTTCCGGCCTTCTTCAATGCAATGTACGTGTCTGCCAGACGTGCAGGCAAGAAACCCGCATCACAATCAACGACATAAGCGCCAAGCGCGCGAGCATCATTGGCACCAGCATCAAGATCGCGGATCGTCGCGCTTGCCGCGGCAGCAATGAAGGCAGAAGCTGCATCGCTCCAATCGCGTTCCATTCGACCAAGCTCGGGGTCACGTGCGCCCGCGACAACTACTCGGTGGCGCTTGCTGAGCGCGGCAATGGCCTCGGAAAAATCGGTGTCTGTAGCAGCGGGAGGGATCTCGGTCAGAAGGACGACAAGCCCCGGGTGATGCATGCGCTTCTCAACTGAGGAAACGACCATCTGCCAATCCAGCGGAAGAAGAGAAGGCTGGACGCGAGAGAAAGCCTGCGCGGCCTCACTAATCAAATTCCCCCCACGTGCCTGGGCAAGATCTTCGTGGATACTGCGGTCCAGAGCAAGTAGATGAACTTGATCTCCGGCGCGGTCAGCCAGAACCCCCAGCAAGAGTGCCGCCTCGATCTCAGCATCCAAACGAGGCGCAACCCCCAACTCGACCAGGTCCTTGTCTCCCAAGTCCTTTTCCTGAGCCTCGCCCAAAAGCATTGCGCCCGAACGTCCTGTGTCGACAACGATCATGACGTGACGGTCGCGTTCGGGTCGCCACGTGCGTACAACCAGATCTTTTGAGCGCGCCGAGGCTCGCCAATCGATATCGCGCGGATCATCTCCGCGGACGTACTCGCGCAAGGAATCAAATTCGGTTCCCGGGCCTCGAAGAATCGTGGCGGTTGTTCCCTCAAGCTCATGGAGACGCGCAAGCCGAGAAGGAAGAAGACGCTTCGCGCGGAACGGAGGAAGCGCGGTCAGGGTCAGTGGCGCAGCAATTGAGGTCTGACGGGCGGCCATTCGCAGAGGGCCCCAGGAGCGAATCGTCACGTAGTCGGCGCGTACACTTCCACGACGCTCCAGCTGCAAGATCGTCGTCAGCGGTATCGGAACATCTGCTTCGAGCTCACACGAATGTGAATAGGGAGTTGCATGTGCTGAGGGTGGCCACGCGTCCCTAACATCGACGCGCATGGGGAGTTCCGAGCGCAGAGAAAGGCGCGAATGGCCGGGAGAGTCCATTGCGATAGGAGTGTCAATGGAGCGCTCAATGACCAACTGCCGGGGAGAAGGCGCAAGGTAGGCATCAAATGCCCACAGGCATGCGCACAGAACAACCCATCCGACAATGAAATCCCATGTCGGGAAGAAAAACAGTGGAATAACCCCCAAGAAAATGGGGATACTCGCGCGCCAAGACAGTGCCATCAGCGAGGAACCGGGACCTGCTCGAGGATCGAGGCGATGACAGAATGAGCGTTCAAGCCTTCCAATTCTGCTTCCGCCTTCATGCTCAGGCGGTGTGCAAGAACCGAGTCAGCCATTGCCTTGACATCATCAGGGGTGACGAAAGAACGTCCCTGAAGGAACGCCCAGACGCGGCACACGCGAAGTAATGCGGTTGCACCACGAGGAGAGACACCGATGCGGACAGCAGGAGAGGTGCGGGTCGCGCGGATCAGATCGACCATGTAGGTCAAAACCGCGGGGGAGACCTCAATGTGTTCTGCCTGTTCGCGAGCTGTCAAGATATCTGATGCATTTGCGACCGGGTGCAGATCAGCACTGCCCAGATCCAGAGGGTTGAAACCATTTTGGTGACGAAGAAGAATATTGAATTCGTCCTCGCGAGAAGGCAGAGGCAAATCAAGCTTGAGTAGGAAACGGTCGAGCTGGGCCTCAGGAAGGGGATAGGTGCCCTCGTATTCGACAGGGTTCTGGGTAGCGATCACCATGAAGGGCGAGGCCAGCGGGCGGGTATGCCCATCGACGCTGACCTGATGCTCTTCCATAGCTTCCAAGAGCGCAGATTGGGTCTTGGGGGGAGTTCGGTTAATTTCATCTGCCAGAAGAAGATTGGTGAAGATCGGTCCTGGGCGGAACTCAAACTCGCTCTTGCCGTTGTCCCACACTAAAGAACCCGTGATATCGGCGGGCATGAGGTCTGGGGTGAATTGGACACGCGTCATGGTCAAATCGATGCATCGAGCAAGGGTTCGAACCAAAAGCGTCTTGGCAACGCCGGGGACGCCTTCAAGCAAGACGTGTCCATCGGCTACCAGGGCGATGATCAGGCCGGTGAGTGCGCCTTCTTGGCCGACGACTGCCTTGCCGATTTCTGAGTGCAAGGAAACCAGAGCGTCACGGGCATCACGCCCCTGGGGCGGTAGTTCGGGGCTTGTCATTGATACTCAATCTCCTGTGTGAGCTTGGATAGTGCTTCGGCCAATTCGACCAGTTCAGAGTTGTTTGTTGGGGGCGGACCCCACAGTAAATCACTCACGTGCGCGGTCAGCAATCCTCGCGCTGCAAGTGCGTGTTCTAGGGTGGCTCGCGGTGCTTTCGGGTCGATTCCCAAACGCTTGGCGATTGTCGTTACGGCCTCGATGCGCAAGAGGCGCGCCGCGTGAGCATGTTGCTTTTGCGTTGCCATGAGACGTCCGCGGCCCTTCGTTGTTTCTGATGAAGGGACGTATGAGGGTAGATCTTCGGGAACTAAACGTCCCAATCGTTGGCCCCGAGAAAAACCGATAACAGTAATTCCGATGCCGATCAGCGAAAGGATTGGGATCAGCCACTGGGGCTCAAGAGTGTCAACCGTGTCGCTGACTAGGACGTTGTCTTTGCTACCGTCATACCAGTAGATGGTTGGTTTCTGCGCCATCGCATTGATAAGAAGTGCTGCATTGCCATCACTATCGACCCATTGATTTGACGCGATAGCTCCATCGGCGATGATTGCGCGGAAACGATCGCCCTCGTTCTTTTCAAGGTAGGCGTAGGCGTCATCTGCGGGGAAGCATTTGGTCCATCCAGCTTCGGTGGTGGTAACAAGCTGTCCGCTGTTATTGAGCAGAGTTTGAGTTTTCTGCGCAGGTTCAGAAGTACATTCTGCAGAAAGCGTCTTCGTCGCACTTGTTGTCTTTGAAGTTCTCACTTCGATGGAGGGGGTATCAAGATCTGAACCGTAGTGAGAGAGAAGATAGACGACCCGATGAACTTTCTCATCGATTGCTTTTGCGGTGGCGTCGGGCATGTGGCCGGGATAGGTAATCACAGCAGTCGAGTCCGGTGTTGAGCGTGCAATGAGCTCGCGTGCGGAGCTGACTTTGACGACCTTAATTCCGTGGTTACGCAGCGTTTGGACAAGAGCTTGAGCGCCAGAATCCCCGGGGTTATTTGGCGAGAGGGTTTCGCTGTCTTTTTCGTAGCGGGGGATCAACGCTGTTGCGATGACAAATAACAGTCCCAAAAAGATGATGATGACCAACGGACGCATTCGCGTCCAACGCTGGCGAGCAGTTGGCGAAACGACAGTGCTTTGAGTTGCTTTCATGCGTGCACTGCCTGCTTCTTGTTCTGCGAATAGGCAGCAATGAGCTGGTCCATCCCCGCGCAGTCCTCTGCGCGTGCGTGGCCTTCACCGTAACGTACCGAGGCGAAGATAGAAGTTGCGGAGGTGATGGGGGCAGTGAGGAAGGGAAAAGCATTTTGAGCTGCTCGGCCAGCCTCGTCCGCTGTAAGACCGGGAGTATCTCGAAGAATGCCGTCGCGAGCTAAGTAGAGCACAAATAGTCGGTACGACCAGATCAACGTAGCATCGAGATCTCCACTTGCACGAGCCTCGTCAATCCGCTTCATGACATCGCGCAGCGAAAGCGTGGAATCGGAGTCAAACACAGCAGTTCGTCGCATGCGGCGGCGCAGGCGGATCGGGTGGGTGATGACGATGATTGCGATGATCGCGAGTATCACGAACAACAGGAAGATAAAGAACCCTTCAATGGGGAAACCGACAGGTGCAGCATTACTGGCACCGCTCACGAGGTGTTGAATAAGCCACTCGAAGAAGCGTGATAACGCGGAAGGCGGGGTGGGTCGGTAGTCGGGACGCGAAAGCTCCGCTGACACCCATGCGCGAGCTTCCTCGTCGTCGGGTGTCAGCGGAGCTTCACAGAAAAACATCAGGCGCGAGAAGCTTCCTGAGCAATCATGGGAGCAAGGTTCTCCTTGCGCATACGCTCATCCAGGTACATCAGAGTGTAGAAGGATGATTGAACCGGGATCACAACTGCCGACAGTAGTGCAGTCAAGAAGGCCGAGAAGGCAACGAGCAAGCCAACCGAGTCAGCGGCATTAGCGCCAACGCCCAGAATTGCACCGACGATGGCGCCCAGAACTGTGGAGATCAAACCGGTAACGATACCGATGAGCCAGATGCGGCCCAGAATTCGCCAGAAGGAACCCTTCGACAGTGACCATGAACGCTTCATGGCATCGACCGGGCCGAGTCCTTCAAGAACGACTGCGCTGGAGGTGAATGCAAACTTCACGGTCAAGAAACAGGCGATCGCGATCAGAGCAACGACCATGAGGAAGAGAATCGCAAGGGCTCCACCAATGCCTGCACCCGCAGAATCGTAGCTACGAGCCGAAGCCGTGTTAACAAGCACAAGGAAGAAGGGGATCAGGAAGACCAGTAGGACGACCACGATCGCCACGAATTCAATGATGCCGATGAGGAAGGTCGCCAGAAGAACCGGGACGAAGCGCGGCGAGAAACGGTGCCATGCGTCCGCGGGCGAAGACTTACGTCCGAGGACTGCATCCCACACCGTCAGTGCCAGCATGCCTGAAAGGAACGCGGTTGCGAGTAGGGTAAGTCCGTCTGTTACGACGGAACCCATGCCGCTGCCCAGCGAGTCGAACAACTCTTGGGGATCTCCGGAAGTAAGTGCTCGCGTGAGTGAAGACGACGAAGACGAAGCGAAGAAGGCCTGAACAAGACCGATGACCGCCATAATCGCAAAGGCAAAGCCAAACATGGTTTGCGGGTTGACGCGAACCGCCTGGAAGGCGCCATTGAAGAGCTCGCCAACAGTCAGCGGACGGAGCGGGATAATTCCGGGCTGCGCAACGGTCCATGCGGTGCCGCCCTGAGTCTGGGTGCCCTGCCATGCGGCATCGGGCTGAGGTGTTGCACCCCACTGCTGCTGGGGCTGTGCGGGCTGCTCAGGTGCGCCCCAAGGCTGCTGCCCCTGCTGAGGTTGTGCGGGCTGCTGGGGCGCGCCCCAAGGTTGCTGTGCTTGCTGAGGCTGTGCCGGCTGCTCAGGTGCTCCCCAAGGCTGCTGAGCCTGAGGGGTCTGAGGAACCTGAGGTGTTGAGGGAACAGAACCCTGTGAGGGATTCTGAGAAGAAGATGACTGGGGTGCCCACGGATCATTCGTGGGAGCGCCCTGAGGATCAGACATTATTACTCCTATATAGGTGACACGTGTCTTCCTGAATATTGTGCCATGCATTCAACTAATCAGAAAGAACTGAGGAAGTGGTCAGTGAGTCTTCAGCATTTGTTATGTTGTTAAAATTCGCCGCGTTTTTTCGACACGCCTGTCAGTTTCGTGACACAATCGTTACATGAGTTCACGGATCCTGGTCGTTGACGACGATGTCGCGCTCTCCGAAATGATCGGAATCATGCTTCATGCTGAAGGCTTCGAGGTCGCCGATTGCGCAGATGGAGCGCAAGCCCTTGATGTTTTCCATAAAGTTTCACCGGATCTTGTCCTTCTTGACCTCATGCTTCCAAACGTTGATGGGATTGAAATCTGCCGTCAGATTCGTAGGGAATCTGACGTGCCCATTGTGATGCTGACTGCTCGATCGGATACAACAGATGTTGTCGCAGGTCTTGAAGCCGGGGCAGACGACTACGTTCCTAAACCTTTCAAGCCCAAAGAACTAGTCGCGCGCGTTCGTGCACGACTGCGTGGGAGAGATGACAGTGGTGAAGAACTGGTTCGTCTTGGGGACCTTGTCATCGATGTTCAGGGCCATAGTGTGCATCGTGGCGGCCAAGAATTGCCTTTAACACCGCTTGAATTTGACCTGCTTGTGACTCTTGCGCGTTCACCGTGGAAGGTATTCTCCCGCGAAGAGTTGCTTGAATCTGTGTGGGGTTACCGTCACGCCGCAGACACTCGATTGGTGAACGTCCATGTCCAGCGTCTGCGTTCAAAAGTTGAGCGTGACCCGGATAATCCCGAGGTTGTTGTGACTGTCCGCGGAGTGGGCTACCGCGCTGGCAACGCCTCGTCATGATAGGCGGAGATGGGGGAGTGCTCTCGACGCCCCCTGTTCCTGAGTCTCATGTCGCGCCACTGGAGCGCATCCTTCTTTTTCTTCAGCGGCTCTTCCGACCTCTTCGACAGTGGCGTGGCTGGGAACGTATTTCTCAATGGGAAGCTCTAAAAGCAATTCGTAATTCCGCTTCTTTGCGTGCGGCTTCGTACCTAGCCGCGGTGTCGATGGTGCTCATCCTTGTCGCGGGAACAATTGTTGCGAATCAGCTGCGCAGTAGCGTTTTTGAATCTCGACGAACCGCAGTACTTTCAGATGCGGCTTTACGTTTTTCAACTGCGCAATCGGTTTTCGACCAGTCAACAGCTAGCACTCCCGATCAGATTCAAGAATCAACCCGGCAGCTTGCAACCTCCTTACGTGTTTCTGCCTCGGGTACTGGAGCGGTTTCTGTTCTGCTCTTACGCTCTGAATCTCAATCTCAATCTCAATCGCTTCGGATTAATGAGATTGTTGACCCCACGGTCTTAGGTGTCATTAGTGAAGAGATGAAAAATGCCGTAGCGGGATCAACGGATCCCCAATGGCAATCAGTCTCAATTCCTTCCGCGCGTGACGCGAACCAGCGAGTGCCTGCAATCCTTGTGGGGACTAACGTTCAGGTACCGCGAGCAGGAACCCACCAGCTGTATATCGTTTATTCGCTTCAAGCAGACCAAGAACGTATTGACACCGTCATGGGAATCCTGATCTTCGCAGGGATTCCGTTCTTGCTGTTAATCCCGGTCATCACCTTCATCCTCATCTATCACATTTTGGGACCGGTACGTCGTACTGCGACAGCGGCAGGAAAGCTTGCTGAAGGAAATCTTGATGTTCGAATTGACAGCACTGATGCCCGCGGTAGCGATGAGATGGCAAATCTTGGGCGTGCCTTTAACAACATGGCCGAGTCGCTCGAGAAGAAAATTGATGAATATGACGAGCTCTCTCGGCTCCAGCAGCGCTTCGTCTCTGATGTCTCTCACGAACTCCGCACGCCACTAACGACAATTCGTATGGCGGAAGAAATGATCTGGGATCAACGCAAAAATTTTGATCCTGTCACCACTCGGAGTGCAGAACTGCTTCATGAACAAGTCGAGCGATTCGATTCCATGCTGGCCGATCTCCTAGAGATCTCGCGTCACGATGCCCAATCTGTCGACCTCACTGCGGAAAGCATTGATCTTCGCGGATTGGTCACGCGCGTTGTTAACGCAAACAGCGAACTCGCGCAGCGCTTGGGAGTCGAGGTTATTGTCAATGCGCCAACGCATCATTGCACGGCAGAAATTGATGATCGACGTATTGAGCGTGTCATTCGAAATCTCTTGGTAAACGCTTATGAACACGCAGAATCTCGACCAGTAGTTGTGACCATTGCTTCGAATGAAACCGCTGTTGCGGTACGCGTGCGTGACCATGGCGTCGGGATGGAACCCGCAACGGTTGAGCGAGTTTTTGACCGCTTTTACCGTGCGGATCCTGCGCGAACACGTACCACCGGAGGAACGGGTCTGGGCTTGGCCATTTCCTTGGAAGACGTTGTTCTTCACGGAGGAACGCTAACTGCGTGGGGTGAGATTGGAGTCGGATCCTCTTTCATGATGACGCTTCCTAAGAAAGTCGGGACCGAGATTTCAAGCGATCCCATAGAACTGTGGGAAAAGAAGTGAAGATGAATCAGCGACTGTGTCTTGCTGTAGTGGCTATTCTCAGCAGCCTTTCTCTGGCTGCCTGCACTTCCTTGCCAACTTCCTCGTCTCCTTCGTCTTTTGATGTCGATGCCCCCAATGCCCAGCCGGTTGATTTGGCAGCGGGTGGTCCTGTGGCTGATGCGGATCCGGAAAGCTTGCTCAGCAGTTTTCTCTTGGCCTGTGCCGCGGGAGCTTCTGACGACTACGCAACCGCGCGTCTTTTCTTAACCAGCTCCTCCGCACAGACCTGGGACCCACATAAGTTAGTGACGATTTATTCGACGGATTCAACCCCGAAGGTGTCTTACTCTTTTGACCCTTCGAAAACGGATACGGTAAATGCATCGATCACGGCCACCGGAGTGGGTTCTGTTGATCAAAATGGTGTCCTTTCGCCAGCAGAAACTTCCTCACTTGAAGCGCGATTCCACCTGGTTCGTGAGAACGGTCAGTGGCGTATTGATGCGCCTGCGGATGGGGTCGTTGTTTCTCAGGCATCATTTACGGCATCGCACGAGCTTGTTTCGCTGATGTTTCTTTCAGCAACCGGCGATTCTCTGGTTGCTGATCCGCGCTGGTATCCCACGCGCCGAGTCGAAACCCATATGCTCGAGGGACTCATCGCCGGCCCCCAGTCGCATCTCTCCGATGCCCTAGTGAATGCGATCCCCTCGGGCACCTCGATCTCTGCGGGAGGTATTGAGCTCTCAGACCACGTTGCGAAGGTGTCTTTGAACGGAACGCTTCCCAGTGATGATCGCGGGAAACAGTTGATGGCGTGGGAGATTTCCCAAACCCTCCAGCGCTCGGGTCGAGTGAATTCTGTTGAAGTTAATGTCGGAGGAGAAGCTCTTCCCTCCTCAGGTTTTCCTTCCCAGCCGTCCTTTGATCTTGATTCCGCGGTTGCTTTGAATTCGAATGGTTTGGTTCGTATTGACGGGCGTAGCGTTTCAACCCGGAGCCTTCCCATGGTGCCTTCGTCATCTGCCTCGCTCCCGGCAGTCTCTCCGGTCTCTCCCTCTTTGCTTGCTTGGCGCGAGGATGATCGTCTTGTTCTGATAGATTCCTCAACTAATGCGACCCGGGTACTGGATGGCTCTGAAGGCCAGTATTCGCCTTCTATCGATCGTTTCGGCTGGGTCTGGGACATTCCTCGCGGAGGGAACTTAAGGGCCTCACGAATTGACGGGCAGAACTTGGCGATTGCCTCGGAAAATCAATCCCTGAATGGAGTCAGTGCGGTGCGGGTCTCTCCCGATGGCGCGCGCGCACTTTTGCTCCGCCAGGTTGGTGGCTCCACAAGTGCCTGGATTGCCGGAATTGAGCGCCGAGGCAGTGGTGAGCCGATCGCGCTCACTGATCCCGAACCCCTGGCTGGCTTGTCGACCGGTGTCGATGATGTGTCGTGGGCAGGGCGTTCTACGGTTGTTGCCGTGCGGCAAGGGGGGCTTCACGCGGGTAATGATCAGGTGGATGAAGTTTCTTTGGTGACCGTTCCTGTCGGTGGTTTCCCCTCGGTTCTTGCCCTTCCCACGGGGACTCAGCGACTGAGTGCAGGCTCCTCTTCTGCGACGATGGTGATCCGCGGGAAAGACGGTAATTATCAGGTTCGTTCCGGGGCGCTATGGCAGTCTCTTGAAGGGAACCTTCGCGACGTAAACTTCCCCGGCTGAATCGTTTTCTCCACAGATTGCCTATGCGGACTGCGTGTGCTTTCTTTTCGTGTTGATCTTCCTTTATGGGAATTTTTCACGAGGCCGCGCAGGAGTTGGCCAGTTTGTGTATCCCCAGCAGTTGCGCTGGCTGTGGTGCCTGGGATCAGACCCTGTGTGACCAATGTTTTGGGTTATCACAGTCCTTTGTGCCGACATGGGAAGTTATCGATTCGGGTTGGGCAGAATATCCACTGTGGTCGCTGAGTGAATACTCCGGATCTATGCGGTCCATTATTTTGGCCGCAAAACACTCCGGGCGCGTAGATTTATCGCCTTTTCTTTTCGAGTGTGGAAAAACTATTGGCGATGCGCTGGGAAAGAGTGGGATGCTTGCTGTGGGTGAGTCCCATGCATGTTTGTGGATTGTTCCTGCACCATCCAGCTGGAAACGACGTTTCTTTGGTCATCCCATAACCTCCCATATTGCCGATGGTGTGGCTCAGGGAATTCGTTTATCTGCGCCGGTTCCGGTAGTGGTTCGAGATATCTGCAGGTTGGACCCCTGGGTCTCTTCACAGGCTGGAAAGAACTCAGAAAAGCGCAAAGAAGCTCGGCGCGGTCACATGTACGTATCAATGCACATTCCTCAGGATGTGGGACTTGTAGCAGTCGACGATGTTGTTGCGACGGGGGGAACGATGAGCGAATTATTCCGTGTTTGCGGGAAAAACTGGGTGGCGGGGGCGTGTATTGCGCGAGCGCGAAGATAGTGTCGCTCTATGATGCAGGTCACCGTTATCTGCTATACTCTATGCATCTCTTCCAGTGATGGTTTTCCATCACATGCTGATCGGGGGTGGTAGTTCAAGACACTCCGGGGCAATGACGTCGCCGGGTTTTCGATCGCGACTGTGGTCGCATTTCATGATGTGGAGAGAAATATGGACATCACAGTAGCTGCACGTAATGCAGAGATTCATTCGAACTTCCGCGCATACATCGAGGAAAAGCTTGCGAAGGTTACGCAGTTTTATCCTCGTGCCCAAAGGGTTGATGTTGAGTTAACCCACCAGAAGAATCCGCGACAGGCTGATACAGCAGAGCGGATTGAACTAACAGTCTTTGGTAAAGGCCCAATTATTCGAGCAGAGGCAGAATCTGCAGACCGCTACGCCGCGGTCGATATTGCCGCTGGAAAGCTATTTGAGCGCCTTCGCCGTATGCGCGATCGGGCGAAGGACCACCATCGCACGGAAGAAATTCTGGCTCCTGATTTAGATGTTCTTCCCGCAAGCGTTGGGGAAGAAGCGGAGCTTGTTGAACAGGCTCCAACATCCTTGAAGAGTGCGGGGGATCTGAAAGTCGGAGAAGCTCGCGAGGAGCAGCTGGGAGATAGTCCGATTATTGTCCGCCAGAAGGTTCATGAGACGGTTCCTATGAGCGTTGACGAGGCATTGAATCAGATGGAACTGGTGGGGCACCCCTTCTTCCTCTTTGTCGATGAAGAAACAATGCAACCCTGCGTCGTCTACCATCGTCACGGCTGGACCTATGGTGTTCTGCGACTGAATGCAACAGTTATCCAAACTGGCGAATAAAACGCGCACTTGAGCGGTGTGGGGAGCCTGCTTCGTCAGACTCCCCACACCCCTCAAGTTTTTATTTATCAGTGGACGAGTCTTCTTCTTGCGAAAGAGAACCCAAGGCCTGCTTGAGTGGATCGTAGTGCGCGAAGACAGCACGACGGTATCCCTCAAGATCACCGTTTTCTGCGCTGACCAGCATGGCCTCGTGAGCGCGAGCAGTTTCCGGAAGACCTTCAAAACCCCGATGGATCTGTGGCAAAGCCATCATGTGAATCATCCACATGGCATTGACCAACTGCTCGGCAAGGGGGTTGTTGATCTTTTTCAAGAGCTCGGTGTGAAATTCAATGTCTTCGTCCATGAAGAACTCACTGCGCTGAGCCTTCGAGATCATCTGGTCAACTAGTTCATGAAGATGATGATCATGTGTGCCTTGAAGTGCCTGGATTGCCTCGCTTGCCAGGCCCAAATCCAAAACTTGGCGGACCCGCAAAACCTGGGACAGGGCCTCGGCAGAATCAGGGGCGGTAGAGGAGCGAAGGAAAACGGTCTTGATCAAGGGGCGAAGTGTCATGTCGCCGACAAAAGCGCCGCGTCCCTGCTGGACATCAACAATCTCAAGAGCCTTGAGCTGGCGCAGCGCCTCGCGCACTGATGAACGTGATACGCCTAGCGAATCGCAGAGAGCGGACTCTGTGGGCAGAGGATCTCCGGGTTGCAAGTGATTAGCGACGATATACTGCTCGATCGCTTCCATCGTTGTTTCGGTGCGCGAAAGTAGTGCTGGAGCTGGCGACTGTATCGCGCTCCGGTGCGCGAATACTTCGGTGTCGGGGTGAGGCGATTGAATTTCGGACATGGCTTAGACTCTTTCGCACCGGGGGACCTGCTCCTCGTCGCAGAAGAGAAGATCGCGAGGCTGTGCGCATAGACCCATTTCTACGTGCGTAATTTCCTGACCCGTACAGCGTACCATTGCTTGCGCTTCGAGTTGTCGGATATCAGTTGTCGGGTTGATTTTGCATCATTGATGAACAACTTCAGAACAATCGGCTTGCAGAGAAAAAACGACACGGTTGTTGGGATGAAGTCGAAAGCGCCGACGGAAATTCGTAGACTAGGAGAAGTGTGCTCGACGCACGCCCGGATCATCCGGTCACAATCCCAGGAGTCCCCGTGTCCATTATTGACAAAATCCTCCGAGCTGGAGAAGGACGCACCTTGCGTCAACTTGACCGGCTCGCCTCGCAAGTTGATGCTCTTCAAGAAGACTTTGAAGCTCTTACTGATGAGGAGTTGCGCGGAAAAACAGAGGAATTTAAAGAGCGCCTCAATGAAGGCGAAACTTTGGATGACATCCTGGTTGAGGCTTTTGCAACCGTTCGCGAAGCAGCATGGCGCACCCTGCGTCAGCGTCCCTTCCATGTTCAGGTCATGGGTGGTATTGCTCTTCACCGAGGCAATATTGCAGAAATGAAAACCGGTGAAGGTAAGACGCTAGTCGCAACTATGCCTTCTTACCTGCGTGCGCTGACCGGTAAGGGCGTTCATGTTGTCACCGTGAACGACTATCTGGCGAAGTACCAATCTGATCTGATGGCTCGCGTCTACAACTTCCTGGGACTCACCGTGGGCTGCGTACTGGTTGGACAAGAGCCGGAAGAACGACGCGAGCAGTACAACGCCGATATTACGTACGGAACGAATAACGAATTCGGCTTTGATTACCTGCGTGACAACATGGCGCAGCGTCCGGAAGACATGGTCCAGCGCGGACACAACTTCGTGATTGTTGATGAGGTCGACTCGATTCTGATCGACGAAGCTCGTACCCCTCTGATCATCTCTGGCCCAGCATCCGGCGATGTCAATCGCTGGTACACGGAGTTTGCGCGCATCGCCAATATTTTGGTTCGTGACGAGGACTACGAAGTCGATGAGAAGAAGAAGACGATCGGTGTCCTTGAGCCCGGTATTGACAAGGTTGAGGATCAGCTGGGTGTCGAGAACCTCTACGAAGCAGCTAATACCCCGCTGATTGGCTTCCTCAATAACGCAATTCGAGCAAAGGAACTCTTCCACCGCGATCGCGATTACATCGTTGATGGGGGAGAGGTCCTCATCGTTGACGAGCACACTGGCCGTGTGCTTCCTGGGCGCCGCTATAACGACGGTATGCACCAAGCGATCGAAGCGAAGGAAGGCGTGAAGATCCAGGCTGAGAATCAGACCCTGGCGACCATTACTCTTCAGAACTACTTCCGTCTGTACCCCGAGGGGTCGCGTTCGGGTATGACCGGTACTGCAGAGACCGAAGCTGCAGAATTCGCCTCGACCTACAAGATCGGTGTTATTCCGATTCCGACGAACCGCCCGATGATTCGTAAGGATCAAGGAGACTTGGTCTATCCGAGCGAGGCAGGTAAGTTCCACGCGATTATTGACGATATCGAAGAACGCCACGCGGCTGGGCAGCCAGTTTTGGTTGGTACTGCATCGGTTGAAAAGTCCGAGCTTCTGTCGCGGATGCTCAAAGAACGTAAGATCCCGCACCAGGTTCTGAACGCTAAGCAGCACGCGCGTGAAGCACAGATCGTTGCAATGGCTGGTCGTAAGGGTGCAGTGACCGTTGCGACGAACATGGCTGGTCGTGGTACCGACATCATGCTCGGTGGAAACTCTGAGTTCCTTGCTCAGGCAAACCTTGCCGCTCGTGGGCTGGATCCGAAGGCTGACGCAGAAGAGTACCGTCGCGCGTGGCCGGAAGCCCTTGCCGAGGCCGAGGCTGCAGTCGAGGCCGAGCGCGATGAAGTTCGCGAACTGGGTGGTTTGTATGTGCTGGGTTCGGAGCGTCACGAGTCCCGCCGTATCGACAATCAGCTTCGAGGCCGTAGTGGTCGTCAAGGTGATCCCGGTGAATCTCGTTTCTACCTGTCGATGGAAGATGACCTCATGCGTCTCTTCTCTTCAGGCCTCGCGCAGCGCATCATGGCTTCGGGTGCTTACCCCGAGGATCAGCCGCTCGAAAATCGTATTGTTACCCGTTCGATTGCATCTGCACAGCACCAGGTTGAGGCTCGTAACTTCGAGATTCGAAAGAACGTCTTGAAGTATGACGATGTGATGACTGACCAGCGTGAGCTGATCTATGAGCAGCGCCGTCGCGTCCTGGAAGGCGAGGATTTGGGACCTCAGATGAAGGGCTTCATGGAGTCCTTGGTGTCTGGGATCATCGCTGAAAAGACCAACGGTCTGTCGCCTCGTGAATGGAACCTCAAGGAACTGTGGGACACCCTGCGCGGTTACTACCCGCCTTCGGTTACTCCCGAGGAAGTTGAGGAGCAGTATGGCGGCCACGGCTCGCTGACCCGCGATGACTTGATGCGCGAGGTCTTGGGTGACATTGAAACCCAGTACCTAGAAGCAGAGGAGCAGCTTAACCGCAACCCTCTGGCTATTCAGCAGCTCGGTGATGAACCGATGCGTACGCTGGAACGACGCGTGGTGATTGCAACTGTTGATCGTCTGTGGCGTGAACACCTCTACGAGATGGATTACCTGAAGGAGGGTATCGGTCTTCGTGCGATGGGGCAGCGTGATCCTCTTGTCGAATATAAGGACGAGGGTGCGCAGATGTTTAACACGATGATGGATCGCATTCGCGAGGAAAGCGTTCAGCAGATCTTCTCCTACGCACGTCAATTCCAGCTGGCGTATGAGCAGGCTCGTGAGCGCGCGGCGGTTGAAGAGCAGGCAGAGGGCGTATCTGAGGCTGGACTCAGCGAGGATGCGCGCCGTAAAGCTGCTGAGACCGAAGAGCGGGCTATCGAGCGTTCCGCATCCGTTATGGGCGATGTGGGGCAGGAAAAGACTTCTGCGCGTCTGAGCTATTCTTCGCCAGATCAAGACGGTGAGACGACCTCGACAACAGAGGGAAGCAATCGTGCTCAGCGTCGCGCGGCAAAGAAGCGTAAGAAGCGCTGATCGATCGCTGTGACTGATCGTTGATGGCGGTATGCACCACACGTGGTGCATACCGCCACTGCTTTATCTGCGCACTTCTTACAGGACGTCCAATGCGGTAACGATCCATCTGTTTTTGAAAGTCTGCAGACGCATGGAGATGACGTGTCTGCCTTCTCCTTGCGCAATGATCACACAAGATTCGATGACGGTTGCTGAAGTTTGGCTGATATGCCATTGAATGGGATGGCAGGGTTCGCGTCGAAAGCTTCGTGGATCCCTCTCGATTATGGTGACGAGTCGTTGGTAGAGAGGTGGAACCAACCACCTTCGGAGTTGTTCGTAGGGGCGCAGGTGGAGGAGGACCTCCATAATGCCTCGAGCTAGTCCGATCGACCACTGGCATAGGTTCGTAATTTCTTGTTTTTCTGGGATCAGAGGATTATCTGCATTGAGATACGAACTTAGCGTTGTTGGGCTATTGACAGGAGTGTCTCGCGAAAGGTCCCAGCTAATTCGGAAAGCGTGGTCTGCTGGTGGGGTCAGTACTCTCGACTGTCGTGGCATGATCAAGACTCCTTGGGCGGCTGTATTCATGGGGGGGCGCCTCTTCTTTGGGGCGGATACTGTGGAGTCTTGAGGAATTTAGTTGAGCTGTCAATCCAACTATAAAATGCTTGTGTATGTGAAATGCCTGTTTAGGGAATAAGTACCCAGTGAGGATGTTACCTAGTTTTATCAATTTTTATATGAAAACGAAGTCGCCCAAGTAGACGTATGCGTCAGTGGAAACAAAATAAGAACCTGCTCAAACTCAGCAAAAATTGAGAAAACGTGCAGTTACTGATGGGAAAACATCCAGATTTAGGATTGTGGATAAGGAGATTTTTGCAGTGAAAAGATCTAGGATTCTGCACCCTTCGCATGAAAAAGTGGGCAGAGAAATCTCTGCCCACATCTGACATCCCCTAGTGTTATGCGGTATGGCTTAAGCGTGCACGTGAATGCTCGTATTGGGTTTGGATAAATTCTTCCAGGACGGATTCTTCAACACGCCACATGCGCTTTCCTCCCAGTTGGATTGCCGGTAGCTCGCCGGAATTAACCAGTGAGCGCGCAGCGGAAAGTGTGATGTTCAGTGTCTCGGCGACCTCGGTGAGAGTGAGGAATCGTTGATTCATACCTATAATCATGCCATTAATTTCAGGATTTTTGGAGCCGATAAAGCGATTATTTTTGAGCTATTTGTGCAGATGAAAGCCTATTGCTTGCGCTTCGCTGGAATCATGGGTGATCGATTAAGTTCGGATAATGTCACTCGTGTCAATTTGATTGCTGTCACTTCGTCTCACTTAATGTCATTTCATTCTTGTCTGACACGTCTTTAGATGGATGCGGGTGGCTTAAGACAGCGCGCACTTTCGTGCATAAACTTGTGCTATGCGAATCTATTACCCCGTTCTTGCTCGTGAATTGGAAGAGGGAAACTTGGCGCCCCGGCCCGCCTACTGTGTAGACCCCTCCTCTTCGCTGCGCGGTGAAGATTTAGAACTTGCCGAAGATGATGCGCGCGACTTAGCTGCCCTCGATTCCTTGGCGCTACTACGCGATGAACAGGGTGTGCTCAGTCGTTGCATTATCGCCGCGGATATCGATGGCATCTCCGTTGCACCCTACGATGGTGAGGTCGCTCAGACGCAGCCCTGCGCTCCGGTTGAAAGCCGTATCGCCGCCTACTTCATTGATCATCCCGATGCTTCAGAGAAGGTCCGTGCAGTCCTTGACGCACAGACTCAAGACGAGGCGGACGAGGCTGTTGCGCAGCTGTGGGATGAAAGCATGGAATGGTACGCCCCGGAAGAACGCGAGGACGTGATCCGTATTCTTCGTCAGATGCGCTGACGGCTAGGCTCCTCTGATGCTCAGGGTTGAGCCCCGGCCTTCTTTCCATGTGACCTGAATTTGGTCTGCGATCTGCCGTGCCATCTCGTCGACGTGACTAATGACGCCAATGCATCGATCGCTTTGGCGCAAGGCCAAGAGCTGTGCCATCACGATGTCGAGGGTGTCAAGATCCAAGGAACCGAAGCCCTCGTCGATAAACATACTTGAAAGCATAATGCCGCCGCTTTCCGCCATGACCACGTCTGCAAGGCCGAGTGCTAATGCCAGGGAGACATAGAAGGTTTCTCCACCTGAGAGAGTCGAAGGGGTACGAGTATCTTCAGTCTCATGATCGAAGATCACCAGGCCTAGGCCGTTTTTGCGCGATCTTGTTGGGTCCGTATCGCTGCGTTGAAGTTCGTAGCGTCCGTGTGAAATCTCTGCTAGGCGTGGATTCGCAGCGGCGATCAACTCTTCAAAACGAGACATGAGGATCCACGAACTCAGAGGTACTCGATGCACACTGGCTTGGCCATTTCCGCTTGCAAGCTGGGCGAGTCGAAGACGAGGATATCCTTCTTTGAGCGCCTTACCGAGTTCGGCCAGTGCCGAGTGAAGCTGGGTTTCTGAGCGGTGAATACTTTTTGCGAGTGCTTGGATGTTCGCCAGGCTGGAACTGGCGTGGAGTTCGTCTTTTCGTGCCACTTCTCGTGCGTTTTCACATACATCAAGATCAGGCACCTCGGCCGTCTCTAAGCCAGAAAAACGTTCCGAATCCAAACGCGCCTGAACCGTATGAAGTTCCTGGTGATAGTGACGAATCTGCTGGCTGAGTTCCTTCAGTTGAGGAAGGTCTTTGAGCTCTTCGCGAATCTGATCGAGGTCGATATGCCCATCTTCATATCCGGACTCTGAGAGCGCGGTATCGAGGTATTCCTGATTGCTCTGGACAAGCTGAGCAGCCTGATCAAAGGAGTTGAGAGCTTGAGAAATAGCATCTTGATGATCTTGCTTGCGCTCAAGGGCCTCTTTCCACTCTTCAAGCGAGGTGTAGTCCCCCAAAGCTTGGGCGAGGGATGCTTCGTACGCGCTGACTTGAGCTTTGAGTTTTTGGATTCGTGAGTTGATATTTGTGAGTTTTTCTTGCGTTGATGCACGTGCACTCAGGGTTTCTTTTTCGCTCTCTGAGGTGGCTTCAAATTCTGCGCTCAGCGCCTGGTAGTTTTCTGCCAGAGAATTCAGCTGGTCAATGGTTTGCCTGAAGGCATCGCGTTGAATGCTTAGGGATTTGCTATCTGATCCAGCTTGCTCATTGAGCGCAGCAATTTGCGCCACACACTGCGATCGTTGGGTACTGAGCTCATGAAGATGCTGATCAGCATCTTGACGAAGTGCCTCAAGTTCATCAAGTTTCTGGCGACTCACTGTATTGTCGCTATCTGATTGTGCGGGGGCAGGATGCGAGGTTGAGCCGCAGACAGGACAGGGGGTGTCCTCTTCGAGTTCGGCTGCCAGAGATGCCGCAGTTTCGTGGAGCCATGTCTCGCGTGCGAGAAGAGCAGCGACACCCCTTTCACGGGCAGTCCGATGTGCTTCTTGGATTTCCGCAGCCAGACCGATGAGTTGGGCACGCAAGATATCGGCTCTTTCGGCCGCATCGACGCGTTGGTTCAGAATGTCGAGCTGAGCTGATGAAGAAGCAAGGGCAGAACGCGCCTCTTGGCTGGCCTCAATTTTCTGCGTAAGTTCTGTGCGGGTTTTAAGCAGTGCATCTGAGCGCTGTTTCAGCTCTTCGATCAGTTGATGTGCCTGGATTTCTTGGGCAGTCAACCGCTCATATTCCATGCGTGCATCCGCTAATTGTTGGTGGACGTGGCTTGCGTTGCTCACTTTCTCATACTCAGCAAGAAGTTCACTGTTTCCCGCGGATAATTCGGTGTGAGCCTGAGTCGTATCGAACAGTGCGCCATCCATCCGCTTAGGGAGCGAGATGAACTTTCCTAAAGAGGAGGAGACCTGCGTAAGTTTTGACCTTGCAGAGTCAAATTGCTGCAGGGGAGCTTTGAGCGGCTCGAGGCTTCGCAGATGCGCTTCCTTTACGGTGAGAGAATCAATCTGACTTTCTTGTGAAAGAAGTGTGGCTTGCTGGGCGGTTAGCAGCTTGTATTCATTAAAGCGTTGTTGAAGATCTTGGGCTGAGTTCAACTCTGCGTTTCGTTGGTCAAGAAGGACCTGAGCGCTGTCAAGAGTGCGCTGGGCAGCATCGCACTGTTTCTTCAGTAAATCATTCAGTTGCCCACTGAGCCTAAGCAGATCTGCGTTTAACTCTTCGTAGTCACCGGTACTTTCAAGTTTTTCGCTAAGCTTCGTGAGTTCCTCGGACAGAGGCTCGCCTAGGGGAGAGTCAGTGATCTGACTTTGTAGTGTTCCCAGAGCACTCAAAAATTCGCTGCGTGTCTGCGTGATGGATTCATCTGCTGACTTTGCTTCTTCGACAAAAGCATTTTGCAGGTCTTGAAAATACTGAGTACCGAAAATATCTCGGAGAATTTTCTCTCTATCCGAGGACTTTGCACTGAGGAAGCGGGCAAATTGTCCCTGTGGAAGAACAACAGTTTGCAGGAATTGTTCCTTTGTTAATCCGATGAGCGAAGTAATCATCGATTGCGCTTCGGGGATAGAACGACTCAGAGCTTCGAGTGTTGAAAAACCAGAGGGATCCGAAGGGCTGGGAGTCACCTTCTCAAAGGTGACTGTTGCATTGACCGGGGTCGCGCGTCCCTCTTTGACATACTGCGGGGTTCGACGAACTCGGTAAATCCCAGCAGAGACTTCAAAGACCACTTCCACATAAGAGGGGTCATTAGGCGCGCAATACAACGAACGTAGTCGGTTCTTTGCCCCGTCGTTCCCGCTTGCGACATCTCCATAGAGTCCGAACACGATGGCATCGATCAGTGTTGATTTTCCGGAACCGGTTGCTCCGCGTAAAAGGAAGAGACCCGCGTCGGTGAAACGTTGGAAGTCAATAAATTGACGTGACGCAAATGGCCCGATCCCGCTGAGTTCCAAAGTGAGTAGCTTCATTGGAGGTCTTCTTTCACCTTGTTCACAACCTGATCGATGACGCTGTTTTCTTCTGCTGATATCTGCCGTCCACCCTGTTGAGAGAAAAAGTCTGCAAGGGTTGAACGAATATCCATCGTTGCAAGGTCACGTTGAGGCACAGCCAAGATGGGTGTATGTGCTGGCGCGTGGATGATTGAGAGCGCGTGTGGGTATGCAGCGCGGAGGCGGGAAACCATTGACTGAGGTCGTGCATCATCGGTAACGGTCAAAGACACATAGGATTCCCGATCAACCTGTGCTGCTTTTTCGAGAAGAGAATCCATTGAGCCTGTTAGGACAACAAGGGGATGAGCAGATGGAATATCAACCGTTGACAGTGCAAGAGGCATTGAGATACCTGAAATATCAACCCTTTGAGCAAGCGGCGCGAGCTTTTCATCTTCCGGATGAGTATCAATGATGACGGCGCTTTTATCCCCGGGAGCTTCTGAAAATGAATAGGCAATGGGCGAACCAGAATAGCGAATAGGTACCTGAGAAGAGGGAATAGCTTGAGGTCTATGCAAATGTCCTAATGCAACATAACTCAGCCCAGGAGTTGGTGCTTGTGGAGCGCCACCGAAGGTTTCGAAGGTTTCGGCTGATACCGAAGGGACCCCACCAACTTCAATGTTGCGTTCCGAATCCGAAGGTGCGGCGCCGACAATGAAGGCGTGGGCCATCACTACAGCTGGGCGCAAATCCCCTTCGCTGCGTCGTCGCTTGAGATCAGCGCCGATACGTCGCATCGCTGCATCCATTACCGCTTGATGACTGCGTTCAAGCGGCTGTTCATTGGGGGACAACGCCGAGCGGACCAAATCTGGTTCAAGGTAGGGGATCGGGTAGACCAAAACTCCTGGATCATCGCCGATACCGAGGTATTCGCGGGCGGTGCCGATGTCTTCGATACGTGTACACACCTGGATATTTCCACGAAGGAAGTGCGAATACATTCCCAGACGCCCCGCGGAATCATGATTTCCTGATGTGAGTAATACGTGAGTGATGGAGCTGAGTTCTTCAAGAAGGTTCATCACTTCATTGATCTGACCGACGGGAGGAATAGCTCGGTCATAGACATCGCCAGAGATCAAAACCAGCTGGATATGCTGCGCCTTCACGGTGTCGATGAGCCAGCGGCAAAAAAGAGCGCGCGCATCGCCTAAATCTTGACCGTGGAGACTACGGCCAAAATGCCAATCGGAAGTGTGAAGAATTCGCATGTGCCTAGTATGAACTGCTCCACCGGCATTTTGAGTCACTTTGGAGCAGCACCAGAAAAATCCACATCGAAATCAGCGTGCAGCCTTCGAAACGCGCATTGCTCCTGCAACCGCGTCCAAAAGGCGGCGGACGGAAGCGACCCGCGAAGTACGCCTCTGACGTTCTGCCTCGGCCTCGGAAGGAGAAGAAGGAAGGCTGAAGGGCTTACGCCCCTGTGCCCACGCATCCAGCGCACACGAGGGCGCATCCTCGAGGTGCGTGCACAGCGGGAGGCACCACTGCGCGGCCTCAGCAACATCGGGGAAAACGGCAAGTACATCATCGGTATCGACATGCCCGAGTCCAAAGGAACGCACACCTGGAGTGTCAACGATCCAACCACCACCGGGAAGCTCAAAAGCTCGCGAAGAGGTCGATGTATGGCGGCCACGTCCGGTGACCTGATTGACCATTCCCACGCTGCGCTGGGCCTGAGGAATGAGTGCATTAATGAGGGTTGATTTTCCAACTCCGGAGTGGCCGACCAAAACGGAAAAATGCCCGGCAAGAAGCTCTTTTAATTCATCAAGCCCCTGATCGCCAGCTGCAACCGAGGTCACCACCGTTGTCAGATCAAAATCTGCATAGGCGCGAAGGAATTCTTCGGCCGGAGCAAGATCGGCTTTTGTGAGGCAAAGAACGGCACGCATCCCCGCCTCGTGGGCGGCAACCAAACAGCGGTCAATCATTCCCATTCGTGGAGGAGGATCGGCCAAAGCCGTCACAATCACCATAATCTGTGCGTTCGCAACGATAATTTTTTCTCCCTTTTGATCGGGAGCATCCTCAAGAGAACGGCGTAGAACGCTGCTTCTTTCCTCTACAGCAACGATCCGGGCCAAGGTATCAACCCGGCCGCTAAGATCGCCGGTCAAACGGACACAATCACCAACGACAACGCTTCCCTTCTTGAGTTCACGGGCAAGAACAGAGCGAAGGTCGATATCCTCATAACGAACCAAGTAGCGGCCACGGTCAATACCGATGACCTGACCGATTGGCTTGTTGCCCCAATCGGGGCGAACCTTTGTACGTGGCCGCGAGCGCTTCCCGGGGCGAACCTTCACGCGCGGATCATCGGTACCGATATCGCGTCTAGACATTTGCGCCTCGATTCTCCAACATGCTCTGCCACATAGATTCAAAATTCGGGAGAGTTTTTGAAGTACACGCGATATCGTCCACGCTCACCCCATCGATGATCAATCCGACGATTGCGGCGAAAGTTGCCATCCTGTGGTCGGCGAAGGAGCGCAGCTCGGCGCCATGAAGAGGGTGTGGCGTAATTGTGAGTCCATCGTCAAAAACTTCAACGCAGCCGCCCAGCGACCGAATGGAGTCCGCGATGGCTTCCAAACGATCAGTTTCATGCCCGCGAAGGTGTGCGATTCCACTGAGGGTAGATGGAGTTTGCGCAAAGAGCAGGAGCGCAGCAAGGGTCGGAACCATCTCGCCCATTGCGGACATATTGCAGGTGATCCCCTGGAAAGTCCCCGGGCCGCGGCCGGCGACAAATAAGGTGCCGTTTTCGCTTCCTTCGACAACAAATCGGGTTTCAATCCCCATGCGTTCAAAAAGTTCTGGCCACATTGCCCCCGGCTGGGTCGAGGTCACCGGCCAAAGGGGGATTGCAAGGCTTCCGCCGCTGAGGATTCCCGCGCACAAGAATGGGCCCGCATTTGAAAGGTCCGCCTCGATTTTGATTTCCGAGGCCGTGGGCTTGCCTTCCTCAATCTTCCATTCGCTTGCGCTGAGTTTGGAGCAGGTAATCCCGCTTGCTCGCATCATGTCCAAGGTCATGTTGATATGAGGAAGAGAGATTAGTTCTTGTTCGCTGCGAATGATGGCTCCGCCGAGGAGGGGAGCGATCAGCAGCATCGCAGAAAAGAACTGAGAAGATGCCGAGGCATCAACGGTGACCGTACCGGGGTGGTAGCGGAGTGGTCCTTGAATGGTGAAGGGGAGGTGACCGTGCTCTGAGTGATAGGTGATGTGTGCCCCAAGAGTTTCCAGGACATCGAGAAGTGCGCCGAGAGGGCGCGCATAGGCTTGTTTGTCGCCATCAAAGCGCGTGGGGATAGGGGAGAGCGCAGCTAAAGGCGGGAGGAAACGCATCACAGTGCCGGCGAGGCCGCAGTCGATCTGCCGTTCTTCTTCGGTAGCCGAACAGTTTTCCATTGGAATCACGCGCGCCGACATCTCACCAATAAATGAGATCTGCGCACCTAAGGTCACTAGTGCCTCGGCAAAGAGATCTGTGTCCCGAGAACGCAACAGTCCGTGGATGGTACAGGGCGAAGAGCCGGTTGCTGCAAGGTAGAGAGCCCTGGCAGTTTGAGATTTTGAGCCTGGGATTTCAACCTGAGTGTTGAGTGGCTCGTGTACGCGCGGTGCGTCCCAGTGCTTCACTGTCCGGAGCTCGCTGCGATTGCCTGCTGAGAAAGGGCACGGCGTTTCTCGTCGCGACGCCAGGCTGCGCTTGGACGACCTCGCCGGTCCATCCCCGCGAAGACAAGCCCAGCGCAATTTGCGAGCTTGAGACCAAGGGAAGTGCGATCCTCGTGATTAATAATCGCCATGGGAAGGGCGATCCCTGCCAAGAGCGCAGCTGAAGTACGGGGGGCTTTGCCGACGGCGAAAGTGATGGAGGCAGCCAAGGCTACGCCCGCACTGATGCGCGCGGCGGAACGCAGGTAGGGATCGATGTCATCGATCTGTGTCGAATCTTCAATTTTGCTGAAGAGCGGGCGAAGTCCTTCGAGTTTAGCTGCATGCTGATCCGGGTGGATCAAGGCGTCAACTGCGTCTAGGGCAAGGGGTGCAACCAGCAAGGGACGAGCAATACCGCGAAGAATAGACATAGTCCTATTGTGTCAAAAAATATTCAGGTACACCGGTTTCCACGTCGACAAAGATGGGCAATTTTGGCTGCGGGTGGAATGCGGATCGGAATAATTAGCTATCACAGGCGTTGATGTGGATATGCAAAGCGATGTGAGAGTGGCGCAGCGCCCACGGGTCAGGGGAAGGCACAAGCCTCGCCCTGATTTTGCGCGTCCGCTTTCCCATCCTAGCTATTCGCGATTAGCCTTGACATCGATGAGTGACACACAAGAAATCAGTCAAGAGGAAAAGGATCGGCTTTTTGCCGAGCAAGCCCTACCTCTGGTAGATCAGCTCTTCGGTGCGGCGCTGGGCATGACTCGCAATCGTGCCGACGCAGAAGATCTCGTTCAAGAGACCTTCATGAAGGCCTACACGAAGTTCCACCAATATCAGCAAGGAACGAACATTAAGGCCTGGCTGTATCGGATTTTGACGAATACGTACATTACCCAGTACCGCAAGGCACAGCGTTCACCGCAGCGTAGCGATGGTGAAGATGTTGAGGACTGGCAGTTGGCAGCGGCTGCCTCACACGATGAAAAGGGGCTTGTCTCGGCGGAAGCCGAAGCTCTGGATAATATTCCGTCAGCTGAGCTTCGTTCGGCACTTGAAGCTTTGTCTGAAGATCAGCGTGTGGTCGTACTTCTGTCTGATGTTGAGGGTTTTGCCTATAAAGAAATTGCCGAGATGCTTGATATTCCCATTGGGACAGTCATGTCACGGCTTCATCGTGGGCGAAAAAATCTTCGCGACAGCCTATCTGAACTTGCGGCGGAATACGGTATTGGGGGGCACCATGCAGATTGATGATCATCGTGCTTGTCAGGAATTACATGACCACCTCTATGAGGTCATCGATTTTCTTGACCGAGAGGGATGCCAAGAGCACATTACGACTGACTGCTTGAAGGATCCCGCTCTGCGCGCACAGCTGCTTGAACACATTTCGCGCTGTTCCCACTGTCAGGAATCCATGTACACCGAGCGTTATGTTCGCTCGCTACTGGCACATTGTCTTGACGAGTCCGCGCCTGCGTCTCTTCGAGCACGGATTGTCTCCAAGACCTGCGTAACGGTGAGTTGGAGCTCGACAGAATCGTGAGTTTCGACTCGCAGGGTGCTCTCTGTTTGGAGAAACGCTGTGGGTGTGAAAAACTGTACAGCTTGGATATCTCAGTTTTAGAGGAGACGACAATGTCGAAGAGGGGTCGTAAGCGTCGCGATCGTCGTAAGCACGGCGCGAACCACGGCAAGCGTCCTAACGCCTGAACCGTGTTTTAAACGGGTGTGGGGTCCGATGCATCGCATCGGACCCCACAGTTTTTCTCCGCTGGATTTCTTAGGATTCGGCCTCTTGAGCGCCAATCCACTCAAACCACCCTTGATGTAGAACAAGCCAGGCCATCAGTGCAAAGCCAGACTGTCCGGGCATTGATGCCCCACGGGCACTGCGTACGGATGAGGACGCCATATCTTCAAACCACTGATCATGAGCGACTAGGGGACTATAGGTATCAACAAAGGGGATATCTCGGCGTTCACACACCTGTTGACACGACAGTGAAAGTTCCTTCACCGCAGAGGATTGCACACCGGCAAGCGGAGGCGGCCCAACGACCATCGAGGGGATCCCCAAAGTTGATGCTCGGTCAGTAATATTGGCTAAATTGAGGCGCGATCGGGGAGTTGAAATCCCCGCCGGGATATCACTGCATCCAACAGCAATAATCAGCGCGCAGGGTTCGTCGGGAGCAAAGCGATACACGACCTCATCCTCCCAGCGTGCAGCAAGCTGCGAGGTTGTTTCTCCCGGAACAGCCAAGGTCATGACGGTTGGCGGAGAGGGGAACTCGGAACGTGCCAATACCCGCCCAACCCAACCGAGGCCTCGGGGATCTCCCATGGGGGTAATGAGTTCGTCACCGATAATGCAGATTCGCATGATGACCCCTATGCGAAGGCTCGGCGCATGAGCTCCGCGGCCTGTTCGCGGTGCAAGCTTGCTCGCCCGGCGGCGGTGGTTGCACTCTCTGGACGAGAGACCAAAGTTGGTGCAATTCCTAGCTCGGGGAACAAATTCAATGCGAAGTGAGGCCAAATTCCCTGGTTCTTTGGCTCATCTTGGACCCACAGGAGTTCGGCATTCGGGAATGTAGACAGAACCTGACGGAGCTCCTCAGCGGGAAGCGGATAGAGCTGCTCAACGCGAATAATTGCCGTATTCCACGCACCACGCTCTTCACGCTCATGGATCAGGTCGTAGTAGACCCGTCCCGAGCACAAAATCACCCGCGATACGTGGTTTGTATCCACCCGCGAATCGACTTCACCGTACACGGGAGTGAAGGAGCCTGTTGTGAATTCCTCAAGACGTGATGAGGCTGCATGCAGACGCAGAAGCTGCTTCGGGGTGAAGGCGATGAGTGGCTTACGAGGCCGCTTGTAGGCCTGAGTGCGCAGCATGTGGAAGTGGTTCGCCGGGGTAGAGGGCTGAACAATCCACATGTTGTTTTCTGCGGCAAGCTGCAGGTAGCGCTCGATACGTGCAGATGAGTGGTCTGGACCCTGGCCCTCTTGACCGTGTGGCAAGAGCATGACCAAGGAAGAGCGTTGCCCCCACTTTGTTTCCGCGGAAGAAACAAACTCATCGATGACCGTTTGAGCGCCAATTGCGAAGTCTCCAAACTGTGCTTCCCACAAAACTAAAGCTTCGGGGCGCTCAATGGAGTAGCCATACTCATAGGCCAATACCGCATACTCCGACAGCGGCGAATCGAAAACATCGAAGTTTGCCTGGTCGGGAGTAAGGAAGTGCAAGGGAGTGAACTCGCGACCATCTTTGTGATCGTGCAAAACTGCATGGCGCTGGACGAATGTCGCGCGTCGTGCGTCCTCGCCCGAGAGGCGAATAGGTGTTCCCTCCATCAGCAAAGTGCCAAAGGCCAGGAGTTCCGCGAAACCCCAATCAATGGGGGCATGGCCGGTCGCCATTTCCTGACGCTTCTGGCATAGCTTTTCAAGCTTGGGATGTACGGTGAAATCAGGCGGGAAATTCACGTAGGCGTCACCAATACGCTCGAGTGCCTCGGGGCTGACTGCCGAAGACCAGCCAATCATCATTCCTGCGCCGGGAAGCTGGCTTTCGGGGACCTGCCACTGGTCGTCCTCAGAGTGGTGTTCTGGCTTTGGGGCCCAACCGTGCTCACGAGTGTGCTCAAGGATTTCGCTGAGCTCGGCCTCGTAGGTGCGGATTGAAGCGCGAGCCTCTTCATCGGTTAGCTGACCACGGCCAACCAGGTTACTGATGTAGACCTCACGGGTGGACGGAAGCTTTGAAATGAGCGAGTACATGACCGGTTGGGTCATTGAAGGATCGTCGCCCTCATTGTGACCGCGACGGCGGTAACAGGTCATGTCGATGATGACATCCTTGTGGAAAGCCTCGCGGAAATCCAAAGCCAATGCAGCCACGCGGACTACGGCCTCGGGATCATCACCATTGACATGGAAGATCGGGACCTGCAGGCCCTTGGCCAAATCGGTTGGGTAGCGCGTTGAACGACCCGAAGCTGGACCGGTTGTAAAGCCAATCTGGTTGTTCACAATGACGTGAATGGTTCCGCCAGTGCGGTAGCCGGTCAGCTGAGACATATTCAGAGTCTCTTGAACGACACCCTGGCCAATGAAGGCAGCATCACCGTGAATGAGTAGTGGAACCACGGGGAAATCAGGATCACCCAAGACATCTTGTTTCGCGCGGACAATGCCCTCAAGGACACCGTCAGCAGCCTCGAGATGCGAAGGATTGGCCGCAAGAGAAATCTTTGTTGCAACGCCGTCTTCAGAGGAATAAACGCCTTCGGTACCCAGGTGATACTTAACGTCGCCGGACCCCTGGACAGTGCGCGGATCCTGATTGCCTTCGAACTCGGAGAAAATCTGGGCATAGCTCTTGCCAGCAAGGTTTGCCAGAACATTCAAGCGCCCGCGGTGCGCCATCGCAATGGCAACCTCGTGGATCCCGCGGTGTGCAGCCTTATTTAAGATCTCATCCAGAAGCGGGATCAGTGATTCCCCGCCTTCCAGAGAGAAACGCTTCTGGCCCAGGTACTTTGTTTGCAGGAATTCTTCGAAAGCCTCGGCGTGAATGAGCGTTGAAAGGATACGGCGCTGTTCCTTAGCGGAAGGTGCTTCAAAGGGGCCTTCAATGCGTTCTTGGACCCACTGTCGCTGGTTCGGGTCCTGAATGTGCATGTATTCGATACCGATAGAACGAATATAGGTATCGTGCAGGCGGGCAAGCAGATCGCGAAGCAGCATCTGCTCGCTTCCACCGAAGCCACCGGTGGGGAATGAGCGATCCAAATCCCACACGGTCAAGCCGTAGGTTGAAAGGTTCAAATCGGGGTGGCGGCGGACGCGATAAGCCAAGGGGTCTGTATCTGCTGCCAAATGGCCTCGTGAACGGTAGGCCTGAATGAGCTCTGCAATACGAGCAGGCTTGCCTTTTTCGCGCTCCAGATCATATTCGAAGTCTGCTTCCCACACGTAGGGAGGAACTGGGATATGAAGCGCTGTAAATACGCGGTCGTAGAAACCGTCGCGCCCGCTGAGCTTGAGATCAAGGAGGCGCAAGAAATCACCCGAAGCGGCGCCTTGGATCACGCGATGGTCGTAGGTAGAGGAGACGAACATCGTCTTGCCAATCCCCAAAAGGGCAAGTTTACGCGGTGAAACTCCCGCAAATTCCGCGGGGTAATCCATTGCGCCTACGCCGATGATGACACCCTGACCATTCATCAGACGCGGAACGGAAGTTGTTGTTCCAATGGTTCCGGGGTTCGTGAGCGTGACCGTCGCACCCCGGTAGTCTTCAGCGCTGAGCGAGCCAGCTTTCGCGCGTGAAATGATGTCCTGATAGGCCTCGACGAAACCGGTGAAGGTGAGGGTATCGGCATCATGAATCACGGGGACAACAAGTCGGCGTTCACCCGCGTGCTGGATATCGATCGCCAATCCAAAACCGACGTGTGCGCGCTCGTCGATAGCCGGTTTGCCATCGTTCAGCGAGTAGCGGACATTCATCTGCGGCATTTCACAGAGCGCCTCGACAATCGCGTAGCCGATGAGGTGGGTAAATGAAACCTTGCCACCAACCGTGCGTGCGAGGTGCGCATTGATCACCGATCGATTCTCAATGAGGATCTTCGCAGCAATCTGACGTTGAGAAGTTGCTGTTGGGATGGTGAGCGACTCATCCATGTTGCGAGCCGTTGCGCGGGCAATGCCCTTCAATACATGGAGCTCATCTTGGGTTTCTGCCTGTTCTGACAAAGACGAGGCAACCGGGGAAGTGCGATGAATACGTGCATAGGGTGACGAGGCCTGGGCGGATTGCGCCGGAGGAGCGGGGGGAAGATCCGAGCGGGTCACCGAGACTTCCGGCTGCTCTGTTGCCGGATTGTCCTCGTGAGCGGCCAAAGCGGCCTCGGCACTGACGACAGCGGTGGGCTGAGTCGGGAGAGGAGCTTGGTTTCGGTGGAGCTGTGCCGGGACGGTATCGCCCTCAAAATAGGCGCGCCAAGACGTATCGACACTGAGTGGATCGGTCAACCACTGCTGACGCATTTGTTGAACCCATTCGTGTGAACGTGGGGAATCCACCACCGTTACACCATCCTTTTCCCTGAACACGGCCATGTGAGTCTCAGCATTATTTTAGGCCCTCACGTCCAGAATTCCCTTTCCTACGTGGGCCTTTCTCACACTTCGAAGATGGGTGAGTCCAGATAGACTGGAAGAACCATGGATAGTGACAGTTGTTGCCCTGACCAAAGTTTGATGTGTGTTGACCACCAAATGGTGGGAGGCCAGCGTGCTTCTTGATATCGCAATGCTCCTTTTAGGAGTGATCCTTACCGCGGGTACCTTCATCTTTGTCTCCGCAGAATTTTCTCTTGTCGCCCTTGATCAGGCCGTCGTTGAAAGTCGGGCAGCTGCGGGTGATGCCCGGGCTCGTCAGGTGGGGCAAGCCATTAAGAACCTCTCGACTCAGCTTTCGGGCTCGCAGGTTGGCATCACCTTAACGACGATTCTCTTGGGATATACCACCCAATCAGCGCTCGCGGATCTCCTCACCAAGGCTGGCGTCGGCCTCGGGCTATCCACTGCTATTTCTTCGGCGATTGGAGTGGGTGTCGCGGCGGTCATCATCAATGTCATGTCCATGGTTTTTGGTGAGCTTGTTCCAAAAAACTTGGCACTGGCCCATCCTCTGAAGACCGCGGGACGTATTGTCCCCTTTAATACGCTCTTCACCGTGATTTTCAAGCCGGTGATTGTTGTCCTGAACTCCTCCGCGAATGGGATATTGCGCCTTTTGGGAGTTGAGCCCCAAGAGGAGCTTTCATCTGCACGATCGGCATCAGAATTAGCTGCGATGGTTCGCCACTCTGCCCAAGAAGGGACATTGGATACCTCGACGGCATCGCTCTTCACGAATTCCATCCGCATCACTGAACTCACTGCTGTGGACGTCATGACCGATCGCGGGCTTCTTCACACGATTCCCGATGATGCCTTTGCCTCTGACGTTGTCCGTGCCGCGCACGAAACAGGGCACTCTCGTTTCCCCGTGATTGGTGAGGATCGCGACGACATTATCGGTTTTGTCTCATTGCGCAGGGCCGTTGCGGTTCCCTACGAAAAGCGCGATGAGGTTCCCGTCCTCTCATCCTCGCTCTTAGCTGATGCCCCACGCGTACCTGAGACCTTGGATCTGGCGACCCTTTTGGTTCAGCTGCGTGAAGAAGGCTTGCAGATGGCAGTGGTCGTTGATGAATACGGCGGTGTCTCTGGAATTGTGACCCTTGAAGACGTGGTCGAGGAGATCGTTGGCGATGTCGCAGATGAGCACGATCAGCGTCGCCTAGGCATTCGTCCTCGTCCTGATGGGTCCTACCTTGTTCCGGGGCGCCTGCGGATTGATGAACTCGCGCAGAAGATTAAGATTTTCCTTCCTGATGATGGGCCCTACGACACTCTTGCAGGTCTGATCATGACTGAGCTGGGAACAATCCCACAGGTTGGAGATCGATGCGAAGTCGCCGGCGTGCGCCTCGAGGTTATTCAGATGATGGGTAGGCGCGTCATGCAGGTGAGCGTTGTTCCGCCCGTTCACGAGGCCGAAGGCGAGGTGCTCCTATGAATAGCACCCTTGCTTTGGTCCTCACTGTTCTTTTGCTTGCGATGAATGCCTTTTTCGTCGCCGGCGAATTTGCGACGACCTCCTCTAGGCGCTCCCAGATTGAGCCTTTGGTGGAAGAGGGAGTTCGAGGATCGCGTTATGCGCTCTTTGCCTTAGAGCACGTGTCCTTGATGCTGGCGATCTGTCAGTTGGGCGTGACCGTAGCTTCAACCTCTTTGGGTGTGGTTGCTGAACCAACTTTTGCCGCAATGGTTGAGGGGCCCATGGAAAAATGGGGGCTGCCGCATTCGTGGATACACGTTGTTGGCTTCACCTTTTCTTTGGTCTTAGTGTTGTTCCTCCACGTTGTTTTCGGTGAAATGGTCCCAAAGAACCTCTCAATTGCGAATCCACAGCGTCTTCTTCTTGTCCTTGCGCCGATTCTGGTCAATATCGGCCACGTCATTCGCCCAATCATTCACGCCATGGATCATCTGGCAAATTGGTTCTTACGAGTAGCGGGAGTTGAACCAAAGTCAGAGATTTCTGCGACCTTCACCATCGAAGAGATGGCAACCATTGTTGAGCATTCTCAGCAAGAGGGAATGATTGATGATGATCTGGGCTTACTCTCTGGAACCCTAGAGTTTTCTACTGAGAACGCTTCTGATGTCATGGTCCCGCTGAGCGAATTGGTGATTCTGAGTGCTGAGTGCACTCCCGAGGACGTTGAGAAGGAAGTCGCCCGTACCGGTTTCTCGCGATTCCCCGTTGCTGATGACTCCGGAGTGCTGATCGGATATATTCACCTCAAAGACGTCTTGTATGCCGATGCTACTGAGCGATTCGAACCTGTCACTTCATGGAGAATCCGCAAGATGGAAGCGGTCCCTATGGAAGCTGAGGTGGAAGATGCTCTGCGCCATATGCAGCGCGCGGGCGCCCACCTCGCAGAGGTCATTGGGAAGGACGGAAACGTTCAAGGAGTGCTCTTCCTTGAAGATATTCTTGAGCGTCTTGTCGGTGAGGTCCGCGATGCACTTCAACGCGATTCGCTTCCGGGAGCTCATCGCCAAGCATGAGCGCTATGACACAAGTACCTGCGTGAGTGAAAAATATTTGGGATGATTAAAAAGTTATGACGACACCAGCACCGAACTTACCCACGCGACGCCAGCGCGCCCACGAGCGCGCGCGGCGTGCGCAGGTTGATGCTGCCCAGGTTTTTCCCGCTGAACCTCTGGGACGAAAGCGCGGTAGAGCTGGTCGCCTTCTTGTGCGTTCCAGTGTTCTTCTTGCTTTAGGAGCAATGACCATTGCGGTTCCGCTCAGTGGTTTTCTTCGTCCCGACGTTTCAATCTCTATTCCTTCGCGTCAATTCGGTGCAGCAATTGGTTCGCAATCGTGGGCCGCTGATTCTCAAGCCGTCTTGCTTTCTTCTGGCCTCAATGCGCAGGTCGATGCTGCCTCGCGATCACGGGTGCGTTCGCCGCTGATGGTTCAATGCGTCGGTGATGGGGGCGGCGCGGCTGACGGTACGCGCACTTTGACGAAGGCGGATACGATCTACTGGCCTCTTCAAGAGGGCACCTATCAAATCACTTCGCCTTTTTCGATGCGCATTTCACCCGTCTCGGGAACCATGCTCATGCATGAAGGCGTCGATATGGCCGCCCCGCTTGGCACGCCAATTCACGCGGTATTTGCTGGACAGGTGACAGAGGTTTCTGAGAATTCTCGTTCTGGAGCTCTTGTGACCATTCGTCACACAGCCAGTGATGGAAGCGTGTTCTATTCTGCTTACCTTCACCAGTACATGAAGGATATTAAAGTTAAGGTCGGCCAACAGGTTTCAGCTGGCGAGCAAATTGGAGCCGTTGGATCAAATGGCTGGTCTACTGGACCTCACCTTCACTTTGAGATTCACAACTCTTCAGATCAACCGGTTGATCCGGAGGTATGGATGGCGGACCATAAAGCGGTCCACATCGGTAAGGAGTGCTAAGCATGTATCGGGTTGTGGGCGATGGACCGATTATTCTTGCGCATCGAGGCGGGGGAGCAGAGGGACCTGAGAACACCCCAGAAGCTTTTGAAGCGCTACGTCATATTCAGGTTTATCACGTTGAAACTGACGCGCATTTAAGCGCCGATGGTCAGGTTGTTCTCAACCACGATCCCGAGGTTGATCGTACGTATCCAGCAAGCGGTAAGATCCGAGAAATGAACTGGAGCGAGCTGCGTGAATTGCGCGGTGTTGACGGTGGGCGAATGATCCGCTTGGCCGAGGCCCTGGATGAGTTTCCCGACATGTATTTCAATATCGATGCTAAGAGTGAGGAAGTTGCGCTTCCTTTGCTGGAAGTTATTCATGAATATGATGCGCTTGGACGTGTTTTAGTCGCTTCCTTTGACGAATCACGGCTGCGCCGCTTGCGTCGTTTGGAGCCGCGTCTGGTCACATCAGTGGGCGTTGGTGCGGTTACTCGTCTTGTTGCAGCTTCACAACTTGCGCAGCCGGCCAGACGTCTTCTTGTCCCTGGACCTCTTGAAGGGGTGTGGGCGGTTCAAGTTCCTGAGAAGATGGGGGCGATTCGAGTCGTCGATCGTCGCTTTGTCGCTACAGCACATGCCTTGGGGTGTGCCGTGCACGTCTGGACCGTCAACGAAGAAGAGCAGATGCATCGTCTGCTAGATCTTGGCGTTGATGGAATCATCACGGACTATCCAACAGGGGCTCGCAAGGTTCTTGAAGAGCGCGGCCAGTGGCATCCGATTGCACCGGCAAATGCTGAATAGACACCGATAGAGAAGCATAACGTTTGTGGGAGGCACCTAAGGTGCCTCCCACAAACTTGTCTATGACGGTGTTGCCTTAACGCTTAGGCATCAATGCCCTGAGTGCGGGTTGCTAATTCAATGGTACGGGCGCGTGCGATGCGCCAGAATGAAATCCCCGCTAATACAACGGCCACTGCGATACCTGCGATGCGGACCCAGCCACTGCCAATGAAGATCATCGCCATCGCCGCAAGCTCGGGGACAAGCAACATGAATGAATCCACAACGTAGCGGCCGAAACTGGGCATTTCGACGCCGTCGGCCTCGGCTACGGACTTGATCATGAAGTTCGGACCATTGCCAATGTACGTAATAGCGCCGCATAAAACTGCGCCCAAGGAGATCGGGATCAGATAGGCCTCGGGAACTCCGGCAATGAGCGTTCCATCCCCGTCCAATGTCTTTGCCATTCCAAAGAAAGTCATATAGGTCGGAGCATTGTCTAAGACCGAGGACAAAGACCCCGTGAAGACGAAGAAAGTTCCGCGGTTGAGGGGAAGAGAAGGCGCAACTTCTTCGAGGACGCGCAATGCGGGGGCCATGGTCGCAAAGATCCCAATGAAGAGTGCAGCAACTTCGGCAATGGGGGACCACTGGAAGGAATTTTCTTCGTAACGGACCTTTTTATTGCCAACAGTCAGTGAAAGCCCAGAGGCAATAAGCATGACTATCTCGCGGTATGGCACTAACTCGGAGCCGTGCGCATGACCTTCGATGATGGCCTCGGCATCCCAAGAGGGAAGGAAAGCAACGGAGCAGATGATCGCAGCGAAGAATAGAAGATTAATTGCACCGTGTAGGCGCAGAGGTTCGATGTCTTCGTTGTCCTCTTCGATAGCCAGCTTGGGCTCCGAGGCATAGTACAGGCGATCAAGCGAATAGTAAGAGAGGAGAAGGATTCCAAGGACGAACGCCCATTCCTTCCACAGGTTCAGCGTCCACGTGAAGGGAACGCCGTTGAGGAAACCAAGAAAGAGCGGCGGGTCACCAAGCGGGGTGAGCAAACCACCGCAGTTAGCGACGATGAAGATCGTGAAAAGAACGGTGTGGACCTTGTTAACACGCTCGCGGTTGGTGGCAAGTAGGGGACGGATCAACAGCATTGCTGCGCCGGTTGTCCCAATAAAGGATGCCAAGACGCCGCCAATTGCTAAGAAGATTGTGTTGTTCCGGGGCGTTGCCCGAATATCACCGGCTAGGTGAATACCACCCGAGACCACGTAGAGTGAGAACAGCAGGCAGATGAATTGGAAGTACTCAATCCCCGTATCAATCAGCGGAGTGCTTCCGGCCTTCCAGAACATCCACAGCGTCGTCGGGACTGCCAAAATCAGCGCGACGGTGAGCTGCGAGGAATTGCGCTCCCACCAGTGTGAGGTGGCAGGAATAAGTGGCAAAACCGCGATACATGCGAGCATTGCGACAAAGGGAAGTAGAGACCACAACGGGTATTCCACAAGAACTCCTTGACGGTGAATCTGGTTGGCACGCTGCCTCATTCATCCTAGGCTATGGCGCTGCGTGGGGCAGAAAGTATCTTCCTATGCGATCGGCACGCCTATGATGGAATTCGTCGAGGAGGTTTAATGTCCCAGCGTGTGCGCGATGTCGCGCTACTGATTGCTGCCGGTTTATTTGCGGGTTCACTCTCGGGTTTATTTGGAATTGGTGGTGGAACCGTCATTGTCCCTGCGCTCATGGCGGTTGGTTATTCTCAGCGCGATGCCTCGGCCTCAAGTTTGCTAGCCATCGTTCCAACCTGCATTTCCGGGGTGATCTCCTATGCGGCAGTTGGCAGAATTGCGTGGATCCCTGCGCTTCTTATGACCATGGGCATGTTGATCGGTGTACAAATGGGGACATGGATGCTTGCGCGACTGTCTGAGGGCGTTCTGCGCTGGGGGTTTGTCGCGTTCATCGTGACATTGATTGTGATCCAGGTTGTGTATGTTCCCGCTCGCGAGGGGGCTCTTGATGTTACTCTCCCAGTCGGAATAGCACTGTTCCTACTGGGATGTTTGTGTGGTTTTCTTGCCGGTTTGTTGGGAATTGGTGGGGGAGCAGTTGCGATACCTGGACTGACCCTTCTGGGTATGTCTGACTTGGGTGCTCGTGGAGTATCGATGGTCGTGATGCTTCCGGGTGCGCTCAGCGGAACAGTAACGAATTATCGACGAGGCCTTGTTCGTGTTGGTCCCGCATTGCTCGTTGGCTGCACGGCTGTGTGCGCAGTTCCTTTTGGGGCATGGTGTGCGAGGCTTCTGTCGCCTCGCGTTGACGCCTTGCTTTTTGGTGCGTGGTTTGCGGTGCTATTGGTGCGTTCCATTATTGTGGCGCGAAAAGTGCCCCGAACAGGATTCGAACCTGCGACCTTTCGCTCCGGAGGCGAACGCTCTATCCACTGAGCTATCGGGGCAACCGCCCCAGTTTATCAGTCTTTAGCCCGAGCTCAAACGCTAGTGCAGACCCGGATCAGGCCGTATTATGAAGGGGTTCCCTCTCTTCAACGTGAATGGAAGTTTACATGCGCGTCCATATTGCAACCGATCATGCCGGATTCGAACTTAAAGAACACCTGGTGAAGGTCCTTCGCGATGCGGGATATGAGGTTATCGATCACGGTGCAACAACCTATGATCCCAACGATGACTACCCGCAGATGTGTATCGAAGCCGCTGAAGGTGTTGTTGCTGATCCCGGTTCTTTGGGTGTAGTCATTGGTGGTTCGGGAAATGGCGAACAGATGGCTGCCAACTTGGTCAAGGGCGTGCGTGCGGCACTGGTATGGAACGAAAACATCGCCGTGCTTGCTCGTGAACACAACAACGCGAATGTTATTGCCGTCGGGGCTCGTCAGCACTCGAAGGAAGATGCCACCCGCTTTGTTTTGACCTTCTTGGAAACGCCTTTCAGTGAGGATGAGCGTCACAAGCGTCGCATCGCAGTGATGGATGCGTACTAATACCCAATTGGACGCTAGCGCTTAGTTCTGACCGGTAATGGTCAGGTAGACCAACAGAATATTGAGAAGAGTAATTGCCGCTGCAATCACAGATGCCACTGTGATTGTCAGCGGCTTATTCACATATTCGCCCATGAGCTTCTTATTTCGCGTCAAATACATGAGCGGCACAATGGCAAAGGGGATGCCAAAGGAAAGCGCGACCTGCGAGAGCACCAATGCCCACGTCGGTTCTGCCCCCATTCCCAGGATGATCAGGGCCGGGATGATTGTCACCACGCGGCGTGCCAACAGTGGGACGTTCACGTGGAGAAGACCGTTCATGATTTCTGAACCCGCGTAGGCGCCCACCGAGGTCGATGCTAAGCCTGAGGCCAGCAGGCCAAGAGCGAAGATGGAGGAAACGGTGCCTCCCAGGGCGTTTGCGATCGCATGGTAGGCACCTTCGATGGTGTCGGTTCCTTCAACTCCAGACAAAGCCGAGGCAGCGAGAAGAAGCAGGCCAATATTGACGATTCCGGCAATGCTCAGTGCCCACAAGATATCGTGGCGAGTTGCACGAAGAAGCGCACGCTTATGGGGACGTTCAATTTCGGGATCTGTCTGGTGATCGTTGACCAAGGAAGAGTGCAGGTAAATCGCGTGCGGCATGACAGTTGCGCCGAGCATCGAGGCGGAGACCAAAATTGAGTCGGTGCCTTTGAATCGGGGGATCAGTCCGCTTGCAACTTCAGACCACTGCGGTGGTGCGAAGAAAAGTCCTGCTAAGAATCCTGCGGTAATCACGACAAGCATCCCGATGATTACTGCTTCAAAAATATTCTGGCGATTTCCTTGGAGGAGCAGGACAATGATCGACGCGGCACCAATAACGACACCGGACCACAAGAGGGAAATTCCGAAGAGAAGGTTGAGTGCGATTGCTCCACCAATAACTTCAGCGAGGTCGGTTGCCGCCGCGACGACTTCCGCTTGTACCCAGAACAGAATTCGATTGTGCGGACGAAGACGTTCACCAAGGAGTGCAGGGAGTGATTTTCCGGTGACAATGCCCAATTTTGCTGAAAGGTATTGGACAATCATGGCTGAGAGATTTGAAAGTATAAGCACCCATACCAAGAGGTAGCCATAGCGGGCACCCGCAGTGATATTCGCAGCGACATTGCCGGGGTCCACATACGCAATTGCTGCAATAAATGCCGGGCCCATCAAAGCAAATAGTCGATGCTGCTTGAGACGGTGAACACTCATTTTCTACCTCCACAGATCAAAATCTTCGTATAACCGAACTTTACTCCAAATTTTGTGAGGTGTCACAGAGTTTCAGTGTGGCATGGGAGCAATCGAAACGATTACCCTTAAATGGTGACTCCAGAAGAACTTGCATCTCATATCCAGGACCTTTTGCTTGCTGAGATTAAGCAGGGCAACTTTGCTCTCGAGCCCGCAGACCTTCCCGAGACGGTGAAGGTCGAGAGGCCTCGTAACCGTGACCATGGCGACTGGGCCAGCAATATTGCCATGCAATTGGCAAAGAAGGCGGGAATGAACCCGCGCGACTTTGCGCAGATCCTCGTCAGTGACCTCAATGAACTCGAGGGCATTGATAGTGCTGAAATCGCTGGTCCCGGCTTTATCAATATTCGTCTTGCCGCTGCCTCTGCAGGCGAGCTTGCCCGCACCATTGTCGAGGCCGGTGGTGCTTTCGGTCGTGGCGAATCCATGAAGGGACTGCACATTAATCTGGAGTATGTCTCTGCCAACCCCACAGGTCCGGTTCACCTGGGTGGTGCACGCTGGGCGGCCGTGGGAGATTCCCTCGCTCGCCTGATGAAGGCATCGGGCGCGAAGGTGACTCGCGAGTACTACTTCAATGATCATGGTTCTCAGATCGATCGTTTCGCGCGTTCTCTCTATGCGCGCGCGATGGGCCATGAGGCGCCCGAAGATGGTTACGGCGGCCAGTACATTGCCGATATTGCAGCGCAAGTACGTAAAGACGCTGTCGCAGTAGGGGAGCCCGATCCGGTCACTCTTCCCGAAGAAGAAGCTGTTGAGGCATTCCGCGCACGTGGTGTCGAGCTGATGTTCGATGAAATCAAGCAGCGTCTGCGTGATTTCCGCTCCGAATTCGACGTTTTCTTCCACGAAGATTCGCTTCACAATTCGGGAGCTGTTGACGCTGCAATTGAAACTTTGCGTCAGCGTGGCGAGGTCTTTGACCGAGATGGAGCCGTGTGGCTGCGGACGACCTCTTACGGCGATGACAAGGATCGCGTTCTGATTAAGTCCGACGGTCAAGCTGCGTACTTCGCCGGTGATGTCGCCTACTACCTTGATAAGCGTCGCCGCGGTGCCGATGTTGCCATCTACCTACTGGGCGCAGATCACCATGGCTACATTGGCCGAATGATGGCGATGTGTGAAGCATTTGGCGACAAGCCCGGTGTCAACATGCAGATTCTCATCGGCCAGATGGTGAACCTGGTTAAGGATGGCGTACCGGTCCGTATGTCCAAGCGCGCTGGAACAATCGTTACCCTTGATGACTTGGTCGATGCCGTTGGCGTGGATGCTGCCCGTTACGCGCTGGTTCGAGTTTCCATGGATTCCAATTTGGATATTGATTTGGATCTATTGGGATCGCGCACGAACGAAAACCCGGTCTACTACGTTCAGTACGCGCATGCTCGTACTCGCAACGTTGCGCGAAATGCTGCTGAGCACGGTGTCTCGCGCGATGCTGGTTTTAACCCTGCAGCACTGGATACCCAGGCCGATAGCGATCTTCTGGGCGTTCTTGCACAGTTCCCTGCGCAAGTTGCACAAGCTGCGGATCTACGTGAGCCTCACCGTGTTGCTCGCTACCTGGAGCAGCTTGCCGCCGCTTACCACACCTGGTATGGACAGTGCCGCGTCACTCCTCGTGGAGACGATCCGGTCGATGAAGGCCATGTTGCACGCCTGTGGCTCAATGATGCTGTGACGCAGGTTCTGCGTAGCGGTCTGGATCTTCTCGGCGTTGAAGCTCCCGAACGTATGTGAGCTAAGTCTGATAGACGCAGTTGGCCCCGCAGTTTTATCCGAAACTGCGGGGCCAACCCGTTTCGACCTTTAAATAGATCGCAGATGCTCCGCAGAGCTTGCGTCCAGCTTAGGCAAGAGAATCGAAGAGGATATTGAGTCCTTCTCCCATTGTCGGGTGCGCGATGGGGAGCATCCGGAGCTGCTCGTAGGTCATCCCTGCTGCAATAGCTACATGAACGGCGGTGATGACTTCACCGGATTGAGGACCGACAAGCGTTGCACCCAAAATTGTGTGGGTCTTCGCATCAACGATTGCCTTCCACTTACCAGTCGTGTTGCGCATGGTCTTTGCTCGTGGAATTGCCGCAGTATCGATCGAGGCGACAAGGACATCCAGTCCCTGTTCCTTCGCTTGGGTTTCGTTCAGTCCAATACGTCCAAGTTCCGGTTCAGCAAAGAGCGCCCAAGGGATCAGACGTCCAGCCTTTGACGTCCGCGGATCATCCAGGGAGACACCGTCCATCTGTTCGCGGATGATCCGGTAGTCGTTCCACGAGGCGTGGGTGAACATGGGCGTACCTGCGCAGTCGCCTGCAGCCCAGACGCCGTCGAGATTGGTGCGCAGATGATCATCAACGCTAATGAAGCCTCGTTGATCGAGTGTCACTCCAGCTTCTTCAAGACCAATACCCTTTGTGTTGGGGATACGCCCTGCAGCGACCAGTACCTTTTCGGCGCTCACGCTACTACCATCAGATAGCTCGACGGTGATCGTATTGCCCTGCTTTGAGCCGGACTTTGCGAGAACACCGGTGAGGATCGTGACGCCTCTATCTTGCAGGCTCTTTTCGTAGATTGCTGCGATATCGGGATCTTCACGGTCAAGGATATGGGGGCCGGAAGCAACAACCGTTACCTTCGATCCGAAGCTTGTCATCATGGATGCAAATTCGATACCGATGTATCCGCCGCCAATGATGACAAGTGATGAGGGGATTTCTTCCACGCGCAGGATATCTTCGCTGTCCCATGCTCCGGCTTCCCAAAGTCCAGGAATTGGAGGATGCGCGGGGCTGGTTCCCAGATTGAGCAGGACGCGCTCGGAGTGGAGTTGGCGGAGCGTTCCATCTTCAAGCTTGACTTCAACGCTGTGTGCGTCCAAAAGACGAGCGCTTCCACGCATGAAATCGATTCCTGGCGCAGCGAAGAATTTCTCGTGTGCGGCAACCATTGCCGAGACGATACCTTCCTTGTGTGCGCGCAGTTTTTCTACGTTGATGTAAGCGCCAGCGGTGCCCTCGATACCAAAGGTGGCATCGCTGCGAGTATCTTCCATGCGGCGCGCTGCAGCGACTAAGGATTTGGTGGGGATACATGCCACGTTAATGCAGGTGCCGCCGATAAACTGTCGTTCGATCAGGGCAACCTTCCAGCCTTTTTTGACGCGATTCATCGCCAGTGACTTTCCGGCTTTCCCGCCTCCAACAACAATGAGGTCAAAGTTCTCCACGGTGTCTCCTTTACTGAGTGGAGCGATCCTTCTCACCTCCAAGAACGAAGGCTGAAACAATATCATTCCAACGAAAAGCTGATGGTGAGGCGCTTCACTTTAATCTTGTCGATGCGCGCTTCGTTCGTGCTGTCGGAGCAACGGAGAAGGGGTCTTCAGGCCAATGATGTTTGGTATAGCGGCCTCGAAGCTCAGATCGAACCTGCTGGTAGGGGCCCTTCCAGAAGGACTCAAGATCGCTGGTAATGGCCACAGGACGTCCTGCGGGATCTGTTAGTTCGATGCGCAGTGGAAGTCGGCCATCTATGAAGCGGGGAGAATCCGTCCAGCCAAATGCTTCTTGAACACGCAGGGAAAGACGTGCCCCCTGGTGATCCCATTCCACGCGCCGCTCGGCGCCGGTTGGGATTGTGATCTGTGTTGGTGCTTGACGCTCAAGATCCCTATTCAATGGCCAGATTAAGAGGGATGTCAGAGCCTCATCAAGGGACAGCTCTGCTATAGGACGACCGTCATTCCACTGATCTGCCAAAAATTGCCCGCAGGAAATGATGAAGTGTTCGTCATCAACAAGAGGCCAGGGGTCTCCAAAAAACTCTCGGCATTTGAGAATTCTTAGTCGTAGCTGTGATGCGCTTTGGCTCCACGGTAGATCTGCAACGCTCATCTTCGCCAACTCCGTGAGAGCAAAGGAGCGCACTGCCTCGCGATCAGGATTTAGATCGCGGGTACTGCGCAAGGTCACAGCCCCGAGTTTTTCCTCGATCAGTGCAAGGATTCGACCCCGATCAAGCGTCAGGCGCGAAACAGTTTTATGAAGATGGGACGCAGCCGTGCAAGCAGTGTCTTGGTCAATAGGGAGCGCCGAACAAATGATTCCATCACCGGTGGTTGACTGCAGATCGGCTATTGCAAGCCATGCGCTTCCCTCTAAAGCGGAAGCTCGTGGAAGCGATGCGCCTACGCCCGAAACAAGAAGATAGCGGTTACTTCCTTCACGTTGGCGTGCAAGACGAAGCGGAAAAGCGTGAGAGATCAAATCAGCCATAGTAGCTGCGACTTTCGCACGTGAGTGTGCATCCCAGATAGGGCGGGGAGCCTGGCACAGACGTGCGGCGGTCTCTTCAATGCGGGCAGCTTGAACACCGCCTAGTGGAAGCGAGTATAGACAGCTCAGTAAGTCGCCTCCCTGTGGACGTAAATCTTCAGAGAGCACAGCTGCACAAAGCGCCGCAATTTCTCGCGGAATCTCATCATCAAGAGTGCTGAGTGCATGGGCAATGCGAGGGTCCACTGGGGAGAGCACAAGTGAGCGTCCATGGGCTAGCGCCTGTCCGGCCTCGTCAATCGCACCTAAGGCTTCAAGGGAGGAACGCGCATACTCCTCGAGGCCTCTGCTGGTGGAATCAAGAAGGCGAACGGAGGAGAAATCGGCGCGCGACCAACAGGCGACAGAAAGCAAGGGAGGAACGGGGTCACAGATCGTGATCTCGGGGGAGGGCTGGGATGGGCGCATTGCCCATCCCGAGGATTCCATGGCACGAATACAGACTCCAGGACCGAGACGCCCGGCTCGTCCCGCGCGTTGAACCATAGAGGAACGAGGCGAGGGGACCGTGACCAGTGAAGTGGCCTCGCGAGCGGGGGAGAAGCACGTATACCTGCTCAATGTTGAATCAATGACGATCTGGACTCCCGGGACCGTGAGCGCACTTTCTGCAATAGAGGAAGAAACGATGATTCGCCTCGAAGATGAACCAGCGAAAATCTCATCTTGCTGTGAAGGAGACAGTTGGCCGTGAAGCGCGATGACCTGTGCATCCACTCCCTCAAGGAATTCGCAGACCTTGGAGATTTCACGCATGCCTGGAACAAACACAAGCGCGTCTCCGGGATAACGTTCCAGTGCCCGCGCAGCAAGTACGGCGATATGACGGAGGAAAGGAGTATTCACTCTCTCTCCTTGGAAATAGTCGACACCGCGCGGTGGCGCTTCCCAGACAATGTCAACTGGATAAAGCTCTTGATTAAGCTCAAAAACCTGAGGCGAGAAATCAGCTAGAAGGCTACGAAGAGCGTCAATATCGACGGTCGCAGACATGATGACCAAGCGAAGGTCTTCGCGTAGAACCTCGCGAATATCGCCGAGAAACGCGCATGCAAGATCACTATCGACCGCTCGTTCATGAAACTCGTCAAGAATGACACAACCGGTTCCCTGCAATTCTGGGTCAGAGTGAATCATTCGAGTCAAAACACCGGGGGTAACAAATTCGATGCGCGTTGACGCGCTTCGCTCGCTTTGACCGCGGACGCTAAAGCCCACAAGGTGGCCAACGCGGTCATCCAATAACTGGGCCAAGCGACGAGCACAAGAACGTGCACTCACGCGCCTCGGAGAGCACACGAGGACTCGCTGCCCGGGCTCAAGAAGCTCGGCGCAGGCAAGGGGAATAAGAGTTGTCTTTCCGCTACCAGCGCTCGCGGAAATAATTGAAACGCTTCCTGAGCTGCATGAGCGTAGAAAATCAGGAAGCAGCCGAGAGACGGGCAAATCACTGGCCCGAGTAATCGCATCCTGAAAGCTCAACACCGCTTCAGTATTGCATGCTCTCTTACAGTCCGCGGATGGACAGGGATAGACGGTGACGCTGGCCGGGGGCCAAAGAGACTAGGTCAATTCCCGAATTGAATGCATCGGGCGGGCAAGTCATTGGTTCGACCGCGATGCCTGGACGGCCAAGGGCATCCGCTGTGTGGATTTGAACCCATGGTGTATCGGAAGCCAAAGCTGCGCCTTCACCCTGCGCATTCGTCACGTGTACCTCCCAGTCCCCTTGAAGGCCGCCGTAACAGTGATCGATGAAAAGATCATCAACCATGTGAGGAACGCGGAAGTCGTATGCAGTGCTGACGGGGTTGATTCCCGTTGGCAATAGATTCTCGTCGGTATCGACGATGTGCGAGGCCGGAAGGCTCAGTATCGAGTCATTAGCTGTAGCGCCTCCCAGAAGATAGGGGTGAAGAGAAGCTCCATAGGGCGCAGGTGAATCCCCCAAGTTCTTTGCCGATAACTCAATATTTAGGCCACTTTCAGGATCCAAACGTAGATCGAGACGTGCTGTGAGAGGCCAAGGATAGGACTCCTGAGCCGCAATATAGCTTTCCAATCTCACGTGAGATGCCGTAGCGTCTACAATCTCCCACGGAAGCCACCCCGCAAATCCATGCAGCGCCGTGCCAGTTCCGCGGTCATTGATGGGCAGCAGGTATTCCCTGTCATTCCACGAATAACGTCCATCGGCAATCCGATTAGGCCAGGGAAGAAGCATTTTTCCAGACCAGCCGGGAGCAACTTCGGTGACCTTATGAGGAAGAACGAGGTTTCGTCCCTTCCACTTCAAGGAAGAGATCCCAGCACCAACGGTAACGACGCTCAGGGAATAGTCCCCGGCCTCGCACGAAAGTTCGCGACCAGATGCATGGAAACTCATAGCAACACCTAACTGTGGCTTGTGCAGGGGAAATGTACCAGTTCAGTCTAAGTGGGAAAGAACGCCTATCCCTAAGACTTCAGGCCCTTCCTTGGTCATGGACAAAAACGGGGTGATACCCCTCAGGAGCGTAGTATGGAGGAAGCAAAGATGCTTAAAGTACTAGTCAAATGAGAGGACGAGAATATGCCTGAGATCTCCAACGACCTCGTGATGCAGTTGCGCGAAGAGGAAAGCGCCAAGGTCGCGTCGGCCAGGAATGCCGCAACCCAAGTTGGAATTGAAGCCGCTTCTTTGAACCGCGAAAAGATTCAGCACACTTCCACAGCTGTTTCACACCGCTTGGATGATTGGAAGGCAACTTCTCAGAAAAAGTCCGGTCGCTGTTGGCTCTTTTCCTCGCTGAACTTCCTGCGCTCGCGGGCGCGCGAAAGCCTGGGGATCAAGAACTTCGAGTTCTCTCAGAGCTACGTATTCTTCTGGGATAAGTTCGAACGCGCCAACTGGTTCCTGACCGACATCATTGCTACTTCGGATGAGCCTGTTGACAGCCGTCTGGTTCAGTTCCTGCTGGGCGATGTTTTGGGCGATGGTGGCCAGTGGGATATGGCTGTTTCGGTCTATATGAAGTATGGCTTGGTGCCCAAGGAGGTCATGCCTGAAAGCGAGGCATCAACCAACTCGCGTCCGATGAATGCACGCCTGCGCGCAGTGCTCCACATTGGTGCCCTTCGTCTGCGCGAGGCCATTGCTGCCGGTGCAAGCGCTGAGGAAGTTGATGCTCAGCGTCGAAAGATTTTGGCCGATGTGTGGAAGATTCTCGTTGTATGCCTGGGTGAGCCGCCCGTGCGCTTTAACTGGCAGTGGCGTGATGATGAGGGCAACTTCCACCGCGACGGCGAGATCACTCCTCACGAGTTCTACGAGCGCCACGTGGGCGTGGACCTGAGCGAGTACATCTGCCTGGTTGATGACCCCCGTCCCGAAAACCCGAAGGGATCGATGGAGACTGTCGAGCACCTGGGCAATGTTGTCGGTGGACGTCCGATTCGCTACCTGAATGCCCCCGTTGAAGAGATTAAGCGCATCGCAGCTGCACAGATCGCTGCAGGTGAGGCTGTCTGGTTCGGTGCCGACGTTTCCCAGCCTTATGATCGAGGCCTCGGTTTCTTTGTGACCGGTATCCATGACTATGACGGTCTTTTTGATGTCGATTTCAGCTCGACGAAGCTTGAGCGGGTGCGCTCGGGTGAATCAGCGATGGACCACGCGATGCTCTTCACCGGAGTAGACCTTGACGAGGCCGGGCAACCGCGTGCGTGGAGGGTTGAGAATTCCTGGGGTGACGAGCCCGGAGACTCTGGCTTCTTCACCATGGATGATCAATGGTTCACCGATAATGTTTTCGAGGTTGTTGTGCCTAAGAGTGCGCTTCCTGAAGACCTCGCTGCTGCAGTGGACTCTGACCCCATCGTTTTGCCCGCATGGGATCCCATGGGAACCCTGGCCTAAGTGACGTCAAGGAGACGCGATGACTCGCCCGACCCTTTTGGTCAGTGCCCTGACCAACCACCGTGCCACTTCACGGGAACAGGCCTTGCTGGAGGCTCTGCAGGGGAGTGTCCTCAACGCTGCTGTCGCTACCTGGGATGTGCGATTGCACATTGCCGATAGTGATCCTCGCTTGCCCGAGCAGCTCCTTGAAGGCACCGATGCAGTGATCATCTTGGGAGGACCAGATGTTGCTCCCGAGTTTTATGGCATGGATTCTGGTTACGCCAGAGAAGGTCAGCACTGGCCAGAAGGCGATCGGCGACAAATCGCGTTAGTCCAGTTGTGCCGCGCACGGCGTATTCCGCTTCTTGGAATATGCCGCGGGCATCAGGTGATTAATGTTGCTTATGGCGGCACCTTGATTCAAGACATGGATGGCCATGAGAGCCCGACTCTTCTTGACGACCAGCGCTTTACACGTCACCAGGTCGTTGTGGATGAAGGATCAGTTCTGATTCGCGCGGGTTTTGGCCATGAGCTCACGGTTAGTTCAGCGCATCACCAGAGCATTGACCGGGTTGGAGATGGGCTGCAGGTGAGTGCGCGTAGCAGTGAGGGCGTGATTGAAGCCGTTGAGGATCCCGATAGCCGAATCCTTGGCGTTCAGTGGCATCCCGAGGATCCGCGTTCGGATCGGTACTCGATGGAATTGCTGCTTGCGCTATTGCGGAATTGGGATAGTTGATGCGCCAGCATGGAAATTTCGAAGCTGATGGGCGTAACAATTGGGAGCGGATGCTCGCGGGGGATTGGTATATCGGGGATCACCCGAAAATGGCTGAAGTTTCGCAGCGCTCCCAGCGTCTGATGAAACTCTATGAGCAGGCCCTTCCAGAAGACCCAGATATTGCGCACTATCTTCTTGAGCAGATCCTCGGCAGCGTGGGGGAACGAGTCACAATTCGTCCGCCTTTTCGCGTTGACTACGGATTTAATATCCATATCGGTGAGGGCGTCTGGGTGAACTATGGCTTGACCGCACTCGATGTTGCCGAAATTCGTATTGGTAATGACGTTCTTATCGGTCCGAATTGTCAGTTGTTGACTCCAGTTCACCCCTTGGAACACGGGCCTCGTCGGGCAGGATGGGAGAGCGCTGAGCCCATCACTATTGAAGATAATGTATGGCTTGCAAGTGGGGTAACAGTGTGCCAGGGGGTGACAATTGGCCATGACTCCGTTGTTGGGGCCGGATCGGTTGTCACGCGCTCCCTTCCGCCTTATAGCTTGGCCGTGGGTAATCCTGCTCGTGTCATCCGTGAGCTGCATGAGGGCGAGGATCTACAAGGTGCCTTGGATGCGCACTTACATGCATGAAGCACTTTGACCTCACTCGTGGCAACAAAGTAGCCGCCCCTGAATCCGGATGGGATTCTAGGGGCGGCAAACTTTTGCTCGTCAGCGGTTTCTCAGTGGACTTCGAAGCCTAGAGTGCGGAAGTAATCGCGAACTTTGTCTGTCGCTTCGGGCGACGGTGGCTTCGTGTCTTCCAACTTGTATTCGAGTCCCAAGCTCTTCCACTTATCCGAACCAAGTTGGTGGAAGGGAAGGACCTCAACTCGATCAATGACGTTCTTCCACCGCAGGACGATCTCGCCGACTCGACGAATATTTTCCGGATCATCGGTCAGACCGGGAACCAAGACGAAGCGGATCCAGATTCTGGTCGGACCACCGCGCTGGGCGATGCGATCACCAAAGTCGATGGTCGGCTGGAGGTCACGGCCAGTGACTTCCTTGTATGTCTCGGGGAAGCCAGACTTCACGTCCAGAAGGACAAGATCAAGGTTGTCGAGCATCTCATCATCACAGTTAGCGCCAAGGTAACCGGAGGTATCGATGCAGGTGTGGATCCCCATGGCTTTTGTGCCTAGGATAATTCGCTTGGCAAATGCGGGCTGCATGAGGACCTCGCCACCGGAAAGCGTAATTCCACCGTTGGTTGCTTTAAAAACCCTGCGGTAGCGGCGGATCTTACTGAGAAGCTCCTCATCTGAAATGGGAGCGCCATCCTTCATGAGGAAAGTATCGGGGTTGTGGCAGTACAAGCAGCGAAGCGGGCAGCCGTTGAGGAAGACCGTCATGCGGGTTCCAGGGCCGTCAACGGCAGTGACCAATTCCCAAGAGTGAATTGAACCAAGGGTTCCCTCACGCATTCGAGCCAAGCGATCCGAACGTTCAAGGTCAGTCAATTCTTCCAGGCCTTCAACACCCTGGCCGGCTGTTCGGGCCATAGGTGCCTGGAAATCCTGATCGCGAAGTAGCTCAGTGCTGCTCATAGTCATGGTCATTGTGTGCTCCATGGATTACTACCCAAAGGTTGGTTCCTACCTAGAGGAACAATAGAAAAATGAGAAAAATTTCGTGATCCGCCAGATAAATGAATGGGGCGCGGGCCCTGCGGCCAGCGCCCCATTCATGTCATCTACGCTCAGGCAGAGTGGTGGAAGGTGCGGGAAAGCACGTCCAGCTGCTGCTCGCGGGTGAGCTTCACGAAGTTCACTGCGTAGCCCGAAACACGAACGGTCAGGTTCGGGTAGTTCTCGGGGTGCTCCATTGCGTCTTCGAGGGTTGCCTGGTCGAGAACGTTGATGTTGGCGTGGTACAGACCAGCGCCTTCCTCACGCTCTTCGCGGGCGGCCTTCATGGAAGCAAGACGCTCTTCGTAGGTCTTCGTTGCCATTTCATTTCTCCTTTTCTTCCGGGTGGGGCCGGATAGACAAGCGGTGTTCCGTTTGCCTAAGACTTGTTTCTATCAGTAACCCTTGGTGGCGTCGACGGCGCAGCAATCGTCGGGGACGAAGCCTGCGTCCAGGATGCCAACCAGGTTGGTGATCTGCTCGTCACGCGTACGACCAAGGCCCTGAGGGGTAATGGTGTTGGTCAGCGAGATGCCGTCCAACGCGTCGTTGTAGTCGAGCTTGGCGACCGAGAGCATGGAAGCGACCATGCCGTGGGTATCGATACCGTTCTCGGGGTTTGCACCGGGTGCGAAGGGGGTACCCTTCTGGTGACCCGAGGGGAAGGAGCCGGTTGCCTTGCCGTAAACAACGTTCGAGGTAATGGTCAGCACCGACTGAGTTGGGATTGCATCACGGTACATGGGGATTGCGCGAATCTTATCCATGATGGTGTGAACAACGGTTGCTGCAATATCATCTGCGCGGTCGTCATCGTTACCGTAGGTCGGGAATTCTCCCTCGGTGCGGTAGTCGACAACCAGTCCGGTTTCGTCGCGAATCGGGTAAACCTTCGCGTACTTGATAGCGGACAGGGAGTCAGCAACGATGGACAGGCCGGCAATACCGCAACCCATGGTGCGAACGATCTCGGAATCGTGCAGCGCCATCTCGACTGCCTCGTATGCGTAGCGATCGTGGCAGAAGTGGATGATGTTCAGTGCCTCGACGTAGGTGCCAACAACCCAGTCCAGCATCTCTTCGTACTTTGCCCAGACCTCGTCGAAGTCCAGCGGACCATCGCCCTTGATGGGCTCGTAGCCTTCCATGATCTGCTTTCCGCTCATCTCATCGCGGCCACCGTTGATGGCGTAGAGGAGAGCCTTTGCAGAGTTCACGCGGGCGCCGAAGAACTGCATCTGCTTGCCAACGCGCATGGGGGAGACACAGCAAGCGATGGCTGCGTCATCGCCCCAGTGTTCACGAATCTGCTCGTCGGACTCGTACTGAATGGAGGAGGTCTCGATCGAGATCAGCGCGCAGAATTCCTTGTAGCCCTTGGGGAGCTTCTCATCCCAGAAAATGGTGATGTTCGGCTCGGGTGCGGGGCCGAGGTTACGCAGGGTCTGCAGGAGACGGAAGGCGGTCTTGGTAACCAAGGTACGTCCGTCTTCGCCGAAGCCTGCATCCGACCAGGTTGCCCAGTAGGGATCGCCGGAGAAGATCTGATCGTAATCGATCGTGCGCAGGAAGCGGGTGATGCGGAGCTTGATGACCAGAGAGTCGATGATCTCCTGGGCCTCGAGCTCGGTGAGGGTTCCGCGCTTGAGATCGCGCTCGAAATAGCAGTCGAAGAATGCGGAGAGACGGCCGATCGACATTGCGGCGCCGTCCTGGGACTTCACGGAGGCTAGGTAGCCGAAGTAGGTCCACTGCACTGCTTCGTGTGCGTTGCGAGCGGGGCCGGAGATGTCGAAGCCGTAGTCGGCTGCCATCTTCTTGAGCTTCTTCAGGGCTTTGATCTGCTCCGAGTGTTCCTCGCGGTAGCGTGCCCAGTGCTCAGAGAAGGGCTGATCTGCGTAGCGATCCTTATCCTTCTGCTTCTCCTCGATCAGGTGGTCAACACCGTACAGTGCAACACGACGGTAGTCGCCAATGATGCGGCCGCGGCCGTATGCATCGGGAAGACCGGTGATGATGTGGGAGGAACGCGCTGCGCGGATACGAGGCGTGTAGATATCGAAGACCGCGTCGTTGTGGGTCTTGCGGTAGTGGGTGAAGATCTTCTTGACCTCGGGGTCGACCTCCTTGCCAGCTTCCTTAATAGCGGTCTCGACCATACGCCACCCGCCGTTTGGCATCATTGCACGCTTCAGAGGCGCATCGGTCTGCAGGCCGACGATGACGTCGTCATCATCGCTGATGTAACCGGGCTTGAAAGCGTCGATATCGGCGGGGGTGTGGGTGTCAACATCGAGGATGCGAACCTTACGCTCCTTGGACAGGTAATCCTTTTCGAGCGTCTCCCAGACGCGCAGGGTCTTTTCGGTCGGCCCGGCCAGGAAGGAGGCATCTCCTTCGTAAGGGGTGTAGTTGTGCTGGATGAAGTCACGCACGTCGATTGCTTCGGACCAATGGCCCTTGACGAAACCATCCCAGGCGTCGGTCGTGACGTCGGCGGTCTGCTGATCAGTCATGTTCCCTCTTCTCGGTTGCCGTGGCTTTCGGACTGAAAACCTCCGGTTGATGAGGTGTCGGCCTCATCTTTGGTGCCGTATCGGGCATCTGCTAATAGTCTCTCGCACTTGGTGCCTGGACAGCACCTTTATGCCTGTTCTGTGTATATGCCATGTCTAACAATCTGGGACTTTTGTCGCTCCGATCACTCATAGTTTAGGACAAAAGTCCTTTTTAGTCTTTGTGTGCGCTGCAAGCCGTTCATCACTTGATGAGCCTGTGCCTTCAAGGGGTGTGCACAGTAGACTCATCACTGGTCCATGAGCAATTTCAGCTGATTTTAGATACGTGCCGATTTGGCCCCCAAGAGGAGGAAATGTGAATACGACACCGTCCCCGATCCGTATTGGAGTTTTGGGTGCAGGCACTGTTGGCGCTCATGTGATCCACCTTCTTCAACAGTGGTCGGATGAGTATGAACGTCGTTTGGGTAAGCGGCTTGAGGTTCAATCCGTGCTTGTTCGACGCCTAGACGCCAAGCGTGCCTTCCCCATCGATTCTTCACTACTAACGACTGATCCCTATGAGGTTATTGCGGGAAAAGACCTCGTCGTTGAATTAATCGGTGGGGTCGATCCGGCCTACGACTATGTCATGGCTGCCTTGAAGAATGGCAGCGCAGTCATCACTGGTAATAAGGCTCTTATTGCTTCTCGTGGGCCCGAGCTTTTTGCTGCTGCGCGCGAGGCGAACACCCGCCTCTACTTCGAAGCTGCTGTTGCCGGTGCAATTCCCGTGATTGGGGCTTTGACCTCATCCCTACGCGGAGATCGGGTTCGCCAGATTGCTGGCGTCGTCAACGGGACGACAAACTTTATTCTTGATCAAATGACCACTCAGGGCGCGGACTATGGCGAAGCTTTGGCGCAGGCCCAGGAATTGGGTTTCGCGGAGGCTGATCCCAGCGCCGATGTTGAGGGCTATGATGCCTCAGCTAAATGCGCGATTATGTCCTCTCTCTCCTTTGGACGTTGGGTCAGTGTTGAGAACGTGCCGCGTCAGGGGATTACCGCGCTGTCGACCGATGATATTGCGCTGGCTGGACGTCTGGGCTACGTCATTAAGCTCGTTGCCCGCGCTCAATATGACGAGGTGGCAGGGGAGCCTGTTCTTCGTCTTGGAGTTGAACCGACTTTTGTCCCTCTTGATCACGCCTTCGCCTCTCTCCATGGCCCGGCCAATGGCGTATTTGTCAATGCCCAAGCTGCGGGAACATTGTCTTTCTTGGGCCTTGGGGCAGGTGGCTTCCCGACGGCCTCGGCTGTCCTGGGGGACATTGTTGCCGCAGCACGCGACCGGCTCAATGGACTGGGAGCGATGCGTGACGAAGATGAGGTGTCTGTGAAGCTCTCAGATAACTGGAGTGTTGTTTCGCCATTCATTATCCGTTTGACTACCCCGACGGCTTCAGGTGTTAGTGAGTCTGTGAGCCGGGTGTGTTCCTCACTTGAAGTGTCGCTACAGGGGATCGATATCGAAGCGGGGGATACTGAAGAAGAAAGCGTTGTGACCCTGACGACCCAGGCAATCGCACGAGACCGCGCCCATGGCCTCGTCGAGGCTCTGCTGAATGAGCTCAACGCTCATGTCCCACCCGCAATCTTCCCGCTCCTGGATATCTAAATTCTGGAAAGTGACCCTCCATGCGCATCACTCAAGATTTCGTCGCTGTTCGCGTTCCCGCTACCTCGGCCAATCTCGGACCCGGTTTTGATTCCTTTGGTCTTGCCTTAGACCTGTGGGATGAGGTGAGCGTCCACGCAACCGCCGGGGCAACCCACGTGACTATTGAGGGTGAAGGGGCAGGCATCCTCGACGAAGGCGAAAACCACCTTGTCGTTCAGGCGCTGCGTATGGGCTTGGAAGCAGCAGGCGTTGCGCAGGTTGGTATCCAGATGCGCTGTATGAACCGGATTCCTCATTCTCGAGGCCTCGGTTCCTCAGCTTCGGCAATCGTCGCTGGTCTCGGGCTTGCTCGTGCGCTTATTGGAGATCCCGAGGCGCTTACCGCGGAGGATATCCTTTCGATTGCGACCGAGATGGAAGGTCATCCGGATAACGTCGCTCCAGCTATCTCTGGCGGAGTGACGATTTCATGGATGGATGGTGAGCTTCCGGGCATGCTGCGCCTTTCGGGAGAGGCGCCGATTGAGCCAGTTGCCTTCATTCCGGATTTCGAGTTGGCGACCTCGAAAGCGCGCGCTTTGCTTCCGCAGCAGGTCCCCTTCGATGATGCAAAATTTAATCTTTCGCGTGCTGGAATCTTGGCTGCAGTCCTCAGTGGGCAAAACCATGTGATTGGTGCTGGGACGAATGTTCATGAACTGCTTATGGCTGCGACTGAAGATCGCCTGCACCAAGACTACCGACGTCAATCAATGCAACCTTCCCACGCCTTGGTCACCTGGCTTCGTGGTGCTGGTAAAGCAGCGGTGATCTCTGGTGCGGGACCGACGGTACTCAGTCTTGAAAGCATTGATCCCAAGGTTCAAGCCGATGCTCAGGCAGCGGGGTGGGCAGTGCGTCCTTTGAAACTTGCCACGTCAGGTCTTCAAATCACTCGAGGTAATCTTTCAAAGATTAACGGTGGATGTGTATTTGTGTGATTTAGCGCGCAGAGCAAAACTGCTTGCATGAAAGTAGTGAGAAAACGCGTGTAGCTTGCTACTATCGCACTGAAGGAAATCCTTCGATCTCCAAATGTGGAAATTCTTCCATGTTCCTGTTGGGACATGTCTTTTTTATTCATCTCATTTTGATTGAGAAGTTCACCTGGTCTGTTGTGAGACCATGCATGTGAGGATTATCAGTTGAGCAACGATGTGACCACCCAAGAGCGCGAATTGTCGCGCATGAAGTTGGTGGAACTCAAAGCCATGGCCACCGAACTTGGCCTTAAAGGTGTTTCTGCAATGCGTAAGCCCCAGCTGATTGAGGCGCTCAGTGCTGCGCAAGGTGGCGCGCCCAAGCGAGAAGAGGCCCCGCGTTCGCGTCGTCGTCGCGTTGCGCGTGAGGAAGCCAGCGAGGCCCCGCAGATCAGTATTGAGCTGCCCGCTCCTGTTTCGCAGTCAACCTCGGAAGAGCGTTCGTCGAACGAGGCTGGCCTTTCGCGAAAGAGCCGTCGTCGTCGCGTTGTCTCCAGTGAAGCTGCAGAACCGCAGACCGTTACCCTGGATCTGCCGACCCCGACCCGTCACGAAGAAGAGGAAAGTGCTCCCGTGCCGGCGCAGCACATTGAGATTGCCCTTCCCGATAGTGGTGATCCCGAGGCCCGCGATCGTTCCCGTCGCGATCGCGAAGGACGCCGCCGTGGACGCGGACGTGAGGGACGTCGTGAACGAGGTGAGCGCAATGAACGCGTTGAGCGTGGCGAGCGTCGCGAGTCTGCGCCGGTCTCCGAAGAGAACCTTGCACCGATTGCGGGCATCTTGGACGTTCAAGAAAACCACGCATTCGTTCGTACCTCCGGCTACTTGCCCGGACCCAATGACGTTTACGTTACCCTGGGCAATGTTCGCCGCTGGGGACTGCGCCCAGGTGATGCTGTCGCGGGCGCGGTTCGCGCACCCCGTGAAGGCGAGCGCCAGCGCCAGAAGTACAACGCGCTGGTTCGCGTTGACTCGGTCAATGGTATGAGCATTGAGGACGCGCAGGCTCGCCGCGAGTTCTCCAAGCTCACCCCGATTTACCCCGACCAGCAATTGCGAATGGAGACCTCGGCAAAGGCCTTCACTCCTCGCGTCATCGACTTGGTTGCCCCCATTGGCAAGGGACAGCGTGGTTTGATCGTTTCGCCTCCGAAGGCCGGCAAAACCATGGTTATCCAGCAGATTGCCAAGGCAATCGAATTGAATAACCCCGAGGTTCACCTCATGGTTGTTCTGGTTGATGAGCGTCCTGAAGAAGTGACCGATATGCGCTCTATCGTCAAGGGTGAGGTTATTGCTTCAACCTTTGACCGTCCCGCATCGGATCACGCAATTGTTGCAGAGCTGGCAATTGAACGTGCCAAGCGTCTGGTCGAGCTCGGTCAAGATGTCGTTGTTCTTCTTGACTCGATCACCAGGCTTTCGCGCGCGTACAACCTCGCCGCACCGGCCTCGGGTCGAATCCTCTCAGGTGGCGTTGACGCCTCGGCGCTCTACCCGCCCAAGAAGTTCTTTGGCGGCGCACGTAACCTACGCGAGGGCGGATCGCTGACCATCATCGCCTCGGCTCTTGTTGAGACCGGATCGAAGATGGACGAGGTAATCTTCGAAGAGTTCAAGGGTACGGGCAACATGGAACTGCGTCTCTCGCGCCAGCTTGCCGACCGTCGAATCTTCCCCGCTATCGACATCAATGCCTCGGGAACGCGTCGCGAAGAAATGCTGCTTAAGCCCGAAGAATTGCGCATTATGTGGAAGCTGCGCCGCGTTTTGGGCACTTTGGATCAGCAAAGTGCGCTGGAAGCAGTTTTGGACCGTTTGAAGGAAACACAATCGAACGCAGAATTCCTCATGCTGGTTCAAAAGCAAGTACCATCCGCCGACTGATTGGCAGGACTTACGGGGACGGAAGGAGAAATCCTTTCGGCCCCGTTTGTTTACTCTTTGACGGTGCGCGTATCCTCAGTGAGTCTGCGTTAGGAGAAATAGCTTCATGTCGAATACACCTCAAGCTTCACCCGAAACTCCCGAAAAATCTCGGAACTTGCGTCGACGCGGCGTGATCCGATTAGGGCTTTCGCTAGTACTGATGGCCGTGTGTCCGCTGTTTTTCCTAAGTTCTTTTATTCAAAACGGGATCAGCGGAGCAAGTAAGGCCGATTTCGCTCCTGAGGTTGTTGTTGAAGATCAATCGTCAGTCTTCGAAGATATTAACGGGCAATCCTTGGGTACTGCAATGGAATCCATTGGATTTCGTCAGCCTATTAAACTGGTGATTCTCTCAACTGATAACGTACTGACAGGCAATCTCAACGAAGCAGTCTTGAACTATGCTCGCTCAAACCACAAAGAATGGTTGTCTGCGAGCCGAGATAAGTGGGCAGACGGCCTGGTGATTCTTGCGGTATCCCCCAGCTACCGAAAAGTTGGGACGTATTTTGGTGAAGACGTCAAGGTTTCTTCCTCAAAACAAAGCACAATTCAAGAGGCTGCGAAGGACGACTTTCGATCCGGTGAGTGGAGTCAAGGGATGCTCCAGGCAGCTCAGGCGGCTGCCAAGTATGTGCCGGACTCTTCCGGTAACGGTGGGGAAGACTCTGTCCCGCCCTTCTACTCTTTCGTCTTGCTGATTGCCGGTGCAGCGAACCTGCTTCGGGGGTTCCGTCTGCGTTCCTCGACCAAGCGAAACCTTCGTGAAGCGCGAGCACACTGGGATGTTGTTCAGGCTGATCGCTACCGTGCAGAGCAAGCATTCGCGGGTATCGGGGATACAGGAAAATACAAGACCGGACTTGATATGCGCTACAAGCGCTATCAGTCAGATTTCGTCGAGGCCGGGAAAGAATGGGATGAAATCGGTAATCCCGCCTTCTTGCAAACCCTTAGCGCAGCGCTCAATAACGCCAGTGGCGACTTGCGTCAGCGTACCGAATCTATGGATGCGAGCGATGACACCTTCGCTGCTGCGGCTGAGTTCTTCAATCTGGGAGCCGGATGGGTTGACGTCTGGATGAAAGAGATTGGCCCGGTCATGGAAGACCTTGAGGTCCTCTGTGAATTGGTGACTTCTGTGAGTGAGGAAATGGGCACTCCAGATGCCATACGTGGTCGTGATGAAATCCTTCAGTGGTCCAGCCAGCAAATGGCGCTGATCGACTCCCTCAAAGAGCAATTGGCAAAGGGCGGTATTACTCCAATCGCTGCTCTTGAAAAGCTCGATGAAATCGCTGAAGGCACCCGCCGCTGGGCAAAGGGAATTATTCTTGCCTCCTTGAAGGCTGATCCCTCCTCGAATAGCGATAAGCGCTACGAGCAGTGGGAGAACTCCCAGAAGGAGCGCGAAGCAGCCGATTCTGCCGATTACACCGGGTACTACCACCTGAATGGTGTTTTGCATAACTACGACCCCGCGAAAACTATCCGCTTGAACTCTCAGTCCGCGGGTATCGATCTTGCTGCCTTGAAGGCCGCCGCATTTGGTACCTATGCGGGTTGGAACTCCTCCACGGATAACTGGTACCTCTATCAACCTCTATCGACTGATCGTTCGTATTATGAGTCCGCTCACTCATGGACACCCAGTAGCGATTCATCGAGTAGCGACTATGGAAGCTCGGGAGGGGACTTCTCGGGCTCGGGGTCTTCCTCGTCGTTCTAAACCAGAGCATTACCTATTTCACGCACGGCGAATGAACTGAGCGTGAAAAAATAGCGATTCGCATGGCATAATGTCATGTCGGCTTCCGCCTCACCGGAGTGCTTCTTTGAGAGAATCGAAGAAGGTGACTCATTGCCAGATGCAATGAGCGCTGCATTTCGGACCCGGAGCACCAAACGATCCAGGAGATTTTCCATGAAGAAGGGCATTCACCCCGAATATGTGGATACCGTTGTGACCTGCACCTGCGGCAACACCTTCCACACCCGTTCCACCATCACCTCTGGCGAGATGCGCGTGGACGTTTGCTCCGCTTGCCACCCGTTCTACACCGGCAAGCAGAAGATCCTCGACACCGGTGGTCGCGTCGCCCGTTTCGAGGCGCGTTACGGAAAGCGCGTACGCCCCTCCAAGTGAGCTTTTACTCGGCGCCGACGACTTATGGTCGTCGGCGCCGATGTGTTTAAACAGCTACCCTTGAACTACTCCCGCAGGAAGGATCAGACATGAGTGCTCTTGGAGAGGAATTCTCCGCATTGGACGCGCTACTTGACGAACACGCGCAGCTTGAAACGCGAATGTCTGATCCGGAGGTCCTTTCTTCCCCTAAGCTTCTCAAGCAAGTTTCTCGTCGTTATGCGGAGCTTTCGCGCATTAAAGCCGCTGCAGATCAGTTGGAGTACGCGCAGGGAGATCTCGAGGCCGCTCGGGAGCTTGCTGAAGACGATTCCTCTTTCGCAGAGGAAATTCCCGCATTGGAAGAAGCAGAGCGAATCGCTCACGAGCATCTTCTGTCTATCCTTGCGCCGCGAGATCCCGATGATGCCTGTGATGTCATCTTGGAAATTAAAGCAGGTGAAGGCGGTGAAGAATCCGCACTCTTTGCCGCTGATCTTGCCCGGATGTATCTGCGCTACGCGGATTCGAAGGGGTGGAAGACCACTGAGTTGTCCTCCACTTACACTGAGCTAGGCGGTTTTAAAGAAGTCACCCTTGCGATTAGAGCATCTGGTAATCCCGCACCAGATGAAGGCGTGTGGGCACACCTGAAGTATGAAGGGGGCGTGCACCGAGTACAGCGCGTTCCCGTTACCGAGTCGCAGGGCCGTGTGCATACCAGTGCTGCGGGCGTTTTCGTCATGCCCGAACTTGAAGTCGATGACGAGATTGTCATTGACCCCAACGATTTGCGAATTGATGTCTATCGTTCCTCAGGTCCGGGTGGGCAGTCGGTGAATACCACGGACTCAGCTGTCCGTATTACCCACCTTCCATCGGGAATCGTTGTTTCCATGCAAAATGAGAAGTCTCAGCTTCAAAATAAAGAGGCCGCGCTTCGTGTTCTTGCTTCGCGCTTAGCAGCTGAGGCAAAAGCCAAGCGTGAGGCCGAGGCCTCGGCACAGCGCCTTTCTCAGGTTCGTACTGTTGACCGTTCGGAACGTGTTCGTACGTACAACTTCCCTGAGAATCGCATTGCTGATCACCGCAGCGGTTTCAAGGCATACAACCTTGATCAGGTGCTTGACGGCGCACTTGACCCGGTTATTGAATCTCTTCAAAGCGCAGATGAGGCCGAACGTCTCGCCTCCGCTGACGCACATGTATGAGTTCGCAAGCTGAGCTGATCGCGTGGGGTTCCTCCCGCCTGAGCGCCCTTGAAGGCGATGAAGGGGGAGCAACTCCCTTGTCCGAGGCGCGCTACCTCTTGACGTGGGCCTTGGGCGTCGATTCTTTGCTATGTGCCCCCCGCGAGGTTCCTCCAACCAACGAGGCTGCCTACCGCGCTGCAGTCACCCAACGTGCCCTTCGCAACCCACGAAGCCATGTGACCGGTGAAATGTATTTCAGAGGCCTTGTTCTTTCAGGTGGTGAAGGGGTCTTCACTGTCCGGCCCGAAACCGAGATGCTTGTCGAGCATGTTGAGGATCTGGCGCGCCCCGGAGCACTTCCTGATGGCGAATGGGTTGATCTGTGTACCGGGTCAGCAGCAATCGCACTTGCACTTTCCACTGAAACTGGGCATGAAGTGACAGCAGTGGAAATTGACTGCGATGCCTTTTCTTACGCCGAGCGTAACCTCGCTCGATACCCGAAAGCCCAGATTCGCCTCGTCAAGGGGGACGCGACGGCCCCCGACACTATCTGTGACCTCAATGGGAAAGTCGCATTGGTCGTGACAAACCCGCCCTATGTGCCGGCTCAGGAAGCACCGACACAAATTGAGGCACAGCGGGACCCTGAGCGCGCACTCTATGGTGGGGGAGACGACGGTACTGAGATTCCTCGTCGCATCATTGAACGCTCGCGTGAACTCCTTGTTAGCGGTGGGATGCTGGCTATGGAGCACTCTCCCTCGCAGGCACAAACGCTTCGGCAAATCGCGGTGATGAACGGATTTACTCAGGTGCATACCCGCAAAGACCTAAGTGGGGTTGAGCGTTTCCTGATCGCATGGAAAACACAGAGAAAGTAATTCACAGTGGAACATATTTTTGAGTGCGCTCATGGCTGGGCAGAGGAGGAACTCAACCTCCTTAAAAGCCAGATCGGCGAGGGCGCGTTGGTTGTCCTGCCAACTGATACCGTTTATGGAATCGGTGTATCCGCCGATGATCACGAGGGTGTTCGTCGTCTTCTTGCGGCGAAAGGCCGTGGAGAGACGATGCCTCCTCCTGTACTTGTCGCCTCGGTTGAGCAGGCACAAAGTGTCTCAATTGACCTTGACGACGATGCCATTGGGCTGATGAAAGCTTTCTGGCCGGGTGCACTGACTCTGATCGTACGTGCAAACCCCAGTGTGAACTGGGATCTAGGGAAAACTCACGGTACTGTCGCGCTTCGTATGCCCAATCATCCGCAAGTGTGTGAGCTGCTCGAAGCCGTGGGGCCGATGGCAGTGACCTCAGCCAATCTAACGGGACAGCCGCCTGCGACAAATATTGATGAAGCGCTCGGATACTTCCGTGGCACGGTAGACTACTACGTGAATTCGGGGCCGACCCAGAGCGCACAACCGTCCACAATTATCGATTGTGCACACGGACAGGCTCGCGTACTTCGCGAAGGAGCACTGAGCGTAGAAGATATCGCTAGGGTTTTGGACTACCAGCCCCTAGCTCGGTGAGGGAGGAGACATCGACGCCGTGAAGGTTTATGTCCTGCTGATGGTCGTGGCGGCCGCACTCACCGTGCTGCTGACGCCGCTGGTCCGCTGGGCATGCCTGCGTTGGGGGATTGTCCCCAAACTGCGCAGCAGAGATATCCAATCCACCCCGATTCCTCGACTTGGAGGGATCGCGATCACCATTGCTCTGGTGATCACGATGCTCATCAGTGCCCGGATTCCCTATATGGTGCCCCTCTTCGAAACTAATGCTGCCTGGGCTGTTGTCGTGGGAGCGCTCGCGATGTGCATTCTCGGCGTCGTTGATGATGTTGTGGAATTGGACTGGCTGACGAAACTCTCCGGACAGATTCTGATCGCAGGATCGATGGCCTTCAATGGCGTGCAATTAGTCAGCTTCCCAATTTTTGGTGTTACCATTGGCTCCTCGCGTCTCTCCTTGATGCTTACCGTTTTCCTGATCGTCGGAATTATGAATGCGGTGAACTTCATTGACGGTCTGGATGGTCTGGCCGCTGGTATTGTCGGTATTGGAGCTGCGGCATTCTTCGTCTATTCCTACGTACTCACGCGGATCATGGGGGCGGCTTCATACGCTACGACTGCATCTTTGGCAGTCATTACCTTGGTCGGAGTCTGCTTGGGCTTCTTGTGGTTCAACTTCCACCCATCCTCGATCATGATGGGTGGAGGTTCCGAGACAATGGGTTTGGTTCTGGCCGCTGCGGGAATCATCGTTACAGGGCAGGTTGACCCCTCTGTTTTAGGTGGACAGCAGCTGTTGGTTTCCTTCCTCCCGCTATTGCTTCCTATTTCGGTCATCTGCGTGCCCATTGGAGATCTTGTCGTCACCACGATTCGACGAATGCTGAGGGGAAAGAGCCCCTTCCATGCGGATCGCTCGCACTTCCACGACCGTCTGCTTGCTAGGGGACACTCGCACCGAGGCGTTGTCGCAATCTTGTGGATGTGGACAGCACTAGTGGCTTTTCCGCCGGTCGCCATTCTTGTCCATGACTGGAAACGCGTTGCACTGTGCGCACTTCCGGCACTGGTCTTGGGCATCTGGCTCACTGCTTCAGAATTCCCCGCTTTTACGCGCGCACGTCGGCGTGCGCGTCAAGATCACATTGAAGCTACCATCCCCGAGAATCCCAAGGAAAATGCATGAGTGATTCTTTGCAGACGCATGAGAAGGAGATTCATCTGGTCATGCGCCGCCTATGGGGTGTCATTGCTGCCGGCGCGCTGATTGTCGGTGTATGGCAGGCATGCGTCGGATACGGTCTGCGTAGCTTGCTTCTTCCTGTACTCATGTTGGCATTGGGTGCTGTCACGCATCTGTGTCTTGGTGCCATGAATCGTAGTGATGCAAGTAGCCGACCGATGTGGATATGGGTTCATATGTTCGGAACATTCACCGTCTTGATCGGTGGATTGTTTCTGAGCAAAGCCTTGGGGACATCTGCGATTGTCACCGGACTTCTTCTGATTTGTGAGCATTTTGTTGTTTTTGGTGGTCTTGGGGTCGCTTTATCACGCATAATTCGTGAGGTTCCGGTTGAGGAAGAGCCAGTGATCACAGATGTCGATTTTTCGTCGTCGTTGACGAAGGAACAAAATTCTGAGGCATAAGTTATTGATCCCTGGTTAGCTGGGTTACACTGGACCGGGTTGACCCTAGTGAGGAAGTGGAGTACGTGGAATCGACAGTTCTCGGCGAAGAGAAGGCCACACAGCGCAGCTACGCTATGCCTTTGTGGTACAAGGTTCTCATCGGTATTGTCGCACTGATCGCTGCCGCAACATGTATTCCCGCTGTTACGCAGGCCCCCCACGCCCCCGGTATCCATGATTTCTTCCCCGATGCATTTTTTGGTGAGGGTACGCTCTTCCAATTCAACCGGCTGACACTGGTGCGTGTGGTCGCTGGAATTACACTGTGCTTGGTTTTCTGGCTCGGTGCGCGCAGCGTCAAGCTCATGCCGGGGCGGGGACAGGTCCTCCTCGAAATGGCAGCCGAGTTTGTTCGCAATGGTATTTCCGTCGCGATGCTGGGTGAGGGGCGTGGCCGTCGCTGGGCTGCCTTTATCGGTGTTGTTTTCTTCGGCGTTCTTTTTATGAATATCCAGGGAATTATCCCGGGGATGAATATTGCAGCTTCCTCTGTGATGGCTGTGCCGATTGTTTTCGCCGTCATCGCCTACGTCTCATTCGTAGGCGCCGGAATTAAACAGTACGGCTTCTTCCATTTCTTCAAGTCGCAGCTTTTCCCCAAGGGATTGCCCTGGCCGATCTACTTCCTCATCACCCCCATCGAGTTCTTCTCGACTTTCATTGTTCGTCCCGCAACCTTGGCTATTCGTCTTCTGTGCAACATGATTTCAGGGCACCTGCTTCTTGCACTGACCTATTTTGGAACGTCGAATCTTCTTATCGCTGCCGGTATCAAACAGACTGGCGCGCTCTTAACCGGAGCTGGCGCGGTTGCGGCGACGCTCTTCGAAATTTTCGTAGCTGTCTTGCAGGCGTACATTTTCGCCATGCTGACAGCGGTCTACATCAAGCTTTCAGTCGAAGAACACTAAAGGCTTCTTGCGCCTTCGACTGATTCACCAAAGGAAAAGGAAAGAAAAATGACCGGATCCCTTGCCTACATCGGCTACGGCCTGGCTGCGATTGGCCCTGGTATTGGTATTGGCCTCCTCGTGGGAAAGACCCAGGAAGCAACCGCACGCCAGCCTGAGATCGCCGGTAGGCTCTTCACCAACATGATTATTGGTGCAGCACTTGCTGAGGCTCTTGGCTTGATCGGCTTCGTTCTGCCCTTCATCGTCTGATGTTCGCACAGCTTGTTCCTATGTCCGAGGGATCGGTCGGAGGAATTGGCGTTGTTCTGCCTCCTCTCTATGAGATTTTCTGGTCAGCGCTGATTCTTCTGGTCATCCTCTTGGTCGTCGGTCTGTACGCGTTGCCGCGGATCTACTCGATGATCGACCAGCGGCGCGACGCCATTCAGGAAGGCCTCGATAACGCTGAGAAAGCTCGTGAAGATCTCTCTCTTGCTTCGCGTAAGAAAGACGAGATGCTTCGTGATGCTCAGGCTGAGGCTCACCAGATTCGTGAAGATGCACGTGCTCAGGCCCAACAGATCGTGGCACAGGCACGTCTTGATGCGCAGGTAGAGGCTCAGCGCGTGCAAGATGCGGCTCAGCGTCAGATTCTTGCCGAGCGGCAGGCCGCGCAGATTAGCCTGCGTAGCGATGTTGGTCTGCTCGCTAGCGAACTCGCAGAGAAGCTCGTGGGTGAGCATCTGGAGAATACTGATCTCACTGCTCGCGTTGTGGATCGTTTCTTGGATGAACTCGAGGCTGAAGAAGTTCCCATTGGTGGTGTGAACTGATGACTCCTGAGTTGTTACGCGAACGTCTTGCGCAGGCGGGCGATGAGCGTATGAAGGTAGCGGAAGATCTATTCGGCATCGCAGACTTTTTGCGTACGAATTCTTCCGTCCAACGTGCACTCACCGACCCTTCGCGAGAACAGAGTGATAAAGACGCTCTTGCTGATCGTCTTTTTGCTCCGGTTGTATCTGCTGTCTCGATTCAGTGTCTGCATGACCTGGTAGCGGGTCACTGGTCCCGTCCGCGTGACATCGTGAACGCTGTCGAAGAAGCAGGCTGCGATGCAGTGCTGCTCAGTGCGCAATTTGATGGGGTGCTGGAAGAAACAGAAGCTCAGCTTGTTGCGGTTTCTGTTTTCCTCCAGTCACATCGCGATCTCAGGAATGAGCTCTCTGACCTGTCTGCCCTTTCTCCGAAGGGGCGCGCAGATCTTGCCCAGACGGTGTTCCAGAGTGTTCTAGGCCAGCCGAGTCTGCGTCTTTTGCGCCGATGCGTGGGAAGAAGCTCGCATGGCCATCTCTTGGGAAAGTTGCGTGAATTGGCTGTTCGCGCGGCAAACCTCTCCGGTCGACGCTTCGTATTCGTTGAGTCGGCACACGAGCTGAGCGACGACCAGAAGATGCGTCTTGAGAAGATTCTTGAGGCCAAGCTGGCCAGCCCAGTTTCGGCAACCTACACGCTGCGCCCTGAACTTCTCGGCGGCCTCGTCATCCGAATGGGGACGGAGCGAGTCGATGCATCACTGGCCACGCGAGTTGGCGCTCTAAAACGTTCGATCGTCGGTTAAGCCCGATGTGTCTGAGGAATAGATAGAAGGAATGCTCAATGGCTGATCTGTCCATTAGCCCCGAGGAAGTACGGGCGGCGCTCGACTCTTTCGTGGAATCGTATCAACCTGCACAGGTTGCGACCGATGAAGTCGGTCATGTTACCGAAACTGCCGACGGTATTGCCCACGTTGAAGGGCTTCCCGGAACTATGGCAAACGAACTCCTGCGTTTCGAGGATGGGACGCTGGGGCTTGCTATGAACCTTGAACAGCGTGAAATCGGTACCGTTGTTCTTGGGGATTTCTCCTCCATTGAAGAAGGGCAGCCCGTTTACCGTACTGGGGAAGTTCTCTCAGTGCCCGTTGGTGATGGCTACCTCGGTCGTACCGTTGACCCGCTGGGTCGCCCCATCGACGGCCTCGGTGATATCACCGACTTGGAAGGTCGACGAGCACTGGAACTCCAGGCTCCCGGTGTCATGATGCGTAAGTCGGTTCATGAGCCGCTGCAGACCGGCCTGAAGGCGATCGACTCGATGATCCCGATTGGTCGTGGTCAGCGTCAGCTCATCATTGGTGACCGTCAAACCGGTAAGACCGCAATCGCTTTGGACACGATCATTAACCAGCGTGACAACTGGCTTTCCGGCGATGTCAACAAGCAGGTTCGATGCATCTATGTCGCCATCGGCCAGAAGGGATCGACGATCGCTTCGGTTCGCTCGACTCTTGAAGATGCCGGAGCAATGGAGTACACGACGATCGTTGCTTCTCCGGCCTCGGATCCCGCGGGCTACAAGTACATGGCTCCCTACACGGGTAGCGCAATTGGCCAGCACTGGATGTACCAGGGCAAGCACGTCCTCATCGTTTTCGATGACCTTTCTAAGCAGGCCGAGGCCTACCGCGCAGTTTCGCTTCTTCTGCGCCGTCCGCCGGGGCGTGAAGCGTACCCCGGTGACGTTTTCTACTTGCACTCTCGCTTGCTGGAACGCTGTGCGAAGCTCTCCGACGAGCTCGGTGGGGGATCGATGACCGGTCTGCCGATTATCGAAACCAAGGCAAATGACGTTTCCGCGTACATTCCGACCAACGTTATTTCGATTACTGATGGTCAGATCTTCCTTCAGTCTGATCTCTTCAATTCGAACCAGCGACCAGCTGTGGATGTCGGTATTTCGGTGTCTCGTGTCGGTGGTGCGGCGCAGATTAAGGCAATGAAGAAGGTCGCCGGTACCTTGAAGCTTACGCTTGCTCAGTACCGTTCGATGGCAGCCTTCGCGATGTTTGCTTCTGATCTTGATGCTGCAACACGTCGTCAGCTCACGCGCGGTGAGCGTCTTATGGAGCTTCTCAAGCAGCCGCAAAACTCGCCCTATGTCGTTCAAGACCAGGTTGCGTCGATCTGGGCTGGCACGAATGGTTACCTCGACGACCTTGAGGTCAGCGAAGTCCTTTCTTTTGAAAGCGGCCTGCTGGACTACTTGCGTGCAAACTCGACCGTGCTTGATGAGATTGCTGCAACCGGTGAGCTCTCGAAGGAAACCGAAGAAGCTCTGCGTGCTGCGGTTGAGACCTTCCATGGTCAATGGGTGAGTGCGAAGGCATCACCGGTCTCGCTTGATGACGCTGAGGTGCAGGCCGAGCGTTCTCAGGAAGAAATCGTTCGTTCGCGCCCGGTAGTGTCTGAGGCCTGAGTATGGGCGGACAACAAAGGATCTATAAACAGCGGATTGCATCTACGCAGACGCTGGCTAAGGTCTTTCGTGCGATGGAAATGATCGCGGCATCGCGAATTGGCGCCGCGCGTCGGGCAGCTACTGAACTTGGACCCTATGAGAAGGCTCTGACTCAGGCAGTTGCCGCTGTCGCTATCCATACTGACCTTGACCACCCGTTGACTCGTGAGCGTCACGACACGTCACGTGTCGCGGTCCTTGTGGTTGCTTCCGATCGAGGGATGGCCGGAGCCTACTCAGCAACGATTCTTCGCGAGGCTGAGCGTCTTGTCGAACGTCTCGAAGAAGAAGGAAAAGTCCCGGTTCTGTACACCTATGGTCGACGTGCCCAGGCGTACTTCCGTTTCCGGGGCGTGGAGATCGAAGATTCGTGGGAAGGCGAGTCCGATTCACCTTCCCAGGAGATCAGTAATCAGATCGCTCGCGAGCTTCTTGAGCGCTTTACGGATTCAGATCCTATGACTGGCGTGTGCGAAGTTCATTTGGTCTACACGCGGTTCAAGTCGATGATGAGTCAGGTTCCTGAGGTTCGACGCATGATTCCTCTTTCCGTTGTCGATGCTCCTGAAGGGGATCGTGAACGCGATGAGGAACGCGGTGAGCACAAGGTGAATGCCGAACTCTTCCCCGAGTACGAGTTCATTCCTTCACCCGAAGAAGTTCTTGACACCCTGCTTCCGCTGTATGTCTCGAGCAGGATCCGAATTGTTCTTTTGCAAGCTGCCGCATCAGAGTTGGCTTCGCGCCAGCGCGCAATGCATACGGCAACGGATAACGCAGAAGAGCTCATTACGAAATACACGCGTCTGGCGAATTCGGCCCGTCAGGCGGAGATCACTCAAGAGATCACTGAAATCGTGGGCGGTGCCGACGCATTGGTCCAGGGCTGAGGCCCGTGCACATGGAGAAAATAGAAATGACTACTACTTCAACGGGACAGGGACGGGTCGCACGTGTTGTCGGACCGGTTGTCGATGTTGAGTTCCCGCCGGACGCAATTCCTCCCTTGTACAACGCATTGCACGTTGATGTGAATCTTTCCGGGCAGAGCGAAGGTGAAGCCGGCGTTCAGACGATCACTCTTGAGGTTGCTCAGCACCTCGGTGACAACCTGATTCGTGCGATTTCGCTTAAGCCGACCGACGGTATGGTTCGCGGCTCGGTTGTCACCGATACCGGTGCTCCGATTTCGGTTCCGGTAGGCGACATCACGAAGGGTCACGTTTTCAACGTGACCGGCGAGGTCTTGAATCTCAAGCCCGGTGAGCATCTGGAAATCACCGAGCGTTGGCCCATTCACCGCCAGCCGCCGGCATTCGACCAACTCGAGGCCCGCACGAAGATGTTCGAAACGGGCATCAAGGTCATCGATTTGCTCACCCCATATGTTCAGGGTGGCAAGATTGGCCTCTTCGGTGGCGCAGGTGTGGGTAAGACCGTTCTGATTCAGGAAATGATTCAGCGTGTTGCTCAGAACCACGGTGGCGTTTCGGTTTTCGCTGGCGTTGGTGAGCGTACCCGTGAAGGTAACGACCTGATTCATGAAATGGAAGAGGCTGGCGTCTTCGATAAAACGGCACTGGTCTTCGGACAGATGGATGAACCGCCGGGGACCCGTCTTCGTATCGCCCTGACCGGTTTGACCATGGCGGAGTACTTCCGCGATGTTCAGCATCAGGACGTGTTGCTCTTCATCGACAACATTTTCCGCTTCACCCAGGCCGGTTCAGAGGTTTCGACGCTTCTGGGTCGTATGCCTTCTGCTGTTGGTTATCAGCCGAACCTCGCTGATGAAATGGGACAGCTTCAGGAACGTATTACCTCTGCTGGAGGCCACTCGATTACGTCTCTGCAGGCAATTTATGTTCCCGCAGACGACTACACCGACCCGGCACCTGCGACGACCTTCGCTCACTTGGACGCAACGACCGAGTTGTCGCGTGAAATTGCATCACGCGGTATTTACCCCGCCGTTGATCCATTGGCATCGACGTCTCGTATCCTTGACCCGGCACTGGTCGGTCGTGAGCACTACGACACTGCTACTCACGTAAAGGCGATCTTGCAGAAGAACAAGGAACTGCAAGACATCATCGCCATTTTGGGCGTTGATGAATTGTCTGAAGAAGACAAGGTCACCGTTGCGCGCGCACGTCGCATTGAGCAGTTCCTTTCGCAGAACACCTATATGGCTGAGAAGTTCACCGGTGTTGAGGGATCGACTGTTCCGCTCTCCGAAACCATTGAGGCCTTCAAGCGTATTGCTGAGGGCTACTACGACCAGGTCCCGGAGCAGGCCTTCTACAATATTGGTGGCATCGACGATCTTGAACGTCGTTGGCACGAGATCGAGAAGGATAACTGACGTGCCTGCCGCCGATAAGTTGCAGGTCGAGATCGTTTCACACGAAGGCAGGCTTTGGCACGGTAGTGCATCTCAGGTGAGTTTTCCGGCAACGGATGGCTCCATCGGTGTGCTTCCTGGACGACAGCCAGTTCTTGCGGGTCTTGTTCCTGGACGTGTGAGTATCACGACTGAGCAAGGAGTTGTCGACTTCGATATCGATAAAGGTCTGGCTTCGGTAGATTCCGACTTTATTACGATTGTCGTGGAACACGCCTCCCAGATGTGAGTGAGCGGTGTGCGGGCTTAAACTGTCCGCACACCCTCATTTTCTTCAGGAGGTTTTCATGGTTGTGCTGAACATTATCGTGATGCTCCTCCTTGCCCTTTTTGTCGTCTGGCTGCTTCTTAATCTGCGTGCGCGTCATCTCGATCAACAAGATGGTGCTTTTCGGGCGTGGGCGCGACTTGATTCGCATTCCGGATGGATGTCAGGAATCGGCCAGTATCAGGGGGACCGCCTGTGTTGGTATCGCCTGGTTGCCCCTTCGCTGAAACCATATGTTGTCCTTCCCCGACATGGACTTGAAGTATCCCTTCCCCTGCAACGCTCAATCGATGGATCAATGGTTGAGGTCCGCTTGACGTCAGGGGATGTTTTTCTGGACATTGCAGTTGAACCACTGACTTATAACGGGCTTGTTTCGTGGGGAGAATCCGAGCCTCCCGCTATTGAACATGGCTCTACGCTCTAGTTTTATTCCCACAACACCGCCAGTTCCCGAAAGGTAATCTTTTGCGCGTTCTTATCGCTTCATGCACGGTCGATTATTCGGGCCGCCTCAGTGCGCACCTTGACCGCGCAATTCGCCTTATTATGCACAAGGCAGATGGCTCTGTACTGATCCACTCTGATGGCGGTTCATATAAACCGTTGAATTGGATGAATGCTCCCTGTACAGTCACCACCGAAATCCCCGAAGAAGGGGAAGAGATGGATGGCGTGACCCAGGTGTGGCAGGTCCAATCTGATAAGACTGATGACCGACTTGTTATTCGCATTCACGAGATCATCAGTGACGTCACTGAAGAGTTTGGTATCGACCCCGGACTTGTCAAAGACGGTGTTGAAACCCACCTTCAAGAACTCTTAGCAGAACAAGTTCCGCAGGTACTGGGTGAAGGCTGGGAACTGGTACGTCGTGAGTATCCCACTCCCGTTGGTCCAGTCGACCTGCTTGTTCGTGATCCGCAGGGGCTGCCCGTTGCAATCGAGGTTAAAAGGCGCGGAGGAATGGACGGTGTTGATCAATTAACGCGCTATCTGTCCCTTTTGGGCCGCGATCCTTTGCTGGACGGGATTAGAGGAATTTTTGCAGCTCAAGAGATTACGCGACAGGCTCGTACCTTGGCCGAAGATCGCGGTATTGACTGCCTCATTCTCGATTATGACGCCATGCGAGGTTTTGACGATCCCGATTCCCGTCTCTTCTAATGACTCAAGCCTCACTCAGCCTGAGCCTTGCGCGCATTATTAGCCAAGGCCTCGTTGCAGAAATGGCTGCGGATAATCCCATTGCTGCGGTCGAGAATATGCTCGCTTTGCAGGCACAACTTCCTTCTTCGATTCCGTGGGCGATTAACCTACGCGTCAAACAGCCTTCTATTGGTGCGATTAATGAGGCCTTTGAGTCTGCTGGGCTCGTACGTTCGTGGCCAATGCGCGGAACAATTCATGTCACCAGCGCAAAGGACCACCATTGGCTGCGTCAGGTGCTTCGGCATCGGTATCGTGCATGGATGCGCTCCTTTGAGGAAGAGGGACTGACTCGCGCGCGTATTGAAGAAGCTGCGCAGATTGCGTATTCGTGCATTGCCTCGGCGGGACCTCAAAGCCGTGAAGAACTCTGCGCGGCCTGGGAGCAGGAAGGGATCCGAACGGGCACGCGTCCGCAACGCGAGGCAGCCCTGCGAGCGGGGGAGAAGGGGACTTTCCTTAACCGCCGTAATCTTTTCCTTGCGTTGCATATTGAGGGTTTCCTAGTTGGCGGTCCTAGGCGGGGTAATTCCTTCCTTTTTTGTGATGCGAGGCCTTTGCCCGTTGCTGAAGGGGTTGCCCAGGGAGAAGCCGATCACAAGGCCGCGCTGGCGGAGCTTGCGCGTCGCTATGCTTGGGGGCACGGCCCCGTCAGTGTCGAGGATTTTTCTCGTTGGACATCGCTGACGAAACGTGAGTCTCGGGCTGCGCTGGAACGTGCGGTGCGTTTAAAGGGAAGTGACCGCCCCATTGTTCTCGGTGAATCTGGATATCAACGCGTTGATCTTGACTCGCTGTTGAGCCACTACGGAGAGGAAGCACGAGCACTATTTTCTTGCCCGTCTTTCGATGAAATCCATGTGGGATATACCGACCGGAGTAGCATGGCCAGTTCGGAGGCAGAGCGGGCGATTTGCCCCGCAAAGAATGGGATGTTTCGACCAATTGTTATCAAAGATGGCAGGGTGATTGCCGTACAGGATCCGCGTAAAGGATATGAGTTTCTAGACTCGGTGCGAGATGAATATGATCAAGCTCTGCTGGAAAAGGCTGAAGAAATCGGTCTGTATTTGAGTGGCAAATAAGTGATCGCGCAGCTGAAAATGTGCGAAAATATTCGTATGGATTCACAAGTTATGCGAGGCCGCATCGTCCTGAAAGATTCCATCATTGAAGATGGTGTCATCACCGTTGAAGGCCAATTTATTTCTCATATTTGCCCGGCATCTGATTTCTCTGGCGAGCTTCCGCACTCAAGTGGCTCGACTTTCCTTCCGGGACTTGTCGATGTGCACTGTCACGGAGGCGGTGGGGAGTCTTTCCCGAACGCAACGACTCCCGAGGCCGCAATGCAAGCCGTCATGGAACACCGTCGTCACGGTACGACCTCGTTGGTCGCTTCGTGCGTCACCGCTGATGCTGACACCTTGAAAGCACGTGCTCGCACTCTAGCTTCGCTTGCCGAAAAGGATGAAATTGCGGGTATTCACTTCGAAGGTCCCTTCGTATCCCACGCGCGTTGCGGTGCGCAGGATCCGACCTACATTGTTGATCCAGATCCCGATCTCACTCGTGAACTCATTGATGAATGCAAGGGATATGCACTTTCAATGACGCTTGCTCCGGAAAAGCCCCGCGCATTTGGAGAAGGTTCTGTTGCCGAAGCGCTGATCGATGGTGGTGCTATTCCTTCGTGGGGGCATACGGATTCGAACTCGACCTTCGCGCGTCAAGCCTTGGAATACTCGCGTGAGCATTTCGCAGATTCTTCGACCACTCGTGGCCCTCGTGCAACGATTACGCACCTCTTCAATGGCATGCGTCCGCTGCACCATCGCGACACCGGTCCGATCGCGGAATTTCTTTCAGATGCTGCCCGTGGTGGTGCGGTCGCAGAGCTGATTTGCGATAACGTTCACGTTGATCCACTTCTTGTTCGCGATGTCTACGAACTTGTCGGTCGCGATCACGTCGTGCTGATTACGGATGCGATGGCTGCGGCGGGTATGCCTGATGGTTCCTACACGCTCGGTCCTCAAGATGTTGTCGTCCGTGACGGTATTGCGCGCCTCGCTCAGGGCGATTCTATTGCCGGTGGTACTGCGCACCTTCTTGATTGCGTTCGCGTGGCAACGACTTTGGGTGGAATTCCTCTGGTGGATGCTGTCTACATGGCATCAGCTCAAGGCGCCAAGATCTTGGGCGATCCGCGAGTGGGCAGCCTTGAGGCTGGGAAATTTGCAGATATTGTCGAGGTGGATCCTGAGCTCAATGTGCGTCGTGTAGTTCGCCGTGGCACAGTAGTTGAGTGAGAGGAAAACGATCTCGTAAGCGTCCATGGGGCGAGAGTCGGCCATTGCAGATGTCGGCTCTCGCCTCACTTGCGCGCAGCGAAATTGGACCTGATGGCGAGTCCTATCAGGTCCAATATCTTCGTTCTTCTTCGAAGTCCTATACCTGTCCCGCGTGTCTGCAAACAATTGCCGTCGGTAGCGCACACGTCGTTGCATGGCCCGAAGAACGTGCCTATGGATTGGATCAGGGAGTTCGCGCTCGGCGACACTGGCACCTGAACTGTTGGAAACGTGGTCTTCGCCCGGCATAATGAGCGTGATTGGCTACGTGCACGTGGCGTGAGACACCTCCAGTATGCACTCGTGTTGTTTGCCCGTAGAGTTACTAACTAGAGGTTGACACTATCCCATTAATAGGAGACTCCGAGTGGACCAGCTCAGAAGATTTTCAGGAGCAGCTGCAGCATGTGCAGTTGCAGTGATTGCTGCGATTGTCGCGGTATTGGCTTTGACTGTGTGGAAGCCAACCCAACAAATTAGTGCGACTGTTACCCCCCAGCAGCCGGTCGTCATCACCCGCGAGGGACTCTTCCAACTTGAGGGGGGTGAAGTCACTGTTACCGCGGCTTCTGCCTCAGGAAAGCAAGTGACGATGGCGTTGGGTACAGCGGCAGATGTTCGCGCATGGGTTTCTGATCTGTCCTATGCGGAAATCACTGGTATCTCTGCGAACCGTGAGAATCTTTTGACCGAGGGGCATGACTCCGCAACCTCGGCAACCTCATCACCTTCCCCCTCGCCCTCGGCTTCCAGTGGGGCTCCGCAAAACCCTGATCAGAATGCTCAGCCTTCGCCTTCTCCCAGCGCGACTTCAACTCTGTCGGCTGCCGGTGGAGATATGTGGCTTGACGAGGCGACCGCTCCTTCGACCGCGACGATGACCCTTCGTGATGTTGCAGCAGGTCGTTCGCTGGTTATTACTTCGGATGGAACGACTCCCTCTGATTTGACGGTCACCATGACCTGGCAGACGCCGCATGCGAATGTTTTAGCAATTACTGCCGGCGTTATTACATTCATCTGTCTTCTCATTGCCGCTGCCTTGGTCGGCCTTGTTCTCTGGCGTGAACGTCAGGTGGTTTCTGAAGAAGAAAAGCGTGAGGAAGATGAAGCAGAAGATGGGGCATCTCAACAGGTAGATCCCGCCTTCTTTGAAACCGACGAAAACCCTGAGTCTTCTGAAGCTGAAACCGAAACCCTTCAAAGCGACAACGAAGAAGCTGAAGAGTACAGCGACTCAATCGAGGGCGGGGAAACGCCTGATGACGTAACGGCCCACGATACTTTCACTGAGGTCGCTGAGCTTGATGAGGAAACACCAGAAGATGAATCCTCAGACGACCGTGCCGCTGAAGAGAGCTCTGAAGTTTATGAAACTTCTGTGACCGATCGGGATGAATCTTCGGACTCTGAGCCGCGTCGTGGTCGCCACGGTATTGCCTATCACGATGACGAAGTAGACCCACCTGCTCGCGAATCAACAGATACGGGAATTATCGATTTGTCTAGTATTCGCCCGGGTGCAGTTCTTCCTTCGCGCCGCGCACTGCGTGAGGCACGTGAAAAGGGCGAAGGACGCTTAGTGATTGGTGGCCAGGAATTCGATACCGGCTTGATTCCTCAGGTGGAGAAGGAAGAAGAAGCATCCACCGGTGACGGATCCGAAGAAAAGCGCTCGTGGGGCTCGATTATGGGGAGCTGGATTTCACCGAAGCAACGCGGACAGAAGGGACAGTGACGATGAGAATACGACGTATCCTCCCAGTTCTGTGCGTGCCTGCACTTGTTCTTGGGGCATGTAGCAGCCGTGATCTAGTTGCTCCTGAGGTGACTGCCCAGCCTTCTTCCGCTTCTCCGAACCTAGACTCGGCTCGCATCGAGCGTGTTCTTGGATCCATTCAGGACACTCTCAATACTGCTGATGCGACACGTGACGCTGCTGCTCTTGAACCTCGGCTTGAGGGTGGGGCATTGCGTATGCGTAGTGACCAGTATGCTGCTGCTAAAGCAACGAATACTGAGGTACCTAAGCTTGTCGTCAACCAGGGTTCGGTTGCAGTGACAAATTCGGATCAGTGGCCTCGCGTTATCGTGAATGTTTCGAGCCCTGATCAGGCATCTCTTCCTGTGCTCGCATTCGCAGTCCAAGATGATGCGCGATCGAATTACAAGCTCGTCGGATGGACACGCGCGCTTGGTGGAGCTCAATTCCAGTTGGATAACGTGGAGAAGGGCTCTGCAGCACTTGGTCCTGACGCGCAGGGATTCGTGAAGACCCCGAAGGAAGCACTCCAGGGCTATGTGGATATGCTGAATTCCGGTAATGCCGGTAACGATCAGTATGCGGGTGATGATTTTGCTCGTCGCTACTTGCAGGATGCAAAGAGTTTGAATGATGCGGTTCAGGCTGCTGGAAATGTTCAAGCGCATGCTGACCTCTCGGCTGATTTCCCGATTGTCGGTGTCGAACTGGTCGACGGTTCAGCTCTTGTTGCCGCTTCATTCACCTATACTCAGACCTATCAGCGCACTGTTGCTCGTTCGACTATGCGCCTCGGGGGAACAACTGCTGCATTGGCAGAAGGCGATGACGATACGGTCAAGGGAAAGGCGACAGCAACCTACATTGTGACCGTGCTCCTGCACATCCCCAAGGCCGGTTCGGATTCGCAGCTGATTAGCGCTGTTGGCGCGGAACGCGCACTTGGCTCGGTCGTCAAGGATGATGGCGCCGGGAACCCTGATCAACGTTAAGGAGATCTTCTTCATGAATAATGATGCTCACAATCCTCAACCTGCAGATTCGCACGGTGCACTCGACCTCAGTGCAGCTGCTTCAGCCGCAGGACAGGGAGGCCTCAGCACTTCTCAGCAGACAACTCGAGAAGGTAGTGCCGGTGGCATCAGCATTCCGCTGATTGATTCCTGCGATGATTCCTCTTTCGAGGCCATTGCCGCGAATTCTCAAAAGGTTCCGGTGGTCCTCGTTCTTTGGGCTGCTCAGTCTCTTGAATCTAAACAGTTGCTGGCTACCCTCGAAGAGCTCGCACGTGAAAAGGCGGGTGCCTTCCAACTTGTTGAAGTTGATGTCCAACAGGCTCCGCGAGTTGCACAGGCATTCCAAGTTCAGGTCCTCCCGACAACGGTCGCTCTTGTCAGCGCGCGTCCGGTTCCTCTTTTCCAAGGTGTTGCTGCTAAGGAACAGATTGCGCCTGTTATCGAAGATTTGCTGAAGGCTGCTGGACAGATGGGGGTAACGGGTCGGATTGCTGTGAGCGGATCCGATGTTGCAAAACCCATTCCAGAGGAACATATCCCGGCCCTTGAAGCTGAAGAACGTGGAGATCTTGAAGCTGCGCAGGCTGCTTGGGAGAAGATAATCGAACACAATCCCCGCGATGAAGAAGCAAAGAATCATCGCGCGCGGATTAATTTCAAGCTGCGTGAGGCTCAAGAAAACGGCGATCCCTCTGCGCAGGCAGATGCGCTCTTCAATGAGGGAAAGACTGCAGAAGCATTTAATGTCCTTCTGCGCCTTATCGAAGATAGCCCGGAGGATCAGCGTGAGGATTACCGTGTCAGGCTGCTTGATCTTTTCCGAATTGCGGGGAATACCCCGGAGGTTAAGGCTGCAAGACGACGTTTGTCTGCGCTGTTGATGATCTAGAAGCTGTTATCAGGCAGCTGATAAGGGGTGTGGGGAACAGATTAAAATCTGTTCCCCACACCCCTTAGTGCTCAGAAGTTCAGTGCTGAGGTGCCAGCCAGAGAGCACCCAGAGGAGGAACGCGAAGCTCAACCGAGTAGGGGCGTCCATTCCAGGGGATCTCTTCAGCAACGAGCTCGCCGATATTAACGACTCCTGAACCACCATATTGTGGATCATCCGTATTGACAACCTCTTGCCAGGTTCCCGCATGAGGCAGGCCGATGCGGTAGCCCTCGTGGGGGTTACCAGCGAAGTTCACCACGCACACAAGCTCATCCTGAGCGCGGTGGCCGCTGGTGGCCTCGGATTTACGGATATAAGAGATCAGGTTGTGATCGCTATCTGAGGCGTCAATCCATTCGAAACCTGTGTAGGTGTCATTCCACAGTGCTGAATGGGTGCGGTAGAGCTCGTTGAGGCGCGCAACCAAAGCTGCCATTCCTGCATGGTCGGGCCGATCGTAGAGCCACCAATCCAGGGAATAGCTTTCATTCCACTCTTGTTCTTGTGCAAACTCCTGTCCCATGAAGATCAGCTGCTTACCGGGGTGCGACCACTGGTAGGCGAAGAGCGAACGCAGGCCAGCCATCTGTTGCCAATGGTCACCGGGCATCTTGGAGACAAGCGCGCCCTTTCCGTGAACAACCTCGTCGTGAGATAGAGGTAGCACGTAGTTCTCTGAGAAGGCGTAAACCAGTGAGAAGGTCAGCTCACCGTGATGCCAACGACGGTTGACAGGATCTTCAGAGAGATAACGCAGGGTGTCATTCATCCACCCCATGTTCCATTTCATTCCAAACCCTAGGCCACCGCCTGAGGTCGGAGCAGTAACTCCGGGCCATGCGGTCGATTCTTCCGCAATCATGACAATTCCAGGATGCAGGCGGTAGGAGGTCGCAGTTGCTTCCTGAAGGAAAGAAATCGCCTCAAGATTCTCACGCCCACCGTATTGGTTCGGACGCCACTGGCCGTCCTTACGCGAATAATCCAGATAGAGCATGGAAGCAACGGCGTCAACGCGTAGGCCGTCGATGTGGAATTGATCAAGCCAGTACAGCGCGTTTGCAACCAAGAAGTTTCGCACTTCATTGCGGCCGAAATTAAAGACGTAGGTTCCCCAATCCGGATGTTCACCGCGCAGCGGATCAGGATCTTCATATAGCGGAGTACCGTCGAAGCGCGCCAGTGCCCAATCGTCCTTGGGGAAGTGGGCGGGTACCCAGTCCAAGATCACGCCAATACCCTCTTGGTGGAGACGGTCCACAAGGTATCGGAAATCATCTGGAGTGCCATAGCGTGAGGTCGGTGCGTAATAGGAAGTGACTTGGTAGCCCCAAGACCCACCGAAGGGGTGCTCAGCAAGAGGCATGAATTCGACGTGGGTAAAACCCATCTTCTTGACGTAGGGGATTAGCTCATCAGCCAATCCACGGTAACCCAAGTCCTGCTTCCAGGAGCCTGCGTGAACCTCGTAAATCGACATGGGGCCGCTGTGAGGGTTGGCATCCTCACGTGCGCGAAGCCAGTCTTCGTCGTTCCATGTGTGGAAGACATCGGTGACGACCGAGGCCGTGGCTGGGGGAATTTCCGTTGCCCGAGCCATGGGGTCTGCTTTTTGGAACCAGTTCCCCGATGGCCCTTGGATTTCAAACTTGTAGCGGGCTCCGACACCAACGCCGGGAATGAAGAGCTCCCACACTCCAGAAGCACCCATTGTGCGCATGGCGTGTCCGGTGCCATCCCAGAAATTGAAGTCACCGACAACGCGCACGGCCTGCGCATTAGGAGCCCATACTGCGAAGGCAACACCATCGACAGATCCCATGACACCGTCAAAATGCATGAGGTGGGCACCCAAGACCTCCCAGAGGCGCTCATGGCGTCCTTCGGAGATCAGATAGGTATCCATTTCGCCAACGGTCGGGAGGAACCTGTAGGGGTCATCAACGACCTGCGAATGATCTCCGTAGGTCACGCGCAGTCGGTAGTCGGGAATGTCTTCTGCAGCGAAGACACATACCCAAACACCCCCGTGTTCGTGGGTTGCCGGGTAGGTATGGTCCTGAGTGAGCACCTCGACCGAATCGGCCAGATGGTGAACGCTGCGGATCGTGACAACACCGTCATTGAGGTGTGCTCCCAGCACATCGTGGGGGAGAGGATAGCGCCCTTCTGCTACCGCATTGAGGACGTCTGTGGCCACTGCTGTCGCTTGAGGTTCCATGTGTTCATCATCTCACGTTTAAAGAAGATCCAATAATTACTCGGTTTCGATGGCCATGACATGACCCAATCGATCCCAGGGGGACAGTCGTACCCAATTGGTGCGTGACCAGGAGTAACGCTCTCCGTCGAGCTCATCGACCACGGTGTAGTTGGCCGATGACGTCCCCAAGGAGAGTCCGCTTAAATCAACATCAATTTCGCCTTCAACCGTGTTTTCCGGGTCCAAGGAGATCACGACGATGACTGTATCGGGCAATCCGGTCGGTGAGAATCGAGCGGGGACATGCTTGGAGAAGCACAGGATCTTCTCCGAGGCCGTGGGGTGGATGCGAAGATCGTGAAGCTGGCGCAGTGCTGGGTGGCGTTCACGAGCGCTATTGAGAAGTGTTAGCAGAGTCGGGATTCCCGTCTCCTGCGCAAGCTTTGGATCACGAGGCCGGAATTCATACTTCTCGTTATCGTTGGGTTCCTCGGCACCCTCGCGTTGAATATTCTCAACCCACTCGTATCCCGAGTAGATTCCCCATGAAGGTGCTCCGAGTGCGGCAAGCATCGCGCGAATTGCGAAGATTGCACTTCCCCCAGAAGTCATTTGGGGAGTGAGAATATCGTGCGTTGTCGGCCAGAAGGTCGGACGAATAAGGTGCGCAGTATCGTGTGCGAGCTCCTGAAGATACTCTTCGATTTCTTGCTTTTCGGTTCTCCATGCGAAATAGGTGTAGGACTGGTCAAAGCCAACCGCGCCCAAGGTACGCATCATCGCGGGGCGCGTGAAAGCCTCGGCAAGGAAAATAATTTCCGGATGACGAGTATGGATTTCTTCTAGGAGCCGTTCCCAGAAAGGAACGGGTTTTGTGTGCGGATTATCGACACGGAAGATTGTCACCCCGTGGGAAATCCACAATTCGAGCATGTCACGAATCGCTGTGTAGATTCCCTCTGGATCTCGATCGAAGTTCAAGGGATAGATGTCCTGATATTTCTTCGGTGGGTTTTCTGCGTAGGCGATCGAGCCATCTGCGCGTTGGGTGAACCATTCCGGATGCTCGCTGACCCACGGGTGGTCGGGGGAACACTGAAGTGCGATATCCAGTGCAACCTCTAAGCCCAGGTCTTTTGACTGGGCGACGAAATAATCAAAATCGTCGAAATTACCCAGCTCAGGGTGAATAGCATCGTGGCCGCCTTCCGCTGAACCAATGCCGTAGGGGCTGCCGGGTTCACCTCTGTGAGCAACCAGAGAGTTATTCTTTCCCTTTCGATTGGTTAAACCAATAGGGTGAATTGGCGTCAAATAGACGACGTTGAAGCCCATAGAGGCAATACGGGGCAGGTCCTCGGTCGCGGTACGCAAGGTTCCCGATACCCAGCGTCCTTTCTTATCCTGGAAAGCGCCGTGCGAACGTGGGAAGATCTCGTACCACGCTCCTGCGAGGGCACGGTTTCGCGCAACGTAGAGAGGGAAACTACGGGTTGAGCCGTAGAGGTCACGGAGTGGGAAATTGCGGAAGACTGCGCGCACCGGAGCAGCTAGACCAGCGGAGAGACGACGCTGGGGAGTTTGAGTGGTATCGCGTAGGGCCTGTGCGGCAGCAAGTAGGGTTTGAATTCCTGCTCGACTTGGTTGCTTTTGAGAAGGATTGTTCAGTGCCTCTCCGCGCGCGGCGCGTTCCATCAAGAGCGCGCCTTCTTCGAGCATGAGTTCGATGTCGACCTCAGCTCCAATCTTCACTGAGGCGTCGTGACGCCACGTGGCATAGGGGTCTGACCAGGTATCAATGCGGAAACTCCACTTGCCAACCGCGTCTGGCATCAGCCATGCTTCGTAGCGGTCAAGGCCGGGAGCAATGTCATGCATAAGGGCGCGTGAATGGATGGAACCACCGGGGCGAATGAGAACTGCCTCGGCGGCATAAGCATCATGGCCCTCTCTGAAGACGGTTGCTCGGATGGGAAATGCCTCAAAAACCGTTGCTTTAGCCGGTAAATTCCCGTCCTCAACGACGGGGAAAACTTCGGTGGCCGGGATGCGTGGAAGTAGTGTCTCGTTCACATACTTAAGCCTAATAGATACTGTGACCATCGACATACTCAGGAGCGAAAAAGGTTACCTTGGGTTCAAAAAGGTGGTGGTTACTTCCGCGGAAGTAACCACCACCTTGAGCGTTCCAAGAAGCTCAGTAGACCATATGCATCGCTTCACGGACCTCGTTCAAGGTCTTTTCTGCACGTTCGTTTGCCTTCTCATTTCCTTGGCGGAGGATCGAGAGCAGGTATTCGGGATCAGCCGCTAGTTCGGCACGACGTGCACGGATTGGTGCAAGCATTTCGTTGAGGGCCTCTGTAACGGTTGCCTTGAGCGCACCACCGCCGCCATCACCGATACGCTCAGCGATGGCTACTGGGTCCTCACCGGTGGCCAAAGAAGCGAGCGTCAGCAAATTGGCTACCTCGGGGCGATTCTCAGGATCGAAGGTGATGTGACGATCTGAATCGGTCTTTGCGCGCTTTAAGATTTTTGCAGTCTCATCTGCGGTCATTGCCAATTCAATCGTGTTGCCGCGAGACTTCGACATCTTCGTTCCATCAGTTCCCAAGAGCAGGGGAGTTTCCGAAAGAAGTGCATCCGGACGAGGGAATACAGCTCGCTTGGGGTCGACGCGACCGTAACGCTTATCGAAACGCTGAGCAATCAGGCGGGTCTGTTCAATGTGAGGGAGCTGGTCTTGTCCGACAGGAACAACATTCGCCTTGCAGAAGAGGATGTCACAGGCCTGGTGCACCGGGTAGGTCAACATTAGACCGGTCATTGCGCGGCCGTCGGTCGCTTCCAACTCTGCCTTAACCGTGGGGTTACGGTGCAACTCGGCCTCGGTAACCAAGGAAAGGAAAGGAAGCATGAGCTGGTTGAGCGCAGGAATTGACGAGTGGTTGAAGATCGTCGTCTTTTCCGGATCCAAGCCAACTGCGAGGTAGTCAGTGACCAAGCCAAGGACGCGCTCTTGAATGGGGCCGACAGCGTCGCGGTCAGTGATGACCTGATAGTCAGCTACAAGCACCCACGTATCGACTCCGCGTTCTTGAAGGAGAACGCGGTTGCGCAGGGTGCCGAAGTAGTGACCGAGGTGTAGGCGTCCAGTTGGGCGGTCACCAGTAAGCACGCGAAAACGCGTGGGATCTTGGTCGATTGCCTCGTCAATTTCCTTCGAACGCGCGAGAGAACGCGCAAGAGATGCATCAGAGGTGGATTGCTCGAGAGTTTCTTCGCTGGTAGTCACCAGCTCAGTTTAGCGTGATCACTGCGCGGGCGAAGAGTCCACGGATGAGAGGTAGATATGCATGCTGAAAGGATCCATGGAAACTGTTGCATCCGAAGCCTTGTAATCCAGAGTATGTGGCAAGGTCACCGCATCGTTCATCGAGGTAACACCACCGTCGTCGATCTGGCTCCATGCGCTATCGAAGACGTGCACCCACTGGACCCCTCGACCTCGGGGAAGAAGAACATTACGGTCCGCGGTTGTTCCGTTGAAGAGGACAAGCGCATCGCGAGAACGGTGGGGAGTACCTGAACGCAACATTTGGAAAACTCGTGAATCGGGTGATGTCCATACGTCGTCACGCATGGGAACCCCGCTTGCGTCATACCACGAGAGGTCAGGAAGCGTATCGCCATGGGGCTCGGATCCTGAGAAAAACTTCATTGGCCGCAGTGCGGGATGCACACGGCGCAATGCAAGAAGCCAACGGACGATCTCGAGCTGTTCCTTTTGAAGCTCGGAGAGATCCCAGTCGATCCATGAGATGGGAGAATCTTGGCAGTAAGCGTTGTTATTACCAAATTGCGTGCGCGAAAACTCATCACCCGCAACCAACATGGGTGTTCCAGAGGAAACAAGGAGTGTGGCAAGAAGATTGCGTTGTGAGCGCTGGCGCGCGGGGACAATGTCTTCAACAAAGCCGGTGATATCACGGACATCGGGGTCAACACCCAGAATCGGTGCGGCCAAAGCTCCCTCAAGGCCGTGGTTCCACGAGTGGTTGTTATCCGAACCGTCGCGGCTTTCTTCCAGGTTTGCCAAGTTGTGCTTATGGTCAAATGCCGTTAGGTCGGCCAAAGTAAAGCCGTCATGTGCCGTCACAAAATTGACAGATGCTCCCGGCCCACGAAGGTATCCAACGCCGTGGCCGAAGAGATCCTGAGAACCCGAAAGACGAGTTGCGAGCTCATTAGCTCCACCAGCCTGTCGTCCCGCACTAATCTCTCGCAAGTCAGAAAGCCAAAAGCTCCGAGTGGCATCGCGGAAACGGTCATTCCACTCGCAGAAAGGATCGGGGAAATTACCCGTCTGCCACCCGCCTAAACCAACGTCCCAGGGCTCTGCGATGAGCTTGGTCTCGCGAAGAAGGGGATCTGACCCCATCGCAATGAGCAGGGGATGTAAGGGAGTGAAACCGGTTGAAAAACGCCCGATAGTCGCAGCGAGATCAAAGCGGAATCCATCAATTCCCATGCTGGCTACCCAGTAGCGCAGTGAATCCAAAATAAAAGAAATTACCTGGGGGTGATCGGTATTCAGTGTGTTGCCACACCCCGTCGTATCGATGATCTGTGAGGGGTAGGTGTCGGTTCGCCTGTAGTACAGAGGGGAATCAAGCCCACGCAATGACAGCGTCGGACCGGTATCTCCGCTCTCGCAGGTGTGGTTATAGACCACGTCAAGGATCACTTCAATCCCGGCCTCATGGAGGATCGAGACCATCCCGCGGAATTCGTCAATTACGGCCTGTGGGCCTCGTGCGCGAGCGGCGGCGCTGGCATAGGAAGGCTCAGGGCTAAAGAAGGACAGGGTGGAGTATCCCCAATAATTCGTCAAGCCGCGCTCGACTAAAAAGGGTTCATCGGACTTTGCGTGGATTGGGAGAAGCTCGACAGAGGTCACTCCCAACTCTTTGAGATAACGAATGGAAGCGGGATGAGCAAGACCCGCATAGGTCCCTCGCAGATTGGGGGGAACCTCCGACATATTCTGCGTGAAGCCTTTGACGTGTAACTCGTAGATAACGGTCTCATCCAAAGGAACCTTTGGCTGAGGGGTAATGCGGAAAGAGGTGTCAATGACCACGCTATGAGCGTTAAAAGGTGCGGAATCAGCTGTCGAAGGCTCGAGGGGGTAAGAGAGCGGGTAAAAATCCTCATCTACCTGGTGCGCGTAGACCTCGGGACGAATGTCGACAGCACCTGCGAGGCCACGGCCATAGGGATCGACCAGAAGCTTGTTCTCGTTAAAGAACAGACCGGCATCGGGATCCCAAGGGCCTTGCGCACGGAAACCATAGTGGGTTCCAAGGCCGAAACCTTCGATATGTCCATGCCAGATGCCGTGATCGGGGCCAAGAAGACGATAACGCTGTTCAAACCCGGTATCCGGGTCAATGACGCAGAAGTCAACCTGGGTAGCACGTGTCGAGACCACTGCAACGTTGAGACCTGATCCAGAAACGGTGACGCCTAATTGACGGTAGTGAGGATGAGGTTGCGTAACGGCGTGGTAGACGTAATTCGCCTGTTGTGACATTGCCGCCCCTTTTTCTCATGTCAGAACTGAGAACATCATAGTCGTATCCGTCCGGTGGCACACATACAGCTGCGCGTATCAGCACCGATATGGCACTCTGGATACATGAGGATTGCAGTTCTGGTCAAACAGGTTCCCGATACAAGCTCGGACCGGCGTTTTGAAGACTTACGTTTAGTGCGTGGCGAAGACGATGTCCTAAACGAAGGCGACGAACACGCAGTGGAAGCTGCGGCTGATCTTGTTCGCGCCCACGGAGGTGAAGTCGTTGCGGTGAGTATGGGGCCAGAAGATGCCAGTGATGCACTGATTCGTGCTTTGGCACTCGGTGCCGATAGTGCTTATCTACTCTCTGATTCCAAGCTTGAAGGTGCGGATGTCACCGTTTCGGCGCGTGCGCTCGCGGCTTTGCTGACAGTGCTGGCAGACGAGGAGCCTTTCGATCTGATCATCGCTGGCATGGCAGCTGCGGATTCAATGACCTCGATGCTTCCCGCTGCACTTGCTGCGGTCCTTGGCCTTCCTTTGGTTTCACAGGCTCGAGAGCTGAATATTGATGTCGAGCACTCACGGCTTAGCGCCTCGCGAAGTGTTGATGGTGTTGATGAATCTCTCGAAGCACCTTTCCCCGCTGTTATTTCTGTTTCAGATCAGCTCAACGAACCGCGTTTCCCAGGTTTTAAGGACCTCAAGGCTGCTCGGATGAAGCCCTTAGTTCGTGCTGAACTTGACGATATTGCCGAGTGCGATCCCAGCGGAGTGCTCTCTTCCGTCCTGGCTTCTGGACTCGAGGCAATGCCTCTTCGTGTGGAATCGATCGAGGAACATCAACGTGGCGGATCGGGTGAGGTATTCCCCGATACCGGTGATGGTGGCAAGCGTCTTGCGGAATTCATTGAGGAGAAGTTGAAGTGAAGGCTTTATTGAACTCTGCGGTCCTCGTTCTTGATCTGGTGTCCTCTGAAGGAACAATTGACGCCCGTCACAAGGACATCATCGCCCAGGCTCACGAGTGCTGCGAAGAGTTGCACGCGATCGTCTTGTGCCCCGAGCGCCTTGATTCCCTTGAAGGGGAAATGGGACGAATTGGGGTCTCCTCGGTGATCCCGATTATCTGTCCTGAGGCCGCGCTCACGACATCAGCTTTGCTTCCTTCGCTGGAATCCGCATATCGAAGCCTGAATCTCTTTGGGGCGCCAATCTTCTTCGCCACGCGTTTCCTTGACCGTGAATGTGCCGCTTCACTTGCCGTAATTTTGGGTGGGTGCGCCATTGCCGAGGCCGTCGAGATTCACGTTGAAGAGGATCGTTTGCACGCGACGACGGATGCTCTTGGTGGCTCATGGAGGGGAGAAGCCCTTGCCATGGCTGCACCTGCCTGCGTGTGTCTGCGTTCGCGCGGCCTCGTCCCTGAAGAGAATGATGGCCAGTGCCGGGTGGGAGAACCTATTGTGCTGTCCCTGAGCGATAAGACCGCCAGGGTTCACGAGCGTGCGTATCAAAGTGGGGACGGTCGTCCGAAGGTGACTGAAGCTCAGGTCGTTGTAGTTGGTGGCCGCGGTGCAGGGCAGGACTGGAGTTTGGTCGAAGATCTTGCCGATGCTTTGGGCGCTGGTATCGGTGCAACGCGTGATGCTGTTGATGAAGGCTGGGCGAAGCGTAGCGCGCAAATCGGCCAAACTGGCGTCACGATTGCTCCGAAGCTCTATATCTCTCTTGGGGTTTCAGGTGCAATCCATCACACGATTGGAATGATGTCCTCGGGGACGATCGTTGCAGTCTGTGATGATCCGGATGCTCCGATCTTCGAAATTGCTGATTTCGGAGTTGTCGGAGATCTGTACGAAATTGTTCCCCAAGCGCTGGAGCATATTCGCGCGTTGCGCGCGAATGAGCCCCAGGACAACTGAAAGACACCCGTGTCGCACTATCTTGATCACGCCGGTTCCACACCCCTGGCACCCGGAGTTCGTCAGGCCTGGCTTGACGCCCAAGACGCTCTCAGTCGGCGTCCCGGGAACCCCGCAGCTCTTCATGCTGGCGGACGTTCCGCTAAGCGTTTGCTGGAGGACGCGCGTGAACGCGTAGGCGCAGCCGTGGGTGCTTCACGCGCGGAGGTTGTTTTTACCTCGGGTGCGACAGAATCAGATGCGCTGGCGCTTGTCGCTGCCTCTCGAGGGATGCGTGGGGCCGACACAGCACGTGTCGATGTTTGGATGTCTCCAGTCGAGCATGATGCGGTGTACGAGCAAGGTGTTGTGCTGCGTCGAGAGGGATTTACACCGCGGACCTTCTCGGTGAATTCTTCGGGGCGTGTGGAGTATACGGATTTAGGGCCAGCAGAATTTGAACGCGCGGCATTGATGTCAATGACGTGGGTGTGTTCTGAGCTTGGAACCATTGAACCAGTGTGTGAATTTGCCAGCTTTGTTCATGACGCGCAGACGGAACAAGCGCCTCTTCTCCATTCGGACGCAGCTCAAGCAATCGGCTACTGCGACGTTAAATTTGGGAAGTCAGGTTTAGATCTTTTGTCGATCGGTGGTCATAAAGTCGGTGCTCCTGTTGGTACAGGTGCGCTGATCGTCCGTCGAGGGATCAAGATGGTCACTGACCGGCCCGGTGGGGGACACGAACGTGGAATCCGTTCTGGAACCCCCGACGTTGCCGGGGCCTGCGCGCTCGCAACTGCCATTGAATTTGCAGTCGAGCATCGCCTCGAGCGCGTCCAACGTGCGCAGAAACTCCGTGAGCGTCTAATTTCCGGCCTCCCTCAGGGGGTGCGTTTAAGTGTTGACCCAGCCATGGCCTCGGCAGCGATTATTCACTTATTGATCCCGACCCACCATCCCGAGGCAGTTCTCTTGGCTATGGATATGGCAGACGTAGACGTGTCGGCCGGTTCGGCATGTCATGCCGGAGTGACTCGGCCCTCGCGTGTGGTGATGGCCCTTGGCTACAGTGAAAATCAAGCACTGGGTGTGCTGCGGGTTTCCACGGGAATGGAAACTACCGTAGAAGATATTGATGCTTTTCTTCGCGCACTTCCCGCCGCAATCCGAGCGGGACAGGCATTGGATGAACGAGACAGGATGGATGCATGAGGGTTCTTGCGGCTCTATCGGGTGGAGTGGACTCTGCAGTCGCGGCAGCGAAGGCTGTAGAGGCCGGACACGAGGTCGTTGGAGTGCATATGGCCCTATCGTCTCAACCCCAAGAATGCCGTTTGGGTTCGCGCGGCTGCTGTTCGGTTGAAGATGCTGCTGATGCGGCTCGTGCTGCCGAAATCATGGGTATTCCATTTTATGTATGGGATCTCGCTGAAGAGTTTGAGCAAACGGTCATCACTGACTTCGTTGAACAGTACAAGGCCGGACACACCCCAAATCCCTGTGTTCGTTGCAACGAATTTGTCAAGTTTAGGGAGCTTGCCCAGCGTGCTCGAGCACTGGGATTTGACGCGGTTTGTACCGGTCACTACGCGCGTATTGTTCAGACAGATTCGGGTCCTCAGCTCCATCGCGGACGTGACGAGGCGAAGGACCAGTCCTATGTGCTCGCAATTATGGGACCCGAAGAACTTCCGCGTGTGATTTTCCCTCTGGGAGATGCTCCATCGAAATCATGGGTGCGCTCTGAAGCGGAAAGGATGGGACTCGGAGTATCAAATAAGCCGGATTCTTACGATATCTGTTTCATTCCCGATGGAGATACGCAGGGCTTCCTACGCTCACACCTGGGGAGCAACCCTGGCGACATTGTTGATACTGAGGGCCGCGTTGTGGGCCGTCACGATGGCTACTGGAATTTCACCGTTGGTCAGCGACGAGGATTGAACTTGGGCAACCCCGCTGCCGACGGGCGGCCTCGTTATGTCGTCAAGACGAAGCCTCAGCTCAACCAGGTCGTCGTTGGTGCTTCTGAATTGCTCTCTATCGACCATATTGATTGTTCTGAACTCGTGTGGCTTGCGCCCGATGATCTGGGAGAGATTGATGCGGTTGCTACACGCGAGTTTGGCTCAAGTCTTGGTGAGCGCTGCCTGAATGAAGTCGATGAGGGAGTTGTGACGGCTCAGATTCGTGCACATGGGGTGCCCAGTGTCGTGACCGAGCTTGTTCGAGAGAACAATGAAGACGGAAGCTCACGTCTATCTGTGGCTTTGGCGCAGTCAATCCGCGGTGTCGCTGCTGGGCAGTCTTTGGTCTTGTACAGGGGTACTCGAGTGATTGCCGAGGCGACAATTGAGCGCGCATACCGAGGGTAGGTAGGTGCGGCCTCGTAGGGGCGAAGGAACTTATCAGTGCGCAAGATGGGACTCGAACCCACACGTCAAAGACACTGGAACCTAAATCCAGCGCGTCTACCAATTCCGCCACTCGCGCAACAGCACAGAGTTTACCTTATCTGAAGGGATAAGTGCTGAGGATCTATCTTGGATGGGCGCAGCAATGGAACCCCAGCTAAGCTCAGCTTATGACTCAACTTCAGGTGGGGGAGAAGGCTCCCGATTTCACTCTTGAAACGACTCACGGCACGCTTTCCTTGCACGATCTGCTGGGACAGGCGAAGTCAGGTGTGGTTGTTTATTTCTACCCAAAGGCATCGACTCCCGGGTGCACGAAAGAGGCATGCGATTTTCGTGACAGCCTCAATTCACTTAAAGGCGCAGGGTATTCGGTAATTGGCATTAGTGCCGATTCGATGACTGCTCTTGAGAACTTTGCTTCGCGTCAAGGTCTGAATTTCCCCTTGGCTTCGGATCCTGAAAAGGAAGTTCTTACCCGGTGGGGTGCCTTTGGTGAAAAGAAGAACTATGGAAGGGTCTTTCAAGGAATTATCCGCTCCACAGTTGTTCTTGATCCCTCTGGAACCGTCACTCACGCGCTGTATAACGTGAAAGCAACGGGACATGTCGCACGTGTGCGGAAGCTGCTGGGATTGGATCAATAACGCTGCTTAACACGAAATCGGGCCAAACCGCTCCATTGCGATTTGGCCCGAATACTCTGTGGTGTTGGGATAATCTATAGCAACTTATAAAGAGGTTGCCTGAATCTCCGGATCGAAAAGCGGCACCGGTGACGGACGACGTTCTTCTGTGGCAGCAAAGGCTTCTGCTGCACCGACCACGGTGTGTAGATCGTGCCCATTGAGCATCCACTGCGCCGGAGTTGTTTGCTCCAAGACCTCAAGCGGACGCTGGAACCATGTTGCCGCAGTCAATTGATGCACGCGTCCACGCAGACGCCCGAGCACTTCGGACATGTCATCGATAACCGAGTGGTTGGCCATGAGTTGCCATGTGGGGTAGTACCACATAGTGGTGGGCGATTGAACCGCAAGAATACGGTTTGTTCGCACGGCTTTGTTGATGCCCTGACGCGAGATACCCAGCCAGGCAACGATGTCTGAGGTGGTACATACGGGGCCAACGAGTTCGTGAAGACCCGGTCGCGGGTCCGTCATAGAACGAATCAGGTGAGTCGCTTGTTCGACGATATCTGGGGTAATCACCGTGTGGCGACGGGCGCTGAGCTGCTGTTCAATCGATGCGAGCAGATCTTTCTCAGAAGAAGTAAGACGACGCATAAGAAGCTCCGAGGATAGTAGGGTACGAATACATACAGTCGTATCCGACCATTGGCGCCGCCTCGGCAATGGGTGCGTCATGGGGGACTTGAACCCTCAACCCGCTGATTAAGAGTCAGCTGCTCTGCCAATTGAGCTAATGACGCTTGGGTTATGTGTTTACGGTAGCACATCTATCGATATACTGCGTGCGTCATGAGGGAATTGAACCCCCAACCCGCTGATTAAGAGTCAGCTGCTCTGCCAATTGAGCTAATGACGCGTGTCCTTGGGACAGGAGAAAACAATACATACGTTTTGAGCAGTTCGCAAATCAACTTTGCCTTTCTCAAGTCGCAAGGCGGTAGGCTGGGGGAGTGCAAGCAACTGACATTTTTATGAGTGATAGTCGTTCAGTACGTGAGAACGCGGTTACTCAGGACTATCTCAAGGCGATTTGGAGTGCTGAAGAGAACGGGCAAGCCGGTATCGCAGTCCGTCTTCTTGCCTCGCGTGTCGGTGTTGCTGTCTCCACGGCCTCGGAAAAAGTTAAGCGTTTGGTTGCTGAAGGACTCGCTTATCATGAGCCGTATGGAAAAGTAACTTTGACGGAGCAGGGACGCCGACGCGCACTGGAAGTGGTCAGGCGCCATCGCTTACTTGAAACCTATCTGCATGATGCGCTCGGTTTTGAGTGGGACGAAGTTCACGAAGAAGCGGAAATCCTCGAACATGCGATCTCAGACCGACTGCTCAATCGAATCGATGAGCGCCTGGGCCACCCGGCGCGTGATCCACATGGAGACCCGATCCCTTCTGCCGACGGCAGGGTTGAGCTCTTGGCATTGGTTCCTCTTGTCGAGGTCGTCCCGGGAAACAGAGCGCGTATCGCGCGTTTTAGCGACAGCGATGCGGTGTGCTTGCGTTCGATTGAAAATAAAGGGCTAGGTCTTGACGATCAGGTTGAGGTTCTTCAACGCGGCGAGAATGGCGAGCTTGTGCTCAGCGTTTATCCGTCAAAAACTCTCAGTGGGACTCAGAAAAAAGGGCGACGCCTTGAGCTGAGTGCCCAAGAAGCCGCCCTTATTTCTGTAGTGTGAAGGCTGCCTAAGTAGTGCTTGCCAAATTGTGTAAGGCTAGTTCAGGGCGTTCATCGACGCTGGAACTTGCGCGCTGTAACCCGCACTGATCAGCTCCCGGCGAAGCTTATCCATGGCCTCGTTAAGCTCGGTATCACTGGCTGGAGCAGCATTACTGAGCAGGACGTCACTTTCTTGACGCAGCGGAATGACGTGGAGGTGGGTGTGTGGCACCTCGAATCCGGCGATCACCAGACCCGAGCGCTGTACTCCAAAAGCGACTTCTTGGGCGCGTCCAATAAGCTGCGCAACCTTCATGAGATGCTCGCACGTTGACGTATCCAAGGCTGTCCATGAAGGGACGGGCTCTCGCGGAACAACCAAGACGTGCCCGGGACTTGTCGGCTCGATTGTCGCGAATGCGACGCAGATGTCGTCAGCCCACACAAAGCGTCCGGAGAATTCTCCGGAGATGATTTTTTCGAAAACAGTACTCATAGCTCTATTGTCAAGCTCCGGACCGGTTTTGCCTAGTGGGAATAAAGAGGCAAATTCACGCCAATGCACTAACCTATATAGGGCATAGAACGAGCCTGAAGATAGTGAATTTTCAGGGTAAATGGAGGCAAGGATGAGCGAGATCTCGACAGGCGAGCCCAATTTCCGTTATACGGCACAGTTGGCCGGTGAGATCGAAAACAAGTGGCAGGACCTATGGGACGAACGTGGGACCTTCTTTGCGGATAACCCTGAAGGAGATCTTGCTGGAGACCTCGCCTCGCGCGATCCCTTCTTCCTCCTTGATATGTTCCCCTACCCCTCAGGTAAGGGTCTTCATGTCGGGCACCCACTGGGCTATATCGCGACTGATACGGTTGCTCGTTTCCACCGCATGCGCGGCGAAAATGTTCTTTACACAATGGGATATGACGCTTTTGGTCTTCCCGCCGAGCAATTCGCCGTTCAAACCGGTCAACACCCGCGTGTGACGACCGAAGAAAATATTGCCAATATGCGACGCCAGCTGCGTCGTCTGGGCCTTTCTCATGACCGTCGCCGTTCGTTTGCAACCACTGATGTCGACTACGTTCACTGGACTCAGTGGATCTTCCTGAAGGTCTTTAATTCGTGGTTTGATCCCCAGGCACCCCGTCGCGATGGCCGAGGCCTAGGTGCTGCGCGCCCGATTTCCGAGCTTGTTGCGCAGTTTGAGTCAGGAGAGCGTGAGCTCCCAGAAGAATTCGCCGCCCTATCATGGAATGAGCTGAGCCCGCGTGAGCGTGCGCGCGTCATTGACTCCTACCGATTGGCCTATATTTCTGAGGCTCCTGTGAACTGGTGCCCCGGTCTGGGTACTGTCTTGGCCAATGAAGAAGTAACCGCCGAAGGACGTTCAGAGCGCGGTAACTACCCGGTCTTCAAGCGCTCATTGCGCCAGTGGATGATGCGTATCACCGCTTACGGCGATCGCCTGATCGAAGACTTGGACACTATTGATTGGCCCGAAAAGGTGCGCACTATGCAGCGCAATTGGATCGGCCGCTCTCATGGTGCAGAGGTCGATTTCCGCGCTGTGGGTGATGGCGTGTCAGACAGCGAGTTCACCGTTTACACGACACGTCCCGATACGCTCTTTGGTGCGACCTTCGTGGTCTGGTCTCCTGAGCATCCCCTCCTGGGTGGAACCACTCCCGGTTCTTCCTCGGACCAGGCTGCGCTCAAACTTCCGGCATCCTGGCCTCAGGGAACTCGCTCTGAGTGGAGTGCGGGCTATGCAACTCCTGCAGAAGCAGTGGCGGCTTACCGTGCACAGGCTGCCGCGAAAACCCCGGAGCAGCGCGCAGAGGATGCGGGGGAGAAGACCGGTGTCTTCACTGGTCTGTGGGCAATTAACCCCGTGAACCAGAAGCGTATCCCCGTCTTTATCGCTGACTACGTTTTGATGGATTATGGAACTGGCGCCATCATGGCGGTTCCTGCGCATGATGATCGTGACTGGGAGTTTGCGCGTCGTTTCCATCTGGATATCATTCGCACGATTGGTGATGCCGAGGATCCCACTGCGCACGATCTGACTCAGAGCGCCTACACCGGTGACGGTGTTGCTGTCGACTCAGCCAATGAGGAAATCAGCCTCAATGGCCTCGATAAGGATGCTGCTAAGGCAGCGATGACGCAGTGGCTGGAATCCAAGGGACTGGGGCGCGCCGCAACAACCTATCGTCTGCGCGACTGGCTCTTTAGTCGTCAGCGTTACTGGGGCGAGCCCTTCCCGATCGTCTGGGATGAGGATGGCGTTGCGCACGCACTTCCCGAAGATATGCTTCCCATCGAGCTTCCTGAAATCAGTGATTATTCACCGCGTACCTTCGACCCCGACGATGCCGATAGTGAACCCGAGGCGCCTCTTGGACGCGCTCAGGAATGGGTCAATGTCACCCTTGATTTGGGTGATGGCCCCAAGAAGTACCGCCGCGAGACGAACACCATGCCTCAGTGGGCAGGTTCGTGCTGGTACGAAATGCGCTATACCGATCCGAGTAACCCCACGACCTTCGCCGGTGCAGAAAATCTGAGCTATTGGATGGGGCCGCGTGAGGACAAGATCAGTGGTGGCACCGACCTGTACATTGGTGGTGTCGAGCACGCTGTGCTTCACCTGCTCTATGCGCGCTTCTGGCAAAAGGTTCTCTTCGATCTTGGATTTGTTCCCGATAGCGAGCCCTATCACAAGCTCTTTAACCAGGGCTACGTGCAGGCTTACGCGTACACCGATGCGCGTGGACAGTACGTCCCGGCTGATGAGGTCGAAGGTGATGAGACAAGTGGCTTCACTTGGAAGGGTCAGCCCGTCAATCGTGAATACGGCAAGATGGGTAAGTCGCTCAAGAATATCGTCACGCCTGATGAGATGTACGACGCCTATGGCGCGGATGTCTTCCGTGTCTACGAAATGAGCATGGGACCCCTGGATGTTTCGCGTCCGTGGGATACGCGTGCAGTCGTCGGCTCGCAACGCTTCCTTCAGCGCTTGTGGCGAAATGTCCTGGATGAAGAGACTGGCGAGGTTACCGTTAGCGATGAGCCGATGGACAAGAAGACGGCACGTCTGCTGGCACGCACAATCTCCGAGGTCACTGTTGAATACGAGAACCTGCGTATCAACACGGCAATCGCCAAGCTGATTGTTCTGAACAACCACCTGACATCTTTTGATCGTGTCCCTCGCGTTGCCGTCGAGGCACTGATTCTCATGCTCTCTCCTGTAGCTCCGCACATTTGTGAGGAACTGTGGCAGAAGTTGGGGCATGAGGAGTCGCTTGCTCGCGTACCTTTCCCAGTCGTGGAAGACGAGTCCTTGCTTGAAGACGACACCGTGACGGCTATCGTCCAGGCCAATGGCAAGCTCCGTGCGAAGCTTGAGGTTCCCGTGTCGATTAGCGAAGATGATTTGCGCACTCTTGCTCTTGAGCAGGCGCCGATCGTCAAGCTTCTTGACGGACGCGAGCCCTTAAAGGTCATTGTGCGTGCGCCGCAGTTGGTAAACATCGTTCTTCCGAGGTAACCATGCCTGAAGGAGATGCGATCCATCGGATCGCCAACACTTTTTCTGTCCTCTTCCAGGGCAGCGAGGTCGAAACCTCGTCACCGCAGGGGCGTTTTGCCTCATCCGCACAGTTGATTAACCACCACAAGGTTGTCGCAGTGCGGGCGGTGGGCAAGCACATGTTCGTTGGTTTTATGCCAGCTGAGGCTGCCGCCTCTTGTGTTGAAAAAGCAAAGGCTGCGGAAGCTGAGTTTGCCGTTCACTTGGGCAGTCCCGAGGCCGAGGCCGCTTTGCCCTTCACGGGATCGTCACCGCTGTGGGGAGAGCACGCTTTCCCCTGTGACGAGGAACTCCAGTGGCTCCATATTCACTTGGGTCTCTATGGTTCTTGGCGTTTCGATGCTGACGAGCGGGCATTTGATGTCCCATCCTCCATTGGAGCGCCACGCACGAACTGGGTGGCAACAAAAGGCCACCGACATGCGGCTCTGAAGTGGGCAAGCTACGCAGACGATACTCTGTACGTCGAGGATAATTTGGCGTCTGGAAATATCGAGAAGCGTGGCGAAGAATGGAATGCCCCCGATCCTGTTGGACAGGTTCGCCTGCGCGTGTTGTCTAAGCACGCAGTCGCAGATGTTACCGGTCCGAATCGGTGCGAGCTAATTTCCGATGAAGATCGACGTGTTGTTGAATCCAAGCTAGGGTGTGACCCACTTCAGCCGGGTGCCGCGCAAGATCCTGCAACGCGTAAGCGTTTCATTGAGATGATTCGCGGACGTAAACGTCCGATCGGTGAGCTCTTAATGGACCAGTCAATCGCTGCTGGAGTTGGGAACATCTATCGTGCGGAGGCATTGTTCCTGGCCGGTATTTCACCGATGAGGGCAGGTAATCGCCTCTCGACTCAGCGTGTTGGGCATCTGTGGGATATCGTCTGCGAGCTGATGACGCGAGGCCTAGAGATTGGGCGTATTGATACGATTCGTCCCGAGGATCAGCCTGATCCTATCCCTGAAGGTGATGAAGAATTGGCGCGCTGGTACATCTACCATCGCAGCGGACGGCCATGCATCAAATGCGGGACGACAATTAGCGAAAAACTCATGCAAAATCGCCGTCTTTTCTGGTGTTCGAATTGCCAGAACTAAAGCGGTAGGAAAACTTCGCGGTAGGGGACGGTTCAACAAATTGCGAAATGTTTCCCTGCGCTTTGAAGCATTTCTGTCTAGTTTGCGGGGGAGCTTTCGCCTTCTTGGAAGATGTCGTAGATCTGAGGAAGGTGAACATTTGCCTCGTCGATTCTGACGACAAGGGAGGATGCTCCCCAGCCCTTACAGCGACGCGCGCACTCTGCGACCAATGCGGTAGCAATTCCGCGGCCTTGGAACTTCGGGTGAACCATCAGGTCGATGACCTGTGGAAGTCCACTGGGTTCCTCGACGGGGGGATCGACGACAACAATGATCGCGGCGATTAACTCTCCTTCGATCCAGCCACCTAGGAAAGATCCCTCCAATGGGGTGCCGAAAACCCCGTCAAAGCACAGGCGCATCTCGTCTGTTGCTTCAATATGTGCCTCGATACTTGGGCGGATACCGTATGCCGCTAAAGAAAGCTCAGCGAGTTCCGGGATATCGAAGCGCGTCAGTACGCCGATCTCACACTCTGTTGCACCGTGAAGGCGCGTCAGTGCGTCAATCTGTGCTTGTAGAGAATGTCTGTTCATAAGGACAGAATATGTGATCTGTTGCACGTGTGATGGTGCGTGAGAAGGTGTGCGAACTCACAGAGTAGGTTCTGGGAGTTTGTCCCAAAGCTTGACAAATATGAGGAACTTAGATGTACCAGGTGGGATCGTCTTCCCAGCAGTTTGGATCGATGATGAGATCGCGATCGTCCTCCACCATTCGTTCTTCTGGTTTCTGTCGCAACTTTGCTGGGACGCCGATCGCAACAGCGTCTTCGGGGACATCCTTGGTGACGACGGCATTGGCTCCAACTTTGGCTCCATCGCCAACTGTGATGGGGCCAAGAACCTTTGCGCCAGCACCGATCATGACGTGATTACCAATGGTTGGATGGCGTTTCCCGGGGTTCATCGCGACACCACCCAAGGTCACCCCGTGGAAGATCACAACGTCTTCACCGACCTCGGCTGTTTGCCCAATCACGACCCCGGTGGCGTGGTCAATGAATACGCGGCGCCCGATGGTTGCCTCGGGATGAATATCAACCCCGGTCGTCATTCGGGCAATTGAGGAAAGGACGCGAGCGGGAGTGCGTAGCGCAGGGTGAGACCACATCGCGTGTGTCACTCGGTGAGTCCACAGTGCGTGGACGCCGGGGTAGGCGAGTGCGACTTCAAGAGTTGAACGCGCGGCGGGATCACGCCGTTTTGCCGTTCGAAGATCCTCTGCAAGAAGCTGAATAATCTTGCGTGGAGACGAGGCCATGGGTAGTTCTCCGTCAGTTGCTTGTGGTCAGTGTTGCACTTTCGTGAGGGATGAAGTGCTTGGGGGTCTGGATTCTGCTGTGCCTTCTCATCTAAGGGGCGCAGAAATGGGGTGGATGAGCCGTGAGCTCATCCACCCCAGACCTGTCAGTCGCGCAGGTTTTCGAAGAGCGCTGTCGAAAGGTAACGCTCACCGGTATCGGGGAGGATAACGACGATTCGCTTACCTTTGTTTTCAGGACGCTGCGCCACTTGGATCGCTGCGGCAAGTGCTGCGCCTGAAGAAATGCCAACTAGCAAGCCTTCTTCCGCGGCTGCTCGTCGCGAAGTTTCCAGAGCAAGTGGGGTTTCAATATCGATCACTTCGTCAACGACGCTGGGGTCATAGGTCTGAGCAACGAAGTTCGGGCCGAGTCCCTGGATGCCGTGAGGGCCAGCCTCGCCACCGGTAAGAAGTGGGGACTCTGCCGGTTGAACCGCAATCACCTTAACGTTGGGCTTGAGTTCCTTGAGGACAGCACCCACGCCAGACACAGTTCCGCCCGTACCTACTCCTGCAATGAAGATATCAACGTTCTCATCGGTATCGCGAAGAATTTCTTCTGCAGTTGTACGACGGTGCACAGCGGGATTTGCCGGATTGGTGAATTGCGAGGCGATGATTGATCCGGGACGCGAATCGCGAATGCGCTCAGCTTCTGCGACAGCGGCGGTTACTCCACCCTTGGGATCGGTAAGAACCAGCTCCGCACCAAAAGCACGAATAAGAATGCGGCGTTCGAGGCTCATTGAGGAAGGCATAACAATGACAACCTTGTAACCACGTGCAGCACCGACCATCGAGAGTGCGACGCCGGTATTTCCCGAGGTCGCTTCGATGATGGTTCCGCCCGGCTTGAGCTCTCCGGATGCCTCTGCTGCATCAACAATGGAACGAGCGATACGATCCTTGACGGAAGAAGCGGGGTTGAAAGCCTCAACTTTTGCGATGATTTCCGCGCCACCTTCGCTCAGGCGGTTAATTCGAACCAGGGGAGTGCCACCGATGAGGTCGGTGACATCTGTTGCGATGTTGGTCATGATGTCTCCTAGATGTCGCTTCGTGCCATGCACGTAACTGCAACTCTATGGGGAGCCAGATTATTCCGCGATTTCTATGTAACGTTGTCCCAGGGGACGAAAAACGTACTGGCCCGAACTAAGCGTGGCGAGCAAATTCTCAGCTATTTCCAGTTGCTCAGGGGTCACCGCTACGGTGAGCAATACAGAGGCCCCCCACTGAGCGTCGAGTATCTGCCCGCCTAAACGCCGTAACTCGCCCTCAATTCGTCCAGCATCGACGGGAGCGAGTTCGGTCTCAACGACTGTCAGCGCCTCCAAGCGTGCGAAAGTGGCCTGAGCGAGCGCCTCGCTGGTTACGCTTGAATAAGCCCTCACAAGGCCACCGGTGCCCAGGAGAATCCCCCCGAAGTAGCGCGTCACAACGGCCGTCACATTCCATATCTCATTGCGCTTGAGAACATCCAACATGGGAGTCCCAGCGGTTCCTGAGGGCTCTCCGTCATCCGAAGAATGTTGAGAAGGTGAATGGCCTTCTTCCGCGATCATCCATGCCGAGCAGTTGTGGCGTGCCTGCGGATGGGCGTCTTTTACCGAATTAATGAATTCTCGGGCTTCTTCGGGTGCATCTGTTCTAGCGATCGATGCAATAAAGCGCGATCGCTTAATTTCAATCTCATGGGACAGGCACGTGCCTGAAGCAAGCACTCGAAGAGAGGACATAGTGTCTTAATTGTCGCATGAGTGATTGCGAGCTCTGAGAATGAGACGAGCTTCGCACGAATAATTCCTTTGGAATATGCGTATTTTTGGCCCTTCGTGCTACAGTGGTCGGGTTGTCGAAAGTCATATCTATATGACTGTGTATCTGAAAGATACGCATCGACGCGATAAGAACGTCAGAACTAGAAGAGGAGCGGTAGGGTCATGGCAGTTCCCAAGCGCAAGATGTCCCGAGCAAACACCCGCACTCGCCGGTCCGCATGGAAGGCCGATCTCACTGAGCTGAACACCATCAAGGTGGGCGGCCGTGAGGTGCGTGTTCCCCGTCGTCTGGCGAAGGCGTACAAGAACGGCCTGCTGGACGTCGAGGACTGATTCCTTCCGTTCGCAAGTTTTTGTGGGGCTCGGTACCAATCGGTACCGAGCCCCACAACTATTTCTACGTCTTACTCTTCGAGCTCGAGGGGCGTCCCACCACTTAACTACACAGTGTCAGTCGTGGACCGCTTAGTGTGCGATGATCACTCGCAGGTGACGAGGACCGTGAACGCCATTGACTCGAACCAATTCGATATCCGAAGTTGCGGAACCACCGGCGATCCAGGTTGTTGGACGCTCCGGGTGCTCACCCAAGATATCGACTGCCTGTGGTACGGTCGGGACGATCGCAGAGCGCTCGAGAATTGCCACATGAGTATCGGGAACAAGAGTGATGGCACGGCGGCCTTGATCAGGTTCACCGTCCAAGATAATCGTTCCCGAAATGGCAATCCCAACACGAGTGCGAGTTACCACAGCGTCGATTGCGTCCAATTCCAAAGTCGGAATAGCGTTCTCGCGCGAATCTTCACGTACCTTTCGCTTATCGCGTCCAGCCGCCTTCTTGAACTGATCATCAAGGCCGGTAGGAACGACAACCGAGGAAGCTTTGGCCTCGGAAAGGAACTTTGCAATCGCATCTTCGATCGCCTGATCATCGCGTGCTTCAACAACCTGCGCTGAGTAATCCTCAAGCTTCTCAATCATCTCAGCAACGACTTCATCCGAACCGGGTGCATGCTGGCCTTTGCGGATGTAGTTACGAGGAATTTCGCGGACGGGACGTCCCTCTTGTGAGCGCTCAATGGCCTCGCGCGCGCGGGCGAGGATAGCGGTCTTAGCATCCATAACCATCTCAGGCCTCCTCAGTATTCGTGTGAGTAGTCATTCCGTGCTCACTTGCCAAGGGGATATCTTTTGCAGGCGCATCTGAGCGTGGTGCCGAGGCATCTGAGTCGGGGTGAGTGCGCCGCCACCACTGGCGGAATGTTTCCTTCGGAGCGACCGGGAGATCGCGGGCAGTAGTCCACAGTGAGGCCGGGAAGGGAAGAGCACCGATCTTTCCCTTCTTCTTGGCAATACGGGTGGCCTTGACACCGCTAGTTGCCAATTCCCACGCTTTTGAATTGGACATGACAGGAGTTGAAGCACCCATAGCCAAATCCCAGATATCGGGCACGATGCTGTGCTTGACGTCCACAGTGCGGGCACGCATATGGATCAAGATGTTTGGAATCTTGATCTTGACCGGGCAGACCTCGCCACACGCGCCACACAGAGAAGACGCGAAGGGAAGGGTGTGGACAGGATCCTTCTCATCCAACCCCTGAGTCAGCTGCGGCGTGAGGATGGCGCCGATCGGGCCAGGGTAAACCGAACCGTAAGCGTGACCTGAAGTGTGCTGGTAGACCGGGCAGATATTCATGCAGGAACCACAACGGATGCATGCAAGGGCTTCACGGCCAATAGGATCAGCAAGGGTCTTGGTGCGTCCGTTATCCATCAGGATCAGGTGGAATTCCTGCGGGCCATCACCCGGCGTCACGCCCGTCCACATCGAGGTGTAGGGGTTCATGCGCTCACCAGTGGCAGAGCGGGGGAGAAGCTGGGAGAAGACCTCGATGTCCTGGTAACGGGGAACCAGTTTTTCGATACCCATCAATGTGATGAGAGTATCGGGAAGGGTCAGGCACATACGTCCATTGCCTTCCGATTCGAAGACCGACACGGTTCCAGTTTCAGCGACACCCATGTTGGTACCTGAAACCGCGACCTTGGCGTGCAGGAACTTCTTACGAAGGTGTGCGCGTGCAGCGGCCGTCAATTCCTGCGGGTCATCAGAAAGATCACGTGGGGCGTCTTCCATTCGATCGAGGAAGATGCCACGAACCTCGGAACGGTTACGGTGAATTGCAGGAACGACGATGTGGCTGGGCATATCGTCAGCAAGCTGAACGATCATTTCTGCCAGGTCGGTCTCGCGTGCGGAAATACCTTCGTCCTTCAGGAACTCGTTGAGGTTCGTTTCCTGGGTTGCCATCGACTTGATCTTGACGACTTCGTCAACGCCCTTGGACTTAATAATGTCCGCGATGATGCGATTCGCTTCATGCTTATCGCGTGCCCAGTGGACGATGCCTCCGCGGGCAGTCACATTGCGCTCGAATTCTTCCAGAAGCTCAGGGAGTCGGGATTCGACCTCAAACTTGATCGCTTCTGCAGCGTCACGCAGATCTTCCCAGTCGGGCATTTCTGCAACGCGCTGACCGCGCTTAGCGCGAATGGTGCGGGTTGCGTGGCCCAGATTGCGACGCATCTGGGTGTTTGCAAGGGTCTTATGCGCAGCCTCGGGGAAGGTAGGGCCCCAGCGAAGAGTGTCTTCTGGGATCTCAACTGTCGTTCGCCATCCTCCGGTGTGAACCGCAGCATTGGAGTCATCGCCCGAAGCAACCCCGGGCATGCCGATGAAGGTTTCAGACATTTCAGATCACCTGTGCGCTTTCTGGAGCGAATGAAATATTGCCAAGGAAAGGCTTGTCCTTGGTGGATGCAAGAATTTCTGCGAGGTGCATGGGGCGGATACCCGAGTTCAGTCGAGACAGGCCGCCTCCGACGTGCATCAAGCAGGAGTAATCACCCATGACCAAAACTTCGGCGTGGGTTGACATGACGTTCGAGACCTTGTCGGCAAGCATTGCAGTAGAGGTTTCGGAGTTCTTCATGGAGAAAGTGCCACCGAAGCCGCAGCAAACCTCGGCGTCGGGCAGGTCAACAAGCGTTAGACCTTCCACCGCGCGAAGCAGGCGGTAAGGGCGATCTCCCACGCGTGCGATACGCAGCGAGTGGCAGGTCGGATGGTATGTCACGGTGTGGGGGAAGTAGGCGCCGACATCTTCTAGGCCCAAGACATCGGTGATGAGCTCAGTGAGATCGTAGGTGTGTGCGGCGATCTGCTGGGAGCGCTTTGCGAGCTGATCGTCACCAACGTGTTCAGCGACGAGTTTCTGCTCGTGTCGGGCAGCACCCGTGCAAGAGCCGGAAGGAACCACAATTGCGTCCCATTCGCCGTCAAGGACGGGTTCGAAGGTTCGAACGTGGTTGCGAGTGATCTTGGCGGCATCTTCGAAGTAGCCGGTGTTGGCATGCATCTGGCCGCAGCAGACCTGGCCTTCAGGGAAGACAACTTCATGACCCAGCCGTTCAAGCAGCGTGACTGTTGCTTGTGCGGCCTGAGGGAACATAGTGTCTGCAAGGCAGGTCGCGAATAGTGCGATTCGCAAGGTAGGACCTCCGTCCGTGTGACTTTTGTCCTCACTGTATTGGTAAGAGACAGCCCCGTCAGGTAAAAGAAGTAAAACTACGAAATAACGCAGAAAACTCCGTGTCTGACGAGGCGCTCATTTGGGTTGAAACTTGGTTAATTCGTCATATTCGTGTAATCGAATTAGCCAAGAGGAACCCAAATCGGGGTTGATTTAGTTTGCAAAACTGGTTGGATCGGGCATGTATGAACCAAGGTAACCCTGTGATGCCAGGAAAATGAGGGTGCAGAGGACAAGAAGTAGAACAATTGAGTACGGTGCTGCTTTCTTGAGAATCTCTGCTTCGCTTCCGGGTTCGTTGATTGCAGTTGCGGCGATCGTGAGGTTCTGAGGGGAAACGATCTTGCCGATGCCGCCACCGATTGTGTTGCCTGCCAGCAAGGTTGCAGGGTCCAAGCCCGCGATTTGAGCGGCGGTGGACTGTAGGTTTGCGAAGAGCGCACCAGCACTTGTTGCCGAACCGGCGACAGCCGTTCCCAGCCATCCCAGGATCGGGGAGAGGAACGCGAAGAAGATCCCCGTCGTTGCAAGCGCGGCGCCGATTGCACTGGTCTGGCCAGACATATTCATTACGTAGGCAAGCCCCATCACCAAGCAAATTGTGAGGATTGAAATCTTCAAGGTTGAGATCGTCTTGAAGAGGGTCGCAATTCCCTTTCCGAAGGTCATGGGGAAGCGTCCACCAGAGCTGGTTCTTCCATAAATGAAGGCAACGGCAATCGCGGTGACAAAAATCCATGTTCCGGGGTTGGAAAGGAATTGGAAGGTGTAGACGGTCGAGGAGACGGGCTGACCGTTAGCGCTGACGAGGACGCCGTGTAATCCAGGAACAGGGATCTTAATGTCGGTTGCCTTAAAGACGCTGTCGATATCAACTCCGATTTTCCACAGTTTGGTCAGCGCAATAACGACAACAACGAGGACGTAGGGCAGAAGTGCCAATGTGATGCGGGAGCCATCGGGCCGGTCCTCCTGAGCATCATCGGAGCGGTATTCGTCAGGAGTCTTCGGGGTCCAGACCAATAGGAATACGTAAGAAGCCGCAAGACCAATCAATGAAGCCAGAACTGCGGTGAGTTCGTAGGAGAAACCGGTCGTAACGAAATGACCTGCGGCGGTTGCAATTCCTGAAATTAATGCGAGTGGCCACAACTGGGCGACGCCTCGGCCACCATCGAGGATCCACAGTAGGATCAGGGGGACGAAGCAGGCGATAATCCACGAAAGATGGCCCATGTCAGCGGCAACAAGCAGGGGGTTTTGTCCGCCCAGACGACCGGCAGTTGTTGCGGGAATCGCCATTGCGCCAAAACCAACATTGATCGCGTTACCAACGATTGTCACGACAGCAGCCTTGACAGGGGGAAGGCCAAGAGAAACGAGCATCGCCGCAACAATCGCGACGGGGGCACCGAATCCGGCCAAGCCCTCGAGAAGGCCACAGAAGGAGAAAGCAACGATGAGAGCCTGAACGCGAATGTCGCCCTTACCGATTGTATTGAAGACAGCGCGGAGGTCTTTGGAACGTCCCGAAACCTCGGTGAGGTTGTACAACCACACCGCGGCAATGATGATGTAGATGATTGGGATGAGTGCGAAGACGATTCCTTGTCCTGCAGCAAGAAGGCTCAAAGTGACGGGCATCTTGAAGCCAATGACTGCGATCAGGATGGCAGCAATCAATGAGATCAAAGCACACCAGTGCGTTTTTACCTTGAACGCGCCAAGAAGGACGAAGAACAGCAAAAGGGGGAGAATCCCGGCCAGCGCTGTCATAAAAACATTTGAGCCGATCGCCGTCGTCGACGGCGTAAAACTTGTGCTCACTGATAAGAACATGGCTACTCCTGCATCGGTGCTTGTGGGGTGTCCGTAGCCAGATTGTAGGCCTAAATTCCTATACGGGTAGGAAATTTAAAAGAAATTCGATGTTGCGCCCCCGACAGGACTCGAACCTGCAACCTCGGGATTAGAAGGCCCTTGCTCTATCCATTGAGCTACGGAGGCACGCCTGTCGCGGTGCGATCAGACCTTCATAGTGTACATGTCGCCGCCCGTCACACTTTCCCAACTTGTGGGCCGCGTGTGCGCAAACGTGGGAAACACTAGATAATGGCTTCATGCTTGAAAGAATGTCTGGCCTTGGAGGCCCCGTGGGATCGATTCGCTCACGAATGTGCAGCTGAACCGTAATCAGCTGCCGGGGCGCATATCGCGCCAATCTTTCAAGGAAATGTATGTCTCAGCCTTCTGACTGTTCTTCTGATCTGACCACCCTGTCTTTCGAGGTCATGCCGCCTCGCAAAGAGAGCCTCGTTAAGCCGTTTTGGCAAACCATTGAGCGCTTGCTGTCTGTTTCTCCCGATTTTCTTTCGGTGACCTATGGCGCCGCAGGTCAGGATCGCCACAGTGCTCGAGAGGTTGTTCGTAAGCTTGTGAAGGATAGCCCGGTTCAACCAATTGCTCACCTCACCTGCGTGGGAACGACTCCCAGTGAAGTCAGCGAAGTCGTGACCGATTATCTCAACGCTGGCGTTCGAACCTTCCTTGCTCTTCGCGGTGATCCGCCGGTGGGGCGTCCAGATTGGCAGCCTTCGCCCGGGGGAGTGTCCTCGGCAACTGAGCTTGTGACCTTGATTCGTTCGATTGAGGCTGCTCGCTGTGCGCAGTATCCCGGTGCAGCTCTGCGCGCCGCTTTCAAGCCTTTGACGATTGCAGTTGCCACATTCCCCGCGGGTAATCCCGCTGCCGGAACTTCACCGACCCAGGAGGTTGAACGCCTTTTGGTGAAGCAATCTGCGGGTGCATCCTTCGCGATCACTCAGCTTTTCTGGGAAGCAGACACCTATGTGAACTTCCTTGAGAAGGCGCGTTCCAACGGCGTGACGATTCCCATCGTCCCGGGAATTTTGCCACCAACCGATATTCGGCGAGTTAATCGCATGACCGAACTGACCGGAGTTGTATTCCCCGAATACCTTCGTCGCAAGCTCGAGTCGGCCTCCTCGCCACAAGAAATGTATTCCATGGGAGTCGAAATCGGAGGTCGCCTTGCTCGCGACCTGCATGACTCGGGTGCTCCCGGAATCCACATGTATACCTTCAATAAAGCGGCTCCTGCACTCGATGTGCTCGATGCTGCAGGCCTTGTTTCTGCAAGCCAGTGTTGACCCGTCCATTTCACGATGACAAAGGATAAGTAAATGACTCAATTCCCTACGGCGACCATCCTGGGTTACCCGCGCATCGGTCGTGGCCGCGAGCTGAAGAAGGCGCTCGAAGCCTACTGGGCGGGCCGTATCTCCGCCGATGAGCTCCGTGCGACGGAAGCCCAGCTCCGCAAGACGACTCATGACCGCCTCGTCGAGCTTGGCCTCGGCAAAGATGATGCGTCGATTCCCGAAACTTTCGCACTTTACGACCAGGTTCTGGATGCGATCACTCTTCTGGGCGCGGTTCCCGAGCGCTACCGTTCCTTCGACGGGCTGGATCTGCACTTCGCCCTGGCTCGCGGTAATGCACAGGTTGCACCGCTGGAGATGACCAAGTGGTTCGATACGAACTACCACCACTTGGTTCCCGAAATTGGCCCCGATACGCCGATTTCTTTTGCTGATCACACCATTGTCGATCGCTTCCTTTCTGCAAAGGAAGAGGGCACCATCGTTCGTCCGGTACTCGTTGGTCCCGTGACCTTCCTTGCCGTCGCGAAGGCTGACGAGGCGACTCCGGATTACAACCCCTTCGAACGCCTTGACGACGTTGTTGCAGCCTACGCTGAGGTTCTTGCCAAGCTTGCCGAGGCAGGAGCGCCCTGGGTTCAGATTGACGAGCACGCACTTGCCTCCGATAACCTCCATGTTGAGCGCGCAACGCTCATTGAGTACTCGACTCGCGTTTTCGCTGCTCTTGCCAAGCTGGAGAAGCGTCCCGCGATCTTTGCTGCAATCGGTTATGGCGATGGTGCACAGGCTGCAGCCTCTCTTGCCTCCACTGGCGTCGAGGCCCTGGGTCTGGATCTGTGCCGCGGTTCCCTTCCAGAGGCCGGCTCAGTTGACCTGTCCAAAGTCGCTCTGGTTGCTGGCGTTGTTGATGGTCGTAACATCTGGCGAACCGATTTGGATAGCGCGATCGCTCGTCTTGATGCAGCCAAAGCCTTGAAGCCCGCATCGCTCGCCGTTGCGACCTCTACCTCTTTGCAGCACGTCCCCCATGACACCGCACTGGAGAAGTGGGACGACCCTGTGCTCGATGCGAACCTTCACGCATGGCTTGCCTTCGCAGACCAGAAGGTTGGGGAGGTTGTCACCCTCGCTCGAGGTGTGAACAATGGTTGGGATTCCATTTCCGAGGCCGTTGAAGCGACTCGTGAGGTTCTGGCTCAGCGCGCTGCCGCGCCCGGTGTGGTTCGCCCCGAGTTGCGTGAGCGCGTTGCGCGCTTGACCGAGGCCGATCGTGAGCGTGAAGACTTTGCAGTCCGCGATGAGCTTCAGCGCGAGCGTCTTGGTCTGCCCCTCATACCGACCACCACCATTGGTTCCTTCCCTCAGACGAAGGAAATTCGTCGTGCCCGTGCCGCTTGGGCCAAGGGCGAGCTCTCTGACGAAGACTACGCGCAGCGTATGCGTGAAGAGATTGAATCAGTGATTCGCCTTCAGGAAAACCTCGGTCTGGATGTTCTGGTCCACGGCGAAGCAGAGCGTAACGATATGGTTCAGTACTTTGCTGAACAGCTTGAAGGTTTCGCTGCAACGAAGAACGGCTGGGTCCAGTCTTATGGTTCGCGATGCACCCGTCCGTCGATCCTGTGGGGGGATGTTGTCCGTCCGCACGCGATGACTGTTGAATGGGCGCGTTATGCGCAGTCGCTGACTGATCACCCGGTTAAGGGCATGCTGACTGGTCCTGTCACCATCATCGCCTGGTCGTTCCCGCGCAATGATTTGCCTTTGGCGGAGGTTGCTGATCAGATCGGTCTGGCTCTGCGCGACGAGGTTACCGATCTACAGGACGCCGGAATTGCTGTTGTCCAGGTCGATGAGCCAGCACTGCGCGAGCTGCTTCCTTTGGATCAGGCACGTCACGCTGATTACCTCAAGTGGGCTGTGGACTCCTTCCGTCTAGCGACTGCTGGAGTGCGTCCCGATACTCAGATTCACACTCACCTGTGCTACTCGGAGTTCGGCCAGATTCTTGATGCGATTTTGGGACTGGATGCGGATGTGACCTCAATTGAGGCTGCCCGCTCACGCATGGAAGTTCTTCCTGAGCTTGCAGAGCAAGGCTTCAGCCATGGCGTTGGCCCCGGTGTTTGGGATATCCACTCGCCGCGTGTGCCTTCGGTTGAAGAGCTCACGGAGCTTCTGACCTTGGCTGCTGATTCGATTGAGCTGCGTAACTTGTGGTCTAACCCCGACTGTGGCTTGAAGACCCGAGGCTATGCGGAGACCGAAGAGTCCTTGAAGAACCTTGTTGAGGCGACTCGGATTGTTCGTCAGCAGCTTGCGAACTGACTAGTCCGCTCTTTGTGTGAGGGTGGAAATGCGGGTTTGATTCCCGTGTTTCCGCCCTCACATTCTTTCGTTTTGACACTTCTGGATCATTCGATAGACTGAAGCCATGACTTTTCACGCGACCATGACCTGCCGCCCCATGTGCGGCTCCATGTGCTCGCGAATGTGTATGTGATTGACCTTTCAACCCGTCAATCGCTACCGCTAAAGGAACCACGCTGACTGTGGTGTGTGCGGTACCAAAATAGTTTGGATACATCATGGCTCTTGTTTACACCCCTGAAACTGTCACTTCTTCTGCTTCGACTTCTTTCGAAGAATTCCTCGATATTTTGGCAGGGCTGAAGCTCTCACCGGCATCGACTCATATCGATCTTGATCACCGCCGCCTGGAGGTTTACGGGAATTCGGTCAAGCTCTCCAACAGGGAATACGAACTCTTGGCCTACCTTGCTGGACATGCCGATGAGATCGTTTCCCGAGAAGAACTGCTGGAATCGGTGTGGTACGGGGAAGGTCTTGAATCCCAAACTCGCACTATCGATGCACACATCCGTCGTCTTCGCGCTAAGCTCCCCGAAGCTGATCTCATCTCGACCTTGCGCGGCCAGGGCTACCGTTTCAACTCGACTCCCAGCGTCCGCGTCAGCAATACTCGAGTCCATACTCTTGCAGCATAAAAACACCCGGCCAGGAGGGAATTCCCTTAAGTTCCTGCCGGGTGTTCAGGGTGATGTGCTTAGATCACCAAACGATAGATTTCAGAGTCGGGACGCAGTTCTTCAACGTGGAGGGGAGAAGCCTCCATGCGTGCACGCAGACCTGTAATATCTTCTCGATCGGCCAAGTCGATGCCGACCAATGCCGGTCCAGAATCACGGTTGTTCTTCTTCGTGTACTCGAAGTGAACGATATCGTCTCCAGGCCCCAAAACATCTTCGAGGAAGCTGCGAAGCGCACCGGGCTGTTGAGGGAAGGTGACCAGGAAGTAATGACGCAGACCTTCGTGTCGCAGTGAGCGTTCCATGATTTCCGCGTAGCGCGTCATATCGTTATTTCCACCGGAAACAATGGCGACAATCGCGCCTTCTTTTCCTCCCAGCAGTTCATTGCGCTGCTCTGGATCGGAGAAATACATGCGTGCTGCAGCAGAGGCCAAAGCGCCTGCCGGTTCCGCGATCACACCGTCTGAATGGTACAAATCAAGCATCTCTGTACAGACAGCCCCTTCGGGAACGACCAAGATGTCGTCGACGAGCTCCTTAACAATCGAGTAGGGAAGTTCGCCAGCACGGCCGACGGCGGTTCCGTCAACGAAGGGATCAACAGAGGGCAAGGAAACAATCTGATCCGCTTCCATTGCTGCGGCCATGGATGCAGCTCCCGTGGGCTCTACACCGTAGATCTTGATATTGGGGAAACGCGAACGGATCCACGTTGCGATTCCCGAGAGCAAGCCGCCGCCGCCAACTGGGACCAAAACTGCCGCGGCCTCGGAAAGCACCTGCTCTTCCAATTCAACAGCGATTGTTCCCTGGCCGGCAATGGTGCAGGGATCATCGTAGGGATGCACGTAGGTGCGTCCCGAATGACGCGCGGCCTCTTGAGCCTGTGCATTGGCACGGTCGAATGTTCCATCGACAATCACCTGCTCCACCCAGTCGCCGCCAATGGTTTCAATGCGCTGGCGCTTCTGCTTGGGTGTGTTCGAGGGAAGATAGATGGTGCCTCGAACCTTGAGCTGTGCGCACGCGTAGGCCAAGCCTTGCGCGTGGTTACCTGCGGATGCGCAGACAACACCTCTGCGACGTTCTTCTTCGCTCAGGGTACTCATTCGGAAATAGGCGCCGCGTACCTTAAAAGAACGGCACTTTTGCATATCCTCGCGCTTGAGGTAGACCGGTACGCCAATAAGGTCGCTGAGTCGCTCTGAAAGCATGACGGGGGTTTTCTCTACGACATCACTCAGAATGCCTGAAGCCTGGGCGATGAGGTCTGGAGAAAGTGGGAACTGGTCCGTTGTCATGCGTACTCCTAGTGTCGTAGTCAGGTTTATCGTAGCTCAGTGAACCAGCGTGGACTTTGAGAAGCCAGACAGTGAAATCCTATTCATGCGCTTACACTTAAAGCTGTGAGTGATTTGAAAGAACCATTGGTATGGATCGATTGCGAGATGACCGGATTGGACGTCACTCGTGATGCTTTGATCGAAGTAGCGGTTGTGATTACCGATGCGGATCTCAATATTGTCGATCCCGGTATTGACGTCTTGATTACCCCTCCGGCTGAAGCCTTGGAGGGAATGAATGATTTTGTTCGCCAGATGCACACGTCATCCGGCCTCTTGGATGAGCTGCCTTCCGGAACCACCATGGAAGATGCTCAGCAGCAGGTTTTTGACTATATCCGACGTTTTGTTCCCACCCCGAAAAAGGCGCTGCTTGCAGGAAACTCAGTGGGGACAGACAAGATGTTCCTTGAAGCCAATATGCCCTTGGTGATTGATCATCTTCATTACCGTCTGGTTGATGTTTCCTCGATTAAGGAATTGGCGAAGCGTTGGTACCGTAAGGCTTTTGAGGAAGCTCCGGTTAAGCACGGTGGACACCGCGCCTTGGCAGACATTCTTGAGTCGATTCAAGAACTTGAGTACTATCGGCGAGTTCTTTTCCCGCATGAGCCAATTACTCGCGAACACGCCCGTGAGGTTGCGCGCGAAGTTGTTGGCCTTGGTATTCCAAAGGTTGGCGAAGAAGAGAGCTAATCACCAAAGTTATCCACAGGATGTACCGGTATCGGCGTTTTCCACAGACGCTGCTGCCGGTCTTTCTTTAGGTCCTTTTCCCCTGCACAGTGGGTACATCCCAACGTGGGGGCTACAAGGAAAGGACAAATGATGGATAACCAAGGAAGCGTTGTTCTTCGCGGTCGGATCGGCTCGGATCTGAGCAGTATGAGTGCGCAAAATGGAACTAAAGGTTTGCGCTTTCGAATGGCTGCTCCTCAGTGGCGGATCACGGATGCGGGCCAATACGAAGAGCGTGAACCGAAGTGGTACACAGTGTGTGTATGGGATCGTCTAGCGCAGAATATTGCGCGAAGTGTCCAGAAGGGGACTCCCGTGATTGTCTGTGGGCGCCCCAGTGCTCGCGGATGGTTAGGTCCAGACCAGCAGGTCCGAAGCGAATTGGTCATTAACGCCAGTTTTATGGGAATCGATTTGGTGTTTGGTCCGGCTGTCGCGCTCAAACCTCAACATCCAAGTAACAATGTCACCGAGTCTTCAACTGCTCCAGCAGAAGAGTTTGCGGCGGACGCGGGAGAATCAGAACAGGTTTCTTCTGAAAGCCAACATATTGTGACGCAAGACGCTAATCTGACTCGTGATCGTTGGGAGAACAGTGCGCAATCAGCTGATGAAAGTGATGCGGCATAGTCCTCGTAGATGTCAAAAACATGCGCCGTGCCTTAGCATTAAGGGGTCTGCCGCATAGTCGGCGTTATGTCACGTGATCCTGAACGGAGAATCCATGGCGGAGTTTATCTACCAAATGATTAAGGCTCGTAAAGCCATTGGTGACAAAGTTATCCTTGACGATGTCACCATGGCTTTCTACCCGGGTGCGAAGATCGGTATGGTCGGCCCTAACGGTGCCGGTAAGTCCTCGATCCTCAAAATTATGGCTGGCTTGGATGAGCCCAGTAATGGCGAGGCGCGCCTGAGCCCCGGTTACACCGTCGGAATCCTCATGCAGGAGCCCGAATTGGATGATTCTAAGACCGTTCTTGAGAACGTGCGTATGGGTGCGGCTGATACATTTGCCAAGCTCGCCCGTTTCAATGAAATCTCCGAAGAAATGGCCAATCCTGACGCCGATTTCGATGCTCTCATGGAAGAGATGGGCAAGCTTCAAACAGAGATTGATGCTCTAAATGCGTGGGATATCGACTCACAGCTCGACCAAGCGATGGATGCATTGCGCTGCCCACCGCCGGATCAGCTTGTCAATGTCCTTTCCGGTGGTGAACGACGCCGAGTAGCTTTGTGTCGCTTGCTTATTGAGGCACCCGATCTTTTGCTTCTTGACGAACCGACAAACCACCTTGATGCGGAGTCAGTTCTTTGGCTGGAAAAGCATCTGTCGACCTATCCGGGCGCAGTGATCGCGGTGACCCACGATCGTTACTTCCTCGACCACGTCGCGCAGTGGATCGCTGAGGTCGACCGCGGTCACCTGTACCCCTACGAAGGCAACTACTCTACTTACTTGGAGACGAAGGAAAAGCGTCTTCAGATTCAGGGGCAGAAGGATGCCAAGCTCGCTAAGCGCCTGAAGGAAGAACTTGAGTGGGTTCGAACCAGTCCCAAGGGACGCCAAGCAAAGTCAAAGGCGCGTCTGGAGCGCTACGAAGAAATGGCTGCTGAAGCCGAACGCAGTCGAAAGCTTGATTTCGAAGAGATCCAGATTCCGCCGGGGCCCCGCTTGGGTAACATCGTCATCGAGGCGACCAACCTTAAGAAGGGCTTTGGGGAACGCGTTTTGATCGATGGCCTGTCTTTCTCACTGCCGCGAAACGGTATTGTTGGTGTGATTGGTCCTAATGGAGTGGGTAAGACCACCCTGTTCAAGACCATTGTTGGTCTTGAACCTCTCGACGGGGGAGAGCTCACTATTGGTGAAACCGTCAAGCTCAGCTATGTCGACCAGAATCGCGCGGGTATCGATCCCAATAAGACTCTGTGGGAAGTTGTCTCCGACGGCTTGGACTACATTCAGGTGGGCAATGTCGAAATGCCTTCGCGTGCTTACGTTTCTGCCTTTGGTTTCAAGGGCGCGGATCAGCAAAAGCCCGCGGGTGTTCTTTCCGGTGGTGAGCGTAACCGACTGAATCTCGCGCTCACCTTGAAGCAGGGGGGAAACCTCTTGCTGCTGGACGAACCGACCAACGACCTCGATGTTGAAACTCTGTCCTCCTTGGAAAATGCGCTTCTGGAATTCCCCGGTTGTGCGGTGGTCATCACCCACGATCGTTGGTTCCTTGACCGCGTGGCAACCCACATCCTTGCGTGGGAAGGGACGGAAGAGAATCCTGCCTCGTGGTACTGGTTTGAAGGCAACTTCGAGTCCTATGAGAAGAACAAGATCGAACGTTTGGGCTTGGATGCAGCAGCGCCTCACCGCGTGACGCACCGTAAGCTCACCCGCGATTGATCCTAGGATTAAAACTCAATGGGAGGGGGCGGCTAAGCCGCCCCCTCCCATTGAGTTTAAGGTCAGTCTATAAATAAAATCCGTGTACTTTCTGCGGTTGGCTGTGCTTGTGCTGGGTGGCTGTGCTGTGCCGCGGCGCCTGTGACTCCGTGAGGATTAGCCCTATGCCATGCCGCTCATTGGTTTGCCAGTCTTGGGATCAACCCCAAATCCCCAGTGGCTTGATGTGTGTCCTTCAGTAGGAACTCGTAGCATCGCCTCTTGAGTGGCGTGAGCGACAAGGACCCCCGCCTCGGTGAAGATTGAGCATTCGACCAGCACTCGGCCATTCACGACTTGAGTGCAGCGCTGGTCGAAGAGAAGCCAGTTATTGATGTCAACATCGTGATGGAACCACATCGCATGATCTAAAGATGCTGCGACCAATCCGGGGGTCATCCATGACATTCCCAGAACGCGTAGTGCAGGCTCGAGCATTACTTGGTCGACAACATAGGTCAGAAGAGCGCGATGAACGTGCTGAGTCGTTTCGGAGGGAATCTCGGCTCGAGGCTTCATCCACAGTCTTTGCGTCGGCAGTTCCTGCGGGTCCGCTTTTGTGTAGAGACTTTGGCCGATATGACGTACGTCGAAGGCGGCAGTTTTCCCAAGGAACTTGCCAACGGGATGATCCATGAGACGGAAGATCTCCAAGGCTGATCGACACTCGCTTGCGGCGGGTACATCGGGCACCTCGGGGGAGTAGGAGGGCGCAGCCTCGGGACCTTGGAAAGAGATACTCATTGTGAGAATCTCTCGGGTGTCTTGGAAGCAAGATACGGAACGGTTTGAAAATGAACGACCATCAAGAACGCGTGTGACGTCTAGGCTGAAGGTCTTTTCAGGATCTCCACCGCGGACAAAATAAGCGTGGAGAGAATGCGGAAGCCTCTCAATGGGGACAGTAGCACTTGCTGCCAGCAGTCCCTGGGCCAAAACCTGGCCGCCGTAAACCCTGCGTACCTGGGGGAGCGAGCGAGCAATAAACGAATCATCGCCGTTTTCCTTCAGGCTAAGAATTCTTAAGACTGAAGCGACAGGTTCAGTCGAAATTGAGGGAATAGGCAGCGGCGTAGTCATGGCTATATTGTCTCTAACTTTGCGTCTAAAAAGCAGTGCATTTCTGTATCACAAGTTGCAGAAAGTGACGTATTGCACCAAATCACTTCGCTCGTATATATTGTGAGTGATAGGTCACTTGTTTCTGAAAGGGAATTAGGCGTGGAAACGGCAGCGCTTCTTCTCCGGTCTCTGGGGGGCGCATCAAATATCCAAGATATTGAACCGTGCATGCTGCGTATTCGGATTGAAGTGAAGTCGCCTGAAAAGGTTGATGACGTGGGTCTTCGTCTACCAGAGGTCCTAGCAGTTGTGCGTTCGGGGCACGTGATCCAAGTTGTTCTCGGAGCAGGGGCTGGAAAGATCGCCTGGCAGATGCTTCACTTGTGTCTACCGCAAGGTGTGTCTGCTGGCACACAAAGATCGGTCTCGCCTGCTCTTCTCTAGCCCATAAAATAGAGGGACATTGCTGTATTTTAGAGGGGACCTTATGGCAAGTCAGACGGTAACAGAGCGCCTGCGTGAACTCGCTGAGACTGTTGGGGTCTCTACCGGTTTCTGGGATTGGTATGGAAGCTGGAAGCACGTTGAAGATGCCTCCCTCGTCGCAGTGTTGAATTCGTTGGGTTTCTCGCTCTCTTTAGAACCTTCGCATGGTGAGATTGATGAAGCTTTCCGCCAGAATGAGGATTTTGTCTGGTTGGCACCCCTTCCTCCCACTACGGTGTGTCGCCAGGGGAACGAGGCGGAGATCCCTGTTCACGTTCCTCACGGGTTGGGCGTCTGGTGCCACGTTGAGACCGAAGATGGGCAGCATCACGAGCTTCAGCAGCTTGATCGTTGGATTCCGCCGCGGATGGTCGATGGAAATCTGATTGGGCGTGCCACCTTTAAAATTCCGAATTGGTTACCTCTTGGGTGGCATCGGATTGTTGCACGCCATGAAGATGGAAGCGAATGCTCGTCAACCTTGGTTGTTGTTCCTCAACGACTTTCTAGCCGCCTCGATGATGGTCACAAGCGTTGGGGTGTTGCGGCTCAACTGTATTCGACACGCTCAAGCGGCTCCTGGGGAATGGGAGATACGCAGGATCTGGCGGATCTAGCCGCGATTGTTGCGCGTAATGGTGCAAACTTCCTGCAAATCAATCCCCTGCATGCTCCGCAGCCCGGATTCCCGCAGGAGAATTCGCCTTACCTTCCCGTGTCGCGTCGTTGGGCGAGCCCTCTCTACATTCGTCCTGAAGCTATCGATGAGTATGTGCACATGGACAGTAAGGAGCGCGGGGTTGTTACGCGCTATGCGCACGCCTCTCGTAGCCATGAAGATATTGTCGATCGTGACCTCTCATGGAAGTCAAAGGTCAAAGCGCTGCGTAAAATTTTTGAACTCCCTCGTTCGATTAGCCGTCAGGCGCAGTTTGAGCGTTTCTGTGCTCAAGGCGGAGAATCCTTAGAGAATTTTGCTCTGTGGTCTGCTTTGGTCTTTGAAAATGGCGATATTGACCTTCCACAGCGCTACGCCTCCATTGATGCTCCGGGTGTCGAGCAAGCGCGTCAGCGTCTCGCCTCTGAGATCGAGTTTTGGCAGTGGTGCCAGTGGATTGTTTTCGACCAGTTGATCCGTGCTCAAGAAGGTGCTCGCCGTTTGGGAATGGATATGGGGATCATGTCTGACCTAGCGGTGGGAGTGCATTCGAAGGGCTCGGAGATTTGGTCGATGCCGGATGCTTTCGCTCCGGGTATGAGCGTTGGTGCTCCTCCGGATATGTACTCTCAGCAGGGGCAAAATTGGGCGCAGCCTCCGTGGTCACCTCGCTCCCTTGCGCAAATGGGATATGCGCCGCTTCGGGATATGTTGCGCTCTGTGCTCTCATATGCGGGAGCAGTGCGTATTGACCATATCCTCGGTCTCTTCCGCTTGTGGTGGATCCCTGAAGGGATGGGCGCTCAGGCTGGTACCTACGTGTCTTATGATCACGAGGCCATGGTGGGCATTGTGCTGCTCGAGGCCCAGCGGGCCGGTGCGGTTGTCATTGGCGAAGATTTGGGAACAGTTGAGCCCTGGGTTCGCGGTTATCTCAATGATCGTGGAATCCTGGGTACTTCCGTCCTATGGTTTGAGAAGGATGGCAGTGGATGGCCACTATGGCCGGACCACTATCGCCGGTCTTGCCTTGCGACAGTAACAACGCATGATTTGCCTCCGACATTGGGCTATCTAGAAGGTGCTCACACCGAACTGCGCAATGAGTTGGGACTCTTGGTCGAAGACCTTGACCAGGTTCGCGATGCGGATCGCATCGAGCGCGAACGAATGGTCTCGCGTCTAAAAGAAGGCGGATTTATTCACGAAGATGACCCCAGTGAGGAAGAACTTGTTCTTGCGATGCACGCTTACCTTGCTGCCTCTCCTGCACTTCTTTCGGCTGTCTCTTTGGTGGATGTTGTTGGTGAAAAATTACCGCAGAACCTTCCGGGTACAAATGCTGAGTATCCGAATTGGTGCGTTCCACTTCATGCTTTTAACGGCAAAGAAGTCTTGATTGATGACATGGCGCATTGTGACCGTGTCAAGCGATTCTTGACCAGCATGGACCGCTATATTCGCTAGGATTTAGCTGCTCTTTGGTGCCCTGCGTACATCTGCGCAGGGCACCAAAGCATCTAGGTGTGAACCAGACGCGGTTAAGAGTTCGCACAGTGTCTCTGGTGGTTGCATAGCGATGACAACGACGTCAAGCGCGTATCCTGCCTGCCGTGCTGGACGAAGATCCCATGTGACGAGCGGGTCTCCAGCAGTGACCTGCTGTCCTAATTGATGGAGTGCTGAAAAGCCTTCGCCTTTGAGCTGTACAGTGTCAATCCCCGCATGAATCAAAATGCTGAGGCCATCAGGTGTTGTTAGAGCGCATGCATGAGGAAGCTGGTGACTGAGTGTCCCAGCTGTGGGTGCGAGTATGTCGAGGGTGGCAACCTCGTCGGGGAAAATTGCGAAACCAGGCCCCATGATTTCTTGGGCGAAAACTGGATCTGAGAGCTCGGCTAGGTTTCGCAGGGTTCCAGGGATGGGGGAGAGGAGCTGAAGACTCACTTCAGTGTGTTAATTTCCTCTGCGATCTCCTCTGCCTGTGGACCCATGACGATCTGTGCGTGCGAGCCAACGACGACGACACCGAAGGCGCCTGCCTTGCGCAACGCGGCCTCGTCGATCTTCGAATCATCTCTAAAATCAACGCGGATTCGGGTGATGCAATGCTGAAGGTCGGTCAGGTTATCCCAGCCGCCCAGTGCATTCAGGATTTCTTGTGCTTGGCTCATAATTGCCTCCCCATTGCGAATAAGCCCTTTCCTCAAGGATAGCCCGAAAAGCACCATGTTTTCATAATATTTCGCTAAGAAAGAGCGCTTCATGCACTATCATTCAACAGGTGGAACCCAGTTTTTTGCTCACCGTTGTCATTCCTTCGTATAACGCTCAGGATTACCTTGATCGCGCAGTCTCCTCAGTGCGTGGATTTGACCAGGTTGAGGTACTCATCGTTGATGATGGGTCAACCGACGCCACTGCTGCGATTGCTGATGGAATGGTCCAATCGGATCCAGATCATATCCGAGTCATCCATCAGAAGAATGCTGGCCACGGTGGTGCTGTTAACGCAGGTATTGCAGGTGCTCGTGGGCGCTACCTTAAAATCCTCGATGCAGATGACTGGTTGGACCGCTTGGCGCTTAAGCGCGCCCTTGAGCGCTTGGAGCTTCGCGAAGCGCAGGGTGAGCCATTAGATCTTTTGGTTGCCAATTACGTGTATGAGAAGCAGGGGAAGGCTCATAAAGCAGTCATCCGTTACGGAAATGTGATGCCTAGGGATCGAGTGGTCTCATGGGATCAGATTCGTCGTTGTCGGTACGACCAGTATCTGATGATGCACGCCTTAATCTTGCGGACAGATTTGGTTCGTCGCTCTGGCTTGGTTCTCCCTGAGCACACCTTCTATGTTGATTTCATTTATTCTTTTGTTCCGGTCATTGATGTCCGTACTTTTGAGTATCTCGATGTCGATCTCTACCGCTATTTCATTGGGCGTGATGATCAATCGGTCAACGAGCAGGTCATGATTGCGCGTGTTGATCAATTGCTGCGGGTGAATGCGGCGATGGTCGATGCTATTCCGGCTCCTGATGAGGTTCCGCCTCATCTGTACCGCTATCTTGTGCACTATCTGCGTATCAACTGTGTCGTCTGCACGGTGATGCTTTTGCGCTCGGGAACTGAGGAGAACCTCGCTCGTAAGGACGAGCTTTGGGCGCAGCTTCAAATGAAGAAGCCGGAAGCTTATGACGCAGTACGCAAGGATCTGCTTGGACGTTTGATTGCGATGCGCTCAAAGCCGGGACGCGCGGTGATTATGGCTGGTTATCACATTTCTCAATGGGTGTTGGGATTTAACTAGAGCTAGGCGCTCCATTTGACTTGAAGCGTTGCCACCCTCTTTAATGGGAATGAGAACGATTATCATTCTAGAGAGATGGTCATGTCATCATTATGCCGCAGGACAACACGTGCCCTGTTTTCGCTATTGATCACTATTACAGTGATGAGTGCGTGGATTCTTCTTCCTGCCCCGACTCAAGCGGAGGCTCTTTCCTCCTCCCAAGACGAGCAGCAATTAAGCGATAGTCTTCAAGTTTCGACCTGCCTTGGGGATAACAATGAGACGCTGAAGTCTCTGTGTACTACCGGAGAAAAGGGCGAAGATTTTCCTCTTCATAATGGCCATCTTCGACTTCGTACAACCCAGGTTCCTCGTGACGCTGATCGCGAAATTGATGGGGGTTATGAACTCGCTGTTCATTTCAACCCTTCTTTGTTTACGCTGGATTCGCGCTATTTCGTTGAATTAAGCGCACGAACAGGCGCTGCAGATATAGAAAAAATTGCTCCGCACTCACTTGGTTTTGATTCCCTCGAGCATCTCGGTCGTGAAAGGGCGTTTGAAGAAGAGATCGACGGCACCGAGGAACTCTTTCGGGGATTTGTTCTCGAGGCCAGGGGAGAGGATTTTGCTGCTGGCCCCCTGAGTGCACGTTTTGCTGAGCTAGGTATTCGCTCGTTGCGTCTTCGCCTTCACGAAGAGATCCCGGGGCAAGAGCCTCGTTTGATCGCGGAGGCAGAGTTTAGCGCAAGCATTGAAGCTCCCCAGGCCCAGACGCAAGAGCCCGCACAGAGCACTGAAGTCTCGCCCCCTAAGAACACTCAAGAGCAAGAATCCGCACAGAGCGGGGTAACCCCGCTCCCAGAGACAAGGCAGGCGCGTGACGCTTCGCTGGCCTCGTCAATCAGTGCCCACGCCCAAGCGGCTCCTCGCGTGAACTCTAGCGAGCGTCGTCTTGTTCTGGACCACGGGCATATTGACCTCTTCTACATGACGCTTGATGATTTGGGCCTGCCCGTATTGAAGGTGATGGAAGACGTCACCGGATCGGGGGTTCAACACGAAGCTGAAGAACTTCGCTTGATCGTTCCTTTCTCGGCCCTTACGCACTCCCTTCCTCAAGACATTGTCGCCGGTGGCAGTGGGTATTTTCTCCCGCAAACTCAAGATCCAACTTTGCCCTGGCCCGGATGGGATGTTCTCTCTCTTGCACCAGCAGGATTTGAACGCGTTGAATTTGATGTCAGCTATACCCATCCCAACGGTGGACGTATTTCACTGTGGACCGAAGACTTCCTTTCGGGTCGTAGTTCGCGACTGCGTTCGGGAGGATTTGAGCTAGATCCGCATGGCTCAACAATTGCTCAAGAATATCTTTCGCACACGCATGCGAATTGGGTGTTTTCTCAAGCGGGAAGCTATGAGCTGAGCGTTCAAGCGCGGGCATATCGAAATGACGGTTCTTTTGAAACGACACGCAGTGCCACGTACCTCATTGAGGTAGGAGGTGCCCAAGGGGTATCGACTCCGCAAAACTCAGGTGTCCTAAGTGGCGGGGTACTTCGCCCAGCGATTGAAGAAAGCGCTGCAGGTGACGAAGAAGAATCTCTCACGCGTGATGCACTCCAGCGCGTTGGGTCTGAGCGCTGTATTGCAACTCGTATTACCCGTGAAGCAGATGAAGATGAAGTCTCACGTATCCGCAGTGATAGCGAAACTCCCAATCAGGCAATTACGACCCTGAATGTTCAGGTTGGTAGCGAAGGCGGAATTACTGATGGGCACTTTGATCTGGGACCGGCCATTGAAAACGGTCAATTAGTTGCGCGAATTAAAGATGACCGATCTGTGCCTGCGGTGTGGAAAGACCCCGCATCAATGACCTTCGCACTGGGAGAGAAGGCAAAGATCAAGGCTCCTGAAGCTCTGAGCTTTGCCGCGGATCCCGGGCAAGATGTGTGGATGATTCCCGCGACCCAGATTCGAGGGGTCCCGTGGCTCGGAATGAATTCGCAACGCGAAGAAATTGTGACTGAAACTAGCGGGCAGGTTCGATTCTCTCTCCTTGATGTTCAAGGCCCCGGAAATGTCGCAGTTTTTGAGTCGGGAAGTCTGGGTGCAGGAATTGGCACTCACGTTTTCGACGGTTCAGGAACGAGCTACACCCTGCCTGCCAATACTCATGCTCACCAAAATTGGGTCTTCACCGAGCCAGGCTCCTACCAACTCACGATCGCCATGAATGTCACCCCTCGTGGCGAGGACTTGCGCGGAAGCGGGAGCGGAACGGCTGGATCTTTGATCGCGGCCGGTGGAACAGGGGAGCACGGACGTCCTCTGGTTTACGCAATCGTCGGCCGCACTGCCTCAGGACAACCCTGCAGCCTAGCATCAACGGGGGCGGGCGCGGCAGAGCTTGCTTCCATAATCCTTGCGGCTCTCCTCATGGGATGCGGATGCATCGTGGTCTCTACTCGCATGCGGGTGAGGCTGTGAAGATTGCACGAATTGCAGTAGCAGCCCTTTCATGCGTACTTGCTGCAGTAACTGGAGGCTGCAGGCCGCATGTCGATGCCTCATCACAGCGACTGAGTATCGTAGCCACCACTGGGATCTTGGCTGATTTAGCACGAAATGTCGGTGGCGACTATGTCGATGTTCATCAGCTAATTCCCAACGGTGCAGATCCCCATTCCTGGGAACTGAGCCTGAGAGGGATCCGTGATATCGCCTATGCGGATATCGCAGTCACGAACTACCTGATGCTCGAAGACCACTCGGTAATCCGTGCTCTTGATGCGAATCTTCCCAAGGACGCTCTTTCACTATCCCTAGCGGAAGAAAGCGCAAAGTTTGGCGGTAGTTTGATTCCTCTTGTTGAAGATCGTTCCCTGGACACTCCCTGGCTTGGAATGCGAGTCTACGGTGACGGAAGCCAGAGTGGGGCAACGCGATCGTCCCAAGTTGAACTCTCTGTCACTGATGTTGAGGGGCCAGGGCACGCATGTGCTTACATCACGACAAGTTTTGGAAGTCCAGAGATTGCCTTTGCCTCTCGAGATGGTTTTAACGCCGGTAATAACTGGGAAACGGATACTTCGATTCTGCCCGTTGGAGCGCACCAACATATGACCTGGGTTTTTACTCAGCCCGGTGTTTACACGCTGCATTTACGAGCGCGCCTGCGGGTGACTGCTGACGCAGAGCCCATCGAGCTTCCTGCCTCGCAGGTGACTTTTGCGGTGGGAATTGATTCAGAGAAACTTGCCCGGGAACGTGGTCTTTTTCTTTTGCGCCGAGGCCACAGCGACATCACCGTGGACCTGAAGTCTCGCGCATTAACCCTGATGCTTGACCGAGAAAAAGACGGTGGAGTGCCTGAGGGGGCGCCACTACGCGAAGCCGTGGAGGAGAGCAACGGCTTACCTTCGACTCTAGCTTCTTTGGATATCGAGCGTGTGCTGATTGATGTTCCATCACGTACTTTGCGCGAGATTCCCAAAGGCCGGGGATGGGAGTTCATCGGGTCGGGTGATGGTCAGGCCTATGTTCTGCCCCAGGCTGTGCTGGGGAAACATGTCCACGGTGACATCGATCCACACGCGTGGCATGACATTCATAATGCGCAGGCCTATGTGCGAGTAATTGAGAACGCGCTATCAACGCGCGATCCCGAGCATAGTGCGCAATACGCAGCCAACGCCTCGGCCTATATCGCGAAACTCGATGAGACTGACCGCGAGGTTTCGCACACCATTGCGGGCATTAGTCCACTCGACCGGAAGCTAGTCACCACGCACGATGCCTATGCCTATCTTGCGCGCGCCTATGACTTTGAAATCGCAGGTTATCTGAGTGCTCAGGACGGGACCGAGGCTTCAATTGCAGATCGTAAGCGCATCGCTGAAACCTTGAAGAATATGAAAATTTCCGCGGTTTTCTTGGAACCGCAAAAGCGCAAGCGTCACCCTGTGATTGCTCAAGTTGCGGAAGAAAACGGTGTTCGAGTCTGCGGGCTGTATGGCGACACTTTGGATGAAGATGCCCCGACGTATATCGACATGATGAAAGCGAATGCACGCTCACTGTCGCGGTGTTTAGGAAAGGACCACACATCATGAAAAGGAGTGGCGTGAAAAATATAGCGCGGGGGATGTCAGCGCTCTTTGTCGGTATTGCTGTGAGCGCCAGTGTCGTACTTCCAGCACGCGCAGATGATTCTCTTACTCAGCACGTAGATTCCTCAGAACAAGTGGTTCGTGAAGAAGCCGTGATTGAACGAGGTCATGTTGACTTGGGGCCGAAGATTGTTGATTCAAAACCTGAGATTCTGGCACGCGACGACTCGGGACAAACACCGATCTGGCGTCCTTTAGACACTCTTGTATTTCGCGTGAGCGATTCGGGCCAGCTTCAGGTCCCCTCAGATCCCAGCTATGCATTCCTGCACGCGCATGAGGGAGAGTCCTACTGGGTCATTCCACAGACACAAAACCCTCGCGTTGTTTGGCTGGGATGGAACACTCAAGACCCAGAACTCATTAAGGTTATGGGCAGTGGCGCAACAATGACACTGGGCAACCTTCAGGGCCCCGGTCAAGCCTGGCTTTTCCTGCAAGATGGGGCCTTCGGGGCGCCGACAGTCTTATATGACTCTTCTACTTCCTCCCAATCAGATATCTGGGTCGAAGCCAATACTCACGTTCACGCGAACTGGGCGTTTTCTGCTCCGGGAGCTTACGCACTGAGCGTGCGCTGGTGCTTTGGAGACAAAGAGACGCCGCAATGTGTTTCGGATACGCTCCGATTCCTTGTTGGCGATGGGGCAAAGGCTGAAGAAGCCCGTGCGCTCACGCCAAGCGCGCTCGCGGCCTCGTCGAAAGAGGGGACGCACACTGCCAAGCCGCAGATAGCGCGTGAACAAGGCGGAAATAGCGAGTATCTGATCTATGGAGCGATCTGTCTGGCCTTGGGTGTGATTGCTTTTATCATCGTTGCGCATCGGACCAAGAAGTCTCAAAAGCAGATTGAGGAAGCACGCGAGGATGTTTCTCGTGACTTCGGGGCGGAAAGTGATGTCTGATGGGTACTGAGAATTCGGTTTCAGCACTCGATATCTGCAACTTGGACGTGTCCTATCCCGGACGCGAGGTACTCAGATCGGTCTCGCTCACCGTTGCTCCCGGGGAGTTCTGTGCGCTCATTGGTCCCAACGGTGCTGGAAAGACGACTCTTTTGCGCGCAATACTCGGCGTGATTCCTTCCCGCTCGACTCACATCGCCTCAATGGGTCTCCCGCTTCAGCCTCGATCAGTCGGATATGTTCCGCAGCGTCATGAGTTCGCCTGGGATTTCCCTATCAGCATTCGTCAGGCGGTCCTGAGTGCGCGAGCTCGCCGGATTGGATGGGGGCGCCGGGCGAAGATCGACGACCATCGCGTCGTCGAAGAGGCACTGCATCAGATTGGCCTGGCACAGCTCGCAGATCGAGTAATCGGGGAGCTTTCGGGCGGTCAACGTCAGCGTGTTCTGGTCGCCAGGGCTCTTGCTTTATGCCCGCAATTGCTTCTATTGGATGAACCCTTTACTGGACTGGATATGCCGACTCAAGAAAGCCTGATGGATGTGTTCCGCAGGCTTGCGCTCAGTGGCTGTGCCATCCTCATGACAACCCACGACATTCTTGGGGCCATTGATGCCTGTGATCGACTTTTCTTGCTGAACTCAACTGTTGTTGCCTCGGGGAAACCGGAAGAAATTCGCGATCCTCAGGTGTGGATGCGCACCTTTGATATTCGCCCGTCAAATCCGTTACTCAAGGTCCTAGGGGTAATCTAAGTGCTGAGTATCATTGACTTTCTTCACGATCTGACGAATCCAGCATTGGCTTTCTTACCCCGTGCCATTCTTGTCACCTGCGTTGCAGCCTGCGTATGCGCAGTAGTCGGGTGTCATGTTGTTTTGCGCGGGATGTCTTTCATTGGAGACGCCGTCGCTCACTCGGTTTTCCCCGGTCTTGCAATCGCTTTTGTCTGCTCGGGCTCCCTGGTCTTGGGAGGAACACTTGCAGGTGTTGGAACTGCTGTGCTCGTTGCACTTCTTTCCCAAAATAGGCGTTTGAAGGAAGATTCAATCATTGGCGTTCTTTTCGTTGGCGCTTTTGGTTTGGGATTGGTCATCATTTCTTGGGCTCCGGGATATGCGGGGTCTCTCCAAGATTTCCTTTTTGGCTCGCTGACGGGCATTCCGGCTTCTGAAGTACCTTTCGTACTGGTTGCATCTGCATTGATAGTGGGGGTTTTGCTTTCTTTCACAAAGAAGTTGTTGCCGTGAGTCTTGATCGAGAGAGTGCTCGAGTCGCCGGATTGCCTGTGATGGCTCTTGATCTTTTGGTCTATATCAGTGTTGCCGGTGCTGTCGTGATCTCTGTCCAGATCATTGGCAATATCTTGGTTCTTGCACTGCTCATTACCCCCGCCGCAAGTGCTCGACTTCTGACAAATTCACTGGGTGCGATGATCAGAACTGCTCTTGTCGTTGGTGTGCTGAGTTCTCTGTGTGGTATCTACCTCTCTTGGTCCTTGGATCTTCCGGCAGGAGCATCAATTGTCTGCGTTGTTACGCTCGTTTTTATCGCTGCGTGGGTTTATCGATCCTGCCGCTCTCGTTTCGCATAGTGGAAAAGTATTGCTCGGCTCCTGAGACGTCACTAGGTTTGGGCTTGTATTAAGGAAGGAACCTCTACATGAGCACGGCAGCATCTCCTGCGAAACGTCGCACTCGCGACACATGGACCAGCCAAACTGGCTTTTTAATGGCGGCGATCGGTTCTGCGATCGGCTTGGGTAATATCTGGCGATTCCCAGGTGTTGCATACACCAATGGCGGGGGAGCGTTCCTTGTTCCCTACCTCGTCGCTCTACTTTTTGCTGGTATCCCGATCCTTTGGCTCGAGTACGCCGTTGGCCATAAGTTCCGTGGAACCCCTCCGTGGGCCTTCCGCCGCATGAACGCCAAGGGAGAGTTCCTCGGCTGGTTGTGCGTCTTCATTTGCTTCGTGATTATTACCTACTACGCCGCGGTCGTTGCGTGGTCGGGAAGCTACGTCTTCTATTCGATTACCGAGGCCTGGGGTGAAGACTCGCAGACCTTCTTCCTTTCTTCTTTCCTGGGAACCGTCGGTTCTGATGAATTCTCATGGACCCCAGTAGCGGCCGTTGCGATCCCGCTTGTCCTGGTGTGGGCGTGCATTTTGCTCATCGCCTCTTTCGGTGTCGCACGAGGGGTGGAAAAGGCCAATAAGATTTTCCTTCCTCTTTTGGTTGTCCTTTTCCTTGCTCTTGTAGCGCGTGCGCTCTTCCTTCCCGGTGCACTGGAAGGCCTGAGTGCTTTCTTCACGCCCAATTGGAGCTCCCTCACTCAACCCAAGGTGTGGCTCGCGGCATTTGCTCAGATTTTCTTCTCGCTCTCGGTTGGCTTTGGAATCATGCTGACTTACGCCTCGTACCTCCAGAAGAAGTCGAACGTTACCGGGACTGCTTTGGTTGCTGGTTTTGCTAATTCCTCCTTCGAAATTCTTGCTGGTATTGGAGTATTCTCGGCCCTGGGATTCATGGCTCATTCGCAGGGAGTTGCGGTTTCTGAGTTGAAGGGACTGACCGGTCCGATTCTTTCCTTCGTGACCTTCCCGAAGATTATTTCGATGATGCCGGGCGGTCCGCTTTTCGGAGTCCTGTTCTTCTCGTCGCTTGTCCTCGCAGGCGTCACCTCTTTGCTCTCCCTCTTGCAGGTGGTGTCCGGTGCAATTCAAGATAAGTTTGCTTTGACCCCCGTGAAGGCTTCGCTCGTCATGGGAATTCCGACAACGATTGTTTCTTTGGCACTCTTCGCGACGCGTTCCGGTCTGAATACCTTGGATATCGTTGATAACTTCATCAACAACGTGGGAGTTGTTGGTTGTGCGATTGCTATGACGGTCTACACCGCACTTGTGCGCCCCAGGCTTCGGGGGCTGCGTACGCACCTTAACTCTGTTTCAGCACCTTCGATTCCCCCCGTATGGGACTACCTCGTTGGTATCGTGATTCCCTTGGTGCTGGCGTTCATGCTGGTGACCTCAGTGATTTCAAGCATCAGTGAAGGCTACGGTGGCTACGCCGGATATCTTGTGAATATCTTCGGCTGGGGCTCTGTTGGCTTCGCGCTCCTCGCATCCGCAATCGTTACCCTGATGCCTTGGTCGCATCCTCATCGCTCAAGCACGTCGTCAACATCTAAGGAGATCGCATGAATCCCGCTGCTATCATCATGATGATTGTGACGATCCTTCTGGTATGGGGAGGCCTTGTTGCATCCATGGTTATGCTCAGAATTCTGCCAACTCCGGATGCAGATGAAGAGCATGAAACTCTTGCTTCGCAAAAGGGCGAAGTTCCGACACGATAGGGGAAGATGTGCGTCTCGTCGCCTTTGATCTTGATGACACGCTGGCACCGTCGAAGTCTGCGCTTCCGGAGTTGATGGCCAATCAACTTCGAGCACTGCTTGACTGTGTCCCAGTGTGCGTGATCTCTGGCGGAGAGTTTGGACAGTTTCGTACCCAGCTACTGGACAACCTCGGCGCTTCTTCTTCTGAGTTGAAGAACTTACATCTCATGCCCACCTGCGGGACGCGCTACTACCGTTGGAATGAGCAGGATGCTCAGTGGGAGCAGGTCTATGCCAATGACCTGACTACAGAGCAGCGTGAGCGCGCAATTGCCTCGCTTGAATGCCATGCGCGTGAACAAGGAGTCTGGGAGGCACATCCTTGGGGAGAAATCATTGAGGACCGGGGTTCGCAGATTACTTTCTCGGCGCTCGGGCAGCAAGCTCCTCTAGAGGCGAAGCGCGCGTGGGATCCGACAGGTGATAAGAAGCGGGCTCTTCGTGATGCGGTCGCAGAGGATCTTCCAGACCTTGAGGTGCGTGGGGGAGGATCAACTTCGGTTGATATCACTCGTCACGGAATCGATAAGGCCTATGGGATGGGCAAGCTCGTCGAGATCACTGGAATCACGCCAGAAGATATGCTCTTCATTGGAGACCGGCTAGACGAGGCCGGTAACGATTATCCAGTGAAGGCTGCCGGATACCCGACCCTCGCTGTGAGTGGTTGGGAAGAATGCGTTGATGTGATCGCAGGAATTGTGAAGGAACTACGCGTGGGGTAGTCGCGTTGCCCACAGGGCTACCGCGCTTGCTGCAGCAACGTTGAGCGAATCAACGCCACCCATCATAGGGATGCGAACGACGTAATCGGTGCGTGACAAGGTACTCTTTCTAAGACCATCGCCCTCTGTTCCCATGACCAAGGCAAGACGTGAATTTTTATCTGTCATCACGGGCATCGTCACGAACTCATCAAGGCTGACGGAATCATCGCTGAGGGCCAGAGCTGCCAAAGAATAACCTGCAGCGTGCAGGTCATCGTTTGCCGGCCAGTCTTCCAATCTGGTCCACGGGACCTGGAAGACCGTTCCCATTGAGACACGAACGGAGCGACGGTAGAGGGGATCTGCACATTCTGGAGTGACAAGAACTGCATCCGCGCCAAGCGCGGCGGCACTTCTGAATGCGGCACCCACATTCGTATGGTCGACCAGGTTTTCAAGGATCAGAATCCGCTTGGGGCCTTCTCCCAAAGAGGACAGAAGATCAGCCACCGAAGGCAAAACGGGTCGTTGCATTGAAGCGAGTGCACCACGATGAAGATGGAATCCTGTGATGCTCTCCAGAATCGGTTCAGGAGCGATGAAGACGGGTACCTCGCCACCATCCTTGGCTCCAAGGAAACGTTCGAAGAGCGGTTCGAGGTCAGGAAGCCAGCGCGGAGCCATGATGAGTGAGCGTGGGCGATGTCCGGCCTCGAGAGCACGGATAATGACATTCGTTGACTCCGCCATGTATAGGCCGCGTTCGACTTCCAGACTCTTGCGAAGATGGACATCGGTCATTGACGTGTAGTCGGCTAGGCGCGGATCCTCCTCGAGCGAGGCGGATGTCAGATGAATGAGCATTCCTTTATTGTGCCACTCTCGAGTTGTACGCTCAGTCCCACCAGAGCCACCAGCCTGGGCCTCTGGTCTCATCTAGACATGCGATGGGTTCGCATTCATCGGGGCGGCAGTAACCGTCGAACCCCAGTTGCTCCTGGAGTTTTTCCCAGATTCCATCTTCATAAATCAGTGCCCACGGGCTTTCAAGGTAGCTGAGAGCTGATTCGTCTTCAATGAAGAGTGAATCGATGCTCATCCTCTCATCCCATCGCGGTGCAAGAACGAGGTAGCCTCCCAAAGAGACACAAGGGCTGTGAAGTGCCGCCGTAAAAAAGAGCTCCAGTGGGGGAGCGTTATTCTGGCGATCCTGTAGGTTATCCGGAGGAAGAAGCGGACGGATCTTTTCGATTCGCCGGCGATCTAACCCAGAGAATCTGAAGAAATCAGAGGTGACCTGGGTGTCGGTGAGCGGCCAGAGAATTTTAACCAGTCCACTGTTTTCAACCCATCCGGGTTCTCCGTAGAGCGGAGGAATACTTTCAAGGGCTGAAGAGTGATGCGCCATGATTGTTCCTTTCATAAGCTTTTTGCATCACGAGTCTGCCTCTGCGCTGAAGTCTAAATATGCCCCTCAAAAAATCTGTGGAAAACGCCGAATAGATGGCTGTCCTGTGGATAAAAAGAGGGGTGCAGGTGAATAACCTGCACCCCTCTAAAAGGAGATTATGAAACTATCTCTTTGGGAACTGTCCGCGCTCGACCTGAGGACGAGGCGAACGCCACGGACGCAGCATGATTGCGCGCGAGAATGCGTAGAACCACATGCGGCGAGGCATGGGCTCGCGCGGGTAAACCTCACGAAGCTGACGCTTAATGCGCTGCCACACGATGCTGGTCTCGACGATCGCAACGAAGAACAGGCCGTACATAATCAACATGACAATGAAGAGTGCGCGCTGACCGGCAGCCGATGTGGCGGCGAAGAAAGACACACCGAAGAAAACGACGAAGAACAGAATCATCACTGGAAAGACGAACTCTGAGAAGGACCAGCGAGCATCGAGCCAGTCGCGGGTAAAGCGCCTCACCTTGCCCTTGTCACGCAGCGGCATATAGCGCTCGTCTCCGGTGATCAGTGCTTCTTGCTGGAGACGATCTTGTTCAAGACGCATTGCGCGAGCGCGCTCACGCGCGGCCTTCTTGGCAGCCTTACGATCCGCAACAATCAAGGAATGATCATTACGCGCCTGCGCCTGCTTACGCGAAGGCGTCGGACCGCTCTTCGAACGATCGTTTGCCGTCTGAGGCTGAGGAGTTTCTTCGGGTTCTGACTTCTTTGAGCTCAACACGTCTCTAAGGGTAATAGATCGATAGTACGATCGGCACATTCTTGCCCGCTAAGAATGGATTCATGTGAGCAGATACCTGTAGAAGAGATACTCTTGCCTTATGAATATCGATGAACTACGCGAGCGCCTTGACGCTCTCTTCCCCCAATTGGTTGATGAGCTGTCTCAGCTCGTGGCCATTCCTTCCGTCTCTTCGGATCCGTCTCACGCTGCGGATGTTGACCGTTCCGCCGAACATATTCGTTCTCGCTTTGAGGCCCTTGGCTTGGACGCTCAGATTCACTCTGTGACGACTCCTGAAGGAGTTCAAGGCAAGCCGGCAATCCTTGCTCGTTCCCCTCACATTGATGGTGCGCCGACAGTCCTTCTTTACGCTCACCACGATGTCCAGCCAACTGGAGATTTCGCACGCTGGCACTCAGACCCTTGGACAACCGTTGTTAAGGGTGATCGCATCTATGGACGCGGAACTTCTGACGATGGCGCGGGCGTCATTGTTCACCTCGGGTCTTTGAGCCTTCTTGGAAAGGATCTGGGTGCGAACGTTGTTGTCTACATCGAAGGTGAAGAAGAAATCGGGTCGCCCTCTTTTACTCACTTCCTTGAGACCTACCGCGACCAGCTCGAGGCCGATGTCATTATCGTGACCGACTCGGATAACTGGAAGCCTGGCGAGCCTGCTGTCACGACAAGCTTGCGCGGTAACTGCGCTTTCACTGTTGATCTGACTGTGGCTGATCATGCTGTTCACTCAGGAATGTTTGGCGGCCCGATGATCGATGCTCCCACCTGCGCTGCTCTTCTGATTGCCTCGCTCTACGATGAAGATGGCAACATCATCGTTGAAGGTTTGGGCGGAGATGGCCACGCAGAGGTTGATTGGCCCGAAGACGAATTCCGTGCGGCAAGCGGAATGCTCGATCAGGTTCGACTTGCTGGTAGCGGAGATCTCGCAGCGCGTACCTGGACGAAGCCTTCCGTGTCACTGATTGGCTTTGATACGACCAGCGTTGCGAATTCATCGAATACGATCATTCCTCACGTTCGTTTCCGTCTCTCAATGCGTACAGTCCCCGGTGTCGACCCGCGTCAGGCAATGGATGCGATTGAGAAGCACCTGCGTGAACACGCACCCTTCGGTGCACGTATCGAAATTTCTGATCGAGATCTTGGCCCCGGCTACCTTGCCGATATCGATTCCCCAGTTTCGCACCTGGTCAAGCAGGCCCTCACTGATGCTTGGGGCGTTCAAGCGGTCAATATTGGTGTTGGCGGTTCTATTCCCTTCATTTCTGAGTTCCAAGAGACCTTCCCTCACGCTCAGGTAGTCGTCACCGGCGTTGAAGACCCGCTGACGAATGCTCACTCCGAGGACGAATCTCAGTCACTTCCCGATCTGAAGAACGCCGTCTTGGCCGAGGCGCTGGTGCTGTCTCGCCTGGCTGAAAAGTAAGTGGGACGCGCATTTATCACGGGGCATTGGGGGCAGGAGAATGATCCTGCCCCCGCGCTTCGTGTGCTTGCTGAAGGCTTCTCAGCTGGTGCGCCTTCCTGGGAAGTCGTCTCTTCACCCTTTGGCCCCGGTCAAGCCTTTGCCGAGGCCATGGTGGGGGACCAGCGCCTTCGCGTCCTAAGCGTGGGGGGTGGGGATTCCCTTCACGAGGCCGGGCAGCGCTTTCGTGAGGTATTAGAAGAGGGGAAAGTCCCGGTCCTTGAAGGCGGCCACCTTCAAGCAACTGACGGTGGGATGAGTTTTCTCGAAGGTATTTCCGGAGCCATTCGAGGAGCGAATGAACCACTTGAGACGTGGTTTATGCGCGCAATCGAGCGTGCACAAAACGTCGTATCAGGTTCAGAGTTTTACGCCGCCTACTCGACATCGCGCCCGCTCTTTGGACCGTCCTCGACATTGGCTCTCGAACCAGATTTGAGTCTTCGAGACACTGACGATACAGACTTTAATCGGCAGTGGGCTGAGCTGCTTCACAAAACGATGCGCCCGCAACTTGCAATCAATGGGCAATCTGCCTCGGTAGTGGAACCCGGAAGGCTTCCGGGTTCGGGGGCCAGCGGGGGCGCTGCGACGATTATCGGCATCCTTGGTGGTCGTCTAGTGTCCGATGGTGATTTTTTACTCCACCACACTGACTGCAAAACCAAGATCGAGGCGTCTGACCTACTGATTATTTGCGAACCTGAGCTACATTCACCGGCCTTGGCCGAATCAAACCTTGACCTATTAACTGAAATCGCGTCAGAATCAGCTATTCCCGTTCTTGCTATTGGCGTGCATTCCACACTGTCGGCACATGAACGGGCCCAGTGGGGGATTCATGGGATTCTCGTTGATGAAAGCGCGGACCTTGATGCTCTGGGACGTCGCGCTGCTCGTACATGGGCTAGGCAGTGACAATTCGCTCTCAGCTTTGAAGATGGCGCTCGTGCCTGAGTAGCCTTAGGCTAGAGATTATTCCTATAAGAAAAGTACTAAAGGAGCAGCATGTCTGAGAATACGACTGAGACTGCAACCCACGACGTCATCCTGACTGATGTCGCAGCACAGAAGGTCAAGAGCCTTCTTGAGCAGGAAGGCCGCGACGATCTGCGTCTGCGTGTCGCCGTTCAGCCCGGAGGCTGCTCTGGTCTGATCTACCAGCTGTACTTCGACGATCGTTTGCTCGATGGTGACGCTGTCCGTGATTTCGACGGCGTTGAGGTTGTTGTCGATCGCATGAGCGTTCCCTACCTCGCAGGTGCAACCATTGACTTCTCTGACACCATTGAGCGCCAGGGATTCACGATCGATAACCCCAATGCGCAGAACACCTGTGCATGCGGTGAGTCTTTCGCCTGATCGGAGAATCGTGAAGAAGCTACCTGCTATTGGTGTCGTCCTGCTGACCTGCACTTTTGCTCTTGGTGCCTGCTCGGGCCAGTCAAAGGACTCTCAATCGGCATCACCTTCGGCCTCGGCAAGCGCAACTCAGTCGGCTTCAAGCTCTGAGGAAACACCTCAGGTTGATCGAAGCGGCCAGGGGAATTACCCCGAGGTAAGCGGTGATTTCGGCCAGAAGCCCGAAATTAAAGCCGGATCCGGTAGCGTGGGCGATGCGATTTTGGTGAAAACCCTCCACAAGGGCGATGGCGCAAGCGTCGGCCTCGATGACATTGTTCAGGTCAACTACGCAGGTGCACTCTTCAGCGATGCCAAGGTTTTTGATTCTTCTTTCCAAGAGGGTCGCACTCCTATCGCGTTCAGCCTTAACCAGGTGATTAAGGGATGGAAGTACGGTCTTGCGGACGCACATGTTGGCGATCGTGTTGAACTCGTCATCCCATCAAAGTGGGGTTACGGCGCTCAAGGTTCGGGTTCTTCAATCCCTGCAAATGCCGACCTCGTCTTTGTTATCGATATTTTGGGAACTGTTAACCCCAACGACACTTCTCAGCTCACAAGCGCAACGCCGACCGGAAATGAACTTCCAGCAGGCATTACTGTCAGTGGTGATCTAGGTAGTCAGCCCATGATCACCTGGGGACATGATGCGCCCGCAGAGGCCTCCAAGGTCGTCATCGCTGAGGGACATGGCGACAAGGTTGCCGTTGGCTCGACAATTCTTTATCAGGGCGTCGGAACCGTTTTTGGTAACGATGCTCAAACACAGTCGACATGGGGAAAGCAAGGTGCCCAGGTCGTCAGCGTGAAGGACGGTAACCAGCTTATCGGCTTCACCGCGGGCTCGCGGGTGCTTCTCGTAGCTGGTGGCAACGAAGCGCAAGGGCAGTCGCCGCAAGCGATTGTTGTTGACATTCTTGCCGTCATCCCCGAGAAGTAGTTTGAAGATCTGAACTACTGGCGATAGAGCAAACAACACGTGTGGGGAGCTGAAACTTCAGCTCCCCACACGTGTATCCAAAAGCGGTTAGAATACCCAGAGTAACGATCTCTTAACGTTGAGGAGCGCATCGTGAGTGAAACACCCGTGAAAGTTCTGGTCTTCAGTGATAACTCGTCCACTCGCCAGGCAGTGATCACAGGTGTCGGTTTCAAAGCATCGAAGGATACGGCTCCCATTGAATGGCTTCAAGCTGCCACGAAGTTCGGTGTTCTTGAGCTAGTGGACAATAACTCGGATATTGCAGTCCTTGTTCTCGATGGAGAAACTCAAAAGGAAGGCGGCATGTCCGTTGCGAAGGAACTGGCTGGTACCCGCCAGGATGTTCCCCCAATCGTGATGCTCACGGCTCGTCCTCAAGATGATTGGCTGGCCACATGGGCAGGTGCGAGCCGTATTGTCAGCGCGCCATTTGATTCACAGGAGCTTCAAGAAGCCCTCGCGGAACTTTTGCGTCAGCGTCGCTGAAACTGGTAGCAGTGCGCTCGAACGACGAGGTGAAGGAAATGACCTCAGGCAGTCAACTGGAAGATGTCTTGATCGCTTGGGTCGATGAACATATTCCTGATCCTCACCACGCAGCGAAGTTTATTGAACTCCTCGAGTGGGTGAAAGGCAGTTTTCCTCAGCTTGATGCACAGATCAAGTGGAATCAGCCAATGTTCATCGATCACGGCACCTTTATCGTCAGTTTCACCGTATCAAGCGTGAATATCCTTGTCGCCGTCGAGGTTCCGACTCTTGAGGCCTTCTCTGAGCGAATTCAAGCTCGTGGCTACACGCGTGCAAAGAAACTCTGGAGAATCGGTTTTCATCAGGAGATTCCATACGATCTTCTGCGTGAAATGATTCAGCTCAACATTGCTCAGAAAGCTGACTATACCCGCTTCTGGCGCTGAACATACTGAAAACGAATAACCGCGAAACTCGTCCTTTTCAACGCAAAGCACACGCGGCCTCGGGAATTATGAGGACAGAGGATACGCAGGGGAGCAGTAGGCGAGTGGGTCTTTCTCATGACTTTCAGCGCATTCGCACAATTTGTAGAACAACATGCCCGTGGCCAGTGCATCGTCCAGTGCACGATGCTGGCCGCCCCCTAACTCAAAGTGCTCGCGTAGCGTCGTGAGCTTGTGATTGGGTACCTCAGTTGGAAGCAAAGCACGAGCCATTGACAGTGTGTCAATAGGCTGAAAATCGGGCAGCGGAATACCGCAGGTCCGTTGAGCTCGGTCAAGGAAGCCCCAATCGAAGGCGACATTGTGTGCGATGAGGCCTGCGATCTGTCCCTGATCGCATAGATGCTCTGCCCACTGGCAAAAATGCGAAAACACAGTGTGAAGATCCGGAGCGTGGGCGAGCGTTTCATCGTTGAGTCCCGTCAAAGCAGTGATGAACGAAGGCAAGGGGCTTCCGGGGTTGATGAGTGCTGAAAAACTATCGATAAGCTCAAGGTTTTCGTAGACTGCTGCCCCGATTTCAATGATGGTATCGCGGGAACTAAGTCCAGTTGTTTCTAGGTCTACTACCAGCCACTTAGCCTGATTCCAAGCTGGGATCATTGCGGTTTTTGGCCGCTCGGGCTGTACAGTAGAACCATTGGTCATAACCACGATGCTAGCGGTTGATCCGGGTGGAGGAAACATGGGTCTGTATCAAGCACTGAAGCTGACGGGCACTCCGATTCTCAAGGCTGCATATCGTCCGTGGATCCGCGGGAAAGAAAACATCCCACAGAGCGGTCCGGCGATCCTCGCTTCTAACCACAACGCTGTCTGGGACTCCGTTTTTCTTCCCATGATGATTGACCGTGAGGTTGTGTTCATGGGTAAAGCCGATTACTTCACGGGTACGGGTCTTAAGGGATGGGCGACGAAGGAATTCATGCGCGCAGTTGGCACAATTCCCGTTGATCGCAGTGGTGGTCGCGCATCTGAAGCCGCATTGAAAGCCGGACTTAAGCGCCTGGGTGAAGGTGAACTTTTTGGAATCTACCCCGAGGGAACTCGTAGCCCCGATGGGCGTCTGTATCGTGGGAAAACTGGTGTTGCGCGTTTAGCCCTTTTATCCGGTGCTCCCGTTATTCCTGTGGCGATGATCGGCACACATGCGGCCCAGCCAATCGGGCAGAAAATTCCCTCGAGAACCAATATCGGTATGGTTATCGGGGAGCCCTTGGATTTCAGTCGCTACAAGGGACTGGATAAAGACCGCTACGTTCTTCGTGCGATCACCGATGAAATTATGTACAACCTGATGCTCCTCTCCGGTCAGGAGTACGTTGATCTCTATGCTGCTGATGTGAAAGCACAGCTTGCCGAGGAAGGCGCTTTTGACGGTCCGGTACCTTCGAACGGGAAGAGCGCGCCCGGTGGGCGTGAGGCCCCCGAGGTTCAGGTTCCGACCGCACCCGAAGAGGACCTTGAACAGATCCCCGAAGAAACTGATGGATCTGGGGATGAAGACTGATATTGACATCGCCGTGTCCCAGAAAAAGGCCCAGGGCGGCGAAGAAACTACACTCTCGATAAGATAAGTATCTGGCGCGCTTCTCTTGCTGCGCGTGAAGAAAACTGAAAGGTTGACTCATGACGGTTCGTCGTGTTGCTCTCTTGACCGCTGGTGGCTTTGCCCCCTGTCTTTCGGCTGCTGTTGGTGATCTCATCGAGCGCTACACCCAGGTTGCTCCCGAGGTAGAAATCATCCTTTACCAGTATGGCTACCACGGCCTTCTGACCGGTAACTATGTTGTCGTCGATGAAGAAGGACGCCGTAACGCAGGTATTCTTCGCGAGTTTGGTGGTTCGCCCATCGGTAACTCTCGCGTCAAGCTGACCAATGCAAAGAACCTTGTCGACCGAGGCTTGGTTGAAGAAGGTGTCGACCCGCTTGCGTTTGCTGCCGAGCAGCTGCGCAAGGATGGTGTTGATGTTCTGCACACCATTGGCGGTGACGACACAAACACGACCGCAGCAGATCTTGCCGCCTACCTTCACGAGCACAACTACGAACTCACCGTGGTTGGTCTTCCTAAGACCATCGATAATGATGTTGTTCCGATCCGTCAGTCTCTTGGCGCTTGGACTGCGGCGGACGAAGGCGCACATTTCGCATTTAATGTGATCGGCGAACACCGCTCGAACCCCCGCATGCTCATTGTTCATGAGTGCATGGGACGTAACTGCGGCTACCTGACGGCAGAGACCGCTCGCCGCTACCACGAGCTGCTCGACACCAAGAACTGGGCGCCTTCCTTGGGCTTGACCCGTGAGCGTTGGGATGTCCACGGCGTTTACGTTCCCGAGGCCGCTCTTGACATTGCCGGTGAGGCTGAACGCCTTAAGGCAATCATGGACGAGCAGGGTAACGTCAACATCTTCCTGTCAGAAGGTGCAGGCCTTCCCGAAATTATCGCCGAGATGGAAGCCAATGGCGAAGAGGTTCAGCGTGATCCCTTCGGCCACGTCAAGCTCGACACCATCAACCCCGGTCAGTGGTTCGCGCGCAAGTTTGCAGCGCTTATTGGCGCCGAAAAGGTGATGGTTCAGAAGTCCGGTTACTACTCACGCGCGGCAGCAGCACACGAGGAAGATCTCGCACTGATCAAGCAGATGTGCGATCTTGCCGTCGAGTGTGCACTTCGCGGTGAAAGTGGTGTCATCGGCCAGGATGAAGAGAATGGCGACCAGCTTTCTGCGATTGCCTTCCCGCGCATCGCCGGTGGTAAGCCTTTCGACATCACGCAGCCGTGGTTCACCGATCTGCTCTCGCAGATCGGCCAGCCTGTGTCTGCAGCGCAGTGACGATGGCTTCATCTTCTTTCCCGGGGCGTGGCGATTTTTCGCTGCGCCCCGGCGCGCCTGAACTCTTCGCCCCTGCCGCTACTGAAGAATCAGCTCCCTGGGAAGCTTGGCGCTCCAAGCGTGCGCTTCAACAGCCGAACTACCCAGATCTCGAGGCCCTTGATTCCGTATTGGCTGAGTTGCGTAGCCAGCCTCCCTTGGTTTTCGCTGGTGAGGTAGATGACCTGCGAAAGAACCTCGGTGCCGCCTCGCGCGGTGAGGCCTTTGTTCTCACGGGTGGCGATTGCGCTGAGACTTTTGCCGAGGCGACCGCTGACCATTTGCGTCTGAAGATTCAAACTCTTCTCCAGATGGCCGTTGTCCTGACCTATGGCGCCTCTTTGCCTGTGATCAAGATTGGGCGAATTGCGGGCCAGTATGCAAAGCCGCGCTCTTCAGATATGGAGACTCGAGGCGACGTGACGCTTCCCTCATACCGCGGTGATGCTGTCAATTCTTTCGAATTCACTCCAGAGTCGCGCATTCCAGATCCCACGCGCTTGCTGGATTTGTATCATCATGCCGCATCGACGCTGAATTTGATTCGTGCCTTCACTCGCGGTGGCTATGCTGACTTGCGGCTGGTGCATCACTGGAATCGTGGTTTTACTGCTAATCCGGCTTATGCGCGTTATGAGTCTCTTGCTGAGGAGATTCACCGTGCGGTGAAGTTCCTTGAGGCAGCCGGTGTGTCCAGTGCGGCCCAGATGCGTAGCGTCGACCTCTTCTCCTCGCATGAAGCTTTGCTTCTGGATTATGAGTCCGCGATGACCCGAATCGATTCACGCACCGGGGATCCTTACAATACTTCCGGTCACTTCTTGTGGATTGGTGAACGTACTCGTGGCGTTGACGATGCGCATGTTGAATTGCTTGCGCATGTGCGTAATCCGATCGGCGTCAAACTTGGACCGACGACATCGATTGATGATATGCGCCGTCTGGTTGACCGTTTGAATCCTGAGGGCGAAGAAGGGCGCTTGACCTTCATCACGCGTATGGGGGCGGATAAAATTCGCCATGCATTACCTCCTCTCTTGGAGGCGCAAGCGCGTGACGGACGTCCCGTTACCTGGGTGACCGACCCGATGCATGGAAATACGATCACCTCCTCGACGGGTTACAAGACACGACGCTTCGAGACGATCATGGATGAGGTCACTGGTTTCTTTGAGGCCCATCGCGAAGCTGGAACGGTTCCCGGTGGGATTCATGTTGAGCTTACTGGGGATGATGTTACAGAGGTTCTTGGCGGCTCTGAGCAGCTTGATGAAGAGGCTTTGCGTGATCGCTATGAGACGCTAGTGGATCCGCGTTTGAACCACCAGCAGTCTTTGGAAATGGCATTCCAAGTCGCGGAGTACTTGAAGAAAGAGTAGCTGAATCCGATCGGTATTCCGCTTGCATTTCTGCAAAGAGATTATGGGTGAGGGGTGAAGAACGAATGTTCTTCACCCCTCACCCATAGGCAAAACTAGGCTTTAATACTTCCCGGCCGTGAACAGACTAGACAATCGTCAGTGTCACTGTGGTTCCTCGAGGAACGACCGTTCCAGCGGCGGGATCAGAAGAACGCACAGTTCCGAATAGTCCACCCATAAAGCGTTCAACACGGACCTGAAGGCCGACACGCTCGAGGGCCGCACGAGCCTGACTTTCTTGAAGTCCTTGCACAGTGGGGATCTCTACCGTTTCAGGGCCTTTGGAGACCGTGTATTGGACTTTATCTCCGCGATGAAGAGTTGTACCCGCAGCAGTCTCTTGGGAAATGACGGTTCCCTGAGCAACTGTCGATGAGAATGCCTCAGTTTCCTCTGCGCTCAGTCCCATCGATTCAAGTGTTTGGCGGACTTCACCCGCACTCTTGCCTTTAATATCGGGAACCGTTAAAGGCTCGCGGCCCTTGGAGACGACAATATCAACCTTTGTATCGTGACGAACCGATGCTCCCGCTGGGACAGATTGCGAGATGACCTTGCCCTTTTCGACATCTTCGGACCAGTCTTCGCGAACATCGCCGACTGCAAGTCCCGCGGTTGTCAGCGCATTCTTCGCAGCGTCAGTCTCCATGCCGCTAAGATTCGGCGCGTTACGCATGTCAACGCCCTTTGAGACGACCAAAAGAACCTCAGCGCGTTTGTGGACAGCTTCACCGCTTCCCGGTGTTGACGAGATGATATTTCCTTGAGAAACGGTATCTGAGAAATCTTCACGTTCTTGGAAATTCAGGTGGAGCGACCGTAGATCATTCTCGACATCAGAAACAGCGCGTCCATCGGTGACGGGCATGGTCAAGTACGAACCCGGCCCGTATTCATGCCACCACCAAAAGCCTCCGATAACGCCAACAATGAGTAGCGAGACAATCAGAGCAAGAACTTTGCCAAAGCGCTTCCGGGTGCGTGCCTGCGGGGCGGCGTGTGCAATGCCACCAGAAACATGAACGATAGCTTGTGAGGTTGCAGCGAGCTTCTGTGCCGGAAGGGGAGAAGTTAGCTCGACGAGCCCCAAGGCAGTGGTGCGCTGTTCGTTGTCGTCGGTGCTGTCAATGTCCGCACGTCGATTCATTAGCTCTGCGGGCAACGACGTGCGTGCACGCATCACCAGATCAAGGGCCTCTTGAGCATCAACGGGGCGATCCTCGGGGTCCTTAGCGGCAAGCGATGCAACAAGGTCATCAATTTCGCGTGGGATCCACGGCTCAACTTCAGAAGGAAGTGGGACAGAGTCATTCACATGGTGATAGGCCATCTGCATGGGATTTTCACCCTGCCAAGGAACTGAGCCCGTGAGCATTTCATAGAGCATGATCCCAACGGCATAGATGTCACTTCGCGCATCGCAGGTTCCAGTAGTCGCGATCTCTGGCGCCATGTATGCGACCGTTCCAAGCATCGAACCTGTCGTTGACATTGATACTTCTGAGGCTGCACGTGCAAGACCGAAATCGGTAACGCGAACAGGGCCTTCACTGGGCACCAAAACATTTTCGGGCTTGATATCGCGGTGGATCACGCCAACTCGATGCGCAGAGCGAAGTGCTTCAAGAACATCTTGCGTGTACTGAAGGGCCTGAGCGAGGGTGAAGGCACCCTGTGCCTGCAACAGCGCACGGAGGTTGGTTCCGTCGATAAGTTCCATCACCAGGAAGCCCTGGCCGTGAATTACTCCCTGATCAAAAACCGAAACGACTCCCGGCGAAACGATTCGCGCGGCTGCGCGGGCCTCGCGCCTAAAACGCGCAACAAAATCAGCAGATTCTGCCAAGTGTGGGTGCATGACCTTGAGCGCGACTGGACGGTCCAAACGCTCATCGTGCGCGACGTAGACGGTAGCCATACCGCCGCGCGCAAGGCGGGTTTGGATCCGATATCGCTCATCGACGAGGAGGCCGATCAATGGATCAGAAGGCGCAGATGAACCCTGGCCGGCAGTGCCATTTTCGGTATCGCTGCGGTCCTCGGGGTCAAATTCTGTCTCAGAAGTCATCGTTAGGATTTTACTGGAGATTTCAGGTGATGCGCGCAGGAAAGCCCGCGAGCCGTGCTGGGGCGCGATTCCCTTCCCACGCTATATCATTGTCCCATGAGTGAAGCTGTTTCCCTTCTATCCGTTCAAGAGGTTGCACGCAGGCTAGGTATCGAGCCTCGCCGAGTTAAGCAGTTGGTCCGCGACCATATCCTCTTTACCTATACCGATGAAGCAGGAAACTCTGGGATTCCCGAAGAGATTCTGGTGAAGACTGATAACGGATACGAACCTCTTTTCAATCTTCCCGGAACGCTCACTTTGCTTGCAGACGGTGGTTTTAGCCCCGAAGAGGCTGCTCGCTGGCTCTACACCGAGCATGAAGAACTAGGGGAGACACCAATGTCTGCTCTTCTAGGCGGGCGCCACCACCGAGTGAATCGCATCGCCTCTGTTCTGGGATTCTGATCTTTACGGGTAATCCCGATTTGAGGTTCTGAGTTTCTCTTGGAACTCGCGCTTACTTCGAGCGCTTGATGAGCATTGCCGCGACCTCGCTCAACAGTTCGCGCTGATCGGCATTGAAATTACTGGATTCCAACGCAAGGAAGCCCTCGGCCTCGAAAGTTGAAATGACCTCTTCGTGGCGACGACGACCCCGACGCTTCACAATTGCGCGCAGTTCTTCGAGTTCATTCTCGCTGAGCTCAGGATTGCCGAGGCCGTGGGCCAGCTTTGCCCGCTCGCTAGCATTTGCTTCTTGCCAGGTGAGGGCAAGGAGATAGGTACGTTTTCCTTCGCGTAAGTCATCTCCTGCGCTCTTACCCGTAACTCGTGGATCTCCGAAGATTCCAAGGTCATCATCACGCAGCTGGAAGGCATGTCCCCAGGGGCTAAGGATCATTCGCAGTGAATCGGTATCTGATCGGGATGCCCCCAATGCGAGGGCTCCAAGGGTTGCCGGGATGACGACCGAGTAGTTAGCGGCTTTGTGAGAGACGATTGTCAGTGCAGTCTGTGCGTTAATTGCCTGCGGGTCATTAACATCCAGTGGTCGTTGTTCAGCGGCGATATCAAGGAATTGCCCAATTGCGACTTCGGCGTGCATCTGCGCATAGAGCTCCATAACACTATCGCGATAGTGGGGGATTGCCTCGCATTGGCGAATCATTGCCAGTTCAGCTGCGGAGAATAGGAAATCGCCAGCGAGGATTGCGGAACTAACCCCGAAATCTTCGCTATCGCCTCGGGACAAAGCGGAACGGTGATGTGCAGCGAAAGCAGCATGCGCAGAGGGACGACCACGACGCGTGGGTGCGTGGTCGATGATGTCGTCATGGACCAGGGCGCTGGCTTGGTAGAGCTCCAATGCTGCGGCAAGATCGTCTAGATTGAGCGTCTGCAGTGGTGAATGATTCGCAATGCTGCCTCCGACAAAAGCGAGGAAGGCCCGGAAACGTTTACCTTCCTCAAGACTTGAATGGGCTACCTGGAGAAGGGACGAGATCTGAGCGGCTGGCGCGATTGTGTCAGCGAGGTCTTGGAGAACGGTATGGGCACGCTCCTCGATCCGTGGTGCTAAGGCCTGAAGCTGCTCGCTCAATGAAGTCATGTGACCAGTCTATAAAACAATTGCACGTCTTTAAGGACCTGCTCTTATGATGAAAATGCAAAAAAGGAGGTTTCGTGGCAATTGTTTTGAGCTACTACGGTAATCGCGAGTCTGATGCTGCGCTGGATCAGGCAGTACGCCTAGCGTCTTGGATGCGGACGTCATTGATGATTGTCGTCGCATCTCACGAGTGTGGGGGTATCTTCGCTGATGAGAATTCGGCAGAGGCACATCTGTGGGAACGCTTAGATGGAACCGAGGTTTCTTTTGAAGTCATGCGTTGCCGACGCGATATGTCAATGGCGGAAACCGTGCTTGATTGGGCGCGTAGGATCGACGCGGATATGATCGTCATCGGTTTGCGACCTGGTGGTTCGAAGAACGCAACAATAGGAAATACAGCGACTCAGATTCTGCTTGATGCGCCCTGTCCGGTGATGACATCTTCGTGGCGTTTTGAGGATGTGAACGTCTAGTTTCACCCTTATTTGCGCAGTTTCAAGCTGCGCGAGTGACAAAGGGATAGTTATAATTGTAGGCAGTCTGTCGCCGTCCAGTGGATTGGCGGCTCATTTGCCAACCCATGAAAGGGATTCGAGTGTCTCCATCTCGCGCTACCGGCGCCCGCGATACTGAAGATGAAGCCCCTGAGGTCAAGAAGGCGACGCGTGCGCGTCGCTCGTCAAAGACTACATCGGTAGAAGCCCAAGCGGAAGAGGCCGAAGCGCCAAAGAAGGCTGCGAAGGCGAAGAAGACTAAGAAGACCGCATCTACCGCCACCGATTCTGCCGCCGCAACGGAAGAGAAGGTTCCTGCTAAAAAGCGCGCGGCCAAGAAGACCACTGCTTCAAAGAGCGTAAAGGATGAGGGCGCTGCAGAGGTAGAACCTGAAAAGAAGCCGCGGAAACGCAAGACGGCAAAGAAGGCTGAAGAAAGCGCTTCTGCTGAGGAAGCCGCCGCGAAGCCTGCAAAGCGGACACGGAAGAAGAAGACTGAAAAGGCTGAAAAGGTCGAAGAGGTTGCTCAAGATTCTCAGTCTGAAGAGGCCGAGGATCTCGAAGAGGACATCGTCGAAGAAGCTCAACTTGAAGATGTTGAAGATATTGATGCCGATGTCGACGACATTGAAGTAGATGCCGATGACGAGGATGAAGATGACTCAGAGGACAAAGACTCCGAAGATGAGGCTTCATCACAGGACCAGGATTCAAAGCCTCAGGCGGTAGCAGCTGTTCGTTCAAAGGGAGGTTTTGTCGTCTCTGATTCAGATGAGACCGATGAACCTGTTCAACAGGTTACTGTCGCGGGTGCAACAGCTGACCCTGTTAAGGACTATCTCAAGCAGATCGGTAAGGTTTCGCTTCTTAACGCAGAGCAAGAAGTTGACCTTGCCCGTCGAATCGAAGCTGGTCTGTATGCCGAAGAATTACTGAAGACTACTTCCAACGATTTGAGTTCTCGCCAGCGCCGCGAGCTTCATATCCTTGCCCAGGATGGTCAGCAGGCAAAGAACCACCTTCTCGAGGCGAACCTCCGTCTTGTTGTCTCGCTGGCAAAGCGCTACACCGGACGTGGAATGCAATTCCTGGATTTGATTCAGGAAGGCAACCTTGGCCTTATTCGTGCGGTTGAAAAGTTCGACTACACGAAGGGCTATAAGTTCTCAACCTACGCGACCTGGTGGATTCGTCAGGCGATTACGCGTGCGATGGCAGACCAAGCGCGTACTATCCGCATCCCCGTCCACATGGTCGAAGTGATTAATAAGCTTGCGCGTGTTCAGCGTCAAATGCTTCAAGATCTCGGTCGTGAACCTACTCCTGAAGAGCTTGCCAATGAATTGGACATGACTCCTGAAAAGGTTGTCGAGGTTCAAAAGTACGGACGCGAGCCGATTTCTCTGCACACTCCTCTTGGTGAGGATGGCGATAGCGAATTCGGAGATCTGATCGAGGATTCTGAAGCTATTGTTCCTGCAGATGCTGTGTCTTTCACTCTGCTTCAAGAGCAGTTACACCGAGTTCTCGATACCCTCTCTGAACGCGAAGCAGGCGTCGTTTCGATGCGTTTCGGTCTTGGAGATGGACAGCCTAAGACTCTTGATGAGATTGGCAAGGTCTACGGAGTGACGCGCGAACGTATCCGTCAGATTGAATCTAAGACGATGTCGAAGCTTCGTCATCCCTCTCGTTCGCAAGTCCTGCGTGATTATCTCGACTGAGAACTAGATACATGTGAGTGTGGGCCGGAAACCTTAAGGTTTCCGGCCCACACTCACATGTATATCAACTGATGTTAAATATCAGTCTTCGTCGCTTTCCTTTGGAATGCCGAGGGTCTCGCGAATGTGATCGAAGAGCGACAGCGATGTTGCGATTGCGCAATTGACATGCTGGAGAAGCTGCGCATCGGTTGCGCCGTGCTCGTAATCAACATTGACCTCGGTCATGATACGAAGAGGACCTGCCTCGCTGGGGGCATAGAATGCCTTCGGCCAGATGCGGTCACGGTGCCAATCTTCGATGACGCTTGCGAGTTCATCTTCACGTTCAGCGGGAACCTCTTCGGCCATACGTGCGGTGACCTGCAAGATTTCCTGCTCCTGCCCCATGAAAAGGAAGAAGAACGGCGCGCCGTCCCAGCGGCCGCAAACGTCGTCATCATCATCGCGGCCGTAGTACCAACCCTGGCCGTCGAAGATCTTTTCGATGCGTTCCTTGGAGATGGGGCGTACTGAGTCGCCCGTTTCAGCGGAATCAAACCAACCCATAGTGACGTCCTTCCTCTCAGAGTCCCAGTGCCTTGGCCAGTTCGTTATAGAACTCTTGGCCAGTTCCCAGCGCGCACGCGATCTGTTGGTTCAGCTGTGCGTCGGTTGCACCGTGTTCCCAATCGACCGAGTTCTCGCAGAAAGTGCGGATCTCACCTTCGTCATTGATGCGATGGTAGGCCTTCGGCCAGAGCTTTTGGCGGTGCCATTCGCGGATGAACGCGCGGACCTCCTCAAGACGCTCGATCGGAATCGAGAGGTGCCACATGGACTGAATGTGGAGAATCTCCTGGTCCTTGCCACGAAGCATGAAGTAGTAGGTGTCATCATCCCAGGTGCCGCCGAGATCGTTGTCCGAATCGACGAAGTAGTGCCATCCGCGTTCTTTGAAAAGAGCGATAAGCCTTTCCTGAGAGATCGCCGGAGTCAGCGGAGCGCTCTCTTCCGGTTTTGGCCGTGAAAACAGACCCATGTGTATGTCCTCCTTGGAAGGGAAATTTCACCACAATGGTAAACGAATGTGATCTAAAAGTCAGCTCTGCTGGGTGGCAAACTCACGCTCATCAATGATGTCCAGAGCCTTTGGGGTAATTGCCTTGAGGTGCTGGTTCGCATGATGAGCGCAGAAGTTGAGCGTCCCCGTAGCTAAGGTCACGCGAACCCACGCACGAGCACCGCATTGATCACATCGATCCTGAGCAGTGAGGATAGGGGGAAGGGTCTGGCGTGAATTTTCAGTAGTTACGGTATTCATAGAATCTATAAGACCATGCCGTTGCTGTATTTCGCCGAGCTTTTCCGTCTTTTCCGCCAATGGCCGAAATTTTCGCTGGAAAGGGTCACAATTTTGCGCTTTCGGTGCGTAAATACGCGATAAATTGATTGTCCTTCGTACACTATCGGGGTGAGTGAAACCCAAGCCTCAGACTATTCTGCGCGCCACCTTTCAGTTCTTGAAGGTCTGGAAGCTGTCCGCAAGCGCCCCGGTATGTACATCGGTTCGACGGACCACCGTGGCCTTATGCACTGCCTGTGGGAAATTATTGATAATGCCGTTGATGAGGCCCTCGAGGGTTTCTGCGACACAATCGATGTTCGACTGCACCCGGATCATTCGGCTTCGGTTGCTGATAACGGTCGAGGTATTCCCGTCGATGAAGTGCCGGGGGTTGGACTATCGGGCGTTGAGGTTGTCTTCACGAAGCTGCATGCTGGAGGAAAATTCGGTAGCGGTTCGTATGCAGCATCAGGTGGCCTTCACGGTGTTGGCGCTTCTGTTGTCAATGCTCTTTCTGCCCGAATGGATGTCGAGGTTGATCGTGGTGGGAAGACCTGGCAGATGTGCTTCAGGCGTGGTGAACCTGGTGAATTTGACGATTCTCGCCAGCGCACTCCAAATTCCCCATTCACTCCCTTTACCGATGAATCTCGTTTGAAGACCGTCGGGAAAGTTGCGAAAAAGAAGACTGGTACCCGCGTACGCTTCTGGGCAGATTTCCAAATTTTCCCATCCGATGAGGGTTTTACCTGGGAAACCTTGCTCGCTCGTGCGCGTCAAACGGCATTCTTGGTGCCCGGTCTAACGATTAATTGCTTTGATGAGCGTGGGGAAGAAGTCGTCCACGAATCATTCCGCTTTGATGGTGGCGTGGTTGACTTCGTCGATTGGCTTTCTAACGACGGTGCTGTCACTGACACTTGGCATATCCAGGGTGAAGGAACATTCACTGAGACTGTTCAAGCGTTGGATCCTGAAAGCGGCCATCTTCGCGCTGTTGAAACCGAGCGTATCTGCGAAGTTGATTGCGCCCTTCGCTGGGGGATCGGCTACGACGCGCAGCTGGAATCCTTCGTTAATATCATCGCTACCCCGAAGGGGGGAACGCATGTTGCGGGCTTTGAACAGGCCGTTTTGAAGGTGCTGAGAAGCCAAGTTGATAAAAACGCGCGAAAGCTCAAGGTTGGCGCGAAAGATGGGCGTCCTGAGAAGGACGATGTTCTTGCGGGGATGACAGCGGTTGTCACAGTCCGTTTCCCAGAACCTCAATTTGAAGGCCAAACCAAGGAAATCTTGGGAACACCGCAGATTCGCACGGTAGTTGCACGCGTTGTGGGGGATTGGCTCGAGAGTAAGTTTGCTTCGTCCAAGCGTGACGATAAGCAGCAGACCAGTGCACTTCTCGAGAAGGTTGTCGGCGAGATGAAGGCGCGCGTCTCTGCGCGTATCCACAAAGAAATTTCCCGACGGAAGAATGCACTTGAGACGTCTTCACTTCCTGCCAAACTTGCAGATTGCCGTTCTGAGGACGTTGAACAGACCGAGCTCTTTATTGTGGAGGGCGATTCTGCCCTTGGCACTGCAAAAGCTGCAAGGAATTCGCAATATCAGGCCCTTTTCCCCATTCGAGGCAAGATTTTGAACGTCCAAAAGGCTTCAACTGCAGATATGCTGGCGAACGCTGAATGCGCGAATATTATCCAGGTGATCGGAGCGGGCTCTGGTAGGACCTTCGATATCGAACAGGCGCGGTACGGCAAGGTTATCTTGATGACCGATGCTGACGTTGATGGGGCGCACATTCGCACACTGCTCCTCACCTTGTTCTTCCGCTATATGCGACCGATGGTTGAAGCCGGCCGGGTCTATGCTGCGGTACCTCCCTTGCACCGTATTGAGGTAGCGGGTAAGGGGCGCAAATCTCGCGAGTTTATTTATACGTATTCGGAAGAGGAACTTCACCGTCAGCTTGCCGCTCTTCGCAAGGCAGGTCGAACCTGGAAAGAACCTATCCAGCGTTACAAGGGCCTCGGTGAAATGGATGCTGATCAGCTAGCTGAAACGACTATGGATCGAGCCCACCGCGCACTTCGTCGAATCACTTTGGCTGATGAGGCTGCTTTGCGTCAGGCTGAAGATGTTTTTGAGCTCCTCATGGGACAAGTCGTTGGTCCTCGACGTGACTTTATTGTTGAGGAAGCAGCAGGAATTGATCGCGAGCGCATTGACGCATAGGGGCGAGGTCCCACTCAAGTGGGACTGAAGGCCCGTAATCCCGTAGAATATGTGCATGACTGGACTTGCGGAGCGTTTAAAACCGCCCGCGCTCGTCTCTTTTCCAGGTTCTCACCTTGGTCTGCGTTGGCGGTCTCTGATCCCTTCGGATCTTGGGGCTGTCGCAGAGCTGATTCGTCAGGTTGAGAAAGAAGATGACGCGATTTTCAGGACATCGTCGAAAGAAATCGCTGACCTGGCATTAGGACAGTGCGGTGCTGCACCCCTCGAAGTAATCGTGGGGATTGCCCAGGACCAAGGCATTGTCGCTCTTGGTTCTGTGAAGATTCTGGCCAGCCTAACCGAGGCCGCAGTAGCGATTGTTAACGCGGTGATCCACCCATCATGGCGAGGCCGTGGTGTTGGCCGTTCTCTGCTTCACTGGCAGGACGGGCGCGCGCGTCAAATGCTTGTTGAGTATTTTGGTGCCGATTGTGAACTTCCAGCGTCTATTGCTAACTGGGTCGACGGCCATATGACAGATCGCCGTCGTTTGTATATTGCCGCAGGTTTTTATGCAAAGCACATGTTCCAAGTGATGTATCGCGATCTAGAGGGCTCAGAGAGCCGCGGACCGGTACCTGAGGGACTGCATATTGTGCCCATGAGCGAGGTTTCTTTCTCCAAGCTCCATCACGTACATTCCGAAGTTTTTGCGGATCATCCTCTCACCGAGGCCCGAGATTTTTGGTGGGAGCGTGCACTCGAAGATTACGAGGATCGCTGGTCTTTTGTTGCCCTGAGTGATAATGGTGAAATAGCTGGCTACTGCATGTCTGGTCGCCCAGCAGAGAGCTGGATTGCCCACGGTCGTCTTGAGGCTTATATCAACACCATTGGTGTTGCGCCGGCATATCGCGGAAAAGGCGTGGCCTCGGCAATGGTCTCTGCCGCGACGCACGCCGCTGCTCAAGACGGGATGAGCCGTATTGGGATTGATGCGGATATTAAGAGCCCAACACATGCGCAAGCCGTATATGAACATCTGGGCTTCCTCAATGACCGTACACGTGTCTTTTACAGTATTGATCAGTAGGGCGCGTACTCGTCAATGGCTTCATATCAAATAGATAGGGGAGTCGAGGCATATCCTCCTTTCCCCCAGGAACACCACGGAATCGTCTGGCGTCAGCTGGACGAGCGTGACCTGCATGCCCTGAGCGCTCTTTTTGCGCGAATGGAGGCAAGGGATAATCCTCCCTATCGCACAGCCTTAGCGGAAGTAGAGGAAATGCTTTCCCCGGCCTCGTTATGGTGGGGGATCGTGGCTTTTGCGACGAAAGGAATCGCGCAGGGGAGAATGGTCGCTTTCGCTCAGACGCGATTGCGCTTTTCAGAGCGTATTGAATGCGTCTGCCAAGGCGGAGTTGACCCCGATTTTCGCAGAATCGGTTTAGGTAGTTCGCTGCTTGAATGGCAAATTGCAGCTGCTCGTTCAATGCTTGAGCGAAATGAAGATACTGGCCAGCGCGCAATCGTGAGCTTCGTCGAAAATTGGCAGGACGAACTTGAGAACGCGCTCAAGGCTCGAGGCTTCCATTGGGAACGTACCTATTACGACCTACGGGCGAAACTCGACCCACTTCCGCAAGCGCCTTCCCTCGGTTCGTACATGACGATCGAGCAGTGGAGCCCTTCATGGGATGATGAGCTGCGACGCGCAGCAAACCTTATTGCGCAACAGCAAGGTCGAGCCGCTCTTACTGAAGAACAATGGACGATGGGACGTAGTTCTTTTGCTCCCGATTGGTCCTATATCGCGGTGGATCGACGTTCTGATCGCCCTCGGATTGCAGGTTTTACGCTTGTTTCAAAGTACGAGCAAGATTGGCCTGCGCTGGGGTGGAAAGAAGGCTATATCGACCACATCGGTGTTGGAGACGAGTGGAGGAATACTCCGGTTTTTGATGCCTTAGTGGTTGCTTCGATGCGCGCACAAGCACAAGACGGCATGGATCTTATCGCAACGGGAATTGCTCAAACTGAAGGTTCCGCAACGCTATCAGTTTTTGAATATCTGGGTTTTCGAGTCGTTGGTCAGCAGCGACTTTACGCAATAGATATCCCGGATATCTCCTAAGCCTGAGCCTTTGAGATATCCGGGATCAATCAGAACTCTATTGTTAGAGGACCTTTGAGAAGAACTCCTGAGTACGGGGATTTTGCGGATTCACAATTACGTCCTCGGGGCTTCCTTCTTCAACGATCGTTCCGCCATCCATGAAGACGACGTGGTCAGCTACCTCACGCGCGAAACCAACCTCATGGGTGACGACAACCATGGTCATTCCTGCCTTCGCGAGATCCTGCATGACGCTCAGGACTTCGCCGACGAGTTCCGGGTCTAGGGCAGAAGTGGGTTCGTCAAAGAGCATGAGTTCAGGTTTCATCGCCAAGGCGCGTGCAATCGCCACGCGCTGCTGCTGGCCACCGGAAAGTTGCGAGGGATAGTGGTTAAGACGATCGCCCAAACCAACTAATTCCAAGTACTCCTGGGCTTCCCGTGCAGCTTCTTCCTTAGGGCGCCCCAAGACCTGAATTGGGCCTTCCATAACATTCTCTAAAGCAGTCATGTGCGGGAAGAGGTTGAACCGTTGGAAAACCATTCCGATTTGTGAGCGCTGACTAGCGATTTGCTTGTCTGTGAGGTCGTGCAGCACCCCTGTTGAGGGGTCTTTTCTGTATCCCAAAAGCTCACCATTAATGAAGATTTCTCCAGCAGAGATTGTCTCTAGTTGGTTGAGACAACGCAGTAGCGTTGACTTACCTGAGCCTGATGGGCCCATGATCACGCAGACCTCACCGTTGGCGATATCGAGATCTATCCCGCGCAGGACGTGGAGGTCGCCAAAAAACTTATGGACTCCGCGGATTTGAATGAGCGCAGACTGATCTGTCATGGTGTTACCTCAATCAAAGTCGTATCTACAGACTGAGTGTCAGGATCAAATCCTTTGCCGAAGTAAGCTTCGATGCGGCTTTGGATCCACATGAGGATACTGGTGACAACCAGGTACCAGATTGCAGCTGCAATAAGCAAAGGAATTGGCTGGAATAGTTCTTGTCCCTTTTGGTCCGCAACGTAGGTTAGCTCAAGAGTGTAGGGGATTGCGCTGACCAGGGAAGTGGTCTTGAGCATTGAGATCGTCTCGTTGCCAATGGGCGGGACAATCACTCTCATAGCTTGAGGCAAGATAATCCGACGGAAAATCTTCCCATGAGACATTCCCAGAGCCGTTGCGGCTTCCCATTGCCCTTTATCCACCGAGAGCAGTCCTGCGCGGATAATTTCGGCAAGGTAAGCACCTTCGTTAAGCCCGAGACCGATAAAAGCCATCCAAAATGGTGTGAACCAGTCTCGAGTCTCGAAGGAAAAGCCGAATTCTGTTCCGGGAATTCCCAAGCTAATTGTCTGGTAGAGAGTCGGTAGTAGTGACCAGAAAATCAGCTGCGTATAGATAGGCGTTCCACGGAAGAACCAAATATAAGCAGAAGCTACACCTCGTAAAACGGGATTGATTGACTGGCGCATGACCGCCATGGTGATGGCAAGCACCGTACCAAGTGCCATGGATAAAACCGTCAAGACGATCGTCATCATCAGGCCGGTGATGATCATTTTTGAAAAGAGCCATTTCCACACCACATCCCACCTAAATTGCGGGTTTGTGACAAGGATGTAGGCCAATCCCAATGCCAGGAGTCCAACGATAATTGCGCTGATCCAACGACCTAAGTGGAAGACAGGTCGGGACTGGATCAACTCAACCCCGTCTTTGGTCTTTTCGGGCATAACGTGAATTCCTTAGAGATACTAGCGAGGAAATATCAGACCTGCGGGTTAATTTGTGCAGTCTTGAGTGCGCCTTGGTTCGATCCGTAGGTTGCGAGGATCTTCTCAACGTACCCGTTGTCCATCAGGTACTGGACAGCTGCCTGGATGGCCTTAGTAAGTTGCTCGTTATCCTTAGGAACAATGATTCCCTGAGGTGCAGATTCGACGACATCTCCAACTTGCTCGAGCGAACCATTAGATTGCTCAATGGTGTAGCCAATAACGGGGGAGTCAGCAAGGGTTGCATCGTACTGGCCGCTGGCGACACGCACTGCAATGTCAGTTTGAAGGTCGTGAGGCATGATCTTCACAGCCTTTTCACCCTTAGCGGTGCAGTCATTAGACAGCTGAGTGATGTAGTCGAATTGGAAGGTTCCGTTCTGGACACCAACAGTTGTTCCGCACACGTGCGTTGGATCAAACTTCTTGGGATTGCCCTTTGCAACTGCGAAGGCGGTACCAGTTTCGATGAAGCTGACCATGTTGACTTCCTTCTCGCGGTCAGCGGTGATCGTGAAGCCGGAAATACCGATATCGAACTTCGAACCAAGCGAAGGAATAATTGTTGCGAATTCAGCGTGCTCGGTGGTTGCGCCTTTCAGGCCCATGACATGCGCGATCGCATCGGCCATATTGACGTCATAACCGGTGGGGGTGGTGCCATCTGACTTGAAGAACTCTGCCGGTGCATAGTCGATTGATGCGCCGTTCTTCAGCACTCCCGCTTTCTTGATGGAGTCGGGAACCAATGCCTCAATTTCAGGGACAGCTTGGATCGATGAGGTATCGAAACTGAGATCCGCTGTCTGAGAGGTGGATGCTGAACCATCTGCTGAAGGCTTTTCATCGGGGTTTGAGCAAGCTGCGATACCTGCTGCGCTCAGCACCAGAATCGATGGAATTGCAATAAGTTTTGTGTTCATGATTTCTCTCCTTGAGTTCTGATGAAATAAGCATACATCAGAATGCATATTATGCATAAATTGGAAGTGGGTGAGCCTTCACACAAAAATTAAGGCCTGTGAACAACTTGGTTCACAGGCCTCAAATGAAAGATCAGCGTCCGCGCAGTGCGCGTCGGTTGGGACGCATCCGGGTTGGATCAATCCCCTTGGGGATTGGCGCAGATGTGCGATCCAGAGCGCTCAGGCGCTGGTTGACCAGAGGAACTTCGTCACGAGTAAGAGTCTTCTTGAGCGAGCGAAGTTCGCGTTGAAGCTTTGCTAAGCGGATCTGCCCCTCTTCGGTGCCAACCTGAATGGTGGTTACGGTGACGTTGCGCATAATTCGCTGCGCCTTTTTGCGTTCCTGCTCAAGTAGGGAACGAACGCGGGAGCTGGGACCTTCGGAAATGAGCACAATTCCAGGACGGCCGATGAGACGCCAAACAAGATCCTGTTCGGGATTTGCGGCGATCGGCTGTTGATTGGCAATCCAGCCACTGCGGATGCGGCTGATCACCATGTACACCTGGCCGACAGTTCCTTCGACTTGGGCATATGTTGCACGTTCGGTAAGAGTCGACAAGATGATGGTCGAGATCAAAACACCGATAAGCAGGCCGAGAAGGATGAGTGAGAACCAGCTACCGTGGATAAGCGCCGCAGCTAGAACTCCAAGCGCGGTTGCGACGACCGTAACGCCGATCATCAGCCAGCCGATCCAAGGATATGTACGGGCGGCAATTCGGTAAGCGTCCATCAGATTGTGATAGAAGCGCCGTTTTTTCTGGGGTGTGCTGTTTTCGCTCATAACGGCTCCATCTTAGCGGGTTTTTCGTCTCTCACAGAATATGAATTGGGGTGTGGGGATCATTTGATCTCCACACCCCAATTCGCTTCGCTCTCTTAACGAGTTGCTGCGGCCAAGGTAACCTCTGCATCGGGTTCGTGAGTGATGCGGTTACGTAGGTCGCGGCGAACGATTTCGATCGACCACATCCACACAATGTGTCCCAGTGCTTCTGAGAAATGCTCAGCCCAACTCTGCCCGCCTTCAACCCAGGGGAAGGGGGATGGGACTGTGCCCATGAGAGGCATTAGGACGATGTGGAAGCCGATCCAGACAAGCAGGCCGAATGCGGCACCTTGCCAGAGCTTAATTCCAGGGAAATATTCCGCGACAATGCAGTAGAAAAGCGCAAAGACAATCGCGAAGGAGAAGTGGATGATGAAAGAATAAATCGGCAGGTTATCGTTTCCGTTGAAGGAAACTGTCGTATGAACCTGATCGGGGGTCATCCCGAGCTGCTCGAGGAGCATCTGTGGCGGGTTTGTTGCGTTGCGTTCGGGGGTGCGAGGCGGGAAAGGAACTTCCCATCCGAACTTGACGATTGCGGAGAAGAGACCGCCGACTACGCCAGCAACTGTAGCTACGCCAACGCGACGGCGTTTGGGATCAGTCTTCTTAAAAAGGTTTTTGAACATCTTCAGGCATTTCTGTCGATACTGCAGAGTACGGACACCGAGGAGGTCGCGAGGCGACGCAAGCTCGCATATCGGTTGACAGTCTCTCACCTTTGAACGTAGATCGCTAGGCCGTGGGTTTGTTGATGACAAGGTGAAATAAAAGTGGTGGGCAAGCTTAGGCTTGCCCACCACAGTAATTAGATCAGTGAAGTCTACAGGCCGAGTTCTGACTCGAATGCAGCTTCCTCAAGTCGGCGCTTCACATCCATGAGGAAACGCGAAGCGTCTGCACCATCAACCAGGCGGTGATCGTAGGACAAAGAAAGGTAAACCATCGAACGGATTGCGATCGAATCGTTGCCGAGCTCGTCCTTAACAACCACCGGGCGCTTGACGATCGTGCCCACGCCCATGATTGCGGTTTCCGGCATGTTGAGCACTGGAGTATCGAAAAGTGCGCCACCCGAACCGGTGTTCGTGATGGTGAAGGTTGAACCCGAAAGCTCATCAGCGCCGATCGTTGCCGAACGTGTACGTGCAGCAAGATCGTTGATTGAACGCGAAACGTCGGCGATCGACATTCCCTGGGCGTTCTTGATGACCGGGACGAGCAGGCCGCGTTCCGTATCTACCGCGATGCCGATGTTCTCGTGATCGAAGTACGTCACTTCCTTGTCATTAATCGTTGCGTTGACCTTGGGGTGGAAGCGCAGTGCTTCGGTCGCAGCCTTAACGAAGAAGGGGAGGAAAGTCAGCTTGGTGTTCTCACGCTGAACAAAAGCGTCCTTTGCGCGCGCACGCAGAGCGGCAATCTTCGTAACGTCAACTTCAATAACGGTGGTGAGCTGGGCAGCGGTCGCGAGCGACTCGACCATGCGGCGGGCGATGGTCTGGCGCAAACGCGACATCTTCTCAGTGGTTCCGCGAAGCGGTGATGCCTCACGGCCGGAGAAGACATTATCGCCGGGGGCTGCTGCGACGGCAGTCTGAGGTGCTGCGCTCGCTGCAGGAGCTGCAGGAGTTTGCACTGCCTTACGTGCCTTGATTGCGGCCTCGACGTCTTCGCGACGAATTCGGCCACCGATCCCGGTGCCGGTCACCTCTGCAAGCTCAATTCCTGCCTCGCGCGCAAGCTTGCGGACGATAGGCGTCACATAGCCGGTTTGGGAAACCTGTGCGGGAGTAGATGCAGAAGACTGGGCTAGCTGACCAGTTTCTGCGGTCTGAGCCAAGGAGGCGGGAGTCGGGAAGGGATTTACCGGTGCGGCGGGAGTCGGCGCAGGAGTCTGAGGCGCCGGGGAAGGAGGAACAGGTGCTTGCTGAGCCGGAGCCGTAGGTGCTGCTGCTGCCGGAGCGGCGGGTGCCGCAGGTTGACTTGGGGCAGTCGAGGGAGCCTGAGCTGTAATCACTGCAAGGACAGTGCCAACCTCAACGGTCTCGTCTTCCGGTACGCGAATTTCTGCGAGGAAGCCGGAAGCGGGAGCAGGGACTTCGGAGTCCACCTTATCGGTCGAAACCTCAACCAGCGGTTCATCGGTTTCAACTGCGTCGCCAACAGACTTCAGCCAAGTGGTGACGGTACCTTCTGTTACCGATTCGCCGAGCGCAGGCATGATGACCTCGGTTCCGCTTACCGGTGCCGAGGCCGACGCAGGAGCAGCGGGTGCGGGTTGTGCCTCGGGAGCGGGCGCCGGCGTGGGTGCGCTTTCCTGTGCGGGGGCAGGCGCGTCTTGCGGGGCCTCGGAAGCATCACCGATGAGGGCCAGCTGCGTACCGACCTCGACGGTTTCATCTTCGGGAACAAGAATCTGAAGAAGAACGCCTGCCGCGGGGGAGGGAACTTCAGAGTCGACCTTGTCGGTGGAAACTTCGACCAAGGGCTCATCGAGCGCGACGGTGTCGCCCACTGATTTGAGCCAGGTGGTCACGGTGCCTTCGGTCACCGACTCGCCCAGAGCGGGCATGATCACTGCGGTTGCCATGTTCAATCTCCTTGTCGGTGACAGGTTAGTTGTGTGCGTGGAGAGGCTTGCCGGCCAGAGCCATGGCTGCCTCACCGATAGCTTCATTTTGCGTCGGGTGAGCGTGGATGAGTGCTGCAAGATCTTCTGGGTAGGCTTCCCAGTTGACCATGAGCTCTCCTTCGCCAACCTGCTCGCCGATGCGCGTGCCGATTCCGTGGAATCCGACGATGGGGCCATCTTCAACGGAAACGAGCTTAATAAAGCCCGTTGCTCCAAGGATATTCGACTTTCCGTTGCCCGCAAGGTTGTATTCGACCGTGCGCACCTTGTCGCCGTACTTTTCGCGTGCCTGCTTCTCGGTCAGGCCAACAGAGGCGATTTCGGGTTCGCAGAAGGTTACGCGTGGAATTCCAGACTCGTCCATCATCGTGGGGGAGAGGCCGGCGATTTCTTCCGCCACGAAGATGCCCTGCAGGAAGCCGCGGTGTGCAAGTTGAAGTCCGGGAACGATGTCTCCGACTGCGTAGATGTTGCCCACACCGGTGTGCAGTCGCTCGTTGGTGAGAACGAAGCCGCGCTCCATCTTGATACCGGCTTCTTCGTAGCCCAAGCCTTCGGTGACGGGACCGCGTCCAACTGCTACCAAGAGAATATCGGCGTCGAAGGTCTTGCCATCTTCTGTTGCAACGTGAACGCCGGAGTCATCCTGTGTCGCGCTGGCGAAGCGGGTGTTGGTGTGGAAAGCAATGCCGCGCTTACGGAATGAACGCTCGAGGTGCTTGGAAACGGCCTCGTCTTCGTTATTTGCAAGGTGGGGGAGCGCTTCGATGATTGTGACTTCTGCGCCGAAGGAACGCCAGACGGAGGCGAACTCTAGGCCAATGACACCGCCGCCCAATACGACAGCTTTCTGAGGGACCCATTCCATTTGAAGGGCCTGATCAGAAGTGATGATACGGCCCGAGATATCCAGGCCGGGGATTGAGCGAGAATAAGAACCCGTTGCGAGAATGATATTGCGGCCAACGATGCGCTGTCCGCCTACCTCGATGGTGTCAGGCGAAGCCAAGCGACCCCATCCATGGATGACGTCTACGCCGCGAGACGAAAGCAGGCCCTGAACGCCTCGGTACAACTTATTAATAATGGAATCGCGATACTGACCGACCTTTGCCATATCGATTCCCTGGAAGCTCGCCTGGATTCCGAAAGCGTCGGATTCGCGGACGGTGTCAGCAGTCTCTGCTGCGTGCAGGTAAGCCTTGGTCGGGATGCAGCCACGGTGGAGGCAGGTTCCACCAACCTTGTCACCTTCGATAAGGGCTACTTTCAATCCCAGCTGGGAGGCGCGTAAAGCCGCGGCATAGCCACCTGACCCCGCACCCAGAATGACGAGGTCGTATACAGACTCGCTCACGTGTTCCACTCCTTGATAATGAAGAGAACGGACCTTCAATGTCCGACTTAGGTCCCATTCTTCCACTACTCGCTACTTTTGTCCGTCACAAAATCGTCTACTTGGCGGTTAGACAGCACACATGTTTTCATGCAAAAAGTCGTGGGGAGCGGCGTGGAGCAACTAGTATGGCAGTGGATTAAGGAGGAAAGGTGAGCGAAGCGGTTCACGAGCAATCTCAGGATAATCGCCCACCCGCACGCGGATCGGGACGACTGGTTATTGCCCTGTACTGGATTTTTAGCGTCACTGTAACTCTTCGAGCTCTTGCTGATTCCTATTATCTGCGGGAGATACCGTTGTGGGCGCGCATTGTTGCGGTGCTTATCGGTGCAATTTATGTAGTTGCTGCTATTAGCTTGACGCACAATGGAAGGCGTATGCGCATCCTTGGGTGGTGCATGATCGCTCTGTGCCTTATCGGACCTTTTGCATGCGGCGTAGCTGGAGCTTCCTTGTCCTCAATGAGGTTGATGCCGAATGCTTGGAATGCTTTCGGCGCTGACTTCGCCTATCTCCCGCTGGTCGTTACCGCTATCGGTACCATATGGATGTGGCTATCGAATCCGCGCAGGATTGTCGAAATTGCCGAGCAGGTAGAGCGACCCGGTAAGGGTATTCTTTCCTCGAAAAAATCAGAGGCCTCGGAAGAAGCGGAAGCGACCCGCGGCTAGATTCCGTTCGGGAAACCCAGCTGACGCCAAGCCTCGTAAAGCGCAATCGATGCGGAATTTGCGAGATTGAGCGAACGCACTCCCGGGAGCATCTGAATGCGTACGCATTGAGTGATGCGGGGGTGGGTCATTGCCCATTCGGGAAGACCGACCGATTCGCGGCCGAATAGTAGGCCATCTCCATCGGCATAGTGAACCTCGCTGTAATGATCTGAAGCATGTCCAGTAAATGCCCAGATGTGCCCAGGGACTTCGGCTAACGCATCTTCAAAATTGGAGTGGACCTTAACGTGCGCTAGATCGTGGTAGTCCAATCCTGCGCGCTTGAGCTTGGTGTCGGACATGTCGAATCCCAGTGGTTCAACTAAGTGAAGAAAAGCTCCGGTGCACGCAGCGAGGCGAATTGCGGCGCCGCTATTTCCTGGGATTTCAGGTTCAAGAAAAATGATGTGAAGCATGTCAGTTCGATGGTATTTGGTACGTTGCGGTCAAGGTTGCGCGGGCGATGGTGTGTTCTAGGGCCTCGAATGAATACATTGCTGGTGAGGTGTCGTCATCGCAGCCTAAGGTCGGAATATCTAGGGCGTGAACGGAAAAAATGTAGCGGTGGGGACGGTCACCTGCTGGCGGTGCGGCGCCGAAATATGAATGATCGCCATGATCCCCTCGAAGGTGGAAAGCGCTTCCATCAAGTTCAAGATCGGAACTGCCGGCTCCGCATGCAAGAGATGTACATGAGACGGGGATGTCGATCACCATCCAATGCCAAAAGCCCGATGGTGTGGGGGCATCTGGATCAAAGCAAGAAACAAAGAAGCTTTCTGTCTGCTCAGGGAAGCCACTCCACTCTAAGTGTGGCGAGATGCTGCCGCCTTCTGCTGTGTGCAGTTTTGGCATGGGGAGGCCATTGCTTAGATCTTGCGATACCACGGTAAATGTTGCACTGGGGGGAAGGCCTTCGTACGGGTTGGAAGCAAGAGGGCGATCAAAGAGGTGCATGCTCATATTCTTTCACTTCTTCAGAAGGAACCAAAGTGGACGCAAATGATGGAGGGGCGCATACACTAATAGAACACTTGTTCGATTGAGGTGATTTTGTGAAGCGTTTAGACCTTGCTCGTCAAGTTCTGCGCGATACCGAAAGCCGCCTGGGACTTGAGAAAAATCAGGATTTTTTGGATTTTTCATCGCGCTGTGTAGGGGTCTGGGAATACGGCGGAACTTATCCGCAATTGATTCATGTCATTCTTTCTCTTGATCTCCAAGAGGGCTGCTGCGCTTTCATTGGAAGTGATGATTTTGGGTGGGAATACGCTTTTAAACAGGGATTGAATCTGGCGCGGTGCCTCTATGTTCCTTCTTCCCGTGCGGATGCGCAGGTAATCTCGCTTCTTCTTCCGCATTGTCGTTTGGTCTATGTGGACCGTTGTGTATTAGAGCTTCGTGATATGCGACGTTTGGGCACCCAAGTGCGAAAAGAAGAAACAATTTTGCTGACTAAGTACCCATGGGTTGGCTTCAGTCGCCCGTGGGGAGAAGACTTTGATATTTATCAAAAGGCGGGATGATATGCGCTGTCTCATGGTGTGGATTCCCAACTGGGAAATTAATGCTTTGGTAGTCGATATTCCTCCGGGGGCTCATGGCGCAATTGAAGAACGTGGATTTCTTAAGACAGTGACTCCCTCTGCATGGAAATGTGGTGTGCGACAGGGGATGCGCGTGTCGATGGCGCGTTACCTATGTCCAGATCTCCTTATTCTTCAAAGTGACCCGCGTAGGGAATTGAACTCTTTCGAAATAATTGTCCAAGCTTGCGAGCAATGGGTTGCAGGTATCGCCTGTGTGCATCCGGGATTGGCATGGGCTCCTGCAGCTGGAGCGGCTCGATGGAGCGGCAGTGAAGAACAGCTGGCCGAAAATATTATTGATTCGATTTCTCGATGGAGCGGATCAGAAAGCAATGTAGGGATAGCATCCGGGCCCCTTGCAAGTTATGCAGCAGCAAGGCGTGGCATTATTGTGCCTCCAGAGCGGACTCAAGAGTTTCTCGATCATATTGACCTTGCTCAGTGTCTTCCATTATTTCCCCAAAAACAGCACGAACAACTACAACAGGTCATTGATACGTGCTGCTCAGTGGGAGTGATGCACGGGCGTGATTTGATGCGCATGGGAGAAAGCGCTCTGTATACACGTTTTGGAAATATCGGTCAGCAGCTCTACGAATTATTTAGCGGGAAAGATCTTTGGATTCCGAAACATGAAATTCCTGTACGTGAAGTGCAAGTGGATGAAGAATGCGAGGAAAACATTGAGAATGAAGAACAGGCCGCTTTCTGTTCGCGCCGCTTAGCGCGTCAAGTCTGCGAAAAGCTTGAAAGAGAGCAGCTGCGTTGCTCGAGTATCGTGATCACTGCGCACGATCAGAGCCATGAAACTTACGAAAGACAATGGTGGGGAATCGACGGAGATGAAGAAGAAATTGCAGATCGTATTCGCTGGCAGCTTGTAGCTTGGCTTTCTTCTTCCACTACCGAGGAAGGGCTGATTTACGTCAATGTTCAAGCCTTGCATTGCATTCCTTCAGCGGGAGCGAACACTCTGTGGAAAACGCATCACTCACCCAAGCGCGATTCCGCCCTTCGTAAGATTTGCGCTTATAAAGGCGAAGATGCTGTTCGTGTCCCATGTCTAGTTCCGGGCTACACCCCCATGCAAAGATCAGGCTTTGCCTGTATTGATCAAACAGTGACGAGCTCCAGTGATCTCTTTTACCCCGAAGGCGCAGTAGAAGATGCGCCCTCAAAGGTATACGCCACGCCTCTTCCGGCTTTTCTCTATGCTCACTCTTCTTTGCAAGAGCATGTGCAAGTGGCAGTTAGTGATCGTTCTACGCTCACGCATAATCCCAAAGAAATCGTTGCAGTAATTTCGGGGCGACAACACCGATACGGGGTGCTTTCCTGGAAAGGCCCATGGAGTATGCCGCACTCGTGGTGGCAAGAGACGGCCGAGGCTCTTGCTCATGCCCCCTGTACGCACTACCTCAGAGTGAGTTGTGAAAATTCCTCGGATCTTCTGCTGATGTGGGAACAAGGCTCTTGGAGTGTTGCTGGAATGTATGAAGATCATCAAGGCTAATCATCCACATGGATTATCCTGAAGGGATGGGTACGTCACCGATTCGTCAAGCTCTTCGCGCCTGCAGTGAAGAAGATGCAGTTGCGCTTCTTGGGCACGCCTTATGGACGCAGGCGGCTCTTGCAGATGGACGCGGCGATGTTCAGGAAATAGCCTGGAGCGATACCGAGGCTTCGGCCCGCGTCCGCGCACCAGGCGTCATGTACCGAAGCGTCATTCGTTACGTAGATTCCTCAAAGACGAATCTTCATTTGACGTGCTCTTGTTATCTCGCAGGTGCTTGTGTCCATGCAGCGGCCTTGCTTCGTCGCGCTCGGCTCGAATGTGGTGAAGATTCTGCCACGCAAAATTCGGCAGGCTCAGTGTGGATGAGCGAGTTTGAAAGCTTGTTATCCACAGATGGTGCTCAAGCTATGGGGCTTATTGTTGACGCTCACGATCCTGCTCAACCGGTATGGCTGACTCCGTTGGTGCTTGTGCGCAATCAAGAAGCTCGTCGTCTCAATTGGTCTGAGCTTGCACAGTCTCAGTGGAGTGGCCTCCTAGATACGCTTTCACCGCATCACCTCACAAGCTTGCGACGTCTCTACCAAAGCAGTAGAAAATCGAATGAATATTCGCCTGGCAGCTATGACGTCTCACTGGAATCACTGGGTCGCAGTGCACCCATCTGGCTCTATGAACTTCAAAAATCGGGGGTTGTGCTTCTGACACCACAACTCCATCGATTCGATTTTCAGATGAGTTCTTTTGCTGTCGCGATTGATATGAACCTCGGCGGAAAAGGACTTGAAATCTGCTATAAACGCGAACAAATTAACCGGACTGGTACAACGCTGCCTTTTCCGCGGCGTGCTGATGCAATGGGACTGACCTTCATTAATGGAGGAGAAGGTGCAGTTGCAGATCCCATCGATCAACACGAGCTGGCCCCCCTCAAGGAGGTTTGCGTTCGCATTCCATTGTCTGCAATTGGAGATTTCATCAGGAATGAACTTGCCGCACTTCGTGCGCACTACCGATGTATATCCTCGATGAGGACTTTCCCCTTTGATGAACTCCTGCCGCAGTTGCGGCTGTGCCTGCGAGAGCGAAATTCGCAGTATGCCTATGTGTGCTGGGCGGTGGATTACAGATTAGAGAAGAGGTGCTTTCGCTCTTATTTGCCTCCGCAAACAAAAATTAGTCATCTGAGCGATTCTCTTGCCCAAGATTTTGATGCTGCCCACGCGGCGTTACGCGCTTACTTTCCTGCGGCCTCGTTGGCGCCAACACTTCACGAACTGTTCATCCCGCTTCCGCAAGTCCCCGAGCTGCTTCGTGCATTAAAAAATAGCTGGCCGGTGGATTCGGTGACTTGGGATATTGATCAGCATCTTGAAGAGACCCGCATTGTTGACGAGAAGGTGCAGATTAACGCACAGATTCAGGCAACGGATTCTCCAGACTGGTGGAATTTGCGCGTTACTGTGCGCGTCGGAAATGAAGAATTGCCGATCTCTCGAGTCCTCAGTGCGCTCTCTGAGGATCAAGACTATATTCGCCTCGATAATGGTCGTTGGCTCCATCTTGAAGGCGTTGATATTGATCGCTTACGCCTGCTTCTCCGGCAGGCGGCGCAACTTCACCGATCGCGTTCTCTCGATAATATTTCGCTGACAACCTCCCAATTTGGAGTCTGGGAAAACCTGAGCGAGTTTGTTGATACGTGTGAAGAAGATCGGCAATGGCGAAGACGCATTGACGGTCTCAGAGAGCTGGCCAAGGAAGAAATAAATGCGCCCATCGAGGATGAGCCACGAATGCGTCCTTATCAGGCGATTGGTTCGCATTGGGTTCTCAATAGAATTCGGGCAGGTTTCGGTTGTGTTCTTGCCGATGACATGGGACTTGGAAAGACCAGGCAGATCCTGGGGGCAATTGAAAAGTTTCGGCGTCATACCAGCCATCCCGTTCTGGTAGTCGTACCCACCAGCGTCATGTCGAGCTGGCAGGATGAAGCTGAAAGTTGCTTCCCAAAAATGGTGCTCTGTCTTATTCATTCAACCTATGCGCGTGACCCACAGGGATGGAATGGCTTGGACCGTGCGGATGTTGTTGTTACCTCGCATACTCTCTTTCGTATCGACTGCGAACATTGGAAAAATAGAGAGCTAGCAGGCGTCGTCATCGATGAAGCTCAAGCTGCGAAAAACCCTCGCACGCAACTGTATCGATACCTGAAAGATTTACCTGTTGCCTGGCGAGTGTGTATTAGTGGAACTCCAATTGAAAACTCTCTTGAAGATCTCTGGTCGCTCATGTCTTTAGCAGTCCCGGGGCTTCTCTCAAGTCATTCTTCTTTCAATGAGAAATTCCGGCGCCCGATTGAAGCGGGACGTTCACCTGATCTTCTCAATCTTTTGCATTCACTGATTGCCCCGTTTGTTCTCCGGCGGACGAAGGAAGAGGTCGCGCCCGAACTGCCTGAGCGTGTTGAAACTCTTCTTCCTGTGCCGCTGGGTCGCAAACAGCGACAAATTTATGACCGCTACTTGACCCGCGAGCGCGCACGCCTTCTTCATCTTGAGCTCGAAAATGACACTCGTGAACGATTTGAGGTTTTGGCTGCACTTACGCGTCTTCGTCAATTGTCTTTGGATCCTGCACTGGTTGATCAGCGGTATGACTCTGTCGGCTCGGCAAAGATCGATCTGCTATGCGAGCACTTGGAACAGATTCTCCCGCTGGGGCATAAAGTCTTGGTTTTCAGTCAATTTGTTGCTTTCTTGGAACGAATTCGTCGTTCCTTGGATCAGCGCGGGATTAGCTCCCTTCTTCTTGAAGGAAAAACACGTAACCGTCATGCAGTAATCGATGAATTCCAGCATGGAGACGTGCAGGTGTTCTTAATTTCTCTCAAGGCTGGGGGAGTGGGCCTTACCCTGACTCAGGCAGATTATGTCTACATGATGGACCCGTGGTGGAATCCTTCAGTTGAGGCGCAGGCGGTTAATCGCGCGCACCGTATCGGTCAGGATCGCAGGGTGAATGTCTATCGCTTGGTTGCTCAAGACACCATTGAAGAAAAGGTGTGTCAGCTTCAGGCCCACAAACAGCTGCTTGTCGACAGCGTTGTGGGACAAAACTTAGGAGAAGGGCGTAGTTCCGCTGATATTCAGCAGCTACTTAATCTCATCCAAGAAGATCGGGATGAGCGCGCTTAGGTCGATCTTTTCTTGAGGTAAATTCACTGCATATCGAACATATGTTCGATATGCTGATCGGGTGGAATCCCATCACTTTGCTGAGCTGCACGCGCATTCGTACTTCACCTTTCTTGAGGGGGCAGATGCGCCAGAGGACTATGTTTCCTCAGCCCAAAATCTGGATCTTGGTGCTCTTGCTCTGTTGGAAGTCGATGGAATGTATTCCCTTATTCGGGCTTTACAGGCAGCAAAAGAATCTTCTTTTCCCCTTCTTATTGGTAGTGAGTTGACTCTAGATGCGGGACAGTTCTCCCGATATAGCTCATCAAAAGAAGTCACTCGGGGGTGGGGACTACCCAAGGGGTGGGAAGATCGCGGAATTCGCCTTCCTATCCTTACGACCTCGGCGCGGGGGTATCGAGATCTGTGCCATCTTATGAGCGAGTACACGCTGACGCATGATGCCCAAGAAAGCCCGGCCCACGGCCTCGGCAATATTGCGCAAATGGGGGATATCCGTATTTTGACGGGAGGAAGCAGGGGGCCTCTGCGACGGATTTTGCATGCGCAGGGGCATACGCAGGCCGATCGTTTCCTTAAGGATCTCATCGCTCTATTTGGGCGTGAACGTATTCTTCTTGAGAGCGTCTTGATGCCTGGACAAGATGATCTTGGGCGCGAGCTTGCTGAACTTGCGCAAGCTAATTGCCTGACTCTTGTCGCAAGTGCTGCTCCTGTCATGGCCTATCCCCAATCGAAATATCGAGCAGATCTTTTGTGTTCATTGAGGCAGGGGAGCAGTCTTGATGATCTTCAGTATCGACTTCCCGCACAGCACGCCTTCCTGCGAAGTGCCGAAGAAATGCTGGCTCTGCATCGTAGTGCACCTCAGGCAGTGAATAATGCCTTCGAATGCGCAAATGAGTGTTACTACCCACTGTCTTTCGATTCCTTGGATCTTCCTGATACGGAAGTTCCCCCGGGACATACGACGATTTCTTGGCTTAGGGAACTCACCTATTCTCGGGCAGTGGAAATTTACGGTGAGCGCAGCGCTCATCCGCAGGCGTGGCAGGTCATTGATCATGAGCTGGCGATTATCGAAAAACTAGATTTTGCGGGCTATTTCCTGATTGTTCATGACATCGTCGATTTTTGTCGTCGCTCTGGGATCATGTGTCAGGGTAGGGGCTCAGCTGCAAATTCTGCTGTCTGTTACTGCTTGGGTATCACCGCTGTTGATGCGATCAAGCATCATATGCTTTTCGAACGATTTCTTTCTCCGGGGCGATCGGGGGCTCCCGATATCGATATTGACATTGATAGCGCACGTCGTGAAGAAGTCATTCAATATGTGTATTGCCGCTATGGACGAAGACGTGCTGCACAGGTCGCGACCGTGATTACCTATCGTTCGCAACTGGCTTACAAGGATGCCGCTCGAGCTTTAGGGATTGCGCCTGATAGTGTGCCTACTCGCGCTCAGCGTCGGGAGCGTTCCCAAAGCAGTGACTCATCGGCTTCGCAAGAGATGCTTGGAACCTGTGCGCAGCTTCTGAGCGGTCTTCCGCGTCATATGGGTATTCATTCGGGAGGCATGATTTTGACGAAGCAACCCGTGAGCGAGGTATGTCCCATTCGTTGGGCCCGAACAAGCGGACGTAGCGTCATTCAGTGGGATAAAGAAGATTGTGCTGATGCCGGACTGGTGAAGTTTGATCTTTTAGGACTGGGGATGCTGGGGGCGCTCGGTGGAATCTTTGATTCTCTTCAAGAATCGGGCGTGCGAAATTCTCGGGGGAAAGTTCTTTCTTTATACGAGCTCGAAGATGAAGATCCTCGGGTGTATGACCTCCTGTGTGCGGCCGATACAGTCGGGGTTTTCCAAGTGGAATCACGGGCACAGATGAATGTGCTTCCCAGGCTTCGGCCTCGGTGTTTTTATGACATTGTCATTGAGGTTGCTTTGGTGCGTCCGGGGCCGATTCAAGGAGAGGCCGTCCATCCCTACCTGCGTCGTCGCCGAGGAGAAGAGAAAGTGAGCTATCTGCATCCACTTCTTCGTCCTGCTTTGGAAAAGACCTTGGGAGTTCCCCTGTTCCAAGAACAGATGATGCATATCGCTATGGATGTTGCAGGCTTTAGTGCTACACAGGCGGATGAACTCAGGCGTGCCATGGGCTCTTCGCGTAGTATCCAAAAGATGCAGAAGCTTCGTGAGCCTTTTATGAAGGGCCTGCAGCAGCGCGGTATTCCTCAAAATGTCTGCGAGGAAATTTTTACGCAGGTTCAAGGATTTGCTGATTTTGGTTTTCCTGAATCGCATTCCTTTTCTTTCGCCTACATTGTGTACGCATCGGCCTGGCTGAAGGTTCACTACCCCGAGCATTTCTATGCGGGGATTTTGTCTCATCAACCGATGGGCTTTTATTCGCCTTCCTCACTGATTCATGATGCACGAGGCCACGGCCTGCTTGTGTGCCCGCCTGACGTTAACCTTTCGGCTGAGAAAACCCGGGTTCTCCCCGTCAATGAAATTGAGTGCGTCATTGGTGCGCAGGCACTTGCCGAGGCGCGTGGAGAGGTAGTCCCCGGAAAAGAAGGATTGGTTGATCCTCACGTGCAGTGGGGGATCGTGATAGGGCTTGATGCCATCAAAGGGCTTGATCGATCTTGTATCCAAAGGATTGTGCGCGAACGCCAGGACGGTTTGTATGTAAGTTTTGAGCAGCTCGCATCCAGAGCTAGGCTCCGCAGCGTTGATCTGGAAAAGATCGCCCAGGCAGGAGCCCTAGATTCTTTGGGATATGAGCGACGTGAAGGAATCTGGGCAAGCGGTAGCTTAGGCCAAGACGGAGGAGATTCTGAGGAATATCAACCAATGCTTGATGGCTTTGGCTTGGAATACCATCTTCCTGAGCTTCCACCCTTGGATGATTTTGCCCGTATCAATCTGGACTATGAATCCATGGGGATGTCACCAAAACAGCATCCTTTTGTGCTTCTTCGCTCCGACATGAACGCTCAGGGGGTGACGCCTACCTGCCGAGTCACCGCGTGTGAGAACCGTGCGCGCATCAGGGTGGGAGGAATTATTACCCATCGTCAGCGTCCCAGTAGCGGCGGAGGAGTCCTTTTCCTGAGCGTAGAAGATGAAACCGGAAGCGTGAACGTTACGGTCACCGAAAACACGTGGCGACAATTTCGCCAAGAGGTCATGGCTCCGGCCGTTATTGTCGACGGCTACTGTGAAAATGCGTATGGGACACGAAGCGTACGCGCCTTCCGTATCTATCCGATGAATACGGAGCTATGCGTGCGCTCACGTGATTTTCGTTAAAACGGGGTTATGCGCGCTCGCGAGGCACGTAGAGTTCAGAGAAGATTGACCAAATCACCGAAATAATTGGGATTGCAATGATTGCTCCCAGCAGTCCAGCGGTGAAAGTTCCCACCATGACACCAATACCCACGACAACGGGGTGCAGGGATACCTGGTGACCCATGATGAGTGGTTGAAGAATATGGCCTTCGATCTGGCCGATCAACGCGATGCCCAAACCAACAATTGCAGCGGTAACAATGCCTTTGGCTGCAAGAGCAACGATCATGGCAAGGATCATCGCTGTCGGGGCACCGATAAGCGGAATGAAGGCGCCGATGAAAACCAAAATTCCCAGCGCTGGAGCTACGGGGACTCCCAATATTTGCAAGAAGATCGCTGCAAATAGACCATCTGTTCCAGCTACCAGCATGGTTCCTCGTGCATAGCCAGAGAAAGTTGCCCATCCAGCTTGCGCTGCGCGGTTCGTTACCGCTCGCCGGTGATAGGGAAGGAGCGCGACAAACCATGCCCACATCTGGCTGCCGGAGTGCAAGAAGAAAATCGTGATGAAGAAGGAGAGGACGAGGACCGAAGCAACGACAGCCGCACTCGATACATTCGCCACAGTCTCGCTGAGCAATCCCGACCAATTCGAGGCGAGGAACTGCTTGCCTTGGTTCATCAGGGTTTCATTCAGATGAGTGAGATCGTTAATGGGGATTTGGAAGGGGAGCTTGAGATGGGAAACCAGATCAGAAACCTTAACAAGCCCGTTTTCGACCTCGGCAAGAAGGTTTGGCCATTGGCCAGCGATTGAGGTAATCACCAGCGTCATGAGTGCGACAAAAGTGCCGATGAAAGCCAGAAGAGAGGCAAAGACAGCTAGCCATCGATTCAACCAACGGCTGAGGAAATTTGTCAGCGGATTCAATATTGCGGTCAGAAGAAGTGCAATAAAGATCGCCACGAAGACAGGGGTAGCCTGAGCAATTGCGAAAACTACTGCAGAAATGACGATGATCACGCCGATAATCGCCCATGAGCCAACTCCTGCCTGGGCAAGCCAGCGGGGTACAAGAGGCTTACGGGTCGTACCGTTAAGAACTCGGCGGCTACTTGAGGGGGTGCGCGTAGGCGGAGTCCACTGGACTCTCGGCGGAGCCTGGTGGTGTCGAGGCGTCGCCTGAGTTCCGCTGCGCGCCTTGAGACGTGCAGCAGTATGCGATCCCAGTCGTTGAGCTCCTTGGGAGAGAGAAGTGACAAGCGCCCGTGAATGACGAATCAGGCGCGTTGCTTGGCGCTGAGGTTTCTCACTCATTCTCGTCGCTCTTCTGCTCTGTAGCAGTATCGCCGGGGGAGAGACGCTCACTTACTGCTGCCGCGGCCTCGCCAATTGCTCTTTGAGCGCTTTCAATCATTCGGTTTGCTGGGTCAAGCAGCTGTTCCTTGACCTTGCGGCGCATGACTTTGCCCAGTGGATTTCGGGGGAGGTCAGTGATGATCGCAATCTGACGCGGAAGGGCGTAGTGAGAGACGTACTTTTCGGCCCATGCACGGACTTGTGCAAGGGTGATCATCGGCGCGTCATCTTCCAAGATCAACGCTGCGGTGACTTCTTCGCGTGCTTCGCCTGCGGGAAGTCCAACCACTGCAACATCCTTCACACCGGGCATCGAGCGAATTGCTGCTTCGACCTGCGAAGGGTAGACGTTGAAGCCACCCGAAAGGATCAGTTCTTTCTTGCGATCGGACATCACAAGGAAACCATCCTTATTGATGGCAACGTCTCCGGTACGTAGCCATCCGTCTTCAGTGAAGACACGAGCAGTCTCTTCGGGCGCATCAAGGTAGCCACTAAAGACCTGAGGGCCTTTAACGATGATCTCACCGGGAGTGCCGTCTTCAACATCAATGCTGGGGTCTTCAAGGTCGACCAAGCGGACGTCGGTCGAGGGAAATACGACTCCCAAAGCGCCGTGGTAGCGGTTATCGGCAAGGGGAGAACCGGCGATAACGGGAGAGGTCTCGGACATCCCGTATCCCTCGATAATCATCCCATCGGTTGCCTCTTCCCATTGCTGGGCCAAGGTCTTCGAGAGGGGCATCGCGCCGCAAATCGACCACTTAATCGTCTTCAGAGAGACGTTCTTTTCAGCAGCGCGATTCATCACGCGTTCGAACATCGGGGGAACACCGACAAAGAACGTCACAGGTCGGCGCTTATGCGCTTCTAATGCCAAATCAACATCGAACTTTGGAAGGAGCAATTGCGTGGCAGCAAGATGAACTGCCGCGCACATGAAGAAGGTCAATCCATAGGCGTGGAAGTAGGGCAAAAGTGAGTAGAAGGTTTCAGCCCCTTCGTGAAGCTTCCATACCCACATGCGACATTGATTGACATTCGTTCCAATATTGCGGTGAGTGAGAGGAACTGACTTGGGAACGCCATTTGTGCCACCGGTATGAAGGATGACCGCTAAATCTTCACCGGTTGCTTGGGGAGTATCAGGATGAACCAGTCGCGCGTGAGCGACTGCCTGATCCCATGAACGGGCATCTTTAGGGCGCGCGGCACGCATTTGTTCACGGGTCTGTCGTGCTCGTTCAATTGGAAGGTTTAAGAGCATTCGCTGTGAGCGCGGCATTCCCGCCGAGATATCGACAGTGAAAATCGCATCCAGCGATTTATCACCTTCGCGAATAAAAGCGTCAACCGATTTTTCCCAGACAATTGCGACTTTTCCGTGGTGGCGATCGAGTTGCTGGTGGATTTCTTCAGTGGGTGCCAGTGGATTGTGCTCGGCAGCGACAACACCAATACGCATACAGGCATAGAAAGCAACTAATGCCTGTGGGCAGTTGGGAAGACAGATGGCACAGACATCACCGCGGCGCAGGCCTGTCTCGATTAGTACTTGTGCGGCCCGAAGCACCTGAGCATAGAGCTGAGCGTAAGTCAGCGTAGCGCCAAAGTAGTCGACTGCAATACGTTCAGGGTAGAGCCGTGCAGAGGTCTCTAAAAGAGTGATCAACGATGTATCCGGCACGGGTACCTCTAGTGGCGTTCCCGGGTCGTACTGCCTGCGGGATTGCAATGTGAGGTCTGAAACCATGTCCACTCCTAGTAGAAAACTACTACTTACGTTAGCGTAGGTTAGCGCGCGTGGCGCCTGAAAAACGCCCAAGCATGTCCTCTTTAAATGCTGAATATTCGCCGTTGTTAATGGACTCACGAATGGCATCGACCAAGCGGACGGTAAACCACTCGTTGTGAATCGTTGTCAGCGTCGAAGCCAAGATTTCCTTCGCCTTAAACAGGTGATGGACGTATGCGCGGGTGTAATGCGTGCAGGTATAGCAACCGCAGCCATCGACCAGGGGAGTGAAGTCGCGCTTGAAACGGGCATTTGTAATATTAAAACGACCGTCTGGAGAGTAAATTGCGGCATTTCGTGCAACGCGAGAAGGGTTCACGCAATCAAAGGTGTCCGCGCCGGCCTCGACTCCACGGAAAAGATCGTCGGGTTCGGAAATCCCCAGAAGGTGTCGAGGACGATCCTCGGGGAGCTCAGAAGTTACCCAAGAGACGATTGTTCCCAGATTTTCCTTTTGCAGTGCACCGCCGATGCCGAAACCATCGAAGATCTGACCGTTTACGTCCATCTCAGCCAAGGTGCGTGCGGCATGCCGGCGAAGATCCTCGTATTGCGCTCCCTGCACAACGCCCCAGAGCTGCTGGTAGGGCTTTCCAACGCGCTCGTTGGTGAGACGTTGATGGATCGCCAAACACTGACGGGCCCATTCATGGGTACGTTCAAGGGATTCTTCTTGATAGAAACGAGGGTGAAGCAGCGAGGTCAGCTCATCGAAGGCGAACATGATGTCTGAGCCCAATTCATGCTGAATACTCATCGAGACTTCGGGGGAGAAACGGTGCTTCGAACCATCGATGTGGCTAGAGAAAATTACTCCCTCTTCATCAACAACAGCGCGTGAAGCTTTGACAGCCTGCTTGTTGAGCTTGGGATCATCGAAGCTTGCTTGACCGCTGAACTCGGCTGAAAGCACTTTCTTAAACCCGGCGCCCAAAGAAAGAACCTGGAAACCGCCGGAATCCGTGTAGGTCGGGCCACCCCAGTTCATAAAGGAACCGACACCACCGGCCTCGTCAACAATGTCCGAACCCGGCTGCAAATAAAGGTGGTAAGCATTGGCAAGTACAGCCTGTGCACCCAGATCGCGCACCATCTCAGGGATGAGGGCTTTGACATTAGCTTTTGTTCCAACCGGGATAAACGCAGGAGTTGAAATAGTGCCGTGTGCGGTGTGAATCGTACCGGTTCGTCCTAAGCCTGGGCCATAGTTAAGTCGCGTTCGGCAATCAAAACCGCGATCGCGATCCGAGGTGGGGAAAGGCCCAATGAACTCAGCTGGTCTGCTCAGCCAATTGGAGGGAGAGCTCATGCAAAGACCTCGTCACTCTTCAGGTGCTCCACGCGGCGCACCAATGCAATCACACGGTAAGTGATGGGAAGGAAGACAACTTCAATACCGACCTTATAAACATAGCCAGTGACAATGTAGTTGACGAATTCGATACCGGGGATGATTCCCGCAAAAGCAATCGTGCAGAAGATGACGGTATCGAAAGCTTCGCCAACCAGGGTTGAACCGATCAGGCGTGCCCACAGATGCTTGGCGCCCCAACGCTGCCTGATTTTCACCAAAACAAGTGAGTTCATAAGCTGGCCCACCAAATATCCGCTGATAGATGCAGCAACAATGCGAGGAACAAAACCGAGGACTGCAACAAAAGCATCCTGATTTTCGTAGCCGGGGCCGGCTGGGATTGACTGTACAACCCAGAAAGTCAGCGAGGCCAAGAGAGAAGCAGCGAAGCCCATGATGATGACCCTACGTGCCCGAGCAAAGCCGTAAACCTCGGAGAGAACGTCACCAAGAATGTAGGTGAGCGGGAAAAGGACAGCACCGCCATCGAAAACCAGGTGGATCGGGCCCGCATCAAGCGCCGTGACCTTCGTTGCTGCGATGTTAGAAATCAGGAGGAAAGCAACGAAACTAACAGCAACAATGTCATACACACGAGGCTGTGCGCTGCGTTCGGTGTGCTCGGTCATCAATCTCAACTTTCTATGCGCGTGATTTAACCCTTCTATTGTGCCTGCTTGGTGCGTGAGCACGCGCGCTGGGCACCCCATTAGAATGACAGAGTGATCAACGTTTCTCACTTTTCCCTGCGGATCGGTCCGCGCGAGCTCATTTCAGATGCCTCTTTCAGGATTGATAAGGGGATGTGCATCGGATTAGTTGGTCGCAATGGTGCGGGTAAGACGACGACGATGCGGCTTCTGGCCGGAGAAGAAGACCACGGCGCTGCTCAGTATGAAGGCACAATTACACGCAACGGAACGGTCGGATATCTTCCCCAAGATCCGCGCGAAGGTGATCCCGATCAGCTTGCACGCGACCGAATTATTTCGATTCGCGGTATCGACGCGATCATTAAGAAGATTAAGCGTGCCGAGCAAGAAATGTCGACGACCGAAGGCACACGCCAGCAAAAAGCTATGGAGCGTTACGTTCGTCTGGACCACGAATTTACTCAGGCCGGAGGTTGGGCGGCGAATGCGGAAGCCGCGCAGATTGCCCACTCCTTAGGCTTGGACGATCGCGTATTGGGGCAGACTCTCTCAACCCTGTCGGGCGGTCAGCGTCGACGGGTTGAACTTGCTCGTGTGCTTTTCTCGGGTGCGGATACCCTTCTGCTTGACGAACCGACAAACCACCTTGATCATGACTCCATTCTGTGGCTTCGCGACTGGATCAAGACTTTCCCCGGTGGTGTCCTAGTGATCTCCCACGATGTGAAACTTCTGGGTGACACTGTGAACCAGGTGTTCTACCTGGACGCTAATCGTGCGCATGTCGATATTTATCATTTGGGGTGGGCTGCATACCTCAAACAGCGTGAGGAAGATGAGAGGCGACGCAGAAAAGAACGAGCTGTCGCGCTAAAGAAAGCCGAACAATTGCGCGCGCAGGGTGAAAAAATGCGCGCAAAGGCCACGAAAGCCGTTGCTGCACAACAGATGCTTCGTCGTGCTGAAGAGCTGGTCGCCTCTGTTGGAAGCGAAGAGGTCCAGGAAAAGGTTGCACGACTGCGTTTCCCCGAACCGCTTCCCTGCGGAAAAGTGCCGCTGAGTGCACAGGGGCTATCGAAGAGTTACGGCTCTTTGGAAGTTTTTACCGGTGTTGATCTTGCCATCGACCGCGGTTCAAAAGTTGTCGTCCTGGGGCTTAATGGCGCGGGTAAAACAACTCTTCTTCGCCTACTTGCCCGCGTTGAAGAACCTGATAGCGGAATTGTTGAAGAAGGTCATGGCCTCAAGCTTGGCTACTACGCTCAGGAACACGATACCCTGGATATGAATGCCACTGTTAAAGAAAACATGGCCCATAGCGCCCCGGGGTTTGACGATACTCATGTGCGCAACGTCTTGGGCCAGTTCCTATTCAGTGGAGATGACGTCGATAAGCCGACACACGTACTTTCGGGCGGAGAAAAGACCCGCCTTGCCCTGGCAACCTTGGTTGTTTCGGGTGCAAACGTTCTTCTTTTGGATGAGCCGACGAACAACTTGGATCCTGCCTCGCGCGAAGAAATTTTGCACGCGCTCCATTCCTACGAGGGTGCCGTAGTTCTGGTTACCCACGATCCGGGTGCAGTGACAGCCCTTGCCCCCGAGCGCGTACTGGTTCTTCCCGATGCCGATGAAGACCTTTGGGATGATTCCTATCTGGACTTGGTGACACTCACCTAAGCCCCGATAGAACAAGTACTCGGCCGCTATCTCAACCGATAGTGGCGATTGCGTGCGTAATCGGGGTTCCCGAGGCGTCGCGACGCTCGTCGAGCGCGGGAAGCTCCACCGGAGTCCCATCTGCCGAGGCTGCCCGCGGGTTATCCCCAACCCACGCGATATCCAAGCGATCCTCTCCGCGGAGGAAACGCTGAACGCGTACGCCTTGGGTGCCTCGTCCCTTGTAGGGATATGCGGCTAGGGGAGTGACCTTCGCGGTTGTTTGTCCCGTCCCCGGGAGTGCTCCAGCGGCACCGGCAACGGTCACAACTACGGCCTCGTCCGGGCTGCTCACCGCCCAGAATCCCAGCACATTGGCCTCATCTAAAAGCTTCATTCCTGCCATTCCCGAGGCCGTGCGTCCCTGTGGGCGGACTTTCTCGGCCGGAGTGCGAAGAAGCTGAGCGTCGGAGGTGATGAAAACAAGGTCGGAGGTGTCGCTGCTTGGGCCAAATCCAACCAGTTCATCTCCCTTCTCAAGTGAGATAACTTCCCATTCATCGCGCTGAAGTACATCGGGCTTCAAACGCTTGACGACGCCCATGCGCGTGCCCATTGCCATGACGGTATCTGCTTCGGGATCAAGCAGGCCAACTGCAGGCGCATCGGTCTGGATCAGCAGGGCACTGGGAGTTGCAGCCGCGAAGGACAATCCAGTTTCAAAGCGCGGAAGCGCAGGAAGGTCAACGACGTCAATGCGGTGGGCTAGGCCATCGGAGGTGACGACCGCGATCTGCGAACGAGCGGAGGTCGAAAGCTGTGCGCGGATTCCATCGTGCGATGCGCGAGGGCCAGCTTCGATCGGATCTGCACCTTCTACTCTGGCGAGTGATCCTGCCGCCGAGAGGACAACAACACACGGATCATCGGGAACTTCGAGCGACATTGTCGTTGCTTTCCCAGTTGCGGCCGGGATAGCAGCGAGTGCGGCGCCGGGCTGTGCTTGGTCAACCTGGGTGCCGGTTGCTGAAAGGAGAAGGGTCCGACGAGGTGTTCCCAAGCGTGCTGCAACCTCTGAAAGTTCCTGGCTGATGAGCGCGTAGAGACGATCTTGAGAGGCCAAGATCTCTTCCAGTTCTGCGATCTTTGCATTGAGCTCATCGCGTTCAGTTTCGAGTTCGATACGAGAGAACTTTGTGAGTCGACGCAGGCGCAGTTCAAGAATGTGGTTTGCCTGGACTTCAGAGAGGTCGAAAGCAGTCTGGAGGCGTTCGCGGGCGGTTTCGACGTCATCGGAAGAACGAATAATGGCAATGACGTCATCGATATCGAGAACTGCAATGAGCAAGCCCTCAACCAGATGCAGGCGATCGCGATATTTTCCAAGGCGGAAGTTACACCGACGAGTCGTGAGATCGATTCGATGGTCAAGGAAAACTCGGAGCATATCTTTGAGGCCCAGCGTCATTGGTTGACCATCAACCAATGCAACTGCGTTAATCGAGAAGGAATCTTCTAAAGGGGTGCGAGCATAGAGCTGTTGGAGTACTGCTTCGGGATTAAAGCCGTTTTTGATCTCGATGACCAACCGCAGGCCGTGAATTCGGTCGGTGAGGTTCTGTACAGCCGAGATTCCCTTCAAACGACCTGCAGAAACGTTTTCTTTGATCTTCTCAATGACCTTCTCGGGCCCAACCATGTAGGGAAGCTCAGTGATGACAAGGCCCATCTTTCGTGCGGTAACACGTTCAACCTGAACCTTCGCGCGAGTCTTGAATGCGCCACGCCCTGTCTCATAGGCGTCCTTGATGCCTTCCAAGCCAACAATGACGCCGCCTTCTGGCAAGTCTGGGCCGGGTACATAACGCATGAGGTCAGCAACGGAAGCATCGGGATGCTTGAGAAGATACTGCGCCGCTGCAATTGTTTCTGAGAGGTTGTGGGGTGCGATATTCGTTGCCATACCCACAGCGATACCTGAAGCACCATTGACGAGAAGCTGAGGGAAACCGGCAGGGAGGACCTCCGGCTGCATGAATTGATTATCGTAGTTGGGAACAAAGTTGACGGTGTCTTCATCAAGAGACGCAACCAGGTCCAAGGCTGCTGGAGCCATCCGCGCCTCGGTATAACGCGCAGCAGCGGGACCGTCGTCAAGGGAGCCGAAGTTTCCATGTCCATCAACCAAGGGCAAACGAAGGTTGAAGGGCTGGGCCAATCGAACCAATGCGTCATAGATTGCCGAGTCACCGTGAGGGTGAAGCTTACCCATTACCTCGCCGACAACTCGCTGAGACTTAACGTGACCGCGATCGGGACGAAGTCCCATTTGGTCCATCTGGAAAAGGATGCGGCGTTGAACGGGCTTCAAACCGTCGCGTGCGTCAGGAAGAGCGCGTGCGTGGATGACAGAAACAGCGTATTCAAGGAAGGACCCCCTCATTTCTGTCGAGACATCGATTTCGGTGATGTTCTGATCAGCATCGGGGAGGTTGAGTTTTTCGTCCTTCGTTCGCATGGGTCGATTCTCTACGAAATTGGCGTAAAACCGCCAGGTACACGCCGCTCTTGATAGAATTAGACGGTGAAATTAGATCGCGATATCGAGCGTGCTGGCTTCTTCCCTGACCTTGCAATTCGAGCCGTTCATCGCTTACTCGGCAATGAAGAGGTCCGTGCGTCGCTTGTGCAGGTTGAAGCGGCATTCGATCGCGGGTCAATGTTCCGTCACTTAACAGTTCTTGTTCTTACTCAGAGTTGCTTTATTCAGGTGCATGTTGACGAGGGGGATAACCACAGCGCTGTTGTAGTTTCGGCTGCCCGTCCCATCCGTGCGATATCGGGAGTTTCAGTTCAAGAAGTCATTGCTGATCCCACTCAGGGACACGAGGTGTCTGAGATGACGATCAGTATTGATATGGGCTCTCAAAAGCGCAGCGATATCGAACAGCTGCGTTGCGATGATCCGACATGCCAAGCCGATCATGGTTTCATGGCCCGTAGCTATCCCGACGATATTTCTCTTCGAGTCTCGCAGCTGGCAGATGGCTCACGTACATATACTGACGCTCAAGTTTTAGTCGATGCACTTCTTGAGGTGGTCCGTAATGCTCACTGACCATCTCCGAGCTACAGGAGCCTCCTTACCTACTGCGGATGATTTTCGCCTGACGCAGGTGATTCCCGCAGTGATGGGAGCTGTCTACCCCGAATTGTCACTTGCGCGCCCCGATCTTTCCTCTAATCTGGGGCTGGAAGAGGCGAAAGCTGCAGTCGTCATTCTGGTCGACGGTCTGGGCCTCATTCCCCTGATGGATCACTTAGGGCATGCTCGAAACCTTCGCGGATTCCGAGATCAGATCCACACTGCTTACTCGGTTGTCCCATCGACGACGGCCGCAGGTATTACCGCCTGCGGAACAGGTCAGCTTCCTGGTCGCACCCGCATGGTCGGTTACAGCGTCCTTCACGGCGAGCGCATCTTTAACCTTCTTGCCTTCACGGACGGGATTGATCCAACGCAGTGGCAAGAATGCCCGACCTTCTTCGAACAGCTTTCTGCTGCCGCGGTCCCGTGCGCGACCATCCTTCCATCCAAGTTTGCTGGCTCTGGACTCACTTCAGCCGCTCTTCGAGGTGCCCGTTTTGTTCCGGCCACGTCTTGGGAAGAACGGTGCCAGGCGGCAATTGACCAGATTCGCTCTGGAACGAAGTTGGTGTATCTCTATTGGTCTGACATCGATGCCGCGGGTCACGCTCACGGGGTTGGATCAAGCCAGTGGAGCGATGCCTTGGAAGACTTCGATGCGGGGCTTGGACGCTTCCTGAGCTCGCTTCCAGACGATGTTCGCGTTGTTCTCACCGCCGACCATGGCATGGTGAATATTGATTTTGACCGGCTCTATAACATCGCCGAGCTATCTCCCTTAAGTCAGGGCGTGCGCGCAGTCGCTGGCGAAACACGAGCAGTTCATGTTCACTGTCTTCCGGGTGCGAACGAGCTGCAGGTACGCAGCCGTTGGGAAGAGTTCCTTGGCGAAGACGCATGGGTAGTGGGAGCTGATAAACTACCGGCATTGATCGGTACGGGCCCAGGCCTTGCCGAGAGTGGCGATTTCGTTGTCTTCTCACGAGGCCGTGGCGGGGTAGTCGATAGTCGCACTCAAAGCCCGGGGGCTATGACTCTCATTGGCGTCCATGGTTCCCTGACACCTGATGAGATGTTGATTCCGCTAGTGGTGCTCGCTTAGGGACGCGAGCCGAAAACGATCTCGTCCCAGCTGGGAACGGAACGCCTCTTCGACTTCTTCGTAGCGGCGGGAGCCTGAGGAATATCTTCAAGCTGTTCAAGTGGCAGAGGTTGGTCTTCAACGGCCTCTGTTGCCTGCGCAGATTCCTTCACCTCAGGGGAGCTCTTTCGTGCCTCGGTCAAGGAATGGATACGTGCCGCCAAAGATTCAACCCCGGCGGGTAGATAGGGGCGCTCCTCTGAGGTCTCTTCTTCCTCTTCCTCGTCATCGAGCTCATACTCAATTTCTTGAGGCTTACCGCGTTGAGCATTGAGCTGCTCGACCAGTGCTTCACGCTCTTCGATATCAGAGCGATCCGCAGGGACAACGGGGGCCGGAACAGGAAGCGAAGTAAAACTCTGGACTCCGGTCGGGGAGGCAGTCTCGGTCAGCCAACGGGCTTCCTCATCAATGGCCTCGAGATGGCCTGAAGACTGTAAGCGCCACTGCGCACCGTGCTCAACAGCACCCTGAATGAAGGTCAAGTGAATGACCCAAGGAGAATCCGCTTGGCGCGATGCTGACCAATGCAAAGAATCTGGGGAAACCCCTCGGGCTGCTAGACGGTCAACGACCAAGTCGCCCATAACAGGGGAGTCGGGAAGATTTCCAATAGGACTGGAAAGGGCACGCTGGAGCGCGTAATCCTTCTCTGCCTGGACGGGAGCTTCGAAGCGAGTAATCTGTGAAACCTCAACATTGTGTTCGCGTGCGATATCGACAGCTCGCGCACCAGAACGAAGCAAGGCCTGGATTTCACGAGGACGCAAGGGCTTATCTTCGGTAATCGCCTCGATGTGCGGACGATCGCGACGGACAGCACCCCGCAGTTCGTCTGTGATCGGGGTGGTGTAACGACGGCCTTCACTGTCGGTGAATACCAGTGTTTCCTCGTCAGCACCTACTCCTAGAAGATCAAGATCGATCATCGCTTTTCCTCCTTGCTTCGTGGTCAAATTTTCTCAAAGATGGCGTTAAAATCCTTGATTGCCGGGGCGCGTGTCCTTTTCAGTAGCGCAAAAATTTTCAACGTGTTACCCTGCAGCGCAGCGAATGTGTTACGCGGGAGCGCAACACATGATGAGAAAAAGGGAGGACAAAATGGCCACCGATTACGATGCACCTCGTAAGAATGACGATGATGTTGCAGAGGACTCCATTGAAGAGCTGAAATCGCGTCGCAATGATTCTGGTTCGGCAAATGTCGACGAGGATGAAAATGAGGCCGCAGAGAATTTTGAGCTTCCCGGAGCAGATCTTTCGAAGGAAGAGCTCACGGTTCACGTCGTTCCCAAGCAGGATGACGAATTTACCTGCTCGATGTGCTTCTTGGTCCATCACGTTTCTCAGCTTGCCTACGTCGAGGACAATGGGCAGCCCGTCTGCACTGAGTGTGCTAGCTGAGCGTGAGATAATTCAGCTATGTTCGGACGTTCACGCAAGGAAGACACTGTTCCAGAAGAGGTAGAAGAGGAAGTACGCCCCCAGCTCTACGACGAGTCAGAACTGTGGCAGATCCCCGGCCCCCGCGAAGAATACGAAGTTGATACCTCGGTCGATTATGTTGACCTAGGTTCACTGCGCATTCCTGCCGTACCTGGAATGCAGATTCGTGCACAAGCTGGCGAAGATGGTCAAAGCATCATTCGAATTATGCTGGTGCTCGCTTCTTCGGGACTCCAGTTGTCTATTGCCGCTGCACCGCGCTCGGGCGGAACTTGGGATGAACTTCGTCCGCAGATTCGCGCCGCCTATGAAGAAGGCGGCAATACAGTTCGTGAAAAGCACACTCGCTACGGTGATGAGCTTGAAGTTGACGAGGCAGTGACGCTTCCCGATGGGAAGAAGGGCACCACGCGGACCCGAATTATCGGGCGTGAGGGTGACCGTTGGTTCGCGCGAATCGATATGGTAGGCCCCGCAGCATTGGGCGGTCAAGAAGCTGATGACTTCGAGGAACTCATCGATCGCCTTGTTGTCGTACGCGGCGACGAACCCCGACCGCGACTGGATCTATTGCCACTTCATCTTCCCGATCAGAACGCAACACGAGTTCCCAATGTTTAAGAAACTCATTGACCGCACAGTGAAAAGGCTTTCACTGAGTCGTGAAGACATCGACGCTAACGATGAGAAACAGAGCCGGGAAGAACGCGGGCGTTTAGCCGTCGCCGACGTTCAGGATCGCCAAAAAGCAGTTCTCTTTGGGACGATTCAATCGGTCACCTACTATCCGGAAAATATTCGTCCGCTGATTGATGCCACTCTCTTTGACGGGACTGGGACAATTGTCCTTCGCTGGCCAGGACGCAGTGACATTCCCGGTATGCACGCGGGAGTTCACCTCGAAGTTGAGGGAACAATCGGTGTTCATAATGGGGTAAAAGTGATGACGAACCCGCTCTATCGTCTGATTGCAGAGGATAATGTCGAATAACCGATTCGCGTGGCTTGCCCAAGATGAATTTTCGGCCTCTGATGTTCTTGGGGGAGCGCGCGGTATTGCCGAGGCCGTCGTTCCCGGCCTCGTCTTTTTAGGCTGTTACCTACTTAGTGGTGCGCTTCTGTCTTCGGCGATTGCCTCGGCGTTGTGCTCGGTACTGTTTGCAGTCATCCGTCTTATTCAACGGCAGTCGATTGTCCAATCTCTATCAGGACTTCTTGGGGTTGGGATTGCTCTGGTATGGGCACTGGTCTCGGGGAAGGGAATTAACTTCTTCACTTGGGGTCTTGTGACAAACGCAGCATGGGCATTGGTTTTACTGATCAGCTTGGTTATTGGTTGGCCACTTGTTTCGGTACTTTTTGCACTCTTAACCGGGCATCCCATTCGTTGGCTGAAGGAGCCGGAAGCGCGCGATCTCGCAGTTAAATGCGTGTGGCTGACCTTGGCTTGGTCTGCAGTCTTTATCATCCGCCTGGTTGTTCAAGTGCCTCTATGGCTGAGCGAACAAGTCGCATGGCTTTCAGCAATGAAGATCGCGCTGGGAATCCCGCTTTTTGTTCCTGTTGCTTGGCTGACGTGGTACCTCTTGAAGGATGATTTCCGTCTGCATCGTGCACGTTCAGATTCTGCGCAGGATGCAGAAGAGGACTAGTCCTTCTTATTTAGGCCTCGGCTTCTACTTCCTGCGTCAACATGCGGTTTAGCGCGGTGAGAACCTGGCCTCCGCGATCTGAAATCAGCAAGACGAGTTCATCACCAGCTTGATAGGAATCATCCGCTTGAGGCGCAAAAGGCGCACCATCACGCAAAAGCGCACTCAGGACAACACGAGGCGGGAATGCGACGTCGCCAATACTCCTGCCAATGATTGGCGAGTTGTTTGGCAAGACGAAGGCATACATTGCAGCCTGTGCAGAGTTGAAGGCGAAGAGCTTCACCGGGGTTCCGACGGAGATCGCTTCCTCGACCAAAGCAGTCATAATTCGCGGTGTCGAAACGGGAACATCCACTCCCCAAGAGGCGTCGAATAGCCATTCGTTTTTTGGATTGTTTTGTCGTGCAACGACACGCGGGACAGCGAATTCAGTCTTTGCAAGAAGTGAAATCACCAAATTTGCTTTGTCATCTCCTGTCGCTGCCAATACGACATCGGCATCACGCACGCCCGCTTCCGAAAGCGCTTCGGGAGAGCAAGCGTCGGCAAGAATCCATTCGGCGTCAGCTACTGAAGCGACACGCAGCTGGTCGGGTTTTTTATCGATTAATGTCACGTCGTGACCGTGATCGAGTAATTCAAGGGCAACCGAGCGTCCCACAGACCCAGCTCCAGCGATAACAATCTTCATTTCTTAGTCCTCAAGGCGTGGTGCGCGTGTCAAAATGTCACGCAGGGGCAGTGGATCTTCACCAGAAATTGCGAAATACAACTGGTCGTGTTCCTGAATTACCAACTCTGGACGGGCGGGAAGAATCGTTCCTAAGCGGGAGACGAAGGCAATCCGCTCGCCCGTCAAGTTCTCGACTGCGGGGAAAGAAAGCCCGTACCAGTCAGCGATTGGAGTGGCGGTGACCAAAGAAACCAATCCAGAGGGGTGCGTCCATGTTACTGCGGCATCAGGCGGCATCAGGCGACGAAGCACCGATTCTGTTGTTCGTTTGACTGTGGCGACTGTGGGAATCCCTAGACGCTCGTATACGAAGGCTCGTTCTGGGTCGTAGATTCGAGCAACGACACGCTCAACATGAAAAGTCTCACGCGCAACGCGGGCGGCAATAATGTTCGAATTATCGCCATTCGATACCGCAGCGAAGGCGTAGGCATCTTTAATTCCCGCTTGTTTTAAGGCATCGCGATCCATACCGAGTCCGGTGACTCGGCGGCCAGAAAAGTCCTGAGGAAGGCGTTGAAAAGCCTTGGAATCAGAGTCGATGACTGCGACGGAGTGTCCTTGCGCATCCAAAATAGTGGCAAGACTGGCGCCGACTCGGCCGCATCCCATAATCACAAAGTGCACACTCCAACGCTACTCGCATAAAGCGGTCATGGCATCTGTTTGACGCAAAAGTTGCTCTATAGGCGTCCAAAAGTGACGCTCTGTCATCCAGAGGATACGCTTAGGATGTGTCATCATTCGTTGAGTCCGTAAAACGCGTTTTAATCGGACGGCCTATTCGTTCCAAGGCCGCGGCCCGTCAACTCCTCCCGAAGAGACTTGCTCTTCCGATCTATGCTTCTGATGCGCTTTCGTCTGTGGCTTACGCACCGGATGAAATTCTCCTTACTCTCGCATTGGCAGGCTCGCTTGCTCTTATCAAGTCGGTCTGGGTCGGTGTGGTTGTCGCCTGCGTTTTGGCTGTCGTTGTTTTGTCTTATCGGCAAACCGTTCATTCCTACCCTTCAGGCGGCGGGGACTACGAGGTTGTCACGACGAATCTTGGCCCCAGTTGGGGACTTCTTGTGGCCTCGGCACTACTTGTCGATTATGTTTTGACTGTTGCGGTGTCAATCTCTTCTGGTGCAAACTACCTGACCACAATCTTCCCTGGCCTGCGCGGTTCTGAAGTTCCTATTGCGGTTGGACTGATTATTTTTCTCACTTTGGTCAACCTTCGCGGAACTCGAGAAGCTGGGACAGCATTTGCAATCCCAACCTATGCCTACATGGTTGCTATTGCAGTGATGATCATTGTCGGCTTTGTCCGTCTATTCATGGGGAATCTTCCCATGGCGGATAGCGCTGCCTATGACATCCACGCAGTAAGTTCGCACCTTGATGGGCTGACCGGTTTGGGTGGACTTTTCTTGCTGATGCGTGCTTTCTCTTCCGGCTGTGCGGCGTTAACGGGGGTCGAGGCCATTTCAAACGGTGTCCCGAACTTTAAGCATCCCAAATCGCGCAACGCGGGAATTACTCTGCTGATGCTCGGCGGTATCGCCGCTTCAATGATGATTTCCATTCTTGTATTAGCACGTTATACGCGGCTGCAGATGGTTGACGATACTTCGATGGTTTATCTCCATGGCAACGCCCAACCTGATGTGCACTTTGCTCCGGTTATCAGCCAATTGGCCTCGACGATTTTTGGCGACGGCTCACTTCTCTTTATTTTCGTAACCGCAGTGACGGGCTTTATTTTGATCCTTGCGGCGAACACCGCTTTTAACGGCTTCCCAACCCTGGCCTCGGTTCTTTCGCGTGACTCCTTCCTGCCTCGTCAGCTTTACAAGCGCGGTGACCGCCTGTCGTACTCCAATGGCATCATGGCCCTCGCTGTGGGCGCCTCGGCATTGGTGATTCTTTTTGACGCAAGCGTCACCCGATTGATCCAGCTCTATGTTGTCGGTGTTTTCGTTTCGTTTACGCTTTCCCAACTGGGAATGATCCGTCACTGGAATAAACGCCTGCGCCTTCCACAAAATGGCGGTGAACGCAGCAAGGTGCTTCGCTCGCGTTCTGTAAACATCATCGGCTTTATGATGACCGGATTCGTTCTAGCTGTCGTTCTGGTCACGAAGTTTACTCATGGTGCGTGGATTACCGTTTTGCTCATTGCCCTGGTCTTCACCATTCAGCGTTTAATTCGCCGTCACTATGACACCATTCGTGGCGAGCTGCGGGTGGAGGATTGGCACACGCGGCGTGCACTGCCTTCACGCGTTCGCGCTTTGGTTTTGGTCTCGAATTTATCGAAACCTTCAATGCGTGCCATTGCGACTGCACGAGCACAGGCTCCCATCAATTTGGAAATTGTTTCAGTCGTCGCTGACCTCGAGGAAGAAAAGCATATTCGTCGCGAATGGAAGGAATCAGGTCTTCCCGTTCCTTTGACGCTAGTCGCCTCACCCTTTAGAGACATTACACAAATCGTCATTTCGTATGTACGCTCAAGGCGTCAGCGTTCACCAGAAGAAATGCTGGTTGTATATATTCCAGAGTTCTTGGTTCGGCACTGGTGGGAAAACATTCTCCATAACCAGATGGCCTTGCGGTTATCTCGATCTCTTTTGCGAATCCCTGGTGTTGTGCTCACCATTGTCCCTTGGAAGCTTGGCGAAGATATCCAGGTCGATGGAACCCAGAGCGTCAACGATCCATTTAAGCGCCAGTGAGGAGCGATTTACGCATGAGCGACTCTGACGAACTAATCGAGCTCACAATTGGCGCTCCTGCGCACGGTGGTGCCTGTGTTGCACGCGATGATTCCGGGCGCGTTGTTTTCGTTCGATTCGCCCTTCCAGGTGAGAAGGTGCGCGCACGTGTCATCGATTCACATAAGCGTATGTTGTGGGCGGAGGCCGTCGAGATTCTTGAGCCCAGCCCTGATCGTATTCCCAGCGTGTGGCCAGCAGCTGGCCCTGGTGGCGTAGGTGGGGGAGAACTTTCCTTCGTCACTCCCGAAGGGGGACGTCGCTGGAAAACTGATGTTCTAGAAGACCAATTGCGGCGTATTGGCCGTGAGCGTGTAGCCGACCAGGTCGAGGCCATTGGGGGAGTAAGCGTTCAGCCGGCACCCGGTGATGAGAAACGCGATGAACTTCTGGGGCGACGCACACGTATCGAGTGCATCGTAAATAAAGCTGGTCGACTTGGTATGCGCCGCTATCGCTCGCATGAGATCAAGGTGCTGGAGTCGATGCCTTTAGCTGCCGAGGCGATCAATGAACTCGACATCTGGGAGGGGAATAAGGTTTTTTCTCACCTTCCTGAGGGCTCGCGAGTCCGTTTGATTGCTGCTCCCGGTCAGCCTGCACTGATTTGCACGGAGGAGGGCTGCTGGGATGCTGTGGGAGATGCGTGGAAAGGACCGGTAACGTGGACAGTTTCCCGGGAAAATGGAGCGGATCAGTATCGCGTTCGGCCTCAAGGTTTTTGGCAAACGCATCGTCGTGGAGCCGAAGTTTTGGCCCGAAACGTTGAGGATATTGTCGCCTCACTCGGTGCTTCCCGGATGATGGAGCTTTACTCGGGGGCAGGACTCTTTTCGCTGCCGCTGTCGCGCCTTGTGGGCAGCGCTGGGCGCTTGGTGACCCTTGAGGTTGACGAGGCCGCCGTTGCAGATGCCGTGGCAAACGTTGGTAGTGATGTGCTTGATGCTTTTGTTGGCGATTGCGATGCTTCTGCGGTGCACGAACTCAATAGTGAATTGGGGGGTGCGGAGATCATCATCGCTGATCCTCCCAGATCCGGAGCTGGCAAAGAAGTCTGTCGTGCGATGGCCAGTACCGGGGCAGAGCGTATTCTGCTTGTCTCCTGTGATCCCGCTGCAGCTTCACGTGACCTGCATGATCTTCTTGAGGAGGGCTACCAGATCGCCGATATGCGTGCCTGGGATCTATTCCCCTATACGCATCATTTTGAAGTGATGACAGTACTAGAGAGAATCTAGAACTCTTCGCTGGACCCTGATTCAGGGGATATAGCTATCTATTATCTATCAGTTTCAATGCAGTTGGGGGGGCAGGCTCTGTGCCTTACCCCCCCCAACTGCATCAATCTCGTCTTGGACGAGCTTTAGAGGTTTTCGATCTCGAGGTCCACGGGTACCTTTGCGTTTAGCTTCCAGACCTGCGAGTAGAAGCTGAGTTCGCTTTCCCACGAATCCTTAATATGCGCTGCTGAACGGAATCCGTGGCCTTCGCCCGGGTAGAGACGCAGAGCCACGGGACGGCCGCTGTCGCGAAGGGCTTCGAACATGGATTCTGCCTGTGAGGGAGGAACGACCTTATCCTCGGAGCCCTGTAGCAGAAGGAGTGGTGCGTGGATCTGATCGACTTTGTTGATCGGAGAACGCTTGGCCCACACGGGATCAGAAAGATCATCCGATCCGATAAGGAATTTATCGTAGTGCGACTCGAACTTATGGGTGGTTGCTTCGAGCAACTTGAGGTCACCAATACCGAAGAGGGATGTGCCAGCTGTGAAAACATCGCTGTCAGCAAGGGCTGATAGAACTGTATAACCACCCGAGGAACGGCCCCTGATCGCAATGCGCTGAGGATCTGCAAGTCCCTGGGAAACCAGGTACTGTGCACCTTCGGCGCAATCTTGTACGTCAAGGACACCCCAGTGCCCATTAAGGCGTTGACGGTACTTCCGTCCGTAGCCAGTGGAGCCGCGGTAATTGACGTCAAGGAAGGCGAATCCGCGGGAGGTCCAGTATTGGATACCAATTGATAGTCCTGGACGAGCAGAGGAAGTTGGACCCCCGTGAACATTGACGAGGAGTGGAGGAAGGGAACCCGCGGGAGCAGCGAAGTTGGGGTTCTTCGGTGCGTAGTAGAAGCCGTGGACAGTCTCTCCGTCACTGCTCGTCCATGAAACTGCTTGAGCGACAGAAATTAAGTCATCGCTCAGATGCTCTTGAGAGGATGAACGGAGGACTCGAGATGCCCCACCAGAAACCTCAACGATTGCGGGTTCGTGGGTTGCGGAATCTGCAAGGGTCACAACACGGCCTTCGTAGCAGGCAACATTTCCGGTCGGCCACCACGGCGCACGCCACTCTTCGCACATACCGTTATCTAGACGAACAGTGCCCAGATGCCACGTCCCATTTTCTGCCCATGAGCAAATGAGGTTTTCGTAGTCGAAATTATCGTAGGAATGAAGGCCAAGCTGCCAGTGAGGATGCGAGAATGCACGTGCACTGGGATGCAAGGGGCGTGTGCGAAGACGCGTCATCCAGGCGAATTGATCTTCGTCATCATTCCATTGGAACCCCTCTGTGCGATAGAGGTTCGCCCAACCGGAGGAGTCATTGACGTGGATTAGATCCCCGTTCAGAGTCCAACGTGGTTCATAAACGCAGACTTCTGGCTTATCAACCAAAATCAACGAGGCTGCGATCTTACCCTCGAAATCCAGTGAGCCAACGTGGAGGGCTGAGCGTGTCCATGCCATGTTGGGGTGGTTCCATGAGAGCCATGCGAGTTTGGTTCCATCGGGACTCAAGGTCGGCGATGAGACAAAGTCAGATCCACCAAAAATCGGGATGATTTCGAAAGCATTGCGCGCTGCCCGTCCATCCAGGGGAATTGCGACTAGGGAGTTGACTGGCTCGCCGGGATTTGAATGATCCTCTGCGACCGCATAAACCAAACCGCGAACGTCGGCGATTTCGAAGTCACCGTAGCGGACTTTGCCCAAGGGAGTGAGCGGAATCAACTGACGCCTCGGATCGCGGGTGTTAAAGGCATAGACACGACCGTCGAAGCCATCAGAAAAGACGATAAAGCCGTCAGAAACTGCGTATGCTCGTCCGCCATATTCATGGACACGGGTGCGGACGTCAGGCAGACGGATACCATCAATGAGCGGAAGAACTTCGGAAATCTGCCCCATAGAATCCGCGCGCAGAAGAGTATTTCGACCGTTATCGCGGGGGTTACCCTCAACCCAGTAGGTATCGGTTTCGTCGACGCGAACCTGTGACAGCTGCACTGATGTCTGAGTGTAGGAATCGGCTTCGACCGGAGAGTCCCACTGTCCATACGGACGTTGCACGCTCATCGTGTCTCCTTCTCTATACGTCAAGTCGTCGCACCTTCATTCTAATTCCTGCATTGATAACGTGCTTCGAAGTCCGATTGCACTGCACACTCGTCCTTTTGGCGCGCATCATTCGGCTCATCAGTCACCATGACACTAGAATCTCTCCTATGACCCATGCCCAAAATCAGACCTCTTTATTGAGTACGATTTCTTCGCCCAGTGACCTGAGGCGCGTCCCAGCGTCGGAATTGGACGATTTAGCGGCACAGATCCGTGCGAAGCTCATCGAAGATGTCTCAAAGACAGGCGGGCATCTTGGGCCAAATTTGGGCGTTGTTGAATTGACTATCGCTCTTCACCGGGTTTTCCGATCACCTGCAGATACGATCGTCTTCGATACTGGTCATCAGACTTACGTTCACAAATTGCTGACAGGACGCCAAGACTTTTCGAAGCTTCGACAAGAAGGTGGCCTATCGGGATATCCCAGTCGCGAAGAATCCGTCCACGATGTTCTTGAAAGCTCGCACGCGTCTTCATCTCTGTCATGGGTTGATGGTATTTCCCGCGAAAAATCTCGACGCGGTGATCCGACATGGACGATCGGCGTTATTGGTGATGGTGCACTGACGGGTGGAATGGCTTGGGAAGCATTAAACAATATTGCTTCCGATCACAAGCGACGCGCTATCATCATCGTCAACGACAACGGACGCTCCTACGCACCAACTATTGGTGCCGTAGCTCGCCATCTTGATCTTCTTCGTTCTTCGCGAAATTACGAAAAGGCGCTGTCGTGGGGTAAACGGACTCTGATGAATTTTGGGGAACCTGGACGTGCAACTTACGGAGCTCTTCACGGCCTCAAAAGTGGCATTAAAGACGCACTCATTCCGCAGGCAATGTTTGAGGACCTCGGACTGAAGTACCTGGGACCTGTTAACGGCCACGATATTGCGGCGATGGAAGAGATCTTCAATCGCGCACGAGCCTTGCACGAACCCGTCCTAATCCACGTTATTACGCAGAAGGGACGTGGCTACACCCCCGCGGAAGAAGACATTGCAGATCGATTCCATGCAGTGGGAAAGATCCATCCTGAAACTGGACTTCCTATCGCGCCTGCACGATTTGCTTGGACCAGCGTGTTCGCCGATGAGATTCGTCAGATCGCACACGAACGCGAAGATATTGTGGGCCTAACTGCTGCAATGATGCTGCCTGTTGGCCTCGGTCCCTTCAAAGACGACTTTCCTTCGCGCGTGGTCGATGTCGGGATCGCAGAACAGCATGCGGTTGCCGCTGCCGCTGGAATGGCCTTCGCTGGAGCACACCCGGTTTTTGCGGTGTACGCGACCTTCCTGAATCGAGCATTTGACCAAATCCTTATGGATGTTGGGCTTCATCACTGCGGCGTGACCTTTGTTCTTGATCGAGCCGGAATTACTGGTGATGACGGGGCATCCCACAACGGAATGTGGGATATTTCGATGCTGAATTCCGTTCCTGGCTTACGCCTTGCTGCCCCGCGTGATGAGGTGACGCTACGCGAAGAATTGCGCGAAGCCGTAGTCGTAGATGATGGGCCGACAGTCCTTCGTTATCCGAAGGGCGCTTTGACTGATCCTATTGTTCAGCTTCGTCGTGTGGGTGGCTGTGATGTCCTCAAAGACTGGGATGAGGCCGCTGAAGTCTCAAAGGTCTGCGTCGTTGCCTTGGGCTCGATGGTCCCAGCTGCCATGGAAGCAGCTGCTCTTCTTGAAAATGATGGCTTGGCGAGCGTGCGCGTGGTCGATCCCCGCTGGGCTCTTCCGGTTCCCGAGGCCTTGGTTGGCCTTGTTGAAGGCGCTGAGCTTGTGCTCAGTGTCGAGGATGGCTTGGTTGACGGTGGATTTGGGTGGTCGCTGCGTGATCTGCTTGCTTCGAATGTATCGACGCGATCAATCCCAGTCGTCACTGCGGGTATTCCAAAGGAATTTCTGCAGCAGGCTAGCCGAGCCAGAATTGTGACGGCCCTTGGTCTTGACGCACAGGGCCTCAGTGAAAGAATTCGTCACACTTTAGCGGGAGAGTAGATCGGTCAGGGCGCTGGCCATCAACGAGATCTGCCAGGGGCGTGCACCCTGCGTGGAGAGGAATTCATTGACAGGCATACCCAATCCCTGTTGGGTGTGTTCCCAAGCCAAAGCGCGTTGAACCCGTGGCTCGAGGACAATTTCTGGACTCACTTCTAAGGTTTCGGCTTGCTTAGCAACGGCCTCACGAACCTCAAGAAGAAGCTCGTGTGCTTCGGCATGAATACGATGCCAATGCCTGACGCTAGGAGTATGACCGTCGTCTTCCGTTCGATGTCGGGGTGGAAGTTGGTTTTCTGGAAGGGCTAGCGCGCGAGTGACTGCGTCAAGGAAACGCTGTGCGTAACGTCGCGCCTGAGGTGAACGAAATTCGGCAATCGAAAGAAGATTGTGGCGAGTCCTTGGTGGACGTTGAGCAGCGTGGATAATTCCGCTGTTTCGCACCAAGCGTCCGGGAGCAAGGTCGATCTCGCGCGCAATCGCATCGCGCTCGATCCAAAGCTCGCGTGCGATTGCGAGAGCTCGTTTGGAGGTCAACTTGCCAATGCCAGAAATCGAGCGCCAACGATCTTTTTTCGGCGAAGGCGGGGCGGCCTCGGCGATGTGCGAAAACTCCTGCTGCGCCCACGAGGTGCGGCCAAGGTCATCCAAGCGCTCTTCAAGGGAATCTTTAAGAGCAGTCAAGAGCTCAACATCAAGAACCGCGTATCGCAGCCAATCCTTCGGAAGGGGGCGTACCGACCAATTTGAGGCCTGATGATCTTTCACGAGTGTCAGTCCCAAGACTTGCTCACAAACTGCGGAGAGTCCGAAGTGAGTCATTCCCAGCAAGCGTGATGCGACTTGTGTATCGAACAGTGCCGGGATTTCCAGGCCGAGTTCACGCAGGTTTGGGAGGTCTTGGGAAGCGTCGTGCAGAATCCACGTTGAGTTCATGCTTGCTTGAAGGGACTCAAGGTGGGGGAGAGCCGAAGTGTCGATCAAGAAGGAGCCGACGTCCTCGCGTCGCAGCTGGAGGAGATAGGGCGAAGAACCATAGCGAAAGCCTTGAGCTCGCTCGACGTCCACTGCAACTGGAAGGGAAGATGCGGAGAGGGCCTCAGCGGCTTGTTCCAAAGCACTTTGAGTGTCGATAATTCCTGGGATTCCTTCGCGGGGGAAAGCGATGAGCTCGGGGTCCTCGTTGTCTCCCACGGCGATGCCGTAGGGATTTTCGATGAGCACGTTCTATGCCCTCTCAAGGAATCGTTGATTTTCAACACCGGCGATTCGACACATGAGATCTTGCCATGCCAGAAGGTGCTCGCCAATCCAGGGGGTATTCGGTGTGAGCGAAACACGAATCTCAACAGCGAGTGTCGACCCCATGAGGATCAGGCCTCCAAAAGATTCACTGACTTCTTTGCTCACAGTGCCCGTAAGATCATGGAAACCAGCGCCACGTTCTTCGAGACAGTCGTGAGCCCAGTTCCACAGTGCTTCAGAAAGCAGGGGGTCAGAACTCATATCAGCATCAATTTGCGCACGGAGCTGTGCGACAAGTCGGAAAGGCCCGTTCCAGCCCATTTGTCCGTTGGGATCATGGAGGATCACAAAACGACCGAAAGCAAGGGCTTCGTCGTGGGCAGTCTGTGTCGTGCGAAGTGCAAGTGCGGCAGTGAAAGGAGCAAGTGCGCGCGGTGCGGGAACTTCCTCTATTTCGACATGAGGATGAACAGCACTGCGTAATGACATGAGTGCTGTTCGAAAATCCTCGGGTGGTGCCACTTCGATCACGTCCCCGACTCTATGAGTCCGTGTTATCAGGCAGTGGAAGGCGCGCCGCCGTGCGCTGAAAAAATCGGGTGTGAGCGGGGACACGTCGTCTTGATTTGTGTTCCAGGTGCAAACCCTGTTAGCCTTTCATCCGTTGCGAGACCGTTTCGACGGTTTGATAACGCGGATGTGGCTCAGTTGGTAGAGCATCACCTTGCCAAGGTGAGGGTCGCGGGTTCGAGTCCCGTCATCCGCTCTAACCTTCCGAAAATCCTTGAGGTTGAGGTTGGATAGGGTGGGTTGGCCGAGAGGCGAGGCAGCGGCCTGCAAAGCCGTATACACCGGTTCGAATCCGGTACCCACCTCGGGCGATTGGCGCAGGGGTAGCGCGCTTCCTTCACACGGAAGAGGTCACTGGTTCGATCCCAGTATCGCCCACGGAAATTTTAAAACGCTTAGACGAATGTCGATTTGTGACTGGCGTCCATGCGTGTTAAAGTTTCCAAGCCGCAAAGCTTTGGCTTTGTGAGTCACCTGCGCGGGTGGCGGAATAGGCAGACGCGCTAGCTTGAGGTGCTAGTCCTCGTATTAGAGGGTGGGGGTTCAAGTCCCCCTCCGCGCACAGAACCCGGGGATCTTCAGATCCCCGGGATTTTTCTTTGCACTGGTAACTCCTCAATACGCAACGTAACCTGTGCATAGGCGAACGTGCTCTTATCCCCGAGGAGAGACTTCATGCATGTTGACGTATGGGCAGACTTTGCATGCCCTTGGTGTTACCTCGGTATCCATCATCTGCGTGATGCTCTCACGCGTTTCGAACATCGCGATCAGGTCGAGGTTCGTTTCCACTCCTATTTGCTCGATCCCGAGCAGTCCAGTGTCCTTGAGATGTCCCAGGAAGATTTCCTGGTTCACACGCATCTAGGCTTGAGTCAAGAAGAAGCTGCTGATGCTCTCATTCACGTCGGTGAGCTCGCTCGGGCCGATGGAATTTCTCTAGATTTTGATTCCTTGGTCGTTGCACCGACGTCGTTCGCGCATAAAGCAATGTCGGCCGCGCGAGAAATGGACGAAAAATCCGGAGTCACCACGGGGGCAGGGACCTATCAGTTTGCATATGCCGAAGCATTGTTCCGTGCTCGCTTTGAGATCGGTTTGAACCTTGCGGACCCAGATGTACTGATTGGCTGTGCACAGGATGTACGAATCTCTGAAACGCTGGTTATTGACGCTCTGAGCGACCCGTTTGCCTCGTCCGAAGTTTTCTCGGACTATCAGATCGCGATCCAGATGGGAATTGACACCATTCCGACCTATCTCTTCGACCGGAGTTTTGTTGTCCAGGGAATGCGCGATACTGAAGCGATGGGGCGAATTTTGGAAACTGCGTGGGAACAGGTCCACCCGAATGTATCAACACAGGAGGAAACACACTGATGGAACCCTTTGACGTTCACGGTGAAAATATTGTTTTAGTCCCGCTCTCTGCGAATGATGCGGCGGATCTTACTGGCGCATTGCAGGATCCGATCTTTCACGAAACAACCTCGATTCCCCATCCCTACACGCTGTCAATGGCTGAAGAGAATCTTGCAAAGGTACCTGCGAAGTGGGAGCAGGGGAGTGCTGATTGGGCGATCCGCAGTGCCCATGATGGACGTTTCCTTGGGCGTATTGAGCTCATTCGTAATACTCATTTTTCCGACCGCTATGAAGTCTCGTACTTTGTTCGCCATGATAAGTGGGGCGAGGGTATTGCAACAGAGGCTGTGTCCCTTGCTCTTGATACAGCATTCGAGAAATTAGGCGCTTCTCGCGTTGAGTGGGCGGCGCATGTAGGAAATTGGGGATCTTGGAAGGCCGCGTGGAAGAACGGTTTCCGTAAGGAAGGCGTTGCGCGCCTTCCCGGATACGAGGCCTGGGTAGGAGGCATTCTTGCCACGGACCCGCGCACACCCGCTGGTCCGTGGGACGGACCTAGCGCCGGCGCCCCCGAAGTCTTGGATTCATCGCGCCCGCAAGCTCTTGTCCAGCAGTTCCACACAACCTACTTCATGCCCGACCGTATTCGAGATCATCAAGAGCCAACTCTTGACTATGAGCGTCTCCACATGCGAGTGAGCTTGATCCGTGAAGAGTTTGCTGAGCTGCTCGGAGCCTTGTACGGAAAGGAAGCACGTGCAATCGTTGAAGAAGCGACGCAACGTGCAACAAAAGCAGATGATGGAACGCGAGATATCATCGAAACAGCGGATGCTTTAGGCGATCTGGTCTACGTGATCTATGGCATGGCCCTGGAATCAGGAATCGATTTGAATCGTGTCCTCGCAGAAATTCAGGCGTCTAATCTGTCGAAGCTCATGCCCGATGGCAGTGTAAAACTCCGTGAGGACGGCAAGGTATTGAAGGGGCCAAACTTCTTCACACCGAATATTGCTCGAGCCCTTGGTCAGGAATAACACACTTTTTGCACTCGTTGCTCTCTGGGTTTTCAGGGACAATGGGAGGTAACCAACGAAAGAAGGAGAGCGCTGTGGCCCGAGTTGTCGTTGTCGGTGGCGGGTACGGTGGTGTCACCGTCGCTAAAGGACTTGATCCTCTTGCCGAAGTCGTTCTGGTCGAGCAAAAAGATCAGTTCGTTCACCATGCTGCGGCTTTACGTGCCGCAGTCGATGAGGCATGGCAGCATTCAATTTTCATGCCCTATTCGAATCTTCTGAGCAATGGGCGGGTCATTCACGGAACGGTTTCTCAGGTTGAAGGAACTCGAGTTCATATCTTCGGTCAGGACCCGATCGATGCTGACTACGTCGTTCTGGCAACAGGTTCAACCTATCCGTTCCCAGCAAAGTACTCAGCTTCGCGTTCTGATGTTGCAAAGGCTCGCCTGAAGCAGTTGAACTCCTACCTTAATGGTGCCCGTTCCGTACTCTTGGTAGGTGCCGGAACAGTTGGTATTGAATTCGCAGGGGAACTGCGCAATGCCTTCCCGGACCTAGAAATTACCTTGGTTGAAAAGGAATCTGAGCTTCTTCCGACGCAGGGTTTTGCTGATGAGCTGCGCGATCAGGTCCGCGAGCAACTGAAGGAGCTCAATATCCGCCTCATTGAAGGCTCGGAGCTCGCATACCTTCCGCCATTCAATGTTGGTGAACTGGGCCGTTTTGTCGTTGAAACGAAGGACGGTCATCGTATTGAAGCTGATATGTGGTTCCAGTGCTATGGTGCCCGTCCGAATACCGGTTATGTCGCAGGTACTAAGCTGCAGTCTGCAGTTCGCCCAGACGGCGCACTTAAGGTGGAACCAACGCTTCAAGTCGTCGGCCAAACCAATATTTACGCCATTGGCGACGTTACGGATGTTCGCGAATCAAAGCGTGCTGATGCCGCCCGAGCGCAGGCGCGCATCGTGATCTCGAATATCTCTTCACAGTTGTCCGGTAAAGAACCACAGGCAACCTACAACCCCAGTGACGAATGGGTGATCTTGCCGCTGGGACCTGAGCACGGCGTATCCCAACTTCTCGATTCACAGGGTAATTCGCGTATTTTAGGCCCCGACCAAACAGCAGAGATTAAGGGCGCTGATCTGATGGTTTCGGTCATTAGGTCCCAGCTGAACTTGCCGTAGACATTGTGTAGGATGTGTGACTATGACCACGAAACCTCGTCTTGTCCTAGATCAGCTGATTGCCGCTTTTGAGAATCACTACGAGGTGGCTTCCTCTGATCAAGTCGATGAACAGGCACTTATCGATGCCGAAGAAGCTCTCCGTGATGCCTTCTTCACCTACGATGACGTGCTTTTCACGCAGTTCGAAGTCGAGCTTCCTTTCGACCTCATTGTTTCTGATGAGGAAGACGAAGATGAAGATTTTGACGACGAAGATGAAGATGACGAAGAAGTCGATGATGATGATGAATTTGTCGACCTTAATGAAGACGAAGACGATGACTAGTCGGTCAAGTTGTCTTTAAGGTGTGCGGGCAGTTGCTACTGCCCGCACACCTTTTATTTAATGCCCGCTTCTATTTAGCGCTCACTTCACTTAATACCTGGCGAATCGGATATGGAAGGTCAATGCGTCCATTGAGTATCTGCTCGAGTTGTACGAGATTTCGAGGCCCGATGATTGCGCTTGTCACTCCGGGTGTGCCCTCTACCCATGCCAAAGCAACATCAGTGATCGAGCATTCCAACCCATGTGCCGCCTGAGATAAAGCTTCGACAATCGGAAGACTGCTCTTTAGGTATGGCTCAACACTTGAACGTAGATGTGCAGATGCGGCCCGTGAATCAGGTGGTGTTGTATGGCGATATTTTCCAGTAAGGACACCTCCAGCAAGCGGTGAATGAGCGAGGAACCCAAATCCGTTGTACCGCGCGCGGTCGAGTAGGGGAGAAGAGGATAGGAGCGAGTATTCTTCTTCGACGGCGGCAAGAGGAAGTCGATCTGACTGTGCCCACATGAGCGCACAATCCCAGGTATCGCGGTGACTTAGCCCGAGGTAGTGCGCGCGTCCGCTGGAATAGGCCCATTCGAGCGCCGATAGAGTTTCCTCGAGCGGAATTCCTGTAGGGGACGGAGTTGCTAACCAGAGGTCAACAAAGTCTGTTTCGAGAATCGCAAGTGTTGTATCTAGGCAGCGGAGCATATCTCCGCGAGAGGCAGAGAGCTCATTGGCTCCTTGAGAGAAACGCATTGCACCACGCAACGCAATTGTGACTCGATGACGACCAACGGCGCGTAAGGCCTCGGCAAGAACGCTGAGAGCGCGCCCGGAACCGTGGAGAGGACTCACTTCTACGAGAGTCCCTCCAGCGTCAACAAAGGATTTCAGCATTGCGCAAGCCTGATCTTCATCTGTGTCGCGTCCCCAAGTCAGTGTTCCCAAACCCAGACTGGACACAGAAAGCCCGTGTGTTCCACATTGACGAATCTCCATGAGACAAGCCTAGAACGCGCAGGCTATGACGGCATACACATGCCCATCTTTGGCTAGCCTCAGGCCAAGCGCCGTAGAGTTGGGGATATGAACTGGCTTGATGCAATCATCCTTGGACTTGTTCAGGGCCTGACGGAGTTCCTTCCCGTTTCGTCCTCCGCGCATATTCGCATTGTCGGTGAGCTTACGGGCTCAACCGATCCGGGTGCTGCTTTCACCGCAATCACGCAAATCGGTACGGAGCTCGCGGTTGTTATCGTCTTTTGGAAGGACATTGTCCGCATCCTCAGCGCTTGGTTCCGATCTTTGCCACTGGGCGCAAAGGAAAATCGAGTACCCTCAAGTGATCCAGATGCGCGAATGGGTTGGATGATTATCGTCGGTTCACTTCCGATTTGTATTCTGGGCCTTCTTTTCCAGGATGCGATTGATACAGGCTTGCGTAATCTGTGGATCACTTCGGCGATGCTGATTGTATTTGGTCTACTTTTGGGCTTTGTTGATCGCTATGCACCCCAAGAGCGCGATCTGAAATCGATGACGTGGAAGGATGCCCTTCTTTACGGCCTCGCGCAGGCAATGGCCCTCATCCCCGGTGTCTCTCGTTCAGGTGGAACGATTACCATGGGGCGTTTCCTGGGCTACACCCGTGAAGCCGCTGCCCGCTATTCCTTCCTTCTGGCAATGCCGGCTGTGTGGGCTTCAGGACTCTACAAGGTGGCAAAGGTCTTGACCGGCAGCGAGATCATTGCTGTTGGCCCGACAATCGCTGCAACAATCATTGCCTTCGTGGTCGGCGTCGTTGTGATCTTGTGGTTCCTGAAGATTATTTCCACTCAGTCCTATGCGCCCTTCGTTTGGTACCGAATCGCAATTGGTATTCTTGTAGCTCTTGGTCTGTTAGGCGGTCTGCTTTCCCCCTTGGGAACAACGCCCGCTGCGTGAATCTTGTGTGAAGGACGTACGAAAGTATGACTCTACCTGAGGCGATTCTCTTCGATATGGATGGCACCATCGTCGATACCGAGCCCCTGTGGGAGGGAGCGGAAGGACAGGTGCTCGCCGAGATGGGGACACAGATGACCCCGCAGATGCGCCAAAAGATGTTGGGGTCTACCCTGCCGCGCATGGTGGCAATTTTGCGTTCATTTGCCCGCAATCCTCTTGACGAGGCCGTGGTTGCCGATCGTGTTGAGCAGGGGGTGATCGATCGCCTCGACGCGGGATTGCCCTGGAAAGACGGTTTGGTCGAACTCCTTGCTTGGTGCCATGAGCACTCAATTCCGACAGCGGTCGTTACAGCGACGCGACGGCGAGTGGCATCCAGGGTCCTCGAGCATGTACCCGCAACACCCGGTTTTACGAATGTAATTTACGGAGATGATGTCTCGGAAGGAAAACCCTCACCAGAGGGCTACCTCAAGGCTGCTGAGCTTCTTGGAGTTGACATCCGTCGCTGCATGATTGTCGAGGATTCGCCGGTTGGTCTTGAAGCTGCTTCTGCCAGTGGCGGAGTGGCCGTCGCGATCAAGGGCGCGGCGCCCGAAGAGTTTGCCGCTGATTTTCCCTATATTCGCGAGCTTAGTGACCTCAGTGAAACTGTCATTGAGTCGATTATGGAAGGGCAACGGCCAAACTTCGTTCGCGCTTACTAATCAGATTGCTGAGGACCCATTGCCAGTAAACGTTTCACGCCACTGGCTGGGATTTCAGGTGTAGTCCCGTCAAACAGCGGACACATTGAACGTACTCCACACCAGTTGCACAGCGGGTTTTGTCGTGGGGCGAAAAAGCCCTGCAAAGCGTCCCTTTTCATCGATTCCCAGGTGCGGGAAAGTTCTTCGCTAAAGCGAGAAATATCAGCGGCATCAGGATCAAAAGTCAGCACCTTTTGAGAGGCGAGATAAACCAACTGTGTACGCTTCGGTAGTCGCTTTGTGAGAGAAAGCAAGAGGGCGTAAAAACGCATCTGAAATAATGCTTCCTCTTGAAAACGCGGGGAAGGAGCCTTCCCGGTCTTGTAGTCGATGACCCTTAGATCTCCGTTGGGTGCTTGGTCGACTCGATCAATGTAACCGAGGAGATTCACTCCTTGCGATGTTGTTGCCTCGACAAGAGCTTCCGTAGACAGCGGCTCGAGCGCTTGAGGATTTTCGATCGCAAAATAGTTAGTGATCATCGAATGCATTCGTTCGCGCCAGCGTTCGAAGTCCGCATGGTCTGAAAATAGATTCATGACACTTGGGTTGCCAGCAAGAGTCTTCTCCCATTCGGTTCGTAAAAGCTCGATAGCGAGTGTCTGATTGCGTTCTTCCCTTGGCAGGGCATAGAGGTTTTCCAAGGTGCTGTGAACTGTTGTCCCAAGAAGTGTTGCTTGCGTTGGAGGTTCTTTAACGCGGTCGACGACATGCAGACGAAACTGTAGTGGGCAGCGCTGGTACTCTTTGGTGCGGCTTGCCGAAAGTGCAGGTCGGCTTGGGAGTGAATTCCTCATACATCTACCGTAACCAGTTCCACCTTTTCGCGCGGGGTTTAAACAGGCAGCTCATCCATGCGGCGCGGTAGTGTAGATGCGATGAGCACACATGAACATGAAGCCCAGGGCCTTGGTCAAGAACGTCACCGTGGTCCTCTCCGAGAAGGGGAGCGTGTCCAAATCCGCGACCCGAAGGGGCGTTTGCACACCGTTATTTTGGTTTCTGGTGGTCGTTTTCAGTCCAATCGTGGCTTTATCGATCACGATGATCTAATTGGGCACCCTGATGGTCAGGTCGTCACCACCGAAGAGGGCCGTCAGTTCCAAATTTTGCGCCCGCTTCAAGTTGACTATGTCATGTCAATGCCCAGGGGCGCTGCAGTCGTCTACCCGAAAGATGCTGGGACGATCGTTCACTACGCAGATATTTTCCCCGGTGCAGTAGTTGTCGAGGCCGGCGCTGGGTCGGGTGCTCTATCGATGGCTCTTTTGGACGCAGTTGGGGAGCGCGGCAGGCTGATTTCTGTCGAAAGGCGCGAAGAATTCGCACAGATTGCACGCGATAACGTTGAACTGTGGTTTGGTGCTCCGCATCCGGCGTGGGATCTTCGGGTCAATGATCTGACAGATGAACTCAATGCCATGCCTGAGTCGAGTGTTGATCGTGTAGTCCTCGACATGCTCGCTCCCTGGGAGAACTTGGATGCGGTTGCACACGCGCTTGTTCCCGGCGGTGTTCTGTGCTGCTACATTGCGACCGTGACTCAGATGTCCCGGTTGATCGAAGATCTTCGTTCCTCTGAAAACTTTACCGATCCCGTCGCGTGGGAGACGCTTTCGCGTGAATGGCACGTCGATGGCTTAGCTGTGCGACCTGAGCATCGAATGGTTGCCCATACAGGATTCTTGATGATTGCCAGGCGTCTTGCTCCGCAGACTACCCCTCAGGAACGCTCAACGCGTCCAGCGAAGGCTGCTGAAGGCCTTGAAGGGGCGTGGAATGGTGAAGAGGACTGGAACGAGCAGAAAGTCGGTCTTCGCGTCAGCTCGGAGAAGAAAATCCGTAAGGTCAAAAGGGACCTCGACGCTAAGGCGCGAGCGTGGGTAGAAGGGCGTAGTGATGACCAACAGTGACGCTGCGCTCTCAATTCTTGAGCAGAAGAATACCCATCTGAGTGCGGCTCTTACGCAGGCGCGTCAAGAACTTCTCCGCCTGAGGGAACAACTTAAGCATTTAAATCAGCCACCGCTGACCCTTGGAGTTTTGCATCGCTCGCAGCCGTCTTCGCGTGTTCTTGAAGTCTATCTTTCAGGCCGCCTTATGCGTCTTGCGGCTGATACTTCTCTTGACATCACGTCAATTTCGCCGGGGCAACAGGTCCTTATTGACGAAAAGATGATTGTTGTCGGGATCGGCGAATATTCGCGAACCGGTGAGCTTGCGCAGGTTGCGGAACTTATTGGGGTGGATCGCGCTGTAGTGACTGCCGAGGCGGGAAGCCATCGCATTATTGAACTTGCTGGTCCGCTACGCCACGGCACTCTTCGGCCCGGAGAGAGTGTCTTGGTCGACCCTCGTACTTCCTTTGCCTATGAACGTGTTATTCGCCAAGACGTCGAGCAGCTTCTCACTCCTGAAATTCCCGATGTTACTTTCGATGACATCGGCGGACTAGATGCTCAGATTGAGACAATTCGGCAAGCAATTGAACTTCCCCTGCGGCATCCCGAGCTATATCGGCAATACGGTTTGAGACCGACAAAGGGAATTTTGCTCTATGGGCCCCCGGGGTCAGGAAAGACGTTGATCGCCCAGGCGCTAGCACGATCATTACGCGAGTTTAGCTCTTCAGGTGAAGGCTATTTCCTCTCAATTAAGGGCCCTGAACTTCTCACGAAGTTCGTTGGCGAGACAGAACGGCAGATCCGTGCAATTTTCGCGCGGGCTCGCGCCTTGGCTTCGTCGAAGGTCCCAGTTGTGATCTTCTTCGATGAGATGGAAGCTCTTTTCAGAACACGCGGTACTGGAATTTCTTCCGATGTCGAGACGATGGTGGTTCCACAGCTGCTTGCTGAAATGGACGGTGTCGAAAGTCTTGACAACGTGGTAATTGTTGGTGCCTCAAACCGGGCTGACATGATCGATCCCGCCGTGCTTCGCCCTGGAAGGCTTGATGTACGCATCCGCATTGATCGCCCAGATGAACGTGCAGCGAAGGATATTTTCAGAAAGCATCTCGACCACTCTGTGCCGCTTGCACAAAACGGTCAGCAGCTCAGTCATGACGAGATGATCGATAGGGCAGTTGCCAACCTTTATCTCCGCGATGACAATTCAGCTTTGCTGTCTGCGCGAAGTCATTCCGGTCAGGAACGCACCATTTATCTTGCCGATATCGTTTCGGGCGCGATGATCGCAGGAATTGTGGAGCGCGCGAAGAAATACGCGATCCTCGATGCAATCGAGAACGGTTCGCAGGGGATGACGCTCGACCACGTGATGCATGGCCTCGGCGATGAAATTCGCGAATCGATGGAACTGGCAACCCGACAGGCTCCGGCGGATTGGGCGCGCACGATCGGTTTGGATCAAGATATCGCTGATATCCATCCCTTAAAGGAGAACCAGCAATGAGCTCTCATATGGTGATGAGTACCGAGACTGAATTCGGTATTTATACCCCGGACAATCCTGGAGCCGATCCGGTTGACCTATCTTGCCGGATAGTTGATGCCTACTCGGCTCTCTCGCGCCGCGGTACACCTACCGAGGGTAGCCAGCCGGTTCGCTGGGACTACACGGCTGAAGATCCTTTGAATGACTTGCGCGGTATGAGGCTCTCACGTGCAGCTGCAGATCCTTCGATGCTTACCGATGACCCCTACCACCTTGCTCCTTCGGGCGGAAGTGAAAGGCTTCCCTTGCCTCGACAGTCAAGCGGATATTTGCCTGCCTCGGTGTCATCTGTGCTGACAAACGGAGCTCGACTCTACGTTGATCATGCTCACCCAGAATATTCTGCGCCTGAAACGCTCAGCGCACGCGATACTGTCCTGTGGGATCGTGCTGGCGAGGTTATTGCTCGACGAATGATGTCAGCAGCTCGTGAGCGCGGCGACGAGATTGTGTTGGTGAAGAACAACACGGACGGCAAGGGTGCGGCTTACGGTACCCACGAGAACTATCAGATCAGCCGTCGTATTGATCTTGATGACCTTATCCGAGGCCTCACACCGTTCTTCGTAACCCGCCCGGTTATTTGTGGTGCAGGACGCGTCGGAATCGGTCAGCGTAGTGAATTTGCTGGTTTTCAGATCTCGCAGCGAGCTGACTTTGTCGAAAATGAAGTTGGCCTAGAGACTACCTTTAACCGCCCGATTATCAATACTCGCGACGAAGCTCATGCGAACCCAGCCTACTTCCGTCGCCTTCACGTGATCGGCGGAGATGCCAACCAATTTGATTCTTCCCTCTATCTTCGCCTGGGAACGACCGGCTTAGTGCTCAAAGCAATTGAGGCCGGCCTCGGGATGGAATGGGATGCTCTCGCGATGGATGATCCGGTTCAAGAAACTTGGAACATCAGCCACGATCCGACTCTGACTTACAAGGCTGGGCTTGCCGGAGGTGCGCGAAGCGCCCTTGACGTTCAAAAGATCTATGTCGATTTGGTCTCTGAGACCTTCAGTCGTACAGGTATTGAACTGAGTGCAGACGAAGAACTAGTCCTGAAGTACTGGGATGATGTCCTTACGCGTATGTCTGAGGAACCTTTTAGCGTTGCCACCGAGGTTGAATGGGTCGGGAAGTATCAGCTTCTTGATCGTCAGCGCCAGCGTCTGTCAACCACGTGGGACGACCCTAAACTTGCTGCGATGGATTTGCAGTGGGCGGATTTGCGTGAGGATCGTTCTCTGGTGGCTGCGCTTGATCGAGCCGGTCGCGTGAAGCGAATGTTCACTCCTGAGGAAGTTGAACATGCCGCTGATTGGGCTCCTGAAAACACTCGCGCATACTTGCGTGGGTATGCCGTGAGAAATCTTCCAGGATTGATCGCTGCATCCTGGACTTCTCTGTGTGAAGCGCAGGGCGATCAGATGATTCGCCGTCCTATTGTTGAGGCTGCCGGTGTTGATCCGTCAGTCCTTTCCGATCTTGAACACGGAACCTTAATCCGTGTAGAACAGGAGTAGATATGAGTCTTTCGCAATTGTTCGCAGGTGGCGCTGGTCATGAGGATGATGAGGCTGCGGGTCAGGTACAAGCTCAGGCTACCTCCCAAAGTGATTCTCTAGACGAACTTCTTGATCAGATTGATACCGTCCTTGAAACGAATGCTGAATCTTTCGTCCAGGGCTTTGTCCAAAAGGGAGGCCAGTGAGGTGAAGCGACGGGTCATCGGAATCGAAACAGAGTACGGGCTAACCTGCGCAACACGCTCTGGGGCTCGTGCTACTCACGATGCCGATGCTGCTGCGCACCTGCTTTTTGAGCCCTTCGCACAGGGCGGTCGGGCTCCTAACCTGTATCTGCGCAACGGTGGGCGGCTTTATCTTGATGTTGGAGCACATCCCGAATATGCAACTGCAGAGTGCGACACTCTTCTCGACCTTCTCGCACAGCATCGTTGCGGTGACGAGCTGCTGAATCAGCTTAATGACACTGCGCGTAACTCGCTGAGTCAGCTGCCGGATCCCGAAGAAATTTACGTTTTTCGAAATAATGTTGATTCAGAGGGCAATAGTTTTGGGTGTCACGAAAACTACCTTCTGCACCGTCGTCGCGATTTCCGACAAGTTGCGGATGGACTGGTCGCCTTCTTTGTCACGCGCCTAATTCTTGTCGGTGCGGGACATCTACGTAGGCAGGGAACCCAACTTAGTTACTGCTTCTCCCAGCGAGCGGAACAGATGTGGGAAGCCGTTTCCTCTGCGACAACGCGTACACGGCCAATTATTAACACCCGTGATGAGCCGCTGGCTGATGCGGGTCAGTACCGGCGTCTTCACGTAATCAGCGGAGACACGAATGTTTGCGAGGCAACCACTTTCCTCAAAGTCGGCATGACCGCTTTGGTTCTTGATGCCGTCGAGGAAGGTATGGACCTTAAAGATTTGGAACTTGCTGATCCAATGATGGCAATCCGTCAGATCAATCATGATCTTTCCGGACAGGCCAAGATCGCTATGGTCAACGGACCGGATTTAAGTGCAGTTGAGATCCAAGAGCGCATTTTGCAGCGCGTCATCGATGTGTTGAAGATCGATCGCACATCGGACTCCCTAGAACCTATAACCCACGCGATTATCGATCTGTGGCAACGGGGGATTCATGCACTCCGCAGCCAAGACTGGTCGGGGATTGATCACGAACTTGATTTCGCGATTAAGTACCGTCTGATCCGCGAGTACCTCAAACGTAAGCAAACTACGCTTGATGATCCCCGCGTTGCACGGCTTTTGCTCTCGTATCATGACATCGGTCCTCATGGTTTGCGGCAAGCTTTGGAACGTACAGGAGCAATGCGCCGCATGACCACGGATGAACAGGTGAGCAATGCATGCGTGAGCGCTCCCCAGACGACGCGTGCCCACCTTCGCTCGAAAGTCATCAATGCCGCCGAAGAGGCTGGCGTTGAACTTGCTCTTGATTGGGTTCGTGCCTCACGGATTGATGATCCGAATCGCTACGTTCTGATGAATGATCCTTTTGCGACATCGTCTTTGGCGGTCGACGAATTCATCTCTGGCTTTGGTTCACCACACGAGGTTTTTCCTGCATGAATGGAAAACACCTTTCTTCGCGACTCCAGCCGGTCGCTCAGGAACACGGAGAAGGAACGGGGCAGGCAAGAAAACCTTCACGCCGTACAGGCCGTCGGATTCTTGTTGCCTTTTCGATATTGTTCCTGATCTGCGCGCTCATTCTTGGATTGATCTGGTTCCTTCGTCCTTCTTCTGAGGAGGCCTTGGAAGGGCAGTCGCCTCGCTCGGTATTGAGTGCAGTTGAGGTGTCTGGTCGTGTTGGTGCAACACCGACACTTAAACTGAACCAGCCCCTTCAAATTGTCAGTACAAAACACCAGATCTTGTCGCAAGGCGACGGTCGCGCCATTACAGCGGGAACACCGGTCCTACTCTCAGTGACGGTATTTGACTCAACAACGGGTGAGATTCTGTCTCCTAACGGGCGCCCACGTCTTATTGTCGGACGTGTCGACGATGAATCCCTCGGTGCTGATATGGCACACGAAGTCAATGGACGGGCCGAGGGAAGTCGCCTGCTCGTCGCACGTCCACTTCCCTCGCTCTCCGACAGCACGGCATCTCCCACACCGACTGCCCGCTCAACCAAGGGTGAAATTGTCGTCATTGATATCCTCCCGACTTTGGCCTCGGGGCTGGCATCTGCCCAAGCCAGCGGTTCGGGGCCACTTGAAGTGACGATGCGAGATGAAGGCCCCGTCATCAAACATGGGGATCAACTTCCCACCGGCCCGACAACGCAGCCGCTCCTCACGGGTGCCGGTGCTCAGGTGCGTTCTGATGACGACATTGTCGTTCAGTACTTTATCAGCGGGTGGACTGACGGAATCGAGCGGCAATCGACGTGGCGTACCGGCGTGCCAGAGCGGGTTCGGCTCAGTGAGCTTATGCCTGGACTTCGTCCGCTTCTTATTGATCAGAAAGTGGGCTCTCGGCTAGCGATTACTTTGCCTCCTGATCAGGCGACCGGTGACGATACCTTGTGCATAGTGATTGATATTTTGGCAACCACCCCAACCTCATAATGTGGTTGCTCTCGAAGCGTTCGCGCTGGTTATGAGAGACTACAAACATGCTCAGATGGCTTACTGCTGGTGAATCACACGGTCCTGCGTTGGTTGCTACCCTTGAGGGACTTCCTTCAGGTATCGAGCTCACGACCCAGACTATTCGCGATGCCCTTGCGCGTCGGCGCTTAGGAGCCGGTCGTGGTGCTCGCCAAAAGTTTGAGGCCGATGAGGTCCGTATCCTTGGTGGAGTACGTCATGGTCGAACCACCGGTGCGCCGATCGTCATTGAGATTGCGAATAGCGAGTGGCCTAAGTGGGAGAAGGTCATGTCCGCCGACCCCGTCACGCGTGAAGATCTATTGATCGACGCCGGCAAGGGAGACGAACGTGAGGTTGCGCGTAATAAGCCCTTGACGAAGCCTCGCCCGGGTCATGCGGACCTGCCCGGGGTTCTTTCCTACGACCTCGCGGAAATTCGTCCCGTACTCGAGCGTGCGAGTGCGCGAGAAACTGCAGCTCGGGTTGCGCTTGGCGCCTGCGCCGAGGCCTACCTTCGCCAGCTTGCTGGAATTCACTTAGTTTCCCACGTGGTTGCTGTTGGCCCTGTTCAGGGACAGTCAGGTGCCCTTCCATCACCTGAGGACGAGACTGCACTGAACGCTTCGCCCATGCGCTGCCTAGATGCTCGCGATGAGGAGCGATTCCTTGAATGCATTGAGGAAACGCACTCCTTGGGAGATACCGTTGGCGGTGTTGTTGAGGTTGTTGCATGGGGCGTTCCGATCGGTGTTGGAACGCATGTTCAGGCGGATCGCCGGCTTGATACCCAATTAGCCGCGGCATTGATGTCGATCCAGTCTGTTAAGGGCGTCGAAATCGGTGATGGCTTTGCGCAGGCGCGTCTGCGCGGTTCGCAGGCTCATGACGAGATTGAGCGTGTCGATGGACGCGTTCAGCGCAGCTCGAACCATGCCGGTGGTATCGAAGGTGGGACATCGAATGGTCAACCGATTGTCGTCCGTGCCGCTTTCAAGCCAATCTCAACGGTTCCTCACGCTTTGAAAACAATTGATCTGGCCAATGGAGAGGAAGCTCGGGCACTCCACCAGCGCTCTGATACCTGCCAGGTAGTTCCCGGCGCTGTTATTGCCGAGGCCGAGGTCGCGTTGGTTCTTGCGCGTGCGATAGCTGACCATGCCGGAGGCTACTCCCTCTCAGAATGTGCGCGTAATCTCTCCGCTTATCTTTCTCATGTTGATGAACGTCTGGGGAATGCGCTGTGACCAGACAGCAGATCGTTCTTGTCGGTATGCCTGCTAGTGGAAAGAGCAGAGTCGGACGGGAACTTGCGGTGGCTCTGGGGCTTGAACATCGTGATTCAGATGCCTTGATTGAGGAAGCTACCGGCCGCAAAATTCCGGAGATTTTCTCAACCGATGGCGAGGAGTACTTCCGACAGCTTGAAGAAAAAGTTATTAAGCAAGCTCTGAGCTATCCTGGGGTTCTCTCCTTAGGTGGGGGAGCGCTCACCCGAAAAGCGACCCGTGAACGCTTGCGCAACTGCTTCGTGGTCTATATCAAGGCGGAGCTGTCTGAATTACTACGCCGATCGCAGGGTTCGGATCGCCCTCTGCTCGCGGGGGATGCACAGGCGCGCCTTGAAGAGCTTTGGGAAGCACGTAAGGAATATTTTCCGGAGGTTGCCTCGCTAGAGGTTCAAACCAGTTCAGAACCTGTTATTCATGTTGTTGAGCAAATTCTTCGAGAAGTTGGTGAAGACGATGAGCGTGACGATTCCAGTCAACGTTGATACCCCTTACGACGTCGTTATCGGAAGGAATCTGTCGAAGGAAGTCCTTCAGCAGGTCTTACGCGAGAATACGACGAAGCTTCTCATCGTTTGCGCACCACACGTGAGTAATTACGCTCTTGAATGTGCATCTCGGCTTGAAGGCTTAGGTTACGAGGTTTCTACACAGATTCTTCCAGATGGGGAAGAGGCGAAGACCATTGAGGTCATGGCCTCCCTGTGGGACAGTGCCGGAAAATTCAGACTCGGACGCGCGGATGCTGTGATTGCCATCGGTGGGGGAGCCTCAACAGATGTTGGAGGATTCCTTGCTGCCTCATGGTTACGTGGCATTGATTTCATTGCAGTGCCCACCACCTTGCTCGGGATGGTTGATGCCTCGGTTGGAGGGAAGACCGGTATTAATACCTCCGTAGGTAAGAACCTTGTTGGCGCTTTTCATTCTCCGCGGCGTGTTGTTGTCGATCTTGATCGCCTTGAAACTTTGAACCACGATGACTATCGCGCGGGGCTTGGTGAGGTTGTTAAATGCGGTTTTATTTCAGATCCCGAAATCCTCTCGATCGTTGAAAGTAAACCCGAGGCTGTTTATGATCCATGTTCTGAGGAGATCACTGAACTCATAGAACGATCCATTGCCGTTAAAGCTCGAGTAGTGAGTGCTGACCTTCATGAGAGCGGTCCCCGTGAATTCTTGAACTACGGGCATACGTTGGCGCATGCGATCGAAAAAATTGAGAACTTCCACTATCGCCACGGCGAGGCAGTGGCTATCGGTTGTGTGTTTGCTGCTCATCTTGCGCAGCGTCGGGGGATGCTAAGTGAAGCAGAGGTTCAACGTCATATCGACGATTTCTCTGTCCTTGGACTTCCAACCTTTTATGAGGGTGCGTCGATCGATTCATTACTTGAAGTGATGCTTTCGGATAAGAAGGTACGGGCCGGAGTTTTGCGTTTCGTTCTTCTAGATGGAGTGAACCATCCTGTTACTGTGAAGGTTAATCCGCAGGAAGTAATTGATTGCGCTCTCTCGATGGGGATGCGACAGTGAATGGGCGTGTGCATCCGACCTTGGTTCTTGTTGGGACCTCTGGAAGCGGAAAAACCAGCGTTGCACAAGAAATTGCAAAGACCTGTGGCTTAAGGGTGCAAGAAGATCAAAAACTTCTTGAATCGTTATATTCGCGATCATTTGATGAATTAGTGTTGGATGAACAATTCCCATTGCAAGAGGCGCTGGAGAGCGCTGGAATCCAGCTTTTGTCCGATGGCTGCGATATTGTCGTATTGTCACCCTCGCAGGTCAATAGTTCTCAGATTCTTTCCAAGCTTTCGCAGGTGATCGATCAAGGCACTTCAGTTGTGCTTCTGAGGACTTCCATCGATGAGGCTGCGCGTCGCGTGGGACTCAATGCTCCGCGTTCTGTGGGATTGGGGATGCCAAGAGCGCTATTTGCTGCAATGAGTCGGCAATTGGATCGCACTTATCAAGATCTCGTCACTTTCTCATGTGATACTGGCGAAAATACGGCGCGTGAGGTAGCGGATACCATCATTGCGGCGTGTAAGATAGCGACGGTTTAAACTCACCCGATTTGGGAGGATTTTATAGTGGCAACGACAAATGATCTGAAGAACGGCACTGTCATGGTGATCGACGGCCAGCTCTGGCAGGTTGTCGAGTTCCAGCACGTTAAGCCGGGTAAGGGCCCCGCTTTCGTTCGCACCAAGATCAAGAATGTCCTGTCTGGCAAGATCGTTGATCGCACTTTCAATGCGGGCATGAAGATCGAGACTGCGACGGTTGACCGTCGTGATATGACCTACCTCTACCAGGATGGTACCGACTACGTCTTCATGGATTCCTCTACCTACGAGCAAATCAATGTCCCCGCAGAAGTTGTTGGCGACGCTGCTCATTTCATGGTTGAGAATCAGGATGTGATTGTTTCTCAGCACGAGGGTACGGTTCTCTTCATTGAACTTCCCGCCACCGTGATTTTGACGATTGCTCACACCGAGCCCGGTTTGCAGGGTGACCGTTCTTCCGCTGGTACAAAGCCTGCAACGCTCGAGACCGGTTACGAGATTCAGGTTCCGCTCTTCATGGAAGAGGGCACCCGCGTGAAGGTTGATACTCGCGATGGTTCCTACTCCGGCCGCGTGACTGACTGATAATGTCTCACAAACATCAGTTCACTTCTCGTACCAAAGCACGTAAGCGTGCCGCTGATGTCGTCTACGAGGCAGATCAGCGTGGCATGGGGCGTAATGCCACTGTCTTGCGTGATCTCCTTCGTGAGCGCAAGGTCATTACAGCAGCACTGACACCTCTCCCGGATTATTCGATTCGTATGATCGAAGGTGTCGCCGACGAGCTGTACCGGATTGATCGTTTGATTGATACTCATGCTCGTACCGGCCTTGATCGAATTCCCGCAGTCGATCGCGCAGTCCTGCGAGTCGCGGTCTGGGAAATGCTGTCTAACTCTGAAGAGGTTCCTCCGGTTATTGCAATCGATGAGGCAATTTCAATTGTTAAGTCGATTTCAACGGAAGAATCCGCAGGCTTTGTGAATGCGATTCTTGATGCGATTCGTCAAGATATTGAGTCTCCTTCATGGTCTCGGCACTCAAGTGAGGCCGACAATGGTAATGAGCCTGATGAAGAACTCAGTGCGGATGAACTGACAGAGCTAGATGATCTTCTCAACGAATACTGAAATAGTGTGTGTCATAAACGGGGGGTGCCTACAGGCCCCCCCCGTTTATGACACTCCGAACGCATCAGCAGCATGTGAGGTTTGACACAAAAGATTGCTAAGGAAGTCGTTCCAACTTTTCACACTCGCACCTCTCTTTAATTCCTGCTACAGCCACCTGCTCGGATTTCAGTTTGTTTTTGCGATGCTCTAAGAGTTTCCCACCCTGCAGGTCACAGGCAGTTTCTACTTCAAGATTGATGGCAAGAGTTTCGCCGCAGTGAAACGGATGCTGAGCAATAACATTCTTAAACGCACATCAGTATTGATATTTTTTGAACGAGTCCTCACTCGCTTTTTGCCTGCGTTGCACGCGTCGTCGGTTGCATTTGCACCAAAAACTATCAAAATAGTGCGATGCTTATTCCTGTCGGGGGAATCTAGAAAAAGGAGCGTAGCGAGATGGCACTGCCAGATCTGACTCCGCAACAGCGAGCCCAGGCTCTTGAAAAGGCGACCCGCGCTCGTCGTCGGCGCGCTGAGGTGAAGGAAGCGCTCAAATCGCGAAAGATTACTCTGTCTGAAGTCATCGACATGGCTGCAACAGATGATGCAATCGCGAAGATGAAAGTGCGTTCTTTACTGGAAGCCCTGCCTCGAGTCGGTGTAAGTACTGCGGAAGCATTGATGAATGAGATTAAGATCGCGCCTTCAAGGCGTGTTCGAGGTCTTGGTCAGGTGCAGCGAGAAGAATTAATTCGTCGCTTCGGCTGAACTTTTAAGCCAGCTGTGGCAGCATACAGGCATGTCTTCATCTACGGTTACTGTCATTGCAGGCCCTACGGCTGTTGGTAAGGGAACTGTGATCGCGCGTTTGCGCGAGCTATTTCCTGAAGTTGAACTCTCGGTTTCGATGACAACGCGTTCTCCGCGGCCGGGAGAAATCGACGGAGTGCACTACCACTTTGTCAGTGAGGACCAATTCGCCCAGCTTATTGATTCCAAACAAATGCTGGAGTGGGCACTCGTTCACGGGAAATATCATTACGGAACGCCGCGTGGTCCAGTTGATGATGCCGTTCGACGCGGAGTGCCTTTCCTGCTTGAAATCGATGTTGTTGGTGTACGTCAAGTTCGTGAATCGCTTCCTGGCGCTCGCTTTGTTTTTATCGCACCGCCGTCGTGGGAAGTGCTTGTCTCTCGCTTGGTCGGTCGCGGTACTGAAGACCCTGCTGAACAAGAGCGACGTTTGCGTACTGCAAAGGTAGAGCTCGCAGCTGCAGATGAGTTTGATGTCACCATCGTTAATGATGATTTGGAGCTTGCTGTCCATGAACTAGCCCATGTGATGGGGCTAGAATAGAAGCCGGTTCTTGCCAGTTATATCAGGAGAGATTTGCATGTCCGGAATTGTTGCGCAGCCCGAAGGCATCACCTACCCGCCGATTGACGACCTGCTGGAGCACGTCGATTCAAAGTATGCCTTGGTGATTTTTGCTGCCCGTCGTGCTCGCCAGATCAACTCCTACAACATCCAGCTTGAGCAGAATATGATCCAGTTCGTCGGACCTGTTGTAGAAACTGAAGTCGACGAGAAGCCCTTGGCGATTGCGCTTCGCGAAATTGATGAAGGTCTGTTGACCCTTGAGTCAGCACCCCAAGCCTGATCAGCAGCCCGCTCACATCGTTCTTGGTGTCTCAGCGGGCATTGCCGCATATAAGGCCGTTTTCCTTTTGAGAATGCTTCAAAAAGACGGCTACCGAGTTCGCGTCGTTCCAACACCTTCTTCACTTGAGTTCGTCGGGCGAGCAACCTGGGAAGGGCTCACCCTCGAGAACGTGAACACTGACGTTTTTCATGGTGGGGGAGCAGACCATGTTGAGTTAGCGCGGGGTTGTGCCGCTGTTGTTATTGCACCCGCTACCGCTGATGTTATTGCTCGGATAGCGAATGGTCAGGCCAATGACCTTTTGACAACCACTGTTCTTGCCAGCGATTGCCCTGTAGTTATTGCACCTGCTATGCACACGCAAATGTGGCGTGCGTCCGCAACGCAGGAGAATATTGCCCGGCTTCGGAAGCGCGGATATATCATCGTCGGCCCGGAAGTTGGCGATCTTGCTTCCGGAGACCACGGGGCTGGTCGTATGAGTGAGCCCGAGGTTATTGCGTCGCAGGTGCGCAAAGCGTATGGCGTATCAGGTGATCTTGTGGGAAAGAAAATTCTGATCACCGCCGGTGGAACTCGTGAAGCTATTGATCCAGTTCGCTTCCTTGGGAACCGCTCGACTGGTCGACAGGGAATCGCGATCGCCCGCGAGGCCCTTAGTCGCGGTGCCGAGGTTACTTTAGTAACTTCCAATATTGATGCTGCTCTTATTCCTCTGGGATGCAGCGTGATCAATGCTCCTTCCGCTCAAGACGTCTATGACGCTGTGATGTCTCATCTTGGGCACAGTGATGCATTGGTCATGGCGGCTGCGGTAGCTGACTACCGCCCACGGGCGACCTTGGCCTCGAAAATCAAAAAAGAAGAGAATGAATCAGCGCCGCCTTGTATCGAACTCACGGAAACGACTGATGTTCTACGCAGCGTGAGTTCGTCTCCCAACCGCCCTCGCGTGGTCCTTGGCTTTGCTGCTGAGACCGGCGATCAAAACACCGTGCTGTCATATGGGGCAGCGAAAGCCAAGCGTAAAGGTGCGGACTATCTTGCTGTGAATGCAGTAGGTGCCGATATTGGATTTGGCGATGTTCCCAACTATGTATATGTCCTGAACCAAGAGGGGTCGGTAGTGACCCAAGGTGGGGGAACGAAGGCAGATGTTGCCCGAATCCTCATTGATCTCATTTCACAGCGGTTCGATACGATGGAGGCGTGAGCGATATGCGTAAGTACTTTACTTCTGAATCCGTAACTGAAGGTCACCCCGATAAGGTCTGTGATCGTATTTCCGACTCGATCTTAGATGCCTTACTTGAGGCCGATCCTCAGTCGCGTGTTGCTGTGGAAACAATGGTGACAACCGGTTTGGTTCATGTGGCCGGCGAAGTTTCGACCAACGCTTATGTTGAAATTCCTCAGATTGTCCGCGAGCAGATCCTCGAAATCGGTTACGATTCATCCCATAAGGGATTCGACGGTGCTTCCTGCGGTGTCTCCGTCTCTATTGGTGCCCAAAGTAGTGATATCGCAGATGGCGTGGATCATTCCCTGGAGACTCGTTACGGTTCAAATGAGGATCGTCGTGAGGCTCAGGGCGCGGGTGACCAGGGCATGATGTTTGGCTATGCCTCGGATGAAACTCCTGATCTTATGCCTGCTCCAATTTGGCTTGCGCACAAGCTAGCGGAGCGTCTTGCTGCAGTTCGTCATCAAGGACTTGCTCATGGTCTCCGTCCTGACGGAAAGACGCAAGTCACTCTTGCTTATGACGAGCAGGGCATTCCTCGCGAGATCGATACGCTTGTCATTTCGACTCAGCATGACCCCGAGCTTGGCATGAGTGAGCTTGAAGAGCAATTGCGCGAGTTGGTTGTTTCTCCCGTGCTCGAAGAGACGGGCTTGGGGCTTTCAGCTGAAACAATGAAGCTTCTTGTTAATCCTTCTGGGCGCTTTGTTATCGGTGGACCTGCTGGCGATGCCGGCCTGACCGGACGCAAGATTATTGTTGACACCTACGGAGGCATGGCTCGCCACGGAGGCGGTGCTTTCTCTGGTAAAGATCCGTCAAAGGTTGACCGTTCGGCTGCATACGCAGCGCGTTGGATCGCAAAGAATATCGTTGCCGCGGGCTATGCAAAACGCTGTGAGATTCAATTGGCCTATGCAATTGGTCGTGCGCATCCAGTCGGACTTTACGTCGAGACCTTTGGTACCGGAACTGTGAGTGATGACGTTCTTACCGATGCCATCACCCGCTGCTTTGATCTTCGCCCTGCAGGAATCATCGAAGACCTTGATCTTCTACGACCGATTTACGCGAAAACCGCTGCTTATGGCCATTTCGGCCGTCCGATTTTCCCCTGGGAGCAGACGGATCGTGTGGCTCGACTCCAGGAAATTCTTCAATGAGTCCTACCCCTTGCGCCGCCCGTCCGACAAACCGCGGAACTGCCATCGAAATGACGGTTTCGGGCATCATCGGTCTATGCGCGTCCTTCGTCCTCTCGATCGAGGCGTGGCAGTTGGCGGCGGATCAGGGACGAACATTTAGCTGTGACGTCTCTTCGGTTCTGTCGTGCTCTGCCGTTGCTGCCACTCCGCAGGCTCGAGTTCTAGGATTCCCGAATGCCTTTTTGGGGATCTTTTTCGAGGCCGTTGTTTTGACCGTTTCCTTCGCCCTCATTGCAGGGGTACGTTTTCCGAAGTGGTATTACCTGGGGGTTGAAGCTCTCTATACCATCGGCCTGCTCTTCGCATATTGGCTCTTCACGCAATCGTATTTCGTCATTCACGTGTTATGTCCGTGGTGTTTGCTCATCACAATAACGACGACGCTTGTGTGGTTTGGACTTACACGAGTATGCATTTCACAGGGAGTGCTCCCCGCACCTGCGTGGTGGAAGTCTGTGATGAAGGCCGGTGGAGACTGGCTGGTCGTCGTCCTCGTTATTGCAGCTGTTCTTGCGATGATCGTTGTTCGATACGGTTCAGTACTTTTCGGTAATTGATCAGTTGGTGCTCAATCGGTCTTCAAATGCCGGTTCAATATGTTGAACTAGGTGTATGGTGATGGACGCGTTGCCCCTTCCGGGTTTTGAATCAGACCGTGATGTGCCACGGTTGATCGCGCATGTCTATGTTGATTCTGACCTTTCACACCTCGATTACCCGCTGGATTATCTCGTCCCCGCCCAATGGGAGTCGATGGATCTCACTGGATTTATCGTGCAGGTACCCCTTGCGGGACGAAAACGAATTGGATGGGTCGTTTCGTGTGAAAAACGCAGTAACATCGACGCGGCCATCCGCGAAATTATCGATGTGATTTCGACTATTTCAGTCGTTTCACCGAAGACTTTTGAATTAGCTGCATACGTAGGCAAGCGTTTTCTCTCAACCGCTTCTACGGTTTTGAGCATTGCCATTCCCACAAGGCGTGCACGGGTTGAGCAGGAATCAATATCCTCAAGGCCTGCGGAGTTGAAGATCGGGCAGGGAGATCCCTGGGAAGCTTTTGAACTTGGCCATGCATTTCTTGAACATGTGAGCCAGGGTGAGTACCCACGCGCCGTATGGACATCAATTCCAGGACGATCAGAATCTGAAATCGCCCATCTTATTTCTTCTGTTCAGAAAGCTGGAAAGACTGCTCTTATCGTTGTGCCTACTTCTCGAGTTGCCGGTGAACTAGCATCTTCGTTGTCTACGATCTTTGACGCATCGATCCCCGTTTACAGCGCTGAACAGACGGCCACTGAGCGCTACCGTCTGTACCTTCAAGCAAAGATGGGGACGCATCGCGTGATCGTTGGAACGCGTTCGGCGGTGTGGCTTCCCATGAAGGACCTCGGGTTGATCGTTATCTGGGGCGATGGGGAGGATCATCTTCGTGAACAGCACGTTCCGCGCACTGATGCATTGGACGTGGCGGTTGCACGTTCGCATCTTGAACATGTCGCTCTTGCTGTTGGAAGCTACTCTCGCTCGGTGAAAGCGCAGTATCTTGTCGAACGCTCCTGGGCGATTTCTCTTACCCCACAACGCGAGGTATTGCGAGCATCGACGGGACGTTTTATCGTCGCTGATTCTTTTGATCAAGAGCGGCAGGGAAAGTCAGCTTTTAGTTATCTGCCACCAGATGCATTCTCCTGTATTCGTGCGGGGTTGAAAGAGGGACCCGTTCTTATTCTTTCTGCGCATTCGGGATATATCCCTGTTGTTGGTTGTTCTCGCTGCGGAAGACCTGCTCGCTGCGAATACTGCTCAGGACCGCTTCAATTAGAGGCTGACCATTCGATAGTGTGCGCATGGTGCGAACGCAAAACTGAGAATTGGTCGTGCCTTAAATGCCAGGGGACAACCCTTAAATGGTGGCGCCTTGGCTCTGAGCGCATAGGCGAAGAAATCGGTCGTTCTTTCCCACAAATTCCCTTAACCGTCACTCAGGCGAATGATGAAACGCGTCCGTGTGTTGGTCGCGAAGCTCGGATAGTTGTCTCTACTCCTGGCGTGGAGCCCAAAGCTCAGGACGGCTACGCTGCAGTAATTATTTCGTCAGCAGCGGCGCTTGCCTCGAGGCCTGAGATGTGGGCCCCAGAAGAAGCGCTGCGCAGGTGGCTGAACGCCGGGGCGCTGGCCCGTCCTCACGCTCGAATATGGGTCTCTGCTGGGGTCGAACACGCGCTTGCGCAGGCACTCATTAGATGGAGTCCCGAAGACTATATTCAGCAGCTTCTTGATGAACGCAAGGTTCTTCGTTTCCCACCAACTGCATCAATCGTTGCAATCGATGGCCCTCTTGACCAAGTGAATGCTTTTTGTCAGGATCTCCCCGCAGAGTTAATCGGTATTGTTGATGCGCCTTCGGTTGGGAAGATCGGACATCGTCCGGATGATCGGCGCGCTCTTATTCGCTGTGCGACAGCTGATTATCCTCAACTCGCACAAGTACTTCGCGAACGTAATGGTGTGCGTTCGGCACGTAAACGCTATCCGCTTCGCCTCACCTTGAATCCTCCTGAGCTGTTCTAGACAAGCCGATACACTATGAGCGTGCGTATTGTTTTTGCAGGTACCCCTGAGCCGGCGTTACCGACCCTTGAAGCCCTGATCTCCTCACCACATGAGGTCGTTGGCGTTATTACACGTCCTCCAGCAAAGAGCGGTCGTGGGCGCCATCTAGTCCCATCGCCTATTGCGCAGCGTGCAAGTGAAGCTGGAATTGATCTCTTCGAAACCTCGTCTCTTAAAGGAGAAGAGGCCTTGGACCGCGTTCGTGCGTGGAATGCCGATATCGCGGTTGTCGTCGCCTATGGTGCTTTGATTCCCCTGCGTGTGCTTGAGGCTCTTCCGCATGGTTGGCTCAATCTTCATTTCTCAGATCTGCCTTTCTTCCGCGGTGCAGCTCCCGTGCAGTGGGCAATCCTGTCGGGGCTGACTGAAACTGCATCTAGCGTTTTCCAGCTAGAAGAGGGGTTGGATACGGGTCCCGTTTTTTCTCGCCAAAAGGTCGAGATCGCCGATCAGACCAGCGGTGAGCTCCTCGATGAGATGGCGCGTTTAGGCGCTCAGCAAGTTGTCGATGTGGTCAACGCGATTGAGGCTGGACAAGCTTTTGCACAACCACAAGTCGTTCCTGAGGGTGTGGAACTCAGCTATGCCCGGCGCTTGGAACCCAGTGATGGTGCTGTCTCCTTTGATGAGAGTGCCCGCCAGACGTGGCTTAGAATCCGCGCGGTGATTCCCAGCCCAGGTGCATATACGGAGTTTCGTGGGCAACGACTCAAGCTAGGTAAGGTTTCTTTGACCGATGTTCCTACCCCTGGCCCCGGCCGTCTCATCGTTTCGAAGAAGAGCGTTTTTGTTGGTTGCACGGACTTCTGTCTTGAGCTTGGTCAGGTTGCTCCCGCCGGGAAAAAATGGATGGATGCAGCTGCGTGGGCACGCGGCGCCCGATTGGACAGTGACGCGCGACTTGGTGAAGGGATAGCGCTCTGATGGCAACTCACCGTTATTCCGATGGATATCGTTCCTTCCGCGAAGCGGATCCTGCCCGCCAGGTTGCCTTCGAAGTCCTCACACTGGTGCGCAATGAGGATGCCTACGCGAATCTGGTTCTTTCAAAAGTTCTGAAATCTTTTGAAGGACAGGCGCATCTCGATCAGCGTGACCGAGCTTTCGCTGTTGAACTCACCTACGGAACCCTACGCGAACAGGGATTCCTCGATTGGGTGATCTCTCGAAACTCTTCCCGTCCGCTTTCCGATATCGAAGGCGGCATCGTTGATATCCTGCGTCTTGGCGTTTATCAGTTGCTGCGTATGCGAGTTCCCGACCACGCTGCGGTTTCTCAAACTGTCGATCTTGCGCGGCAGTATCTCAGCGCCGGTCCAGCAAAGTTCATTAATGCTGTTTTGCGTTCTGTGATCCGTGAAGGTGAAGAGGTAAGGCAGGAAGCTTTGAATGAACTTCCGGAATCAGAACGCCTGGCGATCGAATACTCTCATCCGCAATGGATGGTCGAGGAATATAGTCGTGCGCTCGTTGCCAATGGTTGTTCAAGTGAAGAGATTACGGAGCTTCTGGCTGCTAACAACCAGGCACCCTACGTTTCTCTCGTCGCACGCCCGAGCCTCATTGAGGTTGACGAACTTGCTGATCAGTGTCTTGATCACTTGCGAACTCGTATCGCTGATGGCGAGGTATCTCCCTACGCTGTTCTTCTTGAGTCCGGGGATCCAGCCCGTATTCCTGCAATTAGACAGAGGCGAGCAGCGGTTCAGGATGAGGGTTCTCAACTAGCCGGGATTTTGGCAGCTCAAGTCCCCGTGACGGGGAAAGATCAGAGCTGGCTCGACCTTTGCGCGGGTCCCGGAGGTAAAGCGGCGCTGGTCGCTTCATTAGGTGTTGAACGAGGTGCTCAGCTTGTCGCCAACGAGGTGCACTCTCATCGAGCGCGACTCGTCGAAAAGACCCTTGAACTCCTTGATAATACTGAAGTCGTGTGCTCCGATGGAACACGCTTTGGCGGTGAGGGCACACGCTGGGCTTTAGAGTCTTTCGACCGGGTCATTATTGATGCGCCGTGCTCTGGCTTTGGATCGATGCGTCGTCGGCCGGAATCACGTTGGCGCAGAAATCGAGATGACGTTTCGCAGTTGGTTTCCCTTCAGGCGGAGCTACTTGATCGAGGAATCGAATTGACCAGGCCTGGGGGAGTGACGGTTTACATCACTTGCTCGCCGGTCGTGCAGGAAACTCTCGATCAGATTTCACGTGTTCTCTCCATGGGACGTGTCGAGCTGGTGGATCTGCGCCCTGTGGCCTCGCAAATTACTCCCAGGCCTCTTAACCTTCCGCAAGCAGAAGGAATTGCTGCTCGAACAATTCAGCTATGGGAACACCGTAACGAAACTGATCTTATGTTTATTGCTGCTCTCCGAAAACTTCCAGTAGCTCAGGAGCTCTCATGACCACGCCGCTCATTTCGCCTTCGATTCTTAATTGCGATATTGCCAGACTTGAGGACGAACTGAAAAAGATTTCCAGTGCTGATATCGCTCATGTCGATGTCATGGATAATCATTTTGTCCCCAACCTCACCTGGGGTCTTCCCGTCGTCGAAGCCTGCGTCAACACTGGCATCTTGCCTATTGATGCTCACCTGATGATTGAAGATCCAGATCGGTGGGCGCCTGCGTACGCAGAAGCCGGTTGTGCGTCGGTCACCTTTCATGCCGAGGCCGCTTCCGCACCGATCCGCACCGCTCGGGAAATCCGACGTCTGGGTGCCCGTGCTGCTCTTGCGCTCAAGCCTTCGACAGATATCGCGCCCTACGTCGATATTTTGCCGGAATTCGACATGATCTTGATTATGACGGTCGAACCGGGTTTCGGCGGTCAAAGTTTCCTTGAATCGATGCTTCCAAAGATCCAACGGACGCGGGATGCCATCGCCTCCGCGTCTTTAGATATTTCGATTCAAGTAGATGGGGGAGTCTCGCGTAAGACTATTGAGCGCGCTGCTGACGCGGGCGCAACAATTTTTGTTGCAGGATCGGCAATCTTCCGTGCCGATGATGCCTTTGAGGAAATCGCAACACTGCGTTCTCTTGCGCAATCGCACATGCACTGAAGATGACACTCGCTTCCGCGCGTGCCAGAATAACTATGTACTTCGGGGTCGGTGTAAGTCCGAGCCGGCGGTGAAAGTCCGCGACCCGCATCATTCGATGCGGTTGAACTGGTGTAATTCCAGTACCGACAGTTAAAGCCTGGATGGGAGAAGTAGTTGAGCGGGCCTAGTGTCTGCTGAGCGGCTGCATAGCTCGAAGTGCGGGAAGGATTACCGTGAGCCGTCGAGCACCTCGCCGTTTCACCGTTATCGCCCCGCTTGTTGTCATCGTCTGCTTAGTCTTCTTTTGGTGGGCGATCACTGCATTCAGTGGGATTCAAGCGTGGCGTCTTCCTTCGCCGTACGCCGTCCTTGCCCGAGGATACTCCCTTGTTCAACAGCCTTCGCTTTGGCTTGCTTTCGCGCGAACCGGAGTCGAGGCCCTAGTCGGTGGATTCATTGGTGTGTGCGTTGCACTTCCATTGAGCTACCTGATCTTCCGTTTCCGTACCATCGCCGAGGCTATTGAGCCCCTTTTAGGGACCTCGCAGGCTTTACCCGCCGTTGCTTTGGCACCATTTTTGGTCCTCTGGTTCGGTTACGGGTTGATTCCAATTTCGATGCTCTGCGCATTGATTGCTTTCTTCCCTATTCTCATCTCCTCTCTGGTTGGTTTACGCTCTTTGGATCGCCAAGTATGCGAGGCGGCACAGCTCGACGGGGCAGCGGGGATCACGATGGCGGTGAAGATTGAAATTCCACTTGCATCACCAGCGATTCTTGCCGGCATTCGCAATGGCTTTACTTTGTCCATTACGGGTGCTGTCGTCGGGGAAATGGTGATGGGAGGAAAGGGGCTGGGAATGCTCCTTTCTCAGATGCGCACGAATGTCGATACGGCAGGAATGTTTGTTGTAATCCTGCTTCTGTGTATACAGGCAGTTGTCATCTACACACTCATGTCCGCATGGGAAAAGCGCTCACGCGTGATGGTTGAAACAGACTAGGTGCGACATACTATTGGAGAGCATTATGCGTCCTATTGTTCGTGGAATTGCCGGTTTACTTACGGCAGCATTTGTGATGAGCGGTTGCTCCAGCACTTCTTCATCATCCGACACAACCGTCATTGGTTTGACCTATGTGCCAAATGTTCAATTTTCTGGTGTCTACCTTGCCGAGGATAATGGCGATTACCCCAAGGAAGGAGTAAAGGTCGATATCCGCCATCATGGCAATGATGAAGGAGTATTTACGGCTCTTGTGAGCGGACAAGAACAACTTGTCCTCGCTACGGGAGACGAGGTAGTCCAGGCCAGATCACAAGGTATGGATGTGATTTCGGTGGGCCAATACTACCGTGAGCAGCCAAACGTGATCTTGACCCGAGCTGATACCGGAATCAAGAGCATCAGTGATTTGAAGGGGAAGAAAGTAGGAATTCCAGGAGAATACGGATCTTCATGGCTCGCCCTTCAAGCCTACTTAGCTAGCGCTCATATGACGACATCTGACATCAATGTTGTATCCATTGGTTATACCCAAGTTTCTGCATTGAATAATAAAGACGTTGATGCAGTTGTCGGCTTTGCCAATAATGATGCTGTTCAGCTTTCGGCTGCTGGCGTCGACACCCGTGTTGTTGACTGTGATTGCACCATTCCCTTGGTTTCGGCGTCCCTGGTAACAACCTCGACGTGGGCGAAGGAAAATCCTGAGAAGCTGAAGAAGATTCTTCGCGCAACACAACAGGGGATGACAGCTGCGGTCGAGCATCCAGATCAGGCATTTGCTGCCACCGAGAAGCGTGATACTACGCTAACTGATGATAAAACGCGCTCTACAGCTACCCAGATTCTTAATGCAACGAATCTATTGATTTTGGGTGCGAATTCGAAGGTTTCTTTGGAACAAGATCAAAGTCGCTGGCAAGAGATGCTCAACTTCATGTCATCAATTTCGGGGCTTCTCGAGCACGAAGTCACTATTGATCAAGTGATGACAAACGATTACATCCCGCAGTCATAATTTTGTACATCTAAGAGAGCGATTCCCTCAGCTTGCTGAAATCCGAGCTGAGGGGATCACTATTTTCGGTAATTCCTAAGAGTTTGCAAGAGATGATCCTCAATCGCATCAATGCTGTGCTTCATATCCAAACGAACTGTGCAGAGCGAGCAAGAATTGGCATACAACCCCGAGTCATCGCTTCAAGCGCAGCCAGGCCTTCAATTTCGACCGACGCGCAATGAACGTAGATATCAGCGCGATCCAACAATGCAATCAGCTCGTTGTGCCTCGTGTCCGCGAGCGCGAAGACCAGCACAAAAGTCGCGGGCTGAACGAGCAAGCCCATTAGTGGTATTCGTAAAATCGCTTGCCGAAAGAAGAATTCGCATCGCGTTCTCCACGTGTATTGGTGAACAGTGTGTTTAGTAGCTGCAAGGTCTTTCGCGCACTAGGCTAAAGCGTGCATCAATTTTGTCACAAGGAGGGGGCATTGTGGAGAGCAACGATACCAGTGTGCGTATCCTCGACCTGCTCTTTGAACTGACTTATGCAGAACGCGGGCGTTCGCGTTCCCAGATTCGCAGGCTCACACATTACCGAAAATTGAGCGATACTGCGTTTGATTCAGCTTTCACTCGCGATAAAGAGACGCTTAAAAAAATTGGTGTTGATATTGAGGTTAAACTGCGCGGCGATGAGCTGATTTACCGTTTAGGCCGGTCGAATCCTGAGCTGCTTAAGTTTTCACTCGAAGAAGTTTCGCTGCTTGACCTAGCCTCAACAGCATGGAATGAACCGTCAACAACTGAACTTGCTTCTACAAAATTGCGGGCATCTTCCGTAGCAAATCCTAAGTCTTCGATTGATTTTCATCTCTCGGGCGCTGAACATGTCCTTCCATTATTCCAAGCGATAACTTCGGCTAGCGTTGTTTCCTTTGCATATAGAAGTCCCGGCGGAACCGATATTCGCTCTGTGGAACCATGGAATCTCCTCATTTCTGGTTCAGCAATTTATCTTCAGGGTTATGACCTTGACCGAGGCGATGAACGCAGTTTCAGGCTTTCGCGCATTCTGCCTCCTATCGAGGTGCTTGGAGAGCCCGGCGATGCTTATCCTCGTCCTGCGGACCGCCCAACGATCGGTATTTCACGTCCACTTGAGCCGAGCTTCTTAGCCAGAGTAGGCAGTGAAGCGTGGAAGAGCGCACTGCGCGACGATAAAGCTACGGGGGCAGACACGGAGCAATGGCAACGCTTCTGCGGTCACGTTGCTCCTTACAGTTTCTGGACCCATTTCATCTTGTCTCATGCACACGATGTTGTCCCGATTGGGCCGAATGAGTTTGCCTCGGATTTACAGAACAAACTCCAGAGTGCGTTGTCTCTGAACGGAGGCCAAAATGCCTGAAGAAGCTCCAGTTCAGGTCGCGCGGATACTCGCCATGGCCTCGTGGATTATGGATAATCCTGGCCACAATGTTCGTCAGATCGCTCAGCATTTCGGCCGAAGTTCACGCCAAGTTCGCCGCGATTTAGAGTACATGGGGCAAATCGGCGACTCGATGATCGATCGTTCCTACGGGCTGGATTGGGATCTGTATGAGACAGGGGGAGTGGTGGTTCTTCGCGGGAGCTTGACCCCCTCTCTTCCTAAGCTCACCCCTGCCGAGGCCGCGGCTCTCCTAGTTGCGTTACGTGCTCTTGCGCCTTACCTCAGCGAGTCTGAGGAAGAAGTTTTGCTCAGTACTGCTGCGAAACTTGCCTCTCGTGCAAGCCAAGAGGAGGGAGAGGCGCGAAGCGTTTCTGAGGTGATTCACCTTGAGCAGGAAAGCTCAAACTCTTCTGTTCTACATCAAGAGATCACCGCTCAACACGTTATTGATCTGCGCTATGCGATCGATGAGTTACGCGAGGTGTCTTTTGAGTATCTTGGTGTTGAAGGATCTTATACTCGCTGCGTCTATCCGCTTGGACTCAAACACTTAAGTACCGGTTGGATTCTTGATGCATGGGATCCGATGCGGGAAACTCACAGGAGCTATCGCGTAGATCGGATGAATAATCTTGTTATCGGCGAGAAGCATCCGAGGGTATCAATTCCTTCTGAGCCTGCTCCTTCAACGCTGACGCTGACGATCTCTGCCAATGCGCGATGGATCTGCGAGGACTTCGAATGTACTTTGATTTCTGAAGATGCAGAGATGATTACCTGTTCCCTGCCTATTTGGAACGAGGAGTGGATCCTTGCCCTGCTGTGTGATATTTCGGCCGATATCATTGAATGTCCCTCGGAGTGGATGCAGCGCGTCAGTGATTATGCGCAAAGCGCGATGGAAATTTGGGAAGAGGCCAAGATGATCAGGAGCGAGGCGTGAGTCCAAAGCGAAAGAGACGCCGCGCGAGTATGGAGGCCGCTGAGCCACAAGACTCTTCCTGGTCACCAGCAGAGGGAATGGCACAGTTTCGACAGCCGCAAAAGATTGATCGATCTTTCAGAAGCCGCTACGTAGAGGGCTTGAGCTTCACCCCAGATCACTTCCAAATCCAAGCAATGGATGCTCTAGAAGCTGGCCACAGCGTACTGGTTGCAGCACCTACCGGCGCTGGGAAGACAGTTGTTGGCGAATTTGCCGTCGCGCTTTCGCTTTCAACGGGTTCGCGCGCCTTCTATACAACGCCGATTAAGGCGTTATCAAATCAGAAGTTTACTGATTTTCAGAAGCGCTATGGCGAAGCGCGCGTTGGCCTATTAACTGGGGATACGTCGATTAACTCTGATGCCCCCATTATCGTCATGACTACTGAGGTCCTGCGCAACATGATTTATATGGGGGCAGACCTATCCAACTTGAGTCACGTTGTGCTGGATGAAGTTCACTATCTAGCCGATCGTTTTCGTGGACCCGTCTGGGAAGAAGTGCTAATCCACCTTCCTCAGCACACAAAGATCATTGCTCTCTCAGCGACAGTGTCTAATGCCGAAGAATTCGGAGAATGGATTGGCCAAGTTCGCGGGTCTTGCGATGTCATTATTTCTGAGACCCGACCGGTCCCTCTTTTTCAGCACATGCTTGTCGATGGAGAGCTTTACGACGTCTACGCGCCATCACGACGTGGTTCTGGGCAATCTCAGCGTTTGAACCCAGAACTGCTCTATGCCTGCTCTCCACAAGGTCGACGCGCCCATCAACGGCGTTTCCGTTCACGTCCAGCGACTGTTATTACCCTTGATCGTGCCAATCTGCTTCCCGCAATTGTTTTTATCTTTTCGCGGGCTGGGTGTGAAGATGCTGTTCGTGAAGTGATCGCCTCGGGTGTGACTTTGACAAACCGGTCTCAGGCAGAGCAAATCCGGCGTATCGCAGAGGAAGCAACGGCGATGATTCCTCCCGAGGATTACGCAGTTTTAGGTATTGACTCTTGGATTAAAGCTCTGGAACGAGGTATCGCGGCTCACCATGCCGGTTTGCTACCCCTGATGAAAGAAACCGTTGAAAAGCTGTTCTCAATGGGGCTCATTCGTCTTGTCTATGCGACAGAAACACTTGCGCTGGGAATCAATATGCCTGCGCGTTCGGTGGTTATTGAGTCGCTCCAAAAATGGAACGGTGTCGAACACGTACGCTTATCTGCAGGTGAGTTTACGCAGTTATCTGGCCGTGCGGGACGACGCGGTATCGATGTTGAAGGCCACGTGGTAGTCAGCGGACGTCGGGAAATCGCCCCCGAGGAAGTTGCCGCTTTGGCCTCGAAACGAACATACCCACTGGTAAGCGCTTTCCATCCGACCTACAACATGGTTGTTAATCTTTTGGCGCATTCGACACGCAAGGCGACGCGCAAGGTCCTGGAATCCTCTTTTGCACAATTCCAAGCCGATTCTTCGGTCGTTCATCTCGCCCAAAGCGCACGCGCCTTAGAGCGTGAATTGGATTCCCTCGGAGAGGGAGTCGATTGTTCACGCGGGAACGCTCAAGAGTATTTCTCTATGCGTGATCGGCTTGCGCGTTTGGAGAAAGAAGCCTCGCGTGAGCGTAGCCTCCAGCGAAAGCAACAGGATCAGGAGGTTTTCCGTTCGCTGAAGCCCGGGCAGGTCTTCGACATTGGTACTAAGCGGAAGGCGCATCGTTACCTCGTCTTGGAGCTTCAGCACTCCGCTGGCCTTCGCCCGCTGCTTCGTACTTTGGGCGCCGATGCCAGGTTGCATACCCTGAGCGTAGATGACTTCTCGGGTGCACTTGAGCTTGTGGCGCACCTTCGCGTTCCTCCCTTTGAGGCCTTGCGGCGTCATCGTGGACGTGAGGAATGGGCGCAGCGGATCCGGACCCTTCGATCAGAGCGCAAGGGGGGCAAGAAAGCTCTTGATTCGCTGCCGATAGATGCAGAGATTTCTGAACTTCGCATGGCGATTAAGTCGCATCCCGTACACTCGTGTCCACATCGCGAGGAACATGCACGTGCCGGTCACACCTGGGCGCGAAAAAATGCTGAGTACGAGAAGCTTCTCAAACGCATCGATGGGCGCACGAACTCGGTTGCACAACAATTTGATCGAGTATGCAAAGTCCTTGATCGAATGGGGTTTCTGAAAAACGATCTTGTAACTGATTCTGGGCAGCTGCTGCGTCGTATTTTTGGTGATCGAGATCTGATCGTTGTTGAAGCCCTTAGACGTGGTGTGTGGGATCGTCTTTCGGCTCCCGAACTCGCTGCAATTGTTTCGACGTGTGTCTACCAATCTCGAGGCGAAGAATCAGCAGCGGTTGAACCCTGGACTGCTGCCTCAAGCGCGTTGGCTCGGGCTTGGGAAGAAACTCTTTCGTTGTCACAGGCGGTGATGTCGGTGGAGAAGAGTGTGGGGGTTCCTCAATCCCCCGAACTCGATCCGGGGCTTGCACAGGCAGTGATGGCATGGGCCAATGGGGCAACGTTGACGACCGCCATCTGGGGGACGCCCCTTCTCGCAGGTGACTTTGTCCGTTGGATTCGGCAGGTAGTAGATCTGCTCGACAAGATTGCCCATGTTGCCTCTGCAGAAACTTCAGCGGTCGCTCGTCAGGCGCGCAGACTGATTCTGAGAGGAGTTGTCTCTTGGGAAGGGGAGTAAAGACGGCGCCTCAGAAAAGCCTAAAGCGAGGGTTTAAAGGTAGCGCTATTGACCTTGTGCTTTGCTTAATTGCCGGCATTGGTCTGTGGGCAGCCTTTCCGGATATTTCACTTCCTCTTGTGATAATCCCTTCCTTTGCATTGCTTCTTTCTCGTGTTGATCGTGTCGGTGCATGGCGGGCCTTCGTCTACATGCTGATTTGCGGGATGACTTTCTGGCTATTGCTTATTCCCTGGGCTATTCAGGCGACGGGCGGTAGCAAACTGCCATGGATTGCGCTGAGTTTTGTGGAAGCAATCTTCTTCGCTATGTGGGGCTCACTTGAGAGTGGTCTTATGCGGCTTTCGTGGACAAAGTCCGCCGCGGGGCAAGCGTTTGTCACTGCTGTTTCTTGGGTCGGTATAGAACAACTTCGTTCTCATTTTCCGTGGTCGGGCTTCCCATGGGGAAATTTGGCATACCCACAGGTTGCGACGCCTTTGGGGCGTCTTGCTCCTTGGGGTGGGGAAGTGCTTGTGAGCACTGTGGTTGTCGTCTGCGCAGTGCTACTACGACGAAGTTTTGATTTTTCGCGCGAGGATCAACATTGGTATTCCCGACCTTTATGCTTTGCATCTGCGTGCGCCTTAGTCATTATTCCCATGGCGCTTCCTCTGCATGCCTCTCAGGAAGAAGGATCGATCAAGGTTGCTGCAATCCAAGGAAATATTGAGCTTCCTGCCCTAGAGACATACTCTCAGATCGGGAAGGTTACTGGAAATCATTCGCGATTGACCAGCGAACTTGCGCGAACGGGGGAGAAGGTCGACCTAGTCGTCTGGGGCGAGTCTTCAACTGACCGCGACCCCAAATATAACCGGCTGATAGCGGACCTTATTTCTTCCTCGGCAAAGGATATTGATGCGCCGATTCTTGTCGGGATCACACGTGTAGATCAGGATCGTCGATATAACTACATGGGAGTCTGGTACCCCGATACTGGACTGAGCGAGTCCTATTACGGCAAACAGATTCCGGTACCTTTTGGGGAATACATTCCGGCACGATCATTTGTTTCACGGCTTGCGACCGAGGCTGCCCAGGTAGGGATTGATCTTGAAGCGGTGGATAATTCATCACGTTTTGATGTTCAGTTAGAGGACGGTCGCACTGTCCCTCTTGCACTTGGAATCTGCTTCGAAGTCGCTTATGAAGATCTCCTTGCCGAAGGCGTGAATTCTGGTGGTCAAATCATTGTGATCCCCTCCAACAACTATCACTTTGGGACCAGTGCGGAGGGCGCACAACAGGCGCAGATTTCACAATTTCGAGCGATTGAATTTGCTCGCTCGACTGTACAAGCATCAACTACTGGAAATTCCGTCCTTGTCAGACCGAATGGAAGCCTTATTTCTCAAAGTGGACGGATGCAATCAGCAACGCTCACTGGTGACCTACCTCTTCGAAGCTCGTTGACATGGGCAGCGCATTTTGCGCCGTATTCCGCTAAAATTAGCTGGGTGCTCACTGGAATTCTTCTGGTTGCACTCGCATTTCAAACCATTTCTCGTTCACATAGAAAGCGCCGCTGATGACCGACTCGATGATGTATGAAACCGGTAGGGGAGTGGTGGCGGTTATTCCCACCTATTGCGAGGTTGAGTCTTTGCCCGGTCTGCTCACGCGCATTCATCAGGTACTCCCGGAGCTGAACATTCTGATTGTCGATGACTCTTCTCCCGATGGAACGGGGGAATGGGTCCAAGAGCGCATGAAAACTGATTCGCGCCTTCATCTGTACACGCGGCCTGCGAAGTCTGGTCTTGCTACTGCATATGTCGAGGGACTTGGACAAGCCCTTGACATGGATTTTGACTTCCTCATCCAAATGGATGCAGATGCATCGCACCGTCCAGAAGACCTACCCAAACTACTTGTACGAATGGTGGGACCCGACCAACCTGATATGGTCATCGGTTCGCGGTGGGTTCCGGGTGGAAAAACGAATGGCTGGGCACCCTGGCGGATTGCGCTATCGCGTGCAGGTAACGCGTATATCAATTTCTGGTTGGGAACTCGAATTAAAGATGCAACAGCGGGCTTGCGTGTTCACCGAGCCTCTTGGCTGCGCAAGACTGGCATTCTCCAGAAGGTCTCAACGGTTGGTTTCGGTTTTCAAGTTGAAATGACGACTCTTGCTGAGTCTATGGGGGCGACGATCGTCGAAGTTCCTATTACTTTCGATGAGCGAGAACTTGGAGAATCGAAGCTCTCTGGTGCGATTTTTGTAGAAGAGCTGGTCATGGTCACAAAGAACGGTATTAAGCGCAAATTCTCTTCGCGTCGCTGAAAAAGGCAGGATAATAATGTGGGTCCGCCACCTTGACGGACCCACATTATGTCAAGTTATTCAGAAGTTGATTAGCCCTTGCGGTAGTGGCCTTCTAGGCGCAGCTTGCCTTCGCGTAGAAGAGTGAGCTGTTCTTGAAGAACCTCGTTAAGCTCTTCAATTGAACGACGCTCAAGAAGCATGTCCCAGTGAGTACGTGCGGGTTTAGCGGGCTTTTGTTCTTCGTCTTCCGTTGCCTCGCCAATAAGCTCAGCCATTTGTCCGCATTTGCATTCCCACGTTGCAGGCGGTGTTGCTTCGCTTGCGAAGGGAACTTCAAATTGGTGTCCGTTTGTGCACAAGTACTTTGCTGTGAATCGATCAGCGAAGACGACACCATCTTCAGATTCCATCGACTTAGCACCGATTTGCATTCCGCGTAACGCGCGATCTGCCACCTTGATCCTCCCGCAGTAATAATCGAATAGTAGAAGTTTAGCTGATAAAGGGCTGAGCAGTGTTCTAACTATGCTTTCAGCACATTAGTCACGATCCGATAATGTACATTATGTCAAGTAATGGGAATCTAGAAAAGAAACTAAAACTTATAGCTGATGAAGCCACTCTCCCATTTATAGGTGTATAAGACGTCGATGTTTGAGTGAGCCGCGATCCAGTGATTAAGAAACTGAACGCTTCATTGCACGACGAGCTGCAAGTTCGTCCACAAGAACGTTTCCTTCAGCTCGCTCGCTAGGAAGCTCAGCCAGCGAACCTTCGAGCTCACGCCAGACGCGACCAACAGCGATTCCAAACACGCCTTGACCGCCTTGAAGCAAGTCAATGACTTCATCTGTCGAGGTGCACTCGTAAACCGATGCCCCATCACTCATCAAGGTAATGGAGGCAAGGTCATCAACCCCGCGACGGTGAAGTTGGGTGACTGCAGTACGGACCTGCTGAAGTGATACCCCTGCGTCAAGCAGCTTCTTGACAATCTTCAGAACAAGAATGTCCTTGAAGGAATACAAACGCTGAGATCCTGAGCCTTTAGCTGCGCGGACTGAAGGCTGAAGCAACCCGGTGCGTGCCCAGTAATCGAGCTGACGGTAAGTAATTCCAACTGCCGCACAGGCAACAGGGCCTCGGTAACCAACATCGTCACCGTCGCGTCCCTCCAAAGGGTCACCAAAGAGCATAGGCTGACGCCCCTGCATGCTACCCAGCGGTTCTGCGCTCACGAATGCTCCTTGGTTTATGGAATCACCGAACTGAAATTAGATTACGAATTTGAAGCTTGCCGGTCAATGAACGACACGGCGAGCCTTCAAGTTCAAGTTGAAGGTTACACCCCTCCGTCGGTCAATTGCGACAAAGCTACGCGCAACATTTCGTGATGAAGCTGCGCAAACCTCTCCCCTAGCTCGAGACGTCGGCTATTTTGCCGTTCGCGATCAATCGCACGGTCACGAGGAGTCTGGGATAAGACTGTCTGATCGATAAGATCAGCGCTTCGCTCAGCGCCGTGACGCACAGAGCGCAAGGTTCGAGCGTCAACTCCTAGGGCCTCGAGCTCACGAATCTGCAAAATCACCTGGACACTTCGCGAAGGAAAATAGCCTGCAATATCTGGTGTGACCAGACCAAGAGACACATAGCGTTCAATCGCTGCAAGCTCGCATCCTGTCAGATCCGCAAGGTCTGCAGCGGGAATCGAGCGACGATTCCCCAAAGAAATGACTTTGCCCTCCGAAGCAACGACCTGGGCTGCGCGTCGACGGGAGACTTCGTGCCCTGCATCAAGTGCTCGAAGCTGATCGCGAATTACATCAAGAGGCGAATAAGAATCGCGCTGAGAAGCCAAAACGTAACGGAGACGTTCAAGATCAGCTTGGGAATACTTTCGATACCCAGCAGAAGTACGTGCAGGGACTACAAGCCCTTTGTCTTCAAGGAAACGTACCTTTGACTGCGTGATTGCAGGAAACTCAGCCTTGAGGCGTTCAACGAGTTGACCGATTGAAAGCTCTGGCTCACGACTAATTCCGCGCGGCCAGGGTTCAACAATTTCTTCCGAGGCCTTGCGCTGAGCGCGCGCACTCATTGGGCGTTAGGTGAGGGCTGGTAGGTCAGGCGGTACTTGCCAATCTGCACCTCGTCTCCAGCGTGGAGCTCAACCTGCTCAACACGTTCACGATTGACATAAGTACCATTGAGCGAGCCGGAATCGCGGACCGTATGTCCGCCATCCCGAGACAGGAACTGGCAGTGCTTACGCGAGACAGTGACGTCGTCCAAGAAGATATCTGCACGAGGCGAACGACCTGCGTTTGTTACTTCCGCATCCAAGAGGAATCGTGCACCCGAATTAGGCCCGCGTTGAACAATGAGTAGTGCAGAGCCGGCAGGAAGAGCATTGACTGCGTCCTGATCGCGCGCGGACAAAGGCATAGGCGCGTCAGTGACTTCCGCAACAGTATTCAGGCTGAAGACCGAAGTTGCAGTCGGGTCAAACTCTTGGCTCTGGTTTTCCATTACTCGCTCCAGTTCTGAGGGACAATAGCAACAGTATAGTGTGGCGGCCTAGTGTTCGCGAAGGCTTTTAACCGATTTGCTTTGCAAATTCTGGTGATTTGGGTGTCGAAATCGAGGTGATCTTCAGGTCTTTTATCTGCGTGATTGTTACTGAAGCACCCTTTGCGCGCATCTGAGCCGCGCTACCTGCTTGAATTTCTAGAGCCGTAGAAATGGTCTGTGAATCACCAATGACTTTCCATACGTATGGGCTTGCTAGGGCCTGTCCGTCCACGCTGATCACTCCCCCATCACTGGTGAAACTTGACGATGCAGTGACGCGATGGCCGTTAATTTCAGAGGCCTCGGAACCGGCGTTTCGGAGTTCACCCAGTGCCATCACAAAATGAGTTGCACTCAAAGAATGTGAGGGATCGCTGATAACCATCTCGATTCCAGGACCGTGGACAGCAACCTGCCCAGAGTTAATTTTTGCCTGCTCTTCAGCTTTTTTCGCCGCATTCGCTGCGGCCTCTTCTTTTTGAGACTCGTCCTCAAGCTGACTGACTTGGGATTCGAGCTTCCCTCGTTCAACACGTAGGTTTTGTTCCTGGACAGAGAGATTGTCGAGGAGTTCAACCAGTTCTTCCTGACTAAGCGAGGTGAGCGGGTCTGTTCGTTGTGCTCGAACTTGAGTGACTAAGGCAATCCCAAGAATTAGGCAGATCACAAAAAGTAAAAGATGCATTCCTCGAGGCATTGCTAATATCGCTGCTTTGAGGCGCATACCCATGGGTTTTACCGAGGAGTCACCGGTTGCCTTCTCCCCCGCTTCACCCATCTGAGCCTGAGCAGTCGCTTGGCTCTTCTTCGCGTGCTGTCCCATTCTCAGGCCTTAAAAATCAAACGACGGATTGAGGCGGTGTTCGAGAAAATACGAATTCCAAGAACTACAACGACTGCAGTCGTCATGGCCGAGCCAACGCCCAACTGCGTCCCCAAGAAAACCAATAGGCAAGCAACTACGACGTTCCAGAAAAAGGACATCACAAAAACGCGGTCTTGAAATGTCCCTTCAAGCCAAGCTCTGCCTGCACCGAGAAGAGCATCGAGGCCAGCAACAACAGCGACCGGCAGGAAGGGCTGAAGCCATGTGGGGACAGTTGGGTCGATGAGGACGCCAACAACAATTCCAAATATCAGACCAAGAACTGCTAACACCTTAGTGCCCCTCTTCGATGGTCTCACTCCAACGAGTTGACCGGTTATCGCGTGCGTTGAGCGTCATTTCTTTGACAGACTGCGTATTCAGTTTAATTCCTGTGAGGGATTCTGCACTGGACAAATAATCCCCTGTTGAGCCACGAACCAACGACAACGACAAGGTATTCGCATCACCAATTGCCTCGATCGTATACGGTGAAGAAACCGGTGTTACGTCAACCAAAATCGCTGAACCTGCAGTTCGGATAAAAGAACCGGGACCGATTCTTTGGCCGTTCACACTCACCGCTTCAGCCCCGGCACCCCACAGAGCATTGACAACCATTCGAATATCTTGGTCACGTACCTGTCCTTGACCGCTTTGGCGTGAAGACACAGCATTTGCAGCATCGGTAAGCGTAACTTTTAGTCCCGGCCCACTAACCTGAGTATCGGCATTCGCCAGAGCTGTTGCAGCATTTTCGTGATTACTGCTTTGTCCCTGCTGAGCTGATAGTTCTTTTACATGTGCGCGAAGCGCCGCAACTTCATCTCTCATTTGAGTGATTTGCTGCGTTTGAGTTTGAGCGTGGCTCAAAAGAGATGAGTGCACATCCCCTTGAGCTTGGGCGCGCAAACCACTGATTGCAAACCCCGCACCAATGCCCAATGCGATTGCAATGAGAATCGTGATGGTCCGATGGAAAACCGAAGTTAAACCGCGACTAGCTTTCTTGTGATAGGTCCCGTATCCAGCATCCAAGGGGTTCTCAAGGATTGCCTTCAAAAGGGACATCGATGCAGCGGGATCATTACCTGCCGATGACGAAGAGGCATGCTGATGAGTCATCGCCACTGCTTCTGACGGGAATAGGCCCGCTCAAGATCATCGAGCTTCTCAATGACTAGGCGCGTAAGTGCGGGTGCGACCTCTGAGTGCTCGTCGAGCCAGATCTTTGCAGCCTCAATTGGATCCTCATCTAGGCTTTGACGCTCAATATCGATAGACATCGGGAAACCGCCCTCAACAAAACGAATCCCGAGTCCCATTGATGAGTTCTTCCAAAATGGGAGCAGCTGATTGAAGTACTGCGTTACATAGCCGGGGCTATTCCATGTTGAATCGTTCAGGCCTTGCAATGAAGCACTTAAATCAAGGTTCGACATTGCCGATCCGTGACAAATTTCGTTCCAAACCTGCGAACGAATATCAGCGTTAGGAAGCGCCGCACGCGAGCGAATCCAGCGGGTACGGTTCTCCCCCGTCGGTGAGGCCTCGAGCCAGGAATCCAAATCTTTCTCGGTGACGAGGCCTCGCGCGGCGCAGGCCCGGCGAAGATCCCACGCGCTTTCCTCTCCCTCGATGAAGGGAAGTCGATCGCTGTGACGTCCGTGGGCGAGTTCAAGCACGGCCTCGGTATAGGTCTCATCTGCGCATGCCATCCAGACGTCAACAAAAAGACGAAGGGCGGCACGGCCTCGGTCACGGGAAGCGCGACGCATAAACTCAGCAAGCGTGTTGAGGATCTCGTGATCGCAATGTTCCCGTGAACTGCGAGGAAGGAACGAACGGGCAACTCGGATTGTCGCCAGTAGACGCTCGAAAATGGCATCTTCGCTTTCCTCAGCCATATGGGTAAGAGCTGAGTGAATGTAGTCACGCGGATCCAATTCACCGCCACGAAGTGCACTAAAGAGATTGGACCAAATGACAGCGCGAGTAATAGGACGTTCAATCGTCGACACGTGTGCGAGCGCAGTTCGCATCGAATGTTCATCGAAGCGAGAGATCGCATAGGTTAAATCGAGATCATTCACGACCACCAAATCGATCTCTTGTGCACTACCAGCTTCAGTAAGCTCCGGGGGGACGTCAACGGCAGAATCGGTTTCCTCTACGCGGACGCGCAAATGGCACTTTTCCCTCAAAATCCCGTTATTTGCTGTCCAGAATGAGACTTCAAGGCTGTGCGGACGGGCCAGCCCTTCCTGATGCATTTGGAGGCCTGTCAGACGGCCTGCATCGTCACTTGTCCAACTGAGCGAAAGAGTAGAGGGGCCTGTGGTGAGGAGCCACGCGTCCTTCCACTTTCCAAGATCTTCGCCACTGGCTTCTTCCAATGCTCCCAAAAGATCCTCTAGGCCGGTTGAAGAGTGAGCAAATCTCTGGAAATACAGTCGCACACCCTTGTAGAAGGTCTCTTCACCAACCCACGCAACAAGCTGCTTGAGGACTGCTGCACCCTTTGCGTAGGTAATACCGTCAAAGTTGTTTTTCGCAGCGGGGATATCAGGGATATCTGCAACGATGGGGTGCGTTGTCGGATACTGGTCCTGGGCCAATGCCCACGCTTTACGACCAATGGCAAATGAGGCCCACTCCCCCGTGTAAATTGTTGCCTCAGCGGCAGTTGTGGTTCCTTGGTTTTCCGCGAAGGACTCTTTTAGCCAAAGATTTTCCCACCATGCCGGAGTAACCAGATCGCCGAACCACATGTGGCACATCTCGTGAAGGATTGTGTTGGCACGTTTTTGTCGCAGTGCGAAGGACGGTGTATCACGGCTCAGATAGTTCTCATTAAAGGTGATACACCCAGGATTCTCCATTGCACCCAGATTGTATTCGGGCACAAAGATCTGGTCGTAGCTTCCCCAGGGGAAGGTGTAGCCATAATGTTTGTGATAGTGATCTAAACCGGCCCGCGTGACAGCTAGGATGTCATCGCTATCCATTGAATCTGCTAATGCCTGACGGCAGAGCAGACGAAGCTGCAGTGTTGCAGTGTTGCCATCGCCTGCGCTTCCTTCCCAGCTCCCGCCCTGGGCGACCGCCCACTGGCCCGCAACGACCGCTGTGATGTAGCTCGACAAAGGCTCAGTGGTAGTGAAATCCCACAGTGTGATGCCTTTGTCACAATCCTGAGAGCTTCCAATCCCATTGGAAGTCACAACCCACTCATTTGGCGCATAGACGTGAAAAGTCCACGTGGGTTTTATATCAGGTTGATCGAAGCAAGGCCAGGCGCGGTGAGCGTCTTCAGGCTCAAATTGCGTGTAAAGGTAGTAGCGTCCATCCTCGGGATCGCGATAACGATGCAACCCCTCCCCCGTCGTCGAAAAGCGACAATCAGCCTCAACGGCAATCGTCACCTCTCGCTTGGTTGGAACTCCGCTGATATCGAGGCGTTCACCGTCGTAGGTGAATTGATCAGATGCTAAAGGAACATCATCAATCGAAACCGTCTGGACCTCACCAGCGACATCGACAAAGAGCGAAGGTTCTTGAGAGACAAGAGTCATACGTGAGACAACACGGTACGAGCTTTTCTCACTTGCCGCTTCTTCGAGGTGAAGTGTGACATCAATGTGGCGGACTGTAACAACGGTTGAGCGGTGACGTGCATCTTCACGAGTCAGGACATACATGCCCTTATTTTAGAGAAATTTTGTGTTGACGTGCCGATGAAGAAGCTTTTCGCGGAGCAAACGGATAACCTAAAAGTTATGACTCTTGCCACCGAAATTCGTCCGATTACCTCGCCAATTCCACTCTCTCAGGCACTCGAGGGGGTTCAGGGCGTTGATTGGTCACTGTGCCCCGATACCGAACTTCCCGTTTCTGGTGTCAGCGTTTCGTCGATTGATATTGAAGATCATTGGGTTTTTATTGCGATTCCTGGACTGGTCCAGCATGGTATTCGCTTCCTCCACGCCGCCGTTGAGGCAGGTGCTTCAGCAGTTGTCACAGATCGCGAAGGATCTGAACGCGCACGTGAAATGAACCCAGATATTCCGATCGTTATTGTTGCGGATCCGCGTCGTGCGAGCGCAACTATCGCGGCGAATATCTATCGCCATCCGGCCTCGACACTCAAAACGGCCGCCGTAACGGGGACGAATGGGAAGACCACAACAACTTATCTTCTTCGTTCCATTCTGCGCAGTACCTTTAACGATCCTGCACTGTGCGGGACTGTTGAGATTCGTGTTGGTGACCTCGTGATCAATTCGGAGAAAACCACTTCCGAGGCCCCTGAGGTCGAGCGAATTCTTGCACTTGCTCGCGAAAAGGATTGTGGTGCAGCAATTGTTGAGGTCTCAGCGCATGCGTTGAGTTTAAACCGTGTTGACGACATTATTTTTGATGTCGCCGCGTTCACGAATCTTCAGCATGATCACCTCGATTACTACGGTGATATGGAGCATTACTTCGAGGCGAAGAAGAGTTTGTTCACTCCTGCGCACTCGCGTTGCGGTGTCGTCTGTGTTGATGATGAGTGGGGCCTTCGTTTGGCTCAAGAAAGCGAAGTGCCCGTTACTACAGTTTCAGTTTTTTCCCATCGCGAGGCCGATTGGACCGTTCGTCGTATTAATTTCGATCGTGCGATCCCCGCTGTCACCTTTGAACTGGTGACCCCTCAGGGCGATGAACGCCTCATTCGGATGCCGATGCTCGGTGAAGTTAATGTCCAAAACGCCGTCGTTGCACTGGTTGCAGCACTAAAGTTGGGATGTGAGTTCGAAGCAGCAGTTTCGGCTCTTGAAGGTGCGGAACAGATTCCCGGCCGAATGACCTCCGTTAATCCTGATCCAGGCGCACAACCACTTGTCATTGTGGACTTTGCACATACTCCAGAGGGACTCGATTGGACACTCAAATCCGTCCGTGAGTTAACTCGTGGCAAGCTCGTTTTAGTGTTTGGAACCGATGGCGATCGCGACGCGACAAAGCGTGAGCCTCTAGCCGAAATTGCGGCTCAACTTGCTGACGTTTTATGGGTAACTGATGAGAATCCGCGTACTGAAGATGCTTCATCTATTCGCCAGCAACTCCTCAACGGAATTCGGCGTGTTCGTCCTGATTTCCATGACGTTACTGAAGTGACTACATGCCGCCGCGACGCAGTCCGTCAGGCAATTCTCGCGGCAGATGCGGGAGATATCGTTGTCATTTCCGGAAAGGGTGCCGAGTGGTATCAAGAAATCCAGGGAATCAAGCACGCTTATAACGATGTTCCCGTCGCTCGTGAAGTCTTGGAACAGGACATTCGCGCGCGCCTGTAACACGCTTGTCATCACTGACTACCGATAGGATGAGGACGTGACTGAAGAATACCTCGAGAACACAGAGCCCTTCGACGAAGGTCAAGCAGAGCTACGCGCACGTGCGATGCGTGACTCCCTTGACCAGTTTGAGCTTGATGACGAAGATCTTGCCCTACTCAATGGGGACTTCGAGAATTCTGATTCTCGGGACAGTGAATTCGGTCTTCCTGTTCTGGCAGTGATCGGGCGTCCCAATGTTGGTAAGTCAACGTTGGTGAACCGCATTATTGGTAGGCGTGAAGCGGTTGTTCAAGACACCCCCGGTGTTACGAGAGACCGCGTATCTTATTCTGCCGATTGGGCAGGCCGTCACTTCACTCTTGTCGATACTGGCGGCTGGGAAATCGACGTCAAGGGAATTGACCGTTCGGTCGCAGAACAGGCGGAAATCGCGGTTGATCTGGCAGATGCCGTGCTGTTCGTAGTCGATGCGACTGTTGGCATGACAGATACGGATGAACGTATCGTCTCTATGCTTCGTAAGAGCGGTAAGCCCGTCGTTCTAGCGGCAAACAAGGTTGATTCTGCGATGCAAGAAGCTGAAGCAGCCTACCTGTGGTCACTTGGAATGGGTGAGCCCTACGCTATTTCTGCACTTCACGGCCGCGGAACCGGTGATCTCCTCGATGCTGTGATGGCTGTGCTTCCTGAAGTGTCTTCACTGGCTTCAGCGTTGCCTATGGGCGGCCCCCGGCGAGTTGCTCTGATCGGGCGTCCGAATGTTGGTAAATCATCTCTGCTCAACGCTTTGGCTGGATCTGAGCGTGTTGTTGTCAATGAGCTTGCTGGAACGACTCGTGATCCAGTTGATGAGCTCATTGAACTTGACGGGCAGCAGTGGTGGTTCGTCGATACCGCGGGCATTCGCCGCAAGATGCATCGAACAACGGGCGCTGACTACTATGCGTCAATTCGAACCCAAGCCGCCCTTGAAAAGGCAGAGCTTGCGTTGATTCTTTTCGACGCCTCAGAGCCGCTGACAGAGCAAGACATCCGAGTCGTGCAGCAGGCAGTTGATGCCGGCCGTGCGGTGGTCATCATTAATAACAAGTGGGACTTGGTTGATGAAGAGCGTCAAGCTCAGCTTCGTTCAGAACTTGAACGCGAGCTCGTTCAAGTCTCATGGGCACCACGAATTAATGTGTCAGCGAAGACAACCTGGCATATTAACCGCCTGACTCGTGCTATGGAGACTGCACTGGACAGCTGGGAAACGCGCATTCCCACTGGCCGCCTAAATGCCTTCTTGGGTGAACTGGTTGCAGCGCATCCGCATCCCCTTCGCGGTGGGAAGCAACCTCGAATCCTTTTCGCGACCCAGGTGTCGAATATGCCTCCGCGCTTCGTCATCTTCACAACCGGGTTCTTGGATCCTGGATATCGCCGATTCATTGAGCGTCGTCTGCGCGAAGACTTTGGATTTGAGGGCTCCCCTATCCAGATTTCGGTACGTGTACGCGAGCGCCGTCGCCGCTAGGCTCTCAAAGAGTTATTAAGTGGTGCGGCCTCCCCGTTGGGAGGCCGCACCACTAGTTTTATCTACGCGCATTCACATGTGCTCAGTCGTCTTCTTTGGAAAGCTCGATTTGATACCGGAAGATTGTGCTCATATACGTCCCTGTGCGCCGGTTAAGAGATGCTGTGGCGTCGATGAGGGGTGTCATGGACCCAGCCCTTCGCGAACGAAGATCTTTCAGAATAGGCATCGCTTAGTACGCGTTCTTTTTATTCTCCAGATCCATGAACCACTTGCCACCGAGATGATGACGATAGGTCTCGCCAATATACACGGTCAGTAGGTCGTGCATTCGCGGATCGTTAATGAGGTCTTGAGGCGATGAGTAATGTGCAAGCATCCACACTTCGAGGGCATCAATAGACTCAACTGAGAAGTCAAGATTCAGACCGTTTTCTTTTGCGAATATCTCTGTCATGTAGTCCAGCTTGTCAGAAGTGAAGAAAATCCATTCCTGAAAGTCTTCTTGCGTGTACGCCACTATTGTCTCATCTACGCCGTCAGGGCTTAGTTATGAAACGATTCTACCGCCCTCAAAGTACTGAACTCGAGTACCTGCGGACCAGAATTCATCACTTGTGGGATACCCATAGCTTCCGCGTTCGTATCCAGCTTGGCCGTACGTTGTAAAGATCTGTCCGCGAACAAAGTGTGAGCCGCTTGTTGCACTCCAGTAGGCAGTCCCCTTGTCAAAGACTTGGAATACGCCCTTACCTGAAGGTGTCTCAGCTGTAGTTGCAACACCCAAGAAGCCTGCACCGCCAAGATCTCGATATGCGTTTGCAATACCAGTCCCGTAGCGCAAGACATAAGTTCCCGCAGCTGCGCTCCATGTGATGACGCCGCCCTCAAACTCCTGTGCGCGACCGGAGCCTGCCGAGTACTCATCACTGACGGGGAAACCAAGGAAACCGCGTTCGTATCCGTTGCTTCCGTAGGCGTTGAAGATCCCTGCTCGTACAAAATGAGTACCGCCTTGAGGGGTCCAGTACGCCGTGCCGTTATCGAATACTTGGTAGACGCCCTTACCTGAATGAGTCTCGGAGGTGCGCGGCAAACCGACAACTTTTACCCCGCCAATTTCGCGGAAAGCGTTTGCTATACCAGTACCATAACGCAGGGTGTAGGTTCCCGAAGTCGAGGAGGTAATGACACCACCTTGGAATTCCTGAACCCGTCCCGAATCTGTGGAGTATTCGTCGCTTAACGGATAACCTAATGAGCCGCGTTCATAGCCTGCTTGTCCGTATGCTTTGAAGATTTCTCCGCTAACAAAGTGGGTACCGCCTTCCGCTGTCCAATAAGCGGTTCCCTTGTCGAATACCTGAAAAACTCCCCTTCCGGAGCGCGTTTCAGCACTTGTTGCTACGCCAAATTTCATTGCTTCGCCCAAAGCACGGTACGTGTTTGCAATACCTGTTCCGAATCGCAGAACGTAATTTCCTGATCCAGAGGTAGTGATCACTCCGCCTTCGAATTCTTGTGCGCGTCCAGAACCTGCAGAATACTCATGACTCGTTGGAAATCCTAAGAACCCACGTTCGTAACGGTTATCACCGTATGTGCGGAAGATTGATCCTGACACGAAATGGGCGCCAGTCTTTTCGGTCCAGTAAGCGGTACCTCGGTCAAAGAGCTGGTAGACCCCGCTACCGCTTGATTCTTCCTCGCTCTTTGGATCTCCCATGAGCGAATGATTTTCATTCCAGAGTCCTCGAATCGCTCCCTTAACGGAATAGGCCACCGAACGATCTGAGGTGTTCGTAGCCGTTGCACGAGTGTCATTCTGGGCAATTTCGCGGATTTCTTGGAGTTTGGCGTAGCCGGCATCACCAGGGCAGCTTGTCGGGTAGGTATCTCGGTGACCAGAAATGCGTGGTAGATTCACTGCGGTCCCGGCACGATATTTAGGGTTTGAACCCATCGGCTTAAATACAGCCTTCTCTGACATGTTATTGACACCCGCTCGACGCAATTGCCAACCTGCCAAAGCACCGACGGTATTCAAGGTTGCCTGCGAGGGAGCCTCATTTTGGTAAGTACCCATCATCGAGATACCCATTGTTCCAGAGTTAAAACCCTGATCATGGGCTCCAGCGACCATCTTTCCCAAAGGCGCGGATAAGGTACCTTTACGTCCTTCGAAAGCACGTCCCCATTTGTCGACGAGGAAGTTATAACCGATATCTCCCCAATCAAGAGTCACTGCATGGTAGTGATAAATTCCCCGGACAATGGATGCAGATTGATCCATGGAGTAGTTATTGGTACCGGCCGTGTGGTGAATGACAACATGGCGGGCGTTATAGTACTCGGGAGCCCAGTCAAGATAGGACTCGTCTGCGCCCCATCCAGCACGACTTGTTACGGCAACGGGAAGCCCATTCGGCTGAACAGTATTGGGGAATGCCCGGCTAAGTTGCGCACCGCTGCTACCGATTGCGCTTCCGCTACCGACTCCTGGATAAACAGTCTGAGTCGATTCGTCAGCACTGTCCTCGCTAGAAGTAGGGGTTGGCGTTTCAGCTTCAGGCTCTGCGCTATTGCTATTAGCCTCAGTGTTCTGCTCGGGCTGAATTAGCGAAGTTAAATCGTTTTCTTCAGCCTGCACGGACTCGAGATTAAGATCTGTGCCTTCCGCAGCTGTTGTTACAACATCGTCTTGTGCCAGTGTTATTTCACCTTGCGGGTTATCGGGAATCATTGCGACTTCGAGATCAGCTGGAAGCTCGTTTTCGTCGCCAGTTACTCGAATCTGGATAGCATCGGCTCCCGCGGTAATGAAAGGATCCGTACCACCGCGTGCTTCTGTACCATCAGCGCGGTCTTTTCCTGCTCCCCCGTCCTTATCAGTGAGGTACCACTGGCTCCACTGGCCATTCTCTCGTACCCGAATAAACATCTGGGTATTGCTAGAAAGCGCGCTTTCTCCGCTCCAAGACAAACCGGTCACCATAAAAGGATCAACAGAGATCGGCTCGGTCAAGATTGCTGCATTATCACTTGGATCAAAAGAAGATGCGCCCTGTGACTGCAGCGTGGCGCGTGAGAATCGTTTTAATGAATGTCCATTTCCAATTCCGACATTCTCGAGACCTGCTTGGGCAACGCGGGTAGGTTCTCCTTGCGAACTCGTGAGAGTGATCTTTTGTGCAGGGCGTTCGCTACTAGTTGTCGTCCCTGAGAGGGCGATCTGGTGATCGCTAGTAGGCGCATTCGCCAAGGCTGTTCCTTGTGGGAACACAAGGCTCAAGAATGCAGCACTTGCTGTCAGGAAAACTACTCGCATAGATAAACTCCGTCAGTGATGATGGTTAGTCACTTTCGTAACACTATACACATTTGCCACATACGTAACATCATAAAGTGCATTCATTCACAGGATTTCTTCAGTGAAGTTCGTTGAATATAAGCGAACATCTCATGGTTCATCGGAATGGTATAGCTGTTCATACCTAAGAAAAGAATGAGAGTTATTTCCGTCAATTGGGCGTAAAACTTCACGAAAAAACGGCTGAGAATAAAAAAATCAGGATCGGAAAACCGATCCTGATTGTCTGTCGGGCTGGCGGGATTTGAACCCACGACCCCTTGACCCCCAGTCAAGTGCGCTACCAAACTGCGCCACAGCCCGTTTGACCACCTAAAATTTGGCGACTTCGATAGTTTAGCCTAAGTCCTACCGAAAATTCCAATTGAGTACGGCGACCCCCGTCACATTCAGTTGTGGTTTCCACTCATGCCTGCGGGCAGAAGTGAAATAACCGCCTCCAAGACCCCCTCAATATCAAGATCCGAGGTATCGACCAGCTCAATTCCAGGACCCGGATTCGTAAATTCACTGACAGTTGAATCAGCTGCGTCACGATCGACAATCTGAGAGCGAACTTTCTCTAGGCTTTCAGGGCTGTCATCACCGAATAGCTCCTTAGCCCTTCTCTTCATCCGCGCAAGCGGAGAAGCAACAAGCAAAACTCTCAGATCGGCCTCAGGGTATACAACAGTGGTGATATCGCGTCCCTCCGCAACCATTCCACTTCCATTAATAGAAGCTTCGGCCATGCGTTGACGTTGATGCTCGACCATCCATGCGCGAACTAAAAGGTTCGTGGAAATCTTAAAGACGGCCTCGGAAACGATAGAGGATCGGATTAAAGAAGTGACCTCGCGGTTTCCAACAAAGAAATGAGGATCATCAGGATTCGAATCGGCGTGAAGATCAAGAGAAGGAAGCAAGGCAGCAACGGCATCGTGATCATCTAAATCAACGCCAGACTCTAAGGCAATAAGAGTCAATGATCGATACATCGCCCCGGTATCGAGATAGCCAATGCCCAGGCGACGAGCAAGCAACTTAGCAATCGTAGACTTTCCAGAACCTGCAGGCCCATCAATTGCAATCGTCAAGCCGTGAGAGGAATGAACATCAGACACTATTAATCTCCACTTCCGGTATTCCAACCGCGTTCCAGCAGCTGGCAAATGGTCGAAGCGACGATCGATGGATCGAGACTGAGACGGGCGACACCCATTTGGGCGCCGGCAGAGTGTTCAAGGGCGAAGTCTTCAATATTCACACCGATCTCACCGAGATCGGCGAAAAGTCGACCGAGAGAGCCAGCAGTATCAGGAACAAACACGTCGAGAACCACGTAGCGGGTTGGTGCTCCACCGTGTTTACCCGGAATTCGCGCGACTCCCCTATTGCCCTGATCCATCACTCGATAGACAGCTCCAACACTTCCACCTTCAAGAGGGCCTTCCTGCGCGGCGGCATCCAGATGCGCAATCAGATCATCAAGATCGCTGCGAATATCTTTCAATATTTTGACAACGGGGCCAGCATTACCCGCCAAAATAGCAGTCCACAAACGAGGATCGGAGGCGGCGATTCGAGTTGTATCTCGCAGACCCTGACCTGAGAGTGAAAGTGCTGAAACGGGAGCATCAGCGAGCCGGGCAGCAAGCATTGACGAGACCAACTGAGGTACGTGTGAAATTAGCGCAACGGATTGATCATGCGTCGAAGCGTCCATCTCAATGGGGAAGGCTCCCACATCCCCCGCAAGCGAACGAATCCGCATCACTGCGTCAGAAGATGAAGTCGGGCTAGGAACGATCACCCATGGCCTGCCGTAGAAAAGATCTGCGTCCGCCGCACCTGCGCCACTCCGCTCGCGACCTGCCATCGGATGAGAACCCACGTAACGGCTCGTGATATCTAGGCCGCGGCGCTCTGCTTCCTCGACAACTCCCTCAAGGACAGCCAACTTTACGGAAGCCACATCACTGACGACGGCCTCGGGATATCGAATCAACGCATCGACAACACAGATATCAGCAACGTCAGGAGGTGTTGACACAATCACCAACGACGGCGAGCAGTGATCATCCGGACCGATCAGAGTACCAGCGCCTAAATCCTGTGCCAGGCGTCCAGCCGTTGGTGAGGAATCACGAAGAAAAACCTCAACTCCCCCGCTACGAAGTGCAAGCGCAAGAGAAGTGCCCAAAAGACCCGTGCCGATAATCAGGACGGGGCCGCGGGTTGTGCTCACGTGCGATGGCACAGCACTCACAAACCAACTGCGTCATAGAGAGCGGCAAGCTGCGGTCCCTTGACGCGACGCATCGTTCCGGGTTGAAGGTGTTCTAGGCGAATGGGGCCAAACTTCGTACGAACGAGCTCTCGAACCGGGTAGCCCACCTCATCCATCAGACGGCGGACAAGGCGGTTACGTCCTTCGTGGACGATGATTTCAACAGTGGTGATATCACCGTAGGTTTCCATGGTGCGGAAAGAATCAACCGCAATTGGACCGTCTTCCAATTCGACGCCTTCGAGCAGACGGCGGCGGACACCCGGCTTAACTTCGCCGTGAACACGCGCAATATAGGTCTTAGGAATCTCGTAGGAGGGGTGGGTCAGTCGGTTCGCGAGCTCGCCATCATTCGTCAGCAAAAGCAGCCCAGAAGTATCGATATCCAAGCGGCCGACGTGATACAGACGCTCAGGGTAATCAGCAACAAGATCCGCCAGCGTCGGACGTCCCTCGGGGTCTGACATGGTTGAAACCATGCCAACAGGCTTATTCACAGCCATGACGATCGGACGATTCTCTTCCAAAATAATCCGCTTACCATCGACATGAATTGCCTGACGCCTAGGGTCAACACGCATACCTTGACCGCGAACCACCTTGCCGTCAACTGAAACGCGACCTTGGGCGATAAGCTCTTCTGCTGCCCGTCGAGAAGCTACCCCCGCACGTGAGAGTACCTTTTGCAGGCGAATGCCATCTTCACTATAGGAATCGTTTCTCACAGTGTCTCCTCAAGTTCGTCCAGCTCGTCCGAAGCCGGAAGGTAAGGGGCTAATGGTGCCAATTCGTCAAGGGAATTCATTCCCATTCGTTCAAGAAATACTTGGGTCGTACCATACAAACGAGCCCCCGAAGAAGATTGGCCAACTTCCTCAATGAGTTCACGTGCACACAAGGTTCGAACCACCGCATCGACATTCACTCCGCGAATTTGAGAGATCCTCGCACGCGAGATTGGTTGACGATAGGCAATAACCGCAAGTGTTTCCAGAGCAGCTTGTGACAGTTTAGATTGTCCTGATCCAACAATAAACTGGGAAACAAGCGACTCCCAGCGAGGAGCGGAATAAATCCGCCATCCTCCACCTAGACGCCGAAGTTCAAATCCGTGTTCACGGCCGCCAGAGCGTCCAGCGTATTGCGCAGAGAGTGCTTCAAGCACATGCTCGATATCTTCAGCAGAAACATTGAGAACACCGGCAAGCTGTTGAGCGGTAACAGGTTGATCGACAACCATCAAAATTGCTTCGATGGGAGCAAAGAGAAGTTGAGTCTCAGCAAGGTCACGTGCATCGCTCATACGTCCTCCTCCCATTCATCGACCTTTGGGTCATTCCCATTCCATACGAGTTCCAGTGTTGAAAGCGCCTCTTCCTGCTGGAACTCAATAGCTCGGCGCCTGTACAACTCTAAGATAGCGAGGAAACGCGAGACAACAACAGCCGTATCGCGCGCGTCCGAGATGAGCTGAGAAAAGGTTGCGTGGCCATGAGCACTTAGATACGCGATGACGACCTTTGCTTCCTGAGCAACTGGCACTGCAGCTGAATGGAGGTGTGTCACTTCGACGGTCGGTGGCTGCGCACTGAGCGCGTCCGCACATGCACGAGCAAGATCCTCGCCGCCTACTTCCCATCGAAGTTCCGGAAGAAGTCGAGTGAACTGAGGTTCAAGCGCAACACTGCGCGGGATTAAACCCACATAGGCCTCAAGCTGTTGAGCGATCTCCCCCGCCGCTAGCTTGAATGCCCGATATTGAAGCAAACGACTGAAGAGCAGGTCACGTGCTTCGAGGTCTTCACTACTCAGCGAGGATTCCTCTTCATAATCAGGAAGCAAACGCGCTGCCTTCATATCCAATAGAGTCGCAGCTACGACAAGGAATTCACTGGTCCGTGAAAGATCAGGAAAAGCACGCATATGTGCAATGAACTCATCGGTCACCTCGGCGAGGGCAACCTGAGTGATATCGAGCTTCTTCCGAGAGATCAATTGGAGCAGAAGGTCAAAAGGACCTTCGAAGACTTCAAGCGAAACTTGAAAATCATCAAGTGCGGCTTGAGTCCCGTCATATTCAGGCGACATCTCCACGCGCGATGATCTCTCTGGCCAAACGTCGGTAGGAACGCGCGCCCGGGTGGTTCGGCGCGTAGCTGGTAATTGGCACTGTCGCGACTGAAGCATCGGGGAACTTCACAGTACGAGCAATCCGTGTTGTGAAAACAAGGTCACCGAAGGCCTCGTCAAGTCGCTCCAGAACCTCACGCGAGTGCAAGGTGCGGGTATCAACCATCGTCGCCAAGATTCCATCGATTTTAAGGCGCGGATTAATTCGATCGCGCACTGTTTCAATGGTTTCGACCAGCAATGCGACACCGCGAAGAGCAAAAAACTCCGCTTCCATAGGAACAATTACACCGTGCGCCGCGGTCAAGGCATTAACGGTGAGCAGTCCAAGCGAAGGCTGGCAGTCAATCAGAATGACGTCGTAGTCATCGACGACGGGTCGAAGAACACGCGAGAGCGCTGATTCACGCGCGACCTCATTAACCAGCTGAACTTCGGCAGCCGAAAGATCGATATTCGCAGGCACGATATCGAGACCGGGAATCGAGGTGTGGCACAGGGCCTGATGAATATCTTCCTTCGGATTCATCAGGAGGTTATAGATTGTGTGTTCCATCTCCAGGGTATTGATGCCCAAGCCAACAGATGCAGCGCCTTGAGGATCAAAGTCAACAATCAGAACACGACGCCCATATTCAGCTAGCGAGGCAGCTAGATTGATGGTCGTCGTTGTCTTTCCAACGCCACCTTTTTGATTACACATCGCAATAATGCGTGCGGGTCCATGCCCGGTCAGTGGTGCCGGGACGGGGAAATCATTTTCTTCGTTGGCAGGAAGATCCCCGGTAAGCGTTGGCTGAGATGGATTCGTCACGCTCCCCATCTTAGTGCATTGCTCCACACAATTCCGCCCTACCCTCGCTGAAGTTGTACGCTCGCTTGTCCTATTGGGATTGCGAGGCCGAGGTTATGAGATCGCTTGGATCGAGCTGTGCGCGCGGATGGGCAGTTCGGTACATTTCCTTAAGGGTCGCGATCGTCACCTTGGTATAGATTTGCGTCGTTGAGACAGAGGAATGCCCAAGCAATTCTTGTACGTCTCGAATATTCGCTCCGCCTTCTAATAAATGTGTGGCAAAGGAATGTCGCAAGGTGTGTGGAGAGACGGGCACCTCAAGCTGCGCGCGCGTTGCAGCGCGTTGAATGATGTTCCAAGCAGACTGACGTGAAAGTGCGCCTCCCCTATTGTTGAGGAAGACGTTCGGGCAGCCTTTCCCTTTTGAAGAAAAGAAGGGACGCGCACGCACAAGATAGGCTTCAAGAGCCTGTTTTGCCATAGATCCCAAGGGAACAAGTCGCTCCTTACGTCCCTTTCCAAACAGGCGAATGATCGGAAGTTCTTCATTAAGGTCGAGGTCATCAATCGCCATTGAAACAGCCTCACTCACGCGGGCACCCGTAGCATAGAGGGTTTCAAGAAGGGCTCGATCACGAAGTGAACGCGGATCATCCCCGGTACCCGCGGCCTCAAGCAAGGCTTCAACTTGCTCGACTGTTAAAGCTTTCGGAAGGTGCCCAGCCACTTGAGGAACACGAACTTGGGTGCTGGGATCCTGTGCACTGTGGCCTTCTCGAAGTGCGTATTTATGGAAAGAACGAATTGCCGCTAATGCGCGCGCCACGGAGGAGGGTGCTGCAGCATGTCCGGCTTTCGACTCGCTAAGTGACGCGAGAAAGTCTTCAATCGAGCTCTCAGTAACCTGATCGCATTGTTCAACGCCGTGTGCTTCAAGGAAAGTGCAGTATTTTTGTACATCGCGCCGATAGTTTGAGACAGTATGCGGGGATGCCCCCTTCTCTACACTCAGGAAAATAAGCCATTCTTCCTGAACACGCTCCATTTGTTTAGCCACGGGGTCATTGTATTTGCGCTCGACTGAATTGCTGCATATTCGCTGTTAGAGCGCGGCGAGCGGCTACACTTAACCCTGCAGGGAAGCCATCTTACCGATTGCCAGGAGGTCCAATCGTGCCCGCGTCTTGGAATGAGCTCGATAGCCGCGCTATTTCCACCGCTAAAATTCTTGCCGCTGATGCAGTTGAACGTGTCGGAAATGGACACCCGGGAGCAGCGATTTCTCTTGCTCCCGCGGCGTATGCGCTCTACCAGCATCACCTTCGTCTTGACCCGTCAGACCCACACTGGTTGGGCCGCGATCGTTTCATTCTTTCATCGGGCCACTCTTCACTAACCCAATATCTCCAGCTCTATCTTGCGGGAATGGGCATTGAACTTGAGGACCTGAAAGCCCTGCGTACCGAAGGCGCACTCACTCCCGGACACCCCGAGTTCGGGCATACCCCGGGAGTTGAGCTCACCACGGGCCCGCTTGGAACCGGTCTTGCTTCTGCTGTTGGTTTCGCAATGGCGGAGCGTTTCACCCACGGTCTTCTTGATCCCGATACTCCTCATGGTCAGTCGATTTTTGATCATTGTGTTTATGTCATTGCCGGGGACGGCTGTCTTCAAGAGGGCGTTTCCGCGGAGGCTTCGTCCCTTGCAGGAACACAAAAGCTCGGCAATCTCATCGTTTTATGGGACGATAACCGCATCTCGATCGAAGGCGATACCGATATCGCTTTCAGCGAGGATGTTCTTAAGCGCTATGAGTCCTACGGTTGGCACGTCCAGCGCGTGGACTGGTTGAGCGAGGATGGCTCCTATGTTGAAGATGTTCAAGCCTTGGATGAGGCTTTGGACGCCGCTCGTGATAACACCGACCAGCCTTCGATTATTGCGCTAAGGACGGTTATTGGTTGGCCAACTCCCGAAAAATCGAACACCGGAGGAATCCATGGTGCCAAGCTCGGTGAAGAGGCGCTTCGTGGCTTAAAGCTCGCATTGGGAGCCGATCCGGATGCTCACTTCGCCGTCGATGAAGAGGCCGTTGCGTATTCTCGCAATCAATTTGCTCAGCGTGCACAGGTACTGCGTGATCAATGGAATCAGCGTTTCGAGCAGTGGAAGGACGCAAATCCCGATCGAGCGGCTCTTCTTGAGCGCCTTCGTCAGGGAGGACTCCCCCAAGGGTGGGAAAAGGCCCTCCCCGAATTCCCGGCGGATAAGGCAATCGCAACCCGCTCGGCCTCGGGAAAGGTACTGAACGCTATCGCACCGGTGCTTCCTGAACTTTGGGGTGGTTCCGCTGACCTCGGTGGATCAAATAACACCTTCCTCAATGGATTGACTTCATTCCTTCCGGAAGGGACATACTCACGTTCCTTTGAAGCTGATCCATACGGCCGCAACCTGCACTTTGGTATTCGCGAATTTGCTATGGCCTGTGCGATGAACGGTATCGCTGCTGATGGCCTCACTCGAGTGTATGGTGGCACCTTCTTTGTGTTCTCGGACTTCATGCGCGGTGCGGTTCGCCTAGCCGCTCTCATGGACCTTCCCGTCACCTATGTTTGGACGCACGATTCAATCGGTGTTGGTGAAGATGGACCCACACACCAGCCCATCGAGCATCTTGCTTCCTACCGTGCAATTCCAAATCTTGCAGTGATTCGCCCTGCTGACGCAGCTGAGACTGCCCAGGCATGGAAGAACATCCTCGAGCAGCATCATCCTGCAGCATTGGTCTTAAGCCGACAGAACCTTCCTAATCCCGCCCGTGGTGAAGGAAGCGAGCTTGCTGATGCTCAAGGTGTTGCCCGCGGTGCCTACATTCTTGCCGATTGCGAAGGCACGCCCGAGGTTATTTTGATGGCCACAGGTTCAGAGGTAGCGCCTACTTTGGAGGCTCGTCGCCTGCTGAAGGCCGAGGGTATTGCTTCGCGCGTTGTCTCGGTTCCGTGCATTGAGTGGTTTGAGAACCAGGACGAGGCCTACCGCGAGTCGGTCCTTCCCTCGGCGGTTCGCGCACGCGTGGCTGTCGAGGCCGGCATTGCACTTCCTTGGTACCGCTGGGTTGGCGAGGCCGGACGGATTGTCTCCCTCGAACACTTTGGCGAGTCCGTGGACGGCGCCCGGCTGTTTGAGAAGTACGGCTTTACCCCTGAAAATATCGCAGCAAAGGCTCGTGAAAGTTTTGCGGCAGCCCACTGAGGGCATGGCCTACTGACTGGACAGGAAAACCCGCAGTAGCTGACCAAAATACGGCGCAAGGACACTGGTTGCCCAAATGATCGTCAGGATCACATAGGGCATCCAGTGTTCTTTCGTTATCGCGATAAACTCGCGAATAAAGGCCGTCGGGAAATAGTATGCGGCGGTTCTCGAACCAACCCCGTCTCCTTTGAGGCCGACATGCGAAGCATAGAGTGCCGTGCGAAAGACGTGATAGTCCGAGGTGACGAAAGCACAGCGGTAGGGTGTCGCTTGACGCGCATCCAGAAGATTCTTGGCAAAAACGAGGTTCTCCATCGTTGTCGTTGATTGATCTTCTGTAAGAATTGCCTCCTGAGGAACCCCTAGGCGGAGCATGTAACGACTCATCGCCTCGGCTTCTGAAATAACCTCGTCACTCCCCTGCCCGCCAGAAGGAACCAAGATGGCGGAGCATCCCTGAGCGCTCCAAAGTTCGAGTGCTTTATCAATTCGACCCCGCAGAAGGGGCGTCGGCTCTTCACCCTTCAAACCAGCACCGTGAATGATGATGTAATCGAAGCGTCGCTTCCGTGGAAGCCTGCGATAAAACCAGGAATACACGAGTAGCGCAACAAAACTGAAGAAAAACCACAAACCGAGCACCAAGAGCAAAGCTGAAAGGGAAATGACGACCCTTGAGTGGCTTATTCCAATACCCACTGGAATTCCGATAATCCAGGCGATAATTGCCAACGCGAAAAGCGCGGGAAGAATGTTTGGAAGAGAAAAGCCCTCTCGCCGAATGACAATCCACGCATTAACAAGCAAGAACACCACGGTGATGATGGGTGCAAATGGGATTGCAATTCCCAAAAGAAGGACTATCCCGATGTTATTGGTGTAGATCGCACACGCACCGAGTGCGAAGATCAGCATCAACAAGAAGAAAATAGCATTCTTGAACTGTCGCGGCTCTTTCCGATAGGACCACGTAAAAAGAATGCCCCAAATTATGGCAGGCGAAAAGACCAGCAGGGCACTCATTAATCCACTCAGCATAAGTTCATGCTATCGCAGGGTAAAAAAATGCTGCATCCGCCTGCGGATGCAGCACAATGAAGAACGTCTTAGGCAGCGAACTTCATCAGGACTCCCATGCCGATGATGCTCACAACCCAGATCAGGAGGATTGCTAAAGTAATGCGGTTCAGATTCCTCTCTGCAACGCCAGAAGAACCAGCCGAAGAAGAAATTCCGCCGCCGAACATATCGGAAAGGCCGCCACCCTTACCCTTGTGCATCAGAATCGTCAGGGTCAGCAAAATGCTGGTCAAGGTGATGATGACGATGAGTGTAATGTTCAGTGCCGCCACGTTCGATTTTCCGATTCTTTCAGAGACTTCAACGGTCTGTAGTCTAGCGAATAATGCCCAGGTAAGGCCAGCTGGGCACCGAAGTGTTGCGCACCTCGGTGCCCAGAGCTTTTATAGGATCACAGCTCCTGGAAGCGAGCCATCGCAGCGAAGGAGTCTGCCTTCAGCGATGCGCCACCAACAAGTGCGCCATCCACATCGGGCTGGCTCATGAGCTCTTTGATGTTTCCGGGCTTTGCCGAGCCGCCGTAGAGGATACGGGTGGAGTCAGCGGTTGCGTCGCCGTAGTCAGCGCGCAGTGCCTCGCGGATCGCACCGCAAACTTCCTGTGCGTCATCTGCAGTTGCAGTCTCGCCGGTACCAATTGCCCAAATGGGTTCGTAGGCGATGACGATCTTCGCAACCTCGTCAGCGGTGAAGCCTTCGAGTGCTGCACGAACCTGACCGAGAACGAACTCAACATGGGTTCCAGCCTTACGAACCTCAAGGGCCTCGCCGCAGCACAGGATCGGGGTCATGCCCGCATCGAATACCTTGCGAGCCTTTTGGCCAACAAGCTGATCGGACTCGTTGTGGTACTCACGACGCTCGGAGTGGCCGACAACCACGTAGCTGCATCCAAGCTTGGTCAGCATCTCGGAGGAGATCTCACCGGTAAATGCACCGTTGTCGTGGACAGAGATGTCCTGTGCACCGTACTTGATCTGAAGATCATCGGCGTCAACAACGGTCTGCACGGTACGAAGATCGGTAAAGGGAGGGATCACAAGGACCTCGCAACGCGAGTAGTCAAAGTTGTGATCGGAAAGTTCCATGGCCAAGCCCTGGACCAGGTGATTTGCCTCGAGGTGATCGAGGTTCATCTTCCAGTTACCTGCCATCAAAGGGGTACGTGTCATTGTTCAGTCCTCCAGTACTGCGATACCGGGCAGAACCTTACCCTCGAGCAGTTCGAGAGAGGCGCCACCACCGGTGGAAATGTGAGAGAAAGTAGATTCGTCAAAGCCGAGGTTACGAACGGCGGATGCTGAGTCTCCACCACCGATAACGGTGAATGCGGTTCCTTCGCTCATTGCACGTGCGACTGCCCTTGTTCCCTCTGCGAATGCGGGGAACTCGAAGACACCCATGGGGCCGTTCCACACAACGGTCTTTGCAGAAGCAATTGCCTGAGTGAAAATCTCGCAGGTCTTCGGGCCGATGTCAAGGCCCATCTGATCTGCGGGAATCGCGTCGACACTCACAACGGTTGCCGGCGCATCTGCTGCGAACTCAGGAGCAACAACGGTGTCGACGGGCAGAAGAAGCTCAACGCCATTCTTCTTTGCGGTCTCCATGTACCCCTGCACGGTGGGAATCTGGTCTGCCTCAAGAAGAGACTTTCCAACTTCGTAGCCCTGCGCTGCAAGGAAGGTGTAGGCCATGCCACCACCGATGATGAGCTTATCCGCCTTCGAAAGCAGATTAGCGATCACACCAAGCTTGTCGGAGACCTTCGAGCCACCCAGAACGACAACGTAAGGACGCTCCGGATCATTAACTGCCTTACCCAGGGACTCGATTTCCTTAACGACCAGCAAACCTGCTGCGCTGGGCAGAAGCTTGGCAACGTCGTAGACGGAGGCTTGCTTACGGTGAACAACACCGAAACCATCGGACACAAAAGCATCAGCAAGAGAAGCGAGCTGCGCAGCGAAGGCTTCGCGCTCTGCATCGTCCTTCGAGGTTTCTGCAGCATTGAAGCGAACGTTCTCGAGAAGAACGATTTCACCGGGCTTTGCGGCCTCAACTGTAGCGTGTGCTCCTTCACCGACAGTGTCGGGAGCAAGAGTAACCTTGACGCCGGTCAGCTCAGCAAGGCGGGTGGCAACGGGTGCAAGCGAGAATGCAGGATTGACTTGACCCTTTGGACGACCGAGGTGAGCGGCAATGATGACCTTTGCACCTGCATCCAAAAGAAGCTTGATCGTCGGAAGTGCCGCGCGAATGCGGCCGTCATCGGTAATGTTCTGATCAGCATCGAGGGGAACATTGAAGTCCGAACGGAGCAGAACGCTCTTACCGGAAAGATCACCGAGGCTATCAATTGTCCTCATGGGAATCTCCTTAAATAAATGAAAAATTGAGACGCTAGCGAACTGGGCCCGCATACGCTTTCACGTACACGGGCCCAGTAACTAGCAGATCATGCTCTATGCGAGGATCAGGCCAGCTTGGAGCCAACCAGCGAGGTCAGGCGAACGAGAGCGTTCGAGTAGCCCCACTCGTTGTCGTACCAAGAAAGAACCTTCACCAGGTTGCCGATGACCTTGGTCTCGGTTGCATCGAAGATCGAGGTGTGGGGGTTGCCCATAATGTCGGTGGAGACGATCGGATCTTCGGTGTACTCAAGAACACCCTTGAGCTCGCCCTCGGCGGCAGCCTTCACGGCAGCCTGGATAGCCTCAACCGAGACCTCCTTGGAAGCAACGAAGGTCAGGTCGGTCAGCGAACCGGTCGGGGTGGGAACGCGAACTGCGAGTCCGTCGAACTTGCCCTTGAGCTCGGGCAGAACCAGAGCAACAGCCTGAGCCGCACCGGTCTTGGTGGGGATCATGTTGAGGGCTGCTGCACGTGCACGACGCAGATCCTTGTGGGGAGCATCGAGAACGCGCTGGTCGCCGGTGTAGGAGTGGATGGTGGTCATGATGCCGCGCTCAATACCGAAGTTCTCGTGGAGAACCTTGGCCAGAGGAGCAAGGCAGTTGGTGGTGCACGAAGCGTTGGAGATGATGTTCATCGTGGCGGGATCGTAATCACCGTCGTTCACGCCCATGACGAAGGTGCCGTCAACGTTCTTTGCAGGTGCCGAAATGACGACCTTCTTTGCGCCAGCTGCGATGTGTGCAGCTGCCTTCTCGCCATCGGTGAAGAAACCGGTGGACTCAACGACAACCTCAACACCGAGCTCGCCCCAAGGCAGGTCGGCAGGATCGCGCTGTGCGAGAACCTTGATGTGCTTTCCGTCAACGATGATGCCCTCATCGTCGTAGGAAACCTCACCATTGAAGCGACCCATGATCGAGTCGTACTTCAGCAGGTGTGCCAGAGTCTTATTGTCGGTCAGATCGTTAACTGCAACGACCTCGATGTCTGCGCCCTGCTCAATTGCAGCGCGGAAGAAGTTACGACCGATGCGGCCAAAGCCGTTAATGCCAACGCGGGTGGTCACTGTTGTCCTCCTGCTTGTGCCCCCTGCGGGACACGCTTTCTGTATCAACCATGAAGATGCGATTTGCATCTATGGCCCGCAGTTCTCTGCGGTTCCAGTACCTCTAATCTACACCTTCACGGTACGAAATGAGGGTGAACTAAGTCCTTAGAGATCTGGCCCACATTATGCTGAAAGAGAGATCTCAGTCACCGTCGAGCATGTCCAAGGTCAGGGCAGATTCGGTATCGGGAATACCTCGTTCATGCGCAACCTTATCGGCCATAGCCAAAAGACGGCGAATACGCCCTGCAACCGCGTCCTTTGTCAGCGGCGGATCGGTATGTTTGCCCAGCTCCTCAAGAGAAGCCTGCTTGTACTGAATACGCAACTCCCCCGCTTGCCTCAAGTGATCTGGAACATCGTCGCCCAAAATCGCAAAGGCCCGCTCGACTCTCGCGCCGGCCGCGACCGCGGCGCGAGCACTACGACGAAGGTTCGCATCATCAAAGTTTGCTAAGCGGTTAGCTGAACCCCGGGCCTCGCGACGCTCACGCCGCTGCTCCCAGGCAACATGAGTAGCAGGTGCACCCAGCGCACGGATAAGCGCACTAATGGCCTCGGAATCGCGAGCAGTGACGCGATCAGATCCGCGTACTTCCTTTGAACGAACAGTAGCTCCAAGCTTACGAGCGAGCCCCACCATCGCGAGTGCAACCTCGGGTCCCGGGCATGTGATTTCCAAAGACGAGGACCGTCCAGGCTCGAGAAGAGAACCACGGGCAAGAAATGCACCGCGCCATACAGCCGCGGCCTCGTCTTTACCGGAAGCAACCAAGGTCGCAGGGAGCCCGCGCACTGGCCGTCCCGCCCCATCGACGAGGCCGGTGAGCCGAGCAAGTTCATCCGCTCGGTGCACGACACGTACGACGTAACGCTTTCCTCGGCGCAGCGACGAACCCGAAACGACAACGACAAATGACTCAACGTTGTACAGGCTGGTCAGGAATGCGCGAAGACGACGTACGGCTACGGAAGAATCCAACTCCGCTTCAATAAGGATCCGACCACCCACGAGGTGTAGACCACCTGAGAAACGAAGAATCGCACATACCTCTGCGGCCATCGCAGATTGCGAGGGAACCGCGCTACGCGCTAATTCGTCTTTCATATCCGATGTGAGGGACACCTTGTCTCCTTATGTCAGGGCGCACTGGAACGAGGAAGATTTTACGGGAGCCAGGTTTCGCTGCAGCCAACTTCGCCAAGAAAACCATCAAAAGCATCACGCAATGCTGCAGCAAGTCGTAAAGGATCATGATGGGCTTCGCCATCACCGGTGCGAACCTGACGCAAAAGCACACGCGCCCCTAGCGCATCGGCAGCCTCGGCAAGATCATCAATATCGTCAGTCGTTGTCGGATCAGCGATCACCACATCCAGTTTGAAACTGGGAGCATATTGAGCGATCGCTCGGACGTGATCAGCAGTTGTCATTGACTCTGTTTCGCCACGCTGACGTTCAAGGTTCAAAATCAGTGCGCGGTGAGCTTCGGTCGTCACCAGTGCACGGTGAAGATCAGGAACCAGTAAGTGCGGAATTACCGAGGTGTACCAAGAACCGGGACCCAGAACAACCCAATCGGCTTCCGAGATCGCATCGGTGACTGCTGCGGGAACTTTTGGTTCTTCTGGGCTAAGGCGTACTGCCTCAACATCCCCCGATGCAATCGCGACTTTCGATTGTCCTTTAACGGTGTAGTGGCGCCCGTTATCATTCATATCCGCTTCAATACTCAGCGGGTCTGTCGACATCGGGAGAACGCGCCCCTGCGCGCCTAAGAGACGGCCAACAAAATCAAGACCTTCAACTGGATCGTCAAGAAGCTGCCACAATCCAGCAATCACAATATTGCCGACTGCGTGACCATCCATCGGACCGCTGGTCTTCAAGCGCATCTGAAAGACATCGCGCCAAGTCAAACCCCATTCAGTTTCTTCACACAAAGACGCTAAAGCCATGCGTAAATCACCAGGAGGAAGAATTGGCATTTCTGCGCGAAGTCGGCCCGAAGACCCACCATCATCCGCAACGGTGACCACGGCTGTGAGCTGACGTGTGATGTGTCGCAGTGCGCGCAAAGTAGCGGATAGCCCGTGTCCACCGCCTAGAGCGACGACACGGTTATTCGATTCGCCACGCTGCATCCACCCAGCAGCATCAACGTAGGTCATCGACTATTCCTTTCCCATATCGCGATGCATGATTCGCACATTGAAACCATGCTCGCGCAGCCTGCAGGCGATGAGCTCTGCGCTCGCCACTGAACGGTGCTTCCCGCCCGTACACCCAACTGCAATTGTTGTGTAACGCTTGAGTTCACCAATATACCCCTTCAGCATGGGTGCAAGAAGATCGGCGTAACCAACAACGAAGTCGCGGGCACCCGGCTGAGACAAGACGTAATCTGCAACGGGTTGATCTTTACCCGTCAGATGACGCAATTCATCAACCCAATAGGGGTTCTTTAAAAAGCGGACGTCAAGAACGTGGTCAGCATCCAGAGGGAGACCATGTTTGAAACCAAAGGATTCAACGGTGATACGAAGCGGCACATCGCCTGCCTGAGCAATCACATCACGGATATGACGCGTCAGATCATGAACCGACATCCTGGACGTGTCAATGATCGTATCTGCAAAACGACGCAGAGGAGCAAGCGCGCGTTCCTCGGTTGTAATTCCATCAAGAAGAGTTCCATCTCCCTGAAGCGGGTGAGGGCGACGATTCGATTCATATCGACGGACAAGAGTGTCCGTCGAGGCCTCAAGGAAGATTACCCGATAGGCAACACCCAACTCTTTAAGCTGTTCAAGCGCGCGCGCAAAATCAGCGAAGAACTCACGCGAGCGCACATCAACAACGACAGCCAGTCGATGGACTCCCCCACCATCGGGACTCATCATGCCGACCAGTGCTGGAAGCATTGCAGGTGGAAGATTATCAACGACATACCAATCAAGATCCTCAAGTGCACGCGCAGCACCGGTACGCCCTGCTCCTGAGCGCCCGGTAATGATCACGACCTCGTTGCCACCCTCATCGGAAGTGCCGGGGGCAATCTCATCGAGAAGTGGGATGCCTCCGGGGACGGTTTCCTGCGAAGTGTCGGGTGGGATGGGAGTTTCGCTCATACCCCTATGGTGCCATTGATCAGCGAATCTTTCCCGGTTTTACCGCAGATAGTTTGGCACTACGGCGAAAGCGGAGAATCCGGATTAAGCGCCTGCCAAATAATGCTTCCCAAGGAGAGACCAATCCCATTCACTTCTGCGATTTGTTCAGGCGTAGACTCGCGAATTTTCTTAACGGAACCGAAATGGCGTAAGAGCGCTTTCTGGCGTGAAGGACCAACTCCTGCAATTCCATCCAGTACTGAGCGCTGCTGATTCTTCGCGCGCCGTTTCCTATGCGCTGTTATGGCGAATCGATGGGATTCGTCTCTTAGATACTGAAGCATATAGAGAGCTGCAGAGGTACGCGGGAAGATCAGCGGGAATTCCTCGCCGGGAATCCACACTTCTTCGAGCCTCTTTGCAAGGCCGATCAGGGGAATATCAATTCCCATTGAGTCCAAAGCATCGCGAGCAGCATTAACCTGCGGCAAACCACCGTCAACGACTACTAAATCTGGTCGATAGGAAAAGCGCCGTGGCCGCCCGTTAGCATCAACCGGACCGGATTCAAAGGCGATGCCTTCCTCATCTTCGCCATCTTCGCCATTTTCTTCAGCGAGAAGCCTACGGAATCGGCGACGAAGCACCTCGTCCATCGCCGATGTATCGTCAGGAGTCCCTTCACCAATTTCACCGTGAATATTGAAGTGGCGATACGCTCCCTTCCTTGGCACTCCATCTTCAAATACAACCATTGAACCAACCTGAAGCTGGCCCTGAGTGTGAGAGATGTCGTAGCACTCGATGCGCAAAGGAGACGCTGGAAGATCAAGGTATTCGGCAAGCTCGTCCAGGGCTTGACCACGCTGAGCAAGATCGCCACTACGACGCGTCTTGTGAAGAAGCAACGCCTGCTTGGCATTCTCTTTAACGGTCTCCATAAGCTGAGCCTTCGAACCACGTTTGGGAACATGAATGTCAACCGCCGCTCCCCTTTTTTCAGAGAGCCACTCAGCGATTGTGCCCTTTTCGCTAGGCATCACACTCACCAAAATCTCACGCGGCACCGCTCGAGTCGGAGTGTGAATCACATCATCGACTGATACTGCCTGAGCCTGTTCAATACGTCGTTTCCTACCTTCAGGAACATCTGGTAGTTCGGAATAGATCTGTTCGAAGAGCCTGGCCATAAGTTCGGCTTCGCTGGCATCATCATCACGCGAAACTACCCAACCTCGAGTGCCACGAATACGACCTCCACGAACGTGGAAAACATAAACCGCGGCATCAAGCTCATCACTGACTAAGGCAAAAATGTCGGCGTCAGTTCCATCGTTTAAAACCATCGTGTTGCGTTCTAGAACCGTCTCTAGAGCACGCAAATCATCACGTTTCTTTGCAGCCGTTTCAAAATCGAGCTCAGCACTGGCTCGCCGCATTTCAGACTCGACTTGGCTCAGGATAGGGCTTGCTTTTCCCTCGAGAAAGTCACACATCGACTGAGCTAGAGCGCGATGTTCTGATTGAGAAATACGACCAACGCACGGTGCCGAACACTTGTCTATATACCCCAGGAGACACGGACGTCCTTGAGCTTGAGCACGCCGGAATACCCCGGCAGAACACGTACGAACCGGAAAAACCCGGATCAGAAGTTCGATCGTGTCGCGGATGGCCCAAACTTTCGTATATGGACCAAAGTAACGCGTATCTTTCCTGCGTGCTTCTCGAGTAACCTGGACGCGAGGGAAACGCTCCCCCATACTCACCGCAAGATACGGATAGGACTTGTCGTCCTTAAACATGACGTTAAAACGCGGATTGAATTCTTTAATCCACGTAAATTCAAGGGTAAGTGCCTCAACTTCATTACTCACAACCGTCCACTGCACCGAGGCAGCGGTCGTGACCATTTTCTGGGTACGCGGATGAAGATTGACAAGGTCTTGAAAGTAATTGGTCAGGCGCGCTCGAAGGTTCTTTGCCTTACCAACATAAATGACTGCACCCCGTTCATCGCGGAACCTATAGACTCCTGGGTCTGTCGGGATCTCGCTTGTTTTCGGTCGATAGGTCGAAGGATCAGCCACACCCCTAGCCTAACCGGGCTATCAATGTGCCGCTTGCTCTGCATGACATTAGAAAACTTTTGGTCTGAGGTTTATCATTTCTTGAAGGTATTGCTGTGGAAAGGTTTGCCATGTTTACCCAGGCTCAAGAAGTTATCGACTTCATCGAAAAGGAAGAAATTGCCTACATCGACGTACGTTTCTGCGACCTTCCGGGAGTCCAGCAGCACTTCACTATTCCCGCTAGCGAGCTTCAAGCCTCGGTCCTTAAAGATGGACTGATGTTCGACGGTTCTTCGGTTCGCGGCTTCACGCAGATTCACGAATCAGATATGAAGCTGATTCCGGATATTACGTCAGCTTTCGTCGATCCTTTCCGCGCGAATAAAACACTCGTCATCATCTTTTCCATCGTCGACCCATTTACTGATGAGCCTTTCTCACGCGACCCCAGACAAGTTGCCGCAAAGGCCGAGGCCTACCTGCGCTCCACTGGCATTGCCGACACCTGTTACATCGGTGCGGAGGCAGAGTTCTTCGTCTTCAACGATGTGCGTTACCAAGTCAGCCCTCAATCGACCTTTTACGCTCTTGACTCCGACGAAGCCTACTGGAACACAGGACGCACCGAAGAAGGCGGGAATCTGGGATATAAAGTTGCGCCGAAGGGCGGTTATTTCCCTGTCTCCCCCAGTGATGACTTCACCGATCTTCGCGATGAGATGTCTAACCTCCTGACCAAGGTCGGACTCAAGCTTGAGCGTGCACACCACGAGGTTGGCTCAGGCGGTCAGCAGGAGATCAACTACCGCTTCGATACCTTAACAACTGCCGCAGACGACATGATGAAGTTTAAGTACGTCGTTAAGAACGCGGCGCGCGCTGCGGGGCTGTCGGCAACCTTCATGCCCAAGCCGCTATTCGGTGACAATGGTTCAGGAATGCACACCCACCTGTCCTTGTGGAAGGACGGCGAGCCTCTTTTCTATGACGAACGAGGCTACGGCTCTCTTTCCGACACCGCTCGCTGGTTCATTGGTGGGCTTTTGGAGCACGCACCCGCTCTGCTTGCCTTCACGAATCCTTCGGTCAATTCCTTCCGCAGGCTTGTCCCCGGCTTTGAGGCACCGATTAACCTGGTCTATTCGGCACGTAACCGTAGCGCCTGTATTCGCATTCCCGTAACTGGTACTTCGCCTGCTGCGAAACGCGTTGAATACCGTGTTCCCGATCCCAGTGCCAACCCCTACTTGTCTTTCTCAGCCTGTCTCATGGCTGGTATCGACGGGATCAAACGCCGTATCGAACCAGCCGCACCCATTGACAAGGACCTCTACGAACTTCCAAGCGCTGACTACGACTCCATTGCGAAGCTTCCTTCCAGCTTGGAAGCGGCCCTTGAGGCACTACGTAATGACTACGAATTCCTCACCGAGGGGGATGTCTTTACTGAAGACCTGATCGAAACCTGGATTAACTATAAAGAAACGGTGGAGATTGCCCCGATGCGTGCTTACCCGCATCCTTACGAATTTCAGCTGTATTACGATCTGTGAGCTAGATAGCCGCCATTACACGCTATATTCATAGTGTCTACACGTGTAACTGCAGGTCCGAAACGGAGAGATCATGAAACGCATGCGTGACGGTTCGTATACGATCAAGCCAAAATTTAAGCTCCCCTCGCGCGAGCTACTCCCAGACCTGCTCGCCGCACGAGCCTCGGCTCATCCGGATCAGATCGTCATCGAGACACGTTCTTCCGTTGGTGCAAGCCGAAAGATCACTGCTGCAGAACTTCAACGTCAGGTTGAATATATTTCCTGTGGCCTTGTCGGCCTCGGTATTGAAGCGGGAGACTCGGTCGCAATTCTCGCCTCCACATCCATGGAGTGGTTGCTGCTCGACCTTTCCCTTCTCTCGATTGGGGCCGTCACGGTCCCGATCTATGAGTCTGATTCAGCCGCGCAGATCCACCACATCCTCGAAGATGCCCACGTCGTCCAGGTGTTCACTGCGACGACGCAACAGGCAGAATTAGTTCGAAGCGTCGCCCCCGCTTTCACGCGTTCAATCGACAGTTTCGATCAGGGAGCATTGCGAACCATTGCTCGCGCTGCTAAGCACGTGTCAATCGACGACGTTAAAACTCGCCGTTCTTCACTGGATTCTTCATCAATCGCGACAATTATCTATACCTCCGGAACGACCGGCGTTCCTAAGGGCGTTGTCCTCACCCACGCAAACTTCCTTGCGACGATTGCGGGCGCACGTCAGGTTGTTGGCGATATCGTTGACTCGCCTGATACACGGCTGCTTCTCTTCCTTCCGGTCGCGCATGTTCTTGCACGCCTCGTCATGCACCTCGTGCTTTCCGGAGCAGGTGTCCTTGGATTCTCGCCAAATATTAAGAATCTGCTGCCCGACATTCAGGCTTTCAAACCCTCAATTCTGCTCGTCGTACCGCGTGTGCTCGAAAAGGTCTACAACGCCGCTTCCGCGAAAGCCGGCGGTGGAATCAAGGGAAAGATGTTCGCGTGGAGCGCCAAGCAGGCTCGCACATATGCACTCGCCCAAGAGCGTACTTTCGGACCTTCTTTACTAAAGAAGGCACGCCACGGCATTGCAGACGCGCTTGTTCTGAAGAAGATCCGTTCGATTCTTGGCCCAAATCTTCGCTACATCGTTTCCGGCGGGGCGCCTTTAGCCACCGACCTTGCTCAGTTCTATTCGGGTATGGGCATCACCCTTCTCCAGGGCTATGGCTTATCCGAAACAACCGGACCGATCGCTGTTCAGCATGTTGGTAAGAATCCCGTAGGTACCGTAGGTCTGCCCCTTCCGGGAAACTTCATCAAGATCGCAAAAGACGGAGAAATCCTTGTTAAGGGTGTTTCGGTCATGCCCGGCTACTATCACCTGCCTGACCAGACTCACCAGGTTATGCCCGATGGTGAGTGGTTCCATACCGGTGACTTGGGATCTATCTCAAAGAGCGGCCAGCTTTCAATCACCGGACGAAAGAAAGAACTCATCGTCACCGCGGGTGGCAAAAATGTTTCTCCCGAGGTTTTGGAAGATTCACTGGCAACCCACCCCTTAATTGCAAACGTCATTGTCGTTGGCGATCAACGACCATTTATCGGTGCGCTCTTTACCCTTGACGCTGAGATGCTTCCGGATTGGCTCCGTAAGCACGGACTCCCTCGTTGCTCGCCACTCGAGGCCGCCCAGCTTCCCGAAGTGCAAGCCTCACTCCAGCGTGCAGTAGACCGCGCGAACAAGGCAGTCTCTCGCGCAGAGTCCATCCGCAAATTCCGAATTATTGATGCGAGCTTTACTGTCGAGAACGGCTACGTGACTCCCTCAATGAAGCTTCGTCGTGGGAAAGTACTTCATGATTTCGCAGATGAAGTTGACAAACTTTACGGCGGTCCACTTGAATCTGCCCCGGCAAAGCGCCGCCATTTCTTTCGACGTGCACGATAGACGCTGAACTCAATACAACTGAAAGGGATACTCATGACACTACGCAGGCTTGCAGATGGCTCTTGGGAAGCGATTGCAACTTGCGAGGCGAGCCCCGAGATGAATTTACCGTCAATGCTTCGCCTGCGTGCTCAAGAGCACCCCGGTCAGGTTGCAATTGAGCGTCGTTCACCTGTGGGCACTTGGCGCCCGGTAACTATCGATCAGTTTCTCTCGGATGTTGATTCGATTGCTCGAGGCCTGATCGCGCTGGGACTTGAAGCAGGTGAACACCTTGCGATTTTGGCTCCGACATCGTACGAGTGGGCTCTCATCGACGTCGCTGCACTATCCTGCGGTGCGATCACTGTCCCGATCTACGAAACCGATTCTGCCGTCCAAATTGAACACATCCTCAAGGACGCAGAAATCCGCATTGTCATTACTGCGACCACTCAGCAAGCCGAACTTGTTCAGTCAGTAAAGACAGATTCGCTTCGTCATCTCCTCTCGCTTGATAAGGGAGCTCAGCGCGATCTTGCCCAAGCCGGGCTCGATGTGCCAATCGAAGAAGTGCGCCTGCGGACCGAGGCCGTCAAGCTCGAGGATGAAGCCACCATCATTTACACCTCCGGAACCACTGGGGTTCCTAAAGGCGTTGTTCTGACACATGGGAACTTCATCAGCCCCATGCTTCAGGCTTACGATTTCCTTCCTCTTCTGATCAATGATCCGCGCTCTCGTTCGCTGCTGTTCCTGCCCGTGGCTCACGTACTCGCGCGCTTTGTGATGTATTGCTTGCTCTCGGGACAGGGAGTCGTAGCCTTTTCACCAGATACGCGCAACCTGGTTGATGATATTGCGACCTTCAAGCCTTCAATGCTTCTGGTTGTCCCACGCGTCTTGGAGAAGGTCTATAACGCGGCGTCAGCCAAGGCCGGCGGCGGTTTCAAGGGACGAATGTTCTCCTGGGCAGCAAAGCAAGCGCGCGCCCTTTCGCAGTCGCGTGCCTATGTGGATACTCCTCTTCCCGAGTCCTTAGTTGCTGGCCCCCTACCGGACACCACTCCCGTGCCCGACGCCTCGGCAATTCCTTCTCCCGGTCCTTCCGCTCTCTTAAAGATTCGCGGACGTGTTGCTGACGCATTGGTTCTCTCGAAGGTTAAGGCAATTCTTGGGCCAAACCTTCATACGATCATCTCTGGTGGTGCTCCCCTCGCCCTCGACCTCGCAAACTTCTACCGAGGCCTCGGACTAACCCTGCTCCAGGGATACGGACTCTCCGAGACCACCGGTCCCATCAGCGTCGAGATCCCCCAGGATTTCCCGCCGGATAGCGTCGGTTTCGTGTGGCCCGGTAACCAAGCAAAACTGGCCAAAGACGGGGAACTTTTAGTCCGCGGAATTTCAGTTTCCCGCGGTTACCATAACCTTCCCGAGGCCACTGCTGAGGCCTTCGTTGACGGCTGGTTTAAGACCGGGGATCTTGCCTCGATTGATGACCGAGGCCACATCCGTATCACTGGCCGTAAGAAGGAACTCATCGTCACCGCAGGTGGGAAGAACGTCTCCCCTGAAATTTTGGAAGATGCCCTCTCAACCCATCCGTTGATTGCCAATATCATCGTTGTTGGTGACAATCGCCCGTATATCGGGGCGCTGATTTCACTCGACACAGAAATGCTTCCTGAATGGCTACGCGCCCACGGGCAACCTGTCGTAGATGCTGCTCAGGCTGCAGAGCTACCTGCAGTGCGTGAATCTCTAGAGCGCGCAATTGCGCGGGCAAATATGCAAGTTTCGCGAGCAGAATCAATCCGCCGCTACCGCATCGTGAACGCAGCCTTTACGGTTGAGAACGGATATATGACGCCATCACTGAAGCTCAAACGACGTCGGGTTCTTGCTGATTTCGCGGATGAAGTCGAAGCACTTTATGAATCGGGAACAACCCCCGATGCTCAGTGAGCCTTGCCAAGATCATTGCCTATGATTTTCTGAAGCGAGAACACTGCTTTTAAACAGTTGTGTGGGCTCCCCTTTCGGGAAGCCCACACAACTGTTTACAACTCAGCTTTTCAGCGCACGTCGACGTTCCTGCTACTTTGACTTCACTCCGTGCTGTTCTGAGACCTCGAAAATCTCCGCAAGGAACTGACCCGTGAATGATTCATGAACCTTGGCGACTTCCTCAGGGGTTCCTTCTGCAACGACAGTTCCACCGCCGCTACCTCCTTCGGGACCCATATCAATGACCCAGTCGGCACTCTTGATCACGTCAAGATTGTGCTCAATGACGATCACCGTATTGCCCTTATCAACCAAGCTCTGCAGGACAAGTAGTAGCTTTCGAATATCTTCGGTGTGCAGCCCCGTAGTCGGTTCGTCTAGGACATACACCGTTCGGCCCGTTGAGCGACGTTGCAGCTCCGATGCGAGCTTGACGCGTTGCGCCTCTCCACCGGACAGAGTTGTCGCTGCTTGACCAAGTCGCACGTAGCCCAAACCAACTTCAACCAAAGTGTTCAGGTGACGGGCAATACGCGAGATTGGGGCAAAGAACTCAGCGGCCTCGGCGATAGGCATATTGAGGACATCTGCGACACTCTTACCTTTGTAGAGGATCTCCAATGTCTCACGGTTGTAGCGTGCACCATGGCAAACCTCGCAGGGCACGTAAACATCCGGAAGGAAGTTCATCTCGATCTTGAGGGTTCCATCACCCTTACAGGACTCGCACCGTCCCCCCTTCACGTTGAAGGAGAAACGCCCGGGGCCATATCCGCGAAGTTTCGCCTCAGGAACTTCAGCAAAAAGCTTACGGATTTGATCCCAAACCCCTGTGTAGGTAGCCGGATTAGACCGCGGTGTACGGCCGATAGGCGATTGGTCAACATGCACGACCTTATCGAGCCCCTCAGTTCCTACGACGGAACGATGGCGTCCCGGAACAAGGCGGGCACCGTTCAAACGGCTGGCTAAGGATCGATAAAGAATTTGATTGACCAGGGTGGATTTACCCGAGCCTGATACACCTGTCACCGCAGTGAAAGTCGAGAGCGGGAAGGACACTGTGACGTCTTTGAGATTGTTCTCGCGTGCGCCTTTTACAGTAATCTGGCGCCTGGGATCACGCTCCCTGCGGGATTGAGGGATAGCAATCGAACGCTTTCCACTGAGATATTGACCGGTCAAAGAGCGTTCATTCTCTTTGAGTTCCTCAAGAGTTCCACTGTGAACGATCCAGCCACCGTTTTCACCAGCCCCCGGACCCACGTCAACAATCCAGTCAGCAGCCTCGATGGTTTCCTCATCGTGTTCGACAACGATCAGGGTATTTCCGAGGTCGCGTAGGTGTTCCAAGGTCGCAATCAGCTTGCGGTTGTCACGTTGGTGAAGACCAATCGAGGGCTCATCGAGGACGTACAAAACCCCTACAAGGCCGGAACCAATTTGGGTTGCCAAACGAATTCGTTGAGCCTCACCACCAGAAAGGGTTGCAGCCCCGCGAGAAAGCGTCAGATATGAGAGGCCTACATCGACCAAGAAGTTCAATCGAGCTTGAATTTCTGTGAGAATCGGTGCGGCAATGACAGATGAACGTTCTTCCAAAGTAACGCTGTCGAGAAAGTCTTTCGCATCGCGAATCGACAAATCCGAAAGCTGTGCGATTGACAGATCACCAATGGTTACCGCCAAGACCTCGGGACGTAATCTGGCTCCTTGGCATGCACTACAGGGCACTTCACGCATATACGAATCCATACGATCAACGACCAGCTGTGATTCTGTTTCTTCTTTTTTACGCTGGATATAGGTGAGCGCGCCCTCGAAACCAGTCGTATACGAACGTTCGCGACCCCAACGGTTACGGAATTTAACTTTTACTTCGTAGTTTCGACCGTTGAGGATTGCATCCTTAACCTTCTTCGGAAGATCTTTCCACGGGGTGTCCATCGAAAAACCAAGCTCTTTTGACAGGGCTTCCAAAAGGTGGCGGTGATACTTAAAATTCGAGTTCCAAACAATCACTGCGCCTTGATTGAGTGAGAGTTCCTCATCTGGCACGACAAGTTCGGGATCAACTTCGAGTTTGGAGCCCAAGCCCGAGCACTCAGGACACGCGCCGTAGGGTGCGTTAAAGGAGAAAGTTCGCGGTTCGATTTCATCCAATGTTAAGGGATGGTCGTTGGGGCACGAACGCTTTTCGGAGTATTTACGTCGACGGTCAGGATCTGACTCATCCAAATCAATGCAGTCGATGACCACCAAGCCGTCCGAAAGACGAAGTGCTGTTTCAACAGAGTCGGTCAATCGCTGACGGACGCCCTCACGTACGACAAGACGGTCGACAACAACTTCGATCGTGTGCTTGAGCTTCTTTTCCAGCGGCGGAACATCCTCAAGTCGAAGCAATTGCCCATCGACGATTGCTCGCACATAGCCAGATGCCTTGAGTTCCTCGAGAAGGTCCTGGTATTCGCCCTTGCGTCCTCGCACAACAGGCGAAAGGACTTGAAAGCGGGTTCCTTCAGGAAGCGAGCGAACACGATCAACAATCTGCTGGGGAGTCTGAGCTTGGATACGAGCTCCACACACTGGACAGTGGGCTACCCCCGCGCGCGCAAATAAGAGACGCAAATAGTCATGGATTTCGGTAATAGTACCGACTGTCGAACGCGGATTACGCGAGGTAGATTTCTGGTCGATTGAGACTGCTGGAGAAAGCCCCTCGATGAAATCAACATCAGGCTTATCCATCTGTCCCAAAAACTGACGCGCATATGAGGACAGCGATTCAACGTATCGTCTTTGCCCTTCAGCAAAAATGGTGTCAAAGGCAAGAGAGGACTTTCCCGATCCCGATAGACCCGTGAAAACAATCATCGAGTCACGGGGAAGATCAAGGTCAACACCCTTGAGATTATGCTCGCGGGCACCACGGACAATTAACTGATCATGCACTCCACTAGTTTACGTGTTGACGCATTGCTTTGGTCGAACATGTGTTCTTTTACGCTTTGCTTCACGTTTAGTCTATGGAATGTCCTTCGGACTCAGCTTCGCGAAGCTTACCCATATAGAGCACCCGCGAGAATGCCTCGATCACGAGGCCGGCAGCAAGTCCTAATCCGATAATTGCCAGCCACAGCGGGGCCGGGGGCCACTGGAAGGCAAAGAAGGCTCGCGCAAAGGGAAGGAGAACACCTAAAACCCCGGCTACAGCCATAGCGCAGATCAAAGCTACGCGCCACGGTACCAGGGGTCGTGCTGTGATCGACAAAAGCCACAATCCTGCAATCAGAACCGTCATTGCAGCCGCGGTAGAACCGAGTACCGTACCGTTACCGACCGAAGAATAAACAGCAAGAGCCGCAACTCCCAGGACGATACCGCTCGGAATTGCCAGCGACAAAGTTCGCGACAAGAAACCTGGGACATAACGCCGATTATTGGGGCCTAAGGCAATGAAGAACGCGGGGACACCAATAGTCAGAGTGTCGACATACGTAAAATGCCGCGGCAAGAAGGGATAACGCCACGCAAATATTGCGCTAAGAATGACGAATAGTGTCGCGTAGGTCGTCTTTGCTAAGAAAAGCGATGACACACGTTCCATATTGGCCATGATGCGACGCCCCTCGGCCAAGACACTGGGAAGCACCGAAAACTTTTGATCAACCAAAACCAACTGTGAAACAGCCTTAGTCGCTGCTGCACCATTCCCCATCGCGATGCCTAGATCAGCATCTTTAAGTGCGAGAGCGTCATTGACACCATCACCCGTCATCGCAACACAGTGCTTCTGAGTTTGCAGGGCCTTAACCAACGCACGTTTTTGTTCGGGAGTAACACGTCCAAAAACATCCGTTGCCTCAACGATAGAGAGGAACTCAGCAGACGTTGGGTCCTCAGGGAGATCCCGAGCATCAAATGCATGAGGAGCGTCGCCATAAGGTGAACGCAATCCGACCTGTTCGGCTAGTGCAGCAACTGTAGTCGGACTATCACCCGAAATGATGCGTACACGAACGCCCTGACGGCGAAAGTAAGCGAGAGTCTCGGTAGCATCATCACGCAAGTCTTCTTCCAAAACCAAGAGGGCGAGAGCCGAGGGATTTGCCGGAAGAGTCTGGTCTTCAATGGCCTCGTCATAACGAACGACGACTAATACTCTTAAGCCCTCACTGGCATAAGAACGAATATCAGCTCGAAGACTTTCGAGGGTTGCCACGTGATCAATAAGCATCTCAGGTGCGCCCATAACAATTGATGCGCTTTGCGTGACCCATGCTGCCCATTTACGTTCTGAGGAGAAGGGAATAGTCCGCGATGGTTCAATATCTGCTTTAGGTAGCTCTCCCCTATTGAGCAAATATTCTTTGACCGCCCGCGCGGTTGCATTTGTCTCATCGTCGTTGAGCATCCACAGCGCACGGAAAAGCTGATCTTCTCGCTGTCGATCAAGGATCTCCAAGGAGCGCAATCGAATTCCACCGGTTGTGAGCGTACCGGTTTTATCTAGGCACAGTGCATCAACACGAGCCAAGACTTCAACTGCAGGAAGCTCCTGAACAAGAGCGCCTTTCCGCGCCAGAGTTGCTGAACCGATCGCGAAGTTCATGGAGGTGAGAAGTACCAATCCCTGCGGGATCATTCCGACGACACTTGCAACAGCAAGAACCAATGCGTGTTGCCACGCGTAGGGAGTGCCTTCTCCTGCAATCCGTGTTTGCGACCAGAGCGTCAAAAGAATAATTGGAGGAAGGGCGATTGAGATGACACGCAGAATCTTATTAATACCCTGTTGGATCTCAGAAGTGGCAAGAGAGAAAGTCCGTGCATGACGTGCAATGCCCTGCGCGTACAGGTCCGAACCTACTGCTTGCACATGCATTACGCCAGACCCAGAAACGACGGATGTTCCAGCGAGGACACGATCACCGACCTGCTTAAGAACCGGGCGAGATTCGCCAGTCAGCATCGATTCGTCGATTTCCAGACCGGAAACTTCTAGGACCTCACCGTCAGCCGCGATTTGATCGCCGAGTGAAAGCTCGACAATATCGTCAAGAACAATGCGTTGAACGTCGATCTGCTCGGCACGCCCATCGCGTCGCACCTTCGCACGAGGGGCGTCAACGATTGCAAGATCATCCAGAGTTTTCTTTGCACGGAGCTCGGAGAAAATTCCAATAACCGCGTTGATGATCATGATCGCGCCAAAAACAGCATCCTGCCAGGACCCGAAGATGATCACGATGACCATTGCGATACTCAAGATCGCATTAAAAAGCGTTAAGACATTTGCGCGGATAATCGATGCCAGCGATCGCGATGAAGGGAGCTTAGTGATGTTCAGCTTGCCTTGTTCTTCGCGGATTTTTACTTCGGATCCACTAAGTCCCTGAGCGGGGTTAGGAGCTTGTGCAGCAATGGTCATCGGCCGTTACTCCTCGAGGAATCACGCTTCGAATAAATGAGCGAGGCAAGAACTGTCATGATGAGTGTCCCTGCAATGACAGCAAGTGAGACGGGGATTCCGATTTCCGGAATTCCATGAATAGGCGTGCCTCCATTAAGGAAGGGCAACGAGTTTTCGTGGAGTGCATGAAGAATCAGCTTCACCCCAATGAAACCCAAGATCACTGCAAGTCCGTAGTTGAGGAAAACAAGTTTTTCGAGAAGCCCATCGATAAGGAAGAAGAGCTGTCGAAGCCCCAGCAACGCAAAAGCATTGCATGCAAAGACCAAATACGACTCTTGAGTGAGGCCAAGGATCGCGGGAATCGAGTCGAGTGCAAACATCAGATCCGCGGATCCAAGCGCCAGAACGACAAGGAACAAGGGGGTGATGGATGTGTGACGATTATGGCGATAGAAAAAGCGGTCTCCGATGTATCCATCAGTCACAGGTAGAATGCGCCGAACGAAGCGGACAAAAGTATTCTCTTGAATTTCCCCAACTTCTTCCTCTTCACCGGAAGCGCCTTCGCGGGCCTGTGAATATGCCGTCCACAGCAGCCATGCACCGAAGAAGAAGAACATCCACCTAAATCGATTAACCAGAGTCACACCGACGATGATGAAAAACGCCCTAAAGATCAGTGCAAGGATGATTCCTGCAAGGAGTGCTTTCTGCTGAAACTCCCTTGGTACCTTGAAGGACGCCATAATAATGACGAAGACGAAAAGGTTGTCCAGCGAAAGTGACCACTCCATCATGTAGCCGCTATAGAACTGGATGGCGTAAGTTGCCCCGTAGATCACCCAAATCGCTAGGCCAAACATCACCGCAAGAGCAACGTAGCCCAATGTCCACACTGTTGCTTCTTTCATAGAAGGCGCATGGGGTTTACGCACGTGTCCAATGATGTCAGTGGAAATTAGGGCGATAACAGCGACGGCCAAGCCGATCCAGCCGAGGATATGTACGTCCACGAATGACCTTTCAGGCAGAGACTTGAGGTCTCTTCCCACCCAAAATTGGGCAGCAACACCGGGTATCTGGGAGATACCGCGTTGACGATGGTGCTCTTTTTGGGATTACTCCCCTCGCGACTAGCGTAACAAACGATTCCGCTCACATTCTCTGTCAGATCACAAGTCGTTAAGAGCTTCACACGCAAGTGCTTTAGACTCAACAGAGTGAGTGTTCAAATTTGTGCAGCCCAAGTGTCCCGACTGCGTCGCCTGAAGGAGACCCTTTTCGGGTCAACCCAGGCACCTTTTGAACTGCCAGTCGTCCAATCCTGTGCTTTCGATACAACAAAACTCGCGCACACTGCCGGCGTTTCCAGACTTGCTGAATTGGGACGGCGTGAGGTTCGTGAACTCACACCACAGACACTGTCAACAACTGATGATTTTTACTCTGAAGTACGCGATGCTTTAGAGCACCGCGCTTTGGTCTGGTTGATTGGACCTATTGATACTAAGCAACTGAAGGAACTGGCAGGTCCGCTATTTGACCTCTTCGTAAACATTGGTGCGCAGCACTCTGAGACACAGTCTGTCTTCGGACTACGGGTCAGTAACGTTGTTCATCAGCTACTCCCCGATGCGAGCTTCAGGGCGGCATTAGAAGGCATGAATGTAACACGGACCCCACACAGCCTCGCCCATCAAATTGAGGCAGCGGGGGTAAAGGTTTTTAAACGTTCCCTGATCACGCGAATTCTCAAAGACCCACGTTTTTGGGTTTACGCAGTGGTCTTCGTGTACTCCTCACTTCGGGCGCTTCCAGTCGTTTTTGTCCCGCAATTCCACGGCTCTGTGTTGGTCTTGTGGGGAATCGATGTGCTGACCGCAGTCCCCTACACCTGGGGAATTCTCGCGATGCTGACAGCATCGCGGCCATTGGAACGTTACAGCGGCGCAATTGTCGCATTGACAACGTTCATGGCACCCTACGTTTATTTCTGGGTACACGGACGCGGATACCCAGGCTCGGTCATCATCATCGTGGGCCTAATGATTGCGGCGTCTCTTGCTACCGAGGTTTGGCGCGGGATTCAGAACACACGCCTTGTCAAGCGTTATTCTGCGTCACGAAATTCTTGAGGAATTCCCTGAATCGAACGCACAGCGCTCACGACAAGAATCCAGATCCCCGCAACCCACCAAATACCTGTAAGGATAAATGGGCGCAGGGGCGCATATGCGACAAGCATAGCCGTTGCCGCAACCCATACCAGTGCTGCAACGATGTTAAGCACGCGCAAACGACCGACCCTGAAGGGGTGGACAAAAGCAATCGGAGCAACTGTAAGGATTGCCATAATTACGGTCGCAATGAAGTTAAAAAGAGCTCCGGTTTGGAAAATCCACATAATTGCAGCAACCACATTCCATGCCGCGGGGAAACCCATGAAGTAGTGGTCTGGTGTCTTCAAGGAGACATTGCAATAACAGAACATTGAAGAGAGGCAGACAATTAAAGCAGCGGCGATGCCTAGCCCACGGGATCCAAACGGCAAGTAGAAGACCATGAACAGTGCCGGAATGAAGGTCCAGGTCAGGTAGTCGACAATATTGTCCAAAGTCGCTCCGTCAAAACCGGGAGCATATTCAGTGACGCGAACAGCACGCGCAAAACTCCCGTCAACTGCATCAACAAGAAGCGCGATTCCCAACCACATCCACATCTGGCGGATATGTCCCTCGTAAAGAGCAATTGTCGCCAAAGACGCCCACAGCACACCGGTGAGTGTGAAGAGGTGCGCAGACCAAGCAAGGGCGCGTTTGGCAAAAGGAACGGGACGCGCTTGCGTATGCGCCATCGTAGACACAGTCGACTCCCAGAATTGAGAACTTAGAACACTACTATCTTAGTGCCTTTACTCAAAGGCACTAACCAATTTCCACAAAGATTAGTTTGCAGCTTTCATTGCGCGAAGCTCTTTCTTAAGCTCAGCGAGCTCATCACGTAGGCGAGCAGCAAGCTCAAACTGGAGGTTCTCTGCGGCTTCCATCATTCGAGAACTCAACTGGGCGATAAGATCCTCAAGGTCATTTTGCGCCATATTGGCAAGTTCTTCTCGGCTCCTCGACACATCCTCAATAGCCTCCGAGGCCATCGCATCTGCGCAAATGTCTGTAGCCGGCCGCTCGCGACGGTATCCCCCTTCGAGGAGCTGCGCAGTATCGACCTCTTCGCGAGCCAGCATGTCAGTGACATCCGCAATCTTCTTACGCAGTGGTTTGGGATCAATCCCGTGCTCACGGTTATAGGCCAGCTGGATCTCGCGGCGTCGCTCGGTTTCGTCTATTGCTGCGCGCATCGAGTCAGTGATGTTATCGGCGTACATGTGCACTTCACCCGAAACATTACGTGCGGCTCGTCCAATAGTCTGAATGAGCGATCGGGTTGAGCGTAGGAATCCTTCTTTATCGGCATCCAAAATTGACACAAGCGAGACTTCGGGCAGATCCAGCCCCTCACGAAGCAGGTTAATACCTACTAAAACGTCAAAGACTCCGAGGCGAAGTTCACGTAGTAATTCAACGCGCCTCAAGGTGTCGACATCAGAGTGCAGGTATTCGACCTTCACTCCCCTTTCGCCCAAGTATGTTGTCAGATCTTCAGCCATCTTCTTAGTGAGAGTTGTGACCAAAACACGCTCGTCACGCTGGGTGCGCTCTTGGATCTGCTCGAGCAAGTCATCAACCTGACCTTTCGTCGGTTTAACAATAACTTGAGGATCCACAAGACCAGTCGGACGAATGATCTGTTCGACTACACCATCAGAACGATCCAGTTCATACTGCCCGGGGGTTGCTGAAAGATAGACGGTCTGACCAATACGCTGCGTAAACTCATCCCATTTCAGTGGACGATTATCCATCGCCGAAGGAAGGCGAAACCCGTAATCCACCAAGGTGCGCTTTCGGGACATGTCACCTTCGAACATCGCCCCAATTTGCGGAACCGTCACGTGGGATTCATCGATGACCAGAACAAAATCATCAGGGAAATAATCAAGCAGAGTATTCGGAGGTGTACCCGGGCCACGTCCATCAATATGACGCGAATAGTTTTCGACTCCCGCACACGTTCCTATTTCCTTGAGCATTTCGAGGTCGTAGGTTGTTCGCATCCGAAGACGCTGAGCCTCAAGCAGTTTTCCTTGGGATTCAAACCACTCAAGGCGTTCTTCGAGTTCTTTTTCGATGGAAGCGATCGCACGTTTCATTCTTTCCTCGCCGGCAACATAGTGTGATGCCGGGAAGAGATAGACATGATCAACTTCCTCGATCACATTCCCCGTCACGGGATGGAGTACTGCCAAGGAATCGATTTCATCGCCGAACATTTCAATCCGGATTGCTAGTTCCTCGTACACCGGAATGATCTCAATCGTGTCTCCGCGAACCCTAAAGGTTCCGCGGGTAAAGCCGATATCGTTCCGCGTGTATTGCATGCCAATAAAAGCGCGGAGAAGATCATCGCGCTCAATGCGCATTCCGCGACTCAGCTCGATCATCCGTGCAACATACTCTTCAGGCGTACCCAAACCATAGATACATGAAACAGAGGAAACAACGACCGTATCTCGACGCGTTAATAGTGAGTTTGTTGCGCTATGGCGCAGTCTCTCAACTTCATCGTTGATCGATGAATCCTTCTCAATAAAGGTATCGGTTTGAGGAACGTAGGCTTCAGGCTGATAGTAGTCGTAATAAGACACGAAGTACTCAACAGCATTATTAGGCAGCAGCTGACGAAACTCTGCTGCTAGCTGCGCTGCCAAAGTTTTATTTGGCTCAAGCACCAAGGCTGGACGTTGAACTTCTTCGATCAGCCAAGCAGTCGTTGCGCTCTTACCGGTTCCTGTCGCACCGAGAAGAACGATGTCTTGTTCACCCGCGCGCAGGCGTTCTGCAAGCTCATGAATCGCCTTCGGCTGATCACCGGATGGCGTGTATTCAGAAATAACCTCGAAGGGGTGTTCCGCACGAATAATAGGACTTTGGCTCACCCCTAAACGCTACGTCATTTCAAAGACGGACGCGCAGTGAACGGATACCTGAGTAGATGCCAGTGGCTCATATTCCTGAGCTAGCGCACCTTTCGGGTACACGTCCACGGCGCTAATCGCAGTGAAACGCTTGATGACAAACGGATCTAGTGATTACTCCTTCACACGACGCTGGGAGGCAATCATTGCGACACCGCCAACAGCAAGTACTCCGGCGACAATCAATGACCAGAATGAGCCACCCGTTTGTGCCAAGGCACGAACAATCGCGGGCTTTTGCTCGGTTGTCTGTGCAGTCGATGCGGCAGGTGCAGCATCTCCAACAGTCAGAGTATTACCAAGACTCTCATCTTCTGTGGCACGATCACGAACTTGATCCTGAGGATTTTCGGAGATCAGCGACGAGGAATCACTTGGAGCCGAAGACTCGGTGGTGCTGGGCGAAGGTGAAACGTCGTTATTCGGAATTGAGACAGCACTGTGAGTCTCCGTTGCTACCGGGCTTGGTTCAGTCTCAATCGAGCGACGGACTCGCCTACGGGAATTAGCACTTGAGTCGGCAGTCGGCTTGGGTGCCTCGGTTGTCGCGGGCGGAGCCACGGGCTGAGGTGCAACAACATTTGTGTTCGGTACTGGGGTTGTTGCAACAGGAATCGGGGTACTTGCAGTCGGCACAACTGGCTGAGGTGCGACAACTGTCGGTTGTACCGTTGGCGCTACGGGAGCTTCGGAAGTGGCGCTAGGAACGACCGGTTTTGGCGCAACAACAGGAGCTTCCGGTGTCGGGGTTACAGGGGTCTGAGTCGCACTAGGAGTAACCGGAGACGGAGCCGGAGTTGTAGTGTCCGGAGTCGGTGTCGTCACTTCAGGTGCACTTGTCGTAGGAGTCGGTTCAGGAACAGTTCTCGTTGCCGGTCCCTTCTTCCATACACGCACGTAATCGACGAGCATGTCAGAACCATTTCCCTTGTACGCATTGATGTACTTCGTTGCATCCGTATAGGTTGTATCGCCCTTGTCGGAGGCAAGGAAGGTTCCACCAACCATCTGGTTAAGGCGCAAGACCATGCCGTTAGCGTCATTCACGAAGGGATTGCTCCCCTTCACCTTGTCATAAGTAACGGTATGCGCCTTACGTCCGTCCAGGTAGAAGGTAATTGCACGACCATTCTTCTCAACACCATATGTATGGAACTGGCTCTGCGATGAGCCGTCACCACCCAGCTGTCCCTGATGTTGTTCGGTCTTTTGTGGGTTACCAACGCGAGGTGTATGAACGTTCGCTTGGAGGTAGTGCGGATCCCAGCCTTTGGCCTCAACTACGTCAATCTCGCCATGTGCGGGGAAGCTAGTTGGAGCCGTGCCCGTCATCCAGAATGCGGGCCATGATGCTACTGCGGTTGGAAGTTTGATTCGAGCTTCAGCGTAGAAATCACCGTAGGCCGCCCACTTTACTCCCTTGTTATCACGAGTTTGGACCATTGCAGAGGTAAAAGGAGCCTTGTAGGAATCAGTCTGCCCGTTGGAGGTACGTTTGCATTCACGGTCAACGGTGACCATGGAATGCGTATTACGATCCCACTTCTGCGTCTTTGGCTCATAACGCGCGGTCAGGTGAAGAACACCGCCTGAAACGCTGACATTTTCCTTGGCGTCAGAGTATTGGGCTTGAGAGTGAGCATTGGGATCGAAGCAACCTAGGGCCAAACCCCATTTAGAGGTATCTAGCTCACTCCCATTGAACTCATCCTGGAAGGTCAAGGTGTTGTATCCCAGTGCGCGCACTTCATCAGGTCCGGGCACTTCATCGCCAGCCCACGCAAGCGAGAGACCGCCCAATGTCATTCCCGCGCCAAGAGTCAGTGCACCAAGAGTGCGCACTGCCCTACTTCCAACAAAAGTACGCTTCGTCTTCAACTGCGCCATTTATCCTCATTTCTGCGGTAAATGTCGGCTGGTCTGTTCGCTTTCCGATGTAGAAGCTCTTCGTTGCCTTCACGAGGAAGACGGTTATCTTTGCAGCAAGCGACTTCCACAATATCCGACTTCAAGCGTCCCAGTCACAACCGGTTTAGTTTCTCGTACACATCAATGTTTACGTATCAAACTGGTTGTTTCTGGGTGTTTTCCGGGTTATTTATTGAGCGTTACCCGTTGAATTCATGTGAAAGCTGAAGAAATACTGAAGAGGTTTGAACAACTAGTGCACATGTGTCAACCAGGACGAATAGAGCTGCTTGGAGACATCGGCAAGATCTTCTTGATTCCCATGGTTCTCAACCCAGATACTTGCTAACTTCCGGCGCTCACTATCCGAAATTTGCGAGCAAATGCGAGCTCGGGCATCTTCCTCGCTCAGACCTCGAGAAATAAGCCGGCGAACGCGCACTTCCTCAGGTGCACTGACCATAATCACTGCATCAAAAAGTGATGCATCTTCACAGGTTGTCAGAATTGGGACATCATAGAGCGCGCACCTTCCCTGGGGGGCGGATTTCAGACGCTCCCAAGCAAGGACTGAAATCGCAGGGTGCGTGAGCGAGTTCAGCAGCGAAGTCGATTCAGGTGAAGAGAAGGCTCTCTGCGCGAGAAGGCGCCGATCCAGTGAGCGATCTGGCAGCGCAAGGTCGGATCCAAAGTAAGTCAGCACGGCCTCGTATACGGGATGGGAAGGCGAAAGAACTTCGCGAGCCAGTTGGTCTGCATCGACAACATAGACGCCGAGGCCGCGCAACGCGTGAGCAATCGTGGACTTTCCCGCACCGATTCCTCCACTGAGAGCAAGAAAAAGTGACGGCCCTTGAGTGCGCGCCTGCGGTATCGAACGAAGAAGATAAGCGCTCGCACCTCCGGATTGAATGACAGTCTTCACATCTGAAGACTAGAACAGTAAACACAGCTTGGCACAACAGGCATGAAGTGAAAGAATCGCGATAGAAATAATTACTTCTACGGCTAGAAGCAGAATAGTGACTCAAACAGCAGCAACGCAGGCGAAGCGTCCTCAAGGAATGGGACTAATGATCGCCACCTCCCTCACCTTGTTCTCAATGTTTTTTGGTGCGGGAAACTTGATTTTCCCACCGATCATGGGCGCCAATTCCGGATCGAACTTTAACCCAGCCATGATCGGCTTCCTCATCGGCGGTGTAGCTCTGCCCGTCATTGCGATTATCGCAATCGCATTGTCAGGAACTGACCTGCGAGACCTTTCTGGACGAGGCGGAAAGGCATTCGGAATCACATTCTCCTGCATGGTCTATCTGTCAATTGGGGCCTTCTACGCGCTGCCCCGTACGGGCGCAGTTTCTTTTTCGACGGCTGTTGCACCGATCATTCATTCGACTTCGTTCATGAGCTCGATGATTTTTAACGCATTCTTTTTCGGACTTGCGCTTTTTCTTTCTTGGAATCCTCATCAGATCGTCAATCACCTCGGTAAAATCCTGACACCTGTCCTTCTGGTTCTCCTTGTTCTTTTGGTTTTCCTGTCGCTAGCAAAACTTCCACCTTCTGAGGTTGCTCCCATCGGACAGTACGTCCAGGCGCCTTTAACTGCTGGCCTCCTTGACGGATATATGACCATGGATTCGATTGCTGCTCTCGCATTCGGAATTATCGTCGTCGCTTCATTTGATCAAGGAGAAGGGGGAATCAGCGGAGCAAAACTTATCCGTCGCACCAGCGCGGCAGGCCTCATTGCGGGTATTTTGCTCGGTTTGGTGTATGTCGGTCTGGGGTTGATTGGACACGTGATTCCCGGCGGACAGAACTACACCGATGGAGCTGCACTCCTCGCCGACGCCTCTCATATAACAATGGGTACAGCTGGACAGCTCGTTTTCGGACTCATTGTGCTTACCGCATGTATGACGACTGCCGTCGGATTACTCGCTGCAACTTCAGAGTTCTTTGAAAGACTGCTTCCAAAGATCACCTACAAAATGTGGCTCGTCGGCTTCACGATTATCTCCTTCGTGCTGGCATCCGCTGGACTCTCAACGGTACTTAAGGTTGCGGTTCCAATCATTACCTTCCTTTACCCCATCGCAATTAGCATCGTCTTCATTACGATCCTGACACATCCCCTCCACTACTCAGTGCAGGTTCGCTGGTCCTTCCGTCTTGGCGTGTGGGTTGCAAGCATCTGGTCACTTCTCACGACAGTGATTTCCTTTGGCATACTGGACTTCATTGCACCTTTAATGGCTTGGAGCCCGGGTCAAGACCTTCAAATCGGTTGGATATTACCGACCGTTATCGCAGCAATGATCGGCTTCGTGATCGATCTGGTCTTTTCGAAGCGAACCCACGTCTAGAGCATCCATTGCTTATGACGATGGCCCGTCTCGATCGAGGCGGGCCATCACTATAACCTCAATAGGCTAAACCTATGCTTTCCTAGGCCTAAGAGGCACACTTAGGATCCAAATAATTGCTCTATTCGATATCGACTTTGACCATACCGTCGGCTGAACAATCACAAAAAACTGAGGCCCCGGTTTTCACCGGGGCCTCAGAACTGACTATGAGCGCTTAGACGCTTCGATTCAGTTGTTGGTCAGCTTCTCACGAAGTGCTGCAAGTGCCTCGTCGGAAGCGAGGGTACCTTCGGAGTCGACCGGGGTCGAGTAGGAAGCCTGCTCTTCGACTGCGGGAGCTGCTTCGGCGTCCTCTTCAAGGGCCTTTGCAACCTGAGCCTTGTGGGCTTCCCAGCGAGCCTGGGCCTGTGCGTACTGAGCTTCCCAAGCCTCGCGCTGAGCCTCGTAGCCTTCCATCCATTCCTGGGTTTCAGGATCGAAGCCTTCGGGGTACTTGTAGTTGCCCTCTTCGTCGTACTCAGCGGCCATGCCGTAGAGCGAAGGATCGAACTCTTCAGAGTTGGGATCAACACGCTCGTTGGCCTGCTTCAGGGACAGGGAGATACGACGACGCTCGAGGTCGATGTCGATGACCTTGACGAAGACCTCGTCGCCAACCTTGACGACCTGCTCGGGCAGCTCGACGTGACGCTGAGCAAGTTCGGAGATGTGAACCAGACCTTCAATTCCATCTTCAACACGCACGAATGCGCCGAAGGGAACGAGCTTGGTGACCTTGCCGGGCACGACCTGGCCGATGGCGTGGGTACGTGCGAAGGTCTGCCACGGATCTTCCTGAGTAGCCTTCAGCGACAGCGACACGCGCTCGCGGTCCATGTCGACATCGAGCACCTCGACGGTAACTTCCTGACCAACCTCGACGACCTCTGAGGGGTGATCGATGTGCTTCCAAGACAGCTCGGAGACGTGAACCAGGCCGTCAACCCCACCAAGGTCAACGAAGGCACCGAAGTTAACGATGGAGGACACGACACCGCTGCGAACCTGACCCTTCTGGAGGGTGTGCAGGAAGTTGGTGCGAACCTCAGACTGGGTCTGCTCAAGCCATGCGCGGCGGGACAGAACAACGTTGTTACGGTTCTTATCCAGCTCAATGATCTTGGCTTCGATCTCGCGGCCAATGTAAGGAGCAAGATCGCGAACGCGACGCATTTCAACGAGGGATGCGGGGAGGAAGCCACGCAGGCCGATGTCCAGGATCAGGCCGCCCTTGACGACCTCGATGACGGTACCGGTAACAACGCCGTCTTCTTCCTTGACCTTCTCGATCTGTCCCCATGCGCGCTCGTACTGTGCACGCTTCTTGGACAGGAGCAGGCGGCCTTCCTTGTCCTCCTTCTGGAGAACCAGGGCCTCGATCTGATCACCAACGGCAACCACATCATCCGGGTTGACATCGTGCTTGATGGAAAGCTCACGAGAGAGGATAACACCCTCGGTCTTGTAGCCAATGTCAAGAAGGACCTCATCGTGGTCAACCTTGACGACAGTGCCCTCGACGATGTCGCCATCGTTGAAGTACTTGATGGTCTCGTCAATAGCGGCGAGCAGGTCCTCGCGGGACCCAATGTCGTTCACTGCAACCTGGGGTGTAGAAACTGCCGGCTGCGAGTTGGTGCTGGTCATGTAGTTGTGTTCTCCGAAACGGACGTATTACTAGATATGGACAATTGCGGCTGCGCAGTGCAAATGGCTATTGCACGCAGCAGTACCTTGAGCATTCTAACAGAATAGGGCTAAAAGTCCACCTCTCTTAGTGCGCTGCATCCTTCCATGTCTCACCGACACCAATTGCCACTTCAAGTGGCACCCTCAACTCCATGACACCTTCCATTCCATCATGAACGAGTTGACGAAGTTGTTCTTCCTCACCTGGGGCAATCTCAAACAGTAATTCATCATGGATTTGAACGAGCATCCGCGACGAGAGATCACTGTGATCAAGACGATTTTGGACATCGAGCATAGCCATTTTAACGATGTCGGCGGCACTTCCTTGGATTGGAGCATTCAATGCGGCACGTTCAGCCATGTCACGGCGCGTCCTATTTGCTGAGTGAAGGTCAGGCAGATACCTCCGACGACCGCAAATAGTCTGAGTCCATCCATCTTTACGCGCTTCATCAACGAGACTTTCAAGGTAGTCACGAACTCCCCCAAAACGCTCGAAATAGCGATCACGCAAAGCCGAGGCCTCGTGAACAGGAATCTGAAGCTGCGCTGAAAGACCATAAGCTGACAGGCCATAGGCCAAACCGTATGAAGTTGCCTTAATACGCGAACGTTCTTCCGAGGTCACATCCGCCGGATCTACGCCAAAAACCATGGCTGCCATGGTGCGGTGAAGGTCTTCCCCAGAATTAAAGGCCTCGATCAGGCCATGATCCTTGGACAGATGCGCCATGATACGCATTTCAATCTGTGAGTAATCAGCGCTCATCAAGTCAACATAGGGCCGCTTCGCAACAAAGCCAGCGCGGATACGCAAACCATCCGCAGAACGAGCTGGAATATTCTGCAAATTCGGATCCGAAGAGGCAAGACGGCCCGTCGCAGCTGCAGTCTGAGAGAAGGTAGTGTGAATACGCTGATCGTCCCCAATGCAGGCGTTCAGGCCATCAACCATCTGGTTGAGCTTAATCCGGTCACGGTGTACCAAAAGATGGCGCAGGAATTCATTACCAGTGCGCTCAAACAGATCTGTTAAAGCTTCAGCATTAGTCGTGTATCCGGTCTTGGTCTTCTTTGTTTTTGGCAGGTCGAGCTCTTCAAAGAGAACCGCCTGAAGTTGTTTAGGAGATGAGAGGTTTACTTCGTGCCCCAAGACCTCCCACGCACTGCGTTGCGCAGACTCAACATCTGACGCCAGCTCATGCGAAAGCGAACGGAGGAATTCCTCATCAACACCGATCCCATAGTGTTCCATCTGCGCAAGCAAACGCGCGATTGGCAGTTCCAGCTCTTCGAGGAGACGAGTTTGCTCGCTCTCTTCCAACTTTGACATGAGGATCGCTGCAAGCGGATGCATACGCCCTGCAGCCATTCCCAGCTCGTGTGCTCGCTCTTCAGTAATACCCATGTCGAAGAGCGTCGTCTCATTCTTCTTCTCTTCTTCATCAATACCCAAGTAACGAGAGAACAATTGGGAAAGTCTGTAACCGCGGTGCTCAGAATTCACTAAATATGCAGCGAGAAGCAGGTCGCAGCAAGGATCACCAAGTTCCCACCCTCGCGCTCGCAAAGCATGGATACTGCCTTTGAAGTCGTAGACAATGAGGCCATCTTCCGAAATAAGCGACGTGAGTTCAGCATCTTGCTGAGCTGTAAGCAGTGTCGGATCAATGACAAGTGCCTCATCGGCAGTAGCAAAAGTAAGGGCGTTTACCTCCGCACCATTGACCTTCAATACGCCATCGACAAAGAGAGAGAGGTTCCCCGGATGGTCCTTACGCCACTGATTAAGCTTGGTGCGATCATCAGCAAGCGTCACTGATACTTCATGCGCTGACACTTCTGATTGAGAAACACTCTGTTCTTCGTACTGCTCCGCTTTTCCAAGGCCGATACTCGCGACTGCAAGGATCTTAGAGCGGAGCGAACGAAATTCCAGCGCATCACAGAGAGTCGCAAGCGTTTGCCGATCTGTCAGGTCACGTCGCAAATCATCCAATTCGCATTCGAGATCCATATCGGTCAGAAGGTGATTGAGTCGGCGGTTTCGGCGAACATCTTCGACGTGCTCACGAAGAGCCTCTCCCCGCTTCCCTGTCACTTGATCAGCGTTCTCTAACAGATTATCGAGGCCGTCGAAGCGGTTAATCCATTGAGCCGCGGTCTTGGGACCGACCCCCGGGACCCCCGGAAGATTGTCCGAGGCCTCGCCGACCAAAGCGGCAATTTCAGGGTAACGGTACGGAGGAACGCCGTACTTATCCTCGATACGCTCCGGAGTCATTTCACGAAGATCTCCCGGGGTTAATCCGGGATAAAGGACTGTGACTGTATCGGTAACTGTCTGGAAGCTATCCCGATCTCCGGACACGACGAAGACACGCATGTCTGCCTGTGCTCCACGATGAGCCAGAGTTGCTAGAAAATCGTCTGCCTCAAAGCCCTCTCGAGAGAGTGATCGAATACCCATCGCTCCGAGGAGATCCCTAATTAGCTCAATCTGTCCTTTGAATTCCTCAGGGGTTGCATCACGAGTTCCCTTATATTCGGGATATTCATCAGTCCTGAACGAATGCCGGGAAACATCAAAGGCGACCGCAACATGGCTCGGCTGATATTTCTCGAGAATCTTAATCAGCATCGAGGCGAAGCCATAAACCGCATTCGTATGCTGTCCTTGCGCAGTCACAAACTTCTCTACCGGTAAGGCATAGAATGCACGAAAGGCCATTGAATGACCATCGATAACAAGCAGGGTCTCCTTCATAGAAGACACACTACGGCGAGAGGGCACGATGCACACCTCGAATGGCAAAATTGGTCTGCCTCAAAGCTGGCAAGGCACACTGATGAATCGGATGGGCATGCGTATTATTTCGCAGAGCCCAGAGCACACCGTTATTGAGATGCCAATTTCTGGTAACACTCAGCCTCAAGGCCTTCTACATGGTGGCGCCAGTGCAGCCTTGGCGGAAACCGCCGCTTCACATTCTGCGATGCTCCATGCTCAGAGGCTAATGGGAGACAATGCGGTTGCAGTTGGCGTCGAACTCAATATCTCTCATTTGAAGGCTGGTCAAGGATCATTGATCCGAGCGACAGCTGAGGCGCTCCATCTCGGGCGAAGTTCAACAGTTCATACAGTCCGTATCACTGATGAAGATGACCAGCTGATTGCCGTTGCGCGCGTATCCAACCGGATTCTCAACAAGTAAAAAGGGCGCGGGTAAAACCCGCGCCCGTTCGTCGACCGAAGGTTCTTAGCCCTCAACCTGATTAATAACCGCGTCTGCCACCTCACGCATGGAAAGACGTCGGTCCATAGAAGTCTTTTGGATCCAACGGAACGCATCGGGTTCCGTCATTCCCATGTTCTTCATGAGAAGGCCCTTTGCGCGATCAACACGCTTACGGGTTTCAAAACGGTCAGCTAGGTCAGCAACCTCTTCTTCAAGGGATTCGATCTCTTGATGACGGGAAAGTGCAATCTCCACAGCTGGGATCAGATCGGCCGGCGTAAAGGGCTTAACGACATACGCCATTGCTCCAGCATCACGAGCACGCTCAACAAGTTCTGTCTGGCTAAAGGCAGTGAGCATGACGACCGCGCAAGAAAGCTCAGCAAGGATCTTTTCCGCAGCGGTGATGCCATCCATCTTCGGCATCTTGACGTCCATTACACAAAGGTCAGGCTCCAACTCAAGGGCAAGCTTTACGGCTTCTTCACCGTTCGAGGCCTCGCCAACAATTTCAAAGCCTGCTCCGCTTAGCGTCTCAACGATATCTAGGCGGATTAATCCCTCATCCTCCGCAACAAGTACCCGTCGCGGCTCAGTAGCTTCTTCACTCATGTCGTCTTCCTTGTCCGATAGTTTGTCACAAGCACTGGTTATATCTTATCCTTATTAGCGCACTTGTGTGCTGCCCCGATAGCCCAACTGGCAGAGGCGGTCGGCTCAAACCCGGCTTGTTGTGGGTTCGAATCCCACTCGGGGTACCAGGATGTCTAGATCTGACACCTTACGGCTTAAAAGTTTCCGAAACTTTTAAGCCGTTTTTTCTTTGGGATTATGCGGTTTAACGCTGTGGAAATTGCAAGAAAAAAGACAGTTAATGAATCAACTCCGCCAACCAACACGGTTGACGGAGTTGACCTTAGAGAGACAAATCACATCTCAGGCAGCGGGGATAAGTTCCAAACCCAAGAACTGTGCAGCTCGATCACGCATTTCAGGACGTGCCAGATTGTCGAGCGCTTCTTGAATTCGCTGATCGCTCCAGTCTGAATACCAGGGGCGAACGGCATCGCTGAGTTGAGCAACTGGCAGATTCAGAGCTTGCTGGCGACCATGAGCAGCACGGACCGAGATTTTCGTATTGAGTTGATTCATTTCTTCCTCCTCTTCATTCTTCGTCTGTATCTACGGATATGCGCTCAAGGTGCGCAGGCAATCGCTTGTAGATACGTTCAAGGCATAAGCCTTATATGTCATCCAACGTGGATGAATCCACAAGTATTCCACAATGAGCAGAATATGTCTAATTATCCTGCCCCATGAGGCCGTATTCGATCATTCGCACATAGGCTTTACGACCATCTTCTGTTAGATGTTGTCCATCATCATAGAAATAGTCGTCATGTCCCTCACTGAACTTATACCAATCGAGAATACCTACCTGGGGATACTTCTCGGCGAGCTTGTACATCAACGCGTTATTCTCATCCTGGAAAGGATGGGGTGCTCGTACGGTAACGAAGAAGACTGGCCGCTCGCCCGCCGCCTCGATGAGCGGGGCCGCAGACTCCACAGAGGTGATCGGCCCATTACCACCAAGTGCAACAATCACGGGCGTCCCATCATGTCCTTGCGCAAGATCCTCACGATAAACTGCAATCCCCTTCTCGAAGGAGCGCCCAACCTCTGTGTCGGTAAAAGAATCGGGAAATACCGCCGGTATCCAGTAATAACTTGCACCTTCTGCTACTGAATCTCCGATCAGCACAAAGGGCACAGAACACGTGCCCTGCTCATCAGAGCACTGCCATTGCGAGGGATCATAGTTATCGGGGATAACCGCAGCCTGTGGCTCGATCACCTTCCCATTCTTCTCATGGAAACGAGGCTGAACTGGCGTTGGAGTCGTTGACGTTTCCGTTTGGGCGGCGGAAGGTTCAGCCTGTGAAGCAGAGGGAGTGGGCGAGGCAAAAGTCGACGAAACTTTCTTCGACCCAGACTCTAAAACAGGGCCGGGGACGCAAGCGGTCACGAGGCTCAAGGTTAAGCCGCCAACGAGTAGTGACGCACATACTCGTACGCGACGACTTTCTTGCTTTCCTCCGCGAAGCGCTCGCCAAGTCTGCAAACTCCCCCACGATGGCGCTTTCTCAACAAAGCGGTAGGCGGCCTCGACAACACAAAGGAAAACTGTAAGTTCAAGAACCCATCCCCACCATGGGAGTGCAGAAGTTCTGCGCGCAGGGTTCATAAGAAGGATTAACGGGTAGTGCCAGATATAGGCACTCATCGAACGTGAAGCAATCAGCTGAATCGGACGAAACGAGAGCAGGCGAGAAAAAACTCCAGGAACCATCGCACCACAAATCAACAGCGCACTCACCAAGGCCGAAAGGAAGAAACCACCGCGATAGAGCCAGGTCATATAGCCGCGTGCATAAATGGATACGAGGATAAGGAACCCCAGACCAAACCACGATGAAAGCGAAAGAAGACTACGTACGCGAGGAGATGCATTCAGAACATAAGAATCGACATAGGCAAGTGCCATACCGACTAAAAGTTCAGCCAGACGTGTATCAAGACCGTAGTAGACACGAGAAGAATCTGTACCGGGAGCAAAGAGAAGCGCCATCTCAACAACAGAAGCACATGCCAAAACGATGATGGCAATGGATGCACGCAAACGTGAGCGGAAGAGCTCTCTGAGTAATAAGACAATCACCGGAGCCAGCAGGTAAAACTGCATGATCACCGCGACAAACCAAAGATGAGTCAGAGGTGAGGGTAATCCTGCCTGTGCAAAATACGGAACTTCACGAAAGATGTAGAACCAGTTTGAGAAAAACGCAAGCGCCGGGATGGCATCGTCGTGCATCTTCACGAGTAACGATGGAGAAAACACAAAAGATGCAATCGCTGAAAAAGCGGTCACAACCACCATCGATGGCCATAAGCGGGAGAAGCGTCGAATAAGGTAGCGTCCAACTGCAATCTCATTTTCAGCGTCCAACTCGCGAAGAAGAGAACGGGTGACAAGGAAGCCGGAAATCACAAAAAACAATGTGACTCCAATGAAACCTCCTGGAGCAGGTGAAGTCGGCCGGAGATGGTAAAGAATCACCGCGATGATTCCCAGCGCCCTAAGGCCATTGACACCGGTCAGATAAGAAGTATTCTTCTGTGCGGTTTCACTCGCGATATTGGTATCGCGCTCGTCGTGAGATAACCGTGGCACCGTTGTCATGGCTCAATAAACTCCTCAGAGTACGAGGGTGGGTAGACCTCCCGGCCTGCCCACCCTCTGATCTATAGATACTAAGCGTCGCTACGCGATCCACCGATTGCGTAGTCAACCTCATCTCCCAAGCGATGGACGCGCAGGAGATTGGAGGAACCGGGGGTCCCCGGCGGCATACCAGCGACAATCACCATTTCATCGCCGACCTCTGCAAGACGTGAAGATTGGGCAACCTGATCTACCTGCCACACCATATCGTCTGTGTGGGTTACCTCAGGAACGCGGTAAGCGTGGATACCCCAAGACAAAGCCAGTTGACGGCGGGTGGACTCCAATGGAGTAAAGGCAAGCATCGGGATAGGTGTACGCAAGCGAGAAAGCAGACGAGCAGAGGTTCCCGATTGAGTGAAAGTCACAAGATAACGGGCATCGAGCTTCTCAGCAATGATCGCGGCAGCACCACAGATTGCTGACGCACGATCAAGCTCGATGGGCGTCATTGGCGCAATGCGCTCCCCGCCATTTTCTTCTGTTGCCTCGATAATACGGGCCATGGTTCGTACTGCTTCGATCGGATATGCACCAACCGAAGTTTCACCAGACAGCATAACCGCATCGGCACCGTCAAGAATCGCGTTTGCGCAGTCAGACGCTTCTGCACGGGTTGGTCGAGGATTCTTAATCATCGAGTCCATAACCTGCGTCGCAACGATCACAGGCTTAGCCGCACGCCGTGCCAGCTCAATTGCGCGCTTCTGAACAAGCGGAACGTCCTCAAGCGGCATTTCCACACCAAGGTCACCGCGCGCGACCATAATTCCGTCAAAAGCATCAACGATCTCAGAAAGAGCTTCCACAGCCTGCGGCTTTTCGATCTTTGCGATGACCGGAAGGCGCTTCCCACATTCATCCATAATTGCATGAACGGAATCGATATCGGACGCAGACCGAACAAAGGACAAAGCAATGAAGTCCGCGTCAATCTTGATACCCCAACGCAGGTCTTCTTCATCCTTCGCACTCATCGCGGGAACCGAAACGGCAACACCAGGCAGATTCAAACCCTTGTGGTCAGAAACATAACCGGGGACCTCCACGCGAGTAACGACATCGGTATCAGTCACCTCAAGAACTCGGACCGCAACATTACCGTCATCAATCAGCAGACGATCACCGGGAGCACAGTCACCAGGAAGTCCCTTAAAGGTCGTCCCAACGAGTTCTTTGGTTCCTGGAACATCGCGGGTAGTGATGGTGAAAGTATCACCAACTTCGAGATACTGCGGTCCCTCTTCAAAAGTTTCAAGGCGAATCTTGGGACCCTGAAGGTCAACAAGAACGGCGACGCCTCGGCCTGAGTTCTGTGCAGCTCGACGAACGCGCTCGACGACTTCCTCATGCTCTTCGGCTGTGCCGTGGGAACGGTTAATACGGGCGACATCCATGCCGGCATCAACCAGAGCCTGGATCTGTTCGGCAGAGGCTGTCGCGGGTCCAATAGTGCATACAATCTTTGCTCGACGCATGTTTCTATCCTAACGTGCCTCGGTCTCTTCGACAGGGCGACTTTCCGGTGACATAGGACTATCGCCCTTATCTCCATCGGCCTTCTGAGTAGTGGAATCATCATCCTGGTTATCAGCCAGATCGGAAGTCGTGGCCAGTTCAGCGGGCTCAACTCGGGTGGAAGCGGAGCGTCGACCAGCGATAATAAAACTCACCAAGCCCAGCAGGAAGACAACGATTGAAGTCCATACGTTGATGCGCAGCCCCAAGAAATGATGCGCATCATCAATGCGCAGCATTTCAATCCACACTCGTCCAAGCGTGTAAACCATGATGTACGAAGCAAAAAGCTGGCCCGACTTCACCTTGAAGCGACGATCGATCAGCAGAAGAACTACTACCCCAGCTACATTCCATAGGCATTCATAAAGGAAGGTTGGGTGAAAAAGAGTTCCTGGAGCATAACCCGAGGGCAGATGCGCATTGTCAATGCTCAGTCCCCACGGAAGAGTCGTCGGTGCTCCAAAAAGCTCTTGATTGAACCAATTCCCCCAGCGTCCAAGCGCCTGTGCAGCCAGAAGGGGAACAGCAAGGGAATCTGCAATCGGACCCAGGCGCTGGCCTCGGTGACGAACTACCAGCCAAGCAGCGAGCGCTCCGCCTGCGACCGCACCCCAAATTCCCAAGCCGCCGTTCCAAATCGCGAAGGCCATGAGCGGCTTTCCGCCCTGGCCGAAATACGCATCTGGTGAAGTGATCACATGATAAACACGAGCACCCAGAATGCCAGCGGGGACTGCCCACAGTGCCACATCATAAAGAAGGTCCGGGTCTCCCCCTCGTTTCTGGTAACGCCGAGCGGACCAATATACGGAAATGAGAATCGCACAGGCGATGATCAAGCCATAAGCGCGAATTGGAATCGGGCCAAGATGCCATACACCGTTACTCGGCGACGGCAAAGCAAGAGCGCGCATGAAAACTATTCCTCGTGAATAACAACTATTTCTTTCTACCTTAGTAGATTATTCACGTCGAGTATCACTCCAGCTTCCATCACTACCACGATGTGCCTCACGAATACGCATTCGCCGATCAGCAAGTAGCGATGGATGATGCCCAGCGCTGACCATTTCAGCTACAAGTTCTTCAGGATTGTCACTACGCATGAGCGCTTCACCTACAAGAACTGCATCCGCTCCTGCTCTCGCGTATTCGAATACGTCTCTCGGGCCTCGGACACCAGATTCCGCGATAGCCAATACTCCGCTTGGAACCACATCAATAACTTCATCGATGACGTGACGATCAACGTATCCCGTCGCGAGATCTCGCGCGTTAACTCCGATCATGAGGGCCCCAGCTTCAAGTGCCCTCAAGGCATCAAGACGCGAGTGTGTCTCGACAAGGACGCCCATGCCAAGAGACTGAGCGCGTTCGAAAAGACCATTGAGTGCCGCTTGCGAAAGAAGCTGGGCAATAAGAAGCACGACGTCAGCTCCATTACGGCGCGCTTCAAATAGCTGATATGCCGACAAGATGATGTCTTTACAGAGGATCGGAGAGGTTGTCGCTGCCTGTACTCGAGCAAGGTCGGAATACTGTCCGTGAAAATAAGAAGATTCGGTGACGACGGAAAGCATAGCCGCTCCCCCACGCTCAAAAGCCTGTGCGAGCGGTGCAGGATCATCGATTGTCGAATACACCCCCCAGGGTGATGCGCGTTTAATCTCAGCAACCACAGCGGTTGCCCCATCAGAACGTAGGAATTCTTCGGGGTGTCGAAGAGGGTCAGGAACGTTCTCACATTGCCGCTTTAATTCATCCAAGCTGAGGTGTTCTTCGCGTAAGGCGCGCTGACGCTGTGTGTTTGCGATGACCTCATCAAGTTTGAGCACCGCCACCTCCTTGTGTGAACTCTCAATCTGATGCTAGTCCTCATTGAGAAAAAGAAGTAATCACAAGCTTCTAGCTAAATGCCAAAATGAAGCAACAGTGAAAGATCGGTGGAAACATCACTCCACAGAAGGAAACTCAAAAGAGTGGAGCCAATCATCCAGGGGCCAAATGCAATCCGAGAACGGGTACCGGCTTGGCCGCTCACGATTTTCCACAGCGCCGCGCAGGAAGCTGAGACAATCGAGACCAAGAGCCCGAAGAGCGCAGCATGCCAACCTAGAAGCCCAAGCAGTGAACCAAGGATTGGTGCAAGCCGAAGATCTCCCCTACCAAAACCGCCTTTGGGAAGCGTGCCCAGCCACAAAGGCAGAGTCCAAATTAAAGTCCCAAAAACTACCTGCGCAACAAGTAGATAAGGCTGCGGGTGAAAATAGATTGTCACTCCGATGCCGCTCAATACACCACAGGCAAGCGCAAGAACGTACGGAGTGGGAAGTCTATGCGTGCGCGCATCAATATAGCCAAGCAGGGTGCCCATCATCGTCAATGACACTACAGCGGGTGATGCGGGTCGCGCCTGAGCTCCCACAAGAACGACTGCTCCCACAAGCACAGCTGCCCACACAACACCATTTCGTTTGAGCGGAGTAAGCGATGCTTCGACGAAGTAGCGGCGCTGGATCGCCCACCCAGACACACTGAGCCACACTGCATACGTAATCCAGACAATGACAGAAAGAAATAAGTTCCACTCTACGGCGCCTAAGGACTTATCCACAATCCTTGACATGACAGGAAAAAATAGCGGAAGCTTACCCATACTTAGTTCTTCCCAAGTAAGTCAAAGACAGCAGATACCGCGTGATCGTCAGCGTCTAAACCCGTCATCAGCTTAAATTGCATCAGCGCTTGATACACAAGCATGTCTACCCCAAAGGCAACGGGTATTGAACGCTCTTGACACATTGCGATAGCGGGAGTGACCCGGGGCGCATAGCTGACATCGAGGAAACTCGATTTTTCTGGCATTGATGCGAGCTGTGATACATGTGCATCAAGAGCGCCCGAAGGCAGTGTCGAAACGACGACATCCGCGCTTGAGCAACAACTTGAAAGCCCGTCGCGCTGCATCAAATCATGACCGTGGTAGCTAACGCCAAGATTGAGAGCAGCGCGGTGAAAATCAACAGGAACTTTCCCGTTATGGAAGGCGCGAGCTACAACATGTACCTCTGCAAAACCCAATGAGACAACAGCGGCAAGTGCTGATGCTGCCGTTGCTCCCGAACCAATAATGACCGCTCTTCCGCGGCTATCTAGGCCCGAGCGACTTCTACTAAGCTCAATCGCCCGGCTCATTCCGAAAACATCAGTATTGAAGCCGGTCTTTAAGCTTCCTGTCGGGATAAGAGTATTGACCGAATTCAATGCTTCAGCTTGAGGATCAACGACATCAAGAAGCGGGATTACTGCCTTCTTGCACGGCATCGTAATAGAGACACCGACGCATTCATCATCAATGGAAGAGATCCACTGGGGCAAGGACTCCGCAGTGACTTCATGTTTCAGGTAGGTCCATCCATTCAGTCCTGCGTAATCCCACAAGCAGCGATGGATCAGCGGAGACAACGAGTGCTCAATGGGTGATCCAATAACGCACGCCCAAGGCATCAGCACTTCCCCTGATGAGTTGAACAATATTCCTCAAGACGCTTCGTATTCTGGGTTTGCTCATCATGGGTTGCGGCAAAGAGAGTTTCGCCAGAGTCCAGATCAACCGTCACAAAGTACAGCCAATTGCCCTCGGCGGGGTGAATTGCCGCATTAATGGCCTCACTAGACGGCTGAGAAATAGGTGATGGGGGAAGCCCCGGATTGCGATAAGTGTTATATGGATTGTCAGCTGCAAGGTCCTCAGCAGTGGGAATACCGCCGGTTTTGCCGACTCCATAAAGAACAGTCGAATCCATTTGCAATAGCCCGCGGGTCTCGCCATTCGTATCGGCTAGGCGGTTGTCAATAACCCGCGACACCATCGGCAAGTATGCAGGATTTCGAACCTCACGCTCAAGAATCGATGCCTTTGTAAGGACCTTCTCCCGATCTGCCGCAGACACACCGAGGTCGTCAAGCTGTTTCTTAGTTGCAGCCACCATTTGAGTGATTAATGACTCAGCGGTCTCACCCTCTGCGAGCTCATAGGACCCGGGTGCCAGCCATCCTTCAACATTCCCATTTGCTTCAGCGGGCAAACCAATAGTTGTTGCATCCGCCATCGCAGTTTTTACCTGGTCAAGTGGAATATTGGTCACTAGGGCAATCTGTTCTGCGACCTGATCCTTTGTCTGTCCGGGTGTAACAGTCACCGTATTATCCATGCGATTCGCGTCATCAAGGAGCGCAGCAATTGCACCCGATGCGCTCATCTCTTTCTTCAAGGTGTAGCTACCTGGACGAATACCGACAGCGGCCTTATTGGCCTCAAAGGCGCGAATAAAAGCTGATAGCGACTTAACCACACCGGCATCGACAAGTCGTTGTCCAATCTGCTGGCCCGATTCACCGTCATAAATTGTGACGACAACTTGACCATTTCCTGGACCCGGAAAATCATCAGCCGCTGCGCTAGACGAGGAAGAACCTCGAAGTTGCGTGTAAGCAAGATAAATTCCGCCAGCGCAGAGCGTGAGAGTCAGGAGAAGAACGATGAATGTGCGAATTGAACGACGGCGCCTACGTTTACGAACCGCCCGCCGCTCTTGCGCAAGGCGCCGGCTCCGCATTCCAGTCGTCTCGGATGCTGTCTCTTCATGCGCTTGGCGTCGAGTACGACGCGTTGGAAGATCTGCAGGCACAGCCGTTTGTGGAGCAGGAGTCTCTTGGATACCCGGACGAAGAATCTGATCAAAGTCAGTGTCATTCGCACGCGAGCGAGCAGAGGTACGAGATGCCTCAATGCTTTCACTAGGCGGGGTTTCCTCAACATGAACCTGCGATTCGGGAGGCACAGATTCTTGCGCGCGACGTTGGTGAATGCTCGCTCGCTTGGGGAAAGGATATCCGGGCGTAGTGTCGCTCATCACTGTCCTTCCTCAAGGACAAGTTCCCTTCCAGGAGCTCGTCCGCTCATTCGTTCCATTTCCAAAGCTGTTTCCAGAATAATAGACGCAGCCACTTGGTCAATCATCTGACGATGTTCACGCCGTTCAACTCCGGCTTGAAGAAGACGCTCATGCCCTTCGTGCGAGCTGAGGCGTTCGTCGACTAAGCACACACGACACTCAGGTAAAACCATCTTAAGCTTTCGTGCGTAGCGACGTGCGCCCTTTGCCGAAATTCCTTCACCGCCGCGCATATGCCTCGGTAAGCCAACGATTATTTCAATAATCTCAAGCTCATGGGCATAGCGAACGATCTCGTTAATTTCCGAGGCGTCGTCTTGGCGTGTCAGTGTTTCGAGAGGAAGGGCCAGGACGCCCCCCGCGTCACTACGCGCGAGGCCGACCCTGACCGTTCCAACATCGACAGCCAGACGAACTCCCGGTCGCATCACAGCTCTTTAATCTGCTCGTTCACATCCGCCAATGCGTCGTCGATTGCAGCGGGGTTTGACCCACCACCCTGGGCAAGGTCATCACGACCCCCGCCGCCGCCGCCGAGAATCTTTGCGGCGCGACGAACAAACTGTCCCGCGCGTGCGCTGTGCTGACGCGCTAGATCGTTTGTTGCCACAGTGACCATGGGCTTCCCGTTAATAATTGCCGCAAGAGCAACCAAAACTGGGCCATCGTTCCCCAGGCGCTCACGCACGTCAGTTGCCATTGCTCGGAGCTCATCTGCCGTGCCAAGAGCACCAACGGGCGCAACAACCGAAGTGAATTTACCGATCTTACGGGCATTCTGCGCAAGAAGAGCGGCTTCGGCGAGAGCCTGTTGTTCGCGAATCTTCTGAAGCTCCTTCTCCGCGTCACGAAGACGAGTCATGACAGACTCAAGTCGTGTCGTGAGTTCATCTGGGCGACCACCCAGCATGGATGTCAGTTGCGAAACTAAAGCGTGTTCCTTCGCCTGGAAGGAATAGGCCCCATCACCGACAAGCGCATCGATTCGGCGAACACCCGAGCCAATGGATCCTTCACCCAAAACCGTGATGCGTCCAAGGTGGCCAGTGGATGGAACGTGAGTACCACCGCAAAGCTCACGATCGAAGTTGTCACCGATAGTGACCACACGGACCTCAGAACCGTACTTCTCACCGAAGAGTGCGATCGCGCCCGAGCGCTTGGCCTCCTCAAGAGACATGACCTCAGTGGTCACAGGAAGATTTTCTGCAAGCTTTTCGTTAACAAGGCTTTCGATTTCGTTCAGCTGGCCTTCGCCAAGCGAACTTGAGTTCGTGAAATCAAAGCGCAGACGTGAAGGAGAGTTCTCGCTACCTGCTTGTTCTGCGTCTTTGTTAACAATGCGTCGCAGGCCCGCATAAACCATATGGGTTGCAGTGTGAGCGCGGGCGATAGCAAGTCGACGTTCAGTGTCAATCAGCGCGAAGGCCTTCTCCCCCAGCGTCGCAGTACCCTCAGTTAGGGTGCCACGATGTACGGAAAGACCGCGCACAGGAGCCTGCACGTCGTGAACTTCGATCACACCGCCATCAGCAAGTCGAATAGTGCCGTGATCAGCGAGCTGACCACCCATCTCCGCATAGAAGGGAGTTCGGTCCAGGATGATTTCAATTTCAGCCGGCGCACTAACCGCAGGGGTTGGCACGCCATCAACCAACAGGCCTGCCACTTGGGCGTCCGAGGCGCTCTCTGTATAGCCAACAAAAGTTGAACCGCCGCCGAGTTCCTTTTCGATGTCGTGGAAAATACGAACGTCGGTGTGGCCGGTCTTCTTCGCGCGAGCATCAGCACGCGCGCGTTCCTTCTGTTCCTCCATGAGCGAACGGAAAGCAGCCTCATCAACCTGGACGCCCTGTTCCGATGCCATCTCCAGAGTCAGGTCAATCGGGAAGCCGTAGGTATCGTGGAGTGAAAATGCTGCTTCGCCAGAAATCATCGGAGCACCCGGAGCAGCCTTTGCCTTCTCAACTGCGGCATCAAGAATGGTGGTACCCGCAGTAAGAGTACGACGGAAGGCGTCTTCTTCCGCATATGCCACTTCAGAAATCGTTCCCCAATTCTCTTCGAGTTCAGGGTAGGAAGCCTTCATCGCGTCCTTTGAAGCGGTTAACAGCGTCGGCATCGTAGCCGTATCAACACCCAACAAACGCATCGAACGAACCGCGCGTCGAATGAGGCGGCGAAGCACATAGCCGCGGCCATCATTTCCAGGGCGGACGCCATCACCAATCAGCATCAGTGAAGACCGCACGTGATCAGCAACCACACGAAGACGAACGTCATCATCGTAGGCAGCACCGGCCTCGGGGCCTGCGGCGCCGAGACCGTAACGCTTACCGCTCATCTCCTCGGCGGCAGCGATAACGGGATAAACCTCGTCAATCTCGTACATATTCGGCTTGTCTTGCATGACGAAGGCCAAGCGTTCCAAACCGGCACCGGTATCGATCGCTTTCTGGTCAAGCTCACCCAACAACGGGTAATCCTTACCGCTTCCCTCGCCGCGCATGTACTGGTCAAAAACCAGATTCCACAGTTCAAGATAGCGGTCGCCACCCGGGTCAACATTGCCGCCCACGGCCTCGGGACCGTAGGCAGGACCACGATCGTAGTGCCACTCGCAGCAGGGACCTGCAGGACCGGGCTGACCGGTATCCCAGAAGTTCTCTTCTCGGGGCAGACGCACAATGTGGCGAGGATCCATTCCGACCTGCTTCGTCAGAACATCGAATGCCTCGTCGTCCTTCTCCCAAATGGTGACCCACATACGATCGCCGTCGAGGCCATACTTGCCTTCCGATTGCGAGCCTGTGAGCAGATCCCACGCGTAGTGAATTGCACCTTCCTTGAAGTAATCACCGAAGGAGAAATTACCGTTCATCTGAAAGAAAGTACCGTGACGGGTCGTGCGACCGACGTTGTCGATATCGTTCGTACGAATGCACTTTTGAACGGATGCAGCCCTGGGCCAAGGTGCCGGTTCAACACCGGTGATGTAAGGAATGAAGGGCACCATACCAGCGATGGTGAACAAAATAGAAGGCTCAGGAGACACCAAAGAAACAGATGGACGAATCTCGTGTCCTTGTGATGCAAAGTAGTCAAGCCAACGTTGACGAATTTCAGAAGTGCGCATAGTACCCCATAGTAGTGGACATCAATAAGAATCGTGTATTGACAAGACGACTCGACAAAAAGAACAAGACCCCGAGGGAAACCCTCGGGGTCTTGGAAGACACACTCAGCGCGAGTAGTGTTCGACGACCATCTGCACGTCGCAGGTGACGGGAACTTCAGCGCGCTTCGGGCGACGCACCAGCGTTGCCTTCAGGCGAGCAATGTCAACGTCCAGGTAATCGGGAGTTGCGGGAAGAGCTTCCTGGTTGATGCCTTCAGCTGCAATCTCGAAGGGGACGCTGGTCTGAGACTTCGGCTTGACCTGCAGGGTCTGTCCCGGCTTCACGCGGAAGGAAGGACGATCGACGATCTTGCCGTCAACCATGATGTGACGGTGAACGACGAACTGACGCGCCTGCTGGATGGTGCGAGCAAAACCTGCACGCAGCACCAGAGCGTCAAGACGCATTTCAAGAAGCTCGACCAAGTTCTCACCGGTCAGGCCAGCAGTACGACGTGCTTCTTCGAAGACGTGACGCATCTGAGCCTCACGAATACCGTACTGAGCGCGCAGACGCTGCTTCTCCTTCAGACGAACAGCGTAGTCAGATTCCTGGCGGCGACGGGTACGACCGTGTTCACCGGGACCATAAGGACGCTTTTCGAAGTAACGAACAGCCTTCGGGGTGAGAGCAAAGCCCAGCGCGCGAGACTCGCGCACCTGCTTGCGTGAACGATTGTGAGCCATTAAATGACCTTTCCTGTCTCTTATGTCGCATTCGCAAAACGAATGCGGGGCCAACTCCAGGCATAACGCCGTCGGCTAAGACCCCAGGTATACGCTGCCCATTAAGGCAACCGGATCAGTTTAACGTACTTTAAGCAATTCGCGAAGCGCAGCTAAGCGTTTCGTGAGCATAGCCTCATTGCCATTCGTTGTTGGACGGTAGTAGGACGTCCCACGAAGATCCTCAGGAAGATAGTGCTGCGCCGCAACATGATGAGGTGCATCGTGCGCGTAAATGTAGTCAACGCCGTGACCAAGCGCTTGAGCGCCACTGTAATGAGCATCCCGGAGGTGAATAGGAACTGGCCCGCCTTTCCCCTGACGAATATCCCTCAAAGCTTCGTCGATAGCGAGGTAAGCGCGATTAGACTTTGGGGCAGCTGCTACCGCAATCACGGCTTCACTCAGAATAATTCGAGCCTCTGGCATTCCGACCATTGCAACCGCTTGCGCCGCTGAAACAGCTGTTGTGAGGATCTCGGGTGCCGCCATTCCAACATCTTCCGCAGCGCAGATCATGATGCGTCGCGCGATGAAACGCGGATCTTCCCCTGCTTCAAGCATTCGCGCAAGATAATGGATAGCCGCATCAACATCAGATCCGCGCATCGACTTAATGAAGGCGCTTGCCACGTCGTAGTGCTGATCTTGATCCCAACGCACTAAGGCCTGATTAGCAGCATTCTCGACGTCAGCGATTTCGATTTCCCGAGGCCCGCTCTCCTCTTCCGCCAGCTGTCCTTCTCCCCCGCGATCAATGCACGAGGCCGCGGCGGCCTCGAGAAGAGTCAGTGCCTTACGAGCATCCGCACCTGCCAAGCGCAACAAAGCTGAGCGGGCATCTGCAGATAGGGAAAACAGAGATTTCAATCCCGATTCACTTGTCAAGGCACGATCAAGAAGAAGGGAGAGATCTTCACTGCTCAACGCATGAAGAGTAAGAAGTAAGGAACGAGAAAGAAGCGGAGAAATCACCGAAAAGGATGGGTTCTCTGTCGTTGCAGCTACTAGGGTTACCCAACGATTTTCGACAGCTGGAAGAAGAGCGTCCTGCTGCGATTTTGAAAAACGATGAACCTCATCAACAAAAAGGATCGTTTCCTCTCCAGTTGTTGTCAGGCCTCTCCGAGCTTGGGTGATCACATCACGAAGGTCTTTTACTCCGGAGGTAACTGCAGAAACCTCGCAGAACCTCCGGCCAGAAGCACGTGCAATTAGATAGGCAAGAGTGGTCTTTCCGGTTCCCGGAGGGCCCCATAAAATCACAGAGCTTAAACCTGCAGGGGAATCAGTAGATGGAGTGAGAAGTCTACGCAGAGGCGATCCCGGCTTAAGAAGGTGTTGCTGGCCAACGATCTCATCAGCGCTCTGCGGGCGCATTCGGACCGCGAGTGGAGCATGGTCATCAACTACCGGAGTCCCGAAATCTTCGATCCCCTGCGTATCAAAGAGATCCATTTTCACCTCCCTTTAGTAGTGGCTGATGACAACCGTCCCGTTATCCGCCCAATCATAGATCCAGTGCGCACCGTCAACAGGCATATTCACACACCCGTGAGATCCGCCGTAACCAGACCATCCGAAAGAGGAACGCCACGGAGCGCCGTGGAGCGCATACCCCCCATAGAAGTAGGTGACCCATGGAACGCCTTCTGTACGGTAATTGGTTCCATCTGCATTCTCACCTTCCATTGTCTGAGAGGCATATTGCAAATAGACATGGAACTTACCGGTTACAGTTGGAGTATTGGGCGCGCCCGGGACCATCGGGGTTGGACCATGAACTATTGTCCGACCTTCATACGCAGACACCGTGTTCTTCGACAAGTCGATATCGATCCATTTTTCACCGGCCGAGGCCTGATAAACATCATCGCCATAGCCATCGGGGATATCTTGGCGATCATACTCAGGCTGAATCTTGTCGTAATCAAAATCGCCGGAATAGGATTTCCCATTATTGAGAGCATCCTCAATTCCAGAAATTACAGACTGTGTATTGTTCGCGCGATAACCAACCGTGCCGGCCTTGAGCACGCCTACAACGTCACCACGACTATTAACACCCTGAATTCCTTTTTCGGATTCAACGTTCGTCGATTTTGCAAGATCATTCACCCAAGCTGATAGTGCATCCGAATCAAGCACAGCAGCACGATCGCCCACTGCGCTCACCTTGACCCATTTCATCTTGTCGGCCTTCGACGCAGTGAAATCGTCAATACCGTCAGTGATCGTCACGCTAGGAGCAATCAGTGATTGCGCTTGAGTAAGCGCTTCTTCAGCTCTCTGAGTATTAATCTTCGGTTCTTGAACCTCAACATTGATTGCCCTGGGAGAAGCACCCAGATCTTGAGCGACATCCTGTTGGAGTTTCGCAAGATCAGCAGGATTCAGCGCAATACCCTCATGAGAAGGAACCACCGTGAAACCTGATCCATCTTCCTTAGGTGACAGAGCTGCGTCACTCACAGGGGTCCCCACACGCTGCGCTAAAGAAGCTCCGAATCGAGAGAGTTGGGCATTATCGAGGTGGACAACAGGAGCGATCGACCGAGAGCGGAAGATCCCGAGGAAACGGGAGAAGAAACCTGAGTTCTCTGAGAAAGCAGCATCGACTGTCGCGGGGATATCAACAGTGATCCCTAAGTCCTCCAAGGTAGCCTGTTGTGTCGTATCGCCCAGCTGCAAAGTAACTTGAGCGGACTCAACACGTTGTTTCAGAGCCTCGTCGATCTGAGTTCGCGAGGACGAAGAGAAAGACTGACCTGCGATTGATGTGCGTGGAAGCGCATGCGCAGAATAAAACCAGCCTGAGAACACCAAACCGGCGCACAGCAGACCGCATAGACCAAGGAGTGTCCACACTTTGAGGGAAAGCTTCTTCATAGCTCTCTCATGCTACCGGTTCTTCGAGCGGAAACACGGCGACAAAAGGGATAAGACAGGCAATAGAAGCGTGATGCTGCTTACGCAGCCATGGAGGCTACTCCCATAGACTTGTATCCCCCGCACCGTGTCGAGCGACTCGTCCCACTCCATCCGTATAGTCGATAACCGATGTTGCTTCATCTCCTCCTACTGGAGCCACAATAACCAAATCGACAAGTGAACCAATTTTGTCATCGACCTCGAAGCCATCACTCATCACCTGATCTTCACCCGGAAGGATGAGCGATGAAGCAACTAAGGGCTGCCCCAGCGCAGCAAGAAGAGACTGAACCACACGGTGATCAGGGATCCTCACCCCGATGGTGTGTTTCTTCTTATTCAGTGTCATTCTGGGAACTTCTTTTGTCCCGGGGAGGATGAATGTATACGGACCGGGAGTTGTTGCTTTCATTGCCCGGAATTGCGAATTGTCCATGATGACCAAATCGCCCAGACGCGAGAAAGCATCACAAAGCAACGAGTAATTGTGTTTGTCATCGAGTTTGCGAATCTGTCGAATTCGATCAATTCCCGATTTGTTGCCCATAAGACAGGCAAGCGCGTAGCCGGAATCTGTTGGCAGCGCGATCAAACCACCTTCGCGGAGAACGCCAACAACGCGATCAATAAGTCGCGTCTGAGGATTCACTGGATGAAGCTCGACATAGGACATGATCTTCTCCCGATACTTTAGAGATCTGATGCAATTGCGATTTGGAAGAGTGCCTCACGCAAATCTGGGGCAACGTCTGAAGCACTTAAGGCGGCAAAGAAGGCACCACGACCTTCATTCCACGTAGAGTCGAGACGCGTGAGCGTCTCAACCTCACAACACGCATGAGTCAAAATCCGACGAATCTGCTCTGAGCGTTTAACCTCTTCACTCATCAGCTTAGGTTCCAGGTCAAAACTGGCGCCCGTGCGCGTTTCAATAAAACCAAGGTCAGTCAATTGGGTATCGATTCCATGCCCATAGGTACGAACAAGGATCTTACGTCGCGCAGGGATCGAGCCAAAATCCCCAACGGCACCATGAATGGTGAGTCTATGGCGAGCATCGTCCCATTCAAAGAGCGTACGAACAAGAGAACTATCGCTATCTCGATCTTCAACCAGCTCATATCTTGCATCCGCTCCACAAACGAGCAGTAGCTCAATTTCCTCAGGATTACCGGTACCAACATTAGCCTGGCGTCCAAGCACTCCCAGCGTGCTTTCAGCATCGGGAGCAGCCGCACTTCCACAAAGTGGAATGATTGATCCACTCCGCGCAAAGAGCGGGGTCCGCGACAGCTCTGACCACAGCGAAAGCTTTCGATTGCCCTGATAGGCGATATTCGTCATGAGGTCAACCCACATGCCCACTGGTAGCCACGCTTCAGAGCGCCCCCGGCATGAGGCTTCAGAGAGCTGTTCAGTCACTGGAGCAGCGATCAATTCACGTCCAAAGCGGAAGCAATTTGGGACCTCCCAAGCCTGAGCGTGGCCATCATGCTCCCAATACATCGGACGAACGAGTGGGAGAAGCTCATCACGACTGTGGAATTGTTCGGAGTGAAGATACCCGACCAATCGGTGTCTGAAACGCAGGTATTCCTCTTGAATCGCGCAATGAGGTTCTTCGAAAACCCATGGTTCCTTTCGAGTGAATGGATTATTCGATGAATGCAGACGCATAATTGGGCTAAATACACCACTTTGGATCCAACGGGTCTCCAATTCTGGATCACGTACGCCAAGCATGTGCCCACCGATATCATGACTCCACCAGCCATAGCCGATATTTGAGGCGGTGGCGGTAAATTCAGGCTGGAACTTCAAGGATTCCCAAGTAATGTAGGTATCTCCCGAAAAACCCAGAGGGAAGCGCTGAGACCCCGGTCCACAATAGCGAGAAAGCGTAAGGCCTCGACCATGTCGGTGAGCATTATCAAGATAGTGATAGTGGTTCAGAACCCACAATGGGTCAAGCCCAGGAACGCTTGAATGCTCTCCTTGTTGCCAGTCGACCCACCAGAAATCGACCCCTTGATCTTCAAGTGGGTGCAGAATCTCCTCAAAATACGCCAACATAAAATCGGGATTCGCTGGTTCAAAGAGGATTGTCTTTTTACTTCCGGGATCTACGCCCATTCTTTGAGCTAAACGCCCATACCCCTCTTCAAAGTAACGAATACCATCCGCAGGGTGAAGATTGAGTGAGGTGCGAAGACCACGCTCATGCAGAGCATCAAGGAACTTTTTTGGATCCGGGAAAAGCTCAGGATCCCAGGTGTAGCCAGTCCATCCTGACCCAGCTCCCGTGGGAGGGTTGGTGATGTGCCAATCCATATCGATGACAGCGACTGCAAGCGGAACATCGTGACGAGCAAATTCACTCATCACTTCCAAATATTCCTCATCTGAGTAACGGTGATATCTACTCCACCAATTTCCCAAGGCGTAACGAGGCAGAATCGCTTGTGGGCCACTCAAACGATAGAAGGAACGCACGGCCTCGGGAAAATCTGGGCCACAAGCAAAAACATAAATGTCCAGGTGTTCCGGGCGCGCAGCCAGGAAGACTCCATCACTAGAGACCGGACAGGTGTCATCAATTAACGAGGTGATGCCACGGCCATCGACGACACCCTTATCCAGTTCACAACGTCCATCGACCGTGTCCAATGTTCTGGTTGTCCCACGCAGGTTTCTCCCTTGAATCCAGGGAAACTCCGCGTCAGTCCCCCAACGCCATGTTCCGCCCCAGCTATCTTCTTCCCGTACTTGAGCCCACAATCCATTGGAGCTCGGTTCCTCACCGTCATAGTGGAAGCACATATGTGCGGTCTCAATAACTATGCCGCCGACTTCGTCATGATCGATGCGCAGGTCCTTCACAGGTAGGCACTTGCGCCATGCCATCATTTGTGTCGGTCCATCAAGGAATTCGCCGCTCGGATCCCATTCAAGACGGATCACAGTGTCTGAAAGAATTTCGATCCTCCACTGTGGACCTTCAATCACTTGCTCGGCGAGAGGCGCCTGAATCGGTGAAGGTAGCAAATGGGCTAGAAGCGCCATCACGTATCACTCCTGAGGAATCGGCATTGAGCCCTGTTGACTACCAAGATTAGCCTCTCAATCCCCGATCTGCCTATTCACTGAGCAATAATTTCCGGGGTGGTTGATGCGTATCAACCACCCCGGAAACTTGCTAGAAATTAGCCGAAAAGACGTTTACTTTTCAGAACTATTCTCAGAGTCCTCTTCACCGTGCTTCTTCGGCTTCGCATCCACGCCAGCCTCCTTGCGCTGTGCAGGAGTAATCGGTGCAGGAGCATCGGTCAGCGGATCGTATCCGCCACCCGACTTCGGGAAGGCAATAACGTCGCGAATTGATTCAGACTTGGTGAGGAGCGAAACAATTCGGTCCCATCCGAAGGCGAGGCCGCCGTGCGGAGGAGCTCCGAACTTGAATGCATCAAGAAGGAATCCGAACTGGGCTTGCGCTTCCTCCTCGCAGATACCCATGACCTTAAAGACGCGGTTTTGGACGTCACGTCGGTGAATACGGATCGAGCCACCGCCGATTTCATTACCATTGCAGACAATGTCATAGGCGTAGGCCAAAGCATTTCCGGGATCCTGGTCGAAAGTATCCAACCATTCAGGCTTTGGCGAGGTAAAGGCGTGGTGGACTGCAGTCCAAGCGCTGTGTCCAAGAGCAACATCACCTTCGGCCTCGGCATCTCCGGTCGGCTTGAAGAGAGGAGCGTCGACAACCCAGGTAAACGCCCACGCGTCGGGATCGATCAGGTTGCAGCGCTTACCGATCTCGAGGCGGGCCGCGCCAAGCAGCTCGCGCGAGGCGGTGGGCTTACCAGCGGCGAAGAAAATACAGTCCCCAGGCTTGGCGCCAGTGGCCTCGGCGAGGCCAGCGCGCTCAGCTTCGGTAATGTTCTTTGCAACCGGACCGCCAAGGGTGCCTTCCTCATCAAGAGTGACGTAAGCAAGTCCCTTGGCCCCACGTGCCTTGGCCCATTCCTGCCACTTGTCAAAGGTGCGTCGAGGCTGAGAACCGCCACCGGGCATCACAACCGCACCAACATACGGAGCTTGGAAGACTCGGAAAGCCGTGTCCTTGAAGTACTCGGTCAGCTCAACAAGCTGGTATCCGAAACGAAGATCTGGCTTGTCAGAGCCGTATTTTTCCATCGCATCCTTGTAGGTCATGCGAGGAATCGGGGTCTGGAGATCGTAACCGATGAGGGCCCAGACATTCTTTAAAATCTCTTCTGCAACGGCGATGACGTCGTCCTGATCGACGAAGCTCATCTCAATATCAAGCTGGGTGAACTCCGGCTGACGATCCGCACGGAAGTCTTCATCGCGATAGCAGCGTGCAATTTGGAAGTAACGTTCCATTCCGGCAACCATCAGCATCTGCTTGAAAAGCTGCGGAGACTGCGGAAGCGCATACCAAGAGCCGGGTGAAAGGCGAGCAGGAACAATGAAGTCACGGGCGCCTTCAGGGGTAGAACGTGTCAGCGTCGGCGTTTCAATTTCCACAAAATCGTGAGCGTAGAGAGTATCGCGAGCAGCACGCGAAACCTTCGAACGCAGGCGCAGAGCGTACTGCTCGGGTTCACGACGCAAATCAAGGTAACGGTACTTCAAACGCGTTTCTTCACCGACGTTGCCTGAGTCTTCCGCATTGGAGGACACCTGGAAAGGAAGCGGCGCAGAAGTATTGAGAATCTCAATGTCATCTCCCATGACTTCAATAGCACCCGTTGCAAGATTCGGGTTCTCGTTGCCTTCAGGACGAGCGCAGACCTCTCCGGTCACTTTCAAAACGAACTCGCTGCGCAATTCGTGAGCAACGCGTTCATCGCGAACGACCACCTGCGCAATTCCCGAAGCATCACGGAGATCGATGAATGCAACACCGCCGTGGTCACGACGTCGATCGACCCATCCGGTCAGGGTGACGGTTTGGCCGACAAGGTCAAGGCCAAGCGTTCCAATATTGTGAGTGCGAAGCACTGGTTTTCCTTTCGTTGGTACCATCCGCGAGACGAGCGGCGGCACGGACATAATACCCCCATTGCTCCCCCACTCCTCGATCAACGAGTTGACACCCTGAGTTCATTCGTTTGTTTTCATTCAGCGATAATCCGCCGTACCAACAATCTAGGTGCGCTTTCCGCATGCACTGGCGAGGTCTCAAACGAAATGTGCAAGGATAATGTCATGCCCACACGTCCCCAAGCTGAGGCATGGTCAAGTGCAGAAAAGGGACTCATGCTCTCTTCCGTCATCTTGATTACGCTTTCCGCTTTTGAATCGCTTGCAACAACCACGATCATGCCGAACGTCGTTGCCTCTTTCCATGCAGACTCTTGGTTCGCAGTTTCTTCGGGTGCTGCTCTGATTACAAATTTGATTGCAAATGTCCTAGCAGGAGGCCTCAGCGATGCATTGGGCGTCAAAAAGGTATTTGCTTGGGGGCTCATACTTTTCTGCGTTGGATTATTGATCAGCGCTTTAGCACCTCATATTGGGGTTTTCGTGCTTGGCCGCCTCGTCCAGGGTCTCGGAGGCGGATTTATCATTGTCCCCCTCTACGTCCTTGTCGGAGCAATAGCCACTCCCCTGCATCGTCCACGTTATTTTGCAGCGTTTTCACTATCGTGGGTCTTCCCCGCATTGGTCGGGCCCGCCCTTGCCGGATTTTTCGCAACCTACTGGGGATGGCGAATTGTTTTCGGCGTCGCACCTTTTCTCGCAATTTTTGGAGCCATCCCACTGCACTCGGTACTCAAGGGACTGGTAAGCACTCCTCATGGGAGTCTCCCCTCTGCGCGTTTCCTTCGCTTGGCATTGGGCTCAGGTTTGGGTGTCTTCCTCTTGCAGATCTCGGGAACGTTCCATTCGGTATGGTTAATGGCGGCGGTTGGGGCACTCGGTTTTGTGCTCTCAATCTTTACCCTGCCTCGCCTGCTACCGAAAGGGATCTTCAGGCTCAAGCGCGGAATCCCCGCTCTGGTCATGACACGCCTACTCATGATGGGAGCGGTAACCGGGTCTGAAGTCGTCATGCCGCTTCTTCTCCAGCGCATCCACGGGTGGAGTGCGAATACGGCTTCACTTGCAGTTACTATCGCAACGCTTTCATGGGCAAGTGGCGCCTTCATTCAGTCCCAGTTTAAGAACCGCCGGATACGTCTGTTACTTCCAAAAATAGGCTCATGCATGATCGTGGTCGGTCTGGCTCCTCTTTCAATGCTCCTCAACCCATCACTACCAAAATGGCCAGTTTTTATTGCTTGGTTGTTATCGGGAATCGGAGTAGGGTTCACGCATTCCACAATCTCTGACTTTACGTTGGGGGCAACCAATCCTTCTATGCACGGACGGGCCTCCTCTTGGCTTCAGGTTGCCGACTCGGCCGGTGCAGCCGTAGAGCTTGCTTTCGTCTCGCTTGCGCTGGCGCTATGGAATGCCATCGGTTTCACAGGCCCTATTGCATACCTCCCCGCAACCTTAATCGCTCTCGGAATTGCTGTTGTCGCTGTGATTGCATCAATGAGAACGCGCGAGGAAGATCTTCTCGCCCGCGCGTTTGCTCAGTGATGTAGTTGTCGCTTAGCGCCCGAAACGGCGTCCCTTCCCCAATTTCTTCGAGGCCGACTTCCGCTGAGGTTGACTAGCTTTCCCACCCCTAAACGAGGACTTTGCACCGAACTCACGACCGCCTCGGTGATCATCACGACGATGATCATCTCCATGACCTAAACGGTGCCCACGTCCGCGGTCCGTGCGAGACTTCGCTAAGTCTCGGGAGTCTTTTCGTGAAAGCGCAGCCTTCTTCGGGGAATAAGCCTTCCCATCGGGTCCCTCATCGACGCGGATTCTCAGTGCACGTCCCGAAACATGCGCCTTTGAAATTCGAGCCATGGCATCCGGACGGAGATCCGTATGTATTTCGACGAGAGAGAAGGTCGGGTAGATATCGATATGACCGATATCTGCACCGGCGATACCACCTTCACCAGTGATGGCTCCGACAATCGCACCGGGCTTGACGCGGTCCTTCTTGCCAACTTCGATGCGGTAGCGCGTACCAGTTCCAACTGTGTGTCGAGGTAAAGCGCCCTGTTTACGTGCCTTGAGTGGGCGCTCGTTATCACGGCCTCCCTCAAAGTGAGCGCGTGCGAATTCGCCCGATTCGTCAAGTTCTTCCTCGCGTCGAATCTTTCCATTACCGCGACGGTCCTCAGCAATGCGCGCAGCAGGTCCTTCATCCCCCACTGCCTGGGCGAGCAGTGCGGCTGCAATATCCTCAATATCCAACGAGGTCGTGTCATGAACCTCATCAAGAAGCTGCCGGTAGAGATCAAGTCGTCCACGTTCAATACGCGTGCCAATGGCATCCAAGATTCTGCTCGCTCTGAACTGTGAGACAGCAGCGGGTGAAGGAATCTCGACCTCTTCCATGGGGGTACCGGTAAGCTTCTCGATCTTGCGAAGTCGGCCATGTTCCCGAGGCGTAAAGAAGGTCAATGAGCGCCCTTCGCGCCCGGCGCGCCCAGTACGTCCAATTCGGTGTACATAAGCTTCTGCCTCGCGGGGAACGTCAAAGTTGACGACCAAACCAATTCGCTCAACATCGAGGCCTCGAGCGGCAACATCGGTGGCAACCAAAACGTCGAGGGAGCCATTCTTTAGACGCTCCACCATGCGTTCGCGTTCAGTCTGTGCAACATCACCCGAAATACCTGCAGCCCTAAACCCTCTCGAATTCAGTTCAAGAGCAATTTCCTCAACATCCAGACGCGTGCGGACGAAGACAATTGCAGCATCAGATTCTTGCGCGCTCTGATGCTGAGCTCGAGTGGCAAGAACACGCGAAAGCGCACCAATCTTGTGCTTGTAAGGAACAACAGCATAGGTTTGGTGAATCGTATCAACCGTTGAAGACTCTTCAGAAACAGCAATCTTGAGAGGATCCTTCAAATGCGTTTGCGCAATTTTTTCAATTGCGGCTGGCATTGTCGCTGAGAAGAGAGCCGTCAAACGATCATCAGGCACTGAGGCAGTGATAGTCTCGACGTCTTCTGCGAAGCCCATGCGGAGCATTTCATCTGCTTCGTCAAGCACCAACATGACGACATTACTGAGATCCAACGCGCCTTTCTCAATAAGGTCAATCACACGGCCGGGAGTACCGACAACGACCTGCGCACCGCGCTTTAACGCACCAATCTGAGGACCATAGGCGGAGCCTCCATAGACTGGAACGACATCGATATCGCGGCTCTGAGCGGCGAAGTCAGAAATCGCTTGAGCAGATTGCATCGCCAATTCGCGCGTTGGCGCAAGAACAAGTGCCTGTACGTGACGTTGATCTGAATCAATCAAAGCCAAAAGCGGCAGGCCAAAGGCCGCGGTCTTTCCAGTACCTGTCTGAGCAATTCCAACGACATCATGGAAGTCAAGAAGGGCTGGGATTGCCTCAGCCTGGATAGGAGTTGGAACCTCATAGCCCATGTTTGTGATGGCTTTGAGGAGATCATCAGGCAGTCCAAGATCTGCGAAAGTAGTCTCGGTAGCGTTTTCGGGTGCAGTGGACACAGTTTTCCTTACAATTAGCGTCGCTCAGGGTCGACTTCACGGATGAAGCGCGACCCCACACCGTTTTCACCGCCGAGGATATGCTCGACCACCATTGGGTAGCGCCTCGTTGCCTAGCAAGGCTATCAGGTCATTGCCCTAGAAACAGTAGTGCCTTCGGTGAGATCGCACACCGAAGGCACTAAAACGACTCAGGAATCCAATTCCTCCGTAGGTCGGATCGCAGGACGTACATCATCTTCAGGAGGTTGCCAACTGTAGATATCAGCCTCAACCTGTTCTCCTGAACGAATGTCCTTCACCGTATCAGCTTCTCCATCCGAACCTGGGAACCATACGAATGGGATGCCTCGTTTATCAGCGAACTTGATTTGCTTGCCAAACTTTGCGGCGCTAGGTGCCACATCGGTAGGAATACCGCGCCTGCGCAAGATGGTTGCCAAGGCATTGCAGTGCCTGCGCTCTGATTCATCAGCCACAGCAATAACGACACAGGTCGGTACCTTTCGCGAGGCGGAAACCATATCCTGCGAAAGAATTCGCGAGACTAGCCGAGAAACACCAATTGAAAGCCCTACTCCCGGGTAGGTCCGCTTCCCGTCCTTAGCAAGTGAGTCATAGCGCCCACCGGAGCAAATGGAGCCAAGATCCTCATGGCCCACAATTTCGCTTTCGTAAACCGAACCGGTGTAATAGTCGAGGCCACGAGCAATCTTAAGGTCAGCGATGATCACTCCCGGCATTGCAGCGTTCGCTTCGTCAACAAGAGCACAAAGCTCAGTCAGCCCTTGATCGAGAGTTTCACTGGAAACCCCCAAAGCAGCAACTTCCTGCTGAAGCTGTGAAGCATCTTCGGTGCGAATCTTCGCCATACGTAGAAGAACGTCAATCTGCTCGGAGTTCAATCCTGCTTCGGTAAGTTCTTCCCTCACGCCCTCTGGACCGATCTTGTCGAGCTTGTCCAAGCCCCGAAGCGCCGATTCAACGTCACTCACACCAATGCCTTCACAAACGCCCTGAACAACCTTGCGGTTATTCACCAGAACATGGACAGGCGGAATCGGTAAAGACATCAAGGCCTCAGCCATGACAAGAGGAAGAGCGACTTCGTAGTGGAACGGCAACTCCCCCAAGCCAACGACATCGATATCAGCCTGAGTGAACTCACGGAAACGACCGTCCTGCGGGCGTTCTCCGCGCCAGACCTTCTGAATCTGGTAACGCTTAAAAGGGAAATCAAGCTCGTTTGCGTTCTCAATGACATATCTTGCGAAGGGCACTGTTAAATCAAAGTGAAGGCCCATCTGACGTTCTTTGGAAGAGCGCTGTCCTTCATCTTTCAGTGCCTGTAGGCGATCCAGAACATAGATCTCTTTCGAGGTTTCACCCTTGGATTGAAGCTGTTCAAGTGTTTCAACCGCTCGAGTTTCGATGCCCGCAAATCCATGGAGCTCAAAGACAGAACGGATGTGATCGAGAATCGCTTGTTCAACGATGCGGCCCTGTGGGAGCCACTCGGGAAATCCTGAAAGTGAAGTACGTGCCATAGTCCCTATTCTTTCACGGAGGAGCTCAGCTGTCGGCCCGAGCCACGGGGTCAACGAGAAAGAAATTATCCGATGCTCTTCGCACGACGTAGATAGGCATTATTTGCCAATTCATCACCCATCGTCGTCGCTACAGAGTGTCCGGGGAAAAGAATCGTCTGCGGATCAATCACATTTGCAAGGGTTCGCAAAGTATGCCGCATCTGGGTCTCGTCACCGCCAGGCATATCAGTTCGTCCCACTGAACCGGCAAAAATAACGTCGCCACTGAGTGCCCACGGAACAGCAACCCCAGTATCTAGTGCACGGACGCCGTTCCAATAGACAGTGAGTACCGAAACACCCAAGAAAAGCGCCGAGCCTTCAGTATGCCCGGGAGCAGGAACCATCCGGAGAACAAGTCCGGGAACATACTCAAAAGAGTCGACCGGGCATTCGTTGATTACTGAAGGCTTGCGCCATGCTTCACTGACTTCTTCCGGAAGCGGGAGCGAAACGTAGGAGGCTGGATCGTCAAGGCGGTACGCGTCGGGTCCCGGGATCCAGACGGGGGCAGGTCCCTCAGGTGCCCACGACGCGACCTCAGTGCAGTCCCACACATGGTCAGCATGACCGTGCGTCGCTAAAACGGCAGCAACGTATGCTCCGTCTTCCTCAAGCGCCCGACGAATTTCTTCACGTACGCCGAAAGAAGGATCGACAACGAGCGCTCCCACCTGCCCGTCTCCCTGAGACTGCGGCGTAATCACGCAGCAATTCGCGCCGTAGAAGGGAGTGGGAATAACGTGGATTCGAATGTTTTCGTTCACGACAGCGACGAGGAAATCTGGTCGAACCAAGCCTGCTTCGTTTCCAGTGCCTGCGTCAGCGAGCGAACCTTCCCTTCATCACCCGAAGCCTTCGCCTCTTCAAGGTCAGCGCGCAACTGATCAAGCTGTTCTTCAAGCTGACCAAGCATTCCCGTTGCACGAGCACGAGTCTCAGGGTTCGTGCGGCGCCATTCAGCTTCTTCAGCCTTGCGAAGCTCATCCTCAACTGCACGAAGCCGGGCTTCGACCTTACGGAAGTGCTCTGAAGGAACACGACCGATCTCCGCCCAACGATCCTGAATCGACCTCAGAGCAGCCTTGGCCTCTTCATGGTTAGTAATTGGCAGAAGTGCTTCTGCTTCCTTCAGGAGCTCTTCTTTCGCGCTCAGGTTCGCCTGGTACTCAGAATCAACAGCAAGATCGTTGCGGTGACGCGCATCGAAGAATGCCTGCTGGGCGGCGCGGAAACGCGCCCACAGTGCGTCATCTTCACGACGAGAAGCACGCGGTGCGCGCTTCCATTGCTCCATCAATTCACGGAAAGCATTGGAGGTTTGTCCCCAATCGGTCGAGTCCTTCAAGGCTTCTGCACGAGCAATAATTTCTTCCTTGACGCGCTTTGCCTGTCCTTGTCGCTCATCGAGCTCAGAGAAATACTGACGACGACGACGATCAAATTGCGTACGAGTCGCAGAGAAGCGCTTCCACAGCTCGTCTTCTGCGGCCTTGTCCAAGCGCGGTCCACGACGCTGGAGTTGCTTCCACTCTTCAAGCAGATCACGCAGGACCTGTCCCGATTGCTTCCAGTGAATCTTGCTGGACTCTTTAGCAAGGATTGCCTCTGCGCGCTCGACAAGAGCAGTGCGCTCTTCCAGAGCGTGTTCCTTTGCGAGGCGACGTTCTTCCTTCGCTTCTTCCTTACGAGCTTGCGCCTTTTCCTCTACAGCTTGGACGCGGGCGCGCAGTGCCGGAAGATCGCCAATAGCATTTGGCTGTTCAACAGCTTCCTTCAGCGTGGCAAGAGTCTGGTCGATCTCCTTCGGCCCAAGGCTTGCCAAACGGTCTTCAAAGAGTTTAATTGTTGCTTCGAGGTCCGCGTAGCGACGCGTGTAAAGCGCGAAAGGCTCCGATGGAAGGCCCTCGGGGAAAGATCCGATCATTCGCTCAGTATCACCGTCTTGAACCCACACATTTCCCTGGGAATCAATTCGACCAAAATCGATCGAAAGCTCGGTCGTTCCGGCCGGTTCGACAGTACGTGCAGCGGCGACTTCAGGCTCAGTGGCCTGGGTTTGAGGCGAAGTAGTCACGATATTCCTTCGAGGTTGGGACAGTTTCCCATCCGACGCGATGCATGGATTTTCCACACAGGCATACCTTCAACGGTACATGTTCCATCCTAAAGGAAAAAACCGCCAATCTCATAAAAAATCGGGTGACGTCTCACGAGGATGCCTCAAAATGAGACAGCGTTACTAATTAGCGGAGGTCGAAACACGTACCGCTTCGAACACTCCATCCACACGCCGAAGCGCGGCAAGAACCGCATTCAAATGGCTCATTTCAGCCAAATGGAAGCTGAATCGCGCAGTTGCCACCTGGTCTCGCGTTGAAACGGTTGACGCAGAGACAATATTGACTCGATATTCAGTCATAACTTTCGTCAGATCTGCAAGCAAGCCCGGACGGTCCAGAGCTTTCGTCTGAATTTGGACGAGATACTGTGCCTGAGAATGCTCACTGCTCCACGAAACCTGTACAAAGCGCTCCGGATGCAGACCTTCCAGACGTACCGCATTGGGGCACGAGCGCTGGTGAACGGAAACACCTTGACCGCGGGTAATGAAACCAACGATGTCATCACCGGGAACTGGTGTACAGCACCGCGCAAGTTTTACCCATACGTCATTAGCGTTCATCCCATCAACGCTCACACCTTGTCCCTTAGCGCTGAGTTCAGGGGCTGAATGAAGGTGAGCACCCGGGGTGACTCCCTCGGAGAGGGTTTCTTCGGTGCCATCTCCCCCGCCCAGATTTTCAACGAGCTTCGAGACGATATTCTGCGCGGAAATATGACCATCGCCAACAGCTGCATACAGACCCGAAATATCTGGATATCCCAGCGATGTGGCGACTGAGAGAACAGAGTCATGGTTCATCAGACGTTGCAAAGGTAAGTTTTGTTTGCGCATGGCGCGCGCAATACTTTCCTTACCCGCCTCGACTGCTTCTTCTTTTCGTTCCCGAGAAAACCATGCTTTGATCTTTGACCGCGCGCGCGGCGAAGCTACAAAAGCAAGCCAGTCGCGCGAAGGTCCAGCCTTATCTGACTTTGAGGTGACAACTTCAACGGTTTGCCCGGACTCAAGTCGAGTATTAAGGGGGACGAGGCGGCCATTGACCTTTGCGCCAACAGTCCGATTTCCAACCTCCGTGTGCACAGAGTAGGCAAAGTCCACGGGAGTCGCCCCACGAGGAAGTACGACCACCTCACCCTTAGGAGTGAAGACATAGACTTCGTCGCCGGAAATCTCATAGCGAAGCGAATCAAGGAATTCTTCGGGATCCCCCGTTTCACGTTCCATATCAACCAGTGCGCGCAGCCAGTTCATCTGTTCATCAGCGCTCATCCGGTCAGAATCTAATGAGTTGGCATTCGGATTCTGCTTGTACTTCCAGTGTGCCGCGACGCCATGTTCTGCATGTTCGTGCATCTCATAGGTGCGAATCTGAATTTCAACCGGTTTGCCACCCGGGCCAATCACCGTTGTGTGCAGGGACTGATAGAAGTTGAACTTCGGCATCGCAATATAGTCTTTGAAGCGCCCAGGAATTGGATTCCATCTTCCGTGCAAAGCCCCCAGAACCGCATAGCAGTCGCGGACGGTTTCGACCAAGACGCGCACCGCGACAAGATCAAAGATCTCGTCAAATGCCTTATTGCGGACGATCATCTTCTGATAAATCGAATAGTGATTCTTAGGTCGCCCGGTCACCGTTCCCTGTGTACCTGAACGACGCAAATCTTCTTCAATCTGAGCAATCACTTCGCGTAAGTAAAGATCACGCTCAGGTGCTCGTTCCGCAACCAGATGATCAATCTCTTCATAAATTTCGGGATAAAGGATCTTGAAAGAGCGCTCTTCCAGTTCCCATTTGATCATATTCATCCCGAGGCGGTGCGCCAGGGGTGCGTAGATCTCAAGAGTTTCCCGCGCCTTCTTCTTCGCTGATTCGACGGGGACAAAACGCCAGGTCCGAGCATTGTGAAGACGATCGGCAAGCTTAATGAGGAGCACTCGAATATCGCGGCTCATCGCGATAATCATCTTGCGCAGAGTTTCGGACTGCGCACGTTCGCCGTAACGAATCTTATCGAGTTTGGTGACCCCATCGACCAACTGAGCAATAGCGGGGCCGAAATCAGCTGTGAGCTGCTCAAGACTGTAGTCAGTATCTTCAACCGTATCGTGAAGAAGAGCTGCAGCAAGCGTAGGTGAAGTCATACCAACTTCAGCCAAAATTGTCGCTACCGCAACGGGGTGAGTGATGTACGGTTCGCCGCTTTTACGCATCTGACCGCGATGCGCTTTCTCGGCTGTCGCATAGGCGCGCTCAATCAGAGAAACATCCGCTTTGGGATGGTTGGCGCGAAGGGCACGAACCAAAGGCTCGATCTCTGGCGTCGTCATCTTCGATCGAGCACCGAACCACACCAGGCCTGAACGCACGCGTGACCCGGCCGCAGGCGGCCGGGTCACGTTGTCATTTTGCTCACTCATTCCTCAATGATACAAGCGATCAGTAGGAATGAAAGCCGCAAATTAGAAAACGACAGCAGTTTCAACCTTAACGTGAGGTTCAAGCTTGGAACGTCCACCAAGAGCTTTAAGTTCCAAAAGAATTGCGACGGCCTCTACCTTCGCGCCACACTGCTCTAGAAGCCTGACAGAAGCAGCTGCCGTTCCCCCTGTAGCCAAGACATCGTCAACGACTAAGACACGCGCGCCTTCTTCAACGAGGCCTGGATTAAGCTCCATCCGAGCCTTACCGTATTCAAGCTCGTAATCGATGCCAATCACCGGACCGGGGAGCTTACCTCCCTTACGCACAGTAATCATCCCAATACCGAGCGCAGTCGCTAAAGGCGCTGCAAGAATAAAACCGCGAGATTCCAGGCCTGCAACCGCGTCGATACGCCCGCGGTAGTGGTCAGCCAGCAAGCGAATCAATTCCGCGAAAGCGTGGCCATCCGCCAAAAGAGGAGTGATATCGCGGAAAAGCACACCTTCCTCAGGGAAGTCTTGTACTTCGCGGAGATGGGTGCGAACGAGTTCGCTAACTTCTGCTCCGAGCTCTGCGCTCATCAGCGGGCCTTCTTCCTCTTAGGTTGGGCTTCATTTCCGAGGCGACGACCAGGCTGGACCGGCGCCACACGTACATCGTCACCGGTACGACCTTCGCGTTCGCGTCGCTTCGCGACCAAAGCGTCGTGTGCCTTGGTTGACGAGCGGCGTTCTTCCAGCATAACCAACAAGGGCGAAGCAATGAAGATCGAGGAATAGGTTCCGACGATCATACCGACGAACAAAGCAAGAGAGATGTCGGTCAATGTGCCTGTACCCAGAAGAATCGAACCGATGACAAGAATTGAGCCAACCGGAAGCAAAGCCACGATCGAGGTATTGAGCGAACGCACCATTGTCTGGTTCACAGCAAGGTTGACCATGTCGCCATAGGTGTAGCGATTTTGATCGTTAATACCCTTTGTGAGTTCTCGAACCTTATCGAACACCACGACGGTGTCATAAAGCGAATAACCCAAAATCGTCAAGAAGCCGATAACTGTTGCTGGCGAGACCTCGACACGAGTAACTGCGAAGAAACCAACGGTCGTCGCAATATCGTGAAAGAGCGCGAAAATCGCCGCAACGGACATCGTCCAGGATCTGAAGTATGCAGCCATCAGCACTGCGACAAGCGTCAAGAAGATCAGGAGCGATTGCGCAGCTTTTGCAGTAACATCGCGTCCCCAGGAAGGACCGATAGATGCAGACTGTACATCCTTCGCATCGACCTTGTAGGCGCTCGCAAGTGCTTCGCGAACCTCGAGTGTCTTTTGCGAATCCAAAGATTCAGTCTGAACACGGATGCCATCAACACCGACAGAGGAGACACGAACTTCAGAAGCCAAGTTTCCCTTCTGAATCGCATCATATGCAGGCTGCTGGGAAGTCTCAGAAAGCCCCGTCAAAGTGAATTGCGAACCACCGGTGAATTCGAATGACCGGTTAAGCCCGAAAATTCCAATGAGAATCGCACAAATAGCCATCACGGCCAAGGCTGCTCGGACAAAAATCCGACGCTTCGGGACAATCCGATAGGACTTCTCGCCCGAATAAAGGGCATTACCCCACTGGGCATAACTCATCATTGTTCTTCTCCTGCCTGCTCGGAAGAAGTGTTGTCCTCGGCCTCTTGACTCCCCTGTTCAGCCAAACGTGCTGCACGCTTACGTTCTGCCAGAGAGAGCGGCTGGCCTTCAGCATTGGTCTCGGGAGTGCTGCTAGCGGAGCCAGCACCCGAAACCACCACGCGGCCTCGGCCGGCGTAGGTAACCGCCGAACGAGCACCGAGGTGCTCGGGATCAAGTCCGGAGAGCTTATGTCCCCCACCGAAGAACTCGGTACGAATGAGCAACTCCATCATCGGATGCGTGAAGAGGAAGATCACGATCAGGTCGACAACTGTTGTCACTCCAAGGGTAAACGCGAAGCCCTGAACGCCACCAACAGCCAGGATGTAAAGAACCACCGCAGCGACGAGGTTGACCGCGTCCGAAACCAAAATGGTTCGCTTGGCACGATCCCAACCTTCGTCAACGGCAGCACTCAGCGGACGGCCGTCACGCACTTCATCTCGAATACGTTCGAAATACACGATGAAGGAGTCTGCTGTAACGCCGACTGAAACGATCAAACCGGCAATACCTGCAAGCGACAGACGGTATCCAACTGCCCACGACAAGACCGTAATTACCAGGTAGGTCAAGCACCCCGCGACAACAAGTGAGCCAGCGGAGATGATTGACAGGCCTCGGTACTGCCAAATCATGTAAAGGACAACAAGAACCAGACCAATCAAGCCTGCCCACAGGCCCTTCTCCAAGTGTTCGGAGCCAAGGGTTGCGGAAATCTGCTGCTCAGACTGGACCTCGAAGTTCAACGGGAGCGAACCAAAGCTCAGCTGGTTCGCAAGAGCAGCGGCACTCTTTGCAGTGAAGTGACCCGTAATCTGCGCGGTACCCGTGGGAATTTCCGCATTCATCGACGGCGCGGTAATCACTTGGCCGTCCAAAACAACGGCGAAGTGGTTCCGATCCGGCTTGCCGAAGTTGGTCCCGCTTTGGGTGTCATTGCGCAGATCGTAAAGACGCTTCGAAGCCTCGGCAAACTGCTTGGTTCCCTCAGCGTTGAAGGTGAGATCAACACCCCACTCACCAGTGGAGTGTCCCTGGGAGTTCATACCCATTCCGGCAGTGGCTTTGGAGAGCTCCGAACCTGAAACGTCAACGGGACCCAGAAGATACTTAATCTGTCCATTCGAATCACATGCTGCATAGGGCTTATCGGCAGGCGCTTCGGTGCGGCCGCCGCGGCCGGTCGTGCAATCAAGGGTGTACAGATCGAAGATAGCTTGCTCGGTCGCCCACTTCAGGTCTGAGTTGTTCTCAGGCTGTTCAGTGGGAGTATCCGAGAGCTGACCATCCTTATTCTGATCGGCCAGTTCTTTTGCACGCTCAGGACTTAGAGCGGAGCTAACAGTTGAGGGGCTTGCCGACACCGAGGGAGATGCAGATTCACTGGGCGCAGCAGACTCGGACGCTGAGGGCGTTGAGCTTGCAGAGGCCTCTGGATTGTTCACCTGCGTCTGGTTACTAGAATCGGTGGCGCTCGGGGAAGGGTCACTTTGCGCTTGGGTAACCGCAGGAAGCATCGCAAGAACCGGACGGAAATTCATCTGGGAGGACGAGCGGATCAGGTTCAGCGTTTCCTGAGAGGGAGTACCTGGAATCGATACCGAGATATTCGAGGAGCCCAGGGAAGAGATCTCGGACTCAGACACACCTGAAGCATCAATACGCTGACGAATGATATTGATCGCCTGGGTAATGTCGTTCTCAGTAACCTCGCGATCCACCCCTCCAGAAGCAACCGGAGTCAGGATCAACTGCGTACCACCCTGCAAGTCCAACGCAAGCGAGGGAATATATGAAGCACCTTTATTCGTCAGTTTTCCGACAACAAGAGATGCCGTACCAAGAACAAAAATAAAGATTAGAGTAAATAGAGCGCGCCAAGGATGGCGCTTTTGAGTTGTCACGATGGTCTACCTTTAGTTCCCCTCGGGATCACTTCGTCTCGGTCGAGTCGTCCTGCGAATCCAAGCCAAGAACCGGCTCTTCTTCAGACTCGCCAGAAGTATCGTCTTTCTCTGCATCAGTACTCTGGAACGGAAGTTCCTCAGCCACGTCCAAAATTGCCCGCTGATCCCAATAAGTCTCGTGGCCACCGGGGGTCTCAAGAATGACGATCTCACCATCTTGATCAACGAAACGTCCCCAGAATCCAGAGCGCAAACGAACCCACGCACCGGGGAGCATCATTTCCTTACGACGTTCTTCAGCCTTCTTTTCCTGTTCAGCCATACGCTTTCGAGCGCGACTATTAAAAATAAACATGACGACAAGCATCAGGCCGATGAAAATCAGGAACGGTGTACTCACGATCTATCTTTCTTCTTGGGGCAGGAATGCATGAAAGCTATCCGCATACAGTGTAATAGGAAGCAGCGCATTTGGGTGACATCCCAACGTAAAAACGAGATTACTCAAAGAGAGCAGATTCAGCCGGCGGCGTTAAACCAAGATGTTTCCACGCTTTAGCGGTTGCCATCCGACCGCGTGTCGTCCTTAGAATAAAACCTTCACGAACCAAATAGGGCTCTGCAACAGTCTCGACGGTCTCTGCTTCCTCGCCAACAGTCACTGCAAGCGTAGTAAGACCAACCGGTCCTCCCGCAAAACGGCGACACATTGCGTCAAGAACAGCACGGTCCAGACGGTCAAGTCCAAAAGCATCGACCTCGAAGAGCTCAAGAGCACCTCGCGCAGCATCAAGCGTGAGCTGACCATTGCCTCGGACTTGGGCGTAATCAACTACACGCCGCAGCAGCCTATTGGCGATTCGAGGAGTACCCCTAGAACGAGAGGCGATTTCGTGGGCGGCTTTCGCATCAATGGGAGTAGAAAGAAGCTCTGCAGAACGCCGAACAACCATTTCAAGGTCTTCCGTCGAATAAAACTCGAGATGAGCGGTAAAACCAAAGCGATCGCGAAGCGGTGCAGGAAGAAGGCCAGATCGAGTTGTCGCGCCAACAACGGTAAATGGCGGTAGGGTCAGCGGAATGGACGTCGCTCCCGGACCTTTACCTACGACGACGTCAACTCGGAAGTCCTCCATTGCGAGGTAAAGCATTTCCTCAGCGGTACGGGCAAGACGATGAATCTCGTCAATGAAGAGAACATCGCCTTCCTGCAGCCCGGATAAAATTGCAGCTAAATCACCAGCATGCTGAATCGCCGGCCCTGAAGTGAGGCGCAAAGATGTCCCCATTTCAGCAGCGATAATCATTGCCAGTGTCGTCTTACCGAGTCCAGGCGGTCCTGCTAGTAAAACGTGGTCGGCGCTCGCGCCACGAGCCCGCGCAGCATCAAGCACTAACTGAAGCTGATCACGAACAACCTTCTGACCAACAAATTCGCACAAACGCTTGGGGCGAAGAGCGGCCTCAGCAGCCCTCTCAAGTTCCCCCGCGTCTGGCGCGACAATGTTAACGGAGGCCTCGAACTCATCGGCCATTTGCACCTCCCAGCTTAATCAATGCTGCACGTAAGAGATCCGAAGCGTTGAGACCATTTCCGCCTAGCTCGGCCAGCGCAGCGTCTGCCTTTGCATCGTTCCATCCCAAGCCAATCAGTGCTGCCTTCACCTCTGCTTCGACTACTCCCGACATCGGTGCCGAGGCCTGAGGAAGTTCAGCTGGGAGTCCGAGCTTATCGCCCAACTCCACGAGCATGCGCGAGGCAACTTTCTTACCAACTCCGGGAATTCTGGCCAGAGCTGCGGTATCTTGATCTGCCACAGCGCGCCGCAGATCATTCGGGGTGAAAACAGAAAGAGCGGTCAGGCCAATCCTGGGGCCAATACCGCTGACTGACATGAGGATTTCGAATACTTCGCGCTCTTCTTCAGTCTTGAACCCATAGAGCGTTAAAGAATCTTCACGAACAATCAGATGGGTATAGAGCTCAACATCATCACCTTTGTGGAGCTCACTGGCAAAAGGTGGAGTCACAAAGACCTGAAAGCCGATGCCTCCGTGGACAACAACGACGTCACCCACGCCTACGCGTGCGATGTTGCCGAGAACTCGGGAAATCATGCTTTCACCTCAACAATATTCTTGATGGGACCGAACATACGTACGATACCCTAGCTGCGTCGACGACGGGGGTCGACCGCGCCGGTTCGGCGCTGCGCAGCTTGAGCCTCTGCCCACATTTGTTGTGCCGGAGTCAGGCGCCCCCTAGCCGAAAGCTTCCCGGACTGAGAAACCGCAACTGTAGAGTCTCCCCTAGCTCCAAGCAGCCCAGTCCCTCGCCATGCGTGGCAGATTGCGATAGCTAATGAATCAGCGGCATCAGCGGGCTTCGGGGGTTTATCCAATCCCAGAATACGAGCAACCATGTGCTGAACCTGCGCCTTATCAGCATTGCCATTCCCCGTCACTGCGCTTTTTACTTCTGAAGGGGTATGTATTGCCATGGGAAGTCCAGCCCGTCCCGCAGCAGCAAGTGCAACTCCCATAACCTGCATAGTCGTCGAAACCGAACGAAGATTGTCCTGAGCGAAAACTTGTTCGATGGCAACGACCTCAGGTTCGTATAGGGAGATCACATGATCAATTGCATCAGCGATCTTGGCTAGCCGGAAATGCTGGGCAAGTTCGGTTGAAGACCGGGCAACTCCGACAAAAACCATCGACGCACGCCGAGAGGGATCCACATCAACAACGCCCAAGCCACAGCGTGTAATACCCGGGTCAATTCCCAAAACTCGCATGATTAAGATTCTCGCTGAACCATCCGTGTAAAGAGCTCGTGAAAACGCCAGTCCGTGCCGATCTCGGGGTGGAAGGAAGTCGCGAGTGCCTGACCACTACGGACAGCAACAATTGGTCCATGGGAAGTATTTCCGGCGCGCGCGAGCACGTCCACAGACTCACCCACTGACTCAACCCAAGGCGCCCTAATAAAGACGGCGGGGAAAGGCTTTCCCTCGATGCCTTTGATATCAAGCTCTTCTTCGTAAGAGTCCACCTGACGACCAAAGGCATTCCGACGCACAACCATGTCGATGGCGCCAAATGAGCGCTGGTCATCCCTGCCATCAAGAATCGTCGTTGCAAGCATAATCATTCCCGCACATGTCCCATAGACCGGCATTCCGTTTGATATCTGCTCAGCTAACTGATCAAAAATGCCGAATGAAAGCAGCAAATTGGACATAGTCGTCGATTCGCCGCCGGGGATTACCAAACCGTCAACCGACGCGAGTTCCTCGCTACGTCGCACTAGGACAGCGCGGGCGCCGGATTCTTCCAGCGCCCGCACATGTTCGGCGACATCGCCCTGAAGGGCGAGAATGCCAATATTTACCATCCGCGTTCAGCCAATCGATGGTCAACAGGAAGGTCGTCAACATTAATGCCAACCATCGCTTCACCAAGCCCACGCGAAACTTCTGCAATGACCGAAGGATCATCATAGAAAGTCGTTGCCTTGACGATAGCGGCCGCACGCTTCGCAGGATCACCCGACTTGAAAATGCCGGAGCCAACAAAGACACCTTCGGCGCCAAGCTGCATCATCATGGCAGCGTCAGCGGGCGTGGCAATGCCGCCAGCCGTGAAGAGCACGACGGGGAGGCGTCCCTCCCGAGCAACCTCAGCAACGAGCTCGTAGGGTGCCTGAAGTTCCTTGGCCGCGACGTAGAGCTCGTCCTCGGGCAGGGATGTCAGGCGGCGAATCTCATCGCGAATCTTGCGCATGTGCGTGGTCGCGTTGGAGACGTCGCCGGTGCCGGCCTCGCCCTTAGAACGGATCATGGCAGCGCCCTCGTTGATACGGCGCAGCGCCTCACCGAGGTTGGTCGCACCACAGACGAAGGGAACGGTAAAGTTCCACTTGTCGATGTGGTGGCTGTAGTCGGCGGGGGTCAGCACCTCGGACTCGTCGATGTAATCGACGCCAAGGGACTGAAGAACCTGCGCTTCAACAAAGTGACCGATACGAGCCTTTGCCATAACCGGAATGGAGACAGCATTAATAATGCCGTCAATCAGATCGGGATCTGACATGCGAGCAACGCCGCCCTGGGCGCGGATATCCGCCGGGACACGCTCGAGTGCCATAACTGCAACGGCACCAGCATCTTCAGCGATCTTCGCTTGCTCAGGAGTGACGACATCCATGATCACGCCGCCCTTGAGCATCTGAGCCATTCCGCGCTTGACCTGCGGGGTTCCAACCTCGCGACTTGCCGTCTGCTCAGTCATCACTCACTCCTCTTCTTCCAGCTGGGCCTGTACCTCATCGGAAAGAGACATATTGGTGTAGATGTTCTGCACATCGTCAGAATCTTCAAGTGCGTCAATAAGCTTATTAACCTTGAGCGCGCCTTCAAGATCAAGTTCAACTTCGGTGGACGCGACGAATTGAACTTCCGCAGAGTCATAGTCAATTCCCGCTTCTTGCAGTGCCTTGCGGACTGCAACGACATCGCTGGGCTCACACTCAATGACAAAGCCTTCACCGAGGTCTTCAACTTCTTCGGCACCGGCATCAAGAACGGCTTCCATGATGCTGTCTTCGTCTACACCGTCTGCAGCGGGCACCTCAATGACACCACGCCTCGAGAACAGGTAGGCAACCGAACCGGGGTCGGCCAGCGAGCCACCGTGACGGGTGAATCCCAGACGAACATCGGATGCCGCACGGTTACGGTTGTCAGTCAAACACTCAACCAAGAAAGCAACACCGTTAGGGCCATAGCCTTCGTACATAATGGTTTCGTAATTTGCACCACCGGCTTCTGCACCCGAACCACGCTTGACCGCGCGATCGATGTTGTCTGCGGGAACAGAGTTCTTCTTTGCCTTCTGGATAGCATCAAAGAGGGTGGGATTTCCGGCGGGGTCACCACCACCGGTACGAGCAGCAACTTCAATATTCTTAATCAGTCGTGCGAAGAGCTTACCGCGCTTGGCGTCAATCGCCGCCTTCTTGTGCTTGGTAGTCGCCCACTTAGAGTGTCCCGACATTACTTCTCCCTTTTGGGCTGGATTAATACTGTGCCAGTTTACAGCTCATACCCTCACTTCCCCACCGGGCGCGCGTTTTATGGGACAATGCACCTCGCCAGCACGGTTGATGTCTGCAAAAAAATCGTGCATTGACTTGGTTCTTCCAGGAGGGAACATGTCTTTAGGACGCGGTATCGAGCACTGCGTATGTTCTGCAAGAGAGTGCGAGAATTCAGCGGTTTTCATCATCGAATGGTCAAATCCGAAGATTCATACCGGTCGTACTAAGAAGTGGCTTTCATGCGAAGAGCATCGGCAATTCCTCATCGATTACCTCAGGTATCGAAACTTTCCCTTTGAGGTACGCACTTTCAATCCGCCACAGACTGGGGTCCAGTCTCAGTCACCGCAAAGTTGATCCCCGTCCCAACTGATAGCAGAAAGAGAAGCGAAAACCCCACCACTGCTGAGGGCACGAACTTCTTCGATATCAACATCAAACACGGCGATTCCGGTATTTGACATGAAGCGAGTGAGCGGAATTCCCCGGCGAATATCCTCACTGAGATACGCAGAGATCACGCGAATCAGACCTCCATGAGCAACAAGTGCTCCAATCCCCTGATCCGCAGCAACGCAGTAAGCACGTTCCATCACGGCTTGAATCTCGGGGATGACACGTCCGAGAAACTCGTAACCGTCCTCAGCACCGGGCATACGATGCGAAAAATCTCCCTGCATCCACGCTGCGCAGGCTTCCACGTAAATCCTAATTGCAACGGGATCGCATGACATCTCAAGATCGCCGGCACTCACTTCACGAATCTGTGCCGTCACTACTGGTGTTACCCCGAAAAGCTCACACAACGGTTCCGCAGTCTGTTGCGTTCGTTTCATCGCAGAGACAGCGAGCGCATCCAATTGCCCCGCCACTTCACGCACAAAACGTTCTTTCAGGTTCGCGGCCTGCGAGAGCCCAAGTTCGGTCAGCGGCAAGCCCGGGAGGCGAGTATCCAAGGAGGCTGTGATGTTTGCCGGAGTTTGTCCATGTCTAATTAATGCAAGCTTCATGCCGATCCCCTGCTGCTAGGCCTAGTTTCACAAGATATTCCAAAACAGTTTCTCAAATACCTCCCGCATTTTACGTGAGGAGGTCAACCATTTCGTTGTCATTTCTTCGCGCTGATCGCGTGAATAACCCATGAGCATAGCCATCGCCACAAGTTGCTCAGTATTTGAGGGAATAACATCATTTTTCGAGCCAGAAGGGCCTGCCGCTATAACCCGAGCGCGCCTCAGTTCTTGCCCAAATTCCCAAGTCGAGGCCGCACGTTGGTACTCGCTTAGAGTGAGTTTTCCTCTGTGGAGTAGTTCCAGCAAAGCTTGTCGTGTAGAGGATGTACGCAGGTCACGGTCCTCACTCCCCGACTGTAACTGCAAGAGTTCAACAAGCCATTGGATATCGGAAAGGCCTCCGGGGCCCAGTTTGATGTGCATCCGCGGATCAATGCCTCCGGGAATTCTTTCTCGTTCGACACGGACCTTCATTAATTGAATGTCACGGGTTTCATCCTCGCTCAAAGGTGTGTGGAAGCAATATGTTTGCGCAAATTCATACAGCGCATCTGCGGTGTTGCCCGCGCCAAGCGGACGCAAGCGAAGAAGCATTTGTTTTTCCCACACCTGCGCCCAGCGTTCGTAATACTCCGTATAGGAGTCGAGAGTGCGCACTAAGGCTCCGTTTTTCCCCTCGGGACGCAGTGCAAAATCCAAAGCTACGGGTAGAGCTCGGCTTGAGGTAGAAAACAATTGCTTAAGCCGCGTAATTCGATCATGCGCACGGCGTAGAGCACTGGCATCACAGCTATCAGCAACGACGGCAAGAACATCCAAATCAGATGTATAGGACAGCTCCCGCGCCCCATAACTACCCAAAGCGCACAGTTCGATGTGCAAATCCGGGATGCGGTCTTCACTCTCGTCAAAAAGGTCGAAGGCTTCGAGTGCCGAGAGCACACACGCATCAGCAACAATACAGAGATCCCTACCCACCCCTTCTTTTGAACCTGTGGCCTCGCGAAGCGCAATACGCAAAACTTCACGCGTGCGAATAAGGCGAATCTTCTCAATCGCCTCTTCAATGCTCCCCGCCCTTCCCGCAACCGAACGCATTTGGCGGAAAAGCACCTCAAATGAAGGTGTCGCAAGCAATTCAGCTGAATCAAGCCAAGAGACGGCCTCGGGGAAAAGACGGATCAAGGAACCAATCCACGCGGATGCAGAAAGAACCCGACACAGCTGAGAGGCCGCATAATCACTATCGCGCAGAAGTGCCAAATACCAATGAGAATCACCAATCTCATCGGAAAGAACCCTGAAATTAAGCAAACCCATATCGGGGTTTGCACCATCGGCAATCCATGAGAGCAATACGGGAAGAAGATGCCGCTGAATCATCGCACGCCGGGAAGTTCCCGCGCATAGAGACTCGATATGTTTGAGGGCACTGCGCGGGTCCAAGTAACCGATCGCTCGTAGACGATCCATCACCGCTTGGTCATCAAGATGAATGAGATCTTCATCCAGTCGGGCACTTGCAGCAATAATTGGCCGAAAGAATACCGAATGGTGAAGCTCTCGCACCCGTAAACGAAGTGCTCGAAGCTGCTCCTGAAGCTGCTCAACCGTGACGGGCGTTCCGTGAAGCGAACGCAGCAGGCGTTCTAGCTGACGAAGACCACTGGGAAGTGTATGGGTTCGATGCATCCTGAGCAGCTGGGAGCGATGCTCAAGGGTACGCAAGAACGCATAGGCTTCCCGAAGATTAGCAGCATCCGTACGCGCAATATATCCTCGTGCACTTAATGCGTCGAGTGCGCCAAGAGTTGATCGCTGCCTGATCTGGATATCGTTTCTCCCATGGACCAACTGCAGAAATTGAATCGAAAATTCGATATCTCGCAGCCCTCCCACACCCAGCTTCAACTCGCTATCACGTACCTTTGACGGCACTGAGTTTTCAACTTGAGCGCGCATCGAACGAAGGTCGTCGACAAAACCTGGACGCGCCGAAGCTTCCCAAATAAAGGGCGCAGCATACTCGAGAAAACGCGCCCCAACTTCCATATCGCCAGCACAGGGACGTGCTTTCAACAGCGCCTGGAACTCCCAGTTTTGCGCCCAACGATCCCAGTAAGCACGGTAAGAATCAATGGTACGCACAAGTGCTCCATCACGGCCCTCCGGACGTAAATTCGCATCCACGCTCCACAACGGCGCCTCTTTACCAGGACTGGAACAGATGGATACCACCAAGCTTGCAATACGCGTTGCACGCTCAAGGCGTAAACGAGTGAGCTCTGCGTCTTCCGTGGGTGCGCTATCCGCAAGCACGTACATGACATCAACATCGGAAACATAATTGAGCTCACCTCCCCCAGTCTTTCCCATTGCGATAATGCACAGAGGCACCTCATCATTGGGGGCTTCAAAAAGGCGAGCAATATAAAGCGCTCCTTGAAGAGCCTCATCCGCAGCCTTTGAGAGACGTGCGGTAATGGATTCAACATGATCGGGTGCGTAAGGGTTCTCGGCCAGAAGATCATCCGCAATGATGTCAAAAAGCCTCCGCCGATAGACCATCCGAAGATACGAGGCCGCCTCTTCCCAGCGTGCCTCAGGAGCCTCGTCTTCAGCCGTCGCAGCCCATCCCTTGGGTAGCAGTCGGCAAAGTTCATCGGTCATACAAAGCTTTGTCGCACCGGGAGCATCTGGAAGAAAGAAACTCGGGTGTTGGAGAAGATAATCTCCCCACCACGATGAGAAACCGAGGACCACAGCAAGACGCCTGGCACTCACAGCATCATTTTGAAGCAGGCTGATCAGTGAAGGACATTCATCGTGTGCTCTTGCGCAGAAAACCGCAAACTGTTCAATATCCGCACATATTTCAAGCGAATCAATATGCTCAATATCACGCAAACCAGAAGATTCGAAGAGTGTGCGAATTCGCTCGGGCTGAGTCACACCACAACGGCGTAATTGACGATCAGAGATCATCCATTGACCTTGAGGAATTGACGGAGTTCTGCCGGAGTAATCTGCCGACGGTACTCGCGCCATTCATTGTCTTTTTCACGCAGCAGGTGCTCGAACACCTGCTCGCCCAACGCCTCGGCAACTAAATCCGATGAACGCATTGCGCGCAGAGCATCCGAGAGTGACGAGGGCAGCGGGTGGATGCCTAAAATCTGACGCTCTGTTTCGCTGAGTTGCCACACATTATCTTCTGCTTCTTCAGCGAGAGGCATTTTCTTTTCGATACCGTCAAGACCAGCGCTAATAAGCACAGCGAGCGCGAGATAGGGATTTGCTGCAGGATCAAGTCCCCTGTATTCGATGCGTGCACTGCTCCTCTTCGAAGGCTTATAGACGGGAACGCGGACAAGCGCCGAACGATTATTGTGACCCCAACAAATATAGGAGGGCGCTTCTCCCCCACCCCATAGACGCTTGTAGGAGTTCACATGCTGATTGGTAATCGCGGCTATCTCGCGCGCATGGTGAAGCAAACCGGCGATGAAATAGCGACCAATCTCGGAGAGCTGGTAGCGTCCAGAGGGATCGTAGAAGGCATTTTCATCCCCTTCAAATAGCGAAAGGTGGGTGTGCATTCCCGATCCAGGGCGATTAATGAAGGGCTTTGGCATGAAGGTAGCGAGCATCCCCTCAGCCAGCGCTACCTCTTCAATCAAGGTCCGGGCGGTCATGATGTTATCGGCCGCATGAAGAGCATCGACCGCGCGAAGATCAACTTCATTTTGGCCAGGCCCACCTTCATGGTGCGAGAACTCTACTTGGATTCCCGTCTCTTCTAAGGCACGCACGATCTTCCGACGAAAATCGTTAGATAGGCCGCGAGTTACATGATCGAAATAGCCCGCTTGATCAACCGGTTCCAGATGATTGATATCGACCGGCTGACGAAGAAGGTAAAACTCAATCTCCGGGTGCGCGAAGACTGAGAAGCCCATCTCCGAGGCGCGCTGAACTGCACGCTCGAGCGCGCCACGGGGATCGGCTGGTGATGGCAAGCCATCCGGGGTAAGGACATCACAGAACATCCGCCCGTGAACATCAGTGCCATCTTTTATATGCAAACGTTGGAAAGTTGCAGCATCAGGACGCAAAAGCATATCGGATTCGTAGACACGAGTCAGACCTTCAATGGAAGATCCGTCAAAACCGATTCCCTCGTTAAAAGCCTCCTCGAGCTCTCCGGAGTCAATTGAGACCGATTTGAGCACTCCAGCGACATCCGTAAACCACAAGCGGATTAGCCGGATATCTTCCTGGGCGACACTACGAAGGACCTGTTCCTGCTGCTGTTTCATCTGCTTACCTTAGGAGCGACCAAAACCCTTGGAGATGGCATCCAGCGCACCGGTGAGATCTGAAGGAAGAACCCACAACTTTGAAGCCTGGCCATTAGCAATGCGAGGCAGCATCTCCAAGTACTTGTAGGACAGCAGTTCAGGAGTTGCATGTCCCTGATTGATCGCATTGAAGACGACAGAAATTGCTTCCGCTTCGCCCTCTGCGCGGAGGATCTGCGCTTGGCGCGCACCTTCAGCCTGAAGAATCAGTGCTTCCTTCTCACCACGTGCTTGAAGCACTTGAGCTTCCTGCTGTGCAGATGCTGCAAGAACGGCAGCCTGCTTCGCACCTTCTGCCTTCTTAATCTGCGCCTCACGCTCGGCCTCAGCGGTCAAGATCGTGGCACGCTTCGTACGCTCAGCAGTAATTTGCTGAACCATTGCAGAGAGAACATTCGGCGGTGGTTCAATTGACTTCAACTCGACGCGTGTCACGCGAATACCCCATGGACCAGTCGCTTCATCAAGCACACCACGAAGTTGCTTGTTAATGGATTCACGGCTGGTTTGAGTTTCTTCCAGATCCAAGGAACCAATGAGGTTACGAAGAGTAGTTGCAGTCAGTTGCTCGATCGCCTGCAGGAAATTAGCGACTTCGTAGGTTGCACTACGAGGATCGGTAATCTGGAAATAGATAACCGAATCAATTTCAACCATTGCTTGGTCTGCAGTAATCACTGACTGCGAAGGGAAATTCACAACCTGTTCGCGTAGATCGATGCGTGCGGCAACGCGATCGACGAAGGGAACAAGCAGGTGAATACCACCGTGCAGAACGGAACGGAAACGACCAAGTCGTTCCACAACGTATGCTTCAGACTGCGGGACGATACGGACAGCGCGAGCGATAGCGATCATGACGAAAATCGCCAGCACAGCACCGACTATCATTGCGATGCTCCCGATGGGATCTTCAATCATCATTCTCTCCCCTTTCTATGAGTAAACCGGATGAAATTAAGAGTGAAGCGGTTGAACAACTGCGGTTGCACCGTCAATGGCGACGACAGTCACCTCGGTGCCGACAGGAATCAGGCCTTCGGCACTTCGTGCGCTCCACTCACCACCTGAAAACTGAATTCGACCGTCACGCTCGCCCACCAACTGTGTGACATAACCGGTCTTGCCGATCAAGGCATCCGCATTGGTTCGAACATCCTCACCTGAGCGTTGAATGCGTCCTTTCATCAACGGGCGAAGAGCGAAGATCAAAAGTATTGAAACAACGACGAAAACGACGATCTGGGCTAAGGTTCCTCCACCGAAGAGCGCGACAAGACCCGCCGCGATTGCAGCGATGGCAAACATTAGGAAAACGAAGGTAATAGTCAAGACCTCGATGATGCCGAAGACGAGCGCAGCAAGAAACCACATCCACCAGGTAATCATTGGTTTTCACCTACTTCTGTGTACCGAAAAATTGATCAACGGGGTAATCCACGGGCGAGCCAACGACCGTTTTCGTTTTCTACGCTGAGTGCTAGTTCAAAGGCGTCCGAAAGTACCCGGCCATTCAGCACCTCATCGACAGTACCGGCAGCGAAGATTTCTCCGTCCTTCATCACAGCTGCGTGGGTAACCCCCTGCGGAATTTCTTCAAGGTGATGCGTCACCAAAATAACCTGAGGGGCATTCTTCCCTGCGATGATCTCTTCCATGGCAGCAATGAGAAGCTCTCGCGCTCCAAGGTCGAGGCCCGCAGTTGGTTCATCAAGAATGAGTACTTCGGGGTCCGACATCAAACCGCGTGCAAGAACGATCCTCTGGCGTTCACCCTCAGACAAGGTATGGAAAGGACGTTCCTCAAGGTGATCAACACTAAAAAGACCGAGCAAGTCACGGGCACGCTGGGTATCTATATCTTCGTAAGTCTCTGCAAATGGTGCACAGACCCCCCAAGCGGCTGAGCGCACCACATCAATCACACGCATACTTGCACGTAGTCGTTGGGTGGTCGACAAAGATACTAACGAGCAGCGTGATGCAAGTTCTTGGGGCTGGAGATCAGTGATCGAACTGCCATCAAAACGAACACTTCCGCTTGTCGGTTGAACTTTTCCGCTCGCAACGCGAACAAGAGAGGTCTTTCCTGCCCCATTCGCTCCCAGAACGGCCCACTGCTCTCCGCGATGGGTACTCCACGTAATGTTGTTTAAAATCTGGGTTTCGCCGCGCGTTAAAGCAACGTCATCAAGCTCAATTACCGTATTCATTGTCTTAGTATCCCGCAGCTCACAGTAGGTGTCCTCTTCAAAGCCATCAGCTCAGTGAACGAGCTTCTGGTAAAGCGCAACGGTCTTATCACCGATCGCATCCCACGAGAAATAATCACGTGCGCGACGCAAACCTGCTTGCCCCATTTGATGCGCCTTTTCAGGCGACGACAGCACCTCGATCAAGCGATCAGCCATATCACTTTCGAATTGCTCAGGATCCAACGGAGTCCCAGTCCCGTCATGAAGCTGCTCGATCGGCACAAGATAACCTGTTTCACCATCAACAATGACATCTGGAATACCGCCCGTTGCTGTTCCAACAACAGGTAGGCCAACAGCCATAGCCTCCAAATTGACGATGCCAAGAGGTTCATAGATCGAAGGCGTAATAAAGACAGTAGCGGCATCCAAGAGCGCAATAAGATCAGGACGAGGTAGCATTTCTGAGATCAAAACGACACCATTACGACTATCGCGCAACTCGGCCACCAGTCCTTCAACTTCGGCGGCAATCTGCGGAGTATCTGGCGCACCAGCGCACAGGATGACCTGGACTTCCTCGGGAAGACGACGTGCGGCGCGCAGGAAGTACGGCAGTCCCTTCTGGCGAGTAATTCGACCAACGAAGATCACTGAAGGTCTGTCCGGATCTACCCCCCAGTGCTCAAGGACCTTAACCTGATGTTCTTTCTCAGCATCGGTTGTTGGAATATGCCATTGAGACAGATCAATTCCGTTGTGGATGACATGAACACGGTCGGGATCCACGGCTGGATAGGCGCGCAAAATGTCCTCGCACATTCCGTGTGAAACTGCAACAATACCTGCCGCGGCCTCGTAGGCAGATCGCTCAACGAAAGACGAAACGCGGTACCCACCACCGAGCTGCTCGGCCTTCCACGGGCGCAGTGGCTCCAGCGAATGAGCCGTCACGACGTGGGGAATGTCGTTCATCAAGGATGATAGGTGCCCGGCGAAATTTGCATACCACGTATGTGAGTGCACCAGATCGGCGCCGACTGTATCGGCAGCAATGGCAATATCAACGCCAAGAGTACGTAGAGCAGGGTTAGCATGTGCCAGCTCCGGCAGATCCGAATATCCAATGACCTCTTCCGCATCTTCGCGCGGACCGTCAAAAGCATGGATACGAAGCTCATCCACCCGAGAGCGAAGAACCTTAGCTAATTCAGTAACATGAACTCCCGCGCCTCCGTAAACATGTGGCGGGTATTCTCTGGTCAACAAGTCAACGCGCATGTGAGCTCCTTCGACGCACGGGTGCTTCTAGCTTAGCGGAAATTTCCCTCTCAATATGTTCTTCACCACGTTCTAAAATTCGCAACCAAAATGCGGAATTTACGCATACTCTAGAGCCATGGCTAAAAATCATGTTCTCGCGATCGTTCTAGCCGGAGGCGAAGGTAAAAGGCTGATGCCTCTCACCATGGATCGGGCAAAGCCGGCCGTTCCCTTCGGTGGTCATTACCGACTCATTGATTTCTCACTATCGAATATGGTCAATTCTGGCTATATGAAGATCGTTGTACTGACTCAGTACAAATCGCATTCATTGGACAGGCACGTAACCCGTACGTGGTACACCTCTCCCCTGCTTGGCAATTTCATTGCTCCAGTTCCCGCCCAACAGCGCCGTGGGCCACACTGGTACTTGGGAAGCGCGGATGCGATTTACCAGTCACTCAACATCGTCGATGATGAAAATCCCAACTATATTGTCATCACTGGCGCTGACAATATTTACCGCATGGACTTCTCACAGATGGTCCAGCACCACATCGATTCCGGGCTTCCCGCAACCGTCGCAGGAATTCGTCAGCCCATCGAAGTAGCATCGGCCCTCGGGGTAATCGAAGGCAAGGATGGCCACGTCGATAGGTTCGTTGAGAAGCCTCAAAATCCAGTTGGCCTCGAGGACGATCCCACTCAGGTTCTGGCCTCGATGGGCAACTACGTCTTCACAACTCAGGATCTGATTGCTGCGCTTCGAGAAGATGCTGAGGACCCCCTGTCGAAGCACGATATGGGCGGGAATATTATTCCGTGGTTCGTTGAGCGTGGCATGTGCGGCTACTATGACTTCAAGGACAACGTTGTTCCCGGTTCGACAGATCGAGACCGGGATTACTGGCGCGATGTCGGTACCTTGGACGCCTATTACGAGGCAAATATGGACCTCATTAGCGTTCATCCGGTCTTTAATCTCTATAACAGGGATTGGCCCACGATGACGCTTTTGGATGGCTCACTGCCTCCTGCGAAGTTCGTTTATGGTGACGAGCATTCGCGTATGGGGCACGCAGTCGACTCCTTCGTTTCGCCCGGGGTAATTATTTCGGGTGGCGAGGTCTACCACTCGATTGTTTCTCCAAATTCCTATGTCCATTCATGGGCGCAAGTCACTGACTCGGTGATCATGCACGGTGTGCGTGTCGGCCGTTCCTCACAGGTCGTGAAGACAATCCTGGACAAGAACGTCGTCGTTGAAGAGGGCGCGATTGTCGGTGTCGATTTGGAACACGATCTCGAGCGTGGCTTCACGGTCACGGAATCAGGAATTACCGTCGTCCCCAAGGGAACAATTGTGACCCGATAGTTCGTAAGAACTTAGAGTTAGCCCTCTGCGTGAGTCATCATCGCAGGGGGCTAACTCTAGTTATTCAATGACGCTTACTGTTCCATCCCATCCGTGAAGACATTGCCGAATGAGATCGCACAGTGAGCGTGGGTATACCTCATGGTTTTCGGCATATTTCTCGAGCTCCTCAAGATCCCACCAACGGTATTCATCGATCACCCGTTGTTCTTCTGGGGTCCAATGGGAATCGCTCAGAGGCTGGGCTTGAACGCGTGCGCAGAAAATTTCTTCATCTTGGCGAGCAACGAGACTTTCAAAGTCGAATACTGCCTGTCGACGAGCTACCGGCCCAATAAGTTCCTTCTGATTGAGTTGTATACCGGTCTCTTCGAAGACCTCTCGTAGGGCAGTTTCTTGGCTTGTTTCCCCGTCCTCAACTCCCCCGCCAACAGTGAACCACCATGAGCGCGTGGGATTGTCAGCATCGTGTCCTCTTACCAAAAGAACGCGATTTCGTTCATCAATGAGGATTACCCGCGCTGCCTCTCGATGTGGGAAGCCTTCCTCATCACGAGGCCACTGTAGAACGCTCACGCGCTCACCCGACGTGCCGCTTGCGAAAGTTCCGTCAACGAGAGGAACTTCTTCCGCGCTTCAACCGCTTTCTTAAGCAGTTCACGATCGTAAGCATCGCGTGCGAGGTCTTCACGCTTTCTTAAAGGACGCGCATACTCATCAAGACCAATGGCGGCAAGAGAATTCAAGAAGAAGTTCATTGCCTTACGTGCCTCTGAACCTGCGCTAGCAGCCCACTTAACAGCATTTCGACGCTGCGCACGGTCGGTAACCATTTGAAGCTCCACAGGAAGCACCCAGCCTTGAACAACATAGGGAGTTAACCCCTGCTGGATATGTTTTGCTTCTCGTGAAGATTGCGTAATCAGATAGATGAACCAACACGTAAAAAGCGGAACTTCAATGGTGATGTAGGAATGGAACCAACCTCCGATACCGTTATTACTCGCAAGAAAGTTCCATAGGCCATGGAAGAACACCGCGGTTAGGTAGCCAAGGAAGACTCGAATAGTGCTCCACAGTGCACCGTAGCGGCGAATCAAAACAAGTGCGATGGCCATTCCAGTAAACGAGGTTGCCATCGGATGGACAAATGGCGAAAGGATCCCTCGGGTAAATACGGTCGTTGTCAGCATAAACGCACCCGAGGAGCTCGTTTTCAGGAAGTACTGAATATTCTCAATGAAGGCGAACCCGGCGCCAACAATGCCTCCGCAGATCAGACCATCTAGGCGCGAATTAATGGAATTTCGGCGTGCAAGGATGAAGATGATGACACCAATGCCCTTGAAGAATTCTTCGGCAAACGGTGCAACGAAAACAGCGACAATGACCGCTGCGGAATCTTGATCGCCAAGCGTGCGAGCAAGATCCAGATTTAAGGTGCTATTGACGACCAACGAAGAAAGCGTTGCGACACCTGCTCCCCAAATGAAGCAGATGAAATTAGATTTCCAGCCCTCTCGCTCCCAGCGATCAAGGTAGCTCAGCACTCCGAGGACAATAACAAGCGGAATTAATGCCAAAGTCGTCATGACTGCAGCGGAGACAACACCACCGGTACGAACGTAGGTCACCATGAGCACGATGACACCGACGGTTCCCAAAATTGTGAAGATAATTTCGAGGAAAGGCAAGGAGCGGACGCGTTGAGGAATTCGCCATGTGGGAGCTTGTGCGGGTGCGGGCTCGTCAGGACCGAACAGTTCAGCTTCGGTCGTTCTGATCTTTTTCAGCCGATAGTCCTCACCGGGACCTCCCCAACGTGGGTGTGTTTCACTCATTTAATAGCCGTATCCATCTTCAATCGTGTCGTCATCAAAATCAATTGTCTGAGCCATTGGCGCATGTCCTGCAAGATGCGCAATCCGCACCCAGCTTCTCTCACGAATCTTATGGGTCTGAGTAACGTAAAGGTTATGCATTGATCGAGCTAATTGGACCTTATAGGAGGCTTGATCCAGTTCGCGTAGTTCGCGCGACCAATACTCATCGGAATCAATCTCTTTGCGGAGCTTTGTATTAAGTGTGCTTCGAAGACTTTTTGAAAGTTGCGACTGAATTTCAAAAAATTCGATGACCTTTTCACGCGCTTGGGTGTCGCGGATGCTTGCTTCGCTTGTTCGCCGGTCAAGACCGTCGGCAACAAGAGGAATCATCTGCCGGCGCGCTCTTGTCGAGGCCTCCCGGATCTCTTGAGATTCGTCAGAGGTGAACCCTGGATAGTCAGCGATCCTCTCGCTATAGCGTGCACGTTCATCAAGAAGAAGTGCCAGCGAATCCCTCGTCGTTAAAATCCGCCAATGAAGACGATCAAGTCGTGTTGCAAGAATTGCTGATTGGCGCACAAGAAAGGCCAGCGCAACCAAGACAAGAGCCAGGAGAACAAGGATCAAAGTATTACTCATCGTCTTCGGCCTCGTTCCTGCCACGAATAAGATCAAGCGTCGTCGGGTCCGAAGGCTGCGCTCGCGCAGAGGCTAAGACGGTCTGATACAAGGCTAAAACTTGGTCGGTGACCGTATCCCATCCATAACGGGAACTCGCCGCTTCTCCGCGGCGCGCAAGCGTTGCAAGTTCCTCAGAATCACGAAGAAGTCTGACTAGTTGACGAGCCAGGTCCTGACTATTTCCGGTCTCAAATAGCGCGCCTACCTCTCCTTGTTCAAGGACTGCCCTGAAAGCCTCGAGATCAGAGGCAAGTACTGCACAACCGGCTGCCATCGCCTCGACAAGAACAATCCCGAAGGATTCTCCACCGGTTTGGGGAGCAACATAAACGCTTGCTCCCTTCAGTAACGAAGCCTTATCTTCATCGCTCACACCGCCAAGGAACTCGACTGAATCCCCAAAACGCTCCAATTGTGAGCGATATTCATGTGCGTTTCCTCGTCCAGCAATAAGAAAGCGGGCACCCGGGATTTCTGAAAGCACCGTTTCGATCGCTGCAGAGAAGACTGGCAGCCCCTTCCGAGGCTCATCAAGACGTCCGAGGAAAACAACGACCGGGCGCTGTGGAGTTGCTTCCCACTCGGGTTTGATCTGGGCTTGCTCGAAGAAATGAGTATCAACCCCATTGGGGATAATCACCGCATCGCCACCATTATGTTCAACAAGTGTCCGGCGAGCTTCTGCTGAAACAGCGATACGGGCAGCAAGTTTCTCCAATAGCGGGTCGAGCGCGGAGGAAGAAACGGAACGAGAGAAGGAATAGTCCAATGCTGCGTGGAAAGTTCCAACAACCGGAATCTCGGCTGCACGCAACGCCAGCATCGAAATAGAGGGAACTTCTGGTTCGTGGACATGAAGAAGATCAAAGTTGCCTTCATCAATCCAACGCTTCGTTCGCATGTTAGCCAAGGGGGTAAAGGAGAGACGGGCTACTGAACCATTAAAAGGAACAGCGACCGAGGAACCGACGGTGGTAATCCACTCAGGCAGATCATCGGTATTTTTCGCCGGAGTAAGAACACTCACCTCGTGTCCCCGCTTCATAAGCTCCAGTGCAAAATCGCGGATGTGGAATTGAACGCCACCGGGCACATCCCAGGAGTAGGGGTTAACGATACCAACTCTCACCTATTCTCCTTTCTGTGCCGCACGCTTACGCGCCCGAGCCAAACGCTCCGGATCTAAATCCTCAATAAAAACTGCTTGCATCATATGCCACTCACGAATTCGACGTTGAAGAAGTGGAAGGAGAGCAGTTACCCATTTCTGGGTGAGCTCAGGTACATCATCATCCTTGACCTGCGGGTCGTAGAGATTCTCAGTAACTTCCAAACGCACAAATTCTGGGGTGCCAGAAGCATCAACATCCGACACAACCCCAGCTATGAGCGGGGCGTTGAGCGCTCGTGCAAGTGCTGCTGGCCCCGCAGCAACCAAAGCAGGCTTGGTACCGAACTCCACCTCAATACCGGTTCCAGAAATATCGCGATCAGCAAGAAGCGGGATCACAAGGTTTTTCCTACCCCTTGCTTGCTCAAGCAAAGAGTGAAAAACACTATCTCCCGGTGAGACTCCGATGATCTCCATCCCAACGTCCGTGCGTAGTTTCAAGAAGGCATCGAAGAGCTCAGGAGGATTCAATTTCTCGGCAACAGTAAGTACGGAAATACCCTGTGCACACACTGCCGCACCGACACGATCAAAAGTTCCCGCATGCGGTAAGGCCAAAACAACTGGACCGTCGCCGGCTAGTCGAAGGAATTCTTGTGCCTGGCTGAGATCAACCCGTGCACGAAGCTTTTCACCAACCCTGCCGCCAAAACTCAACTGCTCAACATAAGCATTGATATGCGAGCGCACGGCATCTCGAAGCTCGCGTCGCGAAATCTTGCGCCCTAAGACACGCTCATGGTTGGCTCGCATTCTGCGCACGCTGGAGCCATTGAGCAGACACATGAGATCGGCTCCACGTCTGCCCAGCCATGTCACGAAGGAGAAAGGTAGACGAGGAACTACTCGGAAAGCCCATACCAAGGCACGCCCTGACATTAGGACTCCTGGGATGAAGGGAGATTCGTTGCTGTGAAATGTACGCGCTGAATAACAGTAACGATCGATGCAAAAGCAACCCAGCACAAACTTGCTGCGAAGAATACTGCCGGTGCGCCCCACCCGTATAGTGCAGCTCCCAACAAAGCGATAATGAGACGGTCCGTCCGCTCAGCAATACCGACCTTTGCGATAACCCCAATTGATTCAGCTCGTGCTCGCGAATAGGACACGGTGGCTGCACCAACGATCGTAATAAGGCCTGCAACGATCGATACAGTCCTCGATGGCGAGCTTTCCATACTGAAAATTGCGAAGGCAGTCAATGAACCGAAGACCGCTCCATCGCCCAGCCTGTCCATTGTTGAATCCAAAAAGGCACCAAATGGCGATGATGTCCCACTCATTCGCGCGAGAACACCATCAATCGAGTCGCAGAAAAGGACGACAGCGAGAGCAAGGGCGCCTTGCCAAAGGTAGCCAAAAGGAAAGGTCGTAACAGCAACTGCGATTGTCACAACTGTTCCGGTAATAGTCACCATATTGGGAGTGATATGCGCTGCTACGAGCACTCTTGCGACAGGAGTAAAAATAGCTTTCGTTATCGAGCGTCCGTGGTTACCAAGCACTATTCCTCCGATGATATGGGCCATGCAGCTGCTAAGCGAGCACGCGCATCCTCAAGTAGTTCAGGCACTGCCTTGGTGCGGGCAATGATTGGGAAGAAGTTTGCATCTCCAGCCCACCGAGGAACAACATGCTGATGAAGGTGGGCAGCGATCCCCGCGCCTGCAACATCGCCTTGGTTCATACCCAAATTGAATCCTGCGGGATTCGCCGTCGCACGCTCCACACGCATCGCAGTGGCCGTCAAATGACCGAGTTCGATGCGTTCTTCGTCAGTAAGATCCGTGTAGTCGGAGACATGGCGGTAGGGGCAGACCAAGAGATGCCCGGAGTTGTACGGGAAGAGATTCATCAAAACAAAACAGCTAACACCGCGATGAACGATGAGCCCCTCTTCGTCTGTGCGCGATGGTGCAACACAAAAAGGACACTCTTCCGACGAGGAATCGGCAGGCTTGTGATCGCCATTAATGTAGGCCATTCGGTACGGCGTCCATAAACGATCGAAACCGTCGGGAACGCCAGCAAATGCCCGGGAATCCTCGGTCGGAAGAGTGTCACTCATTGTTATCAGTCCTCAGCGCTGGGATCAGCGTTATTGCGAGTTGCGATGTGGTGAGCAATACGCTCAACCGCCTCGTCAACGGGAACACCGTTGAGCTGGGAGCCATCACGGAAGCGGAAGGAAACTGCCTGCGCTTCTTGGTCTTCCCCACCTGCAATCAAAGTGAAGGGGACCTTTTGCTTTGCAGCATTGCGAATCTTCTTACCAAAGCGATCATCGGAGTGATCTACTTCGACGCGAATCCCACGTTCACGCAAACGCTGCGCAACCGTATCGACGTACTCATCGAAGGCCTCGGCAACGGGGACCAGGCGCACCTGCACCGGAGAGAGCCATGCGGGGAAAGCACCGGCATAATGCTCAGTCAAAACACCGATGAAACGCTCAATCGAACCAAACTTCGCCGAGTGAATCATAACCGGCTCGCGGTGGCTTCCATCGGGAGCGGTGTATTCCAGGCCGAAACGGTGCGGTTGGTTGAAGTCGTATTGGATCGTCGACATCTGCCAGGTACGTCCGATTGCGTCCTTGGCCTGAATCGAAATCTTCGGGCCGTAGAATGCAGCGCCACCCGGATCGGGAACGGTCTGCAGACCGGTCTCTTCGGCGCAGCGACGCAAAATTTCAGTCGCTTCTTCCCACTGTTCATCTGTGCCGATGAACTTATCCTTCTTCTTTCCATCGGTATCGCGGGTGGAAAGCTCCAGATAGAAATCGCTCAATCCGAAGTCACGTAGAAGCTTCAAAATGAAGTTTAAGAGATGCTTAATTTCATCTGCTGCCTGCTCAGGCATCACATAGGAGTGCGAATCATCCTGGGTGATGGAGCGAACGCGAGTGAGCCCCTGAAGAACACCGGATTTCTCATTTCGGTACACAGTACCAAATTCGAAGAGACGCAGGGGAAGCTCGCGGTACGAACGGCCTCGGCTCCTGAAGATCAGGTTGTGCATGGGGCAGTTCATGGCCTTGAGGTAGTACAGCTGGCCATCATCATCCATCGGAGGGAACATGCCATCCGCGTAGTACGGAAGGTGTCCCGAAGTATGGAAGAGTTCTTCCTTCGAGATGTGCGGGGTACCCACGTAAAGGAAGCCATTTTCAATGTGGGCCTCACGGACGTAGTCCTCCATGACGCGCTTAAGCACGCCACCCTTGGGGTGGAAGATCGGCAATCCCGCACCCAGCTCTTCTGGGAAGGAGAAGAGATCAAGTTCGGCACCGAGGCGACGGTGGTCGCGTCGTTCCGCTTCCTTGAGTCGCTCTTGGTAAGCGACAAGGTGATCTTTCGAGGCCCAGGCAGTTCCGTAGATTCGCTGCAGTTGATCATTAGCCTGGTCGCCGCGCCAGTAGGCGGACGAAGACTTGGTCAACGCAAATCCGTTACCGATGAGTTTTGTTGAAGGCAGGTGGGGTCCACGGCAGAGGTCTTTCCATGCGGTGGTTCCATCACGACGGACATTGTCGTAAATGGTGAGTTCCGAACCGCCAACCTCGACGGAGGCGTCCTGCGCTCCCCCGCCCTTGGTGCTAATCAGCTCAAGCTTAAAGGGCTGATCAGCAAGTTCTTCGCGTGCTTCTTCTTCAGTGACAACACGGCGACGGAAAGCCTGGCCTTCCTTCACAATGCGCTTCATGCGTTTTTCAATATCGCGCATGAGCTCTGGGGTGACGGAATCAATATTCCCGAAGTCATAGTAGAAGCCGTCAGTGATGAAGGGGCCAATTCCCAAATTGACATCGGGGAAGATCTCTTGGACTGCCTGCGCCATAACGTGAGTGCAAGAGTGACGCAGGATCTCTAGGCCTGCTGGGGAATTCAGGGTGATTGCTTCAACAGTTGCATCGGCAGGAATTTCGCGGGAAAGATCCCATGCGTTCCCATCAACCGTCATAGCGACGACATCACTGCGGGATTCGTAGTACTGCGTTCCGGTGCAGCCTTCTTCAATTTTGACCGCAACACCATCAATAGTTGCGTTGATAACAGGCACGAGCTGTGCTCCTTCGGGTTCTGGCGTCTTGCGCCATCTCTACCCACTGACTGCACGCATACGATGGCGTGTCAAACGCTCTTTCGAGAATCAGCAGGCTTGGACCCTTCTATCGTAGCCGCCTCGCCCCAATGTCACGAACGAAGAGCACGCTTAATTGAGAGCAGATTTCGTAAACCTGCATACAGTCGCGGGCGCAGAGGCAGATCCCATGCTCCCGGGACGTCTGTATACCCCTGAGCAAAACTCAACTTGTATTTCCCGACTGTAAACAGTTCGGGAACCCGAGGTGAGTGAATTCCCATCAGGTCGATACCACCATTGACGTCAAGCTCAGGTCCCAAGATGATGGCACACTGAACATCAAGCTCAGGCATTGCTCCCAATTTACGGGCCTTCGCGGTCGTTGCGCCGTAATAGCATTCAGCCTGACGGTCGTTGATAAGAATCAAATTCCATGCGACCACTTCCCCATCGACTCGAAGCACGAAGAGGCGCGAATGCTCAGGGCCAAGGACTTTCAGCATTGTTGAGTAAACCTCAGCCGGGTGAGGACTAAAACCATCGCGTTCGGCGGTCTCTTTTAGCACCTCGTAATACTCGGTGAAATCTTCCGCAGCCTGATCGTGCTCGTCAGCGATGGTTGTTTGGACTTCAGACAAGGCCTTGCGCGAACGCCGAAGCTGACGCCGGCCTTCTTTCGTCATGTCCCCAAGGATCTTCTCCTCATCACCGCCATAGGAGCGAATGATAACGGTGCGGTCATAGGTAATAATCTGCATGACATCACGAAGATCGGTGTCATTAAAGATCGCATTCAGGCGAATAAAAACGATCGATGAGTCTTTCTGACGAACGTAACGTCCAAGCGCATCACGGAAAGCACGTTCGCGGCTCGGTGTGGCCTCCTTAAGCCACACCGGTCCGTGTTTCGCCCAAAGGTAGCGCGCACCTCGCATTGAGTACTCGTAGAGCACAACGAGAGCAATACGCTTTCCGTTTTCTAAATACTCGAAACGTCCCCAGAGCTTACGCCCCTCAACTGCCTCGTACTGTTCCCAAATTGCGGACTGCTCAATGGGCAGAGGAGTCACTCCGGCAGCGCCAATACGCATTTCCTCAGCAGTGATCTCACGAAGCTGTGTATCTGTCATAAGAAAAGTCCCCTTAGAATGAACGGTCGTTCGCTTGAGGGTAGTACCTATGGAACTTTCGGTAGTGATTGAGCTTTTGTAGGTGAAGAGTCAGCGAGCGGCGTAGATCCGAATCAGCTGAGTAGAAGAGCGGATCGAAACGCTTCCCTTCTCGAATCAAACTACGCACTCGCCGGGCAAGCTCGGGCTCTCGAATGTATCGCAGGAGCAATCGATCGGGAACCATCGAATAAAGGATTTCCTCGTTTACTTCTTCAGGGCTGTGTTCCACACCGCGAACAAGATCATCAACCATTGGAATCATTGGGTTATGCCCCGCCGCGGTCATGTACCACGAGTTCCGCCCGATTCGAGGATTCACTTCAAAGAAGAGCGCGCGACCATCACGGGGATCAATCTTCACATCGAAGTTTGCGAAGCCACGATAGTCAGCTGCTTCAAGAATGCGTCGCGCATCCTCCCACAACTGGGGAAACGCCTCGGTAATCATTGCAACGGGATTACCGATCATGGTTGGTGCATGATCTTCCAAGAGGACTCGTGCGGAACCAATCAAAGTCATATGCCCGTGAGAGTCGACATAGGCGGTCACTGAACGCATCTGCGTGTTATCTCCAGGAATCAGTTCCTGAACAACAAAGTCACCGCGGAAGCCAACACGTCCCAAAAGATCCCAGAGGTCGTTCAGTTCCTCTTGGCTCTCGACAAACCAGATCTTGCGTTTTCCTTCGAATTCCAAGGCGTCGTAATCATTACCGCGCGCGGCTTTTGCCACCACGGGGAAAGTAAACGGAATCTCGGGACGAACAGGAGCCTCGGAAGAAAAATCACGGAAGGACACCACACGCGTCTCCGGCGTAGGTACCCCCAGCTCATCACAGAGCTGAGCAAAGGCACCCTTATCCGTCACGCGATCGATAACGTCCATCGATGGAAATGGGAGCGCGTAATGTTGGCTCAGAGCATCCCAATGACGCGCAACAAATTCAGAATGAAGGTCATGATTTGCAACAAGGACCAGAGCGCGATCCGCATAGGTATCGGCGAGTTTCCCAAGCGTTGCCAGAAGTTCCTCATCGGAAGCATGCGCAACTATCGGCTCAACCCGACAAAAGGCAGAACGTGAGATCGCAACAGTCGGCGCGTGAGACAACACGATCGAGGTTGCGCCATAGGCCTGGTGGAAAGAACGCGCAAGAGCATAAACTCCAAAATCTCCGCCCAAAAGTACAGGCTGCACAACAGGAGCATCGGCCACAGTCATCGCTTCTCTTTCCTCTGGTACAGGTGAACCCCTCCAGCATAGCGGAAGGGGTTCACGCACACGTCACTACTCGCTCAGACGTTAAAACCAATCGCGCGAAGCTGCTCGCGGCCTTCGCTTGTAATCCGATCAGGACCCCAAGCGGGCATCCAGACCCAATTGATCAAGACATCATCCGAGAGCGAAGCCAGTACCATCTGCGCCTGGCGCTCGATAATGTCTGTCAGGGGGCATGCCGCTGATGTCAAGGTCATGTCAATGACAATTGAGTCGTCCGTCGCAACCTTGACACCGTAGACCAAACCAAGGTCAACAATATTGATGCCTAGTTCGGGATCGATGACGTCCTTGAGTGCCTCAAGAACATCAAGGCCGGCAATGCTTCCGCCTTCAATGATGTCAGTTCCTTCGACATTGAATACATTCGCCGAGGCCGCATCGGGGGCAGAAGCAGAAGCCTGCTCGGGCGCGGCAGAGCTTGCAACTGCAGCAGGCGCAGGGGCAAAGCGCTGCTCGACAGCATCAGTTTGTGCCATCGGGTTGGAAGAGGTATCCATTACTCGTTTTCTCCTGCAATATCGGTTCCGAGCTGCGCGAGAGCATCGCGCAATGCGTACCATCCAAGGAGTGCGCACTTCACACGATTCGGGAACTGTGACGTTCCCTCCAATGCAGCGGCATCACCAAGGAGGTCGAGGGTATCGTCATCCACGCCCAGTCCACGTGAATGCATCATTTTCTCCATGGCAGCATAGAGCTGACGGACGTGCTCCAAATCAGCTCCGCTCACCATGTCAGAGAGCATTGAGAGGGATGCCTGCGAAATCGAGCAACCGTCACCATCCCAAGTCAGCGCCTCGATCTGACCGGAGTCAGACAGAGTTACACCCAGTGTTGTCTCGTCTCCACAAGTCGGGTTCACTTGATGCGATGAGACTGCAAGACTTGAGGGATCACCAGCGCCGTGGCGTTCACGCGCATGGTCAAGAATGACCTGCTGATACATCTGTTCAAGGCTTGACATCATTTGCCTCCGAAGTAGGAACGAACCTGTCCTAAGGCCTCAATGAAACGATCAATCTCTTCACGAGTTGTTGTCGGTCCGACGGATGCTCGCGTCGAAGAACGTACTCCGAAGAAGTGGTGCAATGGGATCGCACAATGATGACCAACTCGCACCGCAATGTCCTGCGAATCCAAGACTTGCCCAACATCATGAGGATGCACGCCCTCAACGGCAAATGCGACGACGCCGATCCGCTCGCTATCCGCTCCCGGTCCCAAGACGCGAACACCGTCAATTCCGGAAATGCCTTCCAACATGTAGGAAGTCAGAACACGTTCGTGCTCAGCAATTCGTGCCATACCGATACCGCTGAGGTATTGAAGAGCGGCACTCCAGCCAACGATCTGAGCGATCGGCTGGCTTCCAGCTTCAAAACGCTCGGGGGCAGGCATGAAAGTCGAGGACTCCATGGTGACATCCTCGATCATCGAACCACCGGTCAGAACTGGCGGCATCTGTGAAAGAAGTTCGCTTCTCCCCCACAGCGCTCCAATACCGGTTGGCCCCAGCATCTTATGCGATGAGAAGACCGCAAAGTCTACTCCGAGTTCCCTGACATTGACCGGCATATGTGCGCTGGACTGACAGGTATCAAGAAGTACAAGAGAGCCGTATTGACGTGCGCGCGAAACGATCGGCTCAACGGGTGAAACCGCACCGGTCACATTCGATACATGTGTGAAGGCAACCAGACGCGTGTGTTCATCGATTACCCCAAGAGTCTCACAATCAATCCGGCCATCTTCATGAAGGTCGAGCCAGCGAAGCTCCGTCCCGGTTGCAGCACAGAGCTGCTGCCATGGAACTAGGTTTGCGTGATGCTCTGCTCGGGTAATAACAATGTTATCCCCCGCCGAAAGCTTGACAGGAGAAGGTTTTGCAGCACTGTCTTGCGATGCGTTTCGCATTGCCAGTGCAACTAAATTAATTGCCTCTGTCGCGTTCTTTGTCCAAACGATCTCATTGGCGCGACCGCCGATAAAATCAGCCAGAATCGAGCGTCCTTCTTCGAAGGCAGCAGTCGACTCATCACCCAGCAGATGCGTCCCACGATGCACTGCGCCATTACTCGTGCGGTAGAAATTACTGATCGCATCGATGACCTGCACGGGCTTTTGCGAAGTCGCGCTGAAATCGAGATAGGCAATGGGCTTGCCACCGCGGCCGACCCTCCCAAGGATGGGAAAGTCGGCACGCAGTCGCGAGAGCTCTTGAAGCGAAAAGTCTTCAGTCACCGAGAAAGCTCACTTCTCCAGGTAGGAATCGTAACCGTTCTCTTCCAGCTCATCAGCAAGTTCAGGACCGCCCTGGGCTGCAACCTGGCCGTTCACAAAAACATGAACATGGCTGGGCTTGATGTAGCGCAGAATGCGGGTGTAGTGCGTAATGAGCATAACTCCGCAGCCGGTATTGCCATGGACGCGATTAACGCCTTCAGAAACGATGCGGAGCGCATCGACATCCAAGCCCGAGTCGGTCTCATCAAGGATCGCGAAGGAAGGCTTGAGCAGCTCCATCTGGAGAATTTCGAGGCGCTTCTTCTCACCACCGGAGAAACCAACATTAACGTCGCGTTCTGCGAAGGAAGGATCCATCCGCAGATTCTCCATTGCTTGGTTCACGTCCTTCACCCACTGACGAATCTGGGGTGCATGACCGTCAACCGCAGTCTTTGCTGTACGCAGGAAGTTCGAAACCGAAACACCAGCAACTTCAACCGGGTACTGCATTGCAAGGAAAAGGCCAGCTTTCGCGCGCTCATCCACGCTCATGTCCAGAATCGAAGCATCATCGAGGTAAGCTTCGCCACTGGTAATTTCGTAGGCGGGGTGTCCTGCAAGAGCGTAGGCAAGAGTTGACTTGCCCGAGCCGTTGGGGCCCATGATTGCGTGAATCTCACCAGAATTAATGGTCAGGTTCACACCCTTCAGGATTTCCTTCGGTCCCTCAGCGGTCTCAACGGATGCGTGAAGGTCTTTAATAGTCAAAGTCGACATTTTTTCTCCTCTTCGGCGCTAGACGCCGCACTGTAGTTGTCGTCCTACTGTCGTGTAGCCTCAGGCGCCAAGAGCGGCGCGTTCCAGTTCCTTTTCAATTGCGTTCATCAGGTGTTCTTGAACCTGCGGAACGCCGATTTGTTCAATAAGTTCGGCGAAGAATCCGCGAACGACCAAACGACGTGCATCAGCTTCGTCAATGCCGCGGCTCATCAGGTAGAAGAGCTGTTCATCATCAAAGCGTCCAGTTGCGGATGCATGTCCAGCACCGACGATTTCACCGTTCTCAATTTCGAGGTTAGGAACGGAGTCGGCCTTCGCTCCTTCACTCAGTACGAGGTTACGGTTGAGCTCGTAGGTATCGGTTCCATCGGCAGCCTCGCGAATCAGGCAGTCCCCAATCCACACAGAGTGTGCGTCCTTCCCCTGAAGTGCACCCTTGTATGTCACACGGGAGTAGCAATTTGGCTGCGAGTGGTCAACGAACACTCGGTGCTCAAGGTGTTGTCCAGAGTCGACGAAGTACAGACCGAGCATGGTCAATTCGCCGCCAGGACCGCGATAATCAGTATCAGAGCAGATACGTACAAGGTCACCACCAAGGCTAACCACGATGTGGCGAACCTTTGCATCGCGTCCAATCGCAATGCGGTGATTCGATGCGTGTACGTAGGTGTCGTCCCATTCCTGAATTGAAACGATTGTCAGATCCGAGGCGTCACCTGCCTCAATCTCAACTGTCTGGTTGAGCGCCCCTTGACCGCCGCCTCGGTGATTGAGAACAACGGTTGCGGCAGACTGGCTTCCAACACTGACAAGCAGGTGCTGAACGCGGGCATGCTCATCACCGTCAATATCAATCATGACGGGATCGGCGACCTCGGTACGCGGAGGAACAGTGACGATTTGTGCGCGGGTGAAAGTATTCCACGCGACAACCGACGTGCGGTCGCCAGGGGCGAGGACACTTCCCAGACGCGAATCATCGCGCCCGACCTCTTCAACAGCCACTTCAGCAGGTGCGTTCACCTGCAAGCCTAGGGGCTGCGACTCAAAGAAGTTGGGATCAAAAAGTTTTTCAATTCGGCGAAGCGGAGTAAAACGCCAATCTTCCTCGCGCCCATGAGGGGCAGGAATCTCTTCAAGAGAGAAGGAAGTGGGGCGATCGCCTCGGGACGAATGTGCTACGGGTGCTCCCGCTCCGTGAGAATGCGGACGGGCAGCGGTCTCTTGGGTCGTCATCAGCCAACAGATCCTTCCATCTGCAACTCAATGAGTCGGTTCAATTCAAGGGCATATTCCATGGGGAGTTCCTTGGCGATCGGCTCAACAAAGCCGCGGACGATTGTCGCCATCGCCTCGTTCTCATCCAAACCGCGGCTCATCAAATAGAAGAGCTGATCGGCGGAAACCTTAGAAACAGTTGCTTCGTGTCCCATTTCGACGTCATCAGTACGGACATCGACGTAGGGATAAGTATCAGTACGCGACACCTTGTCCACAAGAAGCGCGTCACAGAGCACGTTGGACTTCGAGTGACGAGCACGTGCATTGATCTGAACAAGACCGCGGTAGGAAGTACGGCCGCCACCACGAGACACCGACTTCGACACGATCGAAGAAGAAGTGTGGGGTGCCATGTGGACCATCTTTGCACCGGTATCTTGCTGCTGCCCCGGACCAGCGAAACCAATGGAAAGAGTTTCACCGCGAGCATGCTCACCCATGAGGAAGCAAGCAGGGTACTTCATCGTGATAGCAGCACCCATATTGCCGTCAACCCATTCCATGGTGCCGCCCTCGTCGACCATCGCACGCTGAGTCACGAGGTTCAGCACATTTGTCGACCAGTTCTGCACCGTGGTGTAACGAACACGCGCATCCTTCTTCACGAAAATCTCAATGACACCGGAGTGCAAAGAATTCTCATCGTAAATAGGAGCGGTGCAGCCTTCGACGTAGTGAACGTAGGAACCTTCGTCAGCAATGATCAGGGTCCGTTCGAACTGTCCCATTGCCTGGGTGTTGATACGGAAATAGGCCTGAAGAGGAATGTTCACGTGTACACCCGGCGGAACGTAAACGAAAGAGCCACCCGACCACGCTGCGGTATTCAGAGCGGAAAACTTGTTGTCCCCAGCCGGAACACACTTGCCGAAGTACTCTTCGAAAATCTCCGGATGCTCGCGCAAACCAGTGTCGGTGTCAGTGAAGATCACGCCCTGCTTCTCCAAGTCATCTTGGATCTGCTGGTAGACGACCTCGGATTCGTACTGAGCAGCGACACCAGAAACCAGGCGGTTCTTCTCGGCCTCGGGAATACCCAGACGATCGTAGGTATCACGAATTTCTTCGGGGAGGTCTTCCCAGTCATTCACCTGACGATCGGTGGGACGCACGTAGTACTTGAAGGCATCGAAATCGACACCCGAAAGATCAGGACCCCACGTCGGCATTGGCTTACGCTCGAATAACTCAAGCGCCTTCAAGCGCCGTTCGCGCATCCACTGCGGTTCGTCCTTTACATCAGAGATAAAACGGACAACTGACTCGTTAATACCAAGGGGGACATCTTTCGAATAGTCATCGTTATCGTGCCACCCGTACTCGTATGCGCCGATGGAGCTGATGATCTCATCGTCACTCATCTGAGTAGTTGCGTCGGTGACCGGTGGTGACTGGGTCATATTTTTCCTCGTCAATTCGGTTATTCCAGTGATGCGCTGCTACTTGCGAAGAGCAGCTCGCGCCGCGGGAGAGATGACAGGTGCAGAAACCGGAATATTGGTTGTGCACACGTGTTCCCCACCCGCAAGTGTTGCAAGTCGTTGAACGTGAACATTGAGCAGTCGCGAAAACGCAGCAGTCTCAGCCTCACACAGCTGTGGGAAGTCACCAGCAACCTGCCTAATTGGGCAATGCCCCTGGCAGAGCTGGACAGCATACCCGCCGCGACCAATATCGCGAACCGTTGCTGCATACCCATCAGCAGTGAGCGCATCTGCGAGTGCTTGTGCCCGCAGCCTCGGGTCGCTACCAGCCTCACGGACCGTAGTCGCATAACGCCTTTCGATTTCTCGAGAGCGAGCTGCAGCAAAAGAATCAATCGCTTCTCCCCCGCCAACTTGCCCGAGGTATCCGAGAGCTTTAGAGGCAAGGTCCGAGTAACTTTCAGCAAGTTTTTCGTGCGCCCGGGCAGTGGCAACATAGTGTCGTGCAGGACGCCCGCGCCCGCGTCGCCCTACCTGCCCCGGTTCATGCTCAGCAATTTCGTTATCGGAAAGCAAGATGGTGAGGTGACGACGCACTGCGGCGGTCGTCAGTCCAAGAATGCGCGCAATTGTCGAGGCGGTTACCGGCCCCTTCTCAACAACAAGGTCACGTACCTGCTGCCGGGTGCGCGCATCACTGCTCTCCACGCTGCCCTCCAAGCGAATTACATTCACAACTCTTGAATCTCATGAAAAGCATACGCTCTTTATGAAACATTTTCGTTGCGAAATACCGCCCGATTCGCGCGACTCGCATCACAAGTCTTAGGCCCAAGGTCCTTCAGTCAGCGAAGCCATTGAGATGAGAGGCTACGTAGCTTCCAGCCGCGACGACGTGCCGCATCTGTTGCAAGAATGGCAGACACAGTTGACGCATTATGAAGGCGCCCATCAAGTGCCGCGGTTACCGCCTCATCAAGACTCACCCACTGGTATTCAAAATCAGCTTCTTCATCCTCGCGGTCAAAAGTTTCACCTGTTGACTCCAGGCCTCGCGCAAGGAAAATTCGAATTGATTCAGACGAACATCCTGGGGAATTTAAGATATCGAGAAGAACGTCCCAGTGTCTGGCCGTCAAATCAGCTTCTTCAGCCAATTCTCTCTGAGCACCAATCAGTGGGTCTTCTCCCGGAATATCAAGGAGTCCGGCAGGCACTTCCCATAGTTTTGCGCGGACAGGATGACGATACTGACGTTCCAGAAGAATTTCCTCGTTGCCCTCATCTCCGCGTAACGCGACGATGACCACTGCACCAGGATGTCCCATGTATTCACGAACAATGGGGTGTTCAGAGTGCGCAAGAGTCAGCTCATCACGTTGGATATCGAAGACTTTTCCTTCAAAAACAGTCTGAGACGACACTAAGCGAACGGGGACATGCTCATCTTGAAATTCACTCATGATTCTATTGCCCCTTACTGAGCGGGAGGGAAAACCGAGGTTGCGCCGCTACCAACACCGAAGGAACGGGCACTCGCGTGAGCATCCTTAAGGGCCAAGACCGCGGAAATCGTTCCCTGTGTCGTTCCAACCTGATCGACGGTCGTTGCCGCAACGTTTGCATTGCGTAGGACGCTAATGGTGGAACGATCACTTGAAGCATCGCCAAAAATAACACCACCGACCGGCGCATTGCCAATCATCTTCGCCAGACCTTCCCATGATGCTTGCGAAGCCAAAGGAGCAGCCGCAGAAGTCTCATTCATAGAGGTCGTGTTTACTCTGGGACCAATAACAATGATTGCCTGAGCGCCACCCTGAGGATCTTTAGAAATCTTCATAATGGGGGTATCTCCACCCGTGAGGATTTGCTTAACAAGATCAGGCTCAGATCCGGATTGAGTCAATGAAGACACGATCGCCTGCGCAATCACTGCCTCGGCCCCCGCATCTGCCGGCAAACCGCTCAAGTGCGAGGCAAGAGGCGTCGACAATGTACTACGGAAAGTCGCAGAATCTGCGCTCAGCCACGTATTCGTCAGCTCGGCCTCGCCCGAAACCTGCGCGCCAGCCTGTCCGAGGGTTTGACGCATTGAGTCGACATCCGCAGATTCTGTTCCCGGCACTGTTACTAGCGCAACCGAAACCCCGTTCAGAGAACCATTGAGTCGGCTCTGTGCAAGTTCAGAAACAGCACGCGCTTCAATCTTGCCGTTGTTCTGTGCCTGGGCAAGCGCCTCGTTTGACGAGGCCGTGGTGGCCTTTGACGCCAAACCTGAAAAAATTCGCGACTGAAGTGGTCCCGCACCGAGGACAACGCCTAGGCACAGCGCAACAAACACCGCGATCAAAGAAACAATGTGATAGCGAAAATTCACCATGAGATATCTTCCTTAAGCAGTGAGTACGCCAGCCCAGTTGGCTAGCTCAGAGGTTGCTGAATTCGTCGGGGACCACAGGTGCGAAACCCAATCCCAGACACCGGTAAATAGGTCGTGTCCCCATGGGGTTGACCAGAGCGCAACACCCATTGAGATTAGAAGGACACATGACAAGAGGAAGAGCGAACCACCGCGGATACGGCTTCGATAAGTAGCGCTGACAGCCCGCGCCGGAATCAAAAGATCACCGGCTCGCAACCGGATCAAGAACGCGGGCGTGACAACCGAATGTGAGAGCTCTAGATAGTCCTCAAGCTCGCGAGCATCCCCCGCAACAACAATCGCAGCCGGATCCATAAAGCTCAAAACGCTGATCGCAACATCAACTGCCGCTGCGGTGAGATCGACCTGGTGATAATCGATCCCCATACGATTGAGACGATCACGCCCCTGATCACCATCATGAGCACGGGGAACAAGAATTTCGGCACCGCTGCGCAGGATCCTGTCTGGTACTTCAGTCATATCACCGACGATGATTGCCGACTTTAGATGCGCACGACGCGCGCGAAGCGCGCCACCCTCAACAGCGACCACAATAGGCTGCGTGTCACGGATCCACTGACGAAGTTCTTTCAATTGCTGGCTGGATCGCGGCGAATCACACACCAGAAGAACCTGCTGACCCGCAATCTTTGTTGACAGCTTCGGATAGCCTTCGCCGTGAAGAACCGCAGCGCCTTCATTTTCTAGGAATGCCGCAGTGGACGCTTCAAAAGCCTGAAGTTGGTCGGAGAGAGTCTGATCAGCGTCGGGAAGCTCATCCTCTAGCGGAGAGCGGGAATCGTATCGGTTCCCTTGCGCGATTCGCTTTCCCTTACGTTGAATTTCAGAACCAACGATCCTCACTGTATCGCCGTCTTTGAGGGCCCACACATCCGGTCCGCAATCATCAATTAGTACGATGCCCGCGTCAAGGAGTGCCTGGGGTCCGCGGCTTCGAACACGACCGGTCACTGAAAGCTGTGCGTTAATCACAACTCGCGCTCCGCTTTCAATAAGAAGCTCCGCGTCTGCCTGAGTGAGATCGTTATCCTCAATCAGTAGAAAATCACCGTTGTCGAGCTGAGGAACCTTCTGGTGCAGGTCTCTGGCGATCCATACGCGTCCCTCAATCGAGGTAGCATCGCTACCTGAAAATCCTGATTTTTCTTCCGTCACGCCTTCGATTGTGGCATGTCCTGGCCTAGGAGCTCATAAGCATGTCGGCGCGCCGCCTCAGAGTGCGCATCCCCACTCATCATGCGTGCAAGCTCAGCAGCGCGTTCTTCACCCTCCAGCACGCGGATCGAGGTTCGGCCATCCAGCTTCTCAATGTAGAGATGATGATCGGCATAGGCAGCAACCTGCGCAAGGTGAGTCACGACAATAACTTGATGATGATCGGCGAGCCGAGCAAGACGAGCGCCAACCTCCACTGCCGTTTTCCCGCCAATTCCCGAGTCAACCTCATCAAAAATGAAGGTGACATCGCTGTCGGACTCCCCCAAAATCACCTCTAAGGCAAGCATGACGCGGGAGAGTTCGCCTCCTGAGGCACCCACACCTAGGGGCCTCGGTGGTGCCTGCGGGTGTGGTTGGAGGAGCATCACGGGGTCTTCAAGACCATGAGCCTGCGGGGTGTGTTTCTCCCAATCGACACTAAAAGACGCATCAGGCATCGAAAGAGAGTGAAGCTCGCGTGTCACCTTTGAACTGAGCTCTTCCGCCAAAAGCCTGCGCGAACGGGCCAGGGCTTCACCAGCTACAAGTACCTGGTTTTGTGCCTTCTCAAGTTCCTTTTCGACAGCTTCTGGACTGTCGTGCTGTGCAGTGAGAGCGTCAAGGCGCGAACGCGCCTTCTTCTCCCACTCGAGAAGTGAGGGAATATCACTTGCTCTTCCCTCCATCAGTTGACGCAGGGAGGATCGTCGGGAGTGCAACGCAGCCAATGCCTCGGGATCGGCTTCAACAGTTGAGAGGTAATGTGCAAGATCATCGCGGACACTGGCCAGTTCCATCGAGGACTGCTTAAAGCGCTGTCCGATAGAGGCAAGTGCATGGTCCACACGCGCGCCCATTCGAAGCGAATCAAGCGCGCGACCAATCAAATCGAGGATGCCATCGGTATCCTCATCGCCATCAAGGAACTCAACTGCAGCGCCTACATGACGGCGAAGATCTTCCGTGTTGGTCAGGCGTTGAATCTTCGAAAGGATCTCTTCTTCTTCGCCTTCTTGGGGTTTGAGAGAATCAAAAAGTGCTAGCGCGCTCGAAAGCTCAGTAATTTCTTCCTGTCGCTCACTGGACGAACGCCTCAGCTCACGCAAACGCGAGCTAAGATCGACGGCTTTCTTCCATGCCGCGCTGTACTCATTAATCAGTTTCTGGTGCTCGTCTCCGCCGTAGGAATCCAGAGCTTCTCGTTGAGCGCTCGTCGAACGAAGGCGAAGCTGATCTGATTGTCCATGAATAGTGACCAGTGAACCAACGATCCTCGAGAGAGCAGCTGCGGGCATCGCGCGCCCTCCAAGGGCAGCACGCGATCGTCCGTTCCTCGGGATTGTCCTCGAAACATAGAGCAGGTCGTCATCGAGCTGAGCACCCATCTCTTCCAGTTCTTCAGCAAGAACGCGCGGAACCGAAAAAACCCCGTCGACACTTCCACGATCAGAGGCACTTTCATCGCTGCTTTGACGAACAATCTGAGGGTCGGCTCGTCCCCCTAAAAGCAAGTTCAGGGAGGTAAGAACCATGGTCTTGCCCGCACCTGTCTCTCCGGTCAGCACGGTAAAACGTGGACCGAAATCGACATGAGAGCTTTCGATAACTCCCAGGTTCTCAATATCCAAAGACTCGATCACTTAGCGTTTCCTTCCGGGTTCCTCCATCCACGGACAGGCAAGTTAAACTTCGTCACCAGACGCTCAGCGAAAGGAGTGTGCTCCATTCGAACCAAGCGCACTGGATTTTGCGATACTCGTGCGACTACTGAGGTACCGGCAGGCGCGATCGTTCGACGAAGGCCATCGCACCAGACTTCAGGGGCACTCCAGTGCTCTTCATTAATCACAACTTCAATCGTGGAGCCGGGACCGACGACGAGTGGTCGGGTAAAAAGCCCGTGTGCCGCAATCGGAGAAATCACAACAGCTTCCGTATCGGGCCACACAACTGGACCTCCGGCAGAGAAAGAGTAGGCGGTCGATCCTGTAGGTGTCGCGAGGATCATCCCATCTGCACCATATGTTGAAACATCCTGGCCATCAACAACCAATACAAGGTGTACCGGGTGCGCAGGATCGGTGTGCTTCACAACCGCATCATTGAGCGCCCAATCGGTAATGAGATTTTCACCGGGGAGTTTGATCGAAATATCCAAAGTTGAGCGTTTTTCCTCGTGGTACTCCCCCAGTGCAAGGCGATGCATCAGAGTTGGAATCGACTCCGGCGAGGCCTCGGCTAGGAAACCCATGTGGCCAGCATTAATCCCGAGCAGGGGAATATTGAAGCGCCGAGCCGATTCGGCAGCCGCAAGGATGGTGCCATCTCCGCCCATCGCTAAGACGAGATCAGGTCCATGATCATTGGTGAGCTTGTCTGCCTCATCTTCACCAATAACTTCAATTCCAAGTTGCGCGAGCTCACGCACCGCCACTTCAGTTGCGGCAATAGCAGCGGGGCGTTGAACGTGCCGAATTATGAGAATTCTTTTCATGAATACCCCTCTCCCTATGCATTCTTGTGCATGTGAGTGCCAATACCGCGCCCCGCAGGACCTTCATTAATGGCCTTTTGAATCGCTTCGGGGATCTCCGAATCCTCAAGAGCTTCAGGATGCTTTGCCCGCATAGAGACAAAATACTCGACGTTCCCAGAAGGGCCGGGAAGCGGAGATGCTTGAACAGCGGCAATTCTCAAGCCGAGGCCCCGCGCACAGTCGATCACCTGAGTAATCGTTTCGCGGTGATGGTCAAGGTTACGGACAACCCCGCCGCTACCCAAACGATCTTTTCCAATCTCAAATTGTGGTTTGACCATTAAGAGGAAGTCAGCATTGGGCGCGGCAACACTCACAAGGGCCGGAAGAACGAGTGTCAAAGAAATGAAGGAGAGGTCACCAACAACCAGCTCTGGTGCTGGGAGGATATCTCCGGCCTTCATTAGGCGCACATTCGTTCGATCCATCACTTCGACTCGCGGATCACTCTGAAGACGCCATGCGAGTTGCCCATAACCCACATCGACGGCAACAACGCTGGCTGCACCCCGACGAAGAAGCACGTCAGTAAAACCGCCGGTAGATGCTCCTGCATCCATGCATCGACGTCCCTGAACAATCGGCGCGTGTTCACCCAATGCATCCAAGGCACCCGCAAGCTTGAAAGCTCCGCGAGAGACATAATCGGGATCATCGCCCTGAGTGATCACCAATGCCTGGGCTGGATCCATTTGACGAGCAGGTTTCTCAACAACCTGCCCATCAAGAAGAACCCGTCTCTGGGCAATGAGTTCTTGCGCATGAGAACGTGAACGGACCATCTTGCGCCGAACAAGCTCAGAATCGATACGCCGTAATTTCATCAGCTTAGGCGTCCTTCTAGTTCACCACGAAGGCGTTGATCGAGCTGTCGAAGCAGTTCGATCTGCTGCGCGACGGGAAGCTCATCAAAGTCATCAGGCAATGATGAGCCACCCGCCTCGCTTGCCTCTAAGGACACGATCAGTCGTCCTCTCCGTCAAGATCGCTGGTCTGAGCCAGGAGCTCTTGGAGGTCTTCTTCACAGGGGAGGAACTCTAGGGCTTCAGCCGCACCTGAGAGATTCTCTTCGGAACTGACTCCTTTTTCAGATTCTTCAACATGCTCATCAAGAGCCTCGAAGTAACCCGTAGGATCATCATTAGGTACCACCGTCAAAGTCGGGCACATGATATCAAGCTCCGAGGGTGAATCCCAAGCGGCAGCTGCAAGAGCACGATAGGAATCCATACTGATGACCGCTCCCTCTCGCAATTCAACGTCATCGAGAGTCAAGTGTCCATCACGACGTAGGCGTGCAACCTGGGAGATACCACAAGTCCATGTTCCATCTGCATGGTGCTTGGGCGAAGGATGTTCTTCAAGTAGTCCACGCATATCCAACGCGAGGTAGCTTGGGCGCTGTCCGCGAGGCGCACAGATCACTGCTCGGGCATCGTGAACGCCGGTGAGCACATGGAGTGCAGGAATGCCTGCAGCAACCGCGCCGAGAATATCGGTTTCAAGTCGATCACCGACTGCAATCGGGTTTTCGCTCTCGATCAGCTCAGCGCCACGCTGGTAAATTCCAGGTTCGGGTTTGCCAGCAGCAACCGGACGCTTGCGAGTTGCATAGCTGACTGCGCGTACTAATGCACCGTTGCCCAGTGCGAATCCGCGTTCCTGCGGAAGCGTCGCATCCAAGTTGGTTGCAAAGAACTGAGCACCGCGTTCCAAGGCAAAAGCGGCCTCAGTAAGCTGGGCCCACGTAACAGACGCATCAAAGCCCTGAACGACTGCAGCAGGCTGATCGTCTGCGCTCTCAACCAAGACATAGCCGGCCTCGCGAAGTGCCTGACGCAACCCCTCGCCACCAACAACGTAGACCGATGCGCCCTCATCAAGGTGTTCGCTCATCACTGCGATGACATCCATCGCAGAGGTCATAATGTCAGACGGCTTTGCGTTGAAACCAAGCTCGTCAAGCTGAGCAGCAATCATCGCGGGGGTGCGTGAAGCGTTATTGGTGACAAAACCAATCTTCAGACCAGCTTCACGAGCCTCTTCAGCTGCCTGTGCGGCATGTTCGATTGGAAGCTTGCCCGCGTACGCAGTGCCATCTAGGTCCAGGAGGGCTGCATCGAAGTCGGTGTACAGAGCACCCTTCGAGCCCTTGAGGGGCGAGCGACGATCATCCACATCAGCATCTGCAAAGAGGCCGACATCGACGATATCCGGGTCCTCTTCCTCTTCAGGAATTTCAGCTTCTACCTGAGTTGCTTCTTCTTCACGTCCAAGTTCACGAAGACGATCTGCCTTGACTGACATGAGACGGCGAAGGAATTCAGGATCTGCATCTGTACCGAGTGCAGCAATCGCATCGTCGACGATCACAAGGCCAACTTCGTTTTGTCCCAGATCGGCACGTGCACCAGAGGAGACAAGCACAAGTTCGACTTGTTCTGCAAGATCGAGCTGGGAGGTATCAGTCTGGTCGATAATTTCGATCGCGCGCTCGGGACGTCCCAATCCGCGTTCGCAGTCTGCTTCGATGGCGCGCAAGGAAAGATCACCGCGGAGGCGTCGCATAGCGCGAACCTCGCGCAGCGCTTCTTCGTAGTGACCGGCAGCGTAAGCAGTCAGGGCCGAGGCCTCGCGCACAACGTCGACGCGTCCCGCGCGTGAAGCTGCCGCTTTTGCGTGCTTATAAGCAAGCTCAGGATCGAGGTCAATCAGCTGGCCTGCCATCACAAGGTGGCGGGCGACGATATCGCGGTTGATTCCAGAAAGCGTAGAGAGTGCGCGCAGCGCATCTTTATCAAGTTCTTCAGCGGAAACGCCTGCGGGAATCGTAGGCTCATCACCATTGGGAGCGGTGTATTCATCGCGCGAACGCGGTGCGCTCGAACGCTGGGTGTCACGGAAGTTACGTCCTCCACGCTGATCGCCACGCTCATTACGGTCAAAATGACGATCCGAACGCTGACCATCACGACGGTCACGAGAGAAACCGCGCGAATCACGAGAATCGCGATCGAAGCGGCCAGAACGCTCACCGCCCTGGCGACGATCACCATACTCAGAAGAACGGAAATCGCGATCAGAACGATCAAAACGACGTCCACCGCGCTGATCACCACGCTCGTTACGCTCAAAACGACGATCCGAACGCTGACCATCACGACGATCGTAACGTTCTTCTCGATTGCCCTCAGAAAAACCGTCGCGCCCATTGCGGCGATCAGAAGAATCAAAACGACGCGGTCCACGGGAAGAATCCCCGCGAGAGTACGAACCGTTGCCTCCACGGGAACCACGTCCACGACGCTGCGAGGAATCAAACCTATCTGCCACAATTCCTACTTTCTTGGGGTCCGATGACCGCACCTATCTTGAATTAAAACTATGAACCCAACCAGCATAGTGGGCTGTGCGAAATGAAGCTAGTGGGCATAAGGGGCTGTGGAAGGGTAAGCGCTGTGGCTTTCATCGCTCGAGAACAAAAATCGCGAAGAAGAAGAACCAGCAAAGCGTGCGTACTACAGAAATGAACCCAAGAGAAACATCGGGTGCGTACCAATACATCAACAAGTTCGACTAGCAGTTTGCTGCGCAAGCAAGCGGTTGCACCTGTATTGAATGTTTGCATGTGGTGTGCGCGTCTATAGCTGGGTATAGAAAAGTGGTGGGGCCTGGAACGGTCATGTTCCGGGCCCCACCGTGAGGTGTGTTGTGGCGGTGTCCTACTCTCCCACACCCTCCCAGGTGCAGTACCA